>JAESFG010000034.1_pt1 | contig 770112 bp, 756 predicted proteins | sample 9269371 | NCBI WGS metagenome assembly JAESFG01 (sample SAMN14506227, study PRJNA617093) | algae metagenome | isolation source: Aetokthonos hydrillicola CCALA 1050 (B3-Florida) and co-occurring... | place: USA: South Carolina | collected 2013-01-01
GCGTCAGCGTGTCGGGCAGTTCGGCTCCCTTGGCAAGATATGTGAGCCCTCCGAGGGCCTTGAAGCTGTCCGACATGAAGCAATAGCGAACATGTGCGCCCTCGCTGACGACGATAGCCATGGGGTATCCGCTGGCCGTTTCATCGCCTTGCCGCTGCATCCTGGATCGTGCTGCGATTTGACCGCCAGGCCGACATACCGCTGGTCGAGGAATGCACCGTTCTTGCGAATGACGAGGCGGATGGACCACCGACGGACACAAGTGGCTCAACACGCCCTATGACTGCGCCATTGCGATCGTCCGCGACCCCGAGGCGCTGACGGGTGCGATGACCAGCGATGCCGCCTATTCGAGCGCCGGGGCCGAGGCGCAGAAGAACCGCACGATGGAGTTCTCGCGCCGCGCGCGCGGGGTGGCGATCTGGGCGGCGCTGCGCACGCTCGGCCGGAACGGAGTCGCCGCGCTGGTCGAGCGATGCGTCGCCCATGCCCAGCGGATCGGTGCCGCGCTCGAGGAGGCGGGGTATGATGTGCTGAACGATGTTGCTCTCAACCAGGTCCTGTTCCGGGCCGGGAGCGACGCGGAGACCGTGGCCATCAGGGATGCGGCGGCCGCCTCGGGCGAAATCTGGTTCGGCGGCACCTTATGGCGCGGGCAACAGGCCTCGCGCATCAGCGTATCGTCCTGGCGGACCCGCGACGAGCACGTCGACTTGGCGATCGCCAAACTGCGAGAGCTGAAGGAGGGCCATCGAGCGGGCGCCACTAAGCCACTAAGTTGAGGGGCTGTTTAATCCCAGCCATGCCTGCAGCGCGTGGCGCGAGACTGGCTCAACCTTCCACAACTGCAAGAAACCTGGCGATCTGGTCGATCAACTCGCCGTATGCGGGCTGCTCCAAAGGGAGGTGCGAACCGTTAGTCAGCTGGACGAAGGCCTTGTCGGCATCGACCTTGGCGAACGTTTCAATGCTCAAGTGTGTGGGTGTCCAATCGTCAGCGCCAGGATGGGCAAGCAGCAAGTGGCAACCCAGCTTGAGCGACGGCGGAACATAATCATGCAATGTCCTGAAGAACCGGATCGGTTTCCAGCTGGTGCCGATCAGCGGATCGGTAGAGAAATACTGTGCCATCCGGCTGTTGGCGCTCATGGCTCGTAGCGGTGCAGCAAGTCGCAGCGGGAGCTTGATGCGGTCAACAATGGATGGAGCGGCCGCCATCCCCACCAAACTCATCCGTCCAAGAAACGGCGAGTGCGCCGCTGCAATGAAATTCTCGTCGCTGGACATGTCGATCAAGGTGGTTGCGATAACTCCGACCACCTTGTTGGTGTGTTGGGCGGCGAAGACGGCAGTCAAACCGCCGAGCGAGGCGCCCATGAGAACGACCGGTCCAGCTTGCTTTTCGGCAATTGCGGCGATCACCCTAGGCCACTCGGCATAGTCCCAATCGAAGTTGAACGAGGGGCGGGTCAAGCCGAAACCGGGAAGGTCTGGAGCAAGAACGCGCCATCCGAGTGCGGCAACCGGTTATGCGAACGGGGCGAGGATGCGCCCGTTGCCGCCGCCGCCATGAACGAGGATGACGGTTCCCAGGCTAGGGCCGATCGCAGGCCATTCATCGATCCGGACCTGATGTCCCCTGACGGGCACCAGCCTTTCGGTTGGCTCGGTTTGCAGCGTGATGCCGAATTCCTCGGCAAGGATCGTCTTGAATTTGGGCCAGGAGTCGCGTTCGGAAAATGTCTGCATGAAGCGAATTATTGAATAATTGCTCAATTTGTGAAACTCGGGTTCGCATGACACCCAAAGGCCCTGCGACGCTCCGGAGAAGGCTTCCACGACAGGCAGTTCAGGCGCGTGCCCGCAGCACGGTCGAGACCATCATCGAGGCTGCCACTCGGATTTTGGCGAGCCAGGGTTGGGGTGCGTTCAACACGAATGCGATAGCCCAGGTGGCGGGCGTCTCGATCGGATCGGTCTATGAGTATTTCGGAAACAAGCAGGCGATCCTTGATGCGATCCTTGATCGCCATCTTTCGCAGGGGGAAGCGCACCTGAGCGGGTTGGCTGGGAAGGAGCTTGCTACGTTCTCTCTTGATCAGATCGTCTGCTTGCTGGTCGATGGCTTCGTTGACCTGCTTAGCGGCAACCCTCGATTGCATCGGGTTCTGTCGACTGAGGTGCCCATTTCAGATCAGCAGCGCGAACGGATCGAACTCATCCGTTGCCAGGCGGTCGCGTTGGTGGCGGCGCAGCTGGCCGGAAAGGTCGAGCGGCCTCAGATCAAGGCCGCAATGATGGTGGACGCGGCAGACGCTCTGACCCATCGATGGTTCGTTGACGATCTCGGTTTTCCGGTCAGCCCTGATGATTTGACAAGGGAATTGCATCTGATGCTGCGGACATACGTCAGTCTCTGACCTAACGCGGTTCAAGCACCGTGCGACATGACGCCAGCCCTTGCAAAAGCCGCCAGGGTAGCGGCATCAGCGCCGCGTCCCGCTTCGAACGCCACGTCTGATGGGCACAGGACTTGACCGTCACGGCTCGTGACCTTCACGGGTGCGATCTCCTGGCCAGTCCGCCTGTCCGACAAACGCACAGGCTCGTTCCCCGCCCCCGAAATCCATGCGTCGCCCCATTGCATGAAGGCGACGACGATCGGGAACAGCGCCCGCCCTGCGTCCGTGAGGCGGTAGGCGTGGCGGTCAACGTCGGCGCGGGGCTGATACCGCTCCAGCACTCCGTTTGCGCACAGCATCTCCAGCCGATCGGTCAGCACTGTCGGTGCCACCCCCAACCGCCGCTTGAACTGCGCGAAACGGCTGAACCCGTAGAAGGCGTCGCGAATGATCAGCAGCGCCCACTTGTCGCCGATCACGTCGGCGGCGCGCGCGAGGCTGCAATTCATGTCGGCAAGCGAGGTGCGGGTCATGGGCGGGGCATAGGCGGAGTTTGGTATCTTTACAATATCGACTCATTCGGTATCCTTAAGATATCGAATCGAGAAAGGACACATCCATGCCGATGATCACCGTCGAATATGTCGAGGGCGAGCTGACGGCCGAACAGAAGGCGGCTCTTGCCGAGGAGATGACCCACGTCATTCTCCAGATCGAGGGCGGGGCGGACACGCCCGAGGGCCGTTCGATCGCCTCGGTCCGGTTCCGGGCCATCGCGGCAGAGGACTGGTATATCGGGGGCCATACAGACGACACCTTCGTATCCGCGAGCGGCAAGTTCCTGATCGAGCTCAACGTTCCGGAAGGATCGATGGATCAGTCCCGCAAGTCGGAATGTCACCGCGCAATCACGGCGGCGGTGCTCAAGGTGAAGGGCATCTCCCCGGCCGATGGCGCGGCGCGGTCGGTATGGGTCCAGATCTTCGAATGGCCCGAGGGGCACCTTGCCACCAGCGGCCGCACATCGGCGCTGTTCGGCATCGCAAAGCTCGCCGGCATCCCGATGGATCATCCCCTGCTCGCCTTCCCGCGCGCCTATTTCGAAGCAAAGCACCGGATGTATGACGCCCATGCTTTCCCCGCCGCCACGGCGGGCCGATCGCTGGTCAAGCTGGAGGGCGCCCAGTGAGCAAGACGATCAGGTTCTATTTCGATTTCGTCAGCCCCTACAGCTATCTCGCGGCGACTCAGATCGAGGCGCTGGCCGAGCGGAGCGGGGCGAGCATCGACTATCGTCCGATCCATGTCGGCACGCTGATGGCGCGGGTCGGCAACCGCCCGACCACCATCGAATGCGCGGCTAAGCGCAATTATGCGATGGGCGATCTGGCGCGCTGGGCGCAGCGCCTGCAGGTGCCGGTGGTGATGAACCCGCTGTTCGGCAAGCTTGACACGCGCCCCCTGCTGACGGCAGCAATTGCCGCCAAGGAGCTGGGGCAGGCCAGGGCTGCGATACAGGCCCTGTTTGCCGGCATGTGGGTGGAACAGTGCACCTTTGCCGGCGACGAGGCCATGCTCACCCTGCTCGAACGCCACGCCGTGCCCGATGCCGCCGCGATCGTCGCGCTCGGCAAGGAACGGCGCGAGGCGCTGGAGGCTCTGATCGACGCGGCCGAAGCCGACGGCGCGTTCGGCGTTCCGAGCTTTGTCTACGCGGGCCAGCTGTTCTTCGGGAACGACCGCATGATGTTTCTCGAAGAGGCCCTCGCCGCATGACTGGCACCCCGGTCGCGCTGGTCACCGGGATCGGCCCGGGCACGGGACAGGCACTGGCCGAGAGGTTTGCGGCAGGGGGCTATCGTCTGGCACTCCTCAGCCGGAATGCCGAGCGGCTGCAGGCGGTGGCCAGCCGCCTTGCGGGTGCCGAGGCCTTCGTTTGCGACGTCGCCGACGAACAGGCCCTCGCCGCGACGCTGGACGCGGTGAAGTCTGCCATGGGCACCCCCAAGGTCGTGGTGCACAACGCGGTCGGCGGGGCCTTCGGCAATTTCTTGGAGATCGACCCGGGGGTGCTGGCGGCCAATTTCCGGATCAACTGCATGGCCCTTCTGCAGATCGCCCGTGCCATTGTCCCCGACATGATCGCTGGCGCAGGCGGCGCGCTTATCGCGACCGGCAATACCTCGGCCTATCGCGGCAAGGCGGGCTTTGCCGGTTTCGCGCCGAGCAAGGCGGCCCAGCGCATCCTGCTCGAGAGCATCGCGCGCCATGCCGGTCCCTTGGGTGTCCACGCGGCCTATGTCGCGATCGACGCCGTGATCGACGTGCCCTGGACCCGCAAGCTGGCTCCTGACAAGCCCGATGCCTTCTTCGCCCGGCCGGCAGATATCGCAGAGGAGGTGTTTCGGATCGCCCATCAGCCCGCTTCGGCGTGGAGCTTCGAAACCGTCATCCGCCCCTTCGGCGAAGCCTGGTAGGCCCGGTCGGCGAACTTCTTCCGCCTCGTCAACACGAACAAGCGGAAGTCCGTTAAGGTGTCGCCTGGAGAATTCCCGTTTTTGTGAACGGGCATGAGAGATCTCTCACCTAGGCAGTTGATCGAGGCCGAGTCCGCAAATGGCGAAACCGGTCATCCGGCTCCCAGCCATTGATTGGCAGCAATGTCCCACAACCTTCCGGCAGTTCGCGACCCAACTCCAGTCGTTCAGATCCGCTGAGGTGGGCGTCAGCTTTTACCGAAACCGTGCTATAGAGTCAGCCTTTGAGGCTCTAAGTTTGGGACGGTCTAGGGGCGCAATGGCGGAATTCGAAGAAATCGCACATTCGGGGGGCAAGATCACCGTCAACATTAGGACGGATGAGCAGGGGCGGCGGGGCTATCAGCAGACTTACAGCAGCTCACGCCCCAACCCAGTGTCGATGATCGCCGTTTGGGCACTCCAGCACGGCATTCCCATCGCATCCGTCAACCTCGGCGGGATCGGTGATCGGCAAGACCCGCCTCCCTTCGGCGGATGTTACATGATCTTGATCGGCTCGGACAGCCACGGCAAATTCGGCCACCATTGCCCCGCATGCAATGGCTATTGGCGCAGTGGGCCGTGGCCACAGCTCTGCCCCTACTGCCGATTTCAGGATCAGCCATTCAATTTCCTATCGGAAGCGCAGCGGCGTTATGTCGCCCATTTCTGCAACGCTTTGACCGAGAACCTGAAAGCCGATCAGAATGGCAGCATCACCATCGACATGGATGCCGTGGCCGATGCTGCCGGTCAGGAAGGCGAGAAACCCGCCTTCTATGTGTCCGAGGAAAGCCAGCAGCACAAATTCAATTGCGCGTCCTGCGACGAGTATAACGATGTGATCGGGCGTTTCGCTTATTGCTCCGCCTGCGGCACGCGCAACGATCTAATGGTGTTCCGATCCGATATGGCCGCATTGCGCGCGACGGCGACAGCGGAAAAGAGCGGCAACGCGGTGCGGGATGCGGTGTCGGCCTTCGACAATCTTGTCGGCCAATACACCAAGCAACTCCTCGATCTCGTGCCTCTGTCAAAGCGACGGGGCGAACGCCTGCAGCGCGGCCGCTTCCATGATCTCGATGCTACCAACGAAGTGCTGCAGTGGTTCGATATCAGCGTGCTTACGGGCCTTGCGGTGAGTGAGGTCACGTTTCTCAAGCGCATGTTCCTCCGCCGGCACATCTACGAGCATAAGGGCGGCGAGGTCGATCAGGCCTATTTGGATGCGTCTGGCGATACGAGCGTGCGGCTCAAGCAGCACATATCGGAAAGCGTTGAAGACGTTCACCGGCTAATTGGTGGCCTCGATCGAATGGCGCAGCGGTTGCATGATGGCTTTCACGAGCTACTGCAGCCACTCGAAGGGCCGATCCGCGCTTATGCAGAACGTCTGGCCCGGCAAAGAGCTTACCGCTAGAGGCGATTATGAAATCAGTATTGCCGATAGCCGAATTGGCAATCGACCCCGTTTGACAGTTCCACCTGCGCCGATCCGCCTAAGCTCCGCCGTAAAGATGGCCGTAAGACAGTGGCGATCAACCTCCGCAAATCCGTTTTCTGGCTAGCCTTCCGCGGAGCCTACTTCTGCCGACAGCTGTTGAGTGTGTCCGCTTTCCATCTGCTATCTGCCATCCACAAGCTCCGACCTTTACGGCAAGAAAGTCCCACAACCTTCCGGCAGATCGCGATCCAGACGCGGTCGTTGGCGGCTATCTCGCTGAACGTCTACTTCCGCCGAATCCGCCGGGCTGTTATCGAGATCGGCGATCGGACACGCTGATGACCGAAGCTGGATGGAGAGGTGAACGGCCAATAGCGACAAACCCTCTTGTCATGGTATGACGAGACCCAACCTCAAGTCCGCACCCTCCAACCGTTCAAGACTTTTCGAAGCTCAATCCACTCTCATCGCGCCCTGTGCCCGATCAGGTAAACAGGCACTACTGCACCTGCCTGACCGTTAGCCCTGTCCACTTCGCAGCAAATGCCCAGAGATCGGCCGTTTCCGCGATGATCTTCTCTGTTGGTTTGCCCGAACCATGGCCTGCGCGTGTTTCGATTCGCGCAAGATGTGGACGCTCGCCGATGTCGACGGCCTGCAAGGCCGCTGCATATTTGAACGTATGACCGGGCACGACCCGGTCATCGGTGTCTGCGGTGGTCGCCAGGATTGCCGGGTAGCGGTGTCCCGCGCGTATGTTGTGATAGGGCGAATAAGCGAAGAGATTGTGGAAATCAGCCTCGTTCGACGGGGAACCGTAGTCGCCGACCCAGAAGCGTCCAGTGGTGAACCTGTCGAAGCGCAGCATGTCCATCACGCCGACCGCCGGCAGGGCTGCAGCGAACAGCTCCGGGCGCTGGTTCGTGACCGCACCGATCAACAGGCCGCCGTTCGAGCGGCCCTCGATCGCCAGCTGATTCCTGCCGGTGATGCCCTTGGCGATCAGGAACTCTCCGGCGGCGATGAAATCGTCAAAGGCGTTCTGCTTGTTGAGGAGCCTTCCGCCGTCGTGCCACGCTTGGCCGTATTCGCCCCCGCCGCGGATGTTGGGCACGGCCAGCACTCCGCCCTGCTCCAGCCAGGCGAGCCGGGTGGCCGAAAAGCTCGGGAGGATCGAGATGTTGAACCCGCCATAGGCATAGAGCAGGGTCGGCGCCGGACCGGTCACCTCCTTGCGCCGGACGATGAACATCGGCACGCGCGTGCCGTCCTTCGAGGCATAGAACTGCTGTTCAACGATATAGTCGGCTGGGTCGAACAGCACCTTGGGCGCCGCCCAGGGCGCGACCTTGTCGGCCCTCAGATCGTAGCGATAAACGGTCGTTGGAGTGGTAAAGCTGGTGAAGGCGAAGAAAGTCTCGCTCGCATCCGCGTCGCGCTCGAAGCCGCTCACTGTGCCGATCCCCGGAAGCGCGATCTTGCCCAGCAGCTCGCCCGACGGAGCAAAGCGGCGCACCTCCGATTTGGCATCGACAAGATACGTGGCGATCACCTGCTCGCCGATCAGCGCCGCGCTTTGCAGCACCGCCTCGTCCTCCCTCACCACTTCGCGGATGACCGGCGCGTCGGAGGTGACGTCCATGGCGATGATGCTGCCCCGCGGCGCGTCCTTGTTGGTCTTCCACCAGAAGCGGCTACCGCGATTGCCGACGAGGGTCCACGTTCCGTTGAATTCCTCCACCACCGTGCGCGGCTTGGCTTCTTTCGTCCTGAGGTCGATGAGGGTGACCTGGTTGCGATTGGGGTCGCTGCCCAAGAAGCTGGAGATCACGAGCCACGCGCCGTCGTCGGTGACCTCCGCGACATGAACCCGATCGGGCGCCTGGGGCGTAGCAAAGACGAGCGGATCGGCCGATTGCGCCGTGCCGATTCGGTGGAAGTAGACCTCGTGGTTGATCGAGGCGACCTGGAACTCGTGACCTTTTGCCGGTTCGGGAAACCGCGAGTAATAGAAACCCGATCCGTCCTTGGCCCACGCCACCGGGAGGATGTCGCCAGCCTTCACCCATTCAACCTTGTCCTCGAGAACGATGCCCTTGTCGACGTCGAGGACCTTGAGGGTGCGCCAGTCGGAGCCGCCATCCTGGATTGCATACAGCAACCGCTTGCCGTCCGAGCTCGGCACCCATTCCGACAGAGCAGTCGCACCGTCGGCCGACCAGGTATTGGGGTCTATGAGCACGCGACCGGTGCCGTTCAAGCTGTCGCGCACATAGAGCACGGCTTGGTTCTGCAGCCCCGAATTGCGCCTGTAGAAATAGCGCCCGCCTTCGCTCTGGGGTGTCCCGATGCGTTCATAGTCGTAGAGCGCGCGCAGCCGAGCGGCGAAGATCTGCCGGCCCGGAAGGGTAGCAAGATAGGCTTCGGTCACGCGGTTCTGCTGCGCCACCCAGTCGGCGACTTCATGATCGGTGCGCACGTCGTTCTCGAGCCAGCGATAAGGATCTGCGACCTTCACGCCGAACTGCTCATAAACCGTATCGTCGCGGCGCGTTTCGGGATAGGCAACCGGAACGTCAGCCGCCGTTCCCGGCGCCGAGGAAGAATCAGCGAAAGCAGGCCCTGCCGAAAACAGTATCAGGGCAAGAAAAGCGTGTCGCATGAGAGGCCCCCGCCAGAAATTAAGGTGAGGCTGACAATATAGTGCCGAGCCTACCGTTCAAGCAGTTTGCGCAGGCAGTCGGGTATCTGCAGTGGTCGATGCCCCAAGCTTAAGCCGCATGAAGCCAGCGGAATGTGGTGGCCCCGCTTTAGGGGAATTTCGCTGAACCGCCTTGGTGCGGAATGCGATATTTCGGCATGGCAGCTTGGAGGTCGCCTGCGGAACGGCCGCTATCGGGCATCGCTCCCGCAATAGCCGCCATCTACGATGCGATCCCTGCAGAGGCTGCTTCTGGTAAAGCTGGCCACCGACAATCCGGTTAAGAAAGGGCAGCAATGCCCCAAACCCAGTCATTGTGCTGATCGGCACCCTCATCTGCATGCAGGCGACCGACATGCACAAGACAGAATTGCGGTGCAAAACCTGTGCACACGCCGGTGGAAAAAATGCGCCAATCAGCCAGCCATCTTGCGCCCTTAATCCACTCGAATCATGGTGCCGAAATCAGGACCACGACAGGGTGCCACGGCAGGGTGCCACGGGGTCTTGACTCGATGAGAAACGCGTTATCTTTCAGATGGTTGGATCTGAAGATTTTCGTGGCTGGGGCGGAAGGATTCGAACCTTCGCATGGCGGTACCAAAAACCGCTGCCTTACCGCTTGGCTACGCCCCAGCAGAGGCGCGCTCTATAGCGGCTGCGAGCGGGATGTGAAGGGGGCGAAGACGCGTAATCTTCGCCCCCTGTCGCGGGCTTATGCCGGGGCGCTGGTGACCAGCCGCTTGCCGATGAAATCGGCGGCGGAATGGCGTTCGCGCAGCTGCGTGTCCTCGTCCCCCCAGACCTTGGTGACGATCCGCCCGCGCTGCACCGCGGGGCGCTCGGCGATCTCCGCCACCCAGCGCGCGACGTGCCTGTATTCGTCGATCGAAAGGAAGGTCTTGGCGTCGTTGTAGATCTGGCCGGTGGTGAAGGGCGCGAGCCAGGGGAAGTTGGCGATGTCCGCGATGGTGTATTCATCGCCCGCCAGGAAGCGGCTCTGGGCGAGGCGCTGGTCGGCGACGTCGAAGATGCGCTTGGTCTCCATCGCATAGCGATTGATCGGGTATTCGTATTTCTCGGGCGCATAGGCGTAGAAATGGCCGAAGCCGCCGCCGATGAATGGCCCGCTTGCGACCTGCCAGAAGGTCCAGCTCAGCACCTCGGCGCGGGCGGCCGGATCGGTCGGCAGGAACAGCCCGAACTTTTCGGCCAGATGGACGAGGATCGCACCGCTCTCGAACACCCGGATCGGCGCGGGGCCGGAACGGTCGAGCAGCGCGGGGATCTTCGAATTGGGGTTCACTGCGACAAAGCCGCTCGTGAACTGCTCGCCGTCGCTGATGTTGATGGTCCAGGCGTCGTACTCGGCGCCGCTGTGCCCTGCTTCGAGCAGCTCTTCGAGCATGATCGATGCCTTCACCCCGTTGGGCGTGGCGAGCGAATAGAGCTGGAAGGGATGATCGCCGACGGGCAACTCCTTGTCCTCGCGCGCGCCGGCCGTGGGGCGGTTGATCGTGGCGAAGCGGCCGCCCGAGGTGGTGTCGGCACTCCAGACGGCAGGCGGGGTGTAGGTGGCATCGGCCATGGGTTCAGCTCCTATTGGCGTGCAGGAAGCGCACGCCGTCGCGCCCGCCTTAGCTGGCGCGGGCCGCGGCGGGCTTCAAGATGGAACATTTGCGCGGCCCGAGCGCATTTGCTTGGCGATGGAAAAGCTTGTCTATGTTGACGACAGCCTGCCCGGGATCACCCGGCGGCCGGCGGGCCGGGGCTGGGCCTATTTCGACCCCGAGGGGCGGCTGATCCGCGAGGCCGCCGAACGCAGGCGGTTGAATGCGATCGCGCTCCCTCCCGCCTACCGGGACGCGTGGTTCTGCCCCGCGCCCAATGGCCACATCCTCGCCACCGGCTATGACGATGCCGGACGTAAGCAATACCGCTATCACCCCGATTTCCGCAGCAGCCGCGAGAGCGCGAAATACGATGCCTGCGCCGGCTTCGGAAAGCTGCTGCCGCTGGTGCGCAAGCGGGTCGCGGAGGATCTTTCGGTCCGCGGCGTGCCGCGCGAACGCGCGCTTGCGGCGGTGGTGCGGCTGCTCGACCTGTCGGCGATCCGCATCGGCAACGAGCATTACGCGAAGTCCAACGAGAGCTACGGCGCCACCACGCTGCGCGCCGATCACGCCGAGATCGGCCGCCGCAAGCTCCGCCTGCACTTCGTCGGCAAGGGCGGCAAGGAGCACGATCTCGCGGTCGAGGATGCGGACCTCGCCGCGGCGGTGCGCCGGATGGAGGACCTCGCCGATGCCGATGAGGGCGGCGACGATCACCTGTTCCGCTACGAGGACGATGACGGGGCGGTGCGCCCGGTCACCTCGGGCGACGTCAACGGTTACCTGCGCGAGACGATGGGCGGGGACTTCACCGCCAAGCACTTCCGCACCTTTCACGCCAGCAGCCTCGCCTTCGAGAAGCTCGCGCGCGGCCCGGGGCCTGTGCGCCTCAAGGAAATGCTCGAGCACGTCGCGCAGGCGCTCGGCAACACCCCGGCAATCGCGCGCAGCTCCTATATCCACCCCGCGGTGATCGCCCGGATCGAGGGGCAGGTGGACTGGCGCAAGGGGCTCAAGCTGCCGCGCCAGACCCGCTGGCTCAGCCGCACCGAACGCGGGCTCATCGCTTTTCTGGAAGATTGCGGCGCGGCCAGCGACTACCTCGGCGGCGAGCCCGGCTGAGGCCAGCACCCTAGGCAGCGGCGTTTCAGCGCGTTACAGCCGCGCGCTAGCAGGAGACGCGCGGCAATGAGCGAAGCCCACCCCTTCTTCGACATGCACGAACACGGCTTCGTGCGCGTGGCTTGCGCGACCCCTTGCGCGCGAACCGCCGATGTCGCGTACAACACCGCCGGCGTGCTCGCCGAAGCGCGCAAGGCGCATGAGGCGAAGGTCGATCTCGTGGTCTTTCCCGAGCTGACCCTTTCGTCCTACGCGATCGACGATCTGCTGCTCCAGCACGCGCTGATCGAGCGGGTCGAGGAAGCACTTGCCGAGGTGGTTGCGGCCTCCGCCGCGCTCACTCCGGTGCTGGTGCTGGGCGCGCCTCTGAAGCGTGCCGACAAGCTCTACAATTGCGCGGTGGTGATTGCGGGCGGCAGCATTCTCGGCGTGGTGCCCAAAAGCTTTCTTCCCAATTACCGCGAGTTCTACGAGAAGCGCCACTTCGCCCACGGGCGCGGTTGCACCGACCTGTGGATCGACATTGCGGGCGAGGAGGTGCCCTTCGGTACCGATCTCGTCTTTGCCGCCGCCAACCTCCCGGCTTTCCGCTTCGGGGTCGAGATCTGCGAGGATTTCTGGGCGCCGATCCCCCCGGGGATGACCACCGCGCTGGCCGGCGCGCTGATCCTGTGCAACCTCTCGGCCTCGCCCGTCACCATCGGCCGTGCGGATGACCGTCTGCTGCACTGCCGCTCCTCCGCCAGCCGCGCGATCGCCGCCTATGTCTATTCGGCGAGCGGGCATGGCGAGAGCACCACCGATCTGGCATGGGACGGGCAGGGGGTGGTCTACGAGATGGGCACGTTGCTCGCCCAGTCCGAACGCTTCGACCGCGCCGGCGAGCTTACGATCGTCGATATCGACACCGAAAGGCTGGCGGCGGAGCGGATGCGCAACCAGACCTTCGCCGACGCCGCCGAATGGGCGGGGCGGCCGGAGGACAGCTATCGCCGGGTCGAGTTCGAGCACGCCTATCAGGCGGGCGACATCGGCCTCGTGCGGCCGGTCGCGCGCTTTCCCTTCGTGCCCGATCGTCCCGAAAAGCTCGACGAGGACAGCTACGAGGCGTTCAACATCCAGGTCGATGCGCTGGTCCGGCGCATCCAGTCGACCGGCGCCAAGTCGCTGATAATCGGCGTTTCGGGTGGGCTCGATTCGACCCACGCGCTGATCGTCGCCGCCAAGGCCTGTGACCGGCTCGGCCTGCCGCGAAGCACGATCCGCGGCTACACCATGCCCGGCTTCGCAACCTCGGAGACGACCAGGAACAATGCCCTCGGCCTGATGCAGGCGCTCGAGATCACCGCGGGCGAGATCGACATCCGCCCCGCCGCGCAAAAGATGCTCGAGGATATCGGCCACCCCTTCGCCGCCGGAGAACCGGTGCACGACGTCACCTTCGAGAATGTCCAGGCGGGGCTCAGAACCGATTACCTGTTCCGCCTCGCCGGCCAGCACGGCGGCTTCGTGGTCGGCACGGGCGATCTCAGCGAATTGGCGCTCGGCTGGTGCACCTACGGGGTCGGCGACCACATGAGCCACTACGGCGTCAATGCAGGAGTGCCCAAGACGCTGATCCAGTATCTGATCCGCTGGGTGATCGCGACCGGCCAGTTCTGCGACAACTGTTCCGAGGTGCTGCGCCTCGTGCTCGGCACCGAGATCAGCCCCGAACTCGTCCCGCCCGGGGCCGATGGGGCGGTGCAATCGACCGAAAGCCTCGTCGGGCCCTACGAATTGAACGACTTTTTCCTCCACCACATCATCCGCTTCGGCCAGCGCCCCTCCAAGGTCGCCTTCCTCGCGTGGCACGCGTGGAAGGATGCGGCGGCGGGCATGTGGCCCGCAGGCTTTCCCGAGGCGGGCAAGCACGCCTATGACCTTGCGACCATCGCCGGCTGGCTCGACAAGTTCTGCGCGCGCTTTTTCGGCTTCTCGCAGTTCAAGCGATCGGCGCTGCCCAACGGGCCCAAGGTCTCCTCGGCCGGCGCGCTGTCCCCGCGCGGTGACTGGCGCGCGCCGTCCGATGCTGTGGCGACCGTTTGGCGCGAGGAGCTGAAGACAGGCTTGCCGCAGGACGTTTCCAACAAGGTGTTCGGCCCGCCCGCTGCCTGATGCCGAGGAGCCTGCCTCTCTCAGCGCTCGGGATCATGCTGTTCTGCAATGTCGCCTGGGCCATGAATGTCGTGGTCAGCAAGATCGCGGTCTCGACGCTCGGCCTGCCGCCGCTGTTCTACACCGTGCTGCGCGCGGGCGTGGTGCTGGCGGTGCTGTTCCCGCTGCTGCGACAGGTGCCTGCGCGGCTCCCGCTGGTGCTGGCGGTGGGCTTCGCGATCACGGGGGGAAGCTTCGGCCTCCAGTTCATCGGGCTCCAGACCGCGAGCCCTTCCGCAGTCGGCATCGTCAACCTCTCGGGCGCGCCGCTCACCGTGCTGTTCGCGATCCTGTTTCTCGGCGAGGAGGTCCGCTGGCGGCGCGGGATCGGCATGGCGCTGGCGCTCGGAGGGGTCGGCCTCGCGATCGGGGTGCCGTCAGGTTCGAGCGACCCGGTGGGGCTGGGCTTCGCCTTTGCCGGGGTGCTGATCGGCGCCTTCGCGTCGGTCTTCGTCAAGCGCCTCGATATCGGCGCGGTGGCGCTGCAGGCCTGGGCGGCGGTCGCCTCGGTGGCGGTGATGCTGCCGGCTACGCTCGCGCTCGAGACCGGGCAGATGGCGTCCGTCGCAGCCGCGCCGCTGGCGGCGGCGGGCTGCGTGGTGTTTGCCGCCGTGATCGTCTCGGTCGGCGCGCATTCGGCCTATTTCCGCCTTTTCCAGACCTATGACGCCAACCTTATCGTCCCGCTGACCCTGCTCACCCCGCTGCTTACCATTGCCTTCGGGACGCTGCTGACCGGGGATGAGATCGGCTGGTCGCTGATCGTGGGCGGGGCGATGGCGCTGGTGGGCGTGGCGATCATCGTGGTGCGCCCCAGTCGCACGATCTTCAAGCCGCTGCTGGTGCGCGATCAGCTTTAGCCCTCGCGCAATGTTTCACGTGAAACATTAAGGGAACAAATGGGGTGAGCGGGAAGCGGCTGCGACCCTTCGCGGCGCCGCCCCCCGCTCATTATCAAGCCGCCAGCTTGACGGCGGCGTCCTGCGCAGCGGCGATCTTGGCTTCGCCGTCGGCGCCCATAATGCCGTCCGCCGCGACGATCGTGACATCGGTGATGCCGAGGAATCCGAGGAAGAAGGTCAGCCAGCGGCTCATGTAGTCGAAGTCCGCGCCGACCGGGGTCCCGCCGGACGCGATTGCCAGATAGGCCTTCTTGCCCGTGAGCAGGCCTTCAGGGCCGTTCGCGGTGTAGCGGAAGGTGGTTCCGGCGCGCGCGACCAGATCGGCCCAGGCCTTGAGGCTGGCGGGCGGGCCGAAATTGTAGATCGGCGAGGCGAGCACGATGGTGTCGGCGGCCTGAAGCTCGGCGATCAACTGGTCGGCGATCGCGGCGAGTTCGGCCTGCTCGGGAGTGCGCTCACCGGCCGGGGTGAGGTTTGCCGCGAAACGCTCGGCGCTCACGAAGGGCAGGTCGTTGGCGGCAAGGTCGCGGGTGGTGACGCTGGCGCCGGTCTTGGCGACAAGCCCGTCGACGATGCGCTGGCCGAGCCCGCGCGAGATGCTGTCGGCATCCGAGCGGATGCTGGCGGTGATGGAGAGGATGTTGCTCATGGGAGGTGTCCTTTCTTGCTGGAGCGGGGGGTGGAGCCGGCCGACGGGAGAAGGGGGGAGAGCCGGCCGGCTCCGGGGGGGAGGGTCAGGCCGCGTCGACCAGCACGACTTCGCTGTCTTCGAGCGCCGTGATGGTCACTTCGGCAAGCTGGGTGATCGCGACGCCGTCACGGGCGTTGGCCTCGACCTCGCCGATCCGCACCTTGCCGGTGGCGGGGACGAGATAGATATGGCGATCGGCGCTGCGCGGCGTGTAAGTCACGCTTTCGCCCGCCTTGATGGTCGCGCCGAGCACCCGGGCATCGGCCCTGATGGGCAACGCGTCGTTGTCGTTCGCCACGCCGCTCGCGAGCGGCACGAAGGCACCGGCGCGGTCGTCCTTGGGGAATTGGCGTGCGCCCCAGCTCGGCTGACCCCCGCGAGAATCGGGGATGATCCAGATCTGGAACAGCGTGGTTTCCTCGTCCTCGAGATTGAACTCGGAGTGGGCGACCCCGTTGCCGGCGCTCATCACCTGGACGTCGCCGGCTTCGGTGCGGCCTTCGTTGCCCATGCTGTCGCGGTGCGTGATCGCGCCTTTGCGGACATAGGTGATGATCTCCATATCGCTGTGCGGATGGGTCGGGAAGCCCGACTTGGGCGCGATCGCGTCATCGTTCCAGACCCGCAGCGCGCCCCAGTGGACCCGGGCCGGATCGTGGTAGCTGGCGAAAGAGAAGTGGTGGTGCGCATCGAGCCAGCCGTGGTTGGCGGCACCGAGCGTGTTGAAGGGACGCAGTTCGATCATGGCGTGTCTCCTTGGTTTCGTTGAGGGGGAGATAGGCCACCGCAGGCATCCGGATAAGTGCGATAAAACTTGCCAAGATGTTCGAGAAATCCGAACGTGCCCGGCATGAAGCTCGGCGAACCCAGCCTCGATCAATTGCGCATCTTCATCGCGGTGGCCGATCACGGCAGTTTCGGCGGCGCGGCCAAGGCGATGGGGCGCGCGGTCTCGGCGGTGTCCTACGGCATTGCGCAGCTGGAAGCGGCCCTTGCGCTCACTCTGTTCGCGCGCGAAGGCTCGCGCCGTCCGGTGTTGACCGCCGCTGGCGAGGGGCTGCTGGCCGAGGCGCGCGCGATTGCCGATGGCGCGGATGCGCTGCTGGCCAAGGCGCGCTCGCTCCACGCCGGGCAGGAGCCGTCGCTGACGTTGGTGGTCGACGTGATGGCGCCGGGCGAGGTCACCGCGCAGGTGCTGGGGAGCTTCCGGCAGATGTTCCCGACCTGCGCGCTCACCTTGCGGATCGAGGGGCTGGGCGCGGTCGCGGCCTGCCTGATCGCGGGCGGCGCGGATCTCGCGATCGGCGGCCCGGTGATCGGCGATCACCCCGCGCTCGAGCGGCAGGCGGTGGGCGATGTCGACCTCGTGCCGGTCGCCGCGCCCTCGCATCCGCTGGCACAGCCCAAAGGTCAGGGGGGCATCGCTCCGGGCGAGAGCCGCCGCCACCTGCAGCTGGTGCTGACCGACCGCTCGCCGCTCACCGATGGCCGCGAGTTCTCGGTGCTCTCCCCGCTGACCTGGCGGCTGGGCGACCTCGGCGCCAAGCACGCGCTGCTGAAGGAGGGGCTCGGCTGGGGCAACATGCCGCGCGGGATGGTGGCGAGCGACCTCGCGAGCGGCGCCTTGGTCGAGCTCGATCTGCCCGAAAAGCCGGGCGACCATTACCGCCTCTCGGCACTATGGCGGCGCGATACCCGGCTCGGCCCGGCGGCGAGCTGGCTGGTCGATGCCTTCCGCGAGCGGTTGGCGCGCTAGGCCCGCCGCAGCCAGGCGATCGCTTCGGGGAGGGTGTCGAAATACTCGACCTCGGCGCCTTGCGCGATGCGGCGGTACTGCATTCGCACCAGCGGGGCGGCGGAGAGCACCGCGAAGCGCTTGAGCCCGTTGCGGGTGCCGGCATCGATGCTGTCGCGGATCGCATCGGCGGTGGCGCGGTCCTGCGCCATGAAATCCTTGAAATCGCCAAGCACGCTGAAAGGCGCGCCAGCCTTCATGAAGGGCTTGGCCGCCTCGGTCAGTTCGGAGAGGAACCGCTGCATCCCGGCAAGGTCCCAATAGCCGCCGATCGCGAAGTGCAGTTCCGCGCGGTCGCGATCGACGCTGATCGTGTGGGTGGGGGTCATGGTGCCCATCGCAGCACGATGGTGGCAGGAAGGTTAAGCGCCCGTACGGAAATGTGCTTGCCGTAACGTCAACCCTCCGACGACGCGCAGAATGTGCAAATCGCACGCGGCGCAAGCGGGCGGCCGCAGGGCCTGCAGCGCGTGTGGGTGCCGGGCACGAGGCCATGTCCGACGCTGACCCGCTCGTCGAAGACGAAGCATTCGCCGTGCCACAGGCTTTGATCTTCAGGCACGTGTTCGAGATATTTGAGAATTCCTCCGCGCAGATGATAGACCTCGCCCACGCCTTCGGCGCGCAGGAAGCTGGTCGATTTCTCGCAGCGGATGCCACCGGTGCAGAACATCGCGACCCGCTTCTTGCCCGCCAGCAGGGTGTCGCGGTTGGCGCGGAACCAGGCGGGGAAATCGCGGAATGTGGGGGTGTGCGGGTCGAGCGCTCCGGCGAAGCTGCCGATCGCGACTTCGTAATCGTTGCGGGTGTCGATCACCAGCGTGTCCGGGTCGGCGATCAGGGCGTTCCAGTCGTGCGGATCGACATAGGTGCCGGCGCTCAGGGTCGGATCGATCGCGGGCTCGCCCATGGTGACGATCTCGCGTTTCACCCGGACCTTAAGCTTGCCGAACGGCATGTCCGGCGCGGACGAGAACTTCACGTCGAGCGCAGCGCAGCCGGGCAATGACCGGATGTAGGAGAGGACCGCTTCCAGCCCCTCCGCCGCGCCGGCGATCGTCCCGTTGATCCCTTCGCGCGCGAGCAGCAGCGTGCCCTTGATGCCGCCAGCCTCGCAGGCCGCCTCGAGCGGCGCGCGCAGGCTTGCAGGCTCGGGGAAGGGCGTGAACTGGTAGAGCGCGGCGACCAACACGCCATCCTCTGAGCGGCAGTCCAGGCTCACCGTGCCCGATCCCGTTGATCGGGGCACACTGTCGGTGCCAGCGAGAGCCTTGACCCTCTGCGTTCGACCGCCACCCGGCTACCGATGCGGCAGCCACGATCATCCCGGTCACCGACCTTCAGATACCGCATGCTTCGATCCGGAAATGACACCAGAAGATATGGGCCGTCGGGCAAATGGCGGGTGCTGCCGCGTCGAAACTCGCGAAGCTCGCCATAGACGATCTCGGGGGCTTGCGCCGATGGCGCTTCGTTCCGGTATGCGGACAACGCGCCCAACCCCGCCATGGCAGCAGCCAGCAAGGCAAACACCGGTACGATCTCACGCCACCAGTGCTGGCGGGACGGATCAACCATGGGTTACACCCGCATCACCCAGCCGTGGCTGTCGGCGATGCGGCCGGTCTGGATGCCGACCAGCGTCTCGCGCAGCGCGGCGGTGGTCTGACCGATGCCGCCCGCGCCGATGGTGAACGCGCCGTCATGGCCCGCCACCGTGCCGACCGCGGTGACCACCGCCGCCGTCCCGCAGGCCATGACCTCGACGAGATGCCCGCTCGCTGCATCGGCGCGCCACTGGTCGATGGAGTAGGGCGCTTCCGACACCTTCAGTCCCTGCTCGCCGAGCAGGGTCATCAGGCTGTCGCGGGTGATGCCGGGGAGGATCGTGCCGGTCAGCGGCGGGGTGATCACCGTGCCATCGGCGAACACGAAGAACAGGTTCATGCCGCCCAATTCCTCGACCCAGCGGCGTTCGACCGCATCGAGGAACAGCACCTGATCGTGCCCCATCGCGAAGGCCTGCCCGGTGGGGACGAGACTCGCGGCATAGTTGCCCCCGCACTTGGCCGCGCCCGTCCCGCCGGGGGCGGCGCGGGTGTAGTCGGAGATCCAGATGCTCACCGCCTTGGCGCCCGATTTGAAGTAGTTGCCGGCCGGACTTGCGATGACGATGAACTTGTAACGCTTGGCCGGGCGCACCCCGAGGAAGGCCTCGGTCGCGATCATGAAGGGCCTGAGGTAAAGTGCGCCGCCCTCGACCGCCGGGAACCAGTCGCCGTCGGCGGCGAGCAGCTCGCGGATTGCGGCAAGGAACAGCTCGGGCGGCAGATGCGGCATGGCGAGCCGCTCGGCCGAGGCGTTGAAGCGCGCGGCGTTGGCTTCGGGCCGGAACAGCGCGAGGGTGCCGTCGGGGTGGCGATAGGCCTTCAATCCCTCGAAAATCTCCTGCGCGTAATGGAGGACGGCGGCGGCCGGATCGAGCGCGATGGCCTCGCGCGGGCCGATGGTCGGCGTCTGCCAGCCGCCGGCGGCCTCGTCATATTCGATCACCACCATGTGATCGGTGAAGACGGTGCCGAAGCCGGGATCGGCAATCAGCGCATCGCGGGTCCCGGCAGGCGTGGGCGAGGGATGGGGCAGGCGGGTGAAGTGCATGGCCTAGCGCGTAATCCTGCGGACCTCTCAGGGCAAGATGCGTGTTCGGGCGACGTGGCTCGCCCTTCCACCAAGCTGCGCATGGTCCCCCTCCCCTGAAGGGGAAACCGGCTCGGTCGCTCAAGCGACCGCGAGCGCACGCGCGCGAGCCGCAGGTGCTCTGCCGCGCGGCGGCAGAAGCAGCACCGAGGACGAAGGCGCGGAGGCGCCTTCGCAACCAGAGAAAATGAAAAGGGCGCTTCCAGCCCGTCGGTGGAAACGCCCTTTCATGGTCAGCGGCCAGGAAGTGCCGCTCACGAAGCCTCTAAGGGTATCCGAAATTACCGATAGTGCCTCGCGCGGAAACTTGCCGACCTCTCTGCTGAACCATGAGACATCGGATCACCTCCTTTCGCGCTAGTGTGCCAAGACCCGCTCGTTTCACCGGGGGCCGAGGACCGCGTTCGCCGCTGGCCTCGGATACATATGTGAATCATGTGATTCGTCAGGACAAGACTTGTATAAATCTTTTCCCGCGTCATAATCACACCTCGCCGCACAAAGCGCGGTGAACCGCGGCCTGGGGGAAACCCCGGGCTTTTTTGTTGCGGTGGAGAGGCTGTGGGCGGCCTGTGGACAGGCTGTGGACCTACCTGTGGATATTAAGATTTAGAATCGGAGATGTTTTGGTGCGTTCCGGCCGCCGCGGGCACCTCCTCGGCGCGGTTTTTGCGCTTCGGCACGGGCACCTGCGGCTCGCGCGCTCGCGGTCGCTGCGCGACCGATGCCGCGCACCCCGCTTGCGTCGCGCCTGGCCCGTCTACCTGCAATCCTCGATCACCCGGCTGACTTCGGCCCAGCTCGGCAGGTAGAGCGGCGGCAGGCCGTCGGCCTCCACCGCGAACCGGCCCTTGGAGAGCGCCATGGCATCGAGCAGCGGGTCGGCGGGGGCGAGTATCGCCTCGCCCCCGGCGGGGTTGGCGCGCAACGGCAGGCTGCGGCTCGTCGTCTCGGTGCGGATCACCACCTGCCCCGCGCCGCGCCCGGCTCCGGAGCGAACCAGCGTGAGCGCCGGACCGGCTGCGCGGTCGCATTCGAGCATGAACAGCGGTTCGCCCCCCGGCGCGGAATAGAGCGCCATTCCCCCGCCGTTCTGATCGGCGTAGCGCCAGGCGCCCGGCGTTGCCGGCGCGTCCATCCAGCTTGTCGCGGCAGGAACAGGGAGCGATGGCGCGGGACCTGACACCGGCCGAGCCGGCGCGGGACGCACCGGCGTAGTGGTGGCGATCGGCGGCGCCTTGGCGGCGGGGACGCAAGCCGTCAGTGCGGCAAAGGCGAGAAGGGGCAGGGCAGCTTTCATGCCCGCACATTGCGCGCTAGGGGCACGGCTTGTCCATGCCCCAGCCGCCATCCCGTCCCCCGAAAGCGCCCAAGCGCCGTGTCGATCACCTGCTGGTCGAGCGCGGCCTTGCCGAAAGTCGCGCCCGGGCGCAGGCGCTGGTGATGGCCGGGCTTGTGTTCGCGGGCGAGACCCGGATCGACAAGCCCGGGCACCAGCTTGCCGAGGATGCCGCGCTGGACGTGCGCGGGCGCGATCATCCCTGGGTCAGCCGCGGCGGGATCAAGCTGGCGCACGCCATCGACCATTTCGGGCTCGATCCGGCGGGCGCGGTGGCGATGGACATCGGCTCCTCCACCGGCGGCTTTACCGACGTGCTGCTGACCAAGGGCGCCGCACATGTCTTCGCGGTCGACAGCGGCACCAACCAGCTCGCATGGCGCCTGCGCGAGGACCCGCGCGTCACGGTGCTCGAACAGCTCTCGGCCCGCCTGCTGACCCGCGATCACATCACGCAGGACTGCAACTGGGTGGTGTGCGATGCGAGCTTCATCAGCCTAGCCAAGGTGCTCGAGGTCCCCCTCGCGCTTGCCGCACCGCAATGCCGGCTGGTGGCGCTGATCAAGCCGCAGTTCGAGGTCGGGCGCGAAGAGGTCGGCAAGGGCGGGGTGGTGCGCGATCCGGCGCTCCATCGGCGGGTGTGCGACGAGGTGCGCGGCTGGATCGAGGGGCTCGGCTGGCAGGTCGAGGGGATCGTCGAAAGCCCGATCACCGGGCCGCAGGGCAATGTCGAATTCCTGATCAGCGCGCGGCGCGGCTAGCGGGCAAAAGAAAAGACCGGCAGCAACCCGAAGGTTGCCACCGGCCCTGTTCTTTCCCTGACCCGGCCTGCGCCAGGTCCGGTAATCCAAAAATGGATTACATCGCCGGGGTTTCGGTCGCGGCCGGAGTTTCGGTCGCAGCCGGGGTTTCAGCAGCCATGGCGTCGGCAGGCGGAGTTTCGACCATCGCCGGCTCTTCAGCGACGGCGGTGGTGTCGGCTTCGGTGGCAGCTTCTTCAGCCGGCTTCGAGCAAGCGGCGGTGGCGATGGCGAGGCCGGCGACGGCGACGAGAGCGATCTTCTTCATGGTCATTTCCCCTATGGGCCGGCAGGGCCGGTAATGAGCAAAGCGCGTTATTGTGATCTCCCTGCCGCCAACGCGCTGTCGAATCACGGCAGGAATGTGGCAGCCTCTAGCAGAGCATTTTGCAGACCCCAAAGCCTTTCGTGCGTCTCTGCCCAATTTTCACCATAATTTTTTCACGCCCTCTTTACCTGTGGCACGAGGGCCGCGGTCAAATCATTGGCGCATGCGAAAGGCTCTGGTATCGGGGCAGCCCTTAGTCCGGGAGACCGCATGAACGTCCTTGCTTCGAAGGCGCAGCTGCGCGCCAGCTTTCTGCGCTGGGCGCTGTTCATGGTGCCGCTGGTGCTGCTGATCGGGTTTGCGGCCGGCCAGCTCGGCGGGCCGGACACGGCGTGGTTTGCCGGGCTGGTGAAGCCCGCGATCTATCCGCCGCCCGCCGCCTTCGGGATCGTGTGGAGCGTGCTGTTCGTGCTGATCGGCTGCGCGCTGGCGCTGGTGGCCGGGGCGTGGGGCGCGACCGGACGGGGCCTCGCGCTCGGCGTGTTCGCGGTGCATTTCATCGTCACCCAGAGCTGGAGCGCGGTGTTCTTCGGGATGCAGGACATGATCGCGGGGCTGATGGTGCTCGGCTTTGCGATCGTCAGCCTGCTGGTGGCGCTCGCGCTGATCGCGAGGGTGCGGCGGGCGGCGGTGCTGCTGCTGCTGCCCTATCTCGCGTGGCTGTGCTTTGCGGCGGTGCTCAACTACCAGTTTCTGGCCGCGAACCCCGATGGCGGCCCGCGCGGCGGCAACGGGGCGGAGACGCGGGTGGAATTGTGACCGGCCACGCGCCGCGCAGCGGCAAGGCCGGCATTGCCCTCTTGCTCTTCGCGGCAAGCAACCCCACAAAGATCCCATGCAGAGCCAGAACCCCATCATCGCCGACCTCGTCAAACTCGCCAACAGCGCCGCCGGGACGATGGCGGGCATGACCCGCGAAGCCCGTGACAGCGCGCGCGAGCGGCTGCGCGAGGCGCTCGGCGGGATCGACTTCGTGAGCCGCGAGGAGTTCGAGACGGTCAAGGCGATGGCGCAGAAGGCGCGCGAACAGGCCGATGCCCTCGAAGCCCGGCTGGCGGCGCTGGAAGCGCGTTCCTCCGCCCAATAAGGCGCACGCCGGGCGATGCGCCGCAGCGCCCCCCAATCCCCCGCCATCATGCTCGCGTCGCATCCGCAGGGCGAGACCGGCGCGCTCGCGCGGCTGCTGACCGCCGACCAGGGGCTTGTCGCAGCCTATGTCGCGGGTGGCCGCGGGCGGCAGATGCGCGCGGTGATGGTGCCCGGCAACCGCGTCGCGGCGGAGTTCACCACCCGCCCGGGCAGCGGCAACCAGCTGCCCTTCGCCCGGCTCGAGCTCGAACATTCGCGCGCCGCCCTGATGACCGAGCCCCTGCCCGCGGCCGCGATCCAGTGGGCCTGCGCGCTCACCGCCGCGGTGCTGCCCGAGCGCCAGCCCTATCCCTCGCTCCACGCTGCGCTCGACGCGCTGCTCGAAGCGATCGCGATCGCGCCCTCGGCGCGCGGCTGGGTGACCGGATTGATCGGATACGAGACGCTGCTGCTGTCCGAACTCGGCTATGGCGGCACGCCCCCGCCGCCCGCGCCCGATCTTGCCGCCCAGCTGGCGGCGCTGGCGGCGCTGGAGGCGCGGCTTGCGCACTACCTGCTTGCAGGCCGCAAAGGCGATGTTATGGGCGCGAGGCTGCTGCTGACCGAGCGGTTGGCGCGCATGGGGTGAGAGACGCTTGAGGCCATGAAGATTGCAGTCCTGCCCGGCGACGGGATCGGCCCCGAAGTCACCGCCGAAGCTGTGCGCGTGCTCGAAAGCCTGGCGCTCCCCGGCCTCACGCTGTTCGAAGGCGATGTCGGTGCGATCGCCTATCGCCGCCACGGCCACCCGCTCCCTGCGGAGACGCTCGCGATGGCGCGCGAGGCTGACGCGGTGCTGTTCGGCGCGGTCGGCGACCCGTCGTGCGATGCGCTCGCGCGCCACTTGCGCCCCGAACAGGCGATCCTGGGGCTGCGCAAGGAACTGGACCTGTTCGCCAACCTGCGCCCGGCGCGTGTGTTTGCGGGTCTCGAGCACCTCTCTCCGCTGCGTCCCGATATCGCCGCGCGGCTCGACCTGGTGATCGTGCGCGAACTGACAGGTGACGTCTATTTCGGCGCCAAGGGCCAGCGCACCAGCGACGCGGGCGAGCGCGAGGGATGGGACGCGATGTCCTATGCCGAAGGGGAAGTGCGCCGGATCGCGCACATCGCCTTCGCCGCCGCACAGGCGTCCGGCCGTCCGCTCACCAGCGTCGACAAGGCCAATGTCCTCGAAACCAGCCAGTTGTGGCGCGACGTGGTGATCGAGACAGCCGCCGCATACCCGGGCATCGCGCTCGACCACATGTATGTCGACAACGCCGCTATGCAGCTCGTCAGCCATCCCGAGCGCTTCGGGGTGGTGCTGACCGGCAACCTGTTCGGCGACATCCTGTCCGATCTGGCGAGCGCGGCGGTGGGCTCGATCGGGCTGCTGCCGAGCGCCTCGCTGGGCGCGCGCCGGACCGCGCACGGCACCTTCGGCCTCTACGAACCCATTCATGGCAGCGCGCCCGACATTGCCGGCGAGGGCAAGGCCAACCCGATGGCGACGATCCTGTCGGCGGCGCTGATGCTGCGCCATTCCTTCGGCCGCACGGACGAGGCAGCGCGGATCGAGCAGGCGGTGGCGCAGGCGCTCGCCGACGGCATCCTCGGCGGCGATCTGGGCGGCCACCACGGCACGGCGGCGATCGGTGCGGCGGTGCGGGAGCGGCTGTGATCCCATGACCCTCGATCTCGCCATCATCCTGCCCACGCTCAACGAGCGCGGCAATCTCGAACCGCTGGTCGCGCGCATCGACGCTGCGATCGGCGCCGCGGCGCGCTGGGAGGTGATCATCGTCGATGATGACAGCCGCGACGGCACCGCCGACGAAGCGCGCGCGCTGGCGCTGGCCGATCCGCGCGTGCGGGTGATCCAGCGCATCGGGCGGCGCGGCCTTGCCAGCGCGGCGATCGAGGGCTTTTGCGCCACGGCCGCGCCCTATGTGGCGGTGATGGACGCCGACCATCAGCACGATCCCGCGCTGCTCCCCGGAATGCTCGCCGCGCTGACATCGGGCGAGGCCGAGATCTGCGTCGCGAGCCGCTTTGCCGAGGGGGCGAGCACCGCCGACTGGGCCGCGCCCGAGCGCGAGAAGCTGTCGACCTATGCCAACGCGCTCGCCCGCAAGCTCACCGGGGTCGATCTCAGCGATCCGATGAGCGGCTATTTCATGCTGCCTGCCGCCACGGCGCGCGCGCTGGTGCCGCGGCTTTCGGGGATCGGGTTCAAGATCCTGCTCGATCTTCTTGCCACGGCTGACGCGCCGATGAAGGTCAAGGAATTCCCCCTCAATTTCGCGGCAAGGCGCGAAGGAGAAAGCAAGCTGGACCGTGCCATCCTGTTCGATTTCCTCGCCGGGCTCTACGACAAGACGCTGGGCAAGGTGATCCCGACCCGCTTTGCCCTGTTCGGCACCGTCGGTGCGCTGGGCGTGGTGGTGCACTTCATCGTGCTGTCGAGCCTGCTGTTCGTGCGCGATCACGACTTTGCGCTCGCGCAGGCGGTGGCGGTGCTGACCGCGATGAGCTTCAACTTCTGGCTCAACAACTGGCTGACCTATCGCGACAAGCGGCTGGTCGGGGCGCAGGCGCTGCTGCGCGGCTGGATCGGCTTCATCGCCACCTGCGCGGTCGGCGGTTTCGCCAATGTCGCGGTGGCGGCCTATCTTCAGGGCCAGGGCGTGTTCTGGGCGGCGGCGGCGATGGCGGGGATCGTGGTCGGCTCGGTCTGGAACTACGCCCTGTCGAGCCGCTTCGTGTGGGGCAGGTTCTGAGGCGTCCGCCTCACTGCCACCCGGCGATCCAGGCCCATTTCAGGAAGCTCTGGCCGCCTGCGAGCGGCAGCGCGGCGATGATCTTGAAGAACAGCGCGAACACCGCGAACGAGGCCGCCGGGATCGCCCAGCCGAGCCACTTGGCCCGGCGCCAGCGCGCGAGGTCGCTCGACGCGAAGGCGAGCGCGGCGAGCAGGAAGAAGCTCGGCACGAAGTAGTGATAATAGAACTGCACCGGCTTGGGCGCGATCAGCCACAGGCCGAGGCTCGCACCATAGCCGATGACGACGCCGAGCCGTGCCCAGTCGCCGCGCCACGCGCCTTTCGCGAGGCACCATGCCAGCGCGGGCAGCCCGATCAGCATGGTCAGCGGATTGCCGATCAGCAGCACGCCGCGCTGCGCCCCGTCGGTGACACCATAAAGATACCAGATGCCGCGGGTGTTGAGCACCCATTGCGGCCAGGTGCTCATGTAGCGGTGCGGGGTCATCAGCTGGCTCTGGAGCGCGAAGATCTCCTTGTGCAGCCCGATCAGGCCCTGCTCCGCGAGCGGCGAGGGGCGGAGGTATTCGGCGAGCCAGTAACCCGGGATGAAGGTGGCGGCATAGACCAGCAGTGGGACGATCCCGAGCCACACGAAGGCCTCGACCAGCGTGATCCCCGGCACCGGCGCCCCGCGGCGGCTGAGGAACAGGCGGCGGCGCCCGGCGCGGGCGCGCGCGACGAGGAAGGCAAGTCCCGGCACCATGGCGAGGGGAATCGCGTTCCACTTGGATCCGAGCGCGCAGCCGATCGCGATACCGGCAAGCGCGAGCCGCCAGCGTGCCTTTTCCGGCTCGCGGATCGCGCCCGCGAACTGCCACGCCGCCACTGCGAGCGCGGCCGCCATGACGATGTCGAGCATGGCTATGCGCGACTGGATGAAGAGGTGGAAGCCGGTCGCCAGCAGCACCGCGAAGGACAGCGTGGCGAAGCGGTCCTGACCCGCGTGCCACAGCGCCCGCAGCGACGCGAAATAGGCGAGCACCCCGCACAGCCACGGCATGATCCGCCAGCCGAGCGGCGCATCGCCGAAGATCGCCATGCCGATGGCGAACAGCTCCTTAGCGAAGAGCGGATGCTCGCGGTTGCGATAGGCGCCGTGGCCGCCTTCGATCAGGGCGAGGATCTCGCGCGCGGCGGGAAGGTAGTGAACCTCGTCGAAATAGGGGATCGAGGGTATGGCAAGTCGCCAGCCCGCAACCAGCGCGAACAGCCCGGTCGCCACCAGGCACCAGGCCAGCGGATCGCGCGGGCGCGGCGGGGCCCCGGCGCTCTCGGACGCGGCGGCAACGGAAAGGGGGGAGAGCGCCTCGGCCATGGCTGGGCCCGCGCTTAGGCAGGCCCGGCCGCCGGTTCAAGCCGGATTATGCGAGCGCGGCGCGTGGTTCCGACTGTTCCAGCCAGAACAGCCGCGCGCACATGGCGAGAAGCCCGATGCTGGCGGTCGCGACAACGAACAGCGTCCACAGCGGCACGTTCATGCCCGCCGCCCGCGCGCGCGGCAGGATCAGGAACAGCGCCACCGTCAGCGCAAACAGCAGGTCCCACCACACCTGCACGCCCCACAGGTTGCTGGCGTGGTTGATGACCACCAGCCCCACGCCTTCGGTCGCGATCGTCACCGCGGTGAACGCGGCAAACCCCGCCGACAGTGCGCCCGCGAGCACCGCATTGCCGGGTGCGCCGGGCCGCAGCAGGATCGATCCGATCCCGGCAATTGCGAACGCCAGCCCGCCGATGACGAGCGCCAGGTAGGGGATGACAACCGGGGACATGACGGAGATCTCCTCTCGAATGTAGCAGATGCTACGTCGGTTGTAGCGACCACTCGGGCCCGCTACAAGCCTTGCATGGCGGCACGCGCGAAAAATCCTCCGATGTCCAGGGAGACCCTTCTGCCGCTGCTCGCCGCGCATGTGCTGGCCGAGGGGCTGGGGCAGGCAAGCCTGCGTCCGCTCGCCAAGGCGGCGGGCACCTCGGACCGGATGCTGATCTATCATTTCGGCACCAAGGAGCGGTTGCTGATCGATCTGCTCGCTTACGTCGCCGGGGTTTACGGCGCCGGGCTCGAGGCGGTGATCGCCGTGGCCGAACGACCTGCCACCCGGCGGGCGCTGGTGGAACGGATCCTCGCGCTCAACGCCGATCCGGCGATGCAGCCCTTCATGCAGCTGTGGTGGGAGATCGTTGCGGGCGCGGCGCGCGACATGCCGGGGTTTCGCGCCGCGGCGGAGCGGATGATCGGCGAGCTGCTCACGATGCTCGAAGGGCTGATGCCGGACGGCGACCCCGATCCGGCAGGCGGGGCGCGCTATCTGCTCACCGCGATCGAGGGCACGATGATGCTCGCCGCGGTCGGCCATGCGGAGACCGCGCGCGCGGGCCTGCTTGCGGGCGGGCTCCTCGAAGCCTAAGCACCCCTGCCATGAAGAAGACCACCGGCATGGACCGCGCCGCCACCAAGGGCTGGCGTCCCGCAACCCGCGCGCTGCGCGGCGGCACTTGGCGTTCCGAACATGGCGAGACCAGCGAGGCGCTGTTCCTCACCTCGGGCTACACCTACGACGATGCCCAGACCGTCGCCGACCGCTTTGCCGGCGACGCGCAGGGCATGACCTATTCGCGCCTCCAGAACCCCACCGTCGCGATGCTCGAGGAACGCATCGCGCTGATGGAGGGGGCCGAGGCCTGCCGCGCGCAGGCGAGCGGGATGGCGGCGATGACCGCGGCGCTGCTGTGCCAGCTGTCCGCCGGGGACCATGTCGTCGCCGCGCGCGCCGCCTTCGGCTCGTGCCGCTGGCTCACCGACCAGCTGCTGCCGCGCTTCGGGATCACCACCACCCTCGTCGACAGCGCCGACAACGCGCAGTGGGAGGCGGCGATCCTCCCCAACACCAAGGTGTTCTTCTTCGAAACCCCGGCCAATCCCACGCTCGACGTCGTCGATCTCGCCTTCGTCTGCGGGTTGGCCAAGGCGCACGGGATCACCACCGTGGTCGACAATGCCTTCGCCTCGCCGGTGCTCCAGCGCCCGATGGAGTTCGGCGCGGACGTGGTTGCCTACAGCGCCACCAAGCTGATGGACGGGCAGGGCCGGGTGCTCGCCGGCGCGGTGTGCGGATCGCAGGCGTGGATCGACGAGAAGCTGCTCCCGTTCCAGCGCAACACCGGGCCCAACCTTTCGCCCTTCAACGCCTGGGTGGTGATGAAGGGGCTGGAGACGCTGCCCCTGCGCGCCTTCAAGCAGAGCGAGCAGGCCGTGGCGCTCGGCGCGTTCATCGAACCGCGCGTGACCAAGGCGGGCGGGCACATGCTCCACCCCGGCCTGCCGAGCCACCCGCGCCACAATCTCGCGCTCGCGCAGATGGACGCGACCGGCCCGATCTTCGCCTTCGATGTCGGCACGCGAGCGCGCGCCTTCGCGGTGCTCGATGCGCTGGGGCTCGTCGACATCTCGAACAATATCGGCGACGCGCGCTCGCTGATGTGCCACCCGGCCTCGACCACCCACGCCAACATGGGCGAGGAGGCCCGCGCGGCGATGGGCGTGACCGAGGGGCTGCTCAGGATCAACGTGGGGCTCGAAGATATCGCCGACCTTACCGAGGATATGGATCAGGCGCTCGCGGCGGCGGGCATATAGGAGAGACGGCCCGATGACCAAGCGCGTGGAACTGGTGTTCGATTTCGTCAGCCCCAACGCCTACCTGATCTGGTGGCCGCTCCGAGAATTGCTGGATCGCCACGAGGCCGAGCTCGACGTCATCCCCGTCTTCCTCGGCGGGATGCACAAGCTCACCGGCAATGCCCCGCCGATGATCCGCGATGCCGATGTGAAGGGGAAGAACGAATACGCCATGCTCGAAATGCAGCGCTTCATCGCGAAGCACGGGCTTGGCGCCTTCCGGATGCACCCGCAGTTCCCGTTCAATTCGATCACCCTGCAGCGGATGCTCTTTGCCGCCGATCAGGATGGGCGCGGCGTGCAGTTCGTCGAGGCGCTGCTCAAGCCGATCTGGGAACAGGGGATCGACGTCACCTCGCCCGATGCGCTGGGCGGCGTGCTGGCGGCAGCGGGCTTCGCCCCCGCCGACCTCCTCGCCCGCGCGCAGAGCGACGCGGTCAAGCAGGGCCTTGTCGCCAACACCGACGCCGCGGTCGCGCGCGGCGCCTTCGGCATTCCGACGATGTTCGTGGGGCCAAAGGACGGGCCGCAGGAGATGTTCTTCGGCAAGGAACGCCTCGGCCAGATCGAGGAACTGCTGGCGGCGGGGTGAGGGCCCTCGCGCGCACCATCCCCTCTTGCCATCCCGCCGCAAAATCATAGCCTTGGCGAATCGGGGACGCAGCAGGGGCGCTAGAGGACCGTGAAGGGGATTAACCGGGTATTCGCCGGGCTGGGCGTTGTCGCCAGCCTGATTCTATGGCCATTCGCCGCCACGGCCGAGGATGCCGCGCCCGAGGCCCCGCCGCCGCTGATCGCGACCAGTGACTTCGCCGGCCGGGCCGCCTTCTGGGACGCGGAGCTCTCCCCTGACGGGACGATGCTGTCCTACCTGCGGCGCAAGGATGGCGAGACGCAGTTCATCGTCGCCTCTTCCGATCTCACAAAGGTCGTGAGCGCGTTCACCAGCGATCCCGATGACCAGTTCGAATGGTATCGCTGGGTCGGAAACGACAAGCTGCTCATCTCGGTCTCGACCGCTGGCATGTTCTTCAATGAAGAGGTGCGTTACACGCGGCTCATTCTGGTCGAAGTCCAGAGCGGCGTGATGACCCGGCTGTTTGCGCGCACCGATGTGGTCGAGGGCGACAATGTCATCCACGTCGCGAAAGACGGCTCGTACATCCTGGTGGCGATCCAGAACAGCATCTACGAATACCCATCGGTGATGCGCCATGAACTCAAGGCCAAGGGCAAGGTCGATATCGTTCAATCACCGCGAGAAGGGGTCTGGAACTGGATCGCGGACGATACCGGCGTGGTGCGGATGGGCACCGGTTGGAGCAACGGGCGGCTCAAGATCCATTACCGGGCCGATGCGGCGTCCGATCTCAAGCTGATCGCGCGGCTCAAGGAAGACGATACCGCCGACCGTTACTGGGACGCGCTGCAGATCATCAGCAGCTCGGACGAAGGCTATGTCCTCTCGGAGGGCGAGAACGGCCGGGTTGGGCTCAGGCGCTTCAACTTCGCCACCCGCGAAACCACCGAAACCGTGTTCGAGCATCCCGAGTGGGATATCGACAGCGTCACCTTGCGCGAAGGCAAGCCCTACGCCGCGTTCTTCACCGCGGACCGCGACGAGGTTCACTGGTTCGATCCGGCCAAGGCCAGGCAGCACGCCGCGCTGCGCAAGGCGCTCGGCGATGTCGAGGTATGGATCATCGACCGCGCCGAGGACGATTCGAAGATGCTGGTGTGGGCCGGCAACGAGTCCGATCCCGGCGTGCTCTACATGTACGAGCCTGCTGCCAAGCGTATGAAAGAATTGGCGCAGTACCGCCCGCGGCTCGATTTCCGCCTGCTCGCCAAGCCCCGGCCGATCCGTTACACCGCGCGCGACGGCACCGTCATCCGCGGGTATCTCACGCTGCCGCGCGGCCGAGCGGCGACGAATTTGCCGCTGATCGTGATGCCCCACGGCGGCCCCTTCGGCGTGCGTGACAAGCTCGAATACAACGATGAGGTGCAGCTGCTCGCAAACCGGGGCTATGCGGTCCTCCAGCCCAACTTCCGCGGCTCGGGCGGCTATGGTGACGCCTTCTTCGAGTTGGGCGAGGGGCAGGTCGGACGCGGCATGCAGGACGATATCGACGATGCGATGGACTGGGCGGTCGCCGAAGGCATTGCCGATCCCAAGCGCGTCTGCGTGGTCGGCGGCTCCTATGGCGGATATGCCGCGCTGTGGGCGGTGCTGCGCAACCCCGAACGGTACCGCTGCGCCGCAAGCTGGGCGGGGGTGACCGACTGGAACAAGATGCTGTCCTATGACCGGCGCTATCTCACCGGAAGAGCCGGCAAGGCGTGGCAGGCGCGGGTGCGCGGCGAGAAGACTTTCGATCTCGATGCCGTGTCCCCGTATCGCGTCGCCGGGAAGCTTTCGCGCCCGGTGCTGCTTGCGCATGGCACCAAGGACAGCAACGTCCCCTTCAGCCAGTACACCCTGTTCGAGAAGGCGACGCGCTCCGCGCCGGTGCGCCCGCAGACGCTGGTGATCGCGGGTGAGGGCCACAGCTTTTCCAAGGCCGAAAGCGAGCAGCAGTGGTACGATGCGCTCGACGCCTTTCTCGCCCAGCACAACCCGGCCGATCCGCTCCCGGCGGCCGCTCCGGTGCGTGCTGCGGCGAGCGAGGTGGCGGTGCCGGCAGCGGCGCAATGACCGCCTGCAGTGGAGGCAACCCTCACCCCGCGGTGACATCCTCCAGCGGCACATCCATCACCGGATAGCGCCGCCACTCGGCCCAGTCGTAGTGCCACCATTCGTTGGCGAGGGGCACGAAGCCCTCGGCGACCATCCACTCCTCCAATAGCCCCCTGAGGTGCAGCGCTTCGGCGGGGGCGGCGGCGAAGCTGCGGTAGGCGGCGGGGGTGAAATCGTCATAGGGGCTGGGCATCGCCACTTCCACGCCATCGCGGTGCAGCGAGAGGTCGATCGAGCACCCGCGGTTGTGGCGCGATCCGGTCGCCGGGTCGGCGACGAATTCGCGCTTGGCGGGCGGGGTCGCGTCCCACATCGCCTTGGTGATGCGCCAGGGGCGATAGGCGTCGAAGATCAGCAGCCCGTAGCCCGCGCCCTCGGCCCGGGTCTGCACCCGCGACAGCGCCTCTGCGACCGGGCGCTGCGCCGCCGCGCGCGCGACGGGGTAGAGCACGCGGCGCATGAAGTTGGCGGGCGTGGCGTAGCGGATGTCGAGCCGCAAGCGCGGATCGAAGCGCGCCAGATCGACCAGATCGGGCATTGCACTCGCCCCCGGATCGACCGGCGGATTGCCGCCGCCGGGAGGCGGGGACAGCCGCGGCGCGCAGGCCCCGAGCCAGCCCGCCAGCACGCCCGCGCCCGCCAGCCGCAGCGCCGCCCGCCGGTCGATCCGCATCTCGCCTGCCATCCGCATCATCGCTCCGTTCCCGCCTGCCGCCACCATAGTCCCGCCCCGCGCCATCGGCCCACCCGAAATTCCTCACGCACCCCCGGGATACAGCAGGGGTTAAGCGCGTTGAGCCTCTTGTGACCCGGTGCAGAATCGCTAACCTGAGAGGCGTCATGAAAGAATTCTTCCAGCACGCCGCCACCACCGACGGAGTCACCGTCCGGGTCGCCGTCAATTACCTGCCGGAGCAGTCGCACCCGGAGGCGGGCAAGTGGTTCTGGGTCTATCACATCCGCATCGAGAACGCCTCGCACGAGGCGCTGCGGCTGCGCACCCGTCACTGGCGCATCACCGACGGGCGCGGCATGGTCAACCATGTCGATGGCGAGGGCGTGGTCGGCGAACAGCCGCTGCTCGCGCCCGGCCAGAGCCACGACTATGTTTCGGGCTGCCCGCTCACCACGCCCTTCGGCTCGATGGAGGGCTTCTACACCTTCCAGCGCCCCGATGGCTCGCCGACCGAGATACGGATCCCCTTCTTCCCGCTCACCGCGCCCGAGACCGCCGAGGGTCGCAGCGCGCGCTGACACTTGCAGAGCGCGCACCCGCGGCCTAATCCCCGCCGCGTGAAGCGCACCCACTTGCCCCTCAACGCCTTGCGCGTGTTCGACGCCGCCGCCCGGCACCTCTCCTTCACCCGCGCCGCCGACGAGCTGGCGGTCACTCCCGCCGCGGTCGGCCAGCAGATCCGCGCGCTGGAGGACGTGCTCGGCGTGGTGCTGTTCCGCCGCACCTCCAAGGGGCTCGAACTCACCCCCGAGGGCGCGGCCGGGCTCGACCCCTTGCGCGAAGGCTTCCTGCGGTTCGAGGAAAGCGTCGAGGCGATGCAGGCGGGGCAGGCCTCCGACCGTTATACCATCGCGACCCCGCGCGAGTTCTACGCCGAGTGGCTCGCCCCGCGCCTCGCGCGCTTCCAGGCGGGCACCCCCGGCGTGCAATACATCCTCGCGCCCGACGAGCACGCCGATTTCACCGAGGCCAATCTCGACATCGCGATCCGGCTGGTCGACGGGCCGGGCGAGCTCGAGGGCGTGCAGCTCGCGCCTGCGCAGCGCGTCACCGTCGCCGCGCCCGGCCACCGGGATGCGTGGATCGACTGGCCGGGGATGACGCGGCCCGATGGGCTGAACCCCTGCATCCGCGCAGGCTCGCCCGGCCAGGCGCTCGCCTCGGCGCTGGCGGGGATGGGGCGCACCATCCTCCCCCTGCCGCTCGCCGAGAACGCGATCGCGCAAGGCCGCCTCACCATTCTCGAAGGCCCCGAGCAGGGCCGCCGCGCCTATTGGCTGCTCGCCCCCCTGCCGCAATGGCGCAGCAAGAAGGTGCGCGCGCTGGTGGCGTTCCTCGGTTCCTGAGGGCTCCTTAGGCGTCGACTCCGGCCTTGCGGGCGTGCGGCCCGATCCAGCGCGCTCAGGCGAGGTCGTCTTCCGCGTCGGCCGCGATCCCGACCTCCTCCAGCACTTCGGCGCGGATCCGTTCGTAGAGCCAGTGGCCGGGGATCACGAACCGCGCGTCGACATATTGCGCGTAGTGGTGCTTGATCACGAAGGCGAGCATGGAGTTGACGCGCTGGTTCGAATATCCCTCGGCGATTGCGCGCTCGAGCGCGCAATCCTCCAGCCGCGCCACGCCCCAATCGAGCGCCTCGTCCCAGGCGCCGGCAAACCCCTCCGCCCCGGGCTGCCGGCGCAGCTTGTAGAGCGCTTCGAGCGAGCGGCCGATATGCACCGCCGCCGACTTGACGATGCCGGTGACGGCGAGGTGCGCCACAAAGGCGCGCTGGAGATCGGGCGTGATCGAATTGCGGCGCGGCGCCTTGTGCCGATAGGGCGCGAAATCGAGCAGCGGATCGTCGTCGGTGATGACCGCCGGCTCGAACTCCCACGCGACCTCGGAGGTGGCCTGCCGCGGGATGGCGCGCTTGTTGCGCTTGGGCGGGGCGGGGGAGTCTTCGGACGGCATGGGGCGAGGGGTGGCAGAGATTTTCCGATTAGGAAAATCTCCGCCCTGCCGGTGGCGCGAGGGTGGATTTGTGGCGCGGCCTCAATCGCGTGGAACGAAGGGCAGGGCGGGGCGCGACGGTCCTCGGCAGGGCCACAGGAGGTGACTTGGGGGAGAGGGCGGCGTGCTGCCCCTTTTTCTTGTCACCTCAACGTGCGCTGCTCAATCTCGAGAGCTAAGCTCGACAAGAACTTCAGAACGGATAGGGCCGTTCGCAAAGAGGACGGGCGATTGAGTCCGTGCCGTGAGTGTTTCGACCTGTTCGCGTACCACTGCGTGTAGCTCGTCAAGCCGAATGCCAGGCCGCGCCAGTGCGTTGTCAATTGCCAGCGCAAAAGGACTGTTGATCGCGCGATCGGCCTGATCGTAACCGCCTTGGTAAAGCCCACAGGATGAAAGGACGGCGACCCGCCGATCTTGCGCGGTGCTAAGAGTGTTGTAGGCATCAGTAATCCACGGCCCGGACACCAGTTCGCTTAAATATGCCGAGTCTGACCGACGCGCCAAAGCTGGCCTTGGGATAAGGCCGGTGTCGGCCAAGATAATCAACTTACTGTCGCTCCTGCTCTCGAACGGCTTTACGAGATCACCGTAGAAAAAGGCATCCCGGGTCTCTCGTGGCAGTGCCACATCGACGCTTGGTCGAATGTAGACAAACCCGTCGTCGCCATCGAATCCACCGGGCGCCGCAAGATAAAGCAAGGAGCGGGTTGCAGTCCGAGACGCCAGCTTATTGAGCTCAGAACGCAGTACATCGAGTGTAGGGTTTACAAGCAGCGCAGGCCTGACCCCGAGCGACAAGAGCGCATTGTAGACATAGTCGGCGTCATTCAGCGTGCCGGGGAATTTTTGGACTTCCCCACTGAAGTCGATCCCGTCGACCGCAACGATAAGTGCGGCTGTGTCAATCAGTTGGACTGAAGATGAGGTTGTGGCCGAAAGGGTATCTTGGTCGATCTCACCGTCAAGTCGAAGACGCTGGCTCGTCTGGTCAAAGATAGCTGGCGACTGCGCGTGTTCGACGCTTGCTGCCAGCCGCGATACACTGTGGCGGGTATCTCGCAGAATTTCGTCGATGGCTCGCGTCGCACTTAGTCTGGGTAGCAGTTCGCGCGCGAACAAACTGTTCTGGCTCCTATCACCATCGCCGAGCCCATCGAGGGCGAGCTGGCCTGTTCCAGCGGAGAAGCCGACAAAGAAACCTAAGGGAGCTTCTATCGATGCAAGTCCGATTGTCGATGTAGGAACTTGAAACCCCGGGTTATTGCGGCACGCGTCGATCAGGCTGATGCATTGCCTGGGGCCGGAGGCTGAAATAGACTTTAAAACTTCGCCGAGGGCAAAGGCTCCTGCCAGTGCAGCACTCTTGCTGGACGTACGCGCATCTTTGGCAAGCAAATAGCTGCTTCCACCGATCTGAAAACCGTGACCGGCAAAATAGAATATTGCGGACGTGTCTCCGCCTAATTCGGAGGAAAATCTTCCTATCGCGTCAGACATTTCCTGATAAGACGCGTTCTCTAGTATCGTGATTTCATAGCCGAACGTGGCCAACCGCGCTGAAATTGCGCGAACATCTTCCACCGCATTTTTTAGCGGGCGTGCATTGCTGTAATCGCCGATACCTATTAGCAAAGCCTTGAGCGATCGAGAGACCGGAACTGCGCTTGCCAAAGAAGCCGGAAGCAGAACTGTTGCTGCACCTCCAAGCACAAGCTGTCGTCTCGACACTTTCATGCAAAAGTGATCGACGATCAGCCGGAGCGCGTCAAGGTACTAGACCTTGAACAGTGTCTCCAGGGCGCAAGCCCAACCCCCGCCTTCGCCGGGGTGTCGGACGGGAGGGCACCGGCTCCGCGAGTCATTTGTTTTCGCCCTCAAGCGCCGGGCGCAGCGCGTCCGCGCTGCTTGGCTTTCGCGCCATAAGGCGCGGCGGCCGTACGGCCTTGCGGCGCTGCGCGCCGGTTCACCGCCACACGCGCGGGTGTTGGATGCCTCGGGGTCTCCAACTCCCACCCTTGACCCCCCGCCCAAACCCGCCTAAGGGCGCGCATCCTTCCGGGGGTCTCCCTCGGAAAGCGAGCTGAACATTGGCGGTGCGTCTCTCTCAACAGGGGCAGCCGTCAAAGTAACCCGGTGGCCGAAGGGCCTGACCATGTGGGTGGAGCGTTTCGGCTTGGGCGTCATGCCGGCTTCGGCCGGTTCCTTCCCGCTGGCAACACGCTGGCGGCGAGCGGTCCCGGATCAAGTCCGGGATGACGGCTGAGGCAAACTTCTCCCCCATCGTCCGGCACCCGTGCTCACCATCAACCAGGTGAAGTGAGAACTTAATGCCGACGATCAACCAGCTGGTCCGCAAGGGCCGCGTTCCGCAGAAGGCCAAGAGCAAGGTCCCTGCGATGGAGCAGAACCCGCAGAAGCGCGGTGTCTGCACCCGCGTCTACACGACGACCCCGAAGAAGCCGAACTCGGCGCTGCGCAAGGTGGCCAAGGTCCGCCTGACCAACCAGCGCGAGGTCATCTCCTACATTCCCGGCGAAGGCCACAACCTGCAGGAGCACTCGGTGGTGCTGATCCGCGGCGGGCGTGTGCGCGACCTTCCGGGCGTGCGCTACCACGTCCTGCGCGGCGTGCTCGACACGCAGGGTGTGAAGGACCGCAAGCAGAGCCGCTCGAAGTACGGCGCCAAGCGTCCGAAGTGACCCGGTAGCCTGCGGCACCGGGTCATCCTGAACTTGGTTCAGGATCCATGGAGCCGCCGGCGCAGGTCTATCCGATTACAGGGCTGAGCCCGCCTCCCGATGGATGCTGAAACGAGTTCAGCATGACGGAAGGGGGGGGCAGGGGCCGCACTCCGAAGGAGTTAGAAAAAATGTCACGTCGTCGTCGTCCCGAAAAGCGGGTCATCCTGCCCGATCCCCAGTACGGGGATCAGATCCTGTCGAAGTTCATGAACAACCTCATGCTCGACGGGAAGAAGGCCGTTGCCGAGAAGATCGTCTACGGCGCGCTCGCCACGGTGGAATCGAAGGCCAAGGCCGATCCGATCCAGCTGTTCCACGATGCGCTCAACAACGTGAAGCCGCAGGTCGAGGTGCGCAGCCGCCGCGTCGGTGGTGCCACCTATCAGGTGCCGGTCGAGGTGCGCCCCGAGCGCGCCCAGGCGCTCGCGATCCGCTGGCTGATCACCGCGGCGCGCGGCCGTCCGGAAACCACCATGGCCGCGCGGCTCTCGGGCGAGCTGCTCGATGCCGCCAACAACCGCGGCAACGCGGTGAAGAAGCGCGAGGACACGCACCGCATGGCGGACGCCAACCGCGCCTTCTCGCATTACCGCTGGTAAAACTCGCGGATTGTGGGCAGCCGGGGGCCGTTGGGGCTCTCGGGGTCTTCCGGCTGTCACAATCTTCCCTATATGGGGCCCAGACCGCGAACCGGCGGCCCCCTCACAGTCAAGGAACCTGATATGGCCCGCGAGTATCCGCTGGAGCGCTATCGCAATATCGGCATTATGGCGCACATCGATGCCGGCAAGACCACCACGACCGAGCGCATTCTCTATTACACCGGCAAGTCCTACAAGATCGGCGAAGTGCACGATGGTGCCGCGACGATGGACTGGATGGAGCAGGAGCAGGAGCGCGGGATCACCATCACCTCGGCGGCGACCACCACCTTCTGGACCGCCGAAGACGCGACGATGGATCCGATGAGCGATCCCGACGCGCTGCGCGAGGGCCAGCCCAAGCACCGCATCAACATCATCGACACCCCCGGCCACGTCGACTTCACCATCGAAGTCGAACGCTCGCTGCGCGTGCTCGACGGTGCCGTCGCGGTGTTTGACGGCGTGGCCGGGGTGGAGCCCCAGTCCGAAACTGTTTGGCGTCAGGCCGACAAATACGGCGTCCCCCGGATGTGCTTCATCAACAAGCTCGATCGCACCGGCGCCGACTTCTATTACTGCGTCAATTCGATCATCGATCGTCTTGGCGCCAAGCCGCTGGTGCTCTATCTCCCGATCGGGGCCGAGAGCCAGCTGCAGGGCGTGGTCGACCTCGTCAACAACCGCGGCATCGTCTGGAAGGACGAGAGCCTCGGCGCGAAGTATGAGTTCATCCCCGTGCCGGCCGACATGGCCGACAAGGCGGCCGAATACCGCGAGCGCCTGATCGAGCTCGTCGTCGAGCAGGACGACGAGATCATGGAAGCCTATCTCGAAGGCAACGAGCCTGACGTCCCGACGATCAAGAAGCTGATCCGTCAGGGCACCATCGCGCGCGCCTTCGTGCCGGTGACCTGCGGTTCGGCGTTCAAGAACAAGGGCGTGCAGCCGCTGCTCGACGCGGTGGTCGATTACATGCCGTCGCCGCTCGACATTCCGCCGATCAAGGGCGTGCTGCCCGACAGCGACCAGGAAGACGAGCGTCCCTCGAGCGACGAGGCGCCCTTCGCCGCGCTTGCGTTCAAGATCATGAACGACCCCTTCGTCGGCTCGCTGACCTTCACCCGCATCTATTCGGGCAAGCTCACCAAGGGCCAGGTCCTGAACTCGGTGAAGGACAAGAAGGAAAAGATCGGCCGCATGCTGCTGATGCACTCGAACAACCGCGAGGACATCGATGAGGCGTTCGCGGGCGACATCGTGGCGCTGGCCGGCATGAAGGACACCACCACCGGGGACACCCTGTGCGACGCGTCCAAGCCGATCATCCTCGAGCGCATGGAATTCCCCGAGCCGGTGATCGAGCTCTCGGTCGAACCCAAGACCAAGGCCGACCAGGAAAAGATGGGCATCGCGCTCAATCGTCTGGCGCAGGAAGATCCCTCGTTCCGGGTGTCGACCGACCACGAAAGCGGCCAGACGATCATCAAGGGCATGGGCGAACTTCACCTCGACATCATCGTCGACCGCATGCGCCGCGAGTTCAAGGTCGAGGCGAACGTCGGCGCCCCGCAGGTGGCCTACCGCGAATATCTCGCCCGCGAGGTCGAGGTCGATTACACCCACAAGAAGCAGTCGGGCGGCTCGGGCCAGTTCGGCCGCGTGAAGGTCACGGTCACCCCGGGTGAGCGCGGTCAGGGCGTGATCTTCGAGGACCAGATCAAGGGCGGGAACATTCCGCGCGAATACATCCCGGCGATCGAAAAGGGCTTCCGCGAGCAGGCCGAAAGCGGCCACCTCGTGGGCTTCCCGATCATCGACTTCTCGATCAAGCTGACCGATGGTGCCTACCACGACGTCGACTCGAGCGCGATCGCGTTCGAAATCGCCGCGCGCGGTGCGATGCGCGAAGTGGCGCAGAAGTCGGGCATCAAGCTGCTCGAACCGATCATGAAGGTCGAGGTCGTCACGCCCGACGATTACCTCGGCGACGTGATCGGCGACCTCAACAGCCGTCGTGGCCAGATCCAGGGCACCGACACCCGCGGCAATGCCCAGGCGGTCGAGGCCTTCGTGCCGCTCGCCAACATGTTCGGCTACGTCAACGAACTGCGCTCGTTCACCCAGGGCCGCGCGCAGTACACCATGCAGTTCTCGCACTATGACGAGGTTCCGGCCAACGTCGCAGCCGAGGTCAAGGAGAAACTTGCCTAAGCTGCGTCAGCAGTCTAGGGGCGGCGCCTGATTCTGCGGGCGCCGCCTTTCTCCCGCGAACACACATTTTCATTCAAGAAGGTACACCAGAGAAATGGCCAAGGAAAAATTCCAGCGGAACAAGCCGCACTGCAACATCGGCACCATCGGTCACGTCGACCATGGCAAGACCACGCTGACCGCGGCGATCACCAAGGTGATGGCCGAAACCTACGGCGGCAGCGCCGTGGACTTCGCCAACATCGACAAGGCGCCCGAAGAGCGCGAGCGCGGCATCACCATCTCGACCGCCCACGTCGAGTATGAATCGGCTGCCCGCCACTATGCGCACGTCGACTGCCCGGGCCACGCCGACTACGTGAAGAACATGATCACCGGTGCCGCCCAGATGGACGGCGCGATCCTGGTGGTGAACGCCGCCGACGGCCCGATGCCGCAGACCCGCGAGCACATCCTGCTCGCCCGTCAGGTCGGCGTGCCGGCGCTGGTCGTGTACATGAACAAGGTCGACCAGGTTGACGACGAGGAAATCCTCGAGCTCGTCGAACTCGAAGTGCGCGAGCTGCTGAGCTCGTATGACTTCGACGGCGACAACATTCCGATCGTCAAGGGCTCGGCGCTCGCCGCGCTCGAAGGCCGCGACGACGAGATCGGCAAGAACTCGGTGATCGCGCTGATCGAAGCGGTCGACGCGCACATCCCGCAGCCCGATCGTCCGATCGACAAGAACTTCCTGATGCCGATCGAAGACGTGTTCTCGATCTCGGGCCGCGGCACCGTGGTGACCGGCCGTATCGAAACCGGCGTCGTCAACGTCGGCGACGAAGTCGAGATCGTCGGCATCAAGGACACCCGCAAGACCACCGTCACCGGCGTGGAAATGTTCCGCAAGCTGCTCGATCGCGGTGAAGCCGGCGACAACGTCGGTGCCCTGATCCGCGGCGTCGCCCGTGAGGAAGTGGAGCGTGGCCAGGTTCTCGCCAAGCCGGGCACCGTGACCCCGCACACCGAGTTCAGCGCCGAAGTCTACGTGCTGTCGAAGGACGAAGGGGGCCGTCACACGCCGTTCTTCGCCAACTACCGCCCGCAGTTCTACTTCCGCACCACCGACGTGACCGGCGAAGTGATCCTTCCCGAAGGCACCGAAATGGTGATGCCGGGCGACAACGTGACCATCGGCGTCAAGCTGATCGCGCCGATCGCCATGGACGAAGGCCTGCGCTTCGCGATCCGCGAAGGCGGCCGCACCGTGGGTTCGGGCGTCGTCGCCAAGATCACCAAGTAAGGTGCTGCTCCGCTAGGGAGCGCAACCGAAAGCAAAGAGGCCCGGCGCTCGATAAGAGCTGCCGGGCCTTCTTTATGGGAGGCTGACGTGCCTTCGCGACGGCGGCGCGCGGTCGTTTCACGGTCACGTAATTTCCTGTCCGAAGCCCCTTGCTTTGACAGGGCGCTCCCCGTATAGGCGCGCATCCCCGGGCGAGATTCGTCTTGCCGGGAACGAGATTGAAGGAAGGCCGCCCGCTTTCGGGAAACCGGATGCACGCGGGGCGGTCTTTGTTTTTGGGAAAAGCCGGGCAGCCGGCGGATCCTTGGCTCTTTCGCATCGGTAGTAGGACATGGAAGCTCAGAATATCCGTATTCGCCTGAAGGCGTTCGATCACCGCGTTCTTGACCAGGCGACTGGCGAGATCGCCGATACGGCCCGCCGCACCGGCGCGCTTATTCGTGGCCCCATTCCGCTGCCGACGCGTATCGAGAAGTTCACCGTGAACCGCGGCCCGCACGTCGACAAGAAGTCGCGCGAGCAGTTCGAGGTGCGCACCTACAAGCGGCTGCTCGATATCGTGCAGCCCAACGCCCAGACCGTCGATGCGCTGATGAAGCTCGATCTGGCTGCTGGCGTGAATGTCGAGATCAAGCTGGCGTAAGCCGGCCGAAATGCCCCCGTCTCGGCGGGGGCCTCTATCGTTGGAGCCCAACTGCCGCGGAGGCGTTGGCTCCGCCTGACGATAGGGTGGATACCGCCGGAGATGTCTCCGGGCTGCGTCCCCCGTCTCGCTTCCTGCGGCCCTCCGGCCAGCGGAAGCACTCAGCCCGGACGGGGCGATGCATGACATTGATGGGCTGAACGGGGCTGCGGCGATGTGCCGTGGTCTCACACGCACCTTGCGGATGGTCCGCCGGGTGCCTCTGTTGAGGAGTGAACTGACGATGCGCACCGGCGTTATCGCAAAGAAAGTCGGGATGACCCGCCTCTTCCAGGAGGACGGACGGCACGTGCCTGTGACCGTTCTCGCGCTGGAAGATTGCCAGGTGGTCTCGCACCGCACCGCCGACCGCGATGGCTACTTCGCGGTCCAGCTCGGCGCGGGCGAAGCCAAGCAGAAGAACGTTGCCAAGCCGCAGCGTGAACATTTCGCCAAGGCCGACGTCGGCCTCAAGAAGCGCGTCGCCGAATTCCGGGTCGAGAGCGAAGACGCGCTCGTGCCGGTGGGTGCGACGATCAGCGCCGATCACTTCATCGCCGGGCAGATGGTCGACATCACCGGCCACACCCAGGGCAAGGGCTTTGCCGGCGCGATGAAGCGCTGGGGCTTCGGCGGCATGCGCGCAACGCACGGCGTCTCGATCTCGCACCGTGCCCATGGTTCGACAGGTAACCGCCAGGATCCGGGCCGCGTGTTCAAGGGCAAGAAGATGGCCGGCCACATGGGCGACCGTCAGCGCACCCAGCAGAACCTCGAAATCGTCCGCACCGATGCCGACCGCGGGCTGCTCTTCGTCAAGGGTTCGGTCCCGGGCGCGAAGAACGGCTGGCTGCTCGTGCGCGACGCGGTCAAGCTGCCGACCCCCGAAGGCGTGCCGTTCCCCGGCGCGGTGCTCGCCAAGCAGGCCCCGGTGGCCGACGAGACCCCGAGCGTGGCCGATGCCGCCGCTGACGAAGCCATCGTGACCGAAGCCGTCGCCACCGACGCGCCGGCCACCGAAGACAACAAGGAAGGCTGAGCCATGAAGGTCAAGGTTCAGAACATCGAGGGTGCCGCCGCCGGCGATATCGAACTGTCGGACGACGTGTTCGGCATCGAGTCGCGCGCCGACATTCTGCACCGGGTCGTGACCTGGCAGCTCGAGAACCGCCGCGGCACCGCCCGCCCGACGCGCGAGCGCTCGGACGTGGCTCGCACCGGCAAGAAGTTCGGCAAGCAGAAGGGTGGCGGCACCGCCCGTCACGGCGACCGCGCGGCCCCGATCTTCATCGGCGGCGGCAAGGCGCACGGTGCGCGCAAGCGTGACTTCGAGCAGTCGCTCAACAAGAAGGTGCGCGCGCTCGGGCTCAAGATGGCGCTCTCGAGCAAGGCCAAGGACGGTCTCATCGTGGTCGACAGTCTCGAACTCGCCGATGCCAAGACCAAGGTGCTCAAGGGTCACCTCGCCAGCGCCGGCTTCAAGGGCAAGGTGCTGGTGATCGACGGCGAACAGGTCGACGCGGGCTTCAAGAAGGCCGCCGGCAACCTGCCGGGCGTCAACGTGCTCCCGGCGATCGGCGCCAATGTCTACGACATCCTCAACCACGACACGCTGGTCCTCACCAAGGCCGCGGTCGAAAAGCTGGAGGCGCGCTTCAATGGCTAAGAAGCAGACCGTCGATGCGCGTCACTACGATGTGATCATCGCCCCCCACATCACCGAGAAGTCGACCCTCGCCAGCGAGCAGAACGCGGTGGTCTTCAAGGTCGCGCGCGATGCGACCAAGCCGCAGATCAAGGAAGCGATCGAGGCGATCTACGACAAGAAGGTCGTCTCGGTGAACACCCTGATCGCCAAGGGCAAGACCAAGCGCTGGAAGGGCAAGGCCTATCAGCGTTCCGACGTGAAGAAGGCGATCGTCACCCTCGCCGAGGGTGAAATGATCGACATCACCAGCGGTATCTGAGGCCAAGGGACAGGACACGAACAATGGCACTCAAGAACTACAAGCCGACCAGTCCCGCCCGGCGCGGTCTGATCCTGGTCGACAAGTCGGGGCTCTACAAGGGCAAGCCGGTGAAGGCGCTGACCGAAGGCAAGCGCAAGACCGGCGGCCGCAACAACAAGGGCCACGTCACCTCGCGCGGGATCGCCGGGGGCCACAAGCAGAAGTACCGCTTCATCGACTTCAAGCGTCGCAAGTGGGACATGCCGGCCACCGTCGAGCGTCTGGAATACGACCCGAACCGCACCGCCTTCATCGCGCTGGTGAAGTACGAGGACGGCGAGCAGGCCTATATCCTGGCTCCGCAGCGTCTTGCTGTCGGCGATCAGGTCGTGGCCGGCGAAAAGGTCGACACCAAGCCGGGCAACGCCATGCTGCTCGGTCAGATGCCGGTCGGCACGATCTGCCACAATGTCGAGATGAAGCCGGGCAAGGGCGGCCAGATCGCCCGTTCGGCCGGCACCTATGTGCAGGTTGTCGGCCGTGACCGTGCGTTCGTGATCGTGCGCCTGAACTCGGGCGAGCAGCGTTACCTGCGCGCCGATTGCATGGGCACGGTGGGTGCGGTGTCGAACCCCGACAATGCCAACCAGAACTTTGCCAAGGCCGGCCGCAGCCGCTGGATGGGCAAGCGTCCGCTGACCCGCGGCGTCGCGAAGAACCCGGTCGACCACCCGCACGGTGGTGGTGAAGGCCGCACCTCGGGGGGCCGCCACCCGGTGACCCCGTGGGGCAAGCCGACCAAGGGTGCCCGCACGCGCCACAACAAGCAGACGGACAAGATGATCATCCGTTCGCGTCACGCGAAGAAGAAGAGGTAAGAGACGATGGCACGTTCCGTCTGGAAAGGTCCGTTTGTCGAGCTGAGCCTGCTCAAGAAGGCAGAGGAAGCGCAGGAGGCCACGAACGCCAAGCCGATCAAGACCTGGTCGCGGCGCTCGACGATCCTGCCGCAGTTCGTCGGGCTCACCTTCAATGTCTACAACGGGCACAAGTTCATTCCCGTTTCGGTTTCGGAAGAAATGGTCGGCCACAAGCTCGGCGAATTCGCGCCCACGCGCACGTTCCCCGGCCACGCCGCCGACAAGAAGGGCAAGCGCTAATGGGCAAGGCAAAGGCACCCCGCCGCGTGGGCGATAACGAGGCGCTGGCGGTCGGCACCACGATCCGTGGGTCGGCGCAGAAGCTGAACCTCGTTGCGGCCCTCATCCGCGGCAAGAAGGCCGAAGAGGCGTTGAACATCCTCGCCTTTTCGAAGCGGGCGATGGCGCGCGACGCGAGCAAGGTGCTCGCCAGCGCGATCGCCAACGCCGAGAACAACCACAACCTCGACGTCGATGCGCTGATCGTGGCCGAAGCCTCGGTCGGCAAGTCGGTGACGATGAAGCGGTTCCACACCCGCGGCCGCGGCAAGTCGACCCGCATCCTCAAGCCGTTCAGCCGGCTGCGGATCGTCGTTCGCGAAGCAGAAGAGGCGTAAGATGGGCCAGAAGAGCAATCCGATCGGTCTGCGCCTGCAGATCAACCGCACCTGGGACAGCCGCTGGTACGCCGAAGGGCGTGACTATGCGGGCCTGCTCAAGGAAGACATCGCGATCCGCAAGTACATCATGAAGAACCTGCCCCAGGCGGCGGTTTCGAAGGTGGTGATCGAGCGTCCGGCCAAGCTGTGCCGCGTCTCGATCTATGCGGCGCGCCCGGGCGTCATCATCGGCAAGAAGGGCGCGGACATCGAGAAGCTGCGCTCGAAGCTGGCGACGATGACCGCGAGCGACGTGAAGCTCAACATCGTCGAGATCCGCAAGCCGGAAATCGATGCCAAGCTCGTCGCGCAGGGCATCGCCGACCAGCTGGTGCGCCGCGTGGCGTTCCGCCGGGCGATGAAGCGCGCGGTGCAGTCGGCGCTGCGTCTCGGGGCCGAGGGCATCAAGATCGTGTGCGGTGGCCGTCTTGGCGGGGCGGAGATCGCCCGCGTCGAATGGTACCGCGAAGGCCGCGTGCCGCTCCACACGCTGCGCGCCAACATCGATTACGCCGAGACCGAGGCGCTCACCGCCTACGGGATCATCGGGATCAAGGTGTGGATCTTCAAGGGCGAGATCCTCGCCCATGATCCGACCGCGCAGGACCGCCTGATGATGGAAGCCCAGACTTCCGGCGTCCGGCCGGCTCGTTGAGGTAACAGACCATGTTGCAACCGAAGAAAACCAAGTTCCGCAAGCAGTTCAAGGGGCGGATCAAGGGCGAAGCCAAGGGTGGCACCACCCTCAACTTCGGCTCCTACGGCCTCAAGGCGCTGGAGCCCGAGCGGATCACCGCGCGCCAGATCGAAGCGGCGCGTCGTGCCATCACCCGTCACATCAAGCGTCAGGGCCGGCTCTGGATCCGCGTCTTCCCCGATGTGCCGGTGTCGAAGAAGCCCGCCGAAGTCCGTCAGGGCAAGGGCAAGGGCTCGATCGAATACTGGGCCGCCAAGGTGAAGCCGGGCCGCATCCTGTTCGAACTCGACGGCGTCGCCGGCCCGCTGGCTGCCGAAGCGTTCGAGCGTGCGGCGATGAAGCTGCCGATCAAGACCAAGGTCGTCGCCCGGCTTGGCGACACCAGCCACCTGGGAGGCGAATAATGGCCGATATCGCGGACCTTCGCACCAAGACCGATGACCAGCTGACCGCCGAGCTCACCGAGCTCAAGCGCGAGCAGTACAATCTGCGGTTCCAGGCTGCGACCAACCAGCTCGAGGCTCCCTCGCGCATCCGTCAGGTGCGCCGGACCATCGCGCAGATCAAGACGCTGCAGAGCGAGCGTGCGGCCAAAGCCGCCGCAAGCTCTTCTGGCGCCAAGGCGTAAGGAGTAAGCACAATGCCCAAGCGCATCCTCGTCGGGACTGTGACCTCCGACAAGACCGACAAGACCGTGACCGTGCTGGTCGAACGCAAGGTGAAGCACCCGCTCTACGGGAAGATCATCCGGCGTTCGAAGAAGTATCACGCGCACGACGAGCAGAACGAATACACCGTGGGTGACGTGGTGCGGATCGAAGAGACCCGCCCGATGTCCAAGACCAAGACCTGGATCGTCAAGGACCGGGTCGTGGCGGGCGGCGTGCAGGCGGTGGAAGCCGACCTCGACGTCGCGGCTGCGGGCAACTGAATTAGGCGTAAACGGAACTGCCGGGCCCCAGTCGGATTGGGCGTCCCGGTAAGCCAGTGAGAAGGAAGACGGATCGATGATCCAGATGCAATCCAATCTCGACGTCGCGGACAACAGCGGCGCCAAGCGCGTCCAGTGCATCAAGGTGCTGGGCGGGTCGAAGCGCAGGACCGCGGGCGTCGGCGACGTGATCGTCGTCTCCATCAAGGAGGCGCAGCCGCGTGCCAAGGTCAAGAAGGGCGACGTTCACCGTGCGGTGATCGTGCGCACCAAGAAGGACGTGCGTCGTCCCGACGGCACCGTGATCCGCTTCGACACCAATGCTGCGGTGCTGGTGAACAAGAACGAGGAGCCGATCGGCACCCGTATCTTCGGCCCCGTGGTGCGCGAACTGCGCGGCCGCGGCTTCATGAAGATCATCTCGCTTGCTCCGGAGGTGCTGTGATGGCTGCCGCGAAGATCAAGAAGGGTGACAGCGTCGTCGTGCTCTCGGGCAAGGACAAGGGCCGCACCGGCACGGTCGCGCAGGTCCTGCCCAAGGACGGCAAGGTTGTTGTCGAGGGCGTCAACATCGTCGCCCGTCACCGCAAGCCGAGCCAGCAGAACCCGCAGGGCGGCATCGATCGCTATCCCGCGCCGATGCACCTCTCGAAGGTTGCGCTCGCCGATCCCAAGACCGGCCAGGCCACCCGCGTCCGCTTCGAAGTGAAGGACGGCAAGAAGGTGCGCGTCGCGGTCAAGAGTGGGGAGACCATCGATGGCTGATTACACCGCCCGTCTGAAGGCCAAGTACGACAACGAGATCGTCAAGGCCATGACCGAGAAGTTCGGCTACAAGAACCGCATGGAAGTGCCCAAGCTCGAGAAGATCACGCTCAACATGGGCGTGGGCGAGGCGAGCCAGGACAAGAAGAAGGTTCAGACCGCCGCCGAGGAAATGGCGCTGATCGCCGGGCAGAAGCCGGTCATCACCCTCGCCAAGAAGTCGATCGCGCAGTTCAAGCTGCGTGAAGGCATGCCGATCGGCTGCAAGGTGACCCTGCGCCGCGAACGGATGTACGAATTCCTCGATCGTCTCGTGACCGTCGCCATGCCGCGCATCCGCGACTTCCGCGGGCTCAATGCCAAGTCGTTCGACGGCCGCGGCAACTATGCGATGGGGCTGAAGGAACAGATCGTGTTCCCCGAAATCAGCTACGACAAGATCGAGAAGGTGCGGGGGATGGACATCATCGTGACCACCACCGCCAAGACCGACGAAGAGGCGCGCGAGCTGCTGCGCCTGTTCGGTTTCCCCTTCCAGGGCGAGGCCGGCAAGACCGAACAGAAGGAGGCGGCGTGAGCCGCCCCCTCGTAGAGACACAAGGCAAGAGAGCTTAAGTCCATGGCGAAACTGAGTTCCATCAACAAGAACGAGCGGCGCAAGAAGCTCGTGAAGCAGTATGCTGCGAAGTACGAGAAGCTGAAGGCGATCGCCGACGACGAGTCCCTCGACGAGACCGAGCGCCTCGTCGCGCGGCTCAAGATGGCCGAGATCCCGCGCAACGCGAACCCCACCCGGGTGCGCAACCGCTGCGCCACCACCGGCCGCCCGCGCGGCTATTACCGCAAGTTCGGCATCAACCGCATCGAACTGCGCGACCTCGGCAACGCCGGCCTGATTCCGGGCCTGACCAAGTCGAGCTGGTGAGGACACAAAGATGGCAATGACCGATCCTCTGGGTGATATGCTCACCCGCATCCGCAACGGGCAGCAGGCGAAGAAGGACTCCGTCCTCACCCCCGCCAGCAAGCTGCGCGCCAACGTGCTCGAAGTGCTTCAGCGCGAGGGCTACATCCGTGGCTTCTCCGAGGACACCTCGGGCAAGCACCCGGCGCTGCGGATCGAACTGAAGTATTTCGAAGGCGAGCCCGCGATCAAGCACGTGGCGCGCGTCTCCAAGCCCGGCCGCCGGATCTACTCGGGCTCGAAGGAGCTGCCGACGGTCCGCAACGGTCTCGGCATCACCATCGTCTCGACGCCCAAGGGCGTGCTCTCGGATGCCGAGGCACGCGCCAACAACGTCGGCGGCGAAGTGCTGGCGGAGGTGTTCTGATGAGCCGCATCGGCAAGAAGCCGGTGGCGATCCCGGGCGGGGTGACGGCCACCATCGACAATGGCACGCTGAGCGTGAAGGGTCCCAAGGGCACCCTGACGCTGGGCCTTTCGGACCTCATCGATTACAAGATCGAAGAGGGCACGATTTCGGTCAAGCCGGCCAATGACAGCAAGCAGGCGCGCGCCTTCTGGGGCATGCAGCGCACGCTGGTGTCGAACCTGGTGGAAGGCGTCAGCGCGGGCTTCACCAAGACGCTCGACATCAAGGGCGTGGGCTACCGCGCCAACGCGCAGGGTCGCAATCTGAAGCTGCAGCTCGGCTACAGCCACGATGTCGACCTCGCCGTGCCCGAGGGTCTCGAAGTCAAGACCCCGGACCAGACCACGATCGAGATTTCCGGTTCGGACAAGCAGGCCGTGGGCCAGTTCGCCGCCGAGATCCGCCGCTGGCGCAAGCCCGAGCCCTACAAGGGCAAGGGGATCGCCTATCGCGGCGAGTATATCTTCCGCAAGGAAGGGAAGAAGAGGTAAGATGGCTAAGCTCTCCCTGTTCGAACGGCGCCGTCGCCGGGTTCGCACCGCGCTGCGCTCGCGCGCCGGCGGAAAGCCGCGTCTGTCGGTGCACCGCACCGGCCGCCACATCTACGCGCAGATCATCGACGACGCCGCCGGCCGCACCGTGGCTTCGGCTTCGACGCTCGGAGCCAAGGCGAGCGGCGCGAATGTCGATGCCGCCGTCGAGGTCGGCAAGCAGATCGCCGAAGCCGCCAAGAAGGCGGGCGTGACCACTGTCGTGTTCGATCGCGGCGGGTTCCTGTTTCATGGCCGCGTCAAGGCGCTGGCCGATGCCGCCCGCGAAGGCGGGCTGGAGTTCTGATTATGGCTGACGAGAACACCATCGAAACCCCCGACGTTGCGACCGACATCGGCGGCGATGCCGGCGAGGCGCAGGGTCGTCGTGGCCGGGGCCGGGGCGGCAACCGCGAAGGCGGCGACGGCCGCGGGCGCGGGCGGGGCGGTCGTGACGACCGTCGCGGCGGCAAGCAGGAAGAAGACGACGGCATCATCGAGAAGCTGGTGCACATCAACCGCGTCTCGAAGACCGTCAAGGGCGGCAAGCGCTTCGGCTTTGCGGCGCTGGTGGTGGTCGGCGACGGCCAGGGCCGCGTCGGTTTCGGCCACGGCAAGGCCCGCGAAGTGCCCGAGGCGATCACCAAGGCGACCGCTTCGGCGCGCAAGAAGATGATCCGCGTTCCGCTCAAGGAAGGCCGCACCCTGCACCATGACGGCAATGGCCGTTTCGGCGCGGGCAAGGTCACCCTGCGCACCGCGCCTCCGGGCACCGGCATCATCGCCGGCGGTCCGATGCGCGCCGTGTTCGAGAGCCTCGGCGTTGCCGACGTGGTGACCAAGTCGGTCGGCACCTCGAACCCCTACAACATGATCCGCGCCACCTTTGACGCGCTGTCGGAGCAGACGTCGCCGAAGTCGGTGGCGCAGCGCCGCGGCAAGAAGGTCGCCGACCTGCTGGGTCGGGGCGGAGCCAGCGCAGCCGAGGCGGAAGCCGAAGCTGCCGCGATCGTGGAGTAACGAGAGATGGCCACCATCAAGATCAAGCAGATCGGCTCGCCGATCCGTCGCCCCGCCAGCCAGCGCCAGATCCTCATCGGTCTGGGGCTGAACAAGATGCACAAGATCGTCGAGCGTCAGGACACCCCCGAGGTGCGCGGCGCGATCGCCAAGATCCCGCATCTGGTGCAGGTGATCGACTAAGTATCGGGCAAGGCTCCGCCGAAGCGGGGCCTTCCCTTCCATCAGCGCGACCAAAGCGAAAGCGAGTGCACACATGAAACTGAACGACATCCGCGACAATGCCGGTGCCCGCAAGGGCCGCGTCCGCGTCGGCCGTGGTATCGGCTCGGGCAAGGGCAAGACCTCGGCCCGCGGCCAGAAGGGCCAGAAGGCCCGTTCCGGCGTTGCCATCAAGGGCTTCGAGGGCGGCCAGATGCCGCTCCACATGCGCCTGCCGAAGCGCGGCTTCAACAACCCCTTCGCCAAGGACTACGCCGAGGTGAACATCGGCATGGTCCAGAAGTTCATCGACGCGGGCAAGCTCGATGCGGGCGCGACCATCACCGAAGCGGCGCTGCGCGAGGCCGGGCTGGTGCGCGGCGGCAAGGACGGCGTGCGTCTGCTCGGCAAGGGCGAGTTCACCGCCAAGGCGACGTTCGCCGTGACCGGCGCGACCAAGGGCGCGATCGCCGCGGTCGAGAAGGCGGGCGGCAGCGTCGAGGTTGCCCCGGCGCCGACCCCCGAGCACGAGAAGAAGCTCGCCCGGCGCGACGCCAACAAGGCGGCAAAAGCCAAGTAATCGAAGAAAACGGCAAGGCCGGGGTTCGACAAGCAGCCCCGGCCTTCCTATCTACGCTCTCGCACGCCTCTCGGGACATTTCCGGCAAGGGCGTGCCAGGGTTGGTCACGGACAGCCGCCAGCAGGTCGCGGGCGCCGGACCAGGAGCTAGGATCGAAAGAGCGACATGGCATCACGCGCCGACAATATCGCGAGCAACTTGAACTTCGGCAATTTCGCCAAGGCGACCGAGCTCAAGCAGCGCATCTGGTTCACGATCGGCGCGCTGATCGTCTTCCGCTTCCTCAGCTTCGTGCCGCTGCCCGGCGTCAACCCGCTGATCCTGAGCGAACTTTACGATCAGACCCGCGGCGGCATCCTCGACCTGTTCAACACCTTCTCGGGCGGCAGCCTCCAGCGCATGAGCCTCATCGCGCTCGGCGTGATGCCCTATATCACCGCCTCGATCGTGGTGCAGATGGCCTCGGCGCTGCACCCGGCGCTCGCCGCGATGAAGAAGGAAGGGGCCACCGGGCGCCAGAAGCTCAACCAGTATACCCGCTATGGCGCGGTGCTGCTGTGCGCGATCCAGGGCTATTTCCTCGCCGTAGGCCTCGAAAGCTTTGCCGCGCAGAACGGACTCCAGGCGGTCGTCGACCCCGGAATCATGTTCCGCGTCGTTGCGGTCATCAATCTCGTGGGCGGAACCATGTTCCTGCTGTGGCTCGGCGAGCAGATCACCAGCCGCGGGATCGGCAACGGCATCTCGCTCATCATCATGGCCGGGATCGTCGCGCAGTTCCCGAGCTTCGGTTCGAACCTGTTCGAAGGCGGCCGCACCGGGGCGATCGCGCCGTGGATCATCATCGCCTTCATCGCGATGGTGGTGAGCCTGATCCTGCTGATCTCCTTCATGGAACGTGCGCAGCGCCGCCTGCTGATCCAGTACCCCAAGCGGGCCACGCAGCGCGGGATGATGCAGGCCGAACGCTCGCACCTGCCGCTCAAGATCAATACGGCAGGGGTGATCCCGCCGATCTTCGCCAGCTCGCTGCTGCTGCTGCCGCTGACCATCACGCAGTTCGCGGGCACCTCGATCGATCCCACCAGCACCGGCGGGGCGATCCTGCAGCAGTTCAACCAGTATCTCCAGCACGGCCAGCCGCTCTACATGGGGCTCTACGCGATCGGGATCATCTTCTTCTGCTTCTTCTACACCGCGGTGGTCTTCAACCCGGAGGAGACCGCGGACAATCTCAAGAAGAACGGCGGCTTCATCCCCGGCATCCGCCCGGGCAAGCGCACCGCCGACTATCTCGAATACGTGCTGACGCGCATCACCGTGCTCGGTGCGCTGTACCTGACGATCGTCTGCGTGGTTCCCGAATACATGATCGCGCAGACCGGGATTCCGCTGTTCCTCGGTGGCACCAGCCTGCTGATCGTGGTCAACGTCACGGTCGACACCATCAGCCAGATCCAGTCGCACCTGCTCGCGCTGCAATACGGCGACCTCATCAAGAAGGCCAAGCTGAAGGGACGGCTGCGCTGATAACCGGCGTTTGTCGGCTTGACGCGAGGCAGGGCATGGTTGAACCCGCTAGTCTGAAAGCACGTGCCGGGCACGAACCCGGTGCGATTATGGGGGACGGTTCGTGAACATCATTCTTCTTGGGCCCCCCGGCGCCGGCAAGGGCACGCAGAGCGCAGGGCTGGTCGAGCGGCACGGGATGCGCCAGCTTTCGACCGGCGACATGCTGCGCGCGGCGGTCAAGGCCGGGACCGCGGTCGGACTGCGCGCCAAGGAAGTGATGGAGCGCGGCGAGCTGGTCTCGGACGAGATCGTCTCCGAACTCATCGACTCCGAACTCGCCGCGATGGCTCCCGAAACCGGAGCGATCTTCGATGGCTACCCGCGCACCGCCGCACAGGCCGCTTCGCTCGATGCCATCCTGGCGAAGAACGGTCGCACGCTCGACCATGTGATCGAGCTCGAGGTCAATGAAGACGCGCTGGTCGCGCGCATCACCGGCCGGTTCTCCTGCGGAAATTGCGGCGCGCTCTATCACGATACCGCCAATCCGCCCTCCGTGCCCGGCGTGTGCGACGTCTGCGGCAGCACCGAATTCAAGCGCCGTCCCGACGACAACGAGGAAACGGTGCGGATGCGGATGCAGGAATATCGCGCCAAGACCGCGCCGATCCTGCCCGGCTACGAGGCGCGCGGCATCGTCACCCGCATCGACGGAATGGCAGCGATCGACCAGGTGACCGCCGCGATCGAGGGCGTGCTCGCCTCCTGATCTGCCTGACAGCGCAGGCTTCGGCGACGGATCGGCACGGCTGATCCGGTTTGCACCCGTTTGGGCGTATTCCTACAATCATACGTAATGAAACCATGAGCATGTAGCTCGTGCGAATAGTCGATTCGCAAGTGGTCTCGTAACTTACAATTTATTCGTTCCAAAAATAGAAGTCGCAGCCTAGTCAGGACTGCGAACGACTTCTTGCAACTACGGGCCGCAGGGAGATTATCATGATCAACGAACTCATCATTAGTGAAAAATTAGCTAACCTGCGCGAACGTCAGATTGAATGGAGCCTGACGGAGCTGCGGCCCTACTACTTCGGTTGCCGCCTGCGCATCCTCATCGTCGCGGACAATTTCATCTACTTCAACGATGCCGATTTCGGGCTGTCGGAAGTCGTCGCGACGCTGCGGGGGATGTCGACCTTCGCCTACCCGGTGACGGTCGATCTGGCCCACCGGCACAATCCGGGGGCCGCGCGGCTCGCCGGGGCAACGCCCAACTTCACCTTCTCGGACGCCTCGCTCGCCAATTATCACCAGGTCTGGATCTTCGCCGCGGAATATCCGTCGCGCGATGGGCCGCGCCCGCCGATTTCGGCAGACGAGCAGAGGGCGCTTCGCAAGTTCATGGACAATGGCGGCGGGGTGTTTGCCACCGGCGACCACGAGGATCTCGGCGTTACAGTCGGCGGCTACATCCCGCGGGTGCGCTCGATGCGGCGCTGGTTCTTCCCCGGCGCGGGCCCCAATGGCGAGCCGGTCGCGCCGCACGGGTCGAACGCGACACGGCACGACACCAACCGTCCCGGGCATGATGCGGGCTGGAGCTTCAACGACCAGTCCGATGACGTGCCGCAGGAGATCACGCCGCATTTCTTCGGTGGCGGGTTCATCCGGTCGGCGCATCCGGTGCTGTGCACCCGCGACGGGCCGATCCGGGTGCTGCCCGATCACGCCCACGAGGGCCGCTGCGAAGTGCCCGCCAATCTCGCCGCCGAGTTCCAGATCGGCGCGGAGAAGTTCCGGGAATATCCCGATGGCCCGGGCGGGCAGCCGCTCGCGCCGCAGGTGATTGCCACCGCGACGATGATTGCCGGGGCGCAGGCGAGCGGCAAGCCGCCGGTTCCGGGCGGCTCCTTCGGGGTGATCGCCGCATGGGATGGTCACCGTGCCGGCAGTTTCGGCCGGGTGGTGGTGGATGCGACCTGGCACCACTTCATCAACATCAACCTGATCGGTGATCGGACGCTGGGCGCGCCCAACCCGGCGGTGCCCAAGACGATGGGCTTCCTCCACACGCCGGCCGGGATCGCGCATTACGAGAAGATCAAGGCCTATTACCGCAACATCGCCGAATGGCTCACCCCCAAGGGGCGGCGGGCCTGCCTGATCCGGCGGCACATCTGGGCGGCGGCCAAGAGCGGGTGGTTCCTCGAGAACTACCGCCGCGACGATCTGGTCTACACCGGCGAGCTGGTGTTCGAACGCTACTGGGCGCTGCGCCCATGCGACCGGATCAACCTGATCTTCGAACTGCCCGAGCTCAAGCGGCTGCCGTGGCTCGATCTGTTCGATCCGATCATCCACCTGCCCGAGCTCGACAAGCTGCGCGAGAGCGGACGGCTGCGCGCGATCGAGCCGGTGCTCAAGCAGGTGCCTGCCGCGATCGTCGGTGCGATCGCAGCCGAGATGGCGCAGCTCGATCTGCCGGTCGAACGGCTCGAGAAGGAGCTGGGCGACGACGAATCCCGCGTCCCCGAACTCGAGGAGGCAACCAAGCGCGGGGCCGAACGCGGCGCGGCGTTTGTCGAGAAACTGATCGGCCAGTTCGGCGATGCGGCCAAGGTGTTCGACGCGCTGCGCCGGCGCTGAGCCGCGTCCTTCTTCCGGGTAATGGCGGCGGCGCGGTTGTGACAACCGCGCCGTTCGCTTAGAGGGGCCAGACCTGCGGAGAGGGGAAATGATCATGCGCCCGACCATCGCCACTCTTGCTGCGGCGCTTGCAGCCAGCGCCGGGCTTGCCGCACCGGCCGCCGCCGAAGTCACCCGCACGACCGAAAACAGCTTCGTCACCCGGCACGAAGTGGTGGTCACGGCAACCCCCAAGGCGGTTTGGCTCGCGCTGATCAGCCCCGCGACGTGGTGGCGCAAGGAGCACACCTGGTCGGGCGATGCCAAGAACCTAACCCTCACCCCGCAGGCCGGGGGCTGCTTTTGCGAGACCATCCCCGAGGTCAACGAGCCGGGCCGTTTCACCCTCGAAGGCAGTGTCGAACACATGCGGGTGGTCCAGGCCTATCCCGAACAGGCGCTGCGGATGGTCGGCGCGCTCGGCCCGTTGCAGAGCGAGCCGGTCACCGGGGTGCTGACGATCGCGATCAGCAAGGTGCCGCAGGGCACGCGGATCGTGTGGGAATACAATGTCGGCGGCCCGATGCGCTATGAGGTGCCGGTGATCTCCAAGGCGGTCGACGGGGTGATGGCAACGCAGCTCGAAGCGCTGGCGAAGCCCCTCGGCGTGGTGGCGATGCCCGCTCCGCCGCCGCCCGCGCCTGCACCCGCACCGGCGCCCGGGCCCGGGCCCGCTCCGGGATCGACCGTGCCGGCAGGACCGCCGGCTTCGGCTCCGGCAACGCCGCCGGCCGCTGCCACGGCACCGGTGCCCAAGCCGGCTGCGGTGGCGGCGCCGCCTGCCGCTGCGCCCAAGCCTGCGGTGGCGCCCGCGCCGGCACCCAAGCCCGCGGCGGTGACGACGCCCCCCGCTGCGGCGCCCAAGCCCGCCGCTGTGGCGGCCCCGGCGGCCGCTCCCAAACCGGCCGCCAAGCCCGCGTCGGTCGAGGAGGCGTTCGGCGATCTCAAGGACAAGCCGCAGCCCCAGCCGAAGCCGCAACCCAAGCGCTAGGGACGGGGGCGGCGCGCACTTATCCGCTTGCCGTGCCGTCCGGTTTGGAGGATAAAGCCGCACGCATCGCTTGCGGTTGACGCGCGCGCCGAATCGGCGTAAGCGCGCCCCTCATTCGACATGTTCGAACCAAGTTCGGCAGGCATCGCCTTGCGCGTGCCGACCGGACTTTTTGCCGTTTGTGAACCTGCGCAACGCACGGATCGCCCGGCAGGCGGACACGAGGATGATTGAGCGTTGAGATAGGGGTGGCCGTCCGAAGGCCGACAAGCCCCTGTGGAGCATGGAGAAATAAGTGGCTCGTATTGCCGGGGTCAATATCCCCACCAACAAGCGCGTGATCATCGCGCTCACCTATATTCACGGGATCGGCCGTACCACCGCCGTCCAGATCGCTGACAAGCTCGGCATCCCGCACACCGCCCGCGTGCAGGACCTCACCGACGAGGAAGTGCTGCGCATCCGCGAGACGATCGATGCCGATTTCACGGTGGAAGGTGACCTGCGTCGCCAGACCGCGATGAACATCAAGCGTCTGATGGACCTGCGCGCCTATCGCGGCCTGCGCCATCGCAGCGGCCTGCCCGTTCGCGGCCAGCGCACCCACACCAACGCCCGCACCCGCAAGGGCAAGGCCAAGCCCATCGCGGGCAAGAAGAAGTAAGCCGGGCCTCGCCCAGCGCTTTTTCCTTCTGACGAGCTAAAGGACACTCACGATGGCACGCGAACCAGGCCGTATCCGGCGCCGCGACAAGAAGAACATCACCAGCGGCGTTGCCCACATCAACGCCAGCTTCAACAACACCATGATCACCATCACCGATGCGCAGGGCAATGCGATCAGCTGGTCGAGCGCCGGGATGATGGGCTTCAAGGGCAGCCGCAAGTCGACCCCTTACGCCGCGCAGGTCGCCGCCGACGATGCCGGCAAGAAGGCCGCCGAACACGGCGTGCGCACGCTTGAAGTCGAAGTGAAGGGGCCCGGCTCCGGCCGCGAGAGCGCGCTGCGTGGTCTGGCTGCTGTCGGCTTCAACATCACCTCGATCCGCGACGTTACCCCGATCCCGCACAACGGGGTCCGTCCCTCCAAGCGTCGCCGCGTCTGATCCGCCGGGATGGCGGCGGCAGCCCGTGCCGTCGCCGCCCGATCGGGTCTGATGCCGCGCCGCACTCTGGCGCATCCGGCCCGCCCAGTTTGAACCGCCCGCAAAGGCGAATTAGGGGAAATCCATGTCCGTCAACACCAAGAACTGGCAGGAACTCAAGAAACCCAACACCCTCGAAATCAAGGATGGCGGCGATCGTCAGCGCAAGGCGACCTTCGTGGCCGAACCGCTCGAGCGCGGCTTCGGCCTGACCCTCGGCAACGCGCTGCGCCGGGTGCTGCTCTCCAGCCTTCAGGGCGCGGCGATCACCTCGATCAAGATCGAGAACGTGCTGCACGAATTCTCGAGCCTTGCCGGCGTGCGCGAAGACGTCACCGACATCGTCCTCAACGTCAAGCAGATCGCGCTCAAGATGGAAGGCGAGGGCCCGAAGCGGCTCCAGCTTTCGGCGACCGGCCCGGGCGCGGTCAAGGCGGGTGACATTGCCGTCACCGGTGACATCGAGGTGATGAACAAGGACCTCGTGATCTGCCAGCTCGATGAAGGTGCGACGCTCAACATGGAGCTGACCGCCGACACCGGGAAGGGCTATTCGCCTGCGGTGCAGAACCGGCCGGCCGATGCGCCGATCGGGCTGATCCCGGTCGATTCGCTCTACTCGCCGGTGCGCCAGGTGAGCTACAAGGTCGAGAACGCCCGCGTCGGGCAGGAGCTCGATTACGACAAGCTCTCGCTGACCGTCGAGACCGATGGCACCGTCACCCCGGAAGACGCCGTGGCCTATGCCGCGCGCATCCTCCAGGACCAGCTGACGCTGTTCGTCCACTTCGAGGACGGCATCCCGCAGCCGGTCGGCACCATGATCGGCCACGCCGCGCCGCCCGAAGAGAGCGATGCCAACCAGCTCAACCGCTACCTTCTCAAGAAGGTCGACGAGCTCGAGCTTTCGGTGCGTTCGGCCAACTGCCTCAAGAACGACAACATCATCTACATCGGCGATCTGGTCCAGAAGACCGAGGCCGAGATGCTGCGCACGCCGAACTTCGGCCGCAAGTCGCTCAATGAGATCAAGGAAGTGCTCTCGAGCATGGGCCTGCGCCTCGGCATGGACATCCCGGGCTGGCCGCCCGAGAACATCGAGGAAATGGCCAAGAAGCTCGAGCAGGAACTTCTCGGTTAATCCGAGAAGCAGCCGCCTGAGGCAACCGCAGGTTGCCGACGGACGGCGGCCTGCCGGCCAGCGAGCGAAGCTCGTCTGACGTCATGGGATTTACTCCCATGACGGCTTGCCGAAGAGATGGGCGAAGGTTCGGAGCCCTGATCCGAACCAGCACTGGGCTACCTGACACGGGCCCTTTTCGAACGGAGTAACACCAATGCGTCATGGTATTTCGGGCCGCAAGCTCGGCCGCAAGACCGGCCACCGCAACGCGCTGCTGCGCAATCTCGCGGCCGCGCTGATCAAGCACGAGCAGATCACCACCACGCTTCCCAAGGCCAAGGAGCTGCGTCCCTACGTCGAGAAGCTGATCACGCTGGCCAAGCGTGGCGGCCTGTCGAACCGTCGCCTCGCGATGAGCCGTCTGGGTGACGAGACCCAGCTCAAGAAGCTGTTCGAGGTGCTCGCCGAGCGCTACTCGGACCGCGAAGGCGGCTACACCCGCGTGCTGCGCGCCGGGGTGCGTGCGGGCGATGCGGTCCAGATGGCGATCATCGAACTGGTCGACCGCGACGAAGACGCCAAGGGTCAGGATTCGGGCCCGGTGCAGTCGGATGAATACGAAGACGCGTAAGCGCGTCGCCATCAGGCAAGCGAAGGGCCGGGGCGGGAACGCTTGCCGGCCCTTTTCTTTTGCAACGCGCGGGCTAGGGTGCGGCATGATCCGCTCAGCCCTTGCCGCCCCGATAATCTCTGGCGCGCTGCTCCTCGCCCCCGTTCCCGCCGCCGCACAATCCGAGCAGGAGGCGTTGCAGACCCGTTACGACCGGGCGCTCGCGGCGGGATACAAGGCGCTGATGCTGTGCGGAGCGATCTCCAGCGCAGAGGCCGGCGGCACCACCCGCTCGCCCGAAAGCGTCGCGCAGTGGGAATTGACCGGTATCCAGGCGCCGATGAGCGCCCATATCGCCGATCTGCCCTACACGATCGTACGCCGCCCGAGCGGCCAGATCGCCCATGTCGCGGTGACGTGGGCAGAGGACATGCCCGCGCGGATTGCAGCCTATTACGGGCCCGACAGCGGGTGCGCGATCCTGCCGATCGGCGCGCCCGAGGATGCGAGCAATCCGGGGCAGGCTGTGCCCGTTCCGGCGCCCGAAGCGGAGGCGACCGCGCCAGCGACGCAGGCCGAGGACTGGCCGATCAAGGTCAAAACACGCCATGCGCTTGGAGCTGTGGTCGAGCGCGCGCTTGGCGGCAGCGATTACGGCAAGGGCACGCGCACCACGGCCGTCGTCGTCCTCGACGAGGGAACACTGGCGAGCGAGGCCTACGCCCCCGGCTTCGATGCGAGAACCCCGCAGCGCACCTTCTCGGTCGCCAAGTCCATCACCGCCACGCTGGTCGGGGCGGCGGTGCTCGCGGGCGAGGTCAGCACCGACGAGCCGATCGGCCTCAACTACTGGCGCGGCGGGGGGGCGGTCGATCCGCGCAACGCGATCACCCTCGACCATGCCTTGCGCATGGCGACCGGGCGCTATTCGGATACCCCGGGCAACCGCACCGACGCGCTCTATTTCGGCGGCGCGACCGTCGACGAGGCGGCGACGGGCTGGCCGGTGCTGCACCCGCCGGGGACGGTGTTCCGCTATGCCAACAACGACACGCTGCTCGCGGTCAAGGCGATCGGGCGCTGGCTCGACTTCTACCCGCCGCACGAGTTCTTCGCGAAGCTCGGGATGACGCGCACTGTCGCCGAGACCGACTGGAAGGGCACGCCGGTGCTGTCCTCGCAGGTGTGGGCGACTGCCGGCGACCTTGCACGGCTGGGCCAGCTCTATCTCGATGACGGCAAGCTCCCCTCGGGCGAGCGCATCCTGCCCGAAGGCTGGGTGAAATATGTCACCACCCCGAGCGGCCCTCAGCCCGCCACCGGCACATTCGGCTACGGAGCGGGGTTCTGGCTGTTGAACCGCGAGGAGGGCGTGCCCGCCGATACCTTCGCGGCCATCGGCAATCGCGGGCAGTATGTGGTGATCGTGCCTTCGCGCAAGGTCGTGATCGTGCGGCGGGGCGAGGATCCCGCAGGCAGCGGCTTCAACATCGCCGCCTTTACCCGCGACGTGCTGACCGCACTGGAGCGATAGGCCCCCGCCCGATTTTGTTCATCAAAGTGACAGCGAAACTTAACACTTGCTGTCATCGCAATTCAGCCAAGCCTCACGCCGAATCGCGCACAACCGCCGCGACACCAGCGGCAATCGTGCCGGCGGTGCCGAGACGAGGAATGCTTCGATGACCCACAAGACCAACCGGCTGGCCTCCGGCAACATGGCCCGGCTCGCTTTCGGTGCGGTCGCCGCGACCGCGCTGACCGCCGCTTCCGTCACCCCGGCCATGGCGCGCGATCACCGCGACGACCGCGATGGCATCAGTGCGGGCGAGATCATCGCCGGCGCGGTGGTGATCGGCGGGATCGCCGCGCTGGCGGGTGCCTTCGACGGCGACCGCGATCGCCGGCGCTACGACTATCGCGATGATTACCGCGGCTACCGGGACGATTACCGGGGTGGCTACGGCTACGCCGGCAACCCGCGCACCGCGGTCGATCGCTGCGTGCGCGCGGCCGAGAACCAGGCGCGCCGCTTCGGCGGTTACCGCTATGCCGATGTGATCGACGTGCGCGCCATCGATCGCACCCGCGACGGGTTCCGCGTGCGTGGCCGGATCGATGTCGGCGGCGGTTGGGATCGCCGTGGCAGCGACCGTGGCAACTTCTCGTGCCGGATCGACGGTCGCGGCGCGCCGCTGGTCGACTTCGACGGGATCCGCCGCCTGCGCTAAGGTCGACGACCTTGCCATTCAGACCGCCCCGCCGCCCACCGGGCTGGCGGGGCGGTTTGCTTTCTCCGGTTCAGCCCAGCGCAAGCCGCGCACGCTTAGTCGTTCGCGTATCGGGGCGTTTGGTGGGCGCTCGCTTGGCAACAGGAGTGAGCATCATGGCTCTGGGATTTCGTGCATTAGCCTTGGCGAGTGCGTTCGCCGCCGCCCATCTCGTCAGTGCCCCCGTTGTTGCGGCCCCGGCGGCCAACCCCTTCGCCGCCAGCCGCTACGACGCGGCGGGCGCCGCCAAGGGGTGGGACTGCCGCCGGGACTGCGGCTGGGGCCGCGATCGCCACTGGCGGCGCGACCGCGTCGATGCCGGCGACGTGATCCTCGGCGCGGCGATCCTCGGCGGGATCATTGCCATCGCCAGCGCCAACGACCGGCGCGAACGCGAGCGCGACGTGGTGGTGGTCGAACGCGATCCGCGCGACCGCGAGTTCCGCTATGACGACCGCCGCCCGGACGATCGCCGCGCAGCCTCGGGGCTCGACAACGCCGTGACGCTCTGCCTCGACCGGATCGAGCGCACGGTGCGGGTCGAGAGCGTCGACGATGTCGCGCGCAATGCCTTCGGATGGCAGGTGCGCGGCGCCACGGCCGGCGGCGCGCCCTTCACCTGCCGGATCGGCAATGACGGGCAGATCGAGGGGATCGATTACCAGCAGGGCTTCGGCGGCGTCGGCTATGCCGATCCCGCGCAGCCGCGCGCCGATGGCCAGTGGAGCGACCAGAGCTATGCCGCGGCCCGCGCGGCGCTGGGCGGAGCGGTGCGTCCGGACATGGCGGTGCAGGAGATCGCGGCGCCCGCGCAAGCCAGCAGCGCTGCGGCGGCAATGCCCGCCTACCCCGGTGGGCCGATCCCGGGCGAAGTGATTCCCGAAACCCTCGAGGAAGCGACCGGCGGCTAGAGCGCGCCGCCGGGGCGCTCGCCATAGCTCGGCAGGCCCCATTCCCAGCGGATCGCCGCTGCGCGCAGGGCAAAGCCGCAGGCGAAAGCGAGCGCCCAGGCGGCGGCGTCGGGCAGTCCCAGCAGCGGTGCGGCGAGCATCCCGGCGACGCACAGCGCCGAGGTCAGCGCGGCCGGGGTGACATACAGCTCGGGGCTCATGATGATCGAAGGCCGCCCGGCCACGACATCGCGGATGATCCCGCCGACGCAGCCGGTGATCACCCCCATCAGCGCCGCCGGCACCGGGGGAATGCCATAGGCAAGCGCCTTGGCGCTCCCGAGCACCGCATAGGCCGCGAGCCCCGCGCCGTCGGCATAGGCGAAGCCCTTGCCCTCCCACCAGCGGACCGGGGTGAACCAGGCGATCAGCGCCGTGGCGAGGCAGACCACCGCGACCGAGGGATCGTCGATCCAGAACACCGGCGCGCGGATCAGCAGGTCGCGCACCGTCCCCCCGCCGACCCCGGTCACCAGCGCGAAGAAGGCCATCGTCACGAAGGTCTGCTTGAGCCGCGCTGCCAGCACCGCGCCCGACAGCGCGAACAGCGCAATCCCGGCGAGGTCGAGCAGGTCGAGGATCGGAGTGAGGACGGTGGGGGTCACGGGGCGCGTTGGGGCGAGCGAGATCAGCCGTGCAGCAGCTTGCCGATCGCCTCGGCCGCGGCGATGCAGTCGAGATCGGCCCACTTCGGCCCGATCACCTGCATTCCGCAGGGCAGCTCGCTGCCGAGATAGGATGCGCTGCCGATCGGGAGCACCGTGGCGGGGATGCCGGGGAAGGTCACCAGCCCCGCCCAGGCGAGGGCATTGCCGGCCGGCTCCTCGGCGCCGTCGATGGTGAGCGTGCCGCGGAACACCGCCTCGTCGCGGTGCGGCACGGCGAGCACCGGCGCGGGCGGAGCGAGCACGAAGTCGTAGACCGCGAAAAGCGCTTCCCACTGCGCGGCGGCGGTCGCCTGAGCGTTCATCAGCGCGAACCAGTCGGTGGCGGTGGCGCGGCTGCCGTCGGGCGCGGGGGCACCGCCCGAAAGGGCGATGTTGAGCATCTTGAGGTAGCTGCGGTGATGCTGCTCGACATCGGGCAGCCATTCGCTCGTCCGGTCGATCGCCACCCCGGCGCGCGCGAGCGTTTCGAGCGCGGCCTCGGTCGGCCCGAGCACGCTGGCATCGACCGGGGCGCCGGGCAGATCGGTGATCGCCAGCAGGCGGCAGTCCTTCAGCGGCTTGGGATGGCGGCGGAGCGGCACCTCGGCTCCGACCTCGACCAGCACCGCCAGATCGGCGGCGTTTCGTGCGAGCGGCCCGGCGATCGAAAGCGGGCCGTCGGCGGCCGCCACGAAGCCCTCGCTGCGCGACATCGCGGGGTGCTCGTGGCCGTGCTTGGGGACGAGGCCCCAGGTGGTCTTGTGGCCCCATACGCCGCTGAAATGGGCCGGGACGCGCACCGAGCCGCCGATATCGGTGCCGTAGTCGCAGGGCACGATCCCGCTCGCCACCGCGGCCGCGCTCCCACCCGAAGAGCCGCCGGGGGAGCGCGCGGGATCATGCGGGTTGCCGGTGCGGCCATAGACCGGGTTGAAGCTCTGCCAGTCGGTGAGGTCAACCGGCACGTTGGTCTTGCCGATGATTACCGCGCCCGCCGCTTTCAGCCGTCGCACGAGCAACGCATCGCGCGGGGCAGGCTGCTCCTTGAACCGCGGGTGGCCCCAGGTGGTGGGGAGCCCGGCCACATCGAAGCTTTCCTTGATCGTCATGGGAACGCCGAACAGCGGCTGGCCGAGCCGCCGCGGGCCTTCGTCCATCGCCATGGCGACGGCACAGGCGCGATCGAAATCGGGCACGGCGATGGCGTCGATCTCGGCATCGAGCCGCCCGGCGCGCCCGATCGCGGCATCGACCGCCTCGGTGACGCTGAGCTTGCGCGTGCGGATCGCGAGCGCGGTCGCCAGCGCGCCGGGCTCCTCGGTCAATTGCGGATAGGCCATGTCGCTCCCCCGTGTCCTCGACGCGATGGTATCGGGGCGCGCGGCACACCGGAAGTCCGGCGCGCACAATAGCTGTTCACTTCAGCGCGCGCAGCCGCGAGCTGATCCGGGCGGTCATGTCGACCGGCAGATACAGCCCCTCGCCATGGGCGCGGATCGCCCCGGTCTCGATGGTCTCGATGGTGATGCGGGTCTCGGTCAGCTCGCCCTTGGGCGTAGCGAGCGCGCGGTCGATCTTGGCCCGCAGTTTCTGGAAGTCGTTCTCGAAGTTCTGCGCCAGCGCATCGGTGATGGTGGACTGGAACTCGGGCGAATTGGCGAGCGCGAAGAGGAAGGCTTCTCCGACGATGTCGGTGGCGCCGGTGATCCGGACATCGGCGAAGCGCACCGCGCGCGATCCGGGGGCGTTCTCGGGCCGGGCGGTCACCCAGACCGTGCCGCGCGCCTGCGTGATCACCGGCAGGTCCGAGGTCGCGGTGAAGTCCGCGCCCACCGCGATCCGCCCTTCGCCGGTGCCATAGACGCGGATCCGGTCGAAACCGGCACTGACCGATCCGTAGTTCTCGATTGTGAACGGCCGCTCGGCACGCTTGGCCAGCGCCTTGGCGATGACCGGTTCGAGCACGGCATAATCGGCGACGACCGTGACATGCAGCAGCGAATCGCGCACCACCTTGTCGCGCCGCGCGAGCACGGGCAGCGGGCCGGGGGTGACAGGCGCGGGCGCAGTGCCGACGAAAGTCTCGAGAAGGGCGTCGAGCCCGAGCCGCAGCGTCAGCGTTCCGCCCGCGACCTCGTATCCGCCGAACCGGAACTGGCGCGGCGTGAGGCGCCCCCACACGGCGGGGTTGGCGCGGTTGATCGAGAACACCCGGTGCGCATCCTTCCAGCCCTGTTCGGCCAGGGGTTTGAGCGGCAGGCGGGCCAGCTCGCGCGCGATGATCTGCTCGACCTGGCGCTTGACCGGCTGGAGCTCGCGATCGGCCTCGGTGGTAAAGGTGATCCGCCGGCCGAGGAAATCGATGCCGGGCGCGCGCGTCCAGCGATAGCCGATGCGGCTGGTTCCGGCGAGACGCCAGTCCTTGCCGACATCGAGGCGGAGCGCCAGCGTGACTTCGGCCGCGCCGGTCCCGGTCTCGCCCTTGAGCACCCCGGCAACGTCGCGCGCCGCGAGCGTGCCCCTGACCGGCAGGGTGACCGTGAGCGTCTCGCCGCTGCCGCCGAGGCGCAGGCGTCCGCGCGTCACACTGCCGACGATCCGGCATTTGATCTTGGGGGTCTTGAGCTTGAACACCGCAAGATCGACTTTCCTGGAGGCGACGCATTCGCTCCCCGGACGGTCGATCTGCCACAGCTGGCGCGGCAGGTCGCGTTCCAGCGCGCGTTCGATATCGGCCAGTGCGACCTTGAGGTCGACCGCGACCAGCGAGGGGTCCTGCGGAAAGGCAATCTTGTCGGTGGCCCGCGGCGGCGCGCGATCGGCGGTCTCAGCGGCGTTGCCGCAGGCACCGAGCAGCAGCAACAGCAGCGGCAGGGCGAACCCCGCGATCAGCCGTGCCGCCATCCCCCGTTCCCGCGCCTGCCTACATGTGGATCGGCTTGCCCGTCACCGCCATCGCCGCTTCCTTGAAGGCTTCGGCGTGGGTCGGGTGGGCGTGGCAGGTGTAGGCGATGTCTTCCGAGGTCGCGCCGAACTCCATCGCCTGCGCGGCCTGCGCGATCATCGTGCCCGCGATGCTGGCGATCATCCACACGCCCACGACGCGGTCCGTTTCAGCATCGGCGATCACCTTGACGAAGCCGTCGGTGTCGCGGTTGGCCTTGGCGCGGCTGTTGGCCATCATCGGGAACTTGCCGACCTTGACCGCGAGCCCGCGTTCCTTGGCCTGTTCCTCGCTGATGCCGACCCCCGCGATCTCCGGCGCGGTGTAGACGACGCTCGGGATCACGTCGTGGTTCACGATCCCGGTGAGGCCCGCGATGTTCTCGGCGACCGCGATGCCCTCATCCTCGGCCTTGTGAGCGAGCATCGGGCCGGGGACGACATCGCCGATCGCCCAGATGCCCCCGTGTTCATCGCGCACGGCGGTGGCGAAATCGTGGTCGATCTCGATCTGGCCGCGATTGTTGGTGGCAAGCCCCGCCTTTTCGAGCGCGAGGCCCTCGGTGTTGGCGCGCCGCCCGATCGCGACGAGAACGTGGCTGGCGGTGAGGGTCTGCGCCTCGCCGCCCGCGGCAGGCTCGACGGTAAGGGTGACGGTGCTGCCGTCCACGCGCGCGCCGGTGACCTTCTGGCCGAGCATCAGGTTCATGCCCTGCTTCTTGAAGATCTTGCCCGCTTCCTTGCGCACCTCGCCGTCCATCCCGGGGAGCAGCTGGTCGAGGAACTCGATCACGGTGACCTTGGCGCCCAGACGCCGCCACACCGAGCCGAGCTCAAGGCCGATGACCCCGCCGCCGATCACCACGAGGTGTTCGGGCACTTCATCGAGGTCGAGCGCGCCGGTGCTGTCGACGATCCGCTTGCCCGCATTGTCCACGGTGACGCCGGGGAGCGGGGTGACCGACGATCCGGTGGCGATCACGATGTCCTTGGCGGTGACTTTCTCGCCCGCGACATTCACCGTATGGGCGTCTTCAAAGGCCGCATGGCCCTTGAGCCAGGTGACCTTGTTCTTCTTGAACAGGAACGCGATCCCGCCGGTGAGCTCGCCCACGGCCTTGGTCTTTTCCTGCATCATCCGCCCGAGATCGAGCGTCGGGGTGGCGGTGATGCCCCAGGTCGCGAAGTGGCCATTCTTCGCCTCGTCGAACAGCTCCGATCCGTGGAGCAGCGCCTTCGAGGGGATGCACCCGACATTGAGGCAGGTGCCGCCGAGCGTCTCGCGCGATTCCGCGCAGGCGGTCTTCAGCCCGAGCTGCGCCGCGCGGATCGCCGCGACGTAGCCGCCGGGGCCGGCACCGATGACAAGGACGTCGTAATCGTAGTTCTCAGCCATTCTTCTTCTCCGTCGCCCCAGAACGAGCTGGGGTCTCAGGCCTCAGGGGGCAAGACGTGCCGCCCCAGGCCCCGGCTTTCGCCGGGGTGACGCGGGAGTGCGTAAACTCACAGGTCGATCAGCATCCGGGTGGGATCCTCGATCGCTTCCTTGATGATCTTGAGCGCGGTCACCGCCTCGCGCCCGTCGATCAGGCGGTGGTCGTAGGACAGGGCGAGATACATCATCGGGCGGATCACGATCTGGCCGTCGCGCACCACCGGCCGGTCCTCGATGCGGTGCAGGCCGAGCACCGCCGACTGCGGCGGGTTGATGATCGGGGTGCTCATGAGGCTGCCGAACACGCCGCCGTTCGAGATGGTGAAGGTCCCGCCGGTCATGTCCTCCATCGTCAGCGTGCCCGCCTTCGCGCGCGCGCCGAAATCGGCGATGTCCTGCTCGATCCGCGCGAAGCCCTTCTTGTCGGCGTCGCGGATGACGGGCACGACGAGGCCGTTGGGGGCCGAGACCGCGACCGAGATATCGACATAGTCGTGATAGACGATCTCGTCACCCTCGATATAGGCGTTGACGCTCGGCACGTCCTTCAGCGCAAGGCAGGCGGCCTTGGCGAAGAAACCCATGAAGCCCAGACGGATGTCGTGCTTCTTGGCGAACAGGTCCTTGTACTTGTCGCGCGCTTCGATGACCGCGCTCATGTCGCAATCGTTGAAGGTGGTGAGCAGCGCGGCCTGCTCCTGCGCGCCCTTGAGCCGCTTGGCGATGGTCTGGCGCATCCGGGTCATCTTGACCCGCTCGGTGTTGCGACCCGCGCCCGCCGGAGCCGCGGGAGCGGCAGCGGTGGGGGCCGGCGCGGGCGCGGCCGCGGGGGCCGGGGCGGGGGTGCCCTTGGCCTTCGCCTCGGCGGCGGCGAGCACGTCCTCCTTGGTCAGGCGCCCGTCCTTGCCGGTGCCCTTGATGGTCGAGGGATCGACCCCGTGTTCGAGCACCGCGCGGCGCACCGCAGGCGACATGGTCTGGGCGGGGGTGAGCAGCGGTTCGGTCGCGGCCGGGGCAGGGGCCTCGGCCTTGGCGGCGACGGCGGGGGCCGGAGCGGGGGCGGGGGCAGGAGCGCTCGCGCCGTCCTCGATGATCGCGATCGCGGCGCCGACCTCCACGGTATCGCCGACCGCGACGAGGTGCTGGCTCATCACGCCCGCGACCGGCGAGGGCACGTCGACCGCCACCTTGTCGGTCTCGAGGCTGGCGATCGGCTCGTCGACCGCAACCGCGTCACCGGGCTGCTTGAGCCATTCCGCGATGGTGCCTTCGGTGACCGATTCGCCGAGGACGGGGACTTTGATTTCGGTGGCCATGGTAGACGATCCCTGAAGCTTGCTTGAATGCTGAGTGGAGTGCGGCGCGGGCGCTTAAAGCCCGAGCGCCTGTGCAACCAGCGCCTCCTGCTGCGCCTTGTGGCGGCTGGCGAGCCCGGTCGCGGGCGAGGCGGCGGCGTCGCGCCCGGCAAAGCTGGGGCGCATGCCCGTGTGCCCGGCGGCATTGAGCGATTCCTCGATCCGCTCGTTCACGAAGAACCACGCGCCGTTGTTGCGCGGCTCCTCCTGACACCACACCACCTCCTTGAGACCCGTCATGCGCTGGAGCCGCACCGCGAGCGGATCGCCCGGGAAGGGGAACAGCTGCTCGATGCGCACGATCGAGACATCCTCCTGCCCGGCCGCGTCGCGCGCCTCGATCAGGTCGTAGGACACCTTGCCCGAACACAGCACCAGCCGGCGGATCTTCTCGTCGGCGATCTTGCGCGGGTCGGACACGATGCGGCGGAACTGGCGATCGGTCATGAAGGATTCCCGCCGGCTCTTCGCCAGCGGATGGCGCAGCAGCGACTTGGGGCTCATGATCACCAGCGGCTTCCTGAAGCTGCGCAGCATCTGGCGCCGCAGCACGTGGAAATAGTTCGCCGGCGTGGTGATGTTGCACACGCACATGTTGTCGTCGGCGCACAGCTGGAGGAAGCGTTCGAGCCGCGCCGAGGAGTGTTCCGGACCCTGGCCCTCGTAGCCGTGGGGCAGCAGCATCACGAGGCCGTTGGCGCGCAGCCACTTGCTCTCGCCGCTCGCCACGAACTGGTCGATCATGATCTGCGCGCCGTTGGCGAAGTCGCCGAACTGGCCTTCCCACAGCACCAGCGTGCGCGGATCGGCCATGGCGAAGCCGTATTCGAAGCCGAGCACGCCATATTCGGAGAGCGTGCTGTCATGCACCTCGAACTTGCCGTGGGGCAGGGTCTTCAAGGGAATGTATTTGCGCTCGGTGTTCTGGTCGACCCACACCGCGTGGCGCTGGCTGAAGGTGCCGCGGCCCGAGTCCTGACCCGAGAGGCGCACCCCGTAGCCTTCCATCACCAGACTGCCGAAGGCGAGCGCTTCGGCGGTGGCCCAGTCGAAGCCCTCGCCGGTCGCGAACATCTCGCGCTTGGCGGCGAGCACGCGGTCGAGGGTCTTGTGGATTTCCAGGTCGGCGGGAACTTCGGTCAGCACCCGGCCCAGCGAATCGAACATCTTGGGCTCGATCCCGGTCTCGACGCTGCGGCGCGCGGTTTCCGGGTCGGCGGGCTTGTTGAGCCCGGCCCAGCGGCCGCCGAACCAGTCGGCCTCGTTGGCCTTGTAGCTCTTGCCCGCCTCGAACTCCTCCTCGAGCAGCGCGACGAAGTCATTGGCGATCTTCTCGCGGGTCCCCGGCTCGACCACGCCCTCGCGCACCAGCCGCGCCTCGTAGCTGACCGAAACCTTGGGGTGGCTGCGGATCTTGTCGTACATCAGCGGCTGGGTGAACTTGGGCTCGTCGCCCTCGTTGTGCCCGAAGCGGCGGTAGCACCACATGTCGATCACGACATCGCGGTGGAAGGTCTGGCGATATTCGACCGCGAGCTTGCAGGCGAAGGTCACCGCTTCGGGATCATCGCCGTTCACATGGAGGATCGGCGCCATCACGCCCTTGGCCACATCGCTCGGATAGGGCGAAGAGCGCGCGAACTTGGGGCTGGTGGTGAAGCCGATCTGGTTGTTGATGATGAAGTGGATGCACCCGCCGGTGTCGTAGCCGGGCACGCCCGAAAGCGAGAGGCTTTCCCACACCACCCCCTGCCCGGCGAAGGCGGCATCGCCGTGGATCAGCACGGGGAGCACCTGATCCTTCTTCTTGAGATCGTCGCGGATCGCCTGCTGCGCGCGCGCCTTGCCGAGCACCACCGGGTTCACCGCCTCGAGGTGCGAGGGGTTGGGCACGAGGCTCATGTGCACGCTGATTCCGTCGAACTCGCGGTCGGTCGAGGTGCCCAGGTGATACTTCACATCGCCCGATCCGCCGACATCATCGGGGTTGGCCGAACCGCCCGAGAATTCGTGGAAGATCACGCGGTAGGGCTTGGCCATCACGTTGGCGAGCACGTTGAGGCGCCCGCGGTGCGCCATGCCGTAGATGATCTCGCGCACGCCCGCGCTGCCGCCATGCTTGATCACCGCTTCGAGCGCCGGGATCATCGATTCCCCGCCGTCGAGCCCGAAACGCTTGGTGCCGACATATTTGCGCGCGAGGAATTCCTCGTACTGCTCGCCGCGCAGCACCGCAGCGAGGATCGCCTTCTTGCCCTCGGGGGTGAACTGGATGGTTTCACCCGGCTTTTCGAACTTGTCCTGGAGGAAGCGGCGCTCCTCGGTATCGGCGATGTGCATGTATTCGAGGCCGACCTTGCCGCAATAGACCTCGCGCAGGCGCTGGTGGAGCTTGCCGACCGTGGTCCACTCCATGCCGAGCACGCCGCCGACATAGACGTCCTCGTTCTCCTTGCCCGCAAGGCCGTGCCATTCGAGCGTCAGATCGGCCGGGCCTTCGCGGTTGGAGAGGCCGAGCGGGTCGAGATCGGCCGCCATGTGCCCGCGCACGCGGTAGAGCCGCACGAGCTGCATCGCCGCGATCGAAAGCTTCGCGGCCTTCTCCACCGCCGCCGGATCGCTCGCCTTGCCCGCATCCTTCGCCGCCTTGGCGACCGCGAGCGTCATCTCGGTGGGATCCAGCGCGGCGGTCAGGTCCGCGCCGCTGTCCGCCAGCGTGTCGAGCCAGCCGCGCTTGGCCCAGGACGGGCCGGGCTGCGGCCCTTCCTGATCGGTGAGCGCGGGGATGAAGGTCTGCTGTTCTGTGCCCATGACGGGACTCCCGGGGAGGAGGAAGGATGGCCCCCGGATAGAACGCCGGGGGCCGGCAGTCGTTAAATCAGGCGAGTTCTTTCAGCATCGCGGCCAGCGTTTCGCCGAGCAGCGAAGGCGAGGGCGAGACGCGGATGCCCGCATCTTCCATCGCCGCGATCTTGTCCTCGGCGCCGCCCTGGCCGCCCGAGACGATCGCGCCCGCGTGGCCCATGCGGCGGCCCGGAGGGGCGGTGCGCCCGGCGATGAAGCCGACCATCGGCTTCTTGCGGCCCTTGGCGGCTTCCGCCTTGATGAACTTGGCGGCTTCTTCTTCCGCGCTGCCGCCGATTTCGCCGATCATGATGATGCTCTCGGTTTCCGGATCGTCGAGGAACAGGTCGAGCACGTCGATGAAGTTGGTGCCATTGACCGGGTCGCCGCCGATGCCGACCGCGGTGGTCTGACCGAGGCCCGCCATGGTGGTCTGGTGCACGGCTTCATAGGTAAGCGTGCCCGAGCGCGAGACAATGCCGACGCTGCCCTTCTTGAAGATGTTGGCCGGCATGATGCCGATCTTGCACTCGTTCGGGGTGAGCACGCCGGGGCAGTTGGGGCCGATGAGGCGCGACTTCGAGCCCGCGAGCGCGCGCTTGGCGCGGACCATGTCGAGCACCGGAATCCCTTCCGTGATGCAGATGATCAGCTCGATCTCGGCATCAATGGCTTCGCAGATCGCGTCGGCGGCGAACGGCGGCGGGACGTAGATGCACGAAGCGGTCGCGCCAGTCGCGGCCTTGGCTTCGCGCACGGTGTCGAACTGCGGCAGGCCGATGTGCGTGGTGCCGCCCTTGCCCGGCGTGACGCCCGCGACCATCTGCGTCCCGTAATCGAGCGCGGCCTGGGTGTGGAAGGTGCCGGTGTTGCCGGTCATGCCTTGCGTGATGACCTTGGTGTGTTTGTTTACGAGGATGGACATTAGTAACTCCAACTTTCAGTAGCGCCGGCTACTTTTTTTGTGCCAAGAAACTCAAGATATTCGATCGTTCGAGCGCGCGCGTTGACTTTGCAGACAAGGTCGACTGTTTCATCCGGGCTCTGGTACCATGTGTATCTAACAACTAACCCGGCGGAATTTTCGCCATCAATGCCTTCAAATCTGGGCTCACCAACCTTCATTTCGTAAACGCCGTTCACAGTGTCTGGGAACAGCCGTTGACTGAGTCGATTGCAAGCGGCCTCTGCATCTTCCTTGTTCTTCTCACTCATGGGTATTGGCGTGTCGCAACCCGCAACGAAAATCGTGGCGACACCTAATCCCAAAAGGCGAGTGCTGGTTGTCACGCCAGCGAGCTATCCAGCGCCTTGCACGCTTCGAGCAGTTCCTTGACCGCGTCGACGCTGACCTGGAGGTTGGCCTTCTCCTCATCCGAGAGGCTGATCTCGATCACCTCTTCCGCGCCGCCCGCGCCGATCACCACCGGCACGCCGACATAGAGCCCGTCGAGGCCGTACTTGCCGTCGACCTGCACCGCGCAGGGCAGGATGCGCTTCTGGTCGTAGAGGTAGGCTTCGGCCATCGCGATGGCGCTGGTGGCGGGGGCATAGAAGGCCGAGCCGGTCTTGAGCAGCGCGACGATCTCGCCGCCGCCCGAACGGGTGCGCTGGACGATCTCGCCGAGGCGCGCTTCCGAAATGCCCTTGATCTTGGCCATGTCGGCGACCGGGATGCCGTTGATGGTGGAGTAGGACAGCACCGGCACCATAGTGTCGCCGTGGCCGCCGAGCACGAAGGCGTTCACGTCCTTGACGCTGACGCCGAATTCCCACGCGAGGAAGGTCGCGAAGCGCGCCGAGTCCAGCACGCCGGCCATGCCGACGACCTTGTTGGCGGGGAGGCCCGAGAACTCGCGCAGCGCCCAGACCATCGCGTCCAATGGATTGGTGATGCAGATCACGAAAGCGTCGGGGCAGTTGGCAGCGATGCCTTCGCCGACCGCCTTCATGACCTTCAAGTTGATGCCGAGGAGGTCATCGCGGCTCATGCCGGGCTTGCGCGCGACGCCCGCGGTGACGATCACCACATCAGCGCCCGCGATATCGGCATAGTCGTTCGAGCCGGTGATGCTGGCGTCGAAGCCCTCTACGGGTCCGCACTGCGAAAGATCGAGCGCCTTGCCCTGGGGAATGCCCTCGGCCACGTCGAACAGGACGATGTCGCCCAGGCCCTTCAGTGCTGCGAGGTGTGCGAGCGTGCCGCCGATATTGCCGGCGCCGACGAGGGCGATCTTCTTGCGGGCCATAATCTGGACGTCCTTCCCTGATCTCTCGGGACGAAGCGTTGATGCGCGCGAGACAAGCGTGGCGCCGATGCCAAACCCCCGTCCCAAGCGGCTGGGCACCTGTTAAGCTGTTTGCTCTGGGGGCGCGGTAGGCCGCTGAAAAGGGGATTGCAACCGTCAAAAGGGGTTGCGCGGCAACTATCTTTGCAAACAGTTCGCAGTTGCAATTGGGCGTGCAAACCGGCCTCGGGGCGAACCCTTAGACAGGCCGCCGTAAGGTCAGGCCGGCTCGAAGCGGACGCGCGCCCGGCGGTCGAACATCGCCGCGATTCCCAGCCAGTGGTCTTTCGCATCACCATCGCCGCGTGCACTCGCGGCTTGCGCCTCTTCGAGCGCCGCCTTGGTCGAAGCGAGGCCGTGCACCGCGAAATGGCGCAAGGCTTCGGCAAGCATCGGGTCGAAGCCTTCCGCCGCGTCGGCCGCGCCGTCGGCATTGTCGTTGACCGCGCGGGCAAGCGCCGGGGCGACGAGGCCGCGCCCTGCTGCACGCCAGCCGAGGCGGCGGGCCGGGTGATTGGCGGAAGCGAAGCGGACGGACATGGTGGTAAGTCTTTCCCGGTCGGGCACGCGTGGAACGCGCCTCTTTTTGCTGCAGCGGGTATAGGCAGACCGCCGCTAAGGCTTGGTTTGGCAACAAGGTTTCGCGGGACTTAACGCTTTTGTGACAGCGTTAGGGAAAGGCCTATTCGCGCGCTGCAGGCCCGGTTGCGGGCGCCGTGCCCGGCGGCGTCTTCCACTGCCCGGCGCGGGCATATTCGGGCTTCACCGCCCCGGGCCCGGCGGGGGGCGTGCTTGCGGGAACCGCCGGCGCGGTCCGCTTGGCGCTCGCAGCGGGGCCCGGATCATAGGCAATCACCGGGCGGGCAGGCACCGCCGCCGCAACGCTCGCAGAAGCCGTCGCGCCGACCGGCGCCGGGCCGGTGCGCCCGCTCACCACCGGCTCGAAGCCGGCATAGGCATGGCCAAACGCCGCGGCCTCGCCGCTTGCGCCGCGGGTGCGGTAGAAGCGATGCGCGCCGATCGTCCCGATATGATCGAGCGTGCTCGCCCAATAGGGGTTGACCCAGAGCGTGTGGTAATGGGTGGCAAGGCCGACCGGGGCATAGACGCTGCCGCTGAGCGCCTCGGCCGCGATCCGCCGCGCCTGTGCCCAGCTCGCCCCGCCGGGGCGGCGCGCGAGACTGCCGTCGCAGGTGAAGGTGAACTGGCACCCCGTGCTGCGCTCCGAACCCTGATAAACCACGCCGCACACGCTCGACGGCCAGGCCGGGTGCGCGACGCGGTTGAGCACCACCTGCGCCACCGCGCGCTGGCCCGCCTCGCTCTCGCTCGCCGCCTCGTACCACACCGCCTGCGCAAGGCACTCGAGCGCGCGTGCATGGGCAAGGCCGCTGGTCGGCGCGAAGAAGGGCTTGGCCGCCGCGCCGACATCGATCAGCGCGCCGAGCGCGCGCCCGTTCTCGGCTTGGCCGTGGCCCAGCGGGTCGGCGGCGGGGAGCGCGACGAGGCCCGCTCCGGCCGGATCGGCCATGTAGTAGAACGCCGAGCCGGGAAAACTCATCCCCGGCCGCTCGAACGGCAGCGCCGCCTCGGCCGCCGCGCGGGTGGCGGGCGAGACCCCCGCCTCGACCGCGGGGCCGGGGAGCGTTGTCAGCGAAAGGTTGGGTGCGGCCATCGCGGGCACGGTGATCGCCGCCAGCAGCACTGCGAGCCGCTTGCGCCACGAGGCGCGCGCGCGCGGGCGCGCGGCGGTTTCGGGGGGGCTGTAGGCAAAGGAGGTGCGCCGCGCGGTCATGTTCCGCTTGCGGCCTTACGCGCCGCCCGCCACCGCCGCGAGGCCGCCGCACCCCCGCGTCCCGATAATGGACAGGTGGCGCGCGCAGCCTAAGGCGTTGCGCGCGCGCGGCGGCGGCCTTATCGCCCGGGGCACGGACATGGCGCGGGCTCGCAACAGGATCGGGATTGGCGCAAGCGCGCTCGGGCTGCCGGTGGCCGTGCTGCTGGCGAGCGCCTGCGCTCCGGTCGCCGCCCCGCCGCAGCAGCGCAGCGACGGCGGCGCGCCGACCATCGTCAGCCTCAACCCCTGCCTCGATGCGATCCTGGTCGAGATCGCCGCGCCGAGGCAGGTGCTGGCGCTGTCGCACTACAGCCGCGATCCGGGCGCGAGCTCGATCCCCGCAGCGGTCGCGGCGCGTTATGGCGTCACCGGCGGAACGGCGGAGGAAGTGATCGCCAAGGCGCCCGATCTGGTGCTTGCGTCGAGCTTCCTGCCGCAGCCGACCCGCACCGCGCTCGAACGCGCCGGGCTGAGGGTCGCGACCTTCGGCAGCCCGGCGACCGTCGCCGATAGCCTCGCGCAGGTCCGCGCCGTGGCCGCGCTGGCAGGCCGGCCCCGCGCCGGCGAAGCGCTTGCGGCCCGCATCGCTGCCCCTCCGGGGCCACCCGGCGCGCCCATCGACACCTTGCTGTGGCAGGAGGGCGAGCTTGTCGCGGGCGAGCAGACCCTGATCGCCGATCTGCTCCGGCAGGAAGGCTTCGCCAGCCACGCCGCGCGGCGCGGGCTCGGGCAGGCCGACCGGGTGAGCCTCGAAGACGTGCTCGCCGATCCGCCGCGGGTGCTGCTGGTGGCGGGCGATGCGACGGGGCAGCGCCATCCGGTGCTCGACCGTCGGATGAAGGCGACCACCATCGCCCCCTTCGACCCTGCGCTGATCTATTGCGGGGGGCCGACCATTCCGCGCGCCCGCGCGCGGCTGCGCGCGATCCGTGCCGCTGTGGAGGCGCGGCCATGAACCGCGCCAGCCTCGTCTTCGCGCTGCTGCTCGCGGCTCTGGTGCCGCTTTCGCTGCTGGCGGGCCGGGTGTGGATCGATCCCTTCGCCCCCGGCGCCACCCGCAACGCCGTGCTGATCCTCGCCGAACTGCGCCTGCCGCGCGCGGTGCTGGCGGTGACGATCGGCGCCGGGCTGGGCGCGGCGGGAGCCGCGATGCAGGGCTATCTGCGAAACCCGCTCGCCGATCCGGGGCTCTTCGGGATTGCCCCGATGGCAGCGCTGGGCGCGGTCGCGAGCTTCTGGGCGGCCCCGCTGCTCGCCCCCGCGCTTGCCGCATGGAGCCTGCCCGTCATGGCCTTGCTGGGCGCGGCGCTGGGCATGGCGCTGCTCGCGCTGATCGCCGGGCGGACCGTCTCGGACGCGGCGGGCGGCGCCGGTGGCGGGATCGCGCTGTTCACGCTCGCCGGGCTGATGCTGGCGAGCCTTGCCGGGGCGCTCACCGCGCTCGCGATCACGCTTGCACCAAGCCCCTTTGCGCTGTCCGAGATCGTGCTGTGGCTCAACGGCGCGCTCACCGACCGCTCATGGCGTGAGGTCACGATCGCCGCGCCCTTGACCCTCGCGGGGATCGCGGTGCTGGCGGCGACCGCGCGCGGGCTCGACGCGCTGACGCTCGGCGAGGAGGCGGCGCGCTCGCTCGGGCTCGATCCGCGCGCGCTGCTGGCGCTGCTGGTGGTGGGCATCGGGCTGACCGTGGGCGCGGGCGTCGCGGTCGCCGGGATCGTCGGCTTTGTCGGGCTGGTCGTGCCCCATCTTGTGCGCCCGCTGACCGACCGCCTGCCGTCGAGCCTGCTGCTGCCGAGCGCGCTGGCCGGCGCCTGCCTCGTGCTCGCGGCGGACAGCGTGGTGCGGATCCTGCCGCTGGTCACCGAATTGCGGCTCGGGATCGCGCTCTCGCTGATCGGCGCGCCGTTCTTCGGCTGGCTGCTGCTGCGGATGCGCCGGGGGCAGCTGTGATGCTTGCCGCCGAGAACCTGACGCTGACACGGGGCGGGGCGCGGGTGGTGGACGGGCTCTCCGCTGCCCTCGCGCCCGGAACCATCACCGCCATCACCGGACCCAACGGCGCGGGCAAATCCTCGGCTCTGCTGGGGCTCGCCGGGCTGCTCGCGCCCGCTGCGGGGCGCGTCACGCTGGGCGGGGCCGATCTTGCCGCGATGCCGCCCCGGGCCCGCGCGCAGGCGATCGGCTACCTGCCCCAGAGCCCCGCCATCGCGTGGGATGTGGCCGTGGAGAACCTCGTCGCGCTGGGCCGCCTGCCGTGGCGCGACCGGGGGCGGGCGGCGATCGACGCCGCGCTTGCCGCGATGGACTGCGAAGGGCTGCGCCAGCGCCCGGTGAGCCGGCTGTCCGGCGGCGAGCGCGCGCGGGTGCTGCTCGCGCGGGTGCTCGCGGGCGAGCCCCGCTGGATCCTCGCCGACGAGCCGCTTGCCGCGCTCGATCTGGCGCACCAGCTCGCACTGCTCGCGCATCTCAGGGCCTGCGCGCGCGGCGGACAGGGGGTGGTGGTGGTGGTCCACGATCTTGCGCTCGCCATGAACCATGCCGATCACGTGCTGGTGCTGAAGGAGGGGCGCCTGATCGCGGCCGGCGCGCCGAGCGAGGCGCTCGCGCCGCAGGTGATCACCGAAGGCTGGGGCGTTGCGGCGCGCTGGCTCGGCGCTGCGGGCGCGATGGCAGTGGTGACCGAGGGGAAGGCGGAGCCGGAACGGGCGGCAGACGACTTCGGGTAGCCATCCGTCCTGTTCCGGCCCCTGACAGGTCCCGAGTGGAGAAGCCAGGTTGCGACCCTGAAGCACCCCGGCGGGAGACCGGTGAAGACAGGGCCTTGTTGGGCTGCGGCGGGCAATTTGGCGACTTGAGATTTTCTGTAGGCCTCCGTTTTTACCCCTAATTTTCTCTTATCGAACGATAAAACAGCGCGCCCTTCAGGTTCGCGGCAGGGCTTGCAGCGATCGCGGCGCCCATCCTCAGCCTTGCGTGAAACCTCCGGCGGGCTCGCTCGTTGCATCGCCGCCGCTTCGTCGCCATTTGGGGATGCGCGGTGCGCCAGCCTGCCGCGCCGCCTTGACCTTTGCGAACATTTCCGGAACACAGCACGCCCATGAGCCTTACGACGATTTCCGTGCGCGGCGCGCGCGAACACAACCTCAAGGGTATCGATATCGATCTGCCGCGCGATGCGCTGATCGTCGTCACCGGGCTTTCGGGCAGCGGCAAGTCGAGCCTCGCCTTCGACACGATCTATGCCGAGGGGCAGCGCCGCTATGTGGAATCGCTGTCGGCCTATGCGCGCCAGTTCCTCGAAATGATGCAGAAGCCCGATGTCGAGCATATCGACGGGCTCTCTCCGGCGATCTCGATCGAGCAGAAGACCACCAGCCGCAACCCGCGCTCGACCGTCGCGACGGTCACCGAGATCTACGATTACATGCGCCTGCTGTGGGCCCGGGTCGGCACGCCCTACTCGCCCGCCACCGGCGAGCCGATTTCGGCGCAGACCGTCAGCCAGATGGTCGACCGGGTGATGGCGCTGCCCGAAGGCACGCGCCTGTTCCTGCTCGCCCCGGTGGTGCGCGGCCGCAAGGGCGAATATCGCAAGGAGCTCGCCGAATGGCAGCGCTCGGGCTTCACCCGGGTGCGGATCGATGGCGAGATCCACGCCATCGAGGAGGCCCCCGCGCTCGACAAGAAGTTCAAGCACGACATCGAGGTGGTGGTCGATCGCATCGCGGTGAAGGCAGGAATCGAGACGCGCCTCGCTGAAAGCTTCGAGACCGCGCTCAAGCTGGCCGAGGGGCTCGCCTATGTCGATCTGGCGGACGGGGTGGTGCCGGGGCGCGAGGGCGAAGGCAAGGGTGCCGGCGCGATGAAGGGCGCAGGGCTCCCGCCCAACCGCATCGTCTTTTCCGAGAAGTTCGCCTGCCCGGTGAGCGGCTTCACCATCGAGGAGATCGAGCCGCGGCTGTTCTCGTTCAACGCGCCGCAGGGCGCCTGCCCGGCCTGCGACGGGATCGGCGAGAAGCAGCTGTTCGATCCGCAGCTGGTGGTCCCCAACGAGGCGCTGACGCTCAAGCAGGGCGCGGTGGTGCCCTGGGCCAAGTCGAACCCGCCGTCGCCCTATTACATGCAGGTGCTCGCGAGCCTCGCGAAGGCCTATGGCTTCGACCTGACGACGCCGTGGAAGGACCTCGCGCCCGAACAGAAGCTCATCATCCTCCACGGCACCGGGGGGATGCCGGTGCCGCTGACCTTCAAGGACGGCCGCCGCGAATACACCGTGCACAAGCCCTTCGAGGGGGTGATCGGCAACCTCAACCGCCGCCTGCTCCAGACCGAGAGCGCGTGGATGCGCGAGGAGCTGTCGAAGTATCAGACCGCGCAAGCCTGCGAGACCTGCGGGGGCAAGCGGCTGAACGAGAAGGCGCTCGCGGTGAAGATCCCCGGCGCCGACGGGCCGACCGACATCGCCACCCCGGTGCAGATGAGCGTCGCGGATGCCAAGGCGTGGTTCCTCGGGCTCGACGCGCAGCTCACGCCGCAGCAGTCGCAGATCGCCCGCGCGATCCTAAAGGAGATCAACGAGCGGCTCGGCTTCCTCGACAACGTCGGGCTCGACTACCTCAACCTCGACCGCACCAGCGGGACGCTCTCGGGCGGCGAGAGCCAGCGCATCCGGCTCGCCAGCCAGATCGGCTCCGGGCTCTCGGGCGTGCTCTACGTGCTCGACGAGCCGAGCATCGGCCTCCACCAGCGCGACAACGACCGGCTGCTCGAAACGCTCAAGCGCCTGCGCGACCTCGGCAACACTGTGATCGTGGTCGAGCATGACGAGGACGCGATCCGCGCTGCCGACCACATCGTCGATCTCGGCCCCGGCGCGGGCGTGCATGGCGGCGAGGTGGTGGCGCAGGGCACCCTCAAGCAGATCCTCAAGGCCAAGGGCTCGCTCACCGCGGACTACCTCACCGGCAAGCGCAAGATCGACGTGCCGGCGAAGCGCCGCAAGGGCAACGGGCACCACATCATCGTCAAGAACGCGCGCGCGAACAACCTGAAGGGCGTGACGGCGAAGATCCCGCTCGGCACCTTCTGCTGCATCACCGGGGTCTCGGGGAGCGGCAAGTCCTCGCTCACCATCGACACGCTGCAGGCGGGCGCGGCGCGGGTGCTCAACGGCGCGCGGGTGATCGCGGGGGCGCACGATGCCATCACGGGATTGGAATATTGCGACAAGGTGATCGAGATCGACCAGTCGCCGATCGGCCGCACCCCGCGCTCGAACCCGGCCACCTACACCGGCGCCTTCACCCAGATCCGCGACTGGTTCGCCGGCCTGCCCGAAAGCCTCGCGCGCGGCTACAAGCCCGGGCGCTTCTCCTTCAACGTCAAGGGCGGGCGCTGCGAGAAGTGCCAGGGCGACGGGCTGATCAAGATCGAGATGCACTTCCTCCCCGATGTCTACGTCACCTGCGAGGAATGCCACGGCCGCCGCTACAACCGCGAGACGCTCGAGGTGAAGTTCAAGGGGCTCAGCATCGCCGACGTGCTCGACATGACGATCGAGGATGCGGAAAGCTTCTTCAAGGCGGTGCCCTCGATCCGTGAGAAGATGCGGATGCTCAACGAGGTGGGGCTGGGCTACGTCAAGGTCGGCCAGCAGGCGACCACCCTGTCGGGGGGCGAGGCGCAGCGGGTGAAGCTGGCGAAGGAACTCGCCCGCCGCTCGACCGGGCAGACGCTTTACATCCTCGACGAGCCGACCACGGGCCTCCACTTCGAGGACGTGCGCAAGCTGCTCGAAGTGCTGCACCGGCTGGTGGACGGCGGCAACTCGGTGGTGGTGATCGAGCACAACCTCGACGTGATCAAGACCGCCGACTGGATCATCGACTTGGGCCCCGAGGGCGGGGTGCGCGGGGGGGAGATTGTGGCGGAGGGCGTTCCCGAGGCTATCGTCAAGGTAGAGCGCAGTTTCACCGGCCAGTACCTCAAGCCGCTGTTACAGCGCTGACTCGGGAACGAGCCTGCCCCAGCGAAGGCTGGGGCCGGAGAAGGTGGTGAAGGAGCCGCGGAGCTTTACGGGGCAGTATCTGGCGCCGTTGCTTCAACGGTAGGTAATTACAAATGGCGCAGCACTTCTGGAGGGACTTGGTGACATGTCAGGCCATCGCGTCATTTAGTGCTGCCTCGATTCTATCCAAAATCACTGCGAAAGAAGAGAAAGAATAACTTTGGAAGTTCTTGAGAATGTGGCTGCTAAGAATAAACTTCCCGAAGTGCAACGTTGTGTCATAGTCTTTTTGCGAGGAAAAAGTCTTTCCTCCCAAACTCAACGCCAATGCTTTTGGATCGAGAAAATCTTCGATCGAGGTTTCGACCTTTGTTGGCGTTTGTGGAGTTTTGACGATATACAGCGATTTTTCAATTTTAAAGAATCGCGCATCAATCTTCGTACTGATATCCAATTTGTAAATGTCTTTAATAACTTTCTGAACCGATCCAACGCCTGAGTCGTTATCTAACACGATAATGATTGGTCGCCGATTGTAACTTGTAGATAGCTTTGATACAAATTTTCTGTATCGCTCTAAAAACACACTGAAGTTTGCGGATCCACCAGGAATACCCATAACTCTCGAAGCTGTTTTCGGAAATTTGAAGAAATCAACCAGAATATCGTTGTCTGTTGATGCTTTATATTCAACGATAAAACCAAATGATTTTTTCAGCGGCAAGAAGAGCTGCCTTAATATACAAGATGTCACTTACACCTTCTGTAACTAATATAGGACGTGGATTCTTTACAAAATACTTAAAATAGAGAAGATCGGAATAGGTTCTGGAAATGGCCGATGGATTGAAAAATTTGGGGTTAAGTTCGCGCTCGTCTGAGCGGTCTGCGGTCTGATAAAGATAATTTAGACGGCCTTCAAGTGCGGCAAACGGGTCAGTCGTCGGGCTTTCATCTGTGCAATTCCAGCGATAGCTGTCTGTAAATCGTGGTAGTGACCAGTCTTTGTTGCGCAGTATCGCATGTACGGCAGCTCGTGATGCTTTATAGATTTCTCTTGGGATGGCCACCTTTTGATTAACAACAAGTCCGGTGACCATCTGCCGGCTGTCATTGGATGACAGGCGAGTTTTGGCGGGATTTATGGCAAAACCTGCGGAATGCACTCTCGACTCTAGCTCATCACTTGGCGCCCAACCTTGGTTATCGGAGCATGGTTTTGCGATAAGAGACGGGAATTCTTTTTGATTAGTCGAAAAAGTGATGTCGTCTGCGTATCGGGAGTATGTGCATCGTGCTCGATGCGCTAGTCTCGCCAATCTATAATCTAGACTACCGCAGATCAAATTCGAAACAACAGGTGATGTTGGTGCCCCCTGAGGTAACTTGTTCTTATAGCAACAGATCTGCGCGATCAGAGTGGCGATTTTGGTATCTAGAGAAAAGCTCTTGTTGCTTATAAAAAAACCGCGTACTCGTCCGAAATTTATTGTTGGAAAAAAATCCTGTAGGTCAATGTTGAAAACCCACCTCCTCCCAACATGCTCATAAGCGTTGTCATAAATGGTACGGTTCTTTTCAAAACCATATGACCTGCGTGGTCTATGGTTTTGATCGATTTCATGCTGACATTGGTAGAGGACTTCTGAAAGTCGCCGTTGGAGGCTTTTCAGGTTCTCATTGGGGACGGACAAAAGCCGCGTCCCTCCATTTTTTTGCTCACACAGACTTCGGTGTAGCGGTGCTCTTCGGGGAGGATGAAAAGCAAATATGTGAGATGCTTCGGCTGAATACCCAACAAGCCGCCTAAATCATAGGAGTTTTTGCAGGCTTGTAGATCAGAAAGCATGTCGTCCGTAGGCACTCCTATGCGATCGTCGATCGATTATCATTCATACATTTCCGCCCTCATGGCCTCGTAAGGCAGCAAGCGGTGGTAACGCACTTCTCAAACGCTGCGAAGCACAGCGGAAGGTTCTGCCTACGGACTTAGAGAGACCATCGCGAAATTGAGTAATCCTGTCAATTTCCATCTCTTTGGGATCGCTACGTTTCTGCAGTGCTTTCATTCCCCCTTTCCTACACCCCCACTCCCGGCATACCCTCCATCCAAGCGTCGGCCCTGTGCGACTCTCTCCCGCCAAGCCCTCCGCCCCGCCAGCCCCTCGGCGCTTCGCCAGAGGGGAAGGCAGGGGCCTCGGGCGCTCCGCGACGGGAAACCCCGCAGGCCAGGCGCTCCGCGGCCATTTTGCCGCTTGTCAGGAGCCTCCCGCGCATGATCCGCACCTATAACCTTGCCGCCACCCCGTCCGGCCCGGTCGACCCCGCCAGGAAACTCCCGGTCGGGCCGACCGATTGGCGCGATCCGGACGGGCGGCTGGTGGTTGCCGAATGGCTCGGGCGTTTCTTGTCGGCCTATCGCTGCGCTGCTTGAGGCCATGTCGCGGCGGGGCGCATCGGGGCGCCGGTCGCAACGCCGGAGGAGGTGCGCGCGATCACGCTCGCCAACGAGCGGCTGATCTGCGCAGGTCGGCGCCGGCCGATCGGGTGAGCGCCGGCGCGGCGGGCGGGCCTGCGCCGCCGCCGCGCCCCTCTGCGACAAAATCCATTTTCCTACAGCCGCTTGCTGCGGTTACGCTGCCGGCCCCGTCCGCCCGTGTGCCTGCCCACGCGCTAGTTCAGGAGCCGCACCGATGCCCGATCCCACCGCCCCCGCGCGCGCCATCGCCGCTGCCGCCGATGCCGCTGGCACCGCGCACAGCCCCGCCATCGTCGATCCCGCCGCGCTGCCCGCCGATCTCGCGCGCGAGACGCAGGCGGCGTTCCTGCGCACGCTGGCGCAGTGGGGCAATGTCCGCGCGGCGGCGCTGCAGGTGGGGGTGAGCCGCGCGCATCTCTACCGGATGCGGCGCGCGAGCCCCGAGTTCCGCCAGCTGTGGGATGCCGCGCTGGTGATCGCCCGCCCGCAGGTCGAGGAGGTGCTCGCCGACCGTGCGCTCAACGGGACCGAGGAGACGGTGTTCTACCACGGCGAGGAGGTCGCCGTGCGCAAGCGCTTCGACGCGCGGCTGCTGCTGGCGCATCTCGGGCGGCTCGACCGGATCGAGGGCGAGGGGATGACGTACCGCGCCGTCGCCGAGTTCGACGACCGCGTGGCGCGGCTGCTCGATCCGCCCCCGGTGTGGGACGAGGACGAGGACGATTACGACGTCGAGGACGATTACGACGACGACGACTGCGCCGACGCGGACGCGGCGGCGCACGCGGACGCTGACGACAACGACGATGGGGGCCCCGATTGGGCGGCCGAGGCGGGCCACATTCCGGGCACCTGAGCGCGCCCCGCGCCGGGGCCGGTTTTTTGGTTCCTGGACAGTGTCTCATGTGTCTCCAACAGGCGGGCCGGGCCGCGCGCTGCATCCGGCGCGATGCGGGCGGCGTAGCTGGCGCAGGCCCAAACCTCACGGAGCACCACCATGCCGCTTGCCACGCCAAGCTTCCCCCGCGCCTCGCTCGCCGCCGTCCTCGCGGTCGGCGCGCTGGCCGTCGGGGCCAATGCCGGTGTCATCAACTCCAACCTGCAGATCGATCCGGGCAAGACCTTCGAACTGGGCGGCGGGCAGGACGGCGGCTTCACCGTGACCGGGCGCAACACCGGGCCGGTCGCGGTGGTGGTGCTGGCGAAGGGGAAGGGCGCCGCCGCCCCCGTGGCCAAGGGGCGGGTCGAACCGGGCGGGAACGTCGATGCCGCCTTCGGCCCTGGCGAGATGGCGCTGCTGCGCAATACCTCGGATGCGCAGATGGCGCGGCTGAAGCTGAAGATCAGCGGGGATACCGCATCGCTCGGGATGACCTACGCGGCCAACCCCTGAGGCCGCCCGCTCACTCGGTGACGAGCGCGAGTTCCACCGTGCCGTGGCCGCGCGCGACCAGGCCGAGCTCCTCGGCGGCGGCGCGGCTGACGTCGATCAGGCGGCCGCGGGTGAAGGGGCCGCGGTCGGTGATGCGGACGACGACGCTCTTGCCGTTGGCCGGGTTGGTGACGCGCACCAGCGTGCCGAAGGGCAGGGTGCGGTGCGCGGCGGTCATCGCGGCGTTGTCGAACATCTCGCCGCTGGCGGTGCGGCGTCCGTGGAAGCGCGCGGCGTAGTAGGAGGCGCTGCCGCGGCCCAGCACGGTCTCGCGCGGCTGCGAGGCGGCGGGCTCGGCCGGTTCGGCCTCGATCGGGAAGGTGACCTCGGTGCTGGCGGCGAGCGGAACGAGCTCGATCATGGCGCTGCTGGTGACCGGATCGACCGTGGTCCCCGCATCGGCGTCGGGCCCGGCGGCCGAGGAGGCGGCGAGCGGCGCGAGCGCGATCAGGCTCGCCAGCGCCACCATGGGGAGGCCGCGCTTGCCGAGGCTGGGGGCATCGAGGCCGGTCATGCGAGGTCCCGTCCGCATGCGCTGGCCGTAGCGGGGAGGGTTTGCAAAAGGCAAACCAGGTTAGCAACTCGTCGGCGTCACGGTTCCGCTCGGCAACGAAGCGAGCGCAAAATGCGACGAGTTGTTATCCTGGATTAGCGTGCAGGAGCGGCGAGGTGTCGGCTGAGAGCGGTGCGACTCGGATCCCGGAGACCATCAAGCGCGCGCGTCGGGCGGATGGCAAATGGGGCCGGCATTCCTGCCGACCCCACTCTCACCGGCGTGTGGATGCCCCGATTTCGGCAGCGTGCCCGGCGAACCGGCCACCACCGCCATCCTCGGCGCATGCTTTTGCGCCCGATGTCCAAACCCCGCGCGCAGGGTCTTTCGACCGTCCGCCTTCAGGGCCTCGTCACCGGCGCTCGCGCCGGCATCCGGCCTCGCTCCCGCTCCGCCGTGCTGCCTGCTGCGACCGAAGCCGCGCTGCCTGGCACTGCCGCAAGCCTTCGCTTGACCGAGACCGCGTCCCTTTACCGATCCGGAAACGTCGCCGGGTCCGGCTTGCGCCATCGCCTGCTGCACGTCCCGCCTCGGCCAGGTTCCTGGCCTGTCCGGTTCCACCGCATTTCGCTCTCATCCTTGGCGGGGCGGCTTGCCTTTGGCCGAAGCCTCCTGCATGCCCTCCCCAGACGAGCGCGTGGACAGATGTCACCGCCATCTCTGGGATCAAATCAACTGGAACTTCAAGGCCTTGCGGCTTCCCGTTCCGGTCGCTTCGTGTCCCGAAGACAGATTGAAAGTGCGCCTGAATCGGCGTTCTGACAACATCCTTGAGCGCGAGTTTTCCACCTGCGGCCTGATCGCCTGTGGACACGAGTGGATAACTCAACGCTTCGTCGCATTTGTCGCGCGAGCATCGGTCCGGCGGGCACGTGTCCGCCTCCAAACTGTCATGTTAGTGGCACCCAAGCGCGTCGCCCAAGGCAGCGACTCGGCTTATCCCCGGATCGCGGGCCTGTCAGGCGTCGCGGTTGCGCCGGGCCAACAACCGCAGGCGCAAGCCATTCAGCTTGATGAAGCCCTCGGCGTCCTTCTGGTCATAGGCGCCCGCATCATCCTCGAAGGTGACGTGCGCCTCGGAATAGAGCGAGAAGGGCGACCTACGCCCGACCACGCTTGCCAGCCCCTTGTAGAGCTTCAGCCGCACCGTGCCGGAGACCTTCTCCTGCGAAAGATCGATCGCCGCCTGCAGCATCTCGCGTTCGGGGCTGAACCAGAAGCCGTTGTAGATGAGTTCGGCATAGCGCGGCATCAGTTCGTCCTTGAGGTGCGCCGCGCCGCGATCGAGCGTGATCTGCTCGATTCCCCTGTGGGCGCGCGCATAGATTTCGCCGCCCGGTGTCTCGTACATTCCGCGGCTCTTCATGCCCACGAAGCGGTTCTCGACGAGATCGAGCCGCCCGATCCCGTGCTTGCGCCCGAGATCGTTGAGCGCAGCGAGCAGCGTTGCCGGGCTCATCGCCTCGCCGTTCAGCGCCACCCCGTCGCCCTTCTCGAAATCGAGGGTGATGTATTCGGGCACATCGGGCGCGTCTTCGGGATCGACGGTGCGCGAATAGACGTAGTCCGGCGTCTCCTGCCACGGATCCTCCAGCACCTTGCCCTCGGACGAGGTGTGGAGAAGGTTCGCGTCGGTCGAAAAGGGGCTGTCGCCGCGCTTGTCCTTGGGCACCTGGATCTGGTGCGCCTCGGCCCAGGCAATCAGTGCGGTGCGGCTGGTCAGGTCCCACTCGCGCCACGGGGCGATCACCTTGATGTCGGGATCGAGCGCATAGGCGCTGAGCTCGAAGCGAACCTGATCATTGCCCTTGCCGGTGGCGCCGTGGGCGATGAAATCGGCGCCGGTCTGGTGCGCGATTGCGACCAGCCGCTTGGAGATCAGCGGCCGGGCGATCGAGGTGCCGAGCAGGTAGTCGCCCTCGTAGCGGGCATTGGCGCGCATCATCGGGAAGACGAAATCGCGCACGAATTCCTCGCGCAGATCCTCGATGAAGATGTGTTCGTCGGGGATGCCCATCGCGCGGGCCTTGGCGCGCGCCGGCTCGATCTCCTCGCCCTGTCCAAGATCGGCGGTGAAGGTGACGACCTCGAGCCCGCGCTCCACGCTCAGCCACTTGGCGATGACGCTGGTATCGAGGCCGCCCGAATAGGCGAGGACGACTTTCTGGGGCTGGGCCATGGCGGCGGATCCTTGCGCGCAGGGGTGCGGGATTGCGGCGCGCCCCTAACAGCGCGCGCCGCATCAGGCAATCCGCGCAGGGATCATCGGAGCTGCCCGCGCCGACGCAGAGCCACGGCCAGTCCCCGCGATGCCCCGCGTCAGCCCGCTCCCCCCGCTCGGGAATAGAGATAGTCGCGCGTCACCGGCAGCGCGTGGCGGTTGCGAATGTACTGGATCTGGTAATTGCACATCGCCCCGTGCTCGAACACGGTGGCCGCGCCCGCGAGGTAGAAGGTCCACATCCGGAAGAAGCGCTCGTCATGGAGCGCGATGATCGCCTCGCGGTTGGCCATGCAGTTGGCATACCAGGCATGAAGGGTGCGGGCGTAATGGAGCCGCAGCATCTCGACATCCGCGGCGATCAGGCGGAACTTCTCGGACGCCGCGACGGTCTCGGACAGCGCGGGGATGTAGCCACCGGGGAAGATGTACTTGCGGGTGAAGGCGTCGGTGACCCCGGGCCCGCCCATCCGCCCGATGGTGTGGAGCAGCATCACGCCATCTTCGGCCAGCAATTTGGTCGCCGCCTCGAAGAAGGTCTCGAACTGGGCGCGCCCGACATGTTCGAACATGCCGACCGAGACGATCCGGTCGAACTTGCGGCCCGAGGCGGCCGTGTCGCGGTAGTCTTCGAGCTGGATCGTCACGCGGTCAGCCACCCCGGCGGCGCGCACGCGCTCGCGGGCGAGCGCGGCCTGTTCCTCGGACAAGGTGATCCCGGTGACGCGCACGTCGTGATGGCGCGCGAGGTAGATCGCCATCCCGCCCCAGCCGCAGCCGATATCGAGCACGTGGTTGCCGGGTGTGAGGGCGAGCTTCCTCGCGATATGCGCAAGCTTGGCCTCCTGCGCCTCGGCGAGGGTCATCTCCTCGCGCGGCCAATAGGCGCAGGAGTATTGCCAGTGCTCGGCATCGAGCATCAGCCGGTACAGGTCATTGCCGATGTCGTAGTGATGCGCGACGTTGTTCTTCGATCCGATGCGGTTGTTGATCTGCTCCGCGGCAAAGCTCGCGCGGTTGATCCAGGTCTTCAGGCGTCCGGCGCGCAAGGTGTTGTCGCCGCGTTCCCAGCGGTCGTTGGCGCGCAGCAGGGTAATGAGGCCCATGATGTCGCCCTCCTCGATCACCAGACGCCCGTCCATGAAGGCTTCGGCCGCACCGAGGCGGGGATCGAGCGCGATGTCGCGCGGCACGCGGCTGTCGGTGAAGCGCAGCACGATCTCGGGAAAGCCGGGGGCAGGGGTGCCGTAGGTGCTGGCGCTGCCATCGGCAAACACCACGCCGAGGCGGCCCTGCTTGACGGCACGGGAGAGGAAACGGTCAATTAGGGGCTTGCTCATCATACTCCTTTCAACGATCTTTTTGCGGTAGCTGGCCCCGTTTTCTGGGCTTTCACATTATCATGGACTTGGAAAGGGGGGCGGCATGGCGGAGGCGAAAACGCAGGCGACCGGCCTATCTGTCGAAGCCTTTATCGAAACGGTCGAACCGGCCGAACGGCGCGAGGATGCGCGGGTGCTCGATGCGCTGTTCCGCAAGGTCACCGGCAAGGCGCCGAAGATGTGGGGACCAAGCATCATCGGCTATGGCGAATACAGCACGGTCTACGACAGCGGCCGCGCGGTGACCTCGCTCAAGATCGGGTTCAGCCCGCGCAAGGCCAAGCATTCGCTCTATCTTTCGGGCGGATACGGCGATCCGGACGAAGCCGCGCGCCGCGCCGACGCGCTCGCCCGGCTGGGCAAGCATTCGACAGGGCGCAGCTGCATCTATGTGACCCGGCTCAAGGATGTCGATATGGGCGTGCTGGAGGACCTGATCGCGGGCGGGTGGCACACGATGCAGCGGGTATTTCCGGAAGGTGGGGCAGCCTAGACTCCGGCGTACCATTGATAGCCCGAGTGGTCCTCCCAGAAACCGCCCTTGCCATCGCCGATCTGTTCGAAACTCGCCACAGCCTCGATCGCCTGGACGAATTTGGCCTGCTTGTAGCCGAGCTGACGCTCGATCCGCATCCGCAAGGGCGCGCCGTTCTTCTCGGGCAGCGGCTCGCCGTTGAGCGAATGCGCGATGATCGTTTGCGGGTGATAGGCATCGACCATGTCGATGCTCTCGTAATAGGGCCGGTCGTAGAGCGTATCGGCGCAGCGGAACACGATGAAGTTGGCCCCTTCGCGCACTTTGGCGGCATCGAGCAAGCGGGCCAGCTGCACGCCCTGCCATTCGCCGATCGCGCTCCACCCCTCGACGCAGTCGTGACGGGTGATCTGGGTGCGCTGCGGCAGTGCGCGCAGATCGGCGAGCGAAAGGCTGAGCGGCTTCTCGACCAGTCCGCGCACCTCGAGCTTCCAGTCGGGAAAGCCCTTTGCGAGCTGATCCTGGTAGGCGCTGTCCGCCACCGTCAGCGATCCGTTGCCGCGGAAGGTGGGCGAGCGCTCGGCACGGGTGTATTCGGGCGCGAGCCCCTGTTTGCCGGCGAGCGCGCGGTGGACGGCGCGGTGTCCGTCCTCGGCGGCCTTGAACAGCGATTGCGCCGTATCGCTTTCGTTGATCTTCGCGCAGGCCGAGGCGCCCAGCGCGGCGATCCCGGCAAGCATCGAGCGGCGGGGGAGGTCAACCATGGGCGGGGGCTCCTTCGTCGGCGGCGGGCGGGAGGATCTCGGGTTCGGGCACAGGCGGCGACGGTTCGGCGCGCCGGCCGCCGGTGAACATCTCGAGGATCAGCCGCCAGTCGGTCACGGCAAGCACGATGTGGATCACGAAGAAGCCGAAGATCGCCCAGGCGGTGACGAAGTGCAGCGAGCGCGCGCTCTGCCGACCGCCGAGCACATCGAGCAGCCACGGCGCGACCGCCTGAAAGCCCGGGCTGATCGCGAGACCGGTGAACAGCATCAGCGGCAGCAGCACGCCGAACACCATTCCGTAAAGGATACGCTGCACCGGGTTGTAGCCGTGCCCGGCCCCGTCCGCCCCGCCCGAATGCGCCTTGATCGAGGCGATCACCGCGCCGGGCGTCCAGTCGCGCGGGGCGGTGATGAGGTCGCGGCGGAAGTGCCCGTTGACGAGCATCGCGACCCAGATGAACAGCACCCCGATGCCGAACGGCCAGGCGGCGGTGATGTGCCAGTCGCGCGCCATCGCGAGGTTGTAGTGCTGCGGGATCGTTGCCCAGCCGGGGAAGCGGATCACTTCGAGCCAGGCGTCCCTGGGATCGAAACCGTAGTCGCCCCAATAGAGCCGCGGATGGGCGTTGGAGATGTTGAGCCCGGTCATGAACAGCACGATGATCGCCGCAGCGTTCACCCAGTGCCACAGCCTGGTCGAAAGAGCGTGTTTGGGTTTCATGTCTCCGCCCCCCCGGCCGGATTGCGCGCGAGCCAGATGACGTCGCGTGGTTGGTCCAGCAGGTGCTGCCCGCTGTCAATGAAGAGCGTCTGCCCGCTGGCGAGCGCGCCGCCGGCAAGGAACAGCGCGGCCTCGGCGATTTCGTCAGCGCCGGTCTTGCGTTGCAAGAGGTTCAAGCGGTGCGAAATCTCGGTTTCCTCCTCGCGCTGGTCATGGCTCGCCAGGACCGCACCCGGCGCAAGGCCATAGATCCGCGCGCTGTCTGCCCCATGTCCCTTGGCCAGCATGCCAATGGTGGCCGCCAGCGCGTGTTTGGACATGGTGTAGCTGAAGAAGTCCGGGTTGGTATTTTCAATTTTCATGTCCGTGACGTTTATCACGCATCGAACGCTCGTGCCCGTCGCATGGGCAAGGAAGGCCTGGGCGAGCCGGGCCGGAGCGAGCGCGTTGATCTGCATCGCGCTCCGGTTCGTCGCCGGGTCGAGCGCGGTTACACCGTCATAGTCGAAAACCGACGCCGAATTGACGAGGCAACGCCAGGCGGGAAGGCGCCCGGCGAGCGCAGTGACGGCCGCCACTGCCGCGGCATCATCGGCCAGATCGAAGGCGAGCGTCTCGGCCGAGGGCAGGGTGGCGGCGAGTGCCTCGGCCGCGGCGGCGGAACTGCGGTGGTGGACCACCACGTGCCACCCGGCTGCGGCGAAGCGGCGCGCGATCGCCGCCCCGATACGCTTCGCCCCGCCGGTCACGAGAACGGCGGGGCGATTCATGTCGATCCGGATCGGAAGCGGTGCATCACCGCTGGCTAACAGGGCGGGCGGCGCGGTTCAATCGGCGCGCCGCCCGAACCCTTGTTTAGCGGCAGCGCGCCTCGCCGCGGTCGACTTCGCGGCCGAGCAGGCCGCCGCCGATCGCGCCGAGCAGCGTGCCGAGGCTACGGTCCCCGCGGGTATCGATGGTGCGGCCCAGCAGCGCGCCGCCGACGGCCCCGACCACAAGGCCGGTGGTGCCGTCGCTGCGGCGACAGCGGTAACGACCGTCATTGTCGCGCCACACGCGGTCATTGCGGTCGAGGCGGCGTTCGCGCTCCCATTCGCGGCGGTCATCGCGCCATTCGCGCCGATCGCTGCGACGGTCGCGACGCCAGTCGCGGCGGTCATCGCGCCAGTCGTCACGGTCGTAGGCGGCGGTCTGAACCAGCGGCGAGGCGCCGGTGTGGAAGGTGGCGGTCAGCGGCGCGGGCGCCGGCGCGAAGTCGGCGGCGGCAGCGGGGGTGGCAAAGGCAGCCATCGAACCGGCGGCGGCAAGGAGGGCGAGGTGTTTCATGGTCAATTCCCTTGTGCGGGCTCCCCGATGGAGCACGCCTCCTTTTCGTTCAGCTTAGGCGAACGCTAGCTGAACGGGTTGCTCAGGAAGCAGCAGGATTTGTTCAGTCGCCGGTAGACTGCGGCAGGCCGTGGCTTAGCCGCGCTTGGCTGCGGCGCGCTCGCGCAGCCGCGGGGTCAGAGGCGCCAGTTCGGCGAGCTCGGCCAGCTCTTCAGCCGACGCCTTGCCTGCGACCAGCGCGCGGAACACTCGCGCGACGCTCCACGCCTCGGCGCCGGACGCGACCCGTTCGAGCCGGTCCCCCGCTGCGACCTCGCCGGTCTCGATCACCCGGAAATACCATCCGCACCGCCCGCTGGCGATGATCGCGGCGACCATGCCCTTGTGCCCGAAACGGTGTTCGATCTTCCAGCACGGCTGGCGCGGCTGGCTGATCTCGATCAGCGCGGTGCCGCAGCGGAAGCGGTCGCCGATGCGAACATCCTCCTCGGTGAGGCCGCTCACAGCGAGGTTTGATCCGAAGCCGCCCGGCTCATCCAGCACCGGATGATCGCCGATCCGTTCACGCCACCAGGCGTGGTGATCGCGCGGATAGAGGTGGAGCGCCATCTCCGGCCCGCCATGCACCCGGCGGTCGGCCTGCTCGTCGGGGGCGAGGCCCTCGGTGTGGATCTGCACCGGCCCGTCCTGCGGGCGCTTCTCGATCGCGCTGGTCTCCGCGCCGAGGAAGGGGCGCGCCGTTCCGGCGCAGACGGCGTCGATGGTCCAGATGCTCATGCTGTCCTCACGGTCAGGTCGATCCAGTCGCGCATCGTGCCGTCGCTGGCCTTGCCCGCGTAGGTCTCGTGCGATTCGATCTCAAATCCCGCCGAGCGGTAGGCTGCCAGCAGCCATTCGGGCGAGGGGAAATTGTGCAACCGGCCCAGCAGATCGCGCCCCTCACCGTCGCCAAGCTTGTAACTCGAAAAAAACCAGCCCCCCGGCACCAGCGCGCGGTGGATCCGGGCGAGCACATCGGGGAGCGCCGCGCGCGGGCAATGCAGCAGGCACGCATGCGCCCACACCCCGGCATAGGCGTCCGCAGCGTCGAGTTCGTGGAAGGCCATCAGCCGTGCGCCAAGGCCGAACGCCCGATTGGCGCGGGTCACGAGCGCGGGGACGGCGTCGGTCGCATCGACCGCGAAGCCGCGCGCTCGCATCCGCGCCGCATCGCGCCCGCCGCCGCACCCGAGTTCGAGCACCGCCGCACCGGGGGGCAAGCGATCGAGGAAGGCATCGAGCTGGTAACTGTGCGCCTCGCCCGAATGGAACACCCAATGCGGCGCGCGCGTCTGGTAGAAGGCAATCGTGTCGGGATCGGTGCTCACCGCGCGGCGCGCGCCCTAGGAGGCCGGCTTTTCGAGCGGCATCACGTTGTAGGTGCGCACCTCGGCCTGGCTGAGACAGTAACGCGTCGAAGGGTTGTCCTCGCTCTTCACCGCTTGCTGCTTGTACATGATGTCGGTGAGCAGCTTGCGGCTGATCCCCATGCGGATCAGGAAATCATTGTCCTCGCTCGCCAGCATCGCCGAGGACTGCTCGACACTGGCGATGTATTCGGTGGTGGCCTTGCTGCCTTCGATCACCACCTCGTCGATCGTTGCGCGGTCGCCGGTGTGGGTGAACATGTGGACCATGAACACCCCGCCATCATCGACCACGCGGCGGTCCCCGCCCATGAACACGAAGTTGCACGCCGAAAAGCACGCCCAGCCGGCGGGGATGCGGGTCAGCATCCCGCGATAGGAGCGGATCACCTTGCCCGCCTCGTTCCCGGCGCGGGCATTGCCACCGCGGCTGCGCAGCCACACCTCCTCGATCCGCTCGTCGGCCTCGAGCGCGGCCTTGAGCCGGGTGGGCAGGCTCGCATCGATCGTGCCCTCGGCCAGCAGCACGCGCTTGCCGGCGCGATCGGCCGGGGTCAGGGTCATCGCGGTCTTGGGCCCGAAATCGGGCTCGGCCGGGCAGGTCGGGTTGTCGGGATCCATCGGCGCCGCCGCGCCGCCGAGCAGCGCCAGTGCGGCAAGCGCGGCCAGAGGGCGACGGTCGGGCCGCATCATGCGACGATCGAATAGCGCGCCGAGCCGGGCGCCTTGCACATGCGCTTTTCCGCGCGCGTCTCCTCGCCCTCGATGATCACCACGTCGGTGACGGTGATGCAGTCCGCGCTGCCGCTCGAGGCCTGGCGCGACGTGACGGTCGAGGTGCCGGTGACGTTCTCGCGAGTGTTCGAGGTCCACTCCGCGCTTGCGCCGACCTCGGGGAGCGATTCGGGGTCGTCGGTGCGGGTCGCGGCGAGGGTGGCTTCGGCCGCCTGCTTCTGCTCTTCGGGGTCGAGCTTGCAGGCGAAGCTTTCAGTGATCTGGTCGGAGAATTCGGGCACCGGCACGAAGGACGGCAGGCCCGCGCCCCGCGCCAGTTCGTCGACCGCGCCGCCAAGCAACCCGCCGAGCGCGCCGCGCCCCTTGTCGCCCTTCTTGCCCTTGCCGCAGCCATCGGCCTTGTCGGCCCCGCGCTTGGCACCGCCCAACAGACTGCCGAGCTGCGCCTCTGCCGGAATCGCGCTCGCACCCAGCGCTAGGGCGCCGAGCAGCAGTGCCAGCCTGGAAGCGCGAGATGCCACGGCAGATCCTCCCTTGGATGGGCGCAAGGTTACGCCCCGCGTGCCGCAGCGTCAATCAAACGCGGCGGCGGCCGCAGTGGCTGCGCGGTCGCGCTCGGCCCGGCTCTTCTTCTCGGCGGCGGTCTTGAGCTGACCGCAGGCAGCATCGATGTCGCGCCCCCGGGGCGTGCGCACCGGGGCGGAAAAGCCACCTTCGAACACGATCTCGGAAAAGCGCCGGATGCGCTCGGGGCTCGAGCATTCGTAGCCCGCGCCCGGCCAAGGGTTGAAGGGGATCAGGTTGACCTTGGCGGGCAGCTTGAATTCGCGCAGCAGGCGGACAAGCTCGCGCGCATCATCGTCGCTGTCGTTCTTGTCCTTGATCATCACATATTCGAAGGTGATGCGCCGCGCGTTGGAGGCACCGGGGTAGTCGGCGCAGGCCTGCAACAGCGCCTCGATCCCGTATTTGCGGTTCAAGGGCACCAACTCGTCGCGCACTTCCTTGCGCACGCCGTGGAGGCTCACCGCGAGGTTCACCCCGATCTCCTCGCCGCAGCGTTCCATCATCGGGATGACCCCGGATGTCGAGAGGGTGATGCGCCGCTTGGAAAGTGCGAGGCCATCGCCATCCATCACCAGCTGGAGCGCATCGCGCACGTGATCGAAATTGTAGAGCGGCTCGCCCATGCCCATCATCACGATGTTGGTGAGCAGGCGGCCATCCGCGGTGTAATGACCAGCCTCGTCATCCTCGTCGATCACGTCGGCGTCGCTGACCATCGTCCCGCGCGGCCATTCGCCGAGCGCGTCGCGTGCGAGCATCACCTGGCCGACGATCTCGCCGGGGGTGAGGTTGCGCACCAGCTTCATCGTGCCGGTGTGGCAGAAGGTGCAGTTGAGCGTGCAACCGACCTGCGAGGAGACGCACAGCGTCCCGCGCGTCTCGTCGGGGATGAACACCATCTCGAAATCGTGGCCATCGTCGGTGCGCAGCAGCCACTTGCGGGTGCCGTCGACCGAATGCTGCGCTTCGACGATCTGGGGGCGGCCGATCACGAAGCGCTCCGCCAGCCACGGGCGCATCGGCTTGGCGATGTCGGTCATCGCCGCGAAATCGGTGACGCCGCGGTGGTAGAGCCAGTGAAACACCTGCTTGGCGCGCAGCTTGGCCGCCTTCGCGTCGAGCCCGGCCTCCTCGAACAGCGTGCGGATGCGCGGGCGGGGCAAGCCGATCAGGTCGATACGCCCGTCGGCGCGCGGCGTGATGTCGCGCGCGGCGGGCACCGGGTCGACGAGGCCCGGGATGGTCATGAGTGCGGTATCGGCCATGAGGGTCGCGCATATAGGCGCGCGAGGGGCGTTTGACCAGTCAGCGCGACTTCGCACAGCCCACGGTCGCCGCATCGACCGCAGTGGCAGCGCCCGCAAGGGCATAGCGATCGGTGAAGCTGCCCTTCGCCCCGCGCGCCGAAACGCTCATCCGGGCGGAGGATCGCAAGGCGGCGACGATGGCGGCATCCGCGCGGGCGTCCTTGGCCCAGGCGTTGCGGCCCTTGGCGACGAGATCGAAGCGCTTGTCGCCCACCACGAGCCGCACCGGCGCGGTCCCGGCGACTTCGCGGGAGAGCACGAGGTGGACTGCGCCGCGCACCTTGCGCTCCGGCCAGTTGGAAACGGTCGCATAAGCGGGCGCAGGGGGCGTCCCTTGCGCCTTGGCAATCGCATAGCAGCGCAGCGGCGAAGCGTCCTTGAACGCTGCCCAGCTTTCGTAAACCCCGAGGCTCTCGCGCGCAGCCAGCGGCGCGGCGGCAAGGGCAAGGAGGGCGAGCGGAAGCGCGGCGAGCCTAGTCATAGGCGATGCTCAGCACTTCCCATTCCCGCGTGCCCGAAGGCAAGGTTACGACCCGCAGATCCCCGACGCTTGCCCCCCGAAGCGCGCGGGCGAGCGGGGCGTTCCAGCCGATCCGGCCTGCGCCTGCGTCCTGCTCGTCATCGCCGACAAGCTGAACGGTCTGGTGGTTGTCGTCCTCGTCCGCGATCGTCACGTGCGCGCCAAAGAACACGCGGCTGCGATCCACCTGCGCGGCAGGATCGACCACACGCAGCGCCTTCATCCGCTTGATGAGATGCGCCAGCTCGCGGTCGATCTCGCGCATCTTCTTGCGGCCGTAGAGGTAGTCGCCGTTCTCGCTGCGATCACCATTGCCCGCCGCCCAGCTGACGATCTCGACGATCGCCGGGCGCTCGGTGCCGAGCAGATGATCGTAGCGCGCCTTGAGCGCCGCCATGCCCTGCGGCGTGATGGGAGGCCCCTGCGGTTTCATGGCCGGGAGATCAGCGCAGGAAGCTGTCGACCGGGCGCGGCAGGCCCGCCTGATCGGGATACATGTGCGAATAGGTCACCGCATTGCCGATCACCCGCATGATGTAATAGCGGGTCTCGAAATTGGCGGGGATCCTCTCGACCCAGGTCACCCAGTCGATCGCCCCGGTGCGCGGGTCGCCGTTCTGGCGCAGCCACTGGTTCACCCGCCCCGGCCCGGCATTGTAGGCGCCGACCGCGAGCGGATAGGAACCGCCGTAATAGCTCAGCATCCGGGCGAAATAGGCATCGCCCAGCTGGATGTTGTAGGAAGGCGAACCGGTGAGATCGGCGGCCATGTAGGTGATCCCGAGCTTGCCCGCCTGTTCGCGCGCGGTGCCCGGCATCAGCTGCATGATCCCGCGCGCCCCGGCGTGGCTCTCCCGGGTGCGGTCGAACTCGCTTTCCTGCCGGGCGATGGCGTGGACCATCACCCAATCGTTGACCGCAGGCGGCGTGGCGACCACCGGGAAACCGATCCGTTCGAGCCCCGAAAGCCCGTTCTCGCCCATCTTGAGGCCCAGCACCACGGCGAGCTCGTCGAGCCCGACCTCGTTCGCCAGCATCCCGGCCATCAGCATTTCGGTGGGCGTGTCGGCCTCGTCGCCCAAGGCCTCGAAGAAACGGCGCTCGGTGCGCCAGTCGCGGCGATTGACCGCGAGCGCGCGGATCGCCTTGACCACCGGGCGGCTCTCGAACTCGGCGCGCACGCTCGCGTCCATGGCAGGTTGCGGCAGGCTCGCAAAACCCGGCATCGGCCGGCCGAGTGCCGAGAGCGCGAGCTGGCCGTAGTAATAATCGGGCCAGCGCGCGGCCATCTCGAAATAGCGGCTCGCCTCGGCGCGGTTGCCCGCCTGGCGCGCGGCGCGGCCGGCCCAGAAATAGCCCTTGGCCTTGGTCAGCGGGGTCTTGGCCGCATCGCCGTAGCGCGCGAACAAGGGTGCCGCACTGGCGCCGTCGCCGAGGTCCCACAGCGCCGATGTGCCGCCGAGCCACATCAGGTCGGTCAGCCGGTCGCGCAGCGTGAAGCTGGTGAGCGAGAGATCGGTGCCGGGAGGGAAGAGATCCTCGCTGCGGGCCGCAATCCGCACCGCATCGCTCGCGCCCGTCGCCTTGGCGAGCGACAGCAACTCGCCCACGAACGCCTCGGGATCGCGCGCCGGGCGGTCGAAGGCGGCGCGATTGGTAAAAGCCCGCGCGGCTTCCCCCGACTGGCCGGTGGAGCGCAGGAACCTGACGAGATTGAAGACATAGCCCGGATCGGCCTCGGCCCGCGCCGGGACGGCCAGCCCGGCGGCTTCGGGACGCGCACCGCGCAGCAGCGAGAGGCGCGCGAGCGCGAGCGGCTGGTCGCTGGCTGCGAGGTTCATCACCTGGCGCGCGGCGGCATCGGCCTTGCCCTGCCACAGCAGCGCGTCCATCCGCACCGCGTGATCCTCGGGCGTGAACTGGGCACCATAGAGCCCGGCAAGGTAGAGCTCGACCGGATCGCTCATCGCGCCGCCGCGCCATGCCTTGCGCGCTTCGGTAAGCGCCTGCGGGCGCTGCGCGGCAGCGAGTGCCAGCGCATAGCGCGCGCGGGCCGGATTGGTGAGCGGCGGGTTGGCGTCGAAGTAGCGCAGCACCTCGTCCTGCGACGGCGCTTCGCGCTCGAGCGCGGTTTCGGCCTTGCGGCGGAGCAGATCGCTGCGCGGGAAGCTCGGGTAGGCGAGCACGAAACCGGCATAGTCGGCAAAGCCGTAGCTGTCGCTCGCCTGCAGCGCCTCCCAGCGGCCGATCGCGGCGTCGATCGCGGCCGGCTGACGTGCGACGAGGTCGCTGCCGCCCCCCGGCCAGTCCTGCGCGGCAAGCGGCGTGCCGCTCGCCAGAGCTGCCGCCAACGTCAGAGCGGCAGTGGAAATCTGGCGGACAAGCAGGCGGTTGCGGACCATGCTGGACATAGTGCCAATCGGCTCCTTATCAGGCGCTGAACGATGGAAGAGCGGCGGGGAGAGGCCCAGCCGGTTGCTATCTAAGGATAAGGGCAGGACAAAGGCAATGTTCAGCGGATCGATACCCGCTCTGGCGACTCCTTTTCGCGGCGGAGCGTTCGATGAGGTCGCCTTTCGCAAGCTGGTCGAGTGGCAGATCGAAAACGGCAGCGCGGGCCTCGTGCCCTGCGGCACCACCGGCGAGGCCTCGACGCTCTCCAATGCGGAGCACCACCGGGTAATCGAAGTGTGTATCGAGCAGGCGGCGGGGCGCGTGCCGGTGATCGCGGGATGCGGGTCGAACGACACTCGCAACGCCGCGCTGCACATGACCTTCGCCAAGAAGGCGGGGGCGGCCGCCGGCCTGTGCGTCGCGCCCTATTACAACCGCCCGAGCCAGCGCGGGCTGATCGCGCATTTCAGCTATCTCGCGGAGAACTGCGAGCTGCCGATCGTGCTCTATAACGTGCCCGCGCGCACGGTGACCGACATTCTCGACGACACCGTGGTCGAGTTGGTCACCAAGTATCCCGATCGGATCATCGCCATCAAGGATGCGAGCGGCGACCTGTCGCGCGTCGCCGATCACCGCATGGGGATCGGGCGCGACTTCTGCCAGCTTTCGGGCAATGACGAGCTGTGGCTGCCGCACGCGGCTGCCGGCGGGCGCGGATGCATTTCGGTGACGGCGAATGTCGCCCCCCGGCTGTGCGCCGAATTCCACGCCGCAATCGCCGCCAACGAGCTCGAAAGGGCGCGCGAGTTGAACGATCGCCTGTTCCCGTTGCACTATGCGATGTTCTCCGACGCCTCGCCGGCCCCGGTGAAATATGCCTTGAGCCGCGTCCACGACTGGATCGAACCCGAAGTGCGCCTGCCGCTGGTCGAATGTTCGGACGAGGCGAAGAAGGCGGTGGACGAGGCGCTGGTGCTGGCGGGGGTTCTGCCCGCCTAGAATGGCCGCCTAGACCACCTCGTCCTCGTCGAGCAGGCGTTCCGCAAAACCCTGCGGTTCGCTGGCGAGGATCGCGTCGGTGATCGAATCGATGCGCGCCCCGACCCGCTCGGGGTGGTCGAGCACCGCGATGTGGAACAGCGCGTCGCCCTGATGGACCACCGGAAGCGTCGCGTGGCCGATAATGATCCCGTCGGCCGGGCTGACCAGCTCCTGCGCGTCCTCCCCGAACAGCCCGGCGACACAGGCGAGCAGGTCGCCCTTGCGTACCGGATCGCCGCTCTTGCGCACCCGGTGCGTGACCCCGCCGCGGGGGCTGCGCACCCACACCGAGCGGTTGGCGCGCGCCGGGATCCCGACACTGCTGAGCCCGTCGTCGGCCTCGATCATCCCGAGATGGGCCATCACGCGCGAGACGCCCTCGACCCCGGTTTCGATCGAGAGCCGGTCGAACCGCAGCGCCTCGCCCGCTTCCATCAGCAGCATCGCGACGCCCTTCTTCTGCGCAAGGTCGCGCAAGCTCCCTTCGCGCAGCGCGCTCTCGATGATCACCGGCGCGCCGAAGGCCATCGCGAGCTCGACCAGCCGCTTGTCGCCCGCCGCGATCCGGATCTGGGGGAGGTTGTAGCGGTGGATGGCCGCAGTGTGGATGTCGATCCCCAGCTCGCAGCGCCCCACCACCTCGCGGTAGAAGATGTTCGCCAATTGCCCCGCCAGCGAGCCGTTGGCGCTGCCGGGAAAACAGCGGTTGAGATCGCGCCGGTCGGGCAGGTAGCGGGTGTGGGTGACGAAGCCGAAGATGTTGGCGACCGGCACCAGCAGCACCGTCCCCGCCAGCGCTTCGGGCTTGAGCTCCTGTGCGAGCCGCTGGACCACCGCCGTGCCGACGATCTCGTCGCCGTGGATCGCCGCGCTGACGAAGATCGTCGGCCCCGGCCGTGCCCCGTGCACCACCCGCACGGCGAGCGAGGAGGCTGTGCCGTTCGCCATGGTCGAGATCGAGAAGGCGACATCGCCGGTGGTGCCCGCGGCGATGGTCGCGCCGCCGATGGTGAATGGTTCGGGCTTGGTCATGCTGCGTTCGTCCCCCTTGGTCCCCGCGCGCAAGCTACCGCGAGACGCGGCAAAGCGCAAAGCCCCTCGCTTTTTGTGGCGGGCGCGCCTACATCGCCGCCCCCTATGGCCCGTCCCAAACCCGTCACCTTCGACAAGCTCAAGATCGTCGCCGAGAACCGGCGCGCGCGCTTCGACTACACGGTCGAGGACGTGTTCGAGGCCGGGCTCGCCCTGCAGGGCACCGAAGTGAAGGCGCTGCGCGCGGGCGAGGCGAGCATTGCCGAGAGCTATGCCGAGGTGAAGGACGGGCAGGTGTGGCTGATCAACGCCAACATCCCCGAATATTCGCACGGCAACCGGCTCAACCACGAGCCGCGCCGGCCGAGGAAGCTGCTGCTCCACGAACGCGAGATCGACAAGCTGTTCGGCGCGGTCGAGAAGAAGGGCATGACGCTCGTCCCGCTGTCGGTCTATTTCAACCGCACCGGGCGCGCCAAGGTCGAGCTCGCGCTCGCCAAGGGCAAGCAGACCCACGACAAGCGCGCGAGCATCAAGGAGCGCGACTGGAAGCGCGACAAGGCGCGCATCCTCAGGGAGCGTTCCTGAGGCGCGGGCAGGGCGAGCGGGGCCGGTCAGGATTTTGTCACGCAGTGCGGGATTCACCCTCTGGTCAGGCATCCTGCGATACCCATATGAACGATCATGATGCCGTCTCCTCGCCCGCACCGCCCGCACCACCGCCGCGCAGGCCCGCCGGCGTGAGCGCGCCGCCTGCGCCCGCAGCCGGTTACGCGGCCCGCGCGAAGAGCTGGGCGCTGGGCCTGGTGCGCAAGCATACCCCGACGCGCGAGGAGATGGCGGCGAACCGCTTTCTCGCCCCGGTCGCGCACCGCGTGCTCTCACCCGAGTTGTGGCGCTTCACGCGGCGGTCGGTGCCGCGCGGGGTCGCTCTGGGACTGTTCGCCGCCTTCATCTTCCCGCTCGGGCAGATCCTGATCTCGACCTTCCTCGCCCTGCCGGTGCGCGCCAATGTGCCGCTGGCTGCGCTGGTGACCTTCGTCACCAATCCCTTCACCCTGCCGTTCTGGCTGGTGATCGCCAACCGCACCGGCGAGTTCGTGCTGCAGTTCTGGTCGAGCGCGCCTGCGGCGGTCAGCCCGCAAGCGGCGAGCGGCACCTGGGCCTATCTCGCGGGCGCCTATGAACTCGCGGGGGCGACCCTGATCGGCTATCTTGTGCTCTCTTTCGTCGCCCCGGTGATCGGCTGGGTGCTGTCGGGCTGGGTGTGGCGCGCTGTAGTGGCCCGCCGGCGCGCCAGACGGTTGAAGGCGATGGAAGCGCGGCTCGACCGGCGGCTCGGCGCGCAGTAAGGCAGGGGTGCGCGCGGCCCTGGCCGCCCCCCGCCCAACCGCCACCACAGGAGTTGCCCCGCTTGTCCCGCCGCAACGGCCTACCCGCGAAGCCCGTCACCCCCGCGAGCCCCGTCGCCGAGGCTGTCGATTCGGGCGACGTGGCGAACGAAGCGCCCCAGGCCAAGCTGCTCGCGGTGCTCGGGGGCGCGCTGCTCGCGAGCGCTGCGCTGCTGGGGCTGGCGACCGGCAGCTGGCTGGTCGCGCTCGCCTTCGTGCTGGCTGCGGGCGTGCTGCTCGGCGGGGTCGTGCTGCTCGACCGGGTGCGCGGCGAAGCGGGCGGAGCGGGCGAACCCGGCGCACCCGACTGGAGCGTGACGGTCGCCGCGATCGAGCGCGGCGGCGAGGCGATCGCGATCACCGATCGCGCCAACCGCATGGTGTGCGCAAACATCTTTTTCCTCGACAGCTTCGGTGCGGGCGCAGCGCCCCCGGCGCTGCCCTTCGCGCGCGAGGGGCTCGAGGCGGTCACCTTGCTCGCCCGCACCGCATGGCGCGACGGGGCAGGGTCGCTCGAGGCTGTCGAGGCGGCGGATGAGGTGATGTGGAATATTATCGCCACCCGCGCCGGGCGGGGCGAGGATCACCTGATCTGGCGCCTCACCCCGGTGACCCGCGCCAAGTCGGCCAGCCTCGGCGCGCTCGACCTCGCCGGGCCTTTCGGCAAGATGCTGAGCCGGGCGGGGATCGAGACCGCGATCACCACCGCCGACGGCGTGATCCGCGCGGTCAGCGCGGGCTTTGCCGAGCGCGCCGCGGGGGACGAGCGCGCGTCGCTGGTCGGCCAGGACTTCGTCAGCTTCCTGCGCTCCGACGAGCGCGACCGCATCTTCTTCGCGCGCGAGGGGCGCGGCGGCACCCCGCAGACGCTGGTCGATGTGCCGCTGGTCGATCCCGAGGACCGCGCCGCGCCTGCCGGGCCCGACGAGGCCACGTCGCTGATGCTGCTGATCGATTCGGGTGTCGGCATTGGCTCGGGCTGGGACGGGGCCTCGCAGGCCGGGGTGGCGCAGCTCGACGCCCTGCTCGCGCAGCTTCCGCTCGGGCTTGCCATGACCGACCGCGACGGGCGCTTCCTGTTCGGCAACGAGGCCTTCCTGCGCAGCGTGGGGCGCGAGGGGCGCGGACTGCCCGCCTTCCCGACCGATCTCGTGGTGCGCGAGGACAAGGCTGCGCTGTCCGATGCGGTGCGCCGCCACGGGCGCGGGCCTTCGACCAGCGGCGATGTGGCAGTGCGGCTGGCGAACAGCCCCGAGGAGCCGGTCTCGCTCGGCCTTGCCGGGGTGCGCGGCCTCGGCGAGGCGGCGGTGCTGCTGAGCCTCGCCGATACCAGCCAGGAAAACCAGCTCCGCCGTCAGGTGGCGCAGGCCACCAAGATGCAGGCGGTCGGCCAGCTCGCCGGCGGGGTCGCGCATGATTTCAACAACGTGCTGACCGCGATCATCGGCACCTGCGATCTGATGCTGCTGCGCCACATCCCGGGCGACAGCGATTATGACGACATCCAGCAGATCCGTGCCAATTCGAACCGCGCCGCCGCGCTGACCCGCCAGCTGCTCGCCTTCTCGCGTCAGCAGACCCTGCGGCCCGAGATCATCCAGCTGCCCGATGTGGTGAGCGAGGTCAGCCCGCTGATCAAGCGGCTGCTCGGCGAGAAGATCACCTACTACGTGCAGCACGACCGCAACCTCGGCCCGGTGCGCGCCGATCCGCAGCAGCTCGAACAGGTGATCATGAACCTCGCGGTCAACGCCCGCGACGCGATCCAGTCGCGCGGCGACGGGCGCGGGCGGATCAGCCTGTTCACCCGCTCGCTGCAGGCCAAGCAGGTCATCCAGCTCGGTTCCGAAGTGCTGCCCGCTGCCGATTACACCGTGCTGATCGTGCAGGACACCGGCGGCGGCATCCCGCCGCACGTGCTGCCCAAGCTGTTCGAACCCTTCTTCACCACCAAGGAGCAGGGCAAGGGCACCGGGCTCGGCCTTTCGACCGCCTACGGGATCGTCAAGCAATCGGGCGGCTTCATCTTCGCCGACAACATCACCGACAAGCAGGGTCACCCCACCGGGGCGCGCTTCACGGTCTACTTCCCGGTCCACCGCGGCGAGGCGCCGAGGAAGCGCCCGGCGCCGGTGCTGGTCTCCTCGGACTGGTCGGCGGGCGGCAAGGTGCTGCTGGTCGAGGACGAGGACATGGTTCGCACCGTCGCCGAACGCGCGCTGGCGCGGGCGGGCTATGAAGTCACCGCCTGCGCCAATGGCGAGGAGGGGCTGGCCGCGATCACCGAGGGGACCGTGCGCTTCGACATCGTGGTCAGCGACGTGGTGATGCCCGGGATGGACGGCCCCGCGATGGTGCGCGCGATCCGCGGGCGGCTGCCGCAGATCCCGGTGCTGTTCATGTCGGGCTATGCCGAGGAGCAGCTGCGCCGCGACATCGACATTCCCGACATGCACTTCATCGCCAAGCCCTTCAGCGTCGCCGCGATCGGCGACAAGGTCGGCGCGGTGCTGCGCGAGGCGCGCGCGCTCGAAGGGTCGGGGCAGGGCTGAGGCGGCCGGGGCGCGCTTTTCACCGGCCGGGTGGGGCGGTTCACCTTGGATAAACCCGCGCTATCGTTCATCGTGCCCGAGACCGAGGAGAGGGGACGAGAATGACCAATCACGCGTGGATTCGCCTATGCAGCGCTTCGGCGGCGGCCTTGTTGGCGACGGCAGCCACAGCGCAGTCGGTTCCCGATCCCGACGCCACCGCGCAGGGCGATGTCGCGCTCACGATCTACAACAGCGATCTCGCGCTGGTGCAGGACGTGCGCCAGATCGCGATCGCGCAAGGGGCGAGCCGGATCGAGTTCCCCGATGTCTCGGCGCGCATCCAGCCCGAGACGCTGAGCTTTGCCGCGGCGAACACCACCATCGTCGAACAGAACTTCGACTACGATCTGCTCACCCCCACCAAGCTGATGGAGAAGGCGGTCGGACAGACTGTCACCCTTCTGCGCACCAATCCGGCCACCGGCACCGAGACCCGCGAGCGCGCCAAGGTGCTCTCGACCGCTGGCGGTGTCGTCATCCAGATCGGTGACCGGATCGAGGTGCTGCGCGATGACGGCCTGCCGGTGCGGGTGATCTTCGACCGCGTTCCGCCCAACCTGCGCGCCCGCCCGACACTTTCGGTCAATCTCGACAGCACCCGCAGCGGCACCCGCCCCGTCTCGCTGCGCTACCTCACCCGCGGGCTCGGCTGGAGCGCGGACTATGTCGCGCTCTACAACGAGGCGGGCGGCACCATCGACATGCAGGGCTGGGTGACGCTCACCAACCAGACCGGCACCACCTTCACCCGCGCGGATACCGTGCTGGTGGCAGGCGATCCCAACAGCGACGGTGGCGGGCGCAGCTTCGGCGAACGGGGCATGACCCGCGCCGGCACCGAAGCGGCCGACCGCGAGCGGCTCGGCGATTTCTACCTCTATCCGATCAGCGGGCGCACCACCGTCGCCAACAACCAGACCAAGCAGGTGAGTTTCCTCGACGTCCAGAGCGTGCCCGCGCGCAAGATCTATTCGCATTTCGTCGGCTGGCAGCAGAACGACGAGGAGCCGCAGAACGTCGAAAGCCGCATCGCCTTCTCGACGTCGCGCAGCCAGGGCCTCGGCGATGCGCTCCCCGCGGGCACGGTGCGCTTCTACCAGCGCGACAGCGAAGGCACCCCGCAGTTCATCGGCGAGAAGTCCATCGATCACACCCCGATGGGCAGCGACCTGTCGCTGGTCACCGGCGAGGCGTTCGACATCACGGTGAAAGCCGAGGTCGAGAAGCGCGAGACGATCACCGCGGCGGAATGGGAGAAGAGCGCCCGCTACCGCGTGGTCGTAGCGGGCCAGGTGGTGCGTGAGGTCGAGGTGGAACGGCCCAAGACCTTCTACCGCACCACCATGCGCTATACCCTCACCAACGCCAAGAACGCGCCGGTCGAGGTCCAGCTCACCCAGACCGGCCTCATGCGCGGGTGGTGGTCGGACGACTACCGCGTCACCTCCGAGGACATCACCGGCGAGCAGCTCAATGCCGATCGGCGGCGCTACACCATCCCCGTCCCTGCCGAGGGCGAGCGGGTGATCCGCGTGACCTTCGAAACCCGCTACTGAGGCGCGGGGCTGTGCGCCGGGTCGCGGCCTGTCTGCTGGCGCTCGCGGGGTGGCTCGCCGCCCCTGCCGCCGCGCGCGAGGTGGTCGACGCCGCCGCGCCGAGCGACCTTGCGGTCACCATCTACCGCGATCCCGACCGGGGCGTCGACGATCCGCTCAACCGTGATTATCCGCAAGGGCTCGCGATGATCAGCGAGACCCGCCGGGTGACGCTGCCCAAGGGCGAATCGACGATCCGCTTCGAAGGCGTCGCCGAGGGAATGATCGGCGTTTCCGCCATCGTCACCGGCCTGCCCGGCGGCACCATCGAGAAGAACCGCAACGCCGCGCTGCTCTCGCCCGCGGCGCTCGTCGACGGCACGCTCGGCAACCGGGTGACGATCACCCGCACCAACCCCGCCACCGGCATTGCCACCAGCGAGGAAGCGGTGGTGCGCACCCGGGCCGACGGCGGGCTGGTGCTCCAGACCGGGCAGGGCTTCGAGGCGGTGCGCTGCGCGGGCATCCCCGAGGGGCTCGCCTTCCACCGCGTTCCCGCCGGGCTTTCGGCCGCTCCCGTGTTCTCGGTCGATACGCGCTCGGAGGAGGGCGGAACCTACGAAGTAACGCTCACCTACCTCGCCTGGGGCTTCGACTGGCAGGCGAATTATGTCGCCACCATGCTGAGGAAAGGGCCGGAGCGGGGGAAGGGTGATGAATTCGGCCTGCGCCTCCTGAGTTGGCTGACGCTGGTCAACGACAACGGCCAGAGCTTCGACAAGGCGCGGCTCCAGATCATTGCCGGGCGACTCAATATCGAGAGCGACTACCAGAGCCTCGCCGACCCGCCGGTCGCAGCGCCGCTGCGGCTGACCTGCTACCCGCTCGGCAGCACTGCGACGGGCTCGGAGGTCCCGACCTATGAGGATTACAGTGCGATCCCGCCGCCCCCGGCCCCGCCGATGTACGCGCCGGCCCCCGCGATGATGGCCATGGATGCCGATAGCGTCATCGTCACCGGCTCGCGCCGCATGGAGCTCAACGAACTGCGCTCCGCGGTCGTCACGGCCGAGGAGGAGGACCTCGGTGACTTGAAACTGTTCCGCGTGCCGGGCCGGGTCGATGTCTCCGCCAAGGGGATGAAGCAGGTCGCCTTCCTCAGCAAGGAAGAGGTCAAGGCGCGTTACCTCTACCAGGCGGGCTGCGATCCCGATGACTGGATCGGCGACGCGGACGAACCCCGGCCCGCGGGCCTGCTGCTGGTGACGAAGAACGAGAGCGCCAAGGGCCTCGGGATCGCGCTGCCGCAGGGGATGATGACGCTCTACGAGCCCACGGCTGGCGGCTCGCGGCTGGCGGGCAAGGCCACCTTGCGCGACTATGCCCGCGGTCAGGATGTCGAGCTCGAACTGGCGCCGAGCGCGCAGGTGTTCGCGCGCTGCGTGGCGGTGAGCGAGGACGGAATGGCCGAGGGACGCACATGGACCGCGATGCGCGCGGTGCTGACCAACGCCAATCCGCACCCGGTGAAGCTGCGGCTGCAACTGGGCTGGGGCGGGCAGTACGACATCCGCTTTCCGGGGCAAAAGGTGGTGGTCAAGAACGGCTACCAGACGGTCGAGGTGACCGTGCCCGCCAACGGGGAACGCAGTTTCGACTGGCAGTTGCGCGCTGCCGAAGCCGAGTGAGCGGCCGGTAGGAAATATTTTCGTTCCCCACTTGTTCCATTAGAACAAATGCGATACATGCTGCTCCAGCAGGCGGCGGAAAAGCGGTTTCGCCCCCTAGGCAAGCGAAGGAGCGCGTGCGATGGCGACCCAGTTGAAATTGGTCGAAGAGGACAAGAAGGCCGTGGACCGTCAAAAGGCTCTGGAAGCCGCGCTCGCGCAGATCGATCGTGCGTTCGGCAAGGGTTCGGCAATGAAGCTGGGCTCGAAGGAAGCGATGCAGGTCGAAGCGATTTCGACCGGGTCGCTGGGGCTCGACATCGCGCTCGGGATCGGCGGCCTGCCGCGCGGCCGGGTGATCGAGGTCTATGGTCCGGAAAGCTCGGGCAAGACCACGCTGGCGCTGCATGTCATCGCCGAGGCGCAGAAGGCGGGCGGCACCGCGGCCTTCGTCGATGCCGAACACGCGCTCGATCCGGTCTATGCCAAGAAGCTGGGCGTCGATATCGACGAGCTGATCGTCTCGCAGCCCGATACCGGCGAGCAGGCGCTCGAAATCACCGACACGCTGGTGCGTTCCAACGCGATCGACGTGCTGGTGGTCGATTCGGTCGCGGCGCTGGTGCCGCGCGCGGAAATCGAAGGCGAGATGGGTGACAGCCACGTCGGCCTGCAGGCGCGCCTGATGAGCCAGTCGCTGCGCAAGCTCACCGGCTCGATCAGCCGCTCGCGCTGCATGGTGATCTTCATCAACCAGCTGCGCATGAAGATCGGGGTGATGTACGGCAATCCGGAGACCACCACCGGCGGCAACGCGCTCAAGTTCTACGCGAGCGTCCGGCTCGACATCCGCCGCACCGGCCAGATCAAGGAACGCGACGAGATCACCGGCAACACCACGCGGGTGAAGGTGGTCAAGAACAAGGTCGCCCCGCCGTTCAAGCAGGTCGAGTTCGACATCATGTACGGCGAGGGCATCTCGAAGATCGGCGAGATCCTCGATCTCGGGGTCAAGGCGGGTCTGGTGGAGAAGTCGGGGAGCTGGTTCTCCTACGATTCGATCCGCATCGGTCAGGGCCGCGAGAACGCCAAGACCTACCTCAAGGAGAACCCGGAAGTTTGCGACCGGTTGGAAGCTGCGATCCGCAGCCGCACCGATCAGGTCGCCGGGGAGATGATGTCGGGCCCGGACGCGGACAGCGACATGTGATCCCCAAGCGGGCGCGCGGCGCGGGAATGTCCCCTCCCGCGGTCCCCCGCGCGCCCGGACAAGCGGAACGCCGGCGTGGGCCTCTCCCCAGGGCCTGCGCCGGCTTTTCGCTGCAATCTGCCGCAAGCTGACGTGGTCCCCGGATCAATGCCGCTGCGCTGCCCGGCATGGCAGGGCCATTGCCGCATCATGGCCGCACCATGGCAGGGGGATTACCGGCCCCGCCTGCGCTCCATTGCCTTAGCCTCGCGCATTGCCTAACTGCACGGCCATGACGTCGACCAACGAAATCCGCCGCTCCTTCCTCGACTATTTCAGCAAGGCTGGCCACGCCGCGACGCCGAGCGCGCCGCTCGTGCCCTACAACGATCCCACGCTGATGTTCGTCAACGCCGGGATGGTACCCTTCAAGAACGTCTTCACCGGGCTCGAGACTCCGCCTTCGCCGCGCGCCGCCTCGGCGCAGAAATGCGTGCGCGCCGGCGGCAAGCACAATGATCTCGACAATGTCGGCTATACGGCGCGGCACCATACGTTCTTCGAAATGCTCGGCAATTTCTCCTTCGGCGACTATTTCAAGGAGCAGGCGATCGAGCATGCCTGGACGCTCCTGACCCGCGATTGGGCGATTCCCAAGGAGAAGCTCACCGTCACCGTCTACCACACCGACGACGAGGCGCACGCGCTGTGGAAGCGCATCGCCGGCCTGCCCGACGAACGCATCATCCGCATCGCCACCAACGACAATTTCTGGTCGATGGGCGATACCGGCCCCTGCGGCCCGTGCTCGGAAATCTTCTACGACCACGGCGACCACATCTTCGGCGGCCCTCCCGGCAGTCCCGACGAGGACGGCGACCGCTTCGTCGAGATCTGGAACCTCGTGTTCATGCAATACGAGCAGCAGGCCGATGGCACCCGCCGCGACCTGCCCAAGCCCTCGATCGACACCGGCATGGGGATCGAGCGTGTCGCGGCGGTGCTCCAGGGCGTGCACGACAATTACGATACCGACACCTTCAAGGCGCTGATCGCCGCCTCGGAAAGCCTCACGGGGGTCGCTGCGGCGGGCGAACAGGCCGCAAGCCACCGGGTGATCGCCGACCACCTGCGTTCGACGAGCTTCCTCATCGCCGACGGGGTGCTCCCCTCGAACGAGGGCCGCGGCTATGTGCTGCGCCGCATCATGCGCCGCGCGATGCGCCACGCGCATCTGCTCGGTGCCGCCGAGCCGCTGATGCACCGGCTCGTCCCCGGCCTCGTCACCGAGATGGGCCAGGCCTATCCCGAGCTCGTCCGCGGCCAGGCGCTCATTACCGAGGTGCTCGAGCGCGAGGAAACCCAGTTCCGCCGCACGCTCGACAAGGGGCTGAAGCTCCTCGATGAGGCCACCGGCAGCCTCGCCGAGGGTGGCGAGCTCGACGGTGAGGTCGCCTTCCGCCTCTACGACACCTACGGCTTCCCCTACGATCTCACCGAGGACGCGCTGCGCGCCCGCGGCATCGCGGTCGACCGCGCCGGGTTCGACACCGCGATGGCGCGGCAGAAGGCCGCCGCGCGCGCGGCGTGGAAGGGCTCGGGCGAGGCCGCCTCGGGCGAGGTGTGGTTCGACATCGCCGAGCGCGAGGGCGCGAGCGAGTTCACCGGCTACACGGCCACCAGCGGCGAGGGCCGGGTGGTGGCGATCGTCCGGGACGGCGCCGAAACCGCCGCCGCTGCGGCGGGTGACAGCGTGGTCGTGCTCACCAACCAGACGCCGTTCTACGGCGAAAGCGGCGGGCAGACCGGCGATGCCGGCACCATGACGAGCCCTGCCGGGCTGCGCGCGGTCGTGACCGACACCTCCAAGCCGTTGGGCCGCCTCCATGCGCATCACGTGACGATCGAGGGGGGCACGCTGGCGGTCGGCGATACGGTCGAGTTGAAGGTCGATGCCGAGCGCCGCGACCGGGTGCGCGCCAACCATTCGGCGACCCACCTCGTCCATGCCGCGCTGCGCAATCGTTTGGGCGGACACGTGACGCAGAAGGGCTCGCTGGTTGCGGAAGACCGGCTGCGGTTCGATTTCTCGCACCCGTCCGCGCTTTCGCCCGAGGATATCGCCGCGATCGAGGCCGAGGTGAACGCCGAAATCCGCGCCAACGAGGAGGTCGGCACCCGGCTGATGACCCCCGACGATGCGGTCGCGGCGGGCGCGCTGGCGCTGTTCGGCGAGAAATACGGCGACGAGGTGCGCGTGCTCTCGATGGGCCGGGCGGGCGGCGAGGGCCGGCACTATTCGGTCGAGCTGTGCGGCGGCACCCATGTGCGCGCGACCGGCGATATCGGCCTGTTCCGGATCGTTTCGGAAAGCGCGGTGTCCTCGGGCGTGCGCCGGATCGAGGCGCTGACCGGAGAAGCGGCGCGGCAATGGCTGGTCGCGCGCGAGGAAGCGCTGAAGTCGGCCGCGAGCGTGATCCGCGCCACGCCCGAGGAAGTGCCCACGCGCCTTGCCGCGCTGCTCGACGAGCGCAAGCGGCTCGAGAAGGAGCTGGCCGAAGCCAAGAAGGCGCTGGCGCTGGGCGGCGGCGGGTCTGGCGGCGCTGCGGCAGCGGCTGACGAGACCGTTGCGGGCGTGACCTTCAGCGGGCAGGTGCTCGACGGGCTCGATCCCAAGGAGCTGCGCCCGCTGCTCGATGCGGCCAAGCAGCGCATGGGCAGCGGCATCGCGGCGATCATCGCGGTCAACGACGGCAAGGCGAGCATCGCCGCGGCGGTGACCGACGACCTCACCGGCCGCTTCAGCGCGGTCGATCTGGTGCGCGCGGGCGTCGAGGCGCTCGGCGGCAAGGGCGGCGGTGGGCGGCCCGACATGGCACAGGGCGGCGGGCCCGAGGGTGCCAGGGCGGCCGAGGCGCTGGCGGCGGTCAAAGCCGTGCTGGTCGCCTAGGCGCAGCGCCGATGCAGAATGGCGAGCTTTGCGTGGTCGTCGCCGGCACCCACAAGGGCAAGGCGGGGACGGTCGAGGATCGCCATGTGAGCAAGGGCGGGAATGTCACGATCACCGTGCGCCAGGCGGATGGCTCCCGCTTCAAGACGCTCGAGCGCAGCGTGCGTCCTGCAGGTCCGGATGAAGCCTAAGCCTCGCGCTCGCGCAAGGGCGTGGTCTTGAGCTGGGGCTTTTCGCTCAGCCCCCCGTCGCGCTCGAGCTGTTCGCGGTATTCGTCGCGCTTGGCGTGGATCGAGGCGATCACCGGGCCCATCGCCACACCGATATCGACCAGCACGGCTTCCGAGAGTTGCAGCGAGGCCTCGAGGGTCTCGGGCACGGCATGGCTTGCGCCTGCGCGGTACATCGCTGCGGCGTGATCGGGATCGCGTGCGCGGGCGACGATCAGGAGGTCGGGATAGGCCTGGCGCAGCTTGGTGACGAGCCGCTGCGCGAGCACCGGCGCGTCCATCGTCAGCACCACCGCCGGCGCGCTTTCGACCCCCAGCCGGGCGAGCGTATCGCGCCTTGCGGCATCTCCGAAGGCGGCACGATAGCCCTCGCGCTTGGCGACCGCGATCAGATCGGGGTTGGAATCGATCATCACATAGGGCTTACCGTGCGCCTTCATCATGTCCGCGACCAGCCGTCCGACGCGCCCGCCGCCCACGATGATGGTGCGCGCCGCCTCGGCCGCGTCGTCGCCGGCGTAGGGGACGAAGCCGTCGACCCGCCGCGCGATCACCGCGCCGAGCCGCGCGAGCACGGGGGTGATGGTGAGGCCGATCGCGGTCACGGTCTGCCAGAACCGCGCGGTCTCGGTATCGAGCACCGCCGCGCTGGTGGCAGCGGCGAGCACGATCAGCGTGGTCTCGGACGGGCTCGCCATCAGCAGGCCGGTCTCCGCCGCGGTGCCGCGCCGCGCGCCCATCAGCCGCAGCAATATGCCGGTGACAAGCGCCTTGAACACCACCACGCCCACCACCGCGAGAGCGATCGTACCGATTTCCTCGGCGATGGCGGCAAGGTTGATGCTCATGCCGACGGTGATCAGGAAGACGCCGAGCGCAAGGCCCTTGAAGGGCTCCATGATCAGCTCGACCTCGGTGTGATATTCGGTCTCGGCAATCAGCAGCCCGGCGATCAGCGCGCCGACGATCGGTGAGAGGCCCACGAGCGCGGTGGCAAGGCTCGCACCGATCACCACCAGCAGCGAGGCGGAGAGGAACAACTCGGGGCTCTTGGTGCGCGCGGCCTGTGCGAACAGGCGGGGAAGCGCGAAGCGACCGACCACCAGCAACACCGCGACCACCAGCGCGCCCTGCCACAGCGTCTGCGCGATGCCCGCCCAGCCGTCATCCGCGGCATTGGGGGCGAGCGCCCCGAGGATGAAGATGATCGGCACGATCATGATGTCCTCGAACAGCAGCATCGACAGCGCCGCGCGCCCCACCGGCGAGCGGGTGCCGCTGATCGGCAGCACGATCGCGGTCGAGGAAAAGGCAAGCGCAAAGCCGAGCGCGAGCGCCGCGGTGAAACTCATGCTGCCGGCCACGCCCACGAACAGCGCGAGCGAACTTCCGATGATCAGCAGCTCGAGTGCGCCGAGGCCGAACACCAGGCGGCGCATCTGCCACAGCCGGTCGAACGACAGCTCGAGCCCGATCGCGAACAGCAGCAGCACGATGCCGAAATCGGCGAAGGGCGCGAGCCCGTCGGGGTTGCTGATGGTGACATGGTAGAGCCAGGGTATCCGCTCCACCAGCGAGCCGAGGCCATAGGGACCGACCAGCACCCCGATCAGGATGAAGCCGATGATCGGGGTGATGCGGAACCGCGCGAACACCGGGATCACGATCCCTGCCGCGCCAAGGATCACCAGCGCGTCGGAGAGGATCGGGGAAAGGGTGAGTTCGCCAGCCACCCCCAAGGCTTACCCGGCAGGGGCGGGACTGTCACCCTGGCCGGAGACAAGAAAAAGCCGGGCGGACCGAATGGTCGCCCGGCTTTCCGAATGCGCGCGCGGGGCTTACGCCCAGTTCGCCATTTCCTTCTCGAGGTTCTCGACGATGGTCTCGAAGAACTGCTCGGTGGTCTGCCACGCCTGGCCCGGGCCGATCAGCAGGGCGAGGTCCTTGGTCATGTAGCCCTTCTCGACGGTCTGGATGCAGACCCGTTCGAGCGTCTCGGCGAACTTCACCACCTCGGGCGTGTTGTCGAACTTGCCGCGATACATCAGCCCGCGGGTCCAGGCGAAGATCGAGGCGATCGGATTGGTCGAGGTCGCCTTGCCCTGCTGGTGCTGGCGATAGTGACGGGTGACGGTGCCGTGCGCGGCTTCGGCCTCGACGGTCTTGCCATCGGGGCTGAGCAGCACCGACGTCATCAGCCCGAGCGAGCCGAACCCCTGCGCCACGGTATCCGACTGCACATCGCCGTCGTAGTTCTTGCAGGCCCAGACGAACTTGCCCGACCACTTGAGCGCCGAGGCCACCATGTCGTCGATCAGGCGGTGTTCGTAGACCATGCCCTTGGCCTTGAACGCTTCCGCAAAGCCTTCGGTGTCGAACACTTCCTGGAACAGGTCCTTGAAGCGCCCGTCATAGGCCTTGAGAATGGTGTTCTTGGTCGAGAGATAGACCGGCCAGCCGAGATTGAGCCCGTAGTTGAAGCTGGCGCGGGCGAAGTCGCGGATCGAATCGTCGAGGTTGTACATCGCCATCGCGACGCCGGCGCTCGGGAAGTCGAACACGTCGAGGTCGATCTTGGTGCCGTCCGCGCCGTCGAACACGAGCCGCAGCTTGCCGGGGCCGGGGATCAGCGTGTCGGTCGCCTTGTACTGGTCGCCGAAGGCATGACGGCCGACGACGATCGGATCGGTCCAGCCCGGCACCAGCCGCGGCACGTTGTCGATCACGATCGGCTCGCGGAACACCACGCCGCCCAGGATGTTGCGGATCGTGCCGTTGGGGCTCTTCCACATCTTCTTGAGGCCGAATTCCTCGACGCGCTGTTCGTCGGGCGTGATGGTCGCGCACTTCACGCCGACGCCGTATTGCTTGATCGCGTTGGCGGAATCGACCGTCACCTGGTCCTCGGTCGCATCGCGGTTCTCGATCGAAAGGTCATAATACCTGAGGTCGATGTCGAGGTAGGGGAGGATCAGCCGCTCGCGGATCCATTGCCAGATGATCCGGGTCATCTCGTCGCCGTCGAGTTCGACGACGGGGTTGGCGACTTTGATTTTCTGCATGCGTGTTGTCCTATCCTTCTTGCCCCGTCTGCGCAGGGCTCTTTGTGATCGACAGGAAGCTGTAGCGGGCCCGTCCAGAGGCCCAAAGATCCCGAGGGGGCTTTAGCAGAGGGCGGCGCGCTTGCAACCGCGCTGCGGGGGCGGGCGCGGCCGGCGCGGCGGGGAGACGCAAAAAAGCCCGCCGACGAGGGCGGGCTCCTCAGGCGACCTTACGGCGGCCTCTATCCGGTGGTGGGCGTAGCAAGGATTGAACTTGCGACCCCTACGATGTCAACGCAACTCTACAGCGGTTTTCTGCCATTTTCCGAGCACTTTTGGAGCATAAGTAGTTGATTTATCGTCTTGAAAAATCGGTCTTCGATCTCGTTGGCACCTAGATTGCACCTAACTGAAGAGTTACTACCGCTGACGTAGAGCATCCGCTGTGCTGAGAGAGCATATCACAATATGTAAGCCGCACTGACATGCTCATCTGGAGCTTCGCAGGAGCCTGTTCAGCGACCGGATCGATTTCTCCGATGCTTCGACCTCTTTCAGTCGGTGATGAAGTTGCTGAATCACGTCGGCTGTGAAGTGCGATTTCGTCTTTCTGGAGACCGGCCAGAGGTGACTAATCAGGTCGGCAATGGAATACACGATCGTGGTCGGAACTGGGTAACGACCGATGGCTGTGATGAGTTCCGCGTCGGTGATCTTCGCTTGTGAACCAGATATCGCCACGATGACAGCGATAGGTATGTCGTTGCGAGCGCAAGCCCTGACGAATGCCGTCACGTCAGAGATCGAGACGGGCTTGTCTCTCACTTCTACCGAGGTTGAGCAACGGGTGACCTTTCCAGCAACTTGGACGTCTCCGGGAAGGTCTCTACTCGGATCGTTGATTCTGCCGGAGGTGACGTTTTCCGGATCGAATGCCGCATCGTATAAAGCCGCGACGGCAGCTTGGGCGCGTTTGCCCGATTCTGAATCCTCCCGGATCAACTCCGAGATCGCGGGTGCTAGCGCATCGAAGGTTAGCTGCCCGTCTTCTAAGCCCTCATAGCTAATCCGGTAGGATTGGCGCACGTGGATGAAAGCGCGAAGGGCTTCGTATGCTTCGTCTGCATTTGCCTTCTGGAGAAGTGACACGATCCTCTGCACCATCGCGAATGCTACGCGGCTTCGCTGGTGGATTGGCGTCTCATCACCTAGGTGGCGCATTCGAAAATATGGCTGGTTGTTGAGAGGTTGCCTTCCGGTAACGCCGAGATTGATGTCGTAGAGATTTGCCATCGGCACCACGACTGTCTCACTTAGGATGCGGGCCGAGTAAGCACTCGACTTGGATGCAGAGTGCGTGGGTTTGACCGCCGTCAGGTCGACAGATGTGTCAGTAGCACGGGCTGTGATGGCGGTAGCAATGAACGCGATGTGCGTATGAATGTTCGCTCGGGCGCATTCCTCTGATAGCTCTGCCATCAAGCGAACCCAGCGCTTATCGAACGGCCTCTCTTGGTCGCTAACCGCAGCCTCGATCCGTGATGTCGCCAGTGCCCTGTCCATGTCCTCGAACAGGTTGATTCAAAAATCCTCAGAAGTCCACAAGCTAGTGCCGGTCGGAGTTGATCGGCGAGTTGGAGAATGGGATTGCTGGTGGGTCGCCCAGCATACACTGAGCCGTTACCAAATAGGTTTTCGACCGAATGAATAATCTGAGAGCCGAGGCAAGCATTGTGAGCGACATGCAGTGAATAACTGGGTGAACTGAAAGTTTCGGATTTCAACTCGCTGCGGTTTAGGCGCGAAAAAATTTGATTTCGTTTCGTTTCGCTGCGAAATTGACCCGACACAGACGAAGTCCATGGAAAACGACGTGCTATCAACGGTATCGCTATTCACAGGCATTGGCGGGATGGATTTCGGCTTTGAGGCAGCGGGCTTTCAAACGCGTGTTGCTTTAGAGTTCGACGGGCATTGTGCGGCTGCGCTCGCTGCAAACCGACCTGAATGGGCTGTCATTCACGATGACATCCACCGCGTTTCTGGGGAAGACGTGATGTCTCGGGGGCAGCTTAGTCCAGGTGAGTGCGACTTGCTCATCGGCGGTCCGCCGTGCCAGCCTTTCTCGAAATCCGGGTATTGGTCAAAAGGCGACGCAGGTCGTCTCAATGACCCGCGATCTCACACACTCGCAGGCTACCTGCGCATGGTGGCTGACTTGCAGCCTAGCGCGTTCGTTCTTGAGAATGTGGCTGGTCTCGCGTTCACCGGCAAAGACGAGGGGCTGCAGTATATCCTCGACGGTGCCAAAGGCATAAATGCTGCGCTGGGAACGAATTACGTCGTAAGCTACAAGGTTCTCAATGCCGCCGATTATGGCGTCCCTCAGAAGAGGGAGCGAATTTTCCTCGTTGCAAGCAAGTTCGGCAAAGCCTTCAAGTTTCCGGAGGCAACCCATGGAGAGGGTTCTACCGATCTGTTCACAGGGAGGAAGGCGGCATTTACGACTGCGTGGGACGCAATTGGCGATCTTGAGGCACTTCCCAATAGCTCCGATCTGATCGTCGGTGGCAAGTGGGGCAAGCTGCTGCCTTCGATACCGGAAGGCGAAAACTACCTTTGGCACACCGACGCTGGCGGCGGCGAACCGCTCTTCGGATATCGAACCCGGTATTGGAGCTTCCTCCTCAAGCTCGCGAAGAACATGCCATCTTGGACGATCCAAGCGCAGCCGGGTTCGGCAATCGGCCCCTTCCACTGGAAGAACCGCAAACTGAGCTTTCACGAGATGTGCCGCCTGCAGACGTTTCCAGATGGATTATCTGTTTCGTCAGGCCGCACTGAGCAGCAGCGCATGGTCGGTAACGCTGTCCCGTCTCTTCTGGCAGAAGTTCTCGGGCGCGAGATCAGAAGACAGTTTTTCGGGCACCATATAAATCATGAGTTGAGACTGCTTCCTCCCTCAAGAGGACCTGTCCCTGCACCAGAGCCGATCACGTCTGTAGCTCCTCAGTATCTTGATCTTGTTGGGAGCCATGAAGCCCATCGAACGGTCAAAGGTCCTGTCAGGAAAAAGCGCGCTGACGTGCGTAGGTAATCCGCGATCACCTTAGCATATGGGTCAATCATGCACTCAGGAGTGTGGGGAAGTCACGCTTGAGCAGACGGAGCTTCCAGTCTGGCTCTCCTGCGCGTCACCTAAGATTGACCTAAGCCAATAGGGGGGGTGAAACCTTCCGACCTCTACGCAAAGCACTTAAGTCTAAAAAACAACGCAATTCCGCCGTTTTTTGCTAAGGCCCTGATTTGGAAGTCTAATTCTTAGGTGCCATTGCACCTAAGATGCACCTAAGAAAAAAGGCTATTTTGCCTAAATCACAGACCTAAGTGACTGAAATTAAAGGCTTCCGATGGTGGGCGTAGCAAGGATTGAACTTGCGACCCCTACGATGTCAACATAGTGCTCTACCACTGAGCTATACGCCCGCACCATCGGATCGCGCCCCCGAAAGGGCGGAGCGGCCCCATATCGCAGCCCCCGCCGGGGTGCAAGCGATTCGCGCCGCAGCGCCCGTCAGACCCGCGCTTCGCCCGCCGCGTCCTCGAACACCCGCTCGACCTCGAGCACGAGGTCGCGCAGGTGGAACGGCTTGGAGAGCACCTTGGCCGCGGGCTGTTCGCGGCTCGCCCTGAGGCTGACCGCGGCAAAGCCGGTGATGAACATCACCTTGGTGCGCGGCGAGATCTCGGCACAGCGCTGGGCGAGCTCGATCCCGTCCATTTCGGGCATCACGATATCGGACAGCAGCAGGTCGAAATCGCCGGTTTCGAGCAGCGGCACAGCATCGGTCCCGCGGTCGACGGCGCTCACCTCGTATCCGGCATTGGTGAGCGCCCGTTCGAGATAGGCGCGCATGGCATCCTCGTCCTCGGCGAGCAGGATGCGGGGGGTGCGGGGGGCTGTCATGGACGCAAGCGTTAGCACAACGGGCTTAAGAAATCCCTCTTTCGGCGGCGGGGCGGGCTGCGGATGGCACCAGAATGGAAGGGTGCGGCCGGATGCGGCAGGCCGGGGCGATCAGGCTTTGACAGCCCTGCGATAAACCTTCAGCACGTAAGGCGACATGGCCCCGCCGCACCGCCCTTCGCCCGATCCTGCCGCACCCTTGCGAGCGCCTGTCAGCGGCGGCGCGGTGCCGGGCCTGGCGAACGCGCCGGCCTTCACGCTGACCTTGCCGCCGCGCCTCAGCCTGCCGGTGCTGGTCGCGGTGCCCCATGCCGGCCGCGCCTATCCCCTCGCGGTCACCGCAAGGATGCGCGATCCGGCACTGGCGCAGCTCAGGCTCGAGGATCGCCATGCCGACCGGCTGGGCGTGCGGATCGCGCGCGAGACCGGGGCGGCGCTGCTGATCGCCCACGCGCCGCGCGCGCTGCTCGATCTCAACCGCGCCGAGGACGATGTCGATTGGGACATGATCGAGGGTGGGCGGCCCGAGGAATTGGGCCCCGCGGCGCCCGGCCATCACGGCAACGCCCGCGCGCGCAGTGGGCTCGGGCTGGTGCCGCGCCGCCTGCCGGGATCGGGCGAGATCTGGCGCGGGCGGCTGACGCGCGAGGAGCTTGCCGCGCGGGTCGAGGGGATCCACCGCGCCTATCACGCCGCGCTGGCTCGCCAGCTCGATGCGATCCGCGCCGAATGGGGCGCCGCGCTCCTGATCGACCTGCATTCGATGCCGCCGCTGCGCGCCGGCGAGGGCGAGGCGCGCGCTCCGGCAATCGTGCTGGGGGATCGCTTCGGTGCCTCGTGCCACGCGGCGCTGATGGGCCGCGCGATCGCACACTGCGAAACCCGCGCGATTCCGGCGGCGCAGAACCGGCCCTATTCGGGGGGCTATGTGCTCGATCGCCACGGCGCCCCGGCGGACGGGATCCATGCGCTCCAGATCGAGGTGTGCCGCGCGACCTATCTCGACCGCCACCTCGCCGAGCCGGGGGCGGGCCTCGTGGGCACCGCGGCGCTGCTGTCGGCGCTGGTGCGGGAACTGGGCGCGGAAGCCGCCTTGCTGGGGGGCAGCGACGGGTTGCGGCAGGCCGCGGAGTAACCGCGCGCAGACAGCGAAACGGGCAGGCGGCCCTGCGACCACCTGCCCGCGCACATTCTTGCAACGCCGGTAGCGGTCAGGCAGCCGGAGCGGCAGCGCCCTCGGCCAGCGCCGGCACCTTGCCCTGCGCCATCTGCCGCTCGAAGATCACGCGCATCAGGTTGAGCGAGAACAGGTGGGCGTGGATCAGCATGAGGATGCCGTTCTTGTGCAGCTGTTCGAGCGTTTCGGCGGGCAGCTCGCGCAGCTTGCCCTCGTCGACCATGCGGAAGCCGCGATAGATGAAGGGCTGGTCGGGCATGTCGTTGCGGGTGATGGCAATCTCGCCGTCCATCAGGATGTCGAGCTTGGCAAGTTCGTCCATGAACACCTTGGTGCGCTGACCGGCTTCCTCGAAGCGGCGGCAGAATTCGAGCACGCTGGTGGTGTATTCGGTCGGCTGGCCCTTGTCGTCGAACAGGTCGAGCCCCTCGTCGAAGGCGCCGATCAGGTTCGCGCTCGGATCGAAGCACAGCGACATGTCCTCGCTGCCCGGCTGGAGCTTGGCGAGGATGAAGGGGTAGCGCCGGGCATAGGCGGGCAGGTAGATCAACTCGTTGATCTTCATGTCGTCACCCACGAAGGTGTTGACGCCCTCGTTGAGGCCGAACAGCGCGATCGGCAGCGGGTTCTCGCCCGAGGTGAACACGATCGGGAAATCGCGCTGGGCATCGACGAACTCGTCCGATGTCAGCGGCACCGCATGGGTCGCGGCCAGATAGGCGGCGCTGGCGAGCGATCCGGCCTTCCACGACGCGTGGTCACGGCTGTTGAGCGGCAGGAGATCCTGGTAGAACAGGGGAAGTTGCGGTTGCTGCGGCGCGCTGGCCATGAGGTCGTCTCCGATGCAGGGTGGTGAATGGTCCCCTCAGCGGGGCAGCCCCGCCGAACGCGCGGCCCTTAGGCGCTTGGCAGGGCGGGCGCAAGCGGGGCGGATCAGGGGTGCGGACGCGCGGCGAGCAGTTTGCCCGGATTGAGCAGGCCCGCCGGATCGAGCGCCGCCTTGACCCGCGCCATCACGCCGAGCGCAACCGGATCGTGGAGCCGGGCGAGCTCGGCCACCTTCATCTGCCCGATGCCGTGTTCGGCGCTGATCGAGCCGCCCCACTGCGTGACGAGATCATGCACCCGCGCGCTCACCGCCTTGCCCTCGGCCTCCTCCCATTCGCCGCGCACCGCGCCCTCGGGGGCGAGCACGTGGAAATGGACATTGCCGTCGCCGAGATGGCCGAAGGCGACCGCGGTGGTACCGGGAAAGGCCGCTTCGATCGCGGGGCTGGCGGCGAGGATGAACTCGGGCATCGCCTCGACCGGCACCGAGATGTCGTGCTGCATCGCCGGGCCGAGCGCGCGCTCGGCGGCGGAGATGCCGTCGCGCAGGGCCCAGAAGGCCTCGGCCTGGGTCTCGCTGGCGGCGATCACGGCGTCGGCGATAAGGCCATCCTCGAGCGCTTCGGCGAGCGCCGCTTCCAATGCCGCGCGCAAGCTCGCGCTGTCGCGATCCGCCGAGACGCATTCGATCAGCGCGTTCCAGGCGTGGCGATCGGCGAGCGGCGCGCGCGCCGCGGGCTGGTGCGCGAGCACGCTTTCGAGGCAATGCGCGGGCACCACCTCGAAGCCTTCGAGTGCCTCGCCGAGCGCGCGCCCGACGCGCCGGAGCAGCGTGCGCGCGTCGACGATCCCGCCGAGCCCGGCCCAGGCGGTGACCCGCCCGACGGGCGCTGGCAGCAGGCGCAGGCACGCTGCCGTGACGATCCCGAGCGTGCCCTCCGATCCGATCAGCAACTGCTTGAGGTCGAAACCCCGGTTGTCCTTCTTGAGCGGGGTCATCAGGTCGAGCACGCTGCCGTCGGCCAGCACCGCCTCGAGCCCCAGCACCTGTGCGCGCATCGTCCCGTGGCGCAGCACCTGCGTGCCGCCGGCATTGGTCGAGACCAGTCCGCCGATGGTCGCAGACCCTTTGCCGCCAAGGGTGAGGGGGAAGCGCATCGCTGCCGCCTCGGCGCTGTCATGGAGGGTCTGGAGCACCACGCCCGCCTCGCACACCACCTGGCCAGCAGCAGGATCGAGGCTGCGGATCTGATCCATACGCCGCAGCGACAGGATGATCGCCGCGCCGCTCGCATCGGGGGTGGCGCCGCCTGCCATCCCGCTGTTGCCGCCTTGGGGAACGATCGGCACGCCATGCGCGGCGCACAGTTTTACCAGCGCAGCGACCTCGGCGGTCGAGGCCGGCGAGGCGAGGGCCAGCGCGCGGCCGGTGTAGCGCCCCCGCCAGTCGGTCAGCCAGGCGTCGATCCGATCGGGATCGGTGGTGATCCCGCGCGGGCCGAGCAAGGCCTCGGCTTCGGCAAGAAAGGCGGCCGCCGGGGGCGAAGGATGAAGAGCGGGGCCGGGATGATTCATTGTGGCCTCCATGCCACACTTGGCCGCGAATATGCCACCGCTTTCGCTGCCCCCTGTGCGCCAGTTAAGCCACGGTTCAAACGGCCATGCTAAGGCGGACCGTGCTTGCCGTGCGGCCTGTTGCGGCACGCCCCAAGCCATAATGTCCCCGCTGAGGAGAGACCATCCCCGCCGATGCATAGCCTGTTCGCCTTGACGGCGCCGCTGGCGCTGATGCTGCCGTGGCTGGGGGAAGGCTCTGCGGATGCGGCTGGCGCGCCCGCCGCGCCGCAATGCGATGCCGCGCCGCGCGAGGCGAGGGGCGAACCGCTCGGCCTCAATCCGCTCTCGGCGCTGCGCAATGCCAGCCGCGCGCAGCAGGTCCGGATCGAGCAGCGCGTGGTGGTGCGGATCAGCCCGCAATCTCCGGCCGCGCGCCAGAATCTTCTTGCCGAACTGCCCCAGCGGCCCCTCGCCCCGCGCTATGAGGAGCGCGGCAAGGAGAAGTGCGTGCCGCTCGACGGCATCGCCGGGGTGCAGACCGGCAGCGGCAACCGGCTGGTGCTGTTCCTGCGCGATCGCCGGATGATTTCGGCCAACCTCGGCAAGGCCTGCCGCGCGCGCGATTTCTATTCGGGCTTCTATGTCGAGAAGAGCAAGGACGGGCGGCTGTGCGTCGAGCGCGACAAGCTGCAATCGCGCACCGGGGTGAGCTGCGAGGTCGAAACCATGCGCCAGCTGGTCGCGGTGGGCGGCTGACGGCACGATTGCGCGCCGCGCCGCCGCGCGATTCCTTGACTTTTGCCCTTCAGTAGGGGAAAGGCCCCGCAGCCCGAAGCCGCGTTACCTCGCGCCCGGGCCTGCAATCACGGGCAGCACCCCTGCCCGCCAGCTTTCGGACACCACACACCGCATGACCTTCGCCGATCTCGGCCTTTCGCCCGAATTGCTCAAAGCCGTGGAGGACGCGGGCTACACCGTGCCGACCGCGATCCAGGCACAGGCGATCCCGACCGTGCTGATGATGAAGGACCTCATCGGCATCGCCCAGACCGGGACGGGCAAGACCGCAAGCTTCGTGCTCCCGATGATCGACGTGATGGCCGCCGGGCGCAGGCGGGCGCTGATGCCGCGCTCGCTGATCCTCGAGCCGACCCGCGAACTCGCTGCGCAGGTCGCCGAGAACTTCGAGAAATACGGCAAGAACCACGATCTCAAGATGGCGCTGCTGATCGGCGGCGTGCAGATGGGCGATCAGCTCAAGGCCCTGTCGGACGGGGTCGACGTGCTGATCGCCACTCCGGGCCGGCTGATGGACCTGTTCGAGCGCGGCAAGATCATGCTGACCGGCTGCGAGCTGCTGGTGATCGACGAGGCCGACCGGATGCTCGACATGGGCTTCATCCCCGATATCGAGTTCATCTGCTCCAAGCTTCCCGATACCCGTCAGACGATGCTGTTCTCGGCCACGATGCCCCCGCCGATCGAGAAGCTGGCGAAGAAGTTCCTCAACAATCCCAAGCGGATCGAAGTCAGCCGCGCGGCCTCGACCAATGCCGACATCACCGCCTTCAAGGTGCCGGTGAAGGCGCGCTCGAAGCGCGAGACGCTGCGCTGGTTCCTCGAGAACGACCTTGTCGAGACCGCGATCATCTTCGCCAACCGCAAGACCACGGTGCGCGAATTGAACCAGAGCCTGAAGCGCTACGGCTTCGCCTCGAGCGAGATTCACGGCGACATGGACCAGTCCTCGCGGCTGAAGGAACTCGACCGGTTCAAGAAGGGCGAGGTCAACATCCTCGTCGCCTCGGACGTCGCCGCAAGAGGCCTCGACATCAAGGGCGTCTCGCACGTCTTCAACTTCGACACCCCCTGGCACCCGGACGATTATGTCCACCGCATCGGCCGCACCGGCCGCGCCGGGGCCAAGGGCCGCGCCTTCACCTTCGTGTCCGAGGAGGACGGCGAGGCGATCGCCAATGTCGAGAAGCTGACCGGCAGCGCGATCAAGGTGTTCGGCAAGGATGACGTGCGCGTCGATCTGTCCGAAGTCATCGCCAAGGCCGAGGCCGCCAAGGCGGCTCGCAGCGAAGATGACGAGGCGGCTGAGCAAGAACGCCCCGCCAAGAAGCCACGCCGCGCCCGCGAAGAGCGTGAGGAGCGCGCCGAACCCAGGCCCCGCCGCGAGCGTGAGGACCGCCGCGAACCACGCGCCGAACGCGCCCCCCGCCGCTATCACGAGGACGACGAACCGGTCCCCGCCGGCGAATGGAACGGCCCGCGCCCGAGCTTTCTCGACATCGGCTTCGGCTGAGCCTCTCGCGGCGCTGCCGACCTCCATTTCAAAGCATATCCATCTTTCGCAGCCCTCGCTCTTGGGCTAATCACCCGCGTGCCCCCGCGACCCCCGAGCGAAGGACCATCCCCTTGAACTGGCAGCAGACTGTCAATGCGCGCGGCTGGAAAGTGCCGTTTCTGGGCAAGTCGCTGTTCCAGATCGGCAAGGAACTGCGGCCCGCGATCGACCGGATCATCATGGCGGATTCCAAGATCCCCGATGCCGCGCTTCAGGACAAGGCGGCGTTCCCGTGGATCGCCAGGCTCGAAGCATCATGGCAGGAGATCCGCGACGAGGCGGTGCGGATCCGGGCCGAGGACATTCCCTCACTGGGCGATATCTCCTTCGATCACGGCCGGATCGCCGCCGACCGGCGCTGGCGGGCGTTCTTCCTCAAGGGCTATGGCTACCGGATGGAGAGCAACGCTGCCCGCGCGCCGATCACCGCCGCGCTGCTCGAGAAGGTGCCGGGGCTGGTCACCGCCAACTTCTCCGTGCTGGAGGCCGGCGGGCACATCCCGCGCCACTGGGGAATGACCAAGGGGATGCTGACCTATCACCTTGCCCTGAAAGCTCCCGCGGACCGCGCCAAATGCCGGATGCATCTGGAAGAGGGCGAGACGCTCCACGTGCTGCACTGGGACGAGGGCAGCTCCTTCGTGTTCGACGACATGTTCAACCACGAGGTCTGGAACGAGACCGACGAGGATCGCTACATCCTGCTGATCCAGATCAAGCGCCCCTGCCGCTGGCGCGGCAACGCGATCCAGAACCTGTTCCTGTTCGGCGTGCGCCACTCGCGCTTCGTGCAGGATATCCGCAAGGCGATCGAAAAGGCGGGCGGGCAGGTCAAGCCGACCGCGTTCTGAGCGCCGCGGCTTAGCACACCACCGTGACGAACGAATCGAGCACCCGCTTCTCGCCCGCGTCCTCGAACAGGATCGTGAGCTTGTTGCCCTCCTGATCGATCACGCAGCCGGTGCCGAACTTGGCGTGGGTGACCATCGCCCCGATCGCGATGTCGGAGCGCGCCGGGGCCGCGAAGCTGGCGGCGGAGCGGGTATTCTCGCGCACCCGGGAGGGCGTCGTGTCGTATCCGCTGGCGAGCGCGCGCTGCCAGCCGGGGCCGCGTTGCTGGGCGCGTTCGGGCTTGTCGCGCGCGACATGGGCGAAGGGGTCGTCCTGCTCGCTCCAGTTCGCGCGCCACAGGCTGGCCCCGCCGGTGAGGGTGGTTTCCTGCTCGATATGCTCGGCGGGCAGGTCCTCGATGAAGCGCGAGGGGATGGAGCTCGTCCACTGGCCGTAGATGCGGCGGTTGGCGGCATGCAGTATGGTGCAGTGCCGGCGCGCGCGCGTGATCGCCACATAGGCGAGGCGGCGCTCCTCCTCCAGCGAGGCCAGCCCGCCCTCGTCGATCGCGCGCTGCGAGGGGAAGACGCCTTCCTCCCAGCCGGGCAGGAACACGTTGTCGAATTCGAGGCCCTTTGCCGCGTGGATCGTCATGATCGTCACCGTCTCGCCCTCGCCGGCGCGGTCATTGTCCATGACGAGGCTGACATGCTCGAGGAAATCGCCGAGCGTGGCGTATTCCTCCATCGCGCGGGCGAGTTCGGAAAGGTTCTCCGCGCGCCCCGCGCTCTCGGCCGAACGGTCGGCGGCGAGCATGGCGTTGTAGCCCGATTCCTCCATCACCAGCCTGAGCAGATCGGCCGGGGAGAGCACCTCGGCCTGTTCGCGCCAGAACAGGAACTGCCGCAGCAGCCCGCCGATGGTGATCGCGGTGCGCTTGGGAAGCTCGTCGCTGTCCGCCAGTTGCAGCGCGGCTGCGGCCAGCGGCAGGCCGGTGCGGCGGGCGTGGCTGTGCATTGCCTCCAGCGCCTTGGCGCCGAGCCCGCGCTTGGGCTGATTGTGGATGCGCTCGAAGGCGAGATCGTCCTGCGGCTGCGCGATCAGGCGCAGATAGGCGAGCGCATCGCGGATCTCGGCGCGCTCGTAGAAGCGGAAACCCCCGATGATGCGGTAGGCGATGCCGATCTGGATGAAGCGGTCCTCGAACTCGCGGGTCTGGTATTGCGCGCGCACGAGGATTGCCACCTGGTCGAGGCTGGCGCCCTCGCGCTCCAGCCGCTCGATCGCCTCGCCCACCCGGCGGGCTTCCTCGGGCGCGTCCCACACGCCGATCACCCTGACCTTCTCGCCGCCGTTGACCTCGGTCCAGAGCGTCTTGTCGTGGCGCTGCGAATTGGCGCGGATCAGCCCCGAGGCGGCGCCAAGGATGTGCGGGGTGGAGCGGTAATTCTGTTCGAGCCGGATCACTTCCGCGCCCGGAAAATCCTTCTCGAACCGCAGGATATTGGCGACTTCCGCGCCGCGCCAGGAATAGATCGACTGGTCGTCGTCGCCCACCACGCAGATGTTGCGATGCCCCTGCGCGAGCAGCCGCAGCCAGAGATACTGGACCGCGTTGGTATCCTGATACTCGTCCACCATGATGTAGCGGAAGCGGCGCTGGTAATCGGCGAGGATATCGTGGTGCTGCCTGAGGATGGTCAGCATGTGCAGCATCAGGTCGCCAAAATCGCAGGCGTTGAGCTGCATCAGCCGCTCCTGATAGCGCGCATAGAGCGCGGCGCCGCGGCCGTTGGCATAGGCCTCGTTCTCGGTCGCATCGAGATCGCCGGGGGCAAGGCCGCGGTTCTTCCAGCGGTCGATCAGCCCGGCGAGCTGGCGCGCGGGCCAGCGTTTCTCGTCGAGATCGGCCTCCACGATCAGCTGCTTCAGGAGCCGCAGCTGATCGTCGGTGTCGATGATGGTGTAATTGTGCTGCAAGCCGACCAGTTCGGCATGGCGGCGCAGCATCTTGGCGCAGATCGAATGGAAGGTGCCGAGCCACGGCAGTCCCTCGGCAGCGGGGCCGAGGTGGTGCGCGACACGCTCGCGCATCTCGCGCGCGGCCTTGTTGGTGAAGGTGACGCACAGGATCTGCGAGGGATAGGCGCGCCCTGTCGCCACCAGATGCGCAAGCCGCGCGGTGAGTGCGGCGGTCTTCCCGGTGCCCGCGCCTGCGAGCATCAGCACCGGACCCTCGGTTGCGAGCACGGCCGCGCGCTGCGGCGGGTTCAGCCGTGCGGCGTAAGCGGGCACCGAGTCGCGATCGGGGGCGGGGGAGGGCACGGGGATGCTCATCGTTTCACGCGAACAGGTAGGGAACAATTGCCGTAGGGGCAAGCGCTGTGGCGGCGATGTGCACCGAAGGCGCGCCAATGCACCCAACGGCTTGCCCCATTTGCGCCACATTCATCGACCGGCGGAGCGGGAGACGGGGCAGTCGACCGGCGGTGTGATTGCGCGCGGGGCCGCCTGCGCCATGGTCGCGAGGTGTCCGGCGCGCAGGGGAAGGCGTGATCGGACAAGCCCTTGGTTTTCGTCATGCTTGGGTCAGTCATTGATGGAGATACCCATGCCGAAACTCACCAAGATATCAGCCCTTGCCGGCGCCGCGCTGGCGCTGGCGTTGATCCCGGCGCTCGCGTCCGGGCAGACAAGCGGTCCGAGCGGGACAACGACCGCGCCCCCGACAGGGACCACCACCGCGCCCCCGACCGGGACGACCACCGCGCCGCCGACCGGCACCCGCACCGCACCTCCGACCGGCACCGAAACCATGCCGCCGACCGGAACCGGCACCATGCCCCCGCGCGGCACCACCACTGCGCCGCCGACAGCAGCAGGCACCGGCGCCAACACCAGCGCGCCGCCCTCGCAGGCGGAATCGGCCCCGGATACCGATCAGTCCGCCGTCATCGCGGGCTGGCCCGCTGATCGCCAGAGCTCGTTTCAGGCCTGGCCGAGCGAAACCCAGACCTATTTCTGGTCGCTCCCCGAAGAACGCCAGAACGTGTTCTGGGCCCTGTCGGATAGCGACAAGCTGAAGCTCAGCCAGATGCCCGAGCCGCAGCGCGAGTCGGTGTGGTCGCAGATCGAGGCGCAGGCCGGGGCGACCCCGCGCTAAGCCTCGTTCGGGAGGGGTGCCGGGTCGGCAGGATCAGCGGCCAGCCGCAGCAGGCTGAGCTTGCCCTTGCCCACCCGGCGCTCCGTTTCGCGCGCGAGACCCTTGATTGCGACGTCCTCGTTGAACGCGGTCTCGAGTGCGATCCAGGTCTGCGGCCCGATCCAGCCGAGCCGCAGCAACCGGTCGAGCGCCACCTCGCCCGCGCCCGAGTGATAGGGCGGATCGGCGAGGATCAGGTCGTAGGGCGCAGCCGCGGCCCGCAGCTGCATCACCGAGCCGGTTTCGACCCGCGTTCGCCTGGCGGCCTCGAGTGCGGTAATGTTGGCGCGGATCACCTCCACCGCCGCGCGATCCTGCTCGACGAACAGGCAGTGCGCCGCGCCGCGCGACAGCGCCTCGAGCCCGAGCGCGCCCGATCCAGCGAACAGATCGGCGACCTGCAGACCCGCGAAATCGCCGAGCCGGCTGGTCAGCATCGCGAACAGCGTTTCGCGCGCGCGATCGGCGGTCGGCCGGGTCGCTTCGCCCTTGGGCGCGGCCAGCCGCCGCCCGCGCCATTCGCCCGCGACGATCCTCACCGCGGCGCGCCTTTGGCGAGATCGGCGAGGAAGCGATCGACCGGCTTGCCCTTCAGCTCCACCGCCTGACCGCGCGGCAGATCGCCGAGGTCGAACGGGCCGTAGCCGGTGCGGATCAGGCGGTTGACCTTCAACCCGAGATGTTCGAGCACCCGGCGCACTTCGCGGTTCTTGCCCTCGGTGATGGTCATCTCGACCCACAGGTTGCGCCCGCTGGACCGTTCGAGATTGGCGTCGATCGCGCCGTAGCGCACGCCTTCGATAGTAACGCCCTCGATCAGGTCGTCGAGCTGTGCCTGGGTGACTTCGCCGAAAGCGCGTGCGCGGTAGGTGCGCGGAATGCGACTGGCGGGCAGTTCGAGCTTGCGCTTGACCGCACCGTCATTGGTGAGGAGCAGCAGCCCCTCGGTATTGAGGTCGAGCCGCCCGACCGGCATGACCCGCCCGGCGCCCTTGGGCAGCGCGTTCCTGAGCGCGGTGTAGATCGTCGGCCGCCCCGCCGGATCGCGCTCGGCGGTGATGAGGCCGGTCGGCTTGTGGAAGGCGAACAGGCGGGTCGCCTCGGCCGCGGTGACAGGCTTGCCGTCGACGCTGACCCCCTTGAGGCTCGCGAGGATCGTCGCCGGGGTTTCGAGCACCTTGCCGTCGAGCGTCACGCGCCCTTCGGCGATCATCCGCTCGATCTCGCGGCGGCTGGCGATCCCGGCGCGGGCGAGCAGCTTGGCGATGCGCTCGCCTTCGGGGCGGGTGTCGGAGCGAGGGGGCTGGGTGGGCATGGCGCGACCTAGGCCGTCAGTTCGCCGCCCGCAAGGCCTCGCTCACGATCGCATCGAAGCGCGCGATCCCGCCTTCGAGCGTGCCGAGCGTGAGGTGGTCGACCGCGCCGCTCGACAACCCCTGCTGGCCGAGTTCGGCGGCGCGGAAGTCCTCAGAGGCGAACACCCCGCCATCGAGCAGGTTCCAGCTCTTTTCCCAATGCGCCAGCGCCTTCTCGGAAGACGGTGCCTCAGGAATGAGCATGAAGTCCTCGACCAGCGTCAGATCGGCTGCCTGCGGCATGAGCACCATGACGTTGACGTAGTCGGGGCTGGGCACGATCACCGTCGCCGGGAGCAGCTGATAGGCGAAAGTCACCACACGCCGGAGCTGCGCCATGTCGGTGAGGTCGACCCCCGCCATTTCCTCGAGCCGCCCGACGGCGGAGCGCTGGTGCGGCCCGATCTGGTCGCCCGCGGTGATCCCGTCCTTGAAGAAGGGGCCGATGGTCGCCGCGTGGAGCCGGGTGACATGGTAGCTTTCGAGGAAAGCGTCCATGATCAGCTTCCAGTTGCCCGCGACCCGGTGGAGCTTGCGGCGGAACAGGTGCGCACTCGGCAGGCCGAAGGCTGCGAGGTCACTGCCTAATTCTTGGGCAGCGCTGAAGTCGGCACCCGTAGTCGGCGCAAACCAGATCAGGCCGCCTGCCTCCAAACTGGGCAGCGCGACGAGGCCATAATCGGCCTTGTCGAGGCCCGGAAAGGTCTCGGGCCGGGGCAGCGCCATCAACCCGCCGTCGAGCCGGTAGGTCCAGGCGTGATAGGGGCATACCAGCCGCTTGGCGCAGACCGCATCCTGGCCCTCGACCAGCCGCGTCCCGCGGTGGCGGCAGACATTCAGGAAAACATGCGCGCGGCCCTCGGCGTCGCGGGTGATCAGCAGCGGGCGGCCGGTGGCATCGTGCGGCACCGCCATCCCCGGCTCGGGCAGCAGCGCGGAAGGTGCAAGCACCTGCGGCAGCCGATCGAACAGCGCCGCCTGCTCGCGCGCGAAGTGATCGGGGCAGGTGTAGTTCGCGGCCGGAACCGTCTGGATCCCGCCGGCAACCTTGGCGCGCCCCTCCCGGATTGCCTCGGCCAGCGCCAATTGGCCGGGGGTGGGGCGCAAGATGGGCATATCTGTTGTCGCGGCGTTCATCGCTCTTTTCTCATCCTCTCAACCGTGCTGATTGTGGCACGAAACCGGGCCGGTGCAAACGCCGCCCGCCGCAATGGGATTGCCGATGGCCCAAGCCGCTCCTGCCCCGATCTCGCGTGTCTCGCGCTGGCTCACGCTCGCCGCGTCGCTGCGTCATCCCAAAACCGGCTATGTCCTGTTGTTCGGCTTCGCCTCGGGCCTGCCCTATGCGCTGCTGCTGGGCACGCTCTACGCCTGGCTGACCGATGCCAAGGTCGATGTCGAAACGATGGGCGTGTTCTCGCTGATCGGGCTGGCCTATGCCTTCAAGTTCCTGTGGTCGCCCGCGCTCGACCGGGTCGACCTTCCCGGGCTCAGGCAGCTCGGCAAGCGCAAGCAGTGGATCGTCACCGCGCAATTGCTGCTGGGTGCGATCCTGGTGCTGCTTTCCGCGCTCGACCCGCTGTCCTCGCTTGGCCTGTTCTCGCTGCTGGCGGGGATCGGTGCCTTTGCCAGCGCCACGCAGGACGTGGTGATCGATGCCTGGCGGGTCGATGTCGCGGACGAGGTCGCGACGATCGACATCCTCTCGACCGTGTTCCAGATGGGCTACCGCGTCGCCGCGCTGGTGGGGGGCGCGCTGGCGCTGTTCATGGCCGAGCGGATGGGCTGGCCGACGGTGTTCGCCAGCATGGGAGCGATCCTGCTGTTCGTCGGGTTCCTCGGCCTGTTCGCCCCCGATGCCGAGCGCAGCGCGGCCGCGCTCGCCGACGAGCGCGCCAACCTCGGCACGCTGCGCGCGCCCGGGCAGATCGTTCCGCGGGTCCGCGCCTATGCGCTGGGCGCGGTCGCCCTGTTGTGGGGCTGGGCGCTGGTGGTGGTGCTCGACTTCATGATTTCCTCGCTCACCGCCACGCCCGAGACCCGCCCCGATTCGACCGAATTCGTGAGCCGGATGGGCCCGCTGATCGTGATCGCGACCGTGGTGGTCCCCGGGCTGATCGCGGGCTGGCTCGAAGCGATGCGCAAGTCGGGCCGCCATGTCCTTGCCGCACCCGCGCCCTCGGCGGGCGCGCTGGATGCGGCGCTGGACCACGGCTACCGCGCGCTGATCCTGCCGCTCGCCGAGATCATCGGGCGGCTCAAATGGGCCGCGGTGCTGGTGATCGCGCTGGTGCTGTCCTACCGCATCACCGACGCGATCTGGGGCAGCTTCGCCTATCCGTTCTACCTCGGCGAGCTGCAATACACCAAGGACGAGGTGGCGATCGCGTCGAAGTTCTTCGGCGTGGGCGCGCTGATCCTCGGGCTGGCCCTCGGCGGCACCTTGCTGACGGTGATCGGGCGGATGAGCACGCTGACGCTGGGCGCGGTGATCGCGGCGCTCACCAACCTGCTCTACGCCGATCTCGCCATCGGCGGGGCGCGGCTTCAAGCGATGAGCGATCTTGTCGGCTTCACCTCGCTGATTGCGCAGTTCGGCGCCGAGGAACGCATGGGCCGGCTGATGCTGGCGATCGGGATGGAGAACATCGCGGTCGGCATCGCGGGGGCGGCGTTTGTCGCCTATCTCTCGAGCGTGGTCGCCAAGGGCTACAGCGCGGTGCAATATGCGCTGCTGTCCTCGCTGACCATGCTGGTGGGGACGCTCGGCCGCCCGGCGCTCGGCCAGATGATCGAGGAGCGCGGCTATTACGACGTGTTCCTGCTGACGACGGCGATCGGCGGTTTTGCCGTGGTGCTGTGCGTGATCGAGTGGGTGCGTCAGGCGCGCTCGGGAAGGGCGGAGAACGCGCCTCCGCCCGAGCCGGAGCTGGTCTGACCCCGGGGCCCAGTGCCGCCTGCACACGAGCGCTTTCCTACTCGCATCGCCGGTGACATCGTGCGCGAATGACGATCGCGTTTCCCGCTTCCGATCACCGTGTGAGAGCACCGTTGCGGGGCAGGGCGGTTTTTCGCTTCTGGACAGTGTCTCATGTGTCTCCAACACGGGCGGGGACACAGGGTGGGCAGGCTAGTCCGGCAGCTCGTCATTGAGCCTGAGCACTTCGCCTGCGAGGTAGAGCGAGCCGGCGATGAGGATCGGGTAATCGTCGGAGGGGATGCGGAGCAATGCGTCCTCCAGATTGGTTGCCGCGCGGGCCTCGGGGCCGAAGGCGCTGGCGGGGTGGTAGTCGTGGCCGGGCACCGGAACGACGCTGAGACTGCGGATGCGGTTCGCCAGCGGGTCGATGATCGCGCGCGGGTCCTTGCCCTCGATCATGCCGATGACGAGGTGGAGCGGCCCAGCGAAATGCGCGGCGATGGCCGCGCCCGCGCTGGGGTTGTGCCCGCCGTCGAGCCACACGGGCTGATCGGGGGCGAGCGCGGTCAGCGGGCCGGGGCCGAGGCGCTGCATTCGCGCGGGCCAGCGGGCGGCGCTGGCGCCCGTCACGATGGCCTGCTCCGAGATCGCGACCCGATCCTGGACCTGGAGCATGGAAACTGCGAGACACAGGTTCATCGCCTGATGCTCACCGGGCAGCGACGGAAACAGCTGGACCTCGCTGTGGTCTGCGCGGAGGAAAGTCACCGTTCCGCCGGAGGCATGGCAGTCGAGAAAGCGCTCGTGCAGCGCCGCCCCCTTGCGGTCCGCAACCGCGCGGATCGCGGCCTGTGCCTCGGGGGGATAGGTCTCGTGCATCGTCACCAGCGGCACCCCGCGCTTGGCGATCCCCGCTTTCTCGAAGGCGATCCGCGCCAGCGGCTCCTTGGGCACGCCCTCCTCGGGGGCGAGCAGGAAGCGTTCGTGATCGAGGCCGAGCGCGGCGATCCCGCAGGCGGCCAGCGCCTCGGGCTCGAGCACATTGGTCGCATCGAACCGCCCGCCCATGCCGACCTCGACGACGCAGGCATCCGCGGGCGTGCGGCTGAAGGCGAGGAAAGCGGCGGCGATGGTGACTTCGAAGAAGCTCGGGCCGAGGTCTGCTCCGGCATCGAGAACCTCGGCCAGCACATCGGCCAGCGCCTCGTCCGAGATCAGCATGCCCGCAAGGCGGATGCGCTCGTTGTAGCGCACCAGATGCGGCGAGGTGGTGACGTGGACCTTGTAGCCCTCGGCCTCCAGCATCGCGCGCAGGAAGGCGCAGGTCGAGCCCTTGCCGTTGGTGCCCGCCACATGGAACACCGGCGGCAAGCGGCGGTGCGGGTTGCCGAGCCGCTCCATCAGGGCGCGGATGGCTTCCAGCCCGAAGCGTCCCTGCGGCACGCTCAGCGCGCTCAGCCGGTCAAGCTGCGCCTGAACGCGCGGGTCGTCCGACTGGCCGAAATCGAGCGGCTTCACGGCAGTTGCGGGTCAGGCCGCTTTCACGGGGGTGAGGTAATCCAGAACCTGCGCCAGCGTCGCTTTCAGCTCGTGACGCGGCACGACCATGTCGACCATGCCGTGCTTGTGCAGATACTCGGCGCGCTGGAAGCCCTCGGGCAGCTGCTCGCGGATCGTGTCCTGGATCACCCGCCGGCCGGCAAAGCCGATCAGCGCGCCGGGTTCGGCAATGTGGATGTCGCCGAGCATGGCATAGCTTGCGGTCACCCCGCCGGTGGTGGGATCGGTGAGCACGACGATATAGGGCAGGCCTGCCGCCTTGAGCCGGCGCGTCATCACGGTCGCGCGCGGCATCTGCATGAGGGAGAGGATCCCCTCCTGCATCCGCGCGCCCCCGGCGGCGGTCACCACGACATAGGCGCACCTGCGATCGATTGCCTTCTGTGCGCCCTCGCAGAAGGCCTGGCCCACCGCCATGCCCATCGAGCCGCCCATGAAATGGAAATCCTGAACGCCGACGACGGTCGGCCGGGTCTCGATCGTCCCCGACCCGACCACGAAGGCGTCCTCGTGGGGGTTTGCGGCGCGCGCAGCCTTGAGGCGATCGGTGTATTTCTTGGTGTCCTTGAACTGCAGCGGATCCTCGGCGACCTTGGGCAGCGGCAGCAGTTCGAAGCCCGGGTCGAGCAGCAGCGCGAGGCGCGCGTCGGCCCCGATGCGCCCGTGATGTTCGCACTTCGGGCAGACCGAGAGGTTGGCCTCGTATTCCTGAACGAACAGCATCTCCTGGCAGGAGGGGCACTTGATCCACAGGTCCTTCTCGGTGGTGGTCTTCTGCTCGGTGGAGAAGCCCAGCGAATTGCGGACGCGGTTGAACCAGTTCATGCCAGTTGCTCCTGACGGGCGGTGTGGACGGCGCTCGCGAGGGCCGAAGTCAGCTCCCTTAGCTTGGCCGGGGCCGCGGCGCCATACGCGCCGCAGATCTCGACCAGCGCCGAGCCGACCACCACGCCATCGGCCACGCGGGCTATGGCGGCGGCCTGCTCGGGCGTGCGGACGCCGAAGCCGACCGCGACGGGGATGGCGGTCGATTGCTTGATGCGCGCGACGTTCTCTTCGATGCTGGCGATCTGCGCCTGCTGCTTGCCGGTGATCCCCGCGACCGAGACGTAGTAGAGAAAGCCCTCCGACCCCTCGAGCACCTGCGGCAGGCGCGCGGCATCGGTGGTGGGGGTGGCAAGGCGGATCGGTGCGATGCCCTTCGCGCGCAGGGCCGGGCCGAGCGCGTCGTCTTCCTCGGGCGGAATGTCGACGCAGATCACGCCGTCGACGCCCGCCGCCGCCGCAGCCTCGGCGAACCACTCCGGCCCGCGCCGCACCATCGGGTTGGCATAGCCCATCAGCACCAAGGGCACTTGCGGGTGCCGGGCGCGGAAGTCGGTGGCGTAGCGCAGCACGTCCGCCGTGGTCGTCCCTGCGCCCAGCGAGCGCAGATTGGCGCTCTGGATCGCGGGGCCATCGGCCATCGGATCGGTGAAAGGCATGCCGAGTTCGATCACGTCCGCCCCGGCTTCCACCAGCGCATCGAGATTGGCCGCCGTGTCGCCGTCGCCTGCGGTGATGAAGCAGACGAGCGAAGGGCGGGGCTGGGCGAAGGTGGTTGAGAGGCGGTTAGTCATTTCGCGGAGTTCCACCAAGCCCATGTAGTCACCACCATACAAATCCCGAAAGCAACGATAAACACCAGTATCGCCCAAATCTCAGTTGCCGATGGAAACACATCTGCAAAATTGTCACTGTCGAACCGGGCTTCTTCTGCAATGTGGCGGATTGCCAGCGAACCAAGCATCACAACTTGGAGCAGAAGCACTATTGCTAACTTCGGATCTCTCTTCATAGCGAAGTCCCAGGCAATAAAGCATCGTCATTGCGAGCGAAGCGAAGCAATCCAGAGCGGCACGGGCAAGCTCTGGATTGCCGCGTCGCCTTCGGCTCCTCGCAATGACGAGGAATGGTGGTCAAAGCTCCACCCCCAGACGCTCCGCAACCGTGAAGATGTCCTTGTCGCCGCGCCCGCACAGGTTGGCGAGGATGATGCTGTCCTTCGGCATGGTAGGGGCGACCTTCCTGACCGCGGCGATGGCGTGCGAGGGTTCCAGCGCGGGGATGATCCCCTCGGTCGCGCAGAGCAGCTGGAAGGCGTCCAGCGCCTCCTCGTCGGTGACGGCGGTGTAATCGACGCGGCCGCTCTCCTTCAGCCACGCGTGCTCGGGGCCGATGCCGGGGTAATCGAGCCCGGCGCTGATCGAGTGGCCCTCGGTGATCTGGCCGTCCGCGTCTTGCAGCAGATAGGTGCGGTTGCCGTGGAGCACGCCGGGCGATCCGCCGAGCAGGCTCGCGGCGTGTTCGTCGCCGTCCAACCCATGCCCTGCCGCCTCGACGCCGAGCATCTTCACGCTAGGATCATCGAGGAAGGGATGGAACAGCCCCAGCGCGTTCGATCCACCGCCGATCGCCGCCACAAGCAGATCGGGCAGGCGTCCGGTGCGGCTTAGCATCTGGGCGCGGGCTTCCTTGCCGATCACGCTCTGGAAGTTGCGCACCATCTCGGGGTAGGGGTGCGGGCCGGCTGCGGTGCCGATGATGTAGAAGGTGTCGTGGACGTTCGCGACCCAGTCCCTGAGGCCCTCGTTCATCGCGTCCTTGAGCGTCGCGCCGCCGCTGGTCACGGGGATGACCTCGGCGCCCAGCAGCTTCATGCGGAACACGTTGGGCGACTGCCGCTTCACGTCCTCGGCGCCCATGTAGATCACGCAAGGCAGACCAAAGCGCGCGCAGACCGTCGCGGTCGCCACGCCGTGCTGGCCCGCGCCGGTCTCGGCGATGATGCGGGTCTTGCCCATGCGGATCGCGAGCAGGATCTGGCCGATGCAATTGTTGATCTTGTGCGCGCCGGTGTGATTGAGCTCGTCGCGCTTGAACCACACCTGCGCGCCGCCCAGCTCTTCGGTCAGGCGCGGCGCGAAATAGAGCGGGCTCGGCCGGCCCACATAGTGCTCGAGCAGGTCGTCGAATTCCGCCTGGAACGCGGGGTCTTGCTGGGCCTTGCGATATTCGCGCTCGAGATCGAGCACCAGCGGCATCAGCGTCTCGGCGACATAGCGCCCGCCGAACTGGCCGAAATGGCCGCGTTCGTCGGGCTGGGTGCGGAAGGAGTTGGGAACGGTGTTCATAGCAGCGCGGCTTTGCAGAAGGCGGCGATCTTGTCCACGTCCTTGATCCCGGGCGCGCTCTCGACCCCGGAGGAGACATCGACCAGCGGCGCGCGCGTCAGCCGGATCGCCTCGGCGACATTGGCCGCAGAAAGCCCTCCGGCAAGGCCCCAGGCGAGCGGTGCCTGCCATCCGGCAAGCAGGCTCCAGTCGAAGGCTGTGCCATTCCCGCCGGGGAGCGCGGAGGCGGGGGCATCGAGCAGCACACGGTCGGCCGCGCCGCGAAACGCAGCAACCTCCGAAAGCGCGGCGGCATCCTGCACCGCCATCGCGCGCCATGCGCCGACGCCCGTCTCGGCCCGGAAGCGGGCGAGCGTCTCGGGGGTCTCGGCCCCGTGGAACTGGACGAAGTCGGGCCGCACCTCGCGCACCGCTTCAGCGAGCGTCGCGGGCGCGGGGTTCACCAGCAGCAGCACGGCCTTGACATGGCCCGGCACCAGCGCCCGGAGGCGCGCGGCATCGGCGAGCGCAAGGTGACGCGGGCTCTTGGCGAAATGGACGAAGCCGACATGGCTCGCGCCCGCAGCCACCGCAGCCGCAAGGGTTTCGGGGGTCGAAATCCCGCAGATCTTGATGAGAACGCCGGTCATGCCGTCGCGTTAGGCCGCGCCGAGCGGCTTTTCCAGCACCACGAAGTTGACCGGCGGATCGCGCAGCACGGGGAAGGGGCGGCGCTCGCCGGTGAAGGCATAGCCGCGCCGCTCGTACCACGCGATGAGGCTGGCACGGCTGTCGATCACGGTCATCTCCATTGCGGCGATGCCTTGGCTGCGGGCGAGGTCCTCTGCCGCGTCGAGCAGTTTGCGGCCCAACCCTCCCGACTGGAGTGCGGGCAGCACGCACAGCATCCCGAGATAGGCGAGGCCCCCTTCCGTTCTGGCATCTTTGCGCGTCACCGCGACGCAGCCGATCAGCGCCCCGCCGTCCCGCGCGGTGAGGATCGTCACCGCCGGATCGGCCAGCAGCGCGTCCAGCTCGTCGCGCCCGATGCGTTCATCGTCGAGGATGTCGGCCTCGTGGTTCCACCCGGCCCGCGCCGAATCGCCGCGATAGGTCGCTTCGAGCAGGTCCTTCAAGGCGGGGGCATCCGCAGGCGAGGCGGGGGCGATCGCGATGGTTCGGGTCATGATCAGTCGTTCTGGATGAGGCGCAGCAATGTACCGTCAGGGTCGATCAGATAGGCGATGGTGAGGCCGCTGTCTTCGCGCTGCGGCGGGTGATAGCGGGGGATGCCGATGCGGGCATCGGGAACCCCGCTGGCCTCGACCAGCGCCATCATCGCGGGCAGATCGTCGAGCCTGAGGCAGCAGCTGAAGGACGACTGGAAAGGATCGAGGTCGGGGTAGGGGAAGAACTCGAGCGTCATCGTCCCGCGCGAGAGGATCATCCAGCCCTCGTCACGGAAATCCTCCGCGAAGCCAAGCTTCGCATAGAACGCCGCGGTCGCCGCGAAATCGCGAGCGGGGAGATTGGGGGTGGCGTGGTCGGTCAAAGCCGTCCTCCTTCAGGCCAGTGCGACCAATGCGTGTTCGCCCCCGCCGTGATCGCCGCCAGTTCATGGGGCTCGCCCGCGAGCAGTGCGGCGATCGCGCAGAAGCTGGCAGTCTCGCTCGGCCATTCCTCGCGTACCAGATCGGGGTGGCGCCAGTCGTCGAACAGGGCGACCTGTTCGGCACCTTCCGGAACGTTGAGGGTCCGCTCGGCCGGCGTCGCCAGCACGAGATCGCGGTGTTGATGGGCGAGGTAGCGCGCCAGTTCGAAGACCAGCAGACGGTCCTCTTCGGGCATAATCCCTGCCGCTCTGACGGCCTCGAGATCGGGGACAGGAATGGCCTGTCCGCGCAAGTTCAGGTGCCGGACAGATGCGGAGACGAATTCGAAGCAGTCCTCGTCGTAGAGGTCGTCCTGATCGATGGGCTCGACGAAGCGCTGTTCGAAATGCGGGTCTCTGGCGAGGTATTCGGCATGGGCGGCCGCGCTGACGAAGGCGCTCGGCGGCCGGCGATTGGCCGGGCGGCTGGCGAAGGTGGTGATCATGCAATCGGGCTGGCCTGCGCGCGGGGAATAGCCGAAGGTCTCCAGCACCAGCGCCCAGTCGTCGGGCGAGCGGTAGAGCGACATGCGCGCGCAAGCCGGGTAGATATAGCCGTTGTCGAGCATCGGGAAGGTGAAGTCCTGCGCCGCCCGGTCGAGAATGGCGAGGATGTCGTCCGAATCCATATGGCTCAAAGCGTCGCCTCGATCGCTCGCGCGGCCGCTGCCGGGTCTTCCGCGCGGCTGATCGGGCGGCCGATAACGAGCACGCTCGCGCCATTGTCGCGGGCCTGGCGGGGGGTGACGACGCGCTTCTGGTCGCCGGTGCCGCTTCCCGCAGGGCGCAGGCCGGGCACGACGAAGAAGCCGTCCTTCCATGCCTTCTTGACCATCCCCACCTCCTGCCCCGAGCACACGATCCCGTCGAGCCCGGCTGCGTGGGCAAGCTCGGCAAGGCGCATCACCTGCGTTTCGGCGCTGCCATAGACGCCTGTCGCGGTGAGATCATTCGCATCGAGGCTGGTGAGCATCGTTACCGCCACCACCCGGGTGCCGTTCGCGGCGGCGGCCTTGGCATCCTCCATCATCGCGCGCCCGCCGCTCGCATGGACGGTGACGATCGCGGGTTCATAGACATGGATCGCCTGCATCGCCGCGGCGACGGTGTTGGGAATGTCGTGGAACTTCAGATCGAGGAAGATCGGAAGGCCGATATGCGCGATCTCATGCATCCCGTGCGCGCCGTGCGCGCAGAAGAATTCGAGCCCGAGCTTGACCCCGCCGATATGTGCCTTGACCTTGCCGAGCAGCGCCTTGGCAGGTTCGAGCTGGGGGATGTCGAGCGCGAGATAGACCGGATTGCTCATTCGCCCGCACCCCCGTCGCTGCCGCCGTCAGAGCCCGCGTCACTGTCGGGGGTTAACGGATCGGCGGCTTCTCCCGACTTTGTCCCGGACTTGTCCACAGGCATGTCCACCGGGGCGACCGGCGTCTGCATGTCGCGCTGCCGCGCGATCGCAGTGCTCTTGAGCGAATTCTCGAGCGTGCGGATGCGGCGATTGAGGCCCCACACCACGCTGCGATGCACCGCCCACATCGGCAGAAAACCGGCAACGAAGGCGAGCAGGGCCAGCACCGGAACCTTGGTTTCGAGCACGAGGTTCTGCCACAGCGTGAGTTCGACCGGCTGCCAATTGTAGATCGCGAAGATCAGGAAGCCGATGCTGGCGAGGACCCAGATGATGGTGCGCAGAACTCTCACGAAGGCACATTCTCCCGTCCGCCCAGCGACCCCGCGAAACTAGGCTTTTTGCCGTCCAAGTCCAGCACCCCCGCCTCAGCCGAACACGCGGGCGAAGATCGTGTCGACATGCTTGAAGTGGTAGGCGAGATCGAACTTCTCGGCGAGCGCCTCCGGAGAAAGCGCCGCAGTGACCTCGGGATCAGCCTGAAGCAACGCGAGCAGCGAGAGCTGCCCGCCGCTCTCCCAAACCTTCATCGCGTTGCGCTGCACCAGCCGATAGGCATCGTCGCGGGTCAGCCCCGCCTGGGTGAGCGCGAGCAGCACCCGCTGCGAATGGACGAGGCCCCCCATCGCGTCGAGGTTCTTCTGCATCCGCTCGGGATAGACCAGCAGCTTCTCGACCACCCCGGTGAGCCGCGCCAGCGCGAAATCGAGCGTGATGGTGGCATCGGGCGCGATGAAGCGTTCGACCGAGGAATGCGAGATGTCGCGCTCATGCCAAAGCGCAACGTTCTCGAGGGCGGGCGTGACGGCCGCGCGCACCATCCGGGCGAGGCCGGTGAGGTTCTCGGTCAGCACCGGGTTGCGCTTGTGCGGCATCGCGCTCGATCCCTTCTGGCCGGGCGAGAAATACTCCTCGGCCTCCAGCACTTCGGTGCGCTGCAGGTGGCGGATCTCGATCGCGAGCCGCTCGATGCTGCTGGCGATCACGCCGAGAGTGGCGAAGAACATCGCGTGGCGATCGCGCGGGATGACCTGGGTCGAAACCGGCTCGATGGTGAGGCCAAGCTGCTCGGCGACATGGGCTTCGACCTGTGGATCGATGTTGGCGAAGGTGCCGACCGCGCCCGAGATCGCGCAGGTCGCGATTTCAGCGCGCGCCGCCACCAGCCGGTCACGGCAGCGTGCAAACTCGGCATGGGCGCCCGCGAGCTTCAGTCCGAAGGTCACGGGCTCGGCATGGATGCCGTGGCTGCGGCCGATCGTCGGCGTGTATTTGTGCTCCTCGGCGCGGGTCTTGAGCGCGGCGAGGAGCGCATCGAGGTCCGCCAGCAGGATGTCGCTCGCACGGGTGAGCTGTACCGACAGAGTGGTGTCGAGCACGTCGGAGGAGGTCATTCCCTGGTGCATGAAGCGCGCCTCGGGGCCGACCGCAGCCGCCACCCAGTCGAGGAAGGCGATCACGTCATGCTTGGTCACCGCCTCGATCGCATCGATCGCCTCGACGTCGATCTTCGGATCGGTGGCCCACCACTCCCACAGCGCCTTGGCCGCGCTGTCGGGGACGACCCCGAGATCGGCGAGCTTCTGGGTGGCATGCGCCTCGATCTCGAACCAGATGCGATACTTGGCCTCGGGCTCCCACAGGGCGGTCATGACGGGGCGGGCGTAGCGGGGGACCATCTGAGACTCCGGAGCGGCGGGTGTGGCGGTGCGCCTAGGCAAGCGCGCCCGTCAAGGCAAGCGGGCGCCCCGGATCAGCGCGCGAACAGCGCCGGGTCGAAGGTGCCCACCACCCGCGCGGCGGCGGCTCGGGTAAGGTGATTGCTGTCCCAGTGATTGAGCTTGCCGTCCTGAATGATGCGGCAGCGTCCGGCTGGACAAAGCGCTGCGGCGGGGTCGACGAAGGCGAAGCGCGCATCGCGCGCGGCAAGGTCGCGCAAAACCGGCTCGATCACGATCGCGCGCGAGAGGCCGTCGCGCCACGCATCCTCGAGCCGGTAGGCGGTTGGACAAGCGGTGTTCCAGTAGGCCCGGCAGCGCAGCCACCCCTCGTTCATTTGCGGGGCCGCCGCCCAGGCCGTCGGCGCATTGCCGACGAGGATGATCCGCGTGCCCTTGGGCAGCCGGTCGGCGAGACGCTGCATGCCCTCGGTCAGCCGCCGCGCGCCTTCCCCGCCGTCGGGCGCGAGCTGGATGTCCGAGCCATCGGAATAGAGCATCCGGTTCCAGACCTGCGCCCACACCACGGTGCGCGCGCCGCTCCGGCGGACGAGAGCGACAAGGCGGTCGACCATCGCGCGGCACACCGGATCGCCAGCCTCGCCCGGCGGCTGGTTGGAGATGCCGGGCGCGATCAGGCACGAGGGCTCGCTCAGCAGCGCGCCCGCACCGAAGCGGGCGGTGAGCGCCGGGTGGTATTGCATCGCGTGGCTATCGCCATAGAGCACGAAGGGGAGGGGCGCCGCCTCGGGGACGATGACGCGCGGATAATCGGGATCGGGACGCAATCCGCCGTAGCGCGCCGCCTCGTTTGCGCCCGCGGGGAGGAACAGCCGCAAGTGCCCCGCAACGCCGGCTGCGACCGGCACCGCGAGACCGATCGCGCAGACCGTCAGCAGCGCTGTTCGGCTCTTCAGCAGGCGGCGCTGGCGCACCGGCTGCTCGAGCCAGCGGTAGGACGCCCAGCCAAGCGCCACCGAGGCCGCCACCAGCGCGAGCGTGGCACCCAGTGGCAGTTCGCCGAACCAGACATAGCGTGCCAGCACCAGCAGCGGCTGGTGCCACAGATAGGTGCCGAAGCTGACCAGCCCGAGCCCCGCAAGCGGCGGCCATGCCAGGGCGCGTCCGGCAGCATTGTCCGGACCGGCGAACAGGATCACCAGCGCGGTGCCAAGTGTCGGGAGCAGGAACATCGCCCCCGGTGCCGGGGTGCCGGGGACGATCAGCATGTAACCGCCGAAAATCAGCGCCAGCCCCGCAAGCGCAGGCACAGTCCGCGTGCGCGGAGCGGAAGGGAGCAGCGCGATCGCCGCACCGATGGTGAACTCCCACATCCGGGTCGGCAGGAGATAGAAGGCATAGAGCGGCGCGACCTGCGCCGCTCCCACCGCCAGCCCGAAGCTGGCGAGCCCCAGCAGCAGCACCATGGCCATCATCGCCCGGGGCCGCCACCATCTCCGGCAGGCGATCAGCAGCAGCGGGAAGACGAGGTAGAACTGCTCCTCCACCCCCAAAGTCCAGGTGTGGAGGAGCGGGCCCAGCCCGGCTTCGGAATCGAAATAGTCAACCTCGCGCGCATACAGCAGGTTCGAGGCGAACAGCGCCGAAGCGGTGAGGCTCTGCGCAAAGGGCTTGAAGTCTTCGGGCGTCAGCAGCGCCCAGGCAGCAAGGCCGGTCACCGCCAGCATGGCCGCGAGCGCAGGGACGATGCGCCGCGCCCGCCGCTCCAGAAAGCGCCACTGGCTGAACCGGCCCGCGGCCATCTCGGCTGCGATGATCCCGGTGATGAGATAGCCCGAGATCACGAAGAACACATCGACCCCGGTGAAGCCCCCCGGCAGCGCCGCGAGCCCGGCATGGTGCGCCACCACACCGCCCACCGCCAGCGCGCGCAGCCCGTCGATTTCGGCGCGGTAGCCGCGGCCGCCGGGCGCCAGCGCGCCCTCGGGGCGGTGCATCAGATCAATCCCTTGGCGCGCAAGGACGCGTGCCCCTCGCGTCCGATGATCACGTGATCGTGGACCGTCACGCCGAGCAGCCGTCCGGCCTCGGCGATGCGCTGCGTGATCTGGATATCGGCGCGGCTCGGTTCGGGCGAACCCGAGGGGTGATTGTGCACGAGGATCATCGCGCTCGCGCCCAGATCCATCGCGCGGCGGATCACCTCGCGCGGGTGGATCGCCGCCTCGTCGATCGAGCCATCGCCCACGTGATGGTCCTCAATCAGCCGGTTCTTGGTGTCGAGATAGAGCACGCGCACGCGTTCGACCGTGAGATGCGCCATGTCGGTCGTGAGATAGTCGATCAGCGCCTGCCAGCTTCCCAGCACCGGCTTGTTGGCGATTTCGCTGCGCGCCATGCGCCGCGCGGCGATGGCGACGGCAAGAAGCGCGGCGGCGCTGGTTTCGCCCACGCCCTTGACGCGCTGCATCGCCTTCGGGTCGGCGTTGAGCACGCCCGCAAGGCTCCCGAACTGCGCCAGCAGCGCCTTGGCTTGCGGCTTTGTATCGCCCCGTTTGATCGCCGCGAACAGCAGGTACTCGAGCACCTCGTAATCCGCCAGCGCTTCGGCCCCGCCGGTCAGCAGCCGGTGGCGCAGGCGGGCGCGGTGATCCTCACCCGCGGCCTTTCCCGCATCGCCCGCCGCCGCCGGCCGCTTTTCGCCGAAATCGAACCCCTCTTCAGCTTCGGGCAAGGTGCGGCCCCCATAGCGTTCATCCCTGCGGCCTCATTGCCTTTGGGCGGTGATGCGCGCAAGGGTCGTGGAACCATGGCGGTGGCGGACGCGGATGCAATCGAGGGATCGCGGGAGAGCGATGCACAGCCGGGCGCCAGGCGCCGGTGGCTTGCGCGCATTGCCGCGGGGGTGGCGCTCGCAGGCCTGATCGGCGGCGGCGCGGCATGGCTCGGGCGCGAGCGAATCGCGAGGAACGCGATCGACGACTACCTCATCGCCAAGGGCGTCCCGGCCACCTATGACATCGTCGCCATCGGTCCGCGCCAGCAGGTGATCGCAAACCTCGTGGTCGGCGATCCCGCGCGGCCCGATCTGACCGCCGAAAAGGTGGTGATCGACCTTGGCGTCGGCTGGACCGGTCCGACAGTGCAGCGGATCAGCGTCACCGGCGCGCGGCTGTATGCCCGCTACTCCAGGGGCGCGTTCAGTCTGGGCGCACTCGATCCGTTGCTCTTCAGCGGAAGCACCGCGTCGCCCGCGCTGCCCGCACTCGATGTCGCCATCCGGGACGGGCGGGCGCTGGTCGAGAGCGATTACGGGCGGATCGGGCTCAAGCTCGAGGGTGCGGGGCGGCTCGACGACGGATTCGCCGGAACCCTCGCCGCGACCGCACCCGGGATCGGGACGCCCGGCTGCCGGGCGGAGACCGCGACGCTCTACGGCAAGCTCACCACGGTGGATGGCGCGCCCCGGCTCGATGGCCCCCTGCGGGTTGCGGGCCTTGCCTGTGCCGGCGCACGGCTGGCGCGGGCGGATATCGGCACGAGGCTTTCGCTCAGACGCGAATTCACGAGCCTCGACGCGGACCTTCGCCCCCGCGGTCGGGGCCTCGGCTACGCTTCGCTCACCGGCGAGGCCATCACCGGCACTGCACGCCTGAGCTGGAACCCGCAGCGACTGGCGCTGGCACATGATCTCGTGCTCAGGCAGGTTACGGTCCCGCAAGGGCGCCTCGCCAGCCTCGCCGCTCGGGGCGGGTGGCGCGGCACGATCGATGGCAGCCGCGGCGAGTGGGAAGGAGACTTGCGCGGCGAAGGGCTCGATCCCGCCAAGGATATCGCCGCCCGCCTCGCCGATACCGAGCGCAGCGTGGCAGGCACGCTGCTCGCGCCGCTCGTCGCCAAGGCGCGCGGGGGGCTCGGACGCGCGCTTCCCGGCGCAAGCTTCCGGGCCGACGCAATCATCCGCCACAATCGGGGCGAGGTTGCGCTGGTGATTCCCGAGGCAAGCCTCACCAGTCCTGGCGGCACCCGGGTACTGGCGTTGTCGCGGCTCGGTTTGGGAATCGGCTCAGCGGGCCGCGTAACCCGCCTTGCGGGCAGCATTCTTGCCGGGGGCGAGGGTCTGCCCGTGATCAATGGCCGCATTGCGCAAACGCCGGGCGGGGGCTGGGACCTGCGGGTTGCAATGGCCGACTATGCGGCCGGGCCGAACCGCCTCGCGATCCCGCGCCTGTCCCTGCGCCAGAGCGCCGACGGTCTCCTGCGCTTCGAAGGGTCAGCGACCGCGAGCGGCGTGCTGCCGGGGGGCAGGGTTGATGATCTCGCTGTGCCCTTCGAAGGCATCTGGTCATCAGCACGCGGGCTCGCGCTCGGCACCCGCTGCACGGCGCTACGGTTCCGCCAGCTTGCCCTTTCGGGCCTCGCGCTGGCAGGTCAGGCGATCACCCTGTGCCCCGAAGGCCGAGGCCCGCTCCTCGCCTATGCAAAGAGCCTGCGCCTCGCGGCCCGCACCGGTCCGGTGTCGTTGGCAGGCAGGGTTGGCGAAAGCCCGGCGCGCTTCGCCGCGAGCCAAGTGGCACTCCGCTATCCCCAGCCCTTCGCGGTCGACGGGCTTACCGCCACCATCGGCAGCGGAGAGACCGAAGTGCGCCTCGCCGCTGCGAGCCTCACCGGCAGTCTCGCGGGGGATATCACGGGCAGCTTTGCGGGCGGATCGGCGCGGCTGGCCGCGGTGCCGCTCGATCTCGACGCGATCGGCGGGCGCTGGTCTTTCGCGGACAGCACGCTGACCGTCTCCGACACGGCCTTCACGCTGTCCGACCGCCCGGCCGAGGGATCGGCCGCGCGCTTCGCGCCGCTCGCCGCCGCGGGCGCGCACCTGACCTATGCCGGTAACCGCATCACCGCCGAAGCGACGCTGCGCCATCCCGGTTCGGGCCGGCACGTCACCGACGTCGCGATCCGTCACGATCTCGGGACCGCCGCAGGCAGTGCCCGCCTCGCCGTACCGGGCCTTCTGTTCGACAAGCAGTTGCAGCCCGAAGACGTCTCGCTGCTCGCCAAGGGCGTGATCGCCAATGCCCGCGGGACCATCAGCGGAACCGGGCAGATCGACTGGACCGCCGACGACATCACCAGCAGCGGCACGTTCGGCTCGGACGGGTTCGACTTCGCCGCCGCGTTCGGCCCGGTGCGCGGGATGAAGGGCGAGGTGGTGTTCACCGACCTTCTCAATCTCACCACCGCACCCGACCAGCGCCTCGCCATCGCCGCGATCAATCCCGGTGTCGAGGTGCTCGACGGCACCGTGATCTTCGCGCTTACCGACGGGACCCGTCTGGCGATCGCGGACGCGCGCTTTCCGTTCATGGGCGGCACCCTGACGATGCGTCCGGTCGCGCTCGATTTCGGTGCGGCCGAACAGCGCCGTTTCGTGTTCGAGATCACAGGGCTCGATGCCGCCAAGTTCGTCAGCCAGCTCGAACTCACCAATCTCGCCGCGACCGGCACCTTCGACGGCACCGTGCCGATCACCTTCGATGCCGACGGCAATGGCCGCATCGAAGGCGGGCTCCTGATCGCGCGGCCCGGCGGGGGCAACATCGCCTATATCGGCGAACTCACCTACGAGGATCTCGGCACGATGGGCAATTACGCCTTCTCGGCGCTGCGCTCGCTCGATTACCGGCAGATGAGCGTGGGGCTCGGCGGTGACCTTGCGGGCGAAATCGTCACCAACTTCGCCTTCGACGGGGTGCGGCAGGGCGCAGGGACGAGCCAGAACTTCGTCACCCGCCGTCTGGCGCGGCTGCCGATCCGCTTCCGGGTCAATGTCCGCTCGGAGAACTTCTACCAGCTTGCCACCATGGTGCGGTCGATCTGGGATGCGGATTACCTCGCCAACCCCGTCGATCAGGGCCTGCTCAAGGCCGAAGGCGGCCGCTTCGTGCGGGTGCCACCTCCCGTTCAACCTGCAGAAAGCGAAGACAAGCCATGACGCATCGTGAATTGACCACGACCCGGCGCGCTGCCACATCCCCGGACATGATCGGGGACAGGGCAGCAGCGATGGGGCGTGGCGCAAAACCAAGGCGCCGGGCGGTGATGGCCGGGGCGGCGGTGCTTTCGGCAGGGCTCGGCGGGTGCATCAACATCGCCGCGCCAGAGGAACCGATCGTCATCGAGCTCAACATCAACATCCGGCAGGAAGTGATCTACCGGCTGGCCGAAGACGCCGCCAACACGATCGAGGAGAACGGGGATATCTTCTAGCATCATGGAAGGCTTCCCCGCTCCAACAGGAGGAATGATGATCTTGCGCAACTCGCTTAGCGCCGCCCTTTCTGCGGTCGCCATGATCGGCGCGCTGGCCGTGCCCGCGCTCGCGCAGCAGCGCGACCCGGCCTATGCCGCCGCGCGCGAGGCGGGCCGGGTGGGCGAGCAGCCCGACGGCTATCTCGGCATTGTCGGCGCGGCTGATCCGGCGCTGCAGCGGCTGGTCGATGACATCAACATCAAGCGGCGCGCGCTCTACGCCGAGAAGGCCAAGGAGAACAACGCGACGCTTGAAGCTTACGCGCTCACGGCCGGATGTCAGGCGATCGCGCGCACGGTGGCGGGCGAGAAGTATCGCGCCCCCGATGGCAGCTGGCAGACCCGCACCGCCGCGCCGCCGACGCGCGATCCGCGCTGCCCCTAGTTTTCGCACCTGCACAATCTCGTTCCACCCGATGTTGACACCATTGTGCCCCCCTTCTAAGGGGGCGGCGCCCTCGGCGGGCACCTTGATGCGCGTGCTGTGTTCCACCGATTTCGGGATATTGGCATGAGCGACGAGAAACCCGCCCGAGAACCCATTCAAGAGGATGCGCGGATCGACGCGCTCGAAGCGCGGCTCAAGGCCGCACGCGAGCGCGAAGAACAGCGCAACCGGCCGCAGGTGAAGGGCGCCGATGCGAGTTACCGCAGCGGCAACCGGGCCTTGGCCAGCCTGCTTGGCGGGATTATCGGCGGCCTGGTGATCGGCTTTGCGATCGACGCATTGCTCGGCACCCGGCTCTGGGGCCTGTTGGCCGGCCTGTTCCTCGGAACCGCGTCGGCTTTCAGGAGCATCATTCTGGCCGCGAAACCGCGTCCCCAAGATGAGGCCGAGGGCAACGGCGGCGAGGTTTGAACCACCCCGCAAGGCCTTCCCGGCACCGGTTGGGCATGCAGTTCCCGCGAGACATTCGAGGACGGTAGCAAGTCGTGGCAGCCGAAGAAGGCAAAGTCGATCCGATGAAGCAGTTCACCATCGAACCCATCGCGGGTTCGGATTGGCAACTGGCTGACGGGATCAACATCGCGTTCACCAACTCCGCGCTGTGGATGGCGCTGACCGCCGTGCTGGTCTGGGTGTTCGTCGCCGGCGGCATGAAGCGCGCGCTGGTGCCGGGCCGCTGGCAGATGGCGGTCGAAACCATGACCGGCTTCATCGACGACCTGCTCGAAGCCAATGTCGGCAAGGCCGGGCGCAAGTATGTGCCCTATATCTTCACGCTGTTCATGTTCATCCTGTTCGGCAACCTGCTCGGCCTTGTGCCGTTGGGGCTGGTCCCGGGCGTCCACGCCTTCACCTTCACCAGCCACTTCACCGCGACCGGCGTGCTCGCGATCATGAGCTTCGGGATCGTGCTGGTGGTCGGGTTCTGGAAGCATGGTCTGCACTTCTTCTCGCTGTTCTGGCCCGCCAACACCCCGTGGTTCCTGGCCGCGCCGATCAGCCTTATCGAACTGGTTTCGTTCATGGTCCGTCCCTTCAGCCTCGCGCTGCGGCTGTTCGTGGCGATGATGGCTGGCCACGTGCTGCTGAAAGTGCTGGCGAGCTTCGTGATTGCCGGCGGCAGCGCAGGCGCCGGGCTCGGCGTGCTGGTCGGTCTGCCGAGCTTCATCCTGATGGTCGCGATCAGCGCCCTCGAGATCCTCGTCGCCGGGATCCAGGCCTATGTTTTCGCGCTTCTGACCTCGCTCTACATCAACGACGCGGAAAACCTTCACTGAGACGCCCCTTCAGGGGCGATCTGCAACACCCCCACCAACAACCGAATTTTCTTCAAGGAGTTTACGTATCATGGACGCACAAGCTGCAGCTCTTCTGGGTGCCGGTCTCGCGGCGATCGGCGCCGGCCTTGCCGCTCTCGGCGTGGGCAATGTCTTCGCCTCGTTCCTCGAAGGCGCGCTGCGCAATCCGGGCGCGGCCGACAGCCAGCAGGGCCGTCTGTTCATCGGCTTCGCGGCGGCCGAACTTCTCGGCCTGCTCGCCTTCGTGATCGCCGTCCTGCTGATCTTCAACTAAGATCGACACGCGGCTTCGTCGGGCTTGCGGGGAAAAGCCCCGTGCTGCCCGGCGGACCGGGTGACTGGCGCTTTCCGGTTAAAGGTCCTTCATGCCTCAGATCGAACAACTCGCGACCACCTACGCCAGCCAGATTTTCTGGCTGCTGGTGTTCTTCGGCCTCACCTTCGTGGTCGTCGGCCTTGGGATGGTGCCCAAGATTCTCGGCACGGTCGAGATGCGGGATAACCAGATCGCGGGCGATCTCGCCGCCGCGCAGGCCGCGCGCGATGCCGCCGACAGCGAGGAAGCCGCCTGGCGCCAGCGCGAGAACGCAAACCGCGCTGCCGGCCAGGCGCTGATCGGCGAGGCCAAGGCCAAGGCGGCAGCCGCCAGCGCGGCCAAGCTCGCCGAAGCGCAAGGGCGGCTCGATGTCCGCCTTGCCGAGGCCGAAGTGGCGATCGACGCCGCGCGCAACAGCGCCATGGCCGAGATCGAAAGCGTCGCTGCCGAGGCCGCGCAGGACATCGTGGCCCGGATCGCCGGCGCACGGATCGAACCCGCCGCCGCTGCCGCTGCGGTCAAGGAGGTGATGGCGCATGGCTGATATCCTGATGCTGCTCGCCAGCGGGGCCGAAGGGCACCATGCCGAGCCGAGCGTGTTTGGGCTCGACACGTACCAGTGGGTCGCGCTCGCGATGGCGGTGCTGATCGCGGTGTTCGTGTGGAAGAAGGTTCCCGGGATGATCACCGGCGGGCTCGATGCCAAGATCGCCGCCATTCGCACCGCGCTCGACGAAGCCAAGACCTTGCGCGCCGAGGCCGAAGCGCTGCGCGCCGAATATGCCGCCAGGATCGCGGGCGCCGAGAAGGACGCCGAGGCGATGCTCGCCGGCGCGCGCGAGGAAGCCGAGGCGATCCTCGCCCGCGCCGAGGCTGACAGCGAAGTGATGGTGGCGCGCCGTCAGCGCATGGCCGAGGACAAGATCGCTGCCGCCGAGCGTGCCGCGCTTGCCGAGGTCAAGGCCAAGGCGGTCACGGCCGCTGCCGCCGCGTCGCGAATGCTGATCGCCGATGCGCATGACGGCGCCGCCGACAAGGCGCTCGCCGACGAGGTGATCGCCGCGCTCTAAGAGCTTCGGCTTCAAACGGTTACGGAGAAGGGGGGCGGTCCAGCGAGGCCGCCCTTTTTATGCCCCGGGCACGAACACCACTTTGCCCACCAGCGCGCGTCCGGTCATCGCCACGAAACCTTCGCGCCAGTTCGAGAGGGGGAGCACCCGGTCGATCGCCGGGGTGATCCGGCCCTCGGCGGCGAGCGCGGCAATCGCGCCGGTGATCTGCGCGCCGCGCTCCGGAAAACGCCGGGCGTATTCCCCGGCGCGCAGGCCGACGATGCTGAAGCCCTTGATCAGCGGGATGTTGGTCGAGACATCGGCAATCCGGCCCGAGGTGAAGCCCACCACCATCAGCTTGCCGCCAAAGGCGACACACCGGGTCGATTCGTCGAACACATCGCCGCCCACCGGATCGAACACGATGTCCGCGAGCGCCCCGCCGGTGAGCGCCGCCACCGCTTCGCGGAAGCGGCCCTCGGCGAGGATCACCGCATCGGGACGAGCGAGGGCGGCGATGCGGTCACGCTTTTCGGCGCTGCCGGTGGTGGCGATCACCTGCGCGCCGAGCGCCCGCGCGAGGTCACAGGCGGCAAGGCCGACCCCGCCGCTTGCGCCGTGCACCAGCACCCATTGCCCCGGCGCCAATCCCCCAAGTTCGACGAGCCCGGTATAGGCGGTCGAATAGGCTGCGCCCATGGCTGCCGCGGCGGGGAAGCTTAGCCCTTGCGGAACCAGCGAGAGCCGCTCTGCCGGAACCACCGCCAGCTCGGCGAAAGCGCCGGTCTTGTTGCCGCCCATCACCCTGTCACCCGGGGCGAAGCCGCTGGCAGCATCGCATTCCAGCACCTCGCCCGCGAATTCGAGCCCGCTGGTGAAGGGCGGCGCGGGCTTGAACTGATAGTCCCCGCGCGTCATCAGCAGGTCGGGGAAGTTGAGCGAGGCCGCGCGGACGGCCACCAGCACCTCGCCAGGCGCTCGCAAGGGGGGAGGGACATCCGCCAGCACCACCCCCGACAGATCGGGCGAGAGCCGCTCGACCCGGAGCGCCTGCATCAGCCGAAAATCGTGAGGTCGAGCGGTTCCGAGGGCCCGAACCACACGACGTAGCGGGTGTGATCGGCGCGGTCGTCGCCCGATAGACCGTGCGCGAAGAGGGTGAGATCGCCGCGTTCAGGCAGCGCCCAGACGGCAAAGGCGCCGAAGGTCTCGGGCGACATCGAAAGCTGGCACGATCCGCGCGGATGCGGGCCCACAGGCGCAAGGTGGAAGCGGCCCACGGCAAGCTTGAACTGCGTCTTCGCGCGCGCCGCGAAATCCTCGGCCTTGGTCACTTCATCCGCGTTGAAATAGATGTGGACGTGGAAGCCCCTGATCACCCCCGGCATGTCCATCGGCCTAGAAACTGTCCTTGGCCGCCCGCAGTGCGGCGAAGGTCTCGTAGGGAGCGCTCCCGCCCCAACGCGCCACAATCGCCGGATCATCGGCGCGCAGGAAGGGATTGGTGGCGAGCTCGCGCTCGAGCGTGGTCGGCACCGTCCATTCGTCCCGCGCGCGCTTGTCGGCGATCTCGGCGGCATAGGCCTGCAATGCGGCATTGTCTGGATCGGCGTGGAGCGCGAACCGCGCGTTCGACGCGGTGTATTCGTGCGCGCAGTACAGCAGGGTCTCCGGCGGGAATGCCTTGATGCGCGAGAGGCTGTCCCAGAACTGCTTGGGCTCGCCCTCGAACATCCGCCCACAGCCGAGCGCGAACACCGAATCGCCGACAAAGGCGACCGCCGCCTCGGGCAGGTGATAGGCAATATGGCCATTGGTATGGCCCGAGACGTCGACCACCCGCGCAGTGGCCCCGCCCAGCGTGACGGTATCGCCGTGCGCGACGATGCGGTCGATCGGAAACTTGCCCTCGATTTCGGCCGGACCGGTGATGGTGCAGCCAGTCGCCGCCTTGATCGCTTCGTTCCCACCCGCATGGTCGGGATGCCAGTGGGTGTTCCAGATCTGGGTGATGCGCCAGCCCTTCAAGTCGGCCTGGCGCAGATATTCGGTGCCGTCGGGCGTATCGATCGCGGTCGTCTCGTGGCTGTCGGTATCGTGGACGAGATAGCCGTAATTGTCGCTGAGGCAGGGGAACTGGTGAACATGGATCATGCGCGGGACCTTACCCCCCAAGCCCGCGATAGGAAAGGCCCGCCGGCTCGGGTGAGCGGGCGGGCCTGTCGTTTGGGAGCAGGTCCCCGCGAAGGCGGGGACCTAAAGCGTCGTGGCGCTGGGCCGGATGAGGCCCCCGCCTGCGCGGGGGCTCGCAATAGGCCTTATTCTTGGCCCTTCTTGAGGGCGGCACCAAGGATGTCGCCGAGCGAAGCGCCCGAATCCGACGAGCCGAACTGTGCCACGGCTTCCTTCTCTTCGGCGATCTGACGCGCCTTGATCGAGAAGTTGGGCTTCTTCGAACGGTCGAAGCCGATCACCATCGCGTCGAGCTTGCTGCCGACCTGAAAGCGGTCGGGGCGCTGTTCGTCGCGGTCGCGGCCGAGGTCGCTGCGCTTGATGAAGCCGGTCGCGCCGTCTTCGCCGACCTGCACTTCGAGGCCGCCGTCGCGCACTTCGAGCACGGTGACGGTGACGGTCTGGTTCTTGCGCAGGCTCGAGCCGCTGGAGGTGCCTTCAGCCGAGGGCGCACCCTTTTCGAGCTGCTTCATGCCGAGGCTGATGCGCTCCTTCTCGACATCGACGTCGAGCACGACCGCCTTGACCATTTCGCCCTTGCGGTGGAGCGCCAGCGCGTCCTCGCCCGAGATGCCCCAGGCGATGTCCGACATGTGGACCATCCCGTCGACATCGCCGTCGAGACCGACGAACAGGCCGAACTCGGTCGCGTTCTTGACTTCGCCTTCGACCACCGAGCCGACCGGGTGCTTCTCGGCGAACTCGTCCCACGGATTGCGCTGGGCCTGCTTGAGGCCGAGGCTGATGCGGCGCTTGTCGCTGTCGACCTCGAGCACCATCACGTCGACTTCCTGCGAGGTCGAGACGATCTTGCCGGGGTGGACGTTCTTCTTGGTCCAGCTCATTTCGCTGACGTGGACGAGGCCCTCGATCCCGGCTTCCAGCTCCACGAAGGCGCCGTATTCGGTGATGTTGGTGACCTGTCCGGTGAGCTTCATGCCGACCGGATACTTGGCCGCGACACCATCCCACGGATCGCTCTCGAGCTGCTTCATGCCGAGGCTGATGCGCTGCGTCTCGGCGTTGATGCGCACGATCTGCACGGTCACGGTGTCGCCGATCGCGATCACTTCGCTCGGGTGATTGACGCGCTTGTAGCTCATGTCGGTGACGTGGAGCAGGCCGTCGATGCCGCCGAGGTCGACGAAGGCGCCGTAATCGGTGATGTTCTTGACCACGCCGTCGATGATCTGGCCTTCGACGAGGTCGTTGATCAGCTCGCTGCGCTGTTCGGCGCGGGTTTCCTCGAGCACCGCACGGCGCGAGACGACGATGTTGCCGCGGCGGCGATCCATCTTCAGGATCTGGAAGGGCTGCGGCACGTCCATCAGCGGGGTGACGTCGCGCACCGGGCGGATATCGACCTGCGAGCCGGGCAGGAAGGCCACGGCGCCATCGAGATCGACGGTGAAGCCGCCCTTGACGCGGCCGAAGATGCGGCCTTCGACGCGCTTGCCTTCGCCGAATTCGCTTTCGAGCTTGTCCCAGGCGGCTTCGCGGCGGGCGCGGTCGCGGCTCAGCATGGCTTCGCCGTCGGCGTTCTCGACGCGGTCGACATAGACCTCGACTTCGCCGCCGACGGTCAGGCCGTGGTCGTCATCGCCGCGGGCGAATTCCTTGAGAGAGATGCGGCCTTCGCTCTTGAGGCCGACGTCGATCACGGCAAAGCCGTTCTCGATCGCGGTGACGGTGCCCTTGACGACGCGGCCTTCGAAGCCATCGTCGCCGGCGCCGCCGAGCTGTTCGTTGAGAAGCGCTTCAAAGTCAGCGCGGGTGGGCATCTGGGTTGCCATAAGGTCAGCAGGTCCTGTTTCGTTGTGCTACCGGCCACCGGTTTTTCCGGGGTCTTTTACCGCTTCCCGTGCACCATTGCGCGGGCTGGCGGGGCAAGAGGCAGACTTCCGCGCGCGGCCCCATGCCTGCGCGCAGGTTCCTTCAACCAGCGATGATTGCGAGAACGGGGGCGCGCCTAGGCCGAGGGGGCGCAAAAGGCAAGGAGATTCGCCCTCGCACCGCTGGCCGGGCGCGCCCCGCGCGGGCGTGTTGGAGACAATGAGACACAGTCCAGGGAAGGAAAAGCCGCCCTCGCAAGACCGGGGCATTGATACAGGTCTTGGGGCGGCGGCGGGGCGGCGAGCGATGCATCCCGCGATAGTCTTGCAAACGGGCCGGGTAGGAAAGCGCTTTCAGCCAGCGTCGACCCGCGCGCGGACCGCCTCGATCGCCGCCTCCACCGCGGCATCGCGGCCGAAATGGGTGGTATCGAGCACCAGCGCGTCGGGGGCGGCGATCAGCGGGGCATCCTTGCGGCCCATGTCGCGCGCGTCGCGGGCCGCAATGTCGCGCTCGATGGCGGCGAGCGCGACATCGATGCCGTGCCCTGTCATCTCCAGCCAGCGGCGGCGCGCGCGCTCCTGGACGCTGGCGGTGACGAACAGCTTCACTTCGGCCTCGGGCGCGATCACCGTGCCGATATCGCGCCCGTCGAGCACGGCGCCGCCGGGCTGGAAGGCGAAAGCGCGCTGACGATCATAGAGCGCGCGGCGCACGGCGGGATGAATCGAGATCCGGCTTGCAAAGCCGCCGACCTCCTCGGAGCGGAGGATGTCGTCATCCAGCAGGCGATCGGGAAAGTCGCAGGCCTTCAGCGCCGCTTCGGCATCGTCGGGATCGCCTCCTGCCAATTGCACCTGCCGGCCGACCGCGCGGTAGAGCAGCCCGGTGTCGAGATGCGGCAGCCCGAAATGCGCGGCGAGCGCCTTGGCGATGGTGCCCTTGCCGGAAGCGGTGGGGCCGTCGACTGCGATGATCATGGGGCCGCGCCGTGGCAAAGCGCAGCGCGCTTGGCAAGCGCGACGCGCGCTCGGTTTACCGCTCCTTCAAGGCCCCCGGGTAAGGGGATTGCAAGATCCGCGGAAGGCACGAGGCATGCGCTGGTTCATCGGACTGCTGTTCGCGTTGGGGGCGCTGGCCGCGACCTGGCCCGGCGTGCAGCTGCTGTGGGAAATGGAAACCGGCGCTGCGCAGATCGATATCGTCCATGCCGACGGTGTGCGCCAGCACACCCAGTCGGGCCCGCGTTCCTATTGGCCGGCCTGGGCTCCGTTCCCGCAAGGCGCGCGTCACGTGGTGCAGTCGAGCTATGCCCCGGCACCCCAGCACGCGGCGACCGGCTATGCGAAGCTTTCCGGGTTTGCCAGTGCCGCACGGCTGCAGGCCGATTATGCCGCGCAGCTCGCCCGTGCCGGTTGGACGGTCGAGCAGTACCACCATCGCGTCTCGCTCCCCGAGGTTCCGCCGCGTCCGGCGCTGCTGTGCCATGTCATCGCCACCAAGGGCGGGCGCGGCCTCCTGTTCACCGCCAGCGACGATGCCCCGGAAATGAGCCGCCTGTTCTGGCTCGAAGGCAAGCACACCGCGCCGATGGGCTCCGTGCTTGGCCCCTGCCGCTAGGCGGAATCGGAACCGCCCCGCGCCGGGTCGTGCCGCCCGAACCAGGCGCGCGCCAGGCCGAGGATGGCGATCGAGGCCCAGAAGAACTCCAGCACCAGGCTCGCCCAGTTGGTGTGGTAGACAAGGCTGACCGTCAGCAGTGCGGCACCCAACAGGTTGGTGCCGTGCAGCACAAACGGATTGGTCGTCTTTGCGAGCGTCAGATAGGCATAGGCGCCGATGATGCAGGCCGTGCCGGCGAGGCCGACGATGCTGGGCCAGTCGAGCGGGGTGTTCACGCCCCCGCCGCCTCTGCCAGCAGCCCCATGAAAGTCGGGAAGCTGGTGTTGATCGGGGAGATGTCGTCAACCTCCACGCCGCCGTCGCTGACGAGACCCGCCACCGCCATGCTCATGCAGATGCGGTGATCGAGCAGCGATTTGACCCGCGCGTTGCCGGTGCCGCGCAGATTCTCGCCGCCGGTGCCGTGGATGGTGAGGCCGTCCTCGTGCTCCTCCACGTGCGCGCCTGCGGCGGTGAGCGCGGCGGCCATTGCAGCCAGGCGGTCGCTTTCCTTGACCCGCAGTTCCTCCAGCCCCCTGGTGCGGGTGGTGCCCTGCGCGAGCGCGGCGGCGACGAACAGCACCGGGAATTCGTCGATCATCGCAGGTGCGATTACCGGATCGATTTCGATGCCCGCAAGCGCCGCGTGCCGCACCCGCAGGTCCGCGACCGGCTCGCCGCCGACCTCGCGTGCATCCACCGCGGTGATATCCGCGCCCATCTGGCGCAGCACCTGAAGCAGCCCGCTGCGAGTCGGGTTCATGCCGACGTTCTCGATCGTCAGGTCGCTCCCCGGCACGAGGCTGGCCGCGACCATGAAGAAGGCGGCGGACGAAGGGTCGCCCGGAACGGTCACGTCCATCGGGGAGAGATCCGCCTCGCCGTGGATCGCGATCACCGTCTCGCCCTTCTCCACGCTGACCTCGAGTTTCGCACCGAAGCCGGTCAGCATCCGCTCGGTATGGTCGCGGGTGGGGACGGGCTCGATCACGCGCGTGATGCCCGGCGTGTTGAGCCCCGCGAGCAGCACCGCGCTCTTCACCTGCGCGCTCGCCACCGGGAGCCGATAGGTGATCGGCACCGCAGGGTTCGCGCCGCGCAGCATCAGGGGGAGGGTGCCCCCGGCCGAGGCCTCGATCGAGGCGCCCATCTGCGAAAGCGGGTCGATCACCCGCTTCATCGGGCGACCCGACAGGCTGGCGTCGCCCACGAAGGTCGCGGTGATGGCATGGCTCGCGACAAGGCCCATCAGCAGCCGGGTCGAGGTGCCCGAATTGCCCATGTCGAGCGCTTGGGCGGGCTCGAGCAGGCTGCCCACGCCGACGCCGTCGACGATCCACCTGCCCTCGCCGGTGCGCGTGGTCTGCGCGCCGAACTGGCGCATCGCTGCGGCGGTCGCCAGCACATCCTCACCCTCGAGCAGCCCGGTGATGGTGCTGCGCCCGACCGCGAGCCCGGCAAACATCAGCGCGCGGTGGCTGATCGACTTGTCACCCGGCACCCGGATCGTGCCGCGCAGCGGGCCAAGCGGCTGGAAGCGATGGCTGGTCATAAGGCGGCGGTCTTTGACAGCGCCCCGCGCTTCTGGCAAGGCGCGGCGCGCATCGGGTCCGGCCCCCTTGAATTGGGGCTTGCCGCGGCCCACTCTTTGCGTTCAATCCGCGAACCCGCAGATGCGCTTCGCCCGCCCTGGCTGATGGGGCGGCCAGTTTGAGGAATACACATGGCAAAGCCCGAATGGGGTACCAAGCGTACCTGCCCCAAGTGCGGGGAACGGTTCTACGATCTCGGCAAGGAAGACCCGGTGTCCTGCATCGAATGCGGCGAGACCTGGACGCCTGAACCGGTGCTCAAGTCCAAGCAGCCGATTCCCTTCGAGGAAGTCGAGAAGAAGGTCGATGTCGATGCCGATGCAGACCTTGGCGGCGATGACGATCTCAGCGATCTGGAAGATATCGAAGACATCGACGAGGACGGGGATTCGCCCGACAACGACGTCGACCTTGGCGGCGACGACGATCTCGGCGTCTCGACCGGCACGGGCGATGACGACGAAGACGAAAGCTGATTTTAATCTTGCATTGGGAGGTCGGCCCTTATAATGGCCGCCTCCCGCGAGCAGGGCACCACGTCCGGCTCGCATGATGACTGGCTCGGGGCCTTAGCTCAGCTGGGAGAGCGCAACACTGGCAGTGTTGAGGTCAGCGGTTCGATCCCGCTAGGCTCCACCAGTCACATGGACAAAGTCGAAAGGCCCGTCCCTCGGGGGCACCTTCCGCAACGCTGGCCGACGAGGTTTCGTCCGCCGGCGTTTTTCGCATGATGCGGGCCGCCCGGCGCCCCGCGAGGAGACGTGAGCGATGTTCGACACGCTGTCAGACCGGCTCGGCGGGGTATTCGACCGCCTGAAGGGCCGCGGCGCGCTGCGCGAGCAGGACGTGCGCGACGCCATGCGCGAGGTGCGCATCGCGCTGCTCGAAGCCGACGTCGCGCTCCCCGTCGCCCGCCGCTTCATCGATGCGGTCACCGAGAAGGCCGTGGGCCAGGACGTGCTGCGCTCGGTCACCCCGGGTCAGCAGGTCATCAAGATCGTCCATGACGAGCTGGTCGAGACGCTTGGCGGGGCCGAGACCCAGGGGCTCAACCTCGACGCGCGTCCGCCGGTTGTGATCATGATGGTCGGCCTGCAGGGCTCGGGCAAGACCACCACCACCGCCAAGCTCGCCAAGCTGATCCGCGAACGTCACGGCAAGAAGGCGCTGATGGCCTCGCTCGACGTCAACCGCCCGGCCGCGCAGGAGCAGCTCGCGGTGCTCGGGCGTCAGGTCGAGGTCGCGACCCTCCCGATTGTCGCAGGCCAGCAGCCGGTCGACATTGCCCGACGCGCGATGGAATCCGCGCGGCTCCAGAACTTCGACGTGCTCCTGCTCGACACCGCCGGGCGCCTCCATGTCGATGATGCGCTGATGGCCGAGATGAAGGCGGTCGCCGGGGTTTCGGCGCCGAACGAAGTGCTGCTGGTGGTGGACAGTCTGACCGGGCAGGACGCGGTCAACGTCGCGCAAAGTTTCTCGGGCGAGGTGCCGCTGACCGGCGTGGTGCTCACACGCATGGACGGCGATGCCCGCGGCGGCGCGGCGCTCTCGATGCGCGCGGTCACCGGCAAGCCGATCAAGTTCGCCGGCACCGGCGAAAAGCTCGATGCGATCGAGCCGTTCCGCCCCGGTTCGGTCGCCGACCGCATCCTCGGCATGGGCGACGTCGTCAGCCTCGTCGAAAGGGCGGCGGCGACGATCAAGGAGGAAGAGGCCGAAAAGCTCGCCCGCAACATCGAGAAGGGCAAGTTCGACCTCGACGACCTCGCCATGCAGCTGCGGCAGATGCGCGCGATGGGCGGGCTCGGGATGCTCGCCGGGCTGATGCCGGGCATGAAGAAGGCCAAGGCCGCGATGGCGGCGAGCGGCATGGACGACAAGGTGCTCGTCCACCTCGAAGCGGTGATCTCGTCGATGACCCCCAAGGAACGCGCCAATCCCGACCTGATGAACGCGAAGCGAAAGAAGCGCGTCGCGGCAGGCAGCGGAACGGATGTGCAGACCGTCAACAAGCTTCTCAAGATGCACCAGGAAATGGCGCGCACCATGAAGCAGCTCAAGAAGATGGGCGGCCTCAAGGGCCTCGCCGCGATGTTCGGCGGGGGTGGCGGAATGGGCGGGCTCGGCGGTGGTTCGGGCGGCCCGATGAGCGGCATGGGCGGTCTTGGCGGCGGCGCCGGGGGACTTCCCGGTCTCGGCGGCCCCGGCGGCTTCGGCGGCGGCGGCCTGCCCGGTCTTCCGCGCCCCAAGAAATGATTTCAGCTCTGCAGTTTCAAACCATTACAAACGAAAGGTAAGATTATGTCGATCTCCATCCGGCTCTCGCGCGGCGGCGCGAAGAAGCGTCCTTACTACCGCATCGTTGTCGCCAACAGCCGCAGCCCGCGCGACGGCAAGTATCTCGAGCAGATCGGCACCTACAACCCGCTGCTCGCCAAGGATTCTCCCGAGCGCGTCAAGCTGGTCGAGGATCGCGCGCGCTACTGGCTCGGCGTCGGCGCGCAGCCGACCGACCGCGTCGCCCGCTTCCTCGATGCCGCTGGCATCAAGGAGCGCAGCCCGCGCGTGAACCCCAAGAAGGGCGAACCGGGCGAGAAGGCCAAGGAGCGCGCCGAAGAGCGTGCCGCCAAGATTGCCGAAGCCGAAGAAGCCGCTCGCGCCGCTGAAGAAGAAGCTCGCGCCGCTGCCGAAGCGCCGGCCGAAGAAGCGCCCGCCGAGGAAGCTCCGGGCGCCGACGAAGCCGCTGCGGAAGCCACCGAAGAGCAGGCCGAAGGCTAAGCCGGCATGGCGAAACCCGTCACCCTTGCCGCCATCGCCGGCGCGCACGGGGTGGCGGGCGAGGTGCGCCTGAAGCTGTTCGGCGACGGCGTCGCCGCGCTTGCCATGCACCAGGTGTTCAACGACGGCGCGCTGACGCTGGTGAAGGTGCGCGAAGACGGCAAGGGCGGGGCCATCGCCCGCTTCGCCCAATGCGCCTCGCGTGCCGATGCGGAAAGGCTGCGCGGCACCGCGCTCACCGTGCCGCGCGCGGCGCTGCCGCCGCTTGCCGAAGGCGAGTTCTACCACGCCGATTTGCTCGGTCTGCCGGTTGTCACCGATGCGGGCGAAGCCGTCGGCACGGTGCTCGCAATCGAGAATTTCGGCGCGACCGACATCATCGAGATCGCACGCGACCCGGTGCCGGAGAAAGGCCCCAAGACCTTCATGGTGCCGCTTATCCCTGCGGCGGTGGCAGGGTGGGACGATGAGCGGCTTGTGATCGCCGCGGGGTTCGCCGAAGACTAGGGTCGTGAGCCCGCCCGACGACGAACTCTGGCAGCGCATCGCCGCGCACGCAATCGGCCCCGCCGGGGCCTCGCTGACCTTTGCCGCCCGGCTCGCGCGCGAAAACCGCTGGAGCCTGGCCCACGCCGAGGCGGTGATCGGCGAATACAAGCGGTTCTGCTTCCTCGCCATGACCGCAGGCCACGAGGTCACCCCGTCGGACGCGGTCGATCAGGCGTGGCATCTCCACCTCACCTATAGCCGCGACTACTGGGGCCGCTTCTGCCCCGAGGTGCTGCGCGCCGAGCTGCACCACGGCCCCACGCAGGGCGGGCCGATCGAGCGCGACCGCTTCTACCACCAATATGCCGCGACGCTCGCCGCCTATGAGGCCACTTTCGGCAGCGCCCCGCCGCCCGCGATCTGGCCCGCGGCGCAGCGCCGCTTCGGAGTCGATCCGCGGGGTGTTCGCGTTAACCTCTTGCATGGTATCTTCCTTAGTCGCCGGGTCGCGCTGGCGCTGGGCCTTGCCGCCTTCGTGGCGGGATGGCTCGCAGGAGGAATGCTGTAATGGAGCTGTTCTCGTCCTGGACGGGCAGCGATTTCCTGCTGTTCTATAGCGGCTTGCTGGCGCTCGCGTGCCTTGCGGCCTGGTGGATGCCCGCAGTGCTGCGCGAGTCGGGGCGGAGCGGCGACACGGGCGATTTCGAGAGCATCGCGGTGCTTGCAGGGGGGGCGCAGCGATTGACCGATTCGCTGCTCGCCGATCTCCATGTGCGCGGCGGGATCGAAGCCACCGCCGATGGCAAGCTGATCGTGACCGAACCGCACCTGCCCGCCAGTCCTGCGGGCAAGGATCTGCTGACCCGGCCTTCGCCGGTGACCCTCGCCGAGGCGCGCCGCGTGATCGCGGTTCACGCCGAGCGGAGTGCCGCGCGGCTGCGGCGCAGCGGTCTGCTGCTGCGCGAGGAAGACCTCTCGCGCCTGCGCTGGCTCTCTGTCGCGCCTTTCGGGGTGCTGCTGATGATCGGGCTCTACCGCCAGCGGGCCGGCAGCGCGCTGGGTGAGCCGACCGGGTTTTTGGTGATCCTTTTGGTGCTCACCGTGGTGCTCGCGCTCATTCGGTTTGCCCGGATCGACGTGCGCACGCGTGCGGGCATCGCGGAGGTCAACCGGTTGCGCAAGTCCTCCTCGCGCCTCTCCCGCGCACCGCAGGGCGACGAGGTGCCGGTGGCGGTGGCGCTGTTCGGCACCGGCGTGCTGGTCGGAACCCCGTGGGAGCCGCTCCATGCGATGCGCCAGAAGGACGGCGACAGCGGCAGCAGCGGGGATTCGTCGGGCGACGGCGGATCGGGCTGCGGCGGAGGCGGCTGCGGCGGTTGCGGGGGCTGAACGGCGCGGCTAGGGCTACACCGTTGATTTCAGGTGGTGCGCGGTGCCGGGTCATTCGCGTCGCTGCCAGACGGAGCGGGCCTCGGTGAGCTTGAATGCGTTGTTTTCCGTTGTGGCGTTCGGTGCCGTGTTTGCGTCGGCTGCAGGCATTCTGGCGCTTGTGTTCGGCCAGTTCACGCCGCGTGTGCATCGGGTGACGCGCGGCCTGCTGGCAGGTTATGGCGGACCTTTCCTCATCGTGATGGCGCTCTGGCTCGCCGACGCGATCGACAAGGGCCGACCGAACGTGGAGGGTTTGAGCCTGACTGCGTTCGGCATGGTGCTGTTTGGCACCGTGTTCGGCTTTCCCGTCGCCTATGCCGTCTCGGCCCTGTATGATCGCGGGCGTCCGCCCCCGGTTGATCCCGGAATCTTCGAATGAAGCACCTGCCTGTCGCCGTCGTCCAAGCCGCTCCGATCCCGCTGGATTTTCAGGGGGGGATCGACAAGGCCGTCCGCCTCGCTCGCGAAGCCATTGATGGCGGCGCGCGCGTGGTGGCGTTCGGCGAGACCTTTCTCGGCGGCTATCCGCTGTGGCTCGACGAGGCACCCGGTGCGGCCTTGTGGGATCATCCGGGAGCAAAGGCGCTGCACCGGATCATGCTCGAACAGGCCGTGGTCGCCAATGACGAGCGGCTGCTGTCCTTGCAGGAACTGGCCGATGCGAGCGGCGCGGTCATCTCCATCGGCGCGCACGAGCGGGTGCGGCGCAGCCTCGTCAACAACCAGCTGACCTTCCGGCCCGGGCTGCCGGTGCTCGACCACCGCAAGCTGGTGCCGACCCACGGCGAGCGGCTGATCTGGGCGCGCGGCGATGGCTCGACCTTGGGGGTGCATCAGGCGGAATGGGGCAGAGTGGGGAGCCTGATCTGCTGGGAGCACTGGATGCCGCTCGCCCGCGCGGCGATGCACAATCTGGGCGAGGATGTGCATGTGGCCGCGTGGCCGACGGTGCGCGAGAGCCACGCGATTGCCTCGCGCCACTATGCGATGGAGGGGCGCTGCTTCGTGTTGGCGGCAGGGCTGGTGCAGCACCGCGACGATCTTTTCGAGGGCTTGGAGCGGGTGGGCGGCGATGATGCCGCGCGCGAGTTGATCGAAGCGATCCGTGCCGAAGTGCTCAACCGCGGCGGCTCCCTGATCGCCGCCCCTGACACCCGCGTGATCGCACAGGCAGGCGAGGGGGAGGAGACGCTCTTCGCGCAGCTCGATCTGGCCGAGGTTGCCGAGGGGCTGACGAGCCTCGACACCGACGGCCATTATGCTCGGCCCGATGTGTTTGAATTGACCGTGGATACGAGGGCGAAAGATGGGGTGGTTTGGTCCAAAGATTGACCCTCCAGGTCCTGATGCAGGTGCGGAAGCGTTCTTGCTGTGGCTTACGCAGCATGAGTTTGGGTGCCGAGCTGCCACGCTGAAGTCCGCTCTGGACCAAGATTTGAGAATCATCGGAGATGACGTTGATGATTTCGCCCACTCGATCGCCAAGCGCTATGGCGAGTGGGTGTACACTTGGCCTTGGGAAAGGTTCGTATGCCTAGACGAGGGAGTGCCCCTGACCGCGCCATTTGCTGCAGCATGGGAATTTCTGAGACTACCTTGGCGGGACACCGCGCTGCCAACTAAGCCGACGCTAAGTCGACTTGAACTTGGCCACATTGCCAAAGTGATAGAAGACGGCGAATGGAGCGATCCATGACCTTCGCTGCCACAATTCTCACGCTCTACCCGGAGATGTTCCCCGGGCCGCTCGGGCATTCCCTTGCGGGGCGCGCGCTCGCCGAAGGCAGGTGGGCCTGCGAGACGGTTCAGATCCGCGACTTTGCTACCGACAAGCACCGCACCGTCGATGATACCCCCGCAGGCGGCGGGGCGGGGATGGTGCTCAAATGCGACGTTCTGGCGAGGGCGCTCGATAGCGTAATCCTCCCCGGAACGGGGAGGGGGACCAGCGAAGCTGGTGGAGGGGCGAGCGGCGCTGGCCCGATGGACAACAGCTCGGATCGCGGTGGCTCGGCCCTCCACCATCCTGCGGATGGTCCCCCTCCCCTTGCAGGGGAGGATCGGCGCCCCATCCTAGCCATGACCCCTCGGGGCAAACCCATCACCCAGGCCCGCATTCGCGAACTCGCCAACGGCCCCGGCGTCATCATCCTGTGCGGGCGGTTCGAGGGCTTCGACGAGCGCCTGTTCGATGCTCGCCCTCAGATCGAGCAGGTCTCTCTTGCGGACATTGTCCTTTCCGGCGGCGAGATGGCGGCGCTGACCATCCTTGACGCTTGCATTCGGCTGCTTCCCGGCGTAATGGGCGCGCCTTCCAGCGGGGCCGAGGAGTCGTACGAAAACGGCCTTCTCGAATACCCGCACTATACCCGACCTCAGGAATGGGAAGGGCGCACGATCCCCGAAGTGCTGCGATCGGGGGATCATGCGAAGATCGCGGCGTGGCGCAAGCTGCAAAGCGAGAACGACACACGGTCACGCAGGCCGGACTTGTGGGAGCGCCATGAGGGCGCTCGGGTCCAGTCTGCCTCTGGCGCGCGGCATAAAGCTAAGGAACCGGACCAGTGAACCTGATCCAGCAGATTGAAGCCGAAGAAATCGCCAAGTCCGGCAAGGACATCCCCGAATTCCGCGCGGGCGACACCGTCCGCGTCGGCGTGAAGGTGAAGGAAGGCAACCGCGAGCGTATTCAGGCCTATGAAGGCGTCGTGATCGCCCGCTCGAACCGCGGCATGGGTTCGAACTTCACCGTGCGCAAGATGAGCTTCGGCGAGGGCGTCGAGCGCGTCTTCCCGCTCTACTCGCCGATCGTCGAAAGCATCACCGTAGTCCGCCGCGGCGTGGTGCGCCGCGCCAAGCTGTATTATCTGCGCGGCCGCACCGGCAAGAGCGCGCGGATCGTCGAGCGCAAGACGACCGCGCCCAAGGCGTAAGGCGTTTTCAGCCACTGAATTGCGAAGGGCGGTCTGGCAACGGGCCGCCCTTTTCGCTTGGGCCTCTTGCCATCGGCCTGCGTCATTGCGAGGAGCATTGGCGCGCCGCCCTTCCGGCGGCCCGCGATCACGAGGTGAGCTTTGGATGCGTTCGGTTCTTGCTGCGGTTGCCCTTGGTCTTTCAACCTGTCTGACAACGCCGGTGCTGGCGGAGACGCCCGAAATGGCTGAAACCGGGCCCAACCTGACCTTCGAACGCGTCTTTGCCTCTCCCGGGCTCGATGGCCCCGCGCCGCGGCAGGTGAAGCTATCGCCTGACGGGCGTTTCCTCACTCTGCTGAAGAACCGTGCGGACGACCGCGACCGCTACGACCTGTGGGGCTACGACATCGAGACCCGCGAATGGCGGATGCTGGTGGATTCCGAAGCGCTCGGCTCGGGCCGCGAACTCTCGGAGGACGAGAAGATGCAGCGCGAGCGCGCGCGGGTCGGCAGCCTCAAGGGCATCATCAGCTATCAGTGGGCGAGCGACGGTAGCGGCGTGCTGGTGCCGCTCGATGGCGACCTGTTTCTCGCAAAGCTCGATGGCACCGTCACCCGGCTGACCGATACCGAGGGGACTGAACTCAACCCCCAGCTTTCGCCCAAGGGCGGAGCGGTCAGCTTCGTGCGCGACCGGCGGCTGTGGGTCGGCCCGGTCGGCGGCGAGGCGCAGCCGATCACCCCTGCCGGCGAGGCCGACACCATCCGCTGGGGCGAGGCCGAATTCGTCGCGCAGGAGGAAATGGGCCGGCTCGCCGGGTACTGGTGGAGCCCCGACGACAGCCGCATCGTGGTCCAGCGCACCGATGAGGCCGCGGTCGGCATCGTCACCCGTGCGGCGATCGGGGCGAAGGGCACCAAGGTGTTCGACCAGCGCTACCCGGCCGCGGGCACCGACAATGCGGTGGTCGAGCTTTACGTGATGAACCCCGATGGCACGGGCAGCGTCAAAATCGACCTCGGCGCCAATCTCGACATCTATGTCGCGCGGGTCGACTGGGCGCCCGATGGCAGCGCGATCTATGTCCAGCGGCAGGACCGTGCGCAGACCAGGATCGACATGCTCAAGGTCGATCCCGCCACCGGCGCCTCGCAGATCTGGTTCACCGAGACCGCCGCGCGCCTCGATTACTGGATCAACCTTTCCGACAATTACCGCTTCCTCAAGGACGGCAGCCTGCTGTGGTGGTCGGAGCGCGACGGCTACGGCCAGTTCTACCGCTTCGCCGATGGCCAGTGGAACCAGCTCACCTCGGGCAACTGGCCGGCGAGCGATCTGGTGGGGGTGGACGAGGCTGCGGGCACCTTCACCTATCGCCGCATCGAGGAGGTGCTGGCGGGGCAGATCTATCAGGCCCGGCTCGACCGGGAGGCGCGCCCGGCGCAGCTCACCGAGTTCGGCTACAACAATTTCGCCAGCATGGATGGGGCGGGCCGGCTGCTCTATGTCACGCGCGCCAGCCCCAGCCAGCCCGCGCAGTCCTATCTCGCCGCCCCCGACGGCCAGCGGATCGCCTGGATCGAGGAGAACCGGGTGGAGGGCGATCACCCCTATGCCCCCTTCCTCGCCGGGCATGTGACACCGGAATATGGCACCATCGCCGCCGAGGACGGTACGCCGCTCCACTGGATGATGCTCAAGCCCAGGATTGAGCCGGGCAAGCGCTATCCGGTGTTCTTCAGCCACTATGGCGGCCCCTCGTCGCAGCAGGTGACGAAGGGATGGGGCGGCGCGCTGGCGCAGGCGATCGTCGACAAGGGCTATATCTACTTCGTGCTCGACAACCGCGGCTCGCCCAACCGGGGCGTCGACTTCGAACAGCCGATCTACCGCGCGATGGGCGGGGTCGAGGTGCGCGACCAGAAGGCCGGCGCGCTGTGGCTGAAGAGCCTCGATTTCGTCGATCCCGGCAAGATCGCGATCTATGGCTGGTCCTATGGCGGCTATATGACGCTCAAGATGCTCGAGGCCGACCCGGGGCTCTATGCCGCAGGGATCGCCGGCGCGCCGGTGACGCGCTGGGAGCTTTACGACACCCACTACACCGAACGCTACATGGGCGATCCGCGCGAGGTGCCCGAGGCCTACGAGACGGCGAGCGCCATTCCCGATGCCACCAAGATCGCCGATCCGCTGCTGCTGATCCACGGGATGGCGGACGACAATGTGGTGTTCGAGAACGCCTCGGAGCTGATCAGCGTCCTGCAGGAGAACAACCGGCCGTTCGAGATGATGCTTTACCCGGGCTATACCCACCGCGTCTCGGGCCCGAACATCGGCCCGCACGTCTGGAACAGCATCTTCCGCTTTCTGGAAGCGCACGGGGTGACACCGCCCGAATAGGGCCCGAATAGGTCTGCGCTCCGGCTTTAGCGGTTGCGCTGGGGCCAAGGCTCGCTATCTCGCGAGGCCCAAGTCTCAGGAGAATGCCAAGTGGGTTACCGGGTGGCAGTGGTCGGCGCGACCGGCAATGTCGGGCGCGAGATGATGCAGGTGCTCGCCGAGCGCGAGTTTCCGGTGGACGAGGTCGCCGCGGTCGCCTCCTCGCGATCGGTCGGGAGCGAGGTCGAATTCGGCGACACCGGCAAGATGCTCAAGTGCAGGAACATCGAGCATTTCGACTTCGCCGGATGGGACATCGCGCTGTTCGCGGCCGGCTCGGGCCCGGCCAAGGATTATGCCCCCAAGGCCGCTGCGGCCGGCTGCGTGGTGATCGACAATTCCTCGCTCTACCGGATGGATCCCGATGTTCCGCTGGTCGTGCCCGAGGTGAACCCCGACGCGATCGACGGCTACACCGCGAAGAACATCATCGCCAACCCCAACTGCTCGACCGCGCAGCTGGTGGTGGCGTTGAAGCCGCTGCATGATGCCGCGACGATCAAGCGGGTGGTGGTCGCGACCTACCAGTCGACGTCGGGCGCGGGCAAGGCGGGGATGGACGAGCTCTTCACCCAGAGCCGTGCGATTTTCGTCGGCGATCCGGTCGCCCCGTCCAAGTTCACCAAGCAGATCGCCTTCAACGTCATCCCCCATATCGACGTCTTCCTCGACGATGGCTCGACCAAGGAAGAGTGGAAGATGGTGGTCGAGACCAAGAAGATCCTCGATCCCCGGATCAAGCTGACCGCGACCTGCGTGCGGGTGCCGGTGTTCGTCGGCCACTCGGAGGCGGTCAACATCGAGTTCGAGAACGAGCTCTCCGCCGAAGCCGCGATGGACCTCCTGCGCGAGGCGCCGGGCGTGATGCTGATCGATAAGCGCGAGGACGGCGGCTACATCACCCCCGTCGAATGCGTCGGCGATGCGGCGACTTTCGTCAGCCGTGTGCGCGAGGACCCGACGGTCGAGAACGGGCTCACCATGTGGGTGGTCTCGGACAACCTGAGGAAGGGCGCGGCCTTGAACGCGGTGCAGATTGCCGAGCTGCTCGGGCGGCGGCATCTGAAGAAGGGGTAGACGGAATGCGCAAGGCCTTCGTGCTGGCGTTAGGCACCCTCGCGCTCGCTGCCTGCGATGGCGGCGAGACACCGAACCCTGCGGAAAGTCCGCAGGCCGCAGCAACACCGACCGCCGCGCCGCTTGCGGCCAATGCGGTCGAACTGCGCGGCGATGGCCTCGTTGCGGGGCCAGAGGCGTTCTACTTCGCGGCCGGCCAGAAGGAGGTCGAAGGCGCGCTCGCCCGGGCTCTGGGCGCGCCGCTGCGATCGGGCGAGAACGCCGAATGCGGGGCGGGGCCGGTCACCTTCACCGACTTTGCCGGCGGGCTCACCGCGCATTTCCAGGACGGGAAGCTCGTGGGCTGGAACTGGCACGGCCCGCAGGATGGCGATACCCCGGCAAGCGGCACGGTGAAGCTCGCAGGCCCCGTGCAACTCGGCACCGCGCGGGCTGCGGTCGAGCTTGCGCCGGGGTTCGGTGCGGTCGAGAACAGCACGCTGGGCGAGGAATTCGTGCTGGGTGACGAAATCGGCGGATTCATCGAGGCCGACGTGGTCGAGATGCTTCACGCCGGTACCCAGTGCTTCTTCCGCTGACGATCACTCCGATAGCGCCACCGGTCCTGCCGGACGCTGGTTCTTGCGCATCAGGAAGGCGAGCGGCGCGGCGGCGAGGGTGATCCACATCATCAGCCAGAAATCGTCGATATAGGCGATCATCGCCGCCTGCCGGTTCACTTCGGCATCGAGCAACGCCATCGCGGTATCGCCCAGCACCTGGAAGCGATCGACGGTCGAGAAATCGACGATGCTGCCGGTCGCCGCGGTGACATGGCCGGAGAGGTCGGAGTGCGCGGTCTGGAGGTTGCGCGCGAGCAGCACCGTCATCCACGAAATCCCCGCCGAGGCGCCGAGCGAGCGGAACAGATTGAGCAGGCTCGATCCGTCGGTACGCATCGCCGGGCTGAGCGTCGCGAAGGCGCTGACCTGCAGCGGGATGAAGACAAGCCCCATGCCAAGACCCTGCAACAACCCGCTGATGACCACGTGCATCTCGTCAACGGCAAGCGACCAATGCGCCATCTGCCACAGCGATACGGCGCAGATCAGGAACCCGCTCGCCACCACCGGGCGCGCATCGACACCGCGCCGCATCAGCAGGCCCGAGACCTGCATCGAGACGAGGATGCCCACCCCGCGCGGCATCAGCACCATGCCGGTGTCGATCACGCCGTAGCCGAACAGCGTCTGGAGCATCGGCGGGAGCAGCGCCATCACCGCGAACATCACGATCCCGATCACGATCATGAACCCCAGCGCGATCGCGAAGTTGCGGTCGGCAAACAGCGCGCGTTCGAACATCGGGGCGGGCGCGGTCGCGAGGTGGATCACCACCATCCACGCCGCCGAGAGCATCACGAGAAGGTAGATCCAGATCTCGGTCGAGGCGAGCCAGTCCTCCTGTGCGCCGCGATCGAGCAGCAGCTGGAAGGCGGTGAGCGCGAGCGCGAGCAGCACGAAGCCGGTAATGTCGAACCGCCGCGCCCGCTGCGGGCGGCGCGGCAGGCAGGTGACGAGGATCGCGAGCGAAGCGATGCCGACGGGCAGGTTGACGAAGAACACCCAGCGCCAGTTGACCGTCTCGGTCAGCCAGCCCCCGAGGATTGGGCCGAGGATAGGCCCGATCATGATCCCCATCCCCCAGATCGCCATGATCTGCGGATGACGGCTCGGCCGGGTGGTGTCGAGCATGAAGGACTGGCTGAGCGGCGCGATGAACGCCCCCGCCACGCCCTGCAGCGCGCGGAACGCGACCATCTCCTCGAGGTTCTGGGCGAGGCCGCACAGCATCGAGGCGAGGATGAACCCCGCGACCGAGCCGATGAACAGCCGCCGCGCCCCGATCCGGTCGGCGAGCCACCCGGTGGTCGGCAGCACGACCGCCGACGCGATGATGTAGCTCGTCAGCACCCACGTGATGGTGTCGACCGTCGCGCCCAGGGAGCTCTGCATGTGCGGGAGCGCGACATTGGCGATGGTGGTATCGAGGATCTGCAGCAGCGAGGCGGCCATCACGCCGACGATCATCAGCGGGTAATTGCGGCTTTCGAGCTCGGCGACGTCCCCGCGCGGCGCGTCGGGGAACGCCGTGGCGGACGGAGCGGGCGCGGCCCGGCTCGCCATCTCAGCGCTGCTCGCGCTCGCCGGTGAACACCGTCACTTCGGTCGAGAGGCCGGCGATCAGCCGCCGCGGGCTCTCGCCCTCGAGCGCGATGCGCACCGGCACCCGCTGCGTCACCTTGACCCAGTTGCCGGTCGCGTTCTGCGCCGGCAGCACCGAGAATTCCGCCCCCGTGCCCGCGCCGATGGTGGCGACGCGGCCCTTGAGCACGAGGTCGGGATAGGCGTCGAACCGCACCTCGGCGCGCTGGCCGACGCGCATGTCGGCAAGGTCGGTCTCCTTGAAGTTGGCCTCGACATAGGTCGATCCCGCGCGCACCAGGGTCAGTACGGGGAGGTTGGGCACGGCCTGCTGACCGACCTGCAGCCGCTCGGCCTGCGCAATCCGTCCGGCGACCGGGGCGCGCACCTCGGTGCGGCGGAGCGAAAGCTGGGCGCTGGCGCGCTGTGCTTCGCCGGCGGCAACCTGCGGATTGACTCCGGGCACCGCCGGGCCGTTCGCCAGCCGCGCGCGGGCCTCGCGCTGGCGGTCTTCGGCCTGACGCACCGCCTCGCGCGCCTGCACCACCGCCTGCTCGGCCGCTTCGTAATCGGCCTTGGTCGAAAAGCCCTTCTCGCGCAGCGCCCGCACCCGCTCGAACCGCGCTTGGGCAAAAGCGACATCGCTACGCGCAGCCTCGATATCGGTGCCGGTCAGCTCCGGCGCGTTGCTGAGCGCGATGACATTGGCCTGCGCCCCCGCGATCGCGGCATTGGCCTCGGCGAGCTGGAGGCGAAAGGGTTCGGGATCGATCCTGAAGAGCAGGTCGCCCGCCGCCACTTCCTGGCCTTCCTTGACCAGCACCGCGACGATCGGCCCGCCGACCTCGGCGCTCACCGAGACCATGTCCTGCTTGATATAGGCATTGTCGGTCGAGACCTTGCCCTGAAGGCTCTGCCAATAGAGCAGCGCCCCCGCGACCAGCACGAGCGGGACGATCAGCATCAGACCCCAGCGCAGCCAGGGCGTGCGCCGGTGCGGGGCCGGGGCTTCGGCTTCGGGAACAGGCGTTGCCGCCGCGGCAGATTCGGGACGACGGGCGGGATCGGCCTCAGCCATGGGCGGCCTCCGGTTGGCGGGCGGCGAGAAGGTTGGCGGCAATCCGTTCGAGCGCTTCGGCAAAGGCATCGCGCTCGGCGGCGTCGAACCCGGCGAGCATCTCCTCGAACAAGCCCTCGACGCTGGCGCGCAGGCGGGTGACGATGCCGCGGCTCTTGTCGGTAAGGTGGAGAATGCGCGCGCGGCGATCCGCGGGGTCGGCCTGGCGCTCGATCCAGCCAGCTTCCTCGAGCCGGTCGACGATCCGGGTGAGCGTGATCGGCTCGATCTCGAGCCGCTCGGCATAGAAGACCTGGTTCTCGTGCGGGTGCCGGTCGAGCGACAGCAGCAGCCGCGCCTGCGGGCCGGTGATCCCGAGACTGCGCACCCGCACGTCGAACAGGCGGCGCAGCTGGCGCGAATTGTCGGCGAGTCGGTAACCAGTCTCGATGATCATGGGCTGGCTTATAATAAGCAGGCTTATTATGTTCAAGCGCACACTGGCCCCTCGCGGCGAAGCGCGCTAGCAGGCGGGCGATGAGCATCGCCACCGACCTATTCGACAGCTTCGACGGCACCCTTCTTGCGGTTCACACCGTGGGCGAGGGGCGGCCGGTGGTGCTGCTTCATGGATTGTTTTCCTCCGCGCAGATGAACTGGATCAAGTGGGGCCATGCCGACCGGCTCGCCGCGGCGGGCTTTCGGGCGATCATGCCCGATTTCCGCGTGCACGGTGAGAGCGCGGCCCCGCGCGATCCGGCCGCCTATCCCCCCGGCGTGCTGCTGCGCGATGTCGCGGCGCTGGCCGAGCACTACGGGCTGGAGGAGGGCGGCTTCGACCTCGTCGGCTTCTCGCTGGGTGCTCGCACCGCGATCCACGCGGTCGCATACGGCATCCTCGCGCCGCGGCGGCTTGCGGCCTGCGGGATGGGGCTCGAGGGGCTCGGCCACTGGCAGCGCCGCGCGGCGCACTTCAAGCGGGTGATCGACGAGTTCGACACGATCAGGCCGGGCGACCCCGCCTACACCGCGCGCACCTTCCTGAAGTCACAGGGGGTCGACCGGGTGGCGGCGCGGCTGCTGCTCGATGGGATGGAGGATTTCGACATCGCGCGCCTCGCATCGGTTACTCTGCCCGCGGCGGTGATCTGCGGCGACGAGGACCAGGACAACGGGTCGGCCGCGGCACTCGCCGCGGCGCTCCCCGATGCGCGCTACATCGAAGTGCCGGGCGGGCACATGAGCAGCGTCACCAAGCCCGAACTCGGCGAAGCGATCATCCGTTTCCTCGCGGCTTGATTCAGGCGCGGCACAGGTTCACACGGTCAAACATGTCGCTTGTTTGACGGATGGGACCCCATTGATGAAGTTTTCTTCCACGCTGCTCACCGCTTCGCTCGCCGCGCTCGCCATCGCGGCTTCAGCTCCTGCCGCCGCAGAAAGCGCTGCGCCCGAGACAACCCCTGCCGCCGCCGAGCCGGGCGCCCCCTTTCCCCTGACCGCCGAGGGTGCCGCACAATTTGTTGCCGCGGCGGAGCAGGACCTGTTCGATTACACGGTCGAAGCAAGCCAGGTGAACTGGGTCAACAACACCTACATCACCGAGGATACCGACGCGATGGCCGCGCGGATCAACGCGGTCGGCACCGAGAAGACTGTCAACTACGCGCTGCTTTCCGCGCGCTATGCCGCGATCCCCGGGCTTTCGCCCGACCTCAAGCGCAAGCTCGACATCATGCGCAACGGGCTTGTCCTGCCCGCGCCGACCACCCCGGGCGCGGCCACTGAGCTCAACGAGATCGCCACCCGCCTCAACAGCCAATACGGCAAGGGCAAGGGCACGCTGAACGGCAAGCCGATCAACGGCAGCGATATCGAGGCCGAGATGGGCAATCCTGCGCGCACGCCCGAGGAACTCAAGGAAATGTGGGCGAGCTGGCACGACAATGTCGGTGCCCCGATGAAGGACGATTACGCCCGCCTCGTCACCATCGCCAACGATGGCGCCAAGGAGCTGGGCTTCGCCAATGTCGGCGCGATGTGGCGCTCGGGCTACGACATGCCGCCCGAACAGTTCACCGCGATGACCGAGCGTTTGTGGGAGGAGACCAAGCCGCTCTATATCGCGCTCCACACCTATGTGCGCGCCAAGCTCAACGAGAAGTACGGCGACGCCGTGCAGCCGCGCACCGGCCCGATCCGCGCCGACCTGCTCGGCAACATGTGGGCGCAGGAATGGGGCAACATCTACCCGCTGGTCGCCCCGCCGGGAGCGGGCGATGTCGGCTATGACATTGGCGAGCTGCTGGTTGCGCAGAACAAGGGCCCGATCGACATGGTCAAGGCGGGCGAGGGTTTCTACTCCTCATTGGGCTTTGCCCCCTTGCCCGAGACCTTCTGGCAGCGCAGCCAGTTCACCAAGCCCGCCGACCGCGAAGTGGTGTGCCACGCCAGCGCCTGGGACGTCGACAACAAGGACGACATCCGGATCAAGATGTGCATCAAGGTGAATGCCGACGATTTCGTCACCATCCACCACGAACTCGGCCACAACTACTACCAGCGCGCCTATAACGAACAGCCGTTCCTCTATCTGAACGGCGCCAATGACGGGTTCCACGAAGCGATCGGCGATTTCATCGCGCTTTCGATCACGCCCGAATATCTCGTCCAGATCGGGCTGCTCGACCGCAAGAACGTGCCATCCGCCGACAAGGACACCGGCCTCTTGCTGCGCCAGGCAATGGACAAGGTCGCCTTCCTGCCCTTCGGCCTGCTCGTCGACAAGTGGCGCTGGGGCGTGTTCGACGGCAGCATCACCCCGGCCGAATACAACTCCGCCTGGGTCGATCTGAAGCGCGATTATCAGGGGATCGTCCCGCCGGTCGAGCGTCCTGCTGGCGCCTTCGATCCGGGTGGCAAGTATCACATCCCCGGCAACACGCCCTATGCCCGCTACTTCCTCGCGCGGATCCTGCAGTTCCAGTTCTACAAGGCGGCGTGCGATCAGGCCGGGTGGAAGGGCCCGCTGCACCGCTGCTCGTTCTACGGCAACAAGGAAGTGGGCGACAAGCTCGCCGCGATGCTCGAACTCGGCGCCTCGAAGCCGTGGCCCGATGCGCTCGAAGCCTTCACCGGCACCCGCGAGATGAGCGCCAAGCCGATGCTCGAATACTTCGCCCCGCTGATGACGTGGCTGAACGAGCAGAACAAGGGCGAGAAGGCGGGCTGGTAGGCGCGAACGGCGGGGGCGCGAGAGCGAGGGGTGCGGGCGCGGTGCAAGGCGTGAAACCCGCGCGCACGCCCCTCGTGGTCGGGTGGCGCGAGCTTGCCAGCCTGCCCGAACTCGGGCTTGCCGGCATCCCGGCAAAGATCGACACCGGCGCGCGCACCTCTTCGCTCCACGCGCACGTGCTCGAGGATTTTCTGCGGGGCGGCGAGCGCTTGGTGCGCTTCGCGGTCGACTGGGACGGGGTGCGCCACCACTGCGAGGCGATCCATGTTGACGTGCGCGGGATCACCAGCAGCAATGGCGACCAGCAGACCCGCTTTGTCATCAAGACGCCGCTGACCATCGGTAACCTCACCTTTCGGGCGGAAATCAGCCTGGCGGATCGTTCCCAGATGCAGTTCCCGATGCTGATCGGGCGCACCGCGCTCCGGCGGCGGATGGTGGTCGATAGCGGTCATTCGTGGCTGCAATCACCTGAGATTGCGCATAAGGGACGCGTTCGCCGATAAGGGCGCGGGGTCTTGAAAGGCTTGGCATGAAAATCGCGATGCTGGCGCGCAACGCCAACCTCTATTCGCACCGGCGCCTGCGCGAAGCGGCTGAGGCGCGGGGGCACACGCTCGATATCCTCAACACACTGCGCTGCACGGTGCATATCGCGAGCCACCGGCCGCAGGTGTTCTACAACGGCTCGCCGGTCGCTGCCTATGACGCGGTGATCCCGCGCATCGGAGCGTCGATCACCAATTACGGCCTCTCGATCCTGCGGCAGTTCGAAATGGCCGGGATCTGGTCGCTCAATGAGAGCGTCGCGATCGGCCGCAGCCGCGACAAGCTGCGCAGCCTGCAGATCCTCGCCAAGCACGGGCTGGGCCTGCCGCTGACCGCCTATGCCAATGATCCCAAGGCAGCCGATGAGATCATCCGCGCGGTCAAGGGCCCACCGGTGGTGATCAAGCTGATCGAGGGAACACAGGGCATCGGCGTGGTGCTTGCCGAAACGATGTCGAGCGCCAAGTCGGTGATCGAGGCGTTCCGCGGCGCCAACGTCAACATTCTGGTGCAGGAATTCATCAAGGAAGCCGGCGGCACCGATATCCGCGCGCTGGTGGTGGGCGGCAAGGTGGTCGCGGCGATGAAGCGGACCGGCGCGCCGGACGAGTTCCGCTCCAATCTCCACCGCGGCGGCTCGGCGCAGGTGATCAAGATCACCCCCGAGGAACGCTCGACCGCGGTGCGCGCTGCCAAGCGCATGGGGCTCAACGTCTGCGGGGTCGACATGCTGCGCTCGAACCACGGCCCTGTCATCATGGAGGTCAATTCCTCCCCCGGGCTCGAAGGGATCGAGACCGCCACCGGCAAGGATGTGGCGGGCCAGATCATCGATTTCATCGCCGCCAACGCGAAGGGCGGACAGACCAAGACCAAGGGGCAGGGGTAGGGATCGACTTTGCGCTGGCTCGGTTCAGCGTGATTTCGCGCTGGACCAGCGACCTGCCGAACAGCAAGAAGGAGGCTGGATCCGCCTATCGGAAAGGGAACACCATGATGACACGCCGCCTGCTTTCGCTCACCGCTCTTGCCGGGCTTGTCCTGAGCGCCGCTGCGCCGGTCGCGGCGGAGGATCAGGCGGTGACCGATCGGCTCGACCAGGCCGGGCTCAAGTACGAGATCGACGAAGACGGCGACTACAAGCTGGTGTTCAACTACTCGAAGGAAGGCCGCACCCAGATCGTGTTCGTTTCGGGCGGCACGCAGACCCTTGGCGATCTCACCATCCGTGAGGTTTTCGCGCCCGCAGGCCGGGTCGACAAGGACAAGATCGGCGGCGCCAAGGCGCTCGAACTGCTGCGCGAATCGGGCAACAACAAGGTCGGCAGCTGGGAAGTGCGCGGCGACGTGCTCTATTTCGTGATCAAGGTGTTCGACACCATGACCGCTGCCGAGCTCAGCACCATGCTCGATGTCGCGGCCGAAACCGCCGACAACATGGAAATCGAGCTCAGCGGCGCGCGCGACGATCTGTGACCTGTTGTGGCGCGGCGCCGCGCAATGCGCGCGGCGCCGCGCCGAAGGTCACCGGAACGGCGGCTCGTTGCCTTCCGCCGTTCACCTGAACGGCGGCTCGTTGAACGCGCGCAGCTTGCGGCTGTGCAGCCGGTCGCCCTCGTCGCGCAGCCGCGCCACCGCGACGATGCCGATCTGCAGGTGCGCCGCGATGGTTTCCTCGTAGAACTTGTTGGCCTGACCCGGCAGCTTGATTTCGCCGTGGAGCGGCTTGTCCGAGACGCACAGCAGCGTGCCGTAGGGCACCCGGAAGCGATAGCCCTGGGTGGCGATGGTCGCGCTCTCCATGTCGATCGCGATCGCGCGGCTTTGCGAGAACCGCTTGGCCGAGGAGGAATAGCGCAGCTCCCAGTTGCGATCATCGGTGGTGACCACGGTCCCGGTGCGCATCCGCTGCTTGAGATTCGCGCCCTGCGCGCCGCTGACTTCCTCTGCCGCCAGCGCCATCGCCTGCTGCACTTCGGCAATCGGCGGGATCGGCACTTCGGGCGGCAGCACCGCATCGAGCACGTGATCGTCGCGCAGATAGGCGTGGGCAAGCACGAAATCGCCGATCTTCTGGCTCGAACGCAGCCCGCCGCAGTGGCCGATCATCATCCACGCGTGCGGGCGCAGCACCGCGATGTGATCGCAGATATTCTTGGCATTGGAGGGGCCGACGCCGATATTGACCAGCGTGATCCCGCGCCCGTCCTCGCGCACGAGGTGGTAGGCGGGCATCTGATGCTTGCGCCAGGCGGTGTCATTGAGCTGGTCCTGCGCATGCGGTGTCGGCTCGCGGATGTCGAGCCCGGCCGCGCCGGTCAGCGCAACATAGCCGTCGCGGCCGATCTGCTGCGCGCCCCAGTTCACGAATTCATCGACATAGCGGTGATAATTCGTGAACAGGATGAAGTCTTGAAAGTCGCTCACCTCGCTGCCGGTATAGTGCTTCAAGCGGGCGAGCGAGTAATCGGTGCGCAGGCCATCGAACAGCGAGAGCGGCATGGCATCGAAGGCGTCGATCTCGATCCCGTCGGCCAGCTCGTCGCCGATCAGCGCCAGATCGGTCGAGGGAAAGTGCGCGGCGATCTCGCGCGGGGCGATCCCCACCATCATCGCGCCGGCCTCGCCGTCGAGCACATAGGGGAAAGGGATTTCCTGGCGCGAGCGGCCGACGGTGACCTCGACCTCGTATTCGGCGGCGATCAGCTCGAGCTGCTCGGTGAGGTATTGCGCGAAACGATCGGGCCGGGTGACGGTGGTGGTGTAGGTGCCCGGCAGTTCGAGCCGCCCGAAGGCGCGGCTGCGATCGCGCGGGGCGCCGACCCCGGCATAGCGCAGCGTGATCTGCGGATAGGCATAGGAGCCATCGGCACGGCGCGCGGGCGGGGGCAGGGTGCCGTCGCGGCCAAAGGCGATCACGTCGCCGCGCAGGGTGCGAACCGCGTCGTCATAATGCTGTTGGAGCTCGGCGAGGATGGTGGGGATGTCGATCATGGCAGTGGCTCTGCTCCCTTCTTGTTATCCTTGTGTGGCAGCATCATCGCGCGCGGGGATGCCGTTTACAAGAAGGGCGCGGGGATCATGCCGACCCCCGCGCCCTCCCGCATGATAGGTGGCCCGCACCCGGGCCGGAAGGCTTACTCGCCGTCGCGCTCTTCGAGCAGCTCGGCCGGGATTTCGCCCGGTTCGAGGCTGGTGTCGATGCGGGTCGCTTCGGCCTGTTCCTCGATTTCGCGCTGTTCGTCCGCGAACATCGCCGCGAGCACGTCGACGCCTTCGCTCTGAAGCTTGGCTTCGTCGTCCGAACGGGCGACGTTGGCCTTCACCGTCACGCGCACTTCCGGGTGCAGCGCGATGGTGACGTCGTGCATGCCGATGGTCTTGATCGGCGCGCCGAGGATGACCATGCGCTTGTCGACGCTGTGGCCCTGATCGGCAAGGCCCGACACGATGTCGCGCACGCTGACCGAACCATAGAGCTGACCGGCGTTCGAGGCAGCGCGGATCAGCACCACCTCGGCGCCCGCGACCTTTTCACCCTGCGCTTCGGCATCGGTGCGGCGGGCCGCGTTTTCGGCGACCAGACGCTCGCGGTTGGCTTCGAAGACCTTGCGGTTGGCTTCGTTGGCGCGCAGCGCCTTCTTCTGCGGCAGCAGGAAGTTGCGCGCGTAGCCGTCCTTCACGGTGACGACGTCGCCGATCGAACCGAGCTTCTCGATGCGCTCAAGGAGAATGATGTCCATGTCTCTTGCTCCTTACTTCACGATGAAGGGCAAGAGCCCGATCTGGCGCGCGCGCTTGATCGCCTGGGCCAGTTCGCGCTGCTTCTTCGCCGAAACGGCGGTGATGCGCGAGGGCACGATCTTGCCACGCTCGGACATGAAGCCCTGCAGCAGGCGCACGTCCTTGTAATCGATCTTCGGCGCGTCCTTGGCGGCAAACGGGCAGGACTTGCGGCGGCGGAAAAACGGGCGGGCCATCAGTCGCGCTCCTCACGGGTTTCGCGGCGCTTCCGCTCGCGTTCGTTCTTGCGCATCATCACCGAGGGGCCTTCCTCGTGCTCGTCGACGCGAATGGTCATGTAGCGGATGATGTCTTCGTTGATACGGGTCTGACGCTCGAGCTCGGCAACGACATTGCCGGGGGCGTCGATGTTGAGGAGCACGAAGTGCGCCTTGCGGTTGCGCTCGATCTTGTAGGCGAGCGACTTGAGGCCCCAGGTCTCGGTCTTGGTGACCTTGCCGCTGCCTGCTTCAACGATTTCGGTGGCTTGCGCCGCCAGCGCGTCAACCTGAGCCTGGCTCAGATCCTGACGCGCAAGAAAGACGTGCTCGTAGAGCGCCATCTTGCGTCCTTTCACTTCCATGCCGATCGCTGGCTGATCCGACGCGAACGCGTGCGGGGCCCCTCCGGCTTTCTTCCAGATCCGCAAGGGCGCATCCCGTTGCGAAGCGCGGCCCCTTACAGCTTTCACCGGCGATTGCAAGTCTTGTCGCGCGGGAACCGGACGGGCAGGCGCGCGGTTTGCCACTTGCACGATTCGCAAAACGAAGGGGGTAGCCCGTGCCGTCAGGACTGGTCGCATTGCTCGACGATATTGCGGTGATCGCCAAGGCCGCTTCGGCCTCAATCGACGATGTGGCGGTCGCGGCGGGACGCGCAGGCACCAAGACCGCGGGCGTGGTGATCGACGATGCGGCGGTGACCCCGAGCTACGTCACCGGGCTTTCGCCCGCGCGCGAATTGCCGATCATCTGGAAGATCACCAAGGGCAGCCTCAAGAACAAGCTCCTGTTCCTGCTCCCGGCCGCGCTGCTGCTGTCGGAGTTCCTGCCGGCGGCGATCGTCTGGCTGCTGCTGCTGGGCGGCTCCTTCCTTGCCTATGAGGGCGCGGAAAAGGCGCTCGAAAAGCTCGGCTTCGGCAAGCACGGCGAGACGCTCGAGGACGAGATCACCGATCCCGTCGCCTTCGAGAACGAGCGGGTGGGCGGGGCGATCCGCACCGACTTCATCCTTTCGGCCGAGATCATGGCGATCGCGCTCAATGAGGTCGCGACCGAAACGCTGGTGATGCGCGGCGTGGTACTGGCGGTGGTCGCGATCGCGGTAACGGTGGCGGTGTACGGAGCGGTCGGCCTGATCGTTAAGCTCGACGACATCGGTCTTCACCTGACCAAGCAGGCGAGCAAAGGCGCGCAGGCCTTCGGACGCTTCCTGCTGCGCTTCGTGCCGCGGCTGCTCACGGCGCTCTCGATCATCGGGACGGTGGCGATGCTGTGGGTCGGCGGGCACATCATCGTCGACAGCCTGCACAAGCTGGGCTGGGACGGGCTCTACGGGCCGATCCACGCTGCCGAGCATGCGGTGCACGAGGCCGCCGGAGGCGTGCTGGGCTGGCTCACGGAGACGGCCTTGTCCGCGGTCGTGGGCCTGGTCGTGGGCACCGTCATCGCTTTCGTCCTGCACAAAGTGTTCGGTGTCGGGGCCAAGGAAGCGCATTAGGCCCGGTGCGCATGACCAAGCCTGTCCTTTATACCTGCGCGCGCTCGCGGGGCCTGCGTGCGACCTGGGCTGCGGAGGAAGCCGGGGTTGAGATCGATCTCAAGCTCCTGCCTTTCCCGCCGCGCTATCGTGCGCCCGAATATCTCGCCATCAACCCGCTCGGCACCGTCCCGCTGCTGGTCGATGGCGAAACCCGGCTGACCGAGAGCTGCGCGATCGCGCATTACCTTGCCACGCGCGATGGCCATACCGCGCTCGCGGTCGCGCCGGGGGAGCGCGACTACGGCGAGTATTGCGACTTCACCTACCATGCGGACGCGACCATCACCTTCCCCCAGACGGTCTACATGCGCTTCTGCCTGTTCGAGAAGGACAAAGGCCTCGAGGCCGCGGGCCACGCCTATGCCAAGTGGTTCCACAAGCGTCTGGTGAAGGTCGAACAACGCCTTGCGACCCGTGAATTCCTGTGCGCCGACCGCTTCACCGTGGCCGATATCTGCGTCGGCTACGCGCTGATCCTTGCCGAGAGCTTGGGGCTGGATGACGGCGTGCCCGAGAGCCTCAAGGCTTACCGCGCGCGGTTGACGGCGCGCGATGCCTATGCCCGCGCTTCCGCCCGGGAGGAGGCGGCGCGGGTGCAGCTCGAGGCGGCGCGCGGCTAGGCGGCGCGGCGCTCCGGCAGCGGCATCGGTTCCCCGGCCAGACGGAAATTCGCCACCAGCGCGCTCAGCCCCTGCGCCTCGCGGGTGAGCCCGCTCGCCGCTGCGGTCGCCTGCTCGACCATGGCGGCGTTCTGCTGGGTCATCCGGTCCATCTCGCGCGCTGCGGTGTTGACCTGCTGGAGGCTGTCGGCCTGAACCGCCGAGGCTTCGGCAATCGCGACGATATGCTCGCTGGTGCGCGCGACGTGGGTGAGAATGTTCTCGAACGCCTCGCCCGTGCGTCCGACCAGTGCGACGCCGCGCTCGACATGCTGGGCGCTGGCGGTGATCAAGGTGGTGATCTGGCTCGCGGCCTCGGCGCTGCGCTGGGCGAGCGCGCGGACCTCGTTGGCGACCACAGCGAAGCCCTTGCCCGATTCGCCCGCGCGCGCGGCCTCGACCCCGGCGTTGAGCGCGAGCAGGTTGGTCTGGAAGGCGATCCCCTCGATCAGGGTGATGATCTGCGAGACCTCGTGCGAGGATCGTTCGATCGCGCTCATCGTCTCCATCGCTTCGCGCACGATCGCGCCGCCGCTGGCGACTTCGCTCTGCGCCTGGCCGGCCGTGCGTTCGGCATCGCGCGCGCTCTCCGCGGTGCCTTTCACGCCGCTGGCGATCTCGCCCATCGAGTTTGTGGTCTGTTCGACCCGCGCGGCCTGCAATTCGTTGCGCTTGGCCAGATCATCCGAGGCGGCATGGATCTCGCCTGCGCCGGTGGACACGCCCTCGGCGGCATTGACCACCTCGCGGATCACATCGGCAAGTTCGCGCGCGGTGCGGTTGAAGTTTTCGCGCAGCGATTCGTATTCGTGGCAGAACGGCGTGTCGATGTGGCAGGTGAGGTCGCGCGCGGCCAGCGCTTGGAGCCCGCCGGCGAGCGCGGCCACGATCTTTTCCTGTTCCAGATCATAGGTCTGCTTCTCGAGCGCAGCGGCGCGGAACACTTCGGCCGCGCGCGCGATGTCGCCGATTTCGTCGGTGGTATCGGTATCGGGTACGGGCGCGGTGTAGTCCCCCGCGGCAAGCGCCCTGAGCCGATCGGAGAGACCGATCAGCCGCGCGACGATCGCCTTGCGCACCATGTGGATGGTCCCTGCGAGCACGATGAGCGAGACCAGCGCGAAGAACACCTGCATCAGCCAGCTGCTCGACTGCGCGGCATCGTTCTTGGCGGCGAGCAGGTCCTCGAATACGAGCCCGATCGCTTCCATCGATTCCTCGAGCGTGTCGAACTTGGCAGTGAATTCTGGAAACAACGCCTCGGCACGGGCGCGATCAACCGCGGCCGCATCGACCATCTTGGCGGCGGTGGTCAGATAGGCCTCGACATCGGCGTCGGTCTTGGCGAGCAGCGCGATCATCTTCGCGTCGCGCGCGTCCCTTCGGTTCTCTTTCATGATCTGGCGATAATTTGCGGAATATTCGGCCAAATCCTTGCGAGCGGCGGTAATCTGCGCGCCGTTGCCGGTGGCCGCGCCATAGAGCGAGGCATAGACCGCGCCGCGCACCGCATCATGCATCATGTCGCCAACCATGTGGTTGCGCAGCATGCCGACGATCAGCTCGCCCTCGGCATCGCTCTGCATCCGCATGTAGTCGCGCCAAGCAGTCGCGCCGGTCTGCATCAGCATCAGGCCAAGCAACACCGCAGCAAGCAGAAACGCGCGTTTCTTGATAGTCATGACAGGGGCACTCCCAGGGGCGGACGCCGGTTCATCGGGCAACCCCGGCTGCAAGGATCAAGCGTAGGCCGACGATGACTGCATCGCGCGCACCCGGCGTGCGGTCGGAACTGCGGACATACTGGCTGTCGAGCTGAACGGTCAGCCAGGGGGCGACGCGGTCGGCAAGGGTGATCTCGAACCCGGTTTCGGTGCGGCTGCGCGGCGTGCCAGCGTCGGCCTCGTTGCTGCGGAACTTGTCCGTGAGGAAAGCCTGGTTGGCACCGAGGGACAGCTGGCTGTCGGGTCGCCCCGGGATCGGGCCGTTGACCAGGATGCCCGCCTGCCAGCCACCGGAATAGCGCGTGGTGTTGCCGTCGGAGATGCCCACCCGCGCAAACAGGCTGGCAGCGGGCGAACCAGGCTCCGCGGCCTGTGGGTTGGTGCCAAAGGGTATCTCGAGCAGGCCATAGGCGCCCGACGCCCGCCGGCGCAGCGGATCGCCGGCGGCATCGATGAGGCGCAGATCGTCCTGCCGCTTGGTGTAGGTCCACGCCCCGAACGCGAGTTTTCCGAAATGCGTGAGCCCGGCCTCGCCGATCACCAGCGCGCCTTCGTCGAGCATCCCCGGGATGCCGCCGCGATCCCCCAGCACGCCGCTTTCGGCATTGACCAGTGCCACACTGGCATAGGTCTGCTCGGTGGGTTCGGCGTGCAGCAGCACCGTGAGGGCGGTCGAGGGGAAGATCGCCGGGCCGTTGGGTCCGGTTGCGGCGAGCTCCGACCCGATCCCGAAGGCCGGCGCGATCAGCAGGCCTGCGGCATCATTGCTGTAGAATTCGGCATTCAGGTCGATGAACCCCGCGCTCAGCCGCAGCGGCGCGCCCGAGAATTCCTGCGACAGATAGAACTGGTAGAGCTTGACCCGGTTCTGCGACACTTCGGCGTTGTCGATCCCTTGCAGGGTGCCCGCCACGGCATTGGGTTCGCGCCCCGTCCCGGCGATGACTTCGCCGACCAGCGTGGCCCCGTCCCATCCCGCGGCGGTATCGAGATCGAGTGTGGCGGTGAGGGTCAGCAGGTCGACATGGCGCACGCCGGTTGCCGGGCCCTGCGCCATGTCGACGATGTCGAGCACATATTCGCCCGCGAGCGTGAAAGCCGGGGCCTCGGCCTCGCCCTCCTCGGCGTGGGCAAGTGCTGGCAAGGTGCCCGCAGCCAGCAGCAGGGCGAACGCGCATAGCCTCAACGTCCGGCGATCGGCCGTTTTACGTGTGCTTGCACTGGCCGATCCATGACGCATGGCCTTGCCCTCGCTGCAAGGCCCGCATCTTGCGGTGGTGCCGGACGCATGTTGGCCTTGGGTGACTTGCGGATATCGCAAGTGACGTGAAGGCTGGATGCGGCCGTTCCCTCGGAACGCTACCTAAGAGTGTTGCACAGGACGCGCGTCAAGGATCAGGCGGCCTGATCCGGGGTCACGGGTCTGGCAGAAAGCTCGCGGCGCAGCAGCTTGCCGATCGGATCGCGTGGGAGCTGGTCGACAAACTCGATGTAGCGCGGACGTTTATATCCGGCGATCGCGTCCTTGAAGCGGCGCGCGATCTCTTCGCGGGTGAGCTGCGCGCCGGGCTTGAGAACCACGAAGGCCTTTACCGCCTCACCCCATTGCTTGTCGGGGACGCCGCAGCATCCCGCGTCCGCCACCTCGGGCATGGCGGCGAACACCGCGTCGACCTCGGCCGGGTAGACGTTCTCGCCCCCGGTCTTGATCAGCTCCTTGGCGCGGCCGAGAAGATAGCCGAGCCCGCGCTCGTCGATCGTGCCGAGATCGCCGGTGCGCAGCCAGCCGTGGCCGAGTGCGGCCTCGCTCGCCTCGGGGTTGCGCCAGTAGCCGAGCATCACCGAAGGGCCGCGCAAGGCGAGTTCGCCTTCCGCACCGGGCGGCAGGTGATTGCCCTCGGGATCGAGCACGGTCATCGTCACATGCGGCAGCGTCCACCCGATCGAGCGGGGGTGCGCAAGCATGTCGGGATAGTCGATGAAGGTCGCAAAGCCGCAGATCTCGGTCTGGCCGTAGCCGCCGACGACGCGCGCGTCCCAGTCCCGCTCGATGAAATCGTACATCTGCGGGCGGCCCATCCCGGCGCCCCCGGTGTAGCTGGTGAGCGGCATCCGGCCCTCGCGGATCGGGCTCATGGCCTGCCAGGGAAAGCTGATCGTGGGGAAGGCGCTGGTGGTGGTGCAGCCCTCGCGGTGCAGCAGATCGAGGATCGCCGCACTGTCATCGTCGCGCCCTGCAAACACGCTGGTGCCGCCGCAGGCGAGCATCGCGGCGACCTGCTGCATCCCCACGACATGGAACAGCGGGTTGACCGAGAGCAGCACCTCGCGCGCGGTGAAGCGCCGGTGCTGCGCGAAGCCGAGCGCCGAGGCCGCGACCGCGCTCCCGGCCTGAAGGCAGCCCTTGGGCCGTCCGGTCGTGCCGCTGGTGTACATCATGTAGAGCGGCCGATCGGGGGCAAGATCAGGCCCGAGATCGTAAGCGCACGGTGCGGCCGGGTGCACGGGGCGCGCGGCTGTCTCGAACCAGCCGTCGGCAGCATGGTGCTCGTCCACTTCGCACAACTCGCCCGCATCGGCCCCGGCCAGCAGAGCGGCGAAGCGCGGGTTCGCCACGGTCATGGACGGTTCGGCATTGCCGCAGATCCAAGCGATCTCGGCCGGAGCGAGGCGCCAGTTGAGCAGCACCGCGATCGCCCCGATCCGGCCGCAGGCGAGGAGGGTGGTGAGGAACGGCGTACCGTCGGTCAGCAGCAGCGCGATCCGGTCGCCCGGCGCGATGCCGCGGTCAAGCAGCCAGCGGGCGAGGGCGGTGACCCGCGCATCGAGCTCGGCCCAGGTGAGGCGCTGGGTGCCATCGACGGTGGCAAGCCGGTGGGCGTGGCGCACGGCGCAGTTCGCCAGCAGCGTATCGAGCGAGAAGTCGCGGGGGTGCATGAAGGGAGGCTAGCGGCGGCGGCGGCGGCGCTCCATCAGCGATTTTGCGAAGGCGGCGCAGCAAGATCGAGGCCGCAGCGCGTGCAAACCCGGTTGGGCCAGGGGATGACGAAGACGCCGCGCACGAAAGCGTTCTTGCCGCAGCGCGGACAGTTGAAGCGCAGCATTGGCGCATTGGCGATCACCAGCATCAGGATCGCCGCAGCAAAGGCGAGGGTGGAGTGGCCGTAGAGCTGGTCGGTCACCGCCACCAGCAGCACGCCCAGGGCCAGCACACCCATCATCCGCCACGCATGGCGGGCGGCGCGGGCGTAGAGGCTCAGGGCAGGCGGGCGAGCAGCGATTGCGCGAACTCCGTGAGCGTGTCGTCGCGCGCGCCCATTACTGCGACCCGGTCTCCCGGCTGCGCAAGCGCGAGAATGCGGGCCCCGCAGGCTTCGCGTTCGGCGATGTGCTCGGCCCGGCCGCCCGCGTCGGTGATGAGGCCGACGATCTGCTCGCTTCCGACGCTGCGATCGACCGTGCCGCCGAAATAGACCGGATCGCACATGATCGTGATGTCATCGGGGCCCAGCTCGCGCGCGAAGGTCTGGGCGAGCTCCGCGCCCATCTGGCGCAGCGGGCCGTAGCCGTGGGGCTGGAAGAAGGCGATCACCCGGCCGGGGGTGGCTTTCAGGGTCCGCAGCGTGGCGGCGCATTTCTCGGGATTGTGACCGAAGTCGTCGATCACGGTGATCCCGGCAGGCGAGGTGCCGATCACGTCGAAGCGCCGGGCGAGCCCCTTGAAGCTGCGCAGCGCATGCGCCGCCGGGCCGACCTCGATCCCGGCCGCGCTTGCCGCCGCGATCGCCGCCAGCGCGTTCGAGAGATTGTGCATCCCCGGCATCGGCAACAGCAGCGGGAAGACCTCGCGCCGGCGGTTGTCGATCACCGCAGCGCTGATCCCGGTCGCGGTCTGCTCGATGGAGCCGGGCTCCACGGTGATGTCGGCATCCGCGGCGGCAATGCCGAAGGTCACCGCGTTCGCGGCGCGCGAGACAAGGTGCGCAGCCTCGGGGCTGTCGACATTGATTACCGCGGTGCCGGCACGCGCGGCATAGTCGCCGAACAGCACCCGCAGCTCCTCAATGCTCTTGTGGTCGAGGCTGACATTGAGCAGCACGCCGATGGTCGGGCGGTACAGCGCGATCGTGCCGTCGCTCTCGTCGACCTCGGCCACGAACAGGCCGGCAGATCCGACTTGCGCGGAGGCAAAGGGGTTCGTCGGCGAGACGAAGTTCTTCATCACCGCGCCGTTCATCACCGTGGGATCGTGGCCGGCCTCGTGGAGGATCCAGGCGATCATCCCCGTGACCGTCGACTTGCCCGAGGTACCGCCGATTGCGATCGAAAAGTCGGCCGCGTTGAACAGCTGCGAGAGCAATTCGGCGCGGCTCAGCCGCTCGCAGCCCAGTTCCCTGGCACGGGCAACCTCGGGCACGCTGTCCTCGATCGCGGCCGAGGCGACCAACACCTGATCGGGCGAGGTCACCCCGCTGCCATCCTGCGGGAACAGCGCGAAGCCGTTGGCTTCGAGCCAGGCGAATTTGCCCGGACTGCGACCCTGATCGCGGCTGCGGTCTGACCCGGCAACGGGGTGCCCGAGCCCCCGCGCGATCTGCGCGAGCGGCAGCATTCCGGACCCGCCGATGCCGCAGAAGAACAGCGCCCGCCCTGCGAGCGGCCCGGCCTTGACCCCATTATCCATATCCACGCGGGGTTATTGGCTTGCGCACGCCCTGACAAGCGCCATAGGCTCGCCCTCATGACGAATATCGCGATCTGTGCCCCGGCCACCCCGATCACGCGCGAGCATCAGGCCGCGCTCGAGGCGCTGGTCGCGGCCGAGTTTCCGGGGCACCGGGTGACATTCCACGAACAGTGCTTCGCGCAGGCCGGGCATTTCGCGGGCGATGATCTGCTGCGCCTCACCGCGCTGCTCGAATGTGCCAATGATCCCGCTTTCGATGTCGTGTGGTTCGCCAAGGGCGGCTACGGCTCGAACCGCATCGCCGAGGCCGCGGTGGCGCGGATGAATGCCGCGGCGCGGGCCAAGACCTATGTCGGCTTTTCCGATTGCGGTTACCTGCTCGCCGCGCTCTACCGCGCCCGGATCGGTCAGGCGGTGCACGGACACATGCCGGTCAGCGCGCGCTCCGAGGGCGGCAAGGAGGCGATCCGCCGGGTGCTCCGCTGGCTCGCGGGCGACACCAGCGGGCTCGAGCCGAGCCTCGATGGCACCACGCCGGCCGCGGCCTTCAATCTCATCACCCTCGCGATGATCAACGGTACGCCGCTGATGCCCGATCTCACGGGGCACGTGCTGATGGTGGAGGAAGTGAGCGAACATCTCTATTCGGTCGATCGCCTGTTCTTCCACCTCGCGGGCACGCTCCCGCGGCTCGCCGGCCTGAGGCTCGGCTCGGTCACCGACGTGCCGGAAAACTATGTCGAATTCGGCCAGAACGAGGAAGAGATCGCGCAATTCTGGTGTGCCCGCGCGGGCATCCCCTACCTCGGCCGCGCGCTGATCGGACATTCGGCTGCCAACAGGGTTGTGCCCTTCGGCCTTGCCAGCCCGCCCGTGCGGACGTAACGGCGCGCCCCAAAATCCATAGCGACAAGGGTCAGCGATGCGGGCGTTCATTTTTCCGGGGCAGGGCAGCCAGAAGGTCGGCATGGGCGCGGAGCTTGCCGCGGCGAGCGCGGCGGCGCGCGATGTGTTCGGCGAGGTCGACGAGGCGCTCAAACAGAACCTCTCGGCGCTGATGCGCGAAGGGCCCGAGGACACGCTCACCCTCACCGAGAACGCGCAGCCCGCGATCATGGCCAACGCGATCGCCACGCTGCGGGTGCTCGAACGCGATTTCGGGGTGAGGCTCACCCAACACGGAGCCTGCGTCGCGGGCCACTCGCTCGGAGAATACACCGCGCTGGCGGCGATCGGCGCCTTCACGCTGGCTGATACGGCGCGTCTCCTGAAGCTGCGCGGCGCGGCGATGCAGGCGGCGGTGCCGGTGGGTGAGGGCACGATGGCGGTGCTGCTCGGCGCCGATGTCGAACAGGCCAGGGCGCTCGCCGAGGCTGCCGCGGCCGGGCAGGTCTGCGAAGTCGCCAACGACAATGATCCTTCGCAGGTCGTGATCTCGGGCCACACCGCGGCGATCGAGCGCGCGGTCGCGCTCGCCAAGGAGCACGGGATCAAGCGCGCGATGGTGCTCAATGTCTCGGCGCCGTTCCACTCCTCGCTGATGGCGCCGGCGGCCGCCCGCATGGCCGAGGCGCTGGGCGAGACCCCGCCCGCCGCGCTTGCCCTGCCGCTCTACGCCAATGTCACCGCTGCCCCCGTGACCGACCCCGAGGAAGAACGCGCGCTGCTGGTCGAACAGATCACCGGACGGGTGCGCTGGCGCGAAAGCGTGCTTGCCATGCGCGCCGCGGGGGTGGAGAGCTTCGTGGAACTGGGTGGCAAGGTGGTCGGCCCGATGGTGGGCCGGATCGACCGCGATGCCGAAGTCACGAGCCTGGTGACGATGGCCGACCTCGAGGCCTTTGCGAAGGAGACGCTGTGATGTTTGCACTTGGCGGCATGACCGCTCTTGTCACCGGCGCAAGCGGCGGCATTGGTTCGGCGATCGCCCATGCGCTTGCCGCGCAGGGCGCACGGCTTGCGCTGTCGGGGTCGAACCCGGCGAAGCTGCGCGCCTTCCGCGACGAGTTGAACGAGACCTACGCCCACCACGATCACGACGGCCATGTCGAGATCACCTGCGATCTCGGCAACCAGACCCAGGTCGAGGAGCTGATTCCGGCCACGCTCGGCACGCTCGGGCAGCTCGACATTCTCGTCAACAATGCCGGGATCACCCGCGACAACCTCGGCATGCGGATGAAGGACGAGGAGTGGGACCAGGTGATCCGCATCAATCTCGAAGCCGCCTTCCGTCTGATGCGCGCCGCCGCCAAACCGATGATGAAGGCGCGCTTCGGCCGGATTATCAACATCACCAGCGTGGTCGGCAGCACCGGCAATCCGGGGCAGATGAACTATTGCGCCGCCAAGGCGGGGCTCACCGGCATGACCAAGGCCTTCGCGCAGGAAGTGGCGAGCCGCGGGATCACCGCCAATTGCGTCGCCCCCGGCTTCATCCGCACCGCGATGACCGCCGCCTTGGACGAGAAGCAGCAGGGCGCGATCAACGCGCGCATCCCGATGGGGCGGATGGGCGAGGGCGCGGAGATCGGCGCTGCGGTCGCCTTCCTCGCCAGCCGCGAGGCCGCCTATGTGACCGGCGAGACGCTGCACGTGAACGGCGGGATGGCGATGCTGGGGTAAGGCGAAGGTTCGCGCCGGGGCCCTTATCCCCAGCGCAGTACCCCCTCGCAATGCCGCCAACTTGCCCGTATCGTTCCTCACGCTAAGGTTTTGCGGACTTTCCAGCGGTTGGGGGCGATTCCTTGCCGCTCCTTCGCAAGATGACAGGACCGATAGGGACAAGCGATGAAGGCCACGATCGAACGCGCGACGCTGCTGCGGTGCCTTTCCCACGTTCAATCCGTTGTTGAGCGCCGGAACACCATCCCGATCCTCTCCAACGTGCTGATCGAGGCGGGCGAAGGCGGGGCGGTGCGCGTCATGGCGACCGATCTCGATCTGCAGGTGGTCGAGACTATGTCGGCCTCGTCGGTCGATCAGGCCGGCGCGATCACGGTTTCGGCACATCTCCTGTTCGACATTGCGAGAAAGCTGCCCGAAGGCAGCCAGGTCAGCCTCACCACCAACGACAACCGCCTCGAGGTCAAGGCGGGCCGGTCGAACTTCAGGCTGCCGACCCTGCCGCGCGACGATTTTCCGGTGATCGTCGAGGGCGATCTGCCCACCAGCTTCGAACTGCCCGCGCGCCTGCTTGCCGAGCTGATCGATCGCACCCGCTTCGCGATCTCGACCGAGGAGACCCGTTACTATCTCAACGGCATCTTCCTTCACGTCACTGACGAGGACGAACCGCTCCTCAAGGCCGCCGCGACCGACGGCCACCGCCTCGCGCGCTTCACCATCCCCCGGCCCGAGGGGGCGGCAGGGATGCCCGACGTGATCGTGCCGCGAAAGGCCGTGGGCGAACTGCGCAAGCTGCTCGAAGAGGCATTGGACGGCAATGTCCTGATCGATCTCTCGGCCAGCAAGATCCGCTTCACCCTGGGCGGCGAGGGCGGGGTGGTGCTGACCTCGAAGCTGATCGACGGCACCTTCCCCGATTACAGCCGCGTGATCCCGACCGCCAACGACAAGCTGTTGAAGGTCGATCCCAAGCTGTTCTATTCGGGCGTCGACCGCGTCGCGACGATCGCCACCGAAAAGACCCGCGCGGTCAAGATCGGGCTCGATAATGATCGCGTGACGCTGTCGGTGACCTCGCCCGACAACGGCACCGCGGCGGAGGAACTTGCCGCCGAGTACCGCGCCGAGGGGCTCGAGATCGGGTTCAACGCCAATTACCTCAAGGATATCCTCGGCCAGATCGACGGGGACACCGTGGAATTGCACCTCGCCGACGCCGGCGCGCCCACGCTGATCCGCGAGGATGACAGCTCGCGCGCGCTGTATGTGCTGATGCCGATGCGGGTGTGATCCCCGCCACAAGGGAGGGGGAGGCGATGAACGCAACCGCGGTGCACGTCCGAAAGGGCGCACTCACCGATGCAACGCTGGCCGAGGTGCCGCTCGCGCCGCTGGACGATGGCGCGGTGCGGCTTGCCATCGAGAGCTTCTCGGTCACCGCCAACAACATCACCTATGCTGTGGTCGGCGACGGGTTCAAATACTGGGACTTTTTCCCCGCGCCCCAAGGCCTCGGCATCGTGCCGATGTGGGGCCACGCGCGGGTGATCGAGAGCCGCCATCCCGACATCGCGGTGGGCGAGCGGGTCTATGGCTATCTGCCGATGGCGAGCCATCTCGATTTGCTGCCCGGGCGGATCACGCCGGGCGGCTTTACCGATACCGCGGCGCATCGCCAGCCGATGAGCCCGGTCTACAACGCCTACACGCGTCTCGCCGCCGATCCCGAGCATGATCCGGCGCGCGAGGCGGAGCGCATGATCTTCGGCCCGCTGTTCCGCACCGGCTTTCTGATCGAGTATTTCCTGCGCGGCGCGGACTGGTTCGGTGCCGAACAGCTGATCGTCACCAGCGCCTCGTCCAAGACCGCGATGGGCCTTGCGAGCGTGACGCGTCAATCCTCGCCGGGGGTGAGGCGCGTCGGGCTCACCTCGAAGGGCAATGTCGCCTTCGTCGCGGCGAGCGGACTTTATGACGAGGTCGTGGCCTATGACGATCTCGCGAGCCTGCCGGTCGCGCCCTCGGTGAGCGTCGATTTCGCGGGCAATGCCGAGCTGCTGGCCCGCATCCACCGCCAGTTCGGCGAGCATCTGGCGCATTCGGCGCTGGTCGGCGTCACCCATGTCGAGGCGCGCAGCGTGTTCGCGCCCGGCGATCCGTTGCCCGGTGCCAAGCCCGCGCTGTTCTTCGCGCCCGACCACGCGGTCGCCTTCTTCAAGGCGCATGGCAGCGAAGCGGGCGGCAAGCTGATCGCGGGCGCATGGCACCAATTCCTAAGCGCCGCCGACGGCACCATCGCGATCGAGCGCCACCACGGCCTCGCCGCCGCGCGCGAGGTCTTTCTCGCCATGCTTGCCGGGCAGATCGACCCCGCGCGCGGGATCATCATCGAACCCTGAGCGCGGCGCCGTCTCAGGCCACCGCCATCCTGCGCGTTTCCTTGGCGCTTTCGGGCGCGTCCAGAAACTCGCGGATCGCCCTCACGCTTTCGTCCGCATGCGTGAGCAGGAACAGGTGCCCGCCGCCCGCAAAGGTGATCAGCCGCGAATTGGGGATCATCGCCTTGAGGATCTTGCCGTTGATGACGGGAACGATCTGGTCCTCCTCGCCCATCATGATCAGCGTCTCCTTGCCAAGGAACGGGAGCGCAGGAAGGCTGGTCCAGCCGAGCATGCACAACAGCTGATACATGTAACCGCGCGGCGATGGGGGCTTCAACCGGCTGATATGGCCCTGCTTGTGCTGTCCCGATCCGTCCTTGGCGACCCCGCCGTAAAGCGTGGCGAAGTGCTTGGCCATGAACTCGGGGTCCACGTAGCGGCGCGGATCGGCCATCTTGGTAAAGGCGGCCGGATTGCCCGGCACCATCAGCATTCCCGGCGTGGTGGCGACCAGCGTCAGCCGGCGGGTGCGGCCGGGGTGCTGCAGCGCGAAGTGCTGCGCCATGGCGCCGCCCCACGAGACGCCCATGACATCGACCTCGTCCAGCCCGTATTTCGACAGCACCTGCGAGGCGGTCCAGCTCATGGTGAAGGGGTTGTAGGGGATCACCGGATCGGGCGATTCGCCGGTGCCGGGCATGTCGAACATGATGAAGCCGCGCTCGGGCATGGCCGCGGCGAGCGGGGCGACCGCTTCGATATTGGCGCCGATCCCGTTGAAGAACAGGATCGGCAGATGATCCGACGGCATGTCGAGCCGCCAGGCCGCAGTCCGTAGCGTCCGGCCGCCGGCCTCCACCATCGAGACGACCGCGTCGTCCATTGCATTGGTCACGAAAAACCCGTCCTCTCCTGGGCGCCCCAAGAGGACACCGGGGTTGGGCGCGCACGCCGATCCCTTAGCGCGCGCGCCCACAAGCATACCGAGCGCGCAGGCCGGATCGGCCGTCGCTCGGCCAAGCCCTTATCAGACTTCTTCGACGACGTAGAGTCCCGGCGCCGGATCGAGCGGTTTATAGGTCGCACTGCCTAGCTCGGCGGGCGCCGGCTTCTTCGCGCCCGAGCGCGCCTGCACCCACGCCATCCACAGCGGCCACCAGCTGCCCTGCACCTCTTCGGTCCCCTGCAGCCATTCATCGGCGGTCGCGGGCAGCTTGCCCGGCTTCTTCTGGACGAAGTACTTGGCCTTGGGGTTGGTCGGCGGATTGAGGATCGCCTGCATGTGCCCCGATTGCGAGAGCACGTAGGTCACGTCCTTCGATCCGAACAATTGGGTCGAACGGTAGGTCGCCTTCCACGGGGTGATGTGATCGGTCACCCCGCCGAGGATGAACAGGTCGGCGGTGACCTTGCTGAGATCGATCTTGTGATCGACCATCTCGACCTCGCCCTTCTTTGTGAAGGCGAGCGTTTCGAACAGCGTCAGGAAGTCGCCCATCAGGCTGGAGGAGAGATTGGTCGCGTCCGCGTTCCAGAACAGCACGTCGAAGGCCGGCGGGTCCTGCCCGAGCAGGTAGTTGTTGATGACGTAGTTCCAGATCAGATCATTGGGGCGCAGCCAGGCAAAGCCGCGGGCAAGATCGTCGGCCTTGATCACGCCCTGCTTCATCGCGCGCTGGCGGGCGAGCTTCATGCCGTTCTCGCTCACCAGCGAGCCCGCCTCGATGTCGGTCGGCTTGGGGTGCAGCACGCACACCATCAGCGTGAGCGTGCCGAGCACCGGGTTCTTGGTGGCTGCAAGCTTCGAAGCGAGCACCGCCGCGGTCTGCCCGCCCGAGCAACCGGCCGAAACGTTAACCTTCTTGGACCCCGTGATCGCGGAGACCACCTCGAGCGCCTTTTCGCAGGCGGCGATGTAATGCGCCATGCCCCAGTGGCCCTGATCCTTGGAGGGGTTGCGCCAGGAGATGACGAAGGTCTGGATACCGTTGTCGACCTGCCACTTGATCACCGATTTGTCCGGGCTGAGATCGTTGATGTACATCTTGTTGATCTGCGGCGGGATGGTGAGCTGCGGGACCGCGTAGACCTCCGCGGTGGTCGGGGCATATTGCAGCAGCTCCATGATCTCGTCGCGGTAGACCACATTGCCCTTCGAGGTGGCGATGTTCTTGCCCAGCTTGAACGGACGCTTGTCGACCTGGCTCACCATGCCCTTGTTGTGGACGATGTCGTTATAGGCGTTCTGGAGGCCCTTGATGAGGCTGAGCCCGCCCGAATTGATGATCTGCTTTTGCGCGGTGGGATTGCCCGCCAGCGTGTTGGTGGGGGCAAGGCCATCGAGGATGATGTTCGCGATGAAATTCGCACGGTTGCGCTCGAGTTCGTCGAGCTCGAGTTCCTCGAGCCAGTTCTTCATCCCCTTCTGCACCGCAAGGTAATACTGCGCGCCCGCCCGGAAGAACGGGTTGTACGCCCAGGCCGGGTCCATGAAGCGCTTGTCCTTGGGATCGGGGGCGAGGTCGCTCTTGCCGGTCATGATCTTGACCATGTCCTGCGCCATCGCGGTCGAGTGCCGGAGGAAGCGCGAGGGATCGGATGCGGTCTCGCGCAGCAGCAGTGCCACCGCGCTCACGAAATCCTCGCGCGCCACCCCGATCAGCGGGCCCAGCGCGTTGGTCGACTGGGCGGCTTCGTTCTCGAGCGTAATCTTGCTGCTTGCCATGGGATCCCCTTCTCCTGACCTTGCGCGTGCCGCCCCCGGGGCAGTCGGTTCGCGCGGCCTGGGCGGGAGAATGCAGCGTGGTGCCCCAAGTTGCAAGCATGGCGAAAGCTGCCCCGAAATGGTGCCATTCGGGGCGCCACGTAAAAGAATTAACCCTCGCGATTAATGCTTCTCTTAAGCCTCGACGGCCAAGAGCCTGAGGATGGTCGGGGAGCCCATCAGCAAGCAGGAATACGTGACGCCGGCGCTCGTGCGCGGGGGGCGCGAGCCGCCCTTCGCAGCGGGCAACAGCGACCAGCGCGCGCGCGGCGAGCGGCGCTCGGCGGATCGTCTGCGGATCGATCGCGAGCCGCAGGCCGGCACCGGCGAACACAGCTTCTTCCTGCCCCCGGGAGGCCGGGGCATGGCCCTGTTCCTGCTCGCTGCCTTCGCCATGTCGGCGTTGGTGGCGCACGGCCTGCCATCGCTGCGGACCGGCACGGCAGCACTCGTCGCGGTCGCGCTGTTCGGCTGCGGATCGCTGCTTGCGGGGGCCGAGCGCCGGATCGCCACCGACAGCGTGCTGCGCTGGCCGCTCGTGGCGGTCGGTATCGTGTTGCCCATGGCGGCGACCGGCACCGCGCTGGCGCTGTGGGTCGGCGAGGGGCTGCCCTGGCAATGGGCGATCGGCACCCTGGTGACGGCCAATGCGGCCGCCGCGGTCCATTTCAACCTGCGGATCGTTTCGCTGTTCTGTGCCAAGATCGCCTGCTGGACGGGCTTCGCGATCCTCATGCCCAGCCTGCTCACCTTTGCCGCCCTGGCCGGCGCCGCCATCGCGCTCACGCTGATCGGGCGGCTCGAATGGCAGGCCGCCGAACGCCGCCGGCTCGCGCGCGAGGCCCGCGAACGGGTGGCAGCGCGCGCCGAGGACATCCTGCGCAGCTTCGAGGAGACCGGGCAGGGCTGGTTCTGGGAGACCGACCGCCGCGGCCTTGTCACCTACATTTCCCCCAAGGCGGCGCTGGTGCTGGGCAAGACCAGCGAGGAAGTATGCGGGCGCCCGCTCGGCGATATCGTCGATTCGCGCCCCGGCACCAATGATGCCGCGCGCGCGCTCGGCTTCCACCTCTCGGCCCGCTCCGCCTTCCGCGATCTCGAGGTGTGCGCGGCCACCGGCAAGGACGCGCATTGGTGGGCGCTCACCGGTCGGCCGGTCTATGACGGGTTCAAGAACTTCTGCGGTTTTCGCGGACACGGCGTCGACCTCACCGAGCAGCGTCGCAGCGAGCAGCAGGTCTCGCGCCTGGCGCATTACGATTCGCTCACCGGGCTCGCCAACCGCGTGCAGATGGGCGAAGCGCTCGAACAGATCCTCGCCGCGCCCAGCGTGCGCGAGCGCGCCTGTGCGGTGCTGATGCTCGATCTCGACCGGTTCAAGCACGTCAACGACACGCTGGGCCACCCGGCCGGCGATGCGCTGCTCAAGCAGGTGGCGCAGCGGCTCGAGCGCGCGGTGGCGGGCGCAGGCCGCTGCGGCCGGCTCGGCGGCGACGAGTTTCAGGTGATCGTGCCCGGCGATCAGGACCGGCGCCTGCTCGGCTATCTTGCGCAGGAAATCATCACCGCGCTCTCGCAACCCTATCACATCGATGGGCAGACCGTGGTGATCGGTGCCTCGGTGGGGATCGCGCTCGCGCCCGAACATGGCACCGAGGCCAAGGAACTGATCCGCAACGTCGACCTTGCGCTCTATGCGGCCAAGGATGCCGGGCGGGGCGTGCACCGCTTCTACGGCGAGCATCTCAATGCCGTCGCCAAAGAGCGGGCCGAACTCGAACAGGAGCTGCGCGAAGCGATCGCCAAGGGCGAGTTCGAACTGCATTACCAGCCGGTGGTCGCCACGGCGAGCGAGCAGATCGTCGGTTTCGAGGCGCTGATGCGCTGGAACCATCCGTTGCGCGGACCGATCAACCCGGCCCGGTTCCTGCCGATTGCCGAGGAAGCCGGGCTGATCGACCGGCTCGGGCACTGGGCGCTGCGCACCGCCTGTGCCGATCTTGCGCGCTGGCCCGAACAGGTCCGCTGCGCGGTCAACATCTCGGCGGTGCAATTCGCCAATCCCGAACTCCCCACGCTCGTCGCCAGCGCGCTCGCCCACAGCGGGATCACCCCATCGCGGCTCGAGCTGGAAATCACGGAAAGCGTGTTCCTGAAGGAGGATGCCGGCACCGACGCGATGATCAAGGCGCTCAAGCGTGTCGGGGTGCGCCTTGCGCTCGACGATTTCGGAACGGGCTACGCCTCGCTCGGCTATGTCAAGCGCGCGCCCTTCGACACGATCAAGATCGATGGCAGCTTCGTGCGCGGCGCGATCGAGGAGGGCAGCCGCAATGGCGCGATCATCGCCTCGATCACCAACCTTGCCGAGGCGCTGAGGATGGATACAATCGCCGAGGGTGTCGAAACGCTCGGGGAACTGCAGCTCGTGCGCCTGCTGGGATGCAGCCATGTGCAAGGCTATGTCTATTCCGAGCCCGTCACTGCCGCCGATGCGGCGACGCTGGTGGCGGGCGACCGGATGGCGAATGCCGAAGGGCGCCAGTCCGCGCGCGCGGTCCGCCAGAACCTGCTGCGCCGCGTGGTGGTGGTTCACGACGGCACCCGGCACAATGTCACGCTGCGCAATATCTCGCAGGGCGGGGCGATGTTCGAGGGGATCTGGAACGTGCCTGTCGGCAGCGACCTGCGGATCGAGTTGGCGCCGGACAACACCGTGAGCGCGCAGGTTCGCTGGTCGCGCGAAAGCCAGGCCGGGGTCGAGTTCCACGTGCCGCTCAAGCGCCGTGCCGACGGCTCGTTCGCGGTGTTCGCGCCCGAGCCCCGTCCGCGCGCCCGCACGCGCGCCGCCGGCGGGGGCGTCAGCGCAGGGTAAGCGGCCGGTTAGCCGTAGTAAGAAAGGGCGGGGCTTAGGGGAAAAATAACCATCGGGCTTTACCCGTTGGAGAACACAACCGGCCGGGCGGCCGCAAACGCCCGCCGGTCCGAAGCTTGGAGGATCAGCCACGAGATGTCCCTGAAGGGTCTCTTGTCGTCCCGCGGCGGGGGCGGACTGCGCGGTGCGCGCGGAAAGGTCGCATCGGCACTCTCCGATGGCGAACGGCTCGCCATGCTCGACGAGCTCGAGCAATCCGGGCTCGGGTGGTTCTGGGCAAGCGATGCAGGGGGCAACCTCACCTACCTTTCCGGCGCGATCGCGGCGCGGCTCGATGTGCCGGTCGGCGATCTGCTCGGACAGCCGCTGGCCACCATCTTTGCGAGCGCGGACCATGACGGACGCGCAAAGTCGCTCCCGCTGATGCTTGGCGCGCACAAGGCGTTCTCCGGCCTCGCGGTGCGTGCGGTGCGCAAGCCCGATGGCGCGGTGCTGCGCCTGTCGGGCCAGCCGGTGTTCACTTCGGGCGGAAGCTTTGCGGGATTCCGCGGCACCGGCACCGACATCAGCGACGAATATCACCGCGAAGAGGAAACCGCGCGGCTTGCCCGCTACGATTCACTCACGGGCCTCTCCAACCGCCACCGCATGGCGCATCTCATCGAGACGACGCTCACCGCCTTCAAGGCGGCGCGCCGCAGCTGTGCGGTCATGATGATCGACCTCGACCGCTTCAAGCATGTCAACGACACGCTCGGCCATCCGGCGGGCGATGAACTGCTCAAGCAGGTCGCCGAGCGGCTTGGCCGCGCGATCGACCGCGAATGTGAGATCGGCCGCCTCGGGGGTGACGAGTTCCAGGTGATGCTGCCCGATATCGACGACCGCGGGGTGCTCGGCGATCTGGCGATGAAGATCATCACCATGCTGCGCCAGCCCTACAGCCTCGCCGAAGGACGCTGCGTCATCGGCGCCTCGGTCGGGATAGCGATCGCGCCGCACGACGGGGTGACGCGCGAGGAGGTGGTGCGCGCCGCTGACCTTGCGCTTTATGCCGCCAAGAACGGCGGGCGCGGGCTCTACCGCTTCTTCTCGGGCGAACTGGAGAACGAGACGATCTTCCGCCGCCGGCTCGAGCAGGATCTCGGCACGGCGCTGCGCGAAGAGCAGCTGTTCCTGCGCTTCGAACCGATGGTCGAGGCGGCGGCGGGCACGGTCAGCGCGCTCGAGGCGCATGTATGCTGGAACCATGCGACCCGCGGCATCATCGACGAGGAGGAGTTCGCGCAGATCGTGGAGGGCTCGGCGCTGATGGCCGATGTGGGCCGCTGGGCGGTCGCCGCCGCCTGCGCGCGTGCCGCCGCTTGGCCCGACAGCGTCCGCGTGGCGGTCGACGTGCCGGTCCCGCTGTTCCTCGCCGAGGATTTCGTCGCGCTGGTGGCCGAGGCGCTGAGCAGCGCCGGAATTGCAGCCTCGCGGCTCGAGCTCGAGATCAGCGAGGCGGTATTCTTCGGCGACGCCAATGTGGTCGACCGCACGCTTGCCGCGTTGTTCAAGCTCGGCGTGCGGCTCACGCTCGACGAATTCGGCAGCGGCTTCTCCTCGCTCGCCTACCTGCGCCGCGCGCCCTTCGACAGCATCAAGATCGACGAGAAGCTGGTCGCCGAGGCCGAGCGTCACGACAGCCGCGAAATGGGGCTGGTTCGCGCGATCGTGGCGCTTGCGGGCGCCTTGCAGATGGACACCATCGCCAACGGTATCGAAAGCGCGGAGCTGCTCGCGGCGCTCAAGGAATGCGGGGTGCGCACGCTCGAGGGCCCGATCTTCAGCGAGCCGCTCGACGAGGACGCGGTGGCCGAAGAGCTCGCCGGGGGCGGCTGGAAGATCGAGCCCGCCGCCGATCGCACCCGGCGTGCGCGCCGCCGCACGGTCTTCCGCAAGATCCAGGTGATCCACGAGGACTGCGCCTACGAGGTGACCCTGCGCAATCTCTCCAAGTCGGGCGCCCTGATCCAGGGGCTGGCGGACGTGCCCAAGGGCACGCAGTTCGTGGTCGACCTCGGCGGCGGGCAACTCGCCGTGGCAACCGTGACGCGCAGCAGCGGAGATGTGCAGGGGCTGGAGTTCGAGCAGTCCCTGATCGAGGACGGCTCGGGCGGGCTGTGCACCCGCAACCGCGTTTCGCCCTACGCGCTTGCCGCCGCCGGCGCGCCGCTCGCTGCGCTCGCGCCCGGCAGTTTCCGCGGAGCAAGTCAGGGCGGAACGGTACCGAAGTTCGGCTATGCGGCCCCCGCAACCCGCGCGGAGACCGTGTAGGTTTCGCCTCGCGCGGTGTTGCGTTTTTGTCGCATGACTTTGCGAGGTCGCGGCGCTAAGTCGCCGGCACGATGACCGATCTCTCCCTTATCCGCAATTTCTCCATCATCGCCCATATCGACCATGGCAAGTCGACCCTCGCCGACCGGCTGATCCAGTTCACCGGCGGGCTCTCAGCGCGCGAGATGTCGGAGCAAGTCCTTGATAACATGGATATCGAGAAGGAGCGCGGGATCACCATCAAGGCGCAGACCGTGCGCCTCACCTATACCGCCAAGGACGGGCACACCTACCAGCTCAACCTGATGGACACCCCCGGCCACGTCGACTTCGCCTATGAGGTCAGCCGCAGCCTCGCCGCTTGCGAAGGCGCGCTGCTTGTCGTCGACGCAGCCCAGGGCGTCGAGGCGCAGACCCTCGCCAATGTCTACCAGTCGATCGAGCACGACCACGAGATCGTCCCCGTCATCAACAAGATCGATCTCCCCGCGGCCGAGCCCGACAAGGTCCGTGCCGAGATCGAGGACATCATCGGCCTCGACGCCTCGAACGCCGTGCTCGCCTCCGCCAAATCGGGCATCGGGATCGAGGAAGTGCTCGAAGCCGTCGTCGCGCGCATCCCCCCGCCCAAGGGCACGGTCGAGGCGCCGCTCACCGCCAGCCTCGTGGACTCGTGGTACGATCCCTATCTCGGCGTCGTCATCCTCGTGCGGGTGATCGACGGCAAGCTTACCAAGGGCCTCAACATACGCTTCATGCAGGGCGGCACCCAGCACCTCGTCGACCGGGTCGGCTGCTTCACCCCCAAGCGCACCGATCTCACCGAGCTCGGCCCCGGCGAGATCGGCTTCATCACCGCGCAGATCAAGGAGGTCGAGCAGGCCCGCGTCGGCGACACCATCACCACGGTCAAGAACGGCGCCGAGATCCCGCTGCCGGGCTACAAGGAAGTCCAGCCGGTGGTGTTCTGCGGCCTCTTCCCGGTCGACGCCGCGGATTTCGAGAAGCTGCGCGAGAGCATCGCCAAGCTGCGCCTCAACGATGCCTCCTTCTCCTTCGAGATGGAATCGAGCGCGGCGCTCGGCTTCGGCTTCCGCTGCGGTTTCCTCGGCCTCCTCCACCTCGAGATCATCCAGGAACGCCTCAGCCGCGAATATGATCTCGACCTCATCACCACCGCGCCTTCGGTGGTCTATCGCATCCACCTCGGCCATTCGAAGACCGAGGATGCCAAGGTCATCGACATCCACAACCCCGCCGACTGGCCCGACACCAACCGGATCGAGATGATCGAGGAGCCGTGGATCAAGGCGGTGATCTACACCCCCGACGAGTATCTCGGCGCGATCCTGAAACTGTGTCAGGACCGCCGCGGCATCCAGACCGAGCTGACCTATGTGGGCGGCCGCGCGCAGGTGACCTACGAGCTGCCCTTGAACGAGGTGGTGTTCGATTTCTACGACCGGCTGAAGTCGATCAGCCGCGGCTATGCCTCCTTCGACTACGAGCAGATCGGCACCCGCGAGGGCGACCTCGTCAAGATGAACATCCTCGTCAACAACGAGCCGGTCGACGCCCTCTCGCTGATCGTGCACCGCGCCAACGCCGAAGAGCGCGGCCGCGGGATGTGCGAGCGCCTCAAGGACCTGATCCCCCGCCACCTCTTCAAGATCCCGATCCAGGCCGCGATCGGCGGCAAGGTGATCGCGCGCGAGACGATTGCCGCGCTGCGCAAGGACGTGACGGCGAAGTGCTATGGGGGGGACATCACCCGGAAGAAGAAGCTGCTGGAGAAGCAGAAGAAGGGGAAGGCCAGAATGAGAGAGTACGGCAACGTCAGTATTCCTCAGGAAGCCTTCATCGCCGCTCTACGCATGGGTGAAGAGTAACCTCTCTCATTCTGAGGATGCGAGAGTGAAGCCCCGCGCCTAGCGCCGCCGTTCGCAACGCGAACGGCAAGCTAGGAGCGAGAGGCTGTAACTCCGGCCAGCGGGGGCGCGCAGTGGAACCCGTCTGACGTCACGGCCGCGGCTTGGCCGCGGCTGGGCTTTCTCTTCCCAAGCAGCCTAAACTGTCGCTAGCCACTCGACTAGCAACTCGCTGATCGCTAGAAAAGTGTTCTCAATGTTTGGAGAAGACTGAGAAATGACGCCGGAATCTCTGGAAGCTGCCTTGGTGGGTGCTCAAGAGACGGATTCAATTGAGTTCAAGGCGGCTATGAATTGGGATGCAAAGACTTTCGTAAAAGATATACTTGCAATGGCAAACGTGATCGATGGTGGGGTAATTGTCGTCGGAGTCGAAGATAAAACGTTCGCGCGGCAAGGTTTAACAGAGCAGCAAATCGAAACCTATAACATCGACCATATGCGAGATCAGATTGATCCCTATGCCGATCCCAGAGTGATTTTCTCGAAGCAGATTCTTAACGATAGCGAAGGATTGCGATACGTTGTAATTGAAGTTGCCCCGTTTGAAGAAATACCCGTCATATGTGCGAAGGATGGCCATGATGTGAGTGCGGGCTCGATTTATTTTCGAAGTCGTTCTCGGAAACCAGCGAGTGCCCGGGTTGATCGTGCTGAGGACATGCGTGAAATCGTTGAATCCTCTATTTCAAGGAGATACCGCGGTCTGCGTCGGGCTGGCTTCATCCCTGACCTACAAGTAAATGACGACCTTGAGGCAGAGTTGGGCGGATTATGATGCAGGAAGGTTTGCTTGAGAAAATACGAGCGGTTGGCCACTGGAGGATTAACTATAGGCCGGTCGGACGGCGCGCGGAGCCGCTTTCTTTGGTTAGATGTCGAGATGTTATTCAGAAATCTTCCGTGTCAATACGAGGTTGGGACTTTCCGCATGTAAGTCACCGCAATGATGACACCGGTGGATTTGCAAATGTGGGGAACTATATTGAGGACTGGACAAATTGGTCTGGGTTTTTAGAATTTTCTAGGCTCTATCGTAGCACCCAGTTTTTGTCGTATGTTGCTCTTCATGAAGATACAAATCGTACGGATTACGGAAATCCGAGTGTACCGATCTTAGATGCGCTTTCTACTGTTTATTCTGTCACAGAGTTCGTAGAGTTTCTTTTTCGGCTTTGCTCGCACGGCTTATACGAAAGCGGAGTTTTCCTTTCGATCGAGTTAAGGAATACAAGAGGCAGATATCTTCATTCTGGCCGGAACAGAATTCCGTTCTTTGATCGGTTTTCGACTGAGGCTGAGGTTATTTCAGTCGAACGAAACCTCACTCGGTTCGACCTATCTGATGATCAGAGAAGACTTGCTGCAGGAATAGCTCTCGAGGTTTTTGACCACTTTGGGTGGAGTCCGGCCCAGGAACAGATTCTGACAGACATCGATCGCTTTTACCGCCGAGAGTGGTCCTGAGACACATTTTGCGGTGCAATTGCATGGCCACTTTCTTCTTATATGCTGCTCTGCATTACTGGTGCCGTAAGATAAGTCAGGCACTCAATTACGATACCTGCCGGGTGACCTATGGTTCAAAACATGGCCGGACACAGCCACGGCAAGCCGCGGCATGACGTCGAACGGGTCGGCTCACGCCGCCCGCCGGCCGAGGGCGGTGATGCGCTGACGCGCACCGGCTTCCAGCTTGCCGTTTGCTGCGCAAACGGCTGCGCTGGGCGCCTTCACCACTTCTCATCCTTCAGCGTCCACTCCGTCTTCCGCGGGCGCGGGGGTTTGGGTTTGCGGGGTTGCCAGCCCTCGGGCGGGTGCCAGTTCTCCTCGTCCGCTGCTGCCTGCGCGCCCGGGCCGGGGAGCCGCCGCGGGGTGTCGCCCTGCTCGAGCGCGTCCGCGGCGGCGTTCCAGCCGGTCTCCATCACCTTGCGCGTGCGCGCGTCCGCGCCGAGCGCGGCAAGGTCGCGCTCGCGCAGGGCGACGAAGTGCGCCCAGGCGGCGCGGGTTTCCTCGCTGAGGCGCACCCAGCGGTCTGCGCGCTCCCAGCGCAGCTGCTGGCCGATCGCGGCGATCTTGCGGTCGATGCTGGCGCGCACCTCGGCCGCGGAGACGTCGTTCGCGGCCCGCTCGGCCTCCCACTCGGCGCGCCACTGCTTCTTGAGCCGCTCGGCCTCCATCTTGCCGACCGCGTTCAATGCCTTGGGCGCGCCCTCGGCGAAACGCTCGGGCGCGCGGTTCCTGAGGATGAACATCAGCAGCCGGTCGTTGTACCTGCGGCGGGTGCCGATCAGCTTGCCGTAGGAATAGAGCGGTTCCTCGACGCCGTTGAGGGCGCGGTCCATCACCACGTCCTCGACGCGGCGCACGCCGTGCTGGAGCGCGACCTCCCACGCCGCGCGGAAGCTGTCGGCGCCGGGCTGGCGGCGCAGCTGGTAGGCGCCGACGGTGGTCATGTCGACGGCGCGGCAGGCGGCCTCGACCGAGCCGGTGTCGGCAAGCGCCTCGATGAAGCCGCGCTGGCGCTCGGGGGTCCAGCCGTCGTGGCGCTGGCAGCGGCGCGGGACGGGGATGAAGGCGGGGAGCTCGCCCGCCGGGACGGGCAGGCGCGCGGTGCGGGGGTTCTTGCGGCGGGTCATGGGCGCGAGAGGATCACATTTCGCGCGGGTAGGAAAACGGGAAGGGGGCGGGGCAGGGCGCCGCGGCAGAGCCGCGTCGTCGGACGGGTCGGCTGTCGCCGCCCGCCGGCCGGGGTTCGGCCTCTTGTTTGCAAGTCTTGCGACTTGCGCACAGGGCCTCGCCCTTCACTTTCCATTCACGCACCCGGCGGTTATAGACCCGCTCCATGCAGTCCACGCTCTCCCGCCGCCTGATCGGCGTCGCCATCGCCGCCGCGCTCGTGCCCGGCCTCACCGCCTGCGCCGGAGGCGGCGAGGGCAAGGATGTCGCCTATGTCGCGCGCGACGTCGAATCGCTCTATGCCGAGGCGCAGCGGCGCTTGGACCGCGGCAACACGCTGCAGGCCGCGGCGCTGTTCGACGAGGTGGAGCGCCAGCACCCCTATTCGCCCTGGGCCCGCCGCGCGCAGCTGATGAGCGCCTTCAGCTATTACATCGCGCGCGATTACAACAAGGCAATCCAGAACGCGCAGCGCTTCCTCTCGATCCACCCGGGCAACAAGGACGCGCCTTACGCCTATTACCTGATCGCGCTCTCCTATTACGAGCAGATCAGCGACGTGAACCGCGACCAGAAGATCACCGAGCAGGCGCAGACCGCGCTGCGCGAGGTCAACCGGCGCTTTCCGCAGACCGAATATGCCGCCGATGCGCGCCTGAAGCTCGATCTGGTCGCGGATCACCTCGCGGGCAAGGAGATGGAGATCGGCCGTCACTACCAGCGCATGGGCCTGTGGCTTGCGGCCGACATGCGGTTCCGCAACGTGGTCGAGAAGTTCGACACCACCAGCCACACGCCCGAAGCGCTCTACCGGCTGTGCGAGAGCAGCCTTGCCCTCGGCGTGCGCGAGGAGGCGGTGAAGTATGCCGCGGTGCTGGGCGCGAACTACCCGGGCTCGGAGTGGTACGAGCGCGCCTTCAAGCTGGTAAACAAACACGCCGAGGGCGTGACCGCGAGCTGACCTGCCGCCGCTCGGCCCGGCGGCCTATCCTCCCATCCGGGGCGCACCCGATTGACACGGCGGCACCCATCGCGGACACCGCTGCGGGGTCATGGCGCGGTCGCATGCGGGCTCGCTGGGGGGATGGCGATGGGCTGGACAAGGAACACCGACGGCCGCTGGTTGTGGCGCATCGCGCTCGTCCTCGGCATCGCCGTGCTGCCGCTCCCCGCCGCAGCGCAGCAGCTTGACTCCGCGAGCGACGAGGACATTGCCGCGCGCGCCGAGTCACTGAGCCAGCCTGAAACCTATGCCGAGGCCGTTCCCTATTACGAGGAACTGGTCGCCCGTTACGAACGGCAGCAGATTCTCTCGGAAGCCGAGGTGGTGCAATGGGCCAAGGACCTGCGCACTCTCTACCGCGAGCTCGAGCGCGACGATCCGCTCATCGCCCTCGATCGCCGGATGCTCGCGGTGTGCCGGCGCGAACAGGGCCCGGTCAGCGCCTGCGAGACCTTCTGGTACCAGTCGCTGACCGCCGACCTCAAAACCGCCGGGCGCGGCGCCGAGGCCGAGACCGCCTTCATCGAATGGCGCGCGATGGCGGAAAGCGGCTTCGGCATCGCGAGCCCCGAGGCCCGCCAGGCGCGCTGGGATTTCTCGTTTTTCCTCAGGGAAGAAGGCCGCCTCGATGACGCCGTCGCCTTGCGCGAAAGCGCGCTTGCCATCGAGGAGGAAGCCTATGGCATCATGGCCCCGGACACGGTCGAGCACGCCGGGCGCCTCTACGAATTCTATTCGGCAGCGAGCCGCCACGAAGAGGCCGAGGCGCTCGCCAAGCGCTTTGCCGCCGCCCATGTCGCCGATCGCGGCTTCGATGACTTCAATACCCAGCTGTGGCGTTCCCGCATTGCGGCCTCCAAACAGGCGCGGGGGGATGCTGCAGGTGCGCTGCGCGTTCTCGAAGCCATGGTCGCTCAGGCCGAGGGCAAGCCGCTCAAGTACCCTTTCGATACCGAAATGCTGCGACTCTACGAGCAGCTCGGCCGCTACGAGGACGCCGAGCGTCTTTTGCTTGCCCAGGCCGCGGCGTTCGAGGCCACGCCCGGCGCGAGCTCGCTCGAAAGCAACTGGGGCACGCTCGCCGAGTTCTACGGTTATCGCAACCGGCTGAGCGAGGCCGAGACCTACTATCTCAAGATCATCGCCCTGTCCGCGGCCGAAGGCGACGATATGATGGAGGGACTTTACCGCTATGGCCTGGCGGATATCTACATCAGGCAAGGCCGGCTCGATGACGCGCGGGCCGAGTTCCAGAAATATTATGACGAGTTCACCCCCGACGGCTCGTTCAGCACCTTCGCCCCTGCGGCAGTGGCCGGGCTGGCCCGGATCTACCGGCTTCAGGGCGATGCGCCGCGCGCGGAAAAGCTGCTTCTCGACGTGCTTGCGCTCGGGCAGGAGCCGGTCGCCATCACCGAGCTTGCCTCGCTCTATGTCGGCCAGGGCCGGTACGACGAAGCCCGCCCGCTGCTCGATCAATTGGTGGCGGGCCGGGTGCCGATCGGCGGCTATTTCGTGAAGACCAATTACTACGAGATCCTCGCCGACCTCTATCTCGCCCAAGGACAGGCCGAGGATGCCCGGTCGATCTACCAGATATTGCTGGGCGATGCGGGCGGAGCCACGCAGCCGGCATCGGTGCTGGCGGCGCCGCTGCGGACCAAGATCGCCGAGGCGGAACGGCAGATGGGCCTGTTCGACCTGTCGGATGCCGGGATCGACACCGCGCTTGCCGCTTTCGGCCCCGCGCCCGATCCGCGCGATCCGGCGGTGCTCGATCTGCTGAGGATCCGCGCCCGCAATTTCGCCGCACGCGGGCAATATGCCGAGGCGCGCAGCCTTTATGCCCGTCTCTGCGCGGTGGCGGGCACGGTGCTGGGTGAGGATCATCCGACCACCATCGCCCTGATGCGCGAGCGCGCGGAAGCGGCGCTCGGGGATGCGGATGAAGCCGAAGCGGTGGCGGCCGCCGGCACGCTGGTCAACGCGCTCGAAAGCCGCAGCCGCACCGCCGGGACCGATTCGCTCTCCGAAGCCGAGCTCCGGCGCGAAGCCGCCCTGCGCGCCGATAGCTACCTTGCCGCAGGCGACATCCTGTTCCTCGAGAACGAACGCGTCCCGGTGCGCGAGACCGGTTTCCAGGCGGTGCAGCGGGCGATGGAAACCGCGGCCAGCGAGGCGGTGATCCAGGCCGCGGTGCGCCGCTATGCCGAGCGCGAGGCCAAGGGCCTGTCCGGACTGATCGTCGAGCGCGAGGGTCTGCAGAAGGCGCTTGTCGGCAATGCTGCGCAATTTGCTGGCAACCTGTTGCTGCGCGGCGAGGAAATCCTCCAGCGCCGGGCCCAGCTGACGCGCGAAAAGGACGCGGCCGCCACGCGCATCGCCGAGATCGATGCAACCATCGCGCGGTCCTTCCCCGGCTATTTCGACCTCGTTCGCCCCGCGCCGCTCGACATCGCGCAGGCACAGGCGCTGCTGAAGCGCGACGAAGCGGTGCTGATGATCGTGCCCGGTCCCGCCGGCACCCATGTCTTCACCATCACCGCGGATCGGGTGGAGTGGCGCCGGTCGACCTGGAACGAGACGAAAATCAACGAAGTCACCCGGCGACTCTTGTGGTTCGCCGGCGCCAACGTCACGGTCGAGGATCGCGACGCCTTCGCGTGGGAGCGCGAGGTCGGCAGCACCAGTCCGCTCGCATTCGATCGGCCTACCGCCTTCGCGCTCTATTCCGAACTCGTCGCGCCCTCGGCCGCGGCGCTCGAAGGCAAGCGGCACCTCTTCATTGCGGCTGCGGGCGCGCTGTCCTCGCTGCCCTTTGCGATGCTGGTGGCCAGCCCTCCCGAGGGCCGCAACGACGATCCGGCGGCGCTGCGCGAAACCGACTGGCTGGCCGATCGCTACGCGATGATCCAGCTTCCGAGCCTGCAATCACTGGCGATGCTGCGCCGCAAGACCGCCGAGCGGCCGGTACGGCGCACGGGTTTTGTCGGCTACGGCGATCCCGTGCTGGGAAAACCGGCCGCACGACGCGGGGTGGCGCGGCGCTCCACCGATCCGCAGGCGAGCGTCGAGGCGGCCTATGGTTCCGGCGTGGCCGCCGCGACGGCCATCGATCCGGCCCGGCTGCGCCGGCTTGCCAGTCTGCCGGGCACGGGGATCGAGCTCAAGGCGATGGCCGCGGCGCTGGGGGCCGGCGGCGATGCCTTGCAACTCGGCGCGAATGCCACCGAAACCAACTTCAAACGCCAGCGGCTCGAGAATGTCGCCATCATCGCCATTGCCACCCACGGGCTGATGGCGGGCGACATCCGGGGCGCGGTCGAGCCCGGTCTGGTGTTCACCCCGCCCGAGGCCGGCACGACGCTCGACGACGGCTATCTCACCGCCTCCGAGGTCGCCGAGCTCCGGCTGTTCGCCGACTGGGTGATCCTCTCGGCGTGCAACACCGCCTCGGGGGACGGCAGCAAGGGCGCAGCCGGCCTTTCGGGGCTGGCGCGCGCCTTCTTCTATGCCGGGACCGACAATCTCCTCGTCTCGCACTGGCCGGTGCGCGACGATGTCGCCTCGCAGCTCACGGTGCGAACGGTCGAGATCCAGCGCGCGAACCCCGCACTGAGCCGCGCCGAGGCCTTCACCCGGGCGATGCGGGAAATCCGGATGAACCCGGCGGACGACAAGGGCGTGGACAGCTGGGCGCACCCCAACGCCTGGGCGCCCTTCACGCTGGTGGGCGACAGCGCGCGGTAGAGCGCCGCCCGGACGCGACCGCGGAGGACTGACCGGGGATTGGCCGATCTTCCGCAGGTGACGCCGCTTTGGCTGTGCGCTATCTGTTCCGGCGCCCATGCTGACCCGTCTTTCGATCCGCAACATCGTCCTCATCGAAGCGCTCGATCTCGATTTCGGGCGCGGGCTGGGCGTGCTGACGGGGGAGACGGGGGCGGGCAAGTCGATCCTGCTCGACGCGCTCGGGCTGGTGCTGGGCGACCGGGCGGAGACGTCGCTGGTGCGCAGCGGCGAGGAGCGGGCGTCGGTCACCGCCAGTTTCGAATTCGCGGCCCTGCCGCGCGCGATCGCCGCGGCGCTGGACGAGGCCGAGATCGCGATCGAGCCGGGCGAGCCGCTGATGATCCGGCGGCAGGTGCGCGCCGATGGCGGCTCCAAGGCCTTCATCAACGATCAGCCGGCGAGCGTCGCGCTGCTGCGCGAGCTTGCGCCCGCGCTGGTCGAATTGCACGGGCAGCACGATGATCGCGGACTGGTCAATCCGCGCGGCCACCGCGTGCTGCTCGATCGCTATGCCGGGACCGATGTGGCGGGGCTCGAGCGGGCCTGGGCCGCTTGGGCGCGCGCCGAGGCGCAGCTGGCCGAGGCGCGCGCGGTGGTGGAGCAGGCCAAGGCCGATCAGGACCTGCTGATCGCGCACCTCGCCGAACTGGCCGCGCTGGAGCCGGTGGCGGGCGAAGAGGCGCGGCTCGCGCTGGCGCGCGCGGACATGCAGAAGGGCGAGAAGCTGTCGGGCGATCTCGAGGATCTGCGCCATCTGTGGGAGGGTTCGGATTCGCCGCTCGCGGCGCTGCGGGTGGCGGCGCGCAAGCTCGACCGGATCGGCGAGCAGCATCCGCTGCTGGCAGAGGCGCTCGCCGCGCTCGACCGCGCGGTGATCGAGGCGAGCGAGGCCGAAGACAAGCTGCGGCTCGCGGCCGAGGCGCTGGTGCACGATCCGCTGGAGCTGGAGCGCGCCGAGACCCGGTTGTTCGAGCTGCGCGCCGCCGCGCGCAAGCATCGCTGCGAGGTCGATGACCTGCCTGAACTGATGCGCACCCTGCGCGCCCGGCTCGATGCGATCGAGGGCGGGGAGGCGCAGCTCGATGCGCTCGAGGCAGCGGCGAAGGAGACGCGCGGGGCCTATGTGGCGGCCGCCGAAGCGGCGCACGCGGCGCGCCTCGCCGGGGCCGAGCGGCTGGATGCGGCCGTGGCGGCGGAGCTGGCGCCGCTGAAGCTCGATGCTGCGCGGTTCCGCACGTCGGTGACGGCGCTCGCCGAGGACAGGTGGGGCGCGGCCGGCATGGATGCGGTGGAGTTCCTGATCGCGACCAACCCCGGCGCGGACTTCGCGCCGCTGGGCAAGATCGCCAGCGGCGGGGAACTCTCGCGCTTCATCCTCGCGCTGAAGGTCGCGCTGGCGGAGAAGGGCGGGGCGGCGACGATCATCTTCGACGAGATCGACCGCGGGGTGGGCGGCGCGGTGGCCTCGGCGATCGGCGAGCGGCTGGCGCGGCTGGCGGCAGAGGAGGGGCAGTTGCTCGCGGTGACGCACTCGCCGCAGGTCGCGGCGCGCGGGGGGCAGCACTATCTCATCGCCAAGGCGTCCTCGGGCACGGTGACCACGACCAGCGTCGTTCTGCTCGACGCGGAGGGGCGGCGACAGGAGATCGCGCGGATGCTCAGCGGCGCCGAGGTGACGCCCGAGGCAAGGGCGCAGGCCGACCGGTTGCTGGAGGGGGTGTAAATGTGGAAAGTTAATGCTGGCAGGCGTAGCGCACTGGCTAACGAATTCCTTGAGCGGAATGCGGTCGCAATTGGATGGCGTGAGGCAGGCGATTACACAAACTGCAAGGCGTGGGGGGATGTCTATGCGTTGATTAATCTCGCCTATTCGGAGCAAACCGACAAACAAAAACAGGTTAGCGCAAGTCAGATTTGGCGGTTCTTGACAGAAGTGAAGATTGGGGACGCAGTTCTCACCTATGATCCCAATTCAAGACTCTACCATGTTGGAACCATCACGGGCAATCCAAAATACTTACCAAATGATATTCCGGCACTACCAGTGCAACGCTCAGTTGTGTGGTCCGGTGAAGTGCCACGGGACGCTCTTTCTGGATCTGCAAAAGGCAAATTAGGTGCAATCCTAACGCTGTTCAAGGTCGCGCCCGTGGCGGAATTAGAGTTGCAGTCTTTGGCGACAGGCGCAGACCATTTGGCGAACAGCGACGCCGATGAATCGGACGATATTTTGGACGTCTCAATCGACCCCTTCGATGGGCTGGAAGATCAGGCAATAGAAAGGGTAAAAGATAAGCTTCTCGGTTTGGATTGGGAGGAAATGCAGGAAATTGTTGCGGCCTTATTGAGGGCTTTGGGATATCGAACTCAGATTTCTCCAACAGGACCGGATAGGGGCAAGGACATTATCGCCTCGAAAGATGGCTTTGGTTTCGAACGCCCACGTATCGTTGTCGAGGTAAAGCATCGACGTGGGCAGATGGGTGCTCAAGAAATCCGAAGTTTCCTTGGTGGAAGACATCAAGACGACCGCGGTCTTTACGTGAGCACTGGCGGATTTTCTCGCGAGGCGCGCTTCGAAGCTGAGCGCGCGTCGACGGTTACTCACTTAATGACCTTAGACGAACTGGCTAAGGCATTGATCGAGCAGTATGATAACATTGATGAAGATGGGCGGCGGATATTGCCACTGACGAAAATTTATTGGCCAAGTTGATGATGGCCCACGGAGTTATTGGCCGTTCGAGGCGACGTTCGCTCCTCCCCTTGCTCCTCCTCGCTGCCTGCATCCCCGCTACCACTGCGCCCGAGAAAGCCTCCCCCGCCGTGCAGCCCAACAACGCCACCTATGGCACCGATGCCAACCTCGCTGCGTCCAAGCCCGATGCGATCCTGCGTTATGCCGATCATCCGCGCGGGTTTGCCGAATTGCGCCTGCCCCAAGGAACCGGTCCGTTCCCGCTCGCGGTGATCTATCATGGCGGATGCTGGAAGACCGGCATCGCCTCGCAGGCCTACATGGCCCCGCTCGCCACCCGCTGGCAGCAAGAGGGCATCGCCACGCTCAATGTCGATTACCGCGAGGTGGGCGACGGGGGCGGCTGGCCGGGGTCGTTCGCGGACTGGGCCGCCTCGGCGCGGCTGATCGACGAAGTCGCGGCGAAACACCCGATCGACCGCGCGCGCGTCACCCTCGTCGGCCACTCGGCGGGCGCGCTGCCGGCGCTGTGGCTGGCGCGCGAACAGGGCGGGGGCGGGCCGACGGCCAGGCGCAAGGCCTTGAAGGCGCGCGCGGCGATCGTGCTCGACGGGCCGGGCGATGTCGGGGCCGAGCAGCCCGCTTTCGACGCGCTGTGCCAGTTCTCTGCCGTCGCCCCCTTTATGGGCGACAGCCCCGACGCCGCGCCGGGGCGTTACGCCGCGATTGCCCCCTCGACCGCCGCGCCGCAGCTCGCCGCAATCCTGTTCGTGCAGGCGAAGCTCCCCGCGCCGTCGGCGGCGACACAGGCTGCGCTCGCGGCGGGCGGCGCGCGGGTCACGGTGCGCGAGAACCCAGGCGCGAGCCACTTCGCGATCATCACTCCCGGCAATCCGGTCTACGAAGCCAACGAGCCTGCCATGCTTGCGGTGCTGCGGGCCGCGCAATGAGCGATTGCCGCCGGCTGCCAGCGCGCTAAGCTGCCGGATCGTCAAGGGAGAGACCGTCATCACCACGCATCCGATCCGGGCCGCCGCGCTCGGCGCCGCCACCGCCGCATTGCTTGCGGGCTGTGCGCCCGCCAAGCCGGTCGCCGTGGCCCCGCCCGCCGACCAGTTCGCCGTCACCGACAGCAAGAGCTACGATCCCGACAGCCTCAACGCTCTCCCGTCCGATCCGATCACGGCCCGGCTCACCTACGGCACCGCCTCGGCGCGGCAGTATGGTGAGCTGCGCATTCCCGAAGGCAAGGGCCCGTTCCCGCTCGCGGTGATGTATCACGGCGGCTGCTGGCTGGGCTATGGCGGCACCGCCAACTACGCTGCGCTCGGCAGCTTCCTCGCGCGCAACGGCGTGGCGGTCTGGGCGCCGAGCTATCGCGAACTCGGCTCGGACGGCGGCTGGCCCAACACCTTTGCCGACTGGGCGCAGGGCCTCGCCTATGTGAAGACCATCGCCAGGACCTACCCGATCGACATGAAGCGCATCACCCTGGTGGGCCATTCGGCTGGCACCATGCCGGCGGTGTGGCTGGCGGGCGGCGACAAGGGCGATACGCTGGTCCGGGCCGAGCTTCCCAAGGTCAGCGCCGCCGTGGTCATCGACGGACCCTTGCGGCCGGAGCCATATGTCGGGATCGACAAGATGATCTGCGGCGAGCCGGTGATCGCACCGCTGCTCGGGGGCACGCCGGCCGAGGTGCCGGCGCATTACGCGATGCTCGATCCGCTGGTGAACACCCCGCAGGTCCGGCGCATGCTGGTGGTCGACGGCAACCTGCCCGATCCCGAGCCCGCGGTGCTGGCCGGCCTGCGCGCCAAGGGTATCGCGGTCGAGGTGATCCGCACCAACCAGAACGAGCATTTCAACATGCTGGTGCCCGGCACGGCGGAATTCGCCGCGATCGGCCCGGCGCTGCTGGACATTGCCAAGGCGCGGTGAAAAAACGGCGCGCATGAGCACCGAAGGCCTGAGCGAGGCGGCCGCCGCCAACGAACTGATGCGCCTTGCCAAGGCCATCGCGCACCACGACCGGCTCTACCATGCCGAAGACTCCCCCGAGATCTCGGACGCCGAATACGACGCGCTGGTGCGCCGCAATGCCGAGCTCGAGGCGGCCTTCCCGCACCTGATCCGGCCCGACAGCCCGTCGCGCAAGGTCGGGCACCAGATCGCGTCCTCGCCGCTCGGCAAGGTGGCGCACGAGGTCCGGATGATGAGCCTCGACAACGCCTTCTCTCCGCAAGAGGTGGCCGAGTGGCTGGCGCGGATGCGGCGGTTCCTTGCCCTGCCCGAGGATGCGCCGCTCGCCGTGACCGCCGAGGACAAGATCGACGGCCTTTCCTGCTCGCTGCGTTACGAGAACGGCCATCTGGTGCGCGCCGCGACGCGCGGCGACGGGCAGGTCGGCGAGGACGTGACCGCCAATGTCGCGCATATCCCCGATATCCCGCAGCGCCTGCCCGCCGGTGTCCCTGCCATCTTCGAGGTGCGCGGGGAGGTCTACATGGAAAAACAGGCTTTTGCTGCGCTCAATGCTGCGCAGCATGAAGCGGGGGGCAAGATCTTCGCCAACCCCCGCAATGCCGCCGCGGGCTCGCTGCGGCAGAAGGATGCGAGCGTCACCGCCAAGCGCCCCTTGCGGTTCTGGGCGCATGGCTGGGGCGCGGCTTCGGCCCTGCCGGGCGCGACCCAGAGCGAGGTGGTTGCGATGCTGCGCCAATGGGGCTTCCCGGTCTCGCCGCAATTCACCCGGATCGAAGCCCCCGCGTCCGGACTCGCGGCGGAGCTGGTCGCGCGGTTTACCGCCATCGGCGCGGCGCGGCCGGGCCTTGCCTATGATATCGACGGTGTCGTCTACAAGCTCGACCGGCTCGATTGGCAGGAGCGGCTCGGTTTCGTCGCGAAAGCCCCGCGCTGGGCGCTGGCGCACAAGTTCCCGGCCGAGCGCGCCGAGACAGTGGTCGAGGCGATCGACATCCAGGTCGGGCGCACCGGCAAGCTTACGCCGGTGGGGCGGCTTGCGCCGGTGCTGGTGGGCGGCGTGACCGTCACCAATGTCACGCTCCACAACCGCGACGAGATCGCGCGGCTCGGCCTTCGTGTCGGCGACCGGGTGGTGATCCAGCGCGCCGGCGACGTGATCCCTCAGGTGGTCGAGAACCTGACCCGCGAGGAGCCGCGCGCGCCCTTCGCCTTCCCCGACCATTGCCCGCAATGCCGGTCCGAGGCGGTCGCCGAGGAAGGCGAGGTCGACGTGCGCTGCACCGGCGGGCTGATCTGTCCGGCGCAGCGCACCCAGCGGCTCGAACATTTCGTGAGCCGCCGCGCGCTCGATATCGAGGGGCTGGGGGAGAAGACCATCGCCCAGTTCTTCGCGCTGGGATGGCTGGAAAGCCCGGCCGACATCTTCCGCCTCCGGCGACGCCGCGCGGATATCCTCGCGCTCGAAGGGTGGCAGGACAAGTCTGTGGACAACCTGTTGGCCGCGATCGAGGCCAAGCGCGCGCCCGATGCCGCGCGGCTGCTGTTCGCGCTCGGCATCCGCCATGTCGGCGAGGTCACCGCGCGCGACCTGATGAAGCACCTCCACGAGCTCCCGGCGCTGCGCTCGCTCGCCGAACGCGCGCACGCGGGCGATGCCGAGGCGGCGGGCGAACTCACCGCGATCGACGGGATCGGCCCCTCGGTGGTGGAGGCGCTCGGCGATTTCTTCCACGAGCCGCACAATGTTGCGGTGTGGGAGGACATTCTCGGCGAAGTCGCCCCGCCGCGCTACGAGGTCGAGACTCTCGCCAGCCGGGTCGCGGGCAAGACCGTGGTGTTCACCGGCAAGCTCGAAACCATGAGCCGCGACGAAGCCAAGGCGCAGGCCGAACGCCTCGGCGCCAAGGCGGCCGGGTCGGTCAGCGCCAAGACCGATCTGGTGGTCGCCGGGCCGGGGGCGGGATCGAAGCTCAAGAAGGCGGCCGAGCTCGGGATCGAGGTGGTCGACGAAGCAGGCTGGGCGGCGATCGTCGCCGAGGCGCTGGGCTAGGCCGTTCTCCCGGAACGAGGGGGGAGACGGGCTCCCGGCCTTGTGGCACTATCCAGCGGTCGCCGGGAGGGGGAGCCGGGATCATGTCCGCGCGGATTGCCATCGTCACGCCCTATTGGCGCGAGCCGCGCGCGGTGATCGAGCGCTGTATCGCGAGCGTGGCCGCGCAGAGTGTTGCCGCCGATCACCTGCTGGTCGCCGATGGCGCGCCGCAGGACTGGATCGAGGGCGCGGGGGTGCGCCACCTCCGGCTCGATCGCAACCACGCCGATTACGGCAATGTCCCGCGCGCGATGGGCGCGCTGCTGGCGGCGGGCGAGGGCTATGACGCGATCGGATTTCTCGATGCCGACAACCGGATCGATCCCGATCATGTGGCGCTGTGCCTTGCTGCGGCCGCGGCGGAGGATGGGGGGGCCGATGTGGTCGTTGCCCGTCGCCGCTTCGAACTGCCCGACGGTACCCCCGTGCCGCTCGCCGACGAGCCGGGGATGATCGACACCAACTGCCTGTTCCTGCTGCCCGGCGCCTTTCCCGTGATCGCGCGCTGGGCGCTGATCCCGCGCCCGCTCTCGCAGATCGGCGACCGGGTGTTCCACGCCGCGCTGGTCGGCGCCAATTGCCGCTTCGCTGCGACGCTGCGCCCGAGCGTCACCTATGAGACCCGCTGGGCGTGGCACTACGAGGCGCTCGGGCGGCCCGTCCCGGAGGATGCCAGCACGCTCGATTTCGCGGCAATTGTCGATTGGGTCGCGGGGCTGTCCCCGGACGAACGCCGCGCGCTCGATCGGCAGGTGGGGGCGCACATCGCGCTCGATTGAGCGGACCGAAAAAAATCGCGCACCGTTGTCGAATCGGGCTTGCGGGCGGCGTCTCCCTGTCAGAGCCTCGCCATAGTGGCCGGGCCGAGGACGGAAGGACAAGCCATGCAATTCGTGCTGCTGATCAACGAGGATGGAAGCCCCTATGCCGGCCCCGACGGGGCGGCGCTGATGGAGGCGACGCTGGCGGGGCACATGAAGCTCGCGCAGGATCTGGTCGCCGCCGGGGTGCCGTTCTCGGGCGAGCGGCTCAAGCCCGCTTCGACCGCGACCACCGTGCGCAGCGACAAGGGCACTGTGACCTTGCACGACGGCCCCTTTGCCGAGACCCATGAGGAACTCGGCGGCTTCTATGTCATCGACGTGGCAAGCCTCGACGAGGCGCTCGAATGGGCCAAGCGCATTCCGGTGCCCAAGGGCGCGGTCGAGGTGCGCCCGGTCTGGCCGATGGAAGGCTGAGGCCATCGCGCCTGCGGCTGTCGGGCAGGCGATCATGGCGGCGCGGCCCCGGGTGGTGGCCGCGCTTGCTGCCCGTCTGCGCGATCTCGATGCGGCCGAGGATGCCTTTGCCGAGGCTGCCGCCGCGCTGCTCGCGCTCCCCGAGCCGCCGCGCGACAGCGCGGCCTGGCTGTTCGTCGCCGCCAAGCGCCGCGCACTCGATGCGCTGCGCAGGGCGGGCGCCGAAGCGCGCCGCGGCGCGGCACTGGCAGAGGTCACCGACATGGCCGAGATCCTGACATTGCCCGAGCCGATACCCGACGAACGGCTGCGTCTGCTGTTCATCTGTTGCCACCCGGCGCTGGCACCCGAGGTGCGCGCCGCGCTCGCGCTCAAGGTGATCTGCGGCCTGCCCACGGATGCGATCGCGCGGCTCTTCGTGGTTAGCGAAGCCACGATGTTCCAGCGCATCACCCGCGCCAAGGCGAAGGTGCGCGAGGCGGGAATCGCCTTCGAACTGCCGCCGCGCCGCGCCTGGCCCGAGCGGCTGGGGGCGGTGCTGCTCGCGCTCGAGCTCGCCTTCACCGCCGCCTATGCCGATGCCGGCGGGGAGCTTTCGGCCGATCTCGGCGAGGATCTCGGCGCCGAGGTCGAGCGGCTGGCGCTGCTGGTCGCAGAGCTGCTGCCCGACGAGAGCGAGGCGCTGGGGCTGGCCGCGCTGGTGCTGCTGGCGCGCTCGCGGGCGGGCGCGCGCCTCGATGCGGCGGGCGCAATGGTGCCCCTGTCGCAGCAGGACGCGGGCCTGTGGGATTATGCACGGATCGCACGCGCGCGTGCCATGCTCGACACAGCGGCGGCGCAGGCGCGTTCGGGCCCCTATCAGGTGATGGCCGCGATCCAGCTCAGCCATGCGCGCCGCGCCTATGACGGGGTGACCGATTGGGCCGCGGTGCTGGCGCTGTATGATGCGCTGCTGATGCTGCGCCCGTCGCCAATGGTGGCGCTGGGCCGTGCCCTGGCGCTGGCGCAGGTCGAGGGCAGGGCTCGCGGCGCTCGATGCGCTGCCGGCGGAGCGGCTCGCGCTTGCCCGGCCGTTCCATGTCGCGTGCGCCGATCTGCTGGCGAAGGCGGGGCGGGGCGGGGAGGCGGCGGCCGCGCTCGATGCCGCGCTCGCGCTCGAACCGCCGCGCGCAGAACGTCTGTGGCTGGAAGCGCGGCGGGCGGGGCTCGCCTAGCGGCCCCTGCGCCGCCGCAGCCACAGGATCGCCCAGTCGCCGCGTTCGAGCCGGGCCGCGAGGCGAAAGCCCGCGCGCAGCATCGCGCGGCGCACCGCAGCCTCCTGTTCGCCCGCGAGCAGCCCGGCGAGCAGCAGGCTGCCCCCCGGCGCGACGGCCTTGGCGAAGTCGGGCGCGAGGCTCACCAGCGGCCCGGCAAGGATGTTGGCGATGAGGAGGTCGTAGGGCCCGCGCAGCCGGTGCAGCGGATCGTCCATCCCGTCGGCCACAATCATCACCGCCGCGCCAGCGCGCGCCCCCATCGGTACGCGGTTGAGCCGCGCGTTCTCCTCGACGACGCCGGTGCATACCGGGTCGATATCGGTGAGGGTCACCGCCGCGCGCGGCCACAGCGCGAGCGCGGCGAACCCGAGCAATCCGGTCCCGGTGCCGATATCGGCGATGGCGCGCGCGACCACCCCGCTCGCCTTAATGTGCCCGAGCATCTCGAGGCACCCGGCGGTGGTCTTGTGCTGGCCGGTGCCGAAGGCCTGCGAAGCGGGGATGACGAAGTCGATCGCGTCCGGATCGGGCGGATAATCGGGGGTGTGGACGTGGAACCGCCCCGCACGGATCGGGGGCGCGTTGTGCTGGCTCAGGGTGACCCAGTCCTCGGGTGGCAGCTCCTCGACGGTGACCGGCGGCGCTGTCCCCGCGAACAGCCCCGCCAGCGCGGCCGTCTCGGCCTTGCCGGGCTTGCGCGGATACCAGCCTTCGAGCACCCAGTCGTCCGGCCGGTCCTCGGCCACCTCGCGCCCCGCGATGACGAGTTCGGGGTCCCACTCGTCGATCAGGTCATGCGCCAGCAGCGCCGCCTGCACGATCGGCTTGGGGGCGAAGGCACTCAGCTTCCACGTCGTATCAGCGGACAAAGCTCGCTCCATTGGCGTCGATCACCGCGCCGGTCATGCTCGGCGGGGCATCCAGCGCGCAGAAGGCGATGATCGCCGCGATCTCCTGCGGGGTCGCGACCCGGCCCAGCGGAATGTCGGCGAGCAGCCCGGCCCCACCGCGGCTGGCGAGATAGTCGCCCGCCATGCTGGTGTCGGTGAAGCCGGGGGTGACCGCGAAGCTCAGGATGCCGTCGCCGGCATAGGCGCGCGCAATCGTCTTGTGCATCGCCACCATCCCGCCCTTGGCGGCCGCGTAATGCCAGTGCGCCGGGCTGTCGCCGCGATAGGCGGCGCGGCTGGCGACGTGGACCAGCCGCCCCGGCACGGCGCGCTCCTGCCAGTGCCGCACCGCGAAGCGCGATACCTGCGCGGCCGCGGTGAGGTTGACCCGCAAGGTATCCTCCCAGGCATCGAGCCATTCGATGTCCGAACGGTCGAGCCGGTTCGCCTCGAACCGCCCGGCATTGTTGACCACAGCGTCGATCGTCCCGCCGGAGAGTTCGAGCGCGGCTTCCCACAGCGCCTGCGCGGCGAGCGGATTGCCGAAATCGGCGGCGATGATCGGCGGCCCCGCACCGTCTTGCGCCGGCGGGCGCGAGGCGTGGCCGATCACCTTGGCGCCGCGTGCCGCGAGCGTCTCGAGCGCCGCCTTGCCGATCCCGCGGCTTGCTCCCGTGACCAGAATGTATCCCATGCAATCGCCTATCCGAAACTTTGCAAGCCCTGTCCACCATGTCGCCGCTTGCGCCCCGCGCTGGCGGCGTTAAGTGAGGGGGCGGGCAAACAGGGACAGGACGGGATCACCATGGCCAACAGACCGCTTTCTCCCCACTTGCAGGTGTGGCGCTGGGGCCCGCACATGCTGATATCGATCCTCCACCGGGTGACCGGCAACGGGCTGGCGTTGGTCGGCCTTGCGGTGCTGGTGTGGTGGCTGGGCGCACTGGCGAGCGGGAAGGAGGCCTATGCCGATTTCCAGTTCGTGATGGGCTCGCCGGTCGGGATTTTCGTGCTGGTCGGCCTGACCTGGGCTTTCTTCACGCATCTCGGCAACGGCCTTCGCCACTTCGTGCTCGACATCGGCGCGGGCTACGAGCTCGACATCAACAAGTTCTGGTCGGTTGCGGTGCCGCTGATCGCAATCGCGCTGACGGTGGCCTTCTGGGCCCTGATCTGGTTTCGCTGAGGGGGACAGGCGACTATGGGTAACGGAACGTCTATCGGGCGCGTGCGCGGGCTTGGCCCGGCGCATGAAGGCGCGCATCACTGGCTGCTGCAGCGCTTCACCGCGGTCGGCAACCTGCTGCTGATGAGCTGGCTGCTGGTCAGCCTCGTGATGCTGGGCGACTATGGCTACGACAATGTCGTCAAGTGGCTCTCGCAGCCGGTTTCGGCGACCGCGATGATGCTGCTGGTGTTCAGCCTGTTCTGGCACGCCCGGCTCGGGGTTCAGGTGATCGTGGAGGATTACATCCACGACTCCGGCAGCAAGTTCGGCCTGATCGTCCTGCTCAACCTCGCCACCATCGGCGGCGGCGCTTTCGCGATCTTCAGCGTCGCCAAGCTTGCATTCACGGGAGAAGCCTGATGGCAACCTCAGCTGCAAAGGGCACCGCCAACGACGTCGGCGGCGCGCATCTCAAGGGCGCCTACACCATCGTCGACCATACCTATGACGTGGTCGTCGTGGGCGCGGGCGGATCGGGCCTGCGGGCCACCATGGGCGCCGCCGAAGCGGGCCTGCGCACCGCCAACATTTCCAAGGTCTTCCCGACCCGTTCGCACACGGTTGCCGCGCAGGGCGGCATCGCCGCGAGCCTCGGCAACAATTCGCCCGATCACTGGACCTGGCACATGTACGACACCGTCAAGGGGTCGGACTGGCTGGGCGATCAGGACGCGATCGAATATCTCGCGCGCGAGGCCCCCGCGGCGGTCTACGAGCTCGAACATGCCGGTGTGCCGTTCAGCCGCAATGCCGATGGCACGATCTACCAGCGGCCCTTTGGCGGGCACATGCAGAACATGGGCGCCGGCCCGCCGGTGCAGCGCACCTGCGCCGCGGCCGACCGCACCGGCCACGCGATGCTTCACGCGCTCTACCAGCAGAGCCTGAAGTACGACGCGGACTTCTTCATCGAATATTTCGCGCTCGACCTCATCATGTCCGAACGCGACGGGGTGAAGCAATGTGTCGGCGTGATGGCGATGTGCCTCGACGATGGCACCATCCACCGCTTCCGCGCGCAGTCGGTCGTTCTGGCGACCGGCGGCTATGGCCGCTGCTACTACACCGCCACCTCGGCGCACACCTGCACCGGCGACGGCGGCGGGATGGTGCTGCGTGCCGGACTGCCGCTGCAGGACATGGAGTTCGTCCAGTTCCACCCGACCGGCATCTACGGCGCGGGCGTGCTCATCACCGAAGGCGCGCGCGGCGAGGGCGGCTATCTCACCAACTCCGAGGGCGAGCGCTTCATGGAGCGCTATGCCCCTTCCGCCAAGGACCTCGCCTCGCGCGATGTCGTGAGCCGCTCGATGGCGCTCGAAATGCGCGAGGGCCGCGGCGTGGGACCGGAAGGCGACCACATCTACCTGCACCTCGATCACATCGATCCCAAGGTGCTGGCAGAACGCTTGCCGGGGATCACCGAGAGCGGCAAGATCTTCGCGGGCGTCGATCTCACCCGCCAGCCGCTCCCCGTCACCCCGACGGTGCATTACAACATGGGCGGCGTGCCGTGTAACTACCACGGGCAGGTCGTCACCCTCGGGCCCGACGGCAACCCCGATCATGTCATCCCCGGCCTCTATGCGGTGGGCGAAGCGGCCTGCGTGTCGGTCCACGGGGCGAACCGCCTGGGGTCGAACTCGCTGATCGACCTCGTGGTGTTCGGCCGCGCGACCGGCCACCACCTGCGCGACAACCTCGCGCCCAACGCCAAGCAGCCCGAACTGCCCGCCGACAGCGCCGACTTCGCGCTGACCCGGCTTGATCACTTCCGCTACGCGCAGGGCGGCTCGCCCACCGCGCAGATCCGTGCGGAGATGCAGAAGGCGATGCAGAAGCACTGCGCCGTGTTCCGCGACCAGAAGCTGATGGACGAGGGCGTTGCCAAGCTCGCCGAGCAGAACAAGCGGATGGAGGACATCCACGTCACCGACAAGTCGCTGATCTGGAACTCGGACCTGATCGAGACGCTCGAGCTCGACAACCTCATGGCGCAGGCCAACGTGACGATGGCGAGCGCGGCCAACCGCAAGGAAAGCCGCGGCGCCCACGCGCACGAGGACTTCCCCAACCGCGACGATGCGAACTGGATGAAGCACACCATCGCCTGGTTCGACGGCTGGGGCGGCCGCGGCAGCAACAGCCGGATCGATTACCGTCCGGTGCACGAGTACACGCTGACGGACGACATCGCCTATATCGAGCCCAAGGCGCGGGTGTATTGACGATCTGACCCGCGATGCTGCGCGTCGCCATCATCGGCGGCTATGGCAATTTCGGTGCCCATGTGGCGCGCAGCCTCGCGTCTGATCCGGCGATCCAGTTGATCCTCGCCGGACGCTCGCTCGCCAAGGCGCGGGCCGCTGCGGCCGCGCTTGACGCGGTCAATCCCGCCGAGGCCGGGGCGTATGATCTCGCCGGACCGCCCGAGCCGGAAGCGAAGACCTATTGTGAGGTGGCGCTACCGGCTTCGGCCTTTACTCACGCGTCTGTGGCGAAGCGCTATCTTCCTTCCGCCTGTTGATGCGTCGGGAATTCAAACCCACCTTGCCAGATCGCTCGCGACGTGAAGCACGCGGATGATCTCAACCCGATCGTCCTGCACCAGGTAGATCACGGCGTGTCTGCCGCTGTTCATCCGCCGGAGGCCGGGCCGCGGCTCGAACGCTGGATAGCGGAGCGGAAACTCGGCAAGCGATTTTATCTCGTCCCTCAAGGCTCCGACGTACCGCTTGGCCTGTTCCTCACCCCAAGCGCGGCGCGTGTCTGCGGCGATGCGGCGTAAGTCGGCCGAAGCCTCGCGCCGGAAGACCAGTCTTGTCACTCCGGGCCGAACTCGTCGTAGAACCAACGGTCGACATCGAAACCATCATCCACCGGACTGGCCAGCCCCTTGTCGATCGCCTCGAGCAGCTTGTCGTTGAACTTGGCGCGTTCTTCGTGCAGCCGCAGAGCATCGCGCACGACTTCACTGGTCGAACTGTATTCCCCCGACTCCACCTTCCGGCGGGCATAGGCTTCGAAGTGATAGCCGAGGACGATCGAGGTGTTCTTTCCCATGCCTGCTCCGATACCATGATCTGGTAACGTCGGCAACGCGCGGCGGCTGTTTCCTACAGCCGGGGCGGGTGGTAGCTTCACCCCATGTCGCACCTCTCATTCTTGCTTCGCCGTGCCTCGCATTGTTTGACCGCGCAGATCGGCCAGCCGGGTTTTTCCGTTCTGGACACTGTCTCATCTGTCTCCAACAGGGCCGAAGCTGAATGGATTACGGGCTGATGGCGGCCGAGCAACCCGCGACTGGGGACAAGGTCCCCGATCAGGTTCCCGATCCCAAGGCGATCGACTGGCGGCGGAAGGATGCCTACCGCAAGGATTTCGCGCGTCACGCCAACATCGCGTTCCTGATCAAGAGCTTCGGGATCGGCTTGCTCGCGCTGCTGGTGCCGGTGGTGCTGCCGCTGGTGGGGGGCTATGCGGGACACTATTCGATCTCCTACTTCTACCATGTCCCCGCCACCCGCGACCTGTTCGTCGGGCTGCTGTGGGCGCTCGGGCTGTTCCTGATCCTGTTCCAGGGCCTTTCGCGGTGGGAGAACCTGCTGCTCAGCGCGGCCGGGGTGTTCCTGATCTGCGTCGCGATGATCCCGACCAATCCCGACCAGTGTTCGGACGCGCCCTTCAGCTGGCATGCCGTGTGCGCGGTATCCTTTTTCGCCTGCCTTGTGGTGGTGGCCCTGGTCTTCGCCAAGCGGCGGCTCAATTACATCCTGTGGCCCCCGCTGCGCGCCCGGTTCGAACGGGCCTACAACGTCGCCGGATGCGCCATGATCGGGCTGCCGCTGCTGGCGTGGGGCGTGAACCGGATCGAGGGCGGCGATTGCGGACACCTCATCTACTGGATCGAGACCGGGTCGATCCTCGCCTTTGCGGGTTACTGGTTCACCAAGACGCTCGAATACAAGCGGCTGCTCGGGCTCAGCCTCAAGCGCATCGTGCAGCGGATGATGCGGTGAGCTTGCGCTTGACCGGCCCCGCACGGCGCGGCAGCTTGGCGGATCAATGACCCGGGGCATGATGATCATCGCAGCACTGCTCGCGGCGTGGCTTGGCGCGGCGCCGGCCCTGCCGCAACCGGCCGCGCCTGCAGCCGCACTCCAGCCGCCCCCCCATACGCTGCCCTTTCCCGATCTCGGCAGCGGGCAGAGCCGGGCCGAGCGCAAGGCGAGCTTCGACCTCTCGCCCGAACTGCGCCGCGGGGTCTCGGCCGCCGAATTGCGCGCGCAGGGCGCCCGGCTCGAAGCCGCGCTGGCCGCATTGGCGCCGCAGCGGCCGGGGACGAGCGATGCCTATGTTCTCGCCATCGCGCTCGACAGCGATCCCGTGTTCGCCCGCGAGGCGCGCGAGGCGGGGCGGGTGCTGGCGGCACGCTACCGGGCCGAGGGCCGGACGCTGATCCTCGCCGGGCCCGACGGCACCCGCGACGATGCCCCCCACGGCTCGATCACCTCCCTGCTGCTGGCGATCGAGCGCCTCGGCACGGTGATGGACGGCAAGGAGGACGTGCTGGTGCTCTACACCACCAGCCACGGCAACGACCTCGGGCTCGCCTATCACTACGGCGACAGCGGCTACGGCGTGCTCGCGCCGGTCAAGCTCAAGGCCGCGCTGGCCGAGGCGGGGATCGCGCGCCGGGTGCTGATTCTCTCGGCGTGCTATTCGGGCGTGTTCGTGCCGGTGCTGGCGAGCCCCGACACCGCGATCCTGACCGCCGCGGCGAGCACCCGCAGTTCCTTCGGCTGCGTCGCCGAGAACGACTGGACCTTCTATGGCGACGCGCTGATCAACCGCGCGCTGCGCCAGCCGGTCGCGCTCGACGAGGCGGCGCGGATGGCAGGGCGCTCGGTCGCGGAGTGGGAAACCAAGGCGCGCGTGCTCGCCTCGCTGCCGCAGGTGAGCATCGGCGCGGGCACCAAGGCCTGGCTCCCCGCACTCGAGGCCGGCATGCCGCGCGAGCCGAGCAAGCCGGTCGGCCGCCCGGCCTTCAAGGAATAGGGCAACGGCGCAATGAACCCCGCCGATGCCATGCCCTTCTCCAGGCTCATGGGGGTCAGCATCACCGCTGCGTCCCCCGAAGCGGTCGAGGGCGAAGTCGTCGTTCGCGAAGACCTCTGCACCGCCGGCGGCATCATGCATGGCGGGGCGATCATGGCCTTTGCCGATGCGCTCGGCGCGGTGGGCGCGGTCGCCTGCCTGCCGGAGGGAGCGGGCGGCACCACCACGATCGAGAGCAAGACCAACTTTCTCGGCGCCGCGCCAGTCGGCAGCATCGTCAAGGGGCGGTCCGTCCCGCTCAAGACCGGGCGGCGGATGTCGGTGTGGCAGACCACCATCGACACCGCCGATGGCAAGCCGGTGGCGGTGGTGATCCAGACCCAGCTGGTGCTCTAGCGCTCCACCCGCCGCGCCGTGCGGATCGTCACCGGGCTCGCCAGGATCTGCCCCTTCATCACCCCTTCGCCCGCCTGCGGATCGCGCGCGGCGGCGTGGATCGCGGCGACCACCTCCATCCCGCTCGTGACATAGCCGAACACCGCAAAGCCCGCGCGCCACGCCGGGTCGCTCGCCTTGGGATCGGCATCGAAGCCGGTCTGGTCCTCGATCATGATGAAGAAGTCGCCGTCCGCGCTCCCCGGCGCGCCCATCGCCATCGCCACGGCGCCGTGGGTGTGGGTGAGTCCGGTCGTGCCGGTCGGCTCGTGCGCGATCGGCGGCAGCACCCGCTTGGGGTCGCCACTGGTGCCGCCTTGCACCAGCCCCGAAGGCTGGCGCGGGCCGACGAGGTCCATCGCGCGGTAGAACGTGGTCCCGTCGAGCCGCTTCTCGTCGACATAGCGCAGGAAATTGGCGGCGGTGACCGGCGCGCGCGCGGTCTCGAGCGCGATGGTGACAGGGCCGAGGCTGGTCTCGAGCACCACGCTGACGCTCGCCGCTTCGGGATGCGGACGGGTCGCGGCGCGCGCCGTGGGGGTGCCTGCGAAGTCGGCCGGGGTGAGCGGGGCGGGGCCGGCGGGGGGCGGGCGCAGCTCGAACTTCATGAGCAGGCTTCGCTGGCAGCCTGCGCCGGGTTTGGTTTCGCAATTGCTGAAATTGTCGTCGGAAGCGAGGTAGAGGAATCGCCGTCCCGGCTCCTCGCGCAGCGCCAGCCCCTCGAAATTGTCGAGCGCCAGCGGCGGGGCGAGCACCGCCAGCGTGCTGGCGGTGTTGTCGGGAGCGAGCGCGACGATCGCGGCGCGGTTGCCCATGCCCGGCGTGAAGCTGCGCAGCAGCACGAAGCAGGTGCCGTCGGCGCCGCAATCCGCGTCGACCGGGACACCGCCGAACTCCGCAATTCCCGCCGGCGCGGCAAGGGTGAAGGGCGCGGCGCCCGCATCGGTGATCCGCAGGCAATTGGGGCGCGCGGGATCGGCCCACTCGCCGCAGGCCAGCAACCCGCCCGGGAAGGCGGCGAGCGTTTCGAGGCCGCCGTTGGGATCGGCCGCCGCTGTCAGCACAGCGGCGCGCTCCTCGGTGCCGATCGCGGGGCCGGCAAGGTCGGCATAGCGCCAGATGCGGTGATCGCGCTCGAAGGCGACCAGCCATTCGCCCGTTGGAAGGCGGGTGAGCGCCTCGGCATCGGCGGTTTCCTTGGGGCCGAGTTTTGCGCCCTTGCGGTCGTGCAGGGCGCCGATCCGCACCGCCGAGACATCCACCAGCCGCGCGCCGAGATCCTCGGGCGTGAGCACGAGCCAGCGCCCGTCATCGCTCACCGCGTAAAGCTTGCCGTCGTGCCAATCGAGGCTCGAGATGCCGCCGATCCCGGCCTTGTCGGGCGCGATTTCGACGCCGCCGCGGAAAATCAGCGCGCCGACGGCCTTGTCGGGCTCGCCGGGCGCGAGCTCGACCGGACTGGTGAGCGGAAAGAATTCCTCCTGCGCCGCCAGCGGTGCGGCGGGGAGGGCAGCGGCAAGGACAGCAAGGACGGCGCGGCTGAACCAAGTCATTCGTCCGGGTGTATCGCCCGCCCGTCGAAGCGCAAGCCTTGGCAGGCCGCGTTCAGGCCCGGGCAAGGTTTACATGCGTAGTCGCCATGACTACAGGTGTAATCACTAGCGAGGGAGACGCCCCGTGAACCCGCCCGATAGCCGATCCGACGACAATGCCGGCGAACGCATCACCGATGCCGAGCACGCCGTGATGGAAGTGCTGTGGGATCGCCCGCGGCAGACTGCGGCGGAGGTATGTGAGGAGGTCTGCGCCAATCGCGGCTGGAGCCTCGCCACGGTCAAGACCCTGCTTTCGCGCCTCGTCCAGAAGGGGGCGCTCGCCGCCGAGCCCGATGGGCGGCGCTATCTCTACACGCCGCTGATTGCGCGCGAGGCCTATGTCGGGGGCGAATCGCGCCGGCTGGTCGATCGCCTGTTCGGCGGACGCGCTGCCTCGCTGGTTGCGCACCTGGCGGAGACCGAGGCGCTCACCGAAGCGGATCTCGCCGAGATCGAAGCGCTGCTGAAGGAGCTGCGGCCATGAGCGCGGTGCTGTTCCAGACGCTGCTGTGGACCGGCGTGCTGATCGGTGTGGTGCTGGCGGCGCGGCGCCCGGTGACGCGGCATCTCGGCCCGCAGGCGGCCTATGCGCTGTGGCTGCTGCCCGCCGCGCGGCTGCTGCTGCCCCCCGTGACGCTGCCGGCATGGATGGCCGCGCCCGAGACGTCGGCGGCGCCCAAGCTGCTCGCCGTCACCCCGCCGGTGGAGACTGCCGTCACCCACGTGGCCGGTGAGGTCGCCGCGCAAGCGCCCCTCACCGACGTCGCCTTTGCGGTTCCGCCCGAAGCGGCCCCGCAGCCGGGCTTCGATTTCGTCGCGATGCTGGCCGACTGGCCGATTGCCGAAGCGCTGCTCGCGCTGTGGCTGGGCGGGGCGGCGGTGTTTCTGTGGCGGCGGTTCGGCGCCTATTTCGCCTTGCGCGCCGCGCTGCTTGCCGAGGGGCGCGAGGTTGGACGGGTCAAGGGCCTGCTTGGCAAGGTGCGCCTCATCGAGACGCCCGCGACCACGGCGCCGCTCGCCATGGGCGTGCTCGATCCGGTGATCGCGCTGCCCCCCGGCTTCCTCGCGCTGCACGACCGCGCCGCGCGCGATCTCGCGCTGGCGCACGAGATCGCGCATCACCGCGGCGGCGATCTTCTGGTCAATGTCCTCGTGCAGCCGCTGTTCGCGCTGCACTGGTTCAACCCGCTCGCCCGCTATGGCTGGCTGGCGCTGCGGCGCGACCAGGAGGCGGCCTGCGATGCGCGCGTCATGGCGCGCCGCTCGGGGGCCGAACGCGCCGCCTATGCCGCGCTGATCGCCCGCTTCGCCGCTGCGCCGGGGGCTGCGGGCAGCAATGCCGCGCTGACCGCGCCGATGGCCTGCCCGGTGCTCGGCGAAAAATCGATCATCCACCGCTTGAGGAGTCTCAGCATGAACGAACCCACCCCCCGCCGCCGGTTGGCAGGCCGCGTCCTGCTCGGCGCAGGCCTGCTGGCGCTCCCGCTTACGGCCTCGGTTTCCTATGCCGCGAGCGAAGCCGCGCGCGCCGCGCAGGACGCGCCCGAGCCGCCCGCGCCCCCGGCCCCCCCTGAGCCGCCGCTTGCCCCCGATGCCCCCGCCGCGCCCGACGCGCCGCCGGCACCGCCTGCGCCCCCGACCATCCTGACGATCGATCCCGACGGCACCGTGAGCGGCGACGCCGAAGTCACCGAGCACGTCTACCGCGACGCCGACGGCAAGGAGCGGCGCGTCAAGATGGTGATTCGCCGTGATGGCAAAGGCGCCCCCGGCGAGGCCGAGGCCGCCGCCGGTCAGGAAGAGGCGCTCGCCGCAATGCGCGAGGCTTTTGCCGAAGTCGACCGGGTGCGCGCCGATCTGCCGCGCATCATCGCCGAGGCCACCGCCGCGTCCGAGGCCGCCCGCGCCGCCGGTCAGCCGCGCGTGATCGTGCGCCAGGAATGCAAGCCGGGCAGCGAGGAAGTGAGCGAGACCACCACCAAGGGCGACGTGCAGATCATCAGCATCTGCCAGAAGCGCGTCTTCGTCTCGGCCGTGTCGGGCCTCAAGGAAGCGCGCGAAGAGATCGCACGCGACCGCGACATTCCCGAAAGCACCCGCAAGCAGCTGCTCGACACGCTCGACCGGCAGATCGCGCGGTGGAGCGACAAGGAAGGGTGAGGCTGGGCGCAGCGGCGCGCGATTAGCGCCGCGGCGCCGCCGCTGCCTTGGGCCGGGCCGGATAGGCGCAACCCCGCCCGAGGCCCCAGCCCTTGAGGAATGCGCGTCGCACCATCCCCGCAGTGTAGGCGGCGCGTAGGGCGCGGTCGTTCCCGGCCGCGCCCGTCGCTTCCCGGACCAGGCCGCGGAAGGGGATGATCGAGCCGACCACCGACTGCCCGATGCGCCCTTCGCTGATCCGCTTCTCGCCGTCGCCCTCGGCAATGTCGTAATCGGCGCCCAGCACGTCATCGAGCGCGGCGATTGCGCCCACGATGGCATCGCATTTGGCCAGCCCCGCGGTGGCATAGGGATTGGCCTGGGCCCCCTTCAGCACCTCGGGGATATCGCGCCCATCGATGCCGAGATCGCGCAACGGGGTCTTGGCGACCTCCTTGGCGTCGGGTTCGGGCATGACCTGCGCTGCGGCGGGGCCGGCGAGTGCCAGGGCGACGATCGCGGTGAGGGGAAGAATACGCACGGGCGGGTCAGCCTCCTTGGAAGAACTGGTCGCAGGCAGTGTCGTCCTGCGCCTCGAGCCCCAGCTTGAGCGCCGCCATGCGCTGCTGGCTGGTGCCATGGGTGAAACTCTCCGGATTGATCGACTGTCCGGCATTGCGCATCAGCGTATCGTCGCCAATCGCGCTCGCGGCTTTCAAACCCTCCTCGAGATCGCCCGGTTCGATAAGATTGCGGTTCTTGCCCGCCCACATCCCAGCATAGCAATCTGCTTGAAGTTCGAGCGCGACCTGCACGCGGTTGGCGGCGGCGGGATTGCGTTCCTGCGCGGCGCGAACCTGATCCGAAAGGCCGGTGAGGTTCTGGATGTGGTGCCCATATTCATGCGCGATCACATAGAGCCGCGCGAAATCGCCACCGGTGCCCGCCATCTGCGCGAGCTGATCGTAGAAGCCGGTGTCGATATAGATGCCCATGTCGGCCGGGCAGTAGAACGGGCCGACCGCCGAGGTGGCGCTGCCGCACCCTTCGGTGCGCACCTGGCCGCCGCGATAGAGATCGAGCACCGGGGCGCGGAACGGGATTCCGGCCCGCGCGAAGCTGGCCTTCCAGGTGGCATCGAGGCTGGTGAGCGCGTTGCACGCTTCGGTGGCATAGGCGCTGGCCGTGCAGACCTCCTGTTCGGACAGTTGGCGCCCTTCGCCCGGGCCGGGGCCCGCCTGCTGCTGTACGCCTTCGACCATTCCGATGGTCTGCATCGGATCGAGCCCGAACACGACCGCACCCACCAGCGCGATCAGCAGCGTGCCGCATCCGATTCCCCCGGCGCGTCCCATGCCTCCGCCGCCCCCGTCGCTCGACCGGACATTGATGCTGGATGTGTCGAACGGGCCCAAACGCATGAAAATCCTCCCCTTGGAACACTCGTGCCTGTGCAATTTGCTGGACAGCGACGAAGCGGATGGCGAAAGCGAACGCCAATAGGCCGAACGTGCAGGAGATGCGGCAAATGCTCAAGAACCGGCGTGCCCTTGTCACGGGCTCGACATCGGGGATCGGGCTCGCGATTGCCCGCGCGCTCGCGGCCGAGGGCGCCGAGGTGATTCTCAACGGGCTGGGCGATCCTGCAGCGATCGCCGCGCTGTGCGACGAGCTTGGCGCGACCCACAACGGCGCCGACCTGCTCGATCCCGATGCCATCGCCGCGATGATGGAGGCGGTCGGCCCGGTCGACATTCTCGTCAACAATGCCGGGATGCAGCACGTGGCGCCGGTCGAGGATTTCCCGCCCGAGAAGTGGGACGCGATTATCGCCCTCAATCTTTCGGCCGCCTTCCACACCACGCGCCTCGCGGTGCCGGGGATGAAGGCGAAGGGCTGGGGGCGCATCATCAACACCGCCAGCGCCCATTCGCTGACCGCCTCGCCGTTCAAGAGCGCCTATGTCGCGGCCAAGCACGGGCTTGCCGGCTTCACCAAGACCATCGCGCTCGAACTCGCGCGTTCGGGCGTCACCGCCAATTGCATCAGCCCGGGCTATGTCTGGACGCCGCTGGTCGAGAACCAGATCCCCGACACCATGGCGGCGCGCGGGATGACGCGCGACGAGGTGATGAACGACGTGCTGCTCGCCAAGCAGCCGACCAAGAGCTTTGTCGCGGTGGACGAGGTCGCCGCGCTCGCCGTGTTCCTGTGCAGCGCGGCGGCGCGCAACATCACCGGCGCGAATTACGCGATCGACGGGGGCTGGACCGCCGAATGAGCGGCATTAGGCGGCTCTCGCTGGTGACGGTGCTGCTGGCGGGGCTGCTGCTCGCCGGCTGCACCCGCGCGCCGGTCGCAAGCGCGCCGCCGCCCGACCGGGCCGACATCGCCGCGCGGCTCAATGCGGATATCGCGGTGCTCGCGGGCGATGCGCTGATGGGCCGCAAGCCGGGGACGGCGGGCGGCCGCGCGACCTATGAATATGTCGAGCGGCGGATGGGCGAGGTGGGGCTGGTATCGGGAACCAATGATCCCGGGAGCGCATGGACCCTGCCGGTCGATCTCGTCGCCGCCGAGCCGCAGACCGGGCGGCTGACGCTGGTGCAGGGGCGCCGCCGCGTCACCATGCCCGAAAGCGAGGCCGCGGTCTTCACCCATCGCCGCCGCGCGCTCGCCACCGGCGGGCCGGGGACGGGGGTTCCGGTGGTGTTCGTCGGCTATGGCGACGGCTCGGTGCTGGGCGAGGCGCTGGCCGGCGCGGTCGCGGTCATGCTCGCCGATCCCGGACGCGACGCCGCGCGGCGCGATGCGCTGTTCCGGCAGCGCGCGACCGCGGTGGTGACGGTGCTGCCCGATGCCGCCACGCTCGCCCAGGTGCGCGAGGTCGAGCGGCGCCCGCAGACCTTCCTCGCCGCCGAAGAGCTCGACACGCTGGCCGCCTACATCACCGATGGCGCGATCGCCGGGGTGCTCGGCCCCAAGCGCTGGGCCGGGCTCAAGCGCGAAGCCGAGGTCGCCGATTTCGCCCCGCTCGAACTCAACCTCTCGGTCACCATCGATGCAACCGCCGACCGGCGCGAATTCGCCAGCCAGAACGTGATCGGCATGATCCCCGGCACCGTGCCCGGTTCGGGCGCGGTGCTGCTGCTGGCGCATTGGGACCATCTCGGCGAATGCGGCCCCCCCGAGGCCTTCGACCGGATCTGCAACGGCGCGGCCGATAACGCCAGCGGGGTCGCGATGCTGCTCGAACTGGCGCGGCAGCTGAAGGCCGGACCGGCGATGGGGCGCGACGTCTATTTTCTCGCCACCACCGCCGAGGAGCCGGGGCTGTTCGGGATCAAGGCCTTCGTGCGCAATCCGCCGCTGCCGCTCGGCAGTATCGTCGCTGCCTTCAACCTCGACATGATGGCGGTTGCGCCCGCGGGGAGCGCCGTCGGCTTCATCGGACGCGGCCGCACCCCGCTCGACGATGTCATCCTGGGCGAGATCGCGCGCGCCGGGCGCAGCCTCGGCGATCAGCCGCTCGCCGACAGCTTCCTCCAGCGGCAGGATGGCTGGGTGCTGTTGCAGAAGGGGTTGCCGAGCGTGCTGCTGTCGAGCACCTATGGTTCGCGCGGCGTGCTCGAACCCTTTCTCGCGAACCGTTACCACCGTCCCTCGGACGCGGCGGATGCGATCGAGCTCGGCGGGGCGATCGACGACCTGCTGCTCCATCAGACACTCGTGCGCGCGCTCGCCGATCCGGCGCGCTACACCCCGCCGCCCGCGTCCGCGGACAGTGAGACACCCGGGCGCCTCGCCCCCTAGCGCACCGCCGCCGGTGCGGTTACATGGGCCGCCACGATTCTCCGCTCCGCCGGGGAACCCTCTCTCGATCACGGAAAGTGGCGCACATGGATATCCCGCTCGGCCTGACCTTCGATGACGTGCTGCTCCGCCCGGCGGAAAGCGGCGTGCTGCCGAGCATGGCCGACACCGCGACACGCCTGACCCGCGACATCGCGCTCAACATCCCGGTGCTCTCGGCCGCGATGGACACCGTGACCGAGGCCGACATGGCGATCGCGATGGCGCAGTTGGGTGGCATCGGCGTGCTCCACCGCAACCTCGATATCGCCGCGCAATGCGCCGCGGTGCGCGCGGTCAAGCGTTACGAGAGCGGCATGGTGGTGAACCCCATCACCATCGGCCCCGATGCGACGCTTGGCGAGGCGCAGGCGCTGATGCAGGCGCACCGCATCAGCGGCATCCCCGTGACCGACGCGGCGGGCAAGCTGGTCGGCATCCTCACCAACCGCGACGTGCGCTTTGCCGAGAACCCGATGCAGCCCGTGCGCGAGCTGATGACGACCGAGAACCTCGCCACCGTCCCGCTCGGCACCGGGCAGGAAGAGGCGCGCCGGCTGCTCCACGCGCGGCGGATCGAGAAGCTGCTGGTGGTGGACGATGCCTTCCACTGCATCGGCCTCATCACCGTCAAGGACATCGAGAAGGCGGTCAACTACCCCCACGCGACCAAGGATGGCACCGGCCGGTTGCGCGTTGCCGCGGCGACCACGGTCGGCGATGCCGGCTTCGCGCGCACCGAGGCGCTGGTCGAGGCCGAGGTCGACGTGATCGTGATCGACACCGCGCACGGCCATAACATCGAGGTCGCGCGCGCGGTCGAGCGCGTGAAGAAGCTCTCCAACGCGGTGCAGGTGATCGCGGGCAATGTCGCCACCGCCGAAGCGACCCGCGCGCTGGTCGATGCCGGGGCCGATGCGGTCAAGGTCGGGATCGGGCCGGGCTCGATCTGCACCACCCGTGTGGTCGCGGGCGTGGGCGTGCCGCAGTTGACCGCGATCATGGAAAGCGCCGCCGAGGCTGCCAAGTCGGGCGTGCCGGTGATCGCCGATGGCGGCCTGCGCACCTCGGGCGATGCCGCCAAGGCGCTTGCGGCGGGCGCGTCGAGTGTGATGATCGGATCGATGCTCGCCGGCACCACCGAGAGCCCGGGCGAGGTGTTCCTCTATCAGGGCCGCTCCTACAAGGCGTATCGCGGCATGGGCTCGGTCGGCGCGATGGCGCGCGGCTCGGCCGACCGCTATTTCCAGCAGGACGTTTCGGCGATGAAGCTGGTGCCCGAGGGGATCGAGGGCCAGGTGCCGTTCAAGGGCCCGGCGGCGGACGTGGTCCACCAGCTTGTCGGCGGGATCAAGGCGGCGATGGGCTACACCGGCTCGGCCACCATCCCCGACCTGCAGGCCCGCGCGCAATTCGTGCGGATCACCAATGCAGGCCTCTCCGAAAGCCACGTCCATGATGTCGCGATCACCCGCGAAGCCCCGAACTATCCGACGCGCTGAGATGGGGGCATGACCCCCGCCGCGCGCGTCGAAGCGGCGATCGAGCTGCTCGATGCCATCATCGCCGCCGCGCGTTCCAAGGGCGCGCCCGCCGACCGCATCATCGCCGACTATTTCCGCGCGCGGCGCTATGCCGGATCGAAAGACCGCCGCGCGGTGCGCGATCTGGTCTACCGCGCGGTCCGGCTGTGCGGACCTGTCCCGGCGAGCGGGCGTGCGGCGATGCTGGCGGTTGCCGACACCGACCCCGGCATCGCGGCGCTGTTCGACGGTTCGCCCCACGGCCCGGCGGCGCGCGCTGCGGGCGAGGTGGCGGCCAGCACCGGTCTTGCTCCCAAGTGGCTCGCCGCAGCCTTGCGCGCATCCGGGCTCGGCGGGCGCGACATCGCCGCGCTGCTGGACCGCGCCCCACTCGACCTCAGGGTCAATGCGCTCAAGGCCGACCGCGCCACTGTCAGCCTGCCCGAGCCCGGCGAACCGCTCGCCAGTGCGCAGGGCCTGCGCTTTGCCTCGGGGACGCCGGTCGAGCAATGGGCGGCCTATGAACAGGGCCTCGTCGAAGTGCAGGATCTCGGCAGCCAGCTGATCGTCGAGGCGCTGCCGGTCCGTCCCGGCGACCTTGTCGTCGATCTGTGCGCAGGGGGCGGCGGCAAGACCCTAGCGCTCGCCGCAAGGCTCGGAAATGCGGCGAGCCTCGTGGCGGCGGACACCGACAAGCGGCGACTCGGCAACCTCGCCCCCCGCGCCGCGCGCGCCGGGGCGGCGATCGACCACACGGTGCTGCTCGATCCCGGTCGCGAGATGGCCGCGCTCGCGCCGTGGGCGGGGAAGGCCGATCACGTGCTGGTCGATGCGCCCTGTTCGGGCAGCGGCACGTGGCGCCGCAACCCGGAGGGACGCTGGCGGCTGGGCCCGGCCGAGCTGGCGCGGCTTAACGCCTTGCAGGACCACGTTACCACCATCGCCGCGCAGCTGGTGCGCTCCGGCGGCACGATCGCCTTCGTCACCTGCTCGCTGCTCGATGCCGAGGGGCCCGACCGCATCGCCGCCTTCCTTGCGCGCCATCCGGGCTGGACCGCGGAGCCGCTCGCGCTGCCGCTCGGGCGCGCGCGGGGGCAAGGATGGCGGCTCGAACCGCTCCAGGACGGCACGGACGGTTTTTTCGTCGCGTGCTTGCGTTCACCATGATAGTCTACGATGTTATGACCTCGCCGTCCGGTTCCCGGTCAGTCGCATTGAAGGAGCTCTTGATGCGTTTTGCGCCCGCTGCTGCCGCTCTCTCGCTGTGTCTGGCCATGACCGCGAGCATCACCAGTGCGGGTGCCGGCGGCGCTCCCGATCCGCGCGCGGCGAGCCTGATCGCGCAGGGTCGCGCATCGCTGGCGGCAGGCGAGACCCAGGCCGCGGTCGACGCGTTCGAGGCAGCGCTGGCGGTCGATCCGGCCTATACCCCGATCATCATCGACCTTGCCGAGGCCGCGCGCCAGCAGGGGCTGCAGGGCAAGGCAATCCGCTATTACCGCGAGGCGCTCGAGCGCGATCCGGGCAACTTCGCCGCGATCTCGGGCGAAGGCGCGGCGCTGGTCGAGAAGGGCGCGGTCGAGAAGGCCAAGAAGAACCTCGCCAAGCTGCAATCGCTGTGCGGTGATGCCTGCCCCGAGACGATGGCGCTGCAATCGACCATCGCGCGTGGTCCCTCGCCGCGGCTCGCGGCGGGATCGGCGCCCGAGCCTTCGAGCAACTGACGCCTCAGATCAGCGGCGCGAATTCCGCGACCAGCGCTTCGTAGACCGCCCGCTTGAACGGGATGATCAGGCCCGGAAGGTCGGTGGGCTTCACCCAGCGATAGGCGTTGAATTCGGCCGGGTCATGCGCCTCGAGGTCGATGTCGGCATCGCTGCCGAGGAAGCGGCCGAGGAACCAGTGCTGTTCCTGCCCGCGATATTTCCCCTTCCACACCTTGCCGGCGAGTTCCGGGGGCAGATCGTAGAACAGCGGTCTGGAGGCCGGCGCGATCACCTCGACCAGCGCCTCGCCCACGCCGGTCTCCTCGGCCAGTTCGCGCAGCGCGGCGGTGCGGGTGTCCTCGCCCGGATCGATCCCGCCCTGCGGCATCTGCCAGAAACCGTGCGCGCTGGGGTCGATGCGCTGGCCGACGAAGACGAGGCCCTCGGCGTTCACCAGCATGAAGCCGGCGCAGCGGCGGTAGGGGAGGGTTTGGGGGTCGATCACGCCGGGTTCTCCAGCATGAAGCGCATCGCCACAACGATGCGTTCGAGATCGCGCTGCGTGCTCGGCACCGCCTGGCGCAGGTTGGTGAAGGAGTGCGTCACCCCGCGCATTTCGAGGAACACCACATCGCGCCCGGCATCGACCAGCGCCTTGGCATAGACGCGGCCCGAATCGCGGATCGGATCGAGGCTGGCAGTGACGACGATGGTGGGCGGGGCATTATCGTGCCGCCCGAGGATCGGGAAGCCGCGCGGATCGGCGCGGTCGGCACCATAGGCGGCATCGAAGAAGGCCATCGATTCGCCCGTAAGCACGTAGCCCTCGGAGAACTGCGCCATGCTAGCCGTGCCATTGGCGTCGGCGACCAGCGGGAAGATCGGCACTTGCAGCACCACCGGAACCGCGGCGGGGCCGGCAGCGAGGAGCTGGCCGACCACCACGGTGGCATTGCCGCCTGCGGAATCGCCGATGGTGACGATACCGCTGGCCGTGAGGCCCAGATCGCCGGGGGAGGAGGCCACCCAGCGCGTCGCCGCCTCGCAATCGAGGATCGCGGCGGGGAAGGGGGCCTCGGGCGCGCGGGCGTAGTGCACCGCGACCAAGGGCAAGTCGGCGAGCGCGGCGATCTCGGTGCAGAGCGCATGGTGGGTGTCGAGATCGCCGATCACGAAGCCGCCGCCGTGGTAGAAGACGATGACGGGCGTCGGCCCGTCGCGGGTCTCGCGGGCGTCGTAGAGGCGCAGGGGAATGTCGCCCGCCGGGCCTGGGCAAGCAAGGTCGCGGATCACGGGAAGCTGGCGCGCGGGCCGGTCGGCGAGGTTGTGCAGCGCCTGATAAGAGGCGCGCGCCTCCTCCAGCGTCATGTCGGCGAGCTTGGGCCCGTTCACCTGCGCCATCATGTCGAGAAAGGCCTTCATGTCGGGGCGGATGAAAGGTGCGTCGGTCATTGTGGTTCTCTCCCGATGTCGGGCGCTGCGATAGGCGAGGGCGGGCACCTTCGCCAAGCGCATTTACACTCGCTTGGCGACGGGCGGCGCGCTAGCCTCAAAGGCGATGGACAATCTGACACATAGCCTGGTCGGCGCGGTGCTGGGGCAGGCGGGGCTGAAGCGCACCACCGGCCTTGCCATGCCCGCGCTGATCATCGGCGCGAACTTGCCCGACGTGGACGCGGCGTGCTTCTTCTGGCTCGAGGGCACCGAGCATCTCGCCTTCCGCAGAGGCATCACCCACGGCCCGCCCGCGCTGGTGCTGCTGCCGCTTGTGCTGGCGGGGCTGCTGTGGGGTTGGGACCGCTGGCAGACCAAGCGCGGGACGCGGCCCGAGGCGCGGTTGCCGGTGCGGTTCGGCTGGCTCTATGCGATGGCGTTCGTCGGATGCCTGACGCACCCCTTCTTCGACTGGCTCAACGTCTACGGCATCCGGCTGCTGGAGCCGTTCTCGAGTCAGTGGTTCTACGGCGACACGCTGTTCATCGTCGACCCGTGGCTGTGGGCGATCCTGATTGCGAGCATCTGGGTCTCGCGGCGGCGGGAGAAGGCGGGGGCTGATTGGGCGCGCGCGGGGCAGGTGGGGATTGCGGTGGGGTTGGCGTATATCGGGGTTAATGGCTTCGTTTCGGCAACCCACGGCTACCACTCGGCGGGTCACCAACAGGGCGCCATCGAGATAACCAGTCCTTTGCCTGTCCTACCGTTCGCCCGGGATGAGATTTCCGGAAGGCAGAACGACTGGTTCCACCTTGATGAATCCGCAGAGAGATGGGTTCCCTTCGTTAAACCGGAGGACCGCTGCGTCTGGCCCGACTTTACCGCCATGCGCCGCACCAATTCCCAGCTCGACGCCTTCCTGTTCTGGTCGCGCGCGCCGTTCCTCACCCGCGCGCCCGACGGCTCGGTGGTGCTGCGCGACGCGCGCTTCACCGATCCGCGCGTGGCGGACAGGTTCAGCCTCGCGCTGCCGGACGTGAAGTGCGAGGAACTTACCCCGCCCTAATTCGTCATTGCGAGCGAAGCGAAGCAATCCAGAGCGGCAGGCGATGCACTCTGGATTGCCGCGGCGACTGCGTCGCCTCGCAATGACGAATGATTGAAAGACCATAATGACCCAAATCGTCTGGCTCCGCCGCGACCTGCGTCTCGCCGACAATCCCGCGCTTTACCACGCCGCAAAGGCCGGGCCCGTCATCGCGGTCTACGTGCTCGACGACGAAAGCCCCAAGCACCACGCCTATGGCGGCGCCTCGCGCTGGTGGATGCATCATTCGCTGGCGAGTCTTGCCAAGAGCCTCGAAACCAAGGGGAGCAAGCTGATCCTGCGGCGCGGGGAGGCGGTGGCCGAACTCACCAAGCTGGCCGAAGAAACCGGCGCCACCACCATCCACGCCAATTGCCACTACGAGCCGTGGTGGCTCAATGCCGAGCGCAAGCTTGCGAAGCAGATCGAGCTCCAGCTCCACCACGGCAATTACCTCATGGTGCCGGGCAGCATCACCACCGGCACCGGCGGGCAGTACAAGATCTACACCCCCTTCTCCCGCGCCGTGCGCGCCGAATTCCCGCCGCGCGATGAAGTCCCCGCGCCAGAGCGGCTGGAGGCCCCCGCAAGCTGGCCCGCCTCCGACGATCTCGCCGCGTGGAACCTCCTCCCGACCAAGCCCGATTGGGCCAGTGGGATGCGGGAGTTCTGGGACGTGGGCGAGGACGCCGCCCAGGCACGGCTCAAGGCGTGGGAAGCCGATGTCGACGACTACGACGACAAGCGCAACTTTCCCTCGGTCGACAAGGTCTCGCGCCTCTCGCCGCATCTCCACTGGGGCGAAATCTCGCCGATCCAGATCTGGCACCGCTTCAAGGACAAGCGCTCGAAAGGCTGGGAGACCTACGAGGGCGAGCTGATCTGGCGCGACTATTCGCAGAATGCGATCCTGCAATTCCCCAAATACGCGACGCAGAACTACCGCGAGGATTTCGACCGCTTTCCGTGGCGCGATCCCGCCAATGACGAAGCCGCTGCGCGCGATCTGAAGGCGTGGCAGCAGGGGCGCACCGGCTACCCGATCGTCGATGCCGGGATGCGGCAGCTGTGGCAGACCGGGTGGATGCACAACCGCGTGCGGATGATCACCGCGAGCTTCCTGATCAAGCACCTGCTGATCGACTGGCGTGAGGGCGAGAAGTGGTTTTGGGACTGCCTGTGCGATGCGGACTATGCGTCGAACGCCACCAACTGGCAGTGGACCGCGGGGACCGGGGTCGACAGCAACATGTTCAGCCGGATCATGGCTCCGCTCAGCCAGTCCGAAAAGTTCGATGCGGCGCGCTATATCCGGACCTACGTGCCGGAATTGAAGGGGATCGAGGAACCCTACGTCCACGATCCGGAAGATTTCGGGCGGCGGCCCGCAGGCTATCCGCGCAAGATCGTGGCGCACCGGCACGCGCGCGAGCGCGCGCTCGCGGCGCTCAAGTCGATCAAGGCGGGCTAGAGGAGCGGCCGGGCCGCCCCCTCGCGCCCGGTCAGATCGCCTGGCGGTAGGCCCCGATATTGCTGTAGCGCTGCAGGATGTTGTCGTGAACGATCGGGCTCAGCAGCTCGCTGAAGGCGCAGCCGACGATGCAGTTGTCCCACCACACCACCTCGGCCTGGAGCGATTCGAGACCGGGCAGCGTGAGCCAGCACATCTGGCCTTCGTGCATCCGGTTGATCGAAGCGGCCGAGAAGCCGGAAATGGAAAGGTCGTGGACCACACTCTGGAACGCGCGACCGCCCGAGGCGCGCAGCGTCGCGGGGATCGTGAGACGCGTGCGCGGACCGCAGCGATCTTCCTGCGCAGCGGTGCGATAGGGATCGGTATTGATGGGCATTGCTGACGTACCTTGTACCCGGTGTCTGCGGTCTCTCTTGGCGATGTGGTCCGCTTGGCACCTTGCCCGCTTCGTCCTTAACGAAGCGTTCGGCGACAAGGTTAACGCCGCAATAAGGAGGATTCCTCAGCCGATCCGCTCGCGGTGGAGGCCGTCGAAATCCTCCACCAGCAAGGCCACCAGCCGCTCGGCGACGGCTTCGGGCGGCTTGAGGCTCGCCGGGTCCTCGCCGGGATAGGCGCGCGCGCGCATCTCGGTGCGGGTCGCCCCGGGATCGACGATGGCGATGCGCAGGGGGCTGAGACGCTCGACCTCGGCGGCGTAGGTGGCGAGCAGGTTTTCGAAGGCGGCCTTGGTCGCGCCGTAGGCTGCCCAATAGGGCCGCGGGGTGCTGCCGAGGCTGCTGGTCAGCCCGATGATCCGGCCCGCGGGCGCGCGGCGCAGCAGCGGGTCGAACCCGGCGATCAGCGCCTGGGTGGCGACGACATTGGTGAGCAGCGCGCGGTTGAACTGCTCGGGCTCGATCTGCGAGGCGGGCGTGAGCTCGGGAAGATAGGCAGCCGCGATCACCATGATGTCGAGCGTGCTCCAGCGCCCGGCGATCGCGACGGCAAGACGGGTGACCGCGTCGGGCTCGGTGAGGTCGACCGGCGCGATGGTGGAGGTGCCGCCGGCGGCATGGATCGCGTCCTCGACCTCCTCGAGCGCCTTCACCTTGCGCGCGACAAGGATGACGTGCGCGCCCGCCGCGGCGAGCGCCTTGGCGGTGGCGGCCCCGATCCCGCGGCTGGCACCGGTGACAAGCGCGGTGCGACCCGCGAGCGGCGTGTTCGTGACTGTCATGGGGCCTCAGGCTGCTTTGGGATCGGCGAAGGGAAGCTCGGCGGTCTTGGCTTCGGCGAGCGCCAGATCGGTGAGGCTGGTCGGGTAGTCGCCGGTGAAGCAGGCGTCGCAGAATTGCGGGCAGGCGGAATCGCGCCCGGCCTTGCCGACCGCGCGGTAGAGCCCGTCGATCGAGATGAAGGCGAGGCTGTCGGCCTGGATGAATTCGCGCATAGGCTCCAGCTCCATGCGGGCGGCGAGCAGCTTGGAGCGTTCGGGGGTGTCGACCCCGTAGAAGCAGGAATGCGCCGTCGGCGGGCTGGCGACGCGGAAGTGCACTTCGGCCGCGCCCGCCTCGCGCATCATCTCGACGATCTTGAGGCTGGTGGTGCCGCGCACGATCGAATCGTCGATCAGCACGATGCGCTTGCCTTCGACGAGGGCACGGTTGGCGTTGTGCTTGCGCTTGACGCTCGAATGGCGCGCGCCGTCGCCCGGCTGGATGAAGGTGCGACCGACATAGTGCGAGCGGATGATGCCGAGCTCGAACGGCAGGCCCGAGGCCTGGGCAAAGCCGATCGCGGCGGGCACGCCGCTGTCGGGCACGGGCACCACCACATCGGCCTCGCACGGCGCCTCGCGCGCGAGTTCGATCCCGATCGCTTTCCTCGCCTCGTAGACCGAGCGGCCGGCGAACACCGAATCGGGGCGGCTGAAATAGACGTGCTCGAAGATGCAGGGGCGCGGGGGCGGGCTGCCGAAGGGGCGCACCGAGCGGATCTCGCCGGCGAAATCGACCAGCACCAGCTCGCCCGGCTCGATTTCGCGGATCACTTCGGCGCCGACCACATCGAAGGCGACCGTTTCGGAGGCGAACACCGTCGCGTCTCCCATCCGTCCCATCACCAGCGGTCGGATGCCGAGCGGGTCGCGGCAGGCGATCATGCCCTCGGGCGTCATCACGATCAGCGCATAGGCGCCTTCGACCAGGCGCAGCGCATCCACCAGACGATCGGCTATCGTGGGATAGCGGCTGGTGGCGACGAGGTGGATGATCACCTCGGTGTCGGAGGTCGACTGGAAGATCGAACCCTTGTTCACCAGGTCCGCACGCAAGGTCATGGCGTTCGAGATGTTGCCGTTGTGCGCGACCGCGAAGCCGCCATGGGCAAGGTCGGCATAGAGCGGCTGGACGTTTCTGAGGCCGGCGCCCCCGGTGGTCGAATAGCGCACGTGGCCGGCCGCCATGTGCCCGGGCAGGGCGGCGATGGCATCGGACGACGAGAAGTTCTCGGCGACATGCCCGAGCCCGCGGCGGGCGCGAAACTCGGTGCCGTCGAAGCTGACGATCCCGGCGGCCTCCTGACCGCGGTGCTGCAGCGCATGGAGCCCGAGCGCGGTGGTGGCGGCAGCATCGGCAGCGTTGATCGCGCCGAAAATGCCGCATTCCTCGCGCAGCTTGTCGCCATCGGCGTCCAAGAAGGGGTGGGTGACATTGAGGGGTGTCATCGGCATCACCAGACCTGTTCGCGCGCAAGGGGGCCGTCAGCCCGATCGGCGGATTCGTGCCCCGGGGGCGGCGCCCCGCTCCAATGGCGATGTGACCGATCAATTACAAGGGATAGCGGTGCCCGATGCCCGGGTTTTTACCGACCGGCATGTGACAGCGGCGCGCCCCGCCGGGGACGGGCCGCGCGCGCGGGATTGCCCGCAGGCCGTGCGCCCCCTACATGCGGGCGCGACACCAGCAGCAGGCGCCCCCACCTCTCATGCTCTCCCCCTTCGAATGGATGATCGCCAAGCGTTATCTTTGGCCGGGCCGCGGCGAGGCCTTCATCGCGCTCGTCGCGGGGATATCGGTCGGCGTGGTCGCGCTGTCGGTCGCGCTGCTGGTGGTGGTGATGAGCGTGATGAACGGCTTTCGCGCCGAACTGCTCGACAAGATCGTGGGCCTGAACGGCCATGCCATCGTGCAGGCCTATAACGAACGGTTCGACAACTGGCAGAGCGTGCTCGCCAATGTCGAGCGCACGCCGGGCGTGGTCGCGGCCTCGCCGCTGATCGAGCGCCCGCTGCTGACCAGCTTCGGCGGGCGGGTCGAGGCGATCTTCCTGCGCGGCCAGACCGACAAGGACATCGCCGCGCTCGCGCCCAAGGTGCTGCTCGGCGACATCCGCAGCCTGCAGGACGGGTCGGGCCGGGTGGCGATCGGCAGCCGGCTGGCGCAGAACATCGGCGCACGGGTGGGCGACACCATCACCATCATCAACCCGCAGGGGCGCGCCACACCCTTCGGCACGTCGATCCGCCAGGTCGGCTACGAGGTGGGCGCAATCTTCGAGGTCGGCATCTATGATTACGACCAGAAGTTCGTGGTGCTGCCGATCAAGGACGCGCAGACGCTGCTGCTTATGGGTGATACCATCGGGATGATCGAGGTCACCGTCACCGATCCCGACCGCGTCGGCGAGATCCTGAAGCCGGTGTCGGGTCGGCTGGCCGGCCAGGCTGTGATCGCCGACTGGAAGACGATCAACTCGGCGCTGTTCGAGGCGTTGCAGGTCGAACGCGTGGCGATGTTCTTCGCGCTCTCCTTCATGGTGGTGGTCGCCGCCTTCAACATCCTTTCGAGCCTCGTCATGCTGGTGCGCGCCAAGACCCGCGACATCGCGATCATGCGCACCATGGGCGCGACGCGGCGTTCGCTGCTCAAGATCTTCGTCACCACCGGCACCACCGTCGGCGCGATCGGCACGGCGGCCGGCCTGCTGCTCGGCGCGGTCATCCTGTTCTTCCGCGAGCAGATCGTGAGCTTCATCGCCTTTGCCACCGGTCAGCAGATCTGGGACCCGGAAGTGCGCTTCCTCTCGACCCTGCCGTCGCGCACCGATCCGTGGGAAGTGCTGGGGATTGTCCTGCTTGCGCTGACGATGAGCTTCCTCGCGACGCTCTATCCGGCGCTCAAGGCGGCGAACACCGATCCGGTGCAGGTGCTGCGCTATGAATAGCGGCCGGAACGACGCAGGCGGACCGATCGTCAGCCTCAAGGGCCTCAAGCGTGCCTTCGAGCAGGGCGGCCAGCGAATCGAGGTGCTGCGCGGGGTCGATCTCGACATCATGCCGGGCGAGATCGTCGCGCTGCTCGGCCCCTCGGGCTCGGGCAAGTCGACCATGCTGCAAGCGGTCGGCCTGCTCGAGGGCGGATTCGAAGGCTCGATCCGCCTCGCCGGCACCCCGGCCGAAACGCTCCCCCCCGACGAGCGCACGCGGCTCAGGCGCGAACATCTCGGCTTCGTCTACCAGTTTCACCACCTGCTCCCCGATTTCGACGCGCGCGAGAACGTGGTGATGCCCCAGATGATCCTCGGCACCCCCCGCGCCGAGGCCGAGGCGCGCGCCGACAGCCTGCTCGCGAGCCTCGGTCTGGGACACCGGCTGACCCATCGGCCGAGCCAGCTGTCGGGCGGCGAGCAGCAGCGCGTCGCGGTCGCGCGGGCGCTCGCCAACCGGCCGGCGCTGGTGCTGGCGGACGAGCCCACCGGCAATCTCGACGAGGCGACCTCGGACGCGGTGCTCGCGCAGTTTCTCGCGCTGGTGCGGGGCGAGGGCAGCGCGGCGCTGGTCGCCACCCATAACGAACGGCTGGCGGCGCGGATGGACCGCGTGGTGCGCCTCAAGGACGGCGTGATCGGCTAGCATGGGTTCCCGCGTGTGCCGACATTCGCCCAGTCGCCGCTTTCGCGTTGATCGCTTGCCCGTGTCGTGCGAACCAGTGCCAACGCGAAGGGGATAGACATGTCCGGACTTGATTGGGATGCCGAGGCGACCGTGCACCAGCGCGACGATGGCGGCTCTGAGCTCCAGTACAATTTCACCACCCTCGGGAAGGGTTCCTTGCGCGCGATGGTCGCGCAGGTCATCGCGATGGACAGCGCACAGCGGGCGCGGGTGGTGATCGAGGTTGCGGGCGGGCGCTCGCTCAACATTGCCGAGATTCTCGCGCTTTCCGAGAAGGAGGGCCTGGCATGAGCGGCACCACGACGATTGCCGATTTCACCGTGACCACCAACCGTGGGCAGACGCTCGACCTCAAGGACAAGCTCGGGCAGGTGCTGCTGGTGGTCAACACGGCCAGCAAGTGCGGCTTCACGCCGCAATATGACGGGCTGGAAAAGCTCTATCAGCAATACAAGGATCGCGGGTTCGAGGTGCTCGGCTTCCCTTGCAACCAGTTCGGCGGGCAGGAACCGGGCAATGCCGACGAGATCGAGCAATTCTGCAAGGTCAATTTCGGCGTCACCTTCCCGCTGATGGCCAAGATCGAGGTCAACGGCGGCAATGCTTCGCCGCTCTACGACTGGATGAAGCGCGAGGCCAAGGGGCTGATGGGGACGAGCGCGATCAAGTGGAACTTCACCAAGTTCCTGATCGGGCGCGACGGCAAGGTGGTGCGTCGCTACGGCCCGCAGGACGCGCCCGAGAAGATCGCGCGCGACATCGAGGCGCTGCTCTAGCCGCCTTTCCTGTGGAAGCCGCCCTTGGCGGCGGCGGGGTGATTGCGCATATTCATGCGCCATGCCCTTCGCCCCCTTTGTCCCCTTGCGCGTGCTGTCGTCCTACTCGATGCTCGAGGGGGCGATCGATCCCAAGGACATCGCCAAGCTGGCAAAGGAGCGCGGCTTTCCCGCCATCGCGATCTGCGATCGCAACGGGCTCTACGGCATCATGGCCTTCGCCGCCGCGTGCAAGGCCGAGGGGGTGCAGCCGATCATCGGCGCGCTGCTCGGGCTGGCGCGTGACGAGAGCCGCACGGTGGTCGATTACCTGCCGCTGTTCGCGCAGGACGATGCGGGTTACGCCAACCTATGCCATCTCGTCTCGGCCGCGCATCTGGGCCGCCCGCTCGAGCGCGATCCCCACGTCACGCTCGGCGAGCTCGAGGGGCGCACCGACGGGCTGATCGCGCTCACCGGCGCGGGCGAGGGCGGGGTAACGCGGCTCTTCGCCGAAGGGCAGCACGCGGCCGCCACCTCGCTGGCCGAGAGGCTGGCGGCGCTGTTCCCGGGCCGACTCTATGTCGAGCTCGCGCGCGCGGGCGATGCGATAAGCGAGCGTGCCGAGGCGGCGCTGATCGACCTCGCCTACGCCCGCGACCTCCCGCTGGTCGCGACCAACCCTGCCAATTTCGCCGAGCCGCACATGCACAAGGCGCATGACGCGATGCTGTGCATCGCCCATTCGACCCAGATCGAGGCCGAGGAGCGCCCGCGCTCGAACCCGCAGGCCTTCGTCAAGTCGGCGAGCATGATGGCAGAGGCCTTCGCCGATCTCCCCGAGGCGACCGCCAACACCCTGGTCGTCGCGCAGCGCTGTGCCTTCGCGCCGCCCTATCGCAAGCCGATCCTGCCGAGCCTTGCGGGCGACCTTGCCGGAGAGGCGCGGATGCTGGCGGAGGATTCGCGCGCCGGGCTCGAGGCGCGGCTCGCCGCGTATCCCGATCTCACCGAGGCCGAGCGCAAGGCCTATTTCGACCGCCTCGAATTCGAGATCGAGGTGATCGTGAAGATGGGCTTCCCCGGCTACTTCCTGATCGTCGCCGACTTCATCAAGTGGGCCAAGGATCAGGGCATTCCGGTGGGTCCGGGACGCGGGTCGGGGGCGGGCTCGGCAGTGGCCTGGGCGCTGACGATCACCGATCTCGATCCGATCCGTCTCGGCCTGCTGTTCGAGCGTTTCCTCAACCCCGAACGCGTCTCGATGCCCGATTTCGACATCGACTTCTGCGAAACCCGCCGCGGCGAGGTGATCCGTTACGTCCAGCAGAAATACGGCGGCGATCACGTCGCGCAGATCATCACCTTCGGAAAGTTGAAGGCCCGCGCGGTGCTGCGCGATTGCGGACGCATCCTGCAGATGAGCTACGGGCAGGTCGATCGGCTCTGCAAGATGGTGCCGAACCATCCGACCGACCCCTGGCCGCTGCCGCGCGCGCTCAACGGTGCGGCGGATTTCCGGCGCGAATACGACAACGACAAGGACGTGAAGCGCCTCGTCGATCTCGCGATGCAGCTGGAAGGCCTGCCGCGCAACTCCTCGACCCATGCGGCCGGCGTGGTGATCGGCGATCGGCCGCTGGCGCAGCTCGTGCCGCTTTACCGCGACCCGCGCTCGGACATGCCGGTGACGCAGTTCGACATGAAATATGTCGAGTCGAGCGGGCTGGTGAAGTTCGACTTTCTCGGCCTGAAAACGCTCTCGGTGCTGCGCAAGGCGGTCGACCTTCTGGAGGCACGCGGCATCGCGATCGATCTCGGCGCGCTGCCTCTGGATGATGGGCAGGTCTACACCCTCATGCAGGCGGGCAACACCGTCGGCGTGTTCCAGCTCGAATCCGAAGGGATGCGCCGGACGCTGAAGGCGGTGAAGCCCACCAATTTCGGCGACATCATCGCGCTCGTCTCGCTCTACCGCCCGGGGCCGATGGACAACATCCCGCTGTTCGGCCAGCGCAAGGCCGGGCAGGTGCCGATCGAATATCCGCACCCCAAGCTCGAAGGCATCCTCGCCGAGACCTACGGCATCTTCGTCTATCAGGAACAGGTGATGCAGGCCGCGCAGGTGCTCGCGGGCTATTCGCTCGGCGATGCGGACCTGCTCCGCCGCGCGATGGGCAAGAAGGTGCAGGCCGAGATGGACGCCCAGCGCGGCCGCTTCGTCGAAGGCTGCAAGGCGGTTTCGGGAATCGAGCCGAAGCGCGCCAACGAGCTGTTCGACCTGATCGACAAGTTCGCAGGCTACGGCTTCAACAAGTCGCACGCCGCCGCCTATGCGCTGCTCGCCTATCAGACCGCGTGGATGAAGGCGCATTACCCCGAGGAGTTCTACGCCGCCTCGATGTGCTTCGACATGCACCAGTCGGAGAAGCTGAGCGTCTTTGTCGACGATGCGCGGCGCTATCCGAACGGCGCGGGCGGCGTCGAGGTGCTCCCGCCCGATATCAACGCCTCCGAGGCCGAGTTCACCGTCGAGCAGACCGACACCGGCTACGCGGTGCGCTACGCGCTGGCAGGCATCCGCAATGTCGGTGAAAAGGCGATGGAGGCGATCGTTGCCGAGCGGCAGGCGGGCGGCGTGTTCACCAGCCTCAAGAACCTGTTCGAACGACTGCCGCAGGGCACCATGAACCGCCGCCAGCTGGAAGGCCTGATCTGCGCGGGCGCCTTCGACGCGCTCGAGCCCGATCGCGGGCTGCTGTTCGCCAATGCCGAGCTGCTGATGGCGGTCGCCGACGCCGCGATCCGCGAACGCAGCAGCGGGCAGGTCGGGCTGTTCGGCGGCGAGGCAGGCCCGAGCGAGGACCTGCGCCTCCAGCCCGCTCCGGCCTGGAGCCGCACCGAACGCATGGCCAAGGAGCGCGAGAATTTCGGCTTCTACTTCTCCGCGCACCCGGTGGCACAATATCGCGATGTCGCCTCGGCCAATGGCGCGCGCACCTATCAGAGCCTGATGGAAGGGGGCGCTCCGCCGGGCGGCCGTGGCACGGCAGTGATGGCGGCGCTGGTCGAAGGCATGACCAAGGCGCGCACCCGCAAGGGCGGCACCTTTGTGCGCGCGGATTTCTCCGATGCCTCGGGGCAGTTTTCCGCCGCCTGTTTCGAGGAGGCGCTGGTCCCGCAATTCGAGCGGTGGGCGGCCGACGGCGAGTGCCTGCTGCTGACGGTCGAGCTCGATGCGCCCAATCCCGACGAGCCGCCGCGCCTCACCGTGCGCGGGGCGCGCCCGCTTGCAGCGGTCAGCGGGGCGATGGCGATGGAACTCACGGCCGACATCGCCAGCATCGCGGGATTGCGCGAATTGCAGGCCGAGCTCGATCTTGCCCGCGAGGGCGCCCGCGCGCCCGGCAATGGCGAGGTGGTGGTGCGTCTGGCGCTTGCCGATGGCGGGCAGGCGACGGTGCGGCTCGGGCGCGGCTTCGTGGTGAGCGGTGAACTTGCCGAGCGGCTCGCGGCGGTCGAGGGGATCGCCAATGTCGCGCTCGCGCCGATCAAGCGGCGCCCCAATCTCAAACTGGTGGCCTGACGCGAACGCAAAAGGGGCCGGATCGCTCCGGCCCCTCGCTGTGCGTTCGCTTTCGCAGCGTGGCTTACATGCCCGAACCCGGGCCGTAGGTCACTTCGACGCGGCGGTTCTGCGCTTCGCGCACCCCGTCGGCGGTCGGTACGCGCGGCTGGGTTTCGCCGAAGGCCTGCGCGCTGATCGTGCCGGCAGGGATGCCGCGACCGGTCAGGTAGCTGCGCACCGCTTCGTTGCGGCGCTCGGCAAGGCCCTGGTTGTAGCGTGCGCTGCCGGCCTTGTCGGTGTGGCCCGCCAGCATGACGCGCGCCATGCCGCAATTGGCATAGGCGGTGACCGCGTTGTTGAGGATGCTCGACGCCTCTGCCGTGATGTCCGACCGGTCGAAGTCGAAGAACACGATGTAGGGGCCGGTGTTGCACTGCGCGCGCGGCGGCGGCGGGGGTGCGACCACCGGCGGCGGCGGCGGCGGGGTCACCGGCTGCGGCGGCGGGGGAGCGACCACCGGCTCGGGCGCCGGACGGCCGCCAAAGTTGTAGGTCAGGCTCGCGAGGATCGAGTGCGCCGAATAGTCGGCTTCGATGCTGCGCCCGTTGGTTGCTTCGAGCGAGAAGCCGTCGGCGACGAAGTAGCGGTACTTGACCCCGAGATCGACATTGTCCGACAGGGCGACACGCGCGCCGGCGAGCAGCTGCCAGGCGAAATCGGTGGCGTCATCATCGATCACCGTGCCGACGCCCGTAACCACCACCGGCAGATTGAGGTTGGCCACCCCGACGCCGCCGCCGCCGAACACCTGGAAGCCGTCGTCGCTGCCGAATTCGATCAGGCCATTGACCATCCCGCTCCAGATTTCGAGGTCTTCGTCGTTCTGCACCACGGTGCCGCCCGGGACGGTGATTCCGCCGGGAAGGATGGTGGAGCTGACGACCGTCAGGCCATCATAACCGGCGCGCTTGTAGCCGCCTTCGGCTTCGAGCCGGAAAGCGCCGAAATCGTAGCCGACCACCACGTCGGCATCGATCCCGAGCTTGGTGTCGGCGAAGGCGGCGTTGTCGAGCAGCCCGTCGCCGCGGTTGTTGTCGATATCGACGTCCACCTGGTCCTCGAGGCTCACGCCGCCGTTAATGCCGATGTAAGGCTGGCCTTCGCGTGCCTGAGCCGGCACGGCAACGATGACCGCTGCGCCCGCTAAAAGAAATGCTGTGCGTTTCATTGTCATTATCCCTCGGAAGTGGATGTCTGTTCGGTTTGTAATGGCCCTGTGTGCCACGTCTATGACACTCCCGCGCTGCTAGGCACCGATGTCGAACTTGCTACAAACTAGGTTTGTTTGGCTTCGGACGCGGTGGATCGTGGCGTGACTGTGGCGAACCGATTGCCAAGCGCGGCGACCACAGGCATGAACGGGCCCGCGCCCGCACGAAGGCGCAGCAGCAACCACCTCAGGGAGAGAGAACGAACAATGGCCGCAAGCAGGCTCGGGGCAATGCAGGACTGGACGATGCGGGTGACCGCGGTGATCGATCACGCCGCGCGCGAAGCACCGACGCGAGAGATCGTGAGCCGCTGGGCCGATGGCAGCGAGACCCGCACCGACTGGGCCGGAATCCGCCGCGATGCACTGCGGATGGCGCAGGCGCTCCAGCGGCTTGGCCTCAAGCCCGGCGACAAGGTCGCGAGCCTTGCGATGAACCATGCACGCCATCTCGTCAGCTGGTACGGCGTCGCCGGGATGGGCGGGGTGCTCCACACCGTCAACCCGCGCCTGTTCGACGACCAGCTCGAATACATCGTCAATCACGCCGAGGACCGCGTGCTGTGCTACGATGCGGCGTTCCAGCCGATCGTCGACCGGATGAAGAGCCGCTGGCCGACGGTCGAGCATTACATCTGCTATGATTCCGGTGCGCACGCCGCTTTCTTCGAGGATTGGATCGCGGCCGAGGATGGCGACTTCGAATGGGTCACCGGGGCCGAGACCGATCCCTGCATGATCTGCTACACGTCCGGCACCACCGGCAATCCCAAGGGGGTGCAGTACGAGCACCGCTCGACCGTGATGCACGCGATGGCGGGATTGCAGCCGGCGGCGTTCAACTTCTCGAGTGCCTCGGTGATGCTGCCGGTGGTGCCGATGTTCCACGCGGCCAGCTGGGGCCTGCCCTATGCGGGCGCGATGGCGGGGATCAAGTTCGTGTTCTCGGCGGTTAACGATCCGGCGGTGCTCCACGATCTGATGCTCCGCGAGGGCGTGACCGACAGCGCCGGCGTGCCGACGGTGTGGCTGGCGCACTTCCAGTATTGCGATCGCGAGGGCCTCGACCTGCCCCCGCTGAAAGCCGCCACCATCGGCGGCTCGGCGGCGCCCAAGTTCATGATCGAGCGGCTCCTGAAGAACGGCACCCGCGTCCAGCACGCCTGGGGGATGACCGAGACCAGCCCGATCGGCACGGTCGGCGGCCCGACCTGGGACTGGGACAGCCTCACGCTCGAACAGAAGGTCGAGAAGACCGCGATGCAGGGCCGCCCGATCTTCGGGGTGCAGCTGCGCACGGTCGACCTTGCCGACATGACGACCGAATTGCCGCGCGACGGCAAGACCTCCGGCGCGCTGCAGATCCGTGGGCCGTGGGTGATCCGCCGCTACTTCAAGGCGGAAACCGATGCGGTCGGCAATGACGGGTGGTTCGACACCGGCGATGTCGGCATCCTCCACCCCGACGGCACGCTGCAACTCACCGATCGCACCAAGGATGTGATCAAGTCGGGCGGCGAGTGGATCAGCTCGGTCGAGCTCGAGAATGCGGCCTGCGGGCATCCCGCGGTGGCCGAGGCGGCGTGCATCGGGATCCATCACCCCAAGTGGGACGAGCGCCCGGTGCTGTTCGTGGTGAAGAAGGCGGGGGCCGAATGCTGCGCGGACGACATCCTCGAACACTTGAGGCCCCAGATTGCCAAGTGGTGGCTGCCCGATGCGGTCGAGTTCGTCGACGAGATCCCGCACACCGCCACGGGGAAGATCAGCAAGAAGGATTTGCGCGACCGGTTTGCGGACTACACGTTGGAGGCGTGAACGGATGGCCTGCGAAACCTACATCGACCCGAGCCCGGCGAACTTCCAATCCTTCAAGGACCTGCCGCGCGATACGCCGATCAACATGCTCAACCTGCTGCTCTACCGCGAGCTTGCCGCTTACCCTGCGGGTCACGAGCACGCCGGCAAAGGCTGGAGCGGTCGACGCGCCTACGAGGAATACGGGGTCACCAGCGGGCCGATCTTCCGCAAGCTTGGCGGGCAGATCCTGTGGCGCGGGCGATTCGAGACCATGGTGACGGGGCCCGAGGGTGAGCGCTGGCACGATGCCTTCATCGCGCAATACCCCAACGCCGGCGCCTTCTTCGCGATGATCAAGGATCCCGACTACCAGACGGCGGTCGTCAACCGCACCGCGGCGCTGGTCGACAGCCGATTGGTGCGTTTTGCGCCCGGGGAGGCGGGCGCGGGCTTCGGCTGATCGCGCCCTCCGCGCCCGCGCTCACTCGGTCGCCGCGGCCTCGGGGTAGAGATAGCCGAAGAAGTCGATCACCGAATTGAACCACAGCCCAATCTGCCGACTGTAGTTCTCGCGCGTGATCCCGCCGTCGGAGATGATGTACATCCTGACCGAGATGGTGCCCTCCTCGTCGCGATAGGCGCGGCCGAAGTTTTCGTTGAAGTTGTACTTGTTGATCGCCTCGGTGATCTGCGCGTCGGTGGTGCCTTCCTCCGCCTCGAAAGTCGCGAGCATCGAGGAGCCATAGCACTTGCCCTTCTTGGCTTCGTCCTCGCAGGCGAGCAGCAGGCCGTCGGCGATCACGCCGTCCTCGAACTTGAAGTCGATGCGCTCGGCGTTGCCATTGTCTTCGACCGTGGCCCCGGCCTCGCGCAGCGCGCGCTCGAAATCGGCGCGCGTGAAGGTCTGGATCGTTTCGGATTTCTGCGCCTGCGCGGTGCCGCCCGCCAGAGCCAGCGCGGCCGCGGCGGCAAGAATGGTCGTGCGCATATCGGTTCCCTCCCTGATCGTCTTGTGCGATTCGTGTATCACAGCAGGCTGAGTTGACCATCCCTGGGCGGCGCGCGGAACCGCGCCGTGTCGAGCACGAAGCGGGTCTTCGCGATTCCCGCCCGGCGGCATGCGACATTGAAGCGCGTGCGGATCAGATCGGCCCAGACTCCCTGCGGATTGAAGCGGCTGTGGAAGTTCGGATCATTGTCGCGCCCGCCGCGCATTGCCCTGACGATGCTCATCACCTTGCCCGCCCGATCGGGGAAGTGAACGCCGAGCCATTCGCGGAACAGCGGGGCGACCTCGTGGGGCAGGCGCAGCGGGATCCATCCGACGCTCTGCACGCCGAGGTCTGCAACGCGCGAGATGATGCCCTCCATGAATTGATCGGTGATCGCGGGAATGATCGGCGAGATCGAACAATGCACCGGCACGCCAAGCTCCACCAATTTGGCAAGCGCGGTGAGGCGCTTGGCGGGCGCGGCGCAGCGCGGTTCGAGCTTGGCAGAGAGCGCCGGATCGAGCGTCGTCACCGAAATCGCCACCGCGACGAGATCCTGCCGCGCCATGTCTGCAAGGATGTCGGCATCCCTCAGCACCCGGTCGGACTTGGTGGTGATGGTCACCGGGTGACGCGTCTCGAGGCAGACTTCGAGCAGCTGCCGGGTAATGCCATAGCCGCGCTCGATCGGCTGGTAGGGATCGGTGTTGGTTCCCATCGCAATCGGCTTGGGCTCGTATCCCTTCTTCGCCAGCGTCGCGCGCAGCAGCCGCGCGGCCTCGGGCTTGGCGAAAAGCCGCGTTTCGAAATCGAGGCCGGGGGAGAGGTCGTGATAGGCGTGGGTTGGCCGCGCGAAGCAATAGACGCAGCCATGCTCGCAGCCGCGATAGGCGTTGACCGAGCGGTCGAAGGGCACGTCGGGCGACTGGTTGAAGGTGAGGATCGACTTCGGCCGTTCCTCGGTCACCGTGGTGCGCAGCTTTACGGGCGGCCCGTCGAGGCTCTCCACATAATCGCGCCAGTCGCCATCGACCTCGCGCTCCGCAAGGCCGAAGCGGGTGGGGGCGGCCCCTGACTGCGCGCCGCGACCTTTGACCGGGGAATGTTCCACGTGGAACATTTACGGAACATAACTGCGTTCCGCAAGCCTCTCCGGCCTCAGACTTCCTTCAGCCGCGGCATCAGTTCGACGAAATTGCAGGGCCGGTTGCGGCTGTCGAGCTGTTCGGCGAGGATGCCGTCCCAGCCGTCTTTCACCGCCCCGTTCGAGCCGGGCAGGCAGAAGATGTAGGTGCCGCGTGCCACCACCGCGCAGGCGCGCGATTGCACGGTGCTGGTGCCGATGCTCTGGAAACTGAGCCAGCGGAACAGCTCGCCGAAGCCGGGGATGTCGCGTGCGCCTGCAATCAGCGCCAGCGCCTCCGGCGTGACGTCGCGCCCGGTGAGGCCGGTGCCGCCGGTGCTGACCACGGCGTCGATCGCCGGATCGGCGATCCACGCCTCGAACTGGGCAGCGAGCAGCGGCGCGTCATCCTTGACGATGGCGCGCGCGGCGAGCGTGTGGCCCGCCGCCGTCACCCGCGCGGCGAGGATGTCGCCCGAGGTGTCGGTCTCGGGTGTGCGGGTGTCGGAGACGGTGAGGACAGCGATATTGATCGGCTTGAACGCCCGGATTTCGTCGATCGCCACCAGTCCTGCTCCCCGTTACGGCTCCAGCCTTGCGGACCGCAGCGTAGCAGCCCGCGGGAACTCGGGCCAGCGCCCCTGCGCGAGCGCGCGGCGACTGGCGGAAGGGACCCCGGCGGCGCGCTCGTACATCCAGTAATTGCGCATCACGATCGCGACATAGCCGCGGGTTTCCCAGTAGGGGATCGATTCCATCCACAACAGCGGATCGCCCTGATCGTTGATCTCGCTGTTCCAGCGGCCGACCGGGGTGAGGCCGGCGTTGTAAGCGGCCATGATCTTGGGCAGCAGACCGCCGGTGGCGGGGCTGTCGCGCAGCATTTCGAGATGGCGCTGCCCATAGGCGAGGTTGACCTGGGGATCGTTCAGATCCTCGTAGCTCGCCCCGAGGCTGAGGCGGCCCGAATGGTCGCGCGCGGTGCCCGGCATGATCTGCATCAACCCGCGCGCGTTGGCGGGGCTCACGGCGGCGGCGCGGAAATTCGATTCCTGCAGCGCATGGGCAAAGGCGAGCGCCGGGTCGACCTCCCACCCGCCGACCGGCTGCCAATGCGCGACCGGAAAGCGCAGCGCGGGATCGCTGCTGGTGCCGTAGGGCGCGTTGTGGGCCATGAACAGCTGGGTCGAGGGCAGGCCCAGTTCGCGCGCAAGCCGGGCGAGCGCGGCGTATTGATAGGAGGGGCCGATCTGCGCCTCGTGCCGCAGCACCTCGTCGGCGAGGCTGGGGCGGCCGATCTCGATCAATGCGGCGGCCACGCGCACGTTGGAGCGCTGGGCCAGTTCGTCCCAGTCCGCACGGCTGAGCGCAGGCGGCGGCGCGTGGGCGGGAAGCTCGATCCCGAGCTGATCGGCCGCAAGCATCCCGTAAAGCGTCTCGTCCATCTGCGCGGCAGCGGCGAGGTGCTGCTGTGCGGCGTCGGGCTCACGGCACCGCACTGCGGCGCGCGAGGCCCAGTAATGCCCCGCCGCGGCCAGTTCGACATTTGCGGCGCGCGAGGCCACCCGCGTAAAGGCGTCGCCGGCAAGCGAGCAATAGTTCATCCGCCACGCCGCGAGCCCTTCGACCCAGGCGCCTTCCGCGACCCATTCGCCGGTGCCGTCGGAGACAGTGCGCGCCAGTTCGAGCGCGGCGTTATCCTGGTTCTCGATATAGTAGCTCCAGGCGACCCGCTGGCGCCACTCGGCGCGGGAATCGCTGGAAAGCTGCCAGTCGGCTTCGGTCAGCAGGCGGTGGGCTTCGGCCGGGGTGTCGGCCTTGATCGCGGCGAGGATCGCCGCCGCGGTCGCGGCGGGCATGGTGCCATCGGATACGCTGCGCGGCAGGATCCGCTTGGGCGCATAGGGCTGGCGCGCGAAGCCCTGCGCGCTCGGCAGCGCCGGAAGGGTGGCGACCCCGCGCTTGGCGCCCATGCGGGCGAGCTGTTCGGCCTGCGGCAGATCGGTGCCCGCGGCGAACCAGGCGGTGATCTGCTCGGCAGTCACCTTGGGACTGTTGGCGGCGGTGTAATATTCGGCGCGCGCGGCCTGGGTCAGCAGGCCGTCGGGGCGCTGGGCGAGCAGGCTTTCGGCGAGCGGCCAGTTTTCGGCATCGATCGCGGCGAAGATTTGACGGTAGGCATCGCGCTCTTCGCGCGAAAGCACCGGGGTGACCGCGCTTTCGCCCGGCTCGGCCCCGTTCCAGCGCGCGACCAGATCGCCCGCCTGCTGCGCTGCCGCAGGGGCAGGGAGCGCGAGCGCGGCGAGCACGAGAGCCCCCAGCGCCCTGCCTGTGCGGATCACTGTGTGGCCGACCATTCCATCCATCTCCGCCAGAACCGGGCTTTCAGCCGGGCCATGTCCATCAGCGCGTCGAGCGCCTCGCTCACCAAGACCGGAACCTTGCCAGCGGTATGGTTGATTTCCCGTAAAGGACCGTCAGTGCGGGAGGAAAGCATGGGTGCGAGCGCCATGCCGAATACCAGCAGACGGCGGGGCGAGACGAGCGCGATGTGGTGCGCGGTGACCGCGTCCATGCCCCCGGCGGCAAGCGCTGCGAGATCGGCCATCGGGGTGTGACAGGGCAGGGCGGAGGCGAGGTAGACGTCGCTCTCCCCCACACCCATCGCCGCAAGGATCGCCGCGAGCAGGCGGCCCTGCGGCCCCTCGAGCAGCTGCGCGCGGTCGCCTTCCTCGGGCTGGGGCACCAGCACCATCAGCGCCGCGCCCGCCTCGCCCCGCGGCGCGATCCGCGGGAAGGCGGGCCCGGCCGCGAGCCCCGGCGCTTCAAGCCACCACTGCCGGAAGCTCGCGAGATCGGCCGGGGGCGAATCGCCGAGCAGGTCGCGGCGCGGGGTCGTGGCAACCGGCGGCAGTGCCGGCGGCGTGACGCGGCGGACGGAGGGGCGCTCGGCCGGATCGGACACCGCGCCGGCGGCGGCCGCAGCGCCTGCTGCACCTGCCGAACCGGGTTGCGCGGCAGGCTCGCTCAACCATGTCGTAGCGTTATCGGTGAAGTCGCAGTCCACCCCCGCCAGGTGCCACCAGGCCAGCGCCGCTTCGCATTCGCGTGCGAGGGAAGGGTCGTGCAGGCTCATCGAGGGGTCATGCTGTCCAATGCGGGTCTTGACTGTCCCGCAGGCGGTTAGCAAGTGGTGCGACAAGGCATATCGTCAGGCTGTGCGGAGCGCGCGGCCAAAACCAACAAGGATCAGGAAAACCCGATGGTCGAACGTGAATCAATGCCCTGCGACGTGGTGATCGTCGGCGGGGGTCCGGCGGGTCTTTCCGCGGCGATCCGGCTGAAGCAGATCAATGCCGAGTTCGAGGTGATCGTGCTCGAGAAGGGTTCCGAGATCGGCGCGCACATCCTCTCGGGCGCGGTGGTCGATCCCAAGGCGCTGGACGAACTGCTGCCCGAGTGGCGCGAGCAGGGCTGCCCGATGGCCGAAACCCCGGTGACCGACAACTGGCACTGGGTGCTGTCCAAGACCGGCAAGTCCTCGCTCCCCCACGCGATCATGCCGCCGCTGATGAGCAACCACGGCTGCTACACCGGCAGCCTCGGCAACATGACCCGCTGGCTCGCCGAACAGGCCGAGGCGCTGGGGGTGATGGTGTTCCCGGGCTTCCCCGCCGCCGAAGTGATCATCGACGCGGACGGCCGCGTTGGCGGCGTCATCACGCAGGACATGGGCGTTGCGGCCGATGGCAGCCAGAAGGGCGATTTCACCCCCGGGCTGGAAATCCACGCCAAGTACACGCTCTTCGCCGAAGGCGCGCGCGGCAACCTGACCAAGCGGATGAAGGCGACGTTCGATCTCGAGGCGAACTGCCAGCCGCAGGTCTACGGCCTCGGCATCAAGGAGCTGTGGGACATCGATCCCAAGAAGCACAAGCCGGGCCGGGTGATCCACACGCAGGGCTGGCCGCTGACCGAAAGCGACAGCTGGGGCGGGGGCTTCCTCTACCATCAGGCGAACGGGCAGGTGGCGCTCGGGTTCGTGACCGCGCTCGATTACAAGAACCCTTGGGTCTCGCCCTATCAGGAATTCCAGCGCTGGAAGAACCACCCGGCGATCCGCGAATATCTCGAGGGTGGCAAGCGGGTGAGCTACGGCGCGCGCGCGATCAACGAGGGCGGCTGGCAGTCGGTCCCCAAGCTCGCCTTCCCCGGCGGGGCGCTGATCGGCTGCGCGGCGGGCTTCGTCAACGTGCCGCGCATCAAGGGCAGCCACACCGCGATGAAGAGCGGGATGCTGGCGGCGGAGAGCATCGCGGCGGCGATTGCGGCGGGCCACGAGAAGACCGAGCTTGCGGATTACGACGCGGCGGTCCGCTCGAGCTGGATCGCGGACGAGCTCAAGATCGTCCAGAACGCCGAGCCTGCGGTCGCCAAGTTCGGCGGTGACATCGGCACACTGGTCGCCGGGGTCGACATGTGGATGCGCACTTTGAAAATCGGCCTGCCGATCAGCATGAAGCACCACAGCGATTACACCATGACCGGCCGCGCCGATCTCTATCCCAAGATCGACTACCCCAAGCCCGACGGCGTGATCACCTTCGACCGCCTCACCAACGTCGCCTACAGCTATACCAACCATGCCGAGGACCAGCCCTGCCACCTGCAGGTGAAGGACCTGGAGCTGCAGAAGGTGAGCGAACTCGGCGTCTTCGGCGGGCCGTCTGCCCGCTACTGCCCGGCAGGGGTCTACGAATGGCTGACCGACGCCAGCGGCGAGCCGAAGTTCCAGATCAACGCGCAGAACTGCGTCCACTGCAAGACCTGCGACATCAAGGACCCCAACCAGAACATCAACTGGGTGACGCCGGAAGGCGGCGGCGGGCCGAATTATCCGAATATGTGATGGAGAGCGCGATGCCGGTGACCGCAACCGATTGGGAAAAGGCAGCACCGGCAAGCCTCGCGATGTTCGGGATCGACCGGCGTTTGGCCCTTGCCGGCGGGCTTGCCGCGTTGTCCTTCGCATTGCTCGGCTGCGAGGTGTCCGCCGCCAAGCCTTCCGCGCGCATGGCCGCACGCGACTGGATCGAGCGGCAGGGCGAACTTGCGCGCGCTCTGAAGACCGGACAGGTCACGCCGTTGCAATGGATGGCCGAGGCCGAGCGGCTTGCAGGCGAGATCGAGGTTGCCCAGCTGATGGCGGAAGTGAACCGCGCGCATGTGACGCAGCAGGCGCTTCCGCCAACGAACGACCCGCGCAAATGCTCTGTCCGCTTCCTCGATGCCGAAGGCACGCCGCGCAAGCTCGGCTATGGTGCGGCGCTGTTCGCCTTCGAACCACACAATGTCATTACTCCCCACGGGCACCGCCACATGGTCTCCTCGCACCTCGTGGTCGAAGGAGCGTTCCGGGTCCGCAATTTCGACCGGCTTGGGGATGAGGACGGGGCGATGATCGTGCGCCCGACCCGTGACTATATTGCCGAGACCGGGCAGCTGTCGGCAATGACTCCCGAGCGCGACAACATCCACTGGTTCGTGCCCCGGGGTGGTCCGGCCATGACCTTCGACGTCATCATCTCGGGCATCGATCCCGGCGAGGCCGACTACGAGATCGAGGCGATCGATCCGCTCGGTGGCACCCGCTTGGCCGGCGGCACGGTCCGCGCGCCGAAGATCGCCTTCGAGGCGGCCTCGGACAAATACACGGCGGCGGTCTAGTTCCCGCATGCCTGTCACCGAAACCGCCTACGCCAAGATCAACCTCGCGCTGCATGTCCGCCGGCGGCGGGAGGACGGGTATCACGAGCTCGAGACCCTGTTCGCCTTCGTCGATGCGGGCGATGTGCTGACGGCCCAGCCGGCCGCGCAGGACAGCGTCACCACGCTGGGCGAGTTTGCCGGGGTGCTCGACAATCCCTTCGACAATCTGGTGGCGCGTGCGCTGGGTGCCCTCCCGCGCCCGCAGGGCCTTGCGGTGACGCTGGAGAAAAACCTCCCCGTTGCGGCTGGCCTCGGCGGCGGGTCGGCGGATGCGGGGGCGGTGTTCCGGATGGTGGAGGCGCTCCACGGCCTGCCGGAAGACTGGCAGACGCGCGCGGCGAAGCTTGGCGCGGATGTGCCCGCCTGCGTGCTCAGCCGCACCCATATCGGCCTCGGCACCGGCATCGAGCAGCTTGCGGTCGAGGACGACCTCGCCGGCACCCCTGTCCTGCTGGTCAACCCGCGCGTGCCGCTTTCGACCGGCCCCGTCTTCAAGGCATGGGATGGCGAGGACCGCGGGGCGCTGCCCCAAGGCCCCGCATCGCAAATCGCGCGGGAAGGGCGCAACGACCTCGAAGCACCCGCGATTTCGCTCTGTCCGGTGATCGCCGAGGTGCTGGCGGCGCTGCAAGCGACGAACCCCTGGCTCGCCCGCATGTCCGGCTCGGGCGCCACCTGCTTTGCGCTCTACGATACGCTCGAGGCGCGCGACGCGGCGGCATCGGCGATGCCGTCCCGCTGGTGGACCATGGCAGGGCGGCTGCGGTGAGGGAGGTCTTTCGCCAGATCGGCACACCCGAGGCGGGGGGCATCGTCTGCGTCGTCGACCACGCCTCCAACGCCGTCCCCGCCGATATCGACCTCGGAATACCTGAACACCTGCTCCACGAGCACATCGCGCTCGACATCGGCACCGAGGCCATCGCCGAAATGCTGGCGCGGGATCACGCCATCCCCGCCCACATCGCCGCCGTCAGCCGCCTCGTCTGCGATCTCAACCGCGAGGAAGAGGCCCCGGGCCTCGTCCCGCCCGAAAGCGACGGGCACCCGATCCCCGGCAATTTCGGCGCGGACCGCGAACAGCGCCTTAACCGCTTCCACCGCCCCTACCACACCGCGCTGGCCGACTGGCTGGAAGCGGCCCGACCGGGCCTGATCCTCTCGCTCCACTCCTTCACCCCGCGCCTCGCCACCTCCGAGGCCGCGCGGCCGTGGCAGGTGGGCGTGCTCTACAATCAGGACGATCGCGCGGCCCGCATCGCGATTCCGCTGCTTGCGGCCGAGGGGCTGAATGTCGGCGACAACCTCCCCTATTCGGGGCGCGACCTCAATTATACCATGAACCGCCATGCAGAGCCGGAAGGGCGGCCCTATCTCGGCATCGAGCTGCGCCAGGATCTCGTTCGGACCCCCGCCGAGCACGCGCGCTGGGCGGCACTGCTTGCCGATATTGCGCAGAGGGTTGCGCGCGTGCTCGCCTGAAGGCAGGGGGCGTTTCGCCAATCGCCGCAATCGGGAAATCTTATGTCGCACACCTTTGACAAGTCGCAGCTCCCCAGCCGCCACGTTTCGGTCGGGCCGGAGCGCGCGCCGCACCGCTCCTACTACTACGCGATGGGCATGACCGAGGAGGACATCGCCAAGCCCTTCGTCGGGGTGGTGAGCGCGGGCAATGATTCGGCGCCGTGCAACACCACGCTCAACGCGCAGGCCGATATCTGCCGCGAGGGCGTGATCGCGGGCGGCGGCACCCCGCGCCGGTTCAACACCATCACCGTCACCGACGGTATCGCGATGGGCCACCAGGGCATGAAGTCGTCGCTCATCAGCCGCGAGATTATTGCGGATTCGATCGAGGTTTCGGTGCGAGGCCATTGTTATGACGCGCTGGTCGGCTTTGCGGGCTGCGACAAGAGCCTGCCCGGCATGATGATGGCGATGCTACGGCTCAACGTGCCGAGCATCTTCGTCTACGGCGGTTCGATCCTTCCCGGCACCCACCGCGGCAACGACGTGACCGTGGTCGACGTGTTCGAGGCGGTCGGCCAGTTCGCCGCCGGCAATTGCCCGCTGACCGAGCTGATCGCGCTCGAGAAGGTCGCCTGCCCCGGCCACGGCGCCTGCGGCGGGCAGTTCACCGCCAACACCATGGCCTGCGTCGGCGAGGCGATCGGATTATCGCTCCCCAACAGCAACATGGCGCCCGCACCTTACAGATCGCGCGATGATATTGCGGTCGCCGCGGGCAAGCAGGTGATGGAGCTTGTTGCCCGCCAGCTTCGCCCGCGCGACATCTGCACCCGCGCCGCTTTCGCAAACGCCGCGCGCGTGGTCGCGGCCACCGGCGGGTCGACCAACGCCGCGCTGCACCTGCCCGCGATGGCCAGCGAATGCGGCATCGATTTCGACCTGTTCGACGTGGCGGAAATCTTCAAATCAACGCCTTATATTGCGGATCTCAAGCCCGGCGGGAAGTATGTCGCGAAGGACATGCACGAGGCCGGCGGGGTCTACATGGCAATGAAGACCCTGCTCGATGGCGGCTTCCTCGATCCCGATCCGATCACTGTCACCGGCAGGACCATTGGCGAGAACCTCGAGGAGATCACCTGGAACCCCGACCAGAAGGTTTTCTATGACGTGAAGACCCCGATCACGCCCACCGGCGGGGTTGTGGGTCTCAAGGGCTCGCTTGCGCCCGACGGCGCCATCGTGAAGGTCGCCGGGATGGCGCGGCTGCAATTCTCCGGCCCGGCGCGGGTGTTCGACTGCGAGGAAGACGCCTTCGCCGCGGTCGAGGCGCGCGACATCGCCGAAGGCTGCGTCGTCGTGATCCGCTACGAAGGGCCCAAGGGCGGCCCCGGCATGCGCGAGATGCTCTCGACCACCGCCGCGCTCTATGGCCTCGGCATGGGCGAGAAGGTCGCGCTGATCACCGACGGGCGGTTCTCCGGCGCGACCCGCGGCTTCTGCATCGGCCATGTCTGCCCCGAGGCGGCGGATGGGGGGGCGATCGCGCTGGTCGAGGATGGCGATATCATCAGCATCGACGCCGAGGCGGGCACGATCGATCTGGACGTGTCCGACGATGTCCTTGCTGCGCGTCGCGCACGCTGGCAGCCGCGCAGCAACGACTATCAGGCGGGCGCGCTGTGGCGCTATGCGCAGGTCGTCGGCCCGGCGCGCTACGGGGCGATCACCCACCCGGGGGCCAAGGCCGAGACCCATGTGTTTGCGGATATCTAGCGCGCTCGGCGTGGCCGCGCTTCTTGCGGGGTGCGGTGCCGAAAGCCCACCGCCCGCGGGCGAAGCGATCGAATGCGCGATCGGCGCAGGCGCCGGTTTTGCCGCAGGCTGCACGCTGGAGCGCGTCGCGGGCGGCCGCACGATCATCCTCCATCACCCCGATGGCGGCTTTCGGCGTGTGACCTTCGATCCCGCCACCGGCACGCTCGCTCCGCTCGACGGGGCAGAGCCGGTGGTGCGCGAGGAGGGGCAGGGCGTGCTGCAATTCCGGATCGGCGCGGATCGCTACCGCATCCCGCGCGAATTGCGGAAGGCCGCAATGCCGTGACCGCTGCGCAGGTCCTCACCGCCGCCCAGATGCGCGCCGCCGAACGGGCGCTGTTCGACGCAGGCACCAGCGTCATCGATTTGATGGAGATCGCAGCCGGGGGCGCCGCCGAATGGGTGCGGCGGGTCGCGGCGGGGCGCGCGGTCACGGTGCTGTGCGGCCCGGGCAACAATGGCGGCGATGGCTACGTGATCGCGCGCCGGCTGCGCGAGGCCGGCAATGCGGTGAGCGTCATCGCCCCACTCGAACCACGCACCGACGCGGCGCGGGAAGCCCGCCGCCACTGGGACGGGCCGGTCGGCACCCCAGATGGCGGGGCGCGCGGCGATGTCTTCGTCGACTGCCTGTTCGGATCCGGGCTGGGACGCCCGCTAGTCGCCGAGCACGCGCTATTGCTGCGCGATTGCGCCGCACGGCACCGCATTCGGATCGCGATCGATCTGCCTTCGGGCATCGCCAGCGACAGCGGCGCGGTGCTGGGCGAGAAGCTGCCCGCCTACGACCTCACGCTGGCGCTCGGGGCCTGGAAGTTCGCGCACGCAAGCCTCCCGGCGCGCGCGCTGATGGGGGAGCTGCGGCTTGTGCCGATCGGGATCGGCGCGGTGGAGGGCGCGGCGCAGTTGGTGACCCGGCCGCGGATCGCTGCTCCGCCTGCGGACAGCCACAAATACCGCCGCGGGCTGCTCGGGATCGTCTCAGGCGCCATGCCGGGGGCGAGCCTGCTCGCCGCCGCCGCCGCACAGCGCGCCGGGGCGGGCTACGTCAAGCTGCTGGCATCTGCCGTCGATCCGCGCACGCCGCCCGATGTGGTGACCGACAGCGCGCCGCTCGCCAAGGCGCTTGCCGATCCGCGCATCGCGGCGGTCCTCGTCGGCCCCGGATTGGGGCGTGACGACGCGGCGCGCGCGCGGCTCGACGAGGCGCTGCGGCAGGCGCGCGCGCTGGTGCTCGATGCCGACGCGCTGGTGCTGCTCACTCCGGCGAGCCCGGCGCGCGGCATCCCGAAGCTTGCGACCCCGCATGACGGCGAACTCGACACGCTGTGCCGTGCCTTCGGCGTGATTGCCGAAAGCCGCCGCGACCGTGCGCTTGCGCTTGCGCGGGTGAGTGGGATGGTGGTGCTCGCGAAGGGGCCGGACAGTCTTGTCGCCGCGCCCGATGGCCAGCTTGCGCTTGGCATCCCGGCACCGAGCTGGCTGTCGGTGGCAGGGACCGGAGACGTGCTCGCCGGGATCGCCGCGAGCCGGATGGCCGTCGGCCGCGATCCCTTCACCGCCGCCTGCGAGGCGCTGTGGCTCCACGGCGAGGCGGCGCGGCGGGCCGGGTCCGCCTTTACCCCCTCGCAGCTTGCCGAACGGGTGGCCGACGCGCTAGCGGCGGCCTCGTGACCCTGTCAGAACCGATCATCCGCCTCGCCGCCAAGGGCGACGGCGTGACCGCCTCCGGACGCCACGTGGCTGGCGCGGTGCCGGGCGACCGGGTGGACGAGGGCGGGGTCATCACGCCCGGGCCGCATCATGCGGCGGCCCCCTGCCGGCACTTCGCGATTTGCGGCGGGTGCCAGTTGCAGCACGCCGACGACACGGCGCTTGCGGGTTTCGTAGGGGACCGGGTGGTCAATGCTGCGCGCGGGCAGGGGCTGGAGCCGGCCGAATTGCTCGCCGTGCACCTCTCGCCCGCGGGCACGCGGCGCCGCGCGGGGCTGCATGGTCTGCGCACGGCAAAGGGCGCGGTGCTCGGTTATCGCGAGGGCGGGTCGCACCGGGTGGTCGATCTTGCCGAATGCCCGGTGCTTGCGCCCCCGCTTGCGGCGTTGATTGCCCCCCTGCGGCGATTCGTGGCGGCGCACGGGCCCAAGGCCATGGTGGGGATCGACCTGACGCTCGCGGATCAGGGCATCGAGGCAAACCTTGCGCATTTCCCGCTCGAGGGACTCGGCCCGACCGAGGCGGCGCTCGATTTCGCCCGCGAACAGGGCCTTGCGCGCCTCACCATCGATCAGGGCTATGGCCCCGAGACGCTGTGGGAGCCCGAACCGGTGACGGTGACCCTCGCGGGCGTGCCGGTGGGCCTGCCGCCCGGCGCCTTCCTGCAGGCGACCGCCGATGCGGAACGCCGGATGGTGGCCGATGCCGCCGCGTGGCTGGGCGAGGCGCGGGTTGTGGCCGATCTGTTCGCGGGGCTCGGCACTTTCGCCTTCGCCTTGAGGGAGGGACGCAAGGTGCTCGCCGTGGAGGCCGAGCGTGCGGCGCATCTCGCCTGCAAGGCGGCCGGTGCGCGCGCCGGAGGCACGGTGCTGGCGCTCCACCGCGACCTGTTCCGCTCGCCGCTCACCCCCGAGGAGCTCGGGCGCTTCGATGCGGTGCTGCTCGATCCGCCGCGCGCCGGGGCGCGGGCGCAGGTGGCGGAGATTGCGCGCAGCCCGCTCGCCAGCGTGGTCTACGTCAGCTGCAATCCGGCAAGCTGGGCGCGCGATGCGGCGGTGCTGGCGGAGGCCGGGTTCACGCTCGCCAAGCTGCGCGCGGTCGGCCAGTTCCGCTGGTCGACCCACGTCGAACTGGTCAGCTTGTTCGAGCGCTAGGCCGCGAGCGCCTCGAGCAACCGGGCCGTCAGCCAGTCGCGGTGCGCGGGCTCGACATAGGCATGGCCCGCGCCCTCGCAGCGGGCGATGCGCGGATCGGCGCGATCCCACGTCGCCTCGAAGGCCTGCGCAGTGCGATCGGCGGTGGCGAGGAGGATCCGCACGGGGCCGGTAAAGCTTGCGAGCCCTGCGGCCATGTCCTGCGCAAGGGTCGAAGGCGGCGCAGGCGGGCGCAGCGCATCCCTCAGCCCGCGCGCGAGCCTCACGAGGTTCACGCCCCCGCCGAGCAGCCGGGCGACTTCGTGCGGATTCTTGAGCTTCTCGCCATAGCGCGCCCGGATGGCGGCAGGGGGCGGGGAGAGGGAATCGGCCTCGATCGTCCAGGGGTTGGAGAGCACCAGCGCGTCGCACCCCGCGCCGCCGGCCAGCATCAGCGCCGAGGCGGCGTCGCAATTGCCGAAAGCCACCACCCGCGAAAGCTGCGGTGCCATCGCGCGGAAGGCGTCGAGCGCGGCAGCGATGTCCTTGGCACTGCTGCGGAATCCGCGGTTCTCGCCGGCGCTGTCGCCGACCCCGCGCCGGTCGAAGCGGAACACTGGGTGGCCCGCGCGCGCAACCCGCGCGGCGAGCTCCGCCTGCCCGCCGAAGGCCCCGGCACGCACCTCGTTGCCCCCGCTTACGATCAGTAAGCCGGTGGTGCCCGGCGCGGTATCGAGCGTCCCGGCGAGCAGCAGGCTGCCGCAGCCGAAGGTGTGCGCGAGACGGGTCATGCGAGGCTTTCCGCAATCGACGCGGCGAGGCGATCGGCCTGGGCGGCGTCCTCGTCCGGCTCGGCGCGCAGCCACAGCCCGGGCCCGCCGAGCGCGTCCTGCGCGATCGCGGCCTGTCCGGGGGCAAGGGCGGGTTCGGCGAACTCGAGCTCGCGAACCAAGGCCGCGCCGAGGTGCCACCCGCCGAGCGTGATCCCGGCTGTGCGACCCTGAGCGAGGAGCGTTTCCGGGGTCTCGGAACGGCCCGCCTCGCGCGCGGCGATGGTCTGTGCGCGCAGCATTCCGCGCAGCAGCTTCGGCCCCGAAAGAGCGGCATAGTGCCACCCGGGGAGGCCCCGCGGCGCGGTCAGCGCGCCTGCGCGGATCGCCAGCACATGGGTCGCCCCGAGCGCTCCGGCGGCGGCCTCCATCAGCTCGCGCCACCGGCCAAGCGTCTGTTCGGCGAGCGGGGCGAGGCTTTCGTTGCAGCCCGGAAGGTCGGGGAGCAGGCTGTCGATCCCGGCGGCATCGAGCCGCCGCATGACCTCGAGCGTGAAGCGCCGCAGCTTGTTGGCCTCGTCGAACCACGCCGGGCACACCAGCACCCGCTGCGCGCGCCCGCGATCGAAGGCGACCAGCTGCTCTTCGCTTGCCGGGGCGGCGTCAGCGGAAAGAATGGTCCAGGTGGAAATCACGACGCCCGGTCGCGCGCCGTTCACGCCGCTGCGGGCCGGGCGTCCAGCTTGCCCCGCGCGAACGCCATCAGCGCGCCATAGGTCTCGAGCATTTCGCCGTCGACGTCGTCATCCTCGATCACGATGCCGAAGCGGTCCTCCATTTCGGTGAGGAGCCCCGCGACTGCCATCGAATCCAGCTCGGGCAGGTGGCCGAACAGCCCGCTCTCGGGGCCGAACGCCTCCGCCTGATCCGGCGCAAGCCCGAGCACGTCGGCGATCAGCGTCTTCAGTTCCCGGTCGAGCGCGGCGGCGCTGTCGAGGTTCGGAGTGGTGTTCATCGGCAAGTCGGAATCCCTGGCACGCCCCTCATCCGGGTCGTGGCGCGGGGCCTTAGCCAGCCCGCGGCGCGCGTGCAAGCGTCGCAGCAGCGCGCCTGCCCTGGCGCCGCCACCAGTGCAGCGCCCGCTTGGCGAGCGGCGCCCAGGCGCGCGGCTGCGCGGCATCGAGGCAGTCGATCCGGAAGCGCGGGCGCATCTCCTCCATCCATCCCGCCTTGTAGCCCTGATCGCCGGTGCCGAAATCGACGAGGTCGACCTTGTCGGTGTCGATCACGTGGGCAAACAGCGCGGCGCTGAGCGTGGTCCCGGCGGAGAGCTGGCGATGGCTTTCGAGATGCGCGAGCTTGTGGATGTAGGCGATCGAATTCTCGACCGTCCAGCACTGCGCCGCAACCGCGACGCCGTCCGCGCGCGCAATCCCGAGCCGCAGCCGCCCGGCCTCGCCTTCGCTTTGGGCAAAGGCGCGCAGCATCGCGGGCTGATCCTCGGCCGGCTTCCAGCTTGCGGCATAGATCGCCTCGTAATCGGCCCAGGCCGCCGCATCGAAGCGCGTGAGCACCTCGCATTCGACCTTCCTGCCCTTGCGTTTCAGCGTGTTGCGCAGTTGGCTCGGGCGAGTGGCCCAGTATTCGGCGAAGCTCCGGCCCTTCACGGGGAGGATGTGGTTGATGTCGCAGGGGGTGACCGCGACCCGCCAACCGCCGGCGCGGAACGCCCGTGCCAGCCGCTCGGCCGATCCGTCTTCGCCGGGCACGGGTTCGAGCGTCACCCGCCAGCCGCGCTGCCGCAACTGCCGCGCGATCGCTGTCAGCAGCCGGTCGCCCGCTGGACCGGGCGGAGCCAGTTCGCGCCAGGTGAAGCTGTACCAGTTGCGCAAGGGGGTGATTCGCCCCCCTGCCTCGGTCAGCGCGAGCGCGGCGGCCTCACCGGCGTCATCGGCGATCGCGATCAGCGGGACGAGCCCGGTCTGTGCGAGCAACGCGAACCACTCGGCACGCTCGAACGGCGCGCGCGCCTGCACGCCGGTCAGGGCTTGCAAGACGTTAACGCTATCGTGATACCGCGCTTCGATCACCGAACAACTGGCTCCCGTCCATGCCGCTTCCCCTCGATCCGCTGCCGCGCCCGCTCGATCACCTTGCCGAAATGGCGGTGGCGGCGGGGCATGGCGCGCGGCCTGCGCTGGTGCTGCGGGACGATACGCTTAACCACGATGGGTTAAGACAGCGTGTTGCCCGGATCGCCGGGTGGCTCGCCGAGATGGTGCCAGAGCCCGGCGCGCGGGTGGCGAGCTGGGCGGCCAAGGGCGAACTGACCTGCCTGCTTCCGCTTGCCGCGGCGCGCGCGGGGCTGGTGCACGTGCCGATCAACCCGCTGCTCAAGCGCGCGCAGGCTGCGCACATCCTGGCCGACAGCGGTGCGCGGCTGCTGATCGCCACCCCGGCGCGGCTTGCCACGCTCGAGGCTGAAGACCTCCCCGAGGGCTGCCCCGCACTAGGCGAGGGCGACGCGCTGGCGGCAGCCGAATCCGCGCAACGCGCGCTCGGCCCTTCGGACGCCGATCCCGATACGCTGGCAGCGATCCTCTACACCTCCGGTTCGACCGGGCGGCCCAAGGGGGTGATGCTGGGCCATGCCAATCTGTGGCTCGGCGCGGTGAGCGTTGCACACTACCTCGCTCTGGCCGAGGACGACGTGACCCTGGCGGTGCTGCCGCTGTCCTTCGACTACGGGCAGAACCAGCTGTTCTCGACCTGGCTTGCGGGCGGCTGCGTTGTGCCGCTCGATTTCCTCTTCCCCAAGGATGTGGTGAAGGCCTGCGCCAGCCACGGCGTGACCACGCTGGCGGCGGTTCCGCCGCTGTGGGTGCAACTCACCGAGATCGACTGGTCAGACGCGGCCCGCGCGCCCCTGCGCCGGCTGACCAACAGCGGCGGGGCGCTCACGGTCGATCTGGTGCGATCGTTGCGAGCGCTGTTTCCGCACGCGCGGCTGTTCCCGATGTACGGGCTGACCGAGGCCTTCCGCTCGACCTACCTTGACCCCGCGCTGGTCGACACGCATCCGACCTCGATGGGCAAGGCGATCCCTTTTGCAGAGATCCTCGTGATCGACGATGCCGGCGCGCTGGCGGCCGACGGGGCAGAGGGCGAACTGGTCCATTGCGGTCCGCTGGTCGCGCAGGGCTATTGGTACGATCCCGCGCGCACCGCCGAACGCTTCCGCCCCGCACCGGCCTGTTCGACCTATGGCGGCACCGCGGTGTGGTCGGGCGACCGGGTGCGGCGCGACAGCGAGGGCCTGCTCTATTTCGCCGGGCGGCGCGATGCGATGATCAAGAGCGCGGGCAACCGCATCAGCCCGCAGGAGATCGAGGAGGCGGCGCTCGCCACCGGGCTCGTGGCCGAGGCGGTGGCGCTGGGGCTGCCCGATGCGCGGCTCGGGCAGGCGGTGCATCTGGTGGTGCGCGCCGCGGGCGATGACGCCGCGCGCGCGGACCTGCCGGCACGGCTCCAGCGCGAACTTCCCAACTTCATGCAACCCCAGCAGGTCCATTGGCGCGCGGTGCTGCCGCTCAATCCCAACGGCAAGATCGATCGCACCGCGCTCCAGGCCGAGCTGCTGGCGGGCCTTGCGCGATGAAACCGGTCGGCCCCATTCCGCCCGGCTACGACGCGATTGGCGGTGAACTCGCGATCGGCGGCCGGCGCGTCAGCGAACTTGTGGCCGAGGCCGGGCGCACGCCGGTATTCGTCTATTCGCGCGCCCATCTCGATCACAGGATGGCGGAGCTGCGCGCGGCGCTCCCCGCCCGGGTAGGCGTGAATTACGCGGTCAAGGCCAACCCGCACCCCGCCGTGATCGCCCACATGTCGGCGCTGGCCGACGGGTTCGACATCGCCTCGGCGGGGGAATTGGCGCTGTGCGTCGCTGCGGGAATCGATCCTCGGCGGATCAGCTTCGCCGGCCCCGGCAAGCGCGACGACGAACTCGAAGCCGCAATCGCTGCCGGGGTCACGCTCAATTGCGAAAGCGCGGGCGAGGGCATGCGGGCGCTCGCCATCGGCCAGCGGATCGGCGCGCCGCCGCGCATCGCGATCAGGGTCAATCCGGATTTCGAGCTCAAGGGCTCGGGCATGAAGATGGGGGGCGGGGCCAAGCCCTTCGGGATCGATGCCGCCGAGGTGCCCGCGCTCGCCCGTCGCCTGATCGCCGAAGGGGCCGAGTGGCGCGGCCTCCATATCTTCACCGGCAGCCAGACTCTGAGCGCCGCAGCGATCATCGAGGCGCAGGGCAATGTGCTCGATCTGGCCGCGAGCCTCACCGAAGCAATCGGCCACGGCTGCCCCAAGCTCAACATGGGCGGCGGGCTCGGCATTCCCTATTTCCCTGGCGACACGCCCGTCGATCTGACTGCGCTCGGCGCGGCGCTGGCCGAGCGGGTCGCGGCGCTTCCTCCGGCGCTGGCGCAAAGCGAATTGTGCCTCGAACTCGGCCGCTACCTGGTCGGCGAGGCGGGGGTCTATCTCACCCGGATCGTCGACCGCAAGGTGAGCCACGGGGTGACTTACCTCGTCACCGATGGGGGGCTGCATCACCAGTTGGCCGCTTCGGGCAATTTCGGCACCGTGGTGCGACGCAATTATCCTTCTGCGATTGCAACCCGTTACGGGCTGGAGCCGACAGAGGAAGTCAACATCGTCGGCTGTCTGTGCACCCCGCTTGACCGGCTTGCCGACAACGCCGCGATGCCGCGCGCCGAGGTCGGCGATCTGGTCGCGGTGTTCTGCGCCGGGGCCTATGGCGCGACCGCGTCCCCCAGCGCCTTTCTCGGCCACGGTCCGGCGGCCGAAATCCTCGTGTGAACACGCGCTGTTAACTCCCCAAAGGGCGCTGTCCCGATCCGGGATGGGGGCCTTTTTGGCGCTGTATAACTAACCAGATGTTCACCATTTCCGGCGACAAGTTCTCCGATATCCGGGGGGCAAGTGTTGCGGACGTGCTCCTGCATGGTGGCATGCCCCCAGATACTGCTTGGCCAAGGATCCTGTACCGATGATCGACTGTCTGCCCCTCACGCGTCTCGCGGCTCTCGGCCTCGGTGCCGCCCTGCTGGCAGGCTGCGCGGCGGGCGGGGCCGAACTGCCGCCTGCGACCTACAGCGCCGGCAGTGTCGCGCCGAGCGAGGAATACACCATCGGCCCGCTCGACGAGATCACCATCCACGTCTGGCGCAACCCCGAGCTCAGCGCCGACAAGGTGCGCGTGCGCCCCGACGGGCGGCTCACCATCCCGCTGGTCCAGGACATCCCGGCGGTGGGCAAGACCGCGACCGAGCTGCAGACCTACATCGCCGGCGAGCTTTCGAAGTATATCGAGCAGCCGATCGTCTCGGTGATCGTCAACACGCCCGAGGGCAACTTCACCCAGCAGGTGCGCATCATCGGCGCCACCGGGCAACCGGCCTCGCTGCCGTTCCGCGCCAACATGACCGTGCTCGACGCGATGATCGCGGTCGGCGGGCTCAACGAGTTCGCCGCCGGCAACCGTGCCAAGCTGATCCGGCTCGACCGCAAGACCAAGACCCAGGTCGAATACCGCCTGCGCCTCTCGGATCTCGTGCGGCGCGGCGATGCCAGCGCGAACGTGATGCTGATGCCGGGCGACACCATCATCATCCCCGAGAGCCGGTTCTAGGACACGCCCGCGCATGAGCGAGATCTTCGAGGAACTGCGCGCGGCGCTGTGGTCGGTGTGGCACCGCCGCTGGATCGCTGTCGCGACGGCCTGGGGGGTGTGCCTGCTGGGCTGGCTGGTGATCGCGCTGATTCCCAACGCCTACGAATCCAAGGCGCGGGTCTATGTCGATGTCGAGGACTATCTCTCCAAACAGCTCGGCTATGCCGGCGATGGCAAGGAGCAGATCACGCAGGTCCGCCAGACGCTTTCGAGCGCCAAGAACCTCGAGAAGGTGATCACCACCACCCGTCTGGGCGAGGGGATCACCGGGCGCGGCGCGCTCGATGCGGCGATCGCCGAGCTCGACAAGAAGGTGAAGGTGACGAGCGAACAGGACAACCTGTTCGAGATCACCGCCGAAATCGGTCGCCGCGATCTCACCGATGCCCAGAACGCGGTGCTTGCGCGCGACGTGGTGCAGAAGCTGCTCGACATCATGCGCGAGGAGAACATCGCGGGAAATCGCGCCGGGATCAGCACCGCGATCGATGATCTCAACCGCCAGCTCGACGAGCGCAAGGCGGAACTCGAGCAGGCCGAACAGCGCCGCCTCGCCTTCGAGGCGCAATATCCCGATCTTGTCGGCGGGTCCGAAAGCCTTTCGAACAAGGTCCAGCAGGCGCGCAGCGAATTGCGCGATGTCGATGCCGATCTCGCCGCCGCCGAAAGCGCGTTAGCGGCGATTTCGGGCCAGCTTTCGGGCACCCCGCGCACTATCGCGAGCACCGGGCGCGATGCAGTCGGGCCCAAGGCGGCGCTGATGCAGGCGCAGACCCAGCTCGCCGAACTGCGCGCGCGCGGGCTGACCGACAGCCATCCCGACGTGGTTTCGACCACCAAGCAGGTCGCGATCCTGACCCGCCAGGCGGCCGCAGCAGGCGATGATGCCGGCGGCACCCCCAACCCCGCCTACGCCTCGCTGCTCGCGATCAAGAGCGAGCGGCAGGCCTCGGTCGAAGCCCTGCAGGCGCGCCGCGCGGCGCTCCAGAGCAGCTTTGCCGCGCTGATGGCGAGCCAGGCGAGCGAGCCGACGGTCGCGGCCGAAGCCAACCGGATCAGCCGCGATTACGACGTGCTGCGGCAGAACTACGAGAAGCTGCTGCAGGACCGCGAGGCGCTGCGCACCCGCGGCAAGGTCGAGGACAAGGCCAGCCAGTTCCGCTTCGACATCATCCAGCAGCCGAGCGTGCCGCAGAAACCGGCCGCCCCCAACCGTCCGCTGCTGCTGTTCGGGGTGCTGATCGTGGGGATCGGCGCAGGCGTGGCCACGGCCTATGGGCTTGGCCAGCTCAAGTCGAGCTTCGCCACCCCGCAGAAGCTCGAGCGCGCCTTCGACCTGCCGGTGATCGGTGCGATCTCGCTCACCATGTCCGAGGCCGCACGCAGTGTCGAGCGCAAGCGGCTCCAGCAGTTCGCCGGGGCCTGCGGAGCGCTGGCGGCGATGTTCGTGATCCTCGTCGCGATCGAGTTCGTCTCGGTCGGGTCGGTGGCGTGAGGGCGGGGGACGCAGCATGACCGAACAGGGCAAGATCGATCGCGCGGGGGCACGCCCCGCCTCGCTGTTCGAGCGCGCCGATGCCGCCTTCGGGCTCGATCCGCGCCGCACCGGGGTCAAGCTGCCCGAGGTGCCGCCCATGCCCGCCGCGCCGCGCCGCGCCGCGCGGGTACAGGAGCAGGCTCAACCTCAGCCTCAGCCCGAGCCGCAGTCGCACACGCCGCAGCCGGCTCCTGCTTCCGAGCCCGAAACACCGCGCGCCGTCGCTTTCACCGGGCCCTCGGTGCGCATCGACCGCGAGCATCTGCGCGCAGCCGGGCTGATCGTGCCCGAAGACCCGGTGACCGGACTCCTCGAGGAGTTCCGCATCGTCAAGCGCGAGCTGCTCGCCGATGCGCGCGCGGGCGGAAATGCCCTGGCGCGCCGCATCCTCGTGTGCTCGCCGCACCCGGGCGAGGGCAAGACCTATTGCGCCACCAATCTCGCGATCGCGCTGGCGGCAGAGCGCGGCCTGGAGGTGTTGCTGGTCGATGCCGACGTGGTGCGCCCGAGCGTCACCGAACGGCTCGGGATCGAGGGCTCGCACGGGCTGATGGACGCGCTCGCCGATCCTTCGCTGGCCCCCGAGAACCTCGTTCTGCGCACCGATATCGCGGGCCTGTTCGTGCTCCCGGCGGGAACGGCCGGCGCGCGCGATGCCGAATATCTCGCAAGCGCGCGCACCGGCGCGGTGCTCGACCGGCTGACGGTCGGGGCGCCGGACCGGATCGTGATCTTCGACACGCCCCCCGCGCTTGCCGCCGCGCCCGCCGCCGAACTGGCCGCCCATGTCGGGCAGGCGCTGCTGGTGGTGCGCGCCGATGAGACCAGCCGCGCCGCGCTCGAGGATGCGCAGCAGCTGCTCTCGGCCTGCGGCGATATCAAGCTGCTGCTCAATGCCACGCGCTACAGCCCCTCGGGCCGGCGCTTCGGCACCTATGGCACCAAGGGGAACTGACGATGCGTGCCCCTCTTCTCGGTTCGGCGGTCTGGCTTGCCGCAGCGCTCGCTGCGGCAGGTGCAGTGCCGGCTGCGGCGCAGGGCCAGTTTCCGGCGCAGGCGCAGGCACCGCAGGGCCAGTCTGACGCGGCGCCGCCGCAGCGTCAGACGCGCGTTGTCCAGCCCTATATCGAGGTCAGCCAGATCCTCTCCGCCGAATTGACCCCCGGCGATGCGGTGGTGACCTATACCCAGATCGCGGTCGGGGCAGACATCAACATCCAGGGTCGCAACAGCGGCGCGGCGGTCTCGCTGCGCTACGAACGCAACATCGGCTACGGAGACGACAGCGTCGACAGCAACACCGTCAGCGGGGTCGCGCGCGGCACGCTGGCGGTGGTGCCGGGCGCGCTCAGCCTCGAAGCCGGCGCGCTGGCCTCGCGCACGCGGGCCGATGCGGGCGGCGGGACCACCGCAAACCCGCTGGTGCGCGAGGATGCCGAGAGCCGCTTTTACAGCGCCTATGCCGGGCCGAGCCTCGATACGCGGGTCGGGCGGGTCGACGTCCAGGGTGTCGCGCGGATCGGCTACAACCGGTTCGAGACCGACGACGCGCTCGTCACCCAGGGTAGCAGCATCGACGTGTTCGACGACAGCGTGACCTATGTGGGCCAGCTGCGCGCCGGGGTGCGCCCGGGCGATGTGCTGCCGGTCGGTCTCGCGGTGACCGCCGGGGGTTTCCAGGAGGACATTTCCAACCTCGACCAGCGGGTGCGCGATCTCTACGTGCGCGGCGACGTCACCGTGCCGCTCAACAACAACCTCGCGCTGGTTGGCGGGGTGGGTTACGAGGATGTCGAAGTCTCCAGCCGCGACGCGGTGCGCGACGCCAATGGCGTGCCGGTGATCGGCAGCGACGGGCGCTTCGTCACCGACAGCACCGCGCCCCGCCGGATCGCCTTCGATGTCGATGGCCTGCTGTGGGATGTCGGCGTGCTGTGGCGCCCCTCGTCGCGCACCAGCCTGCAGGCATCGGTCGGGCGACGCTACGATTCGACGACCTATTACGGCACCTTCACCTACGCCCCGAGCCAGCGCAGCGCCTTCGCGCTCGCGGCTTATGACGGGGTGAGCGGCTTCGGCGGCGTGGTGAACAACGCGCTCGCCCGGCTCGACAGCGATTTCGAGGCGATCCGCAATCCCGTCACCGGCGACTTCAGCGGGCTGGTCAGCGGCACGCAGGGGCAGGCATTGATCGGGGGGCTGGGATCGACGCGTTCGGCCGCCTTCCGCGGGCGCGGCGTGCGCGCTTCCTACCAGCGCAACCTCGGCCGCACCACCGCCGCGATCGGCGCAGGGTACGACCGGCGCACCTTCATTGCCGCGGCCGGCACCGTGCTCGCACCGGCCAATGGCCTGACCGACGAGAGCTATTACATCATCGCTGGGCTCGATCGCCAGATCCGGGCCAATGCGAGCCTTTCGACCAACGCCTATGTCAACTGGTTCGACGGAGCCGGCCCCGGCAACGACGTGACCGGTTTCGGCGCATCGGCCGCTTACAATCAGACCATCACCGAGCGTCTCGTGGGCCGGGCCGCGATCGCGGTCGATTACTTCGACAGCGACTTCACGCCCGAGGATTTCGCCTATGCGACCGCGCTGGTCGGCCTGCGCTACAATTTCTGACGGGGAGGCAAGGACCTCATGTACGAACAGTTCTATCGTTTCAGCGGCCGGCCCTTCCAGCTGACGCCCGATCCGCAGTTCTATTTCGAGAGCACCAGCCACAAGAAGGCGATGAGCTATCTCGGCTATGGCCTCGGCCAGGGCGAGGGCTTCATCGTCATCACCGGCGAGGTCGGCGCGGGCAAGTCGACGCTGGTGGCGCATCTGATGGAGCGGATCGACCCTTCCGCGCTCACCGTTGCACAGGTCGTCACCACCGCGCTGGACGGCGCCGAGGTGGTGCATGTCGTCGCGCAGGCCTTCGGGCTCGCGGTCGAAGGGCACGACAAGGCCGGCGCGCTCAGTGCGATCGAACGCTTTCTTCAGGACGAGGCGCGCGCCGGGCGCCGCTGCCTGCTGGTGGTCGACGAGTGCCAGAACCTCGACCTGACCGCGCTTGAAGAGCTGCGGATGCTGTCCAACTTCCAGCTCGGCTCGCACCCGCTGCTGCAGAGCCTGCTGCTCGGCCAGCCCGAGTTCCGCCGCACGCTGGCGCACCATCCGGGGCTCGAGCAGCTGCGCCAGCGCATCATCGCCTCGCACCATCTCGAAGCGCTCGATGCTGACGAGGTCGAGCTCTACGTCCGGCACCGGCTCGGCCATGTCGGGTGGGACGGGCGGCCCGGCTTCGAGGCGGGGCTGCTCGATGCGCTCTATCGCCACACCAACGGCATTCCGCGCCGCGTCAACCAGGTGATGAACCGCCTGCTGCTGCTCGGCGCGATCGAGGAGCGCGCCGAGCTCAGCCACGCGATGCTCGCCGATGTGATCGCCGAGATGGCCGCCGACCAGACCCGCGGCGCGCGCGTGGGCGAGGGGGGCGATCTGCGCACCGCTCCGGTCGCCTCGCCCGCCGAGACGCTTCCCACCAGCGATGTCGCCGCTCTCCTCGCCGACCGCGATGCGCGCACGGCCGAACTGGAGGCCGCGATCAGCGAGCTTCAGGCTGCCGGCATGGGCGCGAGCGGCGCGGCGCTTTCGCCCGACGAGGCGGTGGCGGCCGAGGCCCGCCTCGCCGCCGCGCTGGAGCGGATCGAGGCGCGGCTCGAAGAGCAGGAGCAATCCTTCCGCCACGTGCTGACCATGCTGATCGAGTGGCTCGAGGAAGACCCGTCGCGCCGGGCCGCCTGACGATGAACGCGCCCTTCGCCTCGCTCGAGCACGCCGCCCCGCCACCTGCGATCGTCAACGGCCTCTCGGTCGATGTCGAGGACTGGTTCCAGGTCGGGGCCTTCGAGGACGTGATCGCGCGCGGCGAATGGGACAGCATCAAGACCCGCGTCGAGGACAATGTCTACCGCGTGATCGACCTCTTCGCCGAGGCCGATGTGCGCGCCACCTTTTTCACGCTGGGCTGGGTCGCCAGGCGCCACCCGAACATGATCCGCCGCATCGCCGATGCCGGGCACGAACTTGCCAGCCACGGCTATGACCACGCCCGGGTGTTCACCTTCACGCGCGCGCAGTTTGCCGAGGACATCCGCAAGGCGCGCGACATCATCGAGGACTGCTCGGGGGTGCGCGTCACGGGCTACCGCGCGCCGAGCTTCTCGATCGATCACCGCACTCCCTGGGCCTTCGCCGAGCTGTCCGAGCAGGGCTATGCCTATTCCTCGAGCGTCGCGCCGGTGGTGCACGATCACTATGGCTGGCCCGAAGCGCCGCGCTTCGCCTTCCGCCCGCTGCCCTGGGCCTCGCTGATCGAACTGCCGGTGACCACCGCAATGCTCGGCGGCCGGCGTGTTGCGGCCGGTGGCGGGGGCTTTTTCCGGGTGCTGCCCTATGCCTTCTCGCGCTGGGCCATCCGTCAGGTGAACCGGCAGGAGGGGCGCCCGGCGGTGTTCTATTTCCACCCCTGGGAGGTCGATCCCGATCAGCCGCGGGTGCCTCATGCGCCGATCCGCTCGCGCCTGCGGCACTATACCGGGCTCACCCGCATGGCGGGCAAGCTGCGCGAGCTGGTCCACGAGTTTCGCTGGGGCCGGATGGACCTTGTCGCGCACCGCGAGGCAGCGCGCGCCGGGGATCTCGTGCTGCCGGATCCGGCGGTGCCGGAGGCGGCGGAATGAACGCTCCGCTCCAGGCTGCCACCACGGTGCGCGCGCTGGAGTGGTGCGACGCGGCCGAGACGTCCCGCATTGAGGGTTTCGTGGCCGAGCAGGGCGCGAGCCTGTTCCACCGTCCTGCGTGGCTCGGCGCGGTCGCCGCAGGCACCGGGCAGCGTGCCGCCGGGCTGGTCGCCGAGCGCCTCGGGGTGGTGACAGGCTGGCTCCCGCTCACCGAAGTGCGCTCGGCGCTGTTCGGCAAGGCGCTGGTGTCGAGCGGGTTCGGCGTGGGCGGCGGGATCTGCGCTGCCAACGAGGCCGCCGCGCGCGCGCTCGCCGAGGCCGCAGAGGACCACGCGGTGCGCGGCGGCTTTGCCGGCGTGGAGCTGCGCGGCGGGCCGATCCCGCAGCACTGGGCGGCGTGGTCCGACCGGCACTGCGGCTTCGAACGCCCGCTCGCCGCCGATGACGAGGGCGAACTCAACGCGATCCCCCGCAAGGCGCGCGCCGAGGTGCGCAAGGGCCTCGCGCTCGGCCACCGCATCACCATCGGCCGGGGTCGGGACGACCGCGCGGCGCACTACGCCTGCTACGGCGCGAGCGTGCGCAACCTCGGCACCCCGGTGTTCCCCAAGGGCCTGTTTGCCGCCATGCTCGAGGCGTTCCCGGACAGCAGCGACATCCTCACCGTGTGGTCGGGCGAGACCCCGCTCGCGAGCGTGCTCAGCTTCTATCACGCGGGCGCGGTCATGCCCTTCTGGGGCGGCGGCGTGTTCGAGGCCCGCGCCGCACGCGCCAACGAGGTGATGTATTACGAATTGATGTGCCACGCGCGCCGTCAGGGTTGCACGCGTTTCGATTTCGGCCGCTCCAAAACGGGAAGCGGCCCGTGGAGCTTCAAGAAGAACTGGGGCTTCGCGCCCGTACCGCTGACCTATGGCGCCTGGACCGCGCCGGGCGCCAAGGCCCGCAACATCGATCCCACCGATGCGGGCTACAGCCGCAAGATCGCCGTGTGGAAGAAGCTGCCGCTGCCGATCGCCAACCTTGTGGGGCCGTGGATCGCGCGCGGGCTCGCGTGATGGCGGAGATCCTGTTCCTGACGCACCGGGTGCCGTTCCCGCCCGACCGGGGCGACCGTATCCGCGCGCATCATCTGCTGCGGGGTCTCGCACGGCTTGCCCCGGTGCATGTCGGCTGCCTTGCCGAACGGCCCGATCCGGCGGGCGAGGCGGCGCTGGCGGCGCTTGCGGCATCGCATTGCGCCGCGCCCCACACCAAGCCCTTGCCGCTCGCGGGGCTCGAGGCGGTGCTGGCGGGCAAGCCCGTCAGCCTGACCGCGTTCCACCATGCTCGGCTTGCGCGCTGGGTGCGCGAGACCCTCGCGCGCCGCCCGATCGGCACGATCGTGGTGTTTTCCGGCCAGATGGGACAATATGTGCCCGCCGACTTCGACGGGCGGGTGGTGCTCGACCTGTGCGATGTCGATAGCGCCAAGTTCGAAAGCTACGCCGCCGCCGGCGAGCGGGTGTGGATCAACGCCCGCGAGGCGCGGCTGCTGGCGCGCGAAGAGGAGCGGCTCGGTCGGCGCGCCGATGCGACGATCCTCATTTCCGAGGCTGAAGCGGCGCTCTATAGCAGCCGCCTGCGCGATCCGGCGCGGGTCAATGTGCAGGTCATCGGCAACGGCATCGACGCGGGCTTCTTCGATCCCGCCATAAGCGCCCCGCACGCGGAGATGGCGGGCGGGGCAGGGCCGCATCTCGTCTTCACCGGACAGATGGACTATCGCCCCAACGAACAGGCCGCGCTGTGGGTGATCGACGCCTTGCTGCCTGCTCTCTCCGCACACCTGCCGCAGGCGACCTTCCATGTCGTGGGGCGCAACCCCACACGGGCGCTGCTGGCGCATCACGGCGCCCCCGGCGTCCGGGTATGGGGCGAAGTGCCCGACGTGCGCCCCTTCCTCGCTGCGGCCGACGCCGTGCTTGCCCCGCTGCTGATCGCGCGCGGGGTGCAGAACAAGGTGCTCGAGGCGATGGCGATGGCGCGTCCGGTGGTGCTCACGCCCGAGGCCGCCACCGGGATCGCCGCGCGCGACGGCGAGCACTGGCTGGTGAGCCCGCCCGACCCGGCGGTGATGGCGGGACGGATCGCGCAGCTTTTCGCCGAACCGGCGACGCCGGCCCGCATTGGCGCGGCGGCACGGCGCTTCGTGCTCGAGCGGCATGGCTGGGAGGCGATGCTGGCGCCGCTCGCCGGGCTTGCCGGCTTCGGAGACCGGGGCGTGCGCCATGCCGCCTGAGCTTTCGGCCGCCGCGCCCGCGCCCTCCGCAGGGTTTCCGCACGCTTGGCGCGGGCCGCTGGTGGCGCTCGCCGCCGCGGCGCTCGCGCTGCTTGCGATCACCGCGCAGGCCTGGGGCGCGATGTTGCACCAGTGGTGGAACATCGACACCTACAACCACCTCATGCTGGTGCCGCTGATCATCGCCTGGCTGGTGGCGCTGAAGGAAGAGGAGCTGGCTGCAATCACCCCGATGCCCTTCGCGCCCGGCCTGCTCGGCGTGGCGGCGGCGCTCGGCCTGTGGTGGGTGGGAGCGCGGCTCGGCATCAATCTTGTCGCGCAGGCCGGCGCGGTGGCGGCGATGCAGGCGGCGGTGGTGACGATCCTCGGCCTGCGCACCGGGCTTCTGCTCGCCCTGCCGCTCGGCTTCGCTGCCTTCCTCGTTCCTTTCGGCGACGAGATCATCCCGCCGCTCCAGACCCTCACCGCCGAAATCGCGATCATGCTCATTCACGCAAGCTGCGTGCCGGCGCAGATCGAGGGCATCCACATCCATACACCGGCGGGCCTGTTCATCGTTGCCGAGGCATGTTCCGGGGTGAAGTTCCTGATCGCGATGGTGACGCTGGGCGTGCTGGTCGCCTTCACCCGCTTCACCCGCTGGCGCCGCCGCGCCGCCTTCCTTGCGGCGTGCATCATCGTGCCGATCCTCGCCAACGGCGTGCGCGCCTGGGCCACGATCTATGTCGCGCAGTTCATCGGAGCCGAACGCGCGACGGGGTTTGACCATATCGTCTATGGCTGGGTGTTCTTCGCCATCGTGCTGGCCGCGCTGCTCAGCGGAGCGTGGCGGTTCTTCGAGCGCATGCCCGAGGCGTATGGCTGGCCTGCCGAGACGCTGGCGCGCTGGGACCGGCTTGCGCTGGCCGAGAAGCGGCAGCTTGCGCCGACCGGCGCCGCGCTCGCGGTAGTCGCCCTTGCGGGCGTTGCCGCGCTTGCCGCCATGCTCTAGGCGCGAGAGCCTATGTGCGGGATTGCCGGGATCGTCCATGCCGAGAGCCCCAAGCCGGTCGATCCGGCGCGGGTCGAGCGGATGTGCGACGCGCTCGTCCACCGCGGTCCGGATGGAGCGGGCGTATGGACCGACCTCGGCATCGGGCTCGGCCACCGCCGTCTCTCGATCATCGATCTTGCCGGCTCGCCCCAGCCGATGCATGCGGCCGATGGCCGCGCCGTGATCGTCTTCAACGGCGAGATCTACAATTTCCGCGAATTGCGCCGCGAACTCGAGCAGGTCGGCCACACCTTCCGCACCAGCGGCGACACCGAAGTGATTCTGGCCGCCTATCAGGAGTGGGGCGTGGATTGCCTCGCCCGGCTCGACGGGATGTTCGCCTTCGCACTGTTTGACCGCGCGCGGCGCCAGGTGCTGGTCGCGCGGGACCGCTTCGGGGTCAAGCCGCTGTTCCTCGCGCATCTTTCCGACGGCAGCATCGCCTTTGCCTCGGAGCTCAAGGGCCTGCTCGCGCACCCGCTGCTGCGCCGCCGGATCAACCCGCAGGCGGTCGAAGCCTATATGACCTGGGGCTATGTGCCCGATAGCCATGCGATCCTCGTCGGGGTCGAAAAGCTTCCCGCCGGCCATTTCTGGCTGATGGAGCTGGGCCGCACGCCGGGCCGGCCGCAGCGCTGGTGGGACATCGATTTCACGGCGCGCGAGCGCGGCAGCGAGGCCGATCTCTCGGCGCAGCTCGTCCACCTGCTGCGCGAGGGCGTGCGCTCGCGCATGGTCGCCGACGTGCCGCTCGGCGCATTCCTGTCGGGCGGGGTCGACAGCTCGGGCGTGGTCGCGCTGATGGCCGAGGCGAGCGCCGCGCCGGTGCAGACCTGTTCGATCGGCTTCGATGTCGCCGCCTATGACGAGACAGCCTACGCGCGCCAGGTCGCCGCACGGTTCGGCGCCGATCACCGCGAGCGGATCGTCGCGACCGACGATTTCGCCGCGATCGACAGCCTTGCCGCAATGTTCGACGAGCCCTTTGCCGATGCCTCGGCGCTCCCGACCTGGCGGGTCTGCCAGCTGGCGCGCGAGCGGGTGACCGTGGCGCTCTCCGGCGACGGGGCGGACGAGGCCTTCGCCGGATACCGCCGGCAGGTGTTCCACCACCACGAGGAGCGCGCGCGCGGCCTGCTGCCTGCGGGCCTGCGCGCGCCGCTGTTCGGCGCGCTCGGCCGCGCCTGGCCCAAGGCCGACTGGGCCCCGCGCCCGCTGCGCGCGAGGGCGACGTTCCTCGCGCTCGCCGAGACTGGCGAGGAGGGCTATGCCCGCGGCCTGTCGGTGACGCTCCCCGCCGCGCGCCGCGCGCTCTATGCGGACGGGTTCGCCGCCAGCCTGTCGGGCTTCCGCGCCGAAGACGAACTGATCGCGCTGATGCGCGCGGCACCGGGTCGCTCGGGCCTCGACCGTGCGCAATATGCCGACCTGATGTTCTGGTTGCCCGGCGACATCCTCACCAAGGTCGACCGCACCAGCATGGCGGTGAGCCTCGAGGCACGGGAGCCGCTGCTCGATCACCGCCTGGTCGAGTTCGCCGCGCGCCTGCCCGAAGGGATGCGGGTGCGCGGCGGTGTCGGCAAGCACCTGGTCAAGAAGACGCTCGAACGCTATTTGCCCCGCGACATCCTCTATCGCCCCAAGCAGGGCTTCGTTACCCCCATCGCCGCTTGGCTGAAGGGGCCGCTCGCAGGTGCGGCACGCGGGATCGCCAGCGGGAGCCTCGCGCAGACCGGGCTGTTCCGGCCCGAGGCGATCGCCGCACTGGCCGAAGCGCATATCGCGGGGCGCAGCGATAACGCGCGCACCCTGTGGCAACTGCTGATGCTCGAGAAGTCGCTCGCCCGGCTCGGGGTGAGCAGCTAGCCTTCGGCCCCGTGGCCGAGCGCCATGTATTCATCGCTTTGCATCTCGTTCAGCCGGCTCACCGTTCGCTCGAACTCGAAGGCCCCGTCGCCGGCGCGGTAAAGCGCTTCGGGCGCGGCGGCAGCGGTGACGAACAGCTTCACCCGGTGCTCGTAGAGTGCGTCGATCAGCTTGGTGAAGCGGATCGCCTCGTTGCGGTTCTCCGGCCCCATTTGCGGGATGCCGACGAGGATCACCGTGTGGAACGCGCGGGCGATCGCGAGGTAATCGGCCGCGCCGCGGTTGGCGCCGCACAGCTTCTTGAAGCTGAACACGCCCACCCCCTTGAGGCACTTGGGCACGGCTAGCGTCCGCCCCCCGCCAAGGTCGAGTTCGCCGCTCGGCACGTTGGCGGCATCGTCAGGGTCGAAGTCGGTGAGGCGGAAGAAGGCCTCGCGCACCTTGGCGGTGGCACCGTCGCCCATCGGCGCGTGCCAGGTCGCCAGATCGCCGATCCGGTCGAGCCGGTAATCGGTCGGGCCGTTGAGGCTCAGCACATCCATGCGCGCCTCGACCAGATCGATGAAGGGCAGGAACAGCGATCGGTTGAGCCCGTCCTTGTAGAGGTCGCGCGGGGGCCGGTTGGAGGTAGTGACGATCACCGTGCCCGCTTCCATCAGCGCGGTGAAGAAACGCCCCATGATGGCAGCATCGGCGGTGTTGGTGACCACCATCTCGTCGAAGGCGAGGCAGGCGAGGCCTTCGCCCATCCGCGCCGCCACCGCGATCAGCGGGTCGCCGCGCTCGGCCTTGCGCTCCTCGGCGACCAGCCTGTCGACCTCGAGCATGAAGGCGTGGAAATGCACCCGGCGCTTGGCGGCACAATCGAGCGTGGCGACGAACAGGTCCATCAGCATCGACTTGCCGCGCCCGACCCCGCCCCACAGATAGACCCCGCGCGGGGGCGGGGGAGACCTGCGTCCGAGCAGCTTGCCGAAGAAGCCTTGCGGCGCTGCCTCCGCTTCGATTTCGCCCTGCAAGCGCGCGAGCCGTTCCGCGGCGCGGCGCTGGTCGGGGTCGGCGCGCAACTCCCCGCTGGCGATCAGCGCGTCGTAGCGGGCGATGAGGCCGGGCACGGCGCGTCAGCCGTGCGCGCGCATCTTGCGCACGATGCCCGAATAGCTCGCGATCACATCGTCGCCGGTGCCGTCCGCGCGGGGCTGGACCGCGAGGCCGCGCAGGAACAGCATCCGCCCGGTCTCGCGCACGATCTCGCTGAGCGCATCGACCGGCCGCGCCGGATCGCCTGCGCCCACGAACTGCGTGGAGAGTTCGACCGTCACCGAGGGCCCCGCCTCGCCGCTGCCCGCGACATGCATCGTGGCGAACAGCGCGATGTCGATCAGGCCGAGCGTCACCGCGCCGTGGACGGCATCGGAGAGGTTGGTGTGGCGCCGCTCGGGGAACATCCGCAACCGCACCTTGTCGCCCTCGCGCCGGACCCGCATCTCGCCGAGCACCGCGGTGTTGAAGCGGGTGCGATCGACGAGGTTCCAGCTGAACCAGCCATCCTCGCCGCCGCAGGCCTCAGGCGGCAGCGGGGTGTAGTCGAACGGCGCGTTAACGGTCGCGATATCGGCCACGGGCGATCCGGGCGCGCTCAGATCGCGCGCTCGGCCAGCATCTTCTTGGTTTCGGCGATGGCCTTGGCGGGGCTCAGGCCCTTGGGGCAGACATTCGCGCAGTTCATGATGGTGTGGCAGCGATAGAGCCGGAAGGGGTCTTCGAGGTCATCGAGCCGCTCGCCGGTCATCTCGTCGCGGCTGTCGGCCAGCCAGCGATAGGCTTGCAGCAGGATCGCGGGGCCGAGGAACTTGTCCGAATTCCACCAGTAGCTCGGGCACGAGGTCGAGCAGCAGGCGCACAGGATGCATTCGTAAAGCCCGTCGAGATGCTCGCGCTGCTCGGGCGATTGCAGCCGCTCCTTGCCCGAAGGCGTCGGGGTGACGGTCTGCAGCCAGGGGCGGATCGAGGCGTATTGCGCGTAGAAATGGGTGAAATCGGGCACGAGGTCCTTGATCACGTCCATGTGCGGCAGCGGAGTGATGCGGATCTCGCCCTTCAGATCCTCGATCGCGGTGGTGCAGGCGAGCGCGTTCTTGCCGTTGAGGTTCATCGAGCACGACCCGCAGATCCCCTCGCGGCACGAGCGGCGGAAGGTCAGCGTCGGATCGATCTCGTTCTTGATCTTGAGGAGGGCGTCGAGCACCATCGGGCCGCATTCGTCGAGATCGATCTCGAACTTGTCATAGCGCGGGTTCTCGCCGGAATCGGGGTCGTAGCGATAGACCTTGAACGACTTCACCCGGCCGCCCGCAGCCTTGTGGACCTTGCCGTTCGACTTGATCTTCGAGTTCTTCGGAAGCGTGAAGGTCGCCATTGCCTGATCCCGTTTTGCGTTTGCCCCTGGTTCGCAGCTTCTATCTAGCGCCATTGTGGAGCGTGGCAAGCGGTTGGGGCTTGCGCGCTTTCGCACAGGGGTTGTGCGTTACGGCACCGCGTGTTGGAGACACATGAGACACAGTCAAGGAAAGGAAAACCGGCCACCCCCCGCACGCCATCGCCGCGCGCAGGCGAAGGCGTTCGGGAGGGATCGGAACCGGCGGGTCATGCCGGCGCTTTAACAGGCATGGACGATGTAGGACAGCGGGCCGATTGGCCGAAAAGCGCTTGCGTGTTCGGGGCCTCGGGCGGGATCGGACGGGCCCTGTGCGAGGCCCTGGCGGCGCGCGGGGTCGGCCGGATCGATGCCGGATCGCGCAGCGGGGAGGGGCCGCAGGGGCAGGGGATACACCCCTTCGCCTTCGACCTTACCGACGAGGCCAGCATTGCCGCCGCTGCCGAGCGGATGCGCGGCGAACCGCCCGAATGGGTGATCATCGCCACCGGGGTGCTGACGCTGCCGGACACCGCCGGGCCCGAGCGCAGCTACAAGCGGATCGATCCGGCGGCGATGGCCGCGGTCTTCGCGCGCAACACCATCGGCCCGGCGCTGATCGCCAAGCACATCCTGCCGCTGATGCCGCGCGGCCGGCGCTTCGTGTTCGCCGCGCTTTCCGCCCGGGTCGGCTCGATCGGCGACAACCGGCTCGGCGGATGGCATTCCTACCGCGCCTCGAAGGCCGCGCTCAACATGCTGATCCGCAACTTCGCGCTGGAGATGGCGCGCACTCACCCGGAAGGCGTGGTGGTCGGCCTGCATCCGGGGACGGTCGACAGTGCGCTCTCCGCGCCGTTCCAGAGCGGGCTTGCCCAAGGCCAGCTCACCGCGCCCGGGGTGGCGGCAGACAATCTGCTGGGCGTGCTGGCGCGGCTCGCACCGGCCCAATCGGGCCGGGTGTTCGATTTCCGCGGAGACGAAGTGCCCCCCTAGTCGAACAGGCCGACCGCGAGGTGCACCCACAGCGTCAGGAACAGCAGCACCGCCAGCGTCATCGCGCCGACCCGCCAGCGCAGCGCGGTAAGCCAGTTGGCGGCCGCCTCGATCGCCGCGCACAGAACCGCCAGCATCACGCCCATCACAGCGAAGTCTTCGGCCCCCCAGTTGACCTCGTCGGTCACCAGCATCGCCGCAGCCGGGATTGCCAGCAGCAGCGCGGCCGCGGCCCACAGGGCCGGATGGAAGCGGAACGGGGGGCGGGGGGCAGGGGCGGTCGTGCTCATGCGGGCAAGTCTGCCATCGGCCGCGCGATCCGCCAAGCGCGTTTGCGACGAAACCACCGGCGTTCAAAGCGATCGCCGCGTCGTGACGCGAAAAGGGCGGGAGATGTCGCCACCTCCCGCCCCTTGATTGTCACTTCAGGACGATCACTCGCCGAAGGTGCGCTGCCACCAGCCGCGGCGCGGCTTGGCGTCGCCGTCGGGGGCGGCCCCCGCTTCGGTGCCGGGCGCTGCGGCCGGCGCCGCGTCGGCTGCCGTCTCTTCGGCAACCGGAGCTGCGAGTTCGGCCACCTCGGCCGCTTCGGGCTCGGCCACCTTGGCCTTGCGCGGCGCGCGCTTGCGCTTGGGCTCTTCGGCCGGGGCCGCGGTTTCGTCCGCCGCCGCCGGTTCGCTTGCCGGTTCGACCGCCGCATCGGGAGCGGCTTCGGGCTCCTTCTTCTTGCGCGGCGCACGGGTGCGCTTGGGCTTTTCCGCCGGAACGTCGGCAACCGCTTCGGGCGCCGGTGCTTCGGCCTCGGGCGCGGCGTCCTGCGCCGGTTCGGCCTCCAAGCCGGTCACCTCGGCGGCATCGCCATCGGCTTCGCTCTCGCCGGTCTCGTCTTCGCCGCCTTCACCCGCTTCGTCGCGGCGCTTGCGACCGCGACCGCCGCGGCGCCGACGCTTCTTGGGGCGGCCTTCGCCGTCCTCGTCGCCATTGCCGCTGTCTGCTTCGCTCTGTTCGCCCTCGGCATCATCCTCGGCCGCCGCCTCGCCGAACGCGTCCTGTTCGGACGAATCGCCCTCGGCGCCGTCCTCGCGTTCGCCGCGGTTGCGACCGCGGCCACCCCGGCGGCGGCGGCGCTTCTTCTTGCGGCCGCCACCCTCGTCGTTGGCGTCGCCGCCGTCCTCGCCGACGGTGCGCTCGCGACGCTGGCGCGGCTCGCGCGGTTCGGCCTCTTCCTCGGCGTAGCTGTCGTCCTCGTCCTCCTCGGGGAGATCGTCATCCTCCTCCTCGATGATCGGTTCGAACCGGGGCGCATGGGTCGGGCGCGGGCCGGAGCTCGAAACGCTCATCTTGGCGCCTTCCTGCTCGCCCTCGGGCACCACCGCGACCGTGACGCCGTAGCGCTGCTCGATCTCGACGAGGTCGGCGCGCTTTTCGTTGAGGAGGTAGACGGCCGCCTCGGTGCTCGCCGCGAGGCGGATCTGCGTGCCCTTGCCGCGCGCCGCCTCGTCCTCGATCAGCCGCAGCGCCGAGAGCCCCGCCGAAGAGGCGGTGCGCACGAGGCCGGTGCCGTCGCAATGCGGGCAGGCGCGGGTGGTCGCTTCGAGCACCCCGGTGCGCAGCCGCTGGCGGCTCATTTCCATCAAGCCGAAGGAGCTGATCCGCCCGACCTGGATGCGCGCGCGATCGTTCTTGAGCGCGTCCTTCATCGCCTTTTCGACCTTCCTCACGTTTGAGGAATATTCCATGTCGATGAAGTCGATGACGACGAGGCCCGCCATGTCGCGCAGGCGCAGCTGGCGGGCGATCTCGCGCGCCGCTTCGAGGTTGGTGTGGAGCGCGGTCGCCTCGATCCCGTGCTCCTTGGTGGACCTCCCCGAGTTGATGTCGATCGACACCAGCGCCTCGGTCGGGTTGATGATCAGGTAGCCGCCCGATTTGAGCTGCACCATCGGATCGTACATCGCGCGCAGCTGGTCTTCCGCGCCATAGCGCTGGAACAGCGGGACGGGATCGGAATAGGCCTTCACCCGCCGCGCGTGGCTGGGCATCAGCAGCTTCATGAAGGCCTTGGCCGAGGCGTAGCCCTCCGCGCCCTCGACCACCACTTCCTCGATGTCGCGGTTGTAGATGTCGCGGATCGCGCGCTTGATGAGGTCGCTGTCCGAATGGATCAGCGCGGGCGCGACCGAGGCGAGGGTCTTCTCGCGGATCTCGTCCCACACCCGGGCGAGGTAGTCGAAGTCGCGCTTGATCTCGGGCTTGGTGCGGCTCATGCCCGCGGTGCGCACGATCAGGCCCATCGACTTGGGGAGCTTCAGGTCGGAGACCATCTCCTTCAGCCGCTTGCGGTCGCTCGACGAGCTGATCTTGCGGCTGATCCCGCCGCCGTGCGAGCTGTTGGGCATCAGCACGGTGTAGCGTCCGGCGAGGCTGAGATAGGTGGTCAGCGCCGCGCCCTTGTTGCCGCGCTCTTCCTTGACGACCTGGACGAGCAGCACCTGCCGGCGCTGGATCACGTCCTGGATTTTGTAGCGGCGGCGCAGCGCCATGCGCTTGGCGCGGACCTCGTCGACCTGCTTGGCGCGGGCGCGGCCCTTGCCGTTGTCACCGCCCTTGCCGCCCTGACGGCGGCGACCGCGGCCACGGCCGCGACGCTCTTCGCCGCCTTCGCTGTCTTCGGCCGTGTCTTCGCCGGTCTCGTCGTCGGCGCCGGCATCGTCATCGCCGCTGTCCTCGTCCGAGGCACCGCCCTCGATGGTGGCGACATCGTCCTTGTCGGAGGTGTCGACTTCCTCGACCCCGTTCTCGGCGAAGTCCTCGGCGAGCGCTTCGCCGCTGTCGTCCTCGGCGTCATATTCGGCGCCGGGCGCGATGCCCTCGTCCTCTTCCTCGGCGCGCAGGCGCTCTTCTTCCTCGGCGGCCTCGGCCTCTTCGGCGAGCAGGGCGTCACGATCCGCCTTGGGGATCTGGTAGTAGTCGGGATGGATTTCGCTGAAGGCGAGGAACCCGTGCCGGTTGCCGCCGAAATCGACGAAGGCCGCCTGCAGCGAAGGTTCGACCCGGGTTACCTTGGCGAGATAGATATTGCCCTTGATCTGCTTGTGTTCGGCAGATTCGAAATCGAATTCCTCAATCCGGTTGCCTTGCAGAACCGCCACCCGGGTTTCTTCCGGGTGGCGCGCATCGATGAGCATGCGCGTTGCCATTGAATAGTCTCCATGCGCCCGGCCTCGCCCGCGTGGGCTGGATGAGGGGGCGCGCATTGTGTGGTGAACCGGCCTGCCCGAAGGACGTGCCGGAAGGGGATATCGCGCCGAGGGCCCGCAAGGGCTTGGGCGCGAAGCTCGTGTCTGCAATGGCGACCGTGCGGCCGGTTGCCGCGTCCCGACCCGCGAGGGCATGCACGCGTTGTTCACGCATGGTGCTCGCCTGTCGGGGGAAACGTTCTGTCACTGCATCAACCTGTCTGGAGCCGGAAGCGGGTACGAAAGTGTCAGTCCCGGCGCAGGAGGCGGGCGGAAGGTGCGCATTGCGCCCGGGTGCCGCTTCCATGCCGCGTTGCTAGCACTGTGGGGCAAACCCCGCAACTCTATTGCGTTTCCTTCGCACAGGAACGTAATCCGGTGCGGCCATGAGCTATCGCACCCTGCTGCTGATCGTCGTGCTGGTTCCCGCGCTGATCCTCGGCGGGGCGGGGCTTGCAGGCGTGCGCATTCCGGTGCCGCAATGGGGGCGCGACTATGTGCTGCGCTTCACGCTCGACCAGGGCGCCGCGCCGCTCGAATTGCCGCCGGTCGCCGGTCCCGACGATCCCGCGCGCCCGCTGGTGGTGATCGACGCCGGACACGGCGGACGCGATCCGGGCGCGATCGCGCAAGGGCCGGACGGGCGCAAGGTCAACGAGAAGGACATCACGCTCGCGCTCGCGCTGGCGCTGCGCGAGGCCCTGCTGCGCGAGGGCGGCATCCGGGTCGCGCTGACCCGCGCCGACGACCGCATCCTCCCGCTCGCGCATCGACCCGAGATCGCCCGCCAGCTCGATGCCGACCTGTTCATCTCGATCCACGCCGATTCCGCCGGCGAACGCGCCGATGTCAGCGGGGCGAGCATCTACACGCTCTCCAACGAAGCTTCGAGCGAGGCCGCGGCGCGTTTCGCCGCACGCGAGAACGACGCCGACCGTTTGAACGGCATCACCATCGACGGCGAAAGCGCGGCGGTGAGCGCGATCCTCGTCGAACTGTCGCAGCAGCGCACGCAGGAAGATGCGCTCGCCTTTGCGGGGCTGGTGCTGCGCGAAGGGGATCAGAAGCTCGCCTTCCACGCCCAGCCGCGCCGCTCGGCGGCGCTCGCGGTGCTGCGCGCGCCCGACGTGCCCTCGGTGCTGTTCGAGAGCGGTTTCGTGACCAGCGGCGATGACCGGGCGCGGCTCACCACGCCGGCGGGCCGCGCCGAGTATGCCGGCGTCCTGGCGCGCGCCATCCGCGTTTATTTCGCACGCCGCAGCGGTTCATAGCGCCCCGAAAGCGGCTAGCCTTGCCTGAACCGGGCGTGCTAGTTGCGCCTCTCGCCCATGACCGAGCCGCCCCCTGCCTCCGCCCCCATGTCCACCTGGGCCTACCTGCGTTACCGCGCCAACCGCGACGTGCGCGGCGCGCTGGCGTGGTTCGCGCGGCGCTGGCGCGAGAGCTTCCTGTTCAAGCTCGCCGCCGTCGTCTTCGCCACTGTCGCCGCGCTGTGGATCGCGATCTTCGTGTGGCTGGCGAGCGACCTGCCCGAGGCCGAGGCGCTGCTCACTTATGAAACTCCGCTGCCCACGGTGGTGCGCGGGGCCGATGGCGAGATCGTCCACTCCTATGCGCGCGAGCGGCGGGTGCAGCTGCAATATGCCGATTTCCCGAAGAAGCTGATCGAGGCCTACCTCTCTGCCGAGGACAAGACCTTCTTCAGCCATGGCGGGATCGATTACCTCGGCACTGCCAACGCCGTGCTCGACTATGCCACCAAGTTCGGATCGGGCGAGCGTGCGGTCGGCGGATCCACCATCACCCAGCAGGTCGCCAAGAACCTGCTGCTGGGCGATGAATATTCGGTCACCCGCAAGTTGAAGGAGATGATCCTTGCCGGGCGCATCGAGCAGGTGCTGACCAAGCAGGAGATTCTCGAGCTCTATCTCAACGAGATTCCCCTCGGGCGACGCTCGTTCGGAGTGCAGGCGGCATCGCGCGCCTATTTCGACAAGGATGTCGACCAGCTCGAACTCCACGAGATGGCTTTCCTTGCGATCCTGCCCAAGGCGCCCGAACGTTATGGCCGCAAGGGGCAGGAGCAGGCCGCGCTCGAACGGCGCAATTTCGTGCTCGGGCAGATGGAGGCCAACGGCTTCATCACCGGGTCCGAGCGGCGCGCGGCGGCCGCCAAGCCGCTGGGCCTCGTGACGCAGCGGCGCGAGCGTTCGGTCGATGCGGGCTATTTCCTCGAGGAGGTGCGCCGCGAGCTGATCGAACGCTTCGGCGAGACCGCGGAGAACGGCCCCAATTCGGTCTATGCCGGCGGACTGTGGGTGCGCACCAGCCTCGATCCGCAGATCCAGGCCGCCGCGCGCGACGCCTTGCGCGAAGGGCTGCTGCGTTACGCCGGCGGGCGGGCATGGTACGGGCCGATCGCGACGCTCGATGTCAGCGGCGGCGACTGGGCGAGCCAGCTGCAATCCTCTCCGCTCGGGATCAGCTACAAGGACTGGCGCGTCGGCGTGGTCACCGCCCGCGCGGGCCAATCGGCGCGGATCGGGTTCGCCGATGGCAGCGAGGCGCCGCTCGGCGGCTTGCCCAACGCGCTCAAGGCGGGCGACGTGATCGCGGCGAGCCCCTCGGGCGGGGGCGGCTACAACGTGCGCACCATTCCCGAAGCGCAGGGCGCGCTGGTGGTCGAGAACGCGCAGACCGGCCGGGTGCTGGCGATGCAGGGCGGGTTCGACAGCCGCCTGTCCGATTTCAACCGCGCCACCCAGGCGCTGCGCCAGCCGGGCTCGACCATCAAGCCCTTCGTATACGCCGCCGGGCTCGACACCGGCATGACCCCCTCGACCCAGGTCGATAACTCGCGCTTCTGCTATTATCAGGGCGCAGGGCTGGGCGAGAAGTGCATCCGCGGCGGGCGCGGCGGGCAGTTCCCGATGCGCTACGGCCTCGAGCAGTCGCAGAACATCATGACCGTGCAGATCGGCATGACCGCGGGGATGAACACCGTGGTCAAGGAGATCGAGAAGGCCGGGATCGGCAAGTTCCCGCCCTATCCCTCGACCGCGCTCGGGGCCGGGGAAACGACGCTCACCAAGATGGTCGCCGCCTATGGCGCGCTGGCGAACCACGGGCGCCTCAATCCGCCGACCGTGATCGACTACGTGCAGGACCGCCGCGGCAAGTTGCTGTGGCGCGCCGACGAGCGCGAGTGTCGCGGCTGCAACATGGCCAAGTGGGATGGCAAGCCGATGCCCCGGCTCGGGGTCAAGGGCACGCAGGCGCTCGATGCGCGCACCGCCTTCCAGGTGATGCACATGCTGCGCGGCGCGGTCAGCCGCGGCACCGCGACCGTGCTCAACACCCTCGGCCTGCCGCTGTTCGGCAAGACCGGGACGACCACCGGCCCCAAGGACGTCTGGTTCATCGGCGGCACGCAGCAATTGATCGCGGGCGCCTATGTGGGGTTCGACAAGCCGCGCAACCTCGGCGGCTATGCCTATGGCGGCACCATCGCCGCGCCGATCGTCAAGAGCCTGATCGAGAAGACCCGCGCGCGCTGGTCCGATCTGCCGCCGGTCGCGCCGGCCGGGGTGCGGATGGTGCGGGTCGACCGGCGCTCGGGCAAGCGCGTGTTCGATGGCTGGCCGACCGACGATCCCAAGTCGGCGATCATCTGGGAGGCGTTCAAGCCCGATACCGAGCCCGAGCGTTACACCAGGCAGGATGCGATCGCGGCCAAGCGCAACGAGATCCTGGCGCTGATCCGCGCCGGCCGGCGCAGTGCGGAAAGTGTCGTGGTCGACGACCCGCCCGAGGAACAGCCGGTCGATCTCGGCCCGGACGAAGGCGCGGTGTTCTGATGGGCTGCGGAGCGGCGATCCGGAACCTGTGCGGGGCTGGGGGGTTGGAACAGGCATGACCATCGCCCGTCCGCTCCCGCTCGCTCTGGCCGCGCTCGCCGCAGCCGCCGCCCTCGTCACCACCGCCGCGGCCGAGCTGCCGCAGGGCGCCAAGGCCCCGGCTTTCGCCACCCAAGCCGCGCTCGCGGGCAAGACCTTCGGCTTCAACCTCAACGCCGCGCTCGCCAAGGGGCCGGTGGTGCTCTATTTCTACCCCAAGGCCTTCACCTCGGGCTGCACGCTCGAGGCCAATGCCTTCGCCGCTGCCATGCCCCAGTTCAAGGCGGCGGGCGCCAGCGTAATTGGCCTCTCGAACGACGACATCGCCACCCTCCAGCGCTTCAGCCGCGAAGAGTGCCGCGATGCCTTCCCGGTCGGGGTCGCCTCAGCCAAGATCATCGCCGCCTATGATGTCGCCGCGGGCCAATCGGGGCTGGCGACCCGCACGTCATATGTCATCGCGCAGGACGGGCAGATCATCGCGGTGCATTCGAACAGCGACTATCGCGGCCATGTCGAGAAGACCCTCGCGGCGGTGCGCGCGCTCAAGAAATAGGACGTGACGGGGGGCGGGACTGCCGCTTTACAATTGCGCCGCCGACGCTAAGCGGTGCGGCCTCATTGGCTTCACGTCGCGAAGGATCGATCATGCGGGCCGAGGCCCAGGCTTACATTAACCGGATCGAGGCGGCGCTGGCCCTGGTGCGCCTCGCGCTCGATTGGGAGCGCGCGCTGCGTCGGCTCGACGAATTGAACGCGCGGGTGCAGGACCCCAACCTGTGGGACAATCCCAAGCAGGCCCAGGCGATCAGCCGCGAGCAGAAGACGCTCGAGACCGCGGTCAACACGGTGAACGAGATCGCCGCCGAAATGGCCGACGCCATCGAGTTCATCGAGCTGGGCGAGGCCGAGGGCGAAGAGAGCATCGTCGAGGATGGCCTCGCAACGCTTGCCCGGCTCGCTGACCGCGCCGATGCCGACAAGGTTCAGGCGCTGCTTTCGGGCGAGGCGGACGGCAACGACACCTATCTCGAAATCCACGCCGGCGCGGGCGGGACCGAGAGCCAGGACTGGGCCGAAATGCTCTTTCGCATGTATGGCCGCTGGGCCGAACGCCGCGGCTTCAAGGTCGAGACGGTCGAATATCAGGCCGGCGAGCAGGCCGGAATCAAGTCGGCGACGCTGCTGATCAAGGGCGAGGGCGCCTATGGCTATGCCAAGACCGAGAGCGGGGTCCACCGCCTCGTCCGCATCAGCCCCTATGACAGCTCGGCGCGCCGCCATACCAGCTTCTCGAGCGTGTGGGTGTTCCCGGTGATCGACGATTCCTTCGAGATCGACATCAACCCGGCCGACCTCAAGATCGACACCTATCGGGCATCCGGCGCAGGCGGCCAGCACGTCAACACCACCGATTCGGCGGTGCGCATCACCCACCAGCCGACCGGGATCGTGGTGGCGAGCCAGCAGGACCGCAGCCAGCACAAGAACCGCGAAATCGCGATGAACATGCTGAAGGCCCGGCTCTACGAGGCGGAAATGCGCGCGCGCGAGGAAGCCGCCAGCGCCGAGCACTCGGCCAAGAGCGACATCGGGTGGGGCCACCAGATCCGCTCCTATGTGTTGCAGCCCTACCAGATGGTGAAGGACCTGCGCACCGGCGTCGTCTCGACCTCGCCCGATGCGGTGCTCGACGGTGCGATCGACCCCTTCATCTCGGCCGCGCTGGCGCAGCGGGTGACCGGCGAGACGGTCGAGATCGAGGACGTGGAGTAGACCCGGTGGCGATCCGCCAGCGCCTTTCCCGCGCCGTGCTCCCGGCGGCGCTCCTGCTCTTCGGCGGCTGCGACGACGTGGTGCCCGTGGCCCCCGACGCGCGCGGCGAGGCGGCGGCCTTTCCCAAGCCCGACCGGCCGATTGCCAAGGTGGTCGCGACCCAGTTCTCCAACGAGGACGCCCGCGACGAGCGCGGCGAGGCGCAGGTGGTGATGGACCTCGCCGAGATCCGCCCCGCCATGACCGTCGCCGATATCGGGGCGGGCGAGGGCTACTACACCGTGCGCCTTGCCGAGCGGGTCGGCCCCGAGGGACGGGTGCTGGCGCAGGATATCAGCCGTGATGCGCTCGACCGGCTCGGCCGTCGGGTCGAGCGCGAACGGCTCGAGAACATCTCGATCAAGTTCGGCGATGCCGACGATCCGCAGCTCCCGCCCGACAGCTTCGACCGCATCTTCATGGTCCACATGTACCACGAGGTGACCGAGCCCTACGCCTTCCTGTGGAACATGTGGCCCGCGCTCAATTCGGGCGGGCAGATCATCGCCGTGGAAAGCGAGAGCAAGGTCGGCACCCATGGGCTGCCGCACACGCTGCTGTTCTGCGAGTTCGAGGCGGTCGGCTACGTGCTGGTAGAGTATATCGAACGGCCCGACATCAAGGGCTATTTCGCCCGCTTCGCGCGCGGGCCCAAGCGCGTCGAGCCCGAAGCCATCCGCGTATGCGAGGCGGGATGAGCGCGATTCCGGGCGAAGGTTGCGGTGCGCGGCGTCGCACCCTATGGCAAGAAATCGAAAGACAGCGCCGCCTTGGCGCGGAGGGGATGCTTCATTGTTCAAGGGATTGAGCCCGATCGTCTATGGCGGGCGCGAGGTTTGGCCGCTGGTCGAGGGCGGCAAGGGTGTGTCGGCTACCAATCATGCAAGTTCGGGTGCCTGGGCGGCGGCCGGAGGGATCGGCACGGTCAGCGCGGTCAATGCCGATAGCTACGATGCCGATGGCAACGTCATCCCCCAGGTCTATCGCGGCGCAACCCGGGCCGAGCGGCATCAGGAGCTGATCCGCTACGCCATCGAAGGCGCCACCACACAGGTCAAGCGCGCCTACGAGATCGCCGGCCCTGCCGGTGCGATCAACATCAATGTATTGTGGGAGATGGGCGGAGCGCAGGCCGTGCTCGAAGGGGTGCTCGAACGCACCCGCGGCCTCGTGACCGGCGTCACCTGCGGCGCGGGCATGCCCTACAAGCTCGCCGAGATCGCCGCGCGCTTCAACGTCAATTACCTGCCCATCGTCAGTTCGGCGCGCGCCTTCCGGGCGCTGTGGAAGCGTTCTTACCACAAGGTCGCCGATCTGATGGCGGCGGTGGTCTATGAAGACCCGTGGCTGGCCGGCGGGCACAACGGCCTGTCCAATGCCGAGGACCCGACCAAGCCCGAGGACCCGTACCCGCGCGTAAAGGCGCTGCGCGAGACGATGCGCGCCGAGGGTGTGGCGGACAATGTGCCGATCGTGATGGCCGGCGGGGTGTGGTACCTGCGCGAATGGAACGACTGGATCGACAATCCCGAGCTGGGCACGATCGCCTTCCAGTTCGGCACGCGGCCCCTGCTCACCCGCGAAAGCCCGATCCCGCAGATCTGGAAGGACATGCTGCGCACCGTCGAGCCGGGTGACGTGCTGCTGCACAAGTTCTCGCCCACCGGCTTCTATTCGAGCGCGGTCAAGACCCCGTTCCTCTACGACCTGATGCACCGCTCGGAGCGCCAGATCCCGTTCTTCAAGCGCGGCGAGGAAGAGGGCACGGTGCAGCTCGGCGAGGATGGCAAGGCGCGCAGCTTCTGGGTCAAGCCGGAGGACAAGCTCAAGGCCGAGATGTGGATGCGCGCCGGGCATACCGAACCCCTGAAAACCCCCGAGGGCACGATCGTCTTCGTCACCCCCGAGGCGCGCGAGACCATCCGGCAGGATCAGCAGGATTGCATGGGCTGCCTGTCGCACTGCCAGTTTTCGAGTTGGAAGGATCACGACGACTTCTCGACCGGGCGCCTCGCCGATCCGAGAAGTTTCTGCATCCAGAAAACCTTGCAGGATATTGCCCACGGCGATGATCCGGATCGCAACCTCGCCTTTGCGGGCCATGCCGCCTACCGCTTCAAGACCGACCCCTTCTTCTCGAACGGCTACACCCCGAGCGTCGGCGAGCTTGTCGAGCGCATCCTGACCGGCGACTGAGGAGCCTGAGGCGGCGATGGACGACAGCGCCCCGCCGCCGCTTTCGCTGTGGCTGCGCGAGCTGCCCTATGCGCTGCCGATCATGCTCAGCCCGTTGCGCCGCGCGCGCGCTCTGCCGGGGGTGCGCGGTGGGGGCGGGCAGCCGGTGCTGGTGATCCCCGGCATCCTCTCGAGCGACAAGGCCACCGCGCTGCTGCGCCGAACGCTCGACCGGCACGGATACCGGGCCCATGCCTCCGAGCTCGGGTTTCTGACCGGCATCACCGCGCAGACATTCGCGCGCGCGGCCGACCGCCTCGCCGCGATCGCCGAGGCCGAGCAGCGCAAGGTCGCGCTGGTCGGATGGAGCCTCGGCGGGCTCTACGCCCGCGTGCTGGCACAGCGCCATCCCGAACTGGTCGAACTGGTGATGACGCTCGGCACGCCCTTCTCGGGCGACCGGCGCGCAAACAATGCCTGGCGGCTCTACGAAGCGCTCAACGATCACAAGGTCGATGCGCCGCCGCTGCCCGATGATCCGGCGGTGAAGCCTCCGGTGCCGACCATCGCCCTATGGTCGAGGAAGGACGGCGTGATCGCGCCAGCCGCCGCGCGCGGGTTGCCGCATGAGCGCGATGCCGAGGTCGAAGTCCCCTTCCACCACTTCGCGCTCGCCTCGACCCAGCCGGCGATTGCGCGGGTCGTCGGCGAACTGGGCGCAGCGCTCGCGCCTTAGCCGCGCACCAGCGCCGTCAGCACCTGATCGGGCGGGCGGTGGCCGTCGGCCCACATGCGGATGTTGGCGATCACCTTGTGGCCCGATTCCTCGCGACCCTCGGCGGTGGCGCTGCCGATGTGCGGCAGGGTCATGACATTGGGGTGGGCGATGAGGCGCGGGTCGACATGCGGCTCGTCGGGATAGACGTCGAGCCCCGCGCCCGCGAGGTGGCCCGCTTCCAGCGCGGCGATCAGCGCTTCCTGATCGATCAACTCGCCGCGCGCGGTGTTGATGATGCTGCTCCCCGGCTTCATCAGCGCGATCCGGCGCGCGTCGACGAGATGGCGGGTCTCCTCGGTGAGCGGGCAGTGCAGGGTGAGGATGTCGGCCTCGGCCATCAAGGCATCGACGCTTGCGACATGCCGCGCGCCCAGCATCCGCTCCAGCGCCTCGGGCAGGCGCTTGCGGTTGGTATAGGCGATCTCGAGCCCGAAGGCGCGCGCGCGGTGCGCGACCGCCTGGCCGATGCGGCCCATGCCGATGATCCCGAGAACCTTGCCCGCCAGTTTCCGTCCGAGCAGCCCCGAGGGTGCCCAGCCGGTCCATTTGCCGCTGCGCACCAGCCCGGTGCCTTCGCGGATGCGGCGCGGCACGCCGATGATTCCCGCCATCGCGATATCGGCGGTGTCGTCGGTGAAGACGCCGGGCGTGTTGGTGACGATGATCCGGCGCTCGGCGGCGGCGGCGAGATCGATGTGCTCGGTCCCCGCGCCGAAATTGGCGATCAGCCCCAGCCGCTCGCCCGCACCGGCGATGAGTTCGGCGTCGATCCGGTCGGTCACGGTCGGCACCAGCACGTCGCAATCGCGCATTGCGGCGGCGAGCCCCGCGCGATCGAGCGGCGCGTCGGCCTCGTTGAGCACCACGTCGAACAGCTCGCGCATCCGTGCCTCGACCGCCGGCATGAGGTGGCGGGTGACGATCACGCGGGCAGGCGCGGCGAGGGGGCGTTGCGGGCGCTGGGTCATGCCGCAGGGGCTAATCCGGGTGGGGCGGCGCGGTCAAGGCACGATCCATGCGCGGAGCGCTTGAAAGCGCAAGGCCAGAGCGGCTATCGCCTTGCATCATGATGGGATTTCGCCTCTTTGCCGGGCTCGGCCTCGGCCTGATGATGGTTCTTGCGCTGGTTGCGGCGCCTGCCCGCGCGCAGGAGCGCGACCTGCCCTATTGGGCGAGCCTGCGCTACGACGAGGTGCGCATGCGGGTCGGCCCGAGCAAGGAATACCCGATCGCCTGGGTCTACAAGCGCCGCGGGCTGCCGGTGAAGGTGGTGCGGGTGCGCGAGGGCTGGCGGCTCGTCGAGGACCCCGAGGGCACGCAGGGCTGGATCGAGCGCAGCCAGCTCGATCCGGCGCGGGGCGCGCTGGTGATCGGCAAGGGCCTCGTCGAGCTGCGCGCCGATGCCAGCCCCTCTGCCGCAATGAAATGGCGTGCCGAGCCCGGCGTGGTCGCGCGCCTGCTGCGCTGCAAACCGGCGTGGTGCGAGGTCGATATCGCGGGCCGCAAGGGCTGGATCAGCGCCGCGCGCCTGTGGGGCAGCGAGGCCCTGCCGGGCGACGAGTGACGCTGCCCGGCGTGGCGGCTCAGATCAATTCCACCGCCACCGCAGTCGCTTCCCCGCCGCCGATGCACAGCGAGGCGACCCCGCGGGTCTTGCCGTGGGTCTTGAGGGCATTGAGCAGGGTCACGATGATCCGCGCGCCCGACGCGCCGATGGGGTGGCCGAGCGCGGTGCCGCCGCCGTTGACGTTGATCTTCTCGTGCGGGATGCCGAGGTCGCGCATCGCGAACATCGCGACACAGGCGAAGGCCTCGTTGACTTCGAACAGGTCGACATCGTCCACCCCCCAGCCTGCGCGAGCGAGCACCTTCTGGATCGCCGGGATCGGCGCAGTGGTGAACTGCGCGGGCGCATGGGCGTGGGCGGCGGTGGCGACGATGCGGGCGACAGGGGTCAGGCCCTTGGCCTCGGCCACGCTCGCGCGGGTCAGCACCAGCGCAGCGGCGCCGTCCGAGATCGAAGAGGAGGTCGCGGCGGTGATGGTCCCGTCCTTGGCGAAAGCGGGCTTCAACTGCGGGATCTTTTCCGGACGGCCCTTGGCGGGCTGCTCGTCCTCGGCGACCACCACATCGCCGGCACGCGTCGCGACCGTGACCGGCACGACCTCGTCGGCAAAGGCGCCGCTGGTGATCGCGCGGTTGGCGCGGGCGAGCGATTCGATGGCGTAGGCGTCCATCTCCTCGCGGGTCATCTGGTAGGCGTTGGCGGTCTCCTGCGCGAAGGTGCCCATCGCGCGGCCCGGTTCGTAGGCATCCTCGAGCCCGTCGAGGAACATGTGGTCATAGGCGGTATCGTGCCCGAGCCGCGCCCCCGAGCGATGCTTCTTGAGCAGATAGGGCGCGTTGGTCATGCTCTCCATCCCGCCGGCGACCACCACGTCGATAGTGCCGCTGGCGAGCGCTTCGGAGCCCATGATCACGGTCTGCATCCCCGATCCGCACACCTTGTTCACGGTGGTCGCCTCGACCGAAAGCGGCAGGCCGGCCTTGATCGCCGCCTGGCGCGCCGGGGCCTGGCCGAGCCCGGCGGGCAGCACGCAGCCGATATAGGCGCGGTCGATCTCCCCCGGCACCACCCCCGCGCGCTCGACCGCCGCCTTGACCGCGACCGCGCCCAGATCGGTCGCGGCGACCTCCGCCAGCGCGCCCTGCATCGCGCCCATCGGGGTGCGCGCATAGGAAAGGATCACGATCGGATCGGCGGGGGAGAGCTGGGTCATGGCGGCGGTGTCCTTGCGTCGCGAGAAGGGAGAGGATCGGCTGAGCGCGATGTAATGATGCATCTTCTGCATGGCAATCCGATGGCAGGCCGATGACAGCAGCGCGCTTGCGCTGATGCGTCCTTTCGGCAAGAACCCGGCGCGATTTGCCCTGCACCTCATGTCCGAACGGGAGAACGACATGGCCGATGACCGCCGCGACGAACTCGAAGCCCTGCTTGCGCGCCAGCGCGCCGCCTTCACCGCCTCGCGCCCCGAGCCGCTGAGCCAGCGCAAGGACCGCATCCGCCGGGCGATGGCGCTGGTGAAGGAGCATGGTGAGGCCTTCGCCAAGGCGATGAGCGCGGATTTCGGCAACCGTTCGCATCACCAGTCGATGCTGACCGATATCGCCGCCACGGTGGGCGCGGGCACCCATGCCCTGAAGCACCTCGATGGCTGGGCCAGGCCCGAGAAGCGCAAGGTGCAGTTCCCGCTCGGCCTGATGGGCGCGCGCGCCGAAGTGCGTTACGAGCCCAAGGGCGTGATCGGCATTCTCTCGCCGTGGAACTTCCCCGTCCAGCTCGCCTTCGGGCCGCTGATGCAGGTGCTTGCCGCGGGCAACCGCGCGATGATCAAGCCGTCCGAATTCACCGAGCGCACCAGCGCGCTGATGGCCGAATTGGCGGCAGAGTATTTCGCGCCCGAGGAAGTCGCGGTGATCACCGGCGGGCCGGAGGTGGCGGCGGCGTTCTCCTCGCTGCCGTTCGACCACCTCGTCTTCACCGGCTCGACCGCGACCGGGCGGCGCGTGATGCAGGCGGCGGCGGCGAACCTCGTGCCGGTGACGCTCGAGCTCGGCGGCAAGTCGCCGGTGGTGATGGGCCGCAGCGCCGACTTTGCCAGGGCGGGCGAGCGGATCGCAATCGGCAAGATGATGAACGCAGGGCAAATCTGCCTCGCGCCCGATTACCTGATCGTTCCCGAGGACAAGGCCGACGAGGCGGTCGCGGGGGTGACCGGCGCGGCGGCCGCGATGTATCCGCGCCTGCTCGACAATGACGACTACGCCTCGATCGTTTCCGACCGCCATTTCGAGCGGCTGCAGGGCCTTGTCGAGGACGCGCGCGACAAGGGCGCCGAAGTGATCGAAGTCAACCCGGCCGGCGAGGACTTCGGCAACGCCAACCAGCGCAAGATGCCGCTTACCGTGCTGCGCGGCGTGAATGACGACATGACCGTGATGCAGGAAGAAATCTTCGGCCCCGTGCTGCCGGTGATGACCTACAAGTCGGTCGATCAGGCGGTGGACTACATCAACGAGCACGATCGCCCGCTCGGCCTCTACTATTTCGGCGAGGACAAGGCCGAGCAGGAGCGGGTGCTGACCCGCACCATTTCGGGCGGGGTGACCACCAACGACGTGGTGTTCCACGTCTCGATGGAAGACCTGCCCTTCGGCGGCGTCGGCCCTTCCGGCATGGGCAGCTACCACGCGATCGAGGGCTTCCGCGAGTTCAGCCATGCCCGTGCGGTCTACCACCAGCCCAAGATCGACATCGCGAAGCTGGGCGGGTTGAAGCCCCCCTATGGCAAGGCGACCGCGGCGGCGGCGGCGCGGATGATGAAATAGGCGAGGGCAACAGCCCGCAACGTCTGTTCGATTTCCTGCAACACACCTCAGGGCTTTTCCCCGAGTCGCACCCTTGCGCGCTGCAGGCGAGACGCCTAGGGCGACCTCGGGATTAATTGCTTGGACATCGTCGTGATCGACCTCAGCCAGTATCTCCCGATACTGTTATTCGTGCTCGTCGCCTTCGGGCTGTCGGTGCTGTTCGTGGTCGCGCCGATGGCGGTTTCGCGCCTTACCGGCACCCACAATCCCGACGCCGAGAAGCTCTCCGAATATGAATGCGGCTTTCCCGCCTTCGAGGACGCGCGCAGCCAGTTCGACGTGCGCTTCTATCTCGTGGCGATCAGCTTCATCGTCTTCGATCTCGAGGCCGCCTTCCTGTTCCCCTGGGCAGTGAGCCTTGGAAAGACAGGTTGGGTCGGATGGGGCGGAATGATGGTGTTCCTGTTCATCCTCGCGGTCGGGCTTGCCTATGAATGGAAGAAAGGGGCGTTGGACTGGGAATGAATAACATCGTTTCGGCCCCCGGTTCTTTGGCCCAAGGGCTCCCCGACATTTCGAAGCTGACCACCGCCCAGGGCGGCGAAGTCCGTGCGCCCGACGCGAGCTTCTACAATGCGCTCCAGACCGAGGTCACCGACAAGGGCTTCCTCGTCACCTCGACCGAGGAGCTGTTCCAGTGGGCGCGCACCGGCTCGCTGTGGTGGATGACCTTCGGGCTCGCCTGCTGCGCGGTCGAGATGATCCACGTCAACATGCCGCGCTACGACATGGAGCGCTTCGGCGCCGCGCCGCGCGCGTCCCCGCGCCAATCGGACGTGATGATCGTCGCGGGCACGCTGTGCAACAAGATGGCCCCGGCGCTGCGCAAGGTCTACGACCAGATGTCCGATCCCAAGTATGTGATCAGCATGGGCAGCTGCGCCAATGGCGGCGGCTATTACCACTATTCCTACAGCGTGGTGCGCGGCTGCGACCGTATCGTGCCGGTCGATATCTACGTCCCCGGCTGCCCGCCGACCGCCGAGGCACTGCTCTATGGCGTGATGCAATTGCAGCGCAAGATCCGCCGCGTCGGCACCATCGAGAGGTAAGGGCGCGATGGCCGTTCTCCACTCCGCTCCGAAGTTCGCCTCGAACGAAGGCGTGATCGACGCCATCAGCGAGACCATTTCGGTCTGGCTGATCGAGGCTACCGAAGCCCACGGCGAAGTGATCTTCCGCGTCGAGCGTGATGCGGTGGACAAGGTGCTGCGCATCCTGCGCGACGATCACGCCTACCAGCAGCTCATGGAGATCGCCGGGGTCGACTATCCCTCGCGGCCCGAGCGCTTCGAGGTCGTCTACATGCTCCAGAGCCTGACCAAAAACCACCGCGTGATGGTCAAATGCGCGGCCTCCGAGGACACCCCGGTGCCCACCGTCACCACGCTGTGGCCTAACGCCGGGTGGCTCGAGCGCGAAGTGTTCGACATGTACGGTGTGACCTTCGCCGGCAACCCGGACCTTCGGCGTATCCTCACCGATTACGGCTTCGAAGGGCACCCGTTCCGCAAGGACTTCCCGATGACGGGCTACACCGAACTGCGCTATTCCGAGGAGGAAAAGCGCGTGGTGTACGAGCCCGTCGTGCTGGCGCAGGAAATGCGTACCTTCGATTTCCTCAGCCCGTGGGAGGGCGCGGATTACGTGTTGCCGGGCGACGAGAAATCGCGCGGCGCGCCCGCGGTCGCCGAGCCCAAGGTGACCGAGAAGCAGGGTGACACCGGCGCGGGCAAGGCCGCTGACAAGGCTGCCGCGAAGCCGGTCTCTGCGGAGGCCCCCGCCACCAAGGACAGCGGCAAGGCAGCCCCCGGCGCCCCCGATCCGACCGCGAAGGAGGGTGGCCGATGAGCATCCAGAAAAGCGAATCGCCCACCACCGAAGGCGAGGTCATCACCAATTACACGATCAACTTCGGCCCCCAGCACCCGGCCGCGCACGGCGTGCTGCGCATGGTGATGGAGCTGGACGGCGAAGTGATCGAGCGGATCGACCCCCATGTCGGCCTGCTCCACCGCGGCACCGAGAAGCTGATCGAGCAGAAGACCTATCTTCAGGCGCTGCCGTACTTCGACCGGCTCGACTACTGCTCGCCGCTGGCGATGGAGCACACTTATGTGCTCGCCATCGAGAAGCTTCTGAACCTCGAAGTGCCGCTGCGTGCGCAATATCTGCGCGTGTTGTTCGCCGAGCTCACGCGCATCTGCAATCACATGCTCAACATGGGCGCGCACATCCTCGATGTCGGCGCGTTCACGCCGAACCTGTGGATCATGGACCTGCGCGAGGATTGCCTCAACTTCTTCGAGCGGGCCTCGGGCGCGCGGATGCACAGCGCCTATTTTCGCCCGGGCGGTGTCCACCAGGACGTGCCGGAGAAGCTGCTGGTCGACATCGGCGACTGGCTCGACAACCGCTTCTTCCAGCTGTTCGAGGACGCGATGAGCCTCGTCATGGACAACCGCATCTTCAAGCAGCGCAACGTCGACATCGCCGTTGTCAGCCGTGAAGACGCGATTGCCTGGGGCTTCTCGGGCCCGATGATCCGCGCCGCCGGCATCCCGTGGGATCTGCGCAAGAGCCAGCCCTACGACGTCTACGACCGCATGGAGTTCGACATTCCCGTCGGCACCAATTCGGATTGCTACGACCGCTTCATGGTGCGCGTGAAGGAAGTCTACGAGAGCGCCAAGATCATCCGCCAATGCCTGCGCGACATGCCGACCGGGCCGATCGCCAGCAGCGACACCAAGGTCGTGCCGCCCAAGCGCGGCGAGATGAAGCAATCGATGGAAGCGCTGATCCACCACTTCAAGCTCTACACCGAAGGCTTCCACGTCCCCGCGGGCGAGGTTTATGTCGCGACCGAAAGCCCCAAGGGCGAGTTCGGCGTCTATCTCGTCAGCGACGGCACCAACAAGCCCTACCGCTGCAAGATCCGGCCCACCGCCTTCTCGCACCTCCAGGCGATGGACTTTATGTCCAAGGGCCACATGCTGCCGGACGCGACCGCCATTCTCGGCGCGATCGACGTGGTGTTCGGGGAGTGTGACCGGTGATCGATGCTGCAGTCGACCGCTGGGATGCTTTCGCCGAGCGCTACCGCGTGCCGCTCGCAGTTCTCTCGATCGCGTGGTTCGCGGCCTCCTGCGCCGAATATGCCGGGTTCATCGACCTGCCGATTCCGGCGCTGCTGCCGCTGTCGGGCTGGCTCGCGATCCTCCCTGCCGCGCTGTGGAACGGCGTGTGGTGGGGTGTCGCTTACCCCCGCATCGACGCGCGCTGCAAAGCGCGCAACCCAGTGGAAGAAGCCCATGGCTGACCGTACCCCCGCTCCCGACACCCCCGAACTGCGCGCCCGCTGGGGTGCTTTCGCGTGGACGCCGGAGAACAAGAAAACCGCCGACTGGCACATCGCCAAATATCCCGAGGGGCGCCAGCGCTCGGCGGTGATGCCGCTGCTCGATCTGGCCCAGCGGCAGGTCGGCGCGGAGACCGATACCCAGGGCTGGCTGCCGCTGCCGGTGATCGAATATGTCGCGAAATATCTCGACATGCCGGTGATCCGCGTGCTCGAGGTCGCCAGCTTCTACTTCATGTACAACTTGAAGCCCGTGGGCAAATTCCACGTGCAGGTGTGCGGCACCACGCCCTGCATGCTGCGCGGCTCGGACGACATCATGGCCGCCTGCAAGAAGCGCGGGATGGTGAAGGGCGGGATCTCGGCCGACGGGTTGTGGACCCTCACCGAGGTCGAATGCATGGGCAATTGCGCGACCGCGCCGATGGTCCAGATCAACGACGACAACTACGAAGACCTGACGCCCGAGCGCCTCGATGCGGTGCTCGATGCGCTCGCCGCCGGCCAGCAGCCGAAGACCGGCACGCAGGAGCCGGGGCGGCACACCTCCGAGCCTGCGGGCGGGCCGATCACGCTGACGGCGATGGTCGCTGCCAATCACGATTACCGGGGCGAATGGTGATGAACATGCTAGCGTGGATTTTCATTGCGGTCGTTGCGGGCACGCTTTTGCTCATCTGGCGGACGCTTGCTGGGCGTCGGCGCACGCTTGCCCTCTATGGGACGTTGGTAGCGTCTGCCGGCCTGACCCTTACGGCGCTGGCTATTCAAAGCGCAATGCTCGCATGACGGCAATTGCCTCCCTCCTTGGTGCGGCGGTCCTCGCCTACATTGCCTACAAGCTCCTGATGGGGCTGGTGCGCGTGGGCGTCATCATCCTGATCGTCGCGGTGCTCTATGGCCTCTGGTCGCAAGGGGTGATCGGATGAACCCGGTGACGCTTGCCCTCGCAGGCGCCGGGCTGACCGGCTTTGCGCTCGGCGTGTTCTACAGCGCCACCGGTCGGCTCGAGACGGGCGTGGTGCTGATGGGGCTCGCGCTGGTGATGCAGGTGACGGCGCTGGTGCGGCTGAAGCGTGCCAAACGGGAGGACAGCAGCAATGCTCGCGGATAAGGACCGCATCTTCACCAATCTCTACGGCTTCCAGGACTGGGGCCTGAAGGCAGCGCAGGCGCGCGGGGATTGGGACGACACCAAGGCGCTGCTCGCGCGCGGACCCGATGCGATCATCGAGGAGATCAAGGCCAGCGGCCTGCGCGGGCGGGGCGGGGCGGGCTTCCCGACCGGGCTCAAGTGGTCCTTCATGCCCAAGGAATCGCGCGACGGTCGTCCGAGCTTCCTCGTCATCAATGCCGACGAATCCGAGCCGGGCTCGTGCAAGGACCGCGAGATCCTGCGCCACGATCCGCACAAGCTGGTCGAAGGCGCGCTGGTCGCGGGCTTCGCGATGCGCGCGCGGGCGGCCTATATCTACATTCGCGGCGAATATATCCGCGAGGCCGAGACGCTGCAGAAGGCAATCTCCGAGGCCTATGACGCCGGGCTGATCGGCAAGAACGCCTGCGGTTCGGGCTACGATTTCGACGTCTTCATGCACCGCGGCGCCGGCGCCTATATCTGCGGCGAAGAGACCGCGATGATCGAGAGCCTCGAGGGCAAGAAGGGCCAGCCGCGGTTGAAGCCCCCGTTCCCGGCTGGCGCGGGGCTCTATGGCTGCCCGACCACGGTGAACAACGTCGAGAGCATCGCCGTCGCGCCGACGATCCTGCGGCGCGGGGCTGCGTGGTTCAGCTCCTTTGGGCGCGAGAACAACAAGGGCACCAAGCTGTTCCAGATCTCGGGCCACGTGGAAAAGCCCTGCGTCGTCGAAGAGACGATGAGCATCAGCTTCGAGGAGCTGATCGAGAAGCACTGCGGCGGCATCCGCGGCGGGTGGGATAATCTGCTGGCCGTTATCCCGGGCGGCTCCTCGGTGCCGCTGGTGCCCGCCGCGCAAATCCGTTCGGCGCCGATGGACTTCGATGGCTTGAAGGAGCTCGGCAGCGGTCTGGGGACGGCTGCCGTCATCGTCATGGACAAGTCGACCGACATCGTCCGCGCGATCAGCCGCCTCTCCTATTTCTACAAGCACGAGTCCTGCGGCCAGTGCACCCCCTGCCGCGAGGGCACGGGCTGGATGTGGCGCATGATGGAGCGCCTGCGCACCGGCGACGCTGCGATCGAGGAGATCGACTTGCTGCAGGAAGTCACCAAGCAGGTCGAAGGCCACACCATCTGCGCGCTGGGTGACGCCGCCGCGTGGCCGATCCAGGGGTTGATCCGGCATTTCCGCCCGGAGCTGGAGCGGCGGATCAACGAGCACAACGCGCAGTTTGCGGAGGCGGCGGAATGACCTTCGGCGCGGGCATCATTTGGATTTTTTTCCTTCTGCCCATCCTTGGCACGCTTGCCATGATCGCACTTCAGGTTTCGATCCTGAAGCGGCTGCGGCAGGTGGAAGAGATTTTGAAGAAGGCGGGGCAGGACAATGCCTAAAGTCACCGTAGACGGTCAGGAAATCGAGGTCCCGGCGGGCGCGACCGTGCTCCAGGCCTGCGAGCTGGCGGGCAAGGAAATCCCGCGCTTCTGCTATCACGAGCGGCTCAGCATCGCCGGCAATTGCCGGATGTGCCTCGTCGAGGTGAAGCCCGGGCCGCCCAAGCCGCAGGCCTCCTGCGCGCTGCCCGCCACCGAAGGTCAGGAAATCCGCACCGATAGCCCGATGGTCAAGAAGGCCAGAGAGGGCGTGATGGAGTTCCTGCTCATCAACCACCCGCTCGATTGCCCGATCTGCGATCAGGGCGGCGAGTGCGATCTGCAGGATCAGGCGGTCGCCTATGGCCGCGGCGGCTCGCGCTATCACGAGAACAAGCGCGCGGTGACCGAGAAGTACATGGGTCCGCTGATCAAGACGATCATGACCCGCTGCATCCATTGCACCCGCTGCGTGCGCTTCTCGGAAGAGATCGCGGGCGTGGACGAGATCGGCGCGCTCTATCGCGGCGAGGACATGCAGATCACCACTTACTTGGAGCAGGCGGCGGCGCATGAATTGTCGGCCAACGTCATCGACCTGTGTCCTGTCGGCGCGCTGACCTCGCGGCCCTACGCTTTCGAGGCGCGGCCGTGGGAGTTGAAGAAGACGCTCTCGATCGACGTCTCCGACGCGGTGGGGGCGAACATCACGCTCCACTCCAAGGGCCGCGAAGTCATGCGCGCGCTGCCGCGGGTGAATGACGACGTCAACGAGGAGTGGCTGTCGGACAAGGGCCGCTATCAGGTCGATGGCCTCACCAAGCGCCGCTTGGACCGCGTGTGGGTGCCGCGGGATGGCCGCTTGCAGCCCGCCGATTGGGCCGAGGCGTTCGGCATGATCGCCGCCGCTCTCGCCGACGACAAGGCCAGCATCGCGGCGGTCGCGGGCGACCTGCTCGACGCCGAGACGATGTTCGCCGCCAAGGCGCTGGTCAATGCCTGCGGATCGCAGCTCACCGAAGCGCGCCAGACCGGCATGACCTATGACGTCTCGAACCTCGCGGCGGTGAATTTCAACAGCACCTTCGCGGGCATCGAGACCGCCGACGCGATCCTGATCGTCGGCAGCAATGTCCGGTGGGAAGCCGCGCTGCTCAATGTCCGCCTGCGCAAGGCGGTGAAGGCGGGGGCGAAGGTCTATATCATCGGCCCCGAGTGGGACCCGACCTATCCGGCGACTTTCCTCGGCAGCGACCTCAAGCTGCTCAACCGTATCCCCAAGGCGTTGGGCGATGCGATGAAGAACGCCAAGCGGCCCGCGGTGATCGTGGGCGCGGCGGCGCTCGCCAAGGGCGCGCTGCCGGCGGCGCTCAAGCTGGCGGGCAAGTTCGCCCTCGTGAAGGATGGCTGGAACGGCTTCAACGTGCTGCACATCTCGGCGGCGCGCATGGCCTCGCTGATGCTCGGCTTCACGCTGCCGGGCGGGATGGGCGACATCGCCAAGGCCGCACCCAAGGTGCTGCTCAGCCTCGGGGCGGACGAGATGGACTATGCGCCCTACGCCGGGAGCCTCAAGGTCTATGTCGGCCACCACGGCGACAAGGGTGCGCATCACGCGGATATTATCCTGCCCGGCGCCTCCTATGCCGAGAAGGACGGGACCTACGTCAACACCGAGGGCCGCGTGCAGTTCGCCGAGAAGGCCGTGTTCGCCCCCGGCGATGCGCGCGAGGACTGGACGATTCTGCGCGCGCTCGCCGATGCGCTGGGCGTGACCGTGGGCTTCGACAGCTTCGACCAGCTTCAGGCCGCGATGATCGCCGCCGTTCCCGCGCTCGGCGAAGAGGGCCTTGCCGATTACGGCGCGCTGCCCAAGGCTGACAGCGGTGCCAAGTTCGAAGGCGAGCTTGCGGGCTACCCGATCAAGGACTTCTACCTCACCAACCCCATCGCCCGCGCCAGCGCGGTGATGCAGCGCTGCTCGGACGAACTGCTCCACGGGGCGGATGTGAAGGAGGCCGCGGAATGACCGCCTTCTTCCAATCGCTCGGCCTCAGCTACGAATGGGCCTGGACCGTCGCGACGCTCGCGGGGATCCTGATCATCTCGCTGCTCGTGATGTTTTCTGTCGCAATGGTGATCTATGTCGACCGCAAGGTGCTCGGCGCGATCATGCTGCGGCGCGGGCCCAACGTGGTCGGGCCGTTCGGGCTCCTCCAGTCCTTCGCGGACGGCCTCAAGGTCTTCCTGCAGGAGACCATCATCCCCTCGGCCGCGAACAAGGGCATCTTCCTGCTCGCGCCGATCATCACCTTCACCGTCGCGCTCGCGGCCTGGGCGGTGATCCCGTTCTCGGCGGGCGTGGTGCTGTCGGACATCAATGTCGGCCTGCTCTACATCCTCGCGATCTCCTCGCTGGGGGTTTACGGCGTGGTGATGAGCGGGTGGGCGTCGAACTCCAAATACCCGTTCTTCTCGGCGATGCGCGCGTCCGCACAGATGATCTCCTACGAAGTCTCGATCGGCTTCGTGCTGGTGTGCGTGGTGCTGTTTGCCGGCACCTTCAACCTCTCCGGCATCGTCAACGCGCAGCAGGGATTCGGGCTGGGCCTCATCAACGCCTATGCGGTGCACCCGCTGCTGTTCCCGATGTGGGTGGTGTTCTTCATCTCGGCGCTGGCCGAGACCGCGCGCGCGCCCTTCGACCTCACCGAGGCCGAGAGCGAGCTCGTCGCGGGCTACCAGACCGAATATTCCTCGATGAGCTTCGCGCTGTTCTGGCTGGGTGAGTACGCCAACATCCTGCTGATGTGCTCGCTCAACACGCTGCTGTTCTGGGGCGGATGGCTGCCGCCGCTCGACATTCCGGTGCTCTACATGGTGCCGGGGATCATCTGGTTCTTGGCTAAAACCTTCGTGTTCTTCTTCATGTTCAGCTGGATCTGGGCGACCGTGCCGCGTTACCGCTACGACCAGCTGATGCGCCTCGGGTGGAAGGTGTTCCTGCCGATGAGCCTGCTGTTTGTTGCGGTGACCAGCGGCTACCTGATGGCGACGGGGCATTTCGGATGATGGCTGCGACCGTAACGGGAGAGCCGATCCCGAATCCGGCCAATTTCGCGTTTGAAAGCCGTGTATTCACGCCCGCAGGGGCCTCAACGCGGGTCACAGGCAGCTACAAGCTCAAGCCACGTGACGAGTTTTACTGGGACACGTGGTTGAAGATCGATGCCGAGGACGAGAGATTTCCGTCGACAGACTATTATGAAAGCATCGCAAATCCGAAAGCCTTCACGTCATTCGCATCTTCAATGTCCACCGACACAGAAGTCCTGACGTGGTGGATCACGCCTCCGGTTGATCGGATCGCGAAGAATTTTCCGATCCTTTTGCTCCGCCACGATCGCGCCACGGGGCTCAAGTCCTATCTGGCAGCAGGTCTGTGCGATTTCACTTTTTTCGAGGCAGCATCATGACCGTCTCCCACCTCATCAAATCGTTCACCCTCTGGGAATTCCTCAAGGCGCACGCCTTGACGCTGAAGTATTTCTTCAAGCCCAAGGTGACGATCAACTACCCCTTCGAGAAGGCACCGCTCTCGCCCCGCTTCCGCGGTGAGCATGCGCTGCGGCGCTATCCCAACGGCGAGGAACGCTGCATCGCGTGCAAGCTGTGCGAGGCCGTGTGCCCCGCGCAGGCGATCACCATCGAGAGCGAGCCGCGCGAGGACGGCAGCCGCCGCACCACCCGCTACGACATCGACATGACCAAGTGCATCTTCTGCGGCTTTTGCCAGGAAGCCTGCCCGGTCGATGCGATCGTCGAGGGGCCGAACTTCGAATATTCGACCGAAACCCGCGAGGAGCTCTTGTACGACAAGGCCAAGCTGCTCGCGAATGGTGACAAATGGGAAAGGGCCATCGCGGCCAACCTTGAAGCCGACGCCCCCTATCGCTAGGGCGCGCGGCGACGAGGAAACGGGGTCAATTGCATAAGGGGTCACGGCGGAAAGCTGCGGCCTCGACTTGGACTAAGGGATCAAAGGCCGCTTTCCGGACCCGGCGCAAGGCCGGGCGGCGGATCGGCGGAGACGCATCATGCTGATACAGGCCATCGCCTTCTATTTCTTCGCGGCCATCGTGATCGCCAGCGCCGTCATGGTCGTGCTGGCGAAGAACCCGGTGCACTCGGTGCTGTGGCTGATCCTCGCCTTCTTCAACGCGGCGGGCCTGATGGTGCTGCTCGGCGCCGAGTTCATCGCGATGCTGCTGGTGATCGTCTATGTCGGTGCGGTCGCGGTGCTGTTCCTGTTCGTCGTCATGATGCTCGACATCGATTTCGCCGCGATGCGCGCAGGCTTCAGCCGGAATGCGCCGTTGGGGCTGCTGATCGCCGCGGTGCTGCTCGCCGAGCTGCTGCTCGCGGTGGGCGCCTATAGTGCGGGCGGGCTGACCCTCGGCACGCCCGATGGCACCGCGATGCAGGCTGCGGACAGCGCGAACATCGAAGCGCTCGGCGCGCTGCTCTATGGCCGCTACATCATCCTCTTCGAGATTGCCGGGATCATTCTCCTCGTTGCGATGATCGGCGCGATCGTGCTCACCTTCCAGCCGCCCAAGCCCGGCGCGCGCGCGCGGCAGGATGTCGGCAAGCAGATCCGCCGCCGCCCCGAAGACGCCACCATCATGAAGAGCCCCGAAGTCGGGCAGGGGGTCGAACTGTGATCGGCATCGAACATTACCTCACCGTGGGCGCGATCCTGTTCGTGCTCGGCGTGCTGGGCATTTTTCTGAACCGCAAGAACGTGATCGTCATCCTGATGGCGGTCGAGCTGATCCTGCTCGCGGTGAACCTCAACCTCGTCGCCTTCAGCGCCTTCCTCAACGATCTGACGGGTCAGGTCTTCGCCATGCTGGTGCTGACCGTTGCCGCCGCCGAAGCGGCGATCGGGCTTGCGATCCTGGTGATCTACTTCCGCACCCGCGGCTCGATCGCGGTCGACGATATCAACCGGATGAAGGGGTAAGCGCGCGTGGCCACGCAAATCCTCATCATCGTCTTTGCTCCGCTGGTCGCTGCCCTGATCGCGGGGCTGGGCAACCGCATGATCGGCAATGTCGCCGCCAAGAGCGTGACGACCGCCGGGCTGTTCATCGCGGCGGGCCTCAGCTGGCCGATCTTTCTCGGCTTCCTCGGCGGCACGGCGACGCCCGAAATCGTGCCGGTGCTGCAGTGGGTGCACTCGGGTGCCCTCACCTTCGACTGGGCGCTGCGCGTCGATACGCTCACCGCGATCATGCTGGTGGTGATCAACTCGGTCTCGGCGCTCGTGCACCTCTATTCGTGGGGGTACATGGAAGAAGACCCCGATCAGCCGCGCTTCTTCGCCTATCTCTCGCTGTTCACCTTCGCGATGCTGATGCTGGTGACCGCGGACAACCTCGTGCAGATGTTCTTCGGATGGGAAGGGGTGGGGCTGGCCTCCTATCTCCTCATCGGGTTCTGGTTCAGGAAGCCCAGCGCGGGCGCGGCTGCGATCAAGGCCTTCGTGGTCAACCGCGTCGGTGACCTCGGTTTCATGCTCGGGATCTTCGGCACCTTCTTGGTGTTCCAGACCACCTCGATCCCGGCAATCCTCGAGGCCGCCCCGGCGATGAGCGGCTCGACGATCACCTTCGTGGGGATGCGGCTCTACACGATGGACATCCTGTGCATCCTCCTGTTCATCGGGGCGATGGGCAAGTCGGCGCAGCTGGGCCTCCACACCTGGCTGCCCGACGCGATGGAAGGGCCGACGCCGGTCTCCGCGCTGATCCACGCCGCCACCATGGTGACCGCGGGCGTGTTCATGCTGTGCCGCCTCTCGCCGATGTTCGAGACCGCGCCGACCGCGCTCACCATCGTCACCATCGCCGGCGCAGCGACCTGCTTCTTCGCCGCCACGATCGGCACCACGCAGTGGGACATCAAGCGGGTGATCGCCTATTCGACCTGTTCGCAATTGGGCTACATGTTCTTCGCCGCAGGGGTGGGCGCCTACGGGGCGGCTATGTTCCACCTCTTCACCCACGCCTTCTTCAAGGCGCTGCTGTTCTTGGGCGCGGGCAGCGTGATCCACGCGATGCATCACGAACAGGACATGCGCTATTACGGCGGCCTCAGGAAGCACATCCCGCTGACCTTCTGGGCGATGATGATGGGCACGCTCGCCATCACTGGGGTCGGGATCATCGAGGTGTTCGGCTTTGCCGGCTTCTATTCCAAGGACGCGATCCTCGAAGCGGCCTTCGCGCGCGGCAACGGCGCAGGGCTGTTCGCTTTCTGGGCCGGCGCGATCGCGGCGCTGCTGACCAGCTTCTATTCGTGGCGCCTGATGTTCCTGACCTTCTGGGGCAAACCGCGCTGGGAGCAATCCGAGCACATCCAGCACGCGGTGCATGACCGGCATGGCCACGGGCATGATGATCATCACCATGCTCCGCGCGATGGCACCGCGGGCTATCACCCGCACGAAAGCCCGCTCTCGATGCTGATCCCGCTCGGCATCCTGAGCCTGGGTGCGGTGCTCGCAGGCTTCGTGTTCCACCACGAATTCATCGACGGCGCGGCCTTCTGGCGCGGGTCGATCTATTTCAACGAAGGCCTCGTCCACGCGATGCACGGCGTGCCGCTGTGGGTGAAGCTGGCCGCAACCGTGGTGATGATCATCGGCCTTGCTGGTGCCTATGTCGCCTACATCGCGCGGCCCGATATCCCGGGCAGGTTCGTCGCCACCTTCGGGGCGCTGCACAACTTCGTCTACCGCAAGTGGTATTTCGACGAGCTCTATGACGCGCTGTTCGTCAAGCCGGCGTTTGCCTTCGGGCGGTGGTTCTGGCAGCTCGGCGATATCGGCACCATCGACCGCTTCGGCCCCAACGGCATCGCCGCGGTCGTCCAGCGCTCGTCGCTCGCCGCCAAGTCGATCCAGTCGGGTTACGTCTATACCTACGCGCTGATCATGCTCCTCGGGCTGGTCGGCGCGGTCACCTTCGTCCTGCTTTAGGAGCGCGCTTCGTAATGGAAGGCCTTCCCATCCTCTCGCTGATGATGCTCGTGCCGCTCGCGGGAGCGATCGCCTGCCTGTTCGCGGGCGCCGCCAGTGCGCGCTGGATCGCGCTCGGGGCGACGCTGGTCACCTTCGTGCTCGGCATCGCCATGTGGTCAAATTACCAGATCGGCGGCCCGCAGTGGCAGTTCACCGAGCGCGCGGCGCTGTTCGCGAGCTTTTCCTGGGCGCTCGGGATCGACGGGATCGCGCTGCTGCTGATCATGCTCAGCGTCTTCCTGATGCCGATCTGCATCCTGGCCAGCTGGGACGCGATCGAAAAGCGGGTCGGCGAATACATGGCAGCCTTCCTGTTCATGGAAGTGCTGATGATCGGCACCTTCGCCGCGCAGGACCTGTTCCTGTTCTATGTCTTCTTCGAGGCGGGCCTGATCCCGATGTATCTCATCATCGGGGTGTGGGGCGGGGACAACCGCATCTACGCCAGCTACAAGTTCTTCCTCTACACGCTGCTCGGCTCGGTGCTGATGCTGATCGCGATGTTCTGGATGGTGGCCGAGGCCGGCACCTCCGACATCCCGACCCTGATGCAGTACGGCTTCCCGCGCGAGGCCCAGACATGGCTGTGGCTCGCCTTCTTCGCGAGCTTCGCGGTCAAGGTGCCGATGTGGCCGCTCCACACCTGGCTGCCCGACGCGCACGTGCAGGCGCCGACCGCGGGCTCGGTCATCCTCGCGGGCGTGCTGCTGAAGCTCGGCGGCTACGGGTTCATCCGCTTCAGCCTGCCGATGTTTCCCGAGGCTTCGGCGCAGTGGGCCTGGCTGGTCTACGTCCTGTCGATGGTGGCGGTGGTCTATACCTCGCTGGTCGCGCTGGTGCAGGCCGACATGAAGAAGCTGATCGCCTATTCGTCGGTCGCACACATGGCGATCGTCACCGTGGGCCTGTTCGCCTTCAACGTGCAGGGGCTTGAGGGGGCGATGATCGTGATGCTCTCGCACGGTCTGGTATCGGGCGCGCTGTTCCTGTGCGTCGGCGTGATCTACGACCGCCTCCACACCCGCGAGATCGCGCGTTACGGCGGGCTCGCGATCAACATGCCCTATTACGCGCTGTTCTTCCTGCTGTTCACCATGGCGAGCATCGGCCTGCCGGGCACCAGCGGCTTCGTCGGCGAGTTCCTGTCGCTGGCGGGCGTCTACCAGGCCTCCAGCACGGTGGCGCTGATCTGCACCACCGGAATCATTCTCGGCGCGGCCTATATGCTCTACCTCTACCGCCGGGTTGCGTTCGGGGGGCAGGCGCATGCGGACGCCGCCGCCATGCCCGACATCTCCGCACGCGAGTGGGTGATGATGGCCCCCATCGCCGCCGCGGTGCTGTGGATGGGGGTCTATCCCGAAAGCTTCCTCGCGCCGATGCGGGCCGATATCGCTGCGCTCGACGCCCGGCTTGCCGCGGCCGCTCCGGCGAGCGATGCACGCCTCGCCCCCGGAACCCCGCGTGCCGAGGCCGCCAATGCGATGGGGCACCATGAAGGCTCCGGGCATTCGACGAGCGCCAAGGAGGGCGCCCACTGATGGACTTCGCTCACTCCTTCGCGCTGATCGCGCCCGAACTGCTGCTGAGCGGGGCAGGGCTTGCGCTGCTGCTGGTCGCTGCCTGGGGCGGGGACAAGGCCGCGCGGTTTGTCGCCATCGCTGCTGCTGCGGCGCTGTTCGGCGCCGGGTTCCTGATCGTGCCGGGGCTGCATGTCGGCGCCGATGGCCCTGCGACGCTCGCCTTCGGGGGCCTCCTCAAGGTCGATAGCTTCGCGCTCTTCACCAAGGCCCTGGTATACCTTGCGGCGATAGCCTCGCTGATGATCGCGCCGGCCTTCTTCGCCAGCCCGGCCGCAGGCGCCGAGCGCGGGATGCGCGCCGAATACCCCGTGCTGATCCTGTTCTCGAGCGTCGGGATGGGGCTGATGGCCTCGGCCAACGACTTCATGAGCCTTTATCTCGGGCTCGAACTCACCAGCCTCAGCTCCTACGTGCTCGCCGCGATCCTGCGGCGCGACACCCGATCGGGCGAGGCGGGGCTCAAGTATTTCGTGCTCGGCGCGCTGGCGAGCGGCATCCTGCTCTACGGGATGAGCCTGCTCTACGGCTTCACCGGCGGCACCGGGTTCGATGCGGTGCGCAGCGGCCTGACCGGCGAGATGGGCACCGGCGCGCTGTTCGGGGTGATCTTCGTGCTTTCGGGCCTCGCCTTCAAGATCAGCGCGGTGCCGTTCCACATGTGGACTCCCGACGTCTACGAAGGCGCGCCGACACCCGTCACTGCCTTTTTCTCGACCGCGCCAAAGGTTGCCGCGGTAGCGTTGACCGCGCGGGTGGTGTTCGCGGTGTTCGGCGGACAGGTCGCCGCATGGCAGCAGATCGTGATGTTCATGGCGCTCGCCTCGATCATCTTCGGCGCGCTGGGAGCGATCGGACAGGACAACCTCAAGCGTCTGCTGGCCTATTCCTCGATCAACAATATCGGCTTCATCCTGCTCGGCCTGGCGGTGGCGAACGCCGACGGCGCGAGCGCGATGCTGGTCTATCTCTTCATCTATGTCGCGATGAGCCTCGGCTGCTTCACCGCGCTGCTGATGCTGCGCGATGACGAGGGCGGCCTGTTCGAGACCTTCGACGATATCCGCGGGCTGTCCGTCACACGGCCCGCGATCGCCGGGGCGCTGCTGCTGTTCATGTTCAGCCTGGCCGGGATCCCGCCGCTGCTGGGATTCTATGCCAAGTTTGTGGTGTTCCAGGCGACCATCGCCGCCGGGCTGGTCGCGTTCGGCGCGATAGCGATCGCGGCAAGCGTGATCGGCGCGTTCTATTACATCAAGTTCGTCAAGGTGATGTATTTCGATCCTCCTGCGGGCGTCGTCACCGGGCGCAGCGGCGCGGCGCATTGGGCGCTGCTGGCGCTGACCGCGGCGATCATCTCGCCGCTCGGCTATTTCCTCACCCGCTCGCTGACCATGCTCGCCGACAAGGCCGCCGCGGCGCTGTTCCTCGCGGCTTGATCACGCTCGTCGAACAGACCGGCTCGACCAATGCCGATCTTGCCGCCGCGATCCGCAGCGGCGAGGGCTGGAGCGAGGGGCACTGGCTGGTCGCGCGTCGCCAGACCGCCGGGCGCGGGCGCCAGGGCCGCGAATGGTTCGACGGCGAAGGCAATTTCATGGGCTCGACCGTGGTCGATGCGCCCGAAGCCGGGGCGCCGCCCGCATCGCTGAGCTTCGTCGCCGCGCTCGCGGTGCGCGATGCGGCTGCCGAGGCTTTGGGCGCGGGCGCGCCGCTTGCGCTCAAATGGCCCAACGATGTGCTGCTCGATGGGGGCAAGCTCTCCGGCATCCTGCTCGAGATGGTTCGCGGGCGGATCGTGGTCGGCATCGGCGTCAACCTTTCCCGTGCGCCCGCGGTGCCGGGCCGCACGACCGCGGCGCTCGCCGCGCACGGCACGCCGCCCCCGCTCGAAGCCTTCGCCGCCAGCCTCGCCGCTGCCTTCGCCCGCCGGCTCGAAGCGTGGCGCACCTATGGCCTCGCGCCGGTCCTTCATGCCTTCCTCGCCCATGCCGCCCACGCGCAGGGCGCGCCGCTCACCGTCCACGACAGCGACGGCGCGCCGCTCTCGGGTTCTTTCGCCGGGCTCGAGGAATCCGACGGCGCCTTGCGGCTGCGCTTGGCGGACGGCAGCGAACGTGTCATTCGCGCCGGGGACATTTCGTGAATGAGAGGGCCTGAACCGATGCTGCTCGCCGCCGATGTCGGGAACACCAATGTTGTCTTCGCGCTGTTCGAGGAGGGCGCCGACGGCGCCTACACGATCCGCGCGCGCTGGCGCATCGCCACCGATCCGCGCCGCACCGGCGATGAATATGCGGTATGGCTGCTCCAACTGCTCAAGATCGAGGGGGTCGAACGCGACCAGATCACCCGCATCATCGTCGCCTCGGTGGTGCCGCGCGCCGATCACAACCTCACCGTATTGTGCGAGAAGTATTTCGGCATCACGCCCTTGTTCGCAGGGCAGGGCGCAGCGCGCTGGCGCTTCGAGATCGACGTCGATCAGCCCTCGTCACTGGGTGCGGACCGCGCGCTCAACATCCTTGCCGCGCACCACAAATATGGCGGCGATCTGATCATCGTGGATTTCGGCACCGCGACCAAGTTCGAGGCTGTCGACTTCACCGGCGCCTACAAGGGCGGATCGATCGCGCCGGGGATCAACCTCAGCCTCGACGCGCTCGTCGGCAAGACCGCCAAGCTGCCGCGCATCGCGATCAAGGCGCCCGCGAGCCGCAGCGTGATCGGCCGCAACACCGAGGATCAGATGCTCATCGGGGTGTTCTGGGGCTACGTCGCGATGATGGAGGGCATGGTCGCGCGCATGCGGGCCGAGATCGGTCGCCCGGCAAAGGTTGTCGCCACGGGCGGCCTCGCCATATTGTTCGACGACGCCACCGACATCTTCGACCACGTCGATGCCGACCTCACCCTCGATGGCCTCGCCATCCTCGCCCGCCAGGCCGAAACCGCCTGACCCGGGCCAACGTAAGAGACAATGTGAAAAAAGATTACACCCCCGAAGACGAACTCCTGTTTCTCGCGCTCGGCGGCTCGGGCGAGATCGGCATGAATGTCAATCTCTACGGGTGCCAGGGCAAGTGGATCATGGTCGATCTCGGCATGACCTTCTCGGGCACCGAATATCCCGGTGTCGAACTGGTCTTTGCAGACCTCGATTTCATCGAGGAGCGCGCCAAGGACCTGATCGCCATCGTGCTGACCCATGCGCACGAGGATCATATCGGCGCGGTGCCCTATTTCGCGGGCGACCTCGGCGTGCCGCTTTATGCGACGCCGTTCACCGCCGATCTGGTCGCCCGCAAGCTCGAGGAAGCAGGGCTACTTGGCCAGGTCGAGCTCAACATCATCGCGGAAGACCACGGCCAGATCGAACTCGGTCCGTTCACCATCACCTACCTGCCGCTCGCGCATTCGATTGCCGAAGGCAATGCGCTGCTGATCGACACGCCGCACGGGCGCATCTTCCACACCGGCGACTGGAAGCTCGACGAGGAACCGATCATCGGCGAGCCGACCACCGAGGAGGAACTGCGCGCAATCGGCGCGGAGGGCGTGCTCGCGCTGGTGTGCGATTCGACCAATGTCTTCAATCCCAACCCCTCGGGCAGCGAGGGCGCGGTGCACCGCGCGCTGATGGAGGAGGTCGCGCGCCATAGCGGCAAGCGCGTGGTCGTCACCACCTTCGCCAGCAACGTCGCCCGGCTGCAGACGCTTGGTGAGGTCGCGCGCGAGACCGGACGGCAGATCTGCGTTGCGGGCCGTTCGCTCGACCGGATCATCGAGGTCGCACAGGACAATGGCTATCTTCAGGATTTTCCGAAGCCGGTCGATTTCGAAACCGCGATGGGCCTGCCGCGTGGGCAAGTGCTGATCCTTGCCACCGGCGGGCAGGGCGAGCCGCGCGCCGCGCTTTCCCGGATGGCGGAAAACAGTCACCCGATCGAGCTGTCGGCGGGCGATGTCGTGCTGTTCTCTTCGCGCCAGATCCCCGGGAACGAGATTCCGATCGGCAAGATCCAGAACCAGCTTGCGGCGCGCGGGATCACCATGGTGACAGACCGGCAGGCGCTGATCCACGTTTCGGGGCACCCGGGGCGGCCCGAACTCGAGGCGCTCTACAGCTGGCTCAAACCCGAGATTCTGGTGCCGGTTCATGGCGAGATCAGGCATATGGCGGAGCAGGCGCGGGTGGGGAAGGCGAGCGGCATCCCCGCGCAGGTCGTGCAGAAGAACGGCGATCTGGTGCGGCTCGCGCCCGGCAAGCCCGGGAAGGTCGCCGAGGTGCGCGCCGGGCGGCTCGTGCTCGATGGCGACATCATCGCGCCCGCCGATGGCGAAGCAATCACCATGCGCCGCCGGATTGCCGGCGAGGGCGTGCTGGTGGTCGTGCTCGCGCGCGGCGCCAAGCCGGTGATCGAGGCCATCGGCCTGCCACTCGACGAGGACCTGCCCGAGTTTCTTGAAGAGGCATCGGGCGACGTTCTGACCGCAATCAATCGCCTCAAGGGCAATGATGCGCGCGATCCCGCCGCGATCCGCGAGGCGGCGCGTCTCGCTGCCCGCCGCGCGGCGCAGCGCTGGTCGGGCAAGCGTCCGCAGGTGCGGGTGGTGATGCCCGGACAGGCCGCCTGATGCAGCCCTTTTCGATTGCCGCGATCTTTTTCCTGTTCTGGGTGATGAGCGCCTTCATCATGCTGCCCTTCGGAGTGCGCACCCTCGCGGATCTCGAGGCCGAGGAGGCGGGCGAGCACAAGGTGGCGGGGCAGGCGGACAGCGCGCCGGTCAATTTCCGTCCGGGCAAGCTGATGCTGCGCGCGACGGTGATCGCTGCGGTGCTGACCGCGCTGTTCGTCGCCAACTGGGAGCATGGCTGGATCACGCTCGCCGATCTCGACGTGCTGCCCAAGCCCCCCGGCCAGCGCTAGGCGCGGAAGCGCTGAATCGCCTGGGCGAGCGCGACGTAGAGCTTGCCCATGTCCGATCCGAGCATGGTGACGCTCAGCACGTGCCCGTCGCGGGTCGAGAGCGTCTGGCGCAGCAAGGCCTCGAAATCGTGGATGTAGCGGCTGACATTGCCGCGGAACGCCTCGTCCTCGCTATAGAGCGCCGCAATGTCGCGCGCTGAGCCTGCGTCGATCAGTCGCACCGCGCGGCGGGTGAAGATGCCGCGGTCGCCCTTGAGGTAGGCCTCCCATGCCGTGTCCGCGACCTCGGCGGACAGGGCGCCGCTGATGTCGATGGCGGCGGAGTTCAGGCTGTCGGTGATCAGCGCCATGCGCCGGGTGAAGTCGTTGTTGACCTGCTCCTCGGCCAGTTCGCGCGCGCGGGTGATGCGCTGTTCGAGATTGCCGGTCAGCTCGTTGACCTTGACCAGCTGGTCGCGCAGCTGCACCGCCGCCTCGCGCCCGACGCCCGAGGCATGCGCGGCGGCCTGCTCGAGCTTGCCGAGCGTGGCGGCGCTTTCATTGCGCAGCGAGCGTTCGAGCGCCTGCACCGCTTCACCGCCGATGCTTTCGGCAAGCGCCGCGGTCTTCTCGCGCGCGCCCTCGTCGAGCGTGGCGAAGGCTTGGGCGATCGCGGCTTCGAGCATGCCGAGCGCCTCGCGCAGCCGCTCCTGCGTTTCCCCGGCCAGAGTCCCGCTTTCCTCGGCGAGCCGCACGAACCCGCCGCGCAGGCCGTTGAGACGGGCGAGCGCGTCTTCGGTTTCCTCGGCCAGCCGTGCCTTGAAGCCCGCAATCGCGGCCTCGGCGGCGTCGATCTCCTCGCGGGTGCGCAGCAGGTAGCCCGAAAGGTCGGTCCCCGCCGCCGTGCTGCGGAGCATCAGCGCTTCGATCCGGCCCGCCTGCGTCTCGGCGCCTTCGAGCGCGTTCACCGCGCCGCCAATCGCGCCGCCCAGTTCCTCGCGGCAGGTGCGGGTGCCTGCCTGAAGGATCTCGAGCAACCGCACCCCGCTGTCGGTAAGCTGGGCAAGCTGCGCTTCGGTCGCGCTAAGCGCAGCGCGCTTGTCGGCGAGCTGCTGTGCGAGGGCGGCGAGCCCGGTGCCGAGGCTGGCCTGTGCCGTCTCGCTCGACCGGGCGATCTCGGTGATCAGCGCGCCGAGCGCGCTCACCCGGTCGGCCATGCTCTCGCTTTGCGCCAGCAGCGCGGCGCCATCGGCAAGCTGCGCCTCGCGCCGCTGGGCGAGCGCATCGTCGAGCGCGGCGAGGCGCTGGGCGAGGACTTCGCTGGCCTGCGCCTCGTGGGTTTCGAACGCGGCCTGACGCTGCGCAATCAGCTCGTCGAAGTGGCGGTTGCGCTCTGCCAGCTGGTCGTTGAAACGCGCGGCCTCCTCGCGCAGTTGCACGATCCGCTGGTTCGCGGCCGCACCGGTGTTGCGATCGAGCTGTTCAACCAGCTGGAGCTTCTCGACCAGCGTCTGGTGCAGCGTGGCGATCGCGTCGGCAAAGCGCGTCTGGGCTGCCTCGCCCGCCTCGCGCAGACGTTCGGCAATGCTCTCCGTCTCGCCTGCAACCGCGCGCGCACGCTGGCTCTGCGCGGTGAGCGCCTGATCCTCGAGCGCGGCGATCTGCTCGCGATAGGTCGATGCTTCGCGCTGGAGCGCAGCGAAGCGTTCGCCGACCAGCGTCTCGATCCGCGCCAGCTGGGTCTCGAACTGGCCGAGCGCATCGCCAACCGCGCCGGTCAGGCGCGCGACCTGTGTCTCGCCGGTCGCGCCTGCTTCGCCGATCCGCTCGAACCCGCCGGTCAGCCGGGCGAGCTGATCCTCGGCGCTGCGCCCGGCCGCGCCGATCTGGTTCGCGACATCGCGCGCGGCATTGGCGATCACGGGAAGATCGTCGCGCAGCGACTTCATGTTGCCGAGCGCGGTCTCGCTCGCGGTGCCGATGGCTTCGACCTGCGCGCCGTTGCTTGCGATCAGGCTCTGCAATTCGCCCGCGTGAGTCGAAAGCCGCTCGGCCGCAATCCGCCCGAGGGCCTCGAGATCGCGCGCCTCGGCCGCGAGGAATTCGCGGGCGAGGCTCAATTCGCGGTTGACCACCTTGAGCCGCGCCTCGAGCGCCTGACTCTCGCGGTTCATCAGCGCGGCGGTGGCGGCAAAGCGGTGCGCCTCGGCGCGCGAGGAGCGTTGCACCAGCAGCCACACGATCCCCACGAGCGCGACCGGCACCGCCCAGGCCACGATCCACTCGGCCCATTGCGAGGGCAGTGGCCCGGCGCGCATGGCGGGGAGGTGCGCCCAGACGAAGAACCCGCTCCAGCCCGCAATCACCAGCATCGCGAGGGTCGGCACCAGCCAGCCGAAGCGCGGGCCTGCAACAGCGTGATGCGCTTCCTCTTCCTCCGCCCAGCTTTCCGCCAGATCGAGCGTGTCGTCGGATGCCGCGAGCGCTGTCCCGGCCTCGTCCAGCCCGGTTTGCGCCGCGCCGTCATCCCCGTTCTTGCGCCCCAAGGCGCGCATTTGGTGCCGTCCTGCCATGTGGCGGTCATACCACAGCGAGGGCCCGGATAAACCCCGCATTAACCCATCGCCGCCTATCCTCGCCGCCATGGCTTTCAATCACGGTGCCCTCGATGCGACCCTCGCCGCCGCCGCCGGCGACGATGCCGTGCTGCTGCGTGAACTGCGCAGCGCCTTCCTCGAAAGCGCCGCGCGCCAACTCGATCTGCTCAAGCGCGCGCGCTGCGACGGCAACTGGCACGTTGCGGCGATGCGGCTCAAAGGTCTCGCCGCCAGCTTCCACGCCGAGGATTTGCTGCAAGCCGCCGAGATCGCGCTCCACGCCGCGCCCGGGGAGCCGATGGCGATCCGCGAAATCGAAGGCGTGCTCGCCCGCTTCACCCGCGCGCAGAACCGCCAGCCGGGTCGCTGATCGGTCACGGCGTGGCCGCGTGCGGACAAACCGCGCGCGCCCGCTTGAACCGCTCCCCACAAACCGCCAATCCTTTTGCCCTTGAGCAAAAGGGCACAATGGCATGCGCATCGGGCTGATCGCCGCGCTCCGGCGCACGGAAACGGGCACCTTGCGCGGCGAACTTCCGCTGGCGGGGCGCCCCGTGCTCGCCTGGCAGGCGGCGCTGCTGCAATTGCTCGGGGTCGAGCGGGTGCTGTGCCTGTGCGAAGGGTCGGGCGCGGCGGTGCTCGCGGTACAGCACATGATCGAAAGCGGTGGCGGTGCCTTTTACGCGCTCCACAATCATGCCGCGCTGCCCGCGCTGGTGCGCGCGGAGGACGATCTCGTGATCCTTGCCGACGGGCTGGTGCCCGATCCGGCGGTGGTCCAGGCGCTGCTGGGGACCGAGGGCGCGGGCACGCTGCGACGGATGGTCGCGACGCTCCCGGCGGATCATCCGCTCGCCGCGGCGCACCCGGAGGACTTCGAGCGGATCGATGCTGCACGGCACTGGGCGGGCGTGCTCGCGATGCGCGGCGCACCGGTGCAGAAGCTCGCCGACTTTCCGGCCGATGCCGACGCCATTTCGCTGCTGCTGCGGCTCGCGCTGCAGGCGGGGACCGAGGGCCGGGCGTTGGCCGCACGCGAGCTGGCGCCGGGGCGCTGGCTCCTTGCCGCCGCGCCCGAAGCAACCAGGGCCGAAGAGGCAGCGCTGATCACCCGCGCGGTTCCGGCCAGCGATGTCCGGGCGCCGCTGACCGCGCTGGCCGGCATGGTGGTGCGCCGTCTCGCGCTGGGGGGCAGGGGGCTGGCACTGGGCGGCATGATTGCCGGTGGCGCCGGATTGCTGCTGCTGTCTGCCGGGGTCGCGCTCACCGCCCTGGCGCCGGCGGCCGCCGGGCTGGGGCTCGCCGCTGGCGGCGCCTTCGCGGCCGAGATGGCCAAGGCCTATGCGGCGCTTTCCGACGGCTTGCGGCGGGTCTCGACCACGGGCCGAGCCCGTGCAGCGCTGGCGGACGCCGTCGATGGCCTTGCCGCCCTGGCGCTGTGGTTCGCGCTGGCTCCCTGGCCGATGTGGGAGCCGTTGGCGGTGCTGGGCCCGGTCACCCTCGGTCTCGCCCGGCTCACCACGGCGCGCAGCGACACGGCGCTCGCCGCGCTCGCCAGCGATCGGGCGAGCCTGCTGGCTGCGCTGGGGCTGGCTGCGGCGCTCGATCTCCTGCCCGAAGCACTCGCCTGTCTCGCCTTGGGGCTGGTCTTGGCTTTGCTGCTGCGCGGTGACAAGACTTGAACTAACGCCGTTTTAACTATGCGGGGACTAGTGCCGCAAGGATGGGCGAAAAGACGATGGACCTTGCCGCCGACCACGCTGTCGAGGCGATCCTGCGGGATGATCTTGCGCGCGAAGCCCGCGCGCTGAAGGCGGTCGTCCCCGTCATGCGCCATCTGCTCGCGAGCGAGGCGCAGACGCTGGTGAGCGATGTCATTCTCGCGCGGGTGCGCGGGATGATCCACGATCTCGCGGCCCAGCTGCTTGCCGCGCGCGCCGGGATGGTTCCCGCCGCCCGCAGCGCGCCGGCTATCGATCCCGGTGCGCTCGATCGCTGGGCCGAGGCGCTGATGGAAGATGAAGCGCTGCTTGGCTTCTGCCACGCGCTTGCGACCGAAGGCCTGATCGCCGAACGCCTCCAGCAGCGTCTGTCGCTCGATCCGGTGCTGAGCCCGCTGCTTCAGGAGCTCATCGCCTCCGAAGATTCGGCCGTCGCCGCGCTGGCGATGCAAACGCTCGCTGCGCAATCGCGCTTCATGCAGAGCCAGCGGCGGATGGAACTGCCGCTCGGCGAATTGCCCGCCGAACTGTTCCATGCCGTGGTCGCCGGGGCGCAGGCCGGTGCTCCGGACAATGCCGGGCTCGCCCGTGCGCAGGCCGACTATGACGAGGCGGCCGGTCGGCTCGGCCTGATCGCGCGTCTGATCGCGGCAATGCGCCGCGGCGCGCTCGCGGCGCTCCAGATCGAGCACGCCGGCCTCGCGCTGTTCGTCAGCGCCCTCGCTGCCACCGCCCGCACCCGGCGCGAGGACGTGGTGCTGGCCTGCCACGAAGGGCAGGGCACCCGGCTTGCGCTGCTGCTGCGCGCCGGCGGCCTCGGGCTTTCCGCAATCGAGCGCCAGTTGACGCTGGTCGAGCCGGCAGCGCCCGCGGCCCGCGCGATCGCTGAGCTTTCGGCCGAGCGTGCCGCGCATCTGTTTGCCGGCAGCACCCACGCGCGATGAACACGATGGACCGGCCCGACAGTTTGCTCGGCACCTATGGCCTCACCGACGCGCGCGACCGTCTGCTCAGCGCCGACGGCCCGCTCGCCGAGTTGCAGGAGCGGTGCGGGGGCGACCTGCCGGGGACGCTCGCGATCCCCGAACTGCTCGCGCTGGTGCAGCAGGCGCGGCGCATGGGGCTGCGGCTCGCGCGCGGGTTCAGCGCCTTCGATGGTGACGCCGAAGTCACCGGCTTTGCCCGCATCCATCCGGTCGGCGACGAGGTGGGCGGGGGTTGCGAGGTGCTGGTCGAGAACTGGCAGCGCAGTCCGCTCACCCCGCCATCGCCGCGCGATTTCGCCGAGCGGCTCGACGCGATCGACCGCGCCACCGCCGAGGTCACCGCGCGGCTCGACGCGCGTCAGCGGATTGCCGTGCTGAGCGCGCGGGCGCCCGATGCCGCGACGCTTCAGGCGGCCGCGCTGGCGCAGCCGGGCGGCCTGTGGAGCGATCTCGTCGAACTCACCGGCATCGCGCACCATCAGCCGCTCCATTGGCGGCTGCTCGACGGAGCGCTGTGCCGCTTTGCCGGCTCCGAGCGGCACTGGCGGGTGCGGCTGATCCCGCTTGGCCAAGACCCCCAGGCGCCAGCCGGCTTCGAGCTGCTGCTGATCGCCGAGGAACCGCTGCCCGAAACGCCCGCCGCGCCCGAGGATGGCGAGGCCGCCGAAGCCCCGCCAACCCGGCTTGTCGGCACCGCGCTGACCCCGGTGCTGCGCCAACCGGTGGCGCGCATCATCGCCAATGCCGAGACGATCCGCGCGCGCCTCGCCGGGCCCTTGCGCGAGGAATACAGCGACTATGCCGGCACCATCGCCAGCGCCGGGCAGCACCTTGCCGCGATGCTTGACGATCTTGCCGATCTCGAAGTGGTCGAGACCCCGGGCTTTTCTACCGCCCGTGAGCCGGTCGACCTCGCCGATGCGGCGGCGCGGGCGGCGGGGATCCTGGGCGTGCGCGCGCAGAGCCGCGACACCGCGCTGGTGATCGAAGGCGCGAAAGGCACCGCGATTGCCGAGGCGGAGTTCCGGCGGGTGCTGCAGATCCTCATCAACCTCATCGGCAACGCCATCGCCTATGCCCCGGCATCGAGCACGGTGACCATCACCGCCGCGCCTTCGCGCGAGGGGCGGGTCGCGGTCAGCGTTGCGGACGAGGGGCCGGGGATCCCGCCCGAACAGGCCGCGCGCGTCTTCGACAAGTTCGAACGCCTCGGCCGCGATCAAGACGGCGACGCGGAGCTCGGCAAGGAGAAGGGCTCGGGCCTCGGGCTCTATATCTCGCGCCGCTTGGCCGAGGCGATGGCGGGCTCGCTTACCGTCGGCACCGCACCGGGCGGGGGCGCACTGTTCACGCTGGAACTGCCGGCGGTGTGAGCGCCGCCTAGTCGCGCCGCCGCCGCGCGGCCAACCAGAAGACGATCGCCCCGGTCAGCACCAGCGCGCCGCCCCAGAACGACCACTGCCGCTTGCCGAGCATCACGCTGTCGGCCGGCCAGCTCAGCCATCCGAGCCCTTGCAGGATCCAGATAAGGCCGAGGGCGACAAGGAACATCCCTGCCGCCCGCAGCATCACCATGACGATGCGGTCTTCAGCGCTTGTCGAGCGGAATGTAATCGCGCTCGGTCGGGCCGGTGTAGAGCTGGCGCGGGCGGCCGATCTTCTGGCCGGGATCGGAGATCATCTCGTTCCACTGCGCCACCCAGCCCACGGTGCGCGCCAGTGCGAAGAGCGCGGTGAACATCGTGGTCGGGAAGCCGATCGCCGAGAGGATGATGCCCGAATAGAAGTCGACGTTCGGGAACAGCTTCTTCTCGATGAAATAGGGATCGTTCAACGCGATCTCTTCGAGCTGCAGCGCGGTTTCGAACAGCGGATCGGTGACCTTGAGGCTCTCGAACACCTCGCGCACGGTCTTCTGCATCACCGTCGCGCGCGGGTCGTAGTTCTTGTAGACGCGGTGGCCGAAGCCCATCAGGCGGAACGGATCGTTCTTGTCCTTGGCGCGCTCGATATAGTGCGGGATGCGATCGGGCGTGCCGATCTCGCGCAGCATGTTGAGTGCGGCTTCGTTGGCGCCGCCATGCGCCGGGCCCCACAGGCAGGCGATGCCAGCCGCGATGCAGGCAAACGGGTTCGCGCCCGAGGAGCCGGCGAGCCGCACCGTCGAGGTCGAAGCGTTCTGTTCGTGATCCGCATGAAGGATGAAGATCCGGTCCAGCGCGCGCTCCACCACCGGGTTCACCACATAGGGCTCGGCCGGCACGCCGAAGGTCATGCGCAGGAAATTGCCGGTGTAGCTCAGCGAGTTGTCCGGATAGACGAAGGGCTGGCCGACCGAATACTTGTACGCCATCGCCGCGATGGTTGGCATCTTGGCGATCAGCCGGTGCGAGGCGATCATGCGCTGCTGCGGATCGGAAATGTCGGTGCTGTCGTGATAGAACGCCGACAGGGCGCCGACCACGCCGCACATTACCGCCATCGGGTGCGCATCGCGCCGGAACCCGCGGTAGAAGGTCATCAGCTGCTCGTGCAGCATGGTGTGGCGAGTGATGGTGTAGGTGAAGTCGTCGAGCTCCGCCTTGCTCGGCAGTTCGCCGTTGAGCAGCAGGTAGCTGACTTCCATGAAGCTCGAATCCTCGGCGAGCTGGCCGATCGGATAGCCGCGATGCAGCAGCACGCCCTCGTCACCGTCGATATAGGTGAGCGCGCTTTCGCAGCTCGCGGTCGAGGTGAAGCCGGGATCGAAGGTGAAGGCACCCGTCTGCGCATAGAGCTTGCGGATGTCGATCACATCGGGGCCGGTGCTGCCCTCGAGCACGGGATACTCGTAGGTCGTTCCGCCCAGTTCGAGTTTGGCGAGCTTGTCTGCCACGGTGGTTCTCCTGTCCAAATCCCCTGACCTGGCCCTGCCTGTCACGCCGCCTGTGCGTCAAGCCGCGCGAGCGCCTCGGCGCGCCCGAGCAGGACCAGAACATCGAAAATACCGGGTGATGTGGTCGTCCCGGTAAGCGCCGCGCGCATTGGCTGCGCCAGCTTGCCAAGGCCCAACCCCAGTTCCTCGGAAAGCGCCTTGGTAGTGGCTTCGAGCGCCTCGCTTGTCCAGTCGTTTTCGCCGCGCAGGCGGTCTGCGATCTTGCGTAGAATCGCCCGCGCGTCGCCTTCGAGCAGCTGGGCCGCCTTTTCGGTCATCGCGAGCGGGCGCTTGGCGAAAAGGAAGCCAGCTCCGTCAATCACTTCGTTGAGGTTCTTGGCGCGCACTTTGAGCACGGGCATGGCCTGCGCCAGCAGCGCTTCGTCCGCTTCCTCGCCGATCCGGGCAGCCACCAGCGCGGCAAGGCGCGCGTCATCGGCCTCGCGCAGGTAGTGGCCGTTCAGGTTCTCGAGCTTCTTCATGTCGAAGCGCGAGGGGCTCTTGCCCACCCCGCCGAGATCGAACAGGTCGATCGCCTCTTCGCGGGTGATCTCCTCGCGGTCGCCGTGCCCCCAGCCGAGCCGCAGCAGGTAGTTGAACAGCGCTTCGGGCAGGATCCCGAATTCGTCGCGATAGGCCTCGACCCCGAGCGCGCCGTGCCGCTTCGAGAGCTTGGCTCCGTCGCTCCCGTGGATCAGCGGGATATGCGCGTAGATCGGGTCGGGCCAGCCGCCTTCGATTTCGTTCATGAGGCGGATGATCGGAAGCTGGCGGAAGGCATTGTTCAGGTGATCATCGCCGCGGATCACGTGGGTCACTCCCTGGTCGTGATCGTCGACCACCACCGCGAGCATGTAGGTGGGTGTGCCATCCGCGCGCAGGATGATGTAGTCGTCGATCTCCTCGTTCCGCACCGTGACGGCGCCCTGCACCCGATCGTGGATGGTGGTTTCGCCATCGTTGGGCGTCCTGAGCCGGATGGTGAAAGGGGCGCCCGTGGGGGCCTCGGACGGGTCGCGGTCGCGCCAGCGCCCGTCGTAGCGCAGCGGCAGCTTCTTCGCGCGCTGCTCCTCGCGCATCGCTTCGAGCTCCTCGGGGGTGGCGAAGCACTTGTAGGCATGGCCGGCTGCAAGCAGTTGCCAGGCGACCGCGGCGTGGCGCTCGGCGCGGTCGGACTGGAACAGCGGCGGAGCGTCGTAATCGAGCCCGAGCCAGGCCAGCCCATCGATGATCGCGTCGATCGCCTCCTGGGTGCTGCGCTTGCGGTCGGTGTCCTCGATCCGCAGCACCGTGCGCCCGCCGTGGTGGCGCGCGTAGAGCCAGTTGAACAGCGCGGTGCGCGCGCCGCCGATATGCAGGTAACCGGTGGGCGAGGGGGCGAAGCGGGTTACCACCTGCGCCGCCGGAGCCGTCTCTGCGCTGCTGCTTTCGCTTGCCATGGCCTTCGCCTTCCTGTTCACTTTGAGCGGCTTGGCGAGGGGGCCGGTCGGGGGACAAGCCGATGCGCGATGTGCCGATCATTCCGATGGGGGACGGGCCGGAGGGGTCCGACCCTGCCGGTGCCGCCGCGCCGCGCCCTTGGCAGGCGCCGGGGCGCTTGTCCAGCACCGGTGGCGGCGGTTTGGGCACGCGGGCCTGCGATGCTGCCGAGCGGTTCCTCGCCGAAGCCGGGTTCGACCGCGCGCCATGGCTGGCGGTGATCTACGCGCTCGGCATTATCGCCTGGTTCGCGCTTCCGCAGGTGTGGCACTGGTGCGCCGCGCTCGGCATGGGCCTGCTCGCGGCGTTGGGCGGGGGACTACTGTGGCCGTCGGGCAGCGCCGCCGACGAGACCCGCGCCAATCTGCGCCTCGCCGTGATCGCCGGCGGGCTGGTGTTCGCCTTCGGAGTGACGACGGTGTGGGCGCGCTCGGCCATCGTGGGCGCGGAGCCGATCGATCGGCCGGTGGTCGCCGCGCTCGATGCCCGGGTGCTCGAACGCGAGGACCAGCCCTCCGAGGGGCGGTTGCGGCTGACTCTGGCGGTGCGGATCTCTCCCGACGGGGTCGCACCGCCCCAAGCGCGCAAGGTGAGGGTGAACGTTCCGCTCGCGAGCTTCGGCGAGGGCGGGGTGCCCGCCGGGCTTGCCGAAGGCGCGCGGGTCACCCTGCGGGCACGGCTCATGCCGCCGGGCAGCCCGATGCTGCCGGGCAGCTATGATTTCGCGCGCGCTGCGTGGTTTCAGGGACTTGCGGCGACCGGAACCATGGTCGGCGCGCTGACGGTGGTCGATCCCGCGCCCGATCGCAGCGGCATCGGCAGCCTGCAACGCGCGCTCGCGGAGCACGTCCGGGCGAATGTCGCAGGGTCCCCCGGCGCGATCGCGGCGGCCTTCGCGAGCGGAGACCGCGGCGGCATCGCGGAGACCGACGAGATCGCGATGCGCGATTCGGGCCTCACCCACCTGCTGTCGATCAGCGGGCTGCATGTCAGCGCGGTGATCGGAGCGGTCTATGTCGCGGTGCTGCGTGTGCTGGCCTTGTGGCCGGCGCTCGCGCTCAGGGTCCGTCTGCCCGTGATCGCCGCTGCCGCGGGCGCGCTCGCGGGGGTCGGCTACACCGTTCTGACCGGCGCCGAGGTGCCGACGATCCGAAGCGTCGTTGCCGCCTTGCTGGTGCTGGGAGCGCTCGCGCTGGGGCGCGACGCGCTCTCGCTGCGGATGCTCGCGGTGGCGGCGGGCTTCGTGCTGGTGCTCTGGCCCGAGAGTGCCGTCGGGCCGAGCTTCCAGATGAGCTTCACCGCCGTGCTGGCGATCATTGCCCTGTCCACCAGCACGCCGGTGCGCGCGTTCCTCGCGCCCCGCGAGGAGCCGGGGTGGGTGCGGATCGGGCGTCACGCGGTGATGCTGTTCGTGACGGGCGTGGTGATCGAGCTCGCGCTGATGCCGGTCGTGCTGTTCCATTTCCACCGCGCCGGGATGTACGGGGCCTTCGCCAATGTGGTCGCGATCCCCTTGGTCACCTTCGTTGCCATGCCGCTGATCGCGCTCGCGCTGGTGCTCGATACCGTGGGGCTGGGCTGGCCGGCGTGGTGGCTGGTGGAGCGCTCGCTGGCCTTGTTGCTGGCGATCGCGCATTTCACCGCGGCGCAGGCCGGAGCGGTTCGGTTGATGCCGCAGATCGGCGGGCTGGCGATTGGGCTGTTCGCTGCCGGCGGACTGTGGCTGGGGCTATGGCAGCGGCGCGCGCGGCTCTGGGGGTTCGTGCCGGTTGCGGTGGCTTGCGCGCTGGTGTGGGCGACGCCGGTTCCCGATCTGCTGGTGGCGGGCGACGGCCGGCAGGTCGGGATCACCGTGGCGGGCGCGGACGGCGCGCCGCGGCTGCTCTCGCTGCATGACAGCCGCTCCTCCTACAACCGGGACAACCTGATGGAGCTGGCAGGCGTCGCCGCCGAACCGGTGCCGCTCGCCGAGTGGCGAGGCGCGCGCTGCACCGCGGCCTTCTGCGGACTGACGCTGCGGCGCGGCGGACGCGATTGGCACCTCCTGCTCGGGCGCGGACGCGCGCAAGTCGAGGAGCGCGCCCTTGCCGCCGCCTGCGCCCGCGCGGACATCGTCGTGGCGGAGCGCTTCCTCCCCCGCTCGTGCCGCCCGCGCTGGCTGAAGGCCGACCGGCGGATGCTCGAACGCAGTGGCGGGCTCGCGATCATCCTTTCGCGCCCGCGGGTGACGACGGTCGCCGAGACGCAGGGCGCACATGGCTGGTGGCGCGGCGGAAGGGCCGGACCGGCAGGGCCTCGCAGCCGTGCCGCCGCCCCGGGCGCGTCCTCGCGCCGCGCCCCGTCTCAGTGATAGCGCCGCAGCAGCCCTGCAAGCTTGCCCTGGACCTCGACCTCGTCCGGCCGATAGAACTGCGGATCATAGGCCGCATTGGCCGGATCGAGCCGCACCTGACCGCCTTCGCGCCGCAGATACTTGAGCGTTGCTTCCTCACCGCGCACCAGCGCCACCACGATCTCGCCATCGCGTGCGGTGTTGGTGCGGCGGACCAGCGCGAAATCGCCGTCGAAGATCCCGGCCTCGACCATCGAGTCGCCCGAAACCTCGAGCGCGTAGTGCTCGCCCGGGCCAAGCAGCGCGGCGGGCACCGGCAGGGTCGACTGGCCTTCGAGCGCCTCGATCGGGGCACCGGCGGCGATGCGCCCGTGAAGCGGCAGCTCGATCACGTCATTGGCCGGTTCGGGCTGCGCGGCGCGGGGTGAGGGCATCGCCACCACATTGTCCGCGGCGGGGCGCGCGGGGGTGGTATCGCCGGGCTGGCGGATCACTTCGAGCGCGCGCGCGCGGTTGGGCAGGCGGCGCAGGAAGCCGCGCTCCTCCAGCGCGGAAATCAGGCGATGCACGCCCGACTTGCTCTTGAGGTCGAGCGCTTCCTTCATTTCCTCGAAGCTCGGCGAGATTCCGGTTTCTTCCAGACGCTGCTGGATGAAACGGATGAGTTCGTGCTGTTTTGCCGTCAGCATTGGTCCTAGTCTCCTATGGTCGCACCCACGCCGGACCCCATCGAGCCGCTGCGTGACAATCCCTCGTGTGCGCCAAGAGGCACCTTTTTGGTGCTTTGCCTGCACGTTCAATTCGTCATTAAGGTGAACGAACGAGGAACAATTAGGCAACTGCAACAGTCAAGTCAAGCGCATCGCGCCCGAAACCCGCGCAAATCAGCCATTCTGGAGCATCAGAACCCGTACCGGCTCGCCGGCCTTGGCAGGCGGCGCACCCGCGGGCCGATCGATCAGGCAATTGGCCGCCGCGAGCGCCGAGAGCGCGGAGGAATCCTGCGATCCGGCGAGCCGCACGCGCTCGCCGTCGCTGATCGCGCGCAGGAACTCGCGGCGCCGCTCGGTCGCGGGCAGATCCTCGCCCGCAATCAGGCGGATCGCGCGGGGCAGCGGATCGGGATCGCCCATGCTCGCGCGCACCAGCGGCAGGGCGAAGAGGAAGGCGGTGACGAAGCTCGACACCGGGTTGCCGGGCAGGCCGAGGATCACGAGGTCGGGCCCGTTTTTGCGGGGGCGCGTCGCCACCATCATCGGCTTGCCCGGCTTGATCGCGATCCGCCAGAAGTCGATTGTCGCGCCCCAGTCCTTGAGCGCCTGCTGCACGAGGTCGTGATCGCCCACCGAGGCGCCGCCGCTGGTGATGAGGATGTGGCTGTCCTCGGCACGTTCCAGAGCGGCGGCAAGCGCGGCGCGGTCGTCTGCCACGGGGCCGAGCGCATCGACCAGCCCGACATAGGGATGGAGCATCGCGCCGAGCATCACGCCGTTGCTCGCGGGGATCTGGTGGGGAGCGCAGGGCGTGCCGGGCGCGACCAGCTCGTCGCCGCTGTCGATCACGGCAACCCCTGGCGGTTCGGTCCACGGCAGGACACCGTGCCCCGCCGCCGCCGCGAGCGCGAGCACGGCGGGCGAAGCGGCCGTGCCGCGCGTGAAGATCGTGTCGCCTTCGCGGAAGTCGAAACCGGCACGACGGATGTTCCTGCCCGGCGGCGGGAGTTCGGTCGCGGTCACACGCTCGCCTTCGACCGCCGCGTCCTCCTGGAGCAGCACTCGGTCAGCGCCTGCCGGGACAATCGCGCCGGTCGAGATGCGCACGCATTGGCCGGACGCCAACGTACCGGCGAAGGGTGCCCCGGCGCGGCTCTCGCCGACCCGCTGCCACGGGCCGGGCCCCGGGGCGATGGCATAGCCGTCCATCGCGGAGAGATCGGCGGAGGGCTGGGTGCGGAGCGCGCGGATGTCTTCGGCCAGATAGCGCCGCATATCGAGCGGCATGATGCCGAGCAGGCTCGCGGGGCGCTGCGGCGCGAGTGCGAGCAGGCGCGCCTGCGCTTCCTCGAGGCCGAGCAGCCCGCTCACCCGCGAGGCTCTTCCGGCGCGCTCCAGTCGCCCGACTTGCCGCCGCTTTTCGCCATCAGCCGCACGCCTTCGATCACCATGCCCTTGTCGATCGCCTTGGCCATGTCGTAGATCGTGAGCAGCGCGATTGCGACCGCGGTCATCGCTTCCATCTCGACCCCGGTCTTGCCGGTCAGCGAGGCCGTGGCGGTGGCACGGATCGCGCCGGGCTCGAAGGCGAAGTCGATGGTGACCGCCTCGAGCCCGAGCGGGTGGCACAGCGGGATCAGCTCCCCGGTGCGCTTGGCGGCCATGATCCCGGCGATCCGTGCAGCCGAAAGCACGTCGCCCTTGGGGGCATTGCCTTCCCGGATCGCGGCCAGCGCATCGGGCGAGATGGTGATGCGGCCCGAAGCGACCGCGCGGCGCTCGGTGGCCTGTTTGCCGCCGACGTCCACCATCCGCGCCGCTCCTGTGTCATCGAGATGGGTGAGTCGCCCGCTATCGCCGCTCATTTCACAAGATCCCGACGTGAAAATGTGTTCGTATTGGAGACAATGAGACACTGTCTAGAGCAAGAAAACCTGTCCCCGCGCGCGGGCGTTTCTCGGCGGGAAGGCAGAGGAGAGCGGCGTGGGTCATCCACACCGTCTTGCCCGATTTGTAGCGCGTAGGACAGAGCCGGATTTGCCTCAGGCAGCGCCGGTCAACAGCCGGCGGGTGGCGGCCGCGACATCGTCCTGCCGCATCAGGCTCTCGCCGACGAGGAAGCTGCGCACGCCTGCCGCCGCCAACCGGGTGACATCCGCGTGGGTATCGATCCCGCTCTCGCCCACCAGCAGCGTGCCTTCAGGGGCAAGCGGGGCGAGGCGCTCGGTAACCGCGAGGCTGGTGGTGAAGGTCTTGAGGTCGCGGTTGTTCACCCCGATCAGGCGCGAGCGGAGGACACGCGCGGCGCGCTCCATCTCGGGCTCGTCATGGACCTCGACCAGCACGTCCATGCCGAGGTCGCGCGCGGCGTGCTCGATTTCGCTCATCTGCTGGTCGTCGAGCGCGGCGACGATGATCAGGATCGCATCGGCCCCGATTGCGCGGGCTTCCAGACATTGCCACGGATCGACCATGAAGTCCTTGCGCAGCACCGGCAGCGCGCAGGCGGCGCGGGCGGCGACGAGGTAATCCTCGTGGCCCTGGAAATAGGGCGCGTCGGTCAGCACCGAAAGGCAAGTCGCGCCGCCGGCCTCGTAGGCGGCGGCGTGATCTGCGGGCCGGAAATCGGCGCGGATGAGGCCCTTCGAGGGGCTGGCCTTCTTGATCTCGGCGATGAGCGCGAAACCCTCGGCCGCGCGGGCGCGCAGCGCAGCCTCGAACCCGCGGGGCCGGGTCTGGGCAGCGGCGGCGGCTTCGAGCTGCGCGCTAGTGGTCGCGGCCTTGCGCGCGGCGACCTCCTCGCGCTTGGTGGCGCAGATTTCCTCGAGCTTGTTCATCTCTCTCACTTCGTGCTCACCGGGCCATATCGATCCAGCGTCCGAGCAGTGCCAGCGCCGCGCCCGAATCGAGCGCTTCGGCGGCCAGTGCCGCCCGCTCGCGCCAGTCGCCGCCGCGCCCCGCCACCGTCAGCGCGCCCGCCGCGTTGAACAGAACCGCGTCGCGATAGGGGCCGGGAGTGCCCATCAGCAGCGCCTTGAGCGCCGCCGCGTTGTGCTTCGCATCGTCTCCCCGAATCGCTTCGATGGGGGCATGGGGGAGGCCCGCAGCGCTGGCATCGATCCGTTCCATCGTGAAGGCGTGGCCGGTGACGACCGCGACCTCGTTGCCGCCCGCGAGGCTGAGTTCGTCGAGGCCCTCGTCGCCCGAGACGATCAGCGACTTGCCCGTGCCGAGCCGCGCCATCGCGCCGGCATAGATCGGCACATAGGCGGGCCGGGCGATGCCGATCAGTTGACTGGTCACCTTGGCCGGGTTGGAGAGCGGGCCCATCAGGTTGAAAATGGTGCGCCTTGCAAGGCGCGTGCGGATGGGCTGGATGCGCGCCATCGCCGGGTGGTGGTTCCGGGCGAACAGGAAGCAGATGCCGATCTCGGCGAGGGTCTTCTCCGCCGTGCGCCCGGCCGCGTCCATGTCGAGGCCGAGCGCTTCGAGCGTGTCCGCTGCCCCCGCTTTCGAAGATGCCGCGCGATTGCCGTGCTTGGCGACCGGCACGCCGCAGGCCGCGACCACGAGGCTGACGGCGGTCGAGACGTTGAGCGTGTGGTGCCCGTCCCCGCCGGTGCCGCACACGTCGATCGCGCTGTCCGGCGCCGCGATCGGAATCAGCCGCGCCCGCAGGGCACGCGCCGCGCCCGCGATTTCTTCCGCCGTCTCACCGCGTTCGGAGAGGGCCACGAGAAAGGCGGCGATCTCGTCCTCGGACGGCCCGCCGTCGAGCAGCACGCCGAAGGCTGCCTCGGCCGCGGCCTCGGTGAGCGGCGCGGCGATATCGGGGAGGGTGCTCACGCGCGCAGCCTTTCGGGCAGCTCGGGCTCGAGCCCGCACAGGCGCACGAAGTTCGCGAGCAGCGCGTGGCCATGCTCGGTGGCGATGCTTTCGGGGTGAAATTGCACCGAGTGGATCGGCAGCTCGGCATGGCGGAAGCCCATCACCGACAGGTGATCGGCCCCCGGCGTTTCGGCGTGCGCGTTGGCGAACAGCACGGGCGGCACGTCCACCACCTCGAGACTGTGATAGCGCGTGGCGATGAAGGGCGAGGGCAGGCCGGTGAACACCCCGCTCCCGTCATGCGTGATCGGCGAGGTCTTGCCGTGCATCAGCCCCCCGCGCTGGACGGTGCCGCCGAAATGCTGCCCGATCGCCTGATGGCCGAGGCACACGCCCATCAGCGGCTTGCCCGTGTCGGCACAGGCCGCGACCAGATCGAGGCTGATCCCCGCCTCGTTGGGCGTGCAGGGGCCGGGCGAGATCAGGAACCCGGCCGCATTGGTGCGGATCGCTTCGGCGGCGGTCAGCGCATCGTTCCGCTCGACCCGGACCTCGGCCCCCAGCTCCATCAGGAAGTGGACGAGGTTGAAGGTGAAGCTGTCGTAATTGTCGATAACGAGGATCATGTCAGGCCGCGCTCCACTTGCGCTTGGACGAGGTGCGCGCGCACCGTTTCGATGGTGGCGGGATCGAGCAGGGACTTGGGCAGAAGCAGCACCTCGCGCTCGGTCAGCACCATGGCGATCACCCGGGCGTTCTCGTGCCATCGCTTCAGCTGTCCCCAGGCCAGCGAGATCTTCGCAATGCCGGTGTCGTAACGCACGCCTTGCGGATCGACCACCACATCGGCGCCCGCACTGAGGCGACGGCTCTCCGCAAATTGCCGGCGCACCCGGCGTGGCAGCAATGTGACCACGAGGATGACGATCACCCCCCAGACAAGCGCGCTGTAGAGCGCCGCCTGTCCGAGGTTGTAGAGCGCCCAGCCGCTGTCCCAGCCATATTCGAGCGTCGCACTGCCGATGATGATCGCCGCGTAGAACAGCCACACGGCGAGATATCCGAGAAGCAGGCGCTCCGGCCGCCAACGGTGCCGGAGGATCAACCAGTTCGCCGTGATCCAATCCGCTTCGGTCGGCTCGATGCGAAAATGCAGCGCTTGTTGCGTCGCCACGTTCACGGGGCCTTCTCCCGCCTGGTCACCACGATGATCGGGCCGATCCGGCGCTTGTCCATCCGCCCGCTCGCCGGGTCCCACAGGCTCGACACCGCCCCGTCGAGGTAGAGCGCGTTCTTCACCTTCAACGCGTCGCGGAAGTAGCGCGCCAGCTGGCCGAAGCTCACCGGCGCGTCGGAGATGACGAAATGCGCCTTGCCGCCCGCATCGACACCGACCGCGTTGCGAATCGCCTTGGAGGGGCCGTTGTCCTGGATTTCGGGGTGCAGCTTGCCATCCACCAGCAGCATCGGACCCGACTGGGTGCCGAACTCCGGCCGGTCGCCCACGGTGTTGAAGAAGGTGTCGCTCGCCAGCACGCGCCACGAGCCGCCGCTGCCGAAGAAGACCCCGTTGGGCTTCATGTAGAAATTGCCGTCACCCTCGGCGCGGTTCAGCTCCTTCGCGCGCTCGCCGGCCTCGACGTAGTAGCCGATCGGTTTGAGGTCGTCGCCATACATCCCGCCATTGATCGCAAAGGCGATGGTGGCCGGATCGACGCTGGCGGCAAGGGCGGCGAGCGAACCGAAAGGCTGCTTGTCCGGCCCGAGGTTAGCCATCGCGATGCGGTGCGTGGCGGGATCGGCGGTGCAATCGGTGAGCGGAACCTCCTCGAACATGACCTTGCGGCACGCCGATTCGGCAGCGATGCTGGCGCTCGGCGATGGCGACGGGGCCGCCTCGTCCTTCGATCCGTCGAGCCGGGTGCGCACCACCGCTTCGCCCGCGGGCGGCTCCGAGCAGCCCGCGAGTGCGGCCAGCAGCGCAAGCGCGATGATCGCGGCGCGCTTCATTGCCCGTAGCCCGGCTCGCCCGCCACCCGCACCGCCTCGCGCGCGGCGGCGATCAGGGCACCGGCCTTGGCGCGGCATTCGGCGAGTTCGTATTCGGGATCGCTGTCGGCGACAATGCCCGCGCCCGCCTGGACGTGCATCACCCCATCCTTGACCACGGCGGTGCGCAGCACGATGCAGGAATCGAGGCTGCCGTCGGGCGCGAAATAACCCACGCCGCCGGCATAGGCACCGCGCGCTTCAGGCTCGAGTTCGGCGATGATCGCGCAGGCGCGCACCTTGGGCGCCCCCGAGACCGTTCCGGCCGGAAAGCCCGCGAACAGCGCGTCGAGCGCGTCCTTGTCCGCCGCCAGCCGCCCGATCACATTGCTGACGATGTGCATGACGTGGCTGTAGCGCTCGATCGTGAAGCTGTCGGTCACGGTGACGCTGCCGCGCGCCGCGACCCGGCCGACATCGTTGCGCCCGAGATCGAGCAGCATCAGATGCTCGGCGCGTTCCTTGGGATCGGCGAGCAGGCTCGCTTCGTTGCCCTCATCCTCCTCGCGCGTTTTCCCGCGTGGGCGCGTTCCGGCGATCGGGCGAATGGTCACTTCGGCGTTCCCGCTGGCATCGGGGCGCACCCGCACCAGGATCTCGGGCGAGGAGCCGACGAGCGCAAATCCGGGCAGGTCGAGGAAATAGAGGAAGGGCGACGGGTTCACCCGGCGCAGCGCGCGGTAGAGCGCCAGCGGGGGCAGGGCAAAGGGGCAGGTGAAGCGCTGCGCGAGCACCACCTGGAAGATGTCGCCCGCGAGGATGTAGTCCTTGGCGCGCAGGGCCATCGCCTTGTAGTCTGCGGGCGCGATCACCGGGGCGAGATCGGGCAGGCCATCGGGCAGCGCGGCGTGTGCGTCGGCAGGAAGCCCCGCGCCGAGGCGGCTCAAGGTCGCATCGATCCGCTCGCCCGCGCGCTCGACGGCCGCCGCAGGGTCGCGCGCGTCCCAGATCGGCGCGACCGCGAACAGTGCGTTGGTGAGCCCGTCGAACACGAGGATCACGGTCGGCCGCACGAACAGCATGTCGGGCAGGTCGAGCGGGCTGTCAGGCGCGCGCGGCAGCGTCTCGACCAGCCCGATCGTCTCGTAGCCCAGATAGCCGACGAGGCAGGCGAGGGCAGGGGGCAACCCCTCGGGAACCGGATCGATCCGGCACGCCGCGGCGAGCGCGCGCAGTTCGGCCAGCGCATTGCCCGGACAGGGAACGAACGCCTCACGGTCGAGCCGCCAGTCGCGGTTGACTTCGGCGCGTGGGCCCTTGGCGCGGAACACCAGATCGGGGTCGAGCCCCAGCAGGCTGTAGCGCCCGCGCACTTCGCCGCCTTCGACGCTCTCGAGCAGGAAATCGCCGCGCCCGGGGACGATCAGCCGCCGCGCGGCGCCCACCGGCGTGTCGCTGTCGGCGATGATCCGCCGCCACACCAGCGCCGGGCGCCCGGCGGCGAGCAGCGCGGCGGCGGCGTCGGCGTTCTCGGGCGGGCCGGCGGCGGCCCCGGGAGCAGAAGCGGTCACGAAGCGATCACCGGCGGGCAACAGGTCACTGCTCGCCGGCGAGTTGCCTGCGCACCGCCGCGATCGCTGCGTCATTGCGGGTCACGCCGACCTCCTTGCGCATCGCCGCGGTGGCTTGGCGACGATACTCCTCGGACAGTGTGGACGCGAGCGACTGGCGGGTCTGCGCCACCAGCTCGGCCTCGTTGTCGAGCGGCGCGGTGGTGATCGCTTCGAGGTTGACGACATACCAGCCCATATCGCGCGGCGCCTCGAGCGGCTTGACCGTGCCTTCGGCCATGCTGAACAGCAGCACCAGCGGCGGGGGCAGGCGGCCCTGACGGCGGGCGAGCAGCTCGCGGCGCTCGAGATCGACGGTCTCGCGCTCGAGCCCGGGCTTGTTCTCGGCCGCCAGCGCGGCGGCAAGCGGCGTGCCGCCGCGCACCTTGGCGGCGATCCGCTCCGCCGCAGCCTTGGCGAGGCCGGCGCCCTGCGCCCGCTTCCACCCGGCGATCGCCTGATCGCGCACCTGCGCCAACGGCGGGGCGGAGGCTTCCTCGATCCGCGCGACCTCGAAGATCACGAATTGCTTGCCCGGGACGACCTGCGCGAGCTGCGGCTCGCTTTCCTCCATCTGGAAGGCGGTCGTCAGCACCGGCGCGAGTTCGGGCACGATCTGCACCTCGGGCTTGCCGAAAGCGCGCCCGTTGGCGAGCAGCGCCGGGGTGGTCTCGACCTTGAGGCCATAGGCCTTTGCGACCTCGGCCGGCGCGGTGCCGCCGTCGATCTCGCCCTCGATCTTGGCGGTCAGGTCGGCAACGGCCGCAACGCGCTTCTCTTCGGTCAGTTGCGCGGTGATCTCGCCCGTCGCCTGCGCGAGGGTCTTGGCGGGAATGCGCTCGATCGTGTCGATGCGCGCGACATACCAGCCAAGCGTCCCCTGCGCGGGGTCGACGATCCCGCCCTGCGGCGCCTTGAAGGCGTTCTGAACGAAGGCGAAGCCCGTGGTTTCCTGCAACTTGTCACGAGTGCGCGGCTCGATTTTCGACGCGCTGAAGCCCGCCTCGCGCGCCACGGTCTCGAGCGAAGCGCCCCCGCGAATGCGCGCCACCAGCGCCTTGGCGGCATCTTCGGTGGGGACGACGAAGGTGGTGATGCCGCGCCGCTCGCTGGCCTGATACTTGGCGGCATCGCGCTTGAAGCGGGCGGCGATCTCGGCCGGCGTGGGCGCGGCGTTCACCTTGAGCGTATCCTCGCCGAACACGGCGAAGCGCAGGGTGCGGCGCTCGGGATTGATGAAGCGGGTGCGGTTGTCCTTGTACCATGCGGCCAGCTGCGCTTCGCTCGGATTGGCCGCGGGGGCGAAGGCGGCGCTGGGGATCAACGCGATCTCGCCCTTGCGCTTCTCGAGCACCAGCGCGGCATAGCGCCGCGCGATCTTCTCGGGGAGCTGCGGCGCGGCGACCGCGGGGCGGAGCAACTGCTGCTCGATCAGCCCGTCGGCAAGGTCGCGGCGGAAGATCGCGTCGGTCAGTCCGCGCGACCGCAAGGCCTCGACATAGGCCTTCTCGTCGAAGCTGCCGGTGAGCCCCTGGAACGCCGGGATCTTGAGGATCTCGCTGTTGATCAGGTTCTCGCCCGCGCGCAGCCCGTATTTGGCGCCATATTCGCCCACGGTGAAGCGATCGATCAGCTGGCTCACCACCTCGTCGAGCCCGCCCTCGGTGACGAATTCGGGCATGGTTAGCGTCGGGTTCTGCTGGCGCACCTGATCGAGCGCGGTGTTGGCCGCGACGGTGAGGTTGGCGACCGGGATCGCCTCGTCGCCCACCACTGCGATCCGATCGCCGTTCGAAACGCCGCCGAAGGTTGCTCCCGTGATGTCCGAAGCAGCGAAGGCCAGCGCCATCAGGATGAGGAAGGCAAGGAAGATCGGCAGGCCGATCTTGGACTGGAAGAAACGGCGAAAGAACGAAAACATGTCTGGTCTGACCCCACCCGAGGCTGTGTGACGGCGGGCTGCTGGCGCCCGCCCGACACCGCAGGAGACGCGGCGCCGGTGGCCTTTATAGGCCATGCGACCGCGCGGCAACAGGTGCTCGCGCCTTTTGACGCGCTCGCCTTCCTCGGCTAGCGGACCCGCCCCCATGACGATACAGCAGTCACAGATTCGTCGCCAACCGCGACTAACCCACTCATATTATAAGATAGTAGGATAGACCATGACCCGCCGGCCCTATCTCGTCGGAAACTGGAAGATGCACGGCACGAGAGCGATGCTCTCCGAAGCGCGTGCGATCGACCGGGCCGCACAGCGCCATATGAAGGTCGAGGTCGCCCTTGCGCCGCCTTACACCTTGATCCATCCGATCCACCGCGAGGCCGAGCAGATTGCGGTCGGCGCCCAGGATTGCCACCACGAGGACGGCGGCGCGCACACGGGCGACATCTCGGCCGCGATGGTGGCAGATGCGGGCGCGAAGTTCGTGATCATCGGCCATTCCGAAAGGCGCACCGGCCATGCCGAGAGCGACGCTCTGGCGCGGGCCAAGGGCGAGGCGGCACTGGCGGCGGGCCTCAGGATCATCATGTGCTGCGGCGAGAGCCGGGCGGTGCGCGAATCGGGCGATGCGGTCGCCTTCGTCACCGCCCAGCTGCGCGCCTCGCTGCCCCCCGCCGAGGCGATGCCGACGGAACTCGCGGAGCGGCTGACCGTGGCTTACGAGCCGTTGTGGGCGATCGGCACCGGCATTCCCGCCACCACGGCGGACATCGCGGAAATGCACGCGGTCATCCGTGCGCTGCTGGTCGAACTGTTCGGCGAAGAGCAGGGGCGCGAAGTCCGGATCCTCTATGGCGGCTCGGTCAAGCCCGACAACGCCGCCGAGATCTTCGCCGTGCCCGAAGTGGGCGGGGCGCTGGTGGGCGGCGCGAGCCTCACTGCGGACAGTTTCATGGGCATTGCGCTTGCGGTGAGCGAACCCTTCGAACATTGAGGCGCGGCCTGACCGGCGCACGCGCGTGAGGGCAGCGGGCTTGCCGCGCGCGCCCTTCGCGCCTACATGCGCCCGCACACCCTCGACCCGGCGCCCCCGCGCCCTTTCTTCACGAGTTTGCCTCCCATGTCCCTGTTCATCTTCCTCACCGTGATCCAGGCCCTCGTGGCCGCCGCGCTGGTCGGCGTCGTCCTGATGCAGCGGTCGGAAGGGGGCGGTCTGGGGATCGGGTCGAGCCCCGGCGGCGCCTTCGGTGCGCGCGGCGCGGCGGACTTCCTGACCCGTTCGACCAAGTGGCTGGCGATTGCCTTCGTCTCGCTCTCGATCGTGCTCGCAGCGCTCGCGGTGCGCGAAAGCCGGGTGGGCGGGGTGACCAGCACGCTCGATCGCAGCCCGCCGGCCTCGGCCAAGCCCGATCTGCTCGCCGATCCGGTGCCGGTGCCCGCCGCTCCCGCCGGCGCGCCCGCCCCCGCCGCGCCCGAAGGCCAGCCCACGCCCTGAGGCTGCCGCGCGCGCCGCACAGGCGTCAGCGAACCCGATCGAACGCGCGGCTGTGGATGGCACAGCCGGCACGGGCGCAATTCGCTTGCCCCGAATCCTTCCAGTTGCTTAAGGCCCAACTCCCATGGCGCGGTTCATTTTCATCACCGGCGGCGTGGTTTCCTCGCTCGGCAAGGGTCTCATGGCAGCCTCCCTGGCGGCCCTCCTTCAGGCCCGCGGATACAAGGTCCGCATCCGCAAGTTCGATCCCTATCTCAACGTCGATCCGGGGACGATGAGCCCCTATCAGCACGGCGAGGTGTTCGTGACCGACGACGGGGGCGAAACCGATCTCGACCTCGGGCATTACGAGCGCTTCACCGGGGTCTCGGCACGCCAGAGCGACAACATTACCTCGGGCCGGGTCTACCGCGACATCATCGCGCGCGAGCGGCGCGGCGACTATCTCGGGGCGACGGTGCAGGTGATCCCCCACGTCACCGACGCGATCAAGGAGTTCGCGCTCGCCGACAGCGAGGGACACGATTTCATCCTGTGCGAGATCGGCGGGACGGTCGGCGACATCGAATCGCTGCCCTTCATGGAAGCGATCCGCCAGCTCAGGAACGAGTTCGAACCGTGGCAGACGCTCAGCGTTCACGTCACGCTGGTGCCCTACATCAAGGCCGCGGGCGAGCTGAAGACCAAGCCGACCCAGCACTCGGTGCGCGAGCTCGCCAGCCTCGGCATCAAGCCCGACCTGCTGCTGTGCCGTGCCGAGCATCCGATCCCCGACAGCGACCGGCGCAAGATCGCGCAGTTCTGCAATGTCCGGCCCGAGGCGGTGATCCCCGCGCTCGATGCCCCCTCGATCTACTCCGTGCCGCTGCAATATCACGGCGAAGGGCTCGACCGCGAAGTGCTGCGCGGCTTCGGCATCACCGATGCGCCCGAACCCGATCTCGCCGCTTGGCACGATGTCACCGACCGCCAGTTCAATCCCGAGGGCGAGGTGACGATCGCGGTGGTGGGCAAGTATGTCGGCCTGCAGGATGCCTACAAGAGCCTCAACGAAGCGCTGGTCCACGGCGGGCTCGCCAACCGCGTCAAGGTCAACATCAAGTGGATCGATGCGGAAATCTTCGAGGGGGACGATGATTCCGACATCGTCGCCGCGCTCGAACCGATGCACGGCATCCTCGTGCCCGGCGGCTTCGGCGAGCGCGGGAGCGAGGGCAAGATCGCCTCGGTGCGCTTTGCCCGGACGCGCAATGTGCCCTTCTTCGGCATTTGCCTCGGGATGCAGATGGCCTGCATCGAGGGCGCACGCGCCGCCGGCCTCGCCAACGCGTCCTCGACCGAGTTCGGCCCGACCGACACGCCGGTGGTCGGCATCATCACCGAATGGATGAGCAAGGAAGGGATCCAGCAGCGCGAGGCGGGCGGCGACCTCGGCGGCACCATGCGCCTCGGCGCCTACCCGGCGCGGCTCAGCCCCAACAGCCACACCGCCCGGATCTATGGCGGAGCGGAGGAAATCTCCGAGCGCCATCGCCACCGTTACGAGGTCAACAGCGCCTATATCGAGCCACTCGAGAAGCAGGGGCTGATCTTCTCGGGCATGTCGCCCGATGGTCTCTTGCCCGAAATCGTCGAGCGGCCCGATCACCCGTGGTTCGTTGGCGTGCAGTTCCACCCCGAGCTCAAATCGCGCCCGTTCGATCCGCACCCGCTGTTTGCAGGCTTCATCGCCGCAGCGCTGGAACAGTCCCGGCTCGTTTAGCTGCCAGCCCTAGCATTTTTAGCAGGACAGCGTCGCGCCAAAGCGAGGCTGGTGCAGGATCCGTGCGGGGCGGAATCCCGATTGGAAAATTAAGGGGTTCCAGCACGCTCTTTCACACAAGTTGCATTTCGGGGCGGTGTATTGCGCCGCGCAAGAAGAACCTTGCGTGACATTGCCATTCCGCATTAGACGAAGGCCACGGGTTCACGGTTTCATAGGGGTCCAGCCGTTAGTCCGCCAACTTGCACCCGCGCTAACCGGCGGGCTGCGAGGTCGGCATTGGCACGATCCTGTTTGCTGCAAGCTTACCTGGTTTTGACCGTCTTCTGCGACCCGGACGGCCAGGATCAGGCGAGGCGACGCAAGTCGCGGGGGCGGATCCAACGATCCGCCCCCTTTCTGATTTCATGGCATGGTTTGCAGGTGCAGAGCGAGGCTCAGGCCGCGCTCGCCGCCGTATCGTCCTCGACCGCAGGCACTGCGGTGAGGGTCGCGGTGCCGCCGATCGCGATCTTGCGCGGCTTCATCGCATCGGGAACCTCGCGCACCAGATCGATGATAAGCAGGCCATCGGCAAGGTCGGCACGTTCGACCCGGACGAAGTCCGCCAGTTCGAAGCGGCGCTCGAAGCCGCGATTGGCAATGCCGACATGGATCAGCTCGGCGCCCTCGTCGGCCTCTTCCCGCTTGCGGCCCTGCACGACCAGCAGGTTCTGCTGCGCGGTGATGTCGATGTCCTGCGCCCGGAACCCTGCAACGGCCAGCGTGATGCGGTAATTGTCCTCGCCGCGGCGCGAGATGTTGAAGGGCGGGTAGTTGTCGCCCGCATTGAGCCGCGCCTGGTTCTCGAGCAGGTCGAACAGGCGGTCGAAGCCCACGGTCGAGCGGCGGTAGGGGGTGAAATCGAAACGGGACATTGGCAAATCCTCCTTGAAGAGCAATTTGGGTCTGACGCGGGCCTGCCCCATGCAGCGCCCGCCCTGTCACCCGCATGTTCCCCAAGACTGGCGGAACCGGGCGACAGCGCCTATCTGGTTTGCCTGAAAACGCTTTCAAGAGGGTCCCATGGCCGCCCCCCAGATCGACATCTACACCAAGTTCGCTTGCCCTTTCTGTGTGCGCGCCAAGCGCCTGCTCACGGAGAAGGGGGCGCAGTTCACCGAACATGACATCACCATGGGCGGGCCGGGGCGCGACGAAATGCTCGCCCGCGCGCCAAACGCGATGACGGTGCCGCAGATTTTCATCGGCGATGTCCACGTGGGCGGCTCGGACGATCTCGCCGCGCTGGAGCGTGACGGCAAGCTCGATGCGCTGTTGGCGGGCTGATGCCTAGGATCGCGCTCTTCCAGATGTGTTCGGGAATCGATCCCGAAGCCAATCTCTTCGCCATCGAGGACGCCGCGCGCGAGGCTGCGGACGCAGGCGCCGAGGTTCTGTTCACGCCCGAAATGTCGATCCTGCTCGACAGCAACCGCGAACGGGCACGCCGCTGGATCGAGGGGGGCGGGCCGAGCGAGGTCACCGAGCAGTTGTTCAACCATGCGGGCGATTTCGGGATCGACATCGCGCTCGGTTCGCAGGCCGTCGCGACGGGTGAGGGCAGGTGGGCCAACCGCTCGATGTATTTCAGCCGCCATGGCGAGGGCCCGGTCGATCCGGTCACCTACGACAAGATCCACATGTTCGATGTCGACCTTGCCACCGGGGAAAGCTGGCGCGAGAGCAACGCCTATGAACCGGGGCGCGAAGTCGTGACGGTTGAGGATACCCCCGTCGGACGGCTTGGCCTTGCGATCTGTTACGATCTGCGCTTCCCCGCGCTGTGGGGTGCGCTGGGCGACAGGCGCTGCGACGCGATTGCGCTGCCCGCGGCCTTCACCAAGCCGACGGGCGCGGCGCATTGGCACGTCATGCTGCGCGCCCGCGCGATCGAGGCGCAGGCCTTCGTCATCGCCGCGGCGCAGGTCGGCAAGCATGCGGACGGGCGCGAGACCTATGGCCACTCGCTGGTGGTCGATCCCTGGGGCGAAGTGCTGCTCGACATGGGGGGCGAGGATGCGGGACTTGCCTTGTGCGACATCGACCTCGCCCGCATCGCCGAGGTGCGCGGACAGGTGCCTGCGCTTGCCAACCGTCAGAAAATCCCCACATCCTGATCTGTCATGATCGTCTTCGACCTCCACTGCGATGAAGGCCACCGGTTCGAAGGGTGGTTCGGCTCATCGGCCGATTACGAGGATCAGCGTGCGCGCGGGCTGGTTGCCTGCCCCTCGTGCCATTCGGCCATGATCAGCAAGGCGCCAATGGCTCCGGCTGTGCCGGCCAAGGGCAACAGCAGGCAGCAGGTGCTGCCCCCGCAAGCCTCGCCGCCGCCGCAGCAGCAACTCGCCAATGCGCCGATGCCGCCCGAAGTGAAGCAGGCGCTGGCCGCGCTCGCCAAGGCGCAGGCGGAGGCGCTCAAGCACAGCACCTGGGTGGGCGACAGGTTCGCCGAGGAAACCCGCAAGATGCACTATGGTGAACGCGATGAAGCGCCGATCCACGGGCAGGCGAGCCTGGCCGAGGCCAAGGCGCTGATCGAGGAGGGCGTACCCGTTGCCCCGCTGCCGTTCCCGATCGTGCCGCCCGACAAACGCAATTGATCGCAAGGCCCCGGGTGCTATGAAGCCGCTCGGGACCCCGTAGCTCAGCAGGATAGAGCATCAGATTCCTAATCTGAGGGCCGCGCGTTCGAATCGCGCCGGGGTCACCATCCCCCATCACATCTGCCCAAAACGCGAAAAAGGCGCTCGGCCCAACCGGAGTGACGGGGCTTGGGAACCCGTCATTCGGTATTGGCCGCAGCGCCTCGTCACGACCCTTCTTCCGCGAAAACCAAACGGAAAAAGGTTAAAGGGAGTTCGGCCCAACCGGAGTGACGAAGCTTGGGATCGTCATTCGGTAATCGCCGTAGCGTCCTTCGAGACCGTGTTTACGATTGAAAGGTTAACAACCCGTATATTTGTACAAGCGCCTTGTCAGACCGTGGTGACAGCGGCGGCCTCTTGCCAGCGGCGCTCCGAGAGAAGCGCCAGCAAAACGACGCCGCAGGACATGGCTGCGAGCAGCAGGCAGGTTCCCGCCCAGCCGAAGAAATCGTAAACAGCCGTGCCCGACGCGCTGCCGATCGCGCCGCCGATGAACATCACGACGACATAGAATGTCGTCAGCCGGGTGCGGATTTCGGGCGCGAGCGTGAACAGCGTCATCCGGCCCGTCACGTCTATAGTCGGTCCCACCATGTTAACGATCACCAAGGGCACCAGAACCGTAGCGATATGAAAACCCGATGGAAAAAAGAGCGCGATGCCGAGGAACTGGACGAGCGCCGCGGTCACCCGGGCACGCCGGGGGCCGACCTTGTCGGCCCAGCGCCCGAGCCGCGGCGTGGTGACGATGCTGATCGCGGCGACGGCGGCAAGCGTGCCGACATCATCGGTGCCGTATCCCAGCGCCGGGCTGGTGAGATGGAGCGCGAGCGCCAGCCAGCTCGCGGTGAAGATCGCGAAGTTGAGCCCCTGGATCGCCGCCGACAGCCGCATGTCGGGATGCCTTGCGGCGAGCGTGAACACCGAACCGATCAGTGCCCGGTAGGTCGCGGCGGGCTGCTTGGCCGCCGTTCCCTCGCTGCGCATGGCGAAGGGGAGCAGGGCCGTCACGGCAATCATCAGAACGAAGGCGCAGACATAGACCCTATGCCAATCGGCATGCGCCGCGATCACGCCGGCGCCGACCCGCGCCACCAGGATGCCGAAGATCACGCCCGCGGTGAGCTGGGCCGTGACCTGGCCCAACCGCTCGGGCGCGATCCGCTTCGAGGCGAAGGCGGGGATGAGATAGGGCGCGATGGTCACGAAGCCGAGCAGGGTCGAGGCGGCGGTGAAGGCGACAAAGCCCGGCGCCAGCACCATGCCGCCCAGGCACAGCGTCTGCGCGGCGACGAAAATCAGGCACAAGCGGCGGTTCGCGTAGAAGTCGCCGAGCGGCAGCAACAGCAGGATGCCGAGCGCGAGCGCGAGCTGGTTGAGCGCGGGCACCAGCCCGATCTCGGCCTCGCCGACACGGAAAGCCCGCGCGACCTCGCCGATGATCGGGTGGATGTAATAGGCATTGGCGGTGACGATCGCGACGGTCAGCGTCAGGGCCCGCTCCTGCGCGCGGGTGAGCAGTTGCGGGGCAGGGGCGGGCGCGGCGTCGTTCAAGCGAGAAAGCCTGCTTTCCTCGCCATGTCGATCACGCCCTGGGCGAGTTCGACGGGCCGATCCTCCTGGCCGAAATGCCCGCATTGCGACAGCATGGCGTGGGGTTGCCCCTGCGCGCCCATGATGCGTTTGGCGAGCAACGGTCCCGCCGCCCCGAGCACCGGGTCATCCTCGCCGAACAGGGTCAGGAAGGGCCCGTCGAAAGCGGCGAGGCCCTCCCACGCGGCCTTGTTCTCGGCCACGCCGTCCTTGTCGTCCTCGACCGGAACCAGCTGCGGGAAGGCGCGGGCGCCGGCCTTGCTCGGTTCGTCGGGGAAGGGCGCATCGTAGGCGGCGATCTCGGCGGGGGAGAGTTCGCTCTGGCTGCCGCGATCCATGATCCCGCCGATCCGGAAATCGGGCGAGGAACGCGCGAATTCGCGCCAGGCGAGAAATCCGGGCGAAGCCTTGCCGCCGCCGGTGGGTAGGAAGGTGTTGCTCGCCACGACGAAGGCGAAGCGGTGCGGTTCCTGCCCGACCATGCGCAGGCCCAGCAGCCCGCCCCAATCCTGGCAGAACAGCCCGGCCACCTCCGGCACGACCGCCGCGCGCCACTGCTTGAGCCAGGCGACGTGGCGGGCATAGGTGTAGAAGGTCTGATCGTCGGGCTTGTCGCTCTTGCCGAAGCCGATGAGGTCGGGGGCCAAGCAGCGGAAACCGGCATCGACGAGGAGAGGGATCATCTTGCGGTAGAGATAGGACCACGAAGGCTCACCGTGAAACAGCAGCAGGGGCGGGGCGTCCTTCGGGCCTTCGTCGAGGTAGTGCATTCGCGCCGCGAGACCCTCACCGAGGTCGATGGTCAGCCAATTCTCGACGAAAGGGTAGCCGGGCAGGTCGGCGAAGCGTGCGGGGTCGTGGGCGATGATCTGCATGGGTGGTGCTCCCTCTTGGATGGTCGGTAGCACTTCGAAACGGGATTGCCACCGGCAACGTCTTTCGCAAAGGCGCACAAATTGGTGAGGTGGACTTCGCGCGCGCGCGGCGGCAAGCCATCCGGCCAGACGAGGAGAGACGCCTGCCCATGCCGACCCACGAGAGCGAGGAACTCGCCGACATCCGCCGCGCGGTGGCGAGCCTGTGCACGGACTTTCCGGGCGAATACTGGCGCGCCAAGGACGCCGCGCGCGCCTATCCGGCCGAATTCGTCGACGCGTTGACCCGCGCCGGGTTCCTCGCTGCGCTGATCCCGGTGGAGCATGGCGGCAGCGGGCTCAGCCTTGCGGCGGCCTGCGTGATCATGGAGGAAATCCAGGCTTCGGGGTGCAACGGCTCTTCGGCCCATGCGCAAATGTATATCATGAACACGCTGCTGCGCTATGGCAGCGAGGCGCAGAAGGCGGCCTATCTTCCGCGCATCGCCAGCGGGGAACTGCGGTTGCAGGCGTTCGGGGTGTCCGAACCGACCAGCGGCACCGACACGCTCAGCCTCAAGACCCGCGCGGTGAGGGACGGCGACGAATACGTCGTGAGCGGCCAGAAGATCTGGACCAGCCGCGCCGAGCATTCCGATCTCATGCTCCTCCTTGCCCGCACCACCCCGCGCGAGGAGGCCGCAAGCAAGACCGAGGGGCTTTCGATCTTCCTCGTCGACATGCAGGCGGCGCTGGGGCGCGGCATGACGATCAAGCCGATCCGCACGATGATGAATCATTCGAGCTGCGAGGTGTTCTTCGACGACCTCCGGATCCCGGCGAGCGCGCTGGTGGGCGAGGAAGGGAAGGGCTTCCGCTACATCCTTTCGGGCATGAATGCCGAGCGCATCCTGATCGCGGCCGAGTGCATCGGGGATGCCAAGTGGTTCATTGCCAAGGCCACGGACTATGCCAGGGATCGCCAGGTGTTCGCGCGGCCGATCGGGCAGAATCAGGGCGTGCAGTTCCCGATCGCGCGCGCCTATGCCCAGATGCGCGCCGCCGAACTGGTGGTGCACCACGCGGCGCAGGTCTACGACGAGGGCGGCAATCCCGGCGAAGAGGCCAACATCGCGAAGCTGCTCGCGTCCGAGGCAAGCTGGGCGGCGGCGGACATGTGCGTCCAGACCTTCGGCGGATTCGGTTTTGCCGAGGAATATGATGTCGAGCGCAAGTTCCGCGAGGCGCGGCTCTACACGGTGGCGCCGATCTCGACCAACCTCATCCTGTCCTACCTTGCCGAACACGTGCTCGGATTGCCGCGCAGCTACTGAGCACTTCCCCTGAGGGTGGATCGGCAAGCTTTTGTGGGCATTGCGGCGCATGGCCCTTGCAGGGGCTGCGCAAGTGTGATTCTGTCCGCGCAGCACCAAGGGGATCAGGCGAAACCATGCGCAAGGCAGCACCGGACAGGAGACTGAAGCCGCTGGTCGCCCTGTGCGCGCTGCTGCTGCTCGCAGGATTCGCCGTGGCCGGGCCGACCGGGCTTCTGGCGTGGAGCGAGAATTCGGCCGCCCTGAAGGCGCGCGAGGCCGAGATCGCCAAGCTCACCGCCAAACGCGATGCGCTGCGCAACCGCGTGATGCTGCTCGATCCCGAAGCGGCCGATCCCGATCTCGCCAGCGAACTGGTGCGCGAGCAGCTCGGCGTGATGCGCGAGGATGAAGTGGTCGTCACCCTCGAGGACGAATAGGCCTCCCGCGCTTCGCAAACAGACCTGATTTCGTATGCGCGCGCGCGCCAGGTCTCCGCTTGCCGTTGCGCGCACCTTGCCTCCCTGCCTATAGAGCCATGATGCGCTTCTCCTCCCCATGAGCGCGCCAGAGAGAGGGACCGATCTTGGCCAAAAAGCCGCAACCGACGTCTGCGCAGGCCGCGGACGACAGCGATTTTCTCCTTCGTTCGCTTCAGGAAGCCTTCGAGGCGAACAAGCGCTACCAGGCTTCGGCCGAGGAGATGCTCGAATTCTACCGCCAGATGCTGCTGATCCGCCGGTTCGAGGAAAAGGCGGGGCAGCTTTACGGACTGGGGCTGATCGGCGGATTCTGCCACCTCTATATCGGGCAGGAAGCGGTCGCGATCGGGCTGCAATCGGCGCTCGACAATGATCGTGACAGCGTGATCACGGGTTACCGCGATCATGGTCACATGCTCGCCTACGGGATCGATCCCAAGGTAATCATGGCCGAACTGACCGGGCGCGAGGCCGGGATCTCGAAGGGCAAGGGCGGGTCGATGCATATGTTCTCGACCGAGCACAAGTTCTACGGCGGGCACGGCATCGTGGGTGCGCAGGTGGCGCTCGGCGGGGGACTCGCGCTCGCGCATCAGTACAACGAGGATGGCGGGTTGTGCCTTGCCTATTTCGGCGACGGCGCGGCGAACCAGGGACAGGTCTACGAGACCTTCAACATGGCCGCGCTCTGGAACCTGCCGATTGTCTTCGTGGTCGAGGACAACCAGTATGCGATGGGCACCGCGACGAAGCGCAGCTCCGCCGAGACCCGCTTCTACCGCCGCGGCACCGCCTTCCGCATCCCGGGGATGGAGGTGAACGGCATGGACGTGCTCGAAGTGCGCGCCGCCGCCGAAGTCGCCTTCGCCCATGTGCGCGCCGGCAAGGGCCCGGTGCTGATGGAGTGCAACACCTACCGCTACCGCGGCCATTCGATGTCCGATCCCGCCAAGTACCGCACCCGCGAGGAGGTGCAGGAACAGCGCGAGCAGCACGATCCCATCGAGGGGCTCAAGAAAGTGCTGATCGAGGCGGGCAAGACCGAGGAGGATCTGAAGGCGATCGACAAGGCGATCCGCGCCGAAGTGGCCGCCGCGGCCGATTTCGCCGAGACCTCGCCCGAGCCCGCGCCGGGCGAACTCTACACCGATGTTCTGGTCGAGGAGTATTGAGCCATGGCGATCGAATTGAAGATGCCGGCGCTCTCGCCCACGATGGAGCAGGGCACCCTCGCCAAATGGCTCAAGGCAGAAGGCGACCGGATCGAGCCGGGCGACATCATCGCCGAGATCGAGACCGACAAGGCGACGATGGAGTTCGAGGCAATCGACGAGGGCGTGCTCGAAAAGATCCTGGTTGCAGCCGGAACCGAGGATGTCGCGGTGGGCGCGGTGATCGCGTTGATTGCCGGGGAAGGGGAGGCGGCCTCGCCTGCCCCCGCGCCCGCGCCCGCGGCAGCTGCGCCGGAACCGGCTGCGCGCGGCGAGGAGGGGCAGGGCGAAGGGAACAGCGCCAAGCCGACAGCCGAACCGCTCAAGGCCAAGGCCACGCCCGCCCATGATGCCGCGCTCCCCGAAGGCACCACCTTCATCAGCACCACGGTCCGCGAGGCGCTGCGCGATGCCATGGCCGAAGAGATGCGCCGCGATCCGCGCGTGTTCGTGATGGGTGAGGAAGTCGCCGAATACCAAGGGGCCTACAAGGTCACTCAGGGCCTGCTTGCCGAGTTCGGACCCAGGCGCGTCATCGACACGCCGATCACCGAATACGGCTTTGCCGGGATTGGCACCGGCGCGGCGATGGGCGGCCTGCGCCCGATTGTCGAATTCATGACCTTCAACTTTGCGATGCAGGCGATCGACCACATCATCAACTCGGCCGCCAAGACCAACTACATGTCGGGCGGCCAGATGCGCTGCCCGATCGTGTTCCGCGGCCCGAATGGTGCGGCGAGCCGCGTGGCGGCGCAGCACTCGCAGAACTACGGGCCGTGGTATGCGAGCGTTCCGGGCCTGATCGTCATCGCGCCCTATGATGCCGCCGATGCCAAGGGTCTGATGAAGGCCGCGATCCGCTGCGAGGATCCGGTCGTCTTTCTCGAGAACGAGCTGGTCTACGGGCGCAGCTTCGACGTGCCCGATCTCGACGACCATCTCCTACCGATCGGAAAGGCGCGGGTGGTGCGCGAGGGCAAGGACGTGACGATCGTCACCTATTCGATCGGGGTCGGCCTCGCGCTCGACGCGGCCAACACGCTTGCAGCGGACGGGATCGATGCCGAGGTGATCGATCTTCGCACGCTGCGCCCGCTCGACAAGGAAGCGGTGCTTGCCAGCCTTGCCAAGACCAATCGGTTGATCATCGCGGAAGAAGGCTGGCCGACCTGCTCGATCGCCAGCGAGATCGCGGCGATCTGCATGGAGGAGGGCTTCGACCACCTCGATGCCCCCGTTCTGCGCGTCTGCAACGAGGATGTGCCGCTGCCTTACGCCGCCAATCTCGAGAAGCTGGCGCTGATCAACCCGGCGCGGATCGCCGACGCCGCGCGCAAGGTCTGCTATCGCTAGGCGCCGGCCGGCGCCGCCCGGTTTTCGCCAAGGCGATCAGGTCGGGCGCGCGGCCGAATAGGTGGTGCAGCGCGCCACCGGGCCGCCGCTGTAAAGCCGGGTCAGATCGCGGTTGTCGCGCACGTTGAAGGCGGCGGTATAGGTGATCTCCTGCCCGTCGAACAGGCTGAGCGGGGTCGGCGCGTCGAAGTTGTACGCGACCTCGACGAACATCACCGCCGTGCCCGAGGACGCGGTGATGTAGCGTCCCGGCTCGCCCATGCCGGGGAAGCCCGTTCCGCTCGCGCCGTTGCCCTCGACGCCGTAGCTCGAATCGTAGCGCTTCGCCCCGCGGCAGCGTTGCCAAGCAATCCACTGTCCGTTCTGCGCGTTCAGCTGGAGGCTCGAGACGATCACCCGGCCGCGCTCGTAGAAGTCCATGCCCTGACCGAGCTTCTCGGCGCCGACCAGCGCTTCGGACACGTCGCTCTCGTAGACCTTGCGCGCGGTCAGCACGTCCTGCTCCCCGATGCGCGAGGTGTTGTCCGCCACCTGCATGGCAATCTGGCTGACCTGCATGTGCGCGATCGTGAGCGATGCCGTTTCGGTGCCCATCATGCCCATGCTCAGCACCAGCGGCGCAGCAAAGGCGAACTCGACCAGCGCCAGCCCCGAGCAGTCCTGTTCGAGACGGCGCGCAAGGCGGCGCCATTGCACCCGGGTGCGGGGCGAGGGGAGGATCCTCATGTGCAGTTCCTTTGCGTCGTCGAACGATCCTGCTCGTCGAAAGGCTGGTTGCGCAGCACGGTCGAGGCCCGGAGCGTGATGTTCCTGTTCATCCCGGCGAGACCGAACATCGGGAAGATGCGCGGATAGGTGACGACCGCGGTATAGAGCACCGCGTCGCGCGCGCCGCCGATCCCGGCTTCGCCGCGGTTGGCGTCCCAGCGGCCATTGTTGTTCATGTCGATATAGGGTTCGTTGTTGTTGCAACGACGGTCACCGTTCTGGTCCGTGAACTCCTCGGGCTCGGCAATGTCCGAGAAATCGAAGTGCGACAGCTTCTCGAAGGTGATCGTCGAGTTCGAGGGCATCACCGTCTCGAGCTGCGCACGCACCCGCGCGTCGACCGAGGTCTGGCGGCTGCCCGCGCTTTCGAGCGTCAGGTCGCGGCCAGCCTTCTGGATCGCCCCGTGGAGAATTCCGCTGGTGTATTGCGTGTGGGCGAGATCGAAGATCCCCATCACCATCAGGATCAGCACCGGGCCGACGAAGGCGAACTCGGTCAGCGTGGTGCCGCCGGCATCGCCGAGCAGACGCCGCAGCAGCGCGGGAAGAGCAGGGCGGCGGATCATTGGGTGAGCCTCAGCGCGGCGATCTTCTGCGCGATTTCCTGGAACCGGGCGTTCAGCGTGGCCGAGTCACTGGCCTGGAACGCACGACCGGGAGAGGCGCAGTCACGCAGGTTTTGGGTCAGAGCAGTCCCGAAGGCGACCACCCAGATGGTGATGTTTTCCTGTTCGGCGGCGTTGCAGATCGCCTGGAGGCGGGCCGCGCGCCGGTTGAACTCGGTGGTGCCGTCACCCGTGCCACTGATGCGGCGATCCCACCACTCCACCCCTTGGGGCGTATAGTTGGTGTTGACGTTGAACTGCTCGCCATCGGTCATGAACACGATGTGGCGGGCGATCGCGTCGCCGTTGGGCGCGGTCGCATTGTCCGCAGCGAACATGCCCCGCGGCGAAATGAGCCGTGCACCCCAGAGCATGCCGATATCGTGGTATGTGTTGCCGTTCGCCTGGAGGTCGTTGACATAGGATTGCAGATCCGAGCGAGTGAGCTCGGCGAGCCTGCGTGCGGCACGCGGGCAGGCCCAGCCCGGTCGCTGGAACTGGGTGCCCGTGGTGGCACTGGAATCGATCATGTCGACAGTGTCGTTGTTGCTGGCATCGCGGCGCCGCCACACAGCATTGTTCAACGCCGGCTTGAACCTCTGGGCCTCGGTCGAGGGCACGAGGTTGATGTTCAGATCATAGGCATCGTCCGGGATCGGGCTGTAGTTGCCCGAGGTGTCCATGAACACCGGCTCCTCGATGCAGCCGCTCCAGGTGTGGCTCTGCCACAAGGCGCTGAAATTCGGCGATCCGACGGTAAGGTTGCCGGTCGGCAGGCTGATGGTGTTGTTGGTGTAGAGCGTCGAGAGGTTGACGCTCTCCCAGCCCGCGGGGCTCCCGGCGGGGTTGCTGACACTGCAGTTCGACGATGCGCCGGTCTCGAGCTGGCAATAGCGGTAATCGAGGAACTGAATCTGCGGATCATAGCGATCGGGAATGACATCCGCCTCGGTCGCAAGGCGCGTCCGCCGCACGGTACCGCGGCACCCCGCGCGGGTCGCCAAAGGCGCATCCTTGTACTGATTGAGTACATAAGTGGTCGAGCTGATCGTCCACGTCTCGCTGCCAACTGCGAAGGTGCCGCGGTTGGTGCTCTGGCAACGGGTACGGTCGGCAGTGTTGACGCTGTTCGCGTTGGTGGAGTTGTTGTTGTAGTAATAGTCCGCTTGGTTGAGCGAACCCAGATTGCTGGTCAGGCGCGTGATCCACACGTTGCTCTGGTTGGAAATCTGGATGGTGTCGCCGACTTTGATCCCATTGCCCGGCACGAACACCTGCCCGACCTGGAACCGCGGCACGCGCGACTGGTAGGAATGGCGGGTTGCCATATAGGAACGCGGGATCAAGGCGCCGACGTTGACCTGCTGCGAATAGGGCACGAAGCCGTAGCGCACCTGCGCATTGGCGGAGGTCGCCGACTCGACCGTGTCGTAGAAATTCATCACGGCGGAGCGGAGCGCGACGATCTTGGAGCCGGGGCCCGAGTTGCACTTCGAGTTATTGGGGCAATCGGCCATCGACCCGGTGACGTCGAGCACGAACATGATGTCCGAGTTCGAGATGTTGATGTCGGCGGTGCAGGAGACCGAGAGATTGAACTCGGTGTAGCCGAAAGCGCCCATGATGGTGGTCGGCAGCGTGGCGCTGGCGGTGCCTTGCACTTCGCCGTTGCCATCGCTGGTGTAGTTGCGGGTGCGGCCCTCGGTCCCGAAGATGCCGTCGTTGAAGTTCTGGTCGAAGAAGTTGAGGCCGATCTGGCGGTGCGCGCTGGTGAATGTGTCGGTCGGCATCGCACGGCGTGCGGCGAGCGCACCGGCGTCGCAGGCGGCCTGCATGCGCGCGGCAGCCATGTAATAGCGGCTTGCATCGACCCCGCCGCCGACCATCGCCATCAGCGGCACCATTGCCGCTGCGGCAATGGCCAGAGTGTTTGCGGTTACGTCGTGCAGCAGTCTGTGCAGGAACGATGTGCTATGCTGCCTGTCATGCGTCATGGATAGATCACCTTCCCCTGACGTCCGAACAAAAATGGCACGGACATTCCAGATGCAGCCTGATCCCTTAAGCGGGTCTGGTAAGCGGAATGCCAAAAAGCTTGGTTATCAAATTGCTAATCGCCCTATAGCGCGGATTTGTCTGATCTTTGTGCCGTCGCGGGACAGCTTGCTTGCCAAGCGCGAAAATGCGTGGTGAGGCGAGGGCGTTATGTCCGGCGATGTGCGCGACCCTCTCCCCCCCGAAGCCGAACTGGCGCTGGCATGGAGCAGCCCGAAGGTTCGCGGGCCGTTAAGCATAGCTCTTCAGTTTGACCGCCGGCTTGCACGGATCGTGGACCGAACCAGCGAGCCGATGCTCGGCCAGATGCGGCTTGCCTGGTGGCGTGATGCCCTCGCAAAACCTCCGCATGAACGTCCGCAGGGCGATGTCGTGCTCGACGGTCTCGGGCAGCATTGGGCGGGGCAGGAGGCCGCGCTGATCGCAATGGTTGATGGCTGGGAGGTGCTGGTTACCGCGAACATGCTGGGGCCGGCCGAGGCGGAGGCGTTCGCCGAGGGACGCGGGGCGATCTTCGCGGCGCTCGGCAAGGCTGCGGATTCCGCGCGGCTCGCCGTGGCAGGCCGGCGCTGGGCAAGTGCCGACGCGGCTGCGTCCGTCTCCCGGCCGGAGGAGCGCGCGGCCCTGGTCGCTGCGGGGTTGGCGACCCCTACGGCCGAAGGACGAATCCCGCGACCCTTGCGCGCTCTGGCGGTGCTCGAAACCTTGGCCCTGCGCAGCCTCAACCGAGGCGGGCGTCCGCTGATGGAGGGTCGCAGCGCACCGCTAACCGCATGGAGAGCGGGTATCTTTCTGCGCTGATTACGTATATTCCCTTATGCGGGCAGCGAGGGGAGCAGACCGTTGCGACAAGCCGTGCTGGGGGTATTGGGCGGGCTCGTGCTCGCCGGGGTGGGAGTGATCTGGTGGCAGGGTCGCGCCGCGATCGAACAGGGCGCCCCGCCGCCCGCGCCGATTGCCGAACCGCGCGATCCCGAAGCCCTGCCGAGCGCCGATCCCGGCGCCACTCAAGGCCCCGCGCCGCCCGAGATGAGCGCGCTCAGCAAGGAAGAGCAGCGCTTCTTCCGCTACGACCGCAACCGCGACCGGCTGATCACCCGCAACGAGATGCTCTCGACCCGCACCGACGGGTTCCGCGCGCTCGACAAGGACGGCAACAATCTCCTCACCTTCGAGGAGTGGGCGGTGACCACGGTGGACCGGTTCGAGAAGGCCGATGCCGACCGCAATGGCCGGCTCACCCCGCGCGAATTCGCCGCTACCGCGCCCAAGCCCGCTGCGGAGAAGCCGGCTTGCAAATGCTGATGCCCTATGCGGGCACCGGCTCGCGGGTTTGAGCGATCCAGCGCGCCAGATCGTCCTTCGCGCGCGCCGTGTAGGCTTCCTTGCGCACCTTTTTGCCGACGTCGTGCAAGGGCGGAAACAACCCGAAATTGACGTTCATCGGCTGAAAGGTCTCGGCCTCCGCATCGCCGGTGATGTGCCCGAGCAGCGCGCCCAGCGCGGTGGTGGCGGGCAGGGGCTGCCACGCACGGCCCGCCAGTTCGGCGGCCGCCATCATCCCGGCGACGAGCCCGATCGCCGCGCTCTCGACATAGCCCTCGCAGCCCGTCACCTGCCCGGCAAAGCGGATATGCGGCGCCGCGCGCAGCCGCAGCTGGCGGTCGAGCACCTGCGGCGAATTGAGGAAGGTGTTGCGGTGCAGCCCCCCGAGCCGCGCGAATTCGGCATTCTCGAGCCCCGGGATGGTGCGGAACAGCTCCACTTGCGCGGCGTATTTCAGCTTGGTCTGGAACCCGACCATGTTCCACAGCGTGCCGAGCTTGTTGTCCTGCCGCAGTTGCACCACCGCATAGGGCCAGCGGCCCTGCGGGAATTCGGGCGTCACATCGAACGGATTGTCGAGCCCCACGCCCTTCATCGGCCCGAAGCGCAGCGTGTCCACGCCGCGTTCGGCCATCACCTCGATCGGCATGCACCCGTCGAAATAGGGCGTGTCCTTTTCCCACTGCTTGAACTCGGTCTTCTCGCCCTCGATCAGCCCGCGGTGGAAGGCGAGATACTGCCCCTGAGTCATCGGGCAGTTGATGTAGTCGCCCCCCTCGTTCGAAGCGGCGGTGGTCTTGTTCCAGCGCGACTGGATCCAGACCTTGCTCATGTCGATCGAATCGCGATGCACGATCGGCGCGATGGCATCGAAGAAGGCGAGCCGCTCGGCCCCGGTCGCGCGCACGATACTCGCTGCCAGGGCCTCGGCAGTGAGCGGCCCGGTGGCGACGATGGTGAGGCCCGCATCGGGGAGCGCGTCAACCCGCTCGCGCACGATGGTCACGTTGGGGTGCTCGGCCAGCGCCTTTTCGACCTCGGCGGAGAACACGTCGCGGTCGACCGCCATCGCGCTGCCCGCCGGAACCCGCGCGACTTCGCCCGCCCGCATCACCAGGCTGCCGAGTGCGCGCATCTCGTGGTGGAGCAGGCCGACGGCATTCTTGGCATCGTCGTCCGACCGAAAGGAGTTGGAGCAGACCAGCTCGGCGAGGCCGTCGGTCTGGTGCGCCGGGGTCATGCTGCCCGCGCCCCGCATTTCCGACAGGCGCACCTTCGCGCCGCGCTTCGCCAGTTGCCAGGCGGCCTCGCTGCCGGCCAGGCCGCCGCCGATTATGTGCACATCATGGGTGTTCGCGCGCGCGGTCATGGCGGGGCAGGTAATTGCGTGTTAGCTCCGCCGCAAGCCCATGCTGCGGGGGACGCGGGGCGGAACGGGTCGAAGGACGGAGGCGAATGGCGAAGCGGGCATTGATCGAGCAGCGACCCTGGCTGCTGGCGAGCATCGTCGCGGCGACCGCCTATTACGTCCTGCGCGACAATCCGATCGGTGAGGGTCTGTGGGGCATTCTGCTCAAGGGCGCAGGGGTGGGCCTGCTGGCGCTCTATGCGCTGCTGCGCGTGCCTGCGGGCCGACGCGGGCTTGATGGCGCCTTGCTGGTCGCGGCGCTCGCGCTGGCGGCAGCGGGCGACATGGCGATCGAGATTGACTTCACCATCGGCGGTGCCTTCTTCGCGGCGGCGCATTGCGTGGCGGTGGCCCTCTATCTCCGCAACCGCCATGCGCGCCCGTCACCGAGCCAGAAAGCGATCGGGATCGCGCTGCTGTTCGGAACGCCGCTGCTCAGCTTCGGCCTGAGCGAGCGGCCCGAGATCGCGCTCTACGCCAGCTTCCTCGGCGCAATGGCGGCTGCGGCGTGGATGAGCCACTTCCCGCGTTATCGGGTCGGCACCGGGGCAGTGCTGTTCGTGATCAGCGACTGGCTGATCTTCGCACGCATGGGTGCCTTCGACTTCGAGCCCGCCAACACGCTCCTGATCTGGCCGCTCTACTATGTCGGCCAAGTGATGATCGCGACCGGGATCGTGCAGTGCATGAGAGGCGAGCAGCCGGTCCGATAGCGCCGCGCTTGCGGTGAGGAACATCGTGCGCATCGCCGGGGCGTGGTAGGATGCCGGGAGCGACAGGCGAGACCCCTATGATCGACCACCTCGGCTTTTCCGTGAGCGACATTGATCGCAGCAAGGCTTTTTACGACGCCGCGCTGGCGCCGCTGGGCATCGCGTTGCTGATGACGGCGGCCCCCGAGCAGACCGAAAGCGGCGGGACAGCGCTCGGCTATGGCAGGGACGGGGTGCCGTTTTTCTGGATCGGCGACAACGAGGCGGTGGGCGAGGGCCTGCATGTCGCGCTCACCGCGACCAACAGGGCCGAGGTCGATGCGTTTCACGCCGCCGCGCTCGCTGCCGGGGGCCGCGATCATGGGGCACCCGGGCTGCGCGCGCATTATGGACCGAACTATTACGCCGCCTTCGTGCTCGACCCCGACGGGGCCAACATCGAGGCGGTGTGCCACGCGCCCCGCTAGCCGTCACTCGGTCGCGGCTTCGCCCGACATTTCGGCTGCCACCGCCTCCTCGGCGGCGTCTTCGGGCTCTTCCGTCTCGTCAATCAGCGCGGCGCCGACGATGTGTTCGTCCCTGGCAACGTCGAAGATGCGAATGCCCGACGAGCCGCGCCCGGAGATCGAAAAGCCCTTGAGGTTCTCGAAGCCGCCCTCGACGAGATGGCGGAAATCGATCCCGAGGCGGATCAGCTTGGCCTGGTCGGTGACCAGCATCAGCTGCGAGCCGTGCTTGACCGGGAAGCTCGCCACCACCGGCCCGTTGCGCTCGGGATTGCTCTCGGGCGTGCCGATATTGGTGATCCCCTGTCCGCCGCGCGCGGTTTTGCGATATTCGTAGGCCGAGGAGATCTTGCCATAGCCATTGGCGGTGATGGTGAGGATGAACTCCTCACCCTCGGCCATCGCGGCCTGGGTGTCGGCGGGCAACGTCGCGGTGGCGCCGTTGTTCTTCCATGCCGCCGCGCGGACATAGGCCTCGCGGGTCTCCATATCGGCGGTGAGCGGGGCGAGCACCGCCATGCTGACCACCTTGCCGCCCTTCTTGAGGCTCATGCCGCGCACGCCGATGCCGGTGCGGCTCTTGGTCTCGCGCGCGTCGGTGGCGGCAAAGCGGATGGCCTTGCCGCTGTCGCTGGCGAGGAAAATCTCCTGCTCTTCGGTGAGCAGCTGCACCCCGATCAGCCGGTCGCCCGAACCCTCGACAAAGCCCATGGCATACTTGCCTGCGGTGGGGATGTTGGTGAAGGCATCCATCGAATTGCGCCGCACCATGCCCTGTTCGGTGGCGAAGACGATGTTGAGGCTTTCCCACTGCGCCTCGTCCTCGGGCAGCGGGAGGACGTTGGTGACGCGCTCGTCCTCGCCCAGCGGCAGGAGGTTGACCATCGGCCGGCCCTTGGTGGTCGGCCCGCCCTCGGGCAGCTTCCACACCTTGAGGCGATAGACCCGGCCGGTATTGGTGAAGAACAGCACCGGATTGTGCGTGCTGGTGACGAACAGTTCGACGACGGCGTCCTCGTCCTTGGTCGCCATGCCCGAACGGCCCTTGCCGCCGCGCCCCTGCGCGCGGAAGGTGTCGAGCGGCGTGCGCTTGATATAGCCGCCGTGGGTGACGGTGACGACCATGTCCTCGCGCTCGATCAGGTCCTCGTCCTCGAGCCCGTCCCATGCGGGCGCGATTTCGGACAGGCGCGGGGTGGCATAGGTGGCGCGGATCTCTTCCAGCTCGCCGCGCATCACGCCGTAGAGCTTCACGCGGTCAGCGAGGATCGAGAGATATTCCTCGATCGAGAGCGCCAACTCCTTGAGCTCGTCGCCGATCTCGTCGCGCCCCAGCGCGGTGAGGCGGTGGAGGCGCAGCTCGAGGATCGCCTTCACCTGCCGCTCGGACAGGCGATAGGTGCCGCCCTCCTGCTCCGCATCGGGCTCGATCGCTTCGACGAGGCGGATATACTGCGCGATCTCGCCGATCGGCCATTCCTTGGCTAGCAGGCGCGCGCGCGCCTCGGCCGGGTTGGGGGCAGTGCGGATCATCGCCACCACCTCGTCGAGGTTGGAGACCGCGACGACGAGGCCCAGCAAGATGTGCGCCCGCTCGCGCGCCTTGGCGAGTTCGAACTTGGTGCGCCGGGTGATCACCTCCTCGCGGAAGGTGATGAAGGCGGCGATGAAATCGCGCAGCACCAGCGTTTCGGGCCGCCCGCCGCGGATCGCCAGCATGTTGGCAGGGAAAGACGACTGCGCCGGGGTGTGCCGCCAGATCTGGTTGAGCACCACTTCGGGTGTCGCGTCGCGCTTCAAGTCGATCACCACCCGCACGCCCTCGCGCGAGCTTTCGTCACGAATGTCGACGACGCCCTCGATGCGCTTGTCCTTGGCGGCCTCGGCGATCTTTTCGACCAGTCCGGACTTGCCGACCTGGTAGGGGATCGAGGTGAAGACGATGCTCTGCCGGTCGCCGCGCCCGGTCTCGATCTCGTGGCGGCAGCGCATCAGGATCGAACCGCGCCCGGTGGTGTAGGCCTGCCGCGCACCGTGGGTGCCGAGGATCAGCGGGGCGGTCGGGAAATCGGGGCCGGGAATATACTGGATCAGCTCTTCGGAGGTGATCGCGGGGTTGTCCATATAGGCAAAGCAGGCGTCGATCACTTCGCCCAGATTGTGCGGCGGCACGTTGGTCGCCATGCCGACCGCGATCCCGCCCGCGCCGTTGACCAGCAGGTTGGGGAAGCGCGCCGGCAGCACCGTCGGTTCCTTGCGGCTGCCGTCGTAGTTGTCGGTGAAATCGACCGTGTCCTTGTCGAGATCCTCGAGCAGCGCGTTGGCAACGCGCGCCAGCCGCGCTTCGGTGTAGCGCATCGACGCCGGCGGATCGGGGTCCATCGAACCGAAATTGCCCTGACCGTCGATCAGCGGCACCCGCATCGACCAAGGCTGAGTCATGCGGGCAAGCGCATCGTAGATCGCGCTGTCGCCATGCGGGTGATAGTTGCCCATCACGTCGCCGACGATCTTGGCGCTCTTGCGATAGGGCCGGCCCGCAACGAAGCCGCCTTCCTGGCTGGCGAAGAGGATGCGCCGGTGCACCGGCTTCAGCCCGTCGCGCACGTCGGGCAGCGCGCGCGACACGATCACGCTCATCGCGTAATCGAGGTAGCTGGTCTTCATCTCGTCGACGATGTCGATGCGGTCGAATCCGCCGATCGGGGCCGGGGTGGGGGAATCGATGATGTCGCTATCGTCGCTCAAGGGGTGACCGTTTCTGTTCGAGTGGTTCGCGCCGCTCCGGCGGGCCGGGCCATGCATCAGCGCCGGGGGTTATGTCCATCTAGGCGCATACCGGAGGTTTCGCCACTGCGCGGTCGGAACGCAACCGGAACAGAGGCGGATTTTTCCACATTTGCCATAGGTCCGCGGGTGCCCGGCGCCGCACACATTCAAAGCCCGTTCAGCACGCCCCGCCTAGCGGGCAATTGCAAATCCGATGCGAGCCGTTCAAAGGTCGCGCCGGTCTATGCCTGCGCGCGCGCCGGAGGGCGCGGCGGGGTGCCATCAGTGGAGGATGCCGTGATCAGTTTCGCTTCGACCCTTCGTCGCCGCTCGGGCCTTGCCCGCCAGCTCGTGCTGGCCGTTGCGCTCGCCGGCGGCACCGCCGTGCTCGCCGTGCCGGGCTTCGTCGACGCCGCGCATGCGCAGAAAAAGAAGAAGGAAGGCGAGGCCGAAGCGCCCAAGCCCTCCTATTCGGAAGCTTTCGTCAAGGCCTACCAGCCGCTCGACGCCGCGCTCAAGGCGCCCGGTGCCGATGTGGCTGCGCTGAAGCCACAGCTCACCGCGCTGGTTCCGCTCGCGGTTTCGCCTGACGAGCAGATCGCGCTGGGCGGCCTCCTGTTCAACGCCGGCATCACCGGCAAGGACAGCGCGCTCCAGTTCCAGGGGGTCGAGACCATGCTCAAGAGCGGCAAGGTCAAGCCCGAGGAGCTCGGCAAGTACAACCTGATCGCGTTCCAGCTGGCGAGCCAGCAGAACCAGTTCGATACCGCGCGCGCCTATCTCCAGAAGGCGATCGACCTCAAGTACAGCTCGCCCACCATCACCACCGCTGACCTCCAGCTCAACATGGCCGAGGTGTTCTTCGGCGAGGAGCGGTACGCGGAAGGTCTCAAGTACCTCGCCGACGCGATCGCCGCGCGCAAGGCGGCCGGCCAGCCGGTCGATCCCAAGTGGTATCGGCGCGGGGTCTCGGTCGCCTACACCAACGAGATCGTCCCGCAGGTCTATGACTTCGTGCAGGGCTGGATCATCGACAACCCGACCCCTGAAAACTGGCGCGATGCAGTGAACCTGACCCGCAACCTCAATGATTACGAAGGCCCCGTGCTGCTCGACCTGCTGCGGCTCGGCAAGCGGGTCGGCACGCTCAAGGACAAGAATGATTTCGTGTTCTACATCGAGGCTGCCGATACCCGCCGCCTGCCCAACGAGGTCAAGGAGGTGATCGCCGAGGCCAATGCCACCGGTGCGATCCCGAAGGGGAGCGACACCTGGGTGGAGGAGCAGGCCAAAATGGCCAACAGCCTGATCGCCGAAGACCGTGCCGGCCTGCCCGCGCTGGAGCGTGATGCCAACGCTGCCACGGCGCAGCTCCGCACGGTCTCTGCGGCAGGCGACGCTTTCCTCAGCTATGGCCAGTACGACAAGGCTGCCGCTTTCTACGAAAAGAGCCTCGGGATGGCGGGCGTCGATCGCAACCAGGCGCTTACCCGGCTCGGCATTGCGCAGGTTGGCCTCGGCAACATCGCCGCCGCGCGCGAGACCTTCGCCAAGATCGAAGGCGTGCGCGCCCCGATCGCCATGCTGTGGAGCGCCTATGCCGCGCAGCAGGGCGGCAGCGCCGTCGGCGGCTGACGCATACCCGCTGGTCTGTTTCGAAAGAGCGCCGATCCCTGCCGGATCGGCGCTCTTTTTTGCGCGCTGCGGTGCCGGAATTGCATCGGGCAGCGTGCTTGCGGGATGCGCGCCCTCGGCCTAAATGGCGATCATGAACGACCTTGCCAGCACGCCGCAACCGCCGGAGCCCGCCGAACGCCCGGCTCGCCAGCGCAAGCCCGACTGGATCCGCGTGCGTGCGCCCGTCAGCGAAGGCTACCACGAAACCCGCCGGCTGATGCGCGAATTGAACCTCCACACCGTGTGCGAGGAAGCCGCCTGCCCCAATATCGGCGAGTGCTGGACCAAGAAGCACGCGACCGTGATGATCCTTGGCGATGTCTGCACCCGCGCCTGCGCGTTCTGCAACGTAAAGACGGGCATGCCGCGCGCGGTCGACCCGTTTGAGCCCGAGAACACCGCCATCGCGGCGGCCAAGATGGGGCTCGAGCACATCGTCATCACCAGCGTGGACCGCGACGACCTGCCGGACGGCGGCGCTTCGCAGTTCGTCAAGGTGATCGAAGCACTCCGCCGCACCACGCCGCAGACCACCATCGAGATCCTCACCCCCGATTTCCGCGGCAAGATGCGGCGCGCGGTCGAGATGATCTGCGCCGCGGGGCCGGATGTCTACAACCACAATCTCGAAACCGTCCCGCGGCTCTACCCGACGATCCGCCCCGGCGCGCGCTACTATGCCTCGCTTCGGCTGCTCGAGGAGGTCAAGGCGCACAACCCGCTGATCTTCACCAAGTCGGGCATCATGCTGGGGCTCGGCGAACAGCGGCTCGAAGTGCACCAGGTGATGGACGACATGCGTTCGGCCGAGGTCGATTTCATCACCATGGGCCAGTATCTTCAGCCGACGCCCAAGCACGCCAAGGTCGAGGAGTTCGTCACGCCCAAGGCCTTTGCCGCCTATGGCGCGATCGCGCGGGCGAAGGGGTTCCTTCAGGTCGCGTCTTCACCGCTGACCCGGTCGAGCTATCATGCAGGTGATGACTTTGCGAAAATGCGCGCGGCCCGGGAAGCGAAGCTCGCGCGCGGTGGAGCCAGGGCGCAGCTCTAGTGCCTGGGATCCGCGAAACCCGCCGTCTGCCCTACAGCGCCGAACAGATGTTCGATCTGGTCGCGGACGTCGCCCGTTATGGCGAGTTCCTGCCATGGGTGATCGCTACCCGGGTGCGCTCGAACAGCGAGACCGAGATGGTCGCGGACATGGTGGTCGGCTTCAAGGCGATCCGCGAAAGCTTCACCTCGCGCGTCGCGAAGATCCGCCCGCGCGAGATCGACGTTCATTACGTTGACGGGCCGCTCAGCGATCTGGACAACGTCTGGACCTTCCGGGCAATCGACGAGCACACCTGCGAGATCGACTTCCTGGTCGATTTCACCTTCAAGAACCGCTTGTTCGAACGCATCGCGGGACAATATTTCGACGGCGCCTTCCGCAAGATGGTCGAGGCCTTCGAAGCGCGCGCAGCCCAGCTTTACGGCAACAGCAACTCGAGCGCGCAAAGCGTCGCCTGACGGCGGATCTCGGCGCGGCCGCCGGGGCCATCACCGCCTTCGAAGAACTTGAGCTCGCCCTCCGGATCGCCCGCGGCATCGCGCACCACCCGCGCGAACACCACCGTCCCGACCGGCTTCTGCGGCGAGCCCCCGCCGGGCCCTGCCACTCCGCTGATGGCCACCGCGACATCGGCCTTCGACCGGTCGAGCGCGCCCTTGGCCATCGCCCAGGCACAGGCGATCGAGACCGCGCCGAAGGTGTCGATGATGTCGCGCGAAACCCCCAGCATCTCCATCTTGGCCGCGTTCGAATAGGTCACGAAACCGCGGTCGAGCACGGCCGAGGAGCCCGCGATTTCAGTGATGGCGCCCGCCACCAACCCGCCGGTGCAGCTTTCCGCGGTCGCAATGGCGCGGCCGGCGGCGGCATTCTCGGCCACCACGCGCGCGGCAAGCTCGGCAATATCGGGCGGCAGCAGGGAGAGGGTCATGGCGCAGTGCCTTACTTCTTGCCGGTCTTGGTCGCTGCGCCGCAAATCGGCGGGTTCTTGAGGTCCGAGACCTCGGCGAGAAAGGCGATCAGCCCGCCGACATTGCTGGTCGGCAGGGGGCTGATGAGTTCGATCCCGCGCTCGATCTCGCCGCAGCTGTCGCCCTTGATTTCCTCGGCGATCATCTGGCCCACCAGGGCATCGACGAAGGGGCGCAGCGCATCATCGGGCATGTTGGCGAGCATCGCGGCGACGTCGGGCCCGGCGCCGGCCGCACCATCCTTGTTGTCGGCCATGAACGTCTTGAGCAATCGCAGCGCGCCCGGCCACGCCTGATTTTGGTTGGCCCGGAACGGCGCGATGAAGCTGTCGCCCCTGGTTGCGATGAAGCCATCGCTGGCGAGCTGCTTCGAACAGGCCGTGCGCGCCGCATCGAAGGCGAGCGGCATGGCATAGACCACTGCGTCCGACAGGTCGGCGGAATTGACGCAGGCCTGCTGCTGGGCCTGCGCGGTTTGCGCCGTGGCGAGTGCGGCGAGCGAAAGAGCTGGGGCGAAGATGCGGGCGATCATGGCTGGGTTCCTTCCGTGGCAAGCGTGAGACAGACGATGGCCTGAGCGGCGATCCCTTCGCCGCGGCCGGTGAAGCCGAGTTTCTCGGTGGTGGTGGCCTTGATGCTGACAGCACCTTCGGCCAGCCCCATCAGCCGCGCGACTTGCGTGCGCATGGCCGGACGATGCGGGCCGATCTTGGGCGCCTCGCACACGAGGGTCAGGTCGACATTGGCGACCGCATAGCCTGCCGCGCGGGCGAGGCCGACGGCGTGCTCGAGAAACCGGCCCGAGCGCGCCCCGCGCCACTGCGGGTCGCTGGGCGGGAAGTGCGTGCCGATATCGCCCTCGCCGACCGCGCCGAGCACCGCATCGGTGATCGCGTGAAGCGCGACATCGGCGTCGGAATGGCCCGAGAGCCCCTTGTCGTGGGGAATCAGTACCCCGCCGAGCCACAGTTCCTCGCCCGCCTCGAGCCGGTGAACATCGAATCCCTGGCCGACGCGGAAGCGGGGCAGGTCAGGGCTGGGTTCCACGAAATCCTCCGCAAAGGTGATCTTCTTGAGCCGCTCGTCTCCGTCGACCAGCGCGACCGGACCGCCGCTCGCTGCGAGCACCTGCGCATCGTCGCCCGCGGTGGTTTCGCCTTCCCACGCGCGGTGCGCGGCGAGAATGGCAGGAAAGCGGAAGGCCTGAGGGGTCTGCACGCGGCGCAGAATCTCGCGCTCGGCTTTGCCGGCCATGAGTCCGGCCGCATCGGCAAGCGCGAGGCTGTCGACCACCGGCAGCACCGGGATCGCGCCAGGGTGCGCCTCCAACGCCGCAAGCAGCCGCGCAATCACCGCTCCAGGCAGGCCGGGCCGGGCGGCGTCATGGATCAGCACCCGCTCAGGCGCAGCAGCCAAGAGCGCTTCGAGCCCGGCGCGCACCGAATCCTGCCGGGTCTCGCCCCCGATGACATAGGTGAGGCCGTCAATCCCGGCGAGGGCAGCCGCGGCCTCGTCCTGCGCATCGCCCGCGACAACCACCACCAGCGGTTCGGCTCCAGCGGCGCGCAGGGCCTCGATCGACCAGCGGATCAGCGGCTTGCCGCGCCAGCTGCGAAATTGCTTGGCGATGGCGCCGCCGACCCGCAGTCCCTTGCCGGCTGCTACCACGATGGCCGCGAAAGACGGGTGAGGGGGCAGGCTCGCCATTGCGGTGCTTCGCTTAGGGTCTGGACGGGCTTTCGGCAATCCACTATGCGCCTGCCCATTATTTAGGCATTGCCCCCAAGATGACCACGCTCCCCTCTCCGCCGGCGCTCAAGCCGATCGCCATCGGCCCCGTCGTGGTCGCCGAGCCGGTCGTGCTCGCGCCGATGACGGGGGTGACCGACATGCCGTTTCGCACGCTCGTGCGGCGCTATGGCTCGGGGCTCAACGTCACCGAGATGGTGGCGAGCGAAGCGGCGATCCGCGAGACCCGCGTCAGCACGCAGAAGACCGCGTGGGACCGGATCGAGGAGCCGGTCTCGATGCAGCTGGTCGGATGCAATCCCGCCAGCATGGCCGAAGCGGCGAAAATCCAGGAAGGCAACGGCGCAGCGATCATCGACATCAATTTCGGCTGCCCGGTGAGGAAGGTCGTCGGCCAGTTCGCCGGTTCGGCGCTGATGCGTGAGGTGCCGCTCGCGGTGCGGCTGATGGAGGCGACGGTCAAGGCGGTGAGGGTGCCGGTCACGGTCAAGATGCGGATGGGCTGGGATCACCAGAGCCTCAACGCCCCCGAGCTCGCGCGCATCGCAGAGGATCTCGGGGTCCGGACGATCACCGTCCACGGCCGCACCCGAAACCAGATGTACAAGGGACACGCCGACTGGGCCTTCGTGCGCAAGGTCAAGGAAGCGGTGCGCGTGCCGGTCATCGTCAACGGAGACATCTGCACGATCGAGGATGCCAGCAAGGCTCTGGAGCAATCGGGCGCGGACGGGCTGATGATCGGGCGCGGGGCCTATGGCAAGCCTTGGCTGCTTGGCCAGGTGATGCATTGGTGGCGCACCGGCGAGGCGCGCGCGGCGCCGGGCTTGAACGAGCAATATGCGGTGGTGGTGGAGCATTATCGGCGGATGCTCGATCATTACGGGCGCGATACCGGGGTCAAGATGGCGCGCAAACACCTCGGGTGGTACACCAAAGGGCTGCACGGTTCGGCCGAGTTCCGCAACCGCGTCAACTTCATCGACGATGCGAACCAGGTGCTGGGCGAGATCGAGCGCTTCTACACGCCCTTCCTGTTGCAGCAGGCCGCCTGAGCGTGGCGACACGAACCACGCCGGGACCAGGGCAGGGGCTTGCCGACGGGCGTCCCGATGCGCGCGCACAGCTCGGCGGGCTGATTTTCGCGCTCTTGCTGATCGACGGCGAAGGCCGCATCGCTGAGCTGAACCACGCCGCCGAGGACCTGCTTGGCACCAGCGCCAGCCGGCTCGTCGGCACGCGGCTGACCGAACGCATCGGCCCGCTCGATGCGCGGGTCGAGGCACGGCTTGTCGGCGGCGACGAGGCTCTGGTGGCGCGCGATCTGGCGATCCGGGTGAGCGGGCAGGAAGCCCGCGTCAATCTCACCGCTTCCCCGCTCGGTGGCTATCCGGGGTGGCGAGTGGTGACGCTCTCGCAGATCGGGCATGATGAGGCGGCGAACCCGGGCGGGGGCGAGGCCTTGCTCGGTGCGCCGGCAGTGCTCGCGCACGAGATCAAGAACCCGCTCGCCGCGATCCGCGGGGCCGGGCAGCTCGCCGCGCGCAAACTTCCTCACGCCGACAAGAAACTCGCGCGGATGATCACCGACGAGGTCGATCGCATTGCCCGGCTGATCGACCGGATGCAGCAACTCGGCAGCACCCGTACCGGCCCGGTCGCCGCCTGCAATCCGCACGAGGCGATCCGCGCCGCTGTCGCAACCATGCGCGCGGCGGGCGCGACCAAGGGCGAGGTCGAAATCCGCGAGGAGTTCGATCCCTCGCTGCCCCCGGTGCTCGCCAATCGCGACGCGCTCGAGCAGGTGCTCATCAACCTCGTCTCGAACGCGCGCGATGCGGCGCTCGGGTCTGGCGGGCCGGGGCTGGTGATTGTCCAGACCCGGTTCGTAAGCGGGCTCGCCTTCAGCGCCATCCGCAACGGTCGCGCAGTGCCGCTGCCGATCGAGATCACCGTGTCCGACAACGGCCCGGGCATCGATCCCTCGCTGCGCGATCATGTGTTCGAGCCCTTCGTCTCGTCCAAGCCCTCGGGCCAGGGCCTCGGCCTGTCTCTGGTGCGCAAGCTGGTGCGCGACATGAACGGCAATGTCAGCCACGACCGCGATGCCCGCGCCGGGCTCACCCATTTCCGCCTGCACCTGCCGCAGGCCCCGGACGCCGCCTGACCATGCCCGCGCCTGCCGATCCGATCCTACTGGTGGAAGACGATGCCGCGATCGCGACGGTGATCATCGCCGCGCTCGAGGACGAGGGCTTCACTATCGCCCACTGCACCAGCATCGCCGCACGCGACCGGCAGCTGGCAAGCCGCCGCTTTGCGGTCATGCTCACCGATGTGATCCTCGAGGATGGCGACGGGCTTGCCAGTCTGTCTGCCGTGCGCGAGCGGGCAAGCGAAATGCCCGTGATCGTGCTCTCGGCGCAGAACACGCTCGATACCGCGGTCCGCGCAAGCGAAAGCGAGGCCTTCGAGTATTTCCCCAAGCCCTTCGACCTCGATGAGCTGGTTCACGCGGTGCGTCAGGCTGCCGGCACCCGCGCGCCTTCGCAGGACGATCCCGGCGGCGCGCTGCCCGGGGCCGAGGGCGAGAAGATGCCGCTGGTCGGGCGCAGCCCGGCGATGCAGGGCGTCTACCGCATGATCACCCGGGTGCTGCGCAACGATCTCACGGTGCTGATCACCGGAGAAAGCGGCACCGGCAAGGAGCTGGTGGCCGAGGCCATTCACGAGCTCGGCAACCGCCGCACCGGACCATTCGTGGCGGTCAACACCGCCGCAATCCCCGCCGACCTCGTCGAGAGCGAGCTGTTCGGGCATGAGAAAGGCGCTTTCACCGGCGCGATCGCCCAGGCGATCGGCAAGTTCGAACAGGCCAATGGGGGCACGCTGTTCCTCGACGAGATCGGCGACATGCCCGCCGAAGCCCAGACCAGGCTGCTGCGGGCGCTGCAATCGGGGCGCATCCGGCGCGTGGGCGGGCGGCAGGAAATCGCGGTCAATGTCCGCATCATCGCCGCCACCAACCGTGACCTCTCGCCGATGATCGCCGCCGGAACATTTCGCGAGGACCTGTTCTACCGTCTCAACGTGGTGCCGATCGGCCTGCCGCCCTTGCGCGAGCGGCGCGAAGATATCGCCGCGCTCGCCCAGCATTTCCTCGTGCTGGCGGCCGAAGACGGCTTGCCGCGCCGCTTTCTCACGCCCGAAGCGATCGAGCGGCTCGAACAGCGGGGCTGGCGCGGCAACGTGCGCGAATTGCGCAATGTGGTCTACCGGCTCGCGCTGATGGCGCGCGAGGAGCGGATCGATGCCGACAGCGTGGTCGACATCATCGGCCCCGAGATCACCCCGCTGACCCCTGCGATCGGCGAGGGGCAGGGCGGGTTCGGCGCGGCGCTTGCGGGATGGCTCGCGGCGGAAAGCCCGCCGCCGGGAAGCCTCTATCACCGTGCGCTGGCCGCCTTTGAGAAGCCGCTGATCGAGCACGCGCTCGGCCGGACCGGGGGCAACCAGCTGCGCGCCGCCCAGTTGCTCGGGATCAACCGCAACACGCTTCGCAAAAGGATTTCGGAATTGGGGCTCGAACCGGATCGCTTCTCACCGTCTTGAACGCACGGGATGGCGCAGCGCCGGGGAACTAACCCAGTTAATCCTTGCATCTTTGCCACACCATTGTTGTAAACGGGCAACGATGGACCGACCCCCGACCCATGCGTCCCCACTGGTGCCCCGGCACCCCCCGCGCTGGTGGCGGCGCTTCACGATCGCAGCCCGCCGTGCCAACGCATTCCGTTGGCTCGAAGCGCTTGCGGTCGTGGCTCTGCTTGCAGCCGTGGTCGCGACATGGTCGGCTTACAGCAGGACGGGCGACCCCGACGATCTGCTGCCGACCATGCAGGTCTCGGTGCTGCTGATGGCGACGCTGGTGCCGGCGATGGCGCTGCTGGTGCTGATCGGTCGCCGCCTGGCGCTGCGCCGCGCTGCGGGGAGCACCGCCCGGCTGCACGTGCGGCTCGTGTTCTTCTTCTCGATGGTCGCTGCGCTGCCGACCCTGCTGGTCGCGGGGTTTGCCGCCTTCCTGTTCCAGACGGGCGTCGACTTCTGGTTCTCCGACGAATCGCGCGGGCTGATGGAGAATGCCAACGCGCTGGCGCAGAACTATTACGACGCCAACCAACGCGACGTCGAACAGAACACCATTACCATGGCGACCGACATGCGCGACACGCTCGCGCGGGTGCCGATCACCGATCCGGACTTCCCCGACTTCTACGCCTATCAGGTGCGCGGGCGCGAGATTACCGAAAGCGCCATTCTGCAGCGGATGAAGGACGGCTCGTTCCGCACCGCGGTCGCGCTCAACCTGCCGCGCGACAACAGCCCGTTCGAGTTCAGCCGTGCCGCGCTCCCGCGGCTCGATCGCGGCGAGCTTGCGGTGGTGGTCGGCAGTCCCGAGCGGATCGAGGCGCTGGTGCCGATCGATGCTGAAACCGGCGTCTATCTCTACAACGCCCGCACCACCGAGGAGACGATGTTCAACTCGTGGTCGCGGGCCCAGTCGATCGTGACCGCTTACGACCGGCTGACCGGGAGCGCGCGCACGCTCCAGCTGCGCTTCAACATTGCGTTGGTGGTGGTGAGCCTGCTGTTGGTGGGCCTTGCGATCTGGTTCGCCTTGCGTTTTGCCGATCGGCAGGTCGAGCCACTTACCCAACTGGTCGGAGCGGCACGCAAGGTCGGGCAGGGCAATTTTGCGCTGCGGCTCGAAGGGCGCACCGGGGCGGACGAGATCGGGCTGCTCAATCGTGCTTTCAACCGCATGACCGCGCAGCTCGAGAAGCAGACCCAGGCGCTTGTCAATGCCAACCGCCAGATCGACGATCGCCGCGCCTTCACAGAAGCGGTGCTCGAATCGGTGACCGCAGGTGTCGTTTCGATCGATGGCGAAGCGCAGGTGACGCTGATGAACTCCTCGGCGCAGGCCCTGCTTGCGCCCGACGGTGAGGGCGCGGAGCCGGCCAGCATGATCGGTCAGTCGCTCGCCAGCGTCTCGCCCGAACTCTGCCGCCTCGTCGCCGAGGGCAAGGAACGCGCGGTCGTGACCCACGCCAAGGGCAGCGAGATCCTGACCCTGGCGGTCAAGGTCGCGCCCGGCACCAGCGGCCATGTGATCACCTTCGAGGACATTACCCGCCAACTGCTCGATCAACGCCAGGCCGCATGGTCGGATGTCGCGCGGCGGATCGCGCACGAGATCAAGAACCCGCTCACGCCGATCCAGCTTGCGACCGAACGCCTCAAGCGCCGCTACCGTACGCAGGTGGAGGATGCGGACCGCGCGCTGTTCGACGAGCTCACCAGCACCATCGTCCGGCAGGTCGGCGACCTCCGCACGATGGTCGACGAATTCTCCTCTTTCGCGCGCCTGCCCAAGCCCGTGTTCCGCGACGAGGACGCGCTCGATCTGGTGCGCCAGGCGGTGTTCCTCCAGGAAGTGGCGCATTCCGGGATCGCCTTCAGCGTCGCCTCCGCCGAGCTCATCGACCGCGAAGTGCGCTGCGACCGGCACCAGTTCGGTCAGGCCATGACCAATGTGCTCAAGAACGCGGTCGAGGCGGTCGAGGCACGCGCAGCCGATGCCAAGGGGGCGTTTGCCGGCGAGATCACGGTGACGATGCGCGACGCCGGCGAGGCGATCGTGGTCACCATCGAGGACAACGGCATCGGCCTCCCCGCCAATCCCGAGCGCTTGACCCAGCCCTATGTGACCACGCGCGAGAAGGGCACCGGGCTCGGGCTCGCGATCGTCAACAAGATCGTCGACGAGCACGGCGGGGACATGAGCTTTGCGAGCGCGCCAAGTGGCGGCACCCGTGTGACCCTGCGCTTTGCCCGCAACCCGCAACCCCTTGATGGCGCCGCTGTCGGATGACCCGCGCGCCGCTCCCCTCTCCTGCATGCGAAGGACCGTGCCGATGGCGCTCGAAATCCTGATCGTCGACGACGAACGTGACATCCGCGAATTGGTCGCCGGGGTCCTCGGCGACGAAGGCTATGCCTGCCGTACCGCCGCCGACAGCACCGAGGCGCTCAGCCTGATCGACGAGCGGCGCCCGTCGCTGGTGCTGCTCGACGTGTGGCTCCACGGCAGCGCGATGGACGGGCTCGAACTGCTCGACGCGATCAAGGCGCGCGAGCCCAACCTGCCGGTGATCATCTTTTCGGGTCACGGCAATATCGATACGGCGGTCGCCGCGGTCGGGCGCGGGGCGATGGATTTCATCGAGAAGCCCTTCGAGGCCGAGCGTCTGTTGCTGCTGGTCGAGCGCGCGACCGAGACCGAACGGTTGCGGCGCGAGAACACCCGGCTGCGCGAAGGCAGTTGGGGCAGCGCCGAATTCACCGGCAATTCGCCCGCAATCAACGCCGTGCGGGCGACGCTCAAGCGGGTTGCGAGCACCGGCAGCCGCGTGCTGATCTCAGGCCCTCCGGGCGCCGGCAAGGAGGTCGCCGCCCGCCTGCTCCACGCCTGGAGCGCGCGCGCCAACGGAGCCTTCGTGCTGGTCAATTCGGCCCGCATCACTCCCGAACGGTTCGAACAGGAGCTGTTTGGCGAAGAGGTCAGCGGCAAACAGGTGCGCCCGGGCCTGCTCGAGCTCGCCGACGGCGGGACGCTTTATCTCGACGAGATCGCCGACATGCCGCTCTCCACGCAGGCGCGGATCCTGCGCGTGCTGACCGATCAGAGCTTCGTGCGCGTCGGCGGCACCCGGCAGATCGGGGTCGACGTGCGCGTGGTCTCGTCCACCACGCGCGATCTCACGGTCGAAATGGCCGAGAAGCGGTTCCGCGAGGACCTGTTCTACCGCCTCAATGTGGTGCCCGTGGCGATCCCCTCGCTCGCCCAGCGGCGCGAGGACATCCCCGCGCTCGCCGAGCATTTCTTCACCCGCTATTCCACCGATCAGGGCCTCTCCCCGCCCGAGATTGCGGTCGAGGCGATGGCGGCGCTGCAGGCCTATGACTGGCCGGGCAATGTCCGTCAGCTGCGTAACGTGGTGGAGCGCACCATCATCATGACCCCGCGCGATCGGCTCGGCACGGTCGAGCCCGACATGCTGCCCCCCGAGATCATCGGTGGCCAGATCGGAATGGCGAGCGACAGCCTCGCGGCGATCATGGGCGTGCCGCTGCGCGAGGCACGAGTGAGCTTCGAGCGCGAGTATCTCGCGATCCAGATCCGACGTTTTTCGGGCAATATTTCAAAGACCGCGAGCTTTATCGGGATGGAACGTTCGGCGTTGCACCGCAAGTTGAAGCTCCTCGGCATGGCCGACCGCCGCGACGAGGAGGAGTGAAGCAAGCTGCGAGCGATCCTCGCTTTTGTCCCAAATCAAATCTTGTCCCGCGGCGGCGCAATCGCCATTATGGACACCGGCAGGCCGTCGTTCCCCGAACTCTGCGGAGGCCTCACCCATGCGGACCGGGCATAACCGGCCGCCAAGAACAGGAGCCAAGACCATGTCCAGCGGGCGAACGCTCTCCCCCCGACCTGTCAAGCGAGACACCCCGCCGAGCGAACCCGGCAGCGGCGCGGTGAAGCCGCAAGGCAATCTCCAGGACGCCTTCCTCAATCTGCTGCGCAAGAACAAGATTCCCGTCACCATGTTTCTGGTGAAGGGCGTGAAGCTGCAGGGCATCGTCACCTGGTTCGACAATTTCTCGATCCTGCTGCGCCGCGACGGTCAGTCGCAGCTCGTTTACAAGCACGCGATCAGCACGATCATGCCGGGCCAGGCGCTCGATCCGGCGCAGTTCGGCAGCCAGGCCGCGGGCCGCAGGCAAAAGCAGTTGCAGGACGTGTTCCTCAGCCGCGTCGCCGAATCCGAGGTTCAGGTCACGATGTTCCTGGTGAATGGCGTGATGCTGCAGGGGCGGATTGCCGCCTATGACCTGTTCTGCATGCTGCTCGAACGCGACGGCGCTGTGCAACTTGCCTACAAGCACGCCGTCTCGACCATCCAGCCCGCCAGCCCCGTCGACCTCAGCGTCGATGATGAGGATGGCGATGATGACGGAAACGGCGACTGACCTTCGAAAGCGATCTTCAGGACGAGGTTTCCCGCGGCGCGCGGGCCTTGGTGCTGTGTCCGGATATCCGCGCTCTGCGGTATGATCTCGATGCCGCCGAGCGGCTCGGCGAGGCAGAGGGGCTGGCGCTGGCGATCGGCGTGGTGATCGCCCATTCTGCGGTGCTTCCCGTGCGCCAGATGCAGCCGAACACGCTGTTCGGCTCGGGGCAGGTCGAGAATATCGCGATCTGGTGCGAGCAGCACGAGGCCGAACTGGTGATCGTCGACGGCGCGCTTACCCCGATCCAGCAGCGCAATCTGGAGGACAGGTTGAAGCGCAAGGTGATCGACCGCACCGGGCTGATCCTCGAAATCTTCGGCGAGCGCGCGGCGACCGCCGAAGGGCGCCTGCAGGTCGAACTCGCGCATCTCGATTATCAGCAGAGCCGTCTGGTTCGCAGCTGGACCCACCTCGAGCGTCAGCGTGGCGGCTTCGGCTTCCTCGGCGGGCCGGGTGAGACCCAGATCGAGGCCGACCGGCGGATGATCCGCCAGCGCATGGGCCGGCTGCGGCGCGAACTCGATCAGGTGAGAAAGACCCGCAACCTGCACCGCGAGCGGCGGGGGAGGGCGCCGTGGCCGGTCGTGGCGCTGGTGGGCTATACGAACGCGGGCAAGTCGACCCTGTTCAACCGCCTCACGGGCGCCACCGTCATGGCCGAGGACCTGCTGTTCGCAACGCTCGATCCGACGATGCGCGCGATCGGCCTGCCCGGGGTGGAAAAGGCGATCCTCTCGGACACGGTCGGGTTCATTTCCGACTTGCCGACCCAGCTCGTCGCCGCCTTCCGCGCAACGCTCGAAGAGGTCACCGCCGCCGACGTAATCTGTCATGTGCGCGACATGGCTAACCCCTCGCATGCCGCCCAGAAGAAGCAGGTGCTCGGCGTTCTCGCCGATCTCGGCGTGGTCGATGCGGAAACCGGCACGAGCACCATCCCGATCCTCGAAGTCTGGAACAAGTGTGACCTCCTGGACGCTGAGAGCCTTGGTGAATTGCGCGAAGCGGCCGGAGGGCAGGGGGCGGTGATCCTGTCGGCAGTCACGGGCGCAGGGGTGGATGTTCTCGAAGCCGAACTCGGCCGGCTGCTCACCGGGGGCGCGCACGAGGTGAGCTTCCTCGTGCCGCTCGCCGACGGGCGCCGCATCGCCTGGCTCCATGCGCACGGCGACGTTCTGGCCGAAGATGACGCAGGCGAGGGCGAGGACGGCCCCATGCGGCGCTTGACAGTGCGGCTCAACCCCAAGGAACTGGGGCAGTTCTCAAGCTTGTGACGCAGCCTTTTCGGCGGCCTTGACCGCCTGCCAATATTCCTCCTGCTGTGCCAGCGAGAGTTGCGCGAAGTCGTGTCCATCCGCAGCCGCAAGCCGCTCCATCTCGCGGAAACGGCGCTCGAACTTGGCGTTCGACGCTTGCAGGGCCTGTTCGGCATCGACACCATAGCGGCGGACGATGTTGACCGCGACGAATAGCACGTCGCCGGCTTCGACCAGCTTCTCCTCCTCGGATGCGGCTTCAAGTTCCTCGAGTTCTTCCGCGAGCTTGTCGCGCGGGCCCTTGGCATCGTGCCATTCGAAGCCGACGCGTGCGGCGCGCTTCTGGAGCTTTTCCGAGCGCAGCAGCGCAGGCAAGGCAATCGCGACCCCGTCCATCGCGCTGCTGGCGCCCTTGGCGGCGCGCTCGCCGGCCTTGAGGTCCTCCCACCGGGCCGTGCTCATGGTCCCGCCGGCTCCGGCAAAGATGTGCGGGTGACGCGCTTCCATCTTGTCGCTGATGGCGGCGGCGACATCGTCGAAGGTGAAATGGCCGGCTTCCTCGGCCATGCGCGCGTGGAACACGACCTGGAGCAGCAGGTCGCCGAGTTCGTCGCGCAGGTCCAGCATGTCCTGCCGCGCGATGGCATCGGCAACTTCGTAGGCTTCCTCGATCGTGTACGGCGCAATCGACGCGAAATCCTGCGCGATGTCCCATTCGCACCCGCGCTCGGGGTCGCGCAACCGGGCCATGATGGCGAGCAGGCGTTCGAGAGGGGGCTGTTGGTGGGTCTCGCTCATCCGATCCTCAAGATGGATAATATATATTATGTAAAATCTATAGCAGGGCGCTGGCCGTGCCTCGTGCGATCAGAAACCATTCGACGATTACATAAAGCCCTAGGAAGATCGCGGTCCATCCCAGCGCCATCTTTGCCATCTGCCCCCATCCGAGCCGGAACGAGGCCAGCGCGCTGCCGGCGAGAATCAACCATGCGATGCTGGTGATGATCGGCAACGCCAAGTCCGCCGTCACAGCGCGATCTCCAGTCCGTCATAGCCCACGGTAACGAAATCAGGCACCTCGGCGCACAAGCTGCGATAATCCATACTCTTGTCGAGATGGCTCAGCACCACGCGGCCTGCCTGTGATCGGGTGCCGAGCTCGATCGCCATGGCCAGGTGCGCGTGAGTGGGATGCGGCTCGCGGCGAAGACAATCAGAGACGAGGATGTCAACGCGATGGAACAGGTCGACCATTTGGTCGGAAATCTCACTGAAATCCGTAGCGTAGCCGATCGACTTGCCATCTGCTTCGAAGCGGTAGGCGGTCGTCTCGCCGCTGCCATGCGCCATCTGGCACCATTCGACCCCGAAGCCTGCGATCATCCGCAGCCGATCGAGCGTGTCCAGCGTGCAGATCGTCGGATAGCCGTCCTGCCCGGCAAAGACATAGCCAAAGCGCTGCCGCAGCCGGCGCACGGTCTCGTTTGCCGCAAATCCCGGGATCGGCCCGGCGCGGCCATAGCGCAGCACCCTGAGATCATCGATGCCGTGGCAGTGATCGGCATGGTCATGCGTCCAGAACACCGCATCGAGGCTGTCGATACGGTTGGCGAGCAGCTGCGCACGGCAATCGGACGAGGTGTCGATGAGCAGCCGCTTGCCTTCGTTGCTCTCGACCAGGATCGAGACCCGCGTGCGGCGGTTTCTCGGCTCGGCCGGATCGCAGTCGCCCCAGTCGCCCGCGCCATCCGGCCCGCCCAGCCGCGGCACCCCGGTCGAGGTGCCCGAGCCGAGCATGACCAGCTTCACGGCCTGGCCTTTGTGAAGAGCGCGAAGAAATTGGCGGTGGTGACCGCCCTCACCCGTTCCGCATCCGTTCCGCGCAGTTGCGCGACGAAGGCGGCGGTGTCCGACACATAGGCGGGTTCGCACACCTTGCCGCGGTGCGGCACCGGGGCGAGAAAGGGACTGTCGGTCTCGACCAGCAGGCGATCTTCGGGGATCAACCGGGCGACCTCTTGCAGATCCTTGGCGTTCTTGAAGGTGACGATCCCCGAGAGCGAGATCGTAAGCCCCAGCGCCAGCACCTTCTCGGCGAAATCGGCGGAGGCGGTGAAGCAGTGGATCAGCGCGGGGAAGGCGCCCTTCCCCATCTCCTCGGCGAGGATGGCGTGGGTATCGGCCTCGGCGTCGCGGGTATGGATAACGAGCGGCAACTGCGTCTCGCGCGCCACGTCGATATGCATGCGGAACAGGGACTTCTGGGCCGTTCTGTCCGATTTGTCGTAATAATAGTCGAGCCCCGTCTCGCCAATCGCGATCACCTTGGGGTGGCGCGTCGCTGCAAGCAGTGCGGCGCGGCCGAGGTCCTGATGTGCGTCGGCTTCGTGCGGGTGGATGCCGACGCTCGCAAAGACATCGGGTTCGCGCGCCGCGGTAGCGACCACCTGATCCCACTCGCTCTGGCGGGTCGAGATGTTGAGGAAGGCCCCCACGCCTGCCGCGCGCGCCCGGGCGAGCACGCCGGTCTGATCCTCCACGAGGCCTTTGTATTCGAGATGGCAGTGGCTATCGACCAGCATCACGCGTCCTCGACCGGCAGTTCGAGCCGCGGGAACAGCGGGATCGGCGCGGCGATCCGGTAACCGCTCTCGGCGAGCGGCGAATACCAGTGGCCGCGGATTCCTTGGAGATTGCGCAGGTCCTCAGCCACGCCGAGCATGTCTAGGAGCTTCGCCGCGCTCGCCGGGATAACCGGGCTGATCGCCACCGCAAGTTGCGCGATGACGATGGTGAGCGTGGCAAGCACCGTCTCCATCCGCTCCGGATCGCTCTTGCGCAAAGTCCATGGGGCCTGCGCGTCGATATAGGCATTGCAGGCGAACACCGCCTGAAGCCAGGCCTCGACCGCTTGTTGCAACGCCAGCGCTTCGAAGGCCTGCGGAATGTCCTTCGAGATCGCCTGATCGACCGCCTCGAACAAGGCGGTGTCCGCCTCGGTGTGGCCGTGGATTGCGGGAAGGTAGCCATCGAGGTTCTTGGCAATGAACCCGAGGGTGCGCTGGGCAAGGTTTCCGAACGCGTTGCCCAGCTCGCCGTTCGCCCGCAAAACAATCGCTTCGGGCGCATAGCTGCCGTCTTGACCGAAGGCGACTTCGCGGATCAGGAAATAGCGCAGGGCGTCCACACCGAACCGCTGCGCCAGTTCGACCGGATCGGTGACGTTGCCGAGCGACTTCGATTCCTTCTGCCCGCGGTTGAGCAGAAAGCCGTGCCCGAACACCTTGTGCGGAACGGGAAGCCCCGCGCTGATCAGGAAGGCTGGCCAATAGATCGTGTGGAAGCGCACGATGTCCTTGCCGATGAGATGCAGGCTTGCAGGCCAGAAGTCTCCCATTTCATCGGGATAGCCGAGACCGGTGAGATAGTTTGTGAGGGCGTCCACCCACACATACATCACATGGCCCTCGCTGCCGGGGACCTTCACGCCCCAGTCGAAACTGGTGCGGCTGACCGAAAGATCGCGCAGCCCCTGTTCCACGAAGGCGATCATCTCGTTGCGGCGACTCGCCGGCTCAAGGAAGCCGGGTTTCTTTAGCAATTCAAGCAGATGGCTTTGATACTTGGAAAGCCGGAAAAACCAGCTCTCCTCGACTGTCCACTCGACCGGCGTGCCCTGCGGGGACAATTTCTCGTTCCCCTCGCCCGCGACCAGCTCGCTCTCGTCGTAATAGGCCTCGTCGCGGACCGAGTACCAGCCCTCGTAGCGATCGAGATAAAGATCGCCGGCTGCGACCATGCGCTCCCAGATGGCCTGGCTGGCGCGATGGTGATCGGGCTCGCTGGTGCGAATGAAACGGTCATACGAGACGTTCAGCGCATCGCACATCTGCCGGAAATAGCCGGACATTTCGTCGGCAAGCTCGGTCGGTGTGCGGCCCTGCTCTGCCGCCTTGCGCGCCATCTTCAACCCATGCTCGTCGGTGCCGGTCTGGAACCGGACGCGGCGGCCTTGCAGGCGCTGGAAGCGGGCGATCACATCGGCGGCGATCGCTTCATAGGCATGGCCGATATGCGGGCGCCCATTGGGGTAGCTGATCGCAGTGGTGATGTAGAAGGGGTCAGCCATGCGCCGGTTCGCTAGCGGGGGCGGCTGCGACAAGCAAGCCGCCGATCTCGAAGGGCAGCATTCCGGGCTCGAAGTTCGCAGTGGGGGCCTCGGCCGCAAGGTTGACGAGCGCCGCGTGGGTGTCGATCAACCGCGTGCGGCGCTGCGGATCTTCCGCTGCGCGCGCCGCCCTGACGGTCAGCGCCTGAGCGAGGTCGAGCACGGCCTGCACCCGTTCGCGATCGGCACGCGGGCCGATCAGGCGGGCAAGCTCGGCGCGCCCGGCAAGTCCGCTGTCGCCGCCCGCCAGCAGCGCGGCAATCACCCGGGCGACCGGCGCCAGATCCTGCTCGGCAAAGCGCATCGCCGCGCCGAACGAGCCTTCCGCAGCCGCGACCGCCTGCGGATCGGGTTCGATGCCCTCCGCTCTCAGCATCGCGGCCAACTGACTTTCGGACAGCACCGGGAAGCGCAGCATCCGGCAACGCGAACGGATCGTCGGGAGCAGCCGAGCGGGGCGGTGGGTCACGAGCAGGAAGAAGGTGCCCGCGGGCGGCTCCTCGAGGCTCTTGAGCAGCGCGTTCGCGGCGGGCTTCTCCATGTCGTCGGCCGGATCGATGATGATCGCGCGCCTGCTCCCCAGCGTCGGACGCGTGACCAGCCGGCGCTGCATCGCCCGGATCTGCTTGATGCGGATCGAACGTGCTCGCTCGAAGGGCTTTCCTTCGGCCTGCGCCTTTTCCGCCTTCTCGTCCTTGGGGCCGTGGGTCAGCGTGATGATGTCGGGGTGCTGCTCGCCGGCCGGCTGCGGGACACCCTCTTCCGCCACCAGTGCGCGCGCGGCGGCGAGCGCGAAATCGCGTTTGCCAAGCCCGGCCTTGCCCGCCAGCAGCCAGCCGTGATGCATCCGCGCGCCGCCAAGCGCGTCGTTCCACTGGCGCCAGGCGTCGGCGTGGTTGGGCCAATCGATCATGGCAGGATATCGCCGAGGCTGGCGAGGACCCGTGCATGAACCGCTTCGGGCGGTCCGACCGCATCGATCCGGCTGAAGCCTTGCGGGTTGGCCTCGGCAAGTGTTCGGAAGGCTTCCGCCACTGCGCGGTGGTAGACCGCTGGGCGGCCTTCGATGGCATCACGCGCTTGCCCCCGCGCGGCGAGGCGCTCGGCAAGCGCTTCGGCATCGGCCTCAAGCAGGATCACGCGATCGGGACGCAGTCCGCCGCTACCGAACTGGTGGAGCGCCCGGATCGCGTCATCGCTGAGGCCGCCCGCACCGCCCTGATAGGCACGGCTCGAATCGACGAAGCGGTCGCACACAACCCAGTCGCCCCGTGCGAGCGCGGGGCGGATGAGGTGCGCGACGTGATCGGCGCGCGCGGCGGCAAACAGCAGCGCTTCGGCTTCCGCAGGCCAGCCCGACCCGGGCGGCGCGAGCAAGAGCTCGCGGATCGCCTCGGCACCGGGCGTGCCGCCAGGCTCGCGGGTGACGACGACGGTCAGCCCGCGCGCGCGCAGGGCTTCGGCCAGCAGCCGCGCCTGGGTGGACTTGCCCGCGCCCTCCCCGCCTTCAAAGGCGATGAACCGGCCGGGCGCGATACTCATGCGAAAATGCCGGCGATGGCGTTGACGATCCGATCGAAGGGCCCTGCGGTGGTTACGCTCTCGGCGGCATAAAGCGGGATGCGGGCCGGCGCGACGCCGGGAGCGCTGACCTCGAGCACCGCCACCTCGCGCCCGGCCACCAACGGCGCGCGCAAAGGCCCCTCGTAATGGATCGTCGCGGTTAACGGCCCGGTGCTGCCGTGCGGCACATCGATTGTTACCGGGCCGGCGGCCTTGAGCGCCACGTCCCGCGCCGAGCCGTCCTGCACGCGCGCCGTGCCGATCACCGCCCCGGGCGCGAACAGCTGGCGGCGCTCGAAGGCGGTGAACCCCCATTCGATATAGTCGCGCGCCACCCGGGCCCGCAGCCGACCGTTGTCGACCCCGGCGAGCACCAGCACCAGCCGCTGCCCGTCGCGGCGTGCGGTCCCGAGGTAGGAGAAGCCCGATTCGTTGGTGAAGCCGGTCTTGATCCCGTCGGCCCCCGGCACACGCCCGATCATCGGATCGTGATTCTCCTGGACGATGCCTTTGTAGTCGAGCCCCGCGCGGCCGATGTAGTAGCCGAACTTGTCCGGATGGCGGGTGATCATCGCCCGTGCGAGCCGCGCAAGGTCGTTCGCTGTGGTGAAGGTGCGCCCTTCGTCGGGCCAGCCGTTGGGAGTATTGAAATGGCTCCCCGTCATGCCGAGGGTGCGGGCGGTGCGGTTCATCGCGGCAGTCCAGGCGGCGAGCGATCCGGCCTGACCTTCGGCCAGCACCGCCGCACCGTCATTGGCCGAGACGTTGGCGATCCCGAGCAACAGGTCATCCACCCGCACCCGCTCGCCCGCGTCGAGGAACATGGTCGAGCCCTTGCGCCGCCAATCGCGCGCGACAAGCGGGCTCATCATGAACACCTGCCGAGGATCGAGCCGGCCCTGTTCGATAAGCTCGAAGGCGAGATAGAGCGTCATCACTTTGGTGACCGAAGCGGGCATGAAGCGTCGGTCGGGGTTGCGGGCGTGGAGCACCTGGCCGCTACCGAGATCGATCAGCAGCGCCACAGGGGCTTCCGCGGCGGTCGGGACAGCGGGGACCGCCGGTCCTGCGAGCGGCACGGCGGCGCGCGCCGGCATGGTCAGGGCAAGCGCAAGAACAGCACTGGCGAGAAGCGGCAGCAGCAGTCGCGAAATCATCGGAGGCATCACGGCGAGCGCTATAACTCTGCCCTCGGCACTTGGCGAGGCGCGCGGCCGCGTCAGTTCACGATTTCGTCGGCCAGCAATCCGACGCTGAGGGCGTAATAGCTCGAGCAGTTGTATTCGAGGATCGCGCGGTAGTTGCCGGTGAGGAGCCACGCCGGGGTGCCCGGGCCATCGGGCTGGAAGAAGGCGGTCATGGTGTCGTCCGCGAGGCCGCCCTGCGCAACCACGCCGACCGCGCGCCATTCGGCGACGGTCATCCAGCGGCTGAGCCGCTCATGCACCCGCGGGCAAACCGGCGAAGCGAGCCGGGTGCGGTAGGCGCCCGCATCGAAGCCCGGCGCAACCGATGCGCGCACGCCCCAGGGTTGCCCGGGCCGCCAGCCAGCGTCGCGGAAATAATTGGCGATCGAGGCAAAGGTGTCGGCGCGGTTGGTGAAGATGTCCGCGCGTCCGTCACCATCGCCGTCCGATGCGAGGCGCAGGTAGATGCTCGGCAGGAACTGCGGATTGCCGAAGGCTCCGGCATAGGAACCGACCAGCTGCGAGCGGTCATACCCCTTGTCCGCGACCTTCAACAGCGCGACGAATTCGTCAGCGAACAGTTCGCGTCTGCGCCCTTCCCAGGCGAGCGTGGCGAGGCTGCGCGCGAGGTCGAAATCGCCCTTGACGCGGCCGTAGCTCGTCTCGTGCCCGAAGATCGCCACGAGGATCGATGCTGGCACCCCATATTGCCGCTCGATCCGGGCAAGGGTGTCGCGGTGCTGGGCATAGACGGCGCGGCCGCCCCCGATCCGCGTGGCATCGACATGGGTGGCGATATAGCCCGACATCGGCGGATAGCCGCGCGTTGTGACGCTGCCGGGCTGGTTGTTGTCGAGCGCGATCACCCGCGGGTTGGGGGTGAGACCGGCCGTCATCCGGTCGATCGTCCCCTCCGACACGCCCTCGCCACGCGCGCGCGCCTTGAGCAGCTCGAGATAGGCGTCGAAGGCAATCCCGTCGCGGCTCATTTGCGCGCGGGCCGGGGCCGAGGCGGGCGGCGCGCCGAACAAGGCCAATGCGGCCAAAGCCAGAGCGGCAGCGGGAAGGAGCCGGGGAATCATGTGGCTAGGGATGTCATACCTTGGCTGAATCCCCAACAACCGAACCGCCGTTCTCCCCTTGCGGCGCGGCGCGCGGCGACAAGGCTGGTGACAAGCGCCCTGCACAACGCTAGCCGATTGCCGCAAGGACAGGTGGCCGAGTGGTTTAAGGCAGCGGTCTTGAAAACCGCCGTAGGTGCAAGCCTACCGTGGGTTCGAATCCCACCCTGTCCGCCACCCTTCAGAAATGCAGCGCCCGCCCGTAAGCGTCGAGCACGCTCTCGTGCATCATTTCGGAGAGGGTCGGGTGCGGAAAGACGGTCTGCATCAGTTCGGCCTCGGTGGTTTCGAGCACCTTGCCAATGGTGTATCCCTGGATCAGCTCGGTCACTTCGGCGCCGACCATGTGCGCGCCGAGCAGCTCGCCGGTCTTCGCGTCGAACACGGTCTTGATGAAGCCCTCGGTCTCGCCGAGCGCGATGGCCTTGCCGTTGCCGATGAAGGGGAAGGTGCCGACCTTGACCTCGTGACCTGCCTCCTTGGCCTTGGCCTCGGTCATGCCGACGCTGGCGATCTGGGGGTGGCAATAGGTGCAGCCCGGGATCGCCAAGCGGTTCAAGGGATGCGGGTGGACCTCGCCATTGCCGAGCTCCGCCGCAATCGCCTCGGCGCAGGCAACGCCCTCGTGACTTGCCTTGTGCGCGAGCCAGGGCCCCGGGGTGCAGTCGCCGATCGCCCACAGACCTTTGGACTTGGTGCGGCCATAGGGGTCGATCTGGATGAAGCCGCGCTCCATCTCGACCAGCCCGTCGAGCCCGATGCCCTCGGTGTTGGGGACGATCCCGATGGCGACGATCACATGGCTCAAGTCGCTGGTGGTGCTCGCGCCCGCCTTGTCCTTGATGGTGGCGGTGACGCCCGTGTCGGTGACCTTCAACGCCTCGACCCCGGCGCCGGTCATGATGGTGATGCCCTGCTTCTTGAGCGATTTTTCGAGGAAACCGGAGACATCTGCGTCCTCCACCGGCACGATCCGGTCGAGCATCTCGACCACGGTGACCTCGCTGCCGAGATCATTGTAGAAGCTTGCGAACTCGATCCCGATTGCGCCCGATCCGATCACCAGCAGCTTGGTCGGCAGATCGCTCGGGGTCATGGCGTGGCGATAGGTCCACACGCGCTTGCCATCGGCGGGGGCGAACGGCAGGTCGCGCGCCCGCGCGCCGGTCGCGACGATCACGTGCTTGGCGGTGAGCTGCTCCTCGCCCTTGTCACTCTTCACCGTGAGGCTGGTCGGCCCGGTCAGCCGCCCCTCGCCCATGTGCACGGTGATCTTGTTCTTCTTCATCAGGTGCGTGACGCCCTGATTGAGCTGCTTGGCCACCCCGCGGCTGCGCTTGACGATGGCGGCAAGGTCCGCCTCGATCCCCTGCGCGACGAGGCCGTAGTCGCCCGCGTGCTGCATGTAGTGGAAAATCTCGGCCGAGCGCAGCATCGCCTTGGTCGGGATGCAGCCCCAGTTGAGGCAGATGCCGCCAAGGCTCTCGCGTTCGATGATGGCGGTCTTGAGCCCGAGCTGCGCGCAGCGGATCGCCGCGACATAGCCGCCGGGGCCGGACCCCAGCACGATCACGTCATAGTCATTGGCCATTGTCATTATCCTTGGGGAGGAGCAGCGTCGCGTTGGCGGAGATGGCGCGGGGACGGTTGCCCTCGTCGAGCAACACGAATTTGAAGGTGCCCTCGGCGACCTTGGTGATCGCCTCGCCGTTGCGCTCTCGGGCGATCGCTTCGGCGACGATGGTCATCGAGGTGGTGCCGGTGGCGAGGATGTCGCAATAGACCGAAAGCTCGTCGCCGACCGCCATCGCGCCGGGGAAGGCGAAGTCGGTTGCCGAGACGACCACCGCCTTGCCCTGCCCCACGCGGCTTGCGAGGGAGCCAGCGCCCAGCGCCATCTGCGCCATCAGCCACCCGCCGAACACCCCGCCATAGGGGTTGGTGTCGGCGGGCATGGCGGTGACGCGGATTTGGGGGGTGCGGTCAGTCAAGACGTTCCTCCGAAAATCAATGCGGCGAATATCATCAGCAGCGCATTGCCCGCCAGCGCGGCATAGGTGCGCCAGTCGCTCAAGCTGAACGGGCCGCCATAGGGGGACACCATGCGATTGATCAGGGCCAACTCGAGCACGCAAAAGATCGCCGAGGCGGCGGCGAGCAGCGCGAGAAAGCCGAGCGGGTTGACGCCTGCATAGCTGTTGGCGATCAGCGCAGCGGCAGCATTGGGCGGGACCACGAGCAAGGCGGCAGCACCTGCGAGGAAGGCATGCAACGCTGCATTGGGGAAACCATAGACCGGGTGAACCGTGCGCCCTTCCGTGGTTGCAAGACTAGCGAGCAGGACTGCGCCCATGACGGCGGTGACGGGAAAGGAGATCGCATATTTGACCGGCAGGTTCATACTTCAGCCCGCCACCAGTTCGACATAGCGGCGGTTCACCCAGCCATAACGGCACGGCCCGCGATAGGCGCCGACATAGGCGGAAGGGGTAGCGGTGCCGCAATCGATCGCGCCGTCGCTCGGAAGGCGATACACCACTCCAATCCAATCGCCTTGCTCGTCACACAGGTCGAGCATCTGCCCGGTGCGGACGCGCGCCTTCTCCGGCGCCTTGGTGGATGGCGCGCTGCGGACCGAGAGGAAGTTATCGCCGCGCGGATCGAGATGGGCGACTCGTCCGACCGCCCCGCAGGCATCGAGTTCGACCCCGTCGCGGCCGACGATCACGAGCCGCTCACCCGGCGCGATCGCCGCCGGTTCGGCGCCGACCAACAGCACGGCGAAGGGCCAGATCACACCACCAGCCCCATCGGGTTCTCGACGAGCTGCTTGATGGCTTCCATCAGCTGCGCGCCGTCGGCGCCGTCGATGGCGCGGTGGTCGAAGCTGCCGCTGGCGTGAAGCACCGTCGCGACCTCGATAGCGCCGTTCACCACATAGGGCGCCTGCTGCCCCGCCCCGACAGCGAGGATCATGCCCTGCGGCGGGTTGATCACCGCATCGAACTGCTTGATCCCGTACATGCCGAGGTTGGACAGGCTCGCGGTCCCGCCCTGATACTCGTGCGGCATCAGCTTGCCGTCGCGCGCCTTGCCCGCGAGAGCCTTCATCTCGGTCGAGATCGCCGCGAGGCCCTTGGTGTCGGCGTGGGTGATCACCGGGGTGATGAGGCCCGATGGCGCGGCCACCGCCACCGAAACGTCGGCACGGGTGTAGCGGCGCATCACATCGCCGTGGAAGCTGACATTGCACTGCGGCACGCGGATCAGCGCGCGGGCGAGCGCCTTGATGAGCAGGTCGTTGACCGAGAGCTTGACCCCGTCGGGCTCGAGCGAGGCGTTGAGCTCGCTGCGCAGCTTGAGCAGCGGATCGAGGCGGATGTCGATCGTGAGGTAGTAGTGCGGGACGGTCTGCTTGCTCTCGGTAAGACGCCGCGCGATAACCTTGCGCACGCCCGAGAGCTTTTCTTCGGTGAAGGGCGCGCCGCCCTCGATGGCGGGAGCGGGCGCTGGCGCCGCCGCGGCCGGGGCAGGTGCGCTGGCTGTCGGTGCTGCCGCGGGCGCCGGAGCCGCCGCGCTCGGGGTGAAGCCTTCGACGTCGTCCTTGACGATCCGGCCATTGGGGCCGCTGCCCGTGACCAGTGTCAGGTCGATCCCCTTGTCTGCCGCAATCCGCTTGGCGAGCGGCGAGGCGATGATCCGTGCGCCCGACGCTGCGGGCGCGGGAGCAGGCGCCGGCGTGGGGGCGGCGACGGGCGCGCCGCCGCTCTTGGCGACCGCCGCCTCGACGTCCTCCTTGGTGATCTTGCCCTTGGGGCCGGTGCCGGTGACGCCGGCAAGGTCGATACCCGCCTGCTCGGCCATCTTCTTGGCGGTTGGCGTGGCGGCAGGGCCATCCTCGGCAGGCGTGGCAGCGACGGGAGCAGGTGTGGGCGCAGGCGCAGGGGCCGCCTCCTCTCCCTCGACCGTCAGCCGCGCGATCACCGCGCCGACCTTGACGTTTTCGGTGCCCGCCTCGATCAGGATCTCCGCGATCACGCCCTCGTCGACCGCTTCGAACTCCATCGTCGCCTTGTCGGTCTCGATTTCGGCCATCACGTCGCCCGAGGCAACCGTGTCCCCGACCTTGACCAGCCACTTGGCCAGCGTGCCTTCCTCCATGGTCGGCGAGAGCGCCGGCATCCTGATGTCCAAGGCCATGATCGCAAGCACCTCCCGAAACCGATCCGTGGCCGCTTCTCTGGCCAATTCCCCAGCGGCGGGCAAGGGGCTGGATGGGGTTTCGGGGTGCGGGACTTGCCATTCCATACGAATGCATTGATACCCGCGCTTGTGTAACGGGGCTGACACGATGCGGACGTTTCTGGTCATCATCGACGAGAGCGAAGAGGCCACTGCCGCGCTGCGCTATGCGGCGCGGCGCGCGGCGGCGGTTGGCGGTGCGGTGCACCTGCTCGCGCTCGTTGCGCAGCAGAATTTCTCGGCATTCGGCGCGGTGCAAGCCACCATCGAAGCCGAGGCGCGCGACCGGGCCGAGATGCTCGCGCACGGAGTCGCGGGCAACCTGTTCGCCACCAGCGGGGTGATGCCGACCATCTCGGTGAAGATCGGGCAGGGCCAGAAGATCGTGAGCGAATTCCTTGCCGAACACGCCGAGGTTGCCGCGCTGGTTCTGGGCGCGGCCAAGGGGAGCAGCCCGGGGCCGCTGGTGACGCATTTCTCGGCCGCTGCGGGATCGCTCCCTTGCCCGCTCTACATCATCCCTGCCGATTACGACGAGACCGGCCACGCGCTCCACACATGAGGCGCGCTGCGGGCGCTACTTGCGGCGCCCCTGGTGGCGGATGTTGCCGGGGCGGCCGCGCTTGCCGACCATGAACTTGCCTGCGGGCTTCGGGGGGCCGCCAGCGTTGCGACGACGCTCCTGCGGGCGGCTCCCGCGCGCTTCGATCGCGCCGGTATCCGCGCCCGGCAGCACGAATTTCAGCGCCCCGGTCAAGGGGTTCGCCTCGGCGAGCTTGAGCTTGAGCCGGTCGCCGCTCGCATAGGTCGTGCCGCTGTCGCTGCCGACCAGCGCCTGCGCGGCCTCGTCGTGGCGGAAATATTCGCCCCCCAGCGTCGAAATCGGCACCAGCCCGTCTCCGCCGAGGCCGACGATGGTCGCGAAGAAGCCGAACGCCTGCACTCCCGTGATGCGCGTCTCGAACACCTCGCCCACCCGGCCCGAGAGCCATGCGGCTACATAGCGGTCGATGGTGTCGCGCTCGGCTTCCATCGCGCGCCGCTCGGTCTGGCTGATCGCGTCGGAGACCTGGTCGAGGCTCGCCCGGTCGCGGTCCGATAGCCCGCTGGTGGCGGGAATCGAACCCGGCGGGGCGGGTTGCTCCAGCTTGTAGGCATCGACCAGCGCGCGGTGCACCAGAAGGTCCGAATAGCGGCGGATCGGCGAGGTGAAGTGGGCGTAGCTGCCAAGCGACAGCCCGAAATGGCCCGCATTCGCCGGACCGTAATAGGCCTGGGTCTGGCTGCGCAGCACCGCCTCCATCACCAGTGCGCGCTCGGCCTCGTCGGAGATATCCTTGAGCATGCGGTTTAACAGGCCGGGGGTCACCACCTGACCCAAGGCCAGTTTCTTGCCCATGGTGGCGAGGTAATCGCGCAGCGCAATCAGCTTCTCGCGGCTCGGCGGTTCGTGGATGCGGTAGACCACGGGCGCGGTCTTGGCCTCCAATGCCTTGGCGGCAGCGACGTTGGCGGCGATCATGAAATCCTCGACGACGCGGTGCGCATCAAGGCGCTCGCGCATGGCGATCTCGGCGATCCGGCCGTTCTCGTCGAGCACGACGCGGCGCTCGGGCAGTTCGAGCTCGAGCGGATCGCGCGCCGCTCGTGCATCGGCAAGCGCGCGCCATGCGGCCCACAGGTTGGCGAGGTATTCGGGCGGATGGCCCGTGTCGATCGCCGCCTGCGCATCCTCGTAGGCGATGTTGTGCGCGATCCGGACCAGCGCGCGGGTGAAGCGAAAGCGCGATACCTTGCCGTCGGCGTTGATGTGGAGGTGACACGCCATCGCCGCGCGATCCTCGCCCTCCTTGAGCGAGCAGACGTCGGCGCTGAGCACTTCGGGCAGCATCGGCACCACGCGGTCGGGGAAATAGACCGAATTGCCGCGCTTCCTCGCCTCGCGGTCGAGCGCGGAGCCGGGGCGGACGTAGAAGCTCACATCGGCAATGGCGACCACCGCGTTGAACCCGCCCTGCCCGTCCGGCTCGGCCCAGATGGCATCGTCATGGTCGCGCGCGTCGGCGGGGTCGATGGCGACGATCGGCAGGTGGCGCAAATCCTCACGGGTCTTTTCCGACAGCTTGAGCTTCGCCGCGCGCGGGGCTTCCTCGAGTACTTCCTCGGGGAAGATGTGCGGGATGCCGTGCTTGGCGATGGCGATGAGGCTGAAGCTGCGCGGGGCGAGCGGATCGCCGACCACCTCGATCACCTTGACGCCGGCCCGCTCGGAACGGCCGACGCGCTCGGCGATCACCAGCTGGCCCGCTTCGGCCTCGCCGCGATCAGCGATGGGGGTGGACTGGCGGACGCGCTTGTCGACCGGAGCGAGCCACGCCTTGCCGGTCTTGTCGATCTCGACGATCCCCATCAGGCCTTCGGTGCGCGCCGGGAGCTTCTTCATGACGTGCGCGCGCCACCCCGTGTCCGTCTCCTCGGTGCGGGCGAGCACGCGGTCGCCGCGCTTCAGCGCCGGCGGGCGCTTGACACCGGGGCGCGGACGCGGTTCGCGGATGGTGAGCCGCGGGGGCTTGCCGGGAGCTTCGGGGTCCCAATTGTCGGGCTCGGCAATCAGATCGCCCTCGTCCACATCGACGATCTTCAAGGTGGTGACCTTGGGCACCCCACCCATGCGGTGGAAGGCGCTTTTCTTGCCGTCGATCAAACCTTCATCGGCCATGTCCTTGAGCAACGTCTTGAGCTTGATCTTCTCCTGTCCCTTGAGCCCGAAGGCCTTGGCGATCTCGCGCTTGCCAGCGGGAATGTCGGAGGACTGGATGAAGGCGAGCACCTGTTGCGGCGTCGGCATCCCCTGACGGAGCTTGGGAGGTTTGGGCATGGGTAAGGCCCTAACCGATTAGCGTCGTCATTGCGAGCCGCAGGCGAAGCAATCCAGAGCGCCACGCGCACGTTATAGATGGCCGAGGCCCTGCCGGGCCTGGCAATGACGAGAGAGTTTATTCCTTCCCCACCGGCTCGAACGACCCGCCGGGGACTGCGCTGGAAACGGGGGAGCAATAATTGGCCGCGCAAGCCTGCACGCCGAACATCCAGTCATCACCGCGAAGGGGAACGACCATATCAACCTTCGCGCCTCCGGCTGATGGCCCATGATGGGGGTATGAGATCACTGACGGAGAGATGCCCTCGCCCGCGTTGCCCGCCGGCAGTTCGTCATGCCAGTCCGTCTCGTCAGTACGCCTGACAGAAAGACGGTATTCAATCGCGCCCGGCACCGAGACTGTCTGCACAAGCGTATCCACCCGCACCGCCGCATCCACCGTCACCCTGGGCGGCATCGGCGCGCGGGCGAGTGCATCCAATGCGCGCACGTTGAGCTTCGTCACCCCCGCGAGATAGGCGAAGTCCATCTCGTCGATGGTGTCGCCATAAACCACCCCGTCCTCTGTGCGGATGTCCTGATGCTGGTGGTCGTAGTCCTCGACCCCCACCGAGAAGCGAATCGCGGGATAGCCCTTCTGCAGGAACGGCACCTGGTCCCCGCCCCGGCCCATGCGGTCGGTGCGCCAGATCTGGCGGACTTGCAGCTCGTCCGGGTGCTTGACCGCGAGGTCCGCCACCCAGCGAGAGAGGTTGCGCGAGGGCGTGTCGTTCTCGCCGCCGAAGCGCGTCGCGGCGGCGCGCAGGCGATCGGTGAGATCGGCGCGCGGGCCTTCGGAGAAGACGCGCACCACCTTGGGCTCGCAATAGCCGTCGCTGCCGCAGGAATTGCCGACAATGTCGTTGTTGAGCACCGCCTTGACGGTGAACCCCTGCGCCTCGGCCCAGTTCGCCAGAATCTGCCCGCCGTGGAGGCCCTGTTCCTCGCCGGAGAGCAGCGCGTAGATGATGGTGGTGGGATATTTCGTGCCGCTCAGCACCCGCGCCGCCTCGATCACCAGCGCCGTGCCTGAGCCGTCGTCATTGGCGCCGGGAGCGTCGGCGGTCGCGTTCATCACGTCCGAGACGCGGCTGTCGATATGACCCTGCACGATCACGACCTCGTTGGGCCGCTCGCTGCCGCGCTGGATCGCGACGGCATTGCGCACCAGTGTGGGCGTGGGAACGCGCGGGCCGGTGACGGTCTCGCTCACGGGGAGCACCTCGAGGCACCCACCGCACTTCGCGCCGATGCGGCGGAACTCCTCCAGCCCCCAATCGACCGCCGCCCCGATCCCGCGCTTGGGATCGGTCTGCGACGATAGTGTGTGCCGCGTGCCGAAGCTCACCAGCTTGGCCACGTCCTTCTCCAGCCTCTCGGCGGAGACGTTGTCGGCCGGATGGGGTTGCGCGGAGAGCGGGGCGGCAGCGAGTGCTGCTGCGAGGATGGCACGTTTGATCATGCCAGCCTGTCTGCCCGCCCGGCCCGCGCGGCGCAAGCCTAGTAGGCGCGCGCCACCAGGATCCGCTCAACCGCCGGTTCGCCGGTGAAGATGCACGCGCCGCTCGCCGGTTCGGCTCCGCGGGGCACGTTGCGGATGGTGAGTTTCACCGCCTTCAGCTGCTCGACGACCTTCTCCAGCACGGTGCCGGTGGGCTTGGCCCATTCGACCTCGACCCAGCCGGGATACTTCCCGCCCTTCTCGAAGTGATCGACCACCTCCGGCCACCGGGTCAGACCGCGCGTGATGTTGGCATCGCGCCGTGCGCGGGCCTCGTCGTAAAGCGCGCGCTGGATATCGGCGAGAAGCGCTCCGGCTCCCGCGACGAAGGTGCCGTGCTCGGGGTAGGTGAAGGCGGGCTTGCCGTTCGCGGTGTTCCACAGCTGGTCGCGGCGCAGCACCGCGAGCTTGCCCTCGGCCATGTCGCGCGGCCCGACCTCGATGATGACGGGCGCGCCCTTGCGCACCCAGTCCCAACGCTTGGCGGCCGCCTTGCCGGGTTTCGCGTCGAGCAGGACGCGCACCCGCTCACCGAGCGCGATTTCGCCCGCCAGGGCAGCGCGCACACCTTCGCAATAGGCCAGCAATTCGGCATCTTCGGGAGCCTCGCGCAGCATCGGGATGATGACGATCTGCTGCGGCGCGATTGCCGGCGGCACGCGCAGCCCGTCATCATCGCCGTGGGTCATGATCACCCCGCCGATCATTCGGGTGGAGACGCCCCAGCTGGTGGTGTGGCAGAACTGCTGGGTGCCTTCGCGGTCCTGGAACTGGATGCCTGCGGCGTGCGCAAAATTGGTGCCGAGGTAGTGCGAGGTGCCCGCCTGCAGCGCCTTGCCGTCCTGCATCATGGCCTCGATCGACCATGTCTCGACTGCACCGGGGAAGCGCTCATTCTCGGGCTTCTCGCCCGCGATGACGGGCAACGCGAGGTCATCCTCGGCGCAGGCGCGGTACATTTCCAGCGCGCGGTGGGTTTCTGCGAGCGCATCCTCGCGGGTCTCGTGCGCGGTATGGCCTTCCTGCCACAGGAACTCGGTGGTGCGCAGGAACATCCGCGTGCGCATTTCCCAGCGCACCACATTGGCCCACTGGTTGGTGAGCAGCGGCAGATCGCGCCACGACTGCACCCAGCGCGCCATCGCATCGCCGATGATCGTTTCCGAGGTTGGGCGAACTACCAACGGCTCTTCGAGCTTGGCGGCGGGATCGGGGATCAGCCCGCCCTTTCCGTCGGCGATCAGCCGGTGGTGGGTGACCACCGCCATCTCCTTGGCGAAGCCCTCGACATGCTCGGCCTCGCGGGTGAAGTTGGCGAGCGGGATGAACAGCGGGAAGTAGCAGTTCTGCACCCCGGCCGCCTTGATCCGGTCGTCCATCAAGCGCTGGATGCGTTCCCAGATGCCGTAGCCCCACGGCTTGATCACCATGCAGCCGCGCACGCCCGATTCCTCGGCGAGGTCGGCGGCGGCAACGACTTCCTGGTACCACTTGGCGAAGTCGGCTTCGCGCGTGACGGAGAGCGCGTGGCGGATCTGGGACACTGGGGTAGGCTTTCTGCTGGAGCGGTTGCGGCGACAGGGGCCGCGGGCGCGCTAGGCGTTATTTGCCGAGTTCGTCCAGCTTCTTCTGCATTGCGGCCATCTGTTCGCGCAGCTGGGCGATCTCGTCGCGGGTGTCGGCGGCGGCGGACGCTGGCTTGGGCTTTTCCTTCGCTTTGCCCATCCCGGGCATGAACACATCCGCAGCTGCGCGCATCATCGCCATGTTGGTTTCGTGAAGCGCGGCGAACGGCGTCGCGCTGATGCCCTTCTCGAAGGCTTCGCGGATCTTCGACTGGTTCTCACGGAAATTGGTCATACTGGCTTCGAGGTAGGACGGCATCAGCGCCTGCATCGAGTGGCCATACATACCGATCAGTTGGCGCAGGAAGCTGACCGGAAGCATCTGCCCGCCATTGGCTTCTTCATCCATGATGATCTGGGTGAGGATCGAGTGGGTGATGTCGTCGCCGGTCTTGGCGTCCAGCACCTGGAATTCGACATTCTCGCGCACCATCCGGGCGAGGTCCTCAAGCGTGATGTAGCTCGAGGACGCGGTGTTGTAGAGCCGCCGGTTGGCGTATTTCTTGATGATGATGGCATCGCCCGCTTCGCCCGTCGCTGCCTTCGCTCTGCCAACCATTGCACGACCCCATGCTTTTTGTGTGAGGACGCCGCTTAGCACCTGCACACGCTGCGGTGCAATAAGCCCTAGGGTAAAAGCTGGGGCGGGCGCAGCCGGTTGCCGATCACGGTGAGCATTTCATAGGGCGAAAGAACATTTTGCTGCGCAGCATCGGCGATGTTCCATGGCACTTCGACCCAATCGCCGGCGCGAAGATCGGCTGCCGAGGTGAGATCGACCACGACCATGTCCATCGAAACCTTCCCGAGGATCGCGAGCGCGCGGCCCTCATGCGACAGCGCGTTGCCGGGGCCGCGGCTGCGCAGAAAGCCGTCCGCATAGCCGATCGCAACCGTCCCCACCCGCATCGGCCCAGGGGCGATGAAGGTGCTGTTGTAGCCGACCGCATCGCCCGAGGCGAGGTTGCGGCACTGCAGCAGGCGTGCTTCGACCTTGGCGACCGGGCGGATCGCCTCGGCCAGCTCGTCGCGCGGCACTCCGCCATACAGCGCAAGGCCGGGCCGGGTGAGATCGAAGGCGAAGGCCTCCCCCAGAGCAATACCGGCGCTGTTGGCGAGGCTGAGGCGCTGGTGCGGGATGGCCTCGGCCACTTCCTCGAGCAGCTCGGCCTGCATCCGGTTCATCGCGGTGGTCTCGTCCGCGCGGGCGAGGTGGCTCATCAGGATATCGACTTCGAGCGCGGCGATCGCCGGGTCGCCGACCTCGGCGAGTGCGATACCGAGGCGGTTGATCCCGGTATCGACCATCAGGTGGCAGCGCCCGCCACTGGCTTCGCGCCACAGCCGCGCCTGCTCGAGCGAGTTGATCACCGGCACCGCGCCGCTCGCGAGGGCATAGGCGCAATCATCCGCGCCGAGCAGACCGTGGAGCACCGCGATCCGGTCTGCCGGCACATGGCGCGCCACGGGAGCGACCTCGCTCCAATGCGCGACGAAGAAGGTTTCACAGCCCGCATCGCGCAGCACCGGAACGCAGCTGTCGACCCCGAGGCCATAGCAATCCGCCTTGACCGCCGCCCCTGCCCGGCCGCGGCCCGACAGCCCGTCGAGCGCGCGCCAATTGGCTCCCAACGCCTCACGATCGAGGGTCAGACGCATCGCGGGTTCAGGCAAGAGGGGGTCGGAATCGCGGCCCATTTGGGGCAAATAGCTGTCAATCATCGACAAAGTCTCGCGGCGGCCCACCGGGAATACCCCACCATGCCACCACCAGACCGATAGCGACCACGATCCACGTGTACCACAGCCCGGCATAGCTATCGCCGGTGCGGGCGACGATGACCCCCGCGATCAGGGGCAGGAAACCGCCGAGATAGCCCGCGCCGATGTGGTAGGGGATCGACATCGAGGAATAGCGGATGCGCGGCGGAAACATCTCGGACAGGAGCGCCGCGACCGAACCGTAGGTCAGAGCGGAGAGCATGCCGAGGCCAAGCAGCATCGCAATGATGCCGACCATGTTGAGCAACGGGGGCCGCTGCTTGCCGAAGTCGAAGCCGAACTGCCCGAGAGCGGCCTGAATCCCGGCCTTGCGCGCCGCGGTGTCCGAGAACCACGCGGGATCGACCGGAACCGCTGCCCCGCCGACAGTCAGACCGATCGTCTCAGCCGACGCAAGCGTGTAAGGCACGCCCGATGCGGTCAGTGTTTCCAGCACCTTGCCGCAATCGGTCTGCTCGCGCTTGAACAGCTCGGCGAAGGGATCGGTCTCGCACACGGGGCCGCTCACCACCACCGGGGCGCGCTCGGCCGCGGCGGCAAGCTGCGGGTTGGCGAGGCTTCCCATCACCCAGAACAACGGAAACAGCAGCACCAGCGTCAATCCCGCTCCGATCAGGATCGGCAGGCGGCGCCCTACCCGGTCGGACCACTTGCCGATGAGAACGTAGAAGCTCATCGCGATCAGGCCCGACACCAGCAACAGCAGCTCGACCGTCAGGTCATCGACATGCATCGGGCCGCGCAGGAAACTCATTGCCGAGAAGAAGCTTGTGTACCAGATCACCGTGAGCGTTCCCGCCACGCCGAACAGTGCGACAAAGATGCGCTTGGCGTTGCCCGGATAAGTGAAGCTTTCGAGGAAAGGGTTGCCCGAGGTCTCGCCGGCCTCCTTCATCGCCTTGAACACCGGGCTTTCCGACAGCTTGAGCCGCATCCACAGCGAGATCAGCAAAAGAATGATCGAAAGCAGGAAGGGAACGCGCCAGCCCCAGGCGGCAAAGGCATCGGCCGGGATCAGCGCGCGGCAGGCGAACACCACGAGGATAGAGAGGACGAAACCGCCCACCACACTCGCCTGAATGAAGCTGGTGTAGAAACCGCGCTTTTCGGGCGGGGCGTGTTCGGCGACATAGATCGCAGCGCCGCCATATTCGCCGCCCAGCGCAAGGCCCTGGACGACCCGCAGCAGGATCACGATGATCGGCGCGGCAACGCCGATGGTGGCGATGGTCGGGATCAGCCCGACTCCCGCGGTCGCGATCCCCATCAGCGTCACGGTGACGAGGAAGGTGTACTTGCGTCCGAGCCGGTCGCCGAGAAAGCCGAACAGCACCGCGCCCAGCGGCCGGAAGGCAAAGCCCACCGCGAAGGTCGACCACACCAGCAGCAACCCCAGCGTTTCGTTGTCGGTGGCGTAGAAGGCGTCCTTGAGGATGTAGGCGAGCGTGCCGTAGATGAAGAAATCGTACCACTCGAAGATCGTGCCCGCGCTCGATGCGCCGATCACCAGCCGGATTTCGCTCTCGCTTGGCTCGCGGTCTGCGAGCGCCTGCGCTTCAGCCATGTTTTCCACCATCCCCTTTGCGTCAGTGCGCTTGACCTGTCCCTAGCGGGCCTCTTGCGCGCTTGAAAGCGCCTCGCGCGCAGCCTTCCACGGCAATAGCAGCGCGCCGTGCCGCCCGGGGTGTTCGCGCATGGGGGCAAGCGCGGCGATCCCCGGCCAGGCGGGAAGATCGCCTTCGCCCGCGAGCCAGGCCTCGAGCGCATCGGCGCTCTCGCCGATAGTCCGGGGCGATGTGCCCGTGATGCCCTGTGCCAGCAAGGCGGCCGAGGCCTGCCCGATGGCGCAGGCGTACACGCGCATGCCGATCCGGCCGACCATCCCGGCGTCATTGAGCGAAAGCCCAAGCGCGATCACGCTGCCGCAGCTGCGCGAGCGCGCCTCGGCGCGCAGCGGCAGATCGGCGGTCAGCGGAAAATCGGCCAGCCCCGTCGCGAGTGCAAGCAGAGCGGGCGAATAGAGCTTGGAGCCCTCACGCGCGGCCATCGCCGCTCACTTTGCCGCCCTCGCCGCCGCGGCCTCCTGCTCTTCGGCTTCGAGCCGCAACTGATCGCGCCGGACCGCGATGCCGGGAAGCAACTGGCGCGAAAAGGCGTCGGCCGCGGCGTAGGTTCGCGCGGTGACGATCCATTGGGGGCGGCCGCGATAGCCCCAGCTGTCGTCGAACCCGGTGACGAGCAGCGAGAAGGCGAAGATCGCGATCAGCGCACCCTTGATCGCGCCGAAGCCAAACCCGAGCACCCGGTCGATCGGCCCGAGGATCGCCCCATCCGAGGCTTCGCTGGCGGTGCCGATGATCACCTTCATCGCGGCATAGGGGATCAGCAACAGCAGCACGAAGGCGAGCAGCGCATCGGTCGGCTCGACCGGATAGACGAGGCGCAACCCCTTGGTCAGTTCGGGGTGGAGGAAGTGGATCGCGAAAGCGGCCATGATCCATGCGGCGAGCGAGAGCACTTCCTGCACCAGCCCGCGCATGAAGCCGCCAATCGCGGCAACGCCGACGATGATGGCAATGAGGATGTCGAGACCGGCCATATGCGCGCAGACGATTATGCGCTGCCCATCACCTGGTCAACGAGGTTCGCAAGCGCCGTTAACCCGCGATACTCCGCCTGACCATCGCCGCTCGCGCTGCCGGATGGGCCGTAGCAGCGCGCAAAGCCGAGTTTGGCCGCCTCGCGCAGCCGCAGCGGCGCATGGGCGACGGGGCGGATTTCCCCGGCAAGGCTGACTTCGCCGAACCACGCGGCCTTGTCGGGCAGCGGGCGGTCGGCGAGCGCGGAGACCAGCGCTGCGGCCACCGCAAGGTCGGCGGCCGGATCGGTGAGCCGGTAACCACCCGCGATATTCAGATAGACCTCGGCCGAGGAGAAGTTGAGCCCGCAGCGCGACTCGAGCACCGCCAGCAGCATTGCGAGCCGCCCCGAGTCCCAGCCCACCACCGCCCGGCGCGGGGTCGCGCCCGATTGCAGGCGCACGATCAGCGCCTGGATCTCGACCAGCACCGGCCGCGTGCCTTCCAGCGCAGGGAACACCGCGCTGCCTGCAAGCGGGGTCTCGCGGCCCGACAGGAACAGACGCGACGGGTTGGCGACCTCCTCGAGACCCTCGTTGGCCATGGAGAAGACCCCGATCTCGTCGACCGCGCCAAAGCGGTTCTTGAGCGCGCGCAGGATGCGATACTGGTGGCTGCGCTCGCCCTCGAAGCTCATCACCACATCGACCATGTGCTCGAGCACGCGCGGACCCGCGATCGTGCCGTCCTTGGTGACATGTCCGACCAGCACCAGCGCGCAGCCGGTCTCCTTGGCGTAGCGGATCAATTCGAGCGCGCAGCCGCGCACCTGGCTGACGGTGCCGGGCGCGCCTTCGATCATGTCGGAATGCATCGTCTGGATCGAATCGATGACGAGCAGGGCCGGCGGATCGCCCTCGCCCAGCGTCGTCAGGATGTCGCGCACCGAGGTTTCGGAGGCGAGGCGGATCGGGGCGTCGGCCACGCCCATACGGCTGGCACGCAGCCGCACCTGCCCGGCGGCCTCCTCGCCGCTGACATAGACCACATCGTTGCCGCCCCGCGCGATGGTTGCGGCGCATTGCAACAGCAGGGTCGATTTGCCGATTCCCGGATCGCCGCCCAGCAGCACCGCCGACCCGGGCACCAGTCCGCCGCCGAGCGCACGGTCGAACTCGGCGAGCCCGGTCGACTTTCTTACCGGTAGCTGGGTGGGCGCATTGAGCGGCTCGAACGCCACCGCCCGACCGCCGCGCGACAGGTCATGCTTCTGCGAGAACACCGTGGCGGGGACATCCTCGACGAGGGTGTTCCACTGCCCGCAATCGGCGCATTGCCCCTGCCAGCGGTGCGAGACCGAGCCGCACTCCTGGCACACATAGCGGCGCTTCGTTTTTGCCATATGTCATGCCCCATAACGAGAACAGATGACGAACGCAATTGCATTGCGCCTGTCGCACGCGCTAGACACTCACCGATGCGCCAGAAGGAATTGCGCCTTGCACTGGTCTGCTACGGCGGGGTGAGCCTGGCGGTCTACATGCACGGCATCACCAAGGAGGTGTGGCACCTCGCGCGCGCGAGCCGGGCGTTCCACCACCCTGCCAACGTCAAGCTCGAAGGTGCGGCGGCGGCCTATCGCGAGTTCCTCGGCCAGATCGAGCGGGACCATGCCCTGCGTCTGCGGGTGCTCCCCGACATCCTCACCGGTGCGAGCGCCGGGGGGATCAACGCCGTGTTTCTCGCGCAGGCGATCCATGCCGGGCACAGTCTCGAGCCGCTCACCGACCTGTGGCTGACCAACGCCGATGTCAGCGCGCTCACCGATCCCGAGGCCGAGCCGATGTGGCGCTTTGCCAAGGTCTGGGCGCAGCCAATCGCCGAGTGGTTTCTCAGTCGCCCCGGCAATGCGGTGAGTGCCACGGTCTCGCCCGAAACCCGCGCCGAGGTGCGGCACAAGGTCACGCGCCTAGTGCGCGGGCGCTGGTTCAGCCCGCCTTTCTCGGGCGCGCGCTTTTCGGCAATGCTCTACGAAGCCTTCATGCGCATGGCCGAGGAAGGCGACGGGGTGCCGTTGCTGCCCGCCGGCTACCCCATCGACCTCGCCGTCACCGCCACCGATTTCCGCGGCCACCCCGAGACGCTGCGGCTCAATTCACCGCGCGAGGTCGAGGAGACCGAACACCGCCTGCCAATCAACTTCCGCGCGCGGGTGGGCGAAGCGACCCCGCTCGCCGATCCGCTCGAACTGGTGCTCGCGGCGCGTGCCACGGCGAGCTTCCCGGGTGCCTTCCCGCCGCTGGCCTTACGCGAGATCGACGCATTGGCCGAGGCCGAGGGGCACCATTGGGAGAGCCGTGCCGCCTTCCTCGCCCGGATCATGCCCGCGCATGTCGCGCGCGGCACGGTGGCGGAGGTTTCGCTGATCGACGGCGCGGTGCTGGTGAATGCCCCCTTCGGCGCGGCGCTCTCGGCACTTTATGGCCGCCCTGCCCAGCGCGAGGTCGACCGGCGCTTCGTCTATCTCGATCCCCGACCCGAAGGCGCCGGCCCCGCGCCCGGCACGCGCACCCGCGAGGTCGGGTTCTTCGGCGCGATCTTCGGCTCGCTCTCGACCATCCCGCGCGAACAGCCGATCCGCGACGATCTCGAGCGGATCGAGCAGCAGTCGCGAGATGCGGCACGCCTGAAGCGGATCGTTATGGACCTGCAACCCGATATCGACCGCGCGGTGGAGAAGCTGTTCGGCTATACCTTCCTGCTCGACCGGCCGACGCCCAAGCGGCTCGCCAACTGGCGTGCGCGGGCGCAGCAGGCCGCAGCCGAGCGCGCCGGTTATGCTTTCGGGGCCTATGCGCTGACGAAGTTCGAAGGCTTGCTCGATCAGCTCGCCCGGCTGACGCTCAAGGCCGCAGGGCAGCCCTTGGCGGATCCGACGCCGGTCGTCGCTGCCCTGCGCTGCGAGCTCGAGGCGCGCGGCCTCGGTCGGCTGACCGACGCAGGCGGCGGCGCCACGCCAGAGGCGATCGGCTTCTTCCGCGCCCACGACACCGGCTTCCGCATCCGCCGGTTGCAACTGCTCGCGCGCAAGCTCGCGCGCGACTGGCAGGTCGATCCCGCAATTGCCGAGGATACGCTCGAACGCGGGCGCGACCGGATCTATGCGATCCTGGCGCTCTACTACCGTCCCGACGAGGAGGTGCTCGCGTCCGAGCGGTTCCGCGCGCTCGCGGCCGATGTGCTCGGCGCGCCGGGTGCGGTGCTCGATTACCTCGCCACCTCGCGCCTGCTGCCCGCCACCGATCTGGCCGCCGAGGAACTGCTGATCGACGCGCTCGAGGATATGCCGAGGGAACTCAAGCGGCGAATGCTGCTCACCTACCTCGGCTTTCCCTTCTACGATGTCGCCACCCTTCCGCTGTCACGGCGTGAGGGGTTGGACGAGTTCAACCCGGTCAAGATCGACCGCATTTCGCCCGATGATGCGCTCACGATCCGCGCCGGGGGAACCGCGGCGACGCTGCGGGGCATCGAGTTCTACAATTTCGGTGCCTTCTTCAGCCGAGACTACCGCGAGAACGATTACCTGTGGGGCCGGCTTCACGGCGCCGAGCGCATGATCGACCTCGTCGCCTCGACCGTGCCCGCCGGGGTTGCCCCTGCATCCATCGCCGCGGCCAAGCGCGCGGTGTTTCTCGCGGTGCTGGAGGAAGAGAAGATCGCGGGGCGCTGCCAGCAGGGGTTGCTCGACCAGATCCGCCGCGAAATCCACGCGCGGATGGGATAGCGCGCTAGGCGGCAGGGGCGAAGAACAGCAGCATCACCAGTCGCGAAGTCTCGGGGCTGGTGCCGAAGCCGGGCGCGGCATTGTGGAACTGCCAGGGCGAGAACAACAGCAGCCGGTTGAAGCGCGCCGGGATGCGCAACGTGCGTTCCCACTTGGCGGGCAAGGCGGTGTCGCGGTTGACGACGTCCTCGACCAGCGCGTTGATGTCGGCATAGCCGCTGGCAGCGACCCGCGCAGGGTCCTGCGGCACGGCTTCCAGTCCGGTGCGGCGGTGGCGGAAGAAATCGGTGCCACCCGCATCGGGCCGGGCGCAATCCTCGGGCGCCGAGAGGTAGAGGATGCCCGAATAGGCCGCGGGATCGATATGGACCCCGCTCCTGCCCTTGGCGCCCTTGGCGGTCAGACGGCAATGGCCGTGCTGGGTGCCGGGCGCGGGGCCGAGCCGGACCCCGAGCAGGCGCGACACGGCCGCGTCGATTGGCGCGGTGTCGAGCGGCCGTGATGAATTGAGTCCGGGGAAATTGCCGTGCTGCAGGGCCGGGTCGAATTCCAGCCCCAGCGCCGCACGCCGCGCCGCCCACGGATCAGCCAGGAAATCGTCGACGATCAGCAGCGAGGGCAGCACCGGCCTGCCCCTAGCCCCCGAAGGCGTCCTTGAGCTTGGCGAAGAAGCTGCGGCTTTCGGGACATTCCTCGCCCGTCTCGGTCGCCTTGAACTCCTCGAGCAGCTCCTTCTGCCGGCGCGAGAGCTTGGTCGGGGTCTCGACCGCGATCTCGACCACCAGATCGCCGCGCCCGCGCCCCTGCAGCACAGGCATCCCGGCGCCGCGGATGCGCAGCTGGCGGCCCGACTGGATGCCGGCCGGAATCTCGAGCCGGTTGGTCGAGCCGTCGAGATCGGGAATTTCGACACAGCCGCCGAGCGCCGCGGTGGTGAAGCTCACCGGCACGCGGGTCGCCAGCGTGGTGCCTTCGCGCTCGAACAGGGTGTGGGGCTGGACGTGAAGGAAGATGTAGAGATCGCCCGGCGGCGCGCCGCGCTGTCCGGCCTCGCCCTTGCCTTGCAGCCGGATGCGGGTGCCGGTGTCGACCCCTGCGGGAATATCGACCTTCAAGGTCTGCGGGCGGTCGACCCGCCCCTCGCCGCGGCACACGCGGCAGGGGTTCTCGATCACCGTCCCGCGCCCGTTGCAGGTGGGGCACGGCCGTTCGATCACGAACAGTCCCTGCTTGGCGCGAACGCTTCCCATGCCATGGCACAGGTTGCACTGGCGTTCGGAGGTCCCGGGGGTTGCCCCGGTGCCGTCGCAGGTGTCGCAGGATTGCGAGACCTCGATTTCGATCTCGGCCGACTTGCCGTGGAACGCTTCCTCGAGGCTGACCTGCATGTCATAGCGCAGGTCCGCGCCGCGGCGGCTTTGCTGACGCTGCGGACCGCCGCCGAAGGCGCTGCCGAAGATCGTCTCGAAGATATCGCCGATATCGGCAAAGTCGCCGCCACCGCGCCCGCCGAAACCGCCGCCGAACGGTCCGCCGCCACCGCCGTTCATGCCTTGCGTATAGGCTTCGTGGCCGTAGCGGTCATAGGCCGCGCGCTTCTGCGGGTCCTTAAGGCAATCATAGGCTTCGCTGATCGCCTTGAACTTGGCTTCGCATTCCGCATCGCCCGGATTGCGGTCCGGGTGAAACTTCATTGCGAGCTTGCGGTAGGCGGTCTTGAGGGTCGCGACGTCGCAGTCACGACCGACTTCGAGCAGCGAGTAGTAATCGAGCTGGGCGCTGGACATATGCGTGCCTGATCCCCGTCACCACCGCCCGCCGCCGCGCCGGATGGTGTGTCCGGACGCGCGCGGCGAGGCGAAGGGTTGCATCGGGGCCTTAGCCCTTCTTGTCTTCGTCGACCTCGGAGAACTCGGCATCGACGACGTCCTCGTCGGCACCCTGTTCGCCCGCAGCTTCGCCTTCGCCTTCGGGCCCGGCGGCCTGCTGGCTTTCGTAGATCTGCTGGCCCATCTTCATCGCCGCCTGGGTGAGCGCCTGCGCCTTGGCATTGATGTCATCGGCATCGCCGCCTTCGAGCGCGGTCTTGACCGATGCAATCGCCGCTTCGACTTCGCTCTTCAACCCGGCGTCGATCTTGGCGCCGTGCTCCTCGAGCTGCTTTTCGGTGGCGTGGACGAGGCTGTCGGCCTGGTTGCGCGCCTCTGCGGCGGCCCGGCGCTTCTTGTCCTCTTCGGCGAACTTCTCGGCGTCCTTGACCATCTGGTCGATGTCAGCGTCGCTGAGACCGCCCGAGGCCTGGATCTTGATCGTCTGCTCCTTGCCGGTGCCCTTGTCCTTGGCCGCGACCGACACGATGCCGTTGGCGTCGATGTCGAAGGTGACCTCGATCTGCGGCACGCCGCGGGGAGCCGGGGGAATGCCGATCAGGTCGAAATTGCCGAGCAGCTTGTTGTCAGCCGCCATTTCGCGCTCGCCCTGATAGACCTTGATCGTCACCGCGTTCTGGTTGTCCTCGGCGGTCGAATAGGTCTGGGTCTTCTTCGTCGGGATGGTGGTGTTGCGGTCGATCATGCGGGTGAACACGCCGCCCAGCGTCTCGATGCCGAGGCTGAGCGGGGTCACGTCGAGCAGCAGCACATCCTTGACGTCGCCCTGGAGCACGCCGGCCTGAATGGCCGCGCCCATGGCGACGACTTCATCGGGGTTGACCCCGGTGTGCGGCTTGGCGCCGAAGAACTGTTCGACCACCTCGCGCACGCGCGGCATGCGGGTCATCCCGCCCACGAGGATCACCTCGTCGACCTGATCCTTGGAAATGCCTGCATCGGCAAGCGCCTTCTTGCACGGCTCGAGCGTGCGCTGGATCAACCCGTCGACCATCTTTTCGAGATCGGCGCGGGTGATCGTCTCGACGAGGTGCAGCGGGGTGGTGCTGCCGCCTTCCATGCGCGCGGTGATGAAGGGCAGGTTGACCTCGGTGGTGGCCGCGCTCGACAATTCGATCTTCGCCTTTTCGGCCGCTTCCTTGAGCCGCTGGAGCGCGAGCTTGTCGGCCTTGAGGTCCATCGCCTCCTTCTTCTTGAAAGAGTCCGCGAGGAACTCGACGATCGCATTGTCGAAGTCCTCACCGCCCAGGAAGGTGTCGCCGTTGGTCGACTTCACCTCGAACACCCCGTCGCCGATCTCGAGGATCGAGACGTCGAAAGTGCCGCCGCCAAGGTCGTAGACGGCGATGGTCTTGCCGTCTTCCTTGTCCATGCCATAAGCCAGCGCCGCTGCGGTCGGCTCGTTGATGATGCGCAGCACTTCAAGGCCGGCAATCTGCCCGGCGTCCTTGGTCGCCTGGCGCTGGGCGTCGTTGAAATAGGCGGGCACGGTGATAACGGCCTGCGTGACGGTTTCGCCAAGATAGCTTTCGGCGGTTTCCTTCATCTTCTGGAGGATGAAGGCCGAGACCTGCGAAGGGCTGTAATCCTCGCCGCCGGCATTGACCCAGGCGTCGCCGTTCTTGCCCTTGGTGATCTTGTAAGGGACAAGCTCCATGTCCTTCTTGGTCATGGGGTCGTCGAAGCGGCGGCCGATCAGGCGCTTGATCGCGAACAAGGTGTTGTCGGGGTTGGTGACCGCCTGGCGCTTGGCGGGCTGGCCGATCAGGCGCTGCCCGTCCTTGGTAAAGGCGACGATCGAGGGCGTGGTGCGCGCGCCTTCGGAGTTTTCGATCACCTTGGGCGTTCCGCCGTCCATCACGGCGACGCAGGAATTGGTGGTGCCGAGGTCGATACCGATTACTTTACCCATTGTTTCCCCATCCATAAGGACAATTGTTGGACACCGCTGCCGTCGGCTCCCCGGTTTCCGGCAAAGCACCTTGGCGGCTCGTTTGTGACGGCGATATAGGTGTGCTTTCGCTTGGCACAAGAGACGCCCGCCCCTAGTTGGCACGCCATTCCACAAGGAGTTGATTGCCGTGACGACCTTCTATCGCGCCGTGCCCTGCATGATCGCTGCGCTGTGCCTGCCCGCGCTGGCCGCCTGCGCACCGGATGCCGATAGTCCCGCCGCCGAAGCCAGCGCCGGGGCCGCCGATGGACTCATCATCACCAACGCCCGGCTGATTTTGCCGCCGGTCGCGGGCAACCCCGCGGCGGTCTATTTCGATCTTTCCTACAGCGGCGCGCCGGGCGTAACGCTCGATAGCGTGACGGTGGAGGGTGCGGGGATGACGATGATCCACGATTACGCCGAAAGCAAAGGCGCGATGAAGATGGTCATGGCCGACAAGGTCCCGCTCGATCCCGGTGCTCCGGTGCGCTTTGCTCCGGGAGGGCGGCACGTGATGGCAATGGAGCCGGCCGCGCAGTGGAAGGCGGGCGACATGGTCAAAGTTACCCTTGCCCTGTCCGATGGCACGTCGCGCAGCATCGCTGCGGTGGTGCGCGCTGCCGGGGACGAACGCTGAGCGCAGGCGACAATTCTCCTGCCCTCGCCTGCCCGGCCGGCGGCGAGCGAGCCCTGACGGCGGGCGAGGTCGCGCTGGCGCGGTCGGTGTTCGGCGAGGCGATCGCCTACCCCGGGGTCAAGGTGATGCGCCGCAAGTTCTTCCCGCTGCAGCCGCGGGGGGTAACGATGGCGCCGATGGGCAACCTCCACTTCCACCCCGCCGCGGCGCATTACTGCGACGATTTCGCTGCCGCCTCGCTCGCGAAGCAAGGTCACTTCATCCACGAGATGACCCACGTGTGGCAGGCCCAGACCCTCGGGCGGTGGTATCTGGTGCTGCGCCGCCACCCGTGGTGCCGTTATGATTATGCGCTGAGGCCGGGCTGGACGCTCGCGCAATACGGGCTCGAACAACAGGCCGAAATCGTGCGGCACGCTTTCCTGCTGCGGCACGGGAAACCCTTGGCAGGCGCTCCGTCACTGAGCGCCTATGAAGCGATCCTGCCGTTCGGACCCGCGCCGCGCGCCGCCTAGTCGGGGCAGCGCACCGCGTATTCGCGCCCATCGCGGTCGACGCGGTAGCATTCGCCATTGTCGCGCTTCTTGATCAGCGTGCCGCCGACGCCGCCTGCCGCCGCGCCGATGGCCGCTCCCGTGCCGACATCGCCGCCGGTCACAGCGCCCACGGCAGCCCCCGCCGCAGCCCCAACGGCAGCGCCTTCGACGGCATAATTGTCGGCACAGGCACCGAGCGAAAGCGCGGCGGCCGCGCCAAGCATTGTCGTGGTGAAACGATAGGTCATGGTCGATCTCCGGCTTATTGAGAGACCAGCAACAACCGGAGATCGAACCGCAATGTTTCTCGGCTCATCGCGCTGCGGAGGAAATCCGCCGCGTAATGAGCGTGCCTTGACCGCTACTCCGGCTTCTTTGCCACCGCCACCATCGCGGCGCGCAGCAACCGATCCTTGATCATCCACCCGGCCTGCATTTCCGAGACGATCGTCCCGGGCTCATGATCGTCGCTCGGCACTTCGAGCATGGCTTGGTGCTGGTTTGGATCGAGCGGCAGGCCAACTGCGGCAATGCGGGTGATGCCGTGGCTGGCGAAGACCTTCTCAAGTTCGCGCTGGGTCGCCTCGAGGCCGACCACGAGTCCCTTCATGCTGTCATCGGCGCGCAAGGCTTCGGGGATCGCCTGCACCGCGCGCGACAGGTTATCGGCGACGCTCAGGATATCACGGGCAAATCCGGTCGCGGCATAGGCGCGGGCCTCGTCCTTCTCGCGCTCCAGACGGCGCCGCACGTTCTGGGTTTCGGCCTGAGCGTAGAGCACATCCTGCCGGGCCGCTTCCAGATCGCGTTTCAGCGATTCGAGCGCTGCGGCGACGTCATCGCCCTCGTCCGCGCCCTCGCGCAGATCTTCGGGCACGCCCTTCAATTCGTCTTCCACCGCCTGATCCAGCGGCTTGTCGTTCTCGGTCATGAGTGTGTGGCTTTCCATTCAAGCGATAAGCTTGCCCAGCGATCGGGCGGTGAGGTCCACCATGGGGACAACCCGCGCATAATTCAACCGCGTGGGCCCAATCACCCCGAGCACGCCGACCACCCGCCCCTCGCGGTCGCGGTAGGGCGAGGCAATGACGCTCGAGCCGGACAGCGCGAACAGGCGGTTCTCCGATCCGATGAAGATGCGGGTTGCTTCGGCGGCGCGGGCCGAATCCAGCAGCTCGGCGACCGATTGCTTGTTTTCCAGATCTTCGAGCAGCATTCGCACGCGCTCGATATCGCCGAGCGCCGCTTCGTCGAGCAGGTTTGCCGCGCCGCGCACGATCAGCACGGGGCGTGCGGCGGCATCCTCGCTCCACACCGCCAACCCCCGCTCGACCAGATCGCGCGAAGCGTCGTCGAGCTGCGAGCGGCCGGTGTTGATCTCCGCGCGCATCGCCTGCGCCGCCTCGGCCAGCGTCCGGCCGGAAAGCCGCGCGGTGATGTAGTTCGACGCGCGGTCGAGCGCGCCGGGGCTGAGCGGGCCGCCGATGGTGAGCACGCGGTTCTCGACCGCGCCGTCCTCGCCCACCAGCACCACGAGCGCCTTGCCCTGCCCGAGGTCGACGAGGCTGAACTGCGCCAGCCGCTGCTCGCGCGGGGCGACCAGCACCATGCCTGCCGCGCCCGAGAGATCGGAGAGGATCGCGCTCGCCTGGCGCAGCGCCGCCTCGACCGGGCCGGCCTCGGCGAGGCGGCTCTCGATCGCGGCCTGCTCTTCGGCAGTCGGCTCGGCCACGCGCATCATCCCGTCGACGAAGATGCGCAGGCCCGCATCGGTCGGCAAGCGGCCGGCGCTGGTGTGCGGCGCGGCGAGCAGCCCGAGCATTTCGAGGTCAGCCAGCACCGACCGGATCGAGGCCGGCGAGAGGTTGAGCGTGCCGTCTGCCGCGAGCGTCTTGGAACCGACCGGTTGCCCGCTTTCGATATACTCTTCGACCACGCGCCGGAAGATTTCGCGCGCACGGGCGGTGAGTTCGGTGACGGGGAGCGAGGTCATGGCGGGCAAGCTAGGAAAAGCGGACGGCAAACTCAATTTCCCATGACACCAACCTTGTCGAAGACCCCGGCTTTCCTCTAGCGCGGCTGCGAGACAGCAAAGGACCTCACCCATGCGCCCATCCGGACGCGCGCCCGACGAGATGCGCGCCATCACCATCGAGACCGGTTTCACCAAGCATGCCGAGGGTTCGTGCCTGATCGGCTTCGGCGACACCAAGGTGCTGTGCACCGCGAGCGTCGAGAAGGGCGTTCCGCCGTGGCTGCGCGGCAAGGGCGAAGGCTGGGTGACGGGGGAGTATTCGATGCTCCCGCGCGCCACCCATACCCGCGGGGCCCGCGAGGCAGCCAAGGGGCGGCAGTCGGGCCGCACGCAGGAAATCCAGCGTCTGATCGGCCGGTCCTTGCGTGCCGTGGTCGATCTCCAGAAGCTCGGCGAGCGGCAGATCACATTGGATTGCGACGTGATCCAGGCCGACGGCGGCACGCGCACGGCGTCGATTTCGGGCGCATGGATCGCACTGCGCCTCGCGATCAACGGGCTGATGGCGGCAGGCGAGATCAAGCACGATCCCATTACCGCGCAAGTCGCGGCGATCTCCTGCGGAATCTACCAAGGTACCCCGGTGCTCGATCTCGACTACGACGAGGACTCGAGCGCCGATGCCGACGGCAATTTCGTGCTGCTTTCGGGGGGCAAGATTGCCGAGGTGCAGGCCACCGCCGAGGGCGCGACCTATGACGAGGAGGGGTTGCTGCGCCTCCTGCGCCTCGCTCGCATCGGCTGCGACCGGATCTTCGCGGCGCAGCTGGACGCAGTGAAGTGACGCGCCGCCTCGGTTCCGGCTCGCTGGTGATTGCAACGCACAACGCGGGCAAGCTCAAGGAAATCAGCGCACTGCTCGCGCCCTATGGCGTGACATGCGTCTCGGCCGGGGCGCTTGGACTTGCGGAGCCCGCCGAGACCGGCACCACCTTTGTCCAGAACGCGCTCATCAAGGCGCGGGCGGCGGCCGAGGCTTCGGGGCTGGCAGCGCTCGCCGATGACAGCGGGCTCAGCGTCGCGGCGCTCAATGGTCGCCCCGGGGTCTACACCGCCGATTGGGCCGAACGGCAGTGGTACGAGGGCGCGCCGGGCCGCGACTGGTACATGGCGATGGGCAAGGTCGAAGGCATGCTCGCCGAGAAGGGCGCTGACATCGATCGCACGGCGGCGTTCCACTGCGTGCTCGCGATCGCCTGGCCCGACGGCGACTACGCGATCTACGAGGGTCGTTGCGACGGGAGCCTGACCTGGCCGCCGCGCGGGACGCTCGGCTTCGGCTATGACCCGGTGTTCGTGCCTTCGGGGCGCAGCGAAACGTTCGCAGAGATTGCGCCCGAGGAGAAGCACGCGATCAGTCACCGCGCCGACGCCTTTGCCAAGCTGGTCGCCGAGCAGTTCGGGCGCTGACCCTATCGGCGGGTGATTCGCGGCGGCGGCGTGATCGCGCGGCCCCAGACATTGCCCGCCGGCCAGTATCGGCACACCAGCACCTCGTCCGAAGCCGTATAAGCGATCGCGCAGCCGACCTCGCGGGTCTCGGGCCAGATGACCTGCGCGTAATGCCCAACGTCGCGCCACTGCCCGGTGTGCGAGATATCGGGGAAGGTTCCGAAGTGGAAATCGCGCTGCTCGGCGAGGAAGAAACCGATCACCTCGCGGGCGGGCCACTGGTCACGCGGCCCCTTCCACAGGTTTTCGCCCTGCCCGCGCCGCTGATCGGGGGTGGCATGGTCGTAAAGGTCGTTCGCTGCGAGATAGCGCGCCCATGCGGCAGCATCGACCGCAAGGCGGTCGCTCCATGCCAGCGGCTCCATGCCGACCGCACTGCGCGCCTCGTTGTGGGTCTCGAGCCACGCGTGCTGGAACGGCGACAGTGTGGCCGAGGCTTGCGGGTATGCGGGCACGGCTGTCATAAGCAGCGCGAAAGCGGCACAGCGCAGCGACATGGCGGGGGCAAGCATCCTCGGCATCATGCCAGCCTGACGCCAAGTGGTTAAGCCCATCTGAAAGTCTGATCTTAATGGCCCGCGCGCTCTATATCCACTGGCCCTTCTGCGCGAAGAAATGTCCCTATTGCGACTTCAACTCGCATGTCCGCGACAGCGTGGATGTCGCGGCGTGGCAGGGCGCGCTGATCGCCGACATGCGCGCCGAAGCGGCCATCGCGGGGGGCGAGCCGCTCGCCTCGATCTTTTTCGGCGGCGGCACGCCTTCGCTGATGCCGCCCATGTTGGTAGGCACGCTGCTGGCCGAGGCGGAGCGGCTGTGGGGCTTCGATCCGGGCATCGAGATCACGCTGGAGGCCAACCCCTCCTCGGTCGAGGCCGCCAATTTTGCCGCGCTTGCGGGGGCTGGGATCAACCGGGTCTCGCTCGGCGTGCAATCGCTCGACGATGCGGAGCTGCGGTTTCTCGGGCGGCTGCACGGGGCGGACGAGGCGCTGGCCGCGCTCGCGGTGGCACAGGCGCAGTTCGCACGGGTGAGTTTCGACCTCATCTATGCCCTGCCCGGCCACACGCCCGAACTGTGGGAGACACGGCTGACTCGTGCTCTCGCGCTGGGTAACGGGCACCTCTCGCTCTACCAGCTCACGATCGAGCCGGGCACGCGCTTTGCGACCGACGTGCGGCGCGGACGGCTCATGCCGCTCGATGACGATGCGGCGGCAGAGCTGTTCGATCTGACGCAGCATCTCACGAGCGTCGCGGGGCTTCCCGCCTACGAAACCAGCAACCATGCCCGCCGGGGCGAGGAAAGCCGCCACAACCTCGCCTATTGGCGCTACCACGACTATTGCGGGATCGGCCCCGGCGCGCATGGTCGCCGCGGCGGGGTGGCGACGGTGCGGCACAAGAAGCCCGAGAACTTTCTCAACGCCGTCGCTGCGCAAGGCAACGGCATCGCCGAGGCACAGGCACTGGCAGCGCGCGATCAAGCGGCCGAGGCGCTGCTGATGGGGCTGCGGCTTGTGGAGGGTGTCGATCTGGCCGCGCTGTCCGCGCGCTTCGGTCTCGGCCACAGTGAGCTGATCGACGAGGGCGCCCTCGCTCGCCTCGCTGGCCTGGGGCTGGTCTGGGCCGAGGGTACCCGGATCGGCGTCGCGCCGCCGGGCCGCCCGCTGCTCGATGCGCTGCTCGGCGAATTGGTCGCCGAGGCGCTGGTGACCGCGTGAGCACGCCAGACATCCTCGCTGCGTGGCACGCGCATCTGGCCGAGGCGCGCCGCCGATCGCCCCACACCGTGCGTGCCTATGTCGCGGCGGCGGCGCGGCTGTGCGCGGCGCTGAGTCTGACGGACTGGGAGGCGGCGGCGCGGGTCGAGGCGCACCACCTGCGCGCCTACCTTGCCGCGCGCCGCGCCGAGGGCATCGGCAATGCCAGCACCGCGCGCGAGCTTTCCGCGCTCAAGGCCTTCGTCGCCATCGCGCGCGCCGAGACCGGCGATCCCGATCCCGCCGCGCCGCGCCTGAGGGGGCCCCGCATCAAGAAGGGCCTCCCCCGACCCGTCACCCCCGACGAGGCGGCGAACCTCGCTACGATGGTCGACGACAATGCCACCGCCGACTGGATCGGCGCGCGCGACCGGGCGGTGCTGTTGCTGATGTACGGATCGGGGTTGCGAATTGCCGAGGCACTTTCGTTGACAGGGCGCGACGCCATGCCCGGCGAGGTGCTCCAGGTCACCGGCAAAGGCGGCAAGCAGCGGATGGTGCCGCTGCTCCCGATCACCCGTGCCGCGATCGCCGATTATGTCCGGCAATGTCCCTGGCCGATGAGTGCTCAGACGCCGCTGTTCAAGGGCGCCAAGGGCGGGCCGCTGTCGCCCGGCATGGTGCAGCGCGCGGTGGCACAGGCGCGCCGCGCGCTCGGGCTGCCCGACAGCGCGACCCCGCACGCGCTCAGGCACTCTTTCGCCACACATCTGCTATTGGCAGGGGCCGATCTCAGGAGCCTGCAGGAGCTGCTCGGTCATGCCTCGCTCGGCTCGACGCAGATTTACACCCGGGTCGATGCCGCAGCGCTGCTCGACAACTACCGAAAAGCGCATCCGCGCGGCTGAGCCGAGCACCGCCTAGTCCGGCCCGTGCCCCTCGTGATGCTGGACCGGCTTCCACGTCACCACGCGATAGACATAGAGCAGTACCCCGGCGAGCACGACCGCGATCACGCCGTAGCCCGCGAGCTTCTCGAACCGCTCCACCAGCGGCGCGATCGCCTGACCGCCGAAGATCAGGATCGCGTTCCAGATTGCCGAGCCAAGGGCCGTGAACAGCACGAAGCGCCACAGCTTCATCTTGGCAAGCCCCGCAGGGAGCGAGACGATGGTGCGCAGGATCGGCGAGAAGCGGAGCACGAAGACGATCCAGTCGCCATGTTTGCGGAAGATGTTCCGCGCGCGGGTGAACTCGTCCCACTCGAAGGTGAGCCAGCGGCCCCAGCGGTCGATGATGCGCTTCAGCTGATCCTCGCTCCAGCGCGCACCGATCCAGTACCAGAACAGGTTGCCTGCGACCGTGCCGGCCGTGGCGACGATCCACAGCGTGACGAAGGTCATCTGACCCTTCGCCACCAGAATGCCCGCTGCCCCGAGGATCACTTCGGAAGGGATCGGCGGGAACACGTTCTCCGCCATCATCAACAGGAAGATGCCGAGGTATCCGCCCTTGTCGAGCAGTTCGAGGAAAAGTTCGGTCATGGAGCGGTGCAGGGTCCCAAAGTTTGGCAATCCGGCTGCCGCTCGTCCCGGGCGGCAGGCTCAGGTCAGGCTGGCAGCGAGCGCGGGCCATTGCCGCAGCAGGGTGCCGAGATCGAAATACTCGCGCCATACCGCAATTTTTGCTCCGCGGAAGACGAATACGCCGGTCACCGGCAATTCCGCCCAGCCCGTGTCGATCAGGTGCCGGTCGAGCCTTTCGGTGAACACCGTGTCGCCTTCCACCGCTGAGCGCAGGATGATCAACTCGTTGTCGATGGTCGGTGCGAAGAACGGTTCGAGCACAGCGCGGATGCCGGCCGGGCCGGTTACGCTTCCCATTGGCAGGTTGGTGTATTCGCAATCCTCGGTGAAGTGGGCCAGCGCAGCGTCGTAGTCCTTTGCGGCGATGGCAGTGGTGGCGGCTTTGACGATGGCAAGGCGATCGGACATGGTGGCGACTCCTGTAGCGGACGCTACAGCAATATCACCGACCCGGCATGTCCGCAACGCGCCGTTCGATCGCGTCCCAAATGAGCCCCGCCGTGTCGGTGCCGTTGAAGCGGTCGATCGCGACAATACCGGTCGGCGAAGTGACGTTGATCTCAGTCAGCCACCGCCCGCCGATCACGTCGATCCCGACGAAGGTCAGCCCGAGGCGCTTGAGATCGGGGCCGAGCACGGCGCAGATCTCGGCCTCGCGCGCAGTGAGCTCGGTCGGCTGCGCGCTGCCGCCCATCGCGAGGTTGGAGCGAAACTCGCCCTCCCCCGGTACCCGGTTGATGGCGCCCGCCACTTCGCCATCGACCAGCACGATCCGCTTGTCGCCTTGCGCGACCTCGGGAAGAAAAGGCTGGACCATGTGCGGTTCGGGCCAGGTCTGGTTGAACACTTCGAACAGCGCGGTGAGATTCTCGGCGTTCTCGCCGATACGAAAGATCGCCTTGCCGCCATTGCCGTGGATCGGCTTGACCACGATCGCGCCGTGCTTGGCCATGAATCGCCGCACTTCCTCGACCGAACGGGTCACCAGCGTCGGCGGCATGAAACGGCGGTAGTTCAGCACCATGACCTTTTCAGGGCTGTTGCGGACATTGGCAGGATCATTGACCACCAGTGTCTCGTGCCCGATCCGTTCGAGCAGGTGGGTGGCGGTGATGTAGCCCATGTGGAACGGGGGGTCCTGCCGCATCAGCACCACATCCACATCGCGTCCCAGATCGAGCCGAACCCGCTCGCCGCGCGTGAAATGCGCCCCTTCGACCCGCTGCACGGTTACGGGGTAGGCGTAGGCGTGAAGGCGGTCGTCCTCGTCGAGCGTCAGGCTCTCGACATGATATTCGAACAGGCAGTAACCGCGCGCCTGCGCGGCGAGCATCAGCGCAAAGGTGCTGTCACCCGCGATCTTGATCTGCTCGATGGGGTCCATCTGGACGGCGATGCGCAGGGTCATTCAAGGGGCTCCGAAGGCTCAGCCAAAAGGCATCCAGGCGTTTTCGATGTGGGTCGGCCTGCGACCCGGCGCAAGCAGGATCACGTCGATGCGGATATCCTCACCGGCGGTCGCATAGTCTTGCCACACCAGCTCGACCGCGGCCGCGACCCGGGCGAGACGCCGCTCGTCGATGGCGTCGCCAAGGCTTGCGGCCCGCGCACGCCACTTGACCTCGACGAAGGCGACAAGGCCCGCGCGCTTGGCGACGAGATCGATCTCCCCTGCCCTGGTCTTGAGCCGTTCCGCGACGATCCGCCAGCCTTGCTGCGCGAGCCACATCGCAGCTTCCGCCTCGCCCTGCCGCCCGCGGCTGTCGGCCTCGTGGCGCTGCTCGGGCGTGCGCCCCCTTCCGACCGGCGGATGGGTCATTGTACCTTGAGTTCCAGCGCGCGGGCATAGAGCGCCGCGCGGTCGATCCCGGTGGCCTTGGCAACGATGCCCGCCGCCTTGCTCGGTCCGGCCTCGGCAAGGGCGGCGCGCAGCAGCGCGTCAGGATCGTGGACCGGTGCCTCGGCAGCGGCAGGCGGGCCGACCAGCAATACGATCTCGCCCTTGGGAGGATGCGCTGCGTAGTGATCGGCGAGGCTGGCGGCGGTTCCGCTGCGGCACTCCTCGTGAAGCTTGGTGAGCTCGCGCGCGACCACCACGTCGCGTTCGGGCCAGAGTTCGGCGATGGCCTGCAACGCGCGTCCAAGCCGGGGGGCCGTCTCGTAGAACACCAGCGTTGCCTCGGCGCTGGCCAAGCCCGCCAATGCCTCGGTCCGGGCCTTGTCCTTGGCGGGCAGGAAGCCCGCGAACAGGAAGCGGTCGCTCGGCAGGCCCGCCATCGCCAGCGCGGCAATCGCGGCCGAGGCGCCAGGGATGCTGGTCACGCTTACCCCTGCGGCGCGCGCTTCGCGCACCAGTCGGTAACCGGGATCGGAGATCAGCGGCGTGCCTGCATCGCTCACCAGCGCAACCGGTGCCTGCCTCGCTTCGTCGATGATGCGCGCGCGCACCTCGGGCGGGGCGTGATCGTCGAGCCGCTGGAGCCGCGCCTTGATCCCAAAATGTTTCAACAACTTGCCGGTAACCCGCGTGTCCTCGCAGGCGATCAGCGAGGCTCCTGCCAGCACCGCCAGCGCGCGCAGTGTGATGTCGCCGAGATTGCCAATCGGGGTGGCGACAATGTAGAGCCCGGGGTCGGGTGTCCCGGCAGGGATGGAAGGCGGCTGCAGGCTCATGGGTGATGTCCATGGCGCAGGGTTGAGGGGTCGGCAAGAATGAAGCGGCAGGTGGGATCGAATTGGGCCGGAAGGCTGGCTGATGTCGCGCGGGTGTTGACCGGGCGGCATCTCGCGCTGGCCGGCGCGGCGTTGCTCGCTGCGGGTTGCCAGGTGATCCCCAAGACCGACGTGGCGACCGCTCCGCCGCCCCCTGCCCCCACGCCCGAACCGTCCGCAACCGCGCTCCCCACCGATACCGGCCGCCACCGCATCGCGCTGCTGGTGCCGCTCGGCGGGGATACCGCGCCGGTCGGGCAAGCGATTGCGAACGCCACCACGATGGCGTTGCTCGACACCGGCGCGGACAATCTGCGCATCACCACCTACGACACCTCGGAAGGGATCGCGGGCGCCGCCGCCAAGGCGATCGCCGATGGCAACAAGCTGATCCTCGGCCCGCTCACCGCCGATGCCGTGCCGGCGGTGCAGGCGGCCGCGCGGCCTGCCGCAGTCCCGGTGATCGCCTTTGCCAATGACCCTGCGGTCGCCGGGCCCGATGTGTTCGTGATCGGCCACATGCCCGAACAATCGATCCGCCGCTCGGTCGCCTACGCGCGCAGCAAGGGCGCGGCGCGGTTCGCGGTGCTGGTGCCCGAAGGCGACTACGGCAACCGAGCCTTTTCGGCGCTGGAGAACGCGCTGCGCGAGTATGGCGGCGCGCTGGCGGGACGGCAGGGCTACGCGCGCGGCAACACATCGATTGTGAGCGCCGCATCGCGCCTGCGTGCGAGCGGCGGGTATGACACCGTGCTGATCGCCGATTCCGCTCGGCTCGGGATCGATGCCGCGGGCGAATTGCAGCGCGGCGCGCGTAACCGGGCGCGCATTCTCGGCACCGAGCTGTGGAGCGGCGAAGCCTCGCTCGCCCGCTCATCGGCGCTGGAGGGCGCGATCTTCGCGGCCGTATCCGACCAACGGTACAAGCGCTTTGCCGACAGCTACGCTGCCCGCTTCGGGGCGCAGCCCTACCGCGTGGCGACGCTCGGCTACGATGCGGTGCTTCTGACGCTTAGGGTGGCGCGCGAATGGCGCGTCGGCACACCCTTTCCCAAGAACGAGCTCTACGACAAGGGCGGCTTTCTCGGGGTCGACGGCGCGTTCCGGTTCAGCCGCGGCGGGGTGGTCGAGCGGGCGCTGGAGGTGCGCGAGGTGCGCGGCGGCGATGTCACCGCGGTCGATCCTGCCCCCACCGGCTTCGGACGCTGAGTAAAACCCCGGGGGGTGGGTTGTGAGCGCGGCGGGCTGAGGCCTATAAGCCCCGCCCATGCCCGACAGCGCGCCCGCCCCCTCCCCCGACGATCTCTTCGCCAACACCCCGACATCGAGCGGCGATTACAACGCCAGCGCAATCGAGGTGCTCGAAGGGCTCGAGCCGGTGCGCCGCCGCCCCGGCATGTATATCGGCGGGACCGACGACCGTGCCTTCCACCACCTCGCTGCCGAAGTGCTGGACAATGCGATGGACGAGGCGGTGGCAGGCCACGCCACGCGGATCGAGGTGCGGCTCGATGAAGGCAACCGCCTTTCGATCGCAGACAATGGCCGCGGCATCCCGGTCGACGAGCACCCCAAGTTCCCGGGCAAGTCGACGCTCGAGGTGATCCTCTCGACGCTCCATTCGGGGGGCAAGTTCTCGGGCAAGGCCTATGCCACCAGTGGCGGCCTCCACGGGGTCGGCATCAGCGTGGTCAATGCGCTCTCGGTGCATACCCGGGTCGAGGTCGCGCGCGAGAAACAGCTTTACGCGCAAGAGTTTTCGCGCGGGGTCACCCTAGGCCCGATCCAGAACCTCGGCCCCACCCCCAACCGGCGCGGCACCACGGTAAGCTTCACCCCCGATCCCGAGATCTTCGGCGATCGCAGCTTCAGCCCCAAGCGGCTGTTCAAACTCGCGCGGTCGAAGGCTTACCTGTTCGCCGGGGTCGAAATCCGCTGGAAATGCGCCCCTGCGCTGGCGAGCGATGACGTCCCCGCCGAGGCCGTGTTCAAGTTTCCCGGCGGGCTTGCCGATCACCTCGCCGAGCAGGTCGGCACCCGCGAATGTGTCACCGCGCAGCCCTTCACCGGCTCGCAGGATTTCCCGCAGACAGACGGTGTCCAGCAGGGCCGTGCCGAGTGGGCAATCGCCTGGCCGCTCTACTCGGACGGCGCGACGAGCTGGTATTGCAACACCGTGCCCACCCCCGATGGCGGCACCCACGAACAGGGCCTGCGCACCGCGCTGACCCGCGGGCTTCGGGCTTTCGGCGAGCTGGTCGGCGCCAAGAAGGCCAAGGACATCACCGCCGATGACGTGATGCCCGGCGCCGAGGTGATGCTCTCGGTGTTCATCCGCGATCCGCAGTTCCAGTCGCAGACCAAGGACCGCCTGACCTCGCCCGAGGCCGCGCGTCTGGTCGAGAACGCGGTGCGCGATCACTTCGACCACTTCCTCGCCGACAACATGGAACGCGGCAAGGCGCTGCTCGGCGAGGTCATGGAGCGCATGGACGAGCGCCTCAAGCGCAAGGCCGAGCGCGAGATCAAGCGCAAGACCGCGACCAACGCCAAGAAGCTGCGCCTGCCCGGCAAGCTCACCGATTGCTCGGGCGAAGGTGGCCGCGAGACCGAGCTGTTCATCGTGGAAGGGGATTCGGCCGGCGGCAGCGCCAAGCAGGCGCGCGACCGCAAATCGCAGGCGATCCTGCCGATCCGCGGCAAGATCCTCAACGTCGCCAGCGCCACCGCCGACAAGATCCGCGCCAACAGCGAGATCGCCGACCTCGCGCTCGCTCTGGGCTGCGGCACCCGCAAGGACTGCGACCCGGGCGCGCTGCGCTATGACCGCGTGATCATCATGACCGATGCCGATGTCGACGGCGCGCATATCGCGACGCTGCTGATGACCTTCTTCTTCCAGGAAATGCCCGAGATCGTGCGGCGCGGCCATCTGTTCCTCGCCCAGCCCCCGCTCTACCGCCTGACGGCTGGCAAGGAGAGCCGCTACGCCCGCGACGACGCGCACCGCGCCGAGCTGGAAGCCACGGTGTTCAAGGGCAAGAAGGTCGAGGTGGCGCGCTTCAAGGGCTTGGGCGAAATGAACCCGCAGCAATTGCGCGAAACGACCATGGCGCCCGAAACCCGTGGTCTCATCCGCATCACCCTGCCGCAGGAGTTCGAGCAGCGCGCGGGGATAGCGCGCCTGGTCGATGAGCTGATGGGGCGCAATCCCGAGCACCGTTTCAATTTCATCCAGAACCGCGCGGGTGAGATTGATCGGGATCTGATCGACGCCTGATCAGGCGGGTGCTGCCTCCGCGCGCACCCGGCGCCACACCACCACGAACAGCGTTATCAGCAGCCATGGCATGATCGGCACGCCCAGCCCGATCGCGAGCGGCCGGGCGAAGGCAACCGCCGCGAAACAGGCGGCGATGGTGATGCGCTCCCAATCGGCGAACCCTCCGACCCATGCCCGGGCGAACAGGAAGGCGAGCGGGAAGCCGATCAGCACCATGTCGTAATCGAGCACGAAAGGCGTCGCGAGCGGCGCTCCGGCGAGCACCAGCGCGGCAAGACCCGGGGTGAAAGGTCGTCGCCAGCCTGCCCGCGCAACGCCCGCCGCGACCGCCAGCGAGGTGGCCAGCTGCACTGCGAGCGCAATGGCGCTGGGCAGGCCGATGAGGCGCAGTCCCGCAAACAGGCTCACCATCTTGGCAAAGCCGATATTGCCATCATCGGTGGCACTCCCCGCAGCGCGGGTAATTGCCAGCCAATCGCTCCACACCTGCGGCCCAAAGGCGAGCGCGGCAAGGCCCGCGAGCGCCAGAGCGGTGGCTCCCGCCCCGGCAATCGCGCGCCACTGGCCGCTCGCCAACAGCGCCACCGGCACCAGCAGACCGAACTGCGGCTTGATCGTTGCAAGGCCGATCAGCGCGCCGGCGAGCCACGGACGCTGTGCCACCAGCAACAGGCCGCCGCCGAGCAGGGCCGCGACCAGGAATGCGGTCTGTCCGTGGGTCAGCGTCACGATCACCGGGGGGAAGGCGAGAATCAGCACCGGGCTCGGGCCTGTGAGGCCGAGCGCCCTGAACCACCCCCGCAGCGCCGCCAGCCATGCCGCCCCGGTCACCCCCAGCCACGCAGCGAGCGCCGGGAAATAGGGCAGCAGTCCAAGGGGCCAGACGAACGGCAGGAAGCCGGGCGGGTAGAAGAAGGCGGTGTATTCGCCGGGAAGGGTATAGAATGCGCGCTGGGCGGCGATGTGCGCGGCGCCGTCATAGACATTTGCGCCTTCGATCAGCATCCGGCCGGAGGTCCAGAAGCTGATGAAATCGGTGCCGAGCAGAAACCCGTTGCGGTCGATCCCGTCGCGCGCGGTCAGCAGCAGGAAGGCGAGTGTGGCGATATTCGCCAGTGCGAGCAGCAGCAGATAGCCGCGTGCCCGGCTTTCTCCCAACCATTCCGCCTTGCGCAGCACATCCCAGCCCATGCGCGCCTCCCTGCCCTCCGCCGCCGGGCAAGTCCACCGCCGCTCAGCGTCCGGATGTGGGGAACCTAGCGGACCGGGGTGGTGTGAATGTGGAGGTGGCCCTCCAGCGTGCGGTGCACCGGGCACTTGTCGGCGATGGCGATGATCTTGTCGCGCTGTTCCTCGCTCAGCGCATCGCCCAGCACTTCGATCGCGCGGTGGAGCGCCTGCACCTTGGCGCCCTCGTCGAGCATGTGCGCGCTGTCCTCGGCATGGTTCCGCTCATGGGTCAGGTGAATCCGCGTGCCCGCGAAGGGCCAGCCCTTCTGATCGGCATAAAGCTTCATCGTCATGGCCGTGCAGGTGCCGAGCGCGGCGAGCAGCAGGTCGTAGGGCGTGGGGCCGGTCTCGTCCCCGCCATAGGTCCGCGGCTCGTCCGCCACGAAGCGGTGGTGCGGGGTGTGGACCTCGGTCCCGAACTTGCCGTGCCCGGTCTGCACCACCACGCCCTCCTCGGGCATTGGCCAGTCGCTGCGCAGCGGCAGGTAGCGTCCGGCCCACCCGGCGATCATCGTGGCAGCGAAGGCGGCGTCCTCGGCGCGCGTCAAGAGGTGGTCGGCGCCGGCAAGGCTGACGAAGCTCTTGGGGTGATAGGCGGCCTGGAACAGCGCGCCCGCGTGCTCGATCCCGACGATGGTGTCGGTGGGCGAATGAAGGCACAGGTAGGGCAGCCTGAGCGTGCCGACCACCGCGAGCAGGTCGACATCGCCCGCTGCGTCGAGGAAAGAGCGGCTGAGCGTGAACGCCTGCCCGCCAATCCGCACCGGCCCGCTGCCGTCTCGGCGGATCGCGTCATGATCGCCCTCGATCACATGGAGCACGTGCGGCACGTCGGACGGCGCGCCGATGGTGGCGATCGCGGCGACCTTGTCCTCGCCGAGCAGCGCTGCCCCCGCGAGCACCGCCGCGCCGCCGAGGCTGTGGCCGACCAGCAGCAGCGGGCCTTCGAAGCGCGCGGCGAGCGCATCGGCGGCGGCGATCAAATCGGCCATGTCGGTCGCGAAACCGGCGCGCCCGAAGTCGCCCTCGCTCCCGCCGAGCCCGGTGAAGTCGAACCGCAGGCAGGCGATCCCCTGCCGCGCCAGCGCGCGCGACACCGCGACCGCGGCGCGGCTCTGCTTGGTGCAGGTGAAGCAATGCGCGAACAGCGCCGCTCCGCGCACCAGCCCGGTGGGCAGTTCGAGTGCGCCTTCGAGCGCATGCCCGGCCGGCGTGGCGATGGTCAGGGTTTCGGTCGGCATGATCATTCTCCAGCAGCGAAGCCTGTGGAATTGTTGCGCGAAGCGTGCGAACTGTCACCCCCGGCATGGCCCCGCGCGGGCAAGGAGAGAGAGCCGATGAAGTCCCGTGTCTTTCTTGCGATCGCCCTGATGATGGCTTGTGGCATGGGCGCGCCGTCCAAAGCCCAGCCCGAAGCCACCGCGCCACGGCCGGCCGAGCCGAGCCCGCTCGAGGCCCGCAGCCTTCAGGTGGTCGAACTGCTCAATGGCGATGCCCGGCCCGAAGAGATTTTCACCGCCAGGTTCCGCGCCGCGGTCCCGGACGCACAGGTTACCGCGCTCAGCGCGAGCCTGACCGCGCAATTCGGCCGGGCGCTCGAGGTCGGCCTGCTCGCCCCGCGCGAAGGGGCCCGCGCGGCGCTCGAAATCCGCTTCGAACGCGGCATCGCCAAGGGCGGGATCGCGCTCGACCCTGCCGACAACAACCGCGTCAGCGAATTGCGCTTCACCGCGGTGGAGCCGCTGCCCGTGTCGGGCGATACCCCTGAAAAGATCGCCACCGACCTCTCCGTGCTGCCGGGATCGGTCAACGCGTGGTTCGGGCCGCTCGGCGGCGCGCCGGTACTCAGCCTTGCCGGCGACACGCCATTGGCGCTGGGATCGACCTTCAAGCTCTACGTTCTCGCCGCGCTCGCCGAGGATGTGAAGGCGGGCCGCCGCAAGTGGACTGACGTCGTGCCGCTTACCGAGAAAAGCTACCCCAGCGGGCAACTGCAGAACTGGCCCAAGGGTGCGCCCGTGACGCTGCACACGCTCGCCAGCCTGATGATATCGATCAGCGACAACACCGCGACCGACCAGCTGATCGCTGTGCTGGGCCCGCAGCGGATCCTCAAGCTGATGAAGGACAGCGGCCACAGCAATCCGGACGCGAATGATCCGTTTCTGACCACCAAGCAGCTGTTCGTGCTCAAGGCCAGTGATGCCGAAACAATCATGGATTGGCGCAGCGGCGATACAGCGAAACAGGCGATCATCGCTGTCGTGCAAGCGGCAAACGAAGATCCGCCGCTCGACCAAATCAACGCCGCCTTTGCCGGTGGCCCCAAGGCCCTCGACATCGAATGGTTCGCTTCGCCCGCCGACCTTGCCAAGCTCTTCGCCCACATGCGCAAGACCGCCGACCCAAAAGCTTTCGAGATCCTCGCGATCAACCCTTCGGCGACCGACGCGATCAAGGCGAGCTGGCAATATGTCGGCTACAAGGGCGGGAGCGAGCCCGGCGTGCTCAACCTCACCTGGCTGCTTACCGACAAGGCGGGGCGCGACTGGGTGCTGACGCTCGGGTGGAACAACCCCGCAGCCGTGGTCGACGAAGGCCGGCTCGAGGGGCTCGCCCAGCGCATCCTCCTGCTGCCTCGCTGATTGCCCATCAGATTTGGGGAGCCCCGGCCCTCTTGCGCCGCGCCAGCGCGCCGCTTATCGCTGCGTGCCGAAATCAGTCTCACAGGAAAACCCATGACCGATCAGACTTCCGGGCAGCAGCAGCGTTTCGAAGGCACCAAGTCCTACATCGCGACCGAGGACTTGAAAGTCGCGGTGAACGCGGCCGTCACCCTGCGCCGCCCGCTTCTGGTCAAGGGCGAGCCCGGCACCGGCAAAACCGTGCTTGCGCATGAGATTTCGAAGGCCCTCGGCGCCCCGCTGATCGAGTGGAACATCAAATCGACCACCAAGGCGCAGCAGGGCCTCTACGAATACGACGCGGTCGCCCGGTTGCGCGACGGCCAGCTCGGCGAGGAGCGCGTCCACGACATCCGCAACTACATCAAGAAGGGCAAGCTGTGGGAGGCCTTCACCTCGCCCCAGCTCCCGGTGCTGCTGATCGACGAGATCGACAAGGCCGATATCGAATTTCCGAACGACCTGTTGCAGGAGCTCGATCGCATGAGCTTCGATGTCTACGAGACGCAGGAGCGCATCACCGCGCAGGAACGCCCGATCGTCGTAATCACCTCGAACAACGAGAAGGAATTGCCCGACGCCTTCCTGCGTCGCTGCTTCTTCCACTACATCAAGTTCCCCGACCGCGAGACGATGCAGGACATCATCGACGTGCACTTCCCCGGCATCCAGAAAACGCTGGTGAAGAAGGCGATGGATGTCTTCTACGACCTGCGCGAGGTGCCCGGGCTCAAGAAGAAGCCCTCGACCAGCGAGCTGCTCGACTGGCTCAAGCTGCTGCTCAACGAGGACATGCCGCTCGACGTGCTGCAGGACAAGAACCCCGCGAGCGCGATCCCGCCGCTGCACGGCGCGCTGCTCAAGAACGAACAGGACATCATGCTGTTCGAACGTCTCGCCTTCATGGCCCGGCGCAATCCGAGCTGACGATGTTCTCGCAATGTTTCACGTGAAACATTGCCTGCGCGCCGTTCCTCAGTCGAAGCTGTAGGCCAGCTCGAAGTCGCCCCAGCGCTTGCCGCCGAGGATCAGCGGGACATAGACGTTGCGCACCACCACATAGCTGTCGCCGTCGCCTTCCTGGCGATAGACCGCCATCATGTACGGCGCGTTCGAGTTTTTCGCCTTGCGGTCGATCGCTTCGAGCATGATGCGCCCGTTGCGGCAGAACTGCGTGTCGTGATTGAGGTCGCCGGTCGGCTTCTTTGACCGTTCGGTGAGATGGGTCGGAAGGAAACCGTTCATGTCGGTGCAGGCCGCGGCCAGCACCCGCGGGTCGCTCGTCTTGGCGCGGTCGAGGAAGGGGCGCCATTCGGCATGGGCCCAGTCGGTCAACCGGGTGCGGAACAGCGGGGGATTGGTGCCGGGGACGCTCTGGTAATCGGTGTCGAACAGCGCCGCCATGGTCAGCGCACCCTTGGCAAGTGCCGCCTCGGTATGCGCGATTAGCTCCTGCATCATCGCCTGCGCGTGTCCGACCATCGCGCTGTCTTCCGGGCTGAGCCCGGCATGGACGATGCGGTCGAACATCTCGCTGGCGGTGTATTCGAGCTCTTCCATCTTGCGGTAAGCACCGTGGAGCCGGTCCTCGTTGGCCCGGGCGGCAGCATCGAAGCCGGTCAGCACGCGCTGGACCTTGTCGACATGGCCGCTGATCGTGCCGGTCGAGCGGGCGATGACGTCGTTCTGCTTGTCGACCTCCTCGACCAGCGCGCCGACATTGGCGAGGCTGCTCTCGATGCGCGCGACCGAGGCGCGCGCTTCGCCGCTCGCCTTTGCGCCGGCTTCGATCCGCCCGATCACAACCTCGGCCTCGCCGCCGAGAGCATCGATGGTGGCGGCAATTTCCTCGGTCGCCTTGCGGGTGTCGCTGGCGAGGCTTTTCACTTCGGCCGCGACCACAGCAAAGGTGCGGCCCGCATCGCCTGCGCGCATCGCCTCGATCGTCGCATTGAGCGCGAGGATGTTGGTGGTCTCGGCGATGTCATCGATGTCCTGCGCGCTGCGGCGGACCTGCTCCATCGCGGCGGAGAAGCTGGTGACATGCTGGCCGAGGGTATCGACCAGCTCGATCAGCGAGGCGATCTGGCCGAGCGAGGACTGGATCAGCGCGGTGCCTTCCGAAAGGCGCTCGATCGCGCGCTCCGACAGCAGCCGTGCCTCGTCGCTCGCTTCGGCGACCTTGGTCTGGTCGGCCTCGAGCGCGCGGACGGTCTCGGCCAGCGCCTCGTGCTCGGACCGCAGCGCCTTCGACGAGGCAATCACCGCCTCGACCACGCCGGCGACATCGGTGCAGCCCACCGTCACCGCGCCGCAGCTCTCCGGGATCATCCCCAAGGCATGGGCATTGGCGGTATCGATGGCGAGCTGATTCATGGCGGGCGCGACCTTTCCTTTGTCCGTCGTGTGACCACTAACCGCAGGATGGTAAGCAAGCGGTTAAGGGTTCGGCGCAAGGCCCCGTCACAAAGGGGGCTGGTCAGGCCAGCACGCGCGGGTTAAGCCTGCGCCCATGTTCTTCAACTTCGTCGACGAGCTCAGGGCGGCCGGGATCGGTGCCTCGTTCAAGGAGCACCTCACCTTGCTCGAGGCGCTCGACAAGGACGTGATCGAGCAGACTCCCGAGGCGTTCTACTACCTCTCCCGCGCCACCTTCGTGAAGGATGAAGGCCTGCTCGACCGCTTCGACCAGGTGTTCCAGAAGGTCTTCAAGGGGATCATGAGCGACTACGGGCAGAACCCGGTCGACATTCCCGAGGACTGGCTGAAGGCGGTCGCCGAGAAATTCCTGACGCCCGAGGAGATGGAGGCGATCAAGTCGCTGGGCGACTGGGACGAGATCATGGAGACGCTCAAGAAGCGGCTCGAGGAACAGGAAAAACGCCATCAGGGCGGAAAAAAGTGGATCGGCACGGGGGGCACCTCGCCCTTCGGCAATTCGGGCTACAACCCCGAAGGCGTGCGTATCGGCGGCGAGGCGAAACACGGCCGCGCGATCAAGGTGTGGGAAAAGCGCGAGTTCAAGAATCTCGACAACACCAAGGAGCTTGGCACCCGCAACATCAAGATGGCGCTCCGGCGCCTGCGCCGCTTCGCCCGCGAGGGCGCGGCGGACGAGCTCGACATTCCCGGCACCATCGAAGGCACCGCCAAGCAGGGCTGGCTCGATATCCGCATGCGGCCCGAGCGGCGCAATGCCGTCAAGCTGCTGCTGTTCCTCGATGTCGGCGGGTCGATGGACCCCTTCATCAAGCTGGTCGAAGAACTGTTCAGCGCGGCCACCGCGGAGTTCAAGAACCTCGAGTTCTTCTATTTCCACAACTGCCTTTACGAAGGCGTGTGGAAGGACAACAAGCGCCGCTGGCAGGAACGCACCAAGACCTGGGACGTGCTCCACAAATACGGCCATGATTACAAGATCGTGTTCGTGGGCGACGCCGCAATGAGCCCCTACGAGATCACCCACCCGGGCGGCAGCGTCGAGCACATGAACGAGGAAGCGGGCGCGGTGTGGCTCCAGCGCGTCACCAACACCTACCCCGCGACCGTATGGCTCAACCCCGTGCCCGAGAAGCAGTGGGGCTATTCGCAGTCGACCAAGATGATCAAGCAGCTGGTCGGCGACCGGATGTATCCGCTGACGCTCGAAGGGCTCGATGATGCAATGCGGGAGCTGAGCCGGAAGCACGGGGCTTGAGCGGAGACGTCGGGCTGCGCCATACCCGGTTCGAGGCGGTCCGCCTCCGGCTCGAAGCCTTCGATCCCGGCACGGGCTGGCGGCTAGCCCTCTACGAATTCCTGCTGTTCGGCTTCAAGCAGGGATGGGCGTGCCTGTTTGGCGGCCTGCTGCTCGCGCTGCTGCTGGGAACGCACCTGTTCTATCCGGACAGCGCGCCGCTTCACCGCTACGACTTCCTCACCCTCGCCGCGATCGCCATCCAGGGTGCGATGCTGGCCTTTCGGCTCGAGACCTGGCGCGAGGCGCGGGTGATCCTCATCTTCCACGCTGTCGGCACGGTGATGGAGCTCTTCAAGACGCAGGCCGGGTCATGGGCCTACCCAGAGGCGAGCGTGCTCCACATCGGCGCGGTGCCGTTGTTCTCGGGGTTCATGTATGCCGCCGTCGGCAGCTATATCGCGCGGGTGTGGCGGATCTTCGACTTCCGCTTCAGCCACTACCCGTCCGCGTGGATGACATGGGCGCTGGCAGCGGCGATCTACATCAACTTCTTCACCCACCATTTCACCTTCGACATGCGTTGGGGACTGTTTGGCGCCACGGCGCTGATCTTCTGGCGCACCCGCGTGCATTTCCGCAATTGGCGGGTCCACCGCTGGATGCCCTTGCTGGTCGGCTTCGGCCTCGTCGCGCTGTTCATCTGGTTTGCCGAGAACATCGGCACCTTCGCGCAAGCGTGGCGCTATCCCGGGCAGGAGAAGGCGTGGCACATGGTCAGCCTCGCCAAATATGGCAGCTGGTATCTGCTGATGCTGATCAGCTTCGTGCTGGTGGCGCTCGTGCAGCCGGTGCGGGAACCGGACTAGCCTTTCTGGTCGAGCTCGCGGTCGAGGTGCAGGCTGCATCGCCAGAAGAAGAACGCCGGCACCAGGCCCAGCACCGCCGCGCCGTAGAGCACGTAGCGCACCGAGTCCGCGCCATAGGCCGGGTGGAGCCAATCCGACAGCATCCCGAAGAACAGCGGCCCCAGCCCCAGCCCGATCAGGTTCTGGAAGAACAGCAGGCTTGCCGCCGCAATCGCTCTCGCCCGAAGCGGCACGAGGCCCTGCGCTGCCGAATAGCACGGGCCGTAGTAGAGCGAATTGAACACCGTCGGCAGGAACAGCAGTGCCAGCGCCAGCGGCCAGCTCGGCGCATGGTAGGCGGCGATCGCCAGCGGCACCGCCAGCGCCATGCCGATCGCGGGCGCGCTCAACACGTGCCGGCGGTTGATCGCGCCGAAGCGGTCGGCAAGGTAGCCGCCGAGCCACGTGCCGAGAATCCCCGCCGCGCCCCCCAGCAGGCCGAACGACAGGCCCACTTCCCCCGGCGACAGGTCGTGGGTGCGCTGGAAGAAGATCGTCGTCCAGGTGGTCTTGCCATAGGACAGGAACGAGGCCGCCGAGCCCGCGCAAACCAGCAGCACGAAGGCGCGCGAGCGCATGACTTCGCTGACCGCCTGGCCCAGTGGCAGCGCCGCGGGCTGGCTCTTCGCCCGCAGCACCGCCGCGGCATCAGAGCGGCGCGGGTCCCTGAGCACGAACCACACGACCAGCGCCAGCGCGACGCCGGGAAGTCCCACCACCACGAAGGCCTCGCGCCACCCGACAAAGTCGGCGAGGAGCCCGCCAATCACCATGCCCAACAGCGAGCCGACTGGAATGCCGAGCGAATAGAACGCCAGCGCCGAAGCGCGCTTTTCGGGCGGCACCATGTCGCTGATCAGCGAATGCGCCGGCGGGGTGCAGCCCGCTTCGCCCACCCCCACTCCGATCCGGGCGAGCAGCAGCTGGACAAAGTTCTGCGCCAGCCCGCACAGCGCCGTCATAGCCGACCACAACGCGAGCGCGACCGCGATCAACTGCGGCCGGCTCGTCGTCGGACGATCGGCAAAACGCGCGATGGGGATGCCGAGCACGGTATAGAACAGCGCGAAGGCGAGCCCTGTCATCAACCCGATCTGGGTGTCCGAGAGCGAGAGATCGCGCGCGATCGGTTCGGCGAGGATGTTGACGATCTGGCGGTCGATGAAATTGAAGACATAGACAATCAGCAGCACCCACAAGGTGAGCCTCGCCGATTGCATGCGGGTGCCGCCCGCTGCCGCGGTTGCCATTCGCTCTCTCCCATCGGTGGCGGTTCGTTCCGCCATCCTTGCGCGTCCTGCGTGGTGCCGCAGTGACGCCAATCAGTAAAGCAGGTGCCCGCGCACCGCGGCAACCCAGGCGGCCTCGTCATGTGACGTCATGGCGTCAAGATCCTCCGGTGTCGCCGCGGGATCGTCGACCCATTCGCGCAGCGCCGGACCGCCGTTGATGACGTCAATCGCGAGCCGGGTGAGCTCGTATTCATAAGCGAATTCACGCCACAGCGGATAATCGGGGTAAAGCTGGCGGATTGCCTTGAACGCAAGCGCCTGAAGCCGCCACGGGCGGAAGGCGTGGTGCGCGTAAAACTCACCTTCAGCGTGTATCATCAATGCATTGCAGAGCTTTCCTGCGTGCTTGTGGAAAGTCGGTTCGAACCAGCACTCGCGGATTGCGCAGCCCGCCAGCCACTCCGGCGCGAGCTTGCCCATCTCCGTCAACACCCGTCCCGCGTCGATGTCGGGCGCGCCGAACAGCACTTCGAGCGGTCGGGTGGTGCCGCGGCCCTCTGACAGCGTGGTGCCTTCGAGCATCACCGTGCCCGCATAGCAGCGCGCCATGTTGAGGTTGGCCGCATTGGGCGAAGGATTGATCCACAGACGCGATGACGGCCACCCGAAGCCGCCAGCTTCGTCGGGATGCCAGCCCTCCATCGCCACCACCCTGTAGGCGACGTCGAGCCCGAAATGCGCGATGAACCAGTGGCCCATCTCCCCCATCGTGAGGCCGTGGCGCATCGGCATCGGCGCCGCGCCGACGAAGCTTTCCTGCCCCGGCACCAGCAGCATACCTTCGACCGGTCGCCCCGCCGGATTGGGGCGATCGAGCACCCAGACTTCCTTGCCCGCCCGGGCCGCTTCCTCGAGCAGATACAGGAGGGTGGTGACGAAGGTATAGATCCGGCAGCCCAGGTCCTGGAGATCGAACAGGAAAACATCGGCGCTCGACATCATCTGCCCCGTCGGCCGGCGCACTTCGCCGTAGAGCGAGAAGATCGGGATGCCGTAGCGCGGATCCATCTCGTCCGCGGTCTCGACCATGTTGTCCTGCTTGTCGCCCTTGAGGCCGTGCTGCGGGCCGAACGCGCTGTTGACCCGCACGCCCGCGGCGATCAGGGCATCGAGGCTGTGGGTCAGATCGGCGGTGACGCTGGCGGGATGTGCCACCAGCGCCACGCGACGATCCTTGAGTTGCCTGAGGAGTTCGGGGTCGGCGAGCAGCCGGTCGATGCCATTCTTCATGGGTAAGTGGTTGGAACAGGTGCGACGCAAAGGCAATCCTTGCCGAGAGGGCTGGGAACATTGCTCTGACTGTGCCAGTTGGTCGCTTATGGAGATCGATTGGACCACCGCTTTCATTGCCGCCGGATGGGCGGTCATCCTTGGCGGCGCGGGCGGCGTCCTCACCGATATCGGTCAGTGGTACCGAGACTTGCGGAAGCCGCCTTGGCAGCCGCCCGACTGGCTATTCGGCCCGGCGTGGACGGTGATCCTCGCGCTAGCAGGGTGGAGTTTCTACATCGGCCTGACCGACGCCCCCTCGCCCGAGGCGCGTGCCGGCGTGTGGGCGCTGTTCATCGCCAATTTCGTGCTGCATTTCGCGTGGTCGCCGCTGTTTTTCAAGCTGAAGCGGCCCGACTGGGCGCTGGCCGAGAACGTGCTGCTGTGGCTGTCGGTGACGTCGTTGATGGTGCTGCTCCCGCGAATTGCCGGCGACAGCTTCGCAGGCTGGCTCAACGTGCCCTATTTCATCTGGGTGAGCTTCGCCTTCGTGCTCAACGCCAAGATCGTCGCGCTCAACCGCCCCTTCGGCCGGCCTGCGAGCGCGCCCTAACGCTCCACGATCAGCTGGCGGTTGGCCTCGGAATGGAACTCGGGCCTGCCCGGAGGAAAGGCGAGCGCCCAGTACTGTTTCGCTCCGTCCGCCTGTTCGACGATGGCATTGAGCGCCACCTGGGCGGGCGCCGCCAGATCGGCGGCGATGCTGGCCGTGAGAACGAGCCCCGTTTCATCCCGCGAGCACGCGACCGCGATCGCCGCCACCGGCGCATCGCGCATCCCTTCGCGGAACGAGGCAAAGTCGTAGGCCGCCCAGCGGCCCGAGGGCGAGAGGTTGAACTCGGTATAGGCCGCGCCCCCGAGCGGCTGCCAGAAGATCTCGAGACAGGTGGTCTGCCACAGATTGTCGCTACGCGCCGGGATGGCATGCGCCGGCACGACGATCGCGGGGATGTGGCCTTCGAGCCGGAACTCCGCGTCGCAGCCCGCGGGTGTTGCGGTGATTGCGGCGGTGATGGCGCGGATGGGGCCGAGATCGCAGTCGCGGTGGAGCATGAGCGGATGCATCGCGCCCCTGTGCCGCCTCTCCCCTGCTCCGGCAAGACACTTCCCGCCGCCCGCCCCGGCTGTTAAGCGCGCCCCTCATGAGCACCTACGAATCCGCCCTCCTGCGCCTGCTCGACGAGCGTGGCTACATCCACCAGCTGACCGACGCGGCGGGGCTCGATGCCCTTGCGGCGAAGCAGATCGTGCCGGGCTATATCGGGTTCGACGCGACCGCGCCCTCGCTCCATATCGGCAGCCTCGTGCAGATCATGATGCTGCGCCGCTTGCAGCAGGCCGGGCACAAGCCGGTGGTGGTGATGGGCGGCGGCACCACCCGGATTGGCGATCCCAGCGGCCGCGACGAGAGCCGCAAGATGCTGACCGATGCGGCGATCGAGGCGAACATCCAATCGATCTTCACAGTCTTCGCCAAGCTCCTGAATTTCGGCGATGGGCCCACCGATGCGGTGATGGTCAATAATCACGACTGGCTTGCCGGGCTCGGCTATATCGAACTGCTTCAGCAGATCGGGACACACTTTACCATCAACCGGATGCTGACCTTCGATTCGGTCCGCCTGCGGCTCGAGCGCGAGCAGCCGCTGACCTTCCTCGAATTCAACTACATGATCCTGCAAGGATACGATTTCAGACATTTGTCGCGTGAACTTGACGTTCGATTGCAGATGGGCGGCAGCGATCAGTGGGGCAATATCGTCAATGGGATCGAGCTTGGCCGGCGCATGGACGGGGCCGAACTGTTCGGTCTCACCACCCCGCTGCTGACCACCGCCGACGGCGCGAAGATGGGCAAGACAGCCGCAGGCGCGGTCTGGCTCAACGAGGACATGCTGCCCGCCTACGACTTCTGGCAATACTGGCGCAATGTCGACGACCGTGACGTAGGCCGCTTCCTGCGCCTCTTCACCGACCTGCCGCTCGATGAGATCAGCCGGCTCGAAGCGCTTGAAGGTGCGGAGATCAATGCAGCCAAGACCGTGCTCGCCAATGAGGTCACGAAGCTGGTGCGCGGCGAAGCGGCGGCCGCCCGTGCGGAAGCCACCGCGCGCGAAACCTTTGCCGGGAGCGGCGCGGGCGAGGATCTGCCGAGCCTCGCCGTCGGGCCGGAGGGAATGCGGATCGCCGCGCTTCTGACCGAGATCGGACTGACCGCCTCGAACGGCGAGGCCAAGCGCAAGCTGGCGGAGGGCGCGGTCAAGCTCCAGGGCGAGACAGTGACCGATCCGGCGCATCTCGTGCTTCCGCCCGAGGGAGAGACCCTTCGGCTCAGCCTCGGCAAGAAGCGCCACGCGTTGGTGCAGCGCTGAACGGATCGGTCTGTTCCGACGCCCTTTACCAATTATCAGCCTTTCTCCGCCATTTCCGGGTGCGTGACCCAGACGGAGGGAAGGATCGCTGCGCGTGGCCAACGGAGCTAATCTCAGTGTACCCGATATGCGGCGTGCGGCGCGGCATCCGGTCGATTTTCCGGCGATCGTCGAGCATTTCGTGCACGGCGACCTTCACCTTCACGTCTGCAACCTGTCCGCACACGGCTTCATGGTCGACGATGCGAAGTCCTTGCAGCGCGGCGATCGCATCATCATCCGCCTGCCCGTGGTTGGCCGGATCGAGGCCTATGTGATCTGGACCCGCGACACCCGCGCCGGTTTCCAGTTCGAACGGATCATCCGGCTCGACGATTTCATCGCCATCATCGACAAGCTTCAGCCCAACCCGCGCCTGCGCCGCCCGCGCTGAGCGCCCGGGCCAAAGCCCAGCTTGAAGCGGGCGCAAGTTTCGCCTGCTTGGCAGGCCTCCCGCGCCCTGCCATGGCGGGCGGGTGACCGAACCGACCTCCCCGCTTCAGATTGCCGATTACCGCCGCTACTGGCTGGCGCGCTTCATGGCCGTGTTCGCCACCATGTCGATGGTGGTGCTGATCGGCTACCAACTCTATGCAGTGGCGCGCGACGATTACGGGATGAGCGTTGCCGAGGCCTCTTTCCAGCTTGGCCTGCTCGGGCTTGCCCAATTCGTCCCGCTGTTTCTGCTGACCCCTGTCGCGGGGCTTGCCGCCGATCGCTTCGACCGGCGCCATGTTGCGGCCTTCGCCAATGCGATCGACGCAGGCGTGGCGGTGGTGCTGGCGGTGCTGACCGCGCGCGATGCACTCACCATCCCGCTCCTGTTCACGCTTGCCGCTGCGCACGGCGCGGCGCGGGTGTTCGTCGGCCCTTCGATGAGCGCGATCGCGCCCAATATCGTCCCCCCTGCCCTGCTTCCGCGCGCGATCGCGCTGTCGTCGATCGCGTGGCAGGCGGCGAGCGTGGCGGGGCCGGCGGTGGGCGGGCTGATCTTCGCCCGTGCCGAATGGCTGCCCCATGCGATCTCGGCCGGTTTGATGGCTGGCTCGACCGGTCTGATTCTTTCGGTCCGCCCGATCCGGGCCAAGCATGAAGGGCCGCCGCTGCGCCCGCTGCGCCAGATCGTCGAGGGCCTGGTCTATGTCTGGCGCGAGCGCTTCCTGCTGGGCTCGATCACGCTCGATCTGTTCGCGGTGCTGCTTGCCGGGGCGACTGCGCTTCTGCCGGTGTTCGCGCGCGATATCCTCTTCGTCGGTCCCGAAGGCCTCGGCCTGATGCGCGCAGCCCCGGCCTTTGGCGCAGCGAGCGTCGCTCTGTGGCTGTCGTTCCGTCCGCTCGAGCGCGAGGTCGGCGCCAAGATGCTGATGGCAGTCGCCGCGTTCGGGGCACTCACCATCGCGTTTGCCTTCTCGCGCCATTTCGTGCTGTCGCTGGCAATCCTTGCCGCGATGGGGGCGGTCGACATGATCTCGGTGTTCATCCGCAGCTCGCTGGTGCAGCTCTTCACCCCCGACGACAAGCGTGGGCGGGTCTCCGCGATCTCGGGCCTCGCGATCTCGGCTTCGAACGAGCTGGGGGAGATGCAGTCGGGGCTGGCCGCGGCGCTCCTCGGCGCGGTCGGAGCGGTTGTATTCGGCGGCGCGGGTGCGATATTCGTGACACTGATCTGGGCGTGGTATTTCCCCGAGCTGCGCCGCGCCCGCAGTTTCGAGCCGCAAGCGCTCAAGAGGGAGGTAGCATCACCATGAAAGCCACATCGATCCTCGCCACCATCGGCGACACCCCGCATATCCGCCTGGCCCGGCTGTTCCCCGACCACGAGGTGTGGGTGAAGTCCGAACGCGCCAATCCCGGCGGCTCGATCAAGGACCGCATCGCGCTCGCCATGGTCGAGGATGCCGAGGCGCGCGGCGCGCTCCAGCCCGGCGGCACTATCGTCGAACCCACAAGCGGCAACACCGGGATCGGCCTCGCCATGGTGGCGGCGGTCAAGGGATACCGTCTGGTGCTGGTGATGCCCGAATCGATGTCGATCGAGCGCCGCCGCCTGATGCTTGCCTATGGCGCGAGCTTTGACCTCACCCCGCGCGAGAAGGGGATGAAGGGCGCGATCGAGCGCGCCCAGCAACTCGTCGAAGAGACCCCGGGCGCGTGGATGCCGAGCCAGTTCGACAATCCGGCCAACGTCTCCGTCCACGTGCGCACCACTGCGCAGGAGATCCTCGCCGATTTCGCCGACACGCCGATCGATGTGATGATCACCGGGGTCGGCACGGGCGGCCACCTGACCGGCTGCGCGGAAGAGTTGAAGCGGCACTGGAGCGGGCTCAAGGCCTACGGGGTCGAGCCTGCCCTGTCCCCGGTGATCAGCGGCGGCCAGCCCGGCCCGCACCCGATCCAGGGCATCGGCGCCGGCTTCATCCCCGGTAACCTCCACACCGATGCGATCGACGGCGCGATCACGGTCGATGCCGAGGACGCCAAGGAGATGGCGCGCCGCGCCGCGCGCGAAGAGGGGATGCTGGTCGGCATTTCATCGGGCGCGACGCTGGCCGCAATCGCCAAGAAGCTGCCCGAACTGCCCGCGGGCGCGCGCGTGCTCGGCTTCAACTACGACACTGGCGAGCGTTATCTGTCGGTTCCCGAATTCCTGCCCGTGGAGTGAACCGTTTCGTTAACCCTAGCAGGCTATGTCCGAAGGCTGTCACAGGCTTTCGCTGAGCGGCTCGGGAAACGGCGGTCATGAAGTTCATCAAGCTCGAATCGCGCGGCGGCAACTACCTCGTCGTTGCCAGCAACATCGCGTGGCTGCGCACGGCCGAAAACGGCCAGACCAATGTCGGAATGGTGGGCGGGCAGCCGCTGCTGGTGGTGGGCTCGATCGAGGAAGTCGCGGCGAAGATTCTGGCGGGCGCGGCGGAGGAGCCGCTGGAGGCCGCTCCGGCGCTCGCTCCCGCGCCCGCCGCAGCACCTGCGGCGCCAGTGGCAACTGCTGCGCCTGTCGCTCCCGCCCCTGCTCCAGCTCCCACCCCCGCCCCCGAGCCGGTGGTCGCTACCGCTCCGGAACCGGCGGCTCCCGCGCCCGAGGTTGTCGCGCAAGCCGAGGTCGCGGCGCCGCGCCCTGCCCCGGTGCCTGCAGCCGAACCCGTCCGCGCTGCGCCCCCGCAGCCGGAGCCCGAGCCCGAGCCGATGATCGACATTGCGGACGAGCAAGAAGAAGAACGCGAAATCCCGGCCCCGATCGCCGCACGCGTTGCCGAACGCCCCGCGCCTGCACCAAAGCCGATGTCCGAACCCAAACCGGTTGCCGCAGCCCCGTCCAAACCGGCAGCCAAGCCCGCGCCCGCCCCCGCGCCGGCGCGCAAGGGCCCGCTGACCCTCTCCGAGCGCCTGGCCGCCGCCGCCTCGGCCCCCAAGGTCAAGGCCGGCAGCCAGCGCATGATGGGCGCGCTCGACTAACGGTTCTGTGGCGTCTCCGCTCCGGCTTGGGCGAGGATGATTGCAAGACCGACCGACATCCCTGCAACAAATCGTTCACGCCCGGTGTCGAGATATTCGTCAAGGCTGTGGGTGCGGCCCCCGCCTGCGCCTGTGCCGATGGTGAGCGCGGGTATTCCAAGGCTCATCGGGATGTTGCTGTCGGTAGAGCTGTCGTCGAGGCGTGCTGCAAACCCGGCTGCTGCTGACGCCGCCAAGCCAGTGCGCACCAGCGGGTGATCCGGTGGAGTGGCACCGGCAGGCCGGTCTCCGATCAATTCACGGGTGAGGGAGATCTCACCGGCCGCGACCGAGCGCGCGGCGTTCTCGGCCGTAACGCCGGCCTCGGCGGCCGCCAGCAATTCGCGTTCGAGCTGAGCCAGCGACGCCGGATCACCCGATCGCATATCGACTTCAAGTTGCACGAGGTCGGGAATGGCGTTGACCGAAGTGCCGCCGGTCACGACGCTGGCGGCATAGGTGGTGCGCGGTTCGGCAGGAACCCTGATCGCGTAGATGCCGCGCACCGTCTCAGCCATGGCGGCGATCGGATTGACGATGCCGAAAGCGCCGTAACTGTGCCCGCCCGGCCCTTTGAATCCGAGGCGATAGCGCCGCGAGCCGACCGCGCCATTCACGACCCTTCCGGCATCGGCATTGTCGATCGACAGGAAGGCCCCGATCCGGTTTTTCCACGCGCTTTTCGTGAAAAGATAGCGCACCCCTCGCAGATCGCCCGGCCCTTCCTCGCCCACCGTGCCGACAAACAGGATCGGCTGACGCGTCGCGATCCGCTCCGTTTCCAAGACGCGAACCCAAGCGAGAATCGTGGCCAGCCCGAGGCTGTCGTCCCCGATGCCGGGCGCAAACAGTCGCTCGCCCTCGCGCCGTACCTTGATCGGCGTGCCTTCGGGAAACACCGTGTCAAGATGCGCCGAAACGACCAGCACCGGGCCTTCGCTGAGACCGGGGCGCAGCGCCACGACATTTCCCTCGGGATCGATGGTGACATCGGTCAGCCCCGCATCGCGCAGCATCTGGGCAAACAGCACCGCCCGCTTGCTTTCGTTGAACGGCGGCGCGGGAGTCTCGGTGATGCGGACAAGATCGGCGAGCACCTGATCATACTGATCATCGATCGCGGCGCGGACGGTGCCTGGAAGCGGGTCGGCTTGCGCAGGTCCGGCGGCAAGCGACGGCGCGGCAAGGTGTGCCAATGCTGCGAGCGCTAGTCTCAATGCGACCCACGTTCTTGCCATCACCTGCCCTGCTCCGGTCCGCGCACGGCGACGCATCTCGCCCGCCTTCGGCCAAGCTGGTTTGACCGATTGTTGTCGCGAAGACCAGTCACCCTCGCCGCGGCTATCCCCGGCGGCTTGACCCAAAAAGACGGGCCGCCATGCACTGACATGGCGGCCCGGATCATCGCGAAGCAATCGATGATCACGCAGCGGTGGCAAACGCCTCCGCCGGGAGCTTCATCATGTACTCGCTGCCCGCTTCGAGCTTGCGGCGCAGCGCGCCGGCGTCGGGCAGGAAGCGTTCGGCGTAGTAATTCGCCGAGACCAGCTTGGCTTCGTAGAAGGCCTTGTCCGCGGGCGCGCTCGCGAGCTTCGCCAGCGCCACCTTGGCCATCTTCAGCCAGAAGAAGCCGAGCGTGACGATCCCCATGATGTGCATGTAGTGATGCGCGCCCGCGCCGAGGTGGTTGGGGTTCTGAAGCGCGTTCTGCATGAACCACATGGTCGCCGCTTTCTGCTCGCCGAGCGCCTTTTCGAGCCGCTCGGCGACCGAGGCGAGTTCGGGCAGCTGCTTGGCGGCGGCGATCTCCTCGTCGATCATCGCGAAGAAGGCCTGGATCGCCTTGCCGCCACCCGCCGCCAGCTTGCGGCCGCACAGGTCCATCGCCTGCACCCCGTTGGCGCCTTCGTAGATCATCGCGATGCGGCTATCGCGCACGAACTGCTCCATGCCCCATTCGCGCACATAGCCGTGGCCGCCGTAGACCTGCTGCATGTTGTTGGCGATGTCATAGCCCTTGTCGGTGCCGTAGCCCTTGATCACCGGGGTCATGAGACCGATCAGCAGATCGGCCTGTTCGCGTTCTTCGGCGGTCTGGGCACGGTGGGTGAGATCGACCTGGAGCGCGCCCCACAGGCACAGCGCGCGCATGCTTTCGGTGAAGACCTTGGCGTCCATCAGCATCCGGCGAACGTCGGGGTGGACAAAGATCGGATCGGCCTTGGCGTCAGGGTCGGCCGGGCCGGTCAACGCGCGGCCCTGCCGCCGATCGAGCGCGTAGGTGACCGCGTTCTGATAGGCGACCTCGGCCTGGGCGTAGCCCTGGATGCCGACGCCGAGCCGTGCGGCGTTCATCATGATGAACATCGCGGCAAGGCCCTTGTTCTCCTCGCCCACGAGGTAACCGGTCGCGCCGTCATAGTTGAGCAGGCAGGTGGCGTTGCCGTGGATGCCCATCTTCTTCTCGATCGACCCGCAGGTGACGCCGTTGCGCACGCCGGGGTTGCCGTTCTCATCGAGCAGGAACTTCGGCACGATGAACAGCGAGATGCCCTTGGTGCTGTCGGGCGCGCCCGGAGTCTTGGCCAGCACCAGGTGGATGATGTTGCTGGTGAGATCGTGCTCGCCGGCCGAGATGAAGATCTTGGTGCCGGTGATCGCATAGGTGCCATCGCCGTTGGGCACGGCCTTGGTGCGGATCATGCCGAGATCGGTGCCGCAATGCGGTTCGGTCAGGTTCATCGTGCCCGACCATTCGCCCGAGATCATCTTGGGAACGAAGGTCTCCTTCTGCTCCTGCGAACCCTTGGCGAGGATCGCCGCGATCGCGCCATTGGTGAGGCCGGGATACATCGCAAAGGCCTGATTGGCGGTGCCGGTGTATTCCTCGAGCACGAAGCCGAGCACATGCGGCAGTCCCTGCCCGCCGAACTCTTCGGGCTGGGCGAGCGTGCCCCAACCGCTTTCGACATAGGCCTGGTACGCCTCCTTGAAGCCCGGCGGGGTGGTGACCGAGCCATCTTCGTGGCGGGTGCAGCCGTGCTCGTCACCCGCCTGGTTGATCGGCGCGAGCACCTCGGCGCAGAACTTGCCGGCCTCGTTGATCACGGTGTCGATCATGTCGGGGGTGGCATTCTCGAAGCCCGGCAGGTTGCCGTAGCTGGCCAGATCGAGCACCTCGTTGACAATGAAGCGCGTTTCGCGAGTGGGGGCGGTGTAGGTCGGCATCACTGTATCCCTTGAGTGAGCGGTCGTGGTGGAGCGGCGAACCTAAATCGTTACCGCAAGTCGAGCTTTTCGATTTCGGCGACGAAATCGGTGAGTTCGTGGATCGAGGAATCGATATCGTCGCGTTGGGCCTTGAGCTTGGCGATATGCGCGCGGCATTTCTCGATCGTGACGCGGCGCTGTTCGACCCGGCCGTCGTCGAGATCGTAGAGGTCGATCATTTCGCGAATCTCGGTGAGACTGAACCCGACGTTCTTGGCGCGCATGATCCATGCAAGCCGTGCCCGATCGCGCTTCGAATAGACGCGGGTGAGGCCGACGCGCGCGGGACTGATCAGGCCCTCGTCCTCGTAGAAGCGCAGCGCACGCGCGGTGCACCCGAACTCCGACGTAAGGTCGGAAATGGTGAACTGTTCGCGCTCGTGAATGTCGGGCCGATCGAGATGCGCACCGTTGCGGCGCGATTCGCTGGCGGGGTCGGCTGCGGTAGGATGAGCGGGTGCACTGGCCATGGCGCGCTCATACCTTCCCTTTACGTGAGCGTCAAGTATTGACCCTTAGGAGAACGGGGCCGTCCTCGCCGGTTTCGAGGCGGCGGTAGAAACAGCTGGCAGCGCCGGTGTGACAGGTCGGGCCGGCGGGGCGCGCGCGGATCAGCAACGCGTCCTGATCGCAATCGACCAGCACCTCCTGGAGCGCGAGGATGTTGCCCGAGGTTTCGCCCTTCATCCACAAGGCCCCGCGCGAGCGCGACCAGAAATGCACCTTGCCGGTCGCGAGCGTGGCAGCCAGCGCCTCGGCATTCATGTGCGCCACCACCAGCACCGCGCCGCTCGCGTGGTCGACCACCACTGCGGTGAGGAGGCCCGCCGCGTCGAACTTCGGATCGAAGATGCTGCCGGATTCGCGCTCTTCGGGGGTCAGAGGCCTTTCGGTCACGGGGTCAGGTCCGCCTTGTAATGTTGCAATTGATGCATGACCGACGCCCGATCATGCCACGAGCCGACCGGCCCATGCGACGATTGTTGCAGACAGACAACAGGGGGACGCAAAAATTGTGATGCGTTGATTTCCGGCTTCCGCCTTGTGCAACACGGTGGAACAAGAGCGCCAGAGCTCTCGCAAGGGGTTCTCCACCGAACGTCGGCGCCGCCCGGTGCCAGTTCAGGGGGTGGCCGGGACGCAGGCTGGCAGCGGGGTGCCAGAGCGACCGGTTGAACGATAGGGATTGGATCCCGGCAGCGAAGCTAGGGGGTCGCTGCCAAGGCCCGCAAGGGTGGATCCTCACCGTTTCGTCACGTGGCGCCCGGGGCCCAAAAGGCCCCGGGCGTTATGTTTTGCGGGCGGTGGCCTGGCTTGGACTTTCATCCTCGACCCGCGCGAAACAGGCGACCGCAATCCGAGCCGGCCGCGCCTGCGACAGAGCCGCGATGCAGGCACGCACCGTCGCGCCGCTGGTGAGCACATCGTCGACCAGCGTCACTTCCCGCCCCGTCAGCATGGCCGCGCGCGCCGGATTGAGACCGATCGCACCGTGCAGCGCCCGTTCGCGGGCCGCGCGGCCGAGCGCTCCGAGACGGGGCGTGGGGCGGTGGCGGATCAGACCATCGACCAGCGCCTCTCCCTTCCCCGCCCGCGCCAGCTCCTGCGCAAGCAGCGCGGCCTGGTTGTATCCGCGGCTCCACAGCCGCCAGCGATGGAGGGGCACCGGGATCAACAGAGGAGGCAGCGTCCCCGGTGCCGGATCGGGCAACCGCGCCGCAATCAATCGGGCCAGCAGCCGCGACAGCGCAATCTTGCCGCCATGCTTGAAGGCAAGCACCAGATGGCGCGAGGTGTCGTTGTAACACGTCGCAGCGAAGACCGGCACCGCGACCCCGTCTATCATGGGATGCGCTGGCACGTCCAAGGCACTCCAGCACGCTCCGCACAGGCCCGCCTGCGCAGCGATGGACTCGCCGCACGCCGGGCAACGCGGCGGGTAGATGAGGTCCACCACCGGGCCGAGATGCCGCGCAAGGCTTGCGACCAGAGCCATGCGGCGGAGTGTCGCACGGGTTGCGCAGCCGGGGCAAGCGCGGCAGGGCCGCGTTGATGAGCCAGTCCGCGACCCCAACCATCTTCTGCCCGCAGCGCCGAGCGGCCCGCTATGCCCGCGCCCGGACCCGCGTCAGGATGCCGGGGGCCGCGCGCTTCATCCTGGACGACATGGTTGAGGACACCCTCGAACGCCTCGCCTTCCTGCGCCATGCGCCTGCCCGCGCACTGGTGCTCGGAGAGCCAACCGGTGCGTTCGCCGCGGCGCTGCGGGCTCAGGGCGCGGCGGTGGAGACAGACCCCGACGGCCTCGACCTCGAGGCACCCTACCCCGCCAACGGGTTCGATCTTGCGGCGGTCATCGGCCTGTTCGATGCGGTCAACGACCTGCCCGGCGCGCTCATCCACCTGCGCGGTGCCGTGGCGCCGGGAGGGCTCGTGATCGCGCATTTCGTCGGCGGTCAGAGCCTTCGCGCCCTGCGCGCGGCGATGCTCGCTGCCGAGCCGGAGCGGCCCGCGGCGCGGCTCCACCCGCTGGTCGACCCGCGTGCCGCACCCGGCCTGCTCCAGCGCGCCGGTTGGAAGGATCCGGTGGTGGATACCCACACGCTGACCGTGCGCTACGGCAACCTCGACCGCCTCGTCGCCGATCTGCGCGATCAGGCTTTGAGCAATGCGCTGGCGCGGCCTGCTGCGCCGCTCGGCAAGGCTGCGCTCGCCCGCGCCCGCGCCGCCTTTGCCGCGCGCGCCGACGCCGACGGGAAGACGCGCGAGACCTTCGAGATCGTCACACTCACCGCGCGGCGCTCGCTCGCCGGCACCTAGCCCTTTGCCAGCGCCGCCTGCGCCGCCGCGAGCCGCGCGATCGGCACGCGATAGGGCGAGGCGCTGACATAATCGAGCCCGACGCTCTCGCAGAAGGCGATGCTCGCCGGATCGCCGCCATGTTCGCCGCAAATGCCGAGCTTGATGTCGGGCCGCGTCGCCCGCCCCCGCTCGGCCGCAAGTTCGACCAGCTGGCCGACCCCGTCGACATCGAGGCTGACGAAAGGATCGCGCGGGAAGATGCCCTTCTCCACGTAAACGCTGAGGAACCGCGCCGCGTCGTCGCGCGAGACGCCGAGGGTCGTCTGCGTCAGATCATTGGTGCCGAAGGAGAAGAACGCGCCTTCTTCCGCGATCTCGCCCGCCATCAGCGCGGCGCGCGGCAGCTCGATCATCGTACCCACGAGATAGTCGACCCGCGTACCGACCTCGGTGAACACCGCTTCGGCGGTGCGGTCGACCAGCGCGCGCAGCAGCGCCAGCTCGCGCTTGGTGGCAACCAGCGGGATCATGATCTCGGGAAGCGGCGCCGCGCCGCTGGCCTGCATCACTGCGCAGGCCGCCTCGAAGATCGCACGCGCCTGCATTTCGTAGATTTCGGGGTAGGTGATCCCGAGCCGGCAGCCGCGATGGCCGAGCATGGGGTTGAATTCGTGGAGCTCGCCCGCGCGGCGCTTGAGGTGATCCACGCCCAGCCCGGTCGCATCGGCCAGCTCGGTAAACTCCTCGTCGGCGTGGGGCAGGAATTCGTGCAGCGGCGGATCGAGCAGCCGGATCGTGCAAGGCAGACCGGCCATCACCTCGAATATCGCGGTGAAATCGGCGCGCTGCTCGGGCAGCAGTTTTTCGAGGGCACGGCGGCGACCCGCCTCGTCCTCCGCGAGGATCATCTGGCGCACCAGCGAGATGCGCGAGGCTTCGAAGAACATGTGCTCGGTGCGGCACAGCCCGATTCCCTCGGCCCCGAACTGGCGCGCCATCCGGCAGTCGTCGGGGGTTTCGGCATTGGTGCGCACCCTCATCCGGCGCAGCTTGTCCGCCCACACCATCAACGTGCCGAAATCGCCCGCCAGCTCGGGCTCGACCGTCGGGACGATGCCGAGCATCACCTGCCCGGTCGCGCCGTCGAGCGTGATCGCATCGCCTTCCTTGAGTTCGGTCGCACCGATCCGCAGGGTACGGGTCGCGCGGTCGATCGAGACCGCGCCGGCGCCCGAGACGCAGGGGCGCCCCATCCCGCGGGCGACCACCGCCGCATGGCTCGTCATTCCGCCGCGCGCGGTCAGGATACCCTGCGCCGCGTGCATCCCGTGGATGTCCTCCGGCGAGGTCTCGACCCGCACCAGGATCACCTTCTCGCCGCGCCCGGCCCATTGTTCGGCCGTATCGGCATCGAGCACGATCTTGCCCGCCGCCGCACCCGGCGAGGCGGGCAGGCCGGTGGTCAGCACATGGCGCTCCGCCTTCGGATCGAGCGTCGGGTGGAGCAGCTGGTCGAGCGCCATCGGATCGACCCGCCGCACCGCCTCGCGCTCGTCGATCAGGCCCTCGGCCACCATGTCGACCGCCATCTTGAGCGCGGCCTTGGCGGTGCGCTTGCCCGAGCGGGTCTGGAGCATCCACAGCTTGCCGCGCTCGACGGTGAACTCGATGTCCTGCATGTCCTTGTAGTGGAGCTCGAGCAGATCGAACACGCGGGCGAGCTCGGCATAGGCATCCGGCAGCGCTTCTTCCATCGAAGGTTGCCGGGCGCCCGCCGCCTCGCGCGCGGCCCTGGTGAGGTATTGCGGCGTGCGAATCCCCGCCACCACGTCCTCGCCCTGCGCGTTGATCAGGTACTCGCCGTAATAGGCCCGCGCACCGGTCGCCGGATCGCGGGTGAAGGCGACGCCGGTGGCGCTGGTGTCGCCCATGTTGCCGAACACCATCGCCTGCACATTGACCGCGGTGCCCCAGTCGCCCGGGATGTCGTTCAAGCGCCGGTAGACCTTGGCGCGGTCCGAATCCCAGCTGTCGAACACCGCGCGGATCGCACCCCACAGCTGCTCGTGGACATCCTGCGGGAACGGCCTGCCGAGTTCGGTCTCGACGATCCCCTTGTATTCGTCCACCAGCGCTTGCCAGTCTTCGGCGGCGAGTTCGGTATCGTTGTAGAAGCCGTTGTCTTCCTTGACGATCTCGAGCGCCTCTTCGAACAGTCCGTGATCGATCCCGAGCACCACGTCGGCATACATCTGGATGAAGCGGCGGTAGCTGTCCCACGCAAAGCGGGCATCGCCGCTCGAGGCGGCGAGGCCCGCCACGGTCGCATCGTTGAGCCCCAGGTTGAGCACCGTGTCCATCATTCCGGGCATCGAGACCCGCGCGCCCGAGCGGACCGAAACCAGCAGCGGATCGGCGGCATCGCCGAAACGCTTGCCCACGGCCGCTTCGACATGGGCGAGCGCCTCGGCCACCGCGCTTCGCAAGCCCTCCGAGAAGTCCGCGCCATCCTGCAGATAACGCACGCATTCCTCGGTGGTGATGGTGAAGCCCGGAGGCACGGGCAGGCCGATGCTCGCCATTTCGGCAAGGTTGGCGCCCTTCCCGCCGACGACGGTCTTGTCCTTCTGGCGGGGATCGTCGTGCGCGGCATTGCCGCCGAAGGGGAAGACTGTTTGCACGTCAGGTCATCCTGTTAAGGTTGCGCATCGCAGGGCTGAACCATGAGACACATGAGACACAGTCCAGAAACGCAAAAAGTTCATCCCTCGATCCGGATGAAATCGGCGACGCGGTGCACCGCATCGCGCAGCCGCGCGAGCAGAGCAAGACGCGCCGCGCGCTTGTCCGCATCCTCGGCGTTGACGGTCACCTCTTCAAAGAACCGGTCGATGGGGGCGCGCAAGGTGGCGAGCGCCGCCATCGCATCGCCGAACCGTTCGGCCGCAATCGCCTCGGCAGCGCGAGGCTCGGCGGCGGCGAGCGCGTCGATCAGCGCCTTTTCGGCCTCTTCGGGCGTGTAGGAAAGAGCGGAATGGGTGTGCGCGGCTTCGGCGACAATATCGCCGATATCGGGATCGTCGACCATGGCGAGGGGGTCTTCCTCGCCGGTTTGCTCTATTCCGTCATTCCAGCGCAGGCCGGAACCCAGTTCCGCGTCCGCGTTCTGGGCCCCGGCCTGCGCCGGGGTGACGAGGTAATTCTCCTTCTTGAGGATGTTCGCCGCGCGCTTGTAGCCCGCGAGGAGGTTGGTGCCGTCCTCGGTGGTGACGAAGGCCTGGAGCGCGTGGACACGGGCGAGCAGGCGGACGAGGTCGTCCTCCCCGCCGAGCGCGAACACCGCGTCGATGAGGTCGTGGCGGACACCGGCTTCGCGCTGCTGGACCTTGAGGCGGTCGGCGAAGAAGTCGAGGAGCTCGCCATCGCCCACACCCATTCGCAGGCCGTTCTCGGTGATGAGGCGAATGATCGCCAAGGCCGCGCGGCGCAGCGCGAAGGGATCCTTCGAACCGGTCGGCTTTTCGTCGATCGCAAAGAAACTGCGGAGCGTATCCAGCTTGTCCGCGAGGCTCACCGCCACCGTCACCGGCGCGGTCGGCACCTCGTCGCCCTGCCCGACGGGCTTGTAGTGATCGCGGATCGCCTCGGCGACCTCCTGCGGCAGGCCCTCCTTCGCGGCGTAATAGCCGCCCATCAGGCCCTGCAATTCGGGGAACTCGCCGACCATCTCGGTGACGAGATCGGCCTTGCAAAGCCGCGCGGCCTGTTCGGCCAGCGCGGGGTCGCCAGCGACAATGCCTTCCTCGCACAGCCACCGCGCCAGCTTCGCCACCCGTTCCACCTTGTCGGCGACGGTGCCCAGCTTCTCGTGAAAGGTGATGCGCGACAGCTTCTCGGCATTAACCGCGAGCGGGGTCTTCTGGTCCTGCTCCCAGAAGAAGCGCGCGTCGCTAAGCCGCGCAGCCAGCACCTTGCGGTTGCCGTCGATGACCACGGCGGGGTCGAGCGGATCGATGTTCGCGGTGCAGACGAAGGCGTTGGCGAGCTTGCCGCCCTCCCCCTCGCACACCAAGTATTTCTGGTTCACCCGCGCGGTGAGCTGGATGACCTCGGGCGGCACGTCGAGGAAAGCTTCGTCGAAGCGGCCGAGCAGCGGCACCGGCCATTCGGTGAGGCCCGCGTTCTCGATGACGAGGCCCTCGTCCTCGACCAGCGTCAGACCCGCTTCGGCAGCGACGCGTGCGGCGCCTTCGCGGATGATCTGGCAGCGTTCGGAGAAATGGACGATCACATGCGCTGCGCGCAGGGTTTCGACATAGGAACCGGCGTCGGCGATCTCGACCGGGCCGGAATGGTGGAAGCGGTGCCCCATGGTGGTGCGTCCACTCGCGAGCCCGTCGACCTCGCAGGGGACTACTTCACCATCGAGCAGCGCAATGATCCCGGACAGCGGGCGCACCCAGCGCAAGGATTCCGTGGTGATCGAACCGGCGCCCCAGCGCATCGACTTGGGCCAGGGGAAGGCGCGGATGATCGCCGGGATCATTTCGGCCAACACCGCAGCGGTTTCGCGGCCCGGCTTCTCCACGACCGCGAAATAGACGCCGTCTCGCTCGGTCAATTGCTCGGCGGTGAGGCCCATCTTGCGCAGGAAGCCTTCCAGCGCCTGCGGCGGCGCACCGACCTTCGGCCCCTTGGTTTCTTCGCTCACCGCTTCGGTCGCAAGCGGCAGGTCCTTGGCAATAAGCGCCAACCGGCGCGGGGTGGCAAAGGTTTCGACCGAACCCGCCGATAGGCCAGAATTGGCCAACGCATCGGAAAACAACCGCGCCAGATCGTCCTTGGCCTTCGGCTGCATCCGGGCGGGGATTTCCTCGCAGCGCAGTTCGAGCAGGAAGTCGGCCATCAGACGAGACTCCACCCGGGATACTTGGCCTGCCACTCGGGGCTCATCTTCTCGGCATAGGCCTCGCAGGACGAGCGCGCCAAGTCGCGCACGCGGCCCATGTAGCTGGCGCGTTCCTGCACGCTGATCACGCCGCGCGCCTGCAGGAGGTTGAAGACGTGGCTTGCCTCGATCGCCTGTTCGTAGGCGGCGATGGGGACGCCCGCGGACAGCGCATTGCGGCACTCGGCCTCGGCCTTGGCGAAGAGGTCGAACAGCGCGTCGGTGTTGGCGACCTCGAAGTTCCACTTCGACATCTGGCGCTCGTTCTCGAGGAACACCTCGCCATACGAAACGGGTTTTTGTTGGCCTACCGCTTCGCTACTTGAGGCCCAGGGCGAATTGAACGCCAGATCATAAACGTTGTCGACGCCCTGGATGTACATCGCGAGCCGCTCGAGCCCGTAGGTCAGCTCGCCCGCGACCGGTTTGCAGTCGAACCCGCCCATCTGCTGGAAATAGGTGAACTGGGTGACCTCCATCCCGTCGCACCACACCTCCCAGCCCAGCCCCCAGGCGCCGAGCGTGGGGCTTTCCCAGTCGTCCTCGACAAAGCGGATGTCGTGCGCCAGCGGATCGATGCCGATCGCGGCGAGGCTCTTGAGATAGAGCTCCTGAATGTCGGACGGCGAGGGCTTCAGGATCACCTGATACTGGTAGTAGTGCTGCAGCCGGTTGGGATTTTCGCCATAGCGCCCGTCGGTCGGGCGGCGGCAGGGCTGGACGAAGGCGGCGTTCCACGGCTCAGGCCCGAGCGCGCGCAGGGTGGTCGCGGTGTGGAAGGTGCCCGCGCCCATCCGCATGTCATAGGGCTGGAGGATAACGCAGCCCGCCTCGTGGCTCCAGAAATCGTGGAGCGTGAGGATCATGTCCTGAAACGAGCGCGCGGGATCGCGCGGTGGAGGGGTGAAAGGCTGGGCGGCGCTCATGGCGGCCCGCCATGGCCGAACGCCCCCGCAGCGTCAATGCCGCGCCGCAGCATGGCGTGGGGGCCGCATCGCCGCACGCGGAGGCTTGACTTGGGCGACAGGCCGGGCAGCATTGAAAAGTCGCAGAATTCACGTCCAGGGGCGCAGACCACATGATCACCATTCGCACCGGCCTTCCGCTCGGCCTGCTGCTGGCGCTTGCGCCACTGGCAGGCGTGAGCGGGGCCGATCTTTCCAAGCCGGGTGCGGCGCCCGCCGCGCAGGTGTGCGTTCCCCATCACGCCGGTCGCCACGGCCTCGGCCCGATGGCGTCGCCGGTGCAGGATTACGAGCCCCGCCCGGCGATGTGGCGGCTGTCCGATGCCGACACCACCATCACCATCCTCGGCACTTACCACGTGCTGCCCGAAGGCTTCCGCTGGCGCACCCCGCTGCTCGACACGGTGATCGCCGGGGCCGAAGAGGTGGTGTTCGAATCCCGCGATGACGAGGCGGCCCCCGAGGCCGAGCTCACGCCCGACGATCTGCGCTTCTTCACCCTGATGATCGAGCGGCGCAGCGCCGTGCCCTTGTCCGAGCGGGTCGCGCCGCGCAATCGCGACAAGCTCGTGCGGCTCATCGAACTTGCCGGGCTCTCGCTCGAGGAGGCCGAGCGGATGCCACCGATGATGACGATGTTCGCGATCGCAGCGGCAACGTCCCAGGCCGAAGGCTCCTTGCGCGAGTTCGGGGTGGAGACGGTTATCGAGGAAGAGTTCAAGGCGAGCGGCCGCCCGATCTCGGCGATCGAGGACCCCATCGCGGTGGTCAAGGCGCTGCTTGCGCTCGACGAGGCGCAGATGATCGCGATGATCGACGAGGGTCTCGATGAATGGGACGGCTGCGCACTGGTCGAACCCGCGCAGACCGATTGGAGCAGCGAGCACAATTGGGCGCAGGGAAAGCTCGAGGAGATCAGCGTCACCGAGATGAAGGAGGAACCTTTCGGCGAGGCGATGTACCAGGTGCTGCTGGTCGACCGCAACCGCGCCTGGACCGATTGGGTTGCGGCGCGGATGGAGCAGCCCGGCAACCTGCTGCTGGCGGTCGGCGCAGGGCACATGGAGGGGCCGGATTCACTTATCACCATGCTCGACACGCGCGGCTTGAAGGTCGAGCGGATCCAGTGACGCCGACGCGACCGATGTCGTGACTGCATGACCAAAGGTAAGGTTCGCTTGACATGGTCAGCGAATCGCGACATATAGTCATGCATACCTGACACGCGGTCGGGTTGACCTGACGGAGAACGACCATGGACCATCTGACCAAGAGCGTCTGCGTAAAGCAGTGGCCGCTGTTCGTGATGATCCTCATGAGCGGCTATGCCAGCGGCGCGATCATCGCCAAGCTGGCCAATGCGCTGGGGTTCTGAGCCGTGCCGTACAAGCCCGGAACCCTCGACGAAAGCGATCGTACCCGGGCCTATGGCCTGCTGTGGCTCGGCCTGCCTGATTCGCTCCTTCTGCTTGCCGCAGTCATCCTCGGGCTGGACCTGCTTGTCACCGTGACTGCCGGTTTCGCCGCTGGAACGATGCTGGTCGCTTTCACCGCGCCCGACGAGTTCACCGAGAAGCATGTCTCGGTCGCCGCGCGCTGGGCTGCCTCGACGGCCGGGATCGGGCTGATTGGGGCCACGTTCCCCGTCCTGCGCGATTACCCGCTGGACCCGGCGCTGGTTCTGGCCGGGATTGCGGTGGTCTTTCACCTCGCCCTGACGTGCCAACGGCTGAAGGACAGGTGAGCGACATGAAGAACCGCCTCAAGGTCCTGCGCGCCGAACGCGACTGGAGCCAGGCGGAGCTTGCCGGGCGGCTCGATGTTTCGCGCCAGGCGGTCAACGCGATCGAGACCGGCAAGCACGACCCCTCCCTCCCCCTCGCCTTCCGCATCGCGCGTCTGTTCGACATGCGGATCGAGGATATCTTCGACGATGGAGACGCCGCATGATCTGGAAAAGCAAAGACGCGCTCGGCCCCGGTGAGGCCCGCACGCGCCAGCGCAACCTCAGACAGGCGGTCTACATCGGTTTTGCCGCGGTGATCGGCGCGGTGATCGGGTTTGCCACGGGCTTCTTCGACACAGGCGATGGCAACATCTTCCTTGGCGGCTGGCAGGACCTGAAGCTCCCGCCGCTGCTGGCGATCATCCTTGCAGCGCTGCTGCTCGGTGGTTTCGTCGTGCTGCCGATCTCGGGTTTCCGGATGATCGACGATTACAAGCGCGAACAGAACTATGTTGGCTTTACAGGTGGCTGCGTATCGGTGCTGGCAGGCTATCCGGTTTGGGCCGTGCTCCATGCCGGAGGTTTCGCCCCGCCGCCCCACGCCTTCGGGATCTTTGGCATCGCCTATGTCTCGATGCTCGCCTCCTTCCTCTATGCCCGCTGGCGGCTGTGACCCCGCGTCGAACGCCCGCACCTCTTCCCCCCGTCATCAACGCTCAACCTTGCCCCCTGAAAGGACTATGCATGAAACTCGCTTCCCTGCTCTCGCTCGCCACTGCTCCGCTCGCTCTGTTTGCGGCGAACCCGGTGCTCGCCGAAACCGCGCAGCAGCCCGCCCCGGCCGCTACCGCCGCTGCCTCCAAGGGCCCCGCGCTGTGGAAGGTCGCGGACGACGACACCACGATCTACCTGTTCGGCACCGTCCACGTGCTGCCCAAGGAGGTCGAATGGTATGACGCCACCATCGCCAATGCGCTCGACGGATCCGACCAGCTCGTCACCGAGATCCCTATGGATCCCGGGAGCGAGGCCGCGCTCCAGCAGCTGACCGTGCAGAAGGGCATGCTGCCGCAGGGCACCACGCTACGTTCGCTGCTCAACGCCGAGCAGACCGCGGCCTACACCGCCGCGCTCACCAAGCTCGGCATTCCGGCCGAAGCGTTCGATCCGGTCAAGCCCTGGCTCGCCGGTCTGACGCTCTCGATCCTGCCGATCATGAAGGAAGGCTACGACCCCAACAGCGGGGTCGAGAAGGTGCTGCTCGCCAAGGTGCCCAACAAGGAAAAGGGCGCGCTCGAGACCGCCGAGTTCCAGCTCGGCATCTTCGACGGGATGAGCCAGGAGGCGCAGATCGCCTTCCTGATCGAGGCAGCCGGCACCATCGACGAGACCAAGCCGATGCTCGACCGCATGGTCGCCGAATGGCTCGAAGGCGATGCCGACCAGCTTGCAGCGGTGATGAACGAGGGCATGGACGATCCGCTGGTCGCCGACGCGCTGCTCTACAGCCGCAACCGCAACTGGGCCGAGTGGATCGACACCCGGCTCGACACCCCCGGCACGATCTTCATCGCGGTCGGCGCCGGGCACCTCGCGGGCGCCAAGAGCGTGCAGGATTACCTCGCGCAGAAGGGCATCACGGTCACGCGGGTCAAGTGACCGGGGCCCGTCCGCGAAACCCCGTGCGGGACGGGGCCGGCATTGCCGGGGCGGCGCGCGCCTGCGCCGCCCTCCTGCTGGCCCTGATCCTCGCATTCGCCCTTGCCGGGTGCCAGGATGCGCCCGGCGATGGGACCGGGGGCTCGCTCCCGGACCCGATCTTCTACGAGATCGCCTCGGCCGACGGGACGGTGGAGGGCTGGATGCTCGGCACCATCCATGCCCTCCCCCCCGACACCGCCTGGCAGACCCCTGCGATCAGCGATGCCATCGGCACGGCCGATCTGCTGATCGTCGAGATTGCCGCGCTCGATGATCGCGCGGCGCTTGCGCGGACCTTCGGCGCGCTCGCGAGCAGCCCCGGCCTGCCGCCGCTGTTCGAGCGGATTCCTGCCGATCTCAGGCCGCAGCTCAGAGGCCTGCTCGAACGCGGCGACCTGTCCGCCAATGCCCTCGCCACCACCGAGACCTGGGCTGCCGCCATCGCGCTCGCGCAGGTCGATGCGGTCGGGGATCCGGCCAATGGTGTCGACCGCGCGCTGATCAACGCCTTCGCCGAGCGCCCGGTGCGCGAGCTTGAGGGGACCAAGGCGCAGCTTGCGATCTTCGACCGCCTGCCCGAGGCGCAACAGCGCGTCATGCTGGCGTCGGTCCTGCGCGAAAGCGAGGCGGTGCGCCGCGATCCCACGCGGCTTCAGCGCGCCTGGCTGGCGGGGGATGCAGCCGTCATCGAAGCCTCGACCCGCGAAGGCTTCCTCGCCGATCCGGCCCTGCGCGAGGCTCTGCTGGTGGGGCGCAACCGGCGCTGGGCGGACACACTGGCGCCGATGCTCGCCAAGCCGCCCCGCCCGCTGATCGCGGTCGGCACCGCGCACCTGGTGGGCCCCGAGGGGCTCGCCGCGCTGCTCGAAGCGCGCGGATACCGCCTGCGCCGCCTGCGCCGCGCCCCTTAAACCGCCCTAAACCGGTTGCCAAACCGCCCCGCGATCTCTAAGGGCCCGCGCTTCGGCGCTTCCGGTCATCCCTGGAGGCGGTCGCGCCGTTTGACGAACCTATCAACACGCATTCGAAAGGCACCACGATGAGCGAAGCTCTCACCCTGCCGGCCGAAGCGCGCGAACGGGCTGGCAAGGGAGCCTCCCGAGCACTTCGCCGCGATGGTCGGACTCCTGCCGTGATTTACGGCGGCAAGGAAGAACCCACCCTGATCCATGTCGAGCAGAAGGAGCTGGTTCGCCAGCTCGGCACCGGCCACTTCATGAACTCGATCGTCAACATCGAGATCGATGGCAAGACGGTGCGCACCCTGCCCAAGGATGTGGCCTTCCACCCCGTGACCGACCGTCCGACCCATGTCGACTTCCTGCGCCTGACCGGCGACAGCACGGTCGAAGTGCAGGTGCCGGTGGTGTTCGTCAACGAAGACGCCTCGCCCGGCCTCAAGAAGGGCGGCGTGCTCAACATCGTGCGCCACGAACTCGATCTCTATTGCCCCAACGCCGACATCCCCGACGAAATCCAGGTCGATGTCACCGGCAAGGACATCGGCGATTCGATCCACATCAGCGACGTGACCCTGCCCGCGGGCGTCACCAGCGTGATCACCGATCGCGATTTCACCATCGCCACCCTGATCGCCCCGTCGGGCCTCAAGAGCAGCGAAGGCGAAGCCGCTTCGGAGTAAGCGCCGCCTTCCTTGGCTTTTCGCAAACGCCGGGCTTCGCAAGAGGTCCGGCGTTTCGTTTTGGCCTCCGCACCGCTAAGGACACGCCATGCAGATCTGGGTCGGCCTCGGAAATCCCGGACCGCGCTATGCGTTTCACCGGCACAATGTCGGCTTCATGGCGGTCGACGTGATCGCAGACATGCACGGCTTCGGCCCGGTGCAGAAGAAGTTTTCCGGCTGGACGCAGGAGGGGCGGATCGGCGCGCAGAAAGTGCTGCTGCTGAAGCCCGCGACCTTCATGAACGAAAGCGGCCGCGCGGTGGGTGAGGCGCTGCGCTTCTACAAGCTCGGCACCGAGGCGCTCAGCGTGTTCCATGACGAACTCGACCTTGCGCCCTTCAAGGTCAAGGTGAAGCAGGGTGGCGGGCACGCGGGCCACAATGGCCTCAGGTCCATCGACCAGCATCTGGGCCCCGACTTCCGCCGCATCCGCCTCGGGATCGGTCACCCCGGGCACAAGGACCGGGTGACCGGCCACGTGCTCGGCAATTTCGCCAAGAGCGAGGAAGACGATCTCGCCGCCATGCTCGGCGCGATTTCCGCAGAGGCCGAATGGCTGGCGAAGGGCGATGACGTGCGCTTCATGAACGATGTCGCGCTGAGGATGCAGCAGGGCTGAAGGGCGTCGCCCCGGCGGCGGCGTCAGTATTCCGCGTCAGGATACTCCCAGCGCCACGGCACGCCGGTCGGTCCGAGCAAGGCATCGAACAGCTTGGGAAAACGCTGCTCCGCGCGCACATCGTTCGACAGGACCACAAGGCAGCGCTGCCCACGATCAAGGCAGACCATCATGTTGGCGGTCGAATCATTGTGGCCGCCCTTGTAGAAACCCGGACCCTGCGGACCGGCAAAGGCGATCACACCCAGCGCCGCCTGCGCCGCGAACCGTTCGGCTTCGGGTGCCTCGGGCTGGAGGCTCGGAAACTGGCTGCGGGTGGTGATCGGGAGACTCCCGCGGGCAAACTCGGCGCGCATCGCCGGCGTGAGGCCGAACCCGCGCACCATCGCAGCCGCAAGGCCCGCCATCGCTTCGGGCGAGACATCCATTGACCCTGCCATCCGCACCCGGCCCCGCTCGTCATGCGGTTCGATCTCGCCGGTCGCGGTCCATCCGTCGGCCAGGTTCCCGGCAAATTCCGGGCGCCACATCAGGCCGACATCCTTGAGGCCCAACGGGGTGAACAGGTCTGCGTCCACACCAGCGCCGACGCTTTGCCCCCCGCCGGCCTCGAGAGCGAACTGGAGCAGCAGGATCCCCTCGCCCGAATAGCCATATCGGCTGCCGGGGTCGAAGTGGAAGCGCAGCTTTCCGTCCGGCTCGAGAAACGAGAAATTGGCAAAGCCGGTGGCGTGGTTCAACACATGGCGCGGCGTGATGTTGCGCCACCGGTCGTCTCCTGCAAGGTCGCCCCAATTGCCGTAGGCATCGAGGTTGCCATATTCCGGCAAGGGCTTCGCTAGCCGCGTGGCCAGCGGCGCATCGAGATCGATCCGGCCGCGATCGGCCTGCATCGCAATCCAGTATCCGAACACCGCCTTGGTGAGCGAAGCGCCGTACATGATGGTCTGCGGCGTGAGCGGCTCGCCCTTGTCGTTCCGGGCGCCGAAGGTCTGGACCGATCGCACCGCGCCGCCTTCGATCACCGCGATCGCGAGGCCCTTGGCGCCGGTCGCGGCCATCGTCTCGCGGGCGAGCGCTGCGACGGTGTCGGGCTGCGGCAGGGGCGGTGTTCCGGCCGTGGCGGCGCCCGCCGAGCCACACCAAGCGACTGCAGCCAAGATCCAGAAACGCCTGTGCATTTTTGCTCTCCCTCGGCCGAAGGCTAGCCTGCGCTCTCGCGCCTGTCCATCGCGCCGGCGGCGAGCCCCTAGCCATCCGCCCCCCTCCCCGCTAAGGGCGTGCGCTTTCCAGCTAGCCAAGAGACAATCATCATGGGTTTCCGTTGCGGGATTGTCGGCCTGCCCAACGTCGGCAAGTCGACCTTGTTCAATGCGCTCACCGAGACGCAGGCAGCGCAGGCGGCCAACTATCCCTTCTGCACGATCGAGCCCAATGTCGGCCAGGTCGCGGTGCCCGACGAGCGTCTTCGGAAGATCGCCGCCATCGCCAAGAGCGCCAAGATCATCGAGACCCAATTGGGCTTCGTCGACATCGCGGGCCTCGTGAAGGGCGCGAGCAAGGGCGAAGGGCTCGGCAACCAGTTTCTCGGCAATATCCGCGAGGTGGACGCCATCGTCCATGTCCTCCGGTGCTTCGAGGATGACGACATCCAGCACGTCGCCAACAAGGTCGATCCGATTGCCGACGCCGAAGTGGTCGAAACCGAACTGATGCTGTCCGATCTCGAAAGCCTCGAGAAGCGCGTGCCGGCTGCGGCCAAGCGCGGCGCGGCGGGCGACAAGGAAGCCAAAGCGATGGCGAGCGTGCTCGGCCAGGCGCTCGAGCTGCTGCGCGAAGGCAAGCCCGCGCGCCTCACCGTGCCCAACGACGACGAGGAAGCGCGCCTGTTCCGGCAGGCCCAGCTGCTCACCGCCAAGCCTGTGCTGTACGTCTGCAACGTCGCCGAAGAGGACGCAGCCGAGGGCAACGACCTCTCCGCGAAGGTGTTTGCCAAGGCGGCTGCCGAGGGTGCCGAAGCTGTCGTCGTATCGGCCGCGATCGAGGCCGAGCTGGTCGCCATGCCCGAGGAAGACCGGGCCGAATTTCTCGAAGCCCTCGGCCTCACCGAAAGCGGCCTCGCCCGGGTGATCCGCGCGGGCTACAAGCTGCTCGGCCTCAAGACCTTCTTCACCGCGGGCCCCAAGGAAGCGCGTGCCTGGACCTTCCCCGATGGCGCGCGCGCGCCGCAGGCGGCCGGCGAGATCCACTCCGATTTCGAACGCGGCTTCATCCGCGCCGAAACCATCGCCTACGAGGACTACGTCACCCTCGGGGGCGAAGCCGGCGCGAAGGAAGCGGGCAAGCTGCGGCAGGAAGGCAAGGAGTACGTCGTCCAGGACGGCGACGTGCTGCTGTTCAAGTTCAACGTCTGATCGGGCGGGCGCGGAGCGTCTCGCAAGTGTCGCGCAGATTTCCTAAGAATCGCGGCATGCGCACCATCCTCGCCCTGATCGCCCTCTGGTTTCTCCCCGCAGGCCTCGCTGCGGAAGAGGCACCCCGCCCCGTCACCGTGCTCGTCGGGATCGACGGTTTCCGTGCCGATTACCTTGATCGCGGCGTGACGCCCCGCCTTGCCGCGCTGGCCAAGGAGGGCGCCACCGGGCCGATGCGGCCGAGCTTTCCGACCAAGACCTTCCCCAATCACTACGCCCTCATCACCGGCTACCGTCCCGATCGCAACGGGATTGTCGGCAATGCGATGATCGATCCGCGCCGTCCGGGCGTGATGTTCGGTCTCGGCAACAACCCGCAGGCGCTCGACCCGTTCTGGTGGAGCGATGCCGAACCGCTCTGGATCACCGCCGAGAAGGCCGGCATCCGCAGCGCGACCATGTTCTGGCCGGGCAGCGAGGTGCCGTTCGCCGGCCAGCGCCCGCGCGACTGGCTGCGCTATGATCAGAACGTCAGCAACGTGCAGCGTGCCGAAACCGTGCTCGACTGGCTGCGCCGCCCTGCGGCCAAGCGTCCGGGCTTCGTCACCCTCTATTTCGACACGGTCGACAGCGCCGGTCACCGGTTCGGGCCCGACAGCGCGGAGGTGAATGCTGCGTTGGCCGAGGTCGATGCGCGGATCGGCGAGATCGTCGACGGCGCCGCGGCGCTGGGCGTCCCGCTCAATCTGGTGATCGTTGCCGACCACGGGATGCGGGCGATCGACGAGACGCGCAAGATCCAGCTCGAAGACTTCATCGATCCCGCCAGTTTCATTCTGGTCGAGGCTGGGCCCTATGCCGCGATCGAGCCGGTGACCGGAACCGATGACCGCGTCGCCAAGGCCTTGCTGGTGCCGCACGAACACATGACCTGCTCGCGCAAGGAGGACCTGCCTGCGCGCCTCCACTGGGGCACGAACCCGCGCGTAGCCGCCATCATCTGCATCGCTGAGCCCGGCTGGGTGATCGGTGCAGGCACCCCGCCCTACCCGATCACCGGGGGCGCGCACGGCTATGACAACGCCGATCCCGAGATGCTCGCGGTGTTCGTCGCGAGCGGCCCTGCCTTCGCGCCCGGAACCAGGCTGCCGGTGTTCGACAATGTCGCCGTCGCCGCCTTGCTGCGCGCGGTGCTCGGCCTGCCCGAGGATGCAGACGCCGACGGCAAGCTCGCCGACGTGCGCGCGGCGCTGCGCCGCTAACCCCGCATCGCTCAAGCGCGCCGTGCAGCCGCCCGGGCGCGGGCGCGCAGTAATGCAGGATAGAGGGCCGACACGCTGCGCGCTCCATAACCCCCGAGAACCCGCTCCCGTTGCCGGGAGCCTTCCTTCGGGGATGATCGATGCGCACAACGCTCAAGAACACATGGCCCTATCTCGTTCTGATAGGTGTGGGGCTTGCCGCAATTCCGGTGGCCGCGACCGTCGTCAAGGCGCGGCGCGGCAAGGTCGATCCCGACAGCGCGCCCGGTCACACCGCGCGCCGTTCCTTCGGCGATTATGCCGTGGTCGGCCGCAGCGTCACCATCGCCCGGCCGCGCGCCGAACTGTTCGCGATCTGGCGCGATTTTGCCAATCTGGCCGACTTCATGGAGAACCTCGAGCGGGTCGAGCCGGTCGGCGCGGACCCTGACCGCAATATCTGGTACATCCGTGGGCCCGCCGGAAAGACCGTCGCGGTCGAGACCACCATCGCGCGTGAAGTCGCCAACGAGCTGATCGCGTGGCGCTCGACGCCGGAATCCGAGATCGCCACCGAAGGCCGCGTCACCTTCCACGATGCGCCGGGCAATCGCGGCACACGGGTCAGCCTGATCATCGCCTACAAGCCCCCCGCCGGCGCGTTCGGAAAGGCCTTTGCCAAGCTCACGATGAAGAGCCCCGAGATCCAGGCCCGCCACGATCTTAAACGCTTCAAGATGCTGATGGAAACCGGCGAGATCGCCACCGCCGCGCGCACCGGCGCCGACAACTCCGAACCCGAGGGCAGCAACAGCACCGCTGCCGTCCGCCAGAACGAAGAGGAAATGGCCTGATGCGCGCGCTCACTTGGCACGGCAAGCACGATGTGCGGGTCGATACCGTCGCCGATCCCGAGATCGTCAACCCGCGCGATGCGATCATCAAGGTCACCTCGACCGCGATCTGCGGCAGCGACCTGCACCTCTATGACGGCGTGATCCCTTCGATGATGCCCGGCGACATTCTCGGCCATGAATTCATGGGCGAGGTGGTCGAGACCGGTCCCGGCAGCACGCTCCGGAAGGGGCAGCGCGTGGTGGTGCCCTTCCCGATCAGCTGCGGCGGCTGTTTCCATTGCCGGATCGCGCAATTCAGCTGCTGCGAGAACTCCAACCCCGCCGACAAGCAGGACATGTCCGAAAAGCTCTACGGCTTCCCGATGGCGGGCATCTTCGGTTATTCGCACATGACCGGTGGCTATTCGGGCGGGCAGGCGGAGTATGTCCGCGTGCCCTTCTCCGATGTCGGCCCGATCGTGGTGCCCGACCATCTCGACGATGAGCAGGTGCTGTTCCTCTCGGACATCCTGCCGACCGGATGGATGGCGGCGGAAAACGCCGAGATCGGCCCGGAAGATACCGTTGCGGTGTGGGGCTGCGGCCCGGTCGGACTGTTCGCGATCCAGAGCGCGATCGCGATGGGCGCGGCGCAGGTGATCGCGATCGACCACTACCCGCACCGGCTCGAACTCGCGCGCGGGCTCGGCGCGGCAACGATCAATTATCACGCCAGCGACGTTCGCGAGGCGCTGATGGAAATGTCCGGCGGGATCGGGGTCGATGCGGTGATCGACGCGGTCGGGATGGAAGCGCACGGCTTTGCCATCGACAACCTGATCGATACCGCCAAGCAGACCATCGGCATCGGCGCCGACCGGGCGAGCGCGCTCAAGCAGGCGATCCTTGCGGTCCGGCCGGGCGGGCGGGTGTCGGTGCCCGGCGTCTATGGCGGGATGACGGACAAGTTTCCCCTCGGCGCGCTGATGGAGAAAGGGTTGCAGCTGCGCACCGGTCAGACTCACGTGCACCGCTACCTCGCCGCATTGCTCGAGAAGATCGAGAACGGCGAACTCGATGCCACCTTCCTCATCAGCCACCGCCTGCCGCTCGAAGAGGCGCCCAAGGGCTACAAGGGCTTCAAGACCGAGCAGGACAGCTGGACAAAGGTGGTGCTGAAGCCGGGAATGGCGGCCGTCTGAGCGGCGCTAGTGCCGCCCGAACAGCTTCTCGACGTCTTCCATGCTCAATTTCACCCAGGTCGGGCGGCCGTGGTTGCACTGGCCTGACCGGGGGGTCGCTTCCATCTCGCGCAGCAGCGCATTCATCTCCGCGACGCTGAGCGTCCGCCCGGCGCGGACCGAGCCGTGGCAGGCCATGGTCGCGAGCACGAGATCGAGTCGCTCGGCGAGTAGCAGCGCGCCGCTCTCCTCTTGTCGTCCGTGCTTGGCGATGTCGTCGGCAAGATCGCGCAGCAGCGCGGCGCTGTCGGCTTTGGGGAGCGCGGCGGGGAGCGCGCGCACCAGCATGGCGCCCGGCCCGAACCGCTCGATGACGAGGCCGTAGCGCGCGAGGCCCGCGGCGGCGTCTTCCAAACTGTCGCAATCGACCTCGTCGAGCTCAACCACGTCGGGTACCAGCAGCGCCTGCGAACGGCGCACGCCCTCCTCGGCCCCGGCCGCGCGCAGGCGTTCGAGCACGAGGCGCTCGTGCGCGGCGTGCTGGTCGACCAGCACCAGCCCGTCGGCGGCCTCCGCAACGATATAGGTGTTGGCGACTTGCCCGCGTGCGATGCCGAGGGGATATTCGCGCGCCGCGTCAGGAACGGGCGCGGCTTCCTCGGCGCGGCCTTGGGGTAGCGCCGGGGACGCCGACCATGCCGCCCGCGCCTCGCCGAGGCGCGGTTGCGGAGCAGACCAATCCCGCCCCGTGAACACGCTTTCGAGCAGCGGCGCCATCGGCGCGCCCTGCGGTGCAACCGGTTCGCTCACCCAGCGCGCCATCGCCGCACGGTCGGGCCCCTGTGCCGAGCGCCGGTCGCCGGTCGCGAGCGCCTGCCGCAGCCCTGACACGATGAACCCTCTGACCCCGGCCGAATCCCGGAAGCGCACCTCGGTCTTGGCGGGGTGAACGTTCACATCGACATCCTGCGGCGGCAATTCGAGGAACAGCGCCAGCACCGCGTGGCGATCCCGGGCGAGCATGTCGGCATAGGCGCCGCGCACCGCGCCAACCAGCAGCCGGTCCTTCACCGGACGTCCGTTGACGAACAGGTATTGGTGATCGGCCACGCCCCTGTTCCAGGTCGGCAGGCCCGCCACACCCGTAAGCCGCATGACCCCGTGCGGGGTCTCGCGCTCCAGCGTGATCGGCACTGAATTGTCCTTGAGCTCATGCGCGATGATCCGCGCCACCCGCACCGCCAATTCCTCGCCTGCCTGGAGGCTCATCACCGTGCGCTTGGCACCATCATTGACGGTCTCGAGCGTGAAGGCGATCTCGGGCCGCGCCATCGCAAGGCGGCGCACCACGTCGAGGCACGCGGCATGCTCGCTGCGTGCCGACCGCAGGAACTTGCGCCGCGCCGGCACCCTGGCGAACAGCTCTTCGACCCGCACGCGCGTGCCCGGCGGGAGCGCAGCGGGCTCATCCGCGACCACGGCGCCGTGATCGACCACCCGCCGCCAGCCTTCCGCAGCGCCCTCTTCGCGGCTTTCGATGGTGAGCCGCGCGACGCTGGCGATGCTGGGAAGCGCCTCGCCGCGGAAGCCCAGGCTCGTCACCAGCTCGATCGCGCCATCCGGGCCGATCAGCGATTCGGGAAGCTTCGAGGTGGCGTGCCGTTCCAGCGCCAGCGCCATCGCGCCCGGCGCCATGCCGCAGCCATCGTCCACCACCTCGATCCGGGCGAGCCCGCCTTCGCCGAGCACCACCCCGATTCGCCCCGCACCTGCGTCGATCGCGTTCTCGACCAGCTCCTTGAGCGCCGCGGCAGGGCGCTCGACCACCTCGCCCGCGGCGATGCGGTCGACAAGCGCGTTGGGAAGGCGGCGGATTTCGGGCATGGCCGGTGAGGGTAGCGACCAGCGGACGCAAATTCGAGGGGAGCAGCCAAGAAATCACCTCGGCAGTGGACAAATATTTTGGCCTTTTGCGCACGGATTCGCTAGGCGCACCCTGTCATGTCATAACCGGGTCGAATTCCACCGCGCTCCGCCCCCTCGGTAGCGCGGCTCCCGCCCCGCCATCATTGGAACACCAACATCGATGAGCTTCCTGTCCAGACTTTTCAAACTCGGCTCGCACAACATGGCGATCGACCTCGGCACCGCCAACACGCTCGTCTATGTGCAGGATCAGGGCATCGTACTGAACGAACCTTCGGTGGTGGCGATCGAGACGATCAACGGCATCCGCCGCGTGAAGGCGGTGGGCGATGATGCGAAGATGATGATGGGCAAGACCCCCGACAGCATCGAGGCAATCCGGCCGCTGCGCGACGGCGTGATCGCCGACATCGAAGTTGCCGAGGAAATGATCAAGCACTTCATCAAGAAGGTGCATGGCAAGAAGAGCATGTTCCGCTACCCGGAAATCGTGATCTGCGTACCCTCGGGCTCGACTTCGGTCGAACGCCGCGCGATCCGTGACGCGGCCTCGAATGCGGGCGCTTCGGACGTCCACCTGATCCTCGAGCCGATGGCCGCCGCGATCGGCGCCGACATGCCGGTGACCGAGCCGGTCGGATCGATGGTCGTCGATATCGGCGGCGGCACCACCGAGGTCGCGGTGCTGAGCTTGCGCGGCCTCGCCTACACCACCTCGGTGCGCACCGGGGGTGACAAGATGGACGAGGCGATCGTCAGCTATGTCCGTCGCCACCACAACCTGTTGATCGGCGATGCCACGGCCGAGCGCATCAAGAAGGATTACGGCATCGCCATGATCCCCGAGGACGGCGTGGGCGAGACCATCACTCTCAAGGGCCGCGATCTCGTCAACGGCGTGCCCAAGGAAATCACCATCAACCAGGCGCATGTGGCCGAAGCGCTCAGCGAACCCATCGGGGCGATCGTGGAAGGCGTGCGCATCGCGCTCGAGAACACCGCGCCCGAGCTTGCCGCGGATATCGTCGACCAGGGGATCGTGCTCACCGGCGGGGGCGCGCTGATCCGCCGCCTCGACGAGCACCTGCGCGAAGAGACGGGCCTGCCCGTCTCGGTTGCCGAGGATCCGCTCACCTGCGTCGCGATCGGCACCGGCCGGGCGATGGAGGATCCGATCTATCGCGGCGTGCTGATGACCGCGTGATCCACCGCCGGCGGCAAAAGGGACTCTAAGCCATGGCGCCCCCCTCTTCGCGCCGATCGGGCTTTTCGAAGAAGGCACAGTATTCGCTGTTCACCGGCTACCTGCTGGCCGGTGCGGGGGCCGTGGCCGGGCTCGCTCTGCTGGCGCTGTCGCTGTGGCAGCCCGATGCCTTCGCGCCCTTGCGCGGGCTCGCCACCGACGCGGTCTCGCCGGCCGGGCAAGCCGGGGCGGTCGCGCGCTCGGGATCGCAGAGCCTGTTCGCCGGGATCGCGGGATATATCGACGCGGGCGCGCAAAACGCACAGCTGCGTGAAGAGATCGAGATTGCCCGGATCCGTCTCGCCGAAGCCGAAGCGGTCAAGGCGGAGAACCGGCGGCTGAAAGGCCTGCTCGGGTTCAGCGAAAGTCAGACCAAGCCGGTCGCGGTCGCACGCCTCGTCGGGTCCACCGCCACCAGCGGGCGGCGCCACGCCTATCTCGGCGCGGGATCGAGCGCGGGGGTGATGCCGGGGATGCCGGTGGTGTCCGACCGCGGGGTGATCGGCCGGGTGCTCGAGACCGGGCGCATCTCGGCGCGCGTGCTGCTCCTGACCGACAGCGAGAGCGTGCTCCCGGTGCGCCGCGCCAAGGACGACGTGATCGCCTTTGCCGAAGGGCGCGGCGACGGGATGTTGCGGATCCGCCTCGTCAATCTCGGGATCAACCCGCTCAAGGTCGGCGATCTGATGGTGACGAGCGGCGCGGGCGGCTATTATCGCCCCGGCGTCGCGGTCGCGGTGATCGCCAAGATCACCCCCGACGGCGGAATCGCGCGGCTGGTGGCCGAACCCTCGGCCACGCCCTTCGTCGCGGTCGAACCGGTCCACGAACCGGCTGCCGTGAGCGAGCTAGCCAAGAAGGACGGCGCGACCGGCCCCGTTCCGTCGGCATCGCCGAGCGCCGCCGCCGGCACGTCCGGGGAGGCGGCGGGAGCGGAGTGATGCAACGGCTCGATCCCCGTGCTCGCTCGGATATCTACGGGCCGCGCATCAACCGCGTGCCCGATCCGTGGCGCGTGCGCAGCGTGCCCTATGTCTCGATCATGCTCGGCTCGGTGCTGCCGGTGCTGCTGATCGCCGACCTGATGCCGCTCGCCCCGCCCTTCGGCTTTCTGCTGCTGCTCGGTTGGCGGCTGGTGCGGCCCGGCCTGCTGCCGCTGTGGGCCGGCGTGCCGCTTGGCGCGTTTGACGACCTGGTCAGCGGCCAGCCCTTCGGCTGCGCCATCATGCTGTGGTCGCTCGCGATGATCGCGCTCGAAGCGATCGAGACGCGCTTTCCCTGGCGCGGGTTCTGGCAGGACTGGTTTGCCGCAGGATTGATGGCCTTCGCCTACTGGTTCGCCGCGCTGGCGCTGTCGGGCGCGTCGCTCGGCCCCGAGATGCTGCTGGCCGCACTGCCGCAGGCGCTGCTGTCCCTGCTGCTCTATCCGCTGGTGGCGCGGGTCGTCGCCGGGCTCGACCGGTTCCGGCTCGCCCGGGCGCGCCGGATCGACTGATGAAGATCCCCTTCCTCCAAGGCGGACCACAGCGCCCCTCGCGGATGGTGAACGCCTCGATCCTGCGCAGCACCTTCGAACGGCGCGCGGTGCTGATCGGTGCGGTGCAGGGCGGGATCGGCGTGCTGCTGGCCATGCGGCTCGGCTATCTCGCGGTTGCCGAAAACGAGAAATACAAGACCGAATCCGAGAGCAACCGGGTCAACCTCACGCTCATCCCGCCGCGCCGGGGCTGGATCCTCGATCGCGACGGCGCGCCGCTCGCATCGAACCGCGCCGATTTCCGCGTCGATCTCATCCCCGAGCGGCTTCAGAACGCCGAGGCGACCATCGACCGGCTCGGCCAGTTGCTCGCACTCGAACCGACGCGGATTGCGGATATCAAGGACAAGGTCGCGGCGGCGCGCGGTTTCCAGCCTGTCGAGGTGTCGAGCGGCCTCACCTACGAGCAGTTCGCGGCGCTGAGCGTGCGCCTGCCCGATCTGCCCGGGGTGGTGCCGCAGCGCGGCTTCTCGCGGCTCTACCCCACCGCCTCGAGCGTCGGGCACCTCGTCGGCTATGTCGGGCCCGCCTCGGCCGAGGAATACGAGAAGGACCCCAACCCGCTGCTGATCACGCCGGGCTACAAGATCGGCAAGGACGGGCTGGAAAAGCAGTTCGAGAAGGAACTGCGCGGTATCCCTGGCGCGCGCCGGGTGGAGGTGACCGCGGGCGGGCGGATCGTGCGCGATCTCGAAACCCGCGAGGACGTGCAAGGTGCCCCCATCCGCCTCACCATCGATGGCCCGTTGCAGGACTATGCCGCGCGCCGCATCGGGCTCGAGAGCGGATCGGTGGTGGTGATGGACTGCCGCAGCGGCGACCTCCTCTGCATGGCCTCGATGCCGAGCTTCGACCCCAATTCCTTTTCCGACGGGATTGGCGGGGTCGAATATGCCATGCTGCGCGAGGACGAGCGCGTGCCGTTGCGCAACAAGGTGCTGAAGGGTCTCTACCCGCCCGGATCGACGGTCAAGCCGATGGTCTCGATGGCGCTGATGGGTGCCGGGATCGACCCTGAAGAAACCGTGTTTTGCGGCGGGGGCCTGCGCGTGGGCAACCGCGTGTTCGGCTGCTGGAACCGCCGCGGGCACGGCACGGTCAACATGGCCAAGGGCATCTACCAGAGCTGCGACGTCTATTTCTATTCGATGTCGCAGCGCGTCGGGATGGATCCGATCGCGGCAATGGCGCGCCGCTGCGGCATGGGGCAGGAGTTCCCGCTGCCCGTCACCAGCCAGTTCTTCGGCACCGTGCCAGACCCCGCTTGGAAGCTCAAGAAATGGGGCCGCGAGTGGCAGGCCTTCGACACGGTCAACGCCACCATCGGCCAAGGCTACATGCTTTCCAGCCCCTTGCAACTCGCCGTGATGGCCTCGCGCATCGCCACCGGGCATCACGTCATGCCGCGCCTGACGCTCGACACCAAGCCCAAGGGGTTCGACAAGATCGACTTTCCCCTCGAGCAGGTCGAATATGTCCGCAAGGCGATGAGCGATGTCGTCAACGGCCCCGGCACAGCGGGACGCGCGCGGTTGCCGATCGAAGGCGTGCTGCTCGCCGGCAAGACCGGAACCGCGCAGGTCGTCTCGCTTTCGATCTCGAACGGCAAGTCGGGGCCGTGGAAATACCGCGACCACGGCCTGTTCATCTTCTTCGCCCCCTACGACAACCCCCGCTACGCCGGCGCGGTGGTGATCGAGCACGGCGGCGGCTCGGGCGCGGCCTATCCGATCGCGCGCGATGTGATGACCTTCCTGTTCGATCCGGCCAAAGGGCTTGAGGCGCTCGGCGCGCTCGAGAAGCAGTGGGGCGGAACCGCGCAGCAGCGGCTCGAGGCGCGCTATGCCGCCTATGCCACCGCGCGCGGGGCGAGCGTCAGCCGCCCGCCGCGCCGCGACGAAGAGATCTTCGACCGGGTCGAGGCCGAAGCCCGCCTTGCCGCCGCCCAGACCCAGGCGATCGCCGATGAAGTGATCGCACCGCGGCCCGAGGCCAACCCCTCCGCCACGCCCCCGGGCGCGCCGGCACCCGCCGCGTCGGCCGTCCCCTCGTCGTCGCCCTCCCCTTCTGCATCCCCTGCTTCTGCCGAGGTCCAGCCATGAACACCCTCGCCGCCCGCGGCATCGTGCCCGATCCGATCGCCCGCCAGCCCTGGGAGATGCTGATCCCGCTGGTGCTGCTCACGAGCTTCGGCGGGCTGGTGCTCTATTCGGCCGGCGGCGGGTCGATGCAGCCCTTCGCCATGTCGCATTTCGTGCGCTTCATGGTGTTCTCGGTGATGACCGCGATGATCGCCGCCCTGCCGCGCGACGCGGTGCGGGTGTTGACCTATCCGGCCTATCTCACCGTGTTGCTGATGCTGCTCGGGGTCGAGGTGGTGGGACAGGTCGGCGGCGGCAGCCAGCGCTGGCTCGAGTTCGGGCCGGTGCGGATCCAGCCATCCGAGCTGATGAAGCCTGCGGTGGTGCTTGCCATGGCGCGGTTCTACGAGGCGCTGCCGGCCGGATTGATCGGATCGTGGCGCTCGGTGGTCCCGGCGGGGATGCTGATCGTGCTGCCGATGGGACTGGTGCTGATGCAGCCCGATCTCGGCACCTCGGTCGCGATCGCCTTCGGGGGTGTGGTGGTGATGTTCCTTGCGGGGCTTCCCCTGTGGTGGTTCCTGAGCGCGATGGGCGCCGGCGTCGCCGCCCTGCCGCTGGTCTATTTCTTCGCGCTCCACGATTATCAGCGCGCGCGGGTGACGACCTTCCTCGATCCCGAGAATGATCCGCTCGGCGCCGGGTATCACATCGCCCAGTCGAAGATCGCAATCGGATCGGGCGGAATCTTCGGCAAGGGGTTCAACAACGGTACCCAGAGCCACCTCGACTACCTGCCCGAGCCCCACACCGATTTCGTCTTCGCCACCATGGCCGAGGAATGGGGGCTGGTCGGCGGGCTGTTCGTTTTGGCGATGTATGCGCTGATCCTGCGCTGGGGATGGAAGGTCGCGAGCGAAAGCCAGGACCGTTTCAGCGCGCTGCTCGCCGCAGGGGCGACCGCGACGATCTTCTTTTACATCGCGATCAACCTGCTGATGGTCATGGGCATGGCCCCGGCCAAGGGCATTCCGCTGCCGTGGATGAGCCATGGAGGCAGCTCGATGATGACCAACATGATCTGCATCGGCCTCCTGATGATGGTCAACCGCTGGAACCGGATGGCCCCGCGGCGCGGCTTTGCCGGATGACGGCATGCGGCCCGATTTAGCCCCTTGCCATCCCGGCCCGAACGGCTAAATGCAGCGCCTCACGCGAATCGGGCGCTGTCATCGACGCCCCGAAACGCGGATTCCGACCAGATCGGAACGGACGCATAGCTCAGTTGGTAGAGCAGCTGACTCTTAATCAGCGGGTCCTTGGTTCGAGCCCAAGTGCGTCCACCATCCTTCCTTTCTCGAAATGCTTATTCGCTTACGGATGGCGTCGCGTTGCGCAATGGCAGCGAACGCTTGCGTGGCAGAGTTTACGTGTCGCACGACGAACACGGCCTATGTGACTTGCCATCACACGTTGATGTGATAGATGATTGCCATGAACACATCGATCATCACACGCGTTCGCGATATCGTCACTTCTGGCGCCATGACCCGCGCCGGCCTCGCACGCGCAGCCGGGCTTCACGCCAACACCTTGCGCGACTGCACCGATGACGGCTGGAACCCCACCGCCGAAACTCTCGCCAAGCTGGAGGCGTTCCTGCTTGCCAATGCCGACCGGCCTATCCTCGCCACGATCGAGGAGATCATAGACGAGGCGCGCAACGGGCGGATGTTCATCCTCGTCGACGACGAGGACCGCGAGAATGAGGGCGATCTCATCATCCCGGCGCAGATGGCCACCCCGGCGGCTATCAATTTCATGGCGATGTACGGCCGCGGCCTGATCTGCCTCGCGCTCACCAAGGAGCGGGTCGATCACCTCGCGCTCACCCCGATGAGCCGCAACAACAAGGAATCGATGCAGACCGCCTTCACCATCTCGATCGAGGCAAAGGAGGGCGTCACCACCGGGATCTCCGCGGCCGATCGGGCGCGCACGATATCGGTCGCAATCGATGCCAGCAAAGGCGCGGACGATCTCGTGACACCCGGCCACGTCTTTCCGCTGATGGCGCGCGACGGCGGCACGCTGGTACGCGCCGGGCACACCGAGGCGGCGGTCGATATCTCGCGGCTTGCGGGCCTGAATCCTTCCGGCGTGATCTGCGAGATCATGAACGAAGACGGCACCATGGCCCGGCTCGACGACCTCATCACCTTCGCGCGGCGGCACGATCTCAAGATCGGCACGATCCGCGATCTCATCGCCTACCGAATGCGCAACGACCACTTGGTCGAGCGTGTTGGCGAGAGCGCCTTCACCTCGGACTATGGCGGGCAGTGGCGGATGATCACCTATCGCGACCGGGTTGCGGGGAGCGAGGCCTATGTGCTCCAGAAGGGCCACGTGGTGCCGGGCGAGCCGACGCTGGCGCGTGTCCATCCGATCTCGGTGTTCGACGACGTGCTGGGCGCACCCGGTCCGCGCAAGCGCACGCTCCAGCGGGCGATGCAGGCGATCGGCGAACACGGTTCAGGGGTCATCGTGATTCTCACCGGACGCGTGGGCACTGGTGCCTGGGCCTCCGGCGAGGAACTGCGCAACATCGGCATCGGTTCGCAGATACTCGTCGATCTCGGCATCACCGAAATGGTGCTGCTCTCGAACAGTCGGCCCGATCTTGTCGCGATCGAAGGCTACGGGCTCACCATCACCGACTTCCGCCCCATTCCGGAGTAAAGATTCATGGCCGACATCCTGATCGTCGAAGCGCGCTTCTATGCCCATCTTAACGACATGCTGATTGCAGGCGCGCGCGCCGCGCTCGAGGCGGAAGGGCACAAGGTTGATGTCCTGACCGTCCCGGGCGCGCTCGAAATCCCTGGCGCCATCGCGCTGGCGGCAGAGAGCGACCGCTATGGCGCCTTCGTCGCGATCGGCGTGGTGATCCGCGGCGAGACCTATCATTTCGAGATCGTGGCCGGCGAAAGCGCCCGCGCGATCATGGCCTTGACGATGGATGGCATCGCTATCGGGAACGGCATCCTTACAGTCGAAAACGAGGATCAGGCGCTAGTGCGGGCTGACCCTTTACAGAAAGACAAAGGCGGCGAGGCGGCAAAGGCAGCACTTGCATTGCTTGCATTGCAGGAACGGTTCAGGGCCTGATATCCGGAAGTGTTAGCGCTAACCATCCAAAAGGATTGTGTCCGCTTTCTGTCCAAGCGCAGTAGTAGGTAGTTTCTCTCTATATCTTTTGATAAGGGGTAAACCACATACGACTGCATCATCTCCCTCCGTTGGTCGCGCGGACAGGCAGAGCCAAAACAGACAGCTTGGGGACTGGCTTTGGAACACCTGGTTTCGAGTGGGCCGCGCGACATCGGCGTCACCAAAATTTTGACCGCGCTCGAGCGACAGCTCGCGGCGCTCGATGCGCTCGGTGCGCATATCGCGGCAGCCCATGTGGACGCCGCGATCCAGCAGTTGCGCAACGATCAGGTGCGCAAACCGCTCGACGGCAATATTTCTGACAGGTGAATGACACCCTAAGTATTTGCCCGTAAAGCAAGTCCGAGAATGTCGGCTTATCGTATGTCCGAAAGCGGTTGGACCGTTTCGGATCGATAGGCAGTGCTGAAGGCATAGGGGATGGGCGAAATTACCTCGGGTACCGCACGAGCCGGCAGCGGCAGTGTGTCCGAATCGGCTTCAATTCTGCATCCACTGGCCGACGATCTGATGGCGATCGCGTTGCGGCTGCGCGATGCAGCCGAAGGCGAAACCCTTGCCGAAAGCGACGAATCGCAAGCCCGTCCGCGCCCCTCGCGCAGCGCGCAAACCTATCTGGCGCTCGCCCGCCGGACCTATGCGTTGCGCCGCAAGCGCGCGGTGATCTTCGGCAATCCCGATCTGTTCGGCGAACCGGCCTGGGACATCCTGCTCGACCTTTTCATTGCGCATGGCGAGGGCAAACAGGTTTCGGTGTCGAGCGCTTGCATCGGCTCGGCCGCCCCCGCCACCACCGGCCTGCGGTGGCTCGGCGTCCTTGCCGACGAAGGACTCGTGGTGCGCGAGAACGATGCCGAGGACAATCGCCGGGTGCTGGTGCGGCTTACCGAAACGGGCCGCGCCGCAATGGAGCGGTTCTTCGACGCGCTTCAGGACGGCGCGGTCTAGGCGCTAGGGGCGCGCGCCGAAGCACCCTCGCCCGGCATAGGCGGCGCTGTCGCCCAGCTCTTCCTCGATCCGGATCAGCTGGTTGTACTTGGCAAGCCGGTCCGAACGCGCGAGCGAGCCGGTCTTGATCTGTCCGCAATTGGTGGCGACCGCGAGATCGGCAATGGTCGCGTCCTCGGTTTCGCCCGAACGGTGGCTCATCACGCAGGTATAACGCGCGCGGTGCGCCATATCGACCGCGGCGAGCGTTTCGGTGAGCGTGCCGATCTGGTTGACCTTGACCAGCAGCGAGTTCGCCAGCCCCTTGGCGATCCCGTCGGACAGGCGCGCGGGGTTGGTAACGAACAGATCGTCACCCACCAGCTGCACCTTGTCGCCGATCCTGGCGGTGAGCGCCGCCCAGCCTTCGAAATCGTCCTCGCTCATGCCGTCCTCGATCGAGCGGATCGGGTATTCGGCAGTGAGCTTGGCGAGGTAATCGGCCATTTCATCGGGCGAGAGGCTTAGGCCCTCGCCCGAGATTTCATACCTGCCGTTCTTGAAGAACTCGGTCGCGGCGCAGTCCAATGCGAGCACAATGTCCTCGCCGGGGGTGAAGCCGGCCTTGGCGATGCTCTCCATGATGAAGTCGAGCGCGGCGCGGGTGCTGGCGAGGTCAGGCGCGAAGCCGCCCTCGTCGCCAACGCTGGTCGCAAGGCCCTTCTGCGCGAGGCCCTTCTTGAGCGTGTGGAACACCTCCGCGCCCCAGCGCACCGCTTCAGCGAGGCTGTCCGCCCCCACGGGCATGATCATGAATTCCTGGATATCGATCGGGTTGTCGGCATGCTCGCCGCCATTGATGATGTTCATCATCGGCACCGGGAGCAGATGCGCGGAAACGCCGCCGAGGTAGGAATAGAGCGGCAGCCCGCGCGCATTGGCCGCTGCCTTGGCCACCGCGAGCGACGTGCCGAGGATCGCGTTGGCGCCAAGCCGCGCCTTGTTGGGCGTATCGTCGAGCGCGATCAGCGACAGATCGATATCGCGCTGGTCTTCGGCATCGAAATTGCCGGTGAGCAGATCGCGGATTTCGCCATTCACCGCCTCGACCGCCTTGAGCACCCCCTTGCCGAGATAGCGATCGGGATCACCGTCGCGCAGTTCGACCGCCTCGTGTGCGCCGGTCGAGGCGCCCGAAGGCACCGCCGCGCGTCCGAACGAGCCATCTTCGAGCAGCACATCGACCTCGACCGTGGGATTGCCGCGGCTGTCGAGAATCTCGCGCCCAAAGAGATCGATGATGGCGGTCATGGTTTGGCTCCGGCAGGATTGTGTTGTAGAACTATGATACACTTTGATTGGGGCTTATCTGGCATAGGCCCGGCGGGGCGTTCCTATGCGCCCGCGCCGGACCGTGCAAGCCAAGGCAGCGCGCCGGGGCCCCGCGAGATACATGGAGATGGTACGAGACATGGCTGACACCACCCCCGAAAAACCCGCCCGCAAGACCAAGACCCCGGCTAGCCCCGCCAAGGGCGGCAGTGCAGCCAAGAGCAAGGCTCCGGTCAAGGCAGCCTCGCTGAAGACCGCCGCCACGGCCAAGGGCGCCGAGGTTGCCCCGGCAGCGGCGGTCGCTCCGACGTCCGCGCCTGTTGCAGAGGCCAAGAGCCGGTTCAACGCCGCGCTCGAAGAAGCCAAGGCAGGTGCCGCCGCCCTGCGCGCCGAGGCTGAAAACCGCCTCTCGAGCGCCGGCCAGCAGGCCAAGGGCGCGGGCACCGATCTGGTCGCCGAAGCCAAGACTTACGGCGAACAGGCGCTCGGCAAGGCGGGCGAACTCGCGGTCGAGGGCAAGCAGGTGGCAAGCGACGCGATCGCCTCGCTCGGCAAGGTTGTCGGCGAGACCGCCGCACAGATCGACGAGCGCCTCGGCGAGCAATATGGCGACTATGCGCGCAAGGCTTCGCGCAGCCTGCAGGAGACCTCGGCCAAGCTCGAATCGAAGAGCGTCGAGGAACTCGGCGAGGACGCGCGCGAGATGGTCCGCAAGAGCCCCGGCGTCGCCGTCGGCATTGCCGCGGTGTTCGGCTTCTTCCTCGCGCGGATGCTCGGCGGCGGACGGCGCTGATCCGGCAGTCCGGCCCTGTCGCTGGCGAAAGAGCACCCCATGGACGCAACCGAGCCCGGCGCGCCGCTGACGCCGGACGCTGCTGGCGCTTCCGCCCCGCCGCCCGAAGCGGCGGAGGCCGAGGAGAGCAACAGCTTCACCCAGCTGCGCGACGATCTCAGCGCGCTGGTGGACGATGCGCGTACCTATGCCGAGGCGGAAATCGCCTTCCAGAAGACGCGTGCCGGGCTTGCCGGCAAGCGCGCGGGCCGGGCGGCGGTGCTGCTGGTGCTCGCGCTGGTGCTGCTCCACATCGCGCTGATCGCGCTCGCAGTGGGCGCGGTCATCGCGCTCGCCCCGCTGGTGACGATCTGGGGCGCCATCGCGATCGTCGTCGGTGTGCTGCTGGCGGGCGTGATCGCGCTGGTGCTGGCGGCGCGCGACGACGGAAAGCTGCTCGCTGCGATGTTCGGTTCGGGGGAGGCGCCATGACCCGCCTGCCCGAGAGCTTCATCGAAGACCGGGCGCTGCGCGATGCGGCGCGCGCGGTGCTCGAGGAGGATCTCACCCGGCTGCGCGCCACGCTCGAAGAAGAAGGCATCGCGAGCCGCGTCACCTCGAGCGTCGGTTCCACCATCTCGGGCCGCATCCGCGCCGGGGCGAGCGACATCCTTGATCGCGCGCGGACCGAGGCGAGCGATCACAAGGGCGTGCTCGCGCTGCTGCTCGGCGCTCTGATCCTGTGGTTCACGCGCGGCCCGATCCTCGCGCTGTTTGCCGAAGACAACGAAGCCGAAGACACCGAAGCCGCCCCCTCCCCCGACCCGACCCCCGACGGAGACCCTGCATGACCGATCCCATCCCCCTCATCGACCGGCGCGACGCGCTGCGCGCCAAAATCGATGCCGCCGCACGCCGCAACGAACAACGCAACCTCGCCGATCAGGCGCGCGCAGCGGCGAGCGCGGCGGTCGATTACACGCGCGCCCACCCGCTCACCGTCATCGGTGCGGCCGTGGCGCTCGGGATCGCGATCGGACTCCTCACCAAGCCCGGTCGCCGGCTGGCTGCACAAGCGGCAAGCAGCACGGGCGGTGCGGTGAGCCATGCCGCGGCGAGCGCGGGCTCGGGGGTCAAGGGCCTCGCCGCGCGCGGCGGATCACGGATTGGCGCCCTGGTTGGCGAGGCGGCGCTGGCCTATGTCATGACCCTGATCGACGACGCCATCGAGGCCGCGCGCAGCGGCCAAGGACGCGCCGAGGAGCTTGGCGAGGCCGCCGGTGCACAGGCAAGGAAGCTGCGCAGCGGCGCGGGCGAAGCCGCCGAAACCGCGGTCGACGGCACCCGCGCGCTGGCCCGCAAGACCCGCGATGCGGCGCTCGGCGCGGTGCGCGACATCGCGCGCAAGGCCAAGCGCTAAGCTGTGCATCTTGAGGGCTTGCCCTCGGGCTGCAAGCCAGTAAAGCCCGCCGCGATCCTCCTCCCCAAGGGCACGGCAGACGTATGGCAGAAGAAACCACCCCCACTCAGCGGCTCCACCTCGTGATGGGGGGCCGCGTCAAGGACCCGCGCGGGCTCGAGTTCCAGGACCCGGAAAGCATCCACGTCGTCGGCGTCTACAGCTCCTACGACGCTGCCGTCGACGCGTGGCGGGCGCAGGCGCAGCGCACGGTCGACGATGCCGAGATGAAGTATGTGGTGGTGCACATCCATCGCCTGCTGACGCCGGAGAACTGAGCCGCACGGTGACGGTGACGCGCCGCTATCGCGACGGCGATGCGCCCGCCATAGCGGCGCTGACGCTGGCGGCCATCCGTCAGACAGCGCGTGCGGCCTATTCCGAGGAGCAGGTCGCCGCTTGGAGTGCGCGCTATTCCGTGCAGCGGCTCCTCGACGGCGCCGCGAAGGGCGACTGGATCCGGGTCGCGGTGAATGCCATCGACTCGCCCGTCGCCTATTGCGTGCTGGAGACCGACGGGCATCTCGACATGCTCTATTGCCACCCCGAGCACACCGGGCAGGGCCTCGCCCGCCGCCTGCTGGCCGAGGCCGATTTGGCTGCAGGCGCGCTGCGGTTGACACGGCTGTTTACCGAGGCAAGCGAACTTGCGCGGCCCGTGTTCGAACGTGCAGGCTACCGTCTGCTCGAGCGGCGCGACTTCACGATCCCGCACGCAGGGCGGGCGGTTGCGATCCACAATTACGCGATGGAGAAGTGGTTCGCCTGAGACCGATTGACCCGTTCAGCGTAGCGCGGCGAAAGCGGCTGCGGCAGCCACTGCGAGCATCGCAAATCCCGCCCGCGTCAGGCGGGCCGCGCGGCGCTCATCCCAGCGGTCCTCATCGAGCCACCATTTGCCGCGCCCATCGGTCTTGAGCACGTCGGCGCCCTTGAGCCGCTCGAAAGCGCGCACCCGGCTCGGCCGTGCGGGGACGTAGGCGATGGCATCGGCCATGCTGACCGCGCCCCTCTCCAGGAAATGGGCCGCGACCTTTCGCTCAGCTATCGGCCTGACCGGAACCACCGCCATATCGCGCCCCCTTACGCCAGCGTCAGATGAACTCGATCTTGTCGACGAGGTAGAACTTTTCGCCCGAAGGCACGGTCACCTCGATCTCATCGCCGACCTGCTTGCCGATCAGCGCGCGCGCGAGCGGCGAGTTGTAGCTGATGCGGCCCTTGTTGGCGTCGGCCTCGGTCTGGCCGACGATCTGGTAGCGCACCGGCTTGTCGTTCTCGTCGAGCAGAGTGACGGTCGCGCCGAAGATGATCTTGTCGCCCGACAGCGTGGTCGGATCGATAATCTGCGCGCGGCTGACCTTGTCCTCGAGCTCGGCGATCTGCGCCTCGACCTGGCCCTGACGTTCCTTGGCGGCGTGATACTCGGCGTTTTCCGAAAGGTCGCCGTGCGCGCGCGCTTCCTCGATTGCTTCGACGATCCGGGGGCGCTCCTCGCGCAGCACCTTGAGGTCGGCGGTGAGCCGTTCGTACCCCTCGGCCAGCATCGGCACCTTTTCCATCGTCGCCATGTTCTCGTTCTTTCTCTAGGGTTCTATCGACATTCACCCGCGACGAGAACGAAAGATGCCGGGGCCGTCCGATCACACGGCGTCAGGCACTCTCGATGTCGGGGGGGAGGTGTCAGTCACTTGCCATAATAGTCTTGCAAGCTGCGGACTTCAAGCTGGTCCGGCCGGATCGCCGAAATCGCCGCCGCCGCCGCCAGCGATCCGGCCGCGGTGGTGTAGTAAGGCACTTTGTTTGCCAGCGCCGCCTGCCGGATCGATTTGGAATCCATCAGCGACTGCCAGCCTTCGGTGGTGTTGAAGATCAGCGCGATATCGCCGTCGATGATCCGGTCGACGATATGCGGCTGTCCCTCGGCCACCTTATTGACGCGCTCGACCGCGAGGCCCTGCTCGGCAAGCCACGACTGGGTACCCCCGGTGGCGACGATGCTAAAGCCGTGTTCGATGAGGCGGCGGACGCCTGCGACGATCGCCGGCTTGTCGGTGTTCTTGACCGAGACGAACACCGTGCCCGCTTGCGGTGGCACCATCCCCGCTCCGAGCTGCGACTTGAGGAACGCCGCCTCGAAGGTGGCGTCGATCCCCATCACTTCGCCCGTCGACTTCATTTCCGGTGACAGCACCGGGTCCGCGCCCGGGAAGCGGCTGAACGGGAACACCGCCTCCTTCACCGCCATATAGGGCAGGTCGCGCTTGAACGGCGCGAAGTTCGCGAGCGGCTCGCCGGCCATCACCCGCGCGGCGATCTTGGCGACGGGCTGCCCGATCGCCTTCGCCACGAAGGGCACGGTGCGGCTCGCGCGCGGATTGACCTCGATCAGGTAGACCTGGCCGTCCTTCACCGCGAACTGGATGTTCATCAGCCCTTTCACGCCCAGCGCGAAGGCGAGCGCCTCGGCCTGCCGCTCCATCTCGGCGATGATCTCGGGCGGCAGCGAATAGGGCGGCAGGGTGCAGGCGCTGTCGCCCGAATGCACGCCGGCTTCCTCGATATGCTGCATCACGCCCGCGATGCGCACCTCGGCGCCATCGCACAGCGCATCCACATCGCATTCGATGGCATCGCGCAGATACTGGTCGATAAGGACCGGGGAGTCCCCCGAGACGTTGACCGCGGTGGCGATGTAGCTGTCGAGCTGGGCTTCGCTGTCAACGATCTCCATCGCGCGGCCCCCGAGCACGTAGGAGGGGCGCAGCAGCACCGGATAGCCGATCCGCGCGGCGACCGCAGCCGCCTCGTCGCGGCTGCGCGCGATGCCGTTCTCGGGCTGGGTGAGCTTCAGCTTGCTTACCAGCTTGGCGAACCGCTCGCGGTCTTCGGCGAGGTCGATCGCATCGGGCGAGGTGCCGAGGATCGGGATTCCCGCATCCTCCAGCGCCTGCGCGAGCTTCAGCGGGGTCTGCCCGCCGAACTGCACGATCACGCCGACGAGTTCACCATTCTGCTGCTCGACCCGCAGGATCTCGAGCACGTCCTCGTCGGTCAGCGGCTCGAAATAGAGCCGGTCGGAGGTGTCGTAATCGGTCGAGACGGTTTCGGGGTTGCAGTTGACCATGATCGTCTCGAAGCCCTCTTCCGCAAGCGCGAAGCAGGCGTGGACGCAGCAATAGTCGAATTCGATCCCCTGCCCGATCCGGTTCGGGCCGCCGCCCAGAATGACGATCTTGCGGCGATCGGAAGGCATCGCCTCGCATTCCGGATCGCCGAAGCTCGGGGCCTCGTAGGTCGAATACATGTAGGGCGTGATCGCCTCGAACTCGGCGGCGCAGCTGTCGATCCGCTTGAACACCGGGAGCACGCCGAGCCGGTGCCTGAGCTGGCGCACTTCCTCGGCACTGGTCGCCCCCGCCATCGCCACCAGCGCATCGTGAAGCAGCCCGGATCGCTTCGCCTGGGTCTCTCCGAGCCCGCCCGCCACGCCCACCGAGCGCACCGCAAGGGTGGCAAGGCGCTTGTCCGAAAAGCCCATCGCCTTCAAGCGCCTGAGGCCCGCCGCATCGATCGGCAGCCCGTCCTTCTGCACCGCGCGTTCGGCGGCGATGATGCCTTCTATCTGACGCAGGAACCACGGATCGTAGAAGGTCACCGCGGCGATCTCCTCGACGCTCATGCCTTCGCGAAACGCCTGACCGACCTTGAGCAGCCGGTCGGGGGTGCGGCGCGAAAGCGCGGCGGTGATGACGTCCTTCGCCGCACCCTCGAGCTCGGGCACGCGATTGAACCCGTCGAGCCCGGTCTCGAGTCCGCGCAGCGCCTTCTGCATGCTCTCCTGAAAATTGCGGCCGATCGCCATCACTTCGCCGACGGACTTCATGGCGGTCGAGAGGTCGTTGGCGGCCCCTTTGAATTTCTCGAACGCGAAGCGCGGGATCTTGGTGACCACATAGTCGATCGTGGGCTCGAAGCTCGCCGGAGTCGCCCCAGTGATCTCGTTGGTGAGTTCGTCGAGCGTGTAGCCGACGGCCAGCTTTGCCGCGACGCGGGCGATGGGGAAGCCGGTCGCCTTAGAGGCCAGCGCCGAGGAGCGGCTGACGCGCGGGTTCATCTCGATCACGATCAGGCGCCCGTCCTTGGGATTGACCGCGAACTGGACGTTGGAGCCGCCCGTCTCCACCCCGATTTCGCGCAGCACCGCGATGCTCGCCGAGCGCATGATCTGGTATTCCTTGTCGGTCAGCGTCAGCGCCGGGGCGACGGTGATGCTGTCGCCGGTGTGAACGCCCATCGGATCGACATTCTCGATCGAGCAGATGATGATCGCATTGTCCTTGCGGTCGCGCACCACCTCCATCTCGAATTCTTTCCACCCGAGCAGCGATTCCTCGATCAGCACCTCGGTGGTGGGCGAGGCGTCGAGACCTTCGCGCACGATCTGGTCGAACTCGGCCTTGTTGTAGGCGATCCCGCCCCCGGTGCCACCGAGGGTGAAGGAGGGACGGATGATGGAAGGGAGCCCGGTGCGCTCGAGCACGGCACGCGCCTGCTCGAGCGTGGTGGCGACGCCGCTGCGCGCGCTTTCGAGCCCGATCGCGTCCATCGCCTCGCGGAAGCGCTGACGGTTTTCGGCCTTGTCGATCGCATCGGCCTTGGCGCCGATCATCTCGACGCCGTATTCTGCCAGCACGCCCATTTCGTCGAGCTTGAGCGCGCAGTTCAGCGCGGTCTGCCCGCCCATCGTCGGCAGCAGCGCATCGGGCCGCTCCTTGGCGATGATCTTGGCGACGATCTCGGGGGTGATCGGCTCGATATAGGTCGCATCGGCGAACTCGGGATCGGTCATGATCGTCGCGGGATTGCTGTTCACGAGGATGACCCGGTAGCCCTCCTCCTTCAGCGCCTTGATCGCCTGGGTGCCCGAATAGTCAAACTCGCAGGCCTGCCCGATAATGATCGGGCCCGCACCGATGACGAGGATCGAGGAAATGTCGGTTCTTTTGGGCATCAGGGAAGAAGGTCCTCAATGGAAAAAGCGGGTTTGATATGCTTTTGCATTGCGCGCCTTTCGGCAGCCTTGAGCCGCGATGGGGGCAGTTCGCCATTCACCAGCTGGTCTGCGCGGGTGAATTGCCAGTTTATCAACCGCATCCCGGCGCGCTGCCGCTCGCAGCCCTGCCGGAGCAGATCGCGATAGAGGCCGGGCTCGCCGCGCACCTTGTAGAGCGCGGGGTCATCTATCAACAAGACGGCACCCGCCGCGGTAGCAGGTGTGCCGTCGAATCGATCACGCTCCTGCTGCAAGAGTCCTTGGTGCGGACTGCCGGAGGTCGAAGCGACGATTCTCGTCGTTCCTCCACCTTCCATCACATCGCGCCCAAACTCCAAAAGGCCATCCAGCTTCGTGATATCGTAGGTGTAGGACGGAACCCAGACTCCGGGATCGTTGGCCAAAGGATCGTCGGCTCCCTTCTTGGGCGCGAAACGCTCGAGGCATGCAGCGACCGTCTCCTCACCCTCCCGCCAGTCGGTGCAACCGGCAAGCATGCCCGTGGCAATCAAAGCGGCAATCATGGTGCGACCCATTATCCGTCTCCCGGGGTTTGTGCGCCCGCCCCCTCATCGGGGCTGAAGGCAAAAGTGATCGTGGTGTAGCGGTTCACCAGCGGCAGCACGTCGGGCTTGGACGCGGCGGGGCCGAAGACGAAGGTGCAGTTGCGGCGGATGTCGATCAACCGGTCCCCGTCGCGCGCCATGATGTAGCTGAGGACGTAGTAGGAGCGCGGCGAATTGCGGCGGCCGATGACGTCGAGCTGCTTGATTGTGCCGGTACCGCTGACGAGGCGCTCTCCGTCGATGAAGCCCTGTTCCTTGCGCTCCTCGGCGACCGCCTTGTGGCGCTTGGCAGGGTCGAAGTCCTCCTCGCTGAACGGGCCTTGGGACGCGGCGATGCGGCAGTCCATCCGGCCTGCAACGGGATAGCGCGAGCCTTCGTCATGGAGGACGGGCCGCCAGAAGGTGAGCACCGGGAGGCCCGTCTCCGGCGAGGCATCGAGCGTCACCGAGCCATCGCCCTGAAACGCGACGCCCTCGGCGATCTCCGCGCCGGGCCACTCGGCGACGGGCGCGGGGTTCTGGGCTAGGGAAGCGGTTGTTGCCAGGGCTGCGACAAGCACTGTAAGCCCCTTCCCTAGAGGGAAGGGGTTGGGGGATTGGGGAGCGACGCCCGAATTGACGCGCTGCCCCCTCACCGCAGAACCCCCATACCCAACTCCTCCTCGAGGGGAAGGGAGACGAGGAGCATCGAGGGAATGTTGTTCCTTTTGGGCATCTTAATTCGCCAGCGTATCTACGATGTATGACCAATCTTCATCTGTAATCTCAGTCCCGGTGAAGACTGTCAGCGGCTCGACGTGGATCAGAGAATTGAGTGGTTTTCCTGATTGGCAGGAAGGCATTTCAGCTTTCGCAGTTTCCCATGGGAGCAAGACTTGCGGATTGCCGATGGTGCGAATGCGGAAAGGGAGAATCCAACCTGCTTCGCCTTCCCAGACGTCCCTCACGACTTTGTTCGGATCTGCCTTTGAGAGTACAACAAAGGGCGAGGTGAAGCTCTGCTTTTCAGTGCAATAAAGTATACCAAGCGAGCCAACAGCCATCTTGCTAGCCTTTGTGGCTCGCCCCTTATTGCTCTGCTCGGAGCTGGAATTCGGCACCGCCCAGAGCTGGGCTCCGACCCCGGCCCAAACATTGGTGAGCGAACGAGAGGTGAAAGCGTAAAGTTTCACCCCAGCCCCCCGACGAACTTCTCGAACAAATAGAAACTATCCTGCGGCCCCGGTGACGCCTCCGGGTGATACTGCACGGCAAACGCCCGCTTGGCCTTGATCGCGATCCCGCAATTCGTCCCATCGAACAGGCTCACATGGGTCTGCTCGACCCCCTCGGGCAGGGTCGCCGCGTCCACAGCAAAGCCGTGGTTCATCGAGGTGATCTCGACCAGCCCAGCGGTCTCCCCCCAGCCCTCACCCACGCGCTGAACCGGGTGGTTCGCGCCGCGGTGGCCCTGGTGCATCTTGATCGTCTTCGCGCCCGCGGCGAGCGCGAGGAGCTGGTGGCCCAGGCAGATGCCGAAGATCGGCACATCGGCATCCAGGAGCGCGCGGATCACCGGCACGGCATATTCGCCGGTCGCCGCCGGATCGCCCGGGCCGTTGCTCAGGAACACGCCGTCGGGGGCCAGTGCCATGATCTCGTCGAACGAGGTTTTCGCAGGCACCACCGTCACCCGCGCGCCTGCCTTCACGAGGTTGCGAAAGATATTGTCCTTCGCCCCATAATCGATCGCGACCACGTGGGGCTTCGCATCAAACGCCGCGCGGCCATAGCCCTTGCCGAGGGTCCAGTAGCCGCCCTCCCAGCCCTCGTTCCCCTCGCGGGTGACGCGGATCGCGAGGTCCATGCCCTCGAGCCCCGGCCACTCGGCGGCGCGCTTCGCCAGCGCCGGAATGTCGAACTTGCCATCGGGGGCATGAGCGATCACCGCGTTGGGCGCGCCGCTTTGGCGGATGCGGCGGGTGAGCGCGCGGGTGTCGACGCCGCTCAGGCCGATCTTGCCATTGCGCACCATCCAGTCGGCAAAGCGCTCGATGCTGCGGAAGTTGCTGGGCTCGGTCACATCCTCGCGCACCACGCAGCCGACCGCGCCTTCGACCTTGCTTTCCACGTCCTCGCCATTGGCGCCGACATTGCCGATATGCGGGAAGGTGAAGGTGACGATCTGGGCGGCGTAGGAGGGATCGGTCATCACCTCCTGATAGCCGGTCATGGCGGTGTTGAAGCACACCTCGCCCACGCTGGCGCCGACCGCGCCGAAACCGCGGCCCCAGATCACCGTGCCATCGGCCAGGACGAGGACTCCCGTCGCACCGGAAGGTTGCGCGCGGGAAGGTGCGGGGTCGGCCATGGGGGCGCTCCGTGACAAGGGTCCGATGATGGGTGCTAAGTTTCGTCCGCTAGGCGCGTGGCACCCGCGCGTCAACCTAGGCTTGGCGCGCGAATTGCGTTAGGGGCGCGCTCGCAGGACCCATCCACAGGAATGTCGAAATGATCCGTGACGATATCAAGGCCGCCACCATCGCCGCAATGAAGGCGGGCGAAAAGGACCGCACGGCCGCGCTCCGCCAGATCAGCGCCAAGATCAAGGACCGCGACATCGAGGAGCGCACCAGCGGCAAGGCCATTCCCGATGACGAGCTGGTGGTGAGCGTGCTCCAGAAGATGGCCAAGCAGCGCCGCGAATCGATCGAGATGTACGACGCAGGCGGGCGCACCGAGCTTGCCGCGGTCGAGCGTGCCGAGCTCGCCGTGATCGAGGAATTCCTGCCGCAGATGATGGACGAGGCCGAAACCCGCGCCGCGATCGAGGCGATCAAGGCCGAAACCGGCGCCGCAAGCCTCAAGGACATGGGCGCGGTGATGGCCGAGCTCAAGGCGCGTCACGGCGCGGTGCTCGACGGCAAGCTCGCCAGCGGGCTGGTGAAGGCGGCGCTGTCGTAAGCCACAGGACCATCCACAGGCCGCGCTTGAACCCCCGGGCGATCGGGCGCACCTAGCCTGTCATGGCCATCACCCCGCAATGGAAGGACGAGCTGCGTGCGCGGATCACGCTCTCGACGCTTGTCCAGCGTTCGGTGAAGCTCACCCGGGCGGGGCGCGAGTGGAAGGGGTGCTGCCCGTTCCATGACGAAAACACGCCGAGCTTCTACGTCAACGACCAGAAGCAGTTCTACCACTGCTTCGGCTGCGGCGCGCATGGCGATGCGATCAGCTGGATGGTCGACCAGCAGGGCCTGCCGTTCATGGATGCGGTCAAGGAACTGGCGGCGATGGCCGGGATGGAGGTTCCCGCCCCCGATCCGGCCATGGCCAAGCGCGCCGAACAGCGCGCCAGCCTGATCGACGTGACCGAAGCGGCGCAGACGTTCTTTGTCGAGAGCCTTGCCGGAGCGGGCGGCAAGGCGGCGCGGGATTACCTCGAACGGCGCGGCTTCTCGCCTGCGGTGATGCGCGAGTTCGGCTTCGGGTGGGCCCCGGATGACCGCCAGGCGCTCCCCCGCGCCCTGCCGGGCTTCGGCGAGGACATGCTCGAAGGCGCCGGAATGCGCGCCGCCAACGAGGCGGGCGAGCGCTATGACCGGTTCCGCGGGCGCGTGATGCTCCCGATCCAGGATCAGCGCGGCCGCGTGATCGCCTTCGGAGGGCGCATCCTCGACAAGCGCGAGGGGGTGGCGAAGTACCTGAATTCCCCTGACACCGAACTCTTCGACAAGGGCCGCACGCTCTACAACCTCCACCGCGCTGCCCCCGCTGCGCGCCAGTCGGGCCGGGTGGTGGTGGTCGAAGGCTACATGGACGTGATCGCGCTGGCGCAGGCGGGGATCAGCGACGCGGTCGCCCCGCTCGGCACGGCGCTGACCGAAATGCAGCTCGAACTGCTGTGGCGCATGACCGATGCACCGGTGCTGTGCTTCGATGGCGATGCCGCAGGGCAACGGGCTGCGATGCGGGCGATCGCGCGCGCCCTGCCGCTGCTCGCGCCGACCCGCTCGCTCGGGATCGTCCGCCTGCCCGCGGGGCTCGATCCCGACGACCTGATCCGTCAGCAGGGCAAGGCGGCGATGGAGCGGCTGCTCGCCGCACCCTCCCCTCTGATCGACACGCTGTGGGAAGCCGAGCGCGACGCCCAGCCCCTCGCCACTCCCGAGGCCAAGGCGGGACTGAAGGCGCGGCTGATGGCGCATGTCGAAACCATCGCCGATCCGGAGATCAAGAGCCTTTATCGCCGCGAGCTGTCCGAGCGCTTCTCGGCATTCGCCTACCCCCCGCGCGCGCCGCGGCCCATCACGCAGCCCGGGCCACGCGGAGGCTGGCGCGGCGGACCGAGCGTGCCGCAGGGCCTTTCCGAAGGCGCGCGCGCGCAGCTGTCCGCGATCATGGCGGGGGGCCAGCGACAAGGGCTGCTGAGCGCAGTGATCGCGGGCCTGACCCGCTTTCCGCGGCAGATCGCGCGCCATGCCGAGGCGCTCTCCGCGCTCGCCCGGCACGACCGCGCGGCCGCTCCCCTGATCGAATCGCTGTTCGAGCTTGCAGAAACGCTTGATTCGCACGCTCCTGTCGCCATATGCAGCGCGCAAGGCCAACCCGTCCCGTCGGCAGATATCCGCTACGCCTTTCTTGATGAAGGCACCGATCCCGACGCTGCGTGCGAGGAACTGGCTGAAGCTGTGTCGCTGCTGGTCGAACGGCCGGCGCTGGAGGCTGCGCTTGCGGCCACCATTAGCCGTTTCGACGCCGATCCCGAAGGATCGTTCGCCGAGCAGACCCGCCTGCGCGCACAGCTCATGGCAGTCGAAGAACGCCTCAAGGCCTTCGGTCGTCGCAAGGCGGCCGCAGCGGCTCAGGGTGACGCACCCGCCTGAAGGCGGACATGGGATTAACGGGTGGCGGCCCTGCCTTCGCACAGGCAGCGGCGCACCGCCGGATGATGGAACGACACGAAAATATGGCCGAGAAGGAAGATGCCCCGCTGATCGATCTCAACGAGGCTTCGATCAAGAAGCTGATCAGCAAGGCGAAAAAGCGCGGCTATGTCACCTATGACGAGCTCAACGAGGCGCTGCCCTCGGGCGAGATGAGCCCCGACCAGATCGAGGACATCCAGACCGCGCTTTCCGAAATGGGGGTGCAGATCGTCGAGAGCGATGAAGACGCCGAAGCCGAAGCCGAGGGCGAGGATGGCGACAGCGACGATCATCTCGCCCCCGATGACGACGACGATGACGAGGACGGCGACAAGAAGGGACCGGCCAAGGACGCCCGTGCCGGCAACAAGAAACTCGCCACCGGCGAGCGTACCGACGATCCGGTGCGGATGTATCTGCGCGAGATGGGCGCGGTCGAACTGCTCAGCCGCGAGGGCGAGATCGCCATCGCCAAGCGGATCGAGGCCGGCCGCGACATGATGATCATGGGGCTTTGTGAAAGCCCGATCACCTTCCACGCGATCATCCAGTGGTCGGAAGCGCTCAACAACGGCGACATGCAGCTGCGCGAGATCCTCGATCTCGATGCGATGCTGTCGAAGGAACCCCCGGCCGAAAAGATGGCCGAGGGTGCCGAGGACGACGACGACGACGAAATCTCCGAAGCCACTGCCGGGCCGACCATCCGCGAGGATGACGAGGTCGAAGACGAGCCCGAAACCGACTCCGATGATGACGAGGACGGCGAAGGCCGCCCCAAGCGCGAAGAGGAAGAGGAGGAGGACAACACTCTCAGCCTCGCGCAGATGGAAGCCGCGCTGAAGCCCGAAGCGCTCGAGCGGTTCGCGCGCATCACCACGCTGTTCAACGCCTTCGAAAAGCTTCAGGCCGAGCGGGTCGACACGCTCGCGGCGGGCAACGCCTTCCCGAACGCCAAGGAAACCAAATACGAACAGCTGCGCGAAGACCTCACCGCCGAGGTCGAGAGCGTGCAGTTCCACGCCACCAAAATCGAGTTCCTGGTCGACAACCTCTATGCCTTCAACCGCCGACTGACCACGCTCGGCGGTCAGATGCTGCGGCTGGCCGAGCGCCACAAGATCAAGCGCGCGGATTTCCTCTCCGCCTATGTCGGCAACGAGATGGACGACGCCTGGATCAAGGAACGCGCGAAGAAGGACAAGAAGTGGGCCGCCTTTGCCGAGCGCGAGGGCGATGCGATCGAGCGCATCCGCGCCGAAATCGCCGACATCGCGGCGCAGACCGGGATGAGCCTCACCGAGTTCCGGCGCATCGTCAACATGGTCCAGAAGGGCGAGCGCGAGGCGCGCATCGCCAAGAAGGAGATGGTCGAAGCGAACCTGCGCCTGGTGATCTCGATCGCCAAGAAATACACCAACCGCGGTTTGCAATTCCTTGATCTCATTCAGGAAGGCAATATCGGGCTGATGAAGGCGGTCGACAAGTTCGAATACCGCCGCGGCTACAAGTTCAGCACCTACGCGACGTGGTGGATCCGGCAGGCGATCACCCGCTCGATCGCCGATCAGGCGCGCACCATCCGCATCCCGGTCCACATGATCGAGACGATCAACAAGCTGGTGCGCACAAGCCGTCAGTTCCTCCACGAGGAGGGCCGCGAGCCGACCCCGGAGGAAATGGCCGCGCGGCTGTCGATGCCGCTCGAAAAGGTGCGCAAGGTGATGAAGATCGCCAAGGAGCCGATCTCCCTCGAAACCCCCATCGGGGACGAGGAAGACAGTCACCTCGGCGACTTCATCGAGGACAAGAACGCGATCATCCCCGTCGATGCCGCGATCCAGGCGAACCTCAAGGAAACCGTCACCCGCGTGCTCGCCAGCCTCACCCCGCGTGAAGAACGCGTGCTGCGCATGCGCTTCGGGATCGGGATGAACACCGACCATACGCTCGAGGAAGTCGGCCAGCAGTTCTCGGTGACCCGCGAACGTATCCGGCAGATCGAGGCCAAGGCGCTGCGCAAGCTCAAGCATCCGAGCCGGTCGCGCAAGATGCGGTCGTTCCTGGATCAATAATCCGGACCGGGGATCAATCGGTCGGACGGGTCCCGGCCGATCCCCCCGCGCGCGGATCGACATAGGTTGTCGTCCAGCGGCCCGTCGCGGTGCCGATGATGATCGCGTCGATGTCCGCCCCATCGAAATGGACCTTGCCCGCCGGGACCACGAGATAGCTACCTTGCGGATAGGTTATCATCGTCGCCGGATCGGGGGTGTTGCCATACCCCAGCTTCAACGCCCCGCGTGCCACAAACACGCGCGCCGTGGAGCTGTGGGCGTGCGGCCCATCGAAGCCGCCCGCGGGAATGAAGAAGGCATAGGAAAACGCCTCGCCGGGCGCATCGCGGTTCCCTTCGAGCAAGGCGAAACGCGACCCGTCGGCTGCTTGCTCCTGCCAGGGGATCGAATCAATGCGCCATCCCCCGGCCTGCTGCGAAGCAGCGGCCGCGGGCAGGCAGACCAGCGCGGCCGCAATCATGAGAAGCCTCGTATTCATCGCGTTTCTCCTGTGCTGCTGCCTTAGCGACGACAGGAGCGGCCAGCGATGGCGCGGCTTGCGCTCAAACGGCAGGCATCCCGGATTCTCGTGGCGACGCGTCGCTGCCGACTTCGCCCCGATCAACCAAAAGCCCCGGTCGAAAAAGGCGCGAGCCGGGGTGGAGAATCCCCGCCCACACGCCTATAGGCCGAACATGCGCATTGCCATTGCCTCCGATCATGCCGCCGTGGAGCTCAAGGCGGACCTCGCCGAATGGCTCATCGAGGAAGGGCACGAGGTCGCCGACCTGGGCCCCGAGCCGGGCACGAGCGTCGATTACCCCGATTACGGCTATCGCTTGGCCGAGCTCCTCGCCGAAGGTTCCGCCGAGTTCGGGATCGCGCTGTGCGGCAGCGGCATCGGCATCTCGATCAGCGTCAACCGCCACCCGCAGGTGCGCTGTGCCCTTGTAAGCGAACCACTTTCCGCCGCGCTCGCGCGCGAGCACAATGATGCCAATTGCATCGCGATGGGGGCGCGGCTCGTAGGGATCGAAATGGCCAAGTCCTGCGTTGCCACATTTCTCGACACCGAATTCGCCGATGCCGGCGACCCGGCCGGGCGCCACCAGCGCCGCGTCGGCAAGCTCGGCAAGCCCCCGTTCCTGCCCGATCACATCGAGACCCACCAATGAGCACCGCCCCCGCCCATTTCGCCGCCGACCGTTCCCCGATGGACGGCTTCTGGCACGATGGCCTCGCCGCCGCCGATCCCGAGATTGCTTCCGCAATCAGCAAGGAACTTGCCCGCCAGCGCGACAAGATCGAGCTCATCGCGAGCGAGAACATCGCAAGCCGCGCGGTGCTCGAAGCAGCCGGTTCGGTGTTCACCAACAAGTATGCCGAGGGCTATCCGGGCAAGCGTTACTACGGCGGTTGCGACTATGCCGATGTGGTCGAAACGCTGGCTATCGAGCGCGCCAAGCAATTGTTCGGCTGCAACTTCGCCAATGTGCAGCCCAACTCCGGCTCGCAGATGAATCAGGCGGTGTTCCTTGCCCTGCTCAATCCGGGCGACACCTTCATGGGGCTCGATCTGAACTCCGGGGGGCACCTCACCCACGGCTCCCCCGTCAACATGAGCGGCAAGTGGTTCAACGTGGTCTCCTACGGCGTTGCGCGCGAGACCGAGACCATCGACATGGACGAGGTCGCCGCGAAAGCGCGCGAGCACAAGCCCAAGCTGATCATCTGCGGCGGCACCGCCTACTCGCGGCTGTGGGACTTCCCGGCCTTCCGCGCCATCGCCGACGAAGTGGGCGCGGTGCTGCTGTGCGACATGAGCCACATCTCCGGCCTTGTCGCGGGCGGCGCGCACCCCTCGCCCTTCCCGCATTGCGACATCGTCACCTCCACCACCCACAAGAGCCTTCGCGGCCCCCGTTCGGGCATCATCCTGTGGAATGACGACAAGTACACCAAGCCGCTCAATATGGCGGTGTTCCCGGGCATGCAGGGCGGCCCGCTGATGCACATAGTCGCGGCAAAAGCCGTCGCCTTCAAGGAGGCGCTCGATCCCTCCTTCCGCGACTATGCGCACCGCATCATCGCAAACGCCCGCGCGCTTGCCGCGAGCCTCGAGCAAAGCGGGCTGCGAATCGTCAGCGGCGGCACCGACAACCATTCGATGCTGGTTGACCTCACCGCCAAGGGCGTAACCGGCAAGGACGCCGAAAAGGGCCTCGACCGCGCGTTCCTCACCTGCAACAAGAACGGCATCCCCTACGACACCCGCTCGCCTTTCGTCACCAGCGGCATCCGGCTCGGCACGCCTGCCGGCACCACCCGCGGCTTTGGCCCGGACGAGTTTCGCACGATCGGCAAGCTCATCGCTGAAGTGGTTGACGGGCTTGCCAAAAATGGCCCCGAGGGTGACGCGCAAGTCGAGGAGAGCGTGCGCCAGCGGGTCGGCGCCCTGTGCGCCGAGTTCCCCGTCTATCCCGGTTTGTAAGGAGCCTTCACGATGAACGAGCAGGGCCCTGAAGGGCGACAGGACTGGGTCGAGGATGCCAAGGCCGAAATCTCCGGAATGGCCAGGGAAGGCCTCAACCACCCCTCGACGGCCCCGGTGCTGACCGGCGCGGCGGTCGGCGCGGTCGCGGCCTTCGTGCTGCCCTTCGTGTCATGGCCGATCGGGCTTGCAGCCGGCGCAGGCTTTGCGCTGTATCAGAGGATCAAGAAGTAAGCCTCTGAATGCGCTGCCCCTTCTGCGTCAACGATGATACCCAGGTCAAGGATAGTCGCCCGACCGAAGATGGCGCTTCGATCCGCCGCCGCCGTCAGTGTTCGTCGTGCGGGGCGCGCTTCACCACCTTCGAGCGCGTGCAGTTGCGCGAGGTCGTGGTGGTCAAGTCCGGCACCAATGGCGAACCGGGCCGCCGCGAGCCCTTCGAGCGCTCGAAACTCGAACATTCGGTCGCACTCGCCTGCCGCAAGCGCGGGATCGACCCCGAGCGGCTCGACCAGCTGATCTCGGGCATCCAGCGCCAGGTCGAGACCTCCGGCGAGCCCGAGGTCGCCTCGGCCCATATCGGCGAGCTGGTGATGGAGGGGCTGCGCCAGATCGATTCGGTCGCCTACATCCGTTTCGCCTCGGTCTATCGCGATTTCTCGGAAGCGCGCGACTTCGAAGAGTTTGCCAGCACCGTGCAGCAAGCCGCCAAGGAATAGGCAGAAAGAACGATGGCCGAACTCAATAAGCCGGTGATCGTGCTGGTGCGCCCGCAGCTGGGCGAGAATATCGGCAAGGCGGCGCGCGCGATGCTCAATTTCGGGCTGACCGAGCTGCGCCTCGTCGCCCCTCGCGATGGCTGGCCCAATCCCTCGGCGGGACCTGCGGCGGCGGGGGCCGACATCGTGCTCGAACAGGCGCAGATCTTCGCGACCACCGCCGAGGCGGTCGCCGACTGCGCCCATGTCCACGCCACGACGGTGCGGAAGCGCGGAGTGACCAAGCCGGTGATCGGCCCCGACGAGGCCGGGCGGCAGGTCCACACCCTGCCAGGGCGCCACGCGGTCCTGTTCGGCCCCGAACGTTCCGGGCTCGAAACCGAGGACGTCGCGCTCGCCCGCACCATCCTCACCGTGCCCATCAACCCCGAGTTCGGCTCGCTCAACCTCGCGCAGGCGGTGATCCTCGTTGCCTATGAATGGTCGCGGACCGGCCGCGAGCTGGCGGGAGCCGCGGACGTTCTGATCCAGCCCACCGCCGAGGAGACGCTTCCTCCCGCTCCGCAAGAGGAGCTCGATGCGATGATCGCGCATTTCGAGGCACTGCTTGCTCCGCGCGATTACTTCCGCCCCCCTTCCCGCGCCGCATCGACCCGGCGCACCCTGCGCGGCCTGCTGACCAAGCCGGGCTGGAACCATCTCGAAGTGCGCACGATGCGCGGCATCCTCAGCGCGCTCGAACGTGAGGCGACGGCGACCGATGTCACCGAATCGTAGCAAAATCGCCGCATGGCTGTCGCACGCCTGATCGGGGGCGCAAGACTGGGCGAACACCACATAATGCGCATTGTCGATCCGGCCGGGGGCGGCGCGCCCGCTCCGATCCGCCAGCATTGGCCAGAGCACAAGCCTTCGCGCATGGCGCGCGACTTCATGTTGTGGCGGCACTTACGGGTCATCCGCGCGCGCACCATGCGGCATGTGCACTGGATCGCGGAGCGGTTCGCGCAGGCGATCCGCCCCGGCGCGGCGCCCCGCCCGGTGCGCTCGGTCTACGGGGTCGAGATGGTCCCCAACTGGGGTGACCGCACCTTCGCTTATTGCCAATACGGCACCTATGGCCCCTATCTCGCGGATCTTCTCGCCAGCATGGAGCGGCCGTTCTGCTTCCTCGATATCGGCGCCAACCAGGGCCTCTATTCGCTGATCGCGGCCAAGAACCCCCACGCGCAGAAGATCATCGCGCTTGAACCGGTGGCCGAGACGCATCGCCTGCTGGCGGCCAACCTCGCGCTCGCCGGGCTCGAAACCCGCGCCGAGGCGCTCAATGTCGGCCTGTCGAACGAGGCAGGTTCCCATGTCATCACCGTCAACCCCGTGCACAGCGGACAGGCGACGCTCGAGACCCATCTCGAAGGACGCGATTCCTGCCGCCAGATCACGGTCGAGCTGGTTACGATGCGCGAACTCGAAGCGCACCTGCCCGCAGGCCTGCCGCTGTTCGTGAAGATCGATGTCGAGGGACACGAGCCGGTGATCATCGAGGAACTGCTCGGTTCGCGCCATGCCGCCCGCGTGATCGGCATCTTCTACGAGCACGACAACCGCTGGACCGACAACGCCACGATCGAACGTGCGCTCTACCGGGCAGGCTTCGCCAAGCTGCGGCGCTATGGTCGCGGGCGGCATTTCGACGTGCTCGCCGGGCCCTCTCCCGTACCGCTCGCGCCGGTCCCGGCATTCGAACACGGCATCGCCGAGCGCCAGCGCGAGCGCGCCTGATCGCTTGCGACGAAGCGCGCCAATCGGCGGTGGACAGGGGCTTTCAGGGCGGTTACCCCTGTGCGCCTGCCTCCCTATCCCACGAGATTCTCACATGATTGGTGCATTTTCCCGCCGTCTGGCGCTTGCTGCCGCATTTGCTGTCGTGCCCCTTGCCGCTGCCGCGGCGGCGCAGGATCGCGGGGTGCCCGAAGCGCCCGCAACGCCGACGGCGGAGCCCACCGCCGCTGCCACGGGCACGCAGGCCGAAGATGACAAGCGCATCTGCCGCTTCATCAAGCCCGACACCTCGAGCCGCCGCAAGGTCAAGGTGTGCCGCACGCTCGAGGAGTGGCGAGAGCTCAACAACATCCGCTGATCCTCGCACCTTCGCGGCGTTCTCGAATCACGCGCCGCTTGACCCTCGCGCCAATCCTGCTATGCGCGCGCCTTCGCAAATGGGCCCCGCACCCCGGTGAAGCGGTGGCCGCAGCAGGATGAATGTCCTGTTGGTGCGGTGCCGGGTTGAATGGTCACCAACGGGGTGATCCAGCATATTTGAAGGATACGACATATGTCGAAGCGCAAGAGCGCCAAGCACAAGCTTGACCGCCGGATGGGCGAGAACATCTGGGGTCGCCCGAATTCCCCGGTGAACAAGCGTTCCTACGGCCCCGGCCAGCACGGCCAGCGCCGCAAGGGCAAGATGAGCGACTACGGCCTGCAGCTGCGGGCCAAGCAGAAGCTCAAGGGCTATTACGGCGACGTCACCGAAAAGCAGTTCAAGCGCAACTACCTCGAAGCCTCGCGCATGAAGGGCGACACCAGCCAGAACCTGATCGGCCTGCTCGAGCAGCGCCTCGACATGGTGGTCTACCGCGCCAAGTTCGCGCCGACCATCTTCGCCGCGCGCCAGCTGGTCAGCCACGGGCACATCCAGGTCAACGGCCAGAAGTGCAACATCGCTTCGCGCCGCGTGGTGGTGGGCGATGTCGTCAGCCTCGGCAGCAAGGCCAAGGAAATGGCGCTGGTGATCGAAGCGCAGAGCCTCGCCGAGCGCGACATTCCCGATTATGTGCTGCCCGACGGCACCGACAAGGTGACCTTCACCCGCGTGCCCAAGCTCGACGAGGTGCCTTACCCCGTCACCATGGAACCAAACCTGGTGGTCGAGTTCTACTCGCGCTGATCGGTTCGCTGCGGCGATGACACACAAGGGGGCGGCATTGCGGGGCCGCCCTTTTCATTTCTGTGCGCTTTTGCGATCCTCACACCCGGGGGGAATCGCGATGAACGTGCTGCTGATCGATGGTCATCCGGATCAAGGCCGCTTTGCCTCGCATCTGCTCGATTGCTACGCTGCGGCGCTCCCCGCTTCGGCCGACGTGACACGGGTCGCGGTGCGCGATCTCGCCTTCGCCCCGATCCTGCGCCGCGGCTATGCCCAGCGAACCGCATGGGAGCCCGATCTCGCCCAGCTTGCCGAGGCTTTCGACGCCGCCGATCACGTGGTGTTCGCCTTCCCGATGTGGTGGGGGGCCGAACCGGCCGAGCTCAAGGGGCTGATCGACCGGCTGATGCTGCCGGGCTTCATGTTCGCCTATCACCCCGATGATCCGATGTGGGACCGGCTGATGACGGGCCGATCGGCCGACGTGATCATGACGATGGACACCCCGCCGCTGTTCCTGTGGCTCGCCTATGGCAATGCCGTTGTGCGGCGGTGGAAGCAGCAGATCCTCGGCTTTGTCGGGTTCAAGCCGGTGCGGATGCTGACCCTGGGCCCGGTGCGGCGCGGCGGCGCGGAGAAAAACCTTGCGCGGTGGCGTGGCAAAATCGAGAACCTCGCGCGCACGATCCGTCCGGCGAAGCCCGAAAGCAAGCAGGCGCGCCTGCCGGCCTTCCTCGGAAAAGCCTAGCCCCGCACCCGGTCCCACTCGGCGAATTCATAGGCAATCGAGCCCTCGACGAGCCGTTCCCAGATCTCCGCCACGACATCGCCGGGGATCCCGCGCGCTTCGGCCTCGGCCACCGCGGCGGCGATCACGCTGGCCTTTCTCGCCTCGTCACGCACCGCGTCGCGCTGCTCCTTGATCCGGGCAGCGGCGCGCATGTAGCCGAACCGCTTGGCAAGCAGCGCGACCAGCTCGGCATCGAGCGCATCGACCCCCGCGCGCACCTCGCCCATGGTGGTGCAGTCTTCGGGGTCTTTGGCAGCGGAGACAGGCATCAGGCGGAATGTCCAAGGTAATCGCGCCGGAAGGTGGCGGCGAAATCGGCAAAGCTGCCTGCCGCAATGGCAGTCCGCATGGCCTGCATCAAGGCCTGATAGAAGGCGAGGTTGTGCTCGGTCACGAGCATCGCGCCGAGGATTTCGCCCGACTTGACGAGGTGGTGGATATAGGCGCGGCCATAGGTGGCGCAGACCGGGCAGGCGCAGCGCGGATCGAGCGGCGCCCGATCTTCGGCAAAGCGCGCGTTCCTGAGATTGAGCGGCCCGCCCCAGGTGAAGGCCTGCCCGTTGCGGCCCGAGCGGGTCGGGAGCACGCAGTCGAACATGTCGATGCCGCGCTCGACCGCACCGACCAGATCGTCGGGCTTGCCCACCCCCATCAGGTAGCGCGGGCGGTCTGCCGGGAGCATGTCGGGGGCATAGTCGAGCACGCCGAACATCGCCTCCTGCCCCTCGCCCACCGCCAGCCCGCCGACCGCATAGCCATCGAAGCCGATGTCAGTGAGCTTGTCCGCGCTGATGCGGCGCAGATCCTCGTGCAGCGCGCCCTGCTGGATGCCGAACAGCGCCGCGCGGCCTGCGTGCTCCTCGCCCGCATCGAACCCTTGGCGGCTGCGCTGCGCCCAGCGCATCGATAGCTCCATCGACGCGGCGATCTCGTCGCGCGGGCGATCGGCGCGCGGGCATTCGTCGAAGGCCATCACGATGTCGCTGCCCAGCAGCCGCTGGATTTCCATGCTGCGCTCGGGCGTAAGCATGTGCTTCGACCCATCGAGGTGGCTGCGGAATTCGACCCCCTCCTCGGTCAGCTTGCGCAGTTCGGAGAGACTCATCACCTGATAGCCGCCGCTGTCGGTAAGGATGGGCTGCGGCCAGTTCATGAAGGCATGCAGCCCGCCGAGCCGTGCCACCCGCTCCGCACCGGGGCGCAGCATCAGATGGTAGGTGTTGCCAAGGATGATGTCCGCCCCGGTCGCGCGCACCGCTTCGGGCTTCATCGCCTTGACCGTCGCGGCGGTGCCGACCGGCATGAACGCGGGCGTGCGGATCTCCCCGCGCCGCATTGCGATGGTGCCGGTGCGCGCCTTGCCGTCGGTCGCATGGAGAGTGAAGGCAAATCGGGGAGCCGTCATAAGACCCCGCGCGCTAGCGGGGCGGCGCGGCCCTGTAAAGCAAACGGGCCGCCCGCCCCGGAAGGCAAGCGGCCCGCTGCTGTCTGGTCGATCAGGCGATCAGAACTTGATGCCGACACCCACGGTGCCGCGCAGCGTGTCGAAGGCGATGGTGTCGACGTTGGCGCGCAGCACCACCGAGCTCACCGGAACCTCGACACCGACGCCGACAAGGTAATCGCCGCCGACGTCACCGACTTCGATGTCGTTCTCGTCGAGGAAATCCTCGCTGACGCCGGTGAGGTTTTCAAGGTCGAGGTCGACCCACTGGTAACCGCCGCGGGCGTAGATCTTACTGCCGCCCTGGGTGCGGAAGCCGAGCCGGGCCGAGGCGCCGTATTCGGCTTCGATCGGGCCGTTGCCGAAATGCGCGTTCCCTTCGACGCCCGCGAACAGGCTCTCGCCGAGCGGGAAGTCGACCGCGGCAAACCCGCCGTAGATCTTGGCGTTGTCGTCAATGTCGAGCTGGTCGAATTCGCCGTCATCGGCATCGAGATCGCCGAGGTCGACGCCAAGGTCATGGATACCGACAGAGGCGCCGATCGTGATGTCGGGCTTGGTGGTGTCGCTCTGTGCCTGGGCAGCGGCGGGGACTGCCATCGCACCAAGTGCGACAAGCGAGGTGAAGACGAGCTTCTTCATGTTTTTGCGTCCTTTTTCGATCCGTCGCAGGGGGTGCGACGTCGGACCTGCAGCTAGGGAGCGCGGCTTTGCTGCGAAATTAACGAAGGTTGGAGTTGCCGAAAATGTCGCCTGACGGTGCACTGCGTCCGACCAAAGGCGTTGGTCGGCGTGTCGATCACTCGCGCAGCCGCCACCCGGTGCGAAAGATCACCGCAATAATGATGGTGCACACGGTCAGAAAGCCCAAGGTCAGGCCCAGGGAGAGTGCAATCGGCACGTCGGCGACCCCGTAGAAGCTGTAGCGCAGCCCGCTGACCAGAAAGGCGATGGGGTTGACCAGCGCGATGCTGTCCCACGGCGCGGGCAGTTCGCGGATCGAATAGAAGGTACCGCCGAGGAAGGTCAGCGGCGTGAGGATCAGCATCGGGATGATCCCGAGCTTTTCGAAGGAATCGGCCCAGATCCCGAGGATGAAGCCGAACAGCGCAAAGCTTGCCGCCACCAGCATGATGGTGAGCGCGGCAAGCAACGGATACTTGATCTGATAATCGACGAAGAAGGTCGCCGTGCCGAGGATGATCGCAGCGAGGATCAGGCCCTTGGTCGCCGCCGCCCCGACGAAACCGGCGAGCGTCTCGGCCACGCCGACGGGCGCGGAAAGCAGCTCGTAGATCGTGCCGGTAAAGCGCGGCATGTAAATGCCGAAGCTGGCGTTCGAGGTGGTCTCGCCCAGCAGCGTGAGCATCAGCAAGCCGGGGATGATGAAAGCGCCGTAGGGGACTCCGCCGACCGGCTCCATCCGCGCGCCGATAACCGATCCGAACACCACGAAATAGAGCGAGGTGGTAAGCACCGGCGAAAGGATCGACTGGAAGGCGGTGCGGAAGGCACGGCTCATCTCGCGCTGGTAGATCGCGAGCGCACTCCTGAGGTTGAAGTGCATCACGCCGCCCCCTCCTGCTGCTGCGGCTGGCCGAGCAGGCCGACGAAGATGTCCTCGAGCGAGCTGTCGTGGATGTCGAGACTGGTGTAGCCGATGCCGGCGCGGGTCAGCGCCTGCGCCAGCTGCGCCACTTCGGCGCGCCCCTTGCCCTCGCCCCCCGAACCTCCGGCACCGCCGCGATAGGTCAGCCGGGTGCCGCCTTCGGACAGTTCGAGCGCGAAGCCTGCCAGCGTATCGGGCAGCTCCGCCAAGGGCGCGGCGAGATCGATCACCGCCTCGGTGGTGCCGAGCCGCTCCATCATCGCGCGCTTCTCGTCGACCATCAGGATGCGCCCGCCGCGGATGATGCCGACCCGATCGGCCATTTCCTCGGCTTCCTCGATATAGTGGGTGGTGAGGATGATGGTGACGCCGCGCTCCTTGAGCGCCGCGATCTGTTCCCACATCCCCTTGCGCAATTCGACATCGACGCCCGCGGTGGGCTCGTCGAGGAACAGCAGCTCGGGCTCATGGGCGAGCGCCTTGGCGATCAGCACCCGGCGCTTCATCCCGCCGGACAGCGCCCGGATCTGCGACTTGCGCTTGTCCCACAGCGATAGGCTCTTCAGGATCGCTTCGATCCGGGCAGGATCGTGCGGCTTGCCGAACAGGCCTTGCGAATAGGCGACCGCGTTCCACACGCTTTCGAACATGTCGGTGGCGAGTTCCTGCGGGACGAGCCCGATCCGGGCGCGTGCCTTGCGCCAATCGCGCGCGAGGTCCTGCCCGAAGGCGGTGATGGTGCCGCTGCTGGGTCGCACCAGCCCGCACACCGCGCCGATCAGCGTGGTCTTGCCCGCACCGTTGGGGCCGAGCAGCGCGAAGATTTCGCCCGCGCGGATGTCGAGATCGACATTGTCGAGGGCGCGGGTGCTACCCCCGCCCCCTTTTGCAGCATAGACCTTGGAGAGGCCGCGGACCGAGAGGATGGGTTCTTGCACTGCCCGCTTGTGGGGTCGCGCGAGATCGATTGCAACCGCCCCGCCCGATTTCCCCGTGTGTTGGCGGCCTATTCGCTCAGCTCGGCGACGGCGGCAAGATCGGCATATTTGACGTAGGCCGTAAGGCTCGAAAGCACCGAGGGATCGGCCATCAGTTCCATCATCGCGATCCGCCCGAGCGCGCCAAACCCCGCCTGGAGGCCGGCCGAATCATTGGCCTTGACCAGGGGCTTGGCCTCGTCGCGGCAATCGACCGTGAGAAGCCGCGAGAACAGCGCGGCGACCTCGCGGTCATAGGTGTCCTTGGCCGCCGCATCGACTGTGACCGCGTCTTTCATGACATTCGCCGACCCGATCGCGGTCGCCATCCAGCGGATCGCCACGAGCCGATCCTTGCCGGTGGTGGACATCACCACGCACTGGCCGAGCGCCTCGGACTGCGGGCTGGGATAGGCGATGGCCTGCGCGCTCGCTGCCCCGGCCGAGGACAGGGCGAGCGCGCCGAGGGCGAGCTTCACAGCAAAGCGGATCACGCGTCGGACTCCTTCAACAACAGGCTCGAATCGCCATAGGAATAGAACCTGTAGCCGCTGGCGATGGCGTGCGCATAGGCCGCCAGCATCCGCTCGCGCCCCATCAGCGCGCTCACCAGCATCATCAGCGTCGACTTGGGCAGGTGGAAATTGGTCATCAACCCGTCGACCGCGCGCAGCCGGTAGCCGGGAGTGATGAAGATCGCAGTGTCCCCGGCGAAAGGCCGGATCACCCCGTCCTCGTCCACCGCGCTTTCGAGCAGCCGCAGCGACGTGGTGCCGACCGCAATGATCCGCCCGCCGGCCGCGCGCGCAGCGTTGAGCTGGTTGGCGGTCTCGGCGGAAATGCGCCCGAACTCGGCGTGCATCCGGTGATCGTCGGTGTCCTCGGCCTTGACGGGGAGGAAGGTGCCCGCGCCGACGTGCAGCGTCAGCATGGCGCGGCCGATCCCGGCGGCGTCGATCGCGTCAACCAGCCTTTGCGTGAAATGGAGCGAGGCGGTCGGGGCGGCGACCGCGCCTTCCTCACGCGCGAACATCGTCTGATAGTCCTCGCGGTCCTGTTCATCGACCCCGCGCTTCGAGGCGATGTAGGGCGGCAGCGGCATGGTGCCGGCGCGGTCGAGCAGCACTTCGACCGGCTCCTCGCCTTCGAAGAACAGCGTCAGCGATCCATCGGCGTCGCGCGCCTCCGCAATCGCGGTGACCCCGCCGCCGAACACGAGCTGGTCGCCCTCCCTGATGCGCTTGGCATTGCGCACGAAGGCCTGCCAGCGGCGCAGGTCGATACGCTTGTGGAGCGTCGCGCCGATCTTCGCCTCACCGTCGGCGCGGCGGCCTTCGAGCTGCGCTGGGATCACCCGCGTGTCGTTGAACACCAGCACGTCGCCGGAATTGAGCAGGCGTGGCAGATCGCGCACGCCGCAGTCCTCGAACGGCGCATCCCGTCCGCGCACCACCAGCATCCGCGCCGCATCGCGCGGGCGCACCGGGCGCAGCGCGATGCGCTCGGGCGGAAGCTCGAAATCGAACAGGTCTACCTTCATCGGCCGCCGCCCCTAGCGGCTCGGCGCGGCGCGCGGAAGGGGTTTACTTGCCGGGAAGCGGCGTGCTCAGCATGTCGGCGGTGACCGGCGCATCGGGCACGGCGGCAGCCGGTGGCGGCGGAGCGGGCTTGTTGTCCGCCTCGATCGAGGCCTGAACGATGTAGGTCGGGCTTGCCGGCGGCTCGCCGCGGTTGATCGCGTCGACCGCTTCCATGTTCTCGATCACCCGGCCGAAATTGGTGTATTTCTTGTCGAGGCTGAAGCGCGGGTAGAACACGATGAAGAACTGGCTGTTGGCGCTGTCCTCGGCCGCTGCGCGCGCCATCGACAGCGTGCCGCGCACGTGGGGCATGGGGTTGAACTCGGCCTTGAGGTCGGGAAGCTCGCTCCCGCCCTGCCCGGTGCCGGTCGGATCCCCGCCCTGTGCCATGAAGCCTTCGATCACGCGGTGGAACACCACGCCATCATAGAAGCCCGCGCGGGTCAGCGTCTTGATCCGCTCGACATGGCCGGGCGCCCAATCGGGCATCAGGCGCAGCTTGACCCGTTGTCCGTTGGACAGATCGAGCACCCAGACGTTCTCCGGATCGACCGCCGGGTCATAATTGATCGGCGCATAGGTGCGCGCTGCGGCCGCTGCCTCATCCGCTTCGGGCTTGTCGGCATTGTCGCCGAACGCCACTGGCGGGGTATCGTCCTTCTGCTTCTGGGCAAAGGCGGCCCCGGGCGCGACCAGCAGGGCAAAGGCGGCAAAGGCAGAGACGAGCGTGGCTTTGATCATGGTTCCATCCGGATAAACGCGGGCAGCGTGTAACCCCGCCGGTCTGACACTGCAATGAATGAAGGCGCCCAAGGTGGGGACGGCGCGGCGCTCAGTAATCGCCTTTGAGCCCGATTTCGCGCACCCGCACGCTCACCTCTTCGCATACCGCCGGGCTGACGAACCGCGCGATATCCCCGCCATAGAGCGCGATTTCCTTGACCAGCTTGGAGGCAATCGGCTGCAGCGAGACGTCGGCCATCAGGAACACGGTCTCGATATCGTCGTCGAGCTGCTGGTTCATCCCCGCCATCTGGTATTCATATTCGAAGTCGGCGACCGCGCGCAGCCCGCGGATGATCACGCTCGCGCCCTGCTTCTGCGCGAACTTCACCAGCAGCGCATTGAACCCCACCACCTCGACATTGCCGAGCCCCATGCCCGCCACTTCGCGTTCGACCATTCGGAAGCGCTCCTCGGTCGTGAACATGGGGTCCTTGGACGGGTTGGTGGTGACCCCGATGATCAGCCAGTCGACCAGCTTGGAGCCGCGCCGGATGATGTCGGCGTGGCCCAGCGTGATGGGATCGAAGGTCCCGGGATAGATTCCGACGCGGCGGGTCATGCAAGGATGCTCATGATGCGTGGCCTTTCTGCAGGCGGCAGCGACGTGCCGCGCCTCAACCGATCCGTGCCGAAGGGGTGACCCAGACCGCGCCCTGGCCGCGCAGGCGGTAGACGAAGCCTTCGCCCGAGCGCAGTGCGCTGCGCAGCCCCTTGACCAGCGGCCCGATGGTGACCTCGAGCGAGGCCGAATACATCAGCATGAAATCACCATCGACCACCACTTCCTGGCCCGGCAGCACCGCGACCTCGTCGATCTCGCTGACCGGGACCGGGCTTTCGACCGCGAACACCCCGCGTCCGGTGATCTTGGGCTGGGCAAGGCCGTTGCCCGAGAACATGCCCGAGACCGACTTGTGCATGTGGGTGGTGAGCGAGATATCCGCGGCGCAGGCATAGAACGCGCGGTCATCGAGCAGCAGCGCGTCCTGCGGCCCGTCCATCGTGGCGATGATGAAGTGGCGGCGCACCGGCTCGCACCAGATCGTGCCGGTGCCGCTGTAGCGGGTGGCGTGCGCGGATTCGCCGGTCGCGGCCGAGGCGGCAGCGCGCGCGAAGAAGCCCTTGTTGGGCTCGTGCCGGATCACCTCGGCGCTCAGGCTGCCGTAGGAATACTGCAGCGCGCCCGGCTCGATCAGCACCGCATCGTTCTTCAGCTCGATCTCGAGCTGGTGCACGTCGGTCGGCTCGGCGATGTAGTGGAACTGGCCTTCGATCCCGGTGGGAAGGCCGCGCGCCACCATCTTCTTTTCGACATAGCGATGCACCCGCATCGTCACGCCGCCCTGGGTCTCCTCCTGAACCAGCTGCCGGAACGCCATCAGATCTCTCCCCCGTGTTGTTGCGCCTAACTGTCGCGTTCGACGATGAAGCGGGCGAGCGCGCGCAGGATGTCGGCCTCGCTCCCGTAGGAGGCGAGCCGCAGCACAGCCTGATCGACGAGGGCGCGCGCCTGCTCGCGGGCCTTGTCGACCCCCATCAGCGTGACGAAAGTCTGCTTGCCCTGGGTATCGTCCTTGCGCAGCGCCTTGCCCGCCTTGTCCTGATCGCCTTCGACATCGAGCAGGTCGTCGGCGATCTGGAAAGCGAGGCCGATATCGCGGGCATAGGCCCTGAGGTGCGCGCGGCCGGCGACCGGGATCTTGCCGAGGATCGCGCCCATCTCGACGCTCGCGGCCAGCAGCGCGCCGGTCTTGAGCTGCTGCAGCCGGGTGATGGTGCGCAGATCGTAGGTCACGCCTTCCTGATCGGCGACCATGTCCATCATCTGCCCGCCCGCCATGCCGTTCATGCCCGAAGCCGAACCGAGCGTGGCGATCAGCTCGCTGCGGGTGAAGGGATCTTCGCTGGTGGCATCGTCGGCGAGGATCTCGAAGGCGAGCGCGTGAAGCGCGTCGCCCGCGAGCACTGCGGTCGCCTCGTCGAAGGCCTTGTGAAGCGTCGGCTTGCCGTGGCGCAGGTCGTCGTTGTCCATGCAGGGCAGGTCGTCATGGATGAGCGAATAGACATGGATCGCCTCGATCGCCGCCCCGGCCCGAAGTGCCGCATCGCGCGACACGCCGAACAGTGCCGCGGTGCTGCACACCAGCAGCGGACGCACCCGCTTGCCCCCGCCGATCGCGGCGTAGCGCATCGCTTCGACGAGCCGCGCGCTGGTGTCGTCGGGTACGGGCAGCAGCGCATCGAACAGCGATTCGATATCGGCCCGGGTGCGCGCGATGGCATCGCCGAGCAATTCGCCCCCTGTCTCCACCAACAGCACCTCAGTTCTCCCCGTCGAAGGGGCGGGTGCCGGCGGCGCGGCCATCGGCGGCGGTGACGATCCGTTCGATCCGCGCCTGCGCCGCATCGAGCCGCTGCTGGCAGGCACTGCGCAGCGCCTCGCCGCGTTCATAGAGCGTGATCGACTGGTCGAGCGGCACGTCGCCGCGTTCGAGCTGTTGCACGATCCCTTCAAGCGCCGCGAGCGCCTGTTCGAAGCTCATCGCTGCAATATCCTGCCCTGCGGCAGCCGGTGCTGTGCCCTCGTCCATGTCGCCAAGCATTGACGGGGCGGGCGGGCGCGGTCAAGGCTGGCGGTGACGGGCGGGATCACCGAACACAGGAATCGCGAGTACTCATGACAAAGTGGATCATCGCCTATGGCGTCGCGGCCGTGGCCTTTCTGGCGCTCGATGCGGTGTGGCTGCGCTGGGCCTCGGTCAATCTTTACAAGCCGGTGATCGGCGAGATCATGGCCAAGGATTTCCGCCTCGGCGCGGCAGCGGCGTTCTACGTCATCTACATCGCCGGGATCACCTGGTTCGCGATCAGGCCCGGTCTCGAAGGCGGCGGGGTGCAGGCGGCGATGCTCAACGGCATCCTGCTGGGCGCGCTGTGCTACGCCACCTTCGATCTGACCTCGCAGGCCGTGATGAAGGTGTGGGCGACGCAGATCAGTGTGCTCGACATCCTGTGGGGCGCTTTCGTCACCGGCGCCGCGAGCGCGATCGCCACCTGGGCGGCGCTGCGTTTCGCACCGGCGGCATAGGCAAGGCAGGGAGCACGGGGGCGCCATGTTCATCGGCCACTTTGCCCCCGCCTTCGTCGCCGCTGCGGTCAGTCCGGAGCGGCCCCGGCTGGGCACCATGTTCGTTGCCGCGCAGCTGATCGACTGGGGCTTCTTCGCGCTTGCCATTCTGGGTGTCGAGCAGATGCGGATCGATCCGGCGGCAAGCGCCATGGTGCCCTTCGACCTCTACCACATGCCCTATACCCACAGCCTGCTCGGCGCGGCGATCTGGGCGGGGACATGCCTCGGGGTGGTGGCGATCCACCAGCGCAACCTGCGGGTGGGCGTGCTTGCCGGGCTGGTGGTACTGTCGCACTGGCTGCTCGACTGGGTGGTGCATGTCCCCGATCTGACGCTGGCGGGCGAGCCGCCCAAGTACGGCCTTGGCCTGTGGAACCTGCCCTGGATCGCGATGCCGCTCGAAATCGGGCTGACGGTCGCCGCCTTCGCCTTCTACCTTACCCGCACACGGGGACCTCTGGGCCCGCCGCTGGTGCTGCTCGCCGCGCTGCTGCTGCTGCAAGCGGTCAACTGGTTTGCCCCGCACCCCGAGAGCGCGGGGCTGTTCCTCTATGCGCAGGCGCTCATCGCCTATGCGGTGCTGACCGCGCTCGCCGCATGGGTGGGGGCAAATCGCTGGCTCAGGAAACGCGGCGGCTTGGCCTCGGGGGCCCACTGATCTAGGGGCCTCGCCAAGGAGTTCCCGACATGACCGCCATCACCCCCGAAATCGTCGAACAGCACGGCCTTTCGCCCGAGGAATATGCGCGCGTCCTCACCGCGCTGGGCCGCGAGCCCAATCTTGTCGAGCTCGGCATCTTCTCGGTGATGTGGTCGGAGCATTGCAGCTACAAGTCCTCGCGCATCCACCTGAAGAAGCTGCCCACACGGGCGCCCTGGGTGATCTGCGGCCCGGGCGAGAACGCCGGCGTGATCGATATCGGCGACGGCCAGGCGGCGATCTTCAAGATGGAGAGCCACAACCACCCCTCCTACATCGAGCCCTATCAGGGCGCCGCGACGGGCGTGGGGGGCATCCTGCGCGATGTCTTCACCATGGGCGCGCGGCCCATCGCCAATGCCAACGCGCTGCGCTTCGGGCGGCCCGAGCATCCCAAGATGAAGCACCTGGTGCAGGGCGTCGTTGCGGGCATCGGTGGCTATGGCAATTGCGTCGGCGTGCCGACGGTTGCCGGAGAGACCAATTTCCACCCGGCCTATGATGGCAACATCCTCGTCAATGCCATGACCGTGGGCGTGGCTGACACGGACAAGATCTTCTATTCGGCTGCCACCGGTCTCGGCAACCCGATCGTCTATGTCGGCTCGAAGACCGGGCGTGACGGGATCCACGGCGCGACCATGGCGAGCGCGGACTTCGGCGAGGATGCCGAAGCCAAGCGGCCGACGGTGCAGGTGGGCGATCCCTTCACCGAGAAGCTGCTGATCGAAGCCTGCCTCGAACTGATGGCGACCGACGCGATCGTCGCAATCCAGGACATGGGCGCCGCCGGCCTCACCTCCTCCAGCGTGGAAATGGCGTCGAAGGGCGGTGCGGGCATCCGGCTCGACATGAACAAGGTGCCCTGCCGCGAGACCGGCATGACGCCCTACGAGATGATGCTCTCGGAAAGCCAGGAGCGGATGCTCATGGTACTGAAGCCCGGTCGCGAGGCCGAGGCGGAGGCGATCTTCCGCAAGTGGGAGCTCGATTTCGCGGTCATCGGCGAGGTTACCGATACCGGCCACATGGTGCTCGAATGGAACGGCGACGTGGTGTGCGACATCCCCCTCGCCCCGCTCGCCGACGAGGCCCCGCTCTACGATCGCCCCTACCTCTCGAAGGAGGAATACAAGCTCTGGGCGCAAGTGAAGCCGCTCGGCGAAGTGCCCGCCAGCGACGACATTGCCGCCGATCTCCTGACGCTGATGGCCGCACCCGAATTCGCGTCGCGCCGCTGGATCGCCGAGCAGTACGATTCGCAGGTCGGTGGCGACACGCTCCAGACCGGGGGCGATGCCGGCGTGGTCCGCGTGCATGGCACCGGCAAGGCGCTCGCCATCACCACCGATTGCACCCCGCGCTATGTCTTCGCCGATCCCTACGAGGGCGGCAAGCAGGCCATCGCCGAGGCCTATCGCAATCTGTGCGCCGTGGGCGCGCGGCCGCTGGCGGTCACCAATTGCCTCAACTTCGCCAACCCGCAGCGGCCCGAGATCATGGCGCAGATCGTCCACGCCTTGGAAGGCATGGCCGATGCCTGTCGCGCGCTCGATTTCCCGATCGTGAGCGGGAATGTCAGCCTCTACAACGAGAGCAAGGCGACCGGGGGCGGCAGCGCGATCCTGCCCACTCCGGCGATCGGCGGGGTCGGGATCATCACCGACCTGGCGAAGATGATGACCATGCCCTTCAAGCAGGCGGGCGATGCGATCTACCTCGTCGGGCCCGAGCATTGGGCCAAGCCCGATCCCACCCGCTCGCACCTCGGGCGTTCACTGTGGCTCAAGGTGATCAAGGGGATCGAGGATGGCCGCACGCCGCCGACCGACCTCGTGGTCGAGCGCAACGCCGGGGCGATCATTCACGAGCTGATTGCCGACGGGCTCGTCAATGCGGTGCACGATCTTTCCGACGGCGGCCTGGCGGTGGCGCTCGCCGAGATGGCGCTGGCAGGCGGGATCGGGGCCGAGGTCGATGCGGGCGGCAACCCTGCCTATACCCCCGCGCAATGGTGGTTCGGCGAGGATCAGGGGCGCTATCTTGTCACCGTACCCGATGTTGCCGCGCTCAACGCAGCGCTTTCCAAGGGCACGCGCAACGACGAGACCGCGCAGATCGGCTTCCAGCGCATCGGCACCGTCGGCGGGGACAGCCTGCTCGGCGTGCCGCTGGCGGAGTTGCGCGCTGCCAATCAGCGCTTCTTCGACGAATGGATGGAGCGCTGATGGCCTCGGGCTATTCGGGCACGCCGCTCGCCAAGAAGCTGACCCTGCGGGACGGGATGCGGGTGTGGTTCGATGCCATGCCCGAACACGTCGCCGACGAGATCGCCGAATACGCGCTGGAGCTGACCGTGGTCGCTGACCCCGCCGAGGGGATCGACGCTGCGCATGTCTTCGTCACCGAGCGCGCGGCGCTCGCGGTGCATCTCGCCGCGCTGCGCCACCAGATTGCACCGGCAGGGCAAATCTGGGTGAGCTGGCCCAAGAAGGCCGCCAGGATACCAACCGACATCACCGAGGACACGATCCGCGAGATCTGCCTGCCGATGGGGCTCGTCGACACCAAGGTGTGCGCGATCGACGAGACCTGGTCGGGCCTCAAGCTGGTGATCCGCAAGGTGTTGCGCTGAGGCGCCTCAGGCGGCCGGCGCCGCCGCCCCTCCGAGCGTCAGCGCCTCGCGGGTGGTGCCTTCGCTCTCGAGGATCGCAAGACACTCGCGGTACACCGCGGGCGCGCCGATATTGAGCCGCGCGCGCGCCGCGTCCAGATCCTCGCGCATCAACGCTGCGACATCCTGATGCGCGATCTTCGCTGCTGCCCGGCCGAGCCGGCGCCCTTCCCTGATCGCGGCATAGAGCGGCGCGCGGGTTCCGCTCACCTTCTTGATCTGGCGCGCGCCGGCATAGGCGATGAACAGAATGCCCTTGTTGAAGTTCTGCTCGTAAGTGAAGCCGAGCAAGCTCGCCTCGCCCAGCGCATCGCGGCCATAGCCGGTGAGCACGTGGAACAGGTCGTGCGTGTCGCGCAGCCGGTCGAAATACCATTCGGTCTGATCGGCATGGCGCGCTTCGGGCGGGAGCCAGCGGTGGCTTTCGGCGACCAGCCCGGCGGCCGAAAGTCCCTCGCGCTTCATGAAAGCGATGTAGTGCGCCGCGACCGCGTTCGGCCCGCAATCGGCCCAGCGCGCGTGATCATCGAGCATCGCAGGGATATCGGTGCCCTCGCGCATCAAGCGGCGGCCTTCGGGCGAAGCGATGAAGTCCCACGCCTGACGGTGGCTGGCGCGACCCTTGGTCGCCTCGATGATGTGGAACACCTGCGCGGTGTCCTCCTTGTCCTCGACCAGCTTGCCGAAATGGTGGAGCACCTTGAGGGGCTTGAACCCCGAAACCTTGCGGCCCGGGGCCACCAGCGGAAGATCGAGCAGTGCCATCGGCGTCATGTCCCCTTGCGCGATTCGCGGGAATGGTTCACGTCCTCTACTTACACTGATGTCAGTTAACTGTCCATGACCAACATTTGAACGCGGCGCCAAACCGTTGGCGCGAAACCGCGGGCTGGGATAGCATCCCCAACGCGGCAGGGGGCCGCCAAGGGGGGGAGAAAAACAGCATGAACGCAAAACGTATCGTCATCGCCGCGGCCGGCGCCATCATGCTCGCCGCAACCGCCGCCGTGCCTGCGCTGGCGCAGATGTACGAGAAGATCACCATCGTGAACTCGACCGGCTACACCATCTCGCAAATCTACATTTCGCCCGCTCACGTCGATGTGTGGGAAGAAGATGTGCTCGATGTCGACGTGTTGGCCGATGGCCAGAACGTCCGGATCGACTTCCGCGCGGCCGACAACACCTGCGACTGGGACCTGAAGGTCGTCTATGACGATGGCGAGGAGGCCGTCTGGCAGGGCCTCGACCTGTGCGAGGACTGGCATTTCGAGCTGTTCTACAACGCCCGCACCGGCGACACCCGGCTCGTCTCCTCGCACTGAGACAAAAGTTCCGCTAGGGGGATGGTGCCATGCGTGATCATGACACCGTCCCCTATGTTCTTCCGCGTACCGACGATGCCGCCGGCACCGCCCGCGCGCAGGCCTTTGCCGCACGGCTGAAACAGCGCCGCACCTGCCGCGACTTCTCGCCCGAACCGGTTCCGCGCGAAATCATCGAAGCGGCGATCGCGGCGGCCGGCAGTGCGCCGAGCGGAGCGAACCACCAGCCCTGGCACTTCGCCGTGATCGGTTCGCCTGAAACGAAGGCTGCGATCCGCGCCGCCGCCGAAGCCGAGGAACGCAGCTTTTACGGGACCGAGGACGAAGCGGCCAAGGCCGGACCCGAATGGCTCGCCGCACTCGACCCGCTCGGCACCGACGCGCAGAAGCCCTTTCTCGAGATCGCCCCCTGGTTGATCGTGGTTTTCGCGCAGCGCAAAGGCGGCATTGCCGAAGATGGCGAAACGCAGAACTACTATGTCGCCGAAAGCGTCGGCATTGCGTGCGGGATGCTGATCGCCACGCTCCACGAGGCGGGACTGGCAACGCTCACCCACACGCCCTCGCCGATGGGTTTCCTGCGCCGCATTTGCCAGCGGCCGGCTTGGGAAAAGCCGGTGATGATCGTCGTGGCCGGCCGTCCCGCGCCCGAAGCGACAGTGCCCCGCCACGCGCTGCGCAAGAAGCCGCTCGATCAGATCGTCAGCTGGCTATGACCGCGGTGCCTGATGCCGCTCAGGCGGCGAGCGGCTCGCGCTGGGCCGGCTTGCTGGCGAGCAGGTCGTAAGGATCGATGCCCTCGGCCTGCCAGATGCGGTGGCATTCGCGGTAGGTGGTCGGCGCGGGGATGTGCATCTCGCGGCGCACCTGCTCGAGCGGGCGCTGGAGCAATTCGCGGATCGGCTGTTCGATCAGGCGCGGTGCGCCCTTGCCGGTGCGCTGCGCTTGCCGCACCGCGCCCATCACCGGCGCCTTGCTGCCCTTGACCATCCGCATGATGTTGAACGCCCCGGCATAGCCGATTAGCAGGTGGCCCTGGCTCGGCTGCTGGCCATGGGTGAACAGCAGCACGCATTGTTCCCCGAGCGCGTCGCGGCCATAGCCGGTGAGCACGTGGAAGAGGTCATGCGTGTCGCGCGAGCGGTTGATGAACCATTCGACGAGGTCCGGATATTTCGGGCGCCTGGTGCGCTCGAATTCGGCGACGAGCCCGGCGGCCGAAAGCCCCTCGGCCTCCATGAAATCGCAGTAGGCGTGCGCGAGCGAACCCTTGGGGGTGCGGCGCAGCGCGGCATGATCGTCGAGGATCTCGGGCAGGAAGGGCTCGGTCCGGCGCAGCGCCTCGCCGCGCTCGGACAAAGCGAGCGATTGCACCCGCGGCAAGAAATCCTTCGAGGGAAGCGATTCGAAGATCTTGAACACCAGCGCGGTGTCTTCCTTGTCCTTCATCAGCTTCTGGAAGTTGCGCACCGCGCGCAGCGGCCGATAGGGCGCCGCCGGACGCTCGGGGTGGAGCAGCACGGTGCCGTCCGATGCGAACATCCGGGTATAGGCGAGGCGGCGATCGGTCTGGGTCATGCGGGCGATATCCTTGAACGCGGGCCCGGCCTAGCCGCACCTGCTTACAGAGATGTAAATAACCGATTCGGGTCTTTAATCAAAACCCATCTTGCGCCGAACCGTTCCCCAGGCGCGATCAGACCTCCCGCCACGCGCTGCGGGGTATCCCGAGAAGCGTCAGCACCGCGGTGAGATCGGCGCCATCGACCCGGCCATTGGCTGCTGCCCGGGCGCGCGGCTTGGCCTTGTAGGCAAAGCCGTAGGTCGCGGCGGCGATCATTGGAATGTCGTTGGCCCCGTCCCCGGTGGCAAGGCTGTGCGCGCCCTCGCCCAACTCCGCCAGTTCGGCATGCAGCACCGCGACCTTGACCGCACTGTCGGTGATCGGGCCAACCAGCGCGCCGGTCAGGCGCCCGTCCTCGACCGCGAGGCGATTGCCAACCACCCGTTGAAAGCCGAGCGTTTCGGCGACCGGATCGGCGAAATGGTGGAAGCCGCCCGTCACCAGCACCGTGCGGGTGCCAAGCGCCCGCAACGTCGCCACGAGCGTCGCCGCACCGGGCGACGCCGTGATCCGTTCGGCCAAGCAGGTCGCGATCACGCTTTCCTCGAGCTCTGCGAGCAGCGCGACCCGTTCGCGCAGCGCCATCTCGAAATCGAGCTCGCCCTGCATCGCGCGTTCGGTGATCGCGGCAATCTGCGGCTTGAGGCCCGCGTAGTCGGCGAGCTCGTCGATGCATTCCTGCCCGATCATGGTCGAATCCATGTCCGAGACGAACAGGCGCGGGATGGCGATCGCCTCGCGGCTGACCAGCGCGGCGGCAGGCTCGAGCGCGACATCGATCGCATCGAGCAGCGCCGCTGGCTCGTCGCCCGCGACCCGCAATTCGAGAGCGTCGTCCGCCCCCTCGGCGAGCGATGCGCCTTCGAGCACCATGCCCGCCTCCGCCAGGCTCGCGGCAAGCTGTGCGAGACGTGTTTCAACTCCTCCCGTCTCTGCTATTGCCCGCGCGATGAGCATTTCCGTATCTCCTTCGAAGCCGCTCGCGCTCATTGCAGGGCCAACCGCCAGCGGCAAGAGCGCCGTGGCGCTCGCGCTCGCCCACCGGCTGATCGCGACAGGCCAGAGCCCGGTGGTGATCAATGCCGACAGCGCGCAGGTCTATGCCGATCTCCAGGTGCTCTCGGCCCGGCCGACCGAGGCGGAGATGGAAGGGATCGCGCACCGCCTGTTCGGCGCGTGGGACGGCGCCGAGGCGTGTTCGGCCGCCGCCTGGGCCGCGCGCGCCAAGGACGAGATCGCCGCCTGCCACGAAGCCGGCGCGGTCCCGATCCTCGTCGGCGGCACCGGGCTTTATCTCAAGGTGCTGCTCGAGGGCATCGCCCCGATCCCGGCGATCGACCCGGACGTGCGCGCGATGGTCCGCGGGCTTTCGGACGACAGCGCGTGGCGGCTGCTCAAGCTCGAGGATCCCGAACGCGCCGCCGATTTGCAGCCGGGAGACCGCCAGCGCATCGCCCGCGCGCTCGAGGTCAAGCGATCGACCGGTGTCACGCTCGCCGATTGGCAGCGCGCCAAGGCAGGGGGCATCGCTGGCGAGGTCGATCTCCACCCGCTGCTGCTCGCGCCCGAGCGCCCGTGGCTCTACGCGCGCTGCGATGCGCGCTTTGCGGCGATGGTCGAAGGCGGTGCGATCGAGGAGGTTGCGGCGCTGCTCGAACGCGGGCTCGATCCTGACCTGCCGGTGATGCGCGCGATCGGCGTCCCCGCGATTGCCGCTTACCTCGCCGAGACCATCGACCGCGAGACGATGATCGCTGCCGGCAGTCAGGCGACGCGCAACTATGCCAAGCGCCAATTCACCTGGTTCCGGCGCCAACCGCCCGAGGACTGGCCGCGCGCCGCCCTTGGATCTGAATCCGAAAATATCGACATAGAGACCTATTTTGGAGGATTATTGCGCGATTAGGGCTTGACCTATCAGATTCTAACCCTTAGCGGCGCAATCACTCGGTCCGATGCGCTCCCCCCTGCATCGGGCCGGTTTTGTTGTTAAAGACCTGTTGGCGCGGGCGCTTTCGGCCCCTCGCGCCCGAATGGATGGAGTGCCCCCGTGCCCGGCAAGCCGGCCCCTGCCCCGAGCGCCCCGGCGCCCTCCCCCGACAGCGCGATGAGCGGTGCGGCGATCCTCGTCCAGTGCCTGATCGAACAGGGCGTCGAGTTCGTGTTCGGCTATCCCGGCGGCGCGGTGCTGCCGATCTATGACGAGCTTTTCGGGGACGAGCGTATCCGCCACATCCTCGTGCGCCACGAGGCGGGCGCGGCGCACGCGGCCGAGGGATATGCCCGCGCCACCGGCAAGCCCGGCGTGGTGCTCGTCACCAGCGGCCCGGGCGCGACCAACGCGATCACCGGAATTGCCGATGCGTGGATGGATTCGATCCCGCTCGTCGTCATCACCGGGCAGGTGCCGACCAGCCTGATCGGGACCGACGCCTTTCAGGAAGCCGACACCATCGGCATCACCCGCCACTGCACCAAGCACAATTACCTCGTGAAGGACCCGGCCGATCTGGCGGCGACAATCAAGGAGGCCTTCCTGATCGCGACCACCGGCAGGCCCGGCCCGGTGGTGGTCGACATCCCCAAGAACGTGCAGATCGCAGTGCCTTCGGAGCGCCGCAGCCTCACCCGCGCGGGCGCGCACCGCTATGCCCCGCAGACCGTTGCGCCCGCCGAGCAGATCGTCGAGGCGGTCGAGCTGATCGCGGGCGCCCAGCGGCCGATCCTCTATACCGGCGGCGGCATCATCAACTCAGGGCCTGAGGCGAGCGCGCTTCTGCGCAGGTTTCAGGACCTGACCGGTGCGCCCGTGACTTCGACGCTGATGGGGCTCGGCGCCTTCCCCGCCAGCCATCCCGACTGGCTCGGCATGCTCGGGATGCACGGCACCTACGAAGCCAACATGGCGATGAACAAGGCCGACGTTATGGTCTGCATCGGCGCGCGCTTCGACGACCGGGTGACCGGCCGCCTCGACGCCTTCTCGCCCGGTTCGACCAAGATCCATATCGATATCGATCGCTCCTCGATCAACAAGACGGTGCCGGTCGATCTCGGCATTGTCGGCGATTGCGGCACCGTGCTGGCGCAGCTGATCGAGGCGTGGGGCGCGCGGCAGGCGAGCAACCTTGGCGAATGGAAGGCGCGGATTGCGGGCTGGCGCGCGCGCGAATGCCTCGCCTACCCCGAGCGTTCGGCCAAGCACCCCGGCATGATCATGCCGCAAAGGGCGGTCGAGCGGCTGCACGCGCTCACCCATGCGCGCAACCCGATCATCACCACCGAGGTCGGCCAGCACCAGATGTGGGCGGCCCAGTATTTCGGCTTCGAGGATCCCAACAAGTGGCTCACCAGCGGCGGCCTCGGCACGATGGGCTACGGGCTCCCGGCAGCGATCGGCGCGCAGCTCGGCCACCCCGACGCGCTGGTGATCGACATTGCGGGCGAGGCTTCGATCCAGATGAACATCCAGGAACTCGGCACCGCGTCGCAATACCGCCTGCCGGTCAAGATCTTCATCTTGAACAACGAATACATGGGCATGGTCCGCCAGTGGCAGGAACTGACCTATGAGAGCCGCTATTCGAACAGCTACTCCGACAGCCTCCCCGATTTCGTGAAGCTCGCCGAGGCCTATGGCTGGAAGGGCATCCGCATCACCGAGGAACGCGATCTCGACGATGGCATCATGCGGATGCTCGACCACAATGGCCCGGTGATTGTCGATTGCCTGGTGGCGCAAGACGCCAACTGCCTGCCGATGATCCCGAGCGGCGCGGCACATACCGAGATGCTGCTTTACGGCGACAAGGTCGACGGCACGATGGACGACGAAGCCAAGGCGCTGGTCTAAGGACACCCCCATGCCCATGAAAATCGCGGAAAGCCCGTCCGAGCGCCACGTGCTCGCCGTGATGGTCGACAACGAGCCCGGGATTCTCGCCAAGATCACCGGCCTGTTCACCGCGCGCGGCTACAATATCGACAGCCTCACCGTGGCCGACATCACCGAGGATCACGCGGTCAGCCGCATCACCATCGTTACCAACGGCCCGCCGCAGGTGATCGACCAGATCGAGGCGCAGCTCGAACGGCTGGTGCCGGTCCACAAGGTCACCGACCTCACCACCGCCGGCCCGCACGTCGAGCGCGAGCTGGCGCTGATCAAGGTCGCCGGCACCGGCGACAAGCGGGTCGAAGCCTTGCGCGTCGCGGAAATCTTCCGCGCCCGGGTGGTCGACACCACCACCACCAGCTTCGTCTTCGAACTCACCGGCGCGCCCGCCAAGATCGACAGCTTCATCGTGCTGATGCGCGATTTGGGGCTGGTCGAGGTCGGCCGCTCGGGCGTGGTCGGGATGATGCGCGGGGCCGACGGGGCCTGAAGCGTACTCAACGAATACAGTCTGCAAGAGAGAAAAACCGATGAAAGTCTATTACGACGCCGACGCTGATCTCAATCTGATCAAGCCCAAGAAGATCGCGATCCTCGGCTATGGCTCGCAGGGCCATGCTCACGCGCAGAACCTGCGGGACAGCGGTGTTGCCGAAGTCGCGATCGCGCTGCGCGAGGGGTCGGCGACCGCCAAGAAAGCGGAAGGCGCCGGGTTCAAGGTGCTCTCCAACACCGCGGCCGCGCAATGGGCCGATCTGATCATGATCCTCGCGCCCGACGAGCATCAGGCGGCGATCTGGGAGAACGACCTCAAGGGCCACATGAAGCCGGGCAGCGCGCTCGCCTTCGCGCACGGGCTCAACATCCATTTCGGCCTGATCGAGCCGCCTGCCGATATCGACGTGATCATGATCGCCCCCAAGGGCCCCGGTCACACGGTGCGCAGCGAATATGTGAAGGGCGGCGGGGTGCCCTGCCTGATCGCTATCCATCAGGACGCGAGCGGCGCGGCGCATGATGTCGCCCTCGCCTATGCCAGCGCCGTCGGCGGCGGGCGCAGCGGGATCATCGAGACCAATTTCCGCGAGGAATGCGAGACCGACCTGTTCGGCGAGCAGGCCGTGCTGTGCGGCGGGATCACCCACCTCATTCAGGCGGGTTTCGAGACGCTGGTCGAGGCCGGTTATGCCCCCGAAATGGCCTATTTCGAGTGCCTCCACGAAACCAAGCTGATCGTCGACCTGCTCTATGAAGGCGGCATCGCCAACATGCGCTACTCGATCTCGAACACCGCCGAATATGGCGACATCACCACCGGCCCGCGCATCATCACGGATGAAACCAAGGCCGAGATGAAGCGCGTGCTCGCCGACATCCAGTCGGGGCGGTTCGTGAAGAACTTCGTGCTCGACAACCGGGCCGGGCAGCCCGAACTGAAGGCCGCGCGCAAGGCCGCCGCCGCGCACCCGATCGAGCAGACCGGCGAGAAACTGCGCGCGATGATGCCGTGGATCGCCGCCAACAAGCTGGTCGACAAGAGCCGCAACTGAGGCCGATGGAACCCTCCGGAAGTTTGCTGGTTGACCGGGCAGGCAACCGGAGGACCACGCCATGAACCGCTTCGCTCTCGCTACCGTAGCCGCACTCGCCATCGCCGTCGGCACCACCGCCCTCGCCCCTGCTCCGTTCGCGCAAGGCGCGCCGCAGGTGCCCGGCGCCAAGGATCCGGCACGTGTGACCGCGGGAACGTACACCGCCGACAGCAACCATTCGCTGATCGCGTGGGAAGTCAGCCACTTCGGCTTCAACGATTACTACGGCCTGTTCGGCGATGTCGCCGGCACGCTGGTGATCGATCCCGCCAAACCTGCCGCAGCGAAGGTCGATGTCACCATTCCGGTCGCCAACGTGACCACGGCGAGCAAGGGCCTGACCGAGCACCTGTTGCGCGCGGGCAAGGACGGCGCCAAACCCGATTTCTTCGGCCCTGCCCCCGCCCCCGCCCGCTTCGTCTCGACTGCGGTCAAGCCCAATGGGACAAGCGCGCTGATCACCGGGAACCTCACGCTCAACGGGGTCACCAAGCCGGTCACCTTCGAGGCCGAGTTCGTCGGTGCGGGCAACAACCCCTACAACAAGAAGGCGACCGTGGGCTTCGAGGCGGAAACCACCATCAAGCGCTCGGACTACGGGGTGAGCTTTGCCATCCCCTTCGTCAGCGACGAGGTCGAGCTCGACATCAGCGTCGCGTTCGAGAAGCAATAGGCGCGAGGCAAGGCAACTGGCGGGCCAAAGGGGGGGAGAACCCGCCAGTTACCCCTCGCGAACGGGGGATCAGAACCCGAAGAGGGATGATCCGCCGTAAACCTTGCCCGCCGGGATCCTGGCCCAGTTGGGGCCGCCCTTGGCGATGAACCCCGGGATGTCCTTGCGCCACTTGGCGCGGATGCCCTCATCGTAGTTCAGGTAAAGCTTGCCCCCGACGATGTCATATGCGGTCGGATCGCCCGGCGCGAGATAGCCCTGCGCGATCGCCCAGGCGCAGTGCCCGCCGAACTGGGGCGCATAGGCGGCCGGGTTGGCCTTGAAAGCATCGGCATTGGCCTGGCTGGCGAACCGCCACTCGGCCCCGCGCCACGCCACCTTGTAGCTCGCCGAGCCCTTGGCCGGCACGCCCTTGCCCCGGAAATAGCTCACCGTGTCATAGCCGCCGACCGCGACATTCTCGCCCTTGGCGACATAGACCCCGCCATCGGCAAGCGCGGGCGCGGGCAGCGCCAGCGGGACGGCTGCGGCGGCAAGCGCGAGGATCAGGCGGTGGATGGTCATGGGCGGGGTTCCTTCTGTCGTTGGCACTATCGTGCACTTGGCGTTGCCCGGTCTTTCGCAACCTTCCGCCCGATGGTGACAGCGCCGCTGCAAAAATGTTCGACAGGCCGGCCTGCCTGATCCAAAGCCTGTCGCCACGATGCGCCTTGCCGACTGCCACAACATCGACGATTTCCGCAGGCTCGCGAAGGCGCGCTTGCCCTTCCCGGTGTTCGACTACATCGACGGCGCCGCCGACGACGAGCTGACCAAGGCGCGGAACACCGCCGCCTTTGCCGAGGTCGATCTGGTGCCCGACGTGCTCGCGGGGGTCGAGGCGATCGACACCTCGTGCACCATTCTCGGGCGCAGGTCCGCCCTTCCCCTGATGCTCTCGCCCACCGCGGTGCAGCGCGCCTTCCACTGGGAGGGCGAGCGCGCCGTCGCGCGAGCGGCGGAGCGGCATGGCCTGTGGTTCGGCATTTCGAGCCTCGCCACCCGCTCGATCGAGGATATCGCCGCGCTCACCAGCGGGCCCAAGCTGTTCCAGCTCTATGTCCACAAGGACAAGGGGCTCAACACCCACATGATCGAACGCTGCCAGGCCGCGAAGTTCGATGCGCTCGCCCTTACGGTCGACACCATCGTTTCGGGCAAGCGCGAGCGGTGCCTGCGATCGGGCTTCACCACGCCGCCGCGCTTCACCCCGGCCAGCCTGTGGAGCTATGCCACCCGCCCGCGCTGGACGCTCGACTACGTGCTGCGCGAGACCTTCCGCCTCCCCAACCTCGATACCCATGTCGCCGAAGGCAGCGGCCGGGCGGTGAGCATCGCCGAGTATTTCAACACCATGCTCGACACCGCGATGGACTGGGACACCGCCGCACGCATCCGCGAGCAATGGGGCGGCACCTTCGTTCTCAAAGGCGTGATGAGTGCCGGTGACGCACGCCGGGCGATCGACATGGGGGCGGACGCGATCATGATCTCGAACCATGGCGGGCGGCAGCTTGACGGCAGCCGCGCCCCCTTCGACCAGTTGCCCGAGATCGTCGATGCGGTCGGCGGGCGGATCGAGATCATTTGCGACGGCGGGGTGCGGCGCGGCACCCACGTGCTCAAGGCGCTCTGCAGCGGCGCGACCGCGGCGTCGGGCGGGCGGCTCTATCTCTATGCGCTGGCGGCGGCGGGGCAGGCGGGGGTCGAGCGGGCGCTCGGCCTGCTCAAGGACGAGATCGAGCGCGGGATGCGGCTGATGGGGGTGACGCAGGTGGACCAGCTCACGCCCGACCGGTTGCGGCGACGCTGATCGCTGCGCCCTGTCATAATCCGGTAACGCAAGACGCGCTTGGACGGCGGCGACGGAAATCAAGGAGGGATCCCCCATCATGACCAGCTTCGCCCGCAGCCGTGTCGCGCTGCCCTTCGCGCTCGCCGCTCTGACGCTCACCGCCTGCGGGAGCGAGCCCGACAAGACCGGCAATGATGCCGACAGCTTCGCGGCACGCATCGGCAATCCCGAGGCTTCGCCGACCCCGGTCGCGGGCGGCACCGTGGCGCCGACCGTCGCCACCCCGCAGCCGGGTGCTGCGCCCGGGGTCTATTCCCCCGGAACGCTGACCGATCCCAAGGCGAACATCTGCGGCGCCCCGCTGGTCGGCCCGTTCATCGGCAAGCTCGCCGATCAGCCGACCCGCGCGGAAATCGCCAAGGTGCTGGGGCGCACCGACAACCTCCGGTTCGTCACCTTCGGAAGTGCCGGCAACGTCAACCCCGATCCCACCAACCCGCGCCTTTCGATCATGCTCGATGCGCAGAATATCATCCGCGACGCGCGCTGCGGGTGATCGCGGCTTGCGCGGGCGCGCATAATCGGCAAAGCTGCTGCGCATGACACGGACCGGGCTCCTGCTGCTTCGACTTATGCGCCCTTGGGCGTAGGGTTCGCGCGCGGATATCGGCGCGGCGCCCCGCCCAAGGGTCACCTGCCGCAGCCTTGCCTCCCCTGTTCCCGTGACGAGCCCCAGCCATGCCCATGCTCAAGCATCCCGCCGCCAAGTATCGCCCCTTCGGCCAGATCGACCTGCCCGACCGCCAATGGCCCTCGAAACTGATCGATAAGGCCCCGCGCTGGCTCTCGACCGACCTGCGCGACGGCAACCAGTCGATCATCGATCCGATGGACGCGGTGAAGAAGCGCCGCTTCTTCGACCTTCTGGTCGAGATCGGGGTCAAGGAAATCGAGATCGGCTTCCCCAGCGCCGGGGCGACCGAGTTCGACTTCATCGCCGGGCTGGTGCGATCGGGCGAGATCCCCGATGACGTGACGGTCCAGGTCCTGACGCAAAGCCGCGAAGACCTGATCCGCACGAGCTTCGCCAGCCTCGAAGGCGCGCGGGCGGCGATCGTCCACCTCTACAACGCGGTCAGCCCGGCGTGGCGCGACATCGTGTTCCGCATGAGCCGCGAGGAGGTGAAAGCCATCGCGGTCGCCGGTGCCAAGGTGATGCGGGATGAGGCGGCGCGGTATCCCGGAACCGAGTGGCACTTCCAGTATTCGCCGGAGACCTTCTCCACCGCCGAACTAGACTTCAGCATCGAGGTCTGCGCGGCGGTGATGGAGGTGCTCGCTCCCACCCCCGAGCATCCGATCATCCTCAACCTGCCCGCCACGGTCGAGGCGGCGACCCCCAATGTCTATGCTGACCAGATCGAGTATTTCGCCCGCCATCTGCCGAACCGCGAGCGCGCGGTGATCTCGCTCCACACCCACAACGACCGGGGCACCGGCGTGGCGGCGGCGGAGCTCGGCTTGATGGCGGGCGCCGACCGGGTGGAAGGCTGCCTGTTCGGCAATGGCGAGCGCACCGGCAATTGCTGTCTCGTGACGATGGCGCTCAACCTCTACACGCAAGGGATCGACCCGGGGCTCGACTTTTCCGACATCGACCGCGTGATCGAGACGGTCGAATACTGCAACGACATACCCGTCCACCAGCGCCACCCCTACGGCGGCGAACTGGTCTACACGGCGTTCAGCGGCAGCCACCAGGATGCCATCAAGAAAGGCTTCGAAGCCCGCGAAACACAGAACGACGAGGCCTGGCGCGTGCCCTACCTGCCGATCGATCCCGCCGATCTCGGGCGCTCCTACGAGGCGGTGATCCGGGTCAATTCGCAGTCGGGCAAGGGCGGCTTTGCCTGGGTGCTCGAGAAGGACCAGGGGCTGAAGCTCCCCAAGCGGATGCAGGCCGATTTCTCGAAACATGTGCAGAAACTCGCCGACGCGCTGGGACGCGAGCTCAACGCCGCCGATATCTGGGATGCCTTCCGCCGCGCCTATCACGTCAAGATCCATCCCAAGCATTTCCAGCTGGTGCGCTACGAGGAAAGCCGCGCTGCCGATGGCACCCGCATCTTCGCGGGCACGATCGCGGTCGAGGGGCAGGAACGCAGCGTCTCGGGGCGCGGCAACGGGTTGATCTCGAGCGTGATGGGCACGCTGTGCGAGGCCTTCGGGGTCGCGCTCGAGGTCATCGACTATTCGGAGCACGCGCTCGGCGCGGGCACCGACGCGCGCGCGGCCGCCTATCTCGAGTGCCGCACGCCCGAGGGCCGCACCATCTGGGGCTGCGGGATCGACGAGGATGTCGCCACCGCCAGTGTGCGCGCGGCGCTCAGCGCGGCCAATGCGGCGGTGGCGGGCGGTGCCTAGCGACAGGCGCTAACCCGCACTTGGGTTCGCGCGGGCTTTGCCCTATGCTGGCGCGCGATGGACCAGCCCCCCGCCGATCACACCGCCTTGCCGTCGGGCTATGCCGACCGCAGCTACTACGTGATCGAGCGCGGGCTGCTGGTGATCGCCGCAGCGATGACCCTGATTGCCGCGGGAACCGAAATCCGCGCGGTATGGGAGACCGGATCGGTCGCACTTGCCGACATCCTGCTGATGTTCCTCTATACCGAGGTGATCGGCATGATCGCGGTGTTTCATGCCGGCAACCGGGCATTCTTCGTCTACCCGATCTTCATCGCCATCACCGCGCTCGCCCGACTGGTCGTGCTGCAGGGCAAGGACATGGCGCCCGAGAACGTGCTGTTCGAGGCGGGCGCGATCCTGCTCCTGTCCTTTGCGGCGCTGATCCTTGGTCGCACCCGGATCACCTGACCTGCCCCCGAAATTGTCGCGGACATACAACCGACCGCCCATTCCGGTGCTATCGTGCCGCGCGCAAGGGGCCCGTGCCGCACGGGCTGAGTGAGGGGAATACCGATGCGTTCGATGATGATGACCGTCCTGCTGCTCGCGGGCTCGCCGCTGGCCGCCCAGATCGCCACGCCGGAACGGCCGGTGACCGATCCCAAGACCCTGACCTCCCCCGTCAATCCCGAAGCGCGCGAAGTGCCGCTCGAGGATATCGGCAATTCGCGCTCGATCCGCGGGGTCACCTGGAGCGCCGACGGCAAGCACGTCTTCCTTTCGACGAACCTCACCGGGCGCTACAACATCTGGCGGGTCGATGCCGGGGGCGGGTGGCCCTTGCAGATGACCCAGTCGGACGAATCGCAGACCGGCCTCGCCGCCTCGCGCGACGGCAAGTGGCTCTATTTCACGCAGGACAACGGGGGCGACGAATATTACGACCTCTACCGCGTGCCCGCCAGCGGCGGCGCGGTCGAGCGGGTCACCGACACGCCCGACATCACCGAAAGCGGGATGGTGCCGGGCGGGGCCGACGGCGCGATCGCGCTGGTGGTGAAGAAGCGCAGCTAGGCGCAGTCGAACCTCGCCGTGATGGCCGCCGACGGAACGATCCGCATCCTCACCGCCGAGGCCGATCCTGCCTTCTCCTGGGCGCCGCGAGCATGGGCGGACGGCGGCAGGACCATCTATGCCAACCGCACCAAGGTGGATGCGACCGCGAGCGAGGTTTGGAAGGTCGATGTCGCCAGCGGCAAGGCCACCCGGGTGCTCGGCAAGGACGGCACGATCTACCAGGCGAGCGATGTCAGCCCGGACGGCAAGTGGCTCGCGGTGACCACCGACGTCGACACCGGCCGGCCGCGCGCGGGGCTCTACGACCTCGCCTCGGGCGCGTGGGCCTGGCTCAAGCCGAGCCCGTGGGACCAGACCGCCGGCCGCTTCACCCGCGACGGCAAGGCGCTGATCGTCGAGGCGAGCGACGACATGCGCACCAAGCTGGTGCGCTACGACATCGCGAGCGGCAGCGAGACGCCGCTCGCCATGCCGCCGGGCCTCAATTTCGCCGCGGGTTCGCAGCCGCATTCGCCCGACGGCGCATCGCTGCTCGTGGTGAACATGGGCGCCAATGTCTCGATCGAGCTCAAGCGCTACGACTTCGCCGACAACAGCCTCACCCCGCTGACCCGCCTCGCCCTCGCCAGCCTCAGGCCCGAGGCGCTCGCGACCTCGCAGATGGTGACCTACAAGAGCTTCGACGGCACCCTCGTCAGCGCGCTCGTCACCATGCCCGCGAACCTCGAGCGCGACGGCACCAACCCCGCGATCGTGCTCCCCCACGGCGGCCCGACTGGAAAGACCGAGGACTATTTCGACGACATCGCCGCCGCGCTGGCAAGCCGCGGCTACATCGTCATCGCCCCCAATTTCCGCGGCTCGACCGGCTACGGCAAGGCGTTCCAGACCGCCAATTACGACGACCTCGGCGGCGGGGACCTCAAGGACGTGATCGAGGCCAAGCGCTTCCTCGTCGCGAGCGGCTATGTCGATCCGAAGCGCGTCGGGATCTTCGGCGGCTCCTATGGCGGGTTCATGACGCTGATGGCGATCGGCAAGACGCCCGACGAATTCGCCGCGGCGGTGCAGTATTTCGGCATCATCAACTGGCGCACCATGTACCGCGACATGGACGAGGAGCTGAAGGCCTACCTGCGCAGCCTGATGGGCTCGCCCGAGGAGAACCCCGCAGGCTACGACCGCGCCTCGCCGCTCACCTACATCGCGCAGGCCAAGGCCCCGCTGCTGAGCCTCCAGGGCGAAAACGACATCCGCGTGCCGCGCGGCCAGGCGCAGGAAGTCGAAGACATCATCAAGGCCAAGGGCGGCACGGTCGAAACCGTGTTCTACCCGGCCGAAGGCCACGGCTTCCGCAAGCGCGAGAACCAGCTCGATTCATTGAAGCGTACGGTCGAGTGGTTCGACCGCTACCTGAAGCCTGCCGCCGCGAACTGACCGTCGCCGGAAGGCGCGGCACGGGATTTCCTACCGCGTTCGAACCTTCTATCGATGGGGGATGACGATGCGCGATCCCGGTCCTAGGTTGGCTTGCAAGAGCGCGGACCTTGGGGGACTTCGGGTTTCTGTTCCTGGACAGTGTCTCATGTGTCTCCAACACGCGCCAAACGGGAGAGAAACATGACCAAGCCCGCCGCGCCAGAAGCGATTCTCGAGCCCGATCTGCCGATCATCGATCCGCACCACCACCTGTGGGATCTGCGCCAGATGGTGCCGCTGTTTCCCAAGCCCCATCACCACTTCATCGCGGCGCTCGCCGACAACGCCCACTACACCTTCGACCAGCTGCACGCGCATCTCGCGACCGGGCACAACATCGTCGCCACGGTCTTCATGGAGTGCGGCGCCTTCTACAACGGCGCCTATGGCGAGGCGCTGAAACCGGTCGGCGAGGTCGAGTTCGTGAACGGCGTCGCGGCCCAATCGGCCAGCGGACTCTATGGCCCTTCGCGCTATTGCGCGGCGATCGTCGGCCATGCCGACCTGACGCGCGGCAGTGCGGCAGGCGCGGTGCTCGACGCGCTCGCGGCCGCAGCCCCGGGACGGTTCAAGGGGATCCGGCACCACGGGGCCTGGGATGCCGATCCGGAGGTGCTCGGCCCGCCGTTCCACAATCCGCCCGGGCTCTATCGCGATGCCGCCTTCCGCGAAGGGTTTGCGGAACTGGGCAAGCGCGGCCTCAGCTTCGATGCGTGGGTGCTCGAACCGCAGCTGCCCGACGTGATCGACCTCGCCCGCGCCTTCCCCGATCAGCCGATCTGCCTCGATCACTGCGGCACGCCGCTCGGGGTGGCGAGCTACAAGGGCAGGCTGCCCGAACGCTTCGACATCTGGCGCGCCAACATCCGCGAGCTTGCGGCCTGCGAGAACGTGGTGGTCAAGCTCGGCGGGCTTGCCATGGCCTTCAGCGCGCTGCCCGAAGACGGCCCTGCCGCAGGCCATGGCTCGGACCATCTCGCCGCGCTGTGGCGGCCCTATGTCGAAACCTGCATCGAAGCCTTCGGTCCGGGCCGCGCGATGTTCGAAAGCAATTACCCGGTCGACTATTGGGGCGCGGACTACGCCGTGATGTGGAATGCCTTCAAGCGCCTCACCGCTGCGGCCAGCGCCGACGAGAAGGCGGCGCTCTATGCCGGCACCGCAGCGCGCTTCTACGGGATCGAGCACCTGCTGGCCTGACGCGGCGGCCTCCTCAAAATCGCGCTTGGCAGGCCCGGAACCCGCGCTAGAGACGCGGGTTGCAAACACAGTTTTATGGAGAAACCGATGCCGCTTCCCGCTCCGTTCGATCGCCTGCGCCTGCCGCTGATCGGCTCGCCGCTGTTCATCGTTTCGGGCCCGGAGCTGGTGATCGCGCAGTGCAAGGCAGGGATCATCGGCAGCTTCCCGGCGCTGAACGCGCGGCCGCAATCGCAGCTCGACGAGTGGCTCCACCAGATCACCGAGGAACTGGCCGCGCACAACCGCGCCCATCCCGATCGCCCCGCCGCGCCCTTCGCGGTCAACCAGATCGTCCACAAGACCAATGACCGCGTCGATGCCGACATGGCAACCTGCGCGAAGTGGCAGGTGCCGATGGTGATCACTTCGCTGGGCGCGCGCGAGGATATCTACACCGCCGTGCGCAACTGGGGCGGGGTGACGATGCACGACGTGATCAACAACCGCTTCGCGATGAAGGCGATCGAAAAGGGCGCGACCGGCCTGATCCCGGTGGCGGCCGGTGCAGGCGGACACGCGGGCGCGCTTTCGCCCTTTGCCCTCATGCAGGAAATCCGCGAGTGGTTCGACGGTCTCGTCGCGCTCTCGGGCGCGATCGGCCATGGGGCCTCGATCCTCGCCGCGCAGGCCCTGCGCGCCGACTTCGCCTATGCCGGCAGCGCCTTCATCGCCACCCGCGAAGCCAACGCCGCCGAAGGCTACAAGAACGGGATCGTCGAAGGCTCCTCGGAAGGCATCGTCTACACCAACCTTTTCACCGGCGTGCACGGCAATTACCTGCGTTCCTCGATCGAGCAGGCCGGGCTCGATCCCGACAATCTGCCGGTGAGCGACCCCAGCAAGATGAACTTCGGCAGTGGCGGCAACACCAAGGCCAAGGCGTGGAAGGACATCTGGGGTTCGGGCCAGGGTATCGGCCCGATCAAGGAAGTCGGCACGGTCGAGGATCTCGTCGCCCGGCTCGAGCGCGAGTATCACGCCGCGCGCCAGCAGCTTGCCGCGAATTCGGGTTATGCGGCGTGGACCGCGGCGGCCGAAGCGGCCGCGTGAGACGCTATTCGGCCGACCACAGGCTCTCCGCCATCGCATCGAGCTCGGTGAAGTCATAACCGCTGCCGAGCGGGTCGCGGCGGTTGAGCAGGACCCGGCGGCGCTGCGCGAGAAGCTGACGACGCAGCGCCGCCTGAAGCAGCCGCAGCCGAAGCAGTGCTTCGGCCAGAGCCACGCGCTCGTCGCGGCGGCGCGCTTCCGACCAGCCCGCCTCGATCCGGCCGACCCGGGCGATCACCACCTCGTTGTAGCGGCGGTGCGGTCCGCGGTGGAGCGGCATGCCGGTGCGGATCGTCGCCGCCTCGGTCGCGGGCAGCAGCAGGCCATTGGCGCGGAAGTCGTCGAACCCGATCCGCTCGCGCCCGAGCTCGTCGAACAGCGGGCCGAAGCAGCGCTGCGAAAGCAGCTGGCGCGGCAGCAGGTGATGGCGCTGGAGACCGGGGTCGTAGCCCGCCATTCCCGGCGAGTTGACCGACCGGAAGGCGATGATCGTGAGGCTGGCCGTGTGATCCCGATGCCGCATGTCACTCGCGCCAGACGCTCACCAGCGCACGATCAGGTGAGGGCCGCAGCGCCAGACGGGTGCCGTCGGGTGCGGTGATGCGGTCGTCCGCATCGAGCCCACCGATCAGGACGAGATGGTTGGCAAGGCGGATCGCGAGCCGGGTCGCGGCCACCCGGTCGGCGCTGAGCGGAGGTTCGACGCGCAGCTCCTGCCCGGTCCAGAACGCGAGGCCGACGCTCTGGAGCGCCTGTTCCGGGGTCTCGACGAAGGCGGTGAGGCCGAGCGCGGGGAACGGCCCGCCATCGAGCCAGGCGCTGGTGGTGGATTCGAAGAAGCGCCGTCCGATCGCTGTTTCGGCAGGCCCCCAGCAGACCGCCGCCAAGGCATCGAACTGGCGCACCAGATCACAGGCGATCCCGAGCATGGTGCGCACCACCGGCATCGAGCTCCCGCTCCCGGTGAGATGCGGCCCCGGGCGCAGCAGCACGGTCTCGTAATCCGCCGGATCGGGCAGCGCCGGCAGGTCGAAGCGGTGGGTGATCGCGGGAAAGGCGCTGTGCGGCGCGGGCGCGAGTCCGACGAGATCATAGGTCAACCCGTCACGCAGCAGCTCGAGCCAATCGGCCTGCGCGGGGCCGGCGGCCTCGGCAGCGGGAACGTCTCCGGCAAGAGGGTCATGGCTGATGACGAGGCTCTGCTGTTCGGCAACGAAGGCCCGGATCGCAACACGATCAGGCCGCTTGCCCCGGGCAAACAACAAATGCAGCTCTGCGGCATCGGCGCGCTGCGACTGTGGAATCGTCCAGGCCCCCCCTATTAACGTGCCCGACACAGTGCAATAATTGCACAATAACATTGGCGTGTTTGCCGCCCATCGTCGAGTCCCCAAACAGCCTTGCCGTTCCGTTTTGGATCAGACTTCAGAACAGGCCTAGCCGCAGTCCTTCGGCCAGCGTCGCACCGATTTCGTGGCATTTGTTCAACACGGCGGGGGGCACCTGTTTGGGCGCGGCGATCGCCGCCGGGCTTTGTGCGGCAAGGTTGGCGATCAGCGGCGCGGCGATCCGCTTGAGCCGCCATCCGGTGACGATCCGGTCAAGCTGGCGCTGCGCCCCCTCCCCGTCCGATCCGGCAGCGATCAGACTGGCGTAGGGCCGCCCCTCGATCCGCCCGAGGAGCGGGTAATAGGCACGGTCGAACAGCTCTTTCATGGCCCCGCTCATGCTGCCGAGATTCTCGGGACAGGCGAAGATGTAGCCGTCGGCTGCGAGCAACGTGTCGAGCGATGCGTCGCTCGCCGCCATCAGTTGCGCCGCAGCCCCCGCGCCCTCGGCCGCCGCGCGCGCCATCGCCTCGCTCGCGCCGGTGCGGCTGTGCCAGACGATGGCGAGGCAAGGTTCGGCGGCGGGCGTCATGGGCGCGAGGCTGACGTGCGCGGCTGTCGATTGTCAACCGCGCGCACCTGTGCGCTTTGCCCGCATTGCGCTAGAACGTGCTGCACCATGGCCACCAACCCCCTGCCCCCGCCCCATTTTGCTCCCGTGCTGGGGGTGGCCGCCTCGCTGTCGGGCAAGGCGTGGCGTTGGCGCGGGGGGAACATGGAACTGGGCGAGAGCCAGCTTGACGGCCCGCACGGCCTCGACCGCTCGATCCTCGATCAGTTGCTGCTGACCCGCGGGGTCGCCGAGCATGATCTCGCGCGCCACGCCCAGCCCACCTTGCGCGCCTTTCTGCCCGACCCTTCCGCCTTCCGCGACATGGATGCCGCGGCCGAGCGGCTCGCGCACAGCGTGACCGCGGGCGAGCGGGTGACGATCTACGGCGATTATGATGTCGACGGGGCGACCAGCGCGGCCCTTCTGGTCGAGTTGCTGCGCCAGTTGGGGCTCGATGCGGCCTATTACATCCCCGACCGTCTGCTCGAAGGTTACGGCCCCTCGGGCGAAGCGCTGGTGAAGCTGGCGGAGAGCGGATCGCGGCTGATCGTCACGGTGGATTGCGGGGCGATGGCGCACGAGGCGCTCGCGATGGCACGCGATGCCGGGGTCGATGTGATCGTGGTCGATCACCATAAATGCTCGCCCGAGCTTCCCGCGGCCCATGCTCTGGTCAATCCCAACCGATTGGACGAGAGCGACCTCGGTGCAGCGCACGGCCACCTTGCGGCGGTGGGTGTCGCCTTCCTGCTCGGTGTGGCACTGGTGCGAACCTTGCGCGCGCGGGGCTGGTTCACGAGCGAGCGGTCCGAACCCGACCTGATGAGCCTGCTCGATCTCGTCGCGCTCGGCACCGTCGCCGATGTCGCCGCGCTCCACGGGCTCAACCGCGCCTTCGTGGCGCAAGGGTTGAAAGTGCTCGCGCGGCGCGGGCGGATCGGGATGGCGGCGCTGATGGATGCAAGCCGCCTCACCCGCGCGCCGCAGGCGAGCGATCTCGGCTTCGCGCTCGGCCCGCGGATCAACGCCGGCGGGCGGATCGGGGAATCGACGCTCGGCGTGCGCCTGCTCACCACCACCGACCCCGACGAGGCCCGCGCCATCGCCGCGCAACTCTCGCAGCTGAACGAGGAGCGCCGGGCGATCGAGGCCGAGGTGCAGGAGGCCGCCGAGGCCCAGCTCGCCGGGCAGCACAACATGGCAGTGCAGGTCCTGAGCGGGCACGGCTGGCATCCCGGGGTGATCGGAATCGTTGCGGGTCGGATCAAGGAGAAGACCGGAAAGCCGGCGGTCGTCATCGCCCTCGACGAGGTGCACGGCAAGGGCTCCGGGCGCTCGATCAGCGGCGTCGATCTCGGCGCCGCAATCATCGCCGCACGCGAGGCCGGCCTGCTGGTGGCAGGCGGCGGGCATGCGATGGCGGCAGGGCTCACGATCGAGCCCGGACGGCTTGCCGATTTCGCCGCCTTCCTCGACGAGCGCCTCGCCCGCGATGTCGAGCGCGCGCGCGCCGGAGCGGCGCTGCTGCTCGACCTTGCGCTCGCACCCGGCGGGCTGACTCCGGCGCTGGTCGAGACGCTGGAGGCGGCAGGGCCTTACGGCGTCGGCTGGCCCGCGCCCCGCGTGGCGGTCGGCCCGGTGCGGATCGTCAAGGCCGAGATCGTCGGCAAGGATCACCTGCGGCTGGTGGCGAGCGGCGCGGACGGGCGCAGCTTCAAGGCGATCGCGTTCCGGGCCGCCGAAAGCGAGATGGCGCAGACCCTGCTCCACCGCAGCGCCGGGCGCCGCTTCCACCTCGCAGGCCGGGCCAAGATCGACGATTGGGGCAGCCGCCCGGCGGCCGAGTTGCAGCTCGAGGACGCCGCCTTCGCCGACTGAACCGCGGCGCGCGATCATTCCCGCAAGTCAGGGCTTGACCGCCTCCCGTCACCCCCCTAAAGGCGCGCTCTCGCAACCGCGACGGCCCGTTCGTCTAGCGGTTAGGACGCGGCCCTTTCACGGCTGAAACACGGGTTCGATTCCCGTACGGGTCACCACCTCAGGGTGGTTTGCAAGAAGGGCGGCAGGCTTCGGCCAGGCCGCCCTTTTTCGTTCGGGCGCCCGCCCTCGGCTTCATTCGCGCGCCCTTCCCTCGCCTGCGGCTTGGCTGTATGACGGTTCTCCATGGGCAGCGGCCAGAACACCCCCATCGCCGGGATCCTGCTTGCCGCGGTGACCTTTGTGGCGCTGCTGCTGCTCGAGGTCGATGTCGTCATCGCCATCTCGGTGCTGATCGTGTGGGTGGGATCGCTGATGGTCGCGGCCGGTCGCCCGCCCGAGCCGCCCAAGGCCAAGGTCAAGCAGCGCCTGACGCTCGATTCGATCCGCGACCTCATAGAAAGCTCCTCGGTGCCGGTGATGATCACCGAACGCGGCACCATCGCCATCGCCAACCGCATGGCACGCAAGATGCTGGGGCCGCACGTTATCGGCCAGGATGCGCGCGTCGCGCTGCGCCAGCCCGAGGCGATCTCGCTGCTCGGGGAGGATCGCAAGGGCGCGGCGATCGTGCGCAATCTCGTGCGGCGCGGCGATATCTGGCAGATCAACCGGCAGCCGATCGACGACCGGCTGGCGATGCTCGAATTCATCAACCAGACCGCCGAGGCCGACATCAGCCGCGCGCACACCGATTTCGTCGCCAATGCGAGCCACGAGCTGCGCACGCCGCTCGCCGCCATCCTCGGCTATGTCGAGACCCTGCAGGAAGGCGACAGCCCGCTCGACACGCCCACCGCGCAGAAATTCCTCGGGATCATCGAGCGCGAGGCGCAGCGGCTCCACGCGCTGGTCAGCGATCTGATGAGCCTGTCGCGGGTCGAGGCCGAAAAGCACGAACTGCCCACCGAGCGGATCGACCTCGTCTCGCTGGTGGAGCGTGCCGCACGCGATGCCGCCGGGCCCAACCGGACCGACCGCTTGGTGCTCGATCTCACCGCCGAGCCGGTGGTGCTCGGCGATCTTCAGCAGCTCGAACAGGTGGTTCGCAACCTCGTCGACAACGCCCTGAAATACGGCGCGCCCGATACCCCGGTGACCGTCAGTCTCGACCTCGCCCAGGGTGAACAGGCGCGGATCGCGGTGACCGATCAGGGCGAAGGGATTGCGCCCGAGCAGATCCCGCACCTCACCCGCCGCTTTTACCGCACCGATCCCGGTCGCAGCCGTGCCTCGGGCGGGACCGGCCTCGGGCTGGCCATCGTCAAGCACATCGTGGAGCGGCACCGCGGACGGCTCGATATCACCAGCGAGCTCGGCAAGGGCACCCGTGTGGTGGTGCGCATCCCGCTCGCCGAAAGCGAGCTTCCTGATGACGCACCCTCCGACGAGGCTACCATGATCGCCCCGCGGGAGGCCGAAACCCAACAGATGTCATAGCAGTGTCTTTTTACTTCAACATCCGACCGCCATTGCGTAGCGGTCGGCTTGCGGGGCCCGAGCCGGCGGAGGAATCGCCGGCCTGAATGCAACGCGCGTCACGCTGCGGGGAAAACAGGTCGTTTCATGTCGCCGATCACGCTGATCCTGATTGCCTTGGGCCTTGGCCTTGTCGGCTGGCTGGCAGGGCGCGCCAAGGCCTGGGGCTTTCAGAGCACCGACCCGGCGCTGCGCCCGGCCTCGCGCCCGATCTACCATGCCTGGTATGTCGCCTTGTGGGTGGTGATCCCGGTGCTGATGTTCGTGGTGCTGTGGTCGATCCTCGCGCCGCAGCTGGTGCTCCAATCGGTGCTGGCCTCGCCCGCGGCCGAGAGCCTGCCCGCTTTCGGCTTCGAACGCGACGCCTTCATCGGCGAAGCGCGCGCGGTGGCGCTCGATCAGGCGCCCGGCGTGTTCAATGACGAGGCCGAGCCGCTGGTTGCCCCGTTCCGCGCGGCAATCGGCACCTACAACATCATCGGCATCATCGTCACCGTGCTGATCGCGCTGGCGGGCGGCGCGCTTGCCTTCCTGCGGCTTGCCCCGCAGTTCGGCGCGCGCACGCGGGTCGAACGGACCGTGATGATGATCCTGCTGCTCGCTTCGCTGGTGGCGATCCTCACCACCATCGGCATCTTCGCGAGCCTGGTTTTCGAAACCGTGCGTTTCTTCAGCGTGGTCTCGCCGATCGATTTCCTGTTCGGGATCAAGTGGGGGCCCGACACGATGGGCAGCCCCGACGCGGTCGATCCCTCTCGCTATGGCGCGCTGCCGCTGTTCTGGGGGACACTGTTCATCGGCGCGATCATCGCGATGTTCGTGGCCATCCCGATCGGGCTGATGAGTGCGATCTACCTCACCCAGTATGCCGATCCGCGGGTGCGCAGCTGGGTCAAGCCGCTGCTCGAGATCCTCGCGGGCGTGCCGACCGTGGTCTATGGTTATTTCGCCGCGCTCACGGTCGCCCCGGCGATCCGCGATGCGGCGGTGGCGATCGGGATCTCCGGCGCGTCGACCGAAAGTGCGCTCGCCGCCGGGCTTGTGATGGGGGTGATGATCATTCCCTTCGTGTCCTCGATGGCGGACGATTCGATGGCGGCCGTGCCAAATGCCATGCGCGACGGTAGCCTCGCGATGGGCGCGACCAAATCCGAAACCATCCGCCGCGTGCTGTTCCCCGCAGCGCTGCCCGGGATCGTGGCCGGGATCATGCTCGCGGTCAGCCGCGCGATCGGCGAGACGATGATCGTGGTGATGGCCGCCTCGCCCGCGGCCAACCTCACCGCCAACCCGCTCGAACCGATGTCGACCGTGACCGTGCAGATCGTCAAGCTCCTTACCGGCGAACAGAGCACCGATCACCCGGCGACGCTGAGCGCCTTCGCGCTCGGCTTCGTGCTGTTCATGGTGACTCTGGCGCTCAACTTCGTCGCGCTGCGCGTGGTCAAGCGCTTCCGGGAGGCCTACGAATGAGCAGCATTCCCCTTTCCGGCGCCGCCGCGCCCGCCGCCGCGCAGCCGGTCGGACCGACCCGCACCCAAGCGTTCGAGCAGCGCCTTGCCGTGCGGTACCGTGCCGAGCGCAATTTCCGCCTTCTCGGGCTTGCCGCGGTCGCCTTTTCCGTCGGCGTGCTGGTGTTCCTGCTCGGCAACATGCTGATGAACGGCATCGCCGGCTTCCAGCGCGCGGAACTTGAAGTCACCATCAACTTCCCCGAGAGCGGCGTGACCGGCGATCCCATCTCGCTGTCCGCGCCCTCTGCGGTGCAGACGCTCGAGATGCAGGGTCTGCCGGACATCGTGACGTTCTTTGCCGAAAAGCAGCTCGGCGCCGAGGCCGCGGCCGAGCTGTCGCCCGATGCCTGGCGCGATGTCGCCGCCGCGCTTACCGCCGATCCGGCGCTGATCAAGGGCAGCCGCACCTTCAACCTGCCAACCTCGTCCGAACTTGCCTCCGGGCTCCAGGGCGAAGGCCCGCCGGAGATGCGGGCGCTGGCCAAGAAGCTCGCGGCCAGCGGCAAGCTCGCGCGCAACTGGGACTGGGGCTTTCTGGCCCGCTCGGACGCGACCAGTCCCCAGGCGGTCGGCATCTGGGGCGCGCTAAAGGGCTCGATGCTGACCATGCTGGTGACGCTGGTGCTGGCCTTCCCGATCGGGGTGCTCTCGGCGCTCTATCTCGAGGAATATGCCCCCCGCAACCGCTGGACCGATCTCATCGAGGTCTCGATCAGCAACCTGGCCGCGGTGCCCTCGATCATCTTTGGCCTGCTCGGCCTTGCGGTGTTCCTCGCGCTGTTCCCCGATCTGCGCTCGGCCCCGCTGATCGGCGGGATGACGCTGGCGCTGATGACCATGCCGGTGATCGTCATCTCGGGCCGCAACGCGATCAAGGCGGTTCCGCCCTCGATCCGCGACGGTGCGCTGGCGATCGGTGCCTCGCCGGTGCAAGTGGTGTTCCACCACGTGCTGCCGCTCGCGCTACCGGGGATGCTGACGGGGACCATCATCGGCATGGCGCGCGCGCTCGGCGAAACCGCGCCGCTGTTGCTGATCGGGATGCGCGCATTCGTCGCGACCCCGCCTGAGGGCTTCACCTCGCCCGCCACGGTTTTGCCGATGCAGATATTTCTGTGGTCTGACGAGATCGATCGCGGCTTTGTCGAACGCACCAGCGCGGCTATCATCGTGCTGCTCGTGTTCCTGCTCGTGATGAACGGGCTCGCCATCTACCTCCGCAACAAGTTCGAGAAACGCTGGTGACTGTGATCCATCCCAATATGGCTGACGAAGGCGCCAAAATTCACGCGCGCGACGTCTGCGTCTTCTACGGCGAAAAGAAGGCGATCGACCACGTGTCGCTCGACATCTCGCCCGATTACGTCACCGCCTTCATCGGCCCCTCGGGCTGCGGCAAGTCGACCTTCCTGAGGTGCTTCAACCGCATGAACGATACCATCGGCGCGGCCAAGGTGACCGGGCTGATCGAGCTCGACGGCGAGGACATCCACGGCGACAAGATGGACGTGGTGCAGCTGCGCGCCCGGGTCGGGATGGTGTTCCAGAAGCCCAACCCCTTCCCCAAGTCGATTTACGAGAACATTGCCTATGGGCCCAAGATCCACGGGCTGGCGGAGAAGAAGGCCGATCTCGACGTGATTGTCGAACGTTCGCTGACCCGCGCCGGGCTGTGGGACGAGGTCAAGGACCGGCTCGACGATTCGGGTACCGCGCTCTCCGGCGGACAGCAGCAGCGCCTGTGCATTGCCCGGGCCATCGCGGTCGATCCCGAAGTGATCCTGATGGACGAGCCGGCCAGCGCGCTCGATCCGATCGCCACCGCCAAGATCGAGGAGCTGATCGACGAGCTTTCGGGCCGCTATGCGATCGTCATCGTCACCCACTCGATGCAGCAGGCCGCGCGCGTCAGCCAGCGTACGGCTTTCTTCCACCTCGGGAAGATGGTCGAATACGGCCCAACCTCGGAAATCTTCACCAACCCGATCGAAGAGCGCACCAAGGATTACATCACAGGGCGCTACGGCTGATGGGCGAACACACCGTCAAGGCGTTCGACGAGGACATCACCCGACTGCGAGGCCTCATCGCGGAGATGGGCGGGCTTGCCGAAGTCGCCATTGCGGAATCGCTCGACGCCTTGGTGCGAGGGGACGAAGCCCTGGCCGAACAGGTGGTGGCCCGCGACAAGCGCATCGATGCGCTCGAGACCGAGGTCGACAAGCTTGCCGTCCGCATCATCGCCTTGCGCGCCCCTATGGCGGACGATCTGCGTGAGGTGATCGCCGCGCTCAAGATCGGCGGGGTGCTCGAACGGATCGGGGACTATTCCAAGAACATCGCCAAGCGGACCGGCATGATCGAGGGCCGCGCCCGGTTTGAACCGCTCACCCTGCTCCCGACGATGGGCGAGCTCGCGGGGGAGATGGTCCACGACGTGCTCACCGCCTATGCCGCGCGCGATCCGGACCTGGCGCGCGAGGTGATCGCCACCGACGTCAAGGTCGACGGCTTTTATAACTCGATTTTCCGCAATCTCGTCAGCTATATGGTCGAGAACCCTTCGACCATTTCGAGCGCCGCCCAGCTGCTCTTCGTCGCCCGCAACATCGAGCGGATCGGCGATCACGCGACCAACGTCGCCGAGATGGTCCACTTCGCCGCAACCGGGGTTTACCCGCCCGAGGGCGATCGCTGAGCGCTTTGTCGCCCGGCGCGTGAAGTGTAACTCTCCTGTTGAAAACTTGCCATGAGCGTTTTCATCAAACTGTAGCCGAAGTGAAACATAGCACCGGCGAGGCGCGCTCCCGGGGGAGGCGCAAGGAGGCTACCCGCCCATGTCCGCTGCCAAACTCCTGCTCGTTGAAGACGATCCAGCGCTGTCCGAACTGCTCGAATACCGCTTCCAGAACGAAGGCTATGCCGTGCGCTGCACCGGCGATGGCGACGAAGCGCTGGTGCTCGCCAGCGAGGAAGTGCCCGATCTCATCATCCTCGACTGGATGATCGAGGGCACCAGCGGGATCGAAGTGTGCCGCCGGTTGCGCCGCGACAAGGAAACCGCGCATGTCCCCATCATCATGCTGACCGCCCGGGAGGCGGAGGATGACCGGGTGCGCGGGCTCGAGACCGGGGCCGACGACTACCTCACCAAGCCCTTTTCCCCGCGTGAACTGCTCGCGCGCGTCGCGGCGGTGATGCGTCGCATCCGCCCGGCGCTCGCAGGCGAAACCATCGAGGTCGGCGACCTGCGGCTCGATCCGGTCGCCCACAAGGTCCAGCGCCGCGGCCGCGCGCTGCAATTGGGGCCGACCGAATACCGCCTGCTCAAGTTCTTCATGGAGAGCCCCGGCCGCGTGTTCAGCCGTGGCCAGCTGCTCGACGGGGTGTGGGGCACGGGCTCGGACATCGAGCTGCGCACGGTCGACGTTCACATCCGCCGCCTGCGCAAGGCGATCGGGATCGACGGCGCCAAGGACCCGATCCGCACCGTGCGCTCGGCTGGCTACGCGCTCGAATCGAACTAGCGGCACACCCCTGTCCAGCGACCGCCCTGATCGAGATGGAAGTGGTTGGCGTGGGCGGCGTTGTAGTCCGGTGAAAGCACCGTCGAAAAGCTGACGCAGGCCCCGTCGCGCACGCGCCTGAGGAAGGCGGCTTCGGGCCCCTCGCCCGGCCAGTCGTCGAGCACGCTGATCCGCCGGCCGTCTGCAAGCACGAAGCCGGCGATGTCGATTGCGTTGGCGGTAGCGTGCTCGCTCCACGGACCTTCGTCGCTGCCATACATGCGGCGGCAGGAATAGGCGCCAAGGTGCTCGATTCGCTTGAGATCGCTGCCGAGCAGCGCGCGTGCCGCGGGCGCGACACTGTCGCGGCGCCACAGTTCGAGCGCGGCGGCGACCGGGCAGGTCACCGGCGGCGTGTCGGGCGCGAGGGGAAAGCCGCCGAGCCGGGTGCGGTCGGGGCGGGCGCAGGCCCCCTCGCCTTGGGGCGCGAGCGCGGTGAAAGCGATCTCGCTGCGCTCCAGCACCGCGCGGCAGGCGGGCACGTCGCCTCGCAGGGCCGTCAGCTTGGAGCGGGTCGCCCAGCCCGGTGGATCGCGCAGGTCGAGCGGTGCCCAGGGGTTGTGCTGAGGGTGCGCCTGCAACCACTGCCATGCGAGGATCACCGGCACCATCAGCGCGAGCACCAGCACGGCGCGGAGCGCGGCGGCGAAGTGCCGGTTGGAGGCGGGCTTGCGGCGGGGCATCGGCTTGAGTCCTAGTGGAAATCGCGCGACTTGGGCAGGATGCGATGGTCGCGTGGGTGTCCGGTCACATTGGGCGGCGGTGCGAGCTCGTCGATCAGGTCGCGCGGCGCGGGGGCCTTGCGCCCGGCGAGCGGCGCGTTGACGTGATCGGCACGGGCGAGCGGTGCGCTCAGGAGATCGTCGGAGAGCATGTGGAGGCGGTGAGTCGCATCGGTCATGTGCGCGGCGATCACGTGGATCACCTCGTCGTCATACTCGACCCGCCCGCGCACCTCCATCAGGCGCGCACCCATCACCACCTTGCGGTTCTTCTCCTTGAGATCGGGCCAGATCACGAGGTTGATCACCCCGGTCTCGTCCTCCAGCGTGATGAAAGTCACGCCCTTGGCGCTCCCCGGCCGCTGCCGGATCAACACCACGCCTGCGACCTGCACCATGCTGCGGAACTTGCGGGAACGCAGATCGGCCGCGCGCACAAAGCCGCGCGCGGCAAGATCGGCGCGCAGGAAGGCCAGCGGGTGCGCCTTGAGGCTGAGGCGCGTGGTCTGGTAATCGGCCACCACCTCCTCGGACAGAGGCATGGCGGGGAGCGCAATTCCCACGCGCTCCGCCCCCTCTTCGCGCACCCCCGCAGCACGGAACAGCGGCAGATCGGGCATGGGCGTGAGGCTGCGCGCATCCCACAGCGCCTGCCGCCGCGAAAGGCCGAGCGACGTGAAGGCATCCGCGCTTGCGAGCCGCTCGATATGCGCCGGCGAGAGCCCGGCGCGTGCGCGCAGGTCGGCAATATCGCGATAGGGGCCGCCTGCCTCACGCGCCGCCACCAGCGCGGCGGTGACGTGTTCGGGCAGGCCATCGATCTGCCTGAGGCCAAGGCGCAAGGCCTTGCGCTCCCCCTCACCCTCCAGCGTGCAGTCCCATTCGCTCGCGTTCACGTCCGCCGGCAGCACCGCCACCCCGTGCTCGCTCGCATCGCGCACGATCTGCGCAGGCGCATAGAAGCCCATCGGCTGCGAATTGAGCAAGGCGCAGGCGAAGGCGGCGGGGTAGTGGCACTTGAGCCAGCTCGACACATAGACCAGCTGGGCAAAGCTCGCCGCGTGGCTTTCAGGGAAGCCATATTCGCCGAACCCCCGGATCTGGTTGAAGCAGCGCTGTGCGAAGTCGCGGTCGTAGCCGCGCGCGACCATGCGCTCGACCATCATGTCCTGCAATTCATCGACCATCCCGCGGCTGCGGAAGGTCGCCATCGCCTTCCTCAGCCGGTTGGCTTCGAGGCTGGAGAACTTCGCGGCATCCAAAGCGATCTTCATCGCCTGTTCCTGGAAGATCGGCACGCCGAGCGTTCTGCCGAGGATGCTGGTGAGCTCGTCGGGGGGGCCGTGTTCGGGCGCGGGCGCGGGGATCTGCACGGGCTCGGCACCGCGGCGGCGCTTCAGATAGGGGTGCACCATGTCGCCCTGGATCGGGCCCGGGCGCACGATCGCGACCTGGATGACGAGATCGTAGAACTCGCGCGGGCGCAGGCGGGGGAGCATGTTCATCTGCGCGCGGCTTTCGACCTGAAAGACCCCGAGCGAATCGCCTTTCCTCAGCATCGCATAGGTTTCCGGATCCTCGCGCGGCACCGTGGCCAGCGTGAGCGCGCGGCCGTGATGGGCCTCCAGCAGATCGAGGCATTTGCGGATACAGGTCAGCATGCCCAGCGCCAGCACATCGACCTTGAGGATGCCGAGCGCGTCGATATCGTCCTTGTCCCACTCGATGAAGCTGCGTTCGGGCATGGCACCGTTGCCGACCGGAACAGTCTCGATCAGGGGGCTTTCGGTGAGGATGAAACCGCCGACATGTTGGCCCAGATGGCGCGGCATTCCAATCATCTGTTCGGTAAGCTTGAGCACACGTCTGAGATGCGGGTCGGTCACGTCGAGGCCGGTTTCGGCGGCGTGCTTCTCTGTGATCTCGCGCCCCCAACCGCCCCACACGGTGCGCGCGAGGGCGCTTGTCACATCCTCCGAAAGCCCCATCGCCTTGCCCACCTCGCGGATCGCCATGCGCGGACGATAGTGGATCACGGTGGCGCACAGCCCGGCGCGGTGGCGGCCGTATTTCCTGTAGATGTACTGGATCACCTCCTCGCGCCGTTCATGTTCGAAATCGACGTCGATATCGGGTGGCTCCTTGCGCTCTTCCGAGATGAAGCGGTCGAACAGCAGCTGGTGTTTGGCCGGATCGACCGAGGTGATGCCGAGCACGTAGCAGACGGCGGAGTTGGCGGCGCTCCCACGCCCCTGGCACAGGATCGGCGGATCGCAGCCGCGCGCGAAATCGACGATGTCCTTGATCGTTAGGAAGTAGCGCGCAAGGTCGAGTTTGGCGATCAGCGCGAGTTCGCGCTCCAGCGTCTGGCGAACGGTCTCGGGCAGGCCATCCGGGTAGCGCCGTCCTGCCCCGGCCCAAACCTCGCTCTCGAGAAAGGCCTGCGGGGTCTGGCCGCCGGGATGGATTTCCTCAGGGTATTCATAACGCAGTTCTTCGAGGCTGAAGCGGCAGGCGTCCGCCACCTCACGCGCTGCGGCGATCGCATGGGGCCAGCGCGCGAACAGGCGCTGCATCTCCGCCGGGCTCTTCAAGTGCCGCTCGGCATTGGGGTGGAGCAGGTGCCCGGCGGCGGCGACGGTGGTCTTGTGCCGGATCGCGGTCATCACGTCCTGAAGCGCGCGCCGTTCGGGGGCGTGGTAGTGGACATCATTGGTGGCGATGAGGCCGAGGCCATTGGCGCGGGCGAGACTGTCGAGCCGTGCGATCCGGGCGATATCGTCACCGCGGTAGAGATAGCTCGCGGCGATGTGCCCGAGGGTGGGGAGCTGGCGGGCGAGATGAGGGAGAAGATCGGGGAACGGGGCGGTGCAGTCCATGCTCCCGCCGCCCCGGAGCTGATCCCGGCTCCCGCTCTCGGGCAGACCCGTGCCGGAAGGCAGCGGGGCTCCGGCGCGGTGGCCGGGGCCGGGAAAGGGGATGACATTGCTCTCCACCGTCATGGTGAAGCGCGCCTCCAGATCATCCGGCGGGAGCAGGATCAGCTGCACGCCCTGTGCGTGCGCCGCGAGCATCGCCAAGTCGATCTCGCACACCCCCTTGTCCTGCCATTCCCCGGCGAGCGTCCGCATCCGCCCGGCGCTGATCAGGCGGCACAGGCGACCATAGGCGGCGCGGTCTTCGGGATAGGCGAGGAAGGCGAGGCCCTCCACTGTCTCGATCCGGCAGCCGATCACGGGGCGCATCCTCAGCGTGCGCGCCTCGGTGTGGAGGCGGACCACCCCGGCCATCGAATTGGCGTCCGCAATCCCGAGCGCGTCATAGCCCAGCGCATGGGCGGCGAGCACGAGGTCGACCGCGTCCGACGCGCCGCGCAGGAAGCTGAAGCAGCTGACAAGGCCGAGTTCGACGAAAGGCGCGCGCGGCGGGGCAGCGACCTCGACCGGGTCGAGCGCGAGCGTGCGCCGGTCGGGGGTGAGCGGGGCGTCGGGCATGTCAGCCCGCCAGTTCGCTAAGCCGATCCCGCACCATCGCCAGATCGGCCGCGAACAGCGCCGCCTGCGCGGTGCGCGCCTCGCCCTCAAGCCGCAGCAGGTAGGAAGGGTGCGCGGTGACCCACAGCTCGGTGCGGTCATCGAGCATCATCGGCGAGCCACGCGCTTTGGAGATGCTCACCGTCTTGCCGATGAGGCCGCGCGCGGCGCTCGCCCCCAGCGCCAGCACCAGGCGGGGCTGCACGATCGCGCGCTCGGCCTCGAGCCACCAGCGGCAGGTGTCGATCTCCTTGGCGGTCGGCGATTGGTGCAGCCGGTGCTTGCCCCGGAACACGAACTTGAAGTGCTTGACCGCGTTGGTGACATAGGCCGCCTGCCGGTCGATCCCCGCGCGTGCGAGATAGTCATCGAGCAGTTGTCCTGCCGGGCCGACGAAGGGGCGTGCCGCCACATCCTCCTGATCACCTGGCTGTTCGCCAACGATCATCAGAGGGGCAGCTTGCGGCCCCTCGCCCGCCACCGCGCGGGTGCCGCATTCGGCGATGGGGCAATCGCGGCAGGCGGCGGCTCCCTGCGCCACCTCGGCGAGGTTCGCCGGCCGCACCCGCTCGGCCCGCGCGCCGGCCGCCACCATCGCCGCCTCGCGCGCCTGCGCCCCGGCGATGAGCTGCGGGATCAGTTCGGCCTCGGGAAGGTTCTTCCAGTATTTCTTCGGCATCTCCGAAAGCATCGCGCCGACCTTGAGCCGGGCGGGATTGAAGATCGAGGCATAGTAGGAACGCCACAAATCTTCGCACCTGTCGCCGCCGGGCGCATCCTCGCGCCGCGCGGGCGGGCCTTCGTGCATGGTTTCGCCGTCCCAGTGGATCGAGCCGCGCGGGGTCAGGATCGACCAGCGCATATTGGCGAAGCGGCGCATGAAGAAACCCGCCTCGGCGCGCAGGATGTGGTGATCGGGTTCGAACCAGGCGACAAAGTGCGGGGTGCCGTCCTCCTCCTGCACCTCGCGGAAGCGCACGAAGGCGTGCATCTTGTGCGCGTCGCGCCGCACCGATTTGGCAAGCTCCTCGAGCCGGCGCACCTCGGGATCGGCCTTGTCCTCGATCAGCCGCGCCTGGCGCTGCAGGCGCCACAGCACGCGGTAGAGCAGGCCGAAGCGTGCCGGATCGGAATGCAGCGCGGCGCTGCGGGCGATCGTCAGGAAACGCTGGCTGGCGCGCACCGGCGGAGCATCGGCAGCGGGCACTGGCAGGCGCTTGTCCGCGCGAGAGGGCCCCTCGGCGGCGAACAGATCGCCCGTTCCGCCCGGCTCGATCCATGAAACGCGGTCGGGCGGCACATCGCACTGGATGAGCCCGCGCGCGCGCTCGCGCCAGAAGGGGAAATCGTCGGGCGCGGGCAAGTGGACGGCGTAATGCGCGCCGAGGGAAACATGCTGCCCCAAACGTTTCTGGGCGGTCATCAGAACAGCTCCAACTGCTCGGACTTCGGCGTCAGCAACCCCCTCAGGTCGGCGCGGTCGGTGAGCAAGGTGGGGCGCCAGTCCAGCGTGCAGATGAAAGGCCGCACCTTGGCGAGCGAGGCGGTGAGCCGCGCGACATCGTCCAATCGCAGCCGCCGGTGCCGCCGCGAGGCGAGGATACGCGCCACCGCCTTGGTTCCCAGCCCCGGCACCCGCAACAGCAGCTCCCTGGGCGCGCGGTTGACATCGACCGGGAAGCTTTCGCGGAACTTCAAGGCCCAGGCGAGTTTGGGATCGATATCGAGCGGCAGGTTGCCATCCGCCTCGGCCGCATCCGCCACCTCCTGCGGGGCAAAGCCATAAAAGCGCATCAGCCAGTCGGACTGGTAGAGCCGGTGCTCGCGCATGAGCGGCGGACGCTTGAGCGGCAGCACCGCGGAGGCATCGGGGATCGGCGAGAAGGCGCTGTAATAGACCCGCCTGAGGCCGAAGCTGTCATACAGCCGGCTTGCCTTGCCGAGGATCGCGGCATCATTGGCATCGTCCGCGCCGACGATCATCTGGGTCGATTGGCCCGCAGGGGCAAAGCGCGGCGCGTGGCGGAAGCGCTTGCGTTCGTCCTTGGCCTCGATGATCCGCGTCTTGGTCTGCCCCATCGCCCCTTCGATCTGCCCGGCGTTCTTGTCGGGCGCGAGGCGGGTCAGCCCGCTGCTGGTCGGCAGCTCGACATTGATCGACACCCGGTCGGCATAGAGGCCCGCCTGATGGATGATCTCGGGCTCGGCTTCGGGAATGGTCTTCAAGTGGATGTAGCCGCGGAAATCGTGCTCCTCGCGCAAGGCGCGCGCGACCTCGACCAGCTGCTCCATCGTGTGATTGGCGCTCTTCACGATGCCCGAGGACAGGAACAGGCCCTCGATATAGTTGCGGCGGTAGAAATCGAGCGTGAGCTCGACCACTTCCTGCGGGGTGAAACGCGCCCGCGCGACGTTCGAGCTCTTGCGGTTGATGCAGTAGTGGCAATCGAAGATGCAGTGATTGGTCAGCAGGATCTTCAAGAGCGAGATGCAGCGGCCATCGGGGGCATAGGCGTGGCAGATTCCCATCCCCTCGGTCGAGCCTAAGCCCCCCCTCCCGTTTGGGCCGCCCAGCGCGTTCTTCTTCGCCGTGCCGGATGAGGCGCAGGACGCATCATACTTCGCCGCATCGGCGAGGATTTCGAGCCGGGCGCGCAGGCTGTGCTGCGAAAGATGGGGTTGCAGCAGCGGGGGCGGAGACGGGGGCAGGGCCATGGGAACCTTGGAACTGTTGATTGTTCCTTATATGTTCCAACGACCTTTCTGCCAAATGCAAAGCGTGCAAGCGTGCTGCCTGTGGGACTGTCCCCTTAGATGCGGCGCAGCCGCGAAGCGGCTTCGCGGGTGTCCTCGTGTTCGCACAGATAGTCGATCACCGCCGGGTGCATCGCGCCTTCGAAGGCGACCCCGGCAAGCGCGCCCTCGACCCAGGCGATCACCCCGAGCGGGGCGTTGACGCCGTTGACCTTCATCGTCACCCGGTCGCCGATCTCGGCAAAGCCTGCCTTCGCGCGGATCTTGCACCCGCCTTCGGACAGATCGAGCAATTGCACATAAACCACGCGCGAACGCACCCGGCTCCTCACGGTGAGGCTCATCGGGCGCCGATCGGAGGAGCGCGGAATCGAGTCGAGGTTCATGGCGCGAATCTGCCCCAAATCCGTAAAGGAAAGCTAAGCAGGCCGGTAAACGGGGATTAAGGTTAAGGCGTGGGGAGGCCCGGCGCTCAGGCGAACAGGCCTTGCAGGAACCAGTCGGGCACCCCGCCGCGGCCGTCGCCCGCAATCCCCGAACGGTAGATCCAGTAGCGCCGCCCGGCCTCGTCCTCGATCCGGTAATAGTCGCGCAGGCGCACCGTGGAGCGTTCGCGCCACCATTCGGGCGCGATCCGTTCCGGCCCCTCGACACGGGCCACCTCGCGCACCTCGCCCCGCCAGCGAAAGCGCTGCGGCACCCCGTCGGGCGAGGCATAGAGCACCGCGATCGGCTCTGCGCGGTCGAGCAGCTTCAAGGGCCGGGCATGGAAGGCGAGCGCGCTCTGCGCTGGCGGCACGGGTGCGAGCGGCGCCTGCCAGCACTGCGCGCGTTCGGGGATGTGGCTGGCGCGCGGGACCGGCCGGGTGACCGCGCGCGGGCCGAGCCGCACCGCAAGTCGATCGAGACAGGCGGCGAGCGCGGTGCCGTGGTCTTCGGCCGCAGCATCGAGATCGGCCTGCGACAAGGCCAGCGGCTCGCTCCAGCTGGCGCGCAGCTGCACCGTCTCGATCCCGAACCCGGCCTCGACATCGTCGAGCCGGGCTGCGAACAGCCGGGTGATGTGGCCCGCCTCACGGGTTGCGGCGGCGAGCTCGATGCGGCGCTGCAAGACCTCCCCATCAACCCGCCACAGCGCCAGTTCGAGCCGCCGCGCCCCCTCGCCGCGCGCTTCGAGCGTGCGCACCATGTCGGCGGCGAGATCCGCGACCACCCGGTCGAGCGGGGCGCGGTGGCGCAGCGGCTCGGCCAAGCGGCGCTGGACCAGCGGCATGGGCCGATGGATCACCGGCAGCAGCGGCTCGGGCACGCGGCCGAGCAGCTGGTCCAAGCGCAACAGCGGGTTGGCAGACGGCGCGCGGTGGTTGCGGAAGCGGCGGCGCAGCGCGTCGCGTGCGGCGGCCTCGTGCGCCGGATCATCCTCCCCCGCCCCGCCGACCCCGGCAAGCTCACCGAGGCGCTTGATCCCGAGACGGCGCAGCACCGTCAGCACATCCGCATCGAGCCGCAGCGCCGCCACCGGCAGATCGCCGAGCAGGCGGAGCGGATCATCGTCGGGGGCAAGGATCGCGGCCGGAACGCCGTGCTGCGCGCCAAAATGCGCCAGCGCCCAGGCCGCCCCGGCGGTGGGTGCGAGCGCGGCGCGGGCGGTGAAACCGCGCGCCGCGAATGCGGCGGCAACCTCGGCCAGCAGCGCCCCCTCGCCGCCGAACAGATGCGCTGCCCCGGTGACGTCGACCAGCACGCCATCGGGCGGATCGAGCGCGCTCCACGGCCCCCAGCGCTGCGCCCACAGGCTGAGCTTCTCGAGCGCGGCAAGATCGCCCGCCGGGTCGGCCGCGATCACCGCAAGCTCAGGGCACAGCGCGCGCGCATCGGCGAGCAGCATCCCCGCCCGCGCTCCGGCGGCGTGCCCGGCCGCGTTGGCGGCGGTGATGCGCGGCCCGTGCGCGGTTTCGAGGATCTGGGCGGTCGGCTGCGCCTCGGCGGCGGCGCGGGCCTCAGGCGCGAGCGCGCGCCGCCAGCGATCGACCGACAGTCGGGCGAGCCAGATCGCCAGAATGCGGCGTGGCGGCACGGACGAAGGCGGCGGGGACGGCGGGGACGGCGCTGAGGGTTCGGGTGTCATCGCTGAGGCTCCATTCGCCGGGCGCATGGGCGCGGGCGCGGAAGAGTTCGGCGTGCCAGGTGGCGGTGCCGGGGGCGGCGGGGTTCCAGTGCGGCGGCGGCGAGGGCGCGGCGCGGACCTGCCAGCGCATGCGTGCCGAGGAGAGATCGGGCTGCGCGTCGAGGCGCACCAGCCACAGCCGGACCCCGTGGCGCTCTGCCGTGAGGCTGAGACGGCGCGAGGCGGTGAAGGACAGCGCCCGGGGGTTGCCCGCGATCTCGCCGATCACGCAGGCAAGCTCGCGGCACTTCAATCCCTCCTCGATCGCGAACAGCGCATCCTCGGGCGAGGCGGCGGCGACATGGACGAGCCGGCGCTGCAGGCTATCCGGCAGGCCCGCAAGGCACGGCCGCCCGCCGCGCCGGATCGCCGCGCGGTCCTGCACCCACAGCACCTGGCGGGTGTTCTCCCCCTCGCCTGCCGCCGCGCTCACCGCAGCCAGCGCATCGCGCGCCAGGGCCAGTGCCAGGCCCGCCCCGCTCGCTTCGCTGGCGGGGGCGAAGATCTCGGAATGGAACGGCTGCACGACCAGCCCCGGCCGCCAGCGCGGCTCGGGCAGGCCCCGGGGCAGACCGCGCGAGAGGACCCGCGCGTCGGAGGGCCCGGGACGGATGGAGGGCTTGGAGGGCATGGGCGAACGACTCATATGTTCGCATTATGTTCCAACGCTGCGATGCTGGCAATGACCCCTGCCCAAAAGCAAAGGGGCCGCCCCGCCGGGCGACCCCTTCACAAGCGCCTGAGATCCTCTCAGCTGTCCGAGGGATGGATCGGGATCATGGTCTCCTCGCCCGCCACATCATCGGTCACATCGATAATCCCGCGCCCGAGATGGCTCGCACCGCGGCTGTAGGCGAAATAGACCACTATTCCGATGGCTGCCCAACCCGTGAAGACCAGGATCGAAGCCAGATCGAGATTGAAGAACAGAAAGATCGTTCCCAGGATCGTCGCCGGCCCGATCAGCCACAGCATCGGTGTCCGGAACGATCGCTTCACATCGGGCGCGGTCTTGCGCAGGATCATGACGCAGATTGCGACCATCATGAAAGCGTAGAGCGTGCCGGCATTGGCCCAGTCGGCAAGCCGCCCGACCGGGAAGAATGCCGCGCCGAAGGCGACAACCCCGCCCGTGATCGCCGTCATGACATAGGGTGTCTTCCATTTCGGGTGCACGGCCGACAGTTTTTCGGGCAAAAGCCCATCGCGCGCCATGACGAAGAAGATGCGCGTCTGCCCGAACATCAGGATCAGAATGACCGATGGCAGCGCGAACCCGGCGGCATAACCAAGCGCATTGCCGACGCTCGACCAGCCGATCTGCCGCAGCACATGCGCCAAAGCTTCGTTCGAGCACACCAAAGCGTCACGATACTGGGGGAGCGCGCATTGCCGCGCGAGTTCCTCGGAACCAGCCGGGAAAGGTACACCGTTCGGCCCCATGATCGGTTGGCCGCCCACGGTCCCGATCGCGCCTGCAGCCACGAGAATATAGAACACGGTGCAGAACAAAAGCGATCCGATCAACCCTATCGGCACGTTGCGCTGCGGGTTCTTGGTTTCCTCGGCAGCGGTCGAGACCGCGTCGAAACCGACGTAAGCGAAGAAAATCGTCGCCGCCGCGCCCACTGCGCCCACGCCAGTGCCGAAGCCGCCAAACACCCCGGCGGGGAGGAAGGGGTTGAACCGTGCGGCGTCAAACTGGTCGCTCGGCAGCGTCAGCGCGATGAACGCCGTCAGCGCCGTGACCTTGATCGCGACCAGCACCGCATTGACCCGCGCGCTTTCGGTCGTCCCGATCATCAGCAGCCACGTGACGAGGCCGGCGATGAGCACGGCGGGAAGATTGATGAACCCGCCCGGCTTGCCCCCCAGCGCAAGCGGTGCCGACGACAGCCAGACCGGCAGATCCAACCCGAACGTCTCGCGCAATATCGTGCCGGTGAAATAACCCGACCACCCGACACACACCGCGCTGGCCGCAACGGCATATTCGAGGACCAGCGCCCAACCGACCGTCCAGGCGAGAAATTCTCCCATGGATGCATAGGTATAGGTGTAGGCCGAACCCGAAACCGGAATCATTGAAGCGATTTCCGCGTAACAAAGGGCTGCAACGATGCAGATTGCGCCAGCAATCACAAAGGCCAGCATCAAGCCAGGGCCCGCCTTTTGCGCGCCTGCGGAGGTCAGCACGAAGATCCCGGTGCCGATGACACAGCCGATGCCGAACAGCATCAGCTGGAAGGCACCGAGTGTCCGATTCAGCGACTTCTTTTCCGCCGTCGCGAGAATCGCGTCGAGCGGCTTGATCCGGTCAAGAAACATCTGGAACTGGTCTCCCATAAATCGCCCGGCTACCCCCCGCGCGATCATCGGATCGGGACGCTAGCGTAACAGGCCCGCAACACAAGGCCAAACCGCAGGGTTTCCCCGGCGCGGCCGAAAGGCTAGACCCCGGCCCCATGTCCACGACCTTCCAGCTCGACACCAGCACGAGCAGAGCCAACCCCACCCCGGCCCCGATGCGGCGGCTGACCGTTCCGGCGATCCGCGCGCGCAAGGAGGGCGGCGTCACCGCCGAGCCGCTGGTGATGCTCACCGCCTACACCGCGCGCCAGGCACAGTTGCTCGATGCGCATTGCGACCTGCTGCTGGTGGGGGATTCGCTCGGCCAGGTGATCTATGGCCTGCCCTCGACCATCCCGGTGACGCTGGAGATGATGGCCAACCACGGCGCAGCGGTGGTGCGCGGGTCCTATCATTCCGTCGTGGTGATCGACATGCCTTTCGGAAGCTACGAAAGTTCGCCCGAACAGGCCTTCGAAAGCGCCGCCTTCCTGCTGAAGCAGACGGGGGCCGCCGCCGTGAAGCTCGAAGGCGGGGCGGCGATGGCGCCTACCGTGGCCTTCCTCAACCAGCGCGGTATCCCGGTGATGGGACATGTCGGGCTGACGCCGCAGGCGGTCAATGTGCTCGGCGGCTACGGCGCGCGCGGGCGTTCGGAGGCAGAGGCGGAGAAAATCGTCTCCGACGCGATCGCGCTCGATCAGGCCGGGGCCTTCGCGATCGTCATTGAAGGCGTGGTCGAGCCCATCGCCATCGCCGCCACCCGCGCGGTCGCCTGCCCGACGATCGGCATCGGCGCCTCGGCGCAGTGCGACGGGCAGGTGCTGGTCACCGAGGACATGCTCGGGATGTTCGAACGCGTGCCGCGCTTCGTGAAAAAGTATGAGGACATCGCGGGCGTGATCGATCGCACCGTGGCGCGCTATGCCGAGGAAGTGCGCGCGCGCAGCTTCCCAAGCGCCGACCAGACCTATCAGCCCAAGGCCTAGTCCCGGCCGCGCGCGAGATGCTGCGCAAGCGGTGCGGCGATGATCAGCTGCGCGAGGTGATAGAGCAGCAGCGGCGCGATCAGAAACCCGGCCGACGCCGGCGGAAACAGGATCGCGGCGAGCGGCGCGCCGGTGGCGACGCTCTTCTGCGATCCGGCAAAGAGGAAGGCGATCCGGTCCGCGCGCGGCAGGCCGATCAGCCCGCTTACGCCCCACGCCGCTGCCAGACCCGCCGCCAGCATCGCGAGCACCAGCGCCACCAGCACTGCCCAATCGAGCGGAGCGAACATCCGCGCCAGCCCCTGTTCGACCGCGCCCGAAAAGGCGACATAGACCGCGATCCCGATCACCGCACGGTCGAGCCACACAATCTGCGCGCGGCGCGCGGCGATGGTCTCGAACACCTTGTCCTGCACCGCCTGCCCGATCGCGAAGGGCAGCACGAGGATGACGCCGATGCGGATGATCGTATCGGTGCCCATGCTTCCCGCTCCGCCGCCGCCGAGCAGCGCGAACAGCGGCGCGCTGACGAACACGCCGGCAATGTTGATCAGCGCGGCGCCCACGATCGCAAGCGCGACATTGCCGTGCGCGAGGCTGGTGTACGAGGTCGCCGATTGCACCGTCGAAGGAAGCACGCCGAGATAGACGAACCCGAGCGCCACCAGCGGAGGCAGCACGGCGCCTGCCGCGAAGGCGAAACCCATCCCGGCCAGCGCCATCGCGAGGAAGACGAACGCCATGAGCGGTGCGAAATAGCGCCAATTGGCGAGCCCGCGCGCAATCTCGCTGCGGCGGATGCGCATCCCGTTGACGAGGAACAGCACGAAGATACCGATGTTCGAGACGGTGGTTGCCGCCGCGCGCGCTTCGCCCGCAGCCGGGAGCAGCAGCGCAAGCCCGGTGGCGATGGCGAGCACCGCAATCATCGGATCGCTAAGGAAGGCAAGGCGCTTGGGGACGGCGGGCGGCGGCATGGCAGGCGTGCCCTGCCCGCTTGCTCAGGGCTTGTCGAGATGGCGCGGGGTGAGGTTGGCAAGCAGGCTGGCGAAGCGGCGCGCCTCGGCGTTCCGGCCGAGTGCCTTGGCCGCGCGCAGGCGCAAGCCGATGAGCGCCGGATCGTGGCCTGCCCCAAGCGCAATCGCATGATCGAGCAGCAGCGCAGCGCGCGTCCAGTCGCCGGCAGCAGCGCGAGCATGGGCGAGAGCGACGAGGGCGCTCGCAGTGTCGGGTTCGCCCGCGACCTGCCGCGCCAGCAGCGCCTCGGCCCCGGCCGGATCGCCCGCGCGCCGAGCGGCCCAAGCCGCCTTGCGCGTGAGCGGCCAGGGGCTGCGGGCCCGGGCGCTCAGCGCATAGGCGGCAAGCCCTGCGCCAAGGTCTCCTGAGCCGAGCGCGGCATCACCCGCGAGCGCCGCGACATCGGCCGAGGCGGGGTAGCGTGTCGTGAGCACGCGGGTCTGTGTTCGGGCCACACGCCAGTTTCCCGCAAATCCAGCACGCCGGGCGGCCGCGGTGGGCGGCGGCAGGCCCTCGCGCACCGCCAGAACGGTCGGCTGCTGCGCCGCGCCGGCATAGGCCCGCGCCAGCAAGGGCGCCGCGCGCGAACGGTCACCGATTTGCTCGTAAGCGCGCGCCACCAGCAGGCTGAGGTAAGGCGAAGCCTCGGACCGCTCGGCCTCAGCGCCGAACCGCGCGATGAGGTCGCCTGCCCGCCCGCCCTCGAACAGCGCCTTGGCATAAAGTTCGCGCACCCGGGCATTGCCGGGCTGGCGCTTGGCAAGCCCTTCGAGAATTTCGGCCGCGCTGTCGGGATTGCCCTCGGCGAGGTTGATCAGCGCATCGAGCTGACGCGCCGCCGGGACGCCGCGGGCCGCCATGCCGCTGCGCGCCAGCAAGCTGCGCGCGAGCGGATACTCCCCGCCGCGCGCCGCCAGCACCGCCTGAAGGAAGGGCACGCGCGGGTTGTCAGGTGCGATTGCGGCCAGTCTGCGCACCGCCCGCTGCATCGCATGATAACGCCCGCCATCGCCGAGCGTTGCGGCATACTCCGCCCAGATGTCGGGATCGGTGTCATCCGCCGCCAGCGCCGCTTCGAACCACGGCAGCGCGGCGGCAAAGCCGTGGGCGTCACGCACCATGAGCGCGCGCAGCAGCAACGCCGGCGCATGATCGGGTCCGAGCGCGAGCGCCCGGTCGGCGGCGTCGATCGCGGTGAGATGCTCGCCGCCGCGCAGCCGCAACCGCGCGATTGCGACCCACAGCGCCGGGCTTTCGGGGGCCTTTGCGAGGCCCTGATCGAGCAACTGACCGGCCTCGGCAAGCCGTCCCGCCGTGACTGCCGCATCGGCCTGCTTGAGCACCGCCCCAATTGCCGGATCGCGCGCTGCTTGCTTGGGCGCGGCATTCTCCTTGGCGCAACCTGCCAGCGCCAGCGCGATCAGCGCCGCGCAGAGCTCACGCCTGCAGGTCATACTGCTTGAGGAGGTCGTACAGCGTCGGGCGGCTAATCCCGAGCAGCTTGGCGGTGCTCGAGATGTTGCCCTCGCTGCGGGCGAGTGCGTGACGGATCACCCGGCGGTCGGCGGCCTCGCGCGCGGCCTTCAGGTTCAGCACATCGGCATCGGCCTCTTCGCCGCCGCCGAAATCGAGGTCCTCGGCATGGACCAGCTTGCCATCGGCCATGATCACCGCGCGCTTCACCCGATTCTCGAGCTCGCGGACATTGCCCGGCCAATCATGCGCATCGATCGCGGCGAGAGCATCGGGGGCGAAACCGGTGACCGCGGGGTTCATCTCGGCAGCGAAGCGCTTGAGGAAAGCCTTCGCCAGCAGCACCGGATCGCCGTGGCGTTCGGCAAGGCCGGGAATGCGCACCACGATTTCGGCAAGGCGGTAGAACAGGTCCTCGCGGAAGCCCCCCTGCTGGATCATGCTTTCGAGGTCCTGATGGGTGGCGCACACGATCCGGGTGTTGACCGGAATGGCGCGCCGTCCGCCGACCCGCTCGATGGTGCGTTCCTGCAGGAAGCGCAGCAGCTTGACCTGAAGCGGCAGCGGAATGTCGCCGACCTCGTCAAGGAACAGCGTGCCCCCGTCGGCGCTCTCGATCTTTCCCTCGGTGGTTTTGACCGCACCTGTGAAGGCGCCCTTCTCGTGCCCGAACAGCTCGCTTTCGAGGAGGTTTTCGGGGATTGCGGCGCAATTGATCGCGATGAAGGGGCCGCCCGCGCGGTCACTTGCATCGTGGAGCCCCTTGGCGAGCAATTCCTTGCCCGTTCCGCTCGCACCGAGCAGCATCACCGAGACTCCCGTCTTGGCAACGCGTTCGATGGTGCGCGCAACCTTGACCATCTCGGGCGCGCCGGTGATCATGCGGCCGAGCACGGTCTTGTCGGCACTGGCAGAGGCGACGAGGCGGCGGTTTTCCTCCTCGATCGCGCGCAGATTGAAGGCGCGGCGCACGATCAGCCCGAGCGCCGCGATATCGATCGGTTTCTGGTAGAAATCGTAGGCCCCGCGGGCGATCGCCGCGAGCGCGCTTTCGCGCGCGCCGTGGCCGGAGGCGACGATCACCTTGGTGTCGGGTTTGAGCGCCATGATCGCATCGAGCACGGCAAATCCCTCGGTGGTGCCATCGGGATCGGGTGGCAGGCCGAGATCGAGCGTCACCACCCCGGGCGCTTCGGAACGCAGCGCGGTGAGCGCGCTGTCGCGGTCGCCCGCGATCACCACCTCGAAATCGTCATAGGCCCATTTGAGCTGGGCCTGGAGACCGGGATCGTCCTCGATCACCAGCAGCACGGGTTTCTTCTCGCCCATCACATGGCCTCCCCGGTTGTCGATTGCAGCGATGCCGAACCGCCGCCCAGCAGCCGCACCGCCTCGGCGAGCGGGAGCGTCACGGCAAAGCGCGTGCCGAGACCCTCGCGGCTTTCGACCGCGATCCGCCCGCCCATCGCCTTGACGAGTTCGCGCGCCTCGAAGGCGCCGATGCCGAAGCCGCCGGACTTGGACGAGACAAACGGCTTGAACAGGCCCGCGCGGACGAATTCGGGGCTCATCCCCTTGCCCGCGTCGACCACCTCGACCGTGCCTGCAAGACCCGAGGCAGTGACATCGATATAGACCGGCGAATCCGGCGCGCTGGCATCGATGGCGTTCTGGACGAGGTGGATCAGCGCCTGTTCCAGCCCCTCGCGGTTGCCCATCACGCTGACCGGCGTCTCGCGGGTCAGCGCCACCGGGTGAACGCCGCGAAACCGCTCGGCGACGGCGCGCGCAAGCGTCACGAGGTCGATCGGGCCAAGCGCATTGACCTGCCCGGAGCCATAACGCCCGAGCCGCGCCAGCAACGCCGAGAGCTTGTCGGCCGAATTGCGCAGCGTCACCAGCATGTCGGCCCGGAAGGCGGGATTGTCGGCGTGCTTTTCGGCATTGGCGGCGAGCAGCGAAAGCTGGCTCACCAGGTTCTTGATGTCGTGCATCACGAAGGCCATGCGGCGGTTGAACTCGTCGAAGCGGCTCGCATCCATCAGCGCCTGCTGCCCGGCCTGTTCGGCAAGATAGCTCGCCAGCTGCTGCCCGGCGACGCGCAGGAGATCGAAATCCTCCCAGTCGAGCTGGCGCGGGCTCAGCGGGCGGGCGAGCACGATCACGCCCACGAGCCGGTCGAAGTGGATCAGCGGCACCAGCGCCCAGGCATCCTCGGCCTCGGTCAGCCACTGCGGCACCTGCGCGGCCTCGCCGTGATAGTCGACCCCGCGGCGCACCTCGTCGAGCGCCAGGATCAGGTTGTGCTGTTCGAGCAGCCCCGAAAGCGCGAAATCGGCGGCGAGCGCCGGGACGGCGATGGTCGGCCAGTTCCAGCGCGCGGTGAGTTCGAGCCGGGCTTCCTCGTTGGGCATCAGCAACAGGCCCGCCGGGCTCTCGGTGATATCGGCAAGCGCCTTGACCGCGCGCTCCTCGAGGCTCGCACTGCCGGTGCCGCCGCGCCCGATCGTGCGGGTGAAGCGCAGCCATTCCTGACGGTAATCATAGCGGTGCTCGAACAGATGCTTGGTCGCCTTGACCCGCAACCACGCGCGCACCCGCGGCGATGGCAGCGCGATTGCGGCACCGAGCAGCGCCGCCACCAGAAACAGCACCTGGCTCGCGCGGGCAATGTCGCCGCCGATCAGCGCGAGGCCTTTGGTGATCAGCACCATGCCCGCGAGGTAACCGCCGATCAGCAGCAGCGAGAGCGTGCGGAAGGTCACCGCGCGCGAGGGATTGAACTGCACCCGCGGCCCGGCGGCGTTCATGCCGAGCGCGAACAGCAGGGTCATCACCCCGGCAAAGGCGCCGCGCACCTCGCCCAGCCCCGGCGGAATCGCGCCGCCGTGATAGGCAAGCGTGTTGAGGTTGAGGTCGTAGGCGAAGATCCCGGCCAGCGCGATGCCGGTCCAGCGCAGCACGGGGCGAACTTCGCTCGCCGCGCCGGCGTAGAGATTGTGAAGCAGCATCAGCGCCCCGATCGAGACCAGCATGTCGATCAGCACCCGCGCCTCGAACACCGCAGCTGCGATCCCGGGCGCATGGCCGATCCGCGCGCCGACCAGCAGCACCACCGGCTGCAGCAGTTGCACCAGCACCAAGGCGATGATTACCGGGCGGATCGGCTTGAGGCTTGCGGTGCGACCATCGGCAGCGAACAGGCAGAAGATCGTGGCCAGCAGCGCCAGATTGCGCGCCATAGCAGCGATGCTGGCGGCGTAGTGCTCCGGGCCGAGCGCGGCAGCCAGCGCGCACCACACGGCGCTGAGCCCGGCTGCGACCATCAGCGTCTTGCGGTCGGGCCGCGCGCGCTCGCCGTGGCGCCAGATCCACAGCATCGCCCCTGCGCTCAGCACGGCGCCGGCAAGCCACGCCAGCACGCTGGCGATGGGAACAAGAGCCTCGAGCCAGATCATCGCGCGCCCTCCGGCCACAGGATCACCCGCAAGGTCTGAAGCAGGATCACGAAATCGAGGAAGGGGGTGTAGTTCTTGGCATAGTAGAGGTCATATTCCAGCTTGCAGCGGCTATCCTCGACCGAGGCGCCATAGGGGTAATTGATCTGCGCCCAACCGGTGATTCCGGGCTTCACCATGTGCCGCTCGGAATAGAACGGGATTTCTTCTTCGAGACTTTCGACGAAGGATGGCACTTCGGGGCGCGGGCCGACGAAGCTCATCTCGCCCTTGAGGACGCTCCAGGTTTGCGGCAGCTCGTCGATCCGCACCTTGCGGATGAAGCGGCCAAGACGGGTGATCCGCGGATCGTCCTTTTCGGCCCACTTGGCGCCGTCCTTCTCGGCATCGGTCCGCATCGAGCGCAGCTTGATGAGGGTGAAGGGTTCGCCATAGAGCCCAACTCGGGTCTGGCGGAAGAACGCGGGGCCCTTGCTGTCGAGCTTCACGAACAGCGCGAACAGCGCGATGATCGGCGCGGTCAGCACCAGCAGCACGAGGCTGGCGGAAATGTCGAAGATGCGCTTGACCGCGCTCGAGAACATCCGACCGCTCGAAAAGCCGTCGGAGAAGATCAACCAGCTGGGGTTGACGGTGTCGAGATCGACCCGGCCGGTCTCGCGCTCGATGAAGCTCGAGAAGTCGTTGACGTGGACGCCCTTGGTCTTGATCCGCAAGAGATCCTTCAGCGGCAGCGCATTGCGGCGTTCCTGCAAGGCCAGCACCACCTCGGACACGCCGAGGTTTTCGACGAAGCGCCCAAGATCATGGATCGCCGAACGCGGGATCGCCTCCTCGACGATGCGGGGATCATCGCTCATTGCGATATAGGCGACGATCGCGAAGCCGGTCTCGGGCTTGTCGCCCAGTGCACGCAGCCGCTGCGCGCGGTCTCCGGCGCCCAGCACCATCACGCGGCGGCGGAAGGCCGAGGAGCCGAGGAAGGAATTGAGCAACAACCGATCGGCCACCAGCACGAGGATGGCGAGGCCCATGGTGTAGAGCAGCGTCGAGCGCCACAGCATCCCGCTCGGCACGATGAAGTCGATCACCGCCAGCGCGATGATGCCGAGGCTGATCGCCACCAGCACCCGGGCACCGGCGAAACGAAGGCTTCGCAAGGCATGCGGCCCGTAGACGCCCACCGCGATCATCGCCAGCCAGATCACCAGCGCGGTGCCCACGAGCGCCACGCTGCGCCCGCCGAAATCGCCCGGATCCATCGCGATCTGGTGCGCGCGCCACTGCCACGCGATCTCGCTCGCCAGCACGAGCAACGTCAGATCGAGCAAGCCGAGCAGGAGCACCGCATGCGGGATATAGTGCTTGAACAGGCGGATCATGGCGTTGGTCTCGGGGACATGCTTCCGCCTTTCTAGGCCCCAGACCTTAAGTGTCGGTAAAGTTTACACCGCCTTCGATCGCCGCAGGTTCTTGCGGGTTTCGAGGGTTAACAAGCGCCCAAGGCCTGTGTCTTCAAACACCCGGACGCGGACGTGGCAGTGTTGCGGCGAGGCGCGCGGGTGCAGGAGTCAGGCATTCCGCTCGCCCGCATCGCAGGCAGGGGGTGCCGAGCGGCACGGCGTCCGCCCGGTCGAGCGAATGCCCGCGCGCATGGGCAAGATCGCCGGCAAAGCGCGCCTCGATGCCCAGCACCACCGCGCGCCTGCCGGCGCACATCACCCCGTCACCATCGACGGTGCGGGTGACGGTGAACCAGTGCCGCGCCGCCGCCTCCCCCTCGCCGAAGGTGACCGATTGAGTGAGCACCGAGCCTGGCCGCTCGAAGGCGGCAAAGGGCACCCAGGCGGGCCAGCGCGCGCCTTCGAGCGGGTAGAGCGCGCCGCTCCCCCCAGCGGTGAAGTGGGTCATCCGCCCGGCGCGATCGATCGTCGCGGTGAAGAAGGGCAGACCCCGCTCACCCACCCGTCCAAGCGTGGTGAGCCGCTGGGCGACCTGATCGAAGCTCACGGCAAAGCGGCGCTGCAGCACGGCGAGATCATATCCCGTCGCTTCGCAGGCACGCAGGAAGCGCCGATAGGGCAGCAGCAGCGCGCCCGCGAGATAATCGGCGATGTGCTCGCGCAAGGCGTCGCGCGATTCCGGGCTGGCGAGACCGGCGCCCGCGACCAGCATCTCGATCCCCTCGCGCATCTCGAGCATCCCCACCTGCCGTGCGATCTGGAACCGCCGCGCCGCGCCGGGGAGCATTTCGGACAGCTGCAGCTGGCGCGCGTGGAGATCGAGCCGATGGACCTGGCCCGGCATAACTTCGGCAGGGAGGATGCGCACCTGCAGCTGGTGCCTCTCGCGCAGCCGTTCGGACAAGGCGGCGCTGATCTCCCCGCGCGAAAGGCGCAGCTCGTCGGCCAGATCTTCGGCGGCGTGATCGAGATCGGCGAAGTGGTTCTGCCAACGCTCGACGGCGCGGCGCGCGGCGCTGGCGGCGTCCTCGACAAGGCTGCGCTCGCCTGCGCCACCGGCTCCGCTGTCATAGAGCCGGGCGAAAGCGGCGGCCACCTGGGGCGCGGCGGCGAGGAACTCTTGCACTTCCTCCCGGTCGATGCCGAGATCGGCGAAGCGCTTGTCCGCCATGCGCCGCAGCAGCCCGTCGAGCCCGCCGATCACGTCATCCTCGCGCAACGAGCGCGGATCGAAGTCGAACCGCTCGATCACCTGCACCAGCACCCGGGCGGAAAGCGGGCGCTGGTTGCGTTCGATGAGGTTGAGGTAGGACGGCGAAATGCCGAGAATCCCGGCCATGGCGGCTTGGGTAAGGCCCTCGCGCTTGCGCAGGCGGCGCAGCGCGGGTCCGGCGAGAAGAGTTGTCACGGCCATGCCGCGACTTGTAAATTAATTTACTGATTGACACAAGATCGCGGCCAATTGTCCGCATGGCGACACGATTTTTTGTAAGTTTCCCTGTCATGCTGCGCCGCAACACGCCACAGCGACGCGCATCCAGCGGCGCGAGTCCCGGCTCGCTCCCCCTCCCCAAGGCGGACAGGAGAATAGCCATGACCTACCAGAACACCATCACCCAGATGCGCGAGATCGTCAGCGCCAACGGGCCGAGCTGGGCCGCGATCGATCCCGAAAGTGCCGCTCGCATGGCAATCCAGAACCGCTTTCCGACCGGGCTCGAAATCGCGCGCTACACGGCCGGGATCATGCGCGCCGACATGGCCGCCTATGATGCCGACCCCGCCCAGTACACCCAGTCGCTCGGCTGCTGGCATGGCTTTATCGCGCAGCAGAAGCTGATCGCGATCAAGAAGCACTTCGGCTCGACCAAGCGCCGCTACCTCTACCTGTCCGGCTGGATGGTCGCCGCCCTGCGCAGCGAGTTCGGCCCCCTGCCCGACCAGTCGATGCACGAGAAGACCTCGGTGCCCGCGCTGATCGGCGAACTCTACACCTTCCTCAAGCAGGCCGACGCGCGCGAACTCGGCATGATGTTCCGCGCGCTCGACAAGGCCCGCGAGGCGGGCGACGCTGTCGAGGCCAAGCGGCTCGAGAACGCGATCGACAACTACGAAACCCACGTTGTGCCGATCATCGCCGACATCGACGCGGGCTTCGGCAATGCCGAGGCGACCTATCTGCTCGCCAAGAAGATGATCGAGGCAGGGGCCTGCGCACTCCAGATCGAGAACCAGGTCTCGGACGAGAAGCAGTGCGGCCACCAGGACGGCAAGGTCACCGTGCCGCACGAGGACTTCCTCCAGAAGATCCGCGCCTGTCGCCACGCCTTCCTCGAACTGGGCGTGCCCGACGGGGTGATCGTCGCGCGCACCGACTCGCTCGGTGCCGGCCTTACCAAGCAGATTGCCTTCTCCAAGGAGCCCGGCGATCTCGGCGACCAGTACAACAGCTTCCTCGATGCCGAAGAGGTCGATCCCGCCAACATCACCAACGGCCAGGTCTTCATCAGCCGCGACGGCAAGCTGCTTGCGCCCAAGCGCCTGCCCTCGAACCTCTACCAGTTCCGCGCCGGCACCGGCGAGGACCGCGTGGTGCTCGATTGCATCACCTCGCTCCATAACGGCGCCGACCTGCTGTGGATCGAGACCGAGAAGCCGCATGTCGAGCAGATCGCCAAGATGGTCGACCGCATCCGCGAGGTCGTGCCCAACGCCAAGCTCGTCTACAACAACTCGCCGAGCTTCAACTGGACTTTGAACTTCCGCCAGCAGGTGTTCGACGCCTGGGCTGCGGCGGGCAAGGACGTCTCGGCCTACGAGCGCGATCGCCTCATGAGCGTCGATTACGACACCACCGAACTCGCCGCCGAGGCCGACGAGAAGATCCGCACCTTCCAGCGCGACGGCGCGGCGCGGGCGGGGATCTTCCACCACCTCATCACGCTGCCGACCTACCACACCGCAGCCCTCAGCACCGACAACCTCGCCCGCGAGTACTTTGGCGAGGCGGGCATGCTCGGCTACGTCAAGAACGTTCAGCGCGAGGAGATCCGCCAGGGCATCGCCTGCGTGAAGCACCAGAACATGGCAGGTTCCGACATCGGCGATGACCACAAGGAGTACTTTGCCGGCGAAGCGGCCCTGAAGGCCGGCGGAACGCACAACACCATGAACCAGTTCTAGGCGGCCTGATCCGCGGCGCGAATCCCGGCAAGGCCTGTCACAACCGGCCTTCCGGGATGCGCCCGAACCGCCTAAGGACCCACGGGTAATCGCCCGAGGAGAGTGACATGAGCGACACCGATACCCCCAAGACCGAGCCCGCCCGCGCCCGTGCGCTGCTGTCGACTGCCGACATGAAGCTGCTGCGCCGCGCGCTCGAAAGCCACGCCCGCAACACCGAGGACCGCGAGGAGCTGGCCAAGATCAACGCCTTGCACCACCGCCTCGGCACTTACGTGCCTTCGGGCGAGTAGCCCGTTTCACAGTTCTCCTGGGGAGGAGAAACGGCCGTCGGAGCGCCCGCAAGGGCCCGCTCCGGCGGCCGCATTTTTTGCGTTCTCGTGGCCCTACCGGTTCAGCCTCCGGCTGTGCTTCGCAACCGCTACTTGAGGGGCCGTCACCCGCCCTGCTTCGGCAGCAGCTCGAGCGTCGCGGCGGTCATGGCTTCGGTCGCCGTCGCGATCACCTTGGGCGCATCGGGCGACCAGAACGGCGAATGCAGCGAGGGCAGTTGAATCTCGCCCTTCTGCGCCTTGTCCCATTCCGTCTGCCGCACTCCGCCGACCCAGAAGATCAGCGACTGCACCCGCTCGCGATCCGCGCGGTAGAACTGGCTGAAGTCCTCGCCTCCCATCACGCTGGGCACTTCGATCACCTGCTCGCCGAAACGCGTCCTGAGCCCGGCCATCACCGCGTCGGTGAAGGCGGGGGTGTTGTAGGTGGCGGGCGTATAGGGATCCTGCACGGTGACCTTGGGCAGCTTGTCCTCGGGCATCCCGGCGGCGAGCGCCTCGGCTTTCGCGATCCGCGCGATGCCGTCGAGCAGGCCCTTCCTCGCCTCGTCGCTGTAGGAGCGCACGGTGATCTGGAGGCGGGCCTCATCGGGGATGATGTTGTGCTTCGAACCGGCCTGGAAGCTGCCGACCGTCACCACCGCGGGCTCGAGCGGATTGCGCTCGCGGCTCACCAGCGTCTGCAGCCGGGTGACGATGCTCGCGGCGATCACGATCGGGTCTTTTGCCGTGTGCGGATAGGCGCCGTGCCCGCCGATCCCCGGGACGATCACATCGACGCTGTCGACATTGGCGAGCGCGAAGCCCTTGGTGTAGCCGATCTGCCCCGCCGGGAACTGCGCGGCATCGTGGAAGGCGAGCACGTAATCGGGCTTGGGAAAGCGCGTGAACAGACCGTCGTCGAGCATCGCCTTGGCGCCCTCGCCGATTTCCTCGGCGGGCTGGAGGATCATCACCAGCGTGCCCGACCACTGGTCGCGCCGCTCGGCGAGGAGCTGGGCGGTGCCGATCCACGCAGTCATGTGGGTATCGTGCCCGCAGGCATGCATCACCCCGGTCTCGATCCCGGTGGCGGGGATGGCACGCCGCTTGGAGGCATAGGGCAGCCCGGTCTGCTCGATCACCGGCAGCCCGTCCATATCGGCACGGAGCATCACCGTGGGGCCGTCGCCATTGCGCAGCACCGCGACCACGCCGGTCTTGCCGACGCCTTCGGTCACCTCGAAACCGAGCGCGCGGGCGCGCGCGGCGAGTTTCTTGGCGGTCTCGACCTCCTGAAACGAAAGCTCGGGATTGGCGTGGAGATCCTGATAGAGCGCAATCAGATCGGGCAGATCGGCCGCCACCGCATCGCGCAGCTCGTCCGCCTGCGCGGGCGCCGCCGCAGCCGCAATCGCAACCGCTGCCAACGCCGCGCCTGACTTTCGCAAAATCCGCATCACCTGTTCTCCCACTCGTGTTGGAGACAATGAGACACTGTCCAGGAAAGGAAAACCGCCCTCCCGCGACCGTGCCGATCGTCCCTTCAAGAGCGGATAGCTGCACGTCCCGACGGTCATTGGCAAGCCATCGCACGAAGACGCCACTGTAGGAAAGCGCGCCGTGGAGGTGGTGCCCCTGGCCAGACTCGAACTGGCACATCTTTCGATAACCGATTTTGAGTCGGTCGCGTCTACCAATTCCACCACAGGGGCATCTGCGCGGATGGGCGGCTGTTAGACCGCCGGCCGCGCCAAATCAACCGAGCTTACCGCAGCGCTCCGGCGAGCAACTTGTGCAGTTTGGAATGCAGCGCGTCGTTGCCGGCGAGCACCTGATCGGAATGAATCGGAGCCGACCGCCCGCGGAAATCGCTGACGAAACCGCCCGCCTCGCGCACCAGCAGGCAACCCGCGGCGGTGTCCCAATCCGAAAGCCCGCTCTCCCAGAACCCGTCGAAGCGTCCCTGCGCCACGTAAGCCAGATCGAGCGAGGCGGCACCGAAACGCCGGATGCCGGCCACTTCCGGGCCGATCGCGCCGAAGATCCGGCTCCATTCGGCAAAGTCGCCGTGGCCCGCGAAGGGAATGCCGGTCGCGACCAGCGCATCGGACAGGCGCGAGCGGGCCGAGACCCTGAGGCGCGCGTCCTGGAGCCATGCGCCGCGCGATTTCTCGGCCCAGAAGGTCTGATCGGTGATCGGCTGGTAGACCACGCCCGCCACGACGTCGCCCCAGCCGCTGCCATCGGGCTTGGGCTCCTGCGCGGCGATCGAGATCGCGAAGTGCGGGATGCCGTGAAGGAAGTTGCTGGTGCCGTCGAGCGGGTCGACGATCCAGCGAGGGCTTCCGGGCTCGCCCTCGATCACGCCGGCCTCTTCCATCACGAAACCCCAGCCCGGACGGGCCGCAAGCAGTTCGTCATAGAGCGTGCGTTCGGCGCGCATGTCGGCCTTGCTGACGAAATCGGCCGGGCCCTTGCGGGAGACCTGCAAGTGCTCGACTTCGCCGAAATCGCGGCGCAAGCGCCCGCCCGCCTTGCGCGCGGCGCGCTCCATGACGCGGATGAGGCCGGAAATAGCTGCCATCGATCAGGCCCTCAGCCGGCCTTGCCGATATAGGCCTGCTCGTAGACGTCGACGATGATGCGCGTGCCGCTGCCGATATGCGGCGGCACCATGATGCGCACGCCGTTGTCGAGGATCGCGGGCTTGTAGCTCGACGAGGCGGTCTGGCCCTTCACCACGGCGTCGGCCTCGACGATGGTGGCTTCGACCTGCGCGGGGAGTTCCACCGAGATCGGCTTTTCGTCCCACAGCTCGAGCGCGACCTGCATCCCGTCCTGGAGGAAGGGGCGCGCATCGCCCAGCAGGTCGCCGGGGAGCGTGATCTGCTCGTAGGTGTCGTTGTCCATGAAGACGAGATCGTCGCCCTCGGCATAAAGGAACTGGAAGTCCTTGGTGTCGAGCCGCACGCGCTCGACCGTGTCGGCGCTGCGGAAGCGCACGTTGGTCTTGCGGCCGTCCTGCAGGTTCTTCATTTCGACCTGCATATAGGCCCCGCCCTTGCCCGGCTGGGTGTGCTGGATCTTGGCGACCTTCCAGATGCCGCCTTCATACTCGAGAATGTTGCCGGGGCGGATGTCGACGCCGCTGATCTTCATGGGCTGTGGGCCTTTTTACAGGAAGGGATTCGGGGGGTGGAAAGAGCGGAAAGGCGGGCGGCCGGTGCGGCGCCGCGCCCGAAAGGTTGCGCGCCCATAGCCGAGGCTGCCGGTCGCGGCAAGCGCGTGCAAATCTGCGGTGAAACGCTTGGGATGCGCGACGAAGGCTGGTAGGGGCGTCGCGCCATGAAGACCCGCACCATCATTCTGCTGATCATCGGCGCGGCCGCCGCAGCCGCCTTCCTGCCCGGCGGGCTGATGGCGCAGGACCGCGCCACCTCCCGCCCGCAATCGCGCGCCGGGGCGGCGGCCGGGGGCATGCTCGGCATCCTCCAGCATGGCACCTGGCAGTGCGCGCTGCCGGGCGATGCGGGGGGCGAAGCCTATATAGAGGTGCCCGCGGAAGGCTTCCGCATCGGCACCGCCTCGAGCTATGCCAACGCCGATGGGACCGGCATCTACCTGCTGCGCGGCACCGAATTGCTCTTCACCCGCGGCCCCAAGAAGGACGAGCGCTACCGTCTGCTGGGCGACAACACCTTGCAGAAGCTCAACCCCGATGGGTCGCCGAGCAAGTTGATCTGCACGCGGGTGGGCAGCGGGAACTGAGCCGCGCCGCGTCTGCCATGACCGCCGCTCCCGCCCCTTCGCCCAAGGCGCTCGCCTTCGACGTGTTCGGCACGGTGGTCGACTGGCGCACCAGCGTAGCGCGCGAGTCCGCCGGGTTCCTCGCGCAGATCGGCGAGGACCCGGCCGACGCGGCGGCCTTTGCCGACGCATGGCGCGCGCAATACATCGCGGCGATGGTGGGGATGCGGACATCGGGGCGCGCTTTCGTGCCCTTGGACGTGCTCCACCGCGAGATGCTTGAAGCTGCGCTCAGCGAGCGCGGTGTCGATCCCGCGGGGCTGGACGAAGCCTTGCTCGCCGAGTGGAACCGCGCGTGGCACCGGCTCGATCCGTGGCCCGATGTGGTCGAGGGCTTGAGGCGGCTCAAGGCCCGCTTCCCGATCGTCACCTGCTCGAACGGCAATATCGCGCTGATCCTCAATATGGCGCGGCGCGCGGGGTTGCCGTGGGACGCGATCCTCGGCGCCGAGGTCAGCGGGGCCTACAAGCCCGACCCCCGCGCCTATCGCCACACCGCCGAGGTTCTGGGGCTCGCCCCGCACGAACTATGCCTCGTCGCCGCCCATCACGGCGATCTGGCGGGCGCGCGCGCGGCAGGGTTGCTCTGCGCCTATGTCGACCGCCCCGACGAATACGGCGGCGCCCCCGCGCCCGATGCGCATTACGCGCAAGAGTGGGAATGGTCGGCGACGAGTTTCATCGAGCTGGCCGATCAGTTGGGGAGCTGAACCTGACCGAACAAGGTCGATCCCCCGCTCTGCAAGGGCAAACAAGGCGCAAGGCAGCAACGCGCTTGAGTTGCTAGTGTAACGATTACCTTGTATCGAACGAATGATCGGATATGGCGACACCAATGACCATTCGATTACCGCTCTTTTTTGCGCTGCTGCTCGCCATGCTGTTGCCCGCGAACGGGGCTTTGGCAGCGATCAATTGTCTGCCTGTCGCGGCGCGCGCGACGATGGACCATGTGGTTGGTGGTTGCGACGACTGTTCACCTGGCGCATCCCTGCGATGCGATATGGATTGCCCTTTGCTATGCCAGCCTCTTTGGGTCGAGCCGCATGAGGACCTTGGCACTATAAATCGGAGTGCCCTGACACTGGTGGCGGGCAAGCACACCTTCCTCCAGCTTGCACGGCACGGGCCCGAACCACCGCCTCCGCGTTTCCATGGTTGACGCTTCAATCAACATTTATTCACGGAGAAACAAGATGAAGAAATACATTGTTACGGCGCTCGTCCTGCTCGGTTCGAGCTCTGCCGCATTCGCCGCCTCTCCCGAGCAGGTAGCGACCATCGCGATGTCATGCTGCGACCTCGTGCTCGCCTGCTGCGATGCTGCAATGGATTGCTGCCCGTAGAGACGGGTCAATGCGTTGATACGGGTGCCCGGTTACCGACCGGGCACCCGTTTTCGTATCTGGATCGGACTTGGGAACCTACTCCCGCATCACCTTGGCGAAGGCCTCGATCGCGGCGACCTCGTCCCCGCCCCACACGGCGTGGCTGACCGCGAGGAAATCCGCCCCCGCCTCGACCAGCGGCTTGCAGTTCTCGGGCGTGATCCCGCCGATCGCGACGCAGGGGATCTCGAAGAGGCGCGTCCACCAGCCGAGAAGCTCGGGCCCGGGGCGCTCGGCATCGCCCCCCCTATCCTTAACAACGTCCTTGGTGGTCGAGGGGAAGAAGGCCCCGAAAGCGACATAATCCGCCCCCGCCTCGCCCGCCTCCATCGCGAGGTGGCGCGAGGCGTGGCAGGTCACCCCGATCTGCGCCTCGCGGCCAAGTTCCGCGCGCGCGTCCTTGGGCGAGCCGTCGTCCTGCCCCAGATGCACCCCGTCGGCCTTCAACCGCTTGGCGAGCGCGACCGAATCGTTGACGATGAAGGCCACGTCATGCGCGGCGCAGATCGCTTGCAGAGGGGCGGCAAGGCGCGCGGCCTCGTGCTGGTCGACGCCCTTCACCCGGAACTGGAAGGCGGTGACAAGATCGCCGTGCCGCCGCGCACCCGCGGCGAGCGCGCGCTCGAGCCGCTGCGGAAAGTCGCCGCCCACGTCGAGCGGGGAGATGAGATAGAGCTGGGTTTGGGTCATGATCGCGCCTCGCTAATCACTCGCGCAGGCGATGTCACGCCTCACCCCGAACAGCTTGCTCCCGCGATCTGGTCGATCGCCTTGCCGAGCACGGTGTTGAACTCCGCGTCCGACTGGTGCTTGCGCAGGTCCTGGAGCAGCCCGCGGCTGAAGCTCGCGATCATGCCGGGGTTCTGCGCCAGGCGCGAGCAGGCATCGTCGGTCGAGAACCCGCCCGACAGCGCGACCACACGCAGCACCTTGGGGTGGCCCACCAGCGGCGTGTAGAGCCCGGCGCGCGCGGGGATCGAGAGCTTGAGCATCACCTGCCGCCCTTCGGGGAGGGCATCGAGATGCCCGGTGATCTCGGCGAGCAGGATCGCCTCGCCCTCGGCGCGGTCCTCGGCGGCAATGTCGTACTCGGGCTCGATGATCGGCATCAGCCCCGCCGCGCTGATCTGCTCCGCGACCGCGAACTGCTGCGCGACCACTGCGGCGATCCCGGCGGGGTTGGCGGCCTTGATCACCGAGCGCATCTTGGTGCCGAACATGCCCTGCGCGACCGACTTTTCCAGCAGCGCATCGAGCTTCACCATCGGCTTCATCAGCTGGACGCCGTCCGCCTCATCCGCGAGGCCTTCGTCAACCTTGATGAAGGGCACGATCCCGCGCGCCTTGAGCGCTGCGGCCGTGGGGACGCCCTCGACCTCGCCATCCATGGTCTTCTCGAACAGGATCGCACCGATCACCTTGCCGCTGCCGAAGCACGGCGATGTGATGACGCGCGCGCGCATCGCGTGGATCTGGGCGAACATCTCGTCGTCGCCCGACCACTCGCTGTCATCGACGCCGTAGCCGCGCAGCGCCTTGGGGGTCGAACCGCCCGACTGGTCGAGCGCGGCAATGAAACCCTGACCGGTGGCGATGCGGGTCGTCATGTCCTCGGTGTTCATTGCAGCGTGCTCCATTGCTTCAGGTGGCGTGATGCGGCCCCGGTGAGCCCGTGCATAGGTATGCAAGGCCCTCTCGCCGCGCCCTTAATCGCTGGAGGTGCGTGCTGCAACCGCGAAGGAACGTGCCGGACCTCAGCGTTTGGCGAGGCGGCGGATTATGCCGGTGAAGCTGAGCGCCGGCTTGCCGTCTCCGGTAACGAGGCCCCGCACGAAAATGGTCTTGCCCCCTCCCCGCGTCACCTCGCCGCGCGCTTCGACCAGCGCACCGACCGCGACGGCACCGAGGAAATCCCCCGACAGGTTGAGCGTCACCGCGTGGTCGCCGGCGAGTTCGTCGGTGGCGATCGCGAACAGCGCGAAATCGGCGAAAGTCATCAGGCAGCCGCCGTGCATGAACCCGCCGCCGTTCATGTGGCGCGCCTCGGCGCGGAAGGCGCTGACATAGGAGCCGTCGGCCTCGCGGCGGTGGTAGAAGGGGCCCGAGCGGGTCTCGTAGGGGTCGCCCTGCCAGTACTGCCACCCGGCGAACTCGCCTTCGGGCATGGTGGTCAACTGGCCGAAGCTCTGTTCGTTGGCGTCGCTCATGATCACTTCCACAATTGCAGCTTGCCGATCGATGCGGCGAGGCCTTCCTGCGGGTCGAGCCGCGCGAGGCTGAGGTCGGCGAGCTTCAGCTTCCTCGACCACGCGCCCTTGCGCCACAGGGCCGAAACGAGGAACGCCCCGGTCCACTCGCGGCCGCGCAGGGAAAGCACAAGCTCGGCCCCCGCGACGAACCACGCCGCATCGCGGTGGCTGCGCGCAATCACTTCGCGGAAGGTGAAGCGGGTGCAGGCAAAGTCGCGCGGCAGCGCGGCGAGGAAACTCGGCCGGTCAAGCAGTTGCGGCGGGGTGCTGCCGATCAGCATCATGAAGTCGCGCGCCGTCAGCTTCTTCATCGCCTTGGCATCGCCCGCCACCCACGCACGCATCGCCGCCAGCGCAAGCGCCTCGATCTCGGCTTCACTGACCGCCATGCCTAGCCCTCGAGCGCGGCGACGCCGGGGAGCACGCGGCCTTCCATCCACTCGAGGAAGGCACCGCCTGCGGTCGAGACATAGGTGAAATCGTCCTCGACCCCCGCTTGGGCGAGCGCGGCGACCGTGTCCCCGCCGCCGGCGACACTGATCAGCGAGCCTTCGAGCGTCAGCGCTGCCGCGGTGCGGGCGAGCGCATTGGTGGCGGCATCGAAGGGCTCGGTCTCGAAGGCGCCCAGCGGGCCGTTCCACACCAGCGTGCGGCAGGTCTTGAGCACATCCGCCAGCGCTTCGACCGCGCTCGGGCCGATATCGAGGATCATCTCGTCGGCGGCGACCTCGTGGACATTGCCGACCCGCAAGGAGGCCGGGTTGGCGGCGAATTCCTTGGCCACCACCACGTCGTAGGGCAGGTGGACGGTGCAGCCCGAGGCATCGGCCTCGTCCATGATCCGGGCGACCGTTTCGGCCAGGTCATGCTCGCACAGGCTCTTCCCGACATCGACCCCGCGCGCGGCGAGAAAGGTGTTGGCCATGCCCCCGCCAATGATGAGATGCTGGACCTTGCCCACCAGATGCTCGAGCACCGCGAGCTTGGTCGAGACCTTGGCCCCGCCGACCACGGCGGCGACCGGCGCTTCGGGGTTGCCGAGCGCGGCGTCGAGCGCCTTCAATTCGGCCTCCATCGCGCGACCGGCATAGGCGGGCAGGTGGTGCGCCAGCCCCTCGGTGGTGGCATGGGCGCGGTGCGCGGCGCTGAAGGCGTCGTTGACATAGAGCGTGCCATGCGCCGCGACCGCTTGCGCAAGGTTGGGGTCGTTGCCCTCCTCGCCCGGCCAGAAGCGGGTGTTGTCGAGCAGGCCGATGTCGCCCGCGCGCAGGATCGCGGTGACCGCCTGCGCCACCACCGGCCCGGCGATCTCGGGGATGAACATGACTTCCTTGCCCAGCACCTTCTCGACATCGCCGACGACCATGCTGGTGGAAAGCACCGACGACCGCTGCCCGCCGGGCCGCCCGAAATGCGCGAGCAGCAGCACCTTGGCGCCGCGCTCCGCCAGCTCGAGGATCGTGGGCTTGACCGCCTCGACCCGGGTCACGTCGCTCGCCGCGCCGTCCTTCATCGGCAGGTTGAGGTCGACCCGCACCAGCGCGACCTCGCCGGTTAGATCGGCGGGCAGATCATCGAGGGTCTTGAACTTCGCCACGGGTCAACTCCGGCAATGCGTCAGGGGTTACAGGAACGTCGCCATCACCCCGGCGGTGTCGACCATGCGGTTGGAGAAGCCCCATTCGTTGTCGTACCAGCTGACCACGCGCGCGAGCTTGCCCTCCATCACGCTGGTTTCGAGGCTGTCGACCGTCGAGGACGCGGGATAGTGGTTGAAGTCCGAGGAGACGAGCGGTTCATCGGTGTAATCGAGCACGCCCTTCATCGCGCCTTCCGCAGCGGCCTTGAGCGCGGCGTTGATTTCCTCGGCGGTGGTTTCGCGCGCGGGGACGAAGACCAGATCGACCATCGAGACATTGGGCGTCGGCACCCGCACCGAGGAGCCGTCGAGCTTGCCCTTGAGCTCGGGCAGCACGAGGCCGACCGCGCGCGCGGCGCCGGTGGTGGTCGGGATCATGTTCATCGCGCCGGCGCGGGCCCGCCGCAGATCCTTGTGGATCTGGTCGAGCATGCGCTGGTCGTTGGTGTAGGAGTGGATCGTGGTCATGAAGCCGCGCTCGATCCCGATCACGTCGTTCAGCACCTTGGCGACCGGCGCGAGGCAATTGGTGGTGCAGCTCGCGTTGGAGACGATGTCGTCCGCGGCGGTCAGGGTCGCGTGGTTGACGCCGTAGACGATGGTCTTGGTGACGCCCGTCGCAGGGGCCGAGATCAGCACGCGCTTGGCCCCGGCCGCGAGGTGGGGGCGGCTGGCTTCGTCCGACTGGAAGAAGCCGGTGCATTCGAGCACGATGTCGATGCACATGGCGCCGTGCGGCACCTTGCCCGGGTCCTTCTCGGCGGTGACCGCGATGCGCTTGCCATCGACGAGGATGGCATCGCCCTCGGCCTTGACCTCGCCATGGAAGCGGCCGTGGACCGAATCATATGCGAACAGCAGCGCATTGGACTTGGCATCGGCGAGATCATTGATCGCGACGAGTTCGAGATCATGGTCGGTCCGCTCGAGGATCGCGCGGGCGACGAGACGGCCGATGCGGCCGAAGCCGTTGATGGCGACTTTGGTAGCCATGAGAGGTACTCCTGCTTATGCGTTCAATTTTGAGAGGATTTGTGGGACGATCGCGTCCGCCGTGAATCCGAAATGGGCAAACAGGTCCCCCGCCGGGGCCGAGGCGCCGAAGCTGTCGATGCCGATGTTGAGCCCCGACGTGCCGGTGTAGCGCTGCCACCCGAACGTGCTCGCCGCCTCGATCGAGACGATCAGGGCATCTTCGGGGAGGATTTCGGCGCGGTAGGATGCGTCCTGCTCGTCGAACAGCTCGGTCACCACCATCGAGACGACTTCGGCACCAATCCCCTGCGCCTCGAGCTGCGCCGCGCACTGCGCCGCGAGCGACACTTCCGAACCGGTGGCAAGAATCACCACCTTGCGCGCCGCCTCGGCCGCCTTGATCCGGTAGCCACCGCGCGCGGACAGGTTCTCGCCCGCATCGCTCAGGCGCAGCTGCGGCAGGTTCTGGCGGGTCAGTGCGAGCACGCTCGGCCGGTCCTTCTGCGCGAGCGCGACCTGCCAGCACTCGGCGGTCTCGACCGCATCGGCCGGGCGCATCACGAGGAGGTTCGGCATCGCGCGCAAGCTCGCGAGATGCTCGATCGGCTGGTGGGTCGGCCCGTCCTCGCCGAGCCCGATCGAATCGTGGGTCATGACATAGATCACCCGCGCGTGCTGGAGCGCCGACAGCCGGATCGCTCCCCGGGCATAGTCGGCAAACACCAGAAAGGTCCCGCCATAGGGGATCACGCCGCCGTGCAGCGCCATGCCGTTCATGGCGGCGGCCATGCCGAATTCGCGGATGCCGTAATAGACGTAGCGCCCGGCGTAATTGTCGCGGGTGAAGGCGGTGATGCCGCCCGCCAGCGTGTTGTTCGATCCGGTGAGATCGGCGCTGCCGCCGATGGTGTCGGGCAACCGCGGGTTGATCTGGGCGAGCGCCATTTCCGAGGCCTTGCGGGTGGCGACCGTCACCGGGTTGGCGATCAGTCCGGCGATGTATTCGCGTGCGGCATCGCCATGGGGGAGGTCACCCGCCATGCGGCGCTCGAACTCGGTCTTGTCGGGCGAGGCCGCAAGCCGCCCGGCCCAGGCCCCGTGCGCGGCGCGCCCCGGTTCGGCGGCGCTGCGCCAGTCGGCGAGGATCTCGGACGGCACCTCGAAGGGCGCGGAGCTCCACCCCAGCGTCTCGCGCGCGGCGGCAACCTCGGCTGCACCCAGCGGGGATCCGTGGGTGGCGCTGGTGCCCTGCTTGTTGGGCGCGCCCTTGCCGATCAGGGTGCGGCAGGCGATCAGCGAGGGGCGCGGATCGGCCTTGGCCTCGGCCAGCGCGCGCTCGATATCGGCGAAGTCGTGGCCGTCGCAGGTCGTGACGTGCCAGCCCGTCGCGGCATAGCGCGCCTTGATGTCCTCGCTGGTCGACAGATCGGTCGCGCCGTCGATGGTGATGCGGTTGTCGTCCCACAGCACGTTGAGCCGCCCGAGCCGCAAATGACCGGCAAGCCCGATCGCCTCGTGGTTGACCCCCTCCATCAGACAGCCGTCGCCGGCGATCACCCAGGTGCGGTGATCGACCAGATCGTCGCCGTAGACCGCGTTGAGGTGCCGCTCGGCCATCGCCATGCCCACCGCCATCGCAAGACCCTGCCCCAACGGCCCGGTGGTGCATTCCACGCCCTCGAGCAGGAAGTTTTCCGGGTGGCCGGCGCAGGGGCTGGAGAGCTGACGGAAATTGCTGATGTCCGCGATGGTCGGCACGGCGTAACCGGTAAGGTACAGCAGGCTGTAGATCAGCATCGAGCCGTGGCCAGCGGAAAGCACGAAGCGATCGCGGTCGGCCCATTTGGGCGCAGCGGGATCGAACTTGAGGTGGCCGGTGAACAGCACCGTGGCGACATCGGCCATGCCCATCGGCATTCCCGGGTGGCCCGAATTGGCCGCTTCGACCGCGTCCATCGCAAGCGCGCGGATGGCGTCGGCCATCGGCTGAAGACGGGCGGCATCGATGCTCATGGGCACGCTGTACTCCTGCGAAAGCCGTCGCGGCTGCGCGCGATTCGACCCCGGTTGCGGTGCGCTGTGCCATTGCCGAGGCTTGGGGGGAGGTCAACCTTGCGCACGGTGCGCAGGCCCGCCCTGTCCGCAGCCGCGGCGCGCGCCACTTATCAACAGCCCCGGCCAAGCCTTTGCGCGCCATGCCTTTGCTTGGTATCGGTAGGCGCCATGGACGCCGATCGCATCGCCGCTGCCCTAGCCCGGATCGAGGCCGCCGTCGCGCGGATCGACGCCGCGCGCGAAGCGGCGGGTGGCGCGGACGGACCGGCCGAGGCAAGGGGCGCGGGCGGATCGGCACGGGTGGTCGAACTGGTCAACGTCCACGAGAGGCTGCGCGAGCAAGTCGCGGAAAGCCTTCGCGAACTCGACGATCTGCTGGCCAAGCTGGAAGACTGATTGCGTGAGCACCGTGACCCTCTCGATCGGCCCCAAGAGCTACACCATCGCCTGCGCCGATGGCGAGGAGGCGCATATCCGGGCGTTGGGCGCGATGATCGCCGAGAAATACGCCCGCCTCGGCACCGCGCGCGCACCGCTCGAGGCGCAGAACCTGCTGTTCGCCGCGCTGTTCCTCGCCGACGAGCTGGCCGAGGCGCGCAAGAGTGCGGCAGCGGCAACGCCCGCGCCGGTACCGGCGCCGACGCCCGATCCTGCCGAAATCGACGCCCTCAACGCGACCATCGCCCGGCTCGAGAACGAACTCGCCGCTGCGCAAAAGGCCGCGAAAGCCCCGCCGCCCGTACCCGCCGCCGCGCCGCAACCCGACCTGTTCGGCGGCCCCGCGCCCACCGATCCGCGTGTGGCTGCGCTGGCCGAGCACCTCGAGGAACTCGCCGCGCGCGCCGAAGCCAGCGCCGCGGCGCTTGAAGCTGCGATAGCAAGCGCCTAGATTGGCTGGTGGCGGGACTGCCCGGCACGAGCCGATTGAACATCCCTGAGGCTATATGCAATCCATGGGAGCTGTCCCTGCCCTTGCCTGCCGGTCCGTCCGGGAAGCTCGGGTATACGGCGCCCACCTGACGTTAGCGGCGTCAGAGGATTTCGAGTGCAAACGACCCATGGTGGTTCCGCCACGTTTTTGTTTTCCGCACGCCATCCGGCGTGCGAGATCCTCGCTCACACGGCCGGATGGCCGCGTCGCTGCGGGCGCCCGGTCGGGCTTGCGGCCCTTCGGGCCGAACTTTAGCCCGAGGGTGCAATGATCGAGCCGACCAAACAGACCTTGCGCCACGCCTTGCGCGCCGCGCGCAAGGCGCATGTGGCCGCGCTGCCCGATAGCATCCGCGGCCTCCTGTTCCATCGCCCGCCCGGACCGCTGCTCGCCCGCATCCCGGCCGAGGCGGTGATCGGGCTCTACCACGCCGCGCCCTTCGAGGCGCCGGCGGCCGGCTATGCGCGCTTCTTCCACGAGGCCGGGCACGCGATCGCCCTCCCCCGCTTCACCGACCGCGCCGCGCCGATGGCCTTCGCGCGCCACGCCGATCCCCACGCCGAAAGCGATCTCGAAGTCGGCCCTTTCGGCGTGCTCCAGCCCGAGGCCGGGGCCGATGCGCTGATGCCCGACATCCTGTTCGTGCCCTTGCTCGGCTTTACCGAGGGCGGCGCTCGGCTCGGCCAGGGGGGCGGGCATTATGATCGCTGGATTGCGGAACATCCGCCGATGCTGGCGATTGGGCTCGCATGGGACGCGCAGTTGTGCGCCGCGCTCCCCACCGAACCCCACGACGTGGCGCTCGATGCGGTCGTCACCCCGACCCGGATCTACGGACTGACCTGATGCGCGAGACCCCGACCTGGCGAATCCCCTTCGGCATCGTGAGCCTGTTCATCGCGCTGATGGTCTACGGCGTGGTGATCGCGCGCTACGCGCCGGGGCTGATCGGCAGTTGGCCGGGGGCGGCGCAGGCGGTGGTCTACCTCGTGCTCGGCCTCGTCTGGCTGCTGCCCTTGCGGCGCTTCCTGATCTGGATGGAAACCGGCAGCTGGAGCCCGCCGCCACCAAAGGAAAAGGCGGACTGACGCCCGCCTTGCCCTGGCCCTCACGGGCGCTCCTTCCGAAACACGTGGCGCGAGTGACGGGGCTCGAACCCGCGACCTCCGGCGTGACAGGCCGGCGCTCTAACCGACTGAGCTACACCCGCGCATTGTGTCCGTGAGCACGGTCGCGCTGGCGCCGCCGCTCGTGGAGCAGCGCCATTAGGGCCGCCGCCGGGGCCTGTCAACAAGCCTATTGGCGGTTTTTTGGGTCGCGGCCGAGCAGCCTCAGCAGCGCTCGTATTTCCAGTTGCGGTGCTTGCCTTCACGCAGCCAGACGATCGCTTGCGCGACGCGGCGGGCGCGGGTTTCGGGGCGCTTGGCTTCGCCGATCCACTCGGCATATTCCCGCCGGTGCGAGGGCGCGAAGCCGGAGAAGGTGGCCTGCGCGGCCTGATCCTCGGCGAGCGCTGCGACAAGCTCGGGCGGAACGGGAAGTTCGGGCTTGGGCGCGCCCTTCTTGCGGGGCGTGCCCAGAGCCGCAAATCCGGCCTGAAACCGCGCGATCAGCTCGTCGTCGGGCGGCAGGTCGGCGAGCGTGGTGAGCTTGCCGAGCGACCCCATCCCCTCGCCGCGCGCGCCCTCTCCGTGGATCATCACCGACGCGTGGGCCTTGAAGGCCGCCATGCCGATGACGTTCTTCCCGCCCGCCATGAAGTGCGGCATGCCCCACTTGATGCTCTCGCTCGCGTCGGGCAGCGCATGGTGCGCCAGCGCGCGGACATGCGACAGGATCGGCTGCGCAAACGGCGCAGCGGCTGCGATGTATTCGTCGATCCGCGGATCACGGGTCATGCCGGCCCCTCCCGATGCCGTCATGCTAGAGCATTCAGTCGACCAGCAGCAAGGCCGGGGTCTCGATCAGGCGCTTCACGCCCTGCACGAAGCTCGCCGCATCATGCCCGTCGACCACGCGGTGATCGCACGAGATCGAGATGTTCATCAGCTTGCGCTTGGCAACGCGCTCGCCGCCCATGCCGTCGGGGACGAACATCGGACGCTCGACGATGCGATTGGGGCCGATGATCGCGACCTCGGGCCGGTTGATCACCGGCGTGGTCGCCACTCCCCCCAGCGGGCCTAGCGAGGTCACGGTCAGGGTCGAGCCCGAAAGCTCCTCGGACGCGGCCTTGCCGCTGCGCGCCGCCTCGGCCAGACGGGCGATCTCGCGCGCGAGCTGCCACAGGTTCTTGGCCTGGGCATCGCGCAGCACCGGCACCATCAAACCCGCGTCGGTCTGCGCCGCAATCCCGAGATGCACCGCGCCATAGCGGGTCACCACCCCGGCCTCGTCGTCGAAGCGGGCGTTGATCATCGGGTAGGCGGGGATGGTCTTGCAGATCGCGGTTATCAGCAGCGGCAGCATGGTGAGCTTGGGCCGCCCACCCTCTGCGCCGCCGCGCGCCGCATTGAGCTGCGCGCGCAGGTCTTCGAGATCGGTGACGTCGCACTCCTCGACATAGGTGAAGTGCGGAATGTGGCGCTTGGCGGCGGCCATGTTCTGCGCGATGCGCTTCCTCAGGCCGATGACCTTGATCGCCTCGTCGGCGCGCGCCTTGCCCGCCGCGCCGAAGCCACTGCCGGCGTTGTAGGCGAGGAAGGCGTCGAGATCGGCGTGGCGCACGCGCCCGTCGGCGGCTGGCCTTACCTGCGCCAGATCGATGCCGAGATCGCGCGCGCGCTGGCGCACCGCGGGGGAAGCGAGGACTTTCGTTTCGGCCTGCGGTGCAGGCGAAGGAGCCGGGCTCGGGCTCGGGCTCGGAGCCAGCGGCGGCGCGGCCGCGGCAGCGTCTGCATGCGGGTTTTCGGCATCGATCCGTTCGGCCACCTCCTGCGAGGTCGGCGCATCGGACATCTCGTCCTCGATCTGCCCGGCCGCGGCCTCGGCCGCTTCCTCGGATACCTCGCCATCGGTCTCGATCACCAGCAGCATTGCGCCGATCGCGATGGTGTCGCCCACCTCGCCCGCGAGCGCGCTGACCACGCCTGCCACCGGGCTTTCGATATCGATGGTCGCCTTGTCGGTCATCACGTCGACGAGGTGCTGGTCCTCCTCGACGCGGTCACCCACCTTGACGTGCCATTCGACGACCTCCGCCTCGGCGACGCCTTCGCCCACATCGGGCATGTTGAATGTGAACTTGGCCATGGCTTGCGCTCAGTCCTTCAGAAGCTTGTCGATCGCCTCGCCGATGCGGACGGGTCCGGGGAAATAGGCCCACTCGAGGCTGTGCGGATAGGGCGTGTCGAAGCCGGTGACCCGCTCCACCGGCGCTTCGAGGTGATAGAAGCAGCGTTCGGTGACCAGCGCCGAAAGCTCCGCCCCGAAACCGCTGGTGCGGGTCGCCTCGTGAACGATCAGGCAGCGCCCGGTCTTTTCGACCGAAGCCTCGATCGCGGCGATGTCGAGCGGCACGAGGGTGCGCAGGTCGAGGATTTCGGCATCGACCCCCTTGGCCTCGCACACCGCCTCGGCGACATGGACCATGGTGCCGTAGGCGAGGATGGTCAGCGCCTCGCCTTCGCGCACGGTGCGCGCCTTGCCGAGCGGGACCTTGTAGTATCCCTCGGGCACAACGCTGTCGGGATGCTTCTTCCAGGGCTCGACCGGCTTGTCGTAATAGCCCGAAAACGGCCCGTTGTAGATGCGCTTGGGCTCGAAGAAGATCACCGGATCATTGTCTTCGATGGCCGAAATCAGCAGGCCCTTGGCATCGTGCGGGGTGGAAGGGATCACGGTCTTGAGCCCGGCCACGTGGGTGAACAGCGCCTCGGGGCTCTGGCTGTGGGTCTGGCCGCCGAAGATGCCGCCGCCGAAGGGCGAGCGCACAGTGAGCGGCGCGATGTAGTCGCCCGCCGAACGGTAGCGCAGCCGCGCCGCCTCGCTGATCAGCTGGTCGAGCCCGGGGTAGATGTAATCGGCGAACTGGATTTCGGGGACGGGCCTGAGGCCATAGGCGCCCATGCCCACCGCGACGCCGATGATCCCGCATTCGCTGATCGGGGTGTCGAACACGCGAGTCTTGCCATGCTTGGCCTGAAGGCCCGCGGTGGCGCGGAACACCCCGCCGAAATAGCCGACATCCTCGCCCATCACGATCACGCCGGGATCGCGGCCAAGCATGATATCGAGCGCCTCGTTGATCGCCTCGATCATGTTGAGGCGGCGTTCGGCAGTGGCGACGCCCTCGGGCGCGGTTTCCAGCGGCTCGCTCATCCGAAGGGCCTTTCGCTGCCGAATTTGGCGATGCGTTCGCGGATCGCCTGCTCGGCCTGTTCCTCGAGGTGCCAGGGAAGCTCCTCGTAGACATCCTCGAACATGGTATGGAACGGGTGGTGCAGGCCGTGGCCAAGGATCCCGTTCTTCTCGGCTTCCTTGGTGGTGGCCTTGACGCGTTCGGCGCAGTCGAGATCCATCGCCGCCTGTCGCTCTTCATCCCATTCGCCGAGCGCGATCAGGTGGTTCTTGAGCCGGGTGATGGGGTCGCCGAGCGGCCACTCCTCGCGCTCCTGCGCCGAGCGGTAGCCCGAAGGGTCGTCCGACGTGGAGTGGCCTTCGGCGCGGTAGGTGAAGTATTCGATCAGCGTCGGACCATGATTGCCGCGCGCCCGGTTCGCGGCCCATTCGGCCGCCGCGTAGCAGGCAAGCGCATCGTTCCCGTCGACCCTCAGCGCCGCGATGCCATAGCCCAGCCCGCGCGCGGCAAAGGTGGTGCGCTCGGCTCCGGCGAATCCGCTGAAGCTGGAGATCGCCCACTGGTTGTTGATAACATTGAGGATAACCGGTGCATTATAGACCGCCGCAAAGGTGCAGGCGCTGTGGAAATCGCCTTCGGCCGTGCTGCCCTCGCCCACCCAGGTTGCCGCGATCCGGCTGTCGCCCTTGATTGCCGATGCCATCGCCCAGCCCACCGCCTGGGGGCATTGGGTGGCAAGGTTGCCCGAGATCGAGAAGAAGCTGTGCTCGCGGCTCGAATACATGATCGGCAGCTGGCGACCCTTCAGCTTGTCGGCCTTGTTCGAGTAGATCTGATTGATCATCTCGATCAGCGGATAGCCGCGCGCGATCAGGATGCCCTGCTGGCGATAACTCGGGAACACCATGTCATCCGCCGCCAGCGCCATCGAGGCCGCAACCGAGGTCGCCTCCTCGCCGGTGCACTTCATGTAGAAGCTGGTCTTGCCCTGCCGCTGCCCGCGGAACATCCGTTCATCGAAGGCACGCACCAGCGCCATGTGGCCGAGCATGATGCGCAGGGTTTCCGGATCGAGCCGGGGGTTCCACGGGCCGTGCGCGTGATTGTCGTCGCCCAGCACGCGCACGAGGCCATAGGCGAGCCCGGCTATCTCGGAAGGGTGGATGCTCTCATCGGGGCGCGGCTGATCACCGGGCTGACCGATGTCGATATGCGAGAAGTCGGCGGTGTCGCCGGGGCGGTAGCGCGGTTCGGGCACGTGCAGCGCGAGCGCCGGGCGGTTGCTGTCAACCGGCTTTGCATCATCGGCCATGCGCGGCGCTCTCCCCTGCCATCCACCCGCGTGACGCAGGTTCGATCTTTGCGTGAATACGTATTTTTATTTCAGCGCCGGGGAGCGGTCAAGCGGCGCGCACCTTAAGGGCTCACACCGCAACAGGCGCGCTGATCGGAGGGAGCGGCGTGTAATCATGCACCACGAAGTCCTCGATCCGGTAATCGAAAATTGTTTCGGGCCGGCGGGTGATCTCGAGCCGCGGGTGCCCCTGCGGGCGGCGCGCGAGTTGTTCTTCGATCAGGTGCGCGTGGTTGAGATAGAGATGCACGTCTCCGCCCATCCACACCAGCTCGCCCGGCGCCATTCGCACCTGCTGGGCGATCATGGCGGTGAGCAGCGCCGCCGACCACAGGTTGAACGGCAGGCCGAGCGCGACGTCGCAGCTGCGCTGATAGAGCAGGCAATTGAGCCGCGCCTCGGGTCCCTCGCCCGCGACATGGAACTGGTAGGTCTTGTGGCACGGGGGGAGCGCCATGCGATCGAGCTCGGCGACGTTCCAACCCTCGATGATGTGGCGGCGGCTGCCGGGGCTGGTGCGCAGCGATTCGATCACCTGTGCGACCTGATTGATCCCCTCGCCCTTCTCGTAGAGCCCGTCGGCACGGTAGCGATAGGTCGGCCAGTCCACCCATTGCTTGCCATAGACCGGCCCGAGATCGCCCCAGCGCTGCGCAAAGGCCTCATCGGCTGCGATCCGTGCGACGAAGTCCTCGAGGCCGAGCGCATCGCCGGTCTCGCGCACATAGCGCGCGTGCGGCCACTCGTTCCAGATCTTCACCCCCTGAAGCACCAAGGGGCGAATGTTGGTTTCCCCGGTCAGGAACCACAGCAGTTCGCGCGTGGCGGTCTTCCAATAGACGCGCTTGGTGGTGAGCAGCGGCATCGCGCCGCCTGCCAGATCGAAGCGCAGCTGCGCCCCGCACACCGAGCGCGTGCCCACCCCGGTGCGATCGATCCGCTCGCTGCCGGTCTCCCAGACCTGCCGCATCAGATCGAGATATTGCTGTTCGGGATGCAGGGAATCGCTGGTCGAACGGGGAATCGCAACGCTGGCCATGCGCGCGACTATATGCCGCATTTGCCCGCTTGCCACTGTGCTAATCCACACCTATAGGGCGCGCCTTGCCTCGACCCGCGCAGGCTTTTGCCATCGCGGGACCGACACGGTCGGGGAGTAGCTCAGCCTGGTAGAGCACTGTCTTCGGGAGGCAGGGGCCGGAGGTTCGAATCCTCTCTCCCCGACCAATTTCGCCGCATCGAATGCGGCTCCTTAACCATGATTCGCAACGATTCGAACGCGTTCAGGGTGCGGTCGGAGAGGGATCTGCCGTGCTCGAAGAAGCACGCCGCGCCACCAAGAAAATAGCCGCCAAAACGAAAAAAGCCCCGGTTTCCCGGGGCTTTTCCGTGCTTATGGCGACGCCGACTTAGCGGGTGCTGCCAATGCAGATCGAAATCCATCCCCACATGATAATTCTCCTATCAGCGCCAGATGCTGTAGGAGGCGTTTAACACATTATTAACCTTAATCAACCGTTAAGTGCGGTCCTTCCGCCACCCATCAATGCGACCAGCTGCGACATGGCGATTGCCGGGGAGAACAAATAGCCCTGCGCCTGGTCGCAGCCCATTGCCACCAAGGTGGCGGCGACTTCGGCATCCTCGACCCCTTCGGCGACGACCACCTTGCCGAGCGAATGCGCGATATCGATCGTCGCTCGCACCACCGCACGGCTTTCCTGCGAACTCGCCATGTGCTGGACGAAACGCTTGTCGATCTTGAGTTCCGAGCTCGGCAGCTTCTCGATATACTCGAGGTTCGACTGGCCGGTGCCGAAATCGTCGATCGAGAGTCCAATCCCGCGCGCCTTGAGCGCCGCGATCTGCGGCGCGATGCGATCGTCCTCGAGCTTGGCGGTCTCGGTCAGTTCGAGCGTGAGATTCTCCGGCGGGAACGCGTGGCGCCCCAGCATCGTCATGATGTCGAACAGGAGATGCGTGTCGCTGAGGCTCTTGGCCGACATGTTGACCGCAAGCTTGAAGCGCGGGTCGAGCGCAAGCGCCTGCTTGCCGTCGACCAGTGCGGTTTCCATCACCACGAGGGTCAACTCGTTGATCCGGTCGGCTGCTTCGGCCGCGAGCACCAGATCCTGCGGATTGATGTACTCGCCCCCGTCGGGCCGCCAGCGGATCAGCGTTTCAGCCCCGACGATCCGGCCCGAGGACAGGTCGATCTTGGGCTGATAGGCCGCCCCGATATTGCGGTCGCGCAAGCCCCGCTCAAGCACGCGGATGAGTTCGAGGCGATTGTTGCGCGCTTCGAGATAGGCCGGATCGTTGATGAGGAAACGCTCGCCACGCGCCGCTGCCTCTTCGGCCGCCTGCATCGCCTTCTTGATGCGCAAGTCGACCGGAAGGTCGTAATTGGTGTCGATCCCGAGCGCCGGAGCACCATTTGAAGATTGCAGGTCATAGCTGATCGCGGTCTTGAGCATCAGCGCGAGGCCATCGGCGTGCCGTTCGAGCTCGGCTGGGGCCATGCGCGGTGCGAGCCAGACGAGGATGTCACGATCAAAGGCCACATCGCCGATCTCGCCGGGGCCCTTGACGTAAGAGATCAGCGTGTTGACGAATTCGCCGATCTCGCGCGCCGACCAATCCTCGGAGAGTTCCGCGAGGTTGGCGATCTTGAGCGCATAGACATCGCGCGCCTCGCTGGGCCGATCGGAGGCGATTGCCGATGTGGTCATCGCATCGGCCTCGCTGCTGAAATACTTGCGGTCGATGCGCTGGAAGCCGAAGCCTGCGAAGAACAGCGCCAGCAGGGCGGGCATGATGTCGAGGTTGATCCCAAGCTCGTCCAGCAGCAATGGCGCCGTCACCAGCGCCGCACCGGTAAGAACCACCGCGCGAGTTGACTTGGCGCGCCCGAGGGCGACAGCGGCAAACGCTGCCGCGACGACCAGCATAGCCGGAAACCACATCAGGTCGAGCGGCACGCCGCGCTGGAGCGTGTGCGCGCCCATGATATGGAAGTAGGCTCCGGGCACCTTGCCGTCGCGCAGCGGGAGCCGGTAGTAATCCGCCGAGGTGAAATAGGCCTCGCCGACAATCACCTTCTTGCCGCGGAGGTCCCGCGGCGGGATGCGGCCTTCGACCACATCGACATAGCTAAAGGTCGGAACCGTCATCGGATCGAAGGCATAGTCCGGACGGTACCAGCGATCGGGGCCACTATAGCCTGCCAAGGCTGCGGACAGAGAAGGAACCGAAGCGCCGCCGACCTCCTGGCGGGTAGGCAGAGACATGGAGAAGGCGAATGGGCTGGCAAGCGCATTCATCGTCGCTAGCTCAGCCTCGCGCCGAAATTCTGACAACGGGACGACTTCAGCGACCGTCTGAAACCCGACGTCGTGTTTCGGGATACTGCCGAGCCAAACCTTACCCTTGTGGCGGGACAACGTCTTCTTCAGTTGGGCGTTCGACGACGCGTCCCCTGCCGATGCATAGGCCCAGTCGAACGTGACCTTCTCGACGCCAGACTCGAACAGGCGCTCGATCAGCCTTGAGTCGGCGGTCCGCGGCGGCGGGTTGCCACCGAATGCGATCAGCGTCTTGTCGTCCAGTGCGATGAAAGCGATGTCTTGCGGCGCCGGGCGCGAACGCAGTTCGGCGCGGGCAGCGCGGTAGAAATCCTCGGCCGGCAGCGGCAGTTCGATCAGCGCCGCGACCATGCCAAAAAGGACGGCGAAGATCGCCACCTTGGCGCGCTTCTGACGGAGCAGCGCAGCCCCCGGACGGCGGGCCAATTCCTTCTTCAGAACAGCCACTTCGCCGCCGGCAAGGCCGAACGCACGCCGGAATTTCCCGGACCAGTCCTGAAGCACTGTGTAACCCAAGCGGGCCCTCCCGGGGAGAAACGCAAGCTTCTTCCTAGGGTGCAGTGGTTAATTCATCGCAAATGATGCGCTTGGCCACGCTGCGCAGCGCGCGATCAGATCACCTTGCCGGCGAGAAAGCCGAGCGCGATTGTCAGGCCTCCGAGACCGAGCGAGAGGTGCCACCGCAGCTTGAGGAAATCGCCGCGCGCGTAGCCGAGCGCGCGGTCGACCAGCGGCGATCCGAGGATCAATGCGCCGAGGTAGAACAGTGCCGGCCCGGGCCACTCCCACCCAAAGGTCCAGGGCAGGAACAGCGCGACCGCGAGCAGGCTGGGCAGCACCGTGATGAAATAAGCGCCCGCGCTCGCCCGGCCGCTCTCGACCGCCTGCCCCCACCACACGCCGCCGAGGAAGCTGAAGATCGCCGCAGCATAGGCAAAGCCTCCGGCCAGCGCGGAATAGCGCCATTCGTGCCCCAGCGCGAGCAGCGCGACGCAGATCACCTGCGGGATGAGCCCGGCATAGCTGAGGGCGCGGGCCGTGGGCGATAGCGATGTCTGTCCGTCCATGGCGCGAATAACCCGCGCGGGAGCAGCGCGGTTCCCGCCCGGCTTGCCGCGGCGGGACATTTGCGCCACCACAACGGCTCCATGAACCTGTTCGATCTGACCGGCCGCACGGCCATCATCACCGGCGGCAATGGCGGGCTCGGGCTCGCGATGGCGCGGGGCCTCGCCAAGGCCGGCGCGAATGTCGCGATCTGGGCGCGCAATGCGGACAAGAATGCGGCGGCGTTCGACGCGCTGGCGCCGCTAGGCACGGGCAAGGTCCTGACGCAGCTCTGCGACGTGTCCGACGAGGTCGAGGTAGCCGATGCGATGCGCGTTACGCTCGATACGCTGGGCCGCGTCGACATCTGTTTCGCCAATGCCGGCATCTCGGGCGCGGGGACAGCGATCCCGGACATCAACGCCGCGGGGTGGGATCACACCCTCGCAATCAACACCCGCGGCGCGGCGCTGCTCTACAAGCATGTCACCCGCCACATGATCGCGCGCGCCGAGCAAGGCGATCCCGGCGGCAAGCTGATCGCGACCTCCTCGGGCCAGTCGATCATGGGGGTCAATCGCTCGTCGGACTACGCCGCCTCCAAGGCCGCCTTGAACGGCCTCACCCGCGCGGCCGCCTTCGAGCTGGCACGCTACCAGATCACCGCCAACGCGCTGCTTTTCGGCTATTACGAGACCGACATCACGGCCAAGGCCGACCCCCGGTTTGCCGAATGGATGAGCCGCCGCATACCGCTGCGCCGCCCCGGGGACCATGAAGGGCTGGAAGGGCTCGCAGTGTTCTTCGCCTCGCCCCACAGCGATTACATCACGGGCCAGTGCCTGCCGGTCGATGGCGGCTTGTGCATCAGCTAGCGCGCGCCCATTTCGGGGGGAACGCGAGCCTCGCCAACCCGTTGCCCAACCATCACCCCCGCATGGAAGCCCCCCCTCCCGTGGCCGACGATACCGACGACACCCCCCCGGACTTCGACAACCTTCCCGTCGACCGCGCTCGCCAGCGTGCGGTGCCGTCGGGGCGGATCGCGCGCTTCGGCACCTTCGGGCGGCTCGTCGGCGGCGTCGCCGGCGGCATGGTGGCCGAGGGCGCGCGGCGCCTCGCCAGCGGTGAAGGCATCACGCCGCGCGACCTGATCCTCACCCCCGGCAACGTCCAGCGCCTCACCGACCGCCTCTCGCACCTGCGCGGCGCGGCGATGAAGATGGGGCAGATGATCAGCCTCGATGCGGGCGACTTCCTCCCGCCCGAGCTTTCGAAGATCCTCGCGACCTTGCGCGATCAGGCCAACTTCATGCCGACCCGCCAGCTCGATTCTGTGCTCCGGAGCGAATGGGGTGCCGACTGGCGCAAGCAGTTCCGCTGGTTCAACCCGCGCCCGATCGCCGCCGCGAGCATCGGCCAGGTGCACAAGGCGCTGACCCGTGAGGGCGAGGAGCTGGCGATCAAGGTGCAATATCCGGGCGTCGCCAAGAGCATCGATTCCGATGTCGACAACGTGATGACCCTGCTCAAGATCGCCGGCTTCGCCCCGCCCGAGCTCGAGATGGACAAACTGCTCGCCGCCGCCAAGCAGCAGCTCCACGAGGAGGCCGATTACGAGCGCGAGGGGCAGCAGATGGCGCTCTATCGCGAGCGGTTGGCCGATACGCCGGGCTTCGTCGTACCGCGCCTCCACGAGGGCCTGACGCGCGGATCGATCCTCGCGATGAGCTTCGAGGAAGGCGTCAGCATCGAGGAACTCGGCAACGAGCCGCCCGAGCGCCGCGACGCTGTCTTCGCCCGGCTGATCCGGTTGGTGGCGCGCGAGCTGTTCGAGTTCGAGGTGATGCAGACCGACCCGAACTTCGCCAATTTCCGCTACCGCCGCGAGACCGGCGAGATCGTGCTGCTCGACTTCGGCGCTTGCCGTCCGGTCGATCCGGCCGTGTCCAACGGCTATCGCGCCATGCTGCGCGCCGGGCTCGAGGGCAATGCCGCCGACGTGCTCAAGGCCACCATCGATGCCGGGTTCATGATGCCGATCGTGGCCGAGAAGCACCCCGAGCGGGTCAATCGCATGATCGATATCGTGATCAACGAGATGCGCGAGGATGCGCCGTTCGACTTCGGCGACCGCGCCTTCATCCCGCTGTTGCGCGAGGAAGGCTATGCGATCGCGCAGGACAAGGACACCTGGGCCTTTCCGCCGATCGAGACGCTGTTCGTGCAGCGAAAGGTCTCGGGGACGGCGCTGCTGGGCGCGCGATTGCAGGCCAAGGTCAACATTCGCCGCATAACCGAGGAGGTGCTGGCGGGCACCTCGCCGCTGCCCGCGCGTGCAGCCTAATGCCCCGTTCCGACCAAAAATCGCTCCATTCTGACGTGCATCTTGAAAAACCAACAGGATAGGGCGTGACACCGCGTGCGGTTTCGCCTATCGGGCGGCCATGCACGGGGGGATTGAGCACAGATTGGGTGTGCTATTCGTGTGTCTCGGCAATATTTGCCGGTCGCCGATGGCTGAAGGAGCGTTCCGCGCACTGGCGCAGGAGCGAGGGCTCGGCTGCCATATCGATTCCGCCGGAACCGCCTCGTACCACCTTGGATCGGCGCCCGATCCGCGCGCCATCGCGGTCGCCGCGCGGCACGGGGTCGACATCGCCGGCCAGGCCGCGCGCCAGATCGAACGCGACGACTACTACCGGTTCAGCCACATCATCGCGCTCGACCGCGCCAATCTGGAAGGCATCCGCGCCCGTGCCCCGCGCGATGCCACTTCGCGCTATGCCCTGCTGCTGGACGCGGTCGAAGGCCGCAAGGGCGAGCCGGTCGCCGATCCCTATTACGGTGACGAGGCCGCGTTCGAGGCGGCGTGGAGCGTGATCACTCTCGGGGTCGAGGCGTGGATCGACAAGCTTGCGCGCGAGGCATCACGCCAGAGCGCGTGAGGCAGGCATCGCGGGTTCAGACCGCCTTGCGTCCGAAGGTCCGCGCCTGCCCCGGCTGGGGCGGCGCGCCGGGAACCGCAGCCGGGGTATCGGGCGCTATCGGAAGCCGGCGCGCAGGCTGCGGCGGCACCGCGGGGCCGTTGGCAATAAGATTGGCCACACCTTCGCACCCGCCGAAGCGCCCCTCGAGCCAACGCTCGGCGAACTTCACGCTCCCGCCGTGCCCCTCGTGCGGGACGATGACCAGTGTGCGGGTGGTGTTGCCATTCACGGTCTGGGTCTCGACCATGATGTTCGCAATCTGGTCGAGCCGCAAACGGCGGGTGGAAACCATGCCGTGATGTTCGATCCCTGTCGCCCCGACCGACAGAATCCTGTTATCGAGCAGATAACGCGCAAAGTAGACCAGCATATAAGCGAAGCCGAGCACGAGAATTCCGCCAAACAGCGTGGCTTTGAGGCCGCCGATTGTGACCATCCACACGCCCAGCCAGAACAAGCCCGCGCTGCCGATCAACCCCAGACCTACCTTCGGCCGCGAAAAACAGACATCCGTCACGCTTCACCCCCCACTTACTTGGTGTAGGGCATAATAGTTCGAAGGTCTAAATATCTGATTAAATCAGCAATTTTCCGAAAGGCTTATCCGCCCCTCAGCAGCTGCACCCCCCAATCGCGCTCGAACAGATAGAGCAGCAGCCGTGCCGCCTCGCCCCGCGGGCTGGTCAATCCGCCGTCGCGCTCCATCAGCAGCCGGGCATCGGCGTGCGCGGCAGGGAGCAGGCGCTGGATCTGCTCGAGATCGGCGATCCGGAACGCCGCCTCGCCCGATTGGCGGGTGCCGAGCAGTTCGCCCCCGCCGCGCAGCGCCAGGTCTTCCTCGGCGATCCGGAACCCGTCCTGCGTCTCGCGCATCAGCGCAAGGCGGGCACGGCCAGTGTCGGTGAGCTGCGCCGAGCGGAGCAGCAGACAGGTCGATTTCTCAGCCCCGCGCCCCACCCGTCCGCGCAGCTGGTGAAGCTGGGCGAGACCGAAGCGTTCTGCCTGCTCGATCACCATCAGCGTCGCCGAGGGCACATCCACGCCGACCTCGATCACCGTCGTCGCCACCAGCAGCCGCGCCTGTCCGCTGGCGAAGCGCTCCATCGCGGCGTCCTTGACCTCGGGGCGCAGTTGGCCGTGGACCAGCACCACCGCCTCGCCGAACCGCTCGCGCAGGGCCGCATAACGCGCTTCGGCGGCGGCGATATCGGCAAGATCGGGCGCCCCGTCGAGTTCGCGCACCATCGGGCACACCCAATAGGCCTGTTGCCCGCCGGCCAGATGGCGCTCGACCCCGGCGACCACCTCCTCGATCCGTTCCATCGGAACCACCCGCGTATCGATCGCCTGCCGTCCGGGCGGCAGCTCGTCGAGGCGGCTGACGTCCATCTCGCCATATTGCGCCAGCGTCAGCGATCGCGGAATCGGGGTCGCGGTCATCGCCAGCGTGTGCGGCGCGCGCTTGCCCTTGGCGGCGAGCGCCAACCGCTGGGCGACCCCGAAGCGGTGCTGCTCGTCGATCACCACAAGGCCGAGGTCGCGATAGGCGACGCTCTCCTGAAAGATCGCGTGGGTGCCGACGAGCAGCGGGATCGAGCCATCGAGCAGCCCCATCAAGAGCCCCTCGCGCTCGCGCCCCTTGGCGCGCCCGGTGAGGAGCGCAACATTCACCCCCACCGGCCCGAGCAGCTTGCGCAGCGTCTCGAAGTGCTGACGCGCAAGGATCTCGGTCGGTGCGAGCAGCGCGGCCTGCTTGCCCGCCTCGACAGCGATCAGCATGGCATTGAGCGCCACCACCGTCTTGCCCGCGCCGACATCGCCCTGCAGCAGCCGCAGCATCGGGGCCTCCTGCGCCATGTCGCCCGCGATCTCGGCAATGGAGCGCTGCTGCGCGCCGGTCAGGCCGAAGGGGAGCTGCAGCCGCGCGCGCAGGGCTCCGTCGCCGACCAGCGCCTGCCCGCGCCGCTTGCGCCCGTCGGCCTTCACCAGCAGCAGGGCGAGGCTGTTCGCAAGCAACTCGTCATAGGCGAGCCGGTCGCGCGCCTTGGGATCGGTGCCCGCGTGCGCCATGGCGAGCGCCGCGCGCCACGCGGGCCAACCGGCGCGCTCGCGCTGGCCGGGCTCGATCCATTCGGGCAGCTCGGGGAGCCGGGCAAGCGCCTGGCCAGCGAAATCGGCGATGCGCGGCTGGGTGAGTCCTTCGGAAAGGCGATAGACCGGCTCGGACAGGCGCCCCATGTGGGCCGCGCTCTCCGTCTCGATGTGATCGGGGTGGACGATCTGGAGCATGTCGCCATAGCGGTCGAGCCGCCCCGCGATCCAGCGCGTCTCGCCCACCGGCAGCAGCTTTTTCGCCCCGAAGGCCGCCTTCCCGAACCATGCGAGCGCGCAGATATTGCCCTTCGCGTCCTGCGCGAGGATGCGATAGGGTCCGCGGCTGCCTGCACGCGGCGGCCGGTGTTCGACCGGGGTCAGCGCGATGATCACCTGCTCGCCCTCGCCCGCCTGGTCGAGGTCGGCAACCGCCTGGCGGCTGACGAAGCGTTCCGGGAGGTGGTAGGCCACGTCCTTGACCCGCGTGAGGCCAAGCTTTTCGAGCGGCTTCATCAGCTTGGGCCCGACACCTTCGAGCGTCTGGACTTCGGCGAACAGCGGGTTGAGAGCCTCGGGGCGCATGGACAAGGGGCTAACACCGCTTGGGCGCCTTTGCGAGTTGTGCCGCATCGCAGCTGTGGCTAGGTTTGCGCCATGACCGATGCGCCCCCCTTTGCCCAGCGGCCCTTTGAAGCGAGAATGGCCCGCGCCAAGTTCCGCGCCTGGCACCGCGGCACGCGCGAGGCCGACTACATGATCGGCGGCTTCTACGATCGTTACCACGCGCAGTGGGGTGAGGCAGAGCTGGCGTGGTTCGAGGCGCTGCTCGATGCCGATGATGTCGAGATCATGGCCTGGGCGCTCGGCAGCGAGACCCCGCCCGCACATATCGCGGGCGAACTGCTTGAAACCATGCAGAAGCTCGATTACGTCGATATTCCGCGCTGAGCGCCAGCGGCCCGCCGCAGCCCGTTCGACAGGCGATACATGAGCCGCTAAGCGCCGGAACCCAACGCCCTCCGCCGCGCTTTTCGCAGAACGCCGTCGGCCACTTCGCCGCTCAGACACAAAGACACCAATGCCTGATCTTTCCCGCATTCTCGCGGCCCGCGACCCGCTGACCCTCGCCTCGCTCCCGCGCGGAAGCGTGCCGCTGGTGCTCGCCGATCTCGCCCGTGCCGCGAAGCACCGCGCGGTGTTCATCGCGCCCGACGATGCCGCGATGCGCGGCGTAGCCGAAGCCGCGCGCTTCTTCGCGCCCGAGATCGAGGTGCTCAGCTTCCCGGCGTGGGACTGCCTGCCCTATGACCGCGCCAGTCCCGCGCTTGCGATCAGCGCCGAGCGGCTGGCAACGCTCCACCGCCTGCAAGCCCCCGGCGGCGCGCAGCAGTTGCTGGTGACCACGGTCAACGCCGCGCTCCAGCGGGTGCTCACCCCCTTCCGTGTGCGCGAATCGGTGCGCGCGTTCCGGGTGGGCACGCGTATCGGGCACGAGAGTCTTGCGGCGCTGCTGATCCGGCAGGGCTACAGCCGCACCGATACGGTGATCGACCATGGCGAATTCGCGGTGCGCGGCTCGATCGTCGATATCTTCCCCTCCTCGCTCGACAGCGGCCTGCGGCTCGATTTCTTCGGCGACGAGCTCGAGAGCTTGCGCCTGTTCGATCCGGCCACCCAGCTCACGATCGAGCGGATCGACGAACACCTGCTGCTCCCCGCCTCCGAAGCGCTGGTCGACGAGGACAGCATCACGCGCTTCCGCACCCGTTACCGCGAGATGTTCGGCGCCAATGCCACGCAGGACCCGCTCTACGAAGCGGTTACCGAGGGGCGGCGGTTGGCCGGGATGGAGCATTGGCTGCCGCTGTTCGAGGACAAGCTTGCGACCCTGTTCGACCACCTCGGCAAGGATGACGTGGTGGTGATCGACCAGGGCGCGCTCGGCGCGGCCGAGGAGCGGCTCGGCGACATCGCGGATTACCATGAGCAGCGCAGCCGCATCGCTAGCGACAAGAAAGGCAGCTATCGCCCCCTGAAGCCCGATGCGCTCTACCTTGCGCGCAGCGAGTTCGACGCCGCGATCGCCGCCATGCCCGCCCACCGCGCCAGCCACTTCGCCGCCGAGAAAGGCGCGGGCATCCTCGATTTCGGGTTCCGCTCGGGCCGCGACTTCGCACCCGAGCGCGGGCGCGGCGAGAATGTCTACGAAGCCGCCGCCGCACATCTCAACACCGTGGCAAAGGCCGGGCGCAAGCCTCTGATAGCGGCCTATTCTATCGGCAGCGCACGGCGCATCGCGGCGATCCTCGAGGAAGCCGGTGCAGCCACCGCGCTCGCGGCGAGTTGGCAGGAGGCGCTCGGCCTCGCCGCCAAGTCGCGCACCGCGGTGCTGGTGCTGCCGCTCGAAAGCGGCTTTGCCAGCGACGCGATCGAGATCGTCACCGAGGCCGACCTGCTCGGTGACCGGCTGGTGCGACGCAAGAAGAAGCGCAAGGATTCCGATGCGTTCCTTGCCGAGCTTCAAGCCCTCTCTCAGGGCGATCTGGTGGTGCATGTCGAACACGGCATCGGCCGCTATCTCGGGCTGGAAGCCATTGCGGTGGGCCAGAGCCAGCACGATTGCGTCGCGCTCGAATATGCGGGCGGGGACAAGCTGTTCATACCCGTAGAGAACCTCGATGTGCTCACCCGCTACGGCTCGTCCGAACAGGCCGTGGCGCTCGACAAGCTCGGCGGCGAGGCGTGGCAACGGCGGCGCGCCAAACTCAAGGAGCGGATCACCGCGATCGCCGGCGAGCTGATGCAGGTCGCCGCCGCGCGCGCGCTGCGGCAGGCCCCCGCCCTTCCGGCAGATCCGCATTCGCTCGGCCAGTTCACGGATCGCTTTCCCTGGGCCGAGACCGACGACCAGGAACGCGCCATCGCCGACGTGCTCAGCGATCTCGAAAGCGGCCGGCCGATGGACCGGCTGGTGTGCGGGGATGTCGGCTTCGGCAAGACCGAAGTGGCACTGCGCGCAGCCTTCGTTGCGGCAATGAACGGACAGCAGGTTGCGGTGGTTGCCCCCACCACCCTGCTTGCGCGCCAGCACTATCAGAACTTCGCCGAGCGGTTTGCCGGCTTCCCGCTCAAGGTCGGGCGCCTGTCGCGCCTCGTCACCGCCAAGGAAGCCGCCGAGACCCGCGAGGGGTTGGCCAGCGGCGATATCGATCTGGTGGTCGGCACCCACGCGATCCTCTCGAAGTCGACCACCTTCAAGAACCTCGGCCTTGTCATCGTCGACGAGGAACAGCGCTTCGGCGTCACCCACAAGGAGAAACTGAAGCAGCTGCGCGCCGACGTCCACGTCCTCACTCTCACCGCCACCCCGATCCCGCGCACGTTGCAGATGGCGATGAGCGGGCTGCGCGAGCTTTCCACCATCCAGACCCCGCCGGTCGATCGGCTCGCGGTGCGCACCTATGTGATGGAGTGGGACGACATGGTGATCCGCGAGGCGCTGCTGCGCGAGCATCACCGGGGCGGGCAGAGCTTCATCGTCGTCCCCCGCATCTCCGACATGGCCGATGTCGAGGAATGGCTGCGCAAGACCGTGCCCGAGATCAAGCCGGTCTCCGCCCACGGCCAGATGGTGCCCACCGAGGTCGAGGAACGGATGGGCGCCTTCTACGATCGCAAGTACGACGTGCTGCTCTCGACCACGATCGTCGAGAGCGGGCTCGATATCCCGAGCGCCAACACCATCATCATCCACCGCGCCGACCGCTTCGGCCTGGCCCAGCTCTACCAGCTGCGCGGGCGGGTCGGGCGTGCGAAGCTGCGCGCCTATGCCTACCTGACCCACCCGGCAGGCGTCGCCTTGTCGGAAATCGCGCAGAAGCGGCTGAAGGTGCTCGGCGATCTCGACAGCCTGGGGGCGGGCTTCCAGCTCGCCAGCCACGATCTGGACATCCGCGGCGCGGGCAACCTCTTGGGCGACGAGCAGTCGGGCCATATCCGCGAGGTCGGCTTCGAACTCTATCAGGCGATGCTCGAGGAGGCGATCCTCGCCGCCAAGGCGGGCGAAATGGGCCTCGCGCCCGCGCGCGACAAGATCACCCCGCAGATCACCGTCGATGCGCCGATCATGATCCCCGAGGACTACGTCCCCGATCTCGCGGTGCGCATGGCGCTCTACCGCCGCCTCAATCAGGCCGAGGGGCAGAACGAGATCGAAGCCCTTGCTGCGGAGATGATCGACCGTTTCGGCGATCTGCCCGAGCCGACCAAGAACCTGATCCGCCTGATCGAGGTGAAGCACCAGGCGATCGAGGCCTGCATCGCCAAGATCGACGTCGGCGCGCGCGGCACGCTCGTCACCTTCCACAACGACGATTTCCCCGATCCGGCCGGGCTCATCGCCTATGTCGAGCGGCTGAACGAGGGCGGCAAGGACACCGCCAAGCTGCGCCCCGACATGAAGCTGGTGATCAACCGCGCGTGGAGCGATCCGCGCAGCCGGTTGAACGGGTTGTTCCAGCTGACCAAGGGCTTGTCGGGCATCGTGAAGAAGGCAGCCAAGGTGAAGAAGGCGGCGTGACTTGCGCCGCTCCGGCGGTTGCCGCCATAGATGGCCGGTCACCGGGGGAGCGCGATGACGGCTGGACATGACGAAGTGGGACTCGCACGGCCCGCGCTGAGCGGCGAAAGCCGGCTCGCCTTTGCACTGCTGTGCATCGCCTGCACCCTGCCCCTGCTCGCGGTGGACCTGCCCCCGCTAGTCGATCTCTATGGCCATCTCGGACGGTTTGCGGTGCAGACCGAGCTGGCGGCCCGTCCCGAGCTGCAGCCGTTCTACAGCTATTCGTGGAAGCTGATCGGCAACCTCGGGGCCGATCTGCTGGTGCAGGCGCTGCATCCCTTCCTCGGCCTCGAAGGAGCGCTGCGGGCAGTGGTGATCGCCACGCAATTGCTCGCGGGTGCGGGTATCCTCGCGGTCAGCCGGGCGGTGCATGGCCGCATCACGCCCTTCGCCGTCTTCGCGCTGCCGCTGATCTATGGCCTGCCCTTCAACTACGGCTTTCTCAACTTTTCGCTGGCGATGGCACTGGCCCTGCTGGCCTTCGCGGTCTGGCTGCGGCTTCACCCGGCGCGACCGCGTGCCGCGCTCGTGTGGCTGGGCGTTGCGGGGGGCGCGATCTGGCTGTGCCACACCTATGGCTGGGCCTTTCTCGGTCTCCTTACGGGTGCGGCGATGCTGGCGGAGGTGCGCGCAACGCGGCACGATGCGGTTGCGGGGCTGCGGCGCACCCTCGGCGCCTGCTGGCCCCTGCTGTGGCCGGCGATCCTGATGGCGGCGTGGCGCGCCGAGGCAGGCGCGACCATCACGGGCGGCTGGTCGCTTGCGCGCAAGGTCAGCTGGCTGATCTCACCCTTGCGCACCGAGTGGATGTGGCTCGATCTCGCCTCCACCATCCTCCTTGTCTGTCTGCTCTATTGGGCAGCGCGCAGTGCCATCGTGCGGTTCGACCGGCGGCTCGGGATCGCGGCGCTGCTCGCTTTCGGCTGCTTCCTGGCCCTGCCGAACTATGTCTTCGGGTCGGCCTATGCCGATATGCGGCTGGTACCCTATGGCCTTGCGCTCGCGCTGCTGGCGATTGCGCCGGAGGGCCTCCCGGCGCGCACTGCGCGGGCGCTTGCCGGCGGGGCGCTCGCCTTCCTCGTGCTGCGCATGGTGTCCACCGGGCTTGCCTATGCCGAGGATGACCGCGAGATCGCGGCCTATCTGCCCGCCATCGAGGCAATGCCGCGCGGGGCGCGGGTGGCCTTCATTGCGGTAAAGCCGTGCGAGGATCGCTGGGCGCTTCCCGTGCTCGATCATCTCGGCGGGATCGCGCTGGCGCGGCGCGCCGGCTTCGTCAACGACCAGTGGCAGGCGCCGGGCGTCAATCCATTGACGGTGCACTATCCCGCCGCCCGGCCCTTTGCGGCAGACCCCTCGCAGCTCGCCAAGCCCGATGGATGCACGATTGCCGGGCTGGGCCCTCCGCTGTCGCTGAGCCTTGCTGCCCTGCCGCGCCGGGCCTTCACCCATGTCTGGATTGTCGGTGCGCTCGAGGGCGCGGCGCCGCCTGCGCCCGGCCTCATCCCGCTGCGGCACGGCGGCGAGGGCTGGCTTTATGCGGTCGAAGGGGCAATGCGGCCCTAGCCGTGCCCCATACCGCGCGCCGTGCGGGCGAGCGCCAGCACGCTCTCGCTCGGCATCGGCTGGGCGCGCAGGAAGCCCTGCCAGCAGTCGCAGCCCTCGGCGGTGATGGCGGCGCGCTGGATTTCGTCCTCGATCCCCTCGGCATAAACCGCGAGCCCGAGCGCATTGGCGAGCGTGATGATCGCCCGCAGCACGGCGAGCGCGGTAGGGTCGGCCGGGACGCCTTCGACCATCGCCTTGTCGAGCTTCAGCGCATCGAGAGGAAGCTCGCGCAAATATCGGAAATTGCAGAACCCTGCGCCGAAATCGTCGAGCGCCGTGCGGAACCCGAGGCCGCGCAATGCCTTGAGGGCGCTCGCGGCCTGCGCGAGGTTGCGCAGCAGCAGATCCTCGGTGATCTCGAGCATCAACCGCTGCGGCGCGATCTCCGACTGGCCGATCAGCGCGGCGAAATCGGCGGCGAAGCGCGGATCGCCCAGCTCTTCGGGGGTGATGTTGAGCGAGAGCGTCAGCGCCTCGGGCCAGGTCGCCGCATCCTCGAGCGCGCGGGCGACCACATGGCGCGAGAGCGGGGCGACCAGCGCCGCGCGTTCGGCCACGGCAAACAGGTCGCGCGCCCCGATCGCTCCCAGCGTCGGGTGGCGCCAGCGCGCGAGGGCCTCGGCCCCGACCACCGCGCCGGTGCGGCACGAGAATTGCGGCTGGAACAGCACCTCGATCTCGCGCCGGTCGAGCGCGCTCAGGAGGTCGGCCTCGAGCACGCCCGGGCTTACCCCGGGAAACCGCCCCCGAGTCGACCCGCGCAGCGATGTGCGGCCCTGTTCCATCACGCTCCTTCTTGCCCGGAAACGTCCTTAACCCTTGATCGCAATGCTGCCTCGCATCAATTGCAATCCGCCCGAATCTGGCACATCAGGGCGATCGCCTAGCACCGGGCCGGGGAAAAGTGCCCCGGCAGCGCTTGGTCAGGGGGAAGAAATGGCGAGCAACCCGGCGACTTATCAGAAGCTTGCGCTTCTCGCTTCAGAGACGCCGCGCGCGCAGGAGGGCTATGAAGCGCTGCTCGGCCAGTGCGACTGGGTGCCGCTCGAAGAGGCCGATGCCGCAGTGGTGCTCGGCGGGGACGGCTTCATGTTGCAGACCTTGCACGCGATGCTCGACCTCGGCCGGGTGGTGCCGGCATACGGCATGAACCTGGGCACCGTCGGTTTCCTGATGAACCGCTACGACAAGCGCGCCGCCATCGCCGCACGGGTCAACAAGGCGCGGCACTGGAGCATCTCGCCGCTCCATGTCGAAGCGATCACGCAGGACGGCGAGACCCACGCGATGTGCGCGATCAACGAAATCTCGCTGCTGCGCGAAACCCGCCAGACCGCCAAGATCGAAGTCACCGTGGGCGACCGGGTGCGGATCAGGGAACTGGTGTGCGACGGGGTGCTCGTCTCGACCCCCGCGGGTTCGACCGCCTACAACCTCTCCGCGCACGGCCCGATCCTGCCGCTCGACAGCAAGCTGCTCGCACTGACCCCGATCAGCCCGTTCCGCCCGCGGCGCTGGCGCGGGGCAATCCTGCCCGACCGGATGCAGATCGTGCTTAAGGTGCTCGACCCGATCAAGCGCCCGGTCGCGGCGGTGGCCGACCAGAAGGAGCTGCGCGACATCGCCGAAGTCCGGCTCGGGATCGCGCAGGATACGACGCTGACCCTGCTGTTCGACAAGGGCCAGAGCCTCGAGGAACGGATCGTCGCCGAGCAGTTCGTCACCGATTGAGGCCCGCAGCGACCGGTAGCCAAAACGGTCTTGCAATCACCCGCCCCGCCCCATATAGGCGCGCCTCTGCCAGCGGTTTCGTGCCGCCGGTTGCTCCCCGATAGCTCAGCGGTAGAGCATTCGACTGTTAATCGAATGGCCGTAGGTTCGAATCCTACTCGGGGAGCCAATTCTCTCTCTTTCGGCGCGCTGCGATCACGTGGGCGGATGGTCGATCCGCGCACTGCGTCGCCCCATATAGAGCGCGAGCGCGGTGCACGCTGCCAGCGGCCCCAGCCCGTCGGCGATCTGGTCGGCGGTTTGCCAGACACGCGGCTCGAACACCGCGTGCCACGGCAAGTTGGCGCGAAGACCGCCCCCGTAGGCCTCGATCCAGCGATATTCGGCCTGCGCCACCTCGCGGCCGATGAAATAGGCCGATGGGGCAGCGGCCGCGGCCCACCAGTTACCGGTCACCCGGCCGATGATCGCCTGCACGGCGAGGGCCGCGAAGGTATGTTCGAGCAAGCTCATCGCGCACATGTGACACGCGGTTCGACACCGGCCCTAAACCAAACCAGAGGCGCCTAATCCTTGAACGGGAAGGGCGGCAGCGTATCCAGCGCGGCTTGCGAGACCACGGGCCCGGGCCCGCGCTTGGTGAGCCGGGCATAGAGCGAAGCCATGACCAGCTTCTCGATTTCCGCGGCGGTGAGCGGCGTGATGAAAGCGAGGCCCGCCTTGCCCTGCCCCGCCCAGACCACCTGCGCAACGAGCGTTTCGAACCCGGTGATGGCGATGTCGTAAATGTCGCCGATTGTCAGCTCGTCGCCCGGCAGGGCAAGGATCATGCAGCCTTCCTCGGACAAGTCGCCCAGCCTTGCCGCGCGGGATTGGCCGGCAGGATCGGTGATTTCCGCATCCAGTTCGATGCTGCGCCGATAATTCCAGCGCCGCTCGCCGACGCCGCCCCCCTCGGTCATGGCGCGCCCCCTATTCCTTGGGATCCAGAGGCTTGCGAACCTCCGTGCGGCGATCGGTCCCCGAACGGCGGTCGCCGCGCCGGCGATCCTCGCCTTCGAAAGGCAGTTGCTCCTTGCGCCGGTCAGGTCCCCGGCGATCACCGTCGTTGCTCATTTGTCCCCCGCAAGTATGGTTTGTCACCAATATGTCGGAATCAAGATGCACGCGCATTTAACTAAGTTACACTACGTATAATTACCTGTCACATTCTTGCGGAAAAAATGCGCCGGGTCACGCGAGCATGATGCGGCGCGGCAGGTGTCGATGCGTCTGGCGAGAGCTTGAGATGTTTATTGCACCGGTTACACCCCCATCCGTGATCTTCGCCGCGACTATCTCGCTTCTGTTCCTGATCGGCTATTCCAGCCAGCGGAGCGGGGTCTGCTCGGTCCGCGCGGTGCGCGAAGTGTTCGAGCGCAGGCGCGTCCACCGCTTCGCCGGGTTCGCGCTGGCCGCCGCCTGCGCGATGCTCGTGATGGCCTTGGCCGATCACCTCGGGGCGCGTCCCTTTGCGCTGATCATGGGCACGCGGCCCGACCTGCTGGCGGTGGTGGGCGGCACATTGTTCGGGCTGGGTTCTTGGCTGAGCGGCCAATGCGCCATCGGCACGCTGGCGGCGCTGGCTTCGGGCCAGCTCTGGCGCAGCGCGGCGCTTGGCGCGATGTTTGTCGCCGCACTCGTGCTCGGCCCGCACATGTCCGCGGCGGCGTTGATGCTGCCGGAGCGGGCCGCGGTGCTGTCGCCGCTGGCGGGCCGTGATGTCACCGCTGCGATTGCCGGCGCGATGATCGCGGGTCTGAGCTTTGCCTATATCCACCACCGCATCGGCTGGCGGCGGCCCCGCAGCGGATGGTCCCCGCTGGTGGCGATGAGCCTGATCGGAGCCGCCTCGGGCGCACTCTTCACGCTCGATCAGCATTGGCTCTACACCAGCCGGATTGCCGATTTTGCCTATGGCAGAGGTTCGCTGGGCGGTATCCTGACGCTGCTCGCACTCGTTGCCGGGATGCTGTCTGCGGCGCTGCGGGGCGGCACGTTCCGGTGGCAGCGGGGCACCCGGCGCGACTGGACCCGCGCCATCCTCGGCGGATTGCTGATGGGCTTCGGCACGATCCTCGTCCCCGGAGGCAACGACGCGATGCTGTTCACCGGCATTCCGCTGCTGCTCCCCAACCTGCTGGTGGCCTATGCCGCCTTCATCGCAACTCTGTGCCTTGCGATAAGACTGGCGCCGCGCCGCGTCTCAAACGCCGATCAGCAGCCGCACCCCGACCACCAGCACCAGGAGCGCGGTTAGCCAGCGGATCCATTGCGGCGGGAGCAGCCGCGCCGCCATCAGGCTGCCGATTTGCCCGCCGATCACCACCGCGACCAGCAACGGCAGTGCCGCGCCGATCGCCTGGCCGAACAGGCCGGGGCCGTTCTTGGCCATTTGCCCGGCCAGCCCGAACAGCGAATTGACGAGGATGAAGAGGCTCGCGGTGGCAGCGATCCCGCGCGCTTCGTGCCAGCGTGCAAGGTGGAGCAGCGGGGCGAGGAAGATCCCGCCGCCGATCCCCACGAGCCCTGCGAAGAAGCCGAGCGGCGCGGCGACGAGCGGCATGAAGCGGGCCGCACGGGTTGGTTCACCCCCTCTGTCGTCGGCCAGCGGGATCAACATGGTCAGGCTGGTCAGCACCAGGCTCGCCCCCAGCAGCGTGAGGAAGGTCGCCTCCTTGATCGGCGTGAGCCCGCCGAGGAAGCTGGCGGGCGCGCCCAAGGCAACGATCACCACAGCCTTCCTCCAGGGGGTCACCCCGGCCCGGGCAAAGCGGATGCTCCCGCCGGTCACGACGAGGATGTTGCAGGCGAGGCTGACCAGCGGCAGCAGGCGGTAATCGAGCCCCGAGAGCGCCAGCAGCGCCGAATAGGTCGATCCGCCCCCGAACCCGACGCTGGCATAGAGCAGCGCGGTGAGGAGAAAGGCGAGCGCCAGCAGCGCCGGAACCGCACCGATCATCACCGCCCCCTAGCCACGCCTGCGTGCCGCAGCCTCAGGCATTGGCCCGCGCGCCGACCGCGCCGTGGCAATGCTTGTACTTGCTGCCCGATCCACAGGGGCATGGCGCGTTGCGGCTGATGTCGAGATTGGCCCAGGGGTTCTCGGTGGCGGCCCCGCCAGGACCGGCCTCGGCCGCGAGCGCGCCGGCGAGCGAGCCGAACAATTCGGGCCGGCGCTGCGATCCGTCGAAATCCGCCGAATCGTCGAGCCCGGTGAGCGGGTCGATATGGCCGGTGAGGAAATCGGGCAGTTCGGGCAGGCTCTCCATCTGCTGCGGCTCGATCCGGAGCTCGGCGCGGAACAGGATCCGCGTGACCTCCTCGCGCAGCGTGTCGAGCATCGTCTCGAACAGGCCGAAGGCTTCCTGCTTGTATTCGTTGATCGGCTGCTTCTGCGCGATCCCGCGCATCCAGATAACCTGGCGCAGGGCATCGAGCGTGGCGAGGTGCTCCTTCCAGTGATGATCGAGCTGGCGCAGCAGCACGTCCTTCTCGACCATCCGCCACACCGCCGGGTCGGACGATGTGACCTTGGCCTCCATCATCGTGTCGGTCAGCTCGCGCAGCTTTTCCTCGAGCAGCTCGGGCTCGACCTCGTCCTCGGCGAGCCAGTCGTCGATCGGGGGTGTGAATCCGAAGATGTCCTCGGCCTTGGCCTTGAGCCCGGCGACATCCCACTGCTCGGGATAGGAGCCCGGCGGGCAGGCCGCGGCGATCATCGCGTTGATGGTGTCGTGGCGCATGTCGAGCACGACATCGTCGACGGCTTCGGAATCCATGATCTCGGCGCGCTGCTCGTAAACCACCTTGCGCTGGTCGTTCATCACGTCGTCGTATTGCACGACCTGCTTGCGCATGTCGTAGTTGCGCCCCTCGACCTTCTTCTGCGCGGTCTCGATCGCCTTGGAGAGCCACTTCGAGCCGATTGCCTCGCCATCGGCAAGGTTCGATCGCATCATCTTGGAGAACAGCGTGTCGGGGCCGAAGATGCGCAGCAGATCGTCCTCGAGACACAGGTAGAAGCGCGACAGGCCGGGGTCGCCCTGCCGGCCCGAGCGGCCGCGCAGCTGATTGTCGATGCGGCGCGATTCGTGCCGTTCGGTGCCGAGCACGAAGAGGCCCCCGGCGGCGATCACCTTGGCCTTCTCCTCGGCGACCTCGGCGCGGATGCGGGCGATCGCGGCGTCGCGCTCGGGGCCTTCGGGCAGTTCGGCCAGTTCGTCGCGGATGCGATATTCGAAATTGCCGCCAAGCTGGATGTCGGTGCCGCGCCCGGCCATGTTGGTGGCGATCGTCACCGCGCCAAGCCGTCCGGCCTGCGCCACGATATGCGCTTCCTGTTCGTGGAAGCGGGCATTGAGCACCGAGTGCTTGACCCCTTCCTTGTCGAGATATTCGCTCAGCAGTTCGGACTTCTCGATCGAGACCGTGCCGACCAGCACCGGCTGACCGATCGCGTTCTTCTCCTTAATCGCCTTGGCGATGGCGCCGAACTTGTCGGCCGTGTTCTTGTAGAACTCGTCCTCCTCGTCGATCCGCGCGACCGGCAGGTTGGTCGGGATCTCGACCACGCCGACCTTGTAGATATCCCAGAACTCGGCCGCTTCGGTGGCGGCGGTGCCGGTCATCCCGGCAAGCTTGGGATACATGCGGAAATAGTTCTGGAAGGTGATCGAGGCGAGCGTCTGGTTCTCCGGCTCGATCCGCACCCCTTCCTTGGCCTCGACCGCCTGGTGCAGCCCGTTCGACCAGCGGCGGCCATCCATCATGCGGCCGGTGAACTCGTCGATGATGATGATCTTGCCGTCCTTGACGATGTAGTCGGTATCGCGCTTGCGCGCGAAGTTCGCGACCAGCGCCTGATCGAGATGATGCACGACCTGCGTGTTCTCGACATCGTAGAGGTTGGAGGTGGCGAGCAGGCCCTTCTCGGCAAGGATCTTCTCGACTTCCTCGAGCCCGTCCTCGGTGAGCTGGACGCGCTTCACCTTCTCGTCGATATCGAGCCATTCGGTCGGGATCTCGCGCGCCACCTGATCGAGCGCGACGTAGAGATCGGACTTGTCCTCGGTCGGCCCGGAGATGATCAGCGGGGTGCGGGCCTCGTCGATCAGGATCGAATCGACCTCGTCGACGATCGCGAAGTTGAACGGACGCTGCGCCATCTGGCTGCGTTCGTGTTTCATGTTGTCGCGCAGGTAATCGAAGCCGAACTCGTTGTTGGTGCCGTAGGTGATGTCGGCATTGTAGGCGCCGCGCTTGTCCTCTTCGGGCATCCCGGGGACGATCACGCCGACCGTCAGGCCGAGCCAGTTGTAGAGCCGCCCCATCTCGGCCGCGTCGCGCCGCGCGAGGTAGTCGTTGACCGTGACGACGTGAACGCCCTTGCCTTCAAGCGCGTTGAGATAGACCGCGAGCGTCGCCATCAGCGTCTTGCCCTCCCCGGTGCGCATCTCCGCGATCTCGCCGCGGTGAAGCACCAGGCCGCCGATCAGCTGAACGTCGAAATGGCGCATCCCGAACACCCGCACCGAGGCCTCGCGCACGGTGGCGAAGGCTTCGGGCAGGATGTTGTCGAGCTTGGCGCCATTGTCGATGAGGCCGCGCAGCTTGGCGGTCTGACCCTGCAGCTGTTCATCGGTCAGCGCCTGAATTTCAGGCTCCAGAGCGTTGATCTGGGCGACGATCTTGCGCGCGGACTTGATGTAGCGTTCGTTGGCCGAGCCGAACAGGGTCTTGGCGAGGGAGTTGAGCATAGGAGAAACCTTCGGATCAGGGGGCGGCCGCCGGGTGCGGGCCGCGAATGTCTGGTGAGATTGGCGCGCGCGACCAAGCCGCAGCGCGCGAAGCGGGGGATCAGCGAAGTCGCCGCCTATTCGTAGGCGCGCTCGATCCCCATCAGCACCGGCAGACGCAGCGCGGGCGATGCCGCCGGGCGCGGCTCATCCGTTTCGGCGGCGCAGGTCGCGCGCGGGCTGGCGGGAACCGGCTGGACGCCCGCGCTCTCGCTCCCCGATGCCTCGTCCCCGGCGGCGGCTGCGATGCTCGCATCGCACGCCAGCGCCTCGGCAAGCGAGGACGCCTGCGCCGGGCTGCCGATGGCAGCAAGGCCGGTCAGCAGGGCCAGAAGGGCGAGGAAATGCCGGGTCATGGTCATGGACAGATAAGGAAGTGGTCGCGTTTCGTCCACCGGCTTGTGCGATATTTACCCGGGCGCGCTTGCATCCTAGAGCGCAAGGCATGGAAATCGTGCCCTCCCCGCTCGCCCGGCCCTTCCCTGACCTGCCGCCGATCGCCGGGGTCACGCTGCGGGTCGCCCGGGCCCGCTACAAGGCGTGGGACCGCTGCGACCTCACCTATGTCGAACTGGCCGAGGGCACGGGCGTGGCCGGAGTCTTCACCACGAGCGCCTGCGCCTCGTCCGAAGTCGAGCTTGGCCGGGCTGCGGTCAAGCACGGGCGCGCGCGGGCGTTGGTGGTCAATGCCGGCAACTCCAATGCCTTCACCGGGTATCGCGGACGCGAGGCGGTCGAGGCGATCATGGGGCAGGTCGCCGCCCATCTTGGCTGCGCGCCGGGCGAGGTGTTCGTCTCCTCGACCGGGGTGATCGGGGTGCCGCTCCCCAAGGACAAGGCACGCGCCGGTCTCGACGCGGCGCTGGTTGCGGCGCCTTGCGGGTGGGAGGATGCGGCCAACGCCATCGGCACCACCGACACCTTCGCCAAGGGCGCCGGCGCAAGCGCCATGATCGGCGGCACGCGGGTCGAGCTTGCGGGGATCATCAAGGGTTCGGGGATGATCGCTCCCGACATGGCGACCATGCTCGGCTATGTCTTCACCGACGCCGACGTTGCCCCCGTGTTCCTGCAGGACGCGCTGGAGCGCGCAAATGCCAAGACCTTCAGCTGCATCACCGTCGATGGCGACACCTCGACCAGCGATACGGTGATGGTCTTCGCCACCGGCAAGGCGGGCAATCCCCGGATCGAGGGGTGGGACAGCCCCGGCGCGGATGCCTTCGCGGCGGCGCTCTCGGACGTGTGCCGCCAGCTTGCACAACTGGTGGTGCGCGACGGCGAAGGGGCCCGCAAGTTCGTCACCATCCGGGTCAGCGGCGCAGCGAGCGACGACAGCGCGCGCCGGGTCGGCCTCAGCATCGCCAACTCGCCGCTGGTCAAGACCGCCATCGCGGGCGAGGATGCCAATTGGGGCCGCGTCGTGATGGCCGTGGGCAAGGCGGGCGAGCCGGCCGACCGCGACCGGCTTTCGATCGCTTTCGGCGGCGTGTGGACCGCGCGCGAGGGCCTACCGGTCGAGGGCTATGACGAGGCCCCTGTGGCCGCGCACCTCAAGGGGGAAAACATCGACATCGCGGTCGACCTCGGGCTCGGCGAAGGCCGGGCCACCGTGTGGACCTGCGATCTCACCCACGGCTACATCGCGATCAACGCGGATTACCGGTCTTGAGCCCCGCCGGTCTGACGGCGCTTGACGCGGAAATGCGCGACCTGCTCCGCTTCGCGGCGCAGCGATCGATGCTTCCGCGCTTCCGCAATCTCGCAGCGGGCGAGGTCGAGATGAAGGGCGCGGACGATCCCGTCACCGTGGTCGACCGCGAAGTGGAGGCCTTCCTGACCGAGGCGCTCACCAAGCTCGCCCCCGGCGTCGCGGTCGTGGGCGAGGAGGCGGCGCATGCCGATGAGCGCGTGCTTGATCACCTTTCCGGCCAGTGCTGGATCATCGACCCGCTCGACGGCACCGCCAACTTCGCAGCGGGCACGGAGCCCTTCGGGATCATCGTCGCGCTGGCCGACGGAGGCCGCGCGGTGGCCGGGTGGATCTATGATCCCTTGAAGGACCGCTTCTGCCATGCCCGTGCGGGCGAAGGCGCTTTCCTCGATGGCGAGCGGATCGCCGCGCGCACCACCGGACGCGAGCCGCCGGTGGTGGCGGTGAGCCGAATGTTCCTCACGCCCGAACAATCCGCGCTGGTCGATGCCCGGCTCGCACCGCACTATTCGCTGGTCGACATCCCGCGCTGCGCGGCCGAGCAATATCCCCGCCTCGGGCTCGGCGAAAACGATCTCTCGAGCTTCCAGCGCACCCTCGCCTGGGACCATGCGGCGGGCGTGCTGTGGCTCAATGAGGCGGGCGGCAAGGCCGCGCGGCTCGACGGCAGCGAATACCGCGTCGATCAGCACGATGCGCCGGGGCTCGTCGCCGCATCAAGCCAGGCCCTATGGGACGACTTCGTCCGCCGAGCATTGCCTTAGCCAAGCTTTCCTACTCGCGCCGGATCTGCCAGCCTCTTGGCATGACCAGAACCGCTGCCCTTCGCACCCCGCCAAAAGCGGCGGCAAGGGAGGCAGGTTTTTCGTTCCTGGACAGTGTCTCATGTGTCTCCATCAGGCACGCGGGCACGCAACGCGGATCAGAGCTCGCTTTCGAGCCACGCCTTGAGCTGGCTCTTGGGCGCGGCGCCGAGCTTCCTCGCCACGGCCTCGCCGTCCTTGAACAGCACCATTAGCGGGATCGACTGCACGCCCATCTGCGCGGGCGTATCGGCGTTTTCCATGATGTCCATCTTGACGATCTTGACCTTGCCGGCGAGCTCCTCGCTGATCTCCTCGAGCGCGGGGGCAATCATCTTGCACGGCCCGCACCAGTCGGCCCAGAAATCGACCAGCACGGGGGTGTCGCTGTCGAGCACGTCGCTCTGGAAGCTTTCATCGGTCACATCAACGGTCGCCATAATCGCTGTCTCCTTTTGCCGCAGACCATAGGTCTGCCGGTCACGGAAATGCAATCTGGTGTGCGCGGGTTTTCACGCAATATCGGGCAGCGGCAAGGATTGCTGCGCGTCCTGCAACGCGTTCTTGTGTAACCGCAGCGCTTGCGGAGCGAGTTCGAACAGCGCGGGGGCATGGGTGTAGAGTACCCCGGCGCGCACCTCGCGGCCCGGATAGATCGCTTCCAGGGCGGCGACATAGGCCCCCAGCTGGCGCAGGGTGGCCGCCGGGATGGCGGCGGCGCTGGGCGGAGGACGCCGCGTGGTCTTGAAGTCGACCACGGTGATCCGCCCCGGTTCGATCAGCAGGCGGTCGGCGGTGCCCGCAACCACCACGCCCTCGACGGTCGCGGCGAGCGGAACCTCGGCGAGCGCGGCGGGCGAGAACAGCGCGGCGAATTCGGGGTGATCGAGCACCGCGAGCGCAGCGGCGAGCATCTCCGCGCGCAACTCCTCCGGCAGATCGCGCGCCTGCCGCGTCAGCCAGCGCTGCGCCGCCTCTGTGCGCTCGGCCGGGGCAACATCGGGCAGGCGTTCGAGCAGCGCGTGGATCAGCACCCCGCGCCGCGCCGCATGGCGCGCGGCCTCGGGCGGGAGCGGCGGATCGCCCCCCGTGTCCTCGCCCGCCGCCGACGGCGCGAGCGGGCGCGGCGGGCGCGGCTCGTCGCCGATCGGTGTCATCATCCAGCGCGGCAGATCGGGTGCGGCGGCATCGGCGGGCCGCGTGTCGCCCTCGGGCACCAGCGGTTCGGCACGGTGGCCCCATTCCTTGCGCCACCCCCACAGCGGATCGCTGATCACATCCCCCTCGAACAGCGGCGCGAGACGCGCGTGCCAGCTGTCCTCGTGCGGAACGCCCTTCTTGGCTTCCGTCTTGTTCAGCGAGCCGCCGATGAACAGCGCTTCCTCGGCCCGCGTCAGCGCGACGTAGAGCAGCCGCCAATGCTCCTGCAGCACCGCGCGCTGCTTTGCCGCTTCGGCCTCGGCGATGCGGCCCTTCTTCTCGTCCTTGCCGAGCGGCGGGAGTGGCACTTGGCGCTGGCGGGCCTCGGCCACACCGATCGGATCGTCCTCCAGCACCAGATCGCCAGCATCGCCGGGGGCGCCGGTGGCATCGGCGAGGATCACGATCGGCGCCTGCAAGCCCTTCGAGCCGTGCACCGTCATCACCCGCACCTGTCCGCTCGCGGCATCGGCATCGCGCTTCAAGTCGCCCGTCCCCGCATCGAACCACGCGATGAAGCCCGCAAGGCTCGGCCAGTGCTCGGCCTCGTAGGCAAAGGCCGTGTTGATCAGTTCGTCGAGCGGGTCGTTGGCCTCGGCTCCGAGCCGCTCGACCAGCCGCGCGCGGCCCTGCCACGGCCCGGTGAGAAGCCACGCGATCAGCGCTTGCGGGGTGTGGAAATCCGCGCGGCGCAGCAACTCGCGCAGCTTGTCTGCGGCGGCGACGACGTCAGGGGGTGCATCGGGTCGCCTGACGTGATCCCACAGCCGGACCTTCTCCCCACGCGGCACGTGCGCGAGCAAATCGTCTTGGCTCCACCCCATCAGCGGCGACGCGAGCAGATTGGCGAGCGACAGGTCATCCTGCGGCTGCGCGGCAAAGCGCAGTGCGGCGAGCACATCCTTGACCGCGAGCGGCGCGCCGAGCCGCAGCCGGTCGACCCCGGCCACGGGCACGCCGCGCGCATAGAGCTTGGCGACGATCTGCGCGGCGAGTTCCTTTCGCTGGCGCACCAGCACCATGATATCCCCCGCCTGCGCATGGCGGCGCGTGCCCTTTTCGAGCACGAACGGCTCATCGGACAGCCAGCTATGCACCTGACGGGCGATCGCTTCGGCAAGCAGGGTGTCGTGCCGGGGCAGCCAATCCTGCTCACCGCTGTCGCTGCCCTCCTCCTCATCGGCTGCGACTTGGCCCTTATCGGGCACCAGCGGCGGCCACAGGGTAACGAGCCCGGGACGCTCGGTGCCTCTGTGCTCGGGCGGCGGGCGGTCGAGCCCGAATTCGGCATGGCCGAGCGTTGCGATCACCCGGTTGACGAACCCGAGCACGACGTGGGCGGTGCGAAAGGAATCGCCGAGGTCGAGGTCCTGCCACCCCGGCACGCGGCGGTTGGTGCGGCTTTGCGCGATCCCCTCGCGCGCGGCGCGGATGCGGGCGTGGACGCGGGCCTTGGCGCGGGCGAAGTTCTCGGGGCTGGTGCCCTGGAAGCCGAAGATCGCCTGCTTGTAATCGCCCACGGTGAAGATCGTGCGCAGCGCGTCGCCGCGCGCGCCCTCGCCGCTGAAGAAGTCGTCGATCAGCGCCTCGACGATGTCCCACTGGCTCTGGTTGGTGTCCTGCGCCTCGTCGATCAGGATGTGGTCGAAATGGCGGTCGAGCTTGTAGCGGATCCAGTCGGCGGCCTCGCTTTTGCCGAGCAGGCCCGCGGCCTTGCGGATCAGGTCGCCGAAGTCGACGAGCCCGCGCGCCGCCTTGGCCGCCTCCCAGCGGAGCGCAAAGGCACGGCCGATGGTGAGCGCGGATGCGACGATCTCGGCGCAGGCGAGGAGGGATTGGCGCTCCTTGAATCGCGCGATCTGCTCGCCCACCGTCCCCTGAAGCGCGACCAGATCGGGTTCGAACTTGGCCGCATGGCGCAAGTTGCCATTGGGCAGAAGTTCAGAATTCACTACCCCTCCAACGAGGTAATCGAGCGACGATGAGCGGGCGTTGTGATCAAGCATGAGCCAGCGCTCGATCCCGGCGGCCGCTTTGTCACCGATAGGCTTGCCCCATTCCCGCAAAGCCGCAACGATCGCCTGCAACTCGTTGTCCGGAAACACATCCGGATGCAGCACTTCGTCGGCCCACGCCGCGTCGGCATCGGCCGGTATTCCGAGCATCTGGCGCACCCGCGCAGCCATCGGCGGCTGCCACCCGGCGGGGCCCTCCCACAGCTCCTGCGCTTCGGCCGCGCGCATCAGCCATTGGTGCAGCGCACCCGGATCCTTGCGCAGCGTGAAATCGCGCAGACCATCGAGCACCGCGATGTCATGCGTGCGCTCGGCGTCCTCGATCATGGCCGCGAGCACCTCGCGCGCGAGCAGTTCGCGGCTGCGATCATCCATGACCCGCGTGCCGGGGACGAGCCCGGCTTCCTCGGGAAAGGCGCCGATCAGGAATTGCGCGAAGGCGTGGATGGTGTCGATCCTGAGGCCGCCGCCGGGGCAATCGAGCACGCTGGCGAACAGGCTGCGTGCCCGCGCCTGCGTGGCGGGATCGAAATCCGCGCCGAGGTCGCGCAGTTCCTTCCCGAGCGTGCCCGCATCGAGCCGCACCCAGCGCGCGAGCACGGCGTTGATGCGGTTCGCCATCTCCGCCGCGCCCGCCTTGGTGAAGGTCAGGCACAGGATCTGCGATGGGCTCACATCCTCTCGCAACAGCAGCCGCAGCACGCGGGCGGACAGCACCTGGGTCTTGCCGGTTCCCGCAGAGGCTGACAGCCAGACATTGTCTTCGGGATTGGCCGCCTTCAACTGGTTGCCGACCAGCGGGAAGACCCGGCCTGCGCCCCCGCTCACGGCATGGCCTCCGCGTCCTGCACCCGCACGATCCACTCCTCGAGCCGCATCAGCTGGTCGTAATCGGTATAGCCCTTGTAATCGGGGTTTTCGCGCGCGGTGAAGGGATCGCTGCCCTTGATGTAGCGGCCGACTGCCTCCGCCAGCTTGGCGATGTGGTGGGGCAGGAACTCTTCGGGCGTGAGGCCCGTCTTGGCCTTGCCGACCTTGAGCGGCGTCTCGCACTTGCCGAATTCGCCGTCCTGCTTGCCGAAAGACCAGTATTCGAAGGCGCTCGCTTCGCCGGTCACAACCTGCCCGCTGCGTTTGTCCTCGAAGCGGCCCCGTTCGGCGATCAACCCCAACAGCCCGAGTTGCAGGGCGAAGCCCTTCTCGACCTGCGCTTTGCTCGGCACGGATCCGGTCTTGTAGTCGATGATTGCGAGGCTGCCGTCCGCGAGCCGATCGATCCGGTCGGCGCGCCCGATCACCCGCACGCCATCGAACACCATTTCCCCGGCGATCTCGCTCGCCAGCACCGCGCGGCCCTTGGCACCCGCCTCGGCGATCCACTGCTCGAACCGTTCGAGGGCCGCGATCAGGCGCGGCTGCCACAGCGCGCGAAACAGCGGGTGGACGCGCGCAGCGGCGAAGTGCGCGGCCGCAAAAGGCGCGAGCGCAAGACCGGGCTGTGCGCGCTTGGCCCGGTGCCAGGCATCGAGAATCTCGTGCACCAGCGTGCCCCGCAGCGCCGGATCGCGGAAGGGATCCGCAGCGAGCGGCTGAAGCGGCTTAAGCCCAAGGATCGCCAGCGCATAGAACTGGTAGGGATCGCCGAGCAGCCGGTCGGCGGCGGTGACGCGGATCGGCACGTCGCGCAAGCGGGGCGCGGGATCGGGCGCGGGGCGTGGATAGGGCGCGGCAGCCGGACGCTGCCGGTCAAGCAGCGGCAGGAGCGCGGGGATCGCGCGCTCGCGGTGGTTCTCCGCCAATTCTTCGCCCAGCAGCGCTTCGACCCGCAGCAGGAAGCGCGAGGGCAGCGTCGGCCCCTCGGCATCGCGCAGGGCCCGGCTCAGCACCACGTGCGGCGCGCCCATCGCGCCGGCAAGGTCATGCGCGGCGAGCCCGATCCGGAACTCGGCACCGGGAATGCCGAGCGCGCGCAGGATCGCAGGCGCCAGCAGCGCGTCAGCGCCGGGGGGCTGCGGCCAGCTGCCCTCGTTGAGCCCGCCGCAGATCACCAGATCGGCGCGGGCCATGCGCGCTTCGAGCAGGCCGTAGATCGCGACCCGCGGGTGACCGCCATAGCCGGGGCGCACCGCGATGCTCTCCATCGCGTCGCGCAGCACGCCTGCCATATCGGCGCGCTCGATGAGCGTGCCGAGCGCCGCGGATTGGCTGCGCAGATCCTCGACCAAGGCGCCCAGCGCGCGGCCATCCTCGTGTTCCCACACGGCAATCCCGGCCATGGCTTCGGCCGTCTCGGCAAGGCGGCCTAGTGCCTCGGACAGCGCGATCTCCCCGGGCCAGTCGGCGAGCGGAGCCACCAGCGCCTCGGCCTCGCTCCACCACGTCGCCACGCCCGCCTTCTCCGCCGCCGCGCGCAGCGATTCGAGCCCGGGGGCGAGTGCGGGGCCGCGCAGCTGGCGATCGAAGCTGCGCAGGCTCGCGAGCCAGTCACCGCGCGCCGCGCCCTCGCCCGCGCGCACCAGCGGATGCCCGAAAGCAGCGACCAGCCGCGCCGGATCGGGGCCCTCGGCAGCGATCTCCGCCAGCAGGCCGAACAGCCGCCCGGCCGGGGTCAGCGCCAGCGGGCGACCAGCGGAATCGTCGGCGGTAATGCGCCAGCGTTCGAGATGCTGCGCCACGCGCCGCGCGAGGCCACGGTCGGCGGTAACCACCGCGATGCGCTGTTCGGCCTCCTCCAGCCCCTGCCGCACCAGCATGGCGATCGCCTGCGCTTCCTCCTCGATGGTTGCGCTCGTCAGCAGCCGCACGCCCGCCAACCGGCGCTTGCCCGCATCAAGACCGATCCATGCGCGGCTCGCCAGCGGAGGCAGGAACAGCGAGGAAATCGCCCGCGCCCGCGCCGGCTCGGCCGCAGACGATCCGCGCCGGTGCCAGGGCTGCACTTCGGCGCGGTTGACCCCCATCCGGTTCAGCAGCAACTTCAAGTGGTATTGCGGATGGGTGAGCGCATCGCCGGGCGCGAACACCGGCCCGTCGGGCTCTGCGGCGGCCCCCGCAAGCCCCAGTTCGTCCCACGCGGCGTCGTCCATCGCGAGGTCGAGGTCGGGCAGGATAACCGCACCCTGCGGCAGTTCGGCGATCACCCGCAGCAGCCGGGCGAGCGCGGGCGCGGCGCTGGTGACCCCGGCGGCGATGATCGGGTGCGGCGGCGGCGCGGCTTTCCAGCGGCGCGCGGCGGCCGCGAACAGCAGGTTGCGGCGGGCGGCAGCATCGACCTGCCCGCGTTCGCCGAGCTCGAACTGCCAGCGCACCGCCACTTTCGAGAACAGGCGGATCGACCGCCCCCAATGGCTTGCCAGACCCGCTACACTGTCCTTGACAGCCTCGCTCGTCCAAAGGTCGGCGACGTCCTTCTCCTCGACCAGCAGCCGGTCGATGGTCCGCGCCATTTCGCGCGCGAGATTGAGCCGGGCGCGGCCCGGCAGCGGGGTCATGCCCTCCGCCGCGCGCTCCTCGGCGATCAGCCGGTCGAGCACCAGCCAGCGGGTCATCGGGTCACAGGCCGGAGGGATGTCTGCCGCGCCGAGCGGATCGAGCGCCGCCCCCAACTTCTCGTCGAGATCGAGATCCCCCACCGCGATCATCCGCGGCATCAGGAGCCCGCCCTCGCCGCTTTCGCCTGCGTGACGGATGAAGGCTTCGGACAGGGTGCGCGCGGCACGGCTCGAAGGCACCAGCAGGGTCAGTCGGGCCAGCCCGAACCCCTCTTCGCGGTAGCGCGGCACCAGCCCTGCCACCAGCGCATCGGCAAAGCCGCGGTGCGCGGGAATCGAATAGACGAGCGGGCCGGGCTTGCGGGGTTCAGCCACCCGCCAGCGCCTCCTCGGTCGGGCGGATCGCCTCGGGCGTGCCGACCTCGAACCACTGGCCGGTGAAGCTGAGGCCGTAGAGCCGCCCCTCGGCCATCGCCCGGTTCCAGAGCACGTTGGTCGAGAACGGCCCGTCGGGCGCGTCGTGCAGCAGGCGGTGGCTGACAAGCTGGATGCCGGTATAGATGAACGGCGCGATCCGCCCGTCGCGGCGGCGCGAGAGGCGGCCCAAGGGGTCCATGTGGAAATCCCCCGCCCCGGCAAAATTGGCCGCGCGGGCGTGCGAGACGACCAGCAGCAACGCGTCCATGCTCGCAGGGTCCCACCGGCGCGACAGATCGTGGAAGGCGTTCGTCGGTCCGTCGAGCCAGATGTTGTCCGCGTTGAGCGCGAAGAAGGGATCGGGCAGGTGCGGCAGGGCTTTCGTCATTCCCCCGCCGGTCTCGAGCAGCAGGTCGCGCTCGTCCGAGACGGTCACCAAGGGGTGCTTGCGGGCCAGCACATGGGCCTCAAGCGCGTCGGCGAGGTAGTGGACGTTGACCACCGCCCTTTCGATGCCCGCCTCGGCCAGCCGGTCGAGCGCGTGGTCGATCAGCGCCTTGCCTGCCACCCGCACCAGCGGCTTGGGCTGGGTCGCGGTCAGCGGGCGCATCCGCTTGCCGAGCCCGGCAGCCAGCACCATCGCGGTGTCCGAGGCGAGCCGGGGGGCACTCATGCGGTGAAGGCTCCGTTGGCGGCGCGCAGCTCTGCCGGGATATTGGCGTCGAACCACCGCGCAACCGGGGCGAGCGCGGGATGCGCAAGGTCGCGTTCGAGCGCCGCCCAGACGCGCGGGATCATGGCGAGGTAACGCGGCTTTCCGTCGCGCGCGTTCAGCCGGGTGAAGATGCCGACGATCTTGGCATTGCGCTGCGCGCCGAGACGGGCGTAATCCGCGCGGAAATCGTCGTCCGTCCCGCCGATGGCGGCGGCGTAATGCGCCAGCATCGCCGCCTCGAGCTGTTCCGAGACATCGCGGCGCGCGTCCTGCAGCAGCGAGACGAGATCATAGGCAGGATGGCCGACCAGCGCGTCCTGAAAGTCGATCAGCCCTTGTGGAGCGCGCGGGGCCCCGCCGAGCAGCATGATGTTCTCGGCATGGTAGTCGCGCAGCACCGTGACTCCGGGCTGCTGGCGCGCGATGAGCGGCGCGAGCACCTCGTCCCACGCCGCAGCATAGCCCGCGGCATCGACCGAAAGACCCTGCGCCGGGCAGTACCATTCGGGGAGCAAACCCGCCTCGCGCTGGTAGGTGCCGATATCGTAGGGCGAGAAGGGGCCGGGCGGCAGACGGTGGAGCGCGACCAATGCCTCGACCGCGGCTTCATAGGCGGCGCGCTCGTCCAAGGGGTGCGCATCGAGCCAGTCGCGCATCCGGTCATTGCCGAAATCCTCGGTCAGCACCCAGCCCTCGCGCGGGTTCTGGGCAAGGATCGCAGGTGCGCGCAGACCATTGCCGGTGAGCCATTGCGCCACCAGTAGGAACGGAGCGGGATCCTCGTGCGGCGGCGGTGCGTGCATCAGCATCGCGCTCCCGCCTCCATCGCGCAGCAGGCGGAAATAGCGGCGGAACGAAGCGTCCCCCGGCAGCGGCTCCACCCGCGCGTCGCCCCAACCGGCGCGCGCGGTGAATTCGGCAAGACCCTGCGGCAGTTCCATCATGGCATCCGCCCTACCCAATCGGCGCCCCCGCGGGCAATCGCAATCCGCCCGCCGTCCCCGCTTTGTCCGACCGGCGCGAGGCTGATCGCGAGGCACCCCGGCTCGTGGGCAAAACCGCCCGCGTGATCGGGCCACTCGGCAAGCAGCACCGCCCCCTCGCGATAATCGCCAAGCCCGATTTCGGCGAGTTCTCCGGGATTCTCGAGCCGGTAGAAATCGGCATGGACCACAGGCAGGCGCAGCGGCGGGGCAGCGTAGGCCTCGATGATGGTGAAGGTGGGCGAAGGCACCTCGCCCGCGTGGCCGAGCGAGGCAAGGATCGCGCGCGCCAGCGTGGTCTTGCCCGCCCCGAGACCCCCTTCGAGCGCAATTACGTCGCCCGCGCGCAAGGCGGCCGCGATGCGCGCACCATAGGCTGCCATTGCCGCCAGATCGGGCAGGGTCGCGCGCGTCTCGTTCACGGCAATCGTATCGTCGCGGTGGTGCCCGCGCCCTTGCGGCTGACGATCTCGAGCGTGCCCTCGTGCCCTTCGATCAGCTGGCGGGCGAGCGGGATGCCGAGCCCGGTGCGGCGTTCGGGCGCAGCGTCGCTGGCGGGTTTCCACCCGGCCTGCGCCCGCGCGAGTTCCTGCGCGTTCATGCCGCGGCCATTGTCGGCGATGACGATCTCCATCGCCCATTCCGCGCCATCGGGAGCCTTGCGTATCTCGATCACGATCCGCCCGCCTGTGGGCGTTCCGGCGATGGCGTTGTCGAGCAGATTCCCGACCGCGCGGCCCAATTGGCGCGGATCGGCCGCGATGACCCGGCCGCGGCGCCCCTTCAGGTCAAGGCTCAGCCCGGCACCGATGATCGCTTCCTCGCGTTCGCGCACCAGCGCGGTGAGGAATTCGAGAAGGTCGATCCGCTCCTTGCGGATCGGCAGCAGCCCCGCCTCGCTCTGCGAGAGATCGAGCACGTTCTCGACCTGCTCGGTCAGCCGCTCGACCGCGGCAAGGATCGCATCGACATATTCGCCCGCCTGTCCGGGGCTGCCCGCGATCCCGCTCTTGAGCAGCTCGGCATAGCCGCCGATGGTGGTGAGCGGAGTGCGGAACTCGTAGCTCATGTTGGCGAGGAACCGGGTCTTGACCGCGTCCGCCTCCTCGAGCGCGGAAGCACGCTCGCGCAGGGCCTGCTCGGCCTTTTGCGAAGCCGTGATGTCGAGCACGGTGAGCAGCCCGTTGCCGTCGGGAAGCGGAATTCCGGCAAACCGCAACGTGCGTCCGTCTGCCAGTTCGACCTGCCCGCCCTTCTCGCGCCGGTCGAGCGTCGCCGCCCGCACCGCCGCGCCGATCATCGCGGCATCGTCCGGGTTGACGAGGTTGCGCCCGATCGCGCTCAGCAGCTCGTCGGCGCTGGGATGGCGGTCAAGCAGATCGGTGGTGAGGCCCCATGTGCCCGCGAAGCTGCGGTTCCAGAGCTGCACCGAACCATCCGGGGCGAAGATCGCAAGCGCCTCGAACAGGCTGTCGAGCGTCGCGGTGCGGGTGCGCAGCAAGGTGTCGCGCACGGCGGAGAGCGCAAGGCTCTCGGTGCGGTCCTCGGTGATCAGCACGAGGCCGCCGTCGGGCATCGGCTGTGCCACCACGCGCAGGTGCGTGCCGCCAGGGAGCGGCCAGGGCTCCTCGAGCGTGTCCTGCATCCCGAACCACGCGGTGCGCTCGCGCCGCCACTCGGGAAAGTCGCGCACCTCGGGCGTGCGCCCGCGCTCGCGCGCTTCGGCGAGGAAGCGCTCGAACGGGGTCAGGGCCTCGACCGCCTCCTCGGTGAGGCTGAACAGGCGGCGGAACGGGCGGTTGGCAAAGGTCAGCCGCTCCTCGGCGTCGAACAGCGCAACCCCGACCGAAAGCTGATCGAGCAGCGCACGCTGGGCATCGCGGAAGGCGCGGAACTCGCGCGCGACCTGCTGCTGTTCCTCGATGTCGATGGCGTAGCCCGCAACCCCTTCATGCCCGAGCGGAAGGTCGGAGACCCGCAAGGTGCGGCGCGCGCCGTGGATGGTGGCAGCCACGATGCGCTCGGCCTTGTCCTGGCTCTGCAGGCTGGCGCGCGCAATGTCGCCCGGAGAGCGGCCATCCTCGGGCTCGAGCAGCTCGATCTGCCCTTGCACCACCTCGGCCGCGCTGCTCGCACCCACGGCATCGACATAGGCCTGGTTGACAAGCTGAAGCGTGAGATCGGCGCCGCGGAACCACATCGGCATGGGCGCCGCCTCGATCAGCCCGACCAGCGCGGCGAAGTCCGATGTGGCACGCGCCGCGGCGGCGCGCAGCCGGGCCATCTCGGCGTGGCTTTCGGAGAAGTCGAACACCCACACCAGCGCCGCGCCGCCGGGCGAGACCTGCGGGTCGGCGAGCGTCCCGTATAGCGCGAGGCTGCGCTGCGAGCCCGGCAGGCTCAGCGCCATGCGGAACGGCGCGGCGCTCTTCTGGGTGGCCTGGATCTTCGCCCACAGCTGATCGAGCTGGGGCTGTGTCAACCCGGCGCCCTTGGTGCTCCCCGGCGGGGCGGCGAGTTCGCTGAGATACCTGGGCATGGCTGCAAGGCCCAGCATCCGAGCGAGCCTGTCGGGCGCCTCGATCCGCCCGTCGACCCGCACCAGCAGCGGCAATGCAGGCGCCACATCGAGCAGGGCCTGGAGCCGCCGCGTGGTGGTGCGCAGCGCCCGCGCGCGCTTGACGCTGCGGTTCGCCCGCAGCACCACGAGCGCCGCACCCACCGCCCATGCGGCAAGCACGAGCGCGATCAGCACCAGCGCAAGAGGCGAGAGATCCATCGCTCAACCGCTATGCGCGCTGGCGCGCCAGCGCAACGGGGATGAACCCGCCCGCCCCCGGCCCCGTCGGTCAAACGGGCCAGAGCGGGCGGTTCGCACGGATCAGTAGCGGTAGTGGTCGGGCTTGAACGGCCCGGCCTGCGGCACCCCGATGTAGCTTGCCTGCTTGTCGGAAAGCTGAGTCAGCTTCACGCCAAGCTTTTCGAGGTGCAGCGCGGCGACCTTTTCATCGAGGTGCTTGGGCAGGACGTAGACGTCATTGTCGTATTCGTCCGCCTTGGTGAAGAGCTCGATCTGGGCAAGGGTCTGGTTGGTGAAGCTTGCGCTCATCACGAAGCTCGGGTGGCCGGTGGCGCAGCCGAGGTTCACGAGGCGGCCCTTGGCGAGGACGATGATCGACTTGCCATCGGGGAAGGTGACGAGATCGGTCCCTTCCTTGATCTCCTTCCACTCGTAGTTCGAGAGGGCCGAAATCTGGATCTCGCTGTCGAAGTGGCCGATGTTGCACACGATCGCCATCGGCTTCATCGCCATCATGTGATCGGCGGTGATCACGTCCTCGTTGCCGGTGGCGGTCACGAAGATATCGGCACGCTTCACGGCGTCTTCCATGGTGACGACCTCGAAGCCGTCCATCGCGGCCTGCAGCGCGCAGATCGGATCGATCTCGGTGACCATCACGCGCGCGCCGCCATCACGCAAGCTCGCGGCCGAGCCCTTGCCGACGTCGCCGTAACCCGCGACGCAGGCCACCTTGCCCGCGAGCATCACGTCGGTGGCGCGGCGGATCGCGTCGACCAGCGATTCCTTGCAGCCGTAGAGGTTGTCGAACTTCGACTTGGTGACCGAATCGTTGACGTTGATCGCCGGGAACGGGAGCTTGCCCGCCTTGGCGATCTGGTAGAGCCGCATCACGCCCGTCGTGGTCTCTTCCGAGACGCCCTTGATCGCCTTCACCGTCTTCGTGAGATAGCCCGGCTTGGCCGCGACGAAGGCCTTGAGCGCGCGCTGGAACTCGATTTCCTCGGCGTTGGTCGGCTCGCCCATTTCCTCGCCCGCTTCGAGACGCGCGCCCCACAGTGCGAACATGGTGGCATCGCCGCCATCATCGAGGATCATGTTGGCGGTGAGATCGGGGTCTGCCTCGCTCGACCAGTCGAAGATCCGGCCGACATAGTCCCAATACTCGGCGAGGCTTTCGCCCTTGATCGCGAACACCGGGATGCCGCGCTCGGCGATGGCGGCGGCCGCGTGATCCTGGGTCGAGAAGATGTTGCAGGTCGCCCAGCGCACTTCGGCGCCGAGCGCCACGAGGGTCTCGATCAGCACCGCGGTCTGGATGGTCATGTGGAGCGAGCCAGTGATGCGCGCGCCCTTCAGCGGCTGCGCCGCGCCATATTCGGCGCGCAGCGCCATCAGGCCGGGCATTTCGGTCTCGGCGATCTGGATCTCGTCACGGCCGAAACGGGCCAGCGCGATGTCCTTGATGACATATTCGTGGGTGGGGGCAGCAGCGAGGGTGGCCATTGTGTTGTCTCCTAAGCGCAGAGCGGGCACCGCGTGGGCGGGGGTCTGGCATTGCGCCTAGCCCCCTAGTGGCACATCCGCGTGAGGGCAAATATAAACTTATCTTTATATGTCTAATTGTTGCCCCCTCCGGGTCAACCGCTATAAGCCGCGACGCACACCCCGCACAGGCAAAGGATGCAAGCACCATGACCATCTCCGTTGGCGACAAGCTCCCTGAAGTCACCCTCATCAAGGCGACCCCCGAAGGCCCGCAGCCGGTCAAGTCGAGCGACTATTTCGCCGGCAAGAAGGTCGCGCTGTTCTCGGTCCCCGGTGCCTTCACTCCGACCTGTTCGGCCAAGCACCTGCCGGGCTTCGTCGAGAAGGCCGAGGACCTCAAGGCCAAGGGCGTTGACGAGATCGTCGGCACCGCGGTCAATGATGCCTTCGTGATGGGCGCCTGGAACAAGGCGCAGGGTTCCGACGACATCACCATGCTCGCCGACGGCAATGCCGAATTCGTCGAAGCGCTCGGCCTGACCATGGACGGCTCTGGCTTCGGTCTCGGCAAGCGTGGCCAGCGCTTCTCGATGGTGATCAACGATGGCGTGGTCGAACAGCTCAATGTCGAAGAGCCGGGCGACTTCCGCGTCTCGAGCGCGGAGCACCTGCTCGGCCAGCTTTAAGCCCTCGGCTTCCTGCCGTTAACACAGGGCGCATCCCGGCAGCGGGGTGCGCCCTTAGTGTGTCAGGTCAGTGGCGGCGCGCCAAAGCTGACCCATAGCGCAAGCCCTGCCGCCAGCGCGATCGCCAGCAACCCCCTCACCCATGGAGTCGCGCCGATCCCCGTCACGCCGTCCAGCGGGGGACGGCTGCCGCCCACCATCGGGCTCAGCAAGTCGTTCCCGGTCGCGGTGTAGAAGGTGATCGCGGCAAGGTGCAGCACCGCCAGCGCGGCAATCACCCAGAAGACGGTCTCGTGCAGCTCGGTGATGGTGTCCGCCAGCTCGAAGCCGACGAGCGGATTGAGCGGCCCCGTCGTCCCGTCGAAGGGATCGCCCGCGAACAGCCCAAGGCTGACCTGCAGCAGCATCGCCCCCAGCAAAACGGCGGTGCTCCACCCGCCGAGCGGCGAATGGCCGATCACCGGCTCTGCCCCGCTCCCCCCGCGCAGATAGGAGATCACCGTGCGCGGGCCCTTCATGAACTGCGCGAAGCGCGCGGTCTCCGGGCCGATGAACCCCCACAGCAGGCGAAATACCAGCAGGCCCAGCAGCACCAGCCCAAGCCGCTTGTGGAGCGCCCATTTGTCGTTCTCGGCGGTCCACCACATTGCCGGGATCAGCAGAGCAAAGCTCCAGTGGGTGAGCCGCAGCAGCGGGTCCCAAACGCGGATGTCGGGCGGCAGCCCCACAAGCGGCGACACGGGCGCGCTCACGGCTTACGACGGCTGCCGGAACTGGTCGTGGCAGCCCTTGCAGGTGCCGCCCACCGCCATCGCCTGCGCCGCGACCGCCTGCTTGTTGCCCTTGGCCGCGAGGCTTGCCAGCTTGCTGCTTTCGTCGGCGAGCTTCTTGGCGGCGGCCTTGAAGGCGGCGGGGTTCTTCCAGATGGCAGGCAGGGCCTCGGTCTTGAACCCGTCGGCGGTGCTGGTGCCGGCGGGGAACAGCCCGCCGATCTTGCCGGCGCGGCCGCTGATGTCCTTCGCCTTGGCCGCGATCAGCGCGAAATCCGGGGCGTCCTTCTCAAGCTCGCCGCGCACTGCCCGGAAGGCGCCCGCAATACCCTTGAAATTGGCCTGCCGCGCATCGATGGTCGCCTGCGAAGCGGCAGCGGGCGCGGCTGACGCATCCCGGGGCCCGCCCAGCGAGACGGCGGCAAAGAAGGCCGCAAGCGCGGCGGCGGCGGTCAGGCGGGAAGCGGTCATCCGCAGCATCGGGCAACTCCTTGATTGGGCCTTGTTTGGCGATCCCGACTCCAAGGCTATCGGCTCCGCGCCCGATCGCAAGCACGAAAAAGGGGGCGGCGATTGCGCACACACCCCCTCAATGTCATCTCACACGGGCTCGCGGGTCCGTGCCGATCAATAGCCCATCAGGCTCATCACTTCCTTGCGGCTGCGATCATCCTCGAGAAAGCAGCCGAGAATCCGGCTGGTGATCATGCCCACGCCGTGGGTCTTGACCCCGCGCCCGGTCATGCAGCCGTGCTCGGCCTCGATCACCACCGCCACGCCGTGCGGATCGAGATTGTCCCAGATGCACTGCGCCACTTCCGCGGTGAGGCGTTCCTGGATCTGGAGCCGGTTGGCAAAGCCGTGCAGCACCCGCGCGAGCTTGGAGATGCCCACCACCTTGTTGCGCGGCAGATAGGCGATCGCCGCTTTCCCGGTGATCGGCGCCATGTGGTGTTCGCAGTGCGACTGGAACGGGATGTTCTTCAGCAGCACGATCTCGTCATAGCCGCCCACCTCGGTAAACTGACGGCTCAGGTGGATCGCCGGATCCTCCTTGTAGCCCTCGCAATATTCGAGCCACGCGCGCCCGACCCGCTTGGGGGTGTCGAGCAGGCCTTCGCGGCTCGGATCATCCCCTGCCCAAGCGATCAGCGTGCGGATCGCTTCCTGCACGTGTTCGGGCACCTCGGGCTTGCCGAGCGGGTTCTCGGGATCGAATTCCTCGTCGTGATCGTGGGCGGACAGATAGTTCATCGCTTTGTCGTCTTTCTCGTTCATCGGCTCTGATGGAGCCCCCTTCGCCAGTCGATCCTGAGTGACGACAACCCCCGAGCGCCCGAGCCGTTCCGCCTGCAACGGCAATTGCGCATCAGGGAGGTCGCCCCCATCTCGCTAATGTAGGTGCCATTTCCGGCACGTCACCCCCCGCTGCTGGCAGCGGCACAAAGAAGGAACCCGCGTGTGCACGGCCCCAGCCCCGCCCGCTTCGAAGACGCCGCACGCGCGGTGCTTGCGCGCCTGCCCGAGGTGTTCCGCCGCGAGCTCGAAGGTGTAGTGGTGCGCGTCGAGGAATTTGCCACCGACGAGCAGCTCGCGGCAGTGGGCATAGACGACCCTTGGGACCTCACCGGGCTTTACGAAGGCATCGCGCTGACCGAGCGGTCGCAATGGGATACCGAGGTGCTGCCGCCGGTCATCACCCTGTTCCGCCAACCGCTGCTGGCCGAAATGGAGGACACCGGCGTCGGCTTCGAAGCGCTGGTGCGCCATGTCGTGATCCACGAGGCGGGACACCACTTCGGCTTTTCGGACGACGACATGCACGCGCTCGAGGACAGCGCAGAGGACTGAGCAGCCAGTGCCCGGGATGGACATTAAGCTGTCATAGGCCTGCGCAATGCTCGGACGAAGGCCATGATCGACCCCGCAAACCGACGCGCACGCCGCCTCGCACAGGCCAAGACCCGCAAGCAGCGCGGAGCCAAAGCCCCCCGCAATCAAGGTCTGTCGGCGGCGCTTGCATTCGAGCGTGCCGGGCGGCTCCGCGAAGCGTTTGACGCCTATTGCGCGCTGACCGCCGCCGGCGCCGATGCGACGGTCTGCAGACATTTCGGCCATTTTCTCGTCGCCTGCACCCCGGCTCGTCCCCATCCCGATATCGACGCCGCGCTGCTTGCGGCGCTCGCGGACTCTTGGGTTCGGCCCGATCTGTTGGCGCAGCCGGTTGCCCGCTACTTGGACGCCAAATGGCGAGGTGCGATGGCGGTGCCGATCGTACCCGATCCCGTCGCCATGCTCCGGCATCCCGCTGCGGCCGGACTGCTTGCGGACCCGCTGCTGCTTGCCTTGTTGCGCGCCACCCCGGCAGCGACGCCTGCGCTAGACATTTTCCTGGCGCGCGCACGACACGCAGCGCTTGTGGCGGCAAGCGATGGCCAACCGGTCGCCGCGCTCCTGCCCTTCCTCGCCGCCTTGGGCGAACGCGCCGCTGCGAACGGCTTTGCCTTGACGCTCCCGGCTACACCTGACGAGCGGCCGTTGCGCGATGCCGAGGCGATGCTGCTCGAGGGCTTGCGTGACCAAGCAGCAGCGCCAGCAATCACCGCGCTGAAGGCATGCTTTGCGCCATTGCAGGATCGACCTGTCGATCACCCGCCGCTGGCCGATCTCGTGGCCGCCCAGATCGAATTCCCACGGGAACGCGCTCGAATCGCGGCGGCGCTGATGCCGGCGACCCCGATGCCGGAGGAAACCGCGATCGTGCGCGCGCAATACGAGGCGCACCCCTATCCTCTCTGGGTGCGCGAACCCTCCGGCGTGCCGATCGCGGTGCCAGAAGCGGTCAAGCGACAGCTCGGCACGCCGCCTCGGCGCGTATTGGTGGCGGGATGTGGCACGGGGCAACATGCGCTGGGAGCGGCCGACCGCTGGAGCAAGGCCGGTGTCCTTGCGATCGATTGCAGTCGGACGAGCCTCGCCCATGCGATCCTCAAACTGCGCGAGCGGGGACTGACGCGCGTCCAATTCGCTCTTGGCGACCTGCTCCATGCCGAGGCGCTCGGCGAAAGCTTCGACGTGATTGAAGCGGTCGGCGTGCTGCATCATCTGGCCAGCCCTGTGAAGGGACTGGAAGCGCTGCTGCGGGTGCTGAATCCGGGCGGCGCGATCCTGATCGGGCTCTATGCCCGCGCCGCGCGCCGCCATCTCGCCGCTGCACGGGCACTGGCCGACCGGCCTCAGCCCCGCAGCGATGCCGAGCTGCGTGCCTTCAGATCGCGGGCGTTGGCCGAAGGGGTTGCGCCCGAAATCCTCTACTCGCCCGATTTCTACAGCCTTGGCGGATGCCGGGACCTGATCTTCCACGAACGCGAACACAGCTTCGATCTTGCGGAACTCGCATCGTTGCTTGGCGAAGCCGGCCTGAGCCTGCTCGCGATCGAGACCCCGCCCGCGGTGCGCGGCAGAATTGGCCTGCCGGGCGAGTCCGACCTCGCGGGATGGGGCAGGATGGAAGACGAACAGCCCTTGCTGTTCGGGAACATGTACCACGTGTGGGCGGCGCGCAACACAGGTGGCTAAAACCGACAAGGCCCGCCCCTCTTGCGAGGAGCGGGCCTTGTTGGCGCACCCGGAACGATTCGAACGTCCGACCCTCAGATTCGTAGTCTGATGCTCTATCCAGCTGAGCTACGGGTGCGCATTGGAGCGGCGCACATAGGGGGGAGGCCGCGGCTTGGCAAGCGAAGTTTGCAGGCACTCTTGTTACCCTGCGAAGAGCTGCGCCGCGAGGGCCACATCGAGCGGCGGTTTGGGGAGCGCAAGCGCCTCGGCCGCGGTGAACCAGCCGATCGTGCCGCCTTCCAGCGCCTCGGGCTCGCCCTCCCAGGCGCTGACGATGTAAAGCAGAATGACAACCTTCGGCGCGCCTGCACTGGCTGCGGTCTCGGCGAAAGCGGCCGGTAAGCAGCCTTCCGGACGGCACTGAATTCCGAGCTCCTCCGCGAGTTCGCGCTGGAGAGTTTCGACTGGCATTTCATAAGCTTCTGCCTTGCCGCCAGGGAACTCCCAGAGCCCTGCGTGGTGTTTGCCGGCAGGTCTTCGGTGCATCAGCCAGCAGCCGTCTTCGCGCCGCAGGGCCCCTGCGGACACGGCGATCCACCCGCTCACCATGTCGGGATTTTTTCCATCGCAGCGTCCCCCATCAACCTTTTCTTAACCCGCAACCGCGATTCTCAAGACATCAGGACGCAGGACATAAGGGGCCTTCCGATGTTGTCGACATTCATGAAAGAACTGGTCGATGACACCTCAGGGGCAACCGCTATCGAATACGGTCTGATCGTTGCTCTCATCGTTATCGCCATGATCTCGGCCCTCGGCGCTGTCGCCGATTCGACGATCGCCATGTGGGGTAGAGTCGAGAGCGAAAGCACCACTGCCATGACGACCCCCTAATCCGGAATAATTCTCGCGTTAGGAATTTCTCAATTGGTGGTGACTATTTCCGAAACTGCCCGCCGCACGAATGGGGGGCTTGGGTACCGAAGACTGAACCAGGAGACTAGACATGACCTTCTTCAAGAACCTCGTCCGTGACGAGCAGGGCGCCACCGCCATCGAATACGGCCTGATCGCCGCTCTCATCGCCGTCGCTGCCATCACCGCCATGTCGGCGCTGGGCACCACCCTGTCGGACACCTTCGAAAACGTCGACAGCGAACTCGACGCCGGCACCACCACCCCGGCGTAAGGCTCTCGCCTTATCCAAAGAAAGGCGGCGGGGAGCGATCCCCGCCGTTTTTCGTTCGGGGTTCGGATGTTCGGACCTTTCGGCCCAAAAGCCCGGCGTCCAACTCAGCGCGCGCGCACCACCAGCTTGACCTTCTGACCCGGCGTCAATTGATCGCTGTTGCCAAGCCCGTTGAGCACCCGGAACCGCTGCTCCTGCGCGTCGGTATAAGCCATCCGCCGCGCCAGCCCCGCAATGGTGTCGCCGCGCGCGACCGTCACCACCTGAAGCTTGCGCGGCACCACGCCGCTCGCCTCCGACGCGGTGATTCGGCGCATCGACTGGAACATCGGGTTGAAGGTGGCCGCACGGCCCGCCGGCGCGATCGCGGTGAAATGATAGGCCCGGTCGCGCGCAAATTCATAAGCGAACACCACCAGATCGACCTGCGAGCCGCCATTGTTGACCCGTGCGGTGCCATAGACCGCCGGTAGCCCGTTGACCGTGGTGCGCTGGAGCTGTTCGGGTGCGAGGGCCTGGTTCTGCCCGCCGAGCGCGGCGAACTGCTGGCGTACATAGGTTTCCAGATTGCCGTTATAGGCTGCCAGCGTCATTTGCGCCTGCCCGCCCTGCCCCTGGATGCTCACCGCGGTGGTGCCGTTGACCATGTAGAACCCCTGCGGCGCGGTGAAGGCGAGCCGCAGCTCGGGGTGGATGAAGGTGCTGCCCTCGATCACCCCCTGCGCCGGATCATCGCCGTATAGCATCCCGTCGATCCGGGTGAGGAAGGTGTCGCGATTGCTGACACCCCCGGCAGCGCCCGCCTTGGCGAGCGCGTTCTGCACCCGGCTGGCAGGATCGGGGTGGGTCGAGGCCCACGCCGGCACGCTGGCATTGCGCCCCTGGAGGCTCGCATCGAGATTGTTCTGCGCGGCAAGGCTCGCCAGCACCGTCCCCATCGCACGCCGATCATAGCCTGCACGCGCGAGATACTGGATGCCCAGATTGTCCGCCTCCAGTTCCTGCTTGCGCGAAAAGCGCAGGGTCAGAAGCTGCGAGCCTTCAAGAAATGTGCGCGACAGCGTGCTGCCGATCTGCGAATCGCCGAGCAGGATCGAGGAACCGATCGCGCCCAGCACGCCGAGAATCGAATTGGTCTGCGCCGCCTGCTGACGCCGCTGCGAATGGCGCGCGGCGACATGGCCGACCTCGTGCCCCAGCACCCCGGCCAGCTCCGCTTCGCTGTTCATCAGACCGACCAGCTGGCGGGTGGTGTAGATATAGCCGCCCGGCACCGCGAAGGCATTGTTCACCGAGGAATTGAGCAGGCTGACGGTGAAGCTCTCGCGCGCGTTGCCAAGGCCCGATTGCACCGCGATGTTCTTGCCCACCTGTTCGACATAGGCGGCCTGCGGCCCGCTCATCGCGCCGCCGAACTCGGCAAGGAATTGCGGGTGATACTTGGCGCCCATCTGCGCTTCGGCCGGCGTGATCGGGCTCGAGGCAGAAGGCACCTGTGCCACCGCACCGACGCAGCCGGCCACCGCCAGCGAGGCGGCTCCCCAGGTTACGATACTGCGAGAAATCCGTGCCATGGCCACATCTCCTGTCCGTGTTCCGGTGCGTTTCAGCCTAGCCGGAACACCATCATGGACAAGGGCCTCGCAGAGAAATCCTTAACCCTGGATGGCCCGCCATGCGCCGATGGCGAGGAACCGTTCCTCGCGCGCGGCCACCAGTTGCTGCGGGGTGTCGCGGCCGAGCCGTTCGAGCTCCTCCGCCAGCGCCTCGCCCAGCAGCCGTGCCGCGGCCGCCGGATCGCGATGCGCGCCGCCAACGGGCTCCTTGACGATCCGGTCGATCACGTTGTCGCGCTTCAGATGCTGCGCGGTGACTTTCATCGCCTGTGCCGCCTCGGGCGCCTTCTCGCTGGTGCGCCACAGGATCGAGGCGCAGCCTTCGGGGCTGATCACCGAATAGACGGCATGCTCGAGCATCAGCACCCGGTTGGCGCTGGCGAGCGCCACCGCGCCGCCCGAACCGCCCTCGCCCACGATCGCGGCGATCATCGGGACTTCGAGCGCGAGGCAGGCTTCGGTCGCGCGCGCGATTGCTTCTGCCTGGCCGCGTTCCTCGGCCTCGATCCCCGGGAAGGCGCCCGAGGTGTCGACCAGTGTCACCACCGGCAGACCGAAACGGCTGGCGAGCTCCATCAGGCGGATCGCCTTGCGATAGCCCTCGGGCTTGCCCATGCCGAAATTGTGCGCAATGCGGCTCTGCGTGTCGTGGCCCTTCTCATGCCCGATCAGCATGACGCGGCGGCCATGGAGGCGCGCAAAGCCCCCCATGATCGCAAGGTCATCGCCGTAAAGCCGGTCGCCGCCCAGCGGCATGAAATCGGTGAAGGCGTGCGCCACATAATCGCGGAAATGCGGACGCTGCGGATGGCGCGCGACCTGCGTCTTCTGCCACGGGGTGAGCGAGGCATAGGTGCTGGCGAGCAGCTCGGTGCTCTTGGCTTCGAGCCGCCCGATCTCGCTGGCGACATCGACATCGTGCAGGGCGTTGACGCTGCGGAGCTGGGTGATGCGCTCTTCCAGCGCGGCCACCGGCTTCTCGAAATCGAGGTAGGAAATCATCGCGCGGCGCTAGTCCGATGTGGCGCGGGTTGCAAGCGGATGGCGCGCATTGACCAGCGCCACCAGCCGGGCGGCGTCGACATGGGTGTAAATCTGCGTGGTGGCGATATCGGCATGACCGAGCAGCGTCTGCAGCACCCGCAAATCCGCCCCGCCTTCGAGCAGATGCGTGGCAAAGGCGTGGCGCAGCACGTGCGGGCTGATCCCGGAGGGGTCGAGCCCGGCGCGGCCTGCCAACCCCTTCAGCAGCTGGAACAACCGCACCCGCGAGAGGTGCCGGCCCTTGCCCGACGGAAACAGGTAACGCGAGGCGGGCTCCGCCGAGCGCAGCGCGCGCCAGCGGCCAAGCGCCTCGAGAGCGCGCGCGCCGACCGGGACGAGCCGGTTCGTCCCGCCTTTCCCGGTCACGGTCAGGAATGGCGCATCGCGTGGCACCGCGGAGAGCGGCAGGCTGACCAGCTCGGTTGCGCGCAGGCCCGATCCGTAGAGCAGCTCGATCAGGGCGAGCAGCCGAACCGCCCCGGGTGCCTCGCCCGCGGCTTCCGCTTCGGCCTGGGCGAACAGAGCGGCGATTTCGTCATGGCCGAGCACCTTGGGCAGTGGACGCCGGATGCGCGGTGCGGGGAGCGCGCCCGAGGGATCGTCGCGCCGCCACCCCTCGTCGATCGAGAAGCCGAAGAATTGCCGAAGCGCCGAGGCCTTGCGCGCGACGCTCGACGGGGCGAGGTCGACCCATTCTGCCGCGAGCCGCGCCACGGCCGGGCGGTGCGCCGCCGCCAAGTCGCCGATCGCTTCCTCGGCTTGCGCCAGATCGCGGCGGTAGGCAGCGAGCGTGTTGGCGGCCGCCCCACGCTCGGCAGCGAGCATCGCGAGGAACGCCTCGGTCGCGGCGGACATGGCGGGGCCTCAGCCGCGCGCGACCGCCTCTGCGGCGATCATCCGGGCTTCGGCCTCCAGCCCCACCTGCGTCAGCGCGCGGGTGATATGGTAGAGGTGGAGCGGGGTCATCTGCTGCCAGCTCGTGCCCTGCATCCCCAGCCCTGCGAGCATCACAACCAACGCCGGATTGCCGACCTCGCCAGCGCGGGCCATGGCCCGGCTCCAACGGGTCTGGCGGGCCAGATCGACATCGAGCCCGCCCGCCAGCGAAGCCGCGTCGCTCTCGCTCAGCCGTCCGAGCCCGGCAAGGCCCGCCACCAGGAAGGCCGCCTTGTGCTGGCCTGCGCTGCTATCGGCCGAGATGAAGCTGCTGACCGTGCCCGCGCCGACGCTGTCAACGTTCGGTGCGGCAAGCGCGAGCAACGCCCAGCCGAGCGAGCCGTCCTCGACCACATTGGCCCAGCGCGCGGCGTTGCGGTCAAGCCCGGCCGTGAGCATCGCCGCAATGAGATCGCCTGCGGCATCGGCGTGGTCAGCGCTCGCCGGGATGCGCGCGGCGGCATAGGCGGTGAGCACCCGCGCGCCGTAGCCATCGCCGCCGCCGAGCGCCGCGCCCGCTTCCCACAGCCGCCGCAGCGCCGCGATCCGCGCAGCCGGGTCGGTCGCGAGATAGGCCTCGCGCAGCGCCGCCGCATGAGTCTGCGGATCACCCGACGTGCCGCCCTCGGCATAGACCTCCGAATAGAGATCGACCATCGCATCGGCCGACATGATCCCCTCGCGCGCAGCGCGCCCGGCAAAGGCGGCGCGCTGGCTTGCGGGAAGCATCGGGAGAAGCGCGCCCGAGCGGGCATAATAGGCCCCGCCCTGCCCCTTGAGCGCGCCATCGAGCAGCGGCGCGGGCACCGGTTCGCCCAGCGCCGTGGCAATTCCGAAGCGCCACGGGTTGAGCTCGTCCACCCCCTGCCATTCGATCTGCACTGCGCGCTGGCCGCGCCCCGCCGCGCCGGCAAAGCGGCGCGCCAGCAGAACGTCGATACGCGGTGCCGTGCCGCGGAACAGTGCGCGGTCGAGCTGTGACGCGGCGAGCGCGGTCTCGCCCGCATAGGCATTGCAGATTGCCTGCCACATCTGCCACTCGCCATCCTCGCGCGCGGCCGAGCCCTGCAAGCGCACCGCCGGACAGGCTCCGGTGACATCGCCGCTGGCAAGATAGGCGGTCAGCGCCTCGCCGGTCAGGCCGGGCGACCAGTTGGCGCTGTCGATATCCTGCACGACCGCGCGCGCGACCGCATATTCGCCGATGCGGTTCAAGACCCGCACCCGCAGCGCAGCGAATTCGATCGGGTCCATGCCGAGCGGTGCCGCCATCCGGCTCGCCAGCGCACGGCGCAGCAGGATATGGCCCCAACGCGACACCAACGGACCCTTGGTGCCCGCCAGCACCGCGCGCACCAGCGCATCGGACTGGTTGGCGAGCGCTGCGGGAGGCAGCCCGCCCTCGTCCACCGCCAGCACCCCGATGCGGGTCAGCGCCCGCTGCGCACCGGGCGGAATGTCGGACTTGGGCTTGAGGCCAAGCAGCTGGTCGAGCTCCTCGGTCGACATGTTCTCGAGCTCGTCAAGGCTGGGCAGGCGGGCGAGGTCGCCGCGGGTGATGCTCGGCACCGGGGGAAGCGTCGAAGGGTCGATCGGAATCCCCGGCTGCGGCGAGACCACGCCCGGCACAGTCGCGGCCGACGGCGGCGTGGTGCCGGGGGCCGCAGTGGGCGCAGGGCTCGGGCGCGGCGAGGGCGCAGGGGCGGGATCGTCGAACCCGGGGGGCAGCAGCGATTCGGGCTTGCCCTGTGCGGCGGCGAAGCCCGCGAGCCCCGCCCCGCCGATCGCCGCCCCTGCCAGCCCCAGTGCCAGCACGCTCGCGCCGAAGCGCCAGGGTCTGCGCGCGCTGCTCATCCGCTCTGCCCCGGCAGCGCCACGGGCGTGGTGATCGGACGAAGCGGCTCTTCTCCGCCATCGAACCACGCGAGCACGAGCAGCCCGGCCAGCACCGCGGCCCCGATCAGCGTCCAGCGCGCCCGCGACGCCCGCCGCGGCGGCGCAGCAGGCTGAAGACCGGTGAGGACGGGACGCGATTGCCGCAGGTTTGCCATATTGCGCGTGCCCTAGCCCATCTATAGGCCTTGCGGCAATGACCGGAGCGCCCTCCTCCCCGCCTGCCCGCGAGCTTTCCGCGATCGCCGCGCGCATCACCCGTCCGGTGGTGCTGGTGGGGCTGATGGGTGCGGGCAAGTCGACCGTGGGGCGCAAGCTGGCGAGCCTGCTGGCGCGCGATTTCGTCGATGCCGATGAGGCCATCGTCGAAGCGGCGCAACGCACGATCCCCGAGATCTTCGAGACCTATGGCGAGGCGCATTTCCGCGACGGCGAACGGCGCGTGATCGCGCGGCTGATCGAGGAAGGGCACGGGGTGATCGCGACCGGCGGCGGGGCCTTCGTCGATCCCGCGACCCGCGCGCTGCTGCTCGACCGGGCGATCACGGTGTGGATCGATTGCGATGTCGACACGCTGGTCGAGCGTACCGCGCGGCGCAACACCCGACCCCTGCTCAGGAACGGCGATCCGCGCGCCATCCTGTCGCGTCTCGCCGAAGAGCGCAGCCCCTTCTATGCCGAGGCGCATATCCGCGTGGTGAGCGAGACCGGCCCCCACACCGACACCGCCCGCGCGATCATCGAGGCGATTGACAGATGGCTGTGAGTCACGTCCCCCCCATTCGCGTGGAGTTGGGCGGGCGTTCCTATGCCGTGCAAGTTGGTGCGGGGCTGCTCGATGACGCAATCGTGCAGGCGCGTGACTACATAGAGACCTATGCCCTTCCCGGCGGTGGGAGCCGCAAGATCCCCGTCGTCGCCGATATCAACGCCCGCAGGCACCACGGCGGGCGGCTGGCGCATTCGCTCGCCTCGGACGGATATGAGATCACATGGTTTGACGTTGAGCCCGGTGAAGGCGCGAAAAGCTGGGCGAACCTCGAACGCCTGACCGACTGGCTGCTTGATCTGGGCGTCACCCGCAAGGATCATGTGTTCGCGCTCGGCGGAGGCGTGGTAGGCGACCTCGTCGGTTTTGCCTGTGCGATCACCAAGCGGGGCGTTGGCTTCGTGCAATTGCCCACAACACTGCTCGCGCAGGTCGATAGCTCGGTCGGCGGCAAGACCGCGATAAACACGCGTGCGGGTAAAAATCTGATCGGCGCCTTCCATCAGCCCGCGTTGGTGCTTGTCGATACAGCCACCCTCGGCACGCTCCCAGACCGCGAGATGCGCGCGGGCTACGCCGAGGTGCTCAAATACGGGTTGCTCGGCGACGCGGCGTTCTTCGCGTGGCTGGAAGCCAACGGCGAGAAGGTGCTTGCGCGTGAACCCCACGCGCTCGAACATGCCATCGCCACCAGCATCGCGATGAAGGCTCGGATCGTCGCGGCCGACGAGCGCGAGACGCAGGATCTGCGCGCGCTCCTCAATCTCGGCCACACCTTCGGCCATGCGCTCGAAGCCGAGACCGGTTTTTCCGACCGCCTGCTTCACGGCGAGGCCGTCGCGCTAGGGATGGTGCTGGCGGCACGCTATTCGGCGCGGCGGGGGGAGATTGCGGCCGCGGATGCCGCACGGGTGGAACGGGCGATCGCGGCGGCCGGGCTGCCCGCGCGCCTTGCAGACCTCGCGCTCACCTGCGACGGCGCGGCGCTGGTCGAGCATATGCGCCACGACAAGAAGGCCGAAGGGCGCACCCTGCCCTTCCTGCTGCTGCGGGCGCTCGGCGAGGCTTATGTGGCGCGCGACGTCGACCTTGGCGATATCGCGGCGTTTCTCGCTGCGGAACTGGCCGGGTGATCATTGCCCCTGCGGATCTCGGCGACCGGGACGTGCAGGCGCTGATAGCCTTCCACCAGAGCGCGATGATTGCGGGCTCGCCGCCGGGAGCAAGCTTTGCGCTCGACCTGTCGGGGCTGCAGGCCGAGGGCGTCAGCGTATGGGTCGTTCACCTCGAAGGGCGCGTGGCAGCGATCGGGGCCTTGAAGCGGCTTGGCGGCGGGCGCGGCGAAGTCAAGGCGATGCGCACCCACCCCGATTTCCTGCGCCGCGGCTGCGCGGCGGCGCTGCTCGAGACGATCATCGCCGCAGCGCGCGGCGAGGGGCTCGGGATGCTCAGCCTCGAGACCGGCACGGGGCCGACCTTCGAGGCGGCGCTGGCGCTCTACCGCCAGCGGGGTTTCGTCAACGGACCAGCGTTTGCCGACTACACCATCACCGACTTCAACCAGTGCCTGCATCTCGCGCTCGATTGAGCCGCCGGGTTCAATGCGGCGAACGGCTCGGCAGCTTGGCGATGTTGTCGCGGGCTTCATCTCCGCGTGCCGCCTTCATCGCGGCCTCTTCTTCGAGCATCTTGTCATGCTCGGCGAACAGGCGCTCGATCTCGGCGCGGCGTTCGAGCAGCATATAGGCAATCCCCGGTGCCAGGCTTTCGCCCTCGCCGATCTGTCCGAGCATTCCCGCCAGATCGCTCACCGTCGCCTCGCGCGCGGTTTTGAAGAAATGGCCCTTTCGGTCGAAGAACCCGGTTCCCGTGTGTGCCACGATCAAACCCCCCACTCAGATTCAATCCCGTGCGCGGACAATACCGCGACTCGGCGAGGACAGACTGTCCTACAATCCCCTTTATAGGACAGAGCGGATGGCGTTTTACCGACGGAAATCAGTAATCTGACGCAAAACTACAACACAGGGCGCAAGAAGCTTGCCACGTTTCGCAAGCATCCAACGCAGCGGCGCAAGTGTTGTCGCTACCTATTGGCGAATCGCCGCCTGCCTATTCAAGCTCGAGGATCACCGCATCGACCGCGAGGCTCTCTCCCTCGGCAGCGTTGATTCTGGCGATCACGCCTTCCTTCTCGGCGCGCAGGATGTTCTCCATCTTCATCGCCTCGACCGTGGCCAGCGGCTGGCCGGGCTGCACCGTCTCGCCCTCGGCCACGTGCAGCTTCACCAGCATGCCGGGCATCGGGCAGATCAGCAGGCGCGAGAGATCGGGCGGCACTTTTTCGAGCATCAGGCTTTCATGCCGCGCCAGACGCTGCGGGATCACCAGCGCGGTGTGCTGCGCGCCGCGCGTCGTCACCTTCCACTGGTTGCCGATGCGCTCGACGATCAGGCCGAGGCGCCGTTCCTCGCCCTCGCCCATCTTGCCGGTGGCTTCGGCCTGCACCATGCCCGGACGCCAGGTGCAGGTACCCTCCACCCGCACGCCGTCAACGATGGCATGCCCCTCGCCCAGTGTGACGTGAAATCGTTCGTCGCCAAGCTTGACCAGCCATTCGGCGGTCACCGGCTGCGGGCCGTCGAGCTGGCCCGAGATGCCCTGGGCACGGCTTTGCAGAGTGAATTCGTTGCCCGCACACACCGCGGCGAGCAGGCGCTTTACTTCGTCCGAGGTCGCCGCGCCGTGGAAGCCTTCGGGATATTCCTCCGCGATGAAGCCCGTGGTCAGCTCGCCCGAGCGGAAGCGCGGGTGCTGCATGATCGCGCTCAGGAAATCGACGTTGTGGCCGAGGCCCTTGATGCGGAAATGGTCGAGCGCCTCGATCTGCAGGTCCGCCGCACCGTCGCGCGTCGGTGCCCAGGTGATGAGCTTGGCGATCATCGGATCGTAGAAGCGCGAGACCTCGCCGCCCTCGTAGACCCCGTCGTCGACCCGCACGCTGCCCGTGCCCCGCGCCACCCCGCGCCGGGGCTTGCCAGCGACCTCGGCGTCCTCGGCCCAGCCCGCGACAGGCGGGGTGTAATGCACCAGACGCCCCGTCGAAGGCAGGAAGCCGCGATAGGGGTCCTCGGCATAGACGCGGTTCTCGATCGCCCAGCCGTCGATCCCGATATCGTCCTGCGTGAAGGCGAGCTTTTCCCCGGCCGCGACGCGGATCATCTGCTCGACAAGGTCGATGCCGGTGATCGCTTCGGTGACGGGGTGTTCGACCTGCAGGCGGGTGTTCATTTCGAGGAAGTAGAAGCTCTCCCCCGTCGGGTCCGCGCCGCTGACGATCAACTCCACCGTGCCCGCAGAGTAATACCCCACCGCACGCGCCAGAGCGACGCATTGCTCGCCCATCGCCTTCCTCATCTTGGGCGTGACGAAAGGCGACGGCGCTTCCTCGACCACCTTCTGGTGGCGGCGCTGGATCGAGCATTCGCGCTCGTTCAGATAGAGGATATTGCCATGCTGGTCGCCGAGGATCTGGATCTCGATGTGGCGCGGGTTGAGGATGAACTTCTCGATGAATACCCGGTCGTCGCCGAAGCTGTTCAGCCCCTCGCGCTTCACGCTCTCGAAGCCTTCGCGCACGTCGGCCTCGCTATAGGCGAGCCGCATCCCCTTGCCCCCGCCGCCGGCGCTGGCCTTCATCATCACCGGGTAGCCGATTTCGTTGGCAATGCGCACCGCGTGTTCGGTGTTCTCGATTTCGCCGACGAAGCCGGGAACGACATTGACGCCCGCCTCCTTGGCGAGCTTCTTGCTCTCGATCTTGTCCCCCATCGCCGCGATCGCGCCCACCGGCGGGCCAATGAAGGCGATGTTCTCCTTCGCCAGCGCCTCGGCAAAAGAGGTGCGTTCCGACAGGAAGCCATAGCCCGGGTGAACGGCCTCAGCCCCCGTCGCCTTGCACGCTGCGATGATCTTGTCGGCGAGGAGGTAGGATTCCGCCGCGGGTGACGGTCCGATATGCACCGCCTCGTCGGCCATCGCGACGAAGGGCGCGCGGGCATCGGCATCGGAATAGACCGCGACCGTCTTGATCCCCATCTTGCGCGCCGTGGTGATGACCCGGCAGGCGATCTCGCCGCGGTTGGCAATCAGGATTTTCGAGAACAACGGTACCTCCGGGGGCATATCGGGCCATTGCGTGCCTATGCCGCCCCCGGGGCCGGGTATCAACCTGACTAATTCGCCGCTTAGTGGTCGCTGTGCGCGTGGCCGATCTGCGTGACCGAAAGGGCAATCAGCGAGTCGAATTCGGCTATGATCTTTTCAGCCGCATCCTGGCTGCCCGCGAGTTTGACCATCTCCGCCATCCACTTGGCATCATCGGGAGTGCCTTCAAGCGCCAGATCCGCCGGGCCGCCCTTCATCGGGAAAACGTAGATGATGTCCCATTCCCCGCTATCGAGGTGGATTCCGTGGATCCCCGAATTCACCCCCGAATTCCGGTCCGCCTTGGCGAAGTAGTTTTTGATGATCTCGAGCGCGCGCTCGCGCTTGCCCGGCAAAAAGCGCGTCATGGTCACGCGCGCCCAGGTCACGTCTTCGGCCTTTTGACCTTCCTGCGCCTGGGCCTCGGACGGCACGGTGGCAAAGGCCAGCGAGAGCGCGCCAGCCGCGGCAAGAGCATTGCGAATTCCAAGAGCTTTCATGACTTTCCCCCCAAACTTGGCGACGGGTCGCCCCATCGACAGGGGGAGCTATCGCAGGAAAATGGCCGCTATGTGGCGCGCGTTCGATCGACCAGACTCACCCAGCGGCCCTGTTGGCGAAGGCGATCAGGCTGTCGGCGTAGGCGGGCGCGCCGCGCCTGTCGCCCTCCCCGCTGACGAGCGTTTGCACCGCCCTCCCCAGCATTGCGATGTTGGCGGGGGAGAGGCTGCCAAGCGGCTCAACATAGATGCCGATGGTGAAAAGGATCGCGCCAGTCTCGGGAAGCCGCCGGAGTGTCTGACGCTCCGAGCGCACGAACAGCGTGTCGCCGGCGTTTGCCGGGGTCACGTGAGCGAAGGCCTCGGCAGGCGGGCGGTCGGGGAGCCAGCGGCGCTCTTGCGTCGCGGCGATAAACCAGTTGCAGCGCCCGTAGATCGGACCGGGCCTGAGCGTCTCCATGAAGCGATCAACTCCGGTGGCGAGCTGCTCTTCATAGCCCGCAATGGGCGCATGGAGCGCGCGCAAGGGGAGCCCGATTTTCTGCACCGGGTGCCAGTCCGAGGGCCACGCCACCGCCGCGCCGATCAGGCGGTAGACCGCCTCGCCCGGCTGTTTGGTGAGGAGACACAGGTCTTCGTGGACGGCGAGCGCGGCTTCGGGGAGAGCACCTTGGGCGCCGAGCATCGCGGCAAGCTCGCGGCCCGGCGCCTCGACCGCGGGGGTCAGTTGCACCCCCTCAGGCCACTCGGCAAACCCCGCCGCCCGCGCGGTCCGATCGGGCTGCGGCTGGAGCCACGCACGTTCCTCCAGCTTCACCAGCCCCATGCGCAGCTGCCCGCCCCCGCGCGCCTTGGGCAGCAGGCTATCGACCGAGAAGCCGAGGGTCATTTCGTGTCCCCAACCCCTCCCCGCCGCTCGCACCGCAGCACCATGCCGTAGTCGTCCAGCCGGTCCGCTTCGGTCGGCAGAAGGTATTGCAGCGCCTCGGGGAGCAAGCCGTGGAGCGCGGTGGCGTGGTGGAGCTCGGTGCGGCGGTCGGAAAAGCAGTAGGGCTGGCTTTGCGGGAGGGCCGCGAGCAGCCGCATCATGCCGCTCTCGGTCGCCCCGCCCTCGTCGGCGAGGCTGAGGTAGAGCGGGGGGCGGGGGTCCTCGCGCAAGGGCTTGCGGCTCAGCGCCTCGAAATCCCATTGCATGCTGGGGCTGATCGCAGCGTAGCCGGTGAACAGGGCGGGCGTCTCCTCCCAGGTTTCGACCACAAAGTGCCCTGCCGCGCTCTCGCCGACAAGGTACGCGCGGCCATCGGTGCGGTAGCGCGCCTCGACCAGCGGCTTGACGGTATCGGCGATCCACGTGCGGAACGCCGCGCTCTCGCCCGCGGTGGGATAGCGCTTGGCCTCTGCCGGATCGTCCGTCACCGGCAGCAGCTCGCGCTGACGGTCTCGGGTCTCGATGCCGACCACGATTGCTTCGCGGCTGCGTCCCCACAGCGCGTTCCAGCGGTGCAGCCCGGCGCCCATCATCAGGTCCTGCGTCACGGCCCCGTCGAGCTGGTAGATCACCGGCCAGCGCTTACCCGGCTCCTTGGCGTAGTCGGGCGGGAGGACGATGTTGACCGCGCGTTCCGCACCCAACACCTCCAGCGTCACCGTCTCGCCTATGGTGAGCGGTTGCGGCTTCGGCGCAGGCGCTGCCGCGAGCGCCGCGGCCGCGAGCAGGCCGATCATTCGGCCGGCACCGCCGCCTTGCAGGCCCGCGCCGGCTCCTCGCCCTTCAATGCGGTAAGGCCGAGCTTGGCGAACAGCGCGCCGTCCTTGTCGTCGCCCGCGTTGGGCGCGGTCAGCAGCTTGTCGCCGGTGAAGATCGAATTCGCGCCCGCAAGGAAGCACAGCGCCTGCGTCGCCTCGGACATGGACTCGCGCCCGGCCGAGAGCCGCACCATCGCACGCGGCATGGTGATGCGCGCGACCGCGACGGTGCGGACGAACTCGATGTCGTCGATCTTCGCGAGCGGGGTATCGGCGAGCATATTGCCCAGCACCGTCCCCTTCACCGGCACCAGCGCGTTGACCGGCACGCTTTCGGGATGCTGCGGCAAGGTGGCGAGCGTGTGGATGAAGCCCACCCGGTCCTCGCGCGTCTCGCCCATGCCGACGATCCCGCCGCTGCACACGTTGATCCCCGCCTTGCGGACATGATCCAGCGTATCGAGCCGGCACTGGAAATCGCGGGTGGAGATGACGCGCTCGTAATATTCAGGCGAGCTGTCGATATTGTGGTTGTAGTAGTCGAGCCCCGCGTCCGCCAGCATCTCCGCCTGATGCGGTTCGAGCATCCCCAGCGTCATGCAGGTTTCGAGGCCCATCGCGGAGACGCCCTTCACGATCTCGACGATCGCGGGCATGTCGCGGTCCTTGGGATTGCGCCACGCCGCGCCCATGCAGAAACGCTGCGAACCCGCGTCTTTAGCCTGCGCCGCGCGCTGGAGCACGGCCTGCACGTCCATCAGCTTGGTGGCCTCGACGCCCGAGTCCGCATGGACGGACTGAGAGCAATAGCCGCAATCCTCCGGGCACCCGCCGGTCTTGATGCTGAGCAGGGTGCACAGCTGGACTTCGGTCGCAGGGTGATACGCGCGGTGGACGGTGGCGGCCTGAAACAGCAGCTCGGTGAAGGGCAGGTCGAAGAGGGCCGCGATCTCGGTGCGGGTCCAGTCGGTGCGGGGGTGGGTCATTCAGATTATCCGGTTAGGCCAGCGTCACGCCGGAAAGTAGGAATCGAGCTTTTCTTCGGAAAACGCCAGCTCGGGAGCATTCTGGGCAATCCAATCCCTGATGCAGGCCCTGCTTTTGGCGTCTGCGTTTATGATGTCATACACATAGACGACGGATCCCACGCCGTCGATGCGACTTGCCAGCCCGCAATGTCTGGTTTGCTGCCGCAGTTTTTCCATCTGCTCTTCGGTGCCAAGCGCAACGCTTTCCATGTTCTGGATGACGGTAGTGCCGTCGTCATAGAGCGGCGCGCATTTGGCAGGATCGCGGATCGGCGCTTCTGGTTCGCACCCGGTCAAAGTTTCCGGCTGACGGTCGCCAACAGCGAGGGCCAGCGCCAAAAGACCGATCACTCAGTTGCCTCGTCAAATGCAGCCCTCGGCGCAGGCGCCCCCCGCAGCAGGCCGTCGGTGCTGAGGTCTTCGTCGATTTCGGGCCAGTGGATGCCATAGCCCGCGCCGGCCTTTTCCCACTTCGCCCTTTGCTCAGGCGTCGCGTGGAACAGTCGCGGATACCATGCCAGCGGCACGGCAATCGTCCGCCCGTCCATCAGGTCGACGATCAGGCTGGCCTCGTCGAAGCGCACGTCGAGCACGCGCTCGTCGGTCACCTTAGCCGAAATGTTCATGCCATGCCTCCGTCAGCGCCGTATGGTGTTCGGCGACCATCGCCACAATGCCATTGATCTCGTGCGCGCGAAAGCCCCGGCTCCGGGCGACTTCGAGACTGCCGAGCCAGACCTTGATCGTCGCCTCGCCCTTGTCGATGTGGATATGCGGCGGCTCGTTCGGTTCGTGGCTGTAGAAGTAGAACCGAAACGCGCCGATCCGCATAACCGTCGGCATGGCTACTCCGCCGCCTCGTCCAGTCCGCCATCCAGCGGCGGCATGTTGTGCCCCAGCAGCACCAGAATATCCGCCGCGCATTCGACTACATTGCTCCCCGGGCCATAGATCCCCTGCACCCCCGCCTCGCGCAGGTAGTCGTAGTCCTGCGGGGGGATGACGCCGCCCGCGGTGACCTTGATGTCGCCGCGACCGGCCTCGCGCAGCAAGCGGATCAGTTCGGGGATCAGGGTCTTGTGGCCTGCCGCGAGTGACGACGCGCCGACCACATCGACGTCGTGCTCGAGCGCCATCGCGGCCGATTCCTGCGGGGTCTGGAACAGCGGGCCGGAGATCACCTCGAAGCCCATGTCGCCAAACGCAGACGCGATCACGTTGGCGCCGCGGTCATGACCGTCCTGGCCCATCTTGGCGATCATGATGCGGGGCTTGCGGCCCAGACGGCGGCCCACGGCTTCGACCCCGTCGGTGACCTGCGCCCAGCGGCGGTCGAATTCGTAAGCGCTGGCATATACCCCCGTGACCGGCGCGGGGGTCGCGTCGTGGCGGCCGAAGGCTTCCTCCATCGCCGCCGAAATCTCGCCGAGGGTCGCGTCGGCGCGCGCGCATTCGATCGCCTTGGCGAGAAGGTTCACGTCCGCTTGCCTTTCGAGCTCGGCGATCTTCGAGGGCGGGAGCGGAATGCCCCGCTCGTCGCGCCCGGTGACAAGTGCTGCGCGGTGGGTTGCAGGGTCTGTGCGCGCAGCTTGCGTGAGCGCCGCCAGCGCCGCGCGGCACCGGGCCTCGTCGCGGCCCGCGCGGACTTTCTCGATCCGCGCGATCTGCCCGGCGCGGACCTTCTGGTTGTCGACCTCAAGCGTGTCGATCGGGTCTTCCTCGGATTTGCGATACTTGTTGACGCCGACGATCACCGTCTCGCCCTTGTCGACGCGCGTCTGCTTTTCCGCCGCGGCGCGCTCGATCGCGGCCTTGGGCGCGCCGGTGGCGACGTAGGCGGTCATGCCGCCCGCCCGATCCACGTCCTCGATCAGCTTCCACGCCTCGTCCACCAGCGTGGAGGTAAGCGCCTCGATATAGTGCGAACCGCCGAGCGGATCGACGACCTGCGTGATGCCGCTTTCCTCCTGCAGCACCAGCTGGGTGTTGCGCGCGATGCGGGCGCTGAAATCGGTGGGGAGCGCAATCGCTTCATCGAGCGCATTGGTGTGGAGCGACTGCGTGCCGCCGAGCACAGCCGCCATCGCCTCCACCGTGGTGCGGATGACGTTGTTGTAGGGGTCCTGCTCCTGCAAGCTGACGCCCGAGGTCTGGCAATGGGTGCGCAGCATCTTGGAGCGCTCGTCCTTCGCCCCCAGCCCGTCCATCACGCGCCACCACAGCGTGCGCGCGGCGCGCAGCTTGGCGATCTCCATGAAGAAGTTCATGCCGATGCCGAAGAAGAAGCTCAGGCGCCCGGCGAAGGCGTCGATGTCGAGCCCCGCCGCCATCGCCCGCTGCGCATATTCCTTGCCGTCGGCGATGGTGAAGGCGAGCTCCTGCACCGCGGTCGCCCCGGCCTCGTGCATATGGTAGCCCGAGATCGAAATCGAATTGAATTTCGGCATGTTGGCCGAAGTATATGCGATGATGTCCGAGATGATCCGCATGCTCGGCTCGGGCGGGTAGATATAGGTGTTGCGGACCATGAACTCCTTGAGGATGTCGTTCTGGATCGTGCCATCCAGCTTCTCCTGCGACACGCCCTGACGCTCCGCAGCGACGATGAAGAACGCCAGCACCGGGATCACCGCGCCGTTCATCGTCATCGAGACGCTCATGGAATCGAGCGGGATCTGATCGAACAGGATTTCCATGTCCGCGACCGTATCGATCGCCACCCCCGCCTTGCCGACATCGCCGACGACGCGCGGGTGATCGCTGTCATAGCCCCGGTGCGTGGCAAGGTCGAAGGCGACCGACAGGCCCTTCTGCCCGGCGGCAAGGTTGCGGCGGTAGAAGGCGTTCGATTCCTCGGCGGTGGAGAAGCCCGCATATTGCCGGATCGTCCACGGGCGGCCCGCATACATGCTCGCCTTCACCCCGCGCGTGAAGGGCGCGAAGCCGGGCAATCCGGGATCGAACCCGGCGTGATCTTCCGCCGTATAGAGCGGCTTGATCGCGAAACCTTCGGGCGTATGCCAGGTAAGGTCGCGGCCCTTCACCTCGTTTGCGGCAAGGGCGTTCCAGTCAGAGAGGGTGGGTTTGTCGGTCATTGCTATACAATCCCGTCATGCTGGACTTGTTTCACCTGTGGTGACTTCCGTTCCAGCATCCATGGCGCAAAAGGAAGCTGGGCCCCCGCTTTTGCGGGGGCTGCGGGTCAATAGTCTGGCCGACTACTGACCCTTGAATTCCGCCTTGCGCTTCTGGAGGAACGCCATGCCGCCCTCCATCGCGTCCTTGGTCGCGCCGGCAATCCGCTGCCCCTCGGCCTCGGCGAGCAGCACCATTTGCAGGTTCTGGTCGAGCGCGGTGGCGATGTTGCGCTTCATCGTGGCGTAGGCAATCGTCGGCCCGTTGGCGAGCTTCTCGGCCAATGCGCGGGCTTCGCTCATCAGATCGGCGTCCTCGACGCACTTGTAGATCAGACCCCATTCCTCGGCCTCGCAGGCGGAAATCTTCTCGCCCAGCATCATCATCCGGGTGGCGCGCGCGCGGCCGATCGCGCGGGTCAGCAGCCAGGTCGAGCCGCCATCGGGCACGAGGCCGATATTGACGAAGGCCTGGAGGAAGTATGCGCTCTTGGCGGCGATGGTGAAGTCCGCCGCCAGCGCGAGGCTGCACCCGACCCCCGCCGCCGGGCCGTTGACCGCGCAGATCACCGGCACGCTCGCGCGGATCAGCTGGCTGATCGCGGGGTTGTAATGGTTGATCAGCGCCTCGTGACTGCCGCCCTTCCCGCCGAGCGCCGAGCCGCTCCCGCGCGCCGACAAATCCGCGCCGGAACAAAAACCCTTGCCCTCGCCCGTGATCAGCACCGCGCGCGCATCGCCCAGATCGTAGAACGCCTGCCCCAGCTCGTCCGCCATCGCGGGCGGCATGGCATTCAAACGCTCGGGGCGATTGAGGGTGATGGTGACGAGCGGGCCGTCGCGGTCAACGCGGATGGTTTCGTAGGACATTCTTCTCTCCGGGTGTTCAGTTCGACCAGTGCGTGCCCTCTTTGGGCGTCTCCATGATCTCGGTAAGCATGCCGCCCATGTCCTTGGGATGGACGAAAAAGATAGGGGTGCCGTGCGCGCCGATGCGGGTGGGGCCGAGGATGCGCTTGCCGAGCGCTTCGAACTCCGAGCGCGCCTCGGCGATGTCGGGAACCTCGAAGCACAGGTGATGCTGCCCGCCCAAGGGGTTCTTGGCGAGGAAGCCGGCGAGCGTGGAGTTCTCCCCCAGCGGCTCGATCAACTCGATCTGCGTCCCGTTCATCGCCCCGTCCGCACCCGGCGTGTCGACGAAGCAGACCTTCACGCCCTGCTCCTCAAGGTCGAAGGGCTCGGTGATCGAGGTCGCGCCCATGACGTCGCGGTAGAACGCGATCGAGTCCGCGATGGAGGCCGTGGCGACCCCGATGTGGTTGAGACGGCCGAGTTTCATTTATGACTGTCCTCCACAAACATACTGGAAGCTTTTTATAGTGGCTCGCTCCTTTTCCGACCGCACAGGGTAAACTTTGCCATCGATTTGCAAGGAGAAACCCTTCCCTAGATTGTCAAAAATGCGACTTTGAGCGGGCAACGCAGCATCAAAATAGAAGCCTTCGCCGACCTCATCCTGATCAAGATAAAATGACGGGGAAGCTTGGGCATCGCCTGCTTTGATCTGAGGCCTATAATCCGCCTTTCTACCCGCAGGCTCATTATGGATTAGAAAAATCCAGCCATCACCTGTGCGACACCGCATGTAAAATTGTCCATGTGATGCTCCAGGAGGAACGAAGAAGAGCTTGTGAAGCTCTTCGCCGTCTGAATAGGTCATCGACCATTGGCCGAACTCCTGAGCCAGCGCAGGAGAACTGAACAGAAGCAGCGCAATGCTTACTGCTTTACAGCGGAATATTGTCATGCTTCTTCCACGGGTTCTCCAGCTGCTTCGTCCGCAGCTTCCTTAGTCCCAGCGCGATCCGCTTGCGGGTCGAGTGCGGGTAGATCACCTCGTCGATATAGCCGCGCTGGGCCGCCACGAACGGGTTGGCGAAGCGATCTTCATATTCCTTGGTCCGCTCGGCGATCTTGGCAGGGTCGTCCTTTTCCTGACGGAAGATGATCTCCACCGCGCCCTTCGCGCCCATCACCGCGATCTCGGCGGTGGGCCAGGCGTAGTTGAGGTCGCCGCGCAGGTGCTTGGAGGCCATCACGTCATAGGCCCCGCCGTATGCCTTGCGGGTGATGACGGTGATCTTGGGCACGGTCGCCTCGGCATAGGCGAAGAGCAGCTTGGCGCCGTGCTTGATGATCCCGCCCAGCTCCTGCGCCGTGCCGGGGAGGAAGCCGGGGACGTCGACGAAGGTGACGATCGGGATCTCGAAGGCATCGCAGAAACGCACGAAGCGCGCGGCCTTCTTCGAGGAATTGATGTCGAGGCAACCGGCGAGCACCATCGGCTGGTTCGCGACCACGCCGACGGTGCGACCTTCCACGCGGCCGAAGCCGCACAGGATATTGCCGGCATGCGCCGGCTGGATCTCGAAGAAATCGCCTTCGTCCAGCACCTTGGCGATCACTTCGTGCATGTCGTAAGGCTGGTTGGCATTGTCGGGGATCAGCGTGTCGAGGCTCATCTCCAGCCGGTCCCACGGGTCGTTGACCGGCAGTTCGGGAACGGCCTCGCGGTTCGACAGCGGCAGGAAATCGAAGAAGCGGCGGGTCGCCAGCAACGCCTCGACATCGTTCTCGTAGGCGAGGTCGGCGACCGAGGTCTTGGTGGTGTGGGTGATCGCCCCGCCCAGCTCCTCCTGTGTCACGACCTCGTTGGTGACGGTCTTCACCACTTCGGGGCCGGTGACGAACATATAGGAACTGTCCTTCACCATGAAGATGAAGTCGGTCATTGCGGGCGAGTACACCGCCCCGCCCGCACACGGCCCCATGATGAGGCTGATCTGCGGGATCACCCCGCTCGCGAGCACATTCCTCTGGAACACCTCGGCATAGCCGCCGAGGCTCGCCACGCCCTCCTGGATGCGCGCCCCGCCCGAATCGTTGAGGCCGATCACGGGCGCGCCGACCTTCATCGCCATGTCCATGACCTTGCAGATCTTCTCCGCGTGGCGCTTGGAGAGCGATCCGCCGAACACGGTGAAGTCCTGCGAGAAGACGAACACCAGCCGGCCGTTGATGGTGCCCGAGCCGGTCACCACCCCGTCGCCGGGGATCTTCTGCGCTTCCATGCCGAAATCGGTGCAGTCGTGCTCGACATAGGTGTCGAGCTCCTCGAAGCTGCCTTCATCCAGCAGCACGTCGAGCCGCTCGCGCGCGGTCAGCTTGCCCTTGGCGTGCTGCGCTTCGATCCGCTTGGTCCCGCCGCCGAGGCGGGCGGCTTTGCGGCGGCGTTCCATTTCGGCGATGTTGGCGGACACGCGCGATCCTCTCTCTTCGGGTCTCTCGGGCACACGCGTTGCCTTAGCGCGTCAAAAGCGTCAACGTGCCAAAAATGGCGGGAACCGGGGCGAGGGTCAGAAGCTCAGCATCACCCGGCGGGCCAGCGCGGGCGAGAGCGAATAGACCGCGCGCAGCACCTTCACCATGCCAACATTGGCCTCGGCATGGCCCCTTTCGAGCGCGGCGATGATCTGGCGGGCGCATTCCGCAGGAGCCAGCTTCTTCATCTGGCGATCGGCGGTCATCTGGGTGTCGACCACCGGGGGTAACGCTTCGATCACGAGGATCGGTTCGGCCTTGAGCTGGGCGCGCAGAGCCATGGTGTAGCTGCGCAGGCCCGCCTTGCTCGCGCAATAGACCGAACTCGCGGTGTTGGGTGCGATGGCAAGGCCACTGGTGACGTTGATGATGGCCGCTTGCGGACGCGCGCGCAGGCGCGGGAGCAGTGCGGTGATCAGCCGGATCGGGGCGGACAGGTTGGCATAGAGGCAGCCATCGGCCGCGTCGGGATCGGGCAGGCCATTGCGCACGTCATGCGGCACGCCGAGCCCGGCATTGTTGATCAGAATGTCGATGGGCCGCTCGCCCAGCGCCGCCACCAGCGCATCGACGCCTGCCGCATGCGACAGATCGGCCGCGATCACCGTGAAGCCTTCCGCCGCCATCGCGTCGAGCCGCGCAGGATCGCGCCCGGTAAGGATCACTGCGGCGCCCTTGGCCTTGAGCTGCCGCGCGATCTCGCGCCCGATCCCCGCGCTGCCGCCGGTAAGCAGCACGGTTTTTCCATCAACTTTCATGATGCCTTCACCACCCCATGTTCGATGAGGCTGTTGCCGCAATCGGCAATCGTGTCCTCCACCGGGCGCATCGTCCAACCGAGCCGCTCGCGCGCGTGGCTCGCATCGACGTGGCGCACCTTGCCGATCTCGGTCTTCACGCCGCGCACCTCGGCGTTGAAGAGAGCCAGCACGTTGACCAGCCAATCGGGCATCGGCCGGGTCGGGGCCTTGCGCGCCTTGGCACCGAGCCGCGCGCGCAGCACTCCGGCAATTTCGAGCGCGGTAAGGAACGGCCCGGCGCCGAGGAAGCGCTCGCCGGCCAGCCCCGGGGTCTCGAGCGCGAGCACGTGGAGCGCGGCGATGTCGCGCACGTCCACGATCGGAAAGCCGAGATTCGGCGCCATCGGCATCGCGCCCGAGAGCAATTGCTGCACCAGCTCGACCGAGGCGGAGAAATCCCCGCTGTCGACCGGCCCCAACACCATGCCGGGATTGACCGAGACGAACTCGAGCGGCCCGCCCTCGGCCGCGACCCAGTCGCGCGCAGCACGCTCGGCGATGGTTTTGGACTTGACGTAAGGGTAGGCATCGGGGTGGTCGATATCGGTCCAGCGGCTCTCATCGAAGGTGTATTCGCCCCGGTCGACCCCGTAGACCACCGCCGCGGTCGAGGAGGTCTGGACGAAGCGGGTAACGCCGGCCTCGCGGGCGAAGCGCAGCGCGCGCAGCGTGCCCTCGCGAGCCGGGACGATCAGCTCGTCCTCGTGCCTGGGGGCCTGTGCGGGGATCGGCGAGGCGACGTGGGCGACATGGGTGCAGCCCGCGACCGCATCGGCCCAACCATCGTCGCGCATCAGCTCGGCCCCAAAGAGGCGGAACCGGTCGGCCGCGGGATTGCCGAGCCTTGCGCGCAAACCGGCCTCGCTCTTCGCCACGTTGCGGACGGTGCCGTGCACCACCCAGCCCCTTGCCAGCAATTGCCTGATCAGTTCGCCGGCGATGTAGCCGGTTGCCCCCGTCACCAGCACCGTGCCTACCATCTGCGCCTCCCGCTCCATCGATGAAGACGCCATAGCATATAGGTTGCAAGCCGCAACTTATTTGAAGAGCACCAGCTCCTCGGCCATGGTCGGGTGGATCGCGACCGTGGCGTCGAAATCGGCCTTGGTCAGCCCCGCCTTCACCGCAATCGCGGCGGCCTGCATGATCTCGGGGGAATCCGGGCCGATCATGTGAATCCCGACGATCCGGTCGGTCACGGCATCGACGATCATCTTGTAAAGGCTGCGCTCATTGCGCCCGGCCACGACATTCTTCATCGCGCGGAAATCGGATTGGAAGACCTTGATGTTGCCGATGGTGTTGCGCGCTTCCCCTTCGGTCATGCCGACCGCGGCGATCGGCGGATGGCTGAACACCGCGCTCGGCACGCAGGCGTGGTCGACCGCATAGGGTTCGCCCGGGCCGAACACCGAATCGGCAAAGGCCTGGCCTTCGCGGATTGCCACAGGGGTGAGTTGCACCCGATCGGTGACGTCCCCCACGGCATAGACATAGTCGAGATTGGTGCGGCTGAAGGCGTCGACCGTGATCTCGCCCTTGCCGCCCAGTTCGACCCCGATGGTCTCGAGCCCCAGCCCATCGGTGTTGGGGACGCGGCCGGTGGCGACCATCACCGCATCGAATTCGCGCGCATCATGGCCGGAGAGTTTCACCAGCAGGGTGCCATCCTCCTGCTTCACGATGCTTTCGAACCCGGACTTGAAGATGAACTCGATGCCCTTGACCATCGAAATCTGGAGCAGCCGGTCGCGCAAGCTCGCGTCGTAGGCGCGCAGGATCGTGTCGGTCCGGTTGACGAGCGTGACCTTGCAGCCGAACTCGTTGAAGATGCCGGCGAATTCGTTCGCGATATAGCCCCCGCCCGCGATCAGGATGCGGCGCGGGAGGCTTTCGAGGTGGAAGGCCTCGTTCGAGGTGATGACATGCTCGCTGCCCTCAAAGGTGGGCACATGCGGACGCGCTCCCGTGGCGATCAGAATGTATCTGGCGGTGACGACCTTGCCGCTCGCCAGCGTGATCTGGTGGTCGCCGGTGATGGTCGCGCGCTCGGGAAAAACAGTGACATTGTGGCTGGCGAGCGTCTGGCCGTAGAGCCCTTCGAGCCGGGTGACGTCAGCCTGCACGTGATCGCGCAGGGCGGCCCAGTTGAAGCTTTTCTCGCCGATCGTCCAACCGAAATGCTGGGCGTCGACCAGATCCTCGGCAAAGTGCGCGCCGTAGACGAGCATCTTCTTGGGCACGCAGCCGCGAATGACGCAGGTGCCGCCGACACGGTATTCCTCCGCCACTGCGACGCGCGCGCCATGCGCGGCGGCAACGCGGCTCGCGCGCACCCCGCCCGAACCTGCGCCGATGGTAAAGAGATCGAAGTCGTAATCGTCGGCCACGGTGCGGATCCTCCAAACGGGGTGGAGGCGCGATATGGCTCATGGAGGGGGGAATTCCAATGGCCAGCCGCGCCGCCGGGCAGGCATTCGCTCCGACCGGCGGTGCGGTTACAGCCCGCGATCAGCTTTGCGCTGCGCGGGGACGCCCGCCGCCGCCGGGGCGACCGCGGCCGCGGCCCTGACCGCCACTGCCACCGCCGCCGCTGCGCTGGCCTTCGCCGGCCGGACGACCGCTGCCGCCGTGGCGCTGACCGCCGCCGGGCTTGCCGCCGCGCGGCGCCTGCCCCTGCGGCTTGCGATCACCCTGGGGACGACCCTCGCCGTGGGGGCGGCGTTCGCCCTCGACGCGGCGCGGATCACCCTGCGGGCGACGATCGCCCTGCGGACGGCGCTCGCCTTCGGGGCGACGATCTGCATGGACGCGGCGGTCGCCCTCGGGACGACGCTCGCCCTGCGGACGGCGCTCGCCCCCTCGGTGCTCGCCACCCTGCGGACGCCGTTCGCCCTCGCTGCGGCGCTCGCCCTGCCCCCCGCGCTGGCCGAGCGGACGCGGCTGCACGCGCTTCATCGGGACGCGGGCGGCCGGCTTTTCCGGTCCCTCGCCCTCGACCACCGCGCGGAAGTTGTCGGGGAGCGGCAGGCGCTCGAGTTCCGCCCCGGTGGTGCGGCGGATATCCTTCAGGTAGGCACGCTCGTCCTCGGCACAAAAGGCGATCGCCACCCCGCCCTTGCCCGCCCGCGCGGTGCGGCCGATGCGGTGGACATATTGTTCGGGCACATTGGGCAGCTCGTAATTGATGACATGCGAGACGCCGGGAATGTCGATCCCGCGCGCGGCCACATCGGTCGCGATCAGCACCGGCACGCGCGCCTTGCGGAACTCGTCGAGCGCGCGCTGGCGCTGCGGCTGCGACTTGTTGCCGTGGATCGCGTTGGACTCGATCCCCGCATGCGCGAGCCGCTTCACCACGCGGTCGGCGCCGTGCTTGGTGCGGGTGAAGATCAGCACCCGTTCGATCGCGCCGGGCACTTCGTGGCGGCCCGTGAGGATCATTTCGAGCAGCGCGAGCTTCTCGTCCTGCTGGACCATGAAGAGGTACTGGTCGATCCGTTCGGCGGTGGTGCTTTCGGGGGTGACCGAGACCTGCACGGGATTGGTGCAGAAGCCGCTCACCAGCTCCTTGATCGCCTTGGGCATGGTGGCGCTGAAGAACAGCGTCTGGCGATCCTTGGGCGCCAGTTCGCGGATCTTGCGCAGCGCGTGGATGAAGCCGAGGTCGAGCATCTGGTCGGCCTCGTCGAGCACCAGCACCTCGATGCCGGCGAGATTGAGCGCCTTCTGGTCGACCAGATCGAGCAGGCGACCGGGCGTGGCGACCAGGATATCGGTGCCGCGGTGCAGCTTGTTGCGATCCTTGCCGACGCTCGTGCCGCCGACGATCACCTGCACCTTGAGGCCGGCAAGCGCTCCGTAATCCTTGGCGCTCTGGCCGATCTGCACCGCCAGTTCGCGGGTCGGCGCGAGCACCAGCATCCGGCAGCTCTTGAACGGGATCTGGCGATCATTCGCGCGCAGCCGGTCGATGCCGGGAAGCATGAAGGCGGCGGTCTTGCCGGTGCCGGTCTGCGCGATGCCGAGCAGGTCGCGGCCCTTCAGCACGGGCGGAATGGCCTGCTGCTGGATCGGCGTGGGAATGGTGTAGCCCTTCATGTCGAGGGCCTGGAGCACGGGCTGCGACAGCCCGAGATCAGCGAAAGTGGTCATGTGAAACTCGCAAATGATGCGGCGCGCGATACCTCACAGGGCACGCGCGGCGCGGGGGTTGAAACCGCCCGCGTGAAAAGGGAAGTCCGTGGAAAAGACCGAAGTGCGGCCGGGGCGGATGCTGTCAGAATTCCGCCGCTTCACGCATGGCTAGCGCGCTTCGATGGCGCGCAGATGGGCGCTGGCTGGCGAAATGTCAAAGGAATAGTCGCGAAAAAGGGCCGTCGCGGCCTATTGCTTCTCGCGCATCTCGATGAAGTTGAGCCGGCCTTCGTAGCTGCCCTCGACCGGAGACCCGCTGGCATCCTGCGCGGGTTCGAAGGTGTGGTGCTTCAACAGCACCTCGCACAGCTTGTCGTTGACGTAGTTCATCCGGAACTTATCGGTCAGCTCGCAATGCACCGGCGCGCCGGTCGCATCGACATCGAGCGTGTAGCCGACTTCGCCGCGCCACACGCGCAGGCGCGAGGATTCCTTGAGGAATTCGCGGTCGCCATCGAACTGAATCAATCGCGCCGGCTTGACCTTGGAGCGCGCGGTCCCGTCTCCGCCGGCATCGTCATGCGCGAGCGCTGGCACCGAACCGACGGCCAGAGCCGCGAGCGCAACGGACAGCACAGCAGATTTCATCAGGGCACCTTGCAAGCCGGAGGGGAGCGTAACCTGCGATCCTGCCGCTAGGTCGATGACAGCATAGGCGATCTGACCGCGCGTGCAATTCGTTCACGCCGAGCCGTGCAAATAGACCGTTCCTGTCGGCGCCCACCCCGCCGTCTATTGCATTGTTTCGCGCGGCTGAAAATTTGCAACCGCCGTGTAATATTTCCGCAATGTCTGCCGCGTCAGGCGAGCCCGGCGGCGGCCATCAGCGCGCGGGTGCTGGGATCGAACGCGCCCTCGCCCGATTCGATCTGCTTGGCGATCGCCTTGCCGAGTTCCACCCCGAACTGGTCGAAAGGGTTGATCCCCATCAGCACCGCATTGGCAAAGGTGCGGTGCTCGTGAAAGGCGATCAGCGCGCCCAGCGCGGCGGCATCGCAATCGTCGAGCAGGAAGGTGGTCGAGGGCCGGTCGCCCGGATAGGCCCGCGCTGGGTCCTCGGCGGTTTTGCCCGCCATCAGCGCCGCGCCCTGCGCCAGGCAGTTCATCAGCAGGATGCGGTGATGCGCCGCATCGAGGTCGTCGCCCGGCGCGATGCTGACGAGGAAATCGACCGGCACCAGATGCGTGCCCTGATGGAGCAGCTGGAACACCGCGTGCTGCGCATCGGTGCCGACGCCGCCCCAGGTCACGGGCGCGCTCGGCCCGTCGAGGCTGCGGCCATCGGCGGTCACGCTCTTGCCGTTCGATTCCATCTCGAGCTGCTGGAGATAGGACGGCAGCAGCGCGAGCCGTTCGTCATAGGCGAACACCGCGCGGGTCTGGCATCCGCGCAGCCGGGTGTAGGTCAGGTCGGCAAAGGCGGCGAGCAGCGGCGCATTGGCCCGGCCTTCGGTTTCGCGGAAGTGATCGTCGACCGCCTTGGCGCCCGCCAGCATCGCCCGGAATTCCTCCATCCCGACCGCGAGCGCGACCGGGAAGCCGATCGCGGAGAACAGCGAATAGCGCCCGCCGACGCTTTCCGGGAAGGGCAGCACGCGGGTTTCGTCCACCCCCCATTCGACCGCCTTGCCGGGCGCGGCAGTGAGCGCGACCACCCGGCCGCCCGGATCTTCGACGCCGTTGTCGGCGAGCCACTTCAATGCGCTCGCGCCGTTGGTCATGGTCTCGATGGTGGTGAAGGTCTTGGAGGCGAGCGCGATCAGCGTGGTCTGCGGATCGCAGGCGGCAAACGCCTGTTCGAGCGCGAGGCCGTCGATGTTCGAGACGACATGGACATCGACCAGCGCGAGATCGCGGGTGAGCGCGTCGATCGCCAGCGCCGGCCCCAAGGCCGAGCCGCCGATACCGATCGCGATGCAGTGGCGGATATCGCCGAGCGCGCCTTCGTGGATCGCTTCGACCAGCATCCCCATGCGCGCGAGCAGCGCCTCGGCCTCCTCGACCGCGGCCGGGGTGCCGCTGCCGCGCAGCGCGCCGTGGGAGGCAGCGCGGCCTTCGGTAGGGTTGACGATCCCGCCGCCGAACAGCGCCGCGCGCGCCGCGGCAAAGCCGGCCGCCTCGGCCAGCGCCTCGAACCCCGACAGCAGCGTCTCATCGAGGTGGGTCTTGGAGAAATCGATCAGCATCCCGGTGCGCGCTCCGCTGCCGGGGGCGAGCGGCCAATCGATCCGCCGGCTCAACGTCTCGGCGCGCGCCGGATCGGCGGCGAACAGCCCCGTCAGCCGCGCCGGCGCGTGCGCGCGCAGCCGGCTCCAGGCGGCCGCCACCGCCGCCTCGTCGCGTGCCTGCTCTGCCGTCGTCATCGCCGATCTCCTTTGCGCAAGTGTGCGGCTGCGAGTAAGGGCATGGGCAATGGATGTTAAGACCCAATCGCTTGCCCCAAACCCGCCTGCCGCCGATGGCGCACGCGGCGGCGTGACGGCGCGGCGCGAGGGGTGGGGCAGCTTCGTCTGGTTCCTGGTCAAGCTGCTGGTCGCCGTGCTGGCGTTCCGCACGCTGGTGGTCTCGCCCTTCTCGATCCCTTCGGAAAGCATGCTGCCGCAGCTGATGAACGGCGACTACCTGATCGCGGCCAAGTGGCCTTATGGCTTCTCGCGCCATTCGCTGCCCTTCGACCTGCCGCTGCCCGAAGGTCGCCTGCTGCCCGGCACGCCCGCGCGCGGCGACATCGTGATCTTCAAGCACCCGGTCGACGGACGCGACTACATCAAGCGGGTGATCGGCGTTCCCGGCGACCGGGTGGCGGTGATCGGCGGGCAGGTGGTGCTGAACGGCGCGCGCCTGCCGCGCGAGCGGATCGCCGATGCGCTCGTTCCGCTGTCTCCGAACACCACCTGCGCCTGGGGCGGCGATGTGGTCGAGGGTGCCGACGGCAAGGAGGCCTGCGCCTACACCGCGCTCACCGAAACCCTGCCGGGCGGGCGCGCTTACGAGGTGCTCGATTTCGGCCTCACCGGAGCGGACGGGTTTGCCGAGATCACGGTGCCGGCCGGGACCATGTTCGTGATGGGCGACAACCGCGACAACTCGCGCGACAGCCGCTTTCCCGCGGTGGCGGGCGACGGGGTCGGGCTCGTCCCGCTCGACCGGCTGGTGGGGCGCGCGGCGCTGATCATCTGGTCGACCGATGGCAGCGCCGAATGGCTGGCGCCCTGGACCTGGTTTGCGGCGGCGCGCTGGAACCGGATCGGGGCGAGCCTGTGAGCGGGCTCGATCCCGCCACCCGCGACTGGCTCACCGCTCAGGGCTTCACCGTTCGCGAGGAGGCGCCGTGGCTCGAAGCCCTCACCCACGGCAGCTTCAACGGGTCGGGCGCGGAGGCCGCCGATTACCAGCGGCTCGAGTTTCTCGGGGACCGGGTGCTCGGTCTCTCGGTCGCGGCCTGGCTGTTCCGCGCCGGTGACGCGCCCGAGGGCAAGCTCTCGCAGCGATTGAACGCCTTGGTGAGCGGAACGACCTGCGCGCGGATCGCCCGCGGCATCGGGCTGCCCCCGCACATCCGCCTCGGCAAGCAGGCGCGCGACGATGGCGGGGCGGACAGCGACAAGATCCTTGGCGACGTGATGGAGGCGCTGATCGGCGCCTGCTTCATCACCCATGGTTTCGACACCGCGCAGGGCCTGATCTACCGCCTCTGGGCAAGCGAGCTCGAAGGTGACGAGGGCAAGGCCAAGCACCCCAAGAGCGCGCTGCAGGAATGGGCCGCGGGCAACCGCCGCGCCGCGCCGGCCTATGAAGTCACCGACCGCAGCGGCCCCGACCACGCGGCGCGCTTCACGGTGCGGGTGAGCGTGCGCAATGTCGGCGAGGCCGAGGCGACGGCGACCAGCAAGGGCGAGGCCGAAAGGCTCGCGGCGAAGGCCTTTCTGGAGCGGTACGGATGACCGATGTTCATGGAATGTTTCACGTGAAACATTGCCCCATACGACGTTCCGCTCCGAATGACCCCTCAATGACACCGCCACGACCGCACAACGCTTCGACAAGATCAGGCAATGCGGATAGGCTGACCCGATGACGGACACTCCTCCCACCCGCTGCGGCGTCGTCGCCGTGCTCGGCGCGCCCAATGCGGGCAAATCGACACTCGTGAATCAGCTGGTCGGCCAGAAGGTCGCGATCACCAGCGCAAAGGCCCAGACCACCCGCGCCCGGATGCTCGGCATCGCGCTGCACCAATGGCAGGACGCGGGCGGGCAGATGATCCCCATCCAGATGATCTTGGTCGACACCCCCGGCATCTTCGCGCCCAAGCGCCGGCTCGACCGGGCGATGGTGAGCGCCGCGTGGGAGGGCGCCGAGGCCGCCGACGCGGTGCTGCTGTTGGTCGATCCGATCAAGCAGCGCCGGCACGAGTTGGAACCCCTGTTGGAAACGCTGGCGACCCGACCCGAGCGCAAGGTCCTCGTGCTGAACAAGGTCGACAAGGCGAAGAAGGAGCCATTGCTCGCGCTTGCGCAGGAACTAACCGGCAAGGTCGATTTCGCCGAGGTGTTCTTCGTCTCGGCGCTGAGCGGCGAGGGCGTGGGCGAGTTGAAGGACCACCTCGCTGCGATGATGCCCGAGGGCGAATGGATGTATCCCGAGGATCAGGTCTCGGACGCCTCCGAACGCCTGCTCGCCGCCGAGATTACCCGCGAGCAGCTCTACCAGCAGCTCCACGAGGAATTGCCCTACGATAGCGCGGTGCGCCCCGAGAAATACGAAGTGCGCCCCGATGGCAGCGTCGAGATCCACCAGCAGATCGTGGTGACGCGCGACAACCAGCGCGCGATCGTGCTCGGCAAGGGCGGCTCGAAGATCAAGGCGATCGGCGCCGCGGCGCGCGCGGAGCTGATGGAGGTGCTGGGCGTGAAGGTGCACCTGTTCCTGCACGTCAAGGTGCTGGAAAACTGGGCCGAGGACAAGGAATTGTTCGAGGAGATTGGGCTCGATTGGGTGCGGTAGGCCGTCAGTAGCCGGTTGTTTTGGCGGTCGCTGACAGGGTGTGGTTAGGCGCAACGGCTTGCGAACCTGCGGGCCGGGCAGCCAAGCCCCTGACCCCCTCCCCCGCCCGCTGGGTGATAACCCGCAGGTTCCCACGCGGGCCGGGTTAACCATGCCGCGCCTAGGCCGTGGTCACCGCAAGAGGAGACCCGCCGATGAACGCCCCTGCCAACCTGCCGACTGCCGGCGCCGATCTGGAGGCGAAGACCGCGCTGTTGGTCGCGATCGAGGCGGAACTGCTCCCGCTTTGTGACGGATTCGATCATCCTGCCATCTGGCGCCGGCTCGCCGACATCGGCGCTGGCGATACGGGCAGCTTCCTGATCGATCAGCTGCGCGGCGGCTGGGGCCGGTTCGGCCATGCGGACGTTCGGATCCGCAATCTCGCGCTGTGCGTGCTGATCGCGGCGGCAGGCAACCGCGCGCTGGCGCTCGAAGCGCTGGGACAGCTTGCCGCACAGGGCAATGGCTGCCCGCAGATCGCCGGCGCCCACTTCTTCGTCTCGCGGATGGGCGATCCCGAACGCAGCGCCGATCTCTCCCAGCGATTCTGCGACGCGCCGTTCAAGAAGTTCGAGACCTTGATCGACGGCACGGTCGCACCCTGCTGCTCGATCTGGACGCGGAAGCGGCTCGGCCATCTCGAACGCCAGACGGCCGAGCAGATCTGGAACAGCCCCGAAGCTCAGGACATGCGCGCCAGCATCCTCGATGGCTCGTTCCGGTACTGCAACAAGCAGCGCTGCACCCTGATCATGGAGGACGCCCTCCCGCACCGTGACGAGGTGACGGACCCGGCGCTGCGTGCCATCATCGAGAACGGCACCACCCGGCTCGATACCGCGCCGAGCTGGCTGTTCCTCGCGCACGACATCACCTGCAACCTCGCCTGCCCCTCGTGCCGCGACGGCATGATCGTATCCGACGAGGCGCAGGAACAGCGCTTCGCCAAGATCGAGCAACAGGTCTTCTTCCCGATGCTGGCGAGCGGCGATCCCATCACCGTTTCGGTGTCGGGCCAGGGCGATGCATGGTCGAGCCAGCATTACCGCGCGATCCTTCGATATCTTGCCGACCACGACACCAACGCCGAGCTCAACATCCACACCAACGCCTTGCTGATGGGCCCGAAAAAGTGGGCCGAGTTCGAAGGGCTGGCGAAGTATCGGCCGCTGGTCGACGTCTCGATCGATGCCTGCACGCCGTGGGTCTACGAATATGTGCGGCGACCCGGCAAATGGGACAAGCTTGCGCCCAACCTCGAATTCCTCGCCGAGCAACGACGTCAGGGAGTGTTTCGCGAATTCCACCTCAACGCCACCATCCAGCTCGACAATTACCACGAGATCCCGGCGCTGATCGACTATGCCAAGCAGCTCGATGCGGATTCGATGCGGCTCTACATGATGCAGAACACCGGCGGGCATCTGGCGATCGACTTCCCGGTCAAGAACATCGCCGACAGCGCGCACCCGCTCCACCTCGCCTTCCTCGAGACGCTGCGCGACCCGCGCCTCGATGACCCGGTGGTGCACATGTACGATGTCGCGATCTGGCGCGCGGCCGCGCTGGCGGCGCACCTGCCGAGCGACGATCTGGGCGCCGACTTCACCTACGAGCAGCTGACCGAGGCATTGGTGCGCCTTGCCGGGCAGGATCAGTCCGCGCAGATCGTTGCCCTGTGCGCTGCCGGGCGCATCCGCTTCCCCGACAGCACGCACCTGCTGGCGATGGAGGCGATGGCGTTGCGGGCGCTGCGCTTCGATCGCGCGGCAGGCTACCGCGGGAAGATGGCCGCAGCGTTGCAAGAGCGGCTGGACCAGGCGGCATGAGACGGCGCGCGGCAGGTTGCTGCTGCGCGTTGATCGACGAGCATCGTCGGGACGGGATCACCCCCGCCCCAGCTTCTCCAGCTTGGCGCGCAAGGCCGCCTCGTCGAAGGGCTTGACGATGTAATCGTCCGCCCCGGCCGCGATCCCGTCGTGGATGTCCTTGGCCTCGCCGTTCGAGGTGCAGAACACCACCACCGGCTCCTTGGGGGTGGGGATGGAGCGCAGCTTGGTGACGAAGGTGATGCCGTCCATCTCGGGCATGTTCCAGTCGGTCAGCACCAGATCGGGCATGGCCTGCTTGCAGCGCGCCAGCGCTTCCTCGCCGTCCTGCGCTTCGACCGGGTGATAGCCGAGGCTGGCGGCGATCTTCGCGGCGACCTTGCGGATCACGCGGCTGTCGTCGACGATCAGGCAGGTGCGCTGCGTCGCGGGCTGGGCCTCGCGCGCGGGATAGCGGCCGCGCATCGCCCTGGCGGCGGCGACGATAGCGGCGGTCTCGTCGGGTTCGACCGCGGCCGCGGCGGCGGCCGGGCGGGCGGGGGCGGTGACCGCTTCGGCCCGCCCGGCGTCTTCCTCGGCCTGGGCCTCGAGCGCGGCTTCGTTCTGCGCCAGCTTTTCCGCGAGGGTCTTGCCCTCCATCGGCGAGCGGCGGTGCGGGCCGGTGTTGCGCTTGATCAGATTCTGCACGGCTGATGCTCCCCCCCAAGCGCCGCGAAGCCCGCGTCATAGGCGGCGGCGGCATAGTCGTCGGAATAGGGGTCGAGCTCGCCGGCCGCACCCTCGCCCGGGGTCATGCGGACATGGAGATAGGGCATCCAGACATCGCCGAACTCGGCCTTCTGGTACCACACGTCGAGCACGTCGTAGCTCGCCCACATGCCGTCCGGCTCGCGCAGGCGCAGCCCTTCCCCGATGCGCGGCACCGCGGCAAAGCGGATGCGCGACTGGGTCTGGTGGGTCTCGTTCTGGACTTCGATTTCAATCACGGCGGGAGGCCCTTTGGTCTGCCGCTGTGATAGGCCGGAAATGCTTTATGATTTACCAACACGCCCGCGCCCACGTGACGGCGCGGGCGTGATCGGGGGCTATTCGGCGGCGCTGGAGGCCTTCTTGGCGGGGGCCTTGCGTTTGGCCGCAGGCTTCTTGGCCGCGGGCTTCTTGGCCGCCGCCTTCTTGGGAGCCGCCTTCTTCTTGCCCTTGCCCTTGGCCGCGCGCGCATCGATCAGTTCGACCGCGACCGCGAGCGTGACATCCTCGGGCTTGGTGTCGCGGGGGATGGTGGCGTTGGTGGTGCCGTCGGTCACATAGGGCCCATAGCGGCCCGGCATGACCTTGATCTCACCGCCGCTCACCGGGTGCGCGCCGAGGGTGGCAATCGGCTCCGCCTTGCCGCGCCCTGCCGCGCCTGCGCCGCGATTGGCGCCCTCCGCAAGGATCGCCACCGCGCGGTTCATGCCCACCTCGAACACCTCGCGGGTGCCGGCGAGTTTACCATACTTGCCGTCGTGCCGCAGGTAGGGGCCGTACCGCCCGATATTGGCTTCGATCTCCAGCCCCGTGTCGGGATGCGCACCGATGATTCGCGGCAGATCGAGCAGCTTGACCGCCCAGTCGAGATCGAAATCGTCGAGGTCCTTGGGGATGCTCGCGCGCTTGGCGTCCTTGCCCTCGCCCATCTGGACATAGGGGCCGAAGCGGCCCGACTTCCGGTGGATGTCCTCGCCGGTTTCGGGGTGCTGGCCGAGGATGCCGTCTTCCGCCCCGCCCTCGCCCGCGTCGCCGGGTTGGGCAAAGCGGCGGGTGTATTTGCACTCCGGGTAATTGGCGCAGGCGACGAAGGCCCCGAAGCGCCCGCCCCGCAAGGACAGTCGCCCGTTGGCGCGGCCCTCGGCAGCGCACAGCGGGCAGGCGCGCGGGTCCGCCCCGTCCGCGCGCGGCGGGAACAGGAAGTCCGAGAGGTAATCGTCGAGCGCCTCGGTCACTTCCGAGGGCAGCTTTTCCATCACCTCGTCGGCCTTGGGCTTGAAGTCGCGCCAGAAGCGTTCGAGCAGCGCCTTGTATTCCTCGCGCCCGTCGGAGACGACATCGAGCTCGTCCTCCATCCCGGCGGTGAAATCATAGGCGACATAGGTCGGGAAGAAGCGTTCGAGGAAGGCGGTCAGAAGCCGCCCGCTTTCCTCGGCGAAAAAGCGGTTCTTCTCCATGCGCACATAGGCACGGTCGCGCAGGGTCTGGATGGTCGAGGCATAGGTCGACGGGCGCCCGATGCCGAGCTCTTCGAGCCGCTTGACGAGGCTCGCTTCGGAAAAGCGCGGCGGCGGCTGGGTGAAGTGCTGGGTGGCATCGACGGCACGCTTGGCCGGCGTGTCCCCTGCCTTGAGCGCCGGGAGCAGCCCGCCATCCTCGTCCTCGGAATCGTCGAGGCCTTCCTGATAGACCGCGAGGAAGCCCGGAAAGCGGATCACCTGGCCGGTGGCGCGCAGCTCGTGTTGCCCGGTCGCATCGCGCAAGGTGACGGTGGTGCGCTCGAGCTGCGCGGTCGCCATCTGGCTCGCCATCGCGCGCTTGAAGATCAGGTCGTAGAGCTTGGCCTCGTCGCCCGTCCCGGCGCGGTCACGGGTGAAATCGGTCGGGCGGATCGCCTCGTGCGCTTCCTGCGCGTTCTTGGCCTTGGTGCTGTAGAAGCGCGGCTTTTCGGGCAGATAGGCGCTGTCATAGCGCGCCGCGATCGCCTCGCGCAGCGCGGCGATCGCTCCGGGGTCCATCTGCACCCCGTCGGTGCGCATATAGGTGATCGCGCCCGCCTCGTAGAGGCTCTGGGCGAGCCGCATGGTGTGCTGCGCCGAGAACCCGAGTTTGCGCGCGGCTTCCTGCTGGAGCGTCGAGGTGGTGAAGGGCGGCGCAGGGTTGCGCTTGACCGGCCTGGTCTCGACGCCCTCGACCGTGAAGCGCCCGGCTTCGACCGTAGCCTTGGCTTCCAGCGCGATGCCCTGATGGCCGAGGCTGAGCCGCTCAAGCTTCTCGCCGCGGAACTTGACCAGCCGCGCATCGAAGTCGGTCCCGTCGTGCTGCAGCCGCGCGACGACGCTCCAGTATTCCTCGGCCCGGAAGGCTTCGATCTCGCGTTCGCGCTCGACGATCAGGCGCAGCGCCACCGATTGCACGCGGCCCGCGCTCTTGGCGCCGGGGAGCTTGCGCCACAGCACCGGGGAGAGCGTGAAGCCGAACAGGTAATCGAGCGCGCGGCGCGCCAGATAGGCATCGATCAGCGGTTGATCGAGCTCGCGCGGGCGCGCCATCGCCTCGGTCACCGCGCTTTTGGTGATCGCGTTGAAGGTCACCCGGTCGACCTTGGCGGGCAGGCTCTTGCGCTTCTTCAGCAGCTCGCGCACGTGCCAGCTGATCGCCTCGCCCTCGCGGTCGGGGTCGGTCGCCAGCACCAGCCGCGAGGCGGTCTTGGCGGCGTCGGCGATTTCCTTGAACCGGCTCTGCTTGTCGCGGTAGAGTTCCCACTCCATTGCGAAATCGGCATCGGGATCGACGCTCCCGTCCTTGGCCGGCAGATCGCGGACATGGCCGTAGGAGGCGAGGACCTTGTAGTCCTGCCCGAGATACTTCTCGATGGTTTTCGCCTTGGCGGGCGATTCGACGATGACAAGCTGCATGAGAGGTCTGGAACGGTCCTTACGTGTACGTACGCGCGAGGGTGGCGAGGCCGAGGCGGCCCCGTCAAGCGGGACTGTGCGGATATTGGCGTGCCGCCGGGTCGGTGCTATGCCGCCGCCGGGACAACGGGAGGGAGAAGTTTCATGCGTTACTTGATGATTGCCGCGCTGGCGGCGCTTGCCATGCCGGCCTTTCCGGTCGCTGCCAGCGCGCAAGGGGCCGATACGGTCGCGGCGCTGTGCCCGGCGGGCGATATCACCCGCGTGCGCGTCTCCAAGCTCAAGCCCGGCGCGACCATGGCCGATTTCGAGGCCGCGGTCGCCGCCCATGTCGCCTGGTACAAGGAGCGTGGCTACAAGATCGAACAGATCGTCGCCCCGGTCTTCACCTCGGTCGACGGCAAGCCCGCCATCGCCAAGGACGAAGTGATGACCTTCGCCACCGGCGACAATGTGCCGCGCGACAAGCAGGATGACGGTTGGGCCGCCTTCGTGGCCAAGTATCGCGCGGTGTCCGACATCACCACCGACCGCATCATCTGCATGCCCAAGCACCACTAAGCAGGGCAGCGGTGGAACGCGAAAGACTGCGTCCACTCTGACAGGCCAACTCGCATCACCGCACCGCGCGACCGCCGTGCCGCGCGGGGGCGGAACCAATCGGGCGGGACGGTCTTCCTACCCCCAAGAAGCCCCCCAAAAGGAGCCTGTCGCAGATGATCCGCCTTCCTGCCCTCACCCGCCCCGCGCTCGCCACGCTGTGCGCCTGCGCCGTCTTGGCCGTGCCTTCGCTCGCCGATGACGGCACGGTGGTTGCCGCGATGCGCACCGCCGATGGCAAGGAGGTCGGCACGATCGCGTTCAGGGAAGCGCAGCACGGCCTGATCGTGACCGCGCGGGTAAGCGGTCTGCCGGCCGGAGCGCACGGGCTGCACATTCACACGGTCGGCGCCTGTGCGCCCGATTTCAACGCCGCCGGGGGTCACTTCAACCCCGCCGGCACCGAGCACGGCTTCCTCGCGGCCTCGGGCTATCACGCGGGCGACATGCCCAATCTCGATGTCGCTGCCGACGGCACGGGCGAGGCCGAGTTCTTCGTTCCCGGCCTGACGCTCACCAGCCCGGTCGACGAGCGCCGCCCCTACACGCTGGGCGATGGCGATGGCGCGGCGATCATGATCCACGCGGCCACCGACGATTACCAGACGATGGCCTCGAGCGGCGGGCGGCTCGCCTGCGGGGTGATCCTGCCCAAGGGCTAGGTCACGCGCGGCGCACCGTGCCGTCGGCCTCGCGCACCAGTTCGCCCGCAAGTTCGAGTTCGAGCAACGCCATGTGCACCTCGGCCGCGCGCGCGCCGGACTGCCGGACGAGCTCGTCGATCGCAACCGGTGCGGTGGTCAGCAGGCTCACAACATCGCCGCTGAGATCGGCGCGGGCCTCGCCCCATTGCAGCTTGGCGAGTTCGGCATAGTCGAAATCGCCCGCCCCATCGCTGACCCGGAAGCGCGAGCGGGGCGCCCCGGTGAAGCTTTCGAGCAGCTCGATCACGTCCTCGGGGGTCTGCACCAGCACCGCGCCTTCGCGGATCAGCTGGTTGCACCCCGTTGCGCGGGCATCGAGCGGGGAGCCGGGGATCGCCATCACCTCGCGCCCTGCCTCGCCCGCGAGCCTTGCGGTGATCAGCGAACCCGATTGCGGCGCGGCCTCGACCACCAGAGTGCCGCTGGCCAGACCGGCGATGATGCGGTTGCGCGACGGGAAATGCCGTCCGCGCGGCTCTGTGCCGGGGGGCTGTTCGGCGATCAGAAGCGCCTCGGTCGCTATCCGCTCCTGTAGACTGGCGTGCTGCGGCGGGTAGGCGATGTCGATCCCGCTCGCGATCACGCCGATGGTCTGCGGGAAGGCGCCCTCGTGCGCCGCGCCGTCGATCCCGCGCGCGAGGCCCGAGACGACCGTGTAGCCCGCTTCGGCCAGCGCCCCCGCGAAATCGCGCGCCAGCTTGACCGCTGCCGCGCTGGCGTTGCGCGCGCCGACCATCGCGACGCACGGCGCGCTCGCCAGATCGAGCCGCCCGCGGCAGGTGAGGATCGGCGGGGCGCTGTCGAGTTCGGCCAGCAGCGCAGGGTAATCAGGCTGGTCGTGGAACAGGTAGCGCGCGCCCGCACCGCGCACCGCAACCACCTCCCGCTCGATGCTGTCCGCGCTCGCGGGACGGTAGGCTCCGCGCCCGCGGCTGGCGAGATTGGGCAGCGCCTCCAGCGCCGCCCCTGCCGAGCCGAAGCGGGCGAGCAGCTGGCGATAGCTGACCGGCCCGATATTGGGCGAACGCAGCAGGCGGATGCGGGCAAAGGCTTCTGCCTGACCGAGCACCGGCTGCGACCCCTCGTGCTCCATCAGCAAGGGCCCCGCATCACGGCTTGCCCGAGGCGCCGACCCTCGGCTCCTCCCCCCGCATCAAGCGGCCGATATTGGCGCGGTGCTGGATGATCACGATCGCGGCAATCCCCAGCAGCGGGGGGATCACCTGCGGGTAGCCGAGCGCCCAGGCGACCAGCGGCGCGGCGATGACGCTCACCAGCGAGGCGACCGAGGAGATGCGGCCAAGATAGATCGTCACCCCCCAAATCGCGGCACACACCAGCATCGCCGGCCAAGCCAGCGCGCCGAGCGCTCCGGCGGCGCTCGCAAAGCCCTTGCCGCCCTTGAAGCCGAGCCAGGGGGTGAAGCAATGCCCCGCCACCGCCGCCACCGCCGCGATCCCCTCGGTGCCGGGCCAGACGGCGCGCGCGACCAGCACCGGGATCACCGCCTTGGCCGCGTCGAGCAGCACCGTCGCCGCCGCGAGCCCCTTGTTGCCGGTGCGCAGCACGTTGGTCGCCCCGATCGAGCCCGAGCCGATCTTGCGAACATCCCCCAGCCCCGCCGCGCGGGTGAGGATCAGGCCGAAAGGGATCGAGCCGAGCAGGAAGCCCAACAGGGCGGCGAATACTGCGTTCATCAATTCCCATCCCGTTCGCCCTGAGCTTGTCGACCCGCAAGGGCGGGCATTGCCCAACGGCTGCACTTCTTCTAGCGCGCAGAAAGCCAAAAGAAAGACAGGGCTTCGACAAGCTCAGCCCGAACGGAGTTTTCTTGTCGGACGATCCCTCCTCACCCATCCTGCTGTTCGATTCCGGCGTCGGCGGGCTCACCGTCTACGACGCCCTGCGCGCGGTGCTTCCGCAAGCGCCGGTGATCTACGCTGCCGACCTCGCCGGCCTGCCCTACGGCGCCAAGACCGAGGCGCAGATCGCCGCGCGGGTGGCCGGGCTGCTCGGGCGGATGGCGGAGCGCTATCAGCCGCGGCTCGCCTGCATCGCCTGCAACACCGCCTCGACCATTGCGCTGGGCATGGTGCGCGAGGTGCTCGAAATCCCGGTGGTCGGCACCGTCCCGGCGATCAAGCCGGCGGCGGCGCTCACCCGCAGCGGCACCATCGGCCTTGTCGGCACCGAGGCGACGATCCGTCAGGCCTATGTCGACGAGCTCGAACGCGCCTTTGCCGCCGACAAGCGGCTGCTGCGCGTCGCCGCCCCGGCGCTGGTCGGCGCGGCCGAGGCCAAGCTGCGCGGGGCGCCGGTCGATCCCGCGCTGATCGACGATGTGCGCGCGCGGCTCGCGGCGATGCCGGGGGGCGCGGCCATCGACACGCTGGTGCTTGCCTGCACCCATTTCCCGCTGCTCGCTGAGGAATTCGCCGGCGCCTTCGGCCCCGATGTCGCGCAGATCGATGGGGCGCAGGGCATCGCGCGGCGCATCGCGCACCTGCTCGAGGGCCAGGGTTTCGCGGCCTCCGCCCCCAACCGCTTCATCGTCACCGGGCCGCTGGCGGGCGCCGCGGGGCTGGAACACGCCCTCGCCGCGCGCGGCTTCGGAGCGGCCGAGGCGTTCTGACCCTTGCGTTTCCTTGCGAAGCACTCGCAAAGATCGCTGTGGCAAAAGCGCCCTCGCGCCCTTAAATACCGCCGAAACCAACCGCTCGCCGACACGTTGTGGCGGAACGACAAGAGAGCATGGCAGGAACCGCGCCCACCTTCTGCCAAGGTGACCGCGAGAGCAGCGAGACGCGAGTGAACTACGACCAGATCTTCGATTCCGCGATCGACCGGCTGCATGAGGAAGGCCGATACCGCGTCTTCATCGACATCATGCGCAACAAGGGCGCCTATCCCAACGCGCGCTGCTTTCACGGGCACAACGGCCCCAAGCCGATCACCGTGTGGTGTTCCAACGACTATCTGTGCATGGGCCAGCACGACAAGGTGATCGGCGCGATGGAAGCCGCGCTCCACGATGTCGGGGCAGGCTCGGGCGGCACCCGCAACATCGGCGGCAACACCCACCTTCATGTCGAGCTCGAGGCCGAGCTTGCCGATCTCCACGGCAAGGATGCCGCGCTGCTGTTCACCAGCGGCTATGTCTCGAACGACGCGACGCTCTCGACCCTCGCCAAGCTGCTGCCGGGCTGCGTGATTTTCTCAGACGAATTGAACCACGCCAGCATGATCGCGGGCATCCGCAATTCGGGCTGCGAAAAGCGGGTATTCCGCCACAATGATGTCGCGCACCTCGAAGAGCTGCTCGCCAGCGTCGATATCGACACGCCCAAGCTGATCGCCTTCGAGAGCGTCTATTCGATGGACGGCGATGTCGCCCCGATCCACGCGATCTGCGACCTTGCCGACAAGTACAAGGCGCTGACCTATATCGACGAGGTCCACGCGGTCGGGATGTATGGCGCGCGCGGCGGCGGGATTTCGGAGCGCGACGGCGCGGCGCACCGCATCGACATCATCGAGGGCACGCTCGGCAAGGCCTTCGGAGTGATGGGCGGCTATATCGCGGCGTCGGCCAAGGTTGTGGACTGCATCCGCTCCTATGCGCCGGGGTTCATCTTCACGACCTCCCTCTCGCCGGTGCTGGTGGCGGGCGTGCTCGCTTCGGTGCGGCACCTCAAGGAATCGAGCGTCGAGCGCAACGCGCAGCAACGCGCCGCCGCGCTGCTCAAATTGAAGTTCGCCGAAGCCGGCCTGCCGGTGATGGACAGCGTCACCCACATCGTCCCGCTGATGGTCGGCGATCCGGTGCGCGCCAAGAAGATCAGCGACATTCTGCTCGCCGAATACGGCGTCTATGTGCAGCCGATCAACTACCCCACCGTCCCGCGCGGCACCGAACGCCTGCGCTTCACCCCGGGGCCGCACCACACCGACGCGATGATGGACGAGCTGACGGACGCGCTGGTGGAGATCTGGGACCGGCTGGAGCTGGGGCTGGCCGAGGCGGCGTGAGCGACTCGGGCATCTTTCCAAGCGACGATTGGGTCCTTTCAGAAGGTCAAACCGAAGTAGGACCGATCATCGTCCGCGTTCGATCAGGCGAACCGTCATCCGCTGACAAAGCGCTCTTCACGAACCTGCTGGTCGTGCGCTGGGCCTATGAAGCCGGCGAGTTCGGCTTGCCCCCCCGCGATGTGCTGGAGTCGATGGTAGAGTTCGAGGATCGCATTCTCGATGCCAGCGATGGCGACAGGTGGTGGGGTTCCGGTGTTGCAGTCATTACCCACGACGGCGTGCGCGAATGGAGGTTCTACACCCCTGATGTAGGAGCATTCCAAGCTGAATTCAGCCGTGCGTTGGCAGGACTGGGCCCCTACCCCCTCGATCTTCAGGTCTTCGAGGATCCCGAGTGGGTGGGCTTTTCGGAAATTCGCGACCTAGCGAGGTCAGCTTGACCGACATGACTTACGCCGAGGTCGTCCTCGGTCGGCGCAGCATTCGCGGTTATCTCGACAAGCCGGTGCCGCGCGCGCTGATCGAGGAGGTGCTGGCGCTCGCGATCCGCTCGCCGACCTCGATGAACACCCAGCCCTGGCACTTCCACGTCATCACCGGCGAGCCGCTCGCGCGCATCCGCAAGGCCAACACCGAGCGCATCCTCGCCGGCGTCCCCGACAGCCGCGAGTTCCGCCGCGGCGAGCCCTTCGCGGGCGTCCACCGCGAGCGGCAGGTCGAGGTCGCCAAGCAGCTGTTCGGCGCAATGGGGATCGCGCGCGACGATGCCGCGGCACGGCAGGACTGGGTGCTGCGCGGCTTCCGCCAGTTCGACGCGCCGGTCTGCGTGATCGTCACCTATGACCGCGAGCTTTCGGGCAGCGACGACACCGCCTTCGATTGCGGCGCGGTGACGACCGCGCTGGTCAATGCGGCGTGGTCCAAGGGGCTCGGCTGCGTGATCAATTCGCAAGGCATCATGCAAAGCCCGGTGGTGCGCGAACACGCCGGCATCCCGGTCGACCAAGTGATCATGAAGGCGGTGGCGCTGGGTTGGCCCGACCCGGATTTTCCCGCCAACGCGGTGGTGAGCCACCGCAAGAGCGTGGACGAGGCGGCGCGCTTCGTGGGGTTCGATTAGGCCCCGCGCGGCCCCCACAGGATGATCGCCGCCCCCGCAAGGCAGACCGCGCCCCCGAGCATATCCCAGCGATCCGGCCGCGCGCCCTCGACCGCCCACAGCCAGCCGAGGCTCGCACCGATATAGACCCCGCCATAGGCGGCGAAGGCGCGGCCCGCAAAGGCGGTATCGGCGCGGGTCAGGAGGAAGGCGAACAGGCACAGGCTCAGCACGCCCGGCACCAACCAAAGCGGCGAGCGATCGAGCCGCGCCCACGCCCAGAAGGCGAAGCACCCGGCGATCTCGGCGACCGCCGCGAGGGCGAACAGGCCGAGGGTCAGCGCGGCAGCTCCGACACGCCCATCAACGCCGCATCGACCGCACGCGCGGCCTGGCGGCCCTCGCGGATCGCCCAGACGACGAGGCTCTGCCCACGCCGCATGTCACCGCAGGCAAAGACGCCCGGAACGCTCGTGGCATAGCCCTCGGTGTCCGCCGCGACATTGCCGCGCGGATCGAGCGTCACGCCCGCCTGTTCGAGCAGCCCGGCCTTCCTCGGCCCCACGAAACCCATCGCGAGCAGGATCAGATCGGCCTTGATCACGAACGCGCTGCCAGCGATCTCGCGCATCTGGCCGCCGCTCCATTCGACCCGCACGCATTCGAGGCCGGTCACCGTCTCGCCGTCGCCGAGCACGCGCTTGGCGAGCACCGCCCAGTCGCGCTCGACGCCTTCCTGGTGGCTCGACGAGGTGCGCAGCTTCATCGGCCAGTCGGGCCAGGTCAGCGCCTTGTCTTCCTTCTCGGGCGGCTTGGGCATGATCTCGAGCTGGGTGACGCTGAGCGCGCCCTGCCGGTTCGAGGTGCCCACGCAGTCACTTCCGGTGTCGCCGCCGCCGAGCACCACCACGTGCTTGCCGGTCGCGAGCAGGGAACCGCGCGGGGCGGCGCGCAGCTCGTCATCGCCCGCGACGCGCTTGTTCTGCTGGGTCAGGAATTCCATCGCCAGCCGGACACCGGGCATTTCCGCGCCCGGGATCGCCAGCGCGCGCGCATCCTCGGCGCCGCCGGCCAGCACCACCGCGTCGAAATTCTCCTGCAGCGAGGCGAAGGAGATGTCGACGCCGACCTCCTTGGAGGTTTTGAACGTCACCCCCTCGGCTTCCATCTGCACGCAGCGGCGGTTGATGAGGTGCTTTTCCATCTTGAAGTCGGGGATGCCGTAACGCAGCAGCCCGCCGACGCGGTCGGCCTTCTCGAACACCGTCACCGAGTGGCCCGCGCGCGCCAGCTGCTGCGCGCAGGCGAGGCCCGCCGGGCCCGAGCCGACGATCGCGACCGACTTGCCGGTTTTGTGCGCGGGCACCTGCGGGGTGATCCAGCCTTCCTTCCACCCCCGGTCGACGATCGCGCATTCGATCGACTTGATCGTCACCGGCTGGTCGACGATGTTGAGCGTGCACGAAGCCTCGCACGGCGCGGGGCAGATGCGGCCGGTGAACTCCGGGAAGTTGTTGGTGCTGTGGAGCATCGCCAGCGCGCGCTGCCAGTCCGCCTCGTAGACGAGGTGGTTCCAGTCCGGGATCAGATTGTTCACCGGGCAGCCGTTGTGACAATAGGGGATGCCGCAATTCATGCAGCGCGAAGCCTGCCCCGCGAGCGTCGCGTCGTCCGGCTGGATCACGAATTCGCGATAGTTCTTCACCCGTTCCTTGGGATCGAGATAGTCGCGCTCGCGGCGATCCAGCTCGAGAAATCCGGTTTCCTTGCCCATGCCTATTTCTCGTTCCTGAGGTTCATTCCGCCGCAACGCTGGCGGCTTCGTGGCGCTCGGCCTCGAGCCGCCGGAGAGCGGCCGCATAGTCGCGCGGCATCACCTTGACGAAGCGGGTCAGCGCGGCGTCCCAATCGGCGAGCAGATCGCCCGCCAGCGTGCTGCCGGTGTGGAGCAGGTGCCGTTCGACGAGGATGCGCAGCCGCTCGGCATCGTGGCGCAGCATGTCGCCCATCCCGAAATCATGGACCGAGCGCGGGCGCTGCGCCGGGCGGCCCGTTCCGTCCTCGGCATCGGGCTCGGCCGAGACCGGCAGCAGATCGACCTGCGCCGGGTTCACGAGCGCACTGAACGCGCCCTCGGGATCATAGACGTAGGCGACCCCGCCGCTCATGCCCGCGGCGAAGTTGCGGCCGGTCTTGCCGAGCACCACCACCACCCCGCCGGTCATGTATTCGCAGCCATGGTCCCCGGTGCCTTCGACCACCGCGATCGCGCCCGAATTGCGCACCGCGAAGCGCTCGCCGGCCACCCCGTTGAAATAGGCCTCGCCCGCGATCGCGCCATAAAGGACGGTGTTGCCGACGATGATGTTCGCGTCCGACGCGCGCGGCGCCTGGGGCGGCTGGCGCACGATGATGCGCCCGCCCGAAAGCCCCTTGCCGACATAGTCGTTGGCATCGCCCACCAGATCGAGCGTCACCCCGTGGGCGAGCCACGCGCCGAAGCTCTGCCCGGCAACGCCCGTGAGGTTGAGACGGATGGTGTCGGTCGGCAAGCCCTCGTGGCCGTGCGCCTTGGCGATCTCGCCCGAGAGCATCGCGCCCACGGTGCGGTGGACGTTGCGCACTGCATAGTCGCGCTGCACCGGCTGCTTGCCCTCGATCGCGGCGCGGCAATCGGCGATCAGCTGGTTGTCGAGCGCGGCGCCGAGCCCGTGGTCCTGCGTCTGCGTCTGGCGCAGCGGCGTGCCCGCGGCAACCGGCACCTGGTGGAGGATACGCCCAAGATCGATCCCGCGCGCCTTCCAGTGGCGCTCCATCCGGCGGGTGTCGAGCAGGTCGACCCGGCCGACCATCTCGGCGACGGTGCGGATGCCCATCTCGGCCATGATCTGGCGGAGTTCCTCGGCAACGAAGAACATGTAGTTGACCACGTGCTCGGGCTGGCCGGTGAAGCGCGCGCGCAGCACCGGATCCTGCGTGGCGACACCGACGGGGCAGGTATTGAGGTGGCACTTCCTCATCATGATGCAGCCCGCGGCGATCAGGGGCGCGGTCGCAAAGCCGAACTCGTCCGCGCCGAGCAGCGCGCCGATCGCGACATCGCGCCCGGTGCGCAGGCCCCCGTCGACCTGCACCGCGATACGGCTGCGCAGATCGTTGAGCAGCAGCGTCTGCTGGGTTTCGGCAAGCCCGATCTCCCACGGTGAGCCTGCATGGGTCAGCGAAGTCAGCGGCGAAGCGCCCGTCCCACCGTCATAGCCCGCAATGGTGACATGGTCGGCGCGCGCCTTGGACACCCCCGCGGCGACCGTGCCGACGCCCACCTCGGACACCAGCTTGACCGAAATGCGGGCATCGGGGTTCACGTTCTTGAGATCGTGGATCAGCTGCGCCAGATCCTCAATCGAATAGATGTCGTGGTGCGGCGGCGGGGAGATCAGCCCGACGCCGGGGGTCGAATGCCGCACCGCGCCGATCCGCTTGTCGACCTTGTGCCCGGGCAGCTGGCCGCCCTCGCCGGGCTTTGCGCCCTGCGCCATCTTGATCTGGATGTCGTCCGAATTGACGAGGTATTCGGTGGTGACGCCGAACCGTCCGCTCGCGACCTGCTTGATGCGGCTGCGCATCGAATCGCCGTTGGCCATCGGCTTGAAGCGGAACGGCTCCTCCCCGCCCTCGCCCGTGTTCGAACGCCCGCCGATGCGGTTCATCGCGATCGCCATGGTCGAATGGGCTTCGTGGCTGATCGAACCGAGGCTCATCGCGCCGGTCGAGAAGCGCTTCACGATCTCGCTCGCCGGTTCGACCTCATCGAGCGGGATCGGTTGAGCGGCCTTCCTGAATTCGAGCAGGCCGCGGATCGTCAGCAGCCGTTCGGACTGCTCGTTGATCGACTTCGCGAACTCGGCGTAGTTCTTGGGATCGTTGCCGCGCACCGCGTGCTGGAGCTGGGCGACGTTCTGCGGGGTCCAGGCGTGTTCCTCGCCGCGCAGGCGGTATTGGTAGATCCCGCCGACATCGAGCATCCCGTCATAAAGCGGATTGTCGCCGTAGGCCTGCGCGTGACGGCGCAGCGCTTCCTCGGCAACCTCGGCCAGCCCGATGCCTTCGATGGTGGTGGCGGTGCCGGTGAAGTACTTCTCCACGAAGGCGCTCGAGAGGCCCACAGCGTCGAAGATCTGCGCGCCGCAATAGGACTGGTAGGTCGAGATCCCCATCTTGGACATGACCTTGCGGATGCCCTTGCCGACGCCCTTGATGAAGTTCGCCTCGACCTTTTCGGGAGCGAGGTCAGGGTGGCGACGGGCGCGCAGCGCCTCGATGGTCTCGAAGGCGAGATAGGGATTGATCGCTTCCGCGCCGTAGCCCGCGAGCACGCAGAAATGGTGCACCTCGCGCGCCTCGCCGGTTTCGACCACGAGCCCGGTCTGCATCCGCAGGCCCTGCCGCACGAGGTGGTGATGCACCGCAGCGGTGGCCAGCAGCGCGGGCATCGGCACGCGGGTCTCGCTCTGCCCGCGGTCGCTGAGGACGAGGATGGTGTGATCCTGCAGCACCGCTTCGGTCGCGGCCCAGCACATTTCCTTGATCGCGAGTTCGATGCCCTGCGCGCCGGTGCTCGCATCCCATGTGATGTCGATGGTGGCGCAGCGGAACGCCCCGTCGAGCGCTTCCTCGACCGAGCGGATCTTGGCGAGATCGGCGTTGGTGAGGATCGGCTGATCGACCTCGAGCCGCTTGTGCGTCCCCGCATCGCGGCCGAGCAGATTGGGGCGCGGCCCGATCATGCTGGTGAGGCTCATCACCAGCTCCTCGCGGATCGGATCGATCGGCGGGTTGGTGACCTGCGCGAAGTTCTGCTTGAAATAGTCGTAGAGCAGCCGCGCGCGGTTCGAGAGCACCGCGATCGGCGTGTCGGTGCCCATCGAACCGACCGGATCGTCGCCCTCGACCGCCATCGGTTCGAGGAAGCGGCTGATATCCTCCTGCGTGTAGCCGAAGGCCTGCTGGCGCTCGAGCAGGGTGCCGTCCTGCGGCGGGATCGCGGCGAGTTCGGGCACCACATCGGTGATGTCCTCAAGCTTGTACTGCGCCTGGTGCAGCCACTCGGCATAGGGGTGGGCATTGGCGAGATCGGCCTTGAGCTCGTCATCCTCGATGATGCGGCCCTGTTCGAGGTCGATCAGCAGCATCTTGCCCGGCTGCAAGCGCCACTTGCGCACGATGTCCTCCTCGCGGAACGGGAGCACGCCGCTTTCCGAGGCGAGGCAGACGATATCGCCCCTGGTCACGCAGAAGCGCGCGGGGCGCAGGCCGTTGCGGTCGAGCGTCGCGCCGATCTGGCGCCCGTCGGTGAAGCACACCGAGGCCGGGCCGTCCCACGGCTCCATCAGCGCGGCGTGATATTCGTAGAAGGCGCGCCGTTCGGGCGCCATCTGCGCATTGCCGCTCCACGCCTCGGGGATCAGCATCATCATCGCATGGGCGAGACTGTATCCGCCAGCGATCAGCAGTTCGAGCGCGTTGTCGAGACACGCCGTGTCGGACTGACCGTGCGGGATGATCGGCCACATCTTGTCGAGATCGGGGCCGAGCAGCTCGCTTTCCATCGTGCGGCGGCGCGCGTTCATCCAGTTGACGTTGCCGCGCACGGTGTTGATCTCGCCATTGTGCGCAATGAAGCGGAACGGGTGCGCGAGCTTCCAGCTGGGGAAGGTGTTGGTCGAGAACCGCTGGTGCACGAGGCCGAGCGCCGAGACGCAATCGGGATCGGTGAGATCGTCGTAGAAGCTCCCCACCTGCGTCGCCAGCAGCAGGCCCTTGTAGACCAGCGTGCGGGTCGAGAAGCTGGGGATGTAGGTATCCGCGATCTCGGGTAGCGCGTGCTTCTCGGCAAGGCTGGCGAGCGGGTTCTGCACCTGCTTGCGGATGGTCAGCAGCTTCCTCTCGAACGCGTCCTGATCGGCGCACCCCGGACCGCGGGCGATCACCGCCATCTGGATCACCGGCATCGACGCGATCACCGCATCGCCGAGCCCTTCGCTGGTGGTCGGCACGTCGCGCCAGCCGATGAAGCGCTGGCCCTCCTTGGCGGTGAAGGCCTCCATCCGCTCCATCACGATGTCGCGCGCGGTGCCGTTCTGCGGCAGGAAACACATCGCCACGCCGTAATCGCCCGGCGGCGGCAGGTGGTGGCCATGCGCTTCGGCCCAGCGGCGAATCAGCGGATCGGGGATCTGGATGAGGATGCCCGCGCCGTCGCCGAGCAGCGGATCGGCGCCGACCGCGCCGCGGTGGTCGAGGTTTTCGAGGATCTCCAGCGCCTGCGCGATGATCGCGTGGCTTTTCTCGCCCCGGATATGCGCGACCATCCCGACGCCGCAGGCATCGTGTTCGTTGGCGGGGTCGTAGAGACCCTGGGAGGCGGGGTATCCCATCACGTCGGTCCGTTCTGTCAGATGCCGACAGGCGCGCACTCCGGCGCGAACGGGGGTTCGCACGAGAGGTCGCGCCTGGCGGCAGGTCACTGGGGTGCGGCGTGCCTCAGCGGTCCACGCCTGCCCCGTTCAGCGCCCTCATGCCGACAGGATGCGGATTTGGCAATGGGATTGCGCGAAGCAATATTTCGCGGCTTGCCAAAGAAACTATCATTAGATTGCGTTCCGCGCGCGGATTGCGGCGGTGAGTTGCAGCTTTTGCGCCTTCGCTGCAGGCCTCAGGCCGCCCCGCGCTGGGTCTGCAACCGGGTGAGCGCCGCGCGCAGCGACTGCTCCTGCTGCCCGCCTGCCTGCGAGGAGCGCGCCGCCGTGTCGCCGCTGAGTGCCGCGAGCGCCTTCAAGGCCTCGGCCAGTGCGGCCTCCCTTGCGGCGAGTTCGGCGGTGGTGAGCGGGCGCTGCGGCGCGCTGCTGCGGTGTTCGTGGAGCGCGCCGGCGAAACGCTCGACCATCTGTACGAGGCTGAGCTCGCTGGTCGGCACGGCGCGCAGCCGGGTGAGCGCGGCGCTGCCAGGCGTGGGGACACGCAGTTCGGTCACCGGAGCGCGGCGCACCGGCGCGGGTTCCGGGGCCTGAGCAGGCGCCGGGGCCGGTTCCTCGACCCACACTCCGTTGCGACCGGGCAATTCGGCGAATTCGCCGAGATCGAGCGCGCGCGGGGCGCTCGCCACGGGTTCGGATGCGGGCGCGGATTGCGGCGGCGGCGCATCTTCTCTGGCGAAGGGCATGGTCTCGACCGGATCGTCGAGCCGGCGGCTGCCGAGGTCGCGCTCCGGATCGATCGGGCGCACCACGGTCTTGGCATTGCGGCGGGTGGCGAGTTCGGCGATCGAGGGCGAATGCATCCGGCGCCGGGCGCGGGCCGACATCGATCCGGCCATCGCGAAGATGATCCCGCCGACGGCGAGGCCTGCAACCGCGGCGATCACGCCTTGTGCCGAGCCATTGAGCAGCGCCACCGCGGTGCCGCGGAAGCTCGTGGCGATCATTTCGGACGGCAGCACCAGCACCGGCAGCGCACCCAGCAGCGCGCCCCACAGGCCCATCAGCGGCGCGAAGGCGCGGTGCGCGATCATCGGATTGGCGCCCCGCTTGCGGCCGCTCCGCCGCTTGCGCCGCTTGGTCCGCTTGTCCTGCCCCGCTGCCATTGGCCTGTCACCCCGTCTTGCGTGCGGCGCGCTGCGCACCGACACTGTTACTCCGGGCTATCAAGAGATGGTAAACAGGAAGATAACGCCGGGCGTTAATGGCCCAATCGTGATGATTGCGGACGTGCGCGGTGGCGCGCTCCTTCATCGCCTCCCACCCCTCGCGCGTATCGAGCAGGCGGGCGAGCGCGGCGGCGCAGGCGGCCGGATCGTCGGGAGCGAACAGCGTGCCCGTCGCGCCATCGGTGATGAGCTCGCGGTGCCCGCCCACGGCCGAGGCAGCGACCAGCCGGCGCTGCGCCATCGCCTCGAGCGGCTTCAACGGCGTGACCAGATCGGTCAGCCGCTGGCTTTTCCTCGGGTAGGCAAGCACGTCGATCAGCGAATAGTAGCGCTCGACCGCGGCATGCGGCACGCGGCCGGTGAAGATCACCGCGTCCGGTTCGCTCAGCGCGGCCGCGGCGGCGCGCCAGGCGGCGTCCATCGGCCCCGCGCCCACCAGCAACAGGCGCGCCTCCGGCTGGCTGCGGCGCAGCAGCGGCATCGCGGCGATGAGATCATCGACCCCCTCATAGGCATAGAAGCTGCCGACATAACCGATCACCGGGGCGCCCGGCGCAATGCCGAGTTCGGCCGCGAGCGCCTCGTCGCGTGGGCCCGGCGCGCCGAACAGGTCGAGATCGACCCCGTTGGGCATCACGTGGATGTTGTCCGCCGCGATCCCGCGTTCGGCCAGATCGCCCTTGAGCCCTTCGCAGATGGTGAACAGCGCATCGGCGCTCTTCGCCACGCGGGTTTCGAGCGCGCGGGTGAGGCGGTATTTGAGGCTGCCCTCGGTGCCGGTGAGATTGCCGACTGCGGCATCCTCCCAGAAGGCGCGGATCTCGTAGACGAAGGGCACGCCCAGCGCACGCGCCGCCTGACACGCCGCCGCGCCGCACAGCGCAGGCGAATGGGCGTGGATGATGTCGGGGCGCCAATCCTGCGCCAGCGCGTGGATCGCGGACGCCAGCGCCTCGATCTCGCCCATCTCGCGCAAGGCCGGCGGGCCGGAGGGGACGCCGGGCGTGCGGCGAAAGATCAGCCCGTCGGCCACTTCGGGAGAGGGCGTGCTTGCCGCTTCGCAATTGTGGCGCTGCCCGGTGATGCCCCGCACCTCCAGCCCAAGGCCCTGCTGCGCCTTCAGGATCGCGCGGGTGCGGAAGGTATAGCCGCTGTGGAGCGGCAGCGAATGGTCGAGGACGTGGAGCACGCGGGTCATGGCCGCTCGCCCCTAGCGCGCTTGTGCTTAACGCGGCGTCAACTGGCAGGGCCTATGCCCATGAGCCTGTCTGGCCCGGAACCCCTGCCTCGCGCGCGACCCATGATCGACTATTTCGCCCTCGCTCTCGGACATGGCCTCATCGCCATCGCGCTGCTGCGGCTGGTGCTGCGCGGCGAACTGGATGTCGACCCGCTGATCGGCAGCCTCAAGGACGAGGCCGAGGCCAACCGCAAGGCGGCCGGGGTCAGCGGCCGCAACGCCGCGCGCCGCGCGCGGCAGGACGAAGCGGCAAACCCGTGACCGACCTCGTTCTTCTCGCCTTCATCGGCTACGTGCTCGTGCTCGGCCTGCGGCGCCCGTTCCTGTGGGTGCTGCTCTATGTCTATATCGACATCCTCGCGCCGCAGCGGATCGGCTATTCGCTGATCGCCACGCTGCCCGTGTCGCTGATCGCCTTTGCCGCGGCCTTCGGCGGCTGGCTCGCGCTCGACCGCAAGGAGGGCGCGCGCTTCACGCTGCGGCAGGGCCTGCTGCTCGCGCTGCTCGTCTATTGCGGCTGGACCACGAGCCGCGCCGATTTCCCGATCGAGGCGGCGACCAAATGGGACTGGGTATGGAAGGCGCTGCTCTTCGCGATCTTCCTCCCCCTCACCCTGACCACCCGCGCGCGGATCGAGGCGCTGGCGCTGGTGCTGACGCTGTCGGTCGCGACCATCGTGATCGGCACCGGCATGAAGACGGTGCTGGGCGGCGGCGGCTACGAGAACCTCAAGTTCTTCGTCAACGACAACTCTGGGATCTACGAAAGCTCGACCCTCGCGACGGTCGCGATCGGGCTGATCCCGCTGATCTGGTGGCTGGTGCGGCACGGCACGGTGTTCCGCGAGCGGCGGCTGGCGACCGGCTTTGCGGCGGCGCTGACCTTCGCCTGCCTGCTCGTGCCCATCGGCACCGAGGCGCGCACGGGCCTGCTCTGCATCGCCGCCCTCGCCGCGCTGATGCTGCGCTATACCGACAAGCGGCTGCTGTTCATCGCGGGCGCGGGCGCGCTCGGCCTCGTTGCCCTGCCCTTCCTCCCGCAGAGCTATTACGAGCGCATGGCGACCATCGCCGCGCCCGGCGGGGACGAAAGCGCCTCGACCCGCGTGGCGGTGTGGGAATGGACCATCGGCTATGCCGCCAGAAATCCGCTGGGCGGCGGGTTCGACGCCTATCGCTCGAACCGCTTCGCCTACACCATGCCGGTCAAGCAGACATCGGGGAACACCACCAGCGTCGAATACCGCGAGGTGGTGGACGAGGGCCGCGCCTTCCACTCCTCGATCTTCGAGATGCTCGGCGAACAGGGCTGGCCCGGGCTCATCATGTGGCTCGCGCTCCATGCGGTCGGGCTGATCCAGATGGAGCGCATCCAGCGCCGCTGGCGCAAGGTCGAGGATGCCGAGGCGACCCGCTGGATCGCACCGCTCGCCGCGGCGCTCCAGATGGGGGCGCTGATCTACCTTGTCGGCGCGCTGTTCCAGGGGATCGCCTATCAGCCGGTGATGCTGATGCTGGTGGGCCTGCAGGTGGGGCTTGCGACCTATTGTGCGCGGCTCGAGTCGGCGCGCGCGCAGCTTGCCCGCAGCGTGGCCCGCGCCGAGGCGATCGCCGGCAAGATGCGCGGTGCCGTAACGGCATAGCGCCGGGCGTTGCGCTCGCCCGTGTGTTGCGCCATGAAGCCCCCCGCATAACACGCGGGGCGCCGACGGGATGGCCTTCCGCGAACACACGAGGAGGAGCCCGATGAACCCGCAGGATTTGGCCGCCAAGGTCGGCGAAGTGATCGGCACCAGCGAATGGGTCGAACTGAGCCAGGAGCGCATCAACCAGTTCGCCGAGGCGACCGGTGATCACCAATTCATCCACGTCAACGAAGAGATGGCCAAGATGACCCCCTTCGGCGGGACCATCGCGCACGGCTTCCTGACGCTTTCGATGATCCCCTATCTCGGTGCCCAGGGCGGCGCGCCGCGCATCGACGGGGTGAAGATGGGCGTCAACTACGGCGGCAACAAGACCCGCTTCATCGCCCCCGTGCGCGCTGGCAAGCGCATCCGCGGCCACTGGAAGCTGACCGAGATGGTCGAGAAGCGCCCGGGCCAGTGGCAGCAGACCTGCGAGATCACGATCGAGATCGAAGGCGAGGAAAAGCCCGCCCTGATCGCCGAGTGGATCACGCAATACTTCGTGTGAGCCGCGGGTAGGATTCCGCCTCCGCGGCTCTTGCTCCCGGCTTGTCAAACCTCTCCCGGCCCCCACCTTGCGGGGGCTTCCAGTCTCGCCAAAAGGATACCCCCATCATGGCCCGTGACGCCGTCATCGTTTCCACCGCCCGAACCCCCATCGGCCGTGCCTACAAGGGCGCCTTCAACGCGACGCCGGGGCCGACGCTCGGCGCGCTCAGCCTTGCGCCCGCGATCGCACGCGCCAGGATCGAGCCGGGCGAGATCGACGATGTGGTGTGGGGCACGGTTCTCACCCAGGGCACCCAGGCCGGCAATATCGGCCGCCAGGTCGCGCTGCGCGCCGGTTGCCCGGTCACCGTCAGCGGCCAGACCATCGACCGCCAGTGCTCGTCGGGCCTGATGGCGATCGCCACCGCCGCCAAGCAGATCATCGTCGACAACATGGATATCGTCGTGGGCGGCGGGCAGGATTCGATCAGCCTCGTGCAGACCCCCGAGATGCGCGTTTCGCCCGATCGCTCGCTGATCGCGCTGCACAAGGACGTCTACATGCCGATGCTCGGCACCGCCGAGACTGTCGCCGCGCGCTACAACATCAGCCGCGAGCGCCAGGACGAATACGCCCTGCAATCGCAGCAGCGCACCGCCCAGGCGCAGGCCGAAGGCCGGCTCGATGCCGAGATCGTCCCCGTCACCACCACCATGGCGGTGAAGAACAAGGAGACCGGCGAGGTCAGCAATGTCGAGGTGACGCTCACCAAGGACGAGGGCAACCGTCCCGAGACCACGCTAGAGGGCCTCGCCGCGCTGCAGCCGGTGATGGGGCCGGACAAGTTCATCACCGCGGGCAACGCCTCGCAGCTCTCGGACGGTTCCTCGGCCGCGGTGCTGATGGAAGCCAAGCTCGCCGAGCAGCGCGGGCTCCAGCCGCTCGGCCGCTATGTCGGCATGGCGGTGGCGGGCACCGAGCCCGACGAGATGGGCATCGGCCCCGTCTTCGCGATCCCCAAGCTGCTCAAGCAGACCGGGCTCAAGATGGACGATATCGGCCTGTGGGAGCTGAACGAGGCGTTCGCGGTGCAGGTGCTCTATTGCCGCGACACGCTCGGCATCCCCAACGACATTCTCAACGTTTCCGGCGGCTCGATCTCGATCGGCCACCCCTACGGCATGACCGGCGCGCGCTGCACCGGCCACGCACTGATCGAGGGCAAGCGCCGCGGCGCCAAATATGTCGTGGTCACCATGTGCATCGGCGGCGGCATGGGGGCGGCTGGTCTCTTCGAGGTCTTCTAGGACGGAACATTTTTTCCGCGTCGGCGCTTGTGCCTCCCGCTCAATGCCCAAGGGAGACACACATGGCGACCGACGCGGAAATCACGGCGAAATTCTGGAAAGCGCTCAGGAGCGACATGACGATGTTCCTCGGCCTGGCCGAGGGCGAGGACGGGCACGCGCGCCCGATGACCGCACAGCTCGAAGACGCGCTGTTCGATGGCGACGCCTATCGCGGCCCCCTGTGGTTCTTCACCGCCACCGACAACGCGCTCTATCAGATGATCCAGCAGCAGGAGCTGGCCGGCACCCTGCCCCGCGCGATGGCGCATTTCGCCTCCAAGGGCCATGACGTGTGGGCGACGGTCCACGGCAGCCTTTCGACCAGCCGCGACAGCGAGACGATCGACCGGCTCTGGAACCGCTTCGTCGCCGCCTGGTACGAAGGCAACGACGATCCCCGGATCGCGCTGATCCGCCTCGATCCCGAGGACGCCGAGATCTGGATCGACGCCTCCTCGCTGGTCGCAGGGATCAAGATGCTGATCGGCATCGATCCCAAGCAGGATTACAAGGACAAGGTCGCCGAGGTGCGGTTCTAGGCCTGGCTCTGGCGGCGCGGGACACGCATCTTTCCGCGCCGCTTCACACAATCTCCACAATCCCTACAATCGCCGGACACACAGGGGTGGCAGGGCCGCGGCCCACACCGCCATGCGAGGCCCGAGCGATGGACAATCCCCTTATCCTGATAGCCGAAGACGAACACGAGATTGCCCAGATCCTGACCGCCTATTTCGACCGCGAGGGGTTTCGTTCCACACATGCGGGCGACGGAGAGACGGCCCTGGTGCAGCACCACATGCTGCGCCCCGATCTGGTGCTGCTCGACATCAACATGCCGAAGAAGGACGGGCTCGAGGTGCTGACCGAGATCCGCCGCCGCGGCACCACCCCGGTGATCATGGCAACGGCGCGCGCCGAGGAACTGGACCGGTTGCTCGGGTTGCGGCTGGGTGCCGATGACTATGTCGTCAAGCCCTACAACCCGCTCGAGATCGTCGCGCGGATCAAGGCAGTCCTGCGCCGTGCCGGCGGCGGCGAGGCGGTGGGCGCGCGGCTGCGCTGGGGGCCGATCGAGATCGATCCGGAAGCCTATGCCGCTACGGTCAGGCATGAAGGCGAGGCCATCGCGCTTGATCTCACGCTCACCGAGTATCGGGTGCTTGCGCACCTGGTGCGCGCGCCTCTCCGTGTCTTCACCCGGGCGGAGCTGGTCGATGCTTGCCTCCCCGACGGCGAGGCGCTCGAACGCACGGTTGACAGCCATGTCAGCAAGCTGCGCAAGAAGCTCGAAACGGCGGGCGCGGCGGGCCTGTGCGTCGGCGTGCGCGGCGTCGGCTATCGGTTGTCCGGGGCATGAGCGGCCCCCGGCGCCGCCCGTTCCTGTCCTCGCTGCGGCTTTCGGACCAGCTCGCCGCCATCCTCGCGATCAGCGTGCTGTTATGCGCCGGACTGATCATTGCTGCGGTCACCGCCTATGATCTCTACGAACAGACGCGGCTGCTCAGCGAACTCGACGGCCCATCGCGTCGCGCGATCGAGGCGCTGCAGGCCAACCGCGTGCCCGATCTGGCCGATTTCCAGCACCTGATGGCCAGCCAGAGCGGCCGCAACGAGGCGGCGGTGACGCGCTCGAACATTGCGTTGGCGGTGTTCACGGTGAGCGCAGCCATCATCGCCTTCCTGCTCGGACGCTGGCTGCTGGGGCGCGCCGGCACCGGTCTGGAGGATGTTGCGCAGGCGGCGCGGGCGGTGGCCGGCGGCAACCTCAGCGCACGCGCGCGGCCGATGCGCTTCGCCTCGATCGAGGAAGCCGGGCTGATCGAAGACTTCAACGCCATGGCGCAGGCGCTCGCCGACGCCGAGCGCGAACTGCGCGACGGAACCGCGGCCGTCGCGCACGAGCTGCGCACGCCGCTCACCGTGCTCACCGGCCGCCTGCACGGCATCCGCGACGGCCTGTTCGAAGCCGGGCCCGACCAGATCGACAGCCTGCTGAAGCAGGTCGAGCAGCTTTCGCGGGTGGTCGATGATCTCCATACGCTGAGCCTGGTCGATGCCGGTCAGCCGATGCTGCAGCACGCCGCAATCGATCTCGCCGAGGTCACCCAGTCGCTGCTCGAAGCGGTCGGCCCCGATCTGCTTGCCGCCGGGTTGACTCCGGAGGCCCGGCTGCGCCCCGCTCCGATGATCGGCGATGCCGCGCGCATCCGCCAGGCGCTTGGTGCGGTGCTCAGCAACGCCATGCGCTATGCGCCCGGCAGCGGGCCGCTGCGGATCGAGACCGGGCACGGGCCGGAGGGCAATTTCGTGCGCATTCTGGATCGGGGCCCGGGCCTGTCGGACGAGGGCGAGGCGCGCGCCTTCGAGCGATTCTGGCGCGACGATGGCTCGCGCGCGCGCGCGAGCGGCGGTTCGGGCCTCGGACTTTCGGTGGTGCGCGCGATCGCCGCGGCGCATCACGGCCGCGCCCGCCTGACCTCACGTGACGGGGGCGGCACCGCCTTCGAACTGGTGCTGCCCACAATCCCGCCCCCGCTCGACCAAATCTCCACAAACGGCTGACAGTCCCTCCACCGGGCACCTCCAGAACAGGCTCATCGAACGGCCCCCTGCCGCCGATCTGCAAACCTGGAGAAGAATCATGAAGTCGATTATCCTTGTCCCCGTTGCCGCGCTTGCCCTGTCGCCGATCGCCGCCCACGCCCAGAACGGCGATTTCGACGTTAACTTCGATGGCCCCAAGGTCGGGCTCGAAGTCAGCCGCGCGCGCACCACGCTCGAAGTCGCCCCGCCCGCTGGCCGCACCGAGACCGAAACCTCGCGCGACGGGGTCGGCTACCGCGCCTTTGCCGGCTACGACCTGCAGGTCGATCGCTTCGTGGTCGGCGCCGAGCTCGGCATCGGTGGCGGCGCGCGCACCGTAAGCCAGGCCGGACGCAACGGCACGGTGACGGTCGATCCGGGCCTCAGCTTCGATGCCACCGCGCGCGCGGGCGTCGCGATCATCCCCGAACTGCTGGTCTATGGCCGCGGCGGCTACCGCTGGCTGCGCACCGAAACCAAGATCGGCACCGCAGCGGCTACCGACGTGACCGAGAAGGGCTTCACCTACGGCGGCGGCATGGAACTGGCGCTTTCGCCCAACCTGTCGCTGCGCGCGGAATACAACCGCACCGACCTGAGCCCGGACCTGCGCGACAACCGCATCGCCGCCGGCGCCACGATCCGCTTCTGACCGCTTCGCGCGGGGGGCCTCCCCCCTCCTTGCCCCCCGCGCGAAACCCGTGGGGGGTCAACGGCCACACACCAGCCGCCGCCCTGCCATTCCTGCAGGGCGGCGGCATCGGCATTCAGCGCAAGGACACCACGTTGTCGCTCGCTTCGCGCACGCGGGTGCCGTTGAACAGGCTCATCATCGGCTCGTCCTGCACGGTGACAACCCGCGCGTTGCCATAGCCGTTGAAACCGGTCTTCATCGCCGCCCCATAGGCGCCGAGCATCCCGATCTCGATATAGTCGCCGGCCTGGATGTCGGCGGGGAGCTGGAACGGCCCCTTCATGTAATCGGCATCGTCGCAGGTCGGCCCGTAGAAGGCGAAATCCTCGTCTTCCTTGATGAGGTCGTCCTCGAGCGCGCGCACCGGGAAGCGCCAGGCGACATGGGCCGCATCATAGAGCGCGCCATAGGCGCCGTCATTGATGTAGAGTTCCTCGCCGCGGCGCTTGCTCACCTGCACGATCATCGAGGAATACTCGGCCGACAGCGCGCGGCCGGGTTCGCACCACAGCTCGGCGTTGTAGGCGATCGGCAGCGCTTCGAAGTGGCGCGCGATGATCGCGAAGTAATCTTCCATCGGCGGCGGCTCGAGCCCCGGATAGGCGCTCGGGAAGCCCCCGCCGACATCGATCATGTCGATCACGACGGATGCCTCGGCGATCGCCGCACGGGTGCGGTCGAGCGCCTGGACGAAGGCGAAGGGGGTCATCGCCTGGCTGCCGACGTGGAAGCACACGCCCAGCCAGTCGCAATGCTGGCGGGCCTGCTGGAGCAGCTGGGGCGCTTCGATCAGGTCGCAGCCGAACTTGCTGGCGAGGCTGAGCTCGGAATACTCGCTCGAGACGCGCAGCCGCACGCACAGCCTGAGGTCGCGGGGCGCCTCGCCGGTGGCGGGATCGGTGCAGGCCTCGATGATCTTCTCGAGCTCCTCGTAGGTATCGAGGCTGAAGGTGCGCACGCCGTGATCGAAATAGGCCTCGCGGATCGCCGCCGGGGTCTTCACCGGGTGCATGAAGCACAGCACCGCATCGGCAAGAATGCCGCGCACCAGCCGCACCTCGGTGATCGAGGCCACGTCGAAATGAGTCACGCCGGCGTCCCACAGCACCTGAATGAGATCGGGCGCCGGGTTGGCCTTGACCGCATAGAGCACCTTGCCCGGAAACCTCTCGACGAAGAAACGGGCGGCGCGCCGCGCGGCGTGCGGGCGGTTGAGGATGACGGGTTCGTCCGGACGGAGGTCGCGGACTACAGCTCGTGCGTCAGGGTAGATGTGCAACTCAAGGGACCCCCAAAACGGCTCTGTTGAACCATAAAACGACAAGCTGCCTTGCGGTTTGGAAGTCCCCTTGGGGCAGCGGAAGGGCGCATGTAGGGCCTGGGGGACGAATTGCAAACGAAAAATGGGGCTGCGCCGCGAGAAATGTTACTTTTTGAAGACAGTTTCGCGGGCGCGACCGGAATGTGACAGAAAACCACGCATTTCAGCGGGTTTCCCGGCCGTTTCAGAAAGCGATTCGCGGCACCTGGTCGACCGTCCCCTGCTCGCTCGCGTCGAGCCGGTGGAAGTCCGCCTCGCCGAAACCGAGCGCGCTCGCGAACAGCACCGCCGGAAAGGATTCGCGCGCGGCGTTGAAGCGCGCGGCGGCGGCGTTGAGCGCGCGGCGGGCGGCGGCGAGCTTGTCCTCGACATCGGCGAGCTCGCCTTGGAGCGCCTGGAAGTTGGCCGAGGCCTTGAGGTCGGGATAGGCCTCGCCCAGCGCCAGCAGATTGTCGAGCGCGCCGCGCAGCTGCTGTTCGCTGCCCGACGAGGGCGCCCCGGCGGCGGCCGCGTTGCGCGCCACAATCACCGCCTCGAGCGTGTCGGCCTCGTGCCCGGCATAGCCCTTCACCGTCTCGACGAGATTGGGGATGAGATCGTGCCGCTGGCGCAGCTGCGCGTCGATATCGGCGACCCCCTGCCGCACTGTCTGCCTGAGACCGACGAGGTTGTTGTAGATGCCGATGACCACCAGCACCGCGACCACCGCGAGCGCGATCAACACCCAGAGCAAAATTTGCATACCGATCCCCTTTACCTTTCACCCTCACTTGTGGTGGACACAGGTTAAAGAATCGCGCGGGAGAGGCAATGCGCACCAACATCGACGGCCTGATGGCAGGCGGTCTCGGCACCTGGCTGGCCGGGCAGGAACAAATGCGCGCTGCAGCCAAGGAGCAGGCGGCCACGCGCTGGACCTGGGGCGCGGCGCTGATGCTGCCGTTGATCGCCTTCCTGTGGTTCGGCCCGAGCCTTCCGCCCGGGCTCACGTTGGTCGTGGTGCTCGGCGGCGCGGGGCTGGTGTGGTTCTGGGGGTATCGCCCGATCGCCGCGGCCAAGCAGGCGATCAAGGTCGGCATCAACACCGCGATCGCCGAAAGCTTCGGCGTCTCCTATGTCCCCGAGGTCGAGCCCGGCGCAGAGTTCGAAGCGGCGCGCACTTATGGCCTTGTCCCCGGCTATGACCGGTCAAGCTTCGAGGACCGCTGGTACGGCGCGATCGAGGGCCACGGCTTCGATCTTTACGAGGCTCATCTCGAAGAGCAGCGCGGATCGGGCAAGAACCGCCATTGGGTGACGGTGTTCCGCGGGCCGGTGATCCGCATGGACTTCGGTCGCAGCTTCCATTCGACCACGCTGCTCGAGCGCGCGGGCAAGCATCGCAAGTGGCTCGGGCTCGGCGGGGCGAGCGATCACGTCAGCTTCGACGGGCACCGGCTCGATCGGGTCGATCAGGTCCATCCGGCATTCGGCGAGGTGTTCGCGCTGTTCAGCGACGATCAGGTCGAGGCGCGGGTGCTGGTCCACCCCTCCTATGTCGAGCATCTGCTCAAGGTCGAGAGCGCCTTTGCCGCGCGCGAGTTGCGCGCGCTGTTCACGCGCGGCGAGGTGATCCTCGCGGTCGAGACCGGCGAACTGTTCGAAAGCGGCGACATGGACCCGGCCTCCGACCGCGCCCGTGCCGAGGAAGCGGCGGAGCAGTTCGCGGCGCTTGCGGGCCTCGCGCTCGCAATCAACCAGAACGCGCGCGGGCGGGCGCTCGAAAGCGACCCGCAGGCGCCCGAGGACCTTTAGTCGGCCGCCGGGGCCGACTCGCCCGCGGCGACCGGATAGGCTTCGGGGATGAGGCTCAGCAGCACATCGACGTTGGCGCGGATATTCGCCATCGTCACCCCGTCGTCGAGCACCTGATAGCGGGTGAAGCCCAAGGTCTTTTCCGTAAAGTCCGCCCAGGTGTTGAGCGCGGCCTGATCCATGTTCGCCGCGGCCAGGGTTTCGGGGGTGGTGCTCGGGGGCAGATCGAAGCGCGCCTGCATCATGATGCCCTGGCAGCCGGGGACATTATTGACGTCGCAGGCGGTGCCGAACAGGAAATAGGTGATCTGATCGGGGCTCTCGGCAATCACCAGCACCTCGCCGTCCTTGCCTTCCTCGATCACCTGATGGCCGAGCGAGCCGACGACCGCCAGCAGATCGGCCTGCGTGACCGACTTCTTCACCCGCGCCGCGTCATAATCCTGCGCCGCGAGCGGAGCGGCGGCGAGCGCCGCAATCGCGAGCCCTGCACCGGTGGCGGCTGTGACGAACCTCATGGCATTTCCCCCTTGCGCCCGGCGCACCTCAACTGAGCCGGTTCCTGAAATCCTCGTAATCGAACCGCTTGATGCAGTCGAGCGCGTCGGTTTCGCTGTCCCACATCCAGATCGATGGCAGGGGGACGCCATTGAAGGTATTTGTCTTGACCATCGAGTAATGCGCCTGGTCGAGAAAGGCGAAGCGCGCGCCCGGCTCGGCGGCGACGGGCAGGCGATAGTCGCCGATCACGTCCCCCGCGAGACACGAAGGCCCGCCGAGGCGGATCGGGATCATGGCGGGATCGGCCAGCTCGCCGAGCATCGCCGGGCGGTAGGGCGCTTCGAGCACGTCGGGCATGTGGCAGGTCGCCGAGATATCGGTGATCCCCACCGGCACGCCGTTGAAATGGGTGTCGAGCAGCGTCCCCACCAGAATGCCGGCATCGAGCGCGACCGCCTCGCCCGGTTCGAGGATGATCTGCGCGCCGGTATCCGCGGCGGCATCCTTGAGGAACTCGACCAGTTCCTCGCGCTGATAATCGGCCCGGGTGATGTGATGGCCGCCGCCCATGTTGATCCACTTGAGCTGCCCGAAGAAGGGCTCGATCGCGTCGAACACCCGGTCCCAGGTGGCTTTCAGGGGCTCGAAATCCTGTTCGCACAGGTTGTGGAAATGGATGCCCTCGATCCCCTCCATGTGCTCCTCGGTGAGCTGGTCGAGCGGGAAGCCGAGCCGCGAGCCGGGGGCGGAGGGATCGTACTTGGCGACCTCGCCGGTCACGACCTGCGGATTGATGCGCAGGCCGACGCTGACGGGCGCGCCGTTCGCCGCCGCGTGATCGAGGATCAGGCGCGCGCGGCTGTGCTGCGCGGGCGAATTGAAGATCAGGTGATCGGAGAGGCGGCAGATCTCCTCGAGATCCTCGGGCTTGAAGGCGGCGCAATAGGTCGCGATCTCGCCGTCGTAGAACTCCGAGGCGAGCCGCGCTTCCCACAGGCCGCTGGTGGAGACGCCATCGAGATATTCGCCGATGATCGGCGCGGCCGACCACATGCTGAACGCCTTCAATGCCGCGAACACCCGGATGTCCGCGCCGTCGGCTGCGGCGGCATCGCGCACCGCGGCCAGCACGCGGCAATTGGCGCGCAGGCGTGCGGCATCGACCACGAAAGCGGGGCTATCGACCCGGGAGAGATCGAAATGGGCAAAAGCGCCCGGATCGCCGGCCTTGGTCTGCATCAGAACGTGACCGGCCCGTCCAGCTCCTCGACCGTCCACGGCAGCCCGTGCGCGTTCAGCATGTCCATGAACGGATCGGGATCGAGCTGTTCGATGTTGAAGACGCCCTTCCCCTGCCAATGGCCCTCGACCATCATCGCCGCGCCGATCATCGCAGGCACGCCGGTGGTGTAGCTGACCGCCTGGTTGCCGGTCTCCTCATAGGCCGCCTCGTGCGAGCAGATGTTCTTGATGTAGAACGTCTTCTCGCCGCTGCCATCCAATGCCTCGCCGGTCGCGATCACGCCGATGTTGGTGTTGCCCTTGGTGGTCTCGCCCAGTGTCTCGGGCTTGGGCAGCACCGCGGCGAGGAACTGCAGCGGGATGATGTCCTTGCCCTGATACCGCACCGGCTCGATCGAGGTCATGCCGACGTTCTGGAGCACCGTGAGGTGGGTGATGTACTGGTCGCCGAAGGTCATCCAGAACCGCGCGCGCTCGAGTTCGGGGACGAACTTGGCGAGGCTTTCGAGCTCCTCGTGATACATCAGGTACATGTTCTTGGGGCCGACCGCCTCGAAGTCGAAGCCGACCTTGGTGCTCATCGCCGGGGTCTCGACCCAGTCGCCGTTCTCCCAGTGGCGCGCGGGTGCGGTGACTTCGCGGATGTTGATCTCGGGGTTGAAGTTGGTGGCAAAGTGCTGGCCGTGGTCCCCGCCGTTGCAATCGAGAATGTCGAGCTGGCGGATGGTCTTGAGCTTGTGCTTCTTGAGCCACATGGTGAACACGCTGGTCACCCCCGGATCGAAGCCCGAACCGAGCAGCGCCATCAGCCCGGCCTCCTTGAAGCGGTCGTGATAGGCCCACTGCCACTTGTATTCGAACTTGGCCTCGTCCTTCGGCTCGTAGTTGGCGGTGTCGAGGTAATCGACGCCCGCCTCGAGACAGGCGTCCATGATCGGCAGATCCTGATAGGGCAACGCGAGGTTCACGACGAGGCCGGGCTGCACCTTGCGGATGAGGTTGACCATCGCGGGGACTTCCTCCGCGTCGATCTCGTAGGTGGCGACGTCGCGCCCGCAGCGCTGCTTGACCGAGGCGGCGATGGCATCGCATTTCGCCTTGGTGCGGCTGGCAAGGTGGATGTCGGGGAAGATGTCGGGATTGAACGCCATCTTGTGGACGCAGACCGAGCTCACCCCGCCCGCACCGATGACGAGGACGGTGCTGTTTTGCGCTGCCGGCATGATTGGAGACCTTTCGTGATGCGAATCTGGTTGCGCGCCTTAGGGCAACGCGGGCCACGCGACAAATGATCCGCATTTCCTACAGAGGCGTGATGCGCCATTCTGCCCCGATGACCGCCCCGCACCTCCGGCCCGTTCCCCACACCGTCGCGGGAGACTTGCACGGGGACGGTTTTTCCGTTTCAGGACAGTGTCTCATTGTCTCCAACTGACAGGCAGGCCGGCCGGTGACTGAACGAATCCCCACTTCCGAAGGCGTACACGCCGCCGCTGCCGCAATCGCCGAAATCCTGCCGCCCACCCCGCTGCTGCCGGTCGAGATCGGCGGGCGGCGCGCCTGGGCGAAGGCGGAAACGCTGCAGCCCATCGGATCTTTCAAGATCAGGGGCGCGTGGTGGCGGCTGGTGAACCTCACGCCAGAGGAACGCGCCGCCGGCGTGGTGGCGGTATCCTCGGGCAATCATGCGCAGGGGGTCGCGTGGGCGGCGCGGCGGCTCGGCATCGGCGCGGTGATCGTGATGCCCGATGATGCGCCTGTGGTGAAGCTCGCCAACACCCGCGCGCTGGGGGCCGAGATCGTGCTCTATCGCCGCCCGGGCGAGGATCGCGATGCGGTCGCGGCCAAGCTGATCGCCGAGCGCGGCGGCACGCTGGTCCATGCTTTCGGCGATCCCTGGGTGATCGAGGGTCAGGGCAGCGCCGCGATCGAGATCGCCGCGCAGCTCGGCCGCAAGCCGTCGCGGATCATCGCCTGCTGCGGCGGCGGAGGGCTCGCGGCAGGGCTCGCGCTCGGCGCGCCCGAAAGCGCGATCCACCCGGTCGAACCGGCAGGATGGGACATGGTCGGCCAGGCGCTCGCCACCGGGGAGATCGTCCACGCCGCGCGCGATGCGCCCAAGACCATCTGCGACGCGCTTCAGCCGACCGCGACCAAGCCGATCAACCTCGCGGTGCTGCAAGGACGCGCCGAGCCGGGGATTGCGGTCACCGACGCGGAGGTTCGCGCCGCGCAAGTCTTTGCCTTCGCGCAGCTGCGGCTGGTGGTCGAACCCGGCGGCGCGGCGGCGCTGGCGGCGGCGCTGGCGGGCAAGGTTCCGCTCGACGAGGACACCGTGATCATGCTCACCGGCGGCAATGCCGATCCGGCCGCCTTCGCACGCACGATTGCCGGGGAACCATAAGCCTGTGGAAACCGTCACATTGACGAAACGCTTCGAAAATATGACACCCCGCTAACGTAGCGTAAGGACCCCCGGACATCATGGCAACTCAGGCAAAGCGGATTATCGAGGATGCGGTGATCCGCAAGGACGCGAAGGTCGGGGACAAGCTGCTCGACAAGGCTTTCGCCCTTGCGTTCAAGGGATTGGTCTATGCCCAGATCTGGGAAGATCCGGTGGTCGACATGGAAGGCCTCGCGATCCAGCCCGACAGCCGGGTGATGAGCATCGCCAGCGGCAGCTGCAACGCCCTGTCCTATCTCACCGCCAACCCGGAAAGCGTCACCGCGGTCGATCTCAACCACGCCCACGTCGCGCTCGGCAAGCTCAAGATCGCCGCGATCAAGCATCTGCCCAATTACGAGCGCTTCCACCGCTTCTTCGCCCATGCCGATCACAAGGAGAACGCGGCGGTCTATCGCACCATGATCGCCCCGCATCTCGATCCGGTCAGCCGCGCCTATTGGGAAAAGCGCGACATCCGCGGGCGGCGGCGGATCTCCTACTTCACCCGCGGGATCTACAAGAAGGGGCTGCTCGGCAACTTCATCGGTCTCGCCCACCTCTTCGCCAAGCTCTACAAGATCGACCTGTCCAAGGTGCTCGAAGCACAGACGCTCGAAGAGCAGCGCGAAGTGTTCGAACGCGAGCTCGCGCCGGTGTTCGAGAAGAAGTTCATCCGCTGGCTGACCGACCAACCCGCCTCGCTGTTCGGGCTCGGCATCCCGCCTGCCCAGTTCGAGCACCTCGCGGGCGACGAGCGCATGGCCGAAGTGCTGCGCCGCCGGCTCGAGAAGCTCGCCTGCGACTTCGAGATCAAGGACAACTACTTCGCCTGGCAGGCCTTCGGGCGCGGCTACAACCGCTCCGAGAACGCCGCGCTCCCGCCCTATCTCCAGCGCGCCAACTGGGAAGCGATGAAGGAGCGCATCGACCGGCTCGACGTGACCCGCGCCAACATGGTGCACTGGATCGACGCGCGCGAAGAGGCGAGCATGGACCGCTTCGTGCTGCTCGATGCGCAGGACTGGATGAACAACGCCCAGCTCGACGATCTGTGGAGCAAGATCACCCGCGCCAGCCGCCCCGGCGCGCGCGTGCTGTTCCGCACCGCCGCCGAACCGAGCCTGCTGCCGGGCCGGCTCGACGATGCGATCCTCTCCAAGTGGCGCTACCTCGAAGCGGTCTCCGCCGATTGCACCCGCCGCGATCGCTCGTCGATCTATGGCGGCGTGCACGTTTACGAGCTCGCCTGACATGGCCGGGGGTCACGCCGCGCTGATGGACGAGGTCTATCGCGGCCAGCGCCACATCTATGATCTGACGCGCAAGTATTACCTGTTCGGGCGCGACACCCTGATCGAGGGGCTGGCGGCGCGGCCGGGAATGCGGGTGCTCGAAGTCGCCTGCGGCACCGGGCGCAACCTCGCCAAGATCGGCCGGGCGTGGCCGGGCACGCGGTTGTTCGGCCTCGATATCTCGGCCGAAATGCTCAAGAGCGCGCGCGCCGCACTCGGGGTCGAGGCGCGGCTCGGCCAGGGCGACGCCTGCGCCTTCGACCCGGCGGAACTGCTCGGCGAACCGGCGTTCGAGCGGATCGTGCTGTCCTATTCGCTCTCGATGATCCCCGATTGGCAGGGTGCGCTCGATCACGCGGCGGGGCTGCTAACCGAGGGGGGCGAGCTCCACGTGGTCGATTTCGGCGATCTCGACGGGATGCCGCGCCCCTTCGCGCGGCTGCTCGAAGCGTGGCTCGCCAAGTTCCACGTCTCGCCGCGCAAGGACATGGCCGCGGCCGTCACCCGCATCGCCGCCGCGCGCGGGCTCAGCGTCGCGCGCAAATATGGCCGGTTCGGCTACTTCCAGCTTTACGTGCTCAGCGCCGGTTAGAACCGCGCCCAGTCGATCTCGGCGTGACGGTCGAGCCGCTGCGAGTGGTCGTCGAGCGGGTATTTGAGGCCGGAGGCGCAGTTGAACAGCAGCGCCTCATCCTCGGGGTGGACGAGCCCCTCGGCCAGCGCCTTCTCGTAGGCGGCCAGCACCGCTCCGCCCTCGGGGCAGAGCAGCATCCCGTCCTCCCGCGCGCTGGCTGTCACGGCCGCCGCGATCGCTTCCTCTCCCACCGCGATGGCAAAGCCGCCGCTCTCGCGCACCGCGTCGAGGATCAGGAAGTCGCCGACCGCCTGCGGCACGCGGATCCCGGAGGCGATGGTCGCGGGGTTCTCCCAGCGGACCGCATGGCGCTCGCCCGCAGCGAAGGCCCGCACGATCGGCGCGCAGCCCTCGGCCTGCACCGCGACCATGCGCGGGCGCTCGGGCCCGATCAGGCCGATCGCCTCGAGTTCGGCAAAAGCCTTCCACATCCCGATCAGCCCGGTGCCCCCGCCGGTCGGGTAGAAGATCACGTCGGGCACCCGCCAGCCGAGCTGTTCGACCAGTTCGAGGCCCATCGTCTTCTTGCCCTCGATCCGGTAGGGCTCCTTGAGCGTTGAAAGGTCGAACCAGCCCTGCGCCGCCTTGCCCGCGGCGACCAGCTTGCCGCAGTCGTCGATCTGGCCGTTCACCCGGTAGACCCGCGCGCCATAGGCCGCGATCTCGCGGATGTTGATCTCGGGGGTCTCTTGCGGAGCGAAGATCACCGCGTCGATCCCCGCCGCCGCGGCATAAGCTGCCGCCGCGCCGCCCGCATTGCCGTTGGTGGGCATGGCGATGCGGGTGATGCCGAGCTCCTTGGCCATCGACAGCGCCATTGCCAGCCCGCGCGCCTTGAACGAACCGGTCGGCAGGCGGCTTTCGTCCTTCACCAGCACCCGCCGTGCCCCGAGCCGCTTGGCGGTGCGCGGCATCGGCAGGATCGGTGTTGCGACCTCGCCGAGTTCGACCCGGTTCGCGGTGTCGGCAAGCGGGGAAAGCTCGCGCCACTTCCACATGCTCGCAGGCCGGGCGGCGAACGTCTCGCGCGTCACCTGCCCGCGCAGCGCTGCCAGATCGTAACGCACCAGCAACGGCCGCCCGGCTTGCGAAAGACCATGCACCTGCCCCGCAGCGTGGGTCTCGCCGGTCAATCCGCATTCCAGATGCGTGACGAAGTATTCGCGGGGGCGGTTCATCGACGTCCTTTCGGGCTGCGGCGCAACAGGGGCGCGCCTTTGCGCCGTCCTACCGCGCGCGGAGGCAAATTCAACCGGACCGGAAGGGGCCGCCGCAAGTGACTGGCGGTAAACTTACCTTGTCGCAAAATCCTAACCTGCGATAGGCTAGAGCGCATCATGGCCCACATTCTGCGCTCCATCAGCTTCAAGATCTTCGGGGTCTCGGTCCTCCTCCTGATCATGATGGTCGGGACAGCCGTGTGGTCCGCCCGCACGACCGAACAGGTTCATCGCCAATTGCGGACGCTCGAACAGGCGCTGTTCCCGCTCTCCGGCGCACTTTCAAAGCTGGACAGCGTCGTCCAGACCCAGAAAGCCACCGCTGACCTGCTTCACTACACCACCAACGAACAATCTGCAGCGCTGTGCCTCGACACGGCGAAGTCGCAGGCAGCCGCGGCATCGAACCTGCTGAGCAGGGCAGAGGCCTATCGCGCCACGGGTGCCAAGATCGCGGTGCTCGAACGCAACAAGCTGATGTTCGCCCGGCTTCAACCCATGATCGAGGAACTGGGACATCAGGAAAGGCGCCTCTCGCAGATGACGATCGCCGCCTGCGACCGGAACGCCACCACCGTTCAGATGCAGCAAGCGCAAGCGCAGGCCGAGGAAGTGCTGCGGCTGGCGAGCGGCATCTCGTCGGAGATCACTGGCTTCGTCGAAACCGGTGCCGGGATCGTCGCGCGCAACCAGCAGATCGCGATGCAAGCGACGCTGCTGATGATCGGCGCCGCGGGGCTGGTGGGCGTGATGCTCGCCTGGCTGGTGTCGCGCGGGCTCACCCGGCCGATCGTCCGGCTGCAGGCGGGCGCGCGGGCGGTCGGTTCGGGGCAGCTCGATCAGGCCTATGTCCCGGTCACCACACGGGACGAGATCGGCGATGTCACCCGTGCCTTCAACGCGATGATCGAAGACCTGCGCGAAAAGGACCGGATCAAGGACACCTTCGGGCAGTATGTGGACCCGCGCGTGGTCGCCAACCTGCTCGGCAGCGCGGCCCATTCCTCGGTCGGCGAGAAGCAGATCGCCACGCTGTTCTTCTCGGACGTGGTGAAGTTCTCCGAGATCGCCGAACGCCTCGCGCCGAGCACGCTGGTCGACCTGATGAATGCCTATTTCTCGGCCATGTCCGAGCCGATCCGCAACCGTTCGGGGATCATCGACAAGTATATCGGCGATGCCATCATGGCGTTCTGGGTGCCGCCCTTCGTCGATGCCAGCCGCCAGGCCGAGCTCGCCTGTCAGGCCGCGCTCGAACAATATGCCCTGCTCGACGCCTTCCGCGCGACCGTGCCCGACCTGATCGGGCTGCGGCGCGACGTGCCCTTGATCGATTTCCGCGCGGGCCTCGCGACCGGCGAGGTGGTGGTGGGCAGCGTCGGCTCGCAGACCGCGCGCAGCTTCACCGTGATGGGAGACACCGTCAACCAGGCCTCGCGCCTCGAAGCGGTCAACAAGGTCTACCGCACCCGCCTGTTGATCGACCAGACCACCTTCGACCTCGCCGAAGCCGCCATCGAAGCACGCTGGATCGACGAGATCCGGGTGGTCGGGCGGATCGAGCCACTGCGCATCTATGGGCTGGCGGCGATGGCAGGCGAACTTCCCGCGGCAACGCGCGAGCTGTTCGAGGCCTATGAAAACGCGCTCGGCCACTACCGCGCGGGCGACTGGGACCGCGCCGAAGCCGGGTTTGCCGAGGCCTTGCGGATCGAGCCGCATGACGGGCCCAGCATGATTTTGCTGGGGCGCATCGCGGGCTTGCGCGATGCGGCGCCGGCGAACTGGTCGGGCGTGTGGGACATGACATCGAAGTAGGCGTGTGATGAGGCACGCCGTCATCAGGTCTGGAGAACGGGGTGGCGCCCCTTTCGAGGCATTGCTGGCCGGGGCCTGGCTCAGCCGCCAGCCCGATGACTTCCGCGCGAGCATCCTGCGCCATGGCAGGGTCATCACCGTCCGCCCCGCTGAGACAATCGCCTACGAGGGCGACAACGATCAGCGCATCTTCGGTATCATGCGCGGGGCGATCGCCTGTTATGGCAGCCATTGCCACGATACGCCGATGCTCGGCACGCTGACGATGCCCGGCCAGTGGTTCGGATTCGGAACCACGATCGGTGGCCGACCGCGCAGTCTCAGCTTCACCGCCAGGGAAGCCTCTGCACTTCTGTGCCTCGGCCCGGCCGAATTGACCGCGCTTCGCGCCGAATGGCCCGATCTTGCCACGCGGCTTGGCTGGCTCACGATCATCAACACGGACTACACCGAAAATATTGTCTGGGAACTGCTTGTCGGACGGGTCGATCGCCGGATCGTGGCGGTGCTGCTGCGCCTGTGCCGTTCGACCACGGCCGAGCCCAGCTTCCCGCTCTCGCAGTCCGAACTCGCCGAGATGGCCAACGCCTCGCGCGCTTCGGTGAACAAGCTGCTGCGCTCGCTCGAGCATGAGGGCCTCGTTTCGGCGGGATATGGCCGGATCATGGTCCATGACGTGGAGAGGCTGAAGGCATGGTTCGACCGAACAGCCGACAGCCGCTTCAGCTGATCCGCACGGCGCCGAAGGATTGTAAAATCCCCGACAATCGATCGGCCGCCGGTTTGCTATTCTTGCGCCACCGCAGGGGAGCGCGGGATGGGGACAAGGGGGGACATTTCATGCACGCACTTCGATTGACGGCCGCTGCGTTGCTGCTCGGCACGAGCACCGCCGCGATGGCCCAGAGCGCCGACCGGATCTGGACCGGCGGGCCGATCCTCACCATGGAAGACGATGGCATGCGCGCCGAGGCGATTGCCGAGGATGACGGCAAGATCATCGCAGTCGGCACCCGCGAAGAGGTGATGAAGCTCAAGGATCGCAAAACCCAAGTGATCGACCTCAAGGGTCGCACCCTGCTGCCCGGCTTTGTCGATGCGCATGGTCACATCGTGCTCGGTGGGCTTCAGGCGCTGTCCGCCAACCTGCTCGCGCCGCCGGATGGCGAGGTTCGCGACATGGCCTCGCTGCTCCAGACCCTGCGCGACTGGCAAGCGGCCAACGCCGCGACCGTCGCCAAGGTCAAGCTGATCATCGGCTTCGGCTATGACAACGGCCAGCTTGCCGAGCAGCGCCACCCGACCAAGGAAGAGCTCGACACGATCTCAAAGGATATCCCGATCCTGCTCGTCCACCAGTCGGGGCATATTGGCGCGGTCAATTCGGCGTTTCTTGCCGCCGCGGGCATCACCGCCGACAGCAAGGACCCCGAAGGCGGCGTGATCCAGCGCAAGCCCGGCACCACCGAGCCCAACGGCGTGCTCGAGGAAACCGCCTTCTTCCTCGCCACCCCGGTCGCGCTCTCGCGCGTCGGGCCCGATGGCATGAAGATTTTCGCCCGCGAAGGCGCCAAGCTGTGGGCGCGCTATGGCTACACCACCGCAGAGGAAGGCCGCGCGACGCCGCAGGTCGTCAAGGTGCTCCAGCAGGTCGCGAGCGAAGGCGGGTTCGACAACGACATCATTGCCTATGCCGACGTGCTGATCGACCGCGATTTCATCAAGGCGAACCAGTCCGACAGCTACACCAACCGCTTCCGCCTCGCCGGGGCCAAGCTCACCATCGACGGCTCGCCGCAGGGTTTCACGGCCTGGCGCGACAAGCCCTATTTCGATCCGGTCGGCAATTATCCGAAGGGCTATTCGGGCTATGCCGCCGTGAATGCCGAACAGGTGTTCTCGGCGATCAGCTGGGCGGCCGAGAACAACATCCAGATAATCACCCATGCCAATGGCGAACGCGCGCAGGATCTCCTGATCGCGGCGCACCGCGCTGCCCAGGCGCGGTTCCCTGCCGCCAAGGCCAAGCGTCCGGTGCTGATCCACGGCCAGTTCATGCGCCGCGACCAGGTGGACGACTACAAGGCGCTCGGCGTCATCCCCTCGCTGTTCCCGATGCACACCTTCTACTGGGGTGACTGGCATCTCGATCACACCGTGGGCCCGGAAGCCGGGCTCAACATTTCGCCGATCGGCTGGGTCCGCGCCAAGGGGATGATCTTCACCAGCCACCACGACGCGCCCGTGGCCTTCCCGGATTCGATGCGGGTGCTCGATGCCACCGTCACCCGCCGCGCGCGTGGAACGGGGCGGATCGTCGGGCCCGAACACCGCGTCGACGTGATCACCGCCCTGAAGGCGATGACCATCTGGCCCGCCTACCAGAAGTTCGAGGAAGACCGCAAAGGCAGTCTCAAGGTCGGCAAGCTTGCCGATTTCGTGATCCTTTCGGCCGATCCGACCGCGGTCGAGCCGGCGACCATCGCCGACATCAAGGTGACCGAGACGATCAAGGAAGGGCGGACGATTTTCCGCCTTGCCGCGGGCAAGCGGGCCGCGGCGGCGCCGGCGAACATCACGCCGCTGCTGCATGCGCTTACCGCGGGCACGCCCGGTCACGTCCATGCCGACGGCGAGGAATGCCCGGGCGATGCGTCGATCGTTCTCGCCCAGTTGCTGTCCCAGCCTGCGGGCGGTCAATGAGGTGGCTTGCAGCGGGGCTGGCGGCGGCGATGCTGCCCGCCAGCCTCGCAGCGCAGGACGGCAGCAAGATCAAGGCCGAGCTCGCACCGGGTGAAGCGGCCGCCGAAGGCGCTCCCAACACCGCCGGCACACCGCCGACCGAAGCGCCGCCCGAAAGGGCGCCGCTCTCGCTTACCAAGGCGTTGGGCATACCCGGGGTGGCCGCGCGCTTCGACCTTGTCGGCTTTGCCGGAGCGCAGGTTGCGGGCGATGCGCCCTCCGACGCGCGCTTTGCGGGACGCGCCGACCTGTTCGTCGACATCTCGAGCAAGGGGGTCGGCCTGTGGGATGGCACCATCCTGCGCACCCACACCGAACTGCGCACCAGCGACACCAATGCCGGCCGCTTCGGCGGGGCGCTGTGGCCGCAGAACACCGCCGCGCTGCTGCCGCTCACCGGCGAGGGGATCGAGGTCACCTCGATCTACATTGTCCAGAATCTGGGCGCCAAGACCAACCTCATCCTCGGCAAGGTCAACGCGATCGACCTGCTCGCGGCCGATCCCTTTTTCGGCGGCTGGGGAACGCGGCGGTTTCAGAACATCGCCTTCGTGGCACCGCCGAGCGGCGTCGTGCCGCCCACCATCATGGGCGCGGTGCTGGCGCATCAGGCGGGCGATTTCGGGATCACCGCGATGGTATTCGATCCCGAAGACCGCACCGGCAAGTACGGGGTGGGCGGGCTGTTCGCGACCGGGGTCAACGCGTCGCTCGGCGCGACGTGGAAAGGCCAATGGGGCGGCCGCGAAACCAGTATCGGGCTGACACTTGCCGGATCGACCAGCCGGGGCATCGATTTCGAGGACATCCTCGGTCCCCCGGGCACCATCAAGGGCACGCGCAAGGGCAGCTATAACATCGCCCTGCAATTCGGGCACGACCTTGCCGGGAGCGCCAAGGCCCCCTCGCAGGTCGGGATCTACGCCAAGGCGGCGATCGCCGACGGCAATCCCAACCCGATCAGCGCGAGCTTCGTCGGCGGCTTTGCCGGGCACGGTCTCATCCCCGGACGCAGCCGGGACCGCTGGGGCCTCGGCGTCTACTTCTACAACTTCAGCGACACCCTGCAGAATGTCGCCGCGCCGCTTGTGAACTTCGACGACGAGGCCGGGGTCGAGGCCTATTATGCTCTGGCAGTCACGCCCAATGCCGATCTCGCCTTCGATGCGCAGGTGATCGACCCGGCGACCGGCAATAACGATGTCGCGCTGGTGCTCGGCGTCCGGCTCGGCCTGCATTTCTGAGGAGGGGGAGAACGATGATCAGGATTTGCGATTGGGCCGTTATGGCCGCGGTGCTCGCCGCGCTGGGAGGCTGCTCGCAGGGGATGGCACCGCAGTCGACGCCGCGCGACGGCGCCGCCATGACCCGGCCGGCCACCATGCCCGAGGTCGCCGCCAATGAGAGCCTGACCAAACTCACCTGCGCCGATTTCCTCGCCACCGCGCAGGTGGCCATGACTCAACCGGCCGACGATGCCGCGCTCGCTGCACAGGACGAGCTGGCCAACGGGCTCACCTGGCTCCACGGCTATCTCTACGCCCGCAAGGGCGGCGCGATCGAGCCGCTCAGCCAGATGTGGATGCAGACGACGGCGAAGCGGGTCTATGAAGCCTGTTCGGCGGCGAAAGAGCCCGCCAAGGCCAATCTCTTCGAGATTGCCGTGTCATGAGCGGCGCGCGCATCATCCTGCTCGGCACGCTTGCCGCGCTGAGCTTTGCCGCGGTGAGCGAACCCGCCCTCGCCGACCGCTGGGATCGCGAGCGCGACCGGGGCAACCGCCATTACGACCGCTGGGAGGATTGGGACAACCGCCGCGATGCGCGCCGCGCGGGCGTGATCGCAGGCACCGTGGCGGCTGAAGTGGCGGCAGGTGCCGCTCGGGCGAACGCGCGCGAGGAATACGAGGAATGCATGGAGCTTTACGCGCGCGATTTCAGCTATGACCGCTACTGCCGCGAGGAATACTACCGGGACCGCGCCGCAGGCCGCCGCGCCGCGCGGCGCACCGGGGTGGTGGTGGGCCTCGGCGTGCGCGAGATCGTGCGTGATTGAGGCCTGCTCCATGCGCACCGCGCTGCTGTGCACGGCGGTATTGCTGGGCGCGGCGATCAGCCAACCCGCCGCGGCTCAGGACGATACGTCCTCCGCGCAAGCCAATGACGGGGCAAGCAAGAGCGCGGGCGCGGACGATCTCGCCCAGAAATTGCAGAACCCGGTCGCCTCGCTGATCTCGGTCCCGATCCAGACCAATGCCGACTTCGGCATCGGACCCAACGACGGCCTTCGCATCACCACCAATGTCCAGCCGGTGGTGCCGATCGCGGTGAACGACAAGTGGAACGTGATCAGCCGCACCATCGTGCCAATCGTCTACCAAGAGGATATCGCGGCGCCGGGCTCCAGCCAGTTCGGGCTCGGCGATACGGTACAGAGCTTCTTCTTCTCGCCCAAGCAGGTTGGTAAGAGCGGCATCATCTGGGGTGCAGGCCCGGCGTTCCTGATTCCGACTGGCACCGATGCGTTGCTGTCCGCCAAGAAGTTCGGGGTGGGGCCGACCGGCGTGGTGCTCAAGCAATCCGGACCGCTCTCGCTCGGGCTGCTGGTCAACCAGATCTGGTCGATTGCGGGGGATGATGCGCGGGGTGATGTCAGTGTCGGACTGGCACAGCCCTTCGTGTCCTATGTCGATAAGAACCTCGTGACTTACAGTGCGAGCCTTGATGTGTCGCAGGACTGGATCAACGACACCACCACCATCCCGATCAACCTCGGCATCAGCAAGCTGATCAAGGGCAAACAGCCGCTCAGCATCGGCGGCGGCGTGCGATACTATGTCGAAAAGCCGGCAGGCGGGCCGGACTGGGGTGTGCGGTTGACGCTCACGCTGCTGTTTCCGCAATGATCAACGAGCCGTAGCAGGCAGAAAAGGATCAGAACATTGCACATCAAGAGCGCCGGTCCGGCGTTGCTGGCCACAATTGCGCTGGCTGCCTGCACACCTGCGGCAAGCGACCGAGCGTTTCAATCAACCGAGCGCCCTTTGGCCGCCGCCTCACAAGATGCGGTGGTCGAGGGCATTGTCACCCTCGCCGACACGCAAATCCAGTATTTCAGCCGCGGCCGGGGGGAGACCGTCGTGCTGATCCCCGGCAGCACGCTCACGGTCGGCTATCTCGACGGGCTGGCGGGCTCGCTCGCGGCTTCGGGCTACCGCGTGGTGAGCATCAATCTGCGCGGCACCGGCAAGAGCGTCGGTTCGACCGAGGGCATGACGCTCAGGACCAATGCCGACGACATCGCCGGGGTGATCGCGGCGCTGGCAACCGGGCCGGTCCACATCGCCGGGAATGATTTCGGCAACCGTGTGGCGCGCACCTTCGCCGCCGCCCATCCCGAACTGACCCGCAGCGTCATCCTGCTGGCGGCGGGCGGCAAGATCCCGCCCGCGCCCGATGCGATCGGCGCGATGCGGACCGTGTTCGATCCTCGCGCCACCGAGGCGCAGGTGTTCGCCGCGATCCCCTATTTCGTTGCCGATCCGGCCGACGGGCCGCGCGTATGGGCGACCTTCAAGTCGTCGCGCGACCCTTCTGCGGCCGCGGCGCAGGAGGCCGCAGCCAAGGCCTCGCCGCTGGCCGAATGGTGGGCGCCGCCGGGCACCGTGCGCTACCTGATCCTGCAAGGCGCCGAAGACCGGATCGCCCCGCCCGCGAACGGCGCGGATGTGCAACGCGAACTGGGTGCGCGCGCGACGCTGGTAAACGTGCCGGGTGCGGGGCACCTGCTCCCGATCGAGCAGCCCGAAGCGGCCGCTGCCGAGATCGTCGCCTTCCTCAAGACGGTCGGCCCGCCGCGATAGCGCGGCGTCGCCGAGCGCGGGATGATGGCGTTGCGATCCGTCACGAAAACGATGGTAGCGGAGGAGGGACTCGAACCCCCGACACGCGGATTATGATTCCGCTGCTCTAACCGGCTGAGCTACTCCGCCCCAAGGGCAACCGGCGCGCGAGGCGGGCCGGATTCGGGCGCCGGGAACCCCCAGCGCGGGCTGCGCACTTAGGGCGCACCGTCGCCCCGGTCAAGCCCGTTCGCCGGGTGTCGATCACAGCCGTTCGCGGCCCCGGAACGGCGCGGTTTTGACAAGGTCCCATGGCCCGCCGCGATAATGCCACAGCTCGAGCGCGGGGAAGGCGAAACGGGCCTTCAGGGCCCACGGCGCCAGCACCGGGGCGAGGCTCGCCTGCAGCGCCCGCGCTTCGCTTTTGGTCACCTTGTTCTGGATGGTGATGTGCGGGCGCAGCTCGTGGAGGTCCTGCGCGGTCAGGCTGCCGTGGAAGTGCTCGGCGATCAGCGCGCGCAATGCGAGCAATTGGGGCGCCTCAAGCGCGATCGCGGTGCCCGTGCGCAGATCCATCACCCCCTTCACCGCCCCCTCGGGCGCGGCGAAATTGGCGGCGATGCGCGGGATGAAGTCCGTGAGCTCGCCAAGCAGCGAGGGCGCGAAGGCGTGGAACAGGGTGACGTGGGCGTGGAGGTGGTTGCGCTCGGGCGGGTAATGCGCGCGGCGCAGGCCCTCGGCGAAACCGGCAAGGTCGGGAGGAAGCGCGGCGGTGAGGATGAAAGGCTGGCTCACGCGCCGCGGCAGCCTACATCTCGCCCCGCTCGCGGCGGATCGCGTACCACTTGGCGACATTGGCGTTGTGTTCGGCCAGTGTCGCCGCGAACCAGTGCCCGCCGGTGCCATCGGCGACCATGAACAGCGCGCCGGTGTTCTCGGGGTTCATCACCGCCGCGATGCTGGCGCGGCCCGGATTGGTGATCGGCCCCTCGGGCAGCCCGACCCGGGTATAGGTGTTGTAGCCGTTGACCGCCGCGATCTCGGATTGCTTGATGCGCCGGCCCAGCGGCTTGCCCTTGGTGATCGGGTAGATGATCGTCGGATCGGCTTGCAGCAGCATGCCCTGCCGCACCCGGTTGGAGTAAAGCCCGGCGACCATGCGCCGCTCTTCGGGCTTGCCGGTTTCCTTCTCGACGATCGAGGCGAGGATCAGCGCATCGCGCATCGTGTCGACCGCGATGCCGGGGCCGCGCTTGGCCCATTCCTCGGCAAGCGCCTTGTCCATCGCCGCCTGCATCTGCTCCACCAGCGCCTTGCGCGACTGGCCGCGCTCGAAGGCATAGGTATCGGGCAGGATCGATCCTTCGGGTGGCACCGGCACCTCGCCGGTCAGCAGCGGCTCGGCCATCAGCCGTTCCCATACGAGGATCGAGGGCATGCCTTCGGGGATGGTGACGAAGCGGCGGATCACGTCGCCCGACTGGAAGGCGGCGAGAATGTCGGCCTGGCTCATGCCCGGCTTGAGCAGGAACTCGCCTGCCTGGATCGGCGCGTCGGAACCGAAGATGCGCGCTTGCAGCACAAAGCCGCTGGCCGAGGCAATCAGCCCCTCCTCCGCGAGCTTCTCGGCCACGGTGCCGACCGAGGCGCCCGCCGGGATGGTGAAGGGCGTATCCTTGGCGATGGTCGCGGAGCCGAGCACGCTCCACGCCAGCACCACCCCGGCAAGCAGAAGGGCGAGCACCACCAGCACCAGGCCCCGCGCGCGGCTCACGATGTCAGTTGACCTTCTGCATGATGATCGAGGCGTTGGTGCCGCCGAAGCCGAAGGAGTTGTTCAGCACCGCACGCACCTGCCGCTTCTTCGCCACCAGCGGCACGAGGTCGATGCCTTCCGTGCCCTCGTCGGGATCGTGGAGATTCAATGTCGGCGGCACGATCTGGTCGCGCATCGCGAGGATGCAGAAGATCGCCTCGACCGCGCCCGCGCCGCCGAGGAGGTGCCCGATGGCGCTCTTGGTCGAGGACATCGACGCGCCGCCGAGATCGTCGCCCAGCACGCGCTTGATCGCGGCGAGTTCGATCGTGTCGGCCATGGTCGAAGTGCCGTGGGCGTTGATGTAGTCAATATCGCCCGGCCCGAGGCCCGCCTTCCTGAGCGCCATGCGCATGGCGAGCTCGGCGCCGCGGCCTTCGGGGTGCGGCGCGGTGACGTGGTAGGCATCGCCCGACAGGCCGTAGCCCGTTACCTCGGCGTAGATCTTGGCGCCGCGGGCCTTGGCGCGCTCGTATTCCTCGAGCACCACCACGCCCGCGCCCTCGCCCATGACGAAGCCGTCGCGGTTGCGATCATAGGGTCGGCTCGCTTCCTTGGGGCGGTCGTTCATGCTCATGTTGAGCGCGCGCGCCTGCGCAAAGCCCGCGATTCCGAGCGGGTTGATCGTGCCCTCCGCTCCGCCCGCGAGCATCACGTCGGCATCATCGGCCATGATCATCCGCGCCGCATCGCCGATCGAGTGCGCGCCGGTCGAACAAGCGGTCACCACCGCGTGGTTCGGGCCCATGAAGCCGTACTTGATCTGCACCTGACCGGTGATGAGATTGATCAGCCGCCCGTGCACGAAGTGCGGGCTGACCCGCGTCGGCCCGCGTTCGTGCAGATTCACGCTTTCCAGCTCGATCCCGGGCAAGCCGCCGATCCCCGATCCGATCGAGCAGCCGGTGCGCTCCTTCTCGGCCTGGGTCATGTCGGTCAGTCCGGCATCCTCGAGCGCCTGTCCGGCGGCATCGATGCCGTAGATGATGAAAGGGTCGACCTGGCGCTGCACCTTGTGATCGACGCGCTTGTCAGGATCGAAGCCCCAGGGGTGATCCTTGGGCTTGACCTCGCAGGCGATGGTGCATTTCTGGTTGCCGGTCGGGAAGCGGGTGATCTGCCCCGCCCCGCTTTCCCCGGCGATGAGGTTTGCCCAGGAGGTCTCGACATCACCGCCCAGCGGGGTGACAAGTCCGAGCCCGGTTACGACCACACGGCGCATTCGCGTTCTCCGATAAAGCAACAGGCCCAACCCGCGAGAGGGCTGAGCCTGTTTAGGCCCTGATCCGCGCCCGGGCAATTCTCTGGCCGGGGCCCGCCGCCTTCTCCTCGAAGGGCTGCGGCAGGCAGAAGCGGAAGACGGGGCTTCGTTGGGGCCTTAGCCCTTGTGTTCTTCGATGTACTTCGTGGCGTCACCGACGGTGGTGATCTTCTCGGCCGCATCATCGGGAATTTCGACGCCGAATTCCTCTTCGAAGGCCATCACCAGTTCGACGATGTCGAGGCTGTCGGCGCCCAGATCGTCGATGAAGCTGGCATCCTGGGTGACCTTGTCGGCTTCCACGCCGAGGTGCTCGACGACAATCTTGGCCACCCGGTCGGCAGTATCGCTCATGATATTCCCTCTTGAAACTGGGGTTAGATGAATTGGCCTCGCCCTAAAGAAGCGGCGGGGCAAGTGCAAGTGGGCATGAGGATCAGCGGGGGTCCGGCCCGCTGTGAAGGTCGCGCTGGCGTTCGGCGCGCAGGCGCGAGGCGATCCGCGCGAGGCCCTCCCGCGGCTCGAGCTTGCGTGGGCTGATCGCCAGCACCGTATCGTAAAGCCTTCCCGCGCCTTCGAGATCGCCGCTGCTCTCGTGGCACAGGCCGAGGTTGAAAAGGATGGTGATGTTGTCCGGATTGGCGGGCTCGAGCGCCGCGAAGGCATCGCAGGCGCCGGCAACATCGCTCTTGGTAAGGCGCAGCGCCGCACGGAAGGCGGCCTGATCGGCCTTGCTCATGCCATCGCGGCTTTCGAGCACGCGGATGTCCTCGAATCGGTAGGTCGGCGCGATATCGCTGCGCACGGCAGCGGCGAACTGTCCGGCGAGTTCCTCGACCATCGCATCGACCGGGGGCGAGCCGTCCTCGTCGCGGCAAAAACGGCGGCTGACGGTGAAGGTGTCGCTGCGGGCATAAAGCAGATCGCCGTTGCGCGAGACGAGCCGGACTTCGGGGCGCAAGGTAACGTTGCGATCGCGGCAGGGATAGTAGACCTTCTTCTTCTCGGTGCACTTGCCGCGGTCGTCGCGCGCGGCGCATTCCTCGACCTCCTTGGGATCGGCATCGATGTCGCGCACCTCGACATCGGCGATACCGCGCATTACCGCATCGGCAGCGCCGCGCCCGGCGGCCGGATCGGCATCGCGGTCATAGCGGTAGCTGTCGCCGAACTGGGGCGCGCTGAAGGTCACCGTGAACCATGGCCGGCCCTCGACGATTGCGCCCCTGAGCGCGGAATCGATCGCGAACGCCACCCGCTCGCCGCCGCGCCCCGCAAAGCCCGCGATCGCGATCGACTGTGCACGCGAGGGTGCGTCGGTCTCGGCAGCGTAGAGGCCCTCGACCGGCAGGGTCTCCGCCCGAAGCGCCCCGCATCCAAGCACCGCCCAAGCGGCGCACAGCCCGATCACCCGCCTCATCCGCATCGATCCCCCTTTTCCGCTAGAGGCCGCGACTTATGCAGCCTTTGGCGGAAGGGACAACTCCCGATTCCGGCTCAACCGGCAGGCTTGGCCTGGGGTTCGACGACACGCAGGTGCAATTCGCGCAAGGCGCGCGGTTCGGCTGGGCTCGGCGCGCCCATCAACAGGTCCTCGGCGCGCTGGTTCATCGGGAACAGCGAGATTTCCCGCAGGTTCTTCGCGCCGCACAGCAGCATGATGATGCGGTCGACCCCGGCCGCCATCCCGCCGTGCGGCGGCGCGCCGTACTGGAAGGCGCGGTACATGCCGCCGAAGCGTTCTTCCACGTCCGCCTTGGAGAGGCCGACGATCTCGAAGGCCTTCACCATCGTTTCGGGCATGTGGTTGCGGATCGAGCCCGAGGCGATTTCGTAGCCGTTGCACACGAGGTCGTACTGGAACGCCTTGATGGTGAGCGGATCCTGCCCGTTGAGCGCGTCGATCCCGCCCTGCGGCATCGAGAAGGGGTTGTGCGAGAAATCGACCTTCTTCTCGTCCTCGTTCCATTCGTAGAAGGGGAAATCGACGATCCAGCACAGCGCGAAGCGGCTCTCGTCGACGAGGCCGAGTTCCTCGCCCACCCGGATGCGCGCGGCGCCCGCAAGCTTGGCGGCGTCGGCTTCCTTGCCGGCAGCGAAGAACAGCCCGTCGTTCTCGCCAAGGCCAAGCGCGGCGTAGAGCTCGGCCATCCGCTCGGGCCCATGGTTCTTGGCGATCGGCCCGCCGAACTCGCCGCCCTTGCGGGTGACGTAGCCGAGACCGGCGTAGCCTTCCTTGCGCGCCCAATCATTCATGTCGTCGAAGAACTTGCGGCTCTTCTCGTGGGTCGCAGGTGCGGGGATCGCGCGCACCACGCCGCCGCTGCCAACGATCTTCTCGAACAGGCCGAAGCCGGACTGCGTGAAGTGGTGCGACACGTCGCTGATGATCAGCGGGTTGCGCAGATCGGGCTTGTCGCTGCCGTATTTCAGCATCGCCTCGTCATAAGGGATGCGCGGGAATTCGCCCGCCGGGGTCACCGTCTTGTCGCCCGCAAACGCGGCAAAGGTGCCCTGGATCACGGGCTCCATCGTCTCCCACACCTCCTCCTGCGTCACGAAGCTCATTTCGAGGTCGAGCTGGTAGAACTCGCCCGGAAGACGGTCAGCCCGCGGGTCTTCGTCGCGGAAGCAGGGGGCGATCTGGAAATAGCGGTCGAAGCCCGCGACCATCAGCAGCTGCTTGTACTGCTGCGGCGCCTGCGGGAGCGCATAGAACTTGCCCGCGTGGATGCGGGAAGGCACGAGAAAGTCGCGCGCGCCTTCGGGGCTCGACGCCGTGAGAATGGGGGTCGAGAACTCGTTGAACCCGGCCGCGTTCATCCGCGCGCGCATGTCCGCGATCACCGCCACGCGGGTCATGATGTTCTTGTGCAGCGTCTCGCGGCGCAGATCGAGGAAGCGGTACTTGAGCCGGATATCCTCCGGGTAAGGCTGTTCGTCGGCGACCGGCATCGGCAGTTCTTCGGCCGCGCTCTGCACCGTCACGCCGCGCGCGAAGACCTCGATCGCGCCGGTGGCAAGGTTGGCGTTGACCGTCTCGGCCACCCGCGCCTTGACCGTGCCTTCGATGGTGACGACACTCTCGACCCGTAGCCCCTCGAGCACCGGCAGCGCCGGGCTGTCGCTATCGGCGACGATCTGCGTGATGCCGTAGTGATCGCGCAGGTCGACGAACAGCACGCCCCCGTGATCGCGCTTCCTGTGGATCCAGCCCGACAGCCGGACGGTCTCGCCAACATGGTCCGAAGAAAGCTGTGCGCAAGTATGCGAGCGGTAGGGGTGCATCTAAACTCTTGTCCTGTTCGCGGGTATGACGCTAGGGCGCGCACGCGCGGCGCTTGGGGACCTTCGTCCCGCTGTCGGCGCGCTAACAGGGCAAGCCCTGCGCTTTGTCAAGCGGTGCTTGGAGGCGCGGGGCGAGCCGGGATCCATCCCGAGGGCGGCACTCCGCCCCTGCGAGCAAAGAGAACATGAAAATCCACCCCCTGATCACCACCACCGAGGCCCTTTCCGAGCTCTGCGACCGCCTCGCCCAATCCGATTTCGTGGCGGTCGACACCGAGTTCATGCGCGAGAACACCTATTGGCCCGAGCTGTGCCTGGTGCAGATCGCCAATACCGAAGAAGCCGCCGCGATCGATCCGATGGCCGAAGGGATCGACCTTGCCCCGCTGCTCGATCTGATGTGCGACAACGAGGACGTGCTCAAGGTCTTCCACGCGGGCGGGCAGGATGTCGAGATCATCGTCAACCTCACCGGCAAGACCCCGCACCCGATCTTCGATACGCAAATCGCAATGATGGCCATCAGCCAGTCCGAACAGATCGGCTATGCCAATCTGGTCGAGACTTGGATCGGCCTCACCATCGACAAGGGTGCGCGCTTCACCGACTGGAGCCGCCGCCCGCTGACCGACCGCCAGATCGAATATGCGATCGGCGACGTGACCCACCTCGCCGCGATCTTCCCCAAGATCCTGAAGAAGCTGATCAAGACCGGACGCGGCGTGTGGCTCGACGCCGAGATGGAAAAGCTCGCCGATCCGGCGAATTACCTCACCGACCCGAACCTCGCGTGGAAGCGCATCCGCCAGCCGGGGCGCAATCCGCAGGTTCTGGGGCGGATGAAGGCGCTTGCCGCGTGGCGTGAGAGCGAGGCGCAGCACAAGAACATCCCGCGCGGCCGGATCATGCGCGACGAGACCCTTGCCGACATCGCCAGCCACCCGCCCAAGGTGCAGGGCGATCTCGCCAAGGTGCGCGGGCTTTCCCCGGCGTGGAAGGACAACGACATCGGCAAGCGGCTGATGAAGGTGCTGGCCGAGGCCGAGCCGCTGCCCAAGGACGAGATGCCCGAGAAGATCAAGCACGGCGCGCCGCTCGGCAAGGAGGGCGCGCTGGTGGCGGACCTCCTGAAGCTGCTGCTCAAGATCCGCGCGCGCGAGATCGATGTCGCCCCGCGCCTCTTGACCCGCGCCGAGGAGATGGAATCGCTCGCGGCGGGCGTGCGCAACCTGCCGGTGCTCAAGGGCTGGCGCTACGAGGTGTTCGGCAAGGACGCGCTCGATCTGGTCGAGGGCAAGCTCGCTTTCGCGGTCGAGAAGGGCCGGCTCAAGATGACTCATATCGACGATGTGGTGGTGGCCCCGCCCGCGCCAACGCCCGCGCTGGACGAGCCCGACACGCTGGCGGCGGAATGAGCGCGCCGGAGTGAGCACCTACCTCCCCACCATCAAGCAGCTGCAATATCTCGTCGCGCTTTACGAGCACGGCCATTTCGGCAAGGCGGCCGATGCGAGTTTCGTGTCGCAATCGACGCTTTCGGCCGGGATCCGCGAGCTGGAATCGCTCCTCGGGGTGACACTGGTGGAACGCTCGCGCCGAGTGGTGCGCTTCACCGCGCTGGGCGAGCAGGTGGTGGCCAAGGCCAACCGGCTGCTGCGCGAGGCGGAGGAGCTCGCCGATCTCGTGCAGGCCGCGGGCAAGCCGCTGGTGGGCGATCTGCGGATGAGCGTGATCCCCACCATCGCGCCCTTCCTGCTGCCGCGCATTCTGCCCCGCCTGCGGCGCGAACGGCCCGATCTGAAGCTGCTGCTGCGCGAGGAGACCAGCCACGACGCCCTCGAATCGCTCCATCAAGGGCGGGTCGATTGCGTGCTGCTCGCGCTGCCCTTCGATACCGGCGATGCGGCGATCGCGCATATCGCGGACGACCGGCTGTTCATCGCCTTCCCCAAGGACGATCCGCGCGATCCCCCGGCGAGCGTGCCGCCCGAGATGATCGACACCGGACGGCTGCTGCTGCTCGAGGACGGACATTGCCTGCGCGACCACGCGCTCGCCGCCTGTTCGCGCGCCGAACTGCGCGCGAGCGCAGCGATGATCGGCACCAGCCTGCACACGCTGGTGCAGCTGGTCGACAATGACCTTGGGCTCACCATGCTCCCCGAGATGGCGCTGAAGGCGGGCATTCTCGCGGGCACTCAGGTCGTCGCGCGCCCTGTCGACAGCCCCACCGCCAAGCGCGAGATCGTGCTCGCATGGCGCAAGAACTCTCCGCGCGAAGCCGATTTCCAGCTGTTGGCAGAGGAGCTGCGGGCAGGGTAGCACTCGCCCGCGCGCCTCAATCCATGTGCTTGAGGCCGACCCGCAGGTAATCCCAACCGGTGATGCAGGTCAGCACCGCCGCGGTCCACAGCGAGACCAGCCCGACAAGGTGCACCCAGCTGTTAGCGATCGTGCCGCAGGCCTCGCCCACCGACTGGCAGGGAGCGCCGTGCACCGCCCCGCCGAGGATCAGCGCGCCCAGCGCCACCAGCTGGAAGGTCGTCTTCCACTTGGCGAGCCGCGAGACCGGCACCGAAACCTGAATCCCGCCGAGAAACTCGCGCAGGCCCGAGACCGCTATCTCGCGGATCATGATCACCAGCCCCGCGATCACGTGGATGTCCCCGGCATAGGGCCCGCGCAGGAAGCCCTGCGCGGTCAGCACCAGAATGACTGCGGCGACCATGATCTTGTCGGCGATCGGATCGAGGAAGATGCCGAGTTTCGAGACCGTCCCCTGCGCGCGCGCCAGATAGCCATCGAAGAAATCGGTGATCGCGATCACGCAGTAAAGCACGAAGCCGATCAGATAGCCCAGCCGCCAGTCGGGCCACCACAGGAAGAAGGCCAGCAGCGGCACCGCGAAGATGCGCGAAAGCGTGAGGATGTTGGGCAGGCTCGACATGGTGTGCCGCCGCTGTAGCGTGCGATCAACCGCCGCAAAACCCCCTCCCGCTCGCCATGCCCACAAACGCCCGCGGCCCCCGCGCGCTCTTGTTAATGCCGGTGCGGGCGCTATGTCGCGAGTAACGGACCGGCAAGCGCCAGCGTAAGGATCGCATGACCACTTCGACCAACCTGATGGTGCGGCGGCGTTTCCTGCCGCTGTTCCTGACCCAGCTGCTCAACGCGCTCAACGACAATCTGTACAAGAACGCGATGGTGCTCTTCGTGGTGTATCAGGTCTATTCCTCGCCCGAGGCCGAGACCCTGATCAGCGGCGTGGCGACCGCGGTGTTCGTGCTGCCCTTCGTGTTGTTCTCGGCGACCGCGGGCCAGCTCGCCGACATGCGCGACAAGACCAAGATCATCCGCTGGATCAAGTTTGCCGAGATCATCATCATGTCGGTGGGTGCGACCGGACTGCTGCTGGCGGCGCGCGGGATGCAGATCGAGACCCTCGCGATCCCGCTGATGTTCGCAGCGCTGTTCGCGATGGGAGTCCATTCGACCTTCTTCGGCCCGATCAAATACGCGATCCTGCCGCAGCATCTCGAAAAGGACGAGGTGCTGGCGGGCACGGGGCTGGTCGAAGCGGGGACCTATCTGGCGATCCTGGTGGGCATGATGCTGGGCGGCGCGATGCCGATCATGGCCAGCATCGTGGCGGTGATCGTGATCGCGCTGGTGGGCTTTGTGATCTGCCGCTTCATTCCCCCCGCCCCGCCCGAAACCGCCGAGACCGCGGTCGACTGGAACCCGCTGCGCGCCTCGCGCGCGCTGGTCGGCTTTTCGATGCGCAATCCCGAGCTGCGCTACTCGGTGCTCGCGATCAGCTTCTTCTGGGCGATTGCGGCAATCCTCTCGGTGCAGTTCATCCCCCTCGCCAAGAACGTGCTGCTCGCCGACAAGCAGGTCGCCGCGGTCATGCTGGTGGCGTTTTCGGCGGGGATCGCGATCGGATCGGTGTCGATCAACGCGCTCCTCAAGGGCGACATCTCGGCGCGCTATTCGGCGCCTTCGGTGCTGGTGCTGGGCGGGCTGCTGATCGCGTTCTACCTGCTGTGCCGGATGTGGCACCTTCAGCCGGCAGGCGAGCTGTTCACGGTGACCGAGTTCCTCGCCCAGCCGCTCGCGCTGGTGCTGATCGCGAACCTGGTGCTGATTGCGGTGGCGGGCGGAATGTTCGTGGTGCCGCTCTATGCCTTCCTCACCACCCGCGTCGAGAAGAGCGAAGCCTCGCGCTCGGTCGCGGCCAACAACTTCATCTCCTCGGTGTTCATGGTCGTCGGCGCGGGCGTGGCGGGCGCGCTCGGCTATTTGGGCATACCGCTGGCCGAACAGCTGCTGCTGAGCCTCGTGCTCTGCGTGTTCTCGGCAAGCCTTGCGCGCAAACTTCACGCCACCGAAGCGCTGCGCGCGCCCGAGGTCGCCTGATTGTTCAGACGATGAAGGCGAAGATCGCCAGCGTCAGCGCCACATAGGTGCTGGCGACCCCCCGCACGTCGTCCAGCGTCAGGCGCCACAGCGCCTCGGCCGGGATCGGGATCAGTTCGTTGCGCACATGCGGCGGCAGGATCGCCCGGAACCAGTGGCGGGCGGATTCGTCGGTCAGGACAAGGTTGCGACGCATGCTTGCGATTCTCCCGAGGCAGGAAGGTCAGCTTTAAGACTTTCTTAACCATTTGGAACCGCCCCTGCCCAGCCTGTCACAGCGCGGGACAGGACGCAGCGGTGCCGCTCCGGGACGGCCGGATTTGCGCGGGCGCCGCGCCAGCGTTAGAGCCCGCCGAGGACGACGGGAGAGACAGCCAGATGACCGACACATCCCTCCGCAGCGCGGCGCGCCTGCTGGTCGATTGCCTTGCCGTGCAGGGCTGCGAGCGGATCTTCACTGTGCCGGGCGAAAGCTTCCTCGCGGTGCTCGATGCTTTGCCCGAACACCCGGAGATCGACGTGGTGACCTGCCGGCAGGAGGGTGGGGTCGCCTTCATGGCCTGCGCCGACGGTGCGCTTACCGGCCGCCCCGGCATCGCCTTTGTCACCCGCGGCCCGGGCGCGACCAATGCCAGCATCGGCGTGCACGTCGCGCAGCAGGATTCGCAGCCGATGATCCTGTTCGTCGGCGATGTCGCGCGCGGGGCGCAGGGGCGCGAGGGGTTCCAGGAGGTCGATTTCCCCGCCTTTTTCGCGCCCATCGCCAAATGGGCCGCACGGATCGACGATCCGGCGCGCATCCCCGAATATGTCGCGCGCGCCTATGCCACCGCGATCAGCGGGCGGCCCGGCCCTGTCGTGCTGGCGCTTCCCGAGGATATGCTGGTGGACGCGGTTCCCGCTTCGCTTGCGCCGCGCCCCTATGCGCTGCGGCCCGCGCAGGCGGTGTGTCCGGACGCGCTTGCCACGCTGTTCGACTTGATCGCCGATGCGGCCAGCCCGGTTGCCATCATCGGAGGGGCAGGTTGGAATGCCAAGGCGCGCCAGCATTTCCAGACCTTCGCCGAGCGGATCGGGCTTCCCGTGGCGACCGCGTTCCGCCGCCAGGATGCGATCGCGGCGTCCTCGCCGGTCTACGCGGGAAGCCTCGGCTATGGGCCCAACCCCAAGCTGGTCGAGCGCGTCAAGAACGCCGACCTGATCGTCGCGATCGGCGCGCGTCTGGGCGAGGCGACCACCGATGGCTACACCCTGCCCAGCCTCGAACACCCCGGCCAGACGCTTGTCCACATCCACCCCGATCCCGATGAGCTTGGCCGGGTCTATCGCACCGATCTTGCGCTGTGCTGCGCGGTCGACGAGTTCGCCGAGTGCGCGGCCCTGTGGGAGGATGCCGGCGTGATCCCCTTCGACGCAGGGGCTGAAGCGAACGCCGCGTGGCGCGAATGGGCCACCCCGCAACCCTCGGACGCCGCAATGGATCTTGCGGCCTGCGTGTGGGCGATGCGCGAGGCGCTGCCTGCCGACACCATCATCGCCAACGGCGCGGGCAACTTCGCCGGTTGGTGGCACCGCTACTGGCGCTACGAGGCCTTTCCCGGCCAGCTTGCCCCCACCTGTGGAGCGATGGGATATGGCGTCCCCGCCGGGATCGCCGCCGCGCTCCGTTACCCGGATCGCACCGTGGTGGCGGTCGCGGGCGACGGCGATTTTCTGATGAACGGGCAGGAGCTCGCCACGGCGGTGCAGTTCGGCGCAAGCCTCATCGTGGTGGTGGTGGATAATGGCGCCTATGGCACGATCCGGATGCATCAGGAGCGTGAATATCCCGGCAGGGTTTCGGCGACCAAGCTGGTCAACCCCGATTTCGCTGCACTTGCCGCCGCCTATGGGGCGTGGAGCGCCCGGGCCGAAACCACCGCGCAGTTCGCCGCCGCGATCGCCGAGGCCAGGGAAATTCCGGGCGTGCGATTGATCCATGCCGTGACGGATCTCGAACGCATCGCAGCGAGCGGCGCCACCATCACCGGTCTGCGGGCCAGAGCGCGCGGCTGACGTGCGGTCGGCCGCTCCTAAAGGGGAGCGGCCGCCAGCATAACGCCTCAGAGCTTGTTGATCGCGCCCTTGACCTTGCCCTTGAGCGTATCGACCTTGCCCTCGGCCTCCTGCCCGCGGCCCTTTGCGCGGGTTTCCGGATCGGCCGATTCCTGCTTGGCCTTACCCAGCCCTTGCTTGACCGCGCCCTTGGCCTTGTCGGTAAATTCACCCATGTGAGCCTCCTGTGATAAGCCAATGGATTTACTGGCTTTCCCAGAGGTCAACGGGAGTTTTTGAAGGTCGTTCCATCGGCCCGGGCAGGGCGAGACAGGCCCGCGACGGAACGATCGATGCACGCTGTCAGGCCTTGCCCATCGCGCAAATCAGCTTCCATTCCTCCGGCGTCACCGCACTGACCGACAGGCGCGAGAGGCGGATCAGCTGCATTTCCGCAAGCCGCGGTTCGGCCTTGATCGCGGCGAGCGTCACCGGCCGGGCAAACTTTTCCTTGGGCTTGATCTTGACCGCCGCCCACTTGCCGCTCTCGTCGGTCGGATCGCTGATCCCGGCGACGCTGATGGTGCAGATGCCGACGATCTCGAGCCCTTCGCGCGAGTGATAGAAGAAGGCCTCGTCCCCCACCTGCATCGCCTGCAGATTGTTGCGCGCGAGGTAATTGCGCACCCCGTCCCACGTGCCCTCGCCTTCCGCGACGAGGTGATCCCAGCTATATTTGAAGGGTTCGGATTTCATCAGCCAATAGGCCATCGTGCCGGGTCTCCGCTCGGGTGTGGCGCCGCGATAGCCCGCCCGGCCCCGCCTCGCCAAGCCCCGTTTGCGCGCCGGCCCATCAAGCTATCCAACGGATTAACCCGATCTTTAGCGCGCCATGCGAAGCCACACACAAGGGGTGTCGGCGGCGTTTCCCGCAGATCGCCTGCGCCCCGCGGCACAAGGCAAGAGTTTTGATCGACCAAGAGCCCGAAAACCCGCTGGAGGCGGCCGAGCGCGACATCATCGCGCTGGGGATTGCCGTGGCGGCGATCATCATGCTGATCGGCACCGGCGGATCGGTGCTGCCCAAGGCGATGCACGCGATCATGGGCACCGGCGGACGGCCCGACATGATCCTCGTCAACGCATTGCTGCTCAATGTCGCGCTGATCATCTTCGGCTGGCGGCGCTACCGCGAACTCACCAACGAAATTGCCGAGCGCCGCCGGGCCGAGGCCCGCGCGCGCCGACTCGCGGAAACGGACCCGCTCACCCACTGCCTCAACCGCCGCGCCATGATCGCGGCCACGGAGGAGCTGCGCGAGCGCGCAATGATGCGCGGCGAATCGGTCGCCTATTGCATGATGGATCTCGATAACTTCAAGCAGATCAACGATATGCACGGCCATACCGCGGGCGATGCCGTGCTCGTGATGTTGTGCGAGCGAATCCGCGCCCTGCTCCCGCGCGAGGCGCGGCTGGCGCGGCTGGGCGGCGACGAGTTCGCTTTCGTCACGTCCTATCCGCTCGGGCAGGAAGAACGGATCGACGATCTCGTGATCCGGCTGTTCGAAAGCCTCGCCAATCCTTTCGCTCTGCCCGAGGTCACCGTGGAGCTGACGGTCTCGATCGGGCTGGCCACCGATCTGGAGGGCGAGGCTTCGGGCACGGCAACTGTCGATTCCGGAACCCTGATGCACCGTGCCGACATGGCGCTCTATCAGGCCAAGAAGCACGGCCGGAACCGCTATTTCTGGTTCGAGCCGAGCATGGAAAGCGAGCTCAAGTTCCGCAACCAGCTCGAAACCGGCATCCGCCGCGGCATCGCGCGGGGCGAATTCGTGCCCTTCTACGAACAGCAGGTCGATCTGGAATCGGGCGTGCTGGTCGGTTTCGAAATGCTCGCCCGCTGGCGTTCGCCGCAACTCGGGCTGATCAACCCGGATCTGTTCGTGCCGATCGCCGAGGAGATCGGGCTGATCAGCGAATTGTCAGAAGGGCTGATGACCCAGGCCTTTTCCGATGCGCGCGAGTGGGATGACAGCCTGACCCTGTCGGTCAACATCTCGCCGGTGCAGCTGCGCGATCCGTGGTTCGCCCAGCGCCTGCTTAAACTGCTGGTGGCCGCGAACTTCCCGCCACAGCGGCTCGAGATCGAGATCACCGAAAGCTGCTTCCACGAGAATGTCGGGCTGGTGCGCTCGATGATCATGAGCCTGCGCAACCAGGGCGTGCAGATCGCGCTCGACGACTTCGGCACCGGCTATTCGAGCTTCGAGCAGCTGCGCAACCTGCCCTTCGACCGGATCAAGATCGACCGCAGCTTCGTGCGCGAACTGCGCGAGCCGGGGGAACGCTCGAAGATCGTCGAGGCGATCATCTCGCTCGGGCGCGGGCTCGATCTGCCGCTGACCGCCGAGGGTGTCGAAGACGAACAGATCCTCGCGGCGCTCAAGTCGATGGGGCGCTTGAAGGCGCAGGGCTATGTCTATGGCTTGCCCGAGGATGCCGATGCCGTGCGGGCACGACTGCGGGCGGTGGGCAAGCTGGTGAAGGCGCCGGCGCAGGTGCCCGGCCCGCCGCGCCCCGAGACCGCAGAAGAAGAACCCCGCGTGCGCGCCGCCCGTCCCTGACGGCAGCCCATCCCGCGCAGGGCTGGACGCGGGGCCTGTCGGTGCATAGATGCGCTGGCAGTGACTCAAGCGATCGCCTTCATCAAGATGCACGGGCTCGGCAATGACTTCGTCGTGCTCGACGCGCGGCGCCACGCCTTGCCCGCCGCAATGACCCCCGCGGCGGCGCGCGCGATCGCCGACCGCCGCACCGGCATCGGCTGCGATCAGCTGGTCCTGCTCGAACCCGACGACACCCATGCCTTCCGGATGCGGATCTTCAACAGCGATGGCGGCGAGGTCGAGGCCTGCGGCAATGCCGCGCGCGCGGTCGCCCTGCTCCACGGCGAGGCGGTCACGATCGCCACCGGCGGGGGCCCGATCGCGCTCGAACCGCTGGCGGCTGGGGCGCGGGTCGACATGGGCGCGCCGCGGTTCGATTGGGATGCGATCCCGCTTGCCTATCCGATGGATACCGCGCGGATGCCGGTGGCCTGGGAGGCGCTCGAAGCCCCGGCCGCGGTCAATGTCGGCAACCCGCACGTCATCTTCTTCGTCGCCGATGCCGACGCGGTCAATCTAGCGGCGCTGGGCCCGGTGATCGAGCACGACCCGCTGTTTCCCGAACGCGTCAACGTCAATGTCGCGAGCCTGGCCGGCCCCGACCATCTGCGCCTGCGCGTCTGGGAACGCGGCGCCGGGCTGACCCGCGCTTGCGGCACGGGCGCCTGCGCCACGGCCGTCGCCGCGATCCGGCAGGGGCTGGTCAAGAGCCCGGTGCGCATCACCCTCCCCGGCGGCGACCTCGAGATTGCCTGGGTGCCCGGCGGCACGATCCTGATGAGCGGCCCTGCCGCCGAGAGCTTTCGCGGCACCTTCGCCTGGGACGATTACGCGTGAACGCCCCGCACATCGTCTCGCTCGGCTGCCGCATGAACATCGCGGAGAGCGAGCGGATGCGCGCGATGCTCGCCGGCGAGCCCGATCTCGTGGTGGTCAATTCCTGCGCGGTGACCGGGGAGGCGCTGCGCCAGACCCGCCAGGCGATCCGCCGCGCGCGGCGCGATCATCCGGCCGCGCGGCTGGTCGTGACGGGCTGCGCGGCGGAGATCGACCGCGCCGCGATCGGCGCGATGGACGAGGTCGATGCGCTGGTCGCCAATGCCGCGAAGCTCGATCCGCGCGCGTGGAACATCGCCGCGGACGCGCCCCCGCGCGCACCGGCGCGCACCCGCGCCTTTGTCGCAGTGCAGAACGGGTGCGATCACGCCTGCACCTTCTGCGTGATCCCGCAAGGGCGCGGCGCCAGCCGTTCGCTGACGGTCGCGCAGGTGCTCGGCGAGGTCGAAGCGCATCTGGCACAAGGCGCGAAGGAGGTTGTGCTCACGGGTGTCGATCTGACCTCCTGGGGGCATGATCTGCCCGCGGCGCCGGGCCTCGGCACGCTGGTCGCCGCGATCCTTGCCGCTTTCCCCGCGCTCCCGCGGCTGCGCCTCTCCTCGCTCGACGGGATCGAGATCGACCCGCTGCTGTTCGAGCTGCTGGCGCACGAGCCGCGGGTGATGCCGCATCTTCATCTTTCGCTTCAGCACGGGGCGGATCTGATCCTCAAGCGCATGAAGCGCCGCCACCTCAGGGCCGATGCGGTGGAGTTGGTGTCCCGGTTGCGGGCGCTGCGTCCCGGGATCGCGGTCGGCGCGGACCTCATCGCGGGCTTCCCGACCGAGGACGACAGCCACCACGCCGAAACTCTTGCAATCATCGAAGAGCTCGGGATCGTCCACGCCCATATCTTCCCCTTCTCCGCGCGCCCCGGCACCCCGGCCGCGCGGATGCCGCAGCTGCCGCGCGAGACGGTTCGCACCCGCGCCGCCGCACTGCGCGCCCGCGCTGCCACGGTCCGCGCGCGCTGGCTCGACAGCCTTGTGGGTGAAACCCTGCCCGTCCTCGCCGAACGCGACGGCACCGGCTATGCCCCCAACTACGCCCGCGTTGCCCTGCCTTCAGGCTCGGCGCCCGGCACCATCGTGGACGTGACCGCACAGACGGTCAGAGAGGGCCTGCTCGCATGAGCGACACCAGCTGGACCCAGCGCCTGTTCGGCGGCTTTGCCAAGACCTCCGAGCGGCTGACCGCCAACCTGCCGGGCAGCGGCGGCACCGCGAAGCTCGACGATGCGACGCTCGACGAGGTCGAGGATGCGCTGATCATGTCGGACCTCGGCCCCGCCGCCGCCGCGCGCATCCGCGCGCGCCTTTCCGACAAGCGCTTCGGGCTTGAGATCACCGCGCGCGAATTGAAGGAGGCGGTCGCGGAAGAGATCGCCGCAATCCTGCGCCCGGTTGCAAAGCCGCTTGAGATCACCGCCTTCCCGCGGCCGCAGGTGATCCTCGTGATCGGGGTCAACGGCAGCGGCAAGACCACCACCATCGCCAAGCTCGCGCACCTTTTTGTCGAGGATGATTACGGCGTGCTGCTCGCCGCGGGCGACACCTTCCGCGCGGCGGCGATCGGCCAGCTCGCCACCTGGGCCGGGCGCGCCGGGGTCGATATCGTGCGCGGACCCGAGGGCGGCGATCCGGCGGCGATCGTGTTCGATGCGGTCCGCCAAGCGACCGACACCGGGATCGACGCGCTGATCGTCGACACCGCCGGGCGCCTGCAGAACAAGACCGAACTGATGGACGAGCTGGCGAAAATCCGCCGTGTGCTTGGCCGCCTCAACCCCGAGGCGCCGCATGATGTGGTGCTGGTGCTCGATGCCACCAACGGCCAGAACGCGCTCTCGCAGATCGACGTGTTCAAGGAGGTCGCGGGCGTCACCGGCCTGATCATGACCAAGCTCGACGGCACCGCGCGCGGCGGCGTGCTGGTCGCCGCAGCCGAGCAATATGGGCTCCCGATTCACGCGATCGGCGTCGGCGAGAAGATGGAAGACCTGCGCCCGTTCGACCCCTATCTGGTCGCGCGGGTGATCGCAGGAGTGGCGTAGTGAGCGAGAGCGAGAACAGGAAGGCCGCCGCGAGCTGGCTCAACGTCGCGGTCGATTACGGCCCGCTGCTGGTGTTCCTCGGGGTCTACCGGCTGAATGCCCCTGCCGAGACCAACGCGGTGGGCGAATTGGGCGCGATCATCGCGGGAACCGGCGCCTTCATGCTGGCTGCGGTGATCGCGCTCGGGGTGTCGAAATGGCGGCTCGGCAAGATATCGCCGATGCTGTGGTTCTCGACCGCGCTGATCGTCGGCTTCGGCAGCCTCACCATCTTCTTCGGCGATCCGGTGTTCGTGCAGTTGAAACCGACGATCATCTACGCCACCTTCGGGGTGGCGCTGCTGGCCGGGTTCTTCGCGGGCCGCGCCTTGCTGAAGATCCTGCTCGAGGCCGCCTTCGAGGGGCTGTCCGACCAGGGGTGGCTCACGCTGTCGCGCAACTGGGGCGTGTTCTTCCTGTTCCTCGCCGCGCTCAACGAGGGGCTGCGTGCCCAGCTTTCCTTCGAGGGCTGGCTGTGGGCGAAACTCTGGGTGTTCCTGCCGCTCACCTTCCTGTTCACCTTCAGCCAGATCCCGATGCTGCTGAAGCACGGGCTGAGCTTCGACGAGAAGGACGCGCCGACGAAGGACGAGCCGCCCACGGCGTGAGCTAGATCTCGACCTGGCTCCCCAGTTCCACCACGCGGTTGGTGGGCAGGCGGAAGAACTCCATCGCGCTTGCGGCGTTGCGCAGCATCCAGGCGAACAGCTTCTCGCGCCAGATCGCCATGCCGGGCTTGGCCGACGCGAGCAGCGTCTGCCGGGAGAGGAAGAAGCTGGTCTGCATCATGTCGAATCCGCCGTCGCACAGGTCGAGCGTGCTCAACAGCTTGGGCACGTCGGTTTCTTCGAGAAAGCCGCAGTTGATCGTCACCCGGTAGAACCCGTTACCAAGGCTCTTGCATTCGTAACGCTCGCTCTGCTCGACATAGGGCACGTCCGCGACGGCGACGGTGAGGATCAGCACACGCTCGTGCAGCACCTTGTTGTGCTTGATGTTGTGGAGCAGCGCGGAAGGCACGCCGGAGTTCGAAGAGGCCATGAAGATCGCGGTGCCCGGCACCCGGGTGGCCGAATTCTGCGCGCTCTTGGCGAAGATCTCGATCGGCAGCGAGCCTTCGGTCATGCTTGCCCGCATCAGTTCGCGCCCCCGCGACCAGGTTGTGAGCAGGGTCAACACGGCGATCCCGACCAGCAGCGGCAGCCAGCCGCCATCGGGGATCTTGAGAATGTTGGCGGCAAGGAATGCTCCGTCGACAATGAGGAAGGTTCCCGCCACCGGAATCACCTGCCACCATGCCCAGCCCCACACCCGGCGCATCAGATAGCCGATCAGGCAGGCGGTGATGAACATCGTGCCCGTCACCGCAAGCCCGTAAGCTGCGGCAAGGTTGCTCGATTTCTGGAACATCAGCACCAGCAGAATGACGAAAATCATCAGCAGCCAGTTGGCCGAGGGCACGTAGATCTGCCCCGCGGCCGAAGCGCTGGTGTGCAGGATGCGCACGCGCGGCATGTAACCGAGCTGCACCGCCTGCTGCACCACCGAATAGGCGCCGGTGATCAGCGCCTGGCTGGCGATGATCGTCGCGAGTGTCGCGAGGATCACCAGCGGCAGGCGGAGTTCCTCGGGGGCCATCAGAAAGAAGGGGTTCTCGACCGCCGCAGGGTTTTTGAGCAGCAGCGCGCATTGACCGAGATAGTTGAGCATCAGCGCCGGGAACACCAGCCACAGCCACGCCAGCGCAATCGGCTTGCGGCCGAAATGCCCCATGTCGGCATAAAGCGCCTCGGCTCCGGTGACCGCGAGTACCACCGAGCCCAGCGCGAGGAAGGCGAACCACGGATCGCGCAGCACGAAGCTCGCCGCATGGTGCGGGGAAAGCGCGAACAGCACTTCGGGTCGGTCAACGATGTGCCAAATCCCGAGGCCTGCCAGCGCAGCGAAATAGAGCAACACGATCGGGCCGAAATAGCGGCTGATCGTGGCCGTCCCGCGCGACTGGATGAGGAACAGACCGATCAGGATCGCGACCGCAATCGGCAGCACCAGCGGCTCGAACCGGCGCTCGACGAGCGTCAGCCCTTCGACCGCGGAAAGCACCGAGATCGCCGGGGTGATGATGGCATCGCCAAAGAACAGCGCGGTCGCGGTCACCGCCATCAGCGCGAGAATGGCGGTGCTCTTGATATTCGCCTTGCGGTTGATCAGCGCCAGCAGCGCCAGGCTGCCGCCTTCCCCGCGGTTGTCCGCGCGCATGACGATGAGGACGTATTTGAACGTCACCACGATCATCAGGCTCCAGAAGAACAGGCTGAGGACGCCATAGATGTGCAGCATGTCGACCGGCATCGGATGGTGGCCCGCTAGCGTTTCCTTGAGCGCGTAGAGCGGACTGGTGCCGATATCGCCGAAAACGACCCCGACCGCGCCGATTGCAAGGGCAAGCGTCGAACCGCCCGGGCCGTGGCTGTGGCCTTCGCGGTTGTGGTTTATTGTGGGAGAGGCTGTCGTGTTGCTCATGGCAATCGGATTTCCCGTTAACTTCGGTACTGCCCTTGCGGCCCGACTCAGGCCGGAGAGGCCGCGCGACTAGCACCGCCAGTTAGCACCTGCAATAAAATCGCAATGACGGACATGCTCCGGTCACTGGCCCTGCAGCATCGGGGCGCGCGCAATCATGTCGTCGAGCCGCGCGACCTGCGCCGCCAGCCCTTCGCGCCACGGCGCCTGCGGGGGCGAACGGTCGAGCAAGCCCTTCCACACATTGCGCGCGGCGACCACCTCGCCGCTCTGAAGGTAGGCATTGCCGAGGAAATAGGCCGGGCCGGGGTGCTCGGGATCGATCGCCTGTGCGCGTTCGAACGCCTGCACCGCCGCCGGGGTGACGAAGCCATCGGCATGCCCCACCAGCGCCAGGCCGAGCGCGAGCCAGCTTTCGAGATCGCGCGGGTTCTCGGCCAGCCCCTTCTGAAGCAGCCCGGCGGCGTCGGCGAACTGGCCGCGCCGGGCGAAAGCGTCGGAGGTGACGAGGTAGTCGGGCGCCGGCGCGGCGGTGTGATCGAACAGCCCGGCACGGCCCTCGACCATCGCCTCGCCCTGCCCTGCGCCTTGGTCGCTCGCCTGCTTGGGGGCCGAGGGTTGGCCGGGAGAGCCCTGCCAGGCATAGCCCGCGAGCCCGAACACCAGCACCGCGCCGAACAGCGTCATTCCCTCGCGCGGCAGGCGCAGCGCCAGCACCGCGAAGGCAAAGGCCGCCAGCGCCAGCGCCCCGACCGCGAGCCAACCGCCGATCATGCGCGAGTCTCCTCGCCGGTCGCCGCGCCGCGCCGGCCGAGCCGCCGCAGCAGCACCCCGGCGACGATCAGGATCACCAGCACGGGGATCGCAAACAGCGGCCAGGTGGTGGCGCTCACCTCGGGCTCGTAACTGACGTAGTCGCCATAGCGCGCGATCAGCCAGCGGCGGATGTCTTCGGGGCGCTCCCCCGCCAGAATGCGGCTGCGCACCTGATGGCGCATGTCGCCCGCCATCGGCGCATCGCTGTCGGCGATGCTCTGCGACTGGCACTTGAGGCAGCGCAGCGTGTGCATCAGCGCCGAGGCCTCGGCTTCGAGCCGGGGGTCTTCGAGCTGGTTGTAGGCATAGGGCGCGGGCGGCATCGAATCCTGCGCCGCGAGCGGCCCCAGTCCGGTCAGCGCCAGCAGCGCGAGGAGCAGCGTGAGGGCGGCGCGGATCACTTGGCCTTCTCCAGTTCCTCGAGCAGCTTGGGCACGTCGTCGGCACCGATATCGCCGATGTGCTGGTAGCGGATCGTGCCCTTGGCGTCGATCACGAAGGTTTCGGGCACGCCCGAGGAGCCGATCGCCAATTGCACCTCGGAGATGCGGTCGCTGCCGATGCGGCTGTAGGGATTGCCGTAGCGCGCAAGGAACTCGGCGACATCCTCGGGCCGGTCGCGGATCGCGATGCCGACGATCTCGACCCCCTGGGCCTTCAGCGCCTCCAGTTGGGGTGCCTCGGCAATGCAGGGCAGGCACCAGCTCGCCCAGATGTTCAGCAGGCGCGGGCGGCCGCCAACGAGATCCGCCTTGGCCGCCCCGGGAAGGCCCGGGAAGGCCTGCTCGAGCGCGAACGCGGGGAGTGGCTGGCCGATCATCGTGCTCTCGACGAACTGGTCCTTGGGCTGGGTCAGCATGTAGGCAGCCAGCCCGGCAAAGAAGCCGAACAGCGCGAGCGGAACCCACAGATAGAGCCTGCGCACCTCGCGGTCACTCCGCTGGCTGGGGTGCGGCGGCGCCCAGCGCCTCGATATCGGCGCGGCGCGCAGAACCCTTCGCGCTCGCCTTGCGGCGGCGGACATCGACGCGCACCCGGCCCGCGATCGCCAGCACCCCGCCCAGCCCGATCAGCAGGCCGCCATACCAGATGAAGGTCACGAAGGGCTTCCACCATACCCGGATCTGCCAGCGCCCGTCCTCGGCCTGGTTGCCGATCACCGCATAGAGCTGCCCGTTCCACCTGGTGAGCAGTGCGCTCTCGCTGGTCGATTGCGGCGGCGACCAGAAGCTGCGCGCCTGCGGGGTGAGGATCACCGGGGTGCCGCCATCCTCGCTGACCGCGAGCCGCGCTTCGATCGCGGTCCAGTTGGGCCCGGCAACCGGCGTGACGCCTTCGAGCGTGACCGCGAAATCGCCGACCTGCTCGGTGCCGCCGGGGGCGACCGCGGCGAGCCGTTCCTGCGAGAAGGCGCCCTCGCAGGCCATGCCGAAGAGCGAGACCGCGATCCCGAAATGGGCCAGCACCATGCCCCAAGTGGCGACCGGCACCCGCACGAGCTTGCGCCCCCACAAGGGCAGGAACGCCGCCACCGCGAGCGCGGCGGCCAGCCCGAGGCCGAGCAGCGGCAGCAGCGGGAAATCGCCGAAGAAGCTGACCAGCGCGATCACCCCGATCAGCAGGGCGGCGATCAGCGAAAGCTCGAACTGGAGCCGCGCGGGCTTGTCCGCCTTCCAGCGCAGCAACGGCCCGACCGCCATCACCATCAGCATCGGCACCGCGAAGATCGCGCCGGCCGGGTTGAAATAGGGCGGACCGACCGAAACGCGCACATCGAAGGCCTCGGTCAAAAGCGGATAGAGCGTGCCGAGCAGCACGATCGCGAGGATCGCGGAGAGCATCACGTTGTTGAACACCAGCGCGCCCTCGCGGCTGGTGACGGCGAAGCGCTTGCCTTCGGCCACCGCCCCGGCGCGCAGGGCGAAGATGGTGAAGGCCCCGCCGATATAGAGCCCGAGCAGGCCGAGGATGAAGGCGCCGCGCTCGGGATCGACCGCGAAGGCGTGGACGCTCGTCAGCACCCCCGAACGCACGAGGAAGGTGCCGAGCATCGACATCGAGAAGGCAAGCACCCCGAGCATGATCGTCCACGTGCGCAAGGCGTCGCGCGCGGCGAGCACGCTCACCGAATGCATCAGCGCGGTCGCGGCGAGCCAGGGCATCAGCGAGGCGTTCTCGACCGGATCCCAGAACCACCAGCCGCCCCAGCCCAGCTCGTAATAGGCCCAGTAGGAGCCCGCGGTGATCCCGAGGGTCAGCAGCACCCAGGCGCCCAGCACCCACGGGCGCATCACCCGGGCGAAGGCCGGGTTGACCTCACGGGTGAGCAGCGCGCCCATTGCCAGGCTGAAGGCGACCGAGAGGCCGACATAGCCCGCGTAAAGCGTCGGCGGATGGATCGCGAGGCCGATGTCCTGCAGCAGCGGATTGAGCCCCGTGCCCTCGGCAGCCGGGACCGGCAGGCGCTCGAAGGGGTTCGAGGAGAGCAGGAGGAAGGCGTAGAAACCCAGCGCCACGAAGCCCTGGATCGCCAGCGTTGCCGCCATGGTGCGCTCGGGCAGACGCCGCTCGAACAACGCGAGCATCCCGCCCGACAATGCCAGCACCCCGACCCACAGCAGCATCGATCCCTCGTGGTTGCCCCAGGTCCCGGTCAGCTTGTAGATCAGCGGCTTCATCGAGTGCGAATTGCTGGCGACCAGCTTGATCGAGAGATCGGTGATCGCAAAGGCATAGAGCAGCATCGCGAAGGCCAGCACGGCAAGGCCCGCTTGCACCACCGCGGCCGGGCGCGCGTAGATCGCGAGCGGGTTGGCCTCGCCCGGCGCGGCGCGCAGGGCAAGTCCGCCCGAAACCATCTGGAGCACCGCCAGCGCTGCAGCGAGCCACAGGGCAGCAAGGCCGATTTCCGCGATCATCGCTCTCTTCCCCGCCCGCGCGCGTACACTATTTCAGCCCGACCGTGGTATCGGCGGCCATCTTGGCGGCATCTTCGGTGCCCATGCCTTCAAGCTCCTTGGGCACGTAGTTCTCGTCGTGCTTGGCGAGCAGGTTGGTCGCCTTGAACACCCCGTCGGGGCCGAGGCTGCCTTCGGCCACCACGCCCGAGCCTTCGACGAAGAGGTCGGGCAGGATGCCGCTGTAGCGCACGGGAATCGCATCGGCCGAATTGCCGGTGACCTTGAAATTCACCGTCACCCCGTCCGCCTCGGTGACGAGCGAACCCTTCTGCACCATCCCGCCCAGCCGCACCGCCTGGCCGACCGCCGGCGGCGCGGCCGCCATCTGTTCGGGAAGGTAGAAATAGTTCGCCTGGTTGCGCAGCGACCACGCCGCGATCAGCCCCGCCGCGACGATCGCGATCAGCGCGGCGATCACGAGGATCAGGCGTTGGTGCTTGGCCTTCATCGCGCGTGTCCCTTCAGCGCCGCCGGGTGGCATCGCGCTGCGCCTCGGCCCGCACCATCGCGCGCCATGCCCAGACGATCAGCAGCACCAACGCGATAGCCGCAACGCCGTAAGCGAGCCACACGAAATCCCATTGGTCGAGCTGTTCGCGCATCATGCCTGCTCCAGCACGGGTGCGCCCGCTGCGGCGAGCGGCGGCTCGTCATCGAGCGCGCGGCGGCGCAGGCGCGCTTCGACCTGCCCCTGTGCGATCAGCGCGCGCATCCGCATCAGCACGATCCCGCCGAACAGGAGCGAGAAGCCGAGCACCGCGACCAGCAGCGGCACGAGGAAGGTCGCCTCGATCGCGCTCTTGCCCGCGGTGATGCTGGGCGGCTGGTGCAGCGAGTTCCACCACACCACGGAGCGGTTGATGATCGGCACGTTGACCGCGCCGACCATGCCGAAGATCGCGGCGATCCTGCTCGAGGAGCCCTCGCGGCTCGCCGCTTCGGTAAGCGCGATGTAACCCGCGTAGAGGAACAGGAGGACCAGCATCGAGGTCAGCCGCCCGTCCCACTCCCACCAGGTGCCCCAGGTCGGCCGGCCCCAAATCGAGCCGGTGGCAAGGCAGATCGCGCAGAACACCATTCCCGGCACCGCGATTGCGCGCGCGGCGATCGCGGCGAGCGGGTGCTTCCAGATCAGCAGCATCGCCGAGGATAGCGCAATCCCGGCCCAGCCGCCCATGCCGAGCCACGCCGAAGGAACATGGATGAACAGGATGCGCACCGTCTCGCCCATCAGCCGGTCGGGCGGGACCATGAACAGACCCCACAGCACCGCGCCCAGCGCCAGCACGAGCCCGCTCCAGAACAGGAGCGGTGTCAGCCACCGGGCAAGCGACAGGAAACGGGTGGGGTTGGCGTAGATGTGCATGGGTGCTCGCGTCCGGGCGGGCTTGTGCCTTACATCCGCGCCGGACAAAAGTGCAAATCTTGCGACTGCCGCAAGGTTCCCGCCGCGCTTTCGCTCTGCGCGCGCCCGCTCAGCCGCGCCCGATCAGCCGTTGCGCCATGCGGTCGGCAACCACGTCCGAAGGGACGCCGGTGCTTTCGCTTTCCTGCCAGATCGCCGTGAGCCGCCCGGGGATCTGCGCCACCAGCGCGTTGACCTCGGCAACATCGCCGGTGCGGCCATCCTTGCGCGCGAGATATTCGGTCGCGACCGAGATGATTCCCCCCGCGTTGATCACATAGTCGGGCGCATAGAGGATGCCGCGTGCGGCGAGCTGCTCGCCGTGTTCGGGCCGCGCGAGCTGATTGTTGGCGCCGCCGGCGACGATCGCGCAATCGAGCCGGGCGATCCCCTCGTCATCGAGGATCGCGCCGAGCGCATTGGGGCTGAACACGTCGCACCGGGTCGCCATGATCGCGTCCGAGGCGACCGCCTCGCCGCCCAGTTCGGCGGCCAGCGCGGCGGCGCGATCGGCGTGGAGATCGGCGAGCGTCAGCTTGGCGCCATCGCGCGCCAGCAGCCGCGCCACCCCGCCGCCGACCGAGCCGGTGCCCTGCACCGCGACATGGACGCCTGCGAGGCTGTCGGTGCCGAGCTTGTGCGCCACCGCGGCCTTGATGCCGAGATAGATGCCCTGCGCGGTGAACGGCCCGGGATCGCCGCCGGCAGAGCCTTCGCCCGTCACCGGCAGGCCCGAGACATGCGCGGTGCGCTGCGAGACCGCGACCATGTCGGCCTCGGTGATGCCGACATCCTCGGCGGTGACATAGCGTCCGCCCAGCGCTTCGACCGCATCGCCGAAGGCGGCGAGCATCGCCGGGGTCTTGGTGCGCTGCGCGTCGGCCAGGATCACTGCCTTGCCGCCCCCCATCGGCAGGCCCGCCATCGCGTTCTTGTAGCTCATCCCGCGCGACAGCCGCAGCGCATCGCGCATCGCGTGGGCGGGATCGGCATAGTGCCAGAAGCGGGTGCCGCCGGCCGAGGGGCCGAGATGGGTCGAATGCACCGCGATGATCGCCGTCAGGCCGCTTGCCCGGTCATGCACCAGCTGCACGCATTCGTGCGCATCGAAATCGGGCTCGGCCCAGAAAGCGGTCATCCAGCAATCCCCTGTCGGGCGCGGGCGAAGAACAGCAAGGACGGGGAAGATGGGGCGACCAACGGGGTTCGAACCCGTGACCTCCGGTACCACAAACCGGCGCTCTAACCAACTGAGCTATGATCGCCACACGCCCCTGCCCGCATACCACCAAACCGGTATCTGCCAAGCCCGCGCGAAGTTCGGGCGGATTACGCATGGCGGACGCGCGGTCAAGTGTGCTGGCACGGGAGGCGCGCGTCTTGCACAAAGGACTGTTTGAGGGAAGCGAAAACTGCGCTGCGGGCGGTGCGGCGCAAGATTGTTACACGGGTGTGAATCATTGCCAAGCCCGCTGCCCGTTCTATCAATGCGCGCCATGACGATCACGCGCGATTCCATCGCTGCACGGCTGGCCGCCCACGCCGGGATTCAGCGCGTGCCCACGCCCAAGGCGGAGGTGTTCCAGTGCCGGCGATTCGTCGCGCCCGATCTCGCCGCAGACCTGATCGCGTCGATCGAGGCCGACCGTCGCCCCTCGACCATCGCCGACGACAATGGCGATGCCTATTTCCGCACCAGCGAGACCTGCGACCTAGCTGCCGATCTGCCCGCGGTGCAGCGCATCGAAGCGATGATCAGCGCGCTCTCGGGGCTTGATCCCGCCTATGGCGAGCCGCTGCAAGGGCAGCGCTACGCGATCGGGCAGGAGTTCAAGCCGCATACCGACTACTTCGCGCCCGGCGGACGCGATTTCGAGCGGTTCTGCGCGGCCTCGGGCAACCGCACCTGGACGTTCATGGCCTATCTCAACGATGTCGAGGCGGGCGGCGCCACGCGGTTCAAGCTGCTCGACAAGACCTTCCAGCCCGAAGCGGGCAAGTTGCTGTGCTGGAACAACCGGATGGACGACGGGCCGGAGGGCGCACCGGGCGGCGTCAACCCCGCGACGCTGCATCACGGGATGAAGGTGCGCAAGGGTGTCAAATACGTGATCACCAAGTGGTATCGCGAGCGCCCCTGGCTGGGGTGAGCCCTAGATGCGAAAAAGGCGACCCCGTCGGGCCGCCCTTCTCGTTGCGGCCGTGAAGCCGCGCAGCGCGATGCCGATTACTTGTTCTTGAGGCTGAGCCCGCCGAAGCGCTTGTTGAACGCGGCCACCCGGCCACCTTCCTGCACCTGCTGGCGGCCGCCGGTCCAGGCCGGGTGGCTCAACGGATCGATGTCGAGCGCGAGCACGTCGCCTTCCTTGCCCCAGGTCGAACGGGTCTGGAACTCGGTGCCGTCGGTCATCTTGACCGTGATCATGTGGTAATCGGGGTGACCTTCGGTCTTCATGACGTATTCCTTGTCAGCTTTCGCCGGTGCCGACCGGCGGTGCTATGAAACGGGAAGCGCGCGCCTTAGTGGGGAACGCTGCGCAATGCAACCGCCTTTGGCCGGATGGAGGCTTTCCTACACGCATGCCCTGCCGGTAAGGTGCGGCGGTTCTTTGCCATCGTCGTTTGCCCGGAGCGGGATTGATCGGCCCACGCGATTGAGATGCGCTTGGTGATCGAAGCGCTTTCGATCCCTGGACAGTGTCTCATGTGTCTCCAACAGGGCCGGACCGCCGCCGAGCAACCGCTTCGAGGATGCGGGCGCGCAGGCGCCCGCGCGCCTCAGATGTTATCCACCATCATCGCGGTGAATTCGACCTCGCAGGTGGTCTTGCCCTCGACGCTGGCGAGGCCCTTGAACTTGTACACCCGGCTGCGCTTCTGGGTGAATTCGACATGGAGATCGAGCAGGCAGCCGGGTGTTACCGGGGCGCGGAACTTGGCGTTTTCGATCCCCATGAAGATCACGAGCTTGCCGGTGCCGGCGAGCTCCATGGTCTCGATCCCGAGAATGCCCGCGGCCTGCGCGAGCGCCTCGATCTGGAGCACCCCGGGCATGATCGGCGCGCCGGGGAAGTGGCCCTGGAAGAACTGCTCGTTCATGCTCACGGCCTTGACCGCGTGGATCCGCTCGCCGAGCGTGATCGCCTTCACGCGGTCCACCAGAAGCAGCGGATAGCGATGCGGCAAGGCCTGGAGGATCTTGACGATATCGTAATCGACCGGCGCTGCCGCCGCGCTATCCGCTTCGCTCATCTGCACTGTTCCGGATTTGGCTCAGCGGCCCGTCGGGGCGGCCGGATCGCCCTGCGTCTGCGCGGCCTGCTGTTGCTGCTGCGCGATCTGCGCGGCGATCAGGCGCTGCTGGATCTCCTGATAGATCTGCGCGCCTTCGCGGCTCGGCTGCCAGCCGGCCGGCGGCACCACGCCGACCGCGGGAACCTTGGTGTTGAGCGCGGTGGTCACGGCCTGGGTGATATCGGCCTCGGGCGGCGCGAACAGCAGCGAGCCCGGATCGATCACCAGCTTGATCTGCTGCTTGGTGGTCACTTCCTGAAGCGCGGCCGGATACTGGACGATGATCTGCTCGATCGCGAACACGCGCGCGCCGTCGATCTGGTTGCTGAGCGCCTGGATTTCCTGCTCGAGCGTCTGAAGCTTGGTGAAGTCGGGCGACTTCTGCTTGGCGGCGAGCTCGGCATCGTTGACCTGCTTGTCGCCATTGGTGTCGAAGGTCGCGAGCAGCGTCTGGCGCTCCTGCGCCTTGGTGCGGCGCAGCTCGTTCTGCTGGGCGTAGGTGGTGTTGATCTGCTCGTAGGCGGTCTGGAACGCCGTCGTGCCGATGATGGTGCGCGAGATATCGACCGTGGCGATGCGGCCTTCGACCTGCGCGTGGGCGGGCATGGCCACAAGCGCGGCGAGCGCGAGGCCTGCGGGAGCGAGAAGCTTGGCGAGACGTGTCATCAGAATTGGGTTCCTACGTTGAAGGTGAAGCGGCGCTCGTCATCGCCTTCCACCTTGCGGATGGTCTGGGCGAAGTCGATGCGGAAAGGTCCGAAGGGCGAGTTCCAGTTGACCCCGATCCCGGCGGTGATGCGCGGGCTCGCGGAATCGCCGAGGAACAGCTCGCGGATGTTGGTGCCCGACTGGATCAGCCGGATGTTGGGCGAGCCATTGGCCTGGGTCGGGCTGGTGGTGATGGTGGTGGTACCGGGCACCTGGTAGAGTTCCTGCCCCGCCGCGTTGCGCTGCGGCAGGCCCGCCGGATTGACCGTGAGGACAGGCTGCTCGACCGACCACAGCGCACCGATATCGGCCCAGATCGAGGGCCTGATGCCAAGTTCGCGCACGCCCGAGCCGAGCGGGATCTCGAGCTCGGCGCGGCCCAGGTAGTAATTGCGCCCGCCGATCGCGTCGTCGCGCACCTGATCGCGGTCGGTGAAAAACAGGGTGTTGCCCGCACCGTCGACCTGCGGCCGGTTGAACTCGTCGAGCTGCGAGGTCTGGGTCAGGATGCGCGGGCCGACGCCGCGGATGGCAAAGCCGCGGAACTGCGGTTCGCCGAGGAAGAAGCGGTCGGTCAGCAGCACGTCATCGACGCCCGCGCCGGGGCGGTTCTGCAGCGGGATGATCGTGCCGCCCTCGGCCAGCACCGAGAAGATGAAGCCCGAATTGCCGACGCTCCAGAACTGCTGCCCGCGCCCGCGGAAACGGACATAGCGCACATCGCCGCCAAGCCCGGCGAACTCGGCGCTCAGCGTCACGGTCCGCCCGCGCGACGGGCGGATGCGCGAGTTCAGCGAGTTGTAGTTGAGGCTGAGCCCGACGATCGAACTCAGCCGCTTGCCGATCGCGTCGCACAGGAAGCGCCCTGCGCGCAGCGGATCGCACTCGCGCGTGCCGTTGCCATCGAGATCGGAGAAGAAAAGGTCCTCGTCGAGCGAGACGTCATCGTAGTTGAGCACGTAGCTGCCGACCAGCGACATGTATTCGGTCAGCGGCACCCCGGCGCGCACCGAGAAGCCGGTGGTCGCCTGCTGGAAGGTCGTGTTGCGATCGTTGCCGGTGAAGTTGAAGTTGCTGAAATCGCGCCGGTAGATGTCGATCCCGCCAGAGATGTTGCGATCGAAGATATAGGGGTCGGAGAAGCTCACCTGCGCCGAGCGCGAGAACTGCGAATAGTTGACGCTGAGCCCGATCGTCTGCCCACGCCCGCGGAAGTTGCGCTGACGGATGGAGCCGGCAAGGATGAACCGCTCGATCGACGAGAAGCCCGCGGAGAATTGCAGTTCGCCGGTCGGCTTTTCTTCGACGTTCGCCTCGAGGATGATCCGGTCGGGGGCGCTGCCTTCGACCTGCTTGACCTCGAAATTCTCTTGGAAATAGGCGAGCGAATTGATGCGCGCATTGGTCCGCTGCACCGCGAGGCTGTTGAAAGCATCCCCTTCAGCCAAGCGGAACTCGCGGCGCACGACCTTGTCCTGGGTCAGCGTGTTGCCGTTGATGTCGACCCGCTCGACATACACGCGCGGCGCGTCGCGCAGCACGAAGGTCACGTTCATCTGGCGGTTTTCGGCATCGCGGCTGAAGCGCGGCTGCACGTCGGCAAAGGCATAGCCGAAACGGCCGGCCAGCTCGGTCAATTGCTCGACCGTATCCTCGACGGTCTTGGCGTTGTAGAAATCGCCCTTCTGCATCGGCAGCTGGGTGCTCATCAGATCGCTGTCGAAGTCGCGCAGCTGGCTGTCCACCTTGACATCACCGAAGGTGTAGCGCTCGCCCTCCTCGACCACATAGGTGATGATGAAGTCGCGCTGGTCGGGGGTGAGCTCGGCGACCGCGGAGACGACGCGGAAATCGGCGTAGCCTTCGGTCAAGTAGAACTGGCGCAGCTTCTGCTGGTCGAAGGCGAGACGATCGGGATCGTAGCTGGTGTTCGAGCTGAAGAAGCTGGTGAGCCGCGCCTGCTTGGTCACGAACTCGCCGCGCAGCTTGCCGTCGGAGAACTTCTCGTTGCCGAGGATGTTGATCTGGCGGACCTTCGACTTGGGGCCTTCGCTGATCTCGAACACGATGTCGACGCGGTTCTGCGGCAGCTGCACCAGCTTGGGTTCGACCTTGGCGGCGAACCGGCCCTGGCGCTTGTAGAGTTCGATGATGCGGGCAACGTCGGCGCGCACCTTGGATCGGGTGAAGATCTGGCGCGGCGACAGCTTGATCTCGGGGAGGATCTTGTCCTCCTTCAGCCGCTCGTTGCCTTCGAGCACGATCCGGTTGATCACCGGGTTCTCGGTGACGGTGATGACGACGTCGCCATTGTCGTTGCGGATGCTGGAATTGGCGAAGAGCTCGGTCGCGCCGAGGTCCTTGATCGCCTCGTCGGCGGCAGCGGCGGTGTATTCCTGGCCGACCCGCAGGCGGATGTAGCTGAGGATGGTGGTCGCTTCGAGCCGTTCGGCCCCGACCACGCTGATCGAGCGGATCACGTTCTCACGTGCGGCGGCGGGCGCGGCGGGTGCGGGCTGCGCGGCCGGGGCCGGCTGGGCCTGCGCAAAGGTCGCGACCGGCATTCCGGCAAGGATCGAACCGCAGCACAGCAGCCCGGCAAGCCGCACGCCCTTCGCCGACGCATGGGGAGAAGCAGGGTGGCAAGTGACCGGCATCGCGCCCGTCTCGCTCAATCGGTTCATGCAGCTAAAATCCCGTTCTCAACCCTGTGTGTCACGCCGCCGCGCGGGCCAGAGCCGACGCCTGTGATCGGCCGCCTGCACCGCGCGTAGCTCCCCGCTGCCCGCCGGATTGGCCTCCTGCCCGATGTGCCCCGTGCAATCAAGCCGCGAGCGCGCTTCGCCGGGCGCAGCCCCTGCCCCTATCCACCGCAAAGCACCGCCTGCTCGCTCCACCCGGTCAGAAGCCGAAGATCGGCAGCGAGACGATGTCGTTCACGGTCACCACCACCATCAGCATCAGCACCAGCGCGATGCCGGTGCGATAGGCCCACTCGGTCGCCTGCGGCCCCACCGGCTTGCGGCGGATCGCCTCGGCCAGATAGAACATCAGGTGCCCGCCATCGAGCGCGGGGATTGGCAAGAAGTTGATGAACGCCAAGTTAAGCGAGATCAGCGCGGCGAAATTGAGAAAGGCAGGCAACCCGATGCTGAGCTGCTCGCCCGAGTATTTGGCGATCTTGAGCGGCCCGCCCAACTCCTTGACCGAGCGCTCGCCCGTGACGATCTGGTGAATGCCGGTGATCATCATCCCCATGAGATCCCAGCTGTGCTGCACGCCGAGCGGGATCGCCTCGAACACGCCCACCGGTTCGAGCACGAAGCTCCCGCCCGCCGGCGCGACCCCGATCAGGCCTTCGATGCTCACATTGCCGAAATTGTCCTTGCGCTCGTTGCGCGCGGTGGTGAGCGGCACATCGACCCGCGCGCCATCACGTTCGACAGTGAACACCATGCGCTTGGCCGGATGGAGCCGGACGATCTCCTGAATGTCGCCGAAGTCGGCGATCGTGCGGCCATCGATCGCAACCACCACGTCACCGACCTCGAGCCCGGCGGCTGCGGCGACGCTATCCTCGGTAAAGGCGCCGATGGTGCGCGAGACCTCCTCGTCGTCGATCACCGGCTTGCCGAACACGGCAAAGAACGCCGCGAAGATCGCGATGGCAACGAGCAGGTTGGTGACCGGCCCCGCCGCGACGATCAGCGCGCGCTTCCACAGTGCGGCGGCCTGAAAGCTGCCTTCCTCGAGCGGCGCATCGGGATCGGGCACGCTCGCCGGGTTCATGTCGCCCTTGAACTGGACATAGCCGCCAAGCGGCAGCGCCGAGAGTTTCCAGCGCGTGCCCTGCCGGTCGGTGAACCCTGCCAGCTCCTTGCCGAAGCCGACCGAGAAGGCGTCGGCCTTCACGCCGAACAACCGGCCGACCAGCAGGTGGCCGAGTTCGTGCAGCGTGACGAGCGGGCCCAGCACCAGCAGGAAGCCGAGCACGTACATCCAGAAAGGGGGGCTCTCAAACAAGGGCGGTGGTCTCCAGCAGCGCGGCGGCCTGCCGACGGGCCGATTGATCGACAGCGAGCACCTCTGCAAGGCTCGCCGGGCGCGGGGCGTCATTGCTGCGCATCAGGGTTTCCTCGACCAGTGCCGCAATCCGGGTGAACCTGATCTGACCGGCAAGGAACGCGGCGACCGCGACCTCGTTGGCCGCGTTGAGGATCGCCGGAGCGCTGCCGCCTGCGGCAATCGCCTCGCGCGCGAGCCGCGTGGCGGGGAAGCGCTCCTCGTCGGGCGCGTGGAAAGTGAGCTCGCCGATCGCCGCCAGATCGAGCGGGGCCAGCGGCGTCTCCATCCGCTGCGGCCACGCAAGGCACGAGGCGATAGGTACGCGCATGTCCGAAGGGCCAAGCTGCGCCAGCGTCGAACGGTCGCGGAACTCGACCATCGAATGGATCACGCTCTGCGGGTGGACGACGATGCCGAGCCGCGCGAGCCCGACCGGGAAGAGGTGATAGGCCTCGATATATTCGAGCCCCTTGTTCATCATCGTCGCGGAATCGACGCTGATCTTGGCGCCCATCGACCAGTTGGGATGCGCCACCGCCTCGGCCGGGGTGGCAGCGTGGAGCCGCTCGGCGCTCCATGTCCGCAACGGCCCGCCACTGGCAGTGAGCGTGATCTTCGCGACATCAGCGATGCGGTTGCCATTGAGGCACTGGAAGATCGCGTTGTGCTCGGAATCGGTGGGGAGCAAGGTCGCGCCGTGGGCGGCAACCGCCTGCATCAGCACCTCGCCCGCCGAAACCAGCGCCTCCTTGTTGGCGAGCGCGATGGTACCGCCACGTTCGACTGCGGCCATCACCGGGGCAAGCCCCGCGCAGCCGACGATCGCGGCGACCGTCATGTCCACAGGGCGCGCCGCGGCCTCGACCAGCGCCGCCTTGCCGCCCGCCGCGGCGATCCCGCTCGCGCCCAGAGCCTCGCGCAGTTCCGGCAGGCACGCCTCGTCGCCGACCACTGCCAGCTTGGCACCGAACTCGATCGCGAGCGCCGCCAATTCGGCGGCACTGCACTGCGCGGTGAGCGCCTCGATCTGCCATTCGTCGCGGTTGCGCCGCACCAGATCGAGCGTCGAGGCGCCGATCGATCCGGTCGCGCCAAGCAGGGTGAGCGTGCGGGCCATCCGGGCATCATCCCAGCAAAGGGGGGATGGTGGCAATCACAAACAGCACGAAGAACACCGCGATGAAGCCGTCGAGCCGGTCGAAAAGCCCGCCATGTCCCGGAATGAGATGGCCCGAATCCTTGACGCCCGCGCGCCGTTTCATCCAGCTTTCGAAGAAATCGCCCGCCTGCGCGAGCACCGCGATCAGCACGCCGCCCAGCGCCGCCATCGCCAGCGTCCACCCGCTTGCGCCCGGAATCGCGCCGGGGCCGAAGTCGGCGAGATCGACTGCCACGCCCACCAACGCCGCAAGGGCCGCCCCGCCTGCGAGCCCCGCCCACGTCTTGGACGGGCTGATCCGCGGCGCGATCTTGGGCCCGCCGATGGCGCGTCCTGCGAAATAGGCACCGACATCGACGGCGACCACGGGAAGGATGAAGCCCACCAGCACCTCGAGCGGGCCATAGCCCGATTGCGCCGGGTCGAAGGGCAACACCTGCCGCCCGTTGCGCACTGCCATCATCGCCAGCGCCGCCCCGCCGATATAGACGGTGCCGAGGAAGAACCACGCGGTTTCCGCCGCGCCCGACACCGAAAAGCGCGCGACCAGCCGGTTCCACTCCCACAGCACGCCCAGCGCGACCAGCACCACGAAGGCGCTCCACAGCCAGCCACCGAGCCACAAGGCCCCGCCCGCCAGCACCAGCATCACCACCGCCGAGCCGAGCCGCACCGGCAGATCGGAAACGCCCGCACGCGGATCGGTCACGCGCGCTTCACCGTCCGCCATAGCGCCGCTCCCTGCGCGCGAAATCATCGAGCGCCTTGGCGAGATGCGCGGGCTCGAAATCGGGCCACAGCGTATCGACGAACAGCATTTCGGCATAGGCCGCCTGCCACAGCAGGAAATTCGACAGGCGGATCTCGCCGCTGGTGCGGATCAGCAGGTCGAGCGGCGGCAGATCGGCAGTGTCGAGGTGGGCGGCGATGCTCTCGATGCTGACCGCGCCGGCCGCCGCTGCCTGCGCCGCAGCGCGCGCGATCTCGTTCTGCCCGCCATAATTGAGCGCCACCGCGAGTGTCTGATTGCCCTGCGCGGTCTGCGCGAGGGCATCCTCAAGCATCGCGACGATATCGGGCGCGAGCGAGCGCCAGTCGCCGATGATCTTCAATTTCACCCTGTTGGCGACGAATTCGGCGAGGTCCGATTTGATGAAGCGTCGCATCAGGTTCATGAGATCGTCGACCTCATCCTCCGAGCGCTTCCAGTTTTCCGACGAGAAGGCGTAGAGCGTCAGGCATTCAAGCCCGGTCGGCTCCAATGCGCGCACCAGCCGCCGCACCGCCTCGACCCCGCGCTGATGGCCGACCGCGCGCGGCAAGCCCCGCCGCTTGGCCCAGCGGCCATTGCCATCCATGATGATGGCGACATGCCTCGCGCGCGTCTGGTCCAAGCCGGTTCCTTCAGCCCCCGCCCGCCTTACTGCGAGAGGATTTCCTGCTTCTTCTTGGCGACCGCCTCGTCGCTGTCCTTGACGAACTGGTCGGTCAGCTTCTGCACCTCGTCCTCGGCGCGCTTGCGCTCGTCTTCGGAGATATCCTTCTTCTTCTCGTCGGTCTTGAGGCTTTCCATCGCGTCACGGCGCACGTTGCGGATCGCGATCTTGCCCTTCTCGCCATATTGGTCGGCGAGCTTGGCGAGCTCCTTGCGGCGCTCCTGCGTCAGATCGGGGATCGGCAAGCGGAGCGTCTGCCCGTCGATGATCGGATTGAGCCCGAGATTGGCGTGAGCAATGCCCTTCTCGACCGCGATCAGGTTCGACTTGTCCCACACCTGCACCGAGAGCATCCGCGGCTCGGGCGCGGAGACGGTCGCGACCTGCTGGAGCGGCATCATGGCGCCGTAGACCTCGACCACCACGGGATCGAGCAGACTGGCATTGGCGCGTCCGGTGCGCAGGCCCTGCAGATCGCTCTTGAGCGATTCCACGGCGCCCTTCATCCGGCGCTCGACATCGGCCTTGTCATATTGCGGCATGACTCAGTTTTCCTTCGATTATTCGCTGCTCTGGACAATGGTCTGGACGCCCTCGCCGGCAAGCACGCGCGCGAGGTTGCCCTTCTCGCGGATCGAGAAGACCACGATCGGGATCTTGTTGTCGCGGCACAGCGCGACGGCGGAGGCATCCATGACCTGAAGATTGTCGGCGAGCACCCGGTCATAGGTGACGGTCTCGAAGCGCACCGCTTGCGGGTTGCGCTTGGGGTCGCTATCGTAGACCCCGTCGACGCTGGTGCCCTTGAACAGCGCGTCGCACTTCATCTCCGCCGCGCGCAGGGCCGCACCGCTGTCGGTGGTGAAATAGGGGGCGCCCACGCCAGCCGCGAAGATCACCACGCGGCCCTTTTCGAGGTGACGCTCGGCGCGGCGGCGGATCACCGGCTCGCACACCTTGTCCATCTCGATCGCCGACTGCACCCGGGTCTGGACGCCGAGCTGTTCGAGCGCGTTCTGCATCGCGAGCGCGTTCATGACGGTCGCGAGCATGCCCATGTAATCGGCCTGCGCACGGTCCATCCCCTTGGCCGCACCCGCCATCCCGCGGAAGATGTTGCCGCCGCCGATGACGAGGCAGATCTCGAGCCCGGTTTCCTTGGCCGCCTTCACTTCCTTGGCCAGCTCGGCAACGAATTCGGGGTCGATCCCGAACTGCTGGCCGCCCATCAGCACTTCACCCGAAAGCTTCAGGAGGACGCGCTTGATGGTGGGCAGGGACATAGGACAGGCAGACTTTCTGGCGGGAGTTGGCTAGCGGGGGCCTTTATCGGGGTGTCACCGTGCTGCCAAGAGGATAGCGGGGATAATGGCCAAGACAATGCAGCCGGCTATCTAGGCTCGACCTCAAGCTGGACATTGGGCCAGCCGGAGCGCTGGAGCGCAAGGATCACACCAGCGACGCAGCGCCACGGCGTTTCAGCCCCGGACTGGACGCGCGCGACGATTTCGCGCCCCGCGCCAGTTTTGGCGAGGGTGTTCTCAGGTCCGCCATGCTCCGTGACCAGCCGGTCCAGCACGGCAAAGGCCTCCTGGTAGAGCGCATCATCAACCATGGACCTACCCGAGATGGTCGCCTCGCACGTCTGTCCGTCTGGGGCCAAGCCGACGACAACAGGCAGTTCGAACTGACCCGTCGCACCACGGCAGGCTGGACCAGGCCGCTCCACATCAGCGCGATTGCTCGGCTCGATGAATGTTCGGTAAGTCTCGACACCAACCAGCATGAGATCGCGCTTTTCCGCAAAGAGGGCCAGCCGCGACACGATGTCGGGCAGAGCGGCCCGCGGATCGATTGTAATCGCCAGAGCGGGGTTCTTGAATGGCGACATTGTGGCGAGATCAGCCTCGAGCGTGTCGGCGGAAACCTTGCGTCCTCTAAGGGTGACGTCACCCGATTGCGTGATCGCGTATGGCCGCTGCTCGTCGAGCGTCATTCTAAAGTTCGTCAGGGCAAAACGCGCCGTCACGACGGGGGTCTCAGTTTGCGCTTCCGACTGAGCAACCGCTGCAAGCGGGACACCAAGGAAGCCCGCCAACACGAGCGTGCGGATCAGTCTAAGACCTTTCATGCAATACAGCCCCGTTTGACCTGCCAATACGCGACAACGGCCGCCGCAGCTTTTCGCTGCGACGGCCGTGCCATCGTGTCGAAACGTCGCTCAGCCCTTCAGCGTCGCCGCCACTTCCGCGGCGAAATCGACTTCTTCCTTCTCGATGCCTTCGCCGAGCTGGAAGCGCACGTAGTCGACCAGCTTGATCGACTTGCCCGCGTCCTTGGCGGCCTTGGCGATGTATTCCTCGACGGTCGCCTTGCCGTCCTTGACGAAGATCTGGCTGAGCAGCGCGTTTTCCTTGGCGAACTTCTTCACCGCGCCTTCGACCATCTTGGCCTGAACTTCGGCGGGCTTGCCGCTTTCGGCGGCCTTTTCAGCGGCGATCTTGCGCTCGCGCTCGATCACTTCGGCATCGAGGCCGTCGGCGTCGAGCGCCTGCGGGAACATCGCCGCAGCGTGCTGCGCGATGTCCTTGCCCAGCGCGTTCAGCGTCTCGGCATCGGCATCCGATGCCAGCGCGACCAGCACGCCGATCTTGCCGAGGCCCTCGGCGGCGGCGTTGTGGATGTAGGGCACGATCGCGCCCTGCGTGACGCTCACCGACTTGATGCGGCGGATCTGCTGGTTCTCGCCGATGGTGGCGACGTTGTTGGTGAGCTTCTCGGCCACGGTGCCGCCTTCGGGATAGGCGGCAGCCTTGAGCGCCTCGACATCGTCCGAGCCGAGCGTCAGCGCCACCGCGGTCGCGTTGCGCACGAAGCTCTGGAACTGGTCGTTCTTGGCGACGAAATCGGTTTCCGAGTTGATTTCGACCGCCACGCCCTTGGTGCCTTCCACGAGCACACCGACGAGACCTTCGGCCGCAGTGCGGCTCGACTTTTTCTGGGCGGTGGCGAGGCCCTTGGCGCGCAGCGCGTCAACCGCGGCCTCGATGTCGCCGTTCGCTTCGGAAAGCGCCTTCTTGGCGTCCATCATGCCAGCGCCGGTGCGCTCGCGCAGCTTCTTCACGTCGGCGACGGAGAAATCGGCCATGAGTTTGTCCTTTTCGTTGATCGTTGTTCGGGCGCCCGGCCCTGCCCTTCCGCAAAAGAAGGGCAATGCCGGGCGCGCTAGAGGGGGAATGTGACGGGCGATTGACGGGCTGCGCCAATGCCGCGCGCAAAGATCAGGCTTCGGCTTCTTCCGCGGCCGGCTCTTCGGCGATCACGGCTTCGGCCGCCAAGGATTCAGCGGGGGGCTCGTCCATCGCACCGAAATCGCTCGTGACGTCGGCCTGGAACTGGCCCTTGCCCGCAAGCGCGGCTTCGCCGATCGCCTGGCAGTAGAGCCGCACCGCGCGCGCCGCATCGTCATTGCCCGGAACCGGGAAGGCGATGCCCGAGGGATCGACATTGGTGTCGAGCACCGCGATCACCGGGATGCCGAGCACGCCGGCTTCCTTGATCGCGAGGTCTTCCTTGTTGGCGTCGATCACGAACATCACGTCCGGAATGCCGCCCATGTCGCGGATGCCGCCGAGCGAAAGTTCGAGCTTCTCGCGCTCGCGGGTGAGCTGGAGCACTTCCTTCTTGGTGAAGCCCGAGGTGTCGCCCGAAAGCATTTCCTCGAGGCTCTTCAAGCGGCGGATCGAGCCCGAGATGGTCTTCCAGTTGGTGAGCATGCCACCCAGCCAGCGGTGGTTAACGAAGTGCTGGCCCGACATGCGCGCCGCTTCGGCGATCGGCTCCTGCGCCTGGCGCTTGGTGCCGACGAACAGCACCTTGCCACCCGACCGCACGGTCGATTCGACGAAGTCGAGCGCGCGCGCGAACAGCGGCACGGTCTGCGACAGGTCGATGATGTGAACCCCGTTGCGGGCGCCGAAGATGTACGGCTTCATCCGCGGGTTCCAGCGGTGGGTCTGGTGGCCGAAGTGTGCGCCGGCCTCGATCAATGCTTGCATGGTGACGACGGGAGCCGCCATAGGTCGTTTCCTTTCCGGTTGTTCCTCTGGAAGGCAGGAATCGCGCTGGCGGAGTTCCCGCCTGCGGCACCGGTATGTGCGCCTTCCATGTGAATTTGCTCTGCCATCAGGCCTCATGCCCGCTGCAAAGCGTGCGCGCCCTTAGCTGTGCGAGTGGCAGAAATCCAGCCCGGAATTGTCGCGGGGCCGAAATAATTCGCGCACGCGGTCCGCGAAAGGCGCTTGACAGTCCGGAACATGTAGGGAACAAGGTGAAAGAACAAAGACCGAACAATTGCCCGAAGGACCGCCGCCATGCTCGCTCTTGCCATCCCGACGCTGTTCACGATCACCGCCATCCTCGCGCTGTTGACGATTGCCGACAGCCTGTTGAAGGCGCGCGCGGCGCACGCCGCGCTGGTGCGCGAGGGCGCCTTGTTGCGGACCGGATTTGCGGTGCAGGTCGAAGCGCGCGAGCTGCGGGTGCGGCAGATGCGGGCGCGGCTCGCGGTCAGGCCGGATCGGCGGATGGCGCCGCTGCGGCCGCATCGCGCTTTTCCTGCCTGCGCCGCCGCTTGATCCGTCCATAGCGCAGGAGGCCGTAAGGCATCAGCGCAAGATAGGCGAGGCTGATCGCGGCCAGCGTCCACCAGGGTTCGAGGATCAGCGCGGCGAAACCGAGCGCGCTGACAGCGATCAGCGGAAGACGGATCGCTTTCTTCGGGCGGATCGAAGCCCAGCTCAGCGTCGCCATGTTCGAGATCATCAGGATCGCGATCCCCGCCAGCCACACGGCCATGAAGATGGGATCGCGCAGCACGCCGTAGCCGGTCTCGTTCCACAGATAGAACGGCGTGAAGGCGAGCCCCGCCCCGACCGGCGCGGGCACTCCGGTCAGGAACCCGGCGGACTTGTGCGGCTGATCGTCGACATCGATGCGGGCGTTGAAGCGCGCGAGCCGGAGCGCGCAGCAGATCGCGAAGGCGAGCGCGGCAAACCACCCGAAGCGCGGCCAGTCCTGCAGCGACCAAAGAAACAGGATCAGCGCCGGCGCGACTCCGAAGGACAGCGAGTCGGCGAGGCTGTCGAGCTCCGCACCGAACCGCGACTGGGCATTGAGCAGCCGCGCGATCCGCCCGTCGATCCCGTCGAGTACGCCGGCCAGCACGACGAGGCCGATCGCGTAGGTCCATTGCGCGTCGATCGCGAAGCGGATGCCGGTGAGCCCCGAGCAGAGCGCTGCCGCGGTGATCGCATTGGGAAGCATCGCCCGCAAGGTGAGGCCGCTGCCGTCGCCCTGCGCGCGGCCGTCCTCGTCCTCGGCGGCCTTGGGGCCGAGCCGGGCGGGCAGGAAGCGCGCGCCGGGAATCGTGCGCGCCGGCCGCCGCTTGCGGGGCGGCCTGCTCATCGCCGCTGCCTCACTGCGAAATGCCCTCGATCAGTCCGCGCTGCCCGATCTCTGCCAGCACCGTCTCGCCCGCAATCACGCGCTGGCCGATCATCACCCGCGCGTCGGTCCCGGCCGGGAGATAGACATCGACCCGGCTGCCGAAGCGGATCAGCCCGACCCGCTGCCCCTTGGCCACGATGTCGCCCGGTTTGACGAAGGGGACGATCCGCCGCGCCACCAACCCCGCGATCTGGGTAAAGCCGAGGCGCAACCCGTCGCTGCGCTCGATCAGGATGTGCTGACGCTCGTTCTCCTCGCTCGCCTTGTCGAGGTCCGCGCTCATGAAGCGGCCGGGGATATAGACGACGCGGCGTACCGTGCCGCCCACCGGCGTGCGGTTGATGTGGACATCGAACACGCTCATGAAGATCGACACCCGCGTTACGGCGCCGGCGGGAAGGCCGACAAAGCCCGAACCGTCGTCGATCTGCAATTCGAGCGGCGGTTCGACCTCGGTGATCATCGTCACCAGCCCGTCCGCCGGAGAAATGATCGCGCCCTCGCTCTGCGGCACGACGCGCTCGGGATCGCGGAAGAAGGCGAACACCCCGAAGGACAGCAGCAGCAGCGGCCAGCCGATGATCTCCCAGTCGAGCGCGAGCAGGAACACGAGGCTGATCGCCACCGCGATCAGACCGAACTTGCGCCCCTCCGGGTGGATCGCAGGCCAATCCCAGCCTGCCTCCCCGCGGCCCTTGTTATCGAGGATCTCGCCTGCCATGCCCGGACGCTTCTAGGCAGGCGTGCGCGTGCCCGCAAGCAGGACGACCCTAACCTGCCTTGCGAACAAACACCGCACCGGCGGAATAGCCCGCGCCGAACGAGCAGATCAGCCCGGTATCGCCGGCGCCCAGATCGTCGCTGTGCTGGTGGAAGGCGATGATCGACCCCGCGCTCGAAGTGTTGCCATAGGTGTCGAGCACGGTCGGGCTCTCGTCCTCGGACGCCTCATGCCCGAGCACCTTGTGCGCGATCAGCCGGTTCATCCCGGCATTGGCCTGGTGCAGCCACAGCCGCCGCAGCGTTTCGGGCGCGATCCCGAGGCGTTCGGCTTCGTCGAGGATCATCTGCGCCACCATCGGCACGACTTCCTTGAAGACCTTGCGCCCTTCCTGGACGAACAGCTTGTCCGGCGCGCCCTCGCCTTCGGGGGCGGCGCGGTTCAAGAAGCCGAAATTGTTGCGGATGTTGTTCGAGAACACGGTCTTCAACCGGGTGCCGAGGATCGCCCAGTGCTCCGCCGGCGCGATGGCGGCGTCCTCCACCAGCACCGCGGTCGCCACATCGCCGAAAATGAAGTGGCTGTCGCGGTCGCGCCAGTTGAGGTGGCCCGACGTGATTTCGGGGCTGACCACCAGCACGCTTCTCGCGTTGCCTGACCGGATATAGTCGGCAGCCGTCTGGATCCCGAAGGTGGCCGAGGAGCAGGCGACGTTCATGTCGAACCCGAAGCCCTCGATGCCGAGCGCCTGCTGGATCTCGATCGCCATCGCGGGATAGGCGCGCTGCATGTTCGAGGCGGCGCACAGCACCGCGTCGACATCTTGCGCACGGCGACCGGCGCGCGCCAGCGCCTGCCGTGCGGCGGCGACGCCGATCTCGGCCATCACCGACAGTTCGTCATTGCTGCGTTCGGGCAGGCGGGGGCACATGATCTCGGGATCGAGGATCGCCGCCTTGCTCATCACGTGGCGCGCCTTGATGCCGCTCGCCTTCTCGATGAATTCCGCCGAGGAATAGGTCAGCGGCTCGGCCCCGGGATGGGCCGCATTGTGGCGATCGACGTAGGCGTTGAAACTCGCCACCAGCTCTTCGTTGGTGATGCTTTCGGGCGGCGTGAACAGTCCGGTCGCGGAGATGACGGGGCGACCGGTCAGCGCGGGCCTCAATTGCGTTTCCTGCATGATTCTCTCTTGCCTGGCCCCTGCGGTGCGGGCGCGCGGCCTTACTGCGGCGTCGCAAGGCGTGCAAGGGTGCGGGCGGCCATAGGTGTGCGCTACGCGCCGCCCGCAATGTCAAGATCGTGTCATCAAGACCCGCCACAGCGGCGCATGGGTCAACGCCGAGAGTACTCCCTTCCCGTGACGCCAGAACTGTTGTGCGACGCCGCCGCGCTGGCCGAGGACGGCTCGCTGGCCGCGCGCCACGTCGCGGGGTTCCGCGCCGCGGGCACGGGCGCGCTGATCGCCAATTCCGCCTGCGAGGTGATGCTGTTGCGCGCTGGCGCAGCGCGGCTCCCGGTCACCATCGACGACGGCACCCACGGGCGCAGCTATGTCTCCAGCCCGCACAGCACCTATGTGCTCTACCCGCGCGACGAGATCGCGCTGATGGGGCTCGGCGGCGTGCGCTATCTCGCCGAGGGCGTGCTGGGGACGATTGCCGGGCTGATCCGGCTCGCGCGGCTGGGTCGCGCGGTGCATCTCGACAATTGGCTGCTCTCGACCAACCTGCACGGCGCTTGGGAGGGCGAAGCGCTCCCGGCGGCGCGCGCGCTGCTGGCGGAGCGGTTCCCCGAGCATTTCACTATCATCCGCTCGCTCGATCCTTGGACCAGCCCCGCGCTGTTCGACGCGGTGCGCGCCGACGGATGGACGCTGCTGCCCGCCCGGCAGGTGTGGGTGACCGACGACCTGCAACGCGACTGGCATCCCAGGAGCCACACCAAGGCCGATGCGCGCGCATTGCGCCGCTCGGGCCTGGTGCTCGAACGGCCCGACACCATCACCGCGGCCGATGCAGCACGGATCGCCGATCTCTATCACCAGCTCTATGTCGGGCGCTATTCGGCGATCAACCCGCGCTTCACCGCGCGTTTCATCGGGGAGAGTGCGGCAAGCGGGCTCCTCACCTATTCGCTGTTGCGCGATGCAGCGGGGACGGTGATGGCCTTCGCCGCCCTGCGCAGCGCCGGCGGGGTGGGGACAGTGCCGCTGATGGGATACGACACCGCGCGCCCGCAGGAAGAGGCGCTCTACCGCATCGCCAGCTACGCTGCGAGCGCGCTGGCGCTGGAGCGCGGATTGCGCTTCCATGGCTCCGCCGGGGCGTCGCAGTTCAAGCGCAACCGCGGCGCGCGCGGGGTCATCGAATACATGGCGGTCGATGGCCGCCACCTTTCGGCGCCGCGGCGCGCGGGGCTGGCTCTGCTCGCGGCGGGGCTCAACCGCTTCATGGTGCCGATGCTGGAGCGACAGGGCTGGTAGCGATGTTCCCCGCCCCGTCCATGACCTCGCGCAGCAAGGGATTGGGGAAGGTGCGCGCGATCGTGACGGCGCAGAATTCCTCGGCGATCTCCGGCAACTTCACAAGCTCGTAAAGCGTGCCGTTGGCGAGCTCGTCCTGCACCACGATCGGCGGGATCACCGCCACCCCGGCATCCGAGCGCGCGAGCAGGCGCAACATCGCCATGTCGTCGGCCTCTGCCGCGATGCGCGGCACAATCCCCATGCGTTCGAGCAGCGCATCGAACCCGGCGCGCAGCGCGGTCTCGGGCGTGGGGAGGATCAGCGGCGCATTCGCCAACAGCACGGGCAGTCCCTGCGCCGCCAGCGCCAGCCGCGCGGCCGTGCCGACGAGGCTCACCGGCTGCTGCGCGATGCGGCGCACGAGATAGGGGCTCGCCGCGTCCCGTGCGGGCACCTGGTTGGTCAGCAGCACGTCGATCGAGAGCGCCTCGAGCGCGCGCAGCAGCGATCGCTGAGTGCCGGAACGCAGCACCACCTCGACATCGTCGCGCCCGATCAGCGGGTGCAGGAACTGCATCTGGAAGTTGCGTGACAATGTTGCCAGCGCGCCGATCCGCAGCACCTTGCGCTGCTCGCCGACCGCGCGGAAGGTGGCGGTGAGCTGCTCGGAGGCGCGGAAGATCTGGTCGGCATAGTCCAAAGCGATCCGCCCCGCTTCGGTCAGCACCAGGTTGCGCCCGCGCCGCTCGAACAGATCGTGGCCGAGGTCGGCCTCGAGGGCCTTGATCTGGGTCGAAACCGCGCTTTGCGAGATGTTGAGCGCGCGCGCCGCCGCCGTGAGCGTTCCCTCGCGCGCGGTGGCGCGGAACAGCCGCAGGTGGTGGAGATTGAGGACGGCCATGGCAGCTCCCGAAACCTGATCATTCCATAAAAGCGAAGGTTGGGCCGCAAAATATGAATTTTCTTTAATCGCGTCCACTCCCTATCCGCCGCGAGAGTTCATCAACCCTCTTGCCGACGGAGTGTCGCCATGCCGATTGCCCTCACCCTGCTCGCCCCGCTGGCGCTGGTGCCGGTCATCCTCGTCGCTCTCGCCCGCCCCGGCCAGCGCCCGGGCAGCCTGCCGCGCTGGTCCGAGGCCGCCGCCTTCGCCGCCTTCGCGCTGGCGCTCGGCGGGCTCGTCCAGACCGCGCTCGCTCCGGCTCCCGGCCTCGCGCTGCTCGGCGGCCCGTTCGCGCTCGGCCTGCGCAGCGACCTGGTGAGCGCCAGCGTCGCCGCGCTGGTCGGCTTCATCGGCTGGATCGTCATGCGCTACAGCCGCATCTATTGCGACGGCGAATCGCGTGAAGGCGCCTTCCACGGCCTGATGCTCACCGCGCTCGCCGCGGTGCTGGTGTTCGTGCAGGCGGGCACGCTGCCGGTTCTGATCATTGGCACCTTCGCGGTTGGCCTCGCCCTCAGGCAGCTCCTGCTGTTCTACCCCGATCGTCCCGAGGCACAGCGCGCCGCGACCAAGTTCGCGCTGGTCTGGCACCTCGGCGATGCCATGCTGGTGATCGCCGCCGCCCTGCTCTTCGTCCGCTTCGGCACAATGGACGTGACCGCGCTCGGCGCTGCGGCTGCCGCTGCCGGTGCGCTCGGCCTCGTCGGAACGCTCGGCGTTGCCGCGCTGGTCGCGGCGGCCGCCTTGAAGACCGCCGCCTTCCCGCTGCACGGCTGGCTGACCGAAGTGATGGAGGCCCCCACCCCCGTCTCCGCACTGCTCCATGCAGGCATCATCAATTCGGGCGGTGTGCTCCTCATCACCGCCGCGCCGCTGGTGCAGGCGAGCACCGGGGCAATGGCCGCGCTGGTGATGATCGGCGGCCTGACCGCACTGTTCGGCGCTGCCGTAATGCTCACCCAGAGCGCGATCAAGACCGCGCTTGCCTGGTCGACCGTGTCGCAGATGGGCTTCATGCTGCTGCAGTGCGGCCTCGGCCTGTGGACGCTCGCGCTGCTGCACATCGTCGCGCACTCGCTGTACAAGGCACATGCCTTCCTCTCCTCGGGCAATGCGGTCGCCGAGGTGGCCAATATCCGCCGCCCCGGGCCGGTCGCGGTGCCGAGCGTGGCCGCGGTGCTCAAGAGCTTCGCGCTGGCGCTTGCCATCTTTGCCGGGATCGCTGCCGGTTTCACCTTCGCCTTCGGGCCCAAGTCGCCGCAGGCGCTGGCGCTCGGCGCGATCCTGATCTTCGGGGTCGCCTACCTCGTCGCGCAGGGCCTCGCCGACCGCGCGCCGGCGCAACTCACCAAGCGCACCGTCACCGCCGCGCTCGCCGCCGCGATCGGATATTTCAGCTTCCAGACCCTCGCACAGACGATCTGGGGCCCGCTGGTGCCGGCGGCCCCGATGCCCGACGCGCTCGAATGGGCGCTGCTGGTGATGGCGGTGGCGAGCTTCGGCCTCGTCGCCTTCGCGCAGGCGCTGTTCCCGCTATGGGCGCACCACCCGGCGACCGCGGGCTTCCGGGTCCACCTCGCCAACGGGCTCTACCTCAATGCCCTGCTCGACCGCGCGATCGGCGGCTTCCGCACCGCCGCCAACCGCTAATCCCGCGCATACGGAGACCACGCCATGCTGATGAACCACGCGCAGATCGCCCCCGCCCGCTTTTCCGCAGTGCTCGAAGCCGCCGAGGGCGCCGCGCGCGCCCTTCCCCCCGCCTTCCCGCTCGATGCCACCGTGGCGGTCAACCCCTTCCTCGGACAGACCGGGGAAGACCTCGCCACCGCCGCCGCCCGGCTCGCGCGGGTCGCCGGCGTTCGCGTCACCCGGACCGGCGCTGAATACGCTGCGGCCATCGCGGACGGGCGGATCGGCGGGGACGATCTTGCCGACGCGCTCGCGGCGTGCGGCTCTCCTGACAAGCCCGCCGACATCGCCGGCTTGCGCGCGGCTGCTGCGCGCATCGGCGATAGCCCTGCGCCCCGCCCGCTCCCGACCGTCGCCGATCTCGCCGCCGAAGCCACGGGGATCGATTGGCCCGCGCTGATCGACAAGTGCTTCGGCCTGTGGGCCGCGGGCCATTTCGACCGCGGGCAGGCCCTGTGGTCGCCCGCCCCGGGCGCCGACGCCTTCTCGGCCTGGCGTGCCTGGGCGCTGCACGACCTCACTCCGGAGATCGCCGGGCTCGAGGGCTTCTGCGCCCATGTCGCCTGCGCTCCCGACACCGCCGAACGCGCGATCCTGTCCGCCGCCGAGACGCTCGGCATCGCCGATGCTGCCGCGCCGACCGCGTTCCACCGCCTGTTCATGAGCCTCGGCGGGTGGGCCCAGCACGCGCGCTGGCTGCTGTGGCAGGCCGAACTGGTGGGCGATACCGACCGCACCCTGATCGATCTGCTCGCGATCCGCCTGATCTGGGACGAGGCGCTGCTGGTGCGCACGCCCGCGATCGCCGAGCAATGGGCCGACGCCATCGCCGCCCACGCCGTCCCGATCACCCCGAGCGCCGACGAGGTCGCGCTCGCCATCCTGCAGGACGCGGCCGACCGTGCCCATCAGCGCCGCCTCGCTGCCGCGCTCGATGGCGAGGCACCCGCCGCTGCGGCACGACCCTTCCTGCAAGCCGCGTTCTGCATCGACGTGCGCTCTGAGGTCTATCGCCGCGCGCTCGAAAGCGTCGATGCGAGCATCGCGACCATCGGCTTTGCCGGCTTCTTCGGCCTGCCGCTGGCGCACCATGCGCACGGCTCGGACATTCTCGAAGCGCGCCTGCCGGTTCTGCTCAATCCGGCGATCAACACCACCAGCGCGGGCGATCCGGCCAACGACCAGGCCGATCGCATCGCGGCGCGCGGCCGCCGCGCCTGGGGCCGCTTCCGCCAGGCCGCAGTGTCCTCCTTCGCCTTCGTCGAGGCGATGGGACCGGTCTATGCGGTCAAGCTGGTGAAGTCGGCGCTCGGCATCGCTCCGGTCGCCAAGCCCGAGCCCGCCCCCGAGGTGATCGGTGGGATGAGCGCCGAAGCCAAGGCCGATACCGGCGCCGCGGTGCTGAAGGCGATGAGCCTCACCAAGGGCCACGGCGAAATCGTGCTGCTGCTGGGCCACGGCGGCAATGTCACCAACAACCCGCACGAGAGCGCCTATCACTGCGGCGCCTGCGGGGGCTACACCGGCGAGGTCTCGGCGCGGCTGCTGGCGATCCTGCTCAACGATCCCGAGACGCGCGCCGGGCTCGCCGCGCGCGGCGTCGAGGTGCCTGAAGACACGCTGTTCGTGGCGGGTCTGCACGACACCACCACCGACGCGATCACGCTCTACGAGGATGGCCTTCCGCCCGCGCGGGGCGCCGCACTCGCCAAGGTGCGCGGGATGCTGGCGCAGGCCGCCCGGATCGCCCGCGCCGAGCGTGCGCTGCGCATGCCCGGTGCGCGCGGCGAAAGCATCCCGGCGCGCGCCACCAACTGGGCCGAAATCCGCCCGGAATGGGGCCTTGCCGGCTGCGCCGCCTTCATCGCTGCGCCCCGCGAAGCGACCGCCGGCCGCGACCTCGGCGGGCGCGCCTTCCTGCACTCCTACGACTGGCAGGCCGACGAAAGCTTCGGCACGCTCGAACTGATCATCACGGCGCCGGTCGTCGTCGCGAGCTGGATCAGCCTCCAGTATTACGGCTCGAGCGTCGCACCCGAGATGTTCGGCGGCGGCAACAAGCTGATCCACAACGTCGTCGGCGGGATCGGGGTGATCGAGGGCAATGGCGGCAAGCTGCGCCCCGGCCTCCCCTGGCAGGCGGTCCACGATGGCGAAAGCCTGCAGCACGAACCGCTGCGCCTCAGCGTGATGATCGAGGCGCCGCGCGCGGAAATCCTCAAGGTGCTCGAACAGCACCCGGGCGTGCGCGCCCTGTTCGACAATGGCTGGCTGCACCTGTTTGCGCTCAAGGGCGGCAAGGTGGATGCCCGCTACGTGCCGGGTCTCGCCTTCGCCGAAGAAGCGGCGGGCGAGACGCTGGCGGCCTGACGGGTCGCACCGGGGCCACCGCCGTCCGCACGCCGTGACGCCCGAAAGCGGCGCACGGCGTGCGGGCGGTGGATTTTCATGCCGTTGGGTTCGAGCAGAACCGACCGGAACCCAACCGGATCAGTCCTGCCTCACTTGGCTTTCCGGCCGCCGCTCATGATCCCGAACCCGCTAAGCCTTTGATATTTCTGACTCGGATCGACCAAATCGGGGCCGTGTTCAAAATAGAACTGGCAACCGTCAGTATAGACCTGAACCTGAACGCCATCGGGAGACTTCCGGCACGTCCCGCCACCCCTAACGACCAAAGTTTCGCCTTCCTGCCGGACTTCGGTGACATACAACCCTTCTGCGACAACATCGATGATGTTCATTTCGGGGCGCTTGGCGGCATGTCTGGTGATCTTCACCTTGTCGCCTTCAACACGAAATTCATACGCACCAGGGTCATCGGGCTTGAGCCAATCTCCCTGCATCAGGTCGATTGGGGTCTGCGACTGACCATGGGCCGGTGCCGCCAGCAGAAGGAGCGCGGCGCCGACAGCGCCAAGTGCGAGTGATTGCAAGCTTTCCTCCGTTTATTGCTGTTCAGGCGGGATAGATTTCGAAGACCTCCCCTTTTCAGGCAAGAGGCCACGTGATCATGCGTGAAGATCGCAAGCCTGGCAATCGGCCGGCGCTTCTGCGCGCGGCTCCTAATGCGCGACCGGAAAACTGGCCACTAAACCCCTGCTCACCTTGATGATGACGAACCGATGGTCCCAAGCGACCTGAGGAAGGTGGTGGACAGGGCTGGATTCGAACCAGCGTACGCTTGCACGGGCAGATTTACAGTCTGCTGCCTTTAACCACTCGGCCACCTGTCCACACAGTCCCCTGCCATCGAGGGGGGCGTTCCTGAGCGCGAAGGCGCTCTGAAAAAGCGCGAGTCCATAGCCGGGCCCGCCGCCGAGAGGCGCCCCTTTGGCGAAGCGGCGCTTGCCTGTCAATGCCCCTGCTGGCAGGGGAGCGCGCTTGAACCCGCCACGGCACAGGAGCGAAGATGGCCAAAGGTGAACGCAAGCGCGCGCTGAGGGGCCGTGCCGGCCGGATGAAGGGCGGACGCGGCTCGGGACGGGCTTCGAGCGGCCAGGTGCGCCTGTGGGGCCGCCATGCGGTTGAGGCCGCGCTCAAGAACCCCGAGCGCCAGCACAGGAAGCTGTGGGCCACCCCCGAGGGGATCGAGAGTCTCGACGGCGAGCTGCCGCCCGATTTCCCCGTCGAACACGCGCAGGCCGCCGATCTCGCCCGCCTCGTCGCCAAGGATGCGCCACATCAGGGGCTGGTGCTCGAATGTGCGCCGCTCGAGGATGTGTTCCTCGACGAGGTTGCGCTGGGCGAGGCAAGCCGACCGATCGTGGTGCTCGACCAGGTGACCGATCCGCACAATGTCGGCGCGATCCTGCGCTCGGCGGCGGCGTTCGGGGCCGCGGCGATCGTGACGCAAGACCGCCATGCCCCGCCCGAAGGCGGCGTGCTCGCCAAAGCGGCCTCGGGCGCGCTCGAGACCGTCCCATGGGTGCGCGTCGTCAACCTCGCCCGCGCGCTCGAGGAGCTGGCCGAGGCCGGATACTGGCGCATCGGGCTGGCCGGCGAGGCCGAGGCGGTGCTCGCCGACATCATGCCGGCAGGCCCGCTCGCGATGGTGCTCGGGGCCGAGGGCGAAGGCCTCCGGCACAATATCGCCGCCCATTGCGATGTCCTCGCCAAGCTGCCGATCTCCTCGGCGATCGAGAGTCTCAACGTCTCGAACGCGGCCGCGATTGCGCTTTATGCGGTCGCCACGCGCCGCTAGACAGGGGCGTCACAAGGGGGAAATGCCATGACCATGCTTACCACCATCCGCCTGCGCGCGGCTGCCGTGCTGGGTGCTTGCGCGCTCGCGCTCTCGGGCTGCTTCATGTCGCCTGGCAAGTTCACGTCCGAACTCGCGATCACCGGGCCCGACAGCTTCACCTTCAGCTACGAGGGCGAGATCTTCTTCCTCGGCCTCTCCAAGCTCGCCCAGATGGGCGCTGCGACGGAAGAGGTCTTCACCCCCAATTGCTTTGACGACGAAACCTTCGAGAGCCGCGATTGCACCCCCGAGGAAGAGGCGCAGCAGCGCACCGAATGGGAAGCGGGCGCCGCCGAACGCGCCGAGCAGGCGAAAAAGCAGGCCGAGCAGATGGCCGCGCTGATGGGCGGGATCGACCCGAGCGACCCTAAGGCCGCCGACGAGGTGGTCGCGTTGCTTCAGCGCCAGAAGGGCTGGGAGCGGGTGGTCCACAAGGGCGACGGCGTGTTCGATGTCAGCTACCGCGCCACCGGCACGATGGGCCATGATTTCATGTTCCCGCTGATCGAGGGCTTCCCCACCACCAATCCCTTCGTCCAGGTGTTCCTGCGCAAGGGCGGCCAGATGCGGATCAATGCCCCCGGCTTTGCGGTGCAGGATTCCGCGAACCCGGGAATGGGATCGATCCTGGGCGCCGGTTCTTTTGCCGGTCTGGCCGCGATGGGTGCGGCCGAGGAAGCGCGCAAGGCGGGCGAGGACCCGCAGGCGATCCCCGGCGTTCCGGTACTCGACGGCACCTTCACCATCCGCGCCGCGCCGGGGATGCGGATCCTTGCCAACAACACCGACGAAGGCCCGGCGGCGGGCACGGCGGGCGAGACGCTGACCTGGAAGGTCACCGCCCGCACCACGCAGGCCCCGACCGCGCTGATCGCCACGACGCGCTGACCCTGCGGTGTGCAGGCAAGAGAAAACCCCGCCGGCCGCGAGGCTGCGGGGTTTTCTCATGACGCTCGTCAGGCGAGGTCAGCGGTTCAGTTGACCGCGTCCTTCAGCCCCTTGCCAGCCTTGAACTTGGGCTGGTTCGATGCCTTGATCTTCATCGGCTCGCCGGTGCGCGGGTTGCGCCCGGTCGACGCCTTGCGCTTGGCAACCGAGAACGTGCCGAACCCTACCAGCCGCACTTCATCCCCACCCGACAGCGCCTTGGTGATCGCATCGAACACGCTTTCGACGGCATTCGATGCATCATTCTTGGACAGACCGCTGGCGTCGGCAACGGCGCTGATAAGGTCGTTTTTGTTCATCTTGGAACCCCCTGAGTTCGAGCAGATCGGTGAATTGGTGAATCGCGCTTGTCGAAAGCCGGCAATGTGAGACTTTTTTGCAAGGGCTGTCAAAGCCAAATAGCCTCGGCCGCCGCCCCCGAAAGATGCTCAAACCTGCAACCGCGCCGAACCGTGGTCTGACGCGGCAATCCTGATGAATGCCGTCTCCGCGAAAAGATTAGCGACCCTGCCGCGAATCACGGCAAGTACGCCCGTTCTTAGGGCCTCGCCCGGCGAGGCGAAAGCACCCTCATCACTCCTGCGGCAGGCCCTGATCGCTCAGTGCGCGGTCGGCGTCTCGCTGCCGCCCGGAAGGCTGCCGGAACCGGCAGCGCCGGGCTGGCTCGCCAGATCGTCGGCCTCGGTCCACTCGATCGCCACCGGCATCTCCACCAGCGCGCGGGCGAGAACCTCGTCGACATGGCTCACCGCCACGATCTCGAGCCCCTCCTTCACGTTGGCGGGGATTTCGGCGAGGTCCTTGACGTTCTCCTCGGGGATGAGGACGGTCTTGATGCCGCCACGAAGCGCGGCGAGGAGCTTTTCCTTCAGGCCGCCGATCGCCAGCACGCGCCCCCGGAGCGTGACCTCGCCGGTCATCGCCACATCGGGTCGCACCGCGATGCCGGTGAGGGTCGAGACGATCGAGGTGACCATCCCGATCCCCGCGCTCGGCCCGTCCTTGGGAACCGCGCCCTCGGGCAGGTGGATGTGCACGTTGCGGCGCTGGAACAGGCTCGGCCGGATGCCGTAGGCGGGGCTCCGCGCCTTGACGAAGCTGAAGGCTGCCGCGACGCTCTCGGTCATCACCTCGCCGAGCTTGCCGGTGGTCTTGACCTCGCCCTTGCCCGGGGTGGTGACGCTTTCGATGGTGAGCAACTCGCCCCCGACCGAGGTCCAGGCGAGCCCGGTGACCGCGCCGACCTGCGCCTCTTCCTCCGATACCCCGTGCTTGAAGCGGCGCACCCCGGAAAAGTCGCCGAGGTTTTCGGGCGTCACGGTGACGGCGTCCACCTTCTTCTCGAGGATCTGGCGAAGCGACTTGCGCGCCAGCTTGGCGATCTCGCGTTCGAGCGTGCGCACGCCGGCCTCGCGGGTGTAGTAACGGATCAGGTCGCGCAG